>Ga0310829_1000007_pt1 | contig 789709 bp, 748 predicted proteins | sample WT_ome_4_FD_202244 | JGI IMG/M metagenome (GOLD analysis project Ga0310829, IMG submission 202244) | Sorghum-adapted microbial communities enriched on wild type (WT) sorghum from Joint BioEnergy Institute, Emeryville, California, United... ...
GGCTCGTTCAGCTCCTCGAGCAGGTCGGCGGCGCGCTGGTCGGTGGCGGCGTCGGACGGCACAGCTCCAGAATAGGCGCGCGGTCGGCGTTCGCCGCCGTCCCTTAGGGTGAGCGCGATGGGGCTCATGCCCGGCGGCGGGACCGAGTCGGGCCGCTCCGGGTTGCGCTTGGGCTCCTCGGGCACCGGGGGCGCGAAGCCCGAAGGGGCCGAAGGCGCCGTCGGCGCGGGGCCGGGGGCGGGCGCCGCGGGCGTGGCGGCGCCCGCCGTGCCCGCCGCCTTCACCAGCGCGAAGTAGAGGACGCCGGCGGTGAGAGCCCACACCGGCGCGGTGAGCCCGTCGACGATCCACTGGACGACGATCTGCCCGACCTCGCCCAGGCCGGCGGAGATCATGCCCGCCACCAACCCGACGACGAAGACGAGCACGAACACGATCAGGATCGTCAGGAATACGGACCAGCCGTGCCCCTTGACCAGCTCCCGGCTGCGCCCGAACGAGCCGACGATCCCGGGCCGCTCGACGACCGCCACCGGGATGGTCACGGCCCAGATCGTCAGCAGGTACAGGCCCGGGATGATCAGCGCCACCAAGCCGATCAGGACGCCGATGGCGTACAGCAGCGAGATCGCCACGAGCATCAGCAGCAGCTCGGAGACGCGGTTGTAGATCGAGCCGATCGAGTGGTCGCGGCGGCCGTCCTGGACGTCACGCACCAGCTCGACGACCATGCCCTGGAACAGGATGCCCAGCAGCAGGCCGACGATGGCCACGAACGGGCCGATCACGAGCGTCAGGACGGCTTCGATGGCGAAGATCCCGAACGCCAGCGGCAGCAGCGTTCCCGCCTGGTCGCGGTAGATGTCGAACGCCTCGCTGATGACGTCGCCGGGCTCGATCGGTACAGGCTGGTTGCTCACGCGCGCAAACGTACAGCCGCCGACGGCGGCAGGTGAAGGGCCGGAAGCGATCCGTCGGCGGGACGTGGACCGCCGACCGGCCGCGTGCGCAACCGCTCGCCGCCGCACCGAGCGCGGCGGCGAGCGCTACATCAGGCCGAGCGCCCGGCCGGCGTCGACCGCCAGGTCGAGCAGCGGCGAAGGCAGGATCCCGAAGAACACGGTCGCCGCGCCCGCCAGCACCGCGACCAGCGCGACCTCCGGGTGGCGCCGCTCGGCGGCCGGGTCGGCGCCCGCCAGGCGCGGCGTCGCGCCGGCGGCCGGGGCCGGGGCGGGCTTCTCGCCCGTCATCCACATCGCGGCAACCACCCGCAGGTAGTAGGCGAGCGAGATCATCGACCCGATCACGATGACGACGCCCAGCCAGGTGTAGCCGCCGTCGGCGGCCGCGTCGATCAGATGGAACTTGCCGATGAAGCCGGCGGTGCCCGGCAGGCCCGCCAGGGCGAGCATGGCGACCGTCATCGGCCACGCCAGCGCCGGGCGCTCGGCGCCCAGGCCCGTCACCGCGGCGATGTCGTCGCCCAGGTCGGTCTCGCGCTCGCGGGCGACGATCACCGCGAACGCGGCCAGGTTCATCAGCAGGTAGACCGCCAGGTAGAAGACCGTCGCCTGCACCCCGACGCGCGAGGCGACCACCACGCCCGCCAGCAGGTAGCCGGCCTGCGCGACGCTCGACCACGCCATCAGGCGTTTCAGCGACGACTGGCCGAGCGCGCCGACGTTGCCGACGACGATCGTGACGGCCGCGAGCGTCGCCAGCGCGGGCGCCCAGTCGCGGTGCGCGTCGATCAGCGCCACGTCCAGCAGGCGCAGCAGCACGCCGAACGCGGCCGCCTTGGTCGCCACCGCCATGAACGTCGTCACCGGCGTGGGCGCGCCCTCGTAGACGTCGGGCGTCCACTGGTGGAACGGCGCCACCGAGGCCTTGAACGCAAGGCCGATCACCGCCAGCGCCAGGCCGGTCAGCAGCAGCGCGTCGCGCGCCATGCCGGAGGCGACCGCCTCGGCGATGCCGCGGAAGTCGGTGTCGCCGGACGCGCCGTAGATCAGCGCCAGACCGTAGAGCAGCGTCGCCGAGCCGACCGAGCCGATGATCAGGTACTTGAGGCCGGACTCCAGCGAGCGGGCGCGGCGCATCTCGGCGGCGCACAGCACGTAGAGCGGGATCGAGAGCAGCTCGAGCGCCAGGAACAGCGAGACCAGGTTCTGGGCGGCGGCCAGCAGCACCATGCCGCTCGCCGAGGCGAGCATCAGCGCGAAGTACTCGCCGTGCGCGGTCTCCCGCGGCGCGTGCGCGCGCCACGACAGCAGCACCGCCGCGATCCCGCCGACCGCGACGATGAACAGGATCATCAGCGTCAGGTCGTCGAAGCGCAGCGCGGCCTGCGAGCCCTCGGCGACGAACAGCTCCTTGGCCTCGTTCCACTGCCAGACGCCGAGTCCGATCGCGGCGGCAAACGCGACGAGCGCCAGGAACGGCACGAGCTGCTCGCGGACCGCGCGGCTGCGCATCAGGCCGACGACCAGGACGAGCAGCGAGCCGCCGATCAGGGCGATGGCCGGGGAGAAGCCCGCCCAGTCGATGTGGGGGGCGGAGATCGCCGAAAGCTGCAACTCGATGGACGGCATGGGGATCACTTGGCCTGGGCGGTCGCGTCAGGCTGGGCGAGTGCGGCGGCCGCCTGCACCGACTTGGTGATGGCGACCTCGCCCCGCGACAGCGCGAGCTGGGGGTAGACGGCGAAGAACAGGATTGCGGCGACCAGCGGCACGAGGACGAGGCCCTCGCCGACGCTGATCTCGCGCGAGTCCGCCTGCGGGCCGACGCGGTTGTGCATCGAGCGGATGTACAGCCGCAGGCCGTAGACGGAGGCGAGCACGACGCCGATCGAGGCGATCACCGCCGCGAGCACCGAGGTGTCGAACGCGCCGAGCAGGATCAGGAACTCGCCGACGAAGTTCGACGAGCCGGGCATCGCCAGCGTCGCCAGCGCGACGATCAGGAACAGGGTGGCCAGCACCGGCGCGCGGAAGGCCATCCCGCCCATGTCGCGCAGGTCCTCCGAGCCGCCGGCGCGCGCCGCCAGGTAGGCGATGACGACGAACGCCGGGGCGACGACGAGCCCGTGGTTGACCGACTGCAGGATCGCGCCCTGGGCGCCGTCGGCGTTCAGGGCGAAGATGCCCAGCACGATGAACCCGAGCTGGGCGACCGACGAGTAGCCCAGCACCAGGCGCATGTTGGTGACGGTGAACGCCATCACCGACCCGTAGAGGATCGAGACGATCGCCAGGACGATCATCAGCTCCTGGAAGTGCGCGCTCGCGTCGGGGAACAGCCCGACCGAGACGCGCAGGAAGCCGTAGGCGGCGACCTTCGACAGCACGGCGGAGAAGACGGCCAGCGCCGGCAGCGGCAGGTTGCGGTAGCCGTCGGGCATCCAGCCGTGCAGCGGGAAGGCCGGCATCTTCACCAGGAAGGCGGCGGCGAAGCAGAGGAAGATCCACTGCTGCGAGCCCTCCGGCAGCACCGTGCGGCCGAGGTCGGAGAGCGCGAAGCTCAGGTCGGCGCCGCTCTGCTGCGAGACGAGCACGCCGGTGGCGATCGCCGCCGCCAGCATCAGCAGCGAGCCGACCAGCGTGTAGATGAAGAGCTTGAGCATGGCGGCCACGCGCGTGCTCTCCGGCCCCCACATCCCGCCGATGAACAGGAACGGGATGAGCATCAGGTCGAAGAACAGGACGAACAGCGCGAGGTCCTGAGCCATCAGCGCGCCGAGCACGCCCGACTCGGCGAGCGCGAAGAAGAAGGCGAAGAGCTGCGGCCGCTCCCGGTCGGTGCGGGCCGCCCAGAACGCGCAGACGAAGAACAGGAAGGCGGCCAGCGCGATCAGGAACAGGTTGAGCCCGTCGATGCCGAGCTTGTAGTGGATGCCCAGCTCGGCGATCCACAGCTCGTCGGTGACGTTCTGCAGGCCGGCCGCGGCGCGGTCGAAGTCGGCGATCGTCCAGACCGACCAGGCGAACGTCAGGCCGGTGCCGAGGACCAGCAGGCCGCGCGAAGCGGCGGCCGGCAGGAACAGGCCGATGAAGGCCGCGGCGGCCGGAAGCCAGAGCGGGATTGAGAGGGGGATGCTCACGTCACGGGGCTCCGGTCAGGACTGCAACAGGAAGTAGAGGATCACCGCGGTGGCGCCGATCAGCAGCAGCGCCGCGTACGAGCGCAGGAAGCCGGACTGCAGCGCGCGCACCGCGGCCGAGCCGGCGCGGACGACCATCGTGCTGCCGCCGATCAGCGCGCCGTTGACCACCACGCGCTCGAAGGTCTGCTGGCCGAAGCGGCCCAGCCAGGCGGCGGGGCGCACGACGACCGCGTCGATCAGCTCGTCGAAGTACCACTTGTTGACGAACAGGCGGTGCAGGGCGGGCACGCGCTCGCGCAGCGCGGCGGCCGCCTCTCCCTCGCCGGCGCCCCAGATCCTGTAGGCGATGAAGATGCCCAGCAGGCCGAGCGCCGCGCCGAGCGCCAGGCCGAACCACAGCAGGCCGTCGCTGTGCTCGACGTGGATGTGCGAGTCGGCGAAGGTCGGGTGCAGGAAGGTCTCGAGCCAGTCGGTCGTCTTGGGGATGAAGACGACGCCGCCGATCACCGCCAGCACGGCGAGCACGCCCATCGCGAGGCGCATCGGCAGCGCGCGCTCGGCGATGTGGTGCTCGGGGCCGGGGAAGCCGACGTCGGTGTCCTCGACCTCGCCGGTGGCCGGGTTGGTCGGCTGCTCGGGATGCCACAGGTGGCCGTGCTGGAGCTCGCGCGCCTGCTCGTTGGGCTCGCCCCAGAAGGCGCGGAAGATCATCCGCCACGTGTAGATCGCGGTCATCAGCGCGGCGGCGTAGCCGACCACGTACAGCACCCAGTGCCAGCCGCCCAGCTCGCCCTGGAAGAGGAGGATCTCGTCCTTGGAGAAGAAGCCGGAGAACGGCGGCACGCCCGCGAGCGCCAGGCCGCCGATCGCGAAGCAGCCGTAGGTGAACGGCATCGCCTTGCGGAAGCCGCGCATGCGGTCGATGCTCTGCTCGCCGCCCATCGCGGAGATCACCGAGCCGGCGGCCATGAACAGCAGCGCCTTGAAGAAGGCGTGCGTCATCAGGTGGAACATCCCGGCCACGTAGGCGCCGGTGGAGACCGCCATGACCATGTAGCCGATCTGCGACATGGTCGAGTAGGCGATGATCCGCTTCAGGTCGGTGACGACGAGGCCGATCGTGGCGGCGACGAACAGCGTGATCACGCCGACGATCGCACCGACGTCGGCAGCCGCCGCGGACTGCTCGAACAGCGGGTGCATGCGGGCGATCAGGTAGACGCCCGCGGTCACCATCGTGGCGGCGTGGATCAGGGCCGAGACCGGGGTCGGGCCCTCCATCGCGTCCGGAAGCCAGGTGTGCAGCGGGATCTGCGCCGACTTCGCGAACGCGCCCACCAGCAGCAGGAGCAGGCCCGCGGTCAGGTCGCCGTGGTGCTGTGCGCCGAGCGCCTCCGCCTGCTCGAAGGTGCCGAGGAAGTCGAGCGTGCCGGTGTGGCGCAGGATGAAGAAGGTGCCCAGCACCAGGCCGACGTCGCCGAGCACGTTGATGACGAACGCCTTGATGCCCGCGGCGGTCGCGGTGGCGCGGCGGTACCAGAAGCTGATCAGCAGGTACGAGGCGGCGCCGACGAACGCCCAGCCGACGATCAGCAGCAGGAAGTTCGCCGCCAGCACCAGGACCAGCATCGAGAAGACGAAGAAGTTCAGGTACGCGAAGAAGCGCGCGTACCCGCGGTCGCCGCGCATGTAGGCGGTCGAGTAGAGGTGGATCAGCGTCGAGACGCCGGTCACCACCAGCAGCATCAGGACGCTGAGGGGATCGACGAGGATCGCCAGCTTGGCGTCGATCGACCCCACCGCCGCGTACTCGTACAGCGAGGAGACGAGCTGGCGCTCCTCGGGGTCACGGCCCTGCAGCGCGAAGAAGGCGACGACCGCGAACGCGAACGAGATCGCCAGCACCGCGGTGCCGACGACGCCCGCGAGGCGGGCGCCTCGCTCGCTGCGGTGCAGCAGGCCGTTGATGATCGTGCCGGCCAGGGGGAACCCGAGGGCCAGCCAGGCGGCGGTGGTGGCGGACATCAGCCGTGAAGCTCCCTCAGCTCATCCACGTCGATGGGCAGACGGCGCCGGTAGATGGCGACGACAAGGCCGAGACCGATGCACACCTCGCAGGCGGCGACGACCATCACGATCAGCGCGAAGACCTGGCCGTCGCCGTCGCCCCACATGCGGCTGAAGGCGATCAGCGCGAGGTTGGCCGCGTTCAGCATCAGCTCGAGCGACAGCAGCAGGATCAGCGGGTTGCGGCGCGTCAGCACCCCGGCGGCGCCGAGCGCGAACACCAGCGCGGAGAGCGCCAGGTACCAGCCGATGCTCATCGCTGCTCCTCCTGCTCGGTGGACTGCTCGTCGGCGCTCGCGGGCAGGGCGGCGGCCTCGGCGGGCGGCTCGAGGCGGCCGATCTCGGCGACCGGGTTGATGTCGCCGACGCCCTCCTTCATCGAGCCGACGCCCGGCGGCAGCGTGGCCGGGATCGGCGCGGCCGGCGTCACCGTGCCGGCGGCCTCGATGCCGCCGCGGCGGCGGGCCAGGACGACCGCGCCGACGGCGGTCATCATCAGCAGCACGGTCGCCAGCTCGAACGGCAGCAGGAAGCGCGTCAGCAGCAGCTCGCCCAGCGCCCCGGGCGAGCCGAACCCGAGCGCCACGTCGGCGCCCTCGCTGTCGACCGCCTTCAGCCCGGTGCCGAGCACCGCGACGAACAGCTCGACCGCAAGCGCGCCGGCGAACAGCATGCTCAGCGCCCGCAGGCCGGGCCCGGCGGGCGGGCTCAGCGACGCGGCGGTGCTGCCCACGTATGCGACGACGAAGATGTAGAGGACGATGACCGCGCCGGCGTAGACGACGACCTGGGCGGCGGCGACGAACTCGGCGTTCAGCAGCAGGAAGAGGACGGCGAGCCCCACCAGGTGGGCCGCCAGCGAGAGCGTCGCGTAGAACGGGTTGCGCAGCACGACGACGCCGACGGCGCCGCCCAGGGCGATGATCGCTGCGACGAAGAAGACGATCGGCGTCATCGGCTATTCGCCCTCGCCTCGCAGCGGAGTCCGGTCGAACGGCTCGGCCAACAGCATCTCCTTGGTGAAGATGAGGTCGGCGCGGTTGTAGTCCGCAAGCTCGTAGTCGTGGCCCATCGTGATCGCGTCGAACGGACAGGCCATCTCGCAGTAGCCGCAGAAGATGCAGCGGCTCAGGTTGATCTCGTAGACCGCGGCGTAGCGCTCGCCGGCCGACACCCGGTTCTCCGGGGTGTTCTCGGCGGCCACGACGCGGATGCAGTCGGCCGGGCAGGCGGCGGCGCACAGCGAGCAGCCGACGCACTTCTCCAGCCCGGTGTCCTCGAAGCGGTGGAGGCGGTGCCGGCCGCGGAAGCGCGGGTAGACCGGCGTCTTCTCCTCCGGGTAGCTGATCACCGACACCGGCGCGACCGCCTGGCGCAGCGTCGTCTTCAGGCCGCGCAGGGTCTCGGCGAAGGCGCGGTAGAAGCCGCCGGCGCCGCCGGCGTCGGGACCGGAGACGACGTGGATCTCTTCGGGGGAGGGGGGCCAGGCCATCAGTCGGTCACCACCAGGATGATCGCGGTCACCATCACGTTGAGGGTGGCCAGGGGCAGCAGCACCTTCCAGCCCAGCGACATGAGCTGGTCGTAGCGCGGCCGCGGCAGGGTCGCGCGGACCCAGACGAAGAAGAACACGAAGAAGAGGATCTTGGCGATCACCACCAGCGGCTCGCACCAGCCGGGGGTGTCGATCCCGAACGGCAGATGCCAGCCGCCGAAGAAGAAGGTGACGATCATCGCCGAGGCGATGACCATGTTCAGGTACTCGGCGAAGTAGTAGGTCGCGAACCGGCCGCCGCCGTACTCGGTGCCGTAGCCGCCGACCAGCTCGGCGTCGGCCTCGGTCAGGTCGAACGGCGGGCGGTTGGTCTCCGCGAACGCGGCGACCAGGAAGACGATGAACCCGACGAACTGCGGGATCACGTACCACATGCCCTCCTGGGCGTGGACGATCCCGGTCAGCGACAGCGTCTGCGCGGTCATGATCACGCCGACCAGCGCGAGGCCCATCGAGACCTCATAGGAGATGAGCTGGGCGGCGGCGCGCATCGCGCCGAGGAACGAGTACTTGGAGCCCGACGCCCAGCCGCCGAGCAGCAGGCCGTAGGAGGCCAGCGAGCTGAAGGCGAACAGCAGCAGCGGGCCGATCGAGACGTCGACGCCGTAGAGGCCGGTCTTGGTGCCGAAGATGTCGTGAACGTCGCCGAAGGGCACCAGCGACAGGGCGCCGACCGCGGTGGCGATCGAGATCAGCGGCGCCAGCACGAACACCCAGCCGATCGCCGTGCGCGGGCGGAACTGCTGCTTGGACAGCAGCTTGAGGATGTCGGCCACCGGGGTGAGCGCGCCGAACGGGCCGACGCGGTTGGGGCCGTAGCGGTTCTGCATGCGGCCCATCACCTTGCGGTCCGCCATCAGGGCGAGCGGGATGAGGTTCAGGCCGACGAAGAAGATCGCGAGGCTCTTGGCGATCTGCATCCACCAAGGCTCGACGTATGCGACGTTCGCGAGCACGGAGTTCAAGGCCTAGGGGTTACTGCGACGGACGTCGGAGTCGGTGGGGAAGCGGTCGGCCGGCGGCGTGGAGCCCTCCGGCTCCTCGTCGGGCGAAGGCGGCGCCTCGGGCGCGCCGACCAGGGCGGGCTCGGGCGACGGCGCCTTGCGCACCTCCACCAGCGGCCCGTCGACGGCGTTGCCCTCCATGAACGCGCAGCCCGCCGGCACCACCGAGCGGACGCGCACGGTGGTCTCGGCGCTGCGGCCGTCGGCCTCGACGACGACCCGGTCGCCGTCGGAGATCTCCAGGCGGCGGGCGTCGGCGGGCGAAAGCTCCAGCCGCGGGCGGGACTGCAGGAAGGCGAGCGCCGGCGAGGCGGCCACCTCCGGGCCCGCCCACACCGAGCGGTAGGTGCCCAGCAGCAGCCGGCCGTCGGCTTCCTCGGCGGGCGCCGGGGTCGGCGGGCGCTCGGTGGACGCGGGCTTGGGCCACGCCTGCTTGTTGCCGTCGATCTCCCACCAGCGCAGGCCCTTGCCGCCGATGCGGTCGAGCGTGGCGCCGGCGTAGAGCGGAACGGCGTCGAAGAGCTGCTTGGAGGCCATCGGCCCGGCCAGGACGCCGAGGTCGACGCCCAGGCGCTTGCCGAGCTCGGCCAGCACCCACCAGCCGGGGCGGGTGTCGCCCTGCAGGGCGATCGCCTGGCGCACGCGCTGCAGGCGGCCGTCGGGGTGGGTGATCGTGCCCTCGCTCTCCGCGTGCGACGGGGCGGGGAAGACCACGGTGGCGTGCTCGCGCAGGCCGTCGGTGAGGAAGGAGGCGTGCGCGATCACCGTCGAGGCGCGGTCGAGCGCCTGCTCCCACAGGGCGCGCTGCGGGTGGCTCTCGACCGGGTCGACGCCCATCAGCCACAGGGCGGCCAGCTCGCCGTCGGCGGCGGCGCGGCCGATCTCGGTGGTGTCGCGGCCCGCCTCGACCGGCGCCAGGCCGGGGCCGGCGAACGGCAGCACGCCGACCTCGCGGAGGCCGCGGCCGTTGGCGACGGCCGGGACGCCCAGCAGGCCGGCGCCCTCGCGGCCGCGCAGGCCGAGCGCGTCGGCGATCGCCACCAGCGCGGCGGCGCCGGCCGGGTCGGCGAGCACGCGCTCGCCGTAGACGATCACGACGTCCTCGCCGCCGTCGCGCAGCAGCGAGACGATGTCCTGAAGCTGGGCCGGGACCTCGCCGCCGGCGAGCGCGTCGGCCAGCAGGGCCGCGGCGCGCGGCTCGCCGCCGGGCGAGAAGCGCAGGACATGCTTGGCCTTGGCGTCGAGCGCCGACGGGCGGGCGGTGGCGACCGCCAGCTTGACGCCGCGGCGGCGCACGCCCTTGCGGATGCGCAGGTCGAGGACCGGCATCTCGTCGACCGGCTCGACGCCCAGCACCAGCACGGTGTGGGCGAACTCGATGTCGGCGACGGTCGCCTGAAGCTCGGGGTCGTTGAGGGCCAGCAGCCCGTCGCGGTCGGTGACGTCGCGCACGCGGCTGTCGATGTCGCGCGTGCCGAGCGCCTCGCGCGCCAGGCGCTGGAGCAGGAAGCCCTCCTCGTTGGAGGTGCCGCCGCCCGCCAGCACGCCGACCTTGCCGCCGGCGCGCTTCAGCGCCGCCGCGGCCTCGTCCAGCGCGCGCTCCCAGGAGACCGGCCGCAGGAAGCCGCCGTCGCGCAGCATGGGGCGGGTGACGCGCTCGTCGACGTGGATCGCCTGGTAGGCGAAGCGTCCGCGGTCGCACAGCCAGCCGTCGTCGACCTCGTCGTTGTCGCGCGCCAGCACGCGCAGGACGCGCTCGTCGCGGACGGTGAACTCGACGTTGCACTGCGCCGGGCACAGGGTGCACACGCCGCCGGAGCCCTCGATGTCCCACGGCCGGGCGCGGAAGCGGTACGGGCGCGAGGTGAGCGCGCCCACCGGGCACAGCTCGATGATGTTGCCGCTGAACGGCGCGACGTACGGGTGGCCGTCGAAGGTGGCGACGTAGGTGTCGGCGCCGCGGTCCTGGAAGACGAGCTGGTAGTCCTCGCTGACCTCCTGGCTGAAGCGGACACAGCGGTAGCAGAGGATGCAGCGCTCGCGGTCGATCGCGATCAGCGGCGAGAGCTCGAGCGGCTTCTCGAAGTGGCGCTTGGGCTCGACGAAGCGCGAGGTGCCCTTGCCCCAGCCGAAGGAGATGTCCTGCAGCGGGCACTCGCCGCCCTTGTCGCAGACCGGGCAGTCGAGCGGGTGGTTGAGCAGCAGGAACTCGACGACCGCCTCCTGCGCCTGCTTGACGCGCTCGGAGGTGGTGTGGACGACCATGCCGTCCTTGACCGGGGTCGAGCAGGCGGTCTGCAGCTTCGGGATGCCCTCGATCTCCACGAGGCACATCCGGCAGGCGCCGACCGGCTGGCCGAGCTTGGGCTCGTAGCAGAAGACCGGAATCTCGACGTCGCCGTACTTGGCGGCGTCGACCAGCATCGTGTTCTCGGGGGCGGTCACCTCCCGCCCGTCGATCGTGAAGGTGACCTCCTTGACCTGCGGCCGCGGCATCTAGAGCACCGCCCCCTGCAGCGCGGCCTCATCCGGGGCGACGGTCCCGCTCAGCACGGGGTTGGCCTCGCGCGCCCGCTCGATGTACTCCTCGAACTCGCTCCGGAACTTCCGGACCATCGAGCTGATCGGCATCGCCATCGCGTCGCCGAGCGCGCAGAGGCAGTTGCCGAGCATGTTGTCGCAGATGGACTCGATGATGTCGAGGTCCATCGGCGTGGCCATCCCGTCGCGGATGCGCCGCATCATCTTCATCGTCCAGTTGGTGCCCTCGCGGCACGGCGAGCACTTGCCGCAGGACTCGTGCCGGTAGAACTCGGCGGTCCACAGGGCGACGTCGACGACCGAGTGCGAGTCGTCGACCACGATGATCGCTCCGGAGCCGAGCATCGTGCCCGCCTTCTGCAGCGAGTTGAAGTCGTAGGGGATGTCGAGGTCGTCCTCGGTGAGCACCGGGGAGGACGACCCGCCCGGGAACCAGAGCTTGACGCGGCGGCCGTCCGGCGGGCCGCCCGCCAGCCCGTAGATGATCTCCCGCGCGGGGATGCCGAGCTCGATCTCGTAGTTGCCCGGCCGCTTGACGTTGCCGGAGACGGAGACGAGCTTGGTGCCGCTCGAGCCCTCGGCGCCGATCTTGGCGTACTCCTCGGCGCCCATCTCCATGATCAGCGGCACCGTCGAGAGCGTCTCGACGTTGTTGATCAGGGTGGGGCCCTGGTAGAGGCCCTGGTTGGCCGGGAACGGCGGCTTCAGGCGCGGGTGGCCGCGCTTGCCCTCCAGCGAGTCGAGCAGGCCCGTCTCCTCGCCGCAGATGTAGGCGCCGGCGCCGCGCTTGACCGTCAGCTCCAGCGACATCCCGGTGCCGAGGATGTTCTCCCCGAGCAGCCCCGCCTCGTAGGCCTCCTTGACCGCCGCCTCGAGGATGTCCGCCTGCTGGACGTACTCGCCGCGGATGTAGATGAACGCCCGATTGGCGCCCGCGGCGTGGGCGGCGATGATCATGCCCTCGATCAGCAGGTGCGGGATCTTCTGGATGATCTCGCGGTCCTTGAACGTGCCGGGCTCGGACTCGTCCGCGTTGCAGACGAGGTACTTGTCCATCGTCCCCTTGGGCATGAACGACGCCTTCATGCCCATCGAGAACCCGGCGCCGCCGCGGCCGCGCAGGCCGGAGGCCTTCAGCTCCTCGACCAGCTCCTCGGGCTGCATGCGCAGCGCCTTGAGCATGCGCTCGCCGTAGCCGCCGCGCCGGCGGTAGACCTCGAGCGTGTTGAGCCCGGGCTCGTCGATGTTCTTGAGGATGAGATGGAGGCTCATGCCGCTCCTCCGAGCGACGTGATCGGGGAGGGGGTGAAGTCCTGCATCGCGCTCACGCGTTGGCTTCCGGATCGACCGAGGGGCGCTTGATGAGCTGCTTGTCGGGCAGAGGCTCGGAGCCCTCGCGGATCTGCCGGGCGAGCTCCTCGATGTCGGACTCCTCGACGGGGCCGACGTAGACGCCGTCGACGGAGACCATCGGCGCGATGTCGCACGCGCCCAGGCACTCGAAGCCGCGTACCTGGATGTCCTCGGCGTCGCCGACCGCTTCGCGCAGCTTCTGCAGCAGCTCGCGGCCGCCGCGCAGCGAGCACGAGATGTTGGTGCAGACGTAGACGCGGCGGCGGTATCCGTCGCCCTCCGCGTCGGTGTCGAGCATGTCGTAGAAGGTGGCGACCGCGCTCAGGTAGGCGGGCGTGACGCGCATGACGCAGGCGACCTGCTCGATCGCCTCCGGCGAGCACCAGCCGTGCAGCCTCTGGGCGGCCTTCAGCGCCGGGATCGCCGCGCTGCGCGGGTCCGGGAACTTGGCCATCTCGGCCTCGATCTCGGCGCGCAGCTCGTCGGGCACCGGCGTCGTCGCCGGATCCGGGACCTCCGCCGGGTTGCGGGACAGGCGCGCCGCCTCGTCCCAGCCGGGGACGCGCGAGCCGTGCGAGAAGCGCCGGACCTCCATCAGCGATCCACCCCGCCGAGCACCGGGTCGAGCATCGCCAGCGTGGCGATCATGTCGGCGATGTAGGAGTCCTTGACCATCGGTGCGGTCGCCTGCAGGTTCACGAAGGAGGGGTCGCGCATGTGGACGCGCGCCGGCTTGCTGGAGCCGTCCGAGCGCACGAAGCAGCCGTACTCGCCGCGCGGCCCCTCGACCGGGTAGTAGACCTCGCCCGGCGGCACGCGGAAGCCCTCCGTCACCAGCTTGAAGTGGTGGATGAGGGCCTCCATCGAGGTGGCGAGCTCGTGGCGCGGCGGCAGCGCGACCTTGCGGTTGTCGGTGATGTGCGGGCCCTCGGGCAGGCCGTCGAGCGCCTGCTCGATGATCCGCAGCGACTGGCGCATCTCCTCCATGCGCACCGCGTAGCGGTCCCAGTTGTCGCCGCGCTGCCCGACCGGGATCTTGAAGTCGAAGTCCTCGTAGGAGCTGTAGGGCTGCGCCTTGCGCAGATCCCACGGGTTGCCGGCGGCGCGCAGCAGCGGGCCGGTGACGCCGAGCTCCAGCAGCGTCTGCTCGTCCAGCGGGCAGGTGCCCTTCAGGCGCCGCAGCACGATCTCGTTGCGGTTGACCAGGTCCATGTACTGGTCGATCCGCGACGGCATGTCGGCGAGGAACTCGCGCAACTTCTGCTCCCAGCCGCGCGGGATGTCGTCCGCGACGCCCCCGACCTGGAAGTAGCGGGTGTGCATCCGCTGGCCGGTCGAGTACTCGAACAGGTCGAGGATCTTCTCGCGCTCGCGGAAGCAGTACCACCACACGGTGACCGCGCCGAGGTCGAGCATCGAGGTGCCCAGCCACACCAGGTGGCTCATGATGCGGTTGAGCTCCATGTGGATCACGCGCAGGTACTGCGCGCGCTTCGGCACCTCGAGCTCCAGGAGGGTCTCCACCGCCCCGATGTAGGCCATCGCGTTGAAGAAGTACGCGAGGTAGTCCATCCGCTCGATGACGGGGATGACCTTCCAGTAGCTCTTGTCCTCGGCGGTCTTCTCGATGCCGGTGTGGACGTATCCGATGACCGGCTTGAGGTCGCGGACGATCTCGCCCTCGAGCGTGACCAGCAGGCGCAGGACGCCGTGCGTGGCCGGGTGGTGCGGGCCGACGTTGAGGGTCAGCAGCTCCTGCTCGGGCTCGGCGGCGCCCGGGACGGGATGCATGCGCTGCGTGAAGTCGACCTGCTGCTCCTGGGTGCGGTAGTCCAGCTCGGTGCTCATCGCGTGTACCCCGTCCCGCGGTCCTCGTTGTAGGTGAACAGGACCGGCTCGCCGCCGACCGGGAAGTCGCGGCGCTGCGGATGGCCCTCGTAGTCCTCGGGCATGAGGATGCGGCGCAGGTCCGGGTGGCCGTCGAAGACCACGCCGAACATGTCGTAGATCTCGCGCTCCTGGAAGTTGGCGGTCGGCCAGTCGGGCGTGACCGACGGGACGCGCGGATCGTCGGTGGAGACGCGCAGCTTGACCGTGAGGCGGTCGACCCGCTCGCGGTCCAGCAGCTCGTAGTGGACGCCCAGGCGGGGCTCCTCCGGGTAGTAGTCGAGCCCGTGGACGCTCATCAGGGCGCGGTAGCCCTTGTCGCGCAGGAAGCGGAGCACCTCGACGATCCGCTCCGGCTTGACCTGGATCGCGCCCTTGCCGCGGAAGTGCTCGGTGGCGACCACCGCGTCGGGGTGGGCCTCCCGCAGCTCCTGGGCCAGAAGCTCTACACCCGGGGCGTCAGGCACCGGCGGTGTCTCCGCGCTTGAAGACGTTGATGGCCGCCTCCTGCTCGAAGCGCTCGATGTCCTCGGGCAGGACCTCGACGGTGCGCTCCGCGCCGTGGCGCTTGCGCCAGCTCAGCGCGGGATCCTGGTGGATCATCGAGCGGAGCTTGAGGATCCCGTAGACGACGGCCTCCGGCCGCGGCGGGCAGCCGGGGACGTGCACGTCCACGGGCATGAACTTGTCGGCCGGGACGATGGCGTAGTTGTTGAAGACGCCCATCGACGACGAGCAGGCGCCCATCGCGATCGCGTACTTCGGCTCCAGCATCTGGTCGTAGATGCGCCGGACGATCGGCGCCATCTTGATCGACACGCGGCCGGCGAGGATGATCAGGTCGGCCTGGCGCGGCGAGGCGCGGAACGCCTCGTAGCCGAAGCGCGCGATGTCGACGCGCGCGCCCGGCAGCGACATCATCTCGATCGCGCAGCAGGCGAGGCCGAAGGTGGCCGGGAAGATCGAGTTGCCGCGCGCCCAGGCGACGGCCTTCTCGAGCGTCGTGGTGATGACGCGCTCCTGGACGTACTGCTCGAGGTCCTCGCCCTCGAGGTCGCCGCGGAGCATGTCGCGGGCGCGAAGCTGCCGGATCCGGAGATCCTCGGCGGCCTGGCTCTTCTCTCGCTTGACGATGCGCACCCCTGCCGTCCTCGGTCGCTATCTCCACTCCAGGGCGCCGCGGCGCCAGACGTAGCCGAAGGCCAGCATCAGCAGGGCGACGAAGATGCCGGTCTCGATGAGGGCGAAGGTGCCGAAGGCGCGCAGCTCGACCGCGATCGGATAGAGGAAGACGACTTCGATATCGAAGAGCAGGAAGAGCATCGCGATCAGGTAGAAGCTGATCCCGAAGCGGAAGCCCTGCCGGACTTCGGACGGCATCCCGCTCTCGTAGGGGTCGCTCTGGCGGTCGTTGAGCTGGGCCGAGCGGCGCTTGGGCCCGAGCAATGTGCCAGCCGTTACGAAGATGGCGCCGACCAGGAGTCCGAGGCCGACGAAGACGATGGCTGGCAGATACGACTGGAGCACTAGCCCTTGGTTCTATCACCTAGTAACGCGTTGTTACAAAGTGACTCTCGGCACTTTCTGCATGGAGGTTGAATGACGACGGTCGCGGAGGCGGCCGCGATCGCGGTCGGCGTGGTCAACCTGCTCGCCGCGGTCGTCGGCGGCTGGCTCTGGTGGCGCGTCGACCCGCGCCCCTTGGCGTGGCTGGGGATCCGCCTGGGGCAGATCGCCGCCGTGCTGCAGGCCGCGGTCGCCGGCATCTTCTACATCTCGGGCCATGAGCCCGACGACGACTTGTACGCCTTGTACGCGGTCCTGCCGATCCTGGTCGGGTTCGTCGCCGAACAGCTCCGGCTCGCCTCGGCGCAGACGGTGCTCGACGCGCACGGGATCCCTGACGCCCAGGCGCTCGGAGAGCGGCCGCTGGACGAGCAGCAGCGGATCGTGCTGCAGATCATGCGCCGCGAGCTGGGCGTGATGGTGCTGGGCGCGCTCGTGGTCGCGTTCCTCGGGTTCCGCGGGCTGGGGACGATCGGGTAGCCGGCCGCTCCCGGGGTCCTCGCGTTCCCAGGGCCCCGGGCTTGCCCGGGGGTTCGGGTTGCGGGCTCGCCCGGAGTTTCGGGTTGCGGGCTCGCCCGGGGGTTCGGGTTGCGGGCTTGCCCGGGCATGTCGCGTTCACGCGCGCCCACGCGCGCCCGCGCGCGCACCCACCCACGCGTGCCTCCCGCCCAAGGTGAGCGTTGGTTCCGTGCTGCCATGGGGCGACCAGACCGACGCTCGGCGGTGGGGCGGGCGTTGGCGGAAGCCGAGCGTTGGTTTCGTGCTGCCATGGGGCGACCAGACCGACGCTCGGCGGTGGGGCGGGCGTTGGCGGAAGGTGAACGTTGGTTCCGTCGCGCCCCGGGGCGACCGAACCGGCGTTCACGCCTCCGCCGGCATCCGCCGGCACGCGCCGCTCCGCGAGCGTCGGTCTGGTCCGGTCGGAGCGCGACTGGACCGACGTTCGATGCCGCGGTACGCCCGACCGGGCGTGCCCGGTCAGCGAACCGGCTCGGCGCCCAGCCCGGCGAACGCGCTGCGGAAGAACAGCAGCGGCTCGGCGTCCGGGTCGTCCTCCATCGCGGTGACGCGCCCGATCCCGATTGTGTGGTCGCCGGCCTCGTGCAGCGCCTCAAGCTCGCAGGCGATCCAGGCGAGCGCGTCGTCCAGCACCGGCACGCCGTGGGCGATCGTGTGGGTGGCGGCCTCGAACTTCTCGCGTGCCACCCGCTTGGAGGCGAAGATGCGCGCCAGCTCCTCCTGGCCGGCGCGCAGGATGTTGACCGCGAACCGGCCCGCCTCGCGAACCACCGGCAGCGTCCGCGAGTCGTTGTCGAAGCAGACCAGCAGCATCGGCGGGCGCAGTGACACGCTGCTCACCGCGTTGGTCGTGAGGCCCGCGGGGCCGTCCGGGCCTGAGGCCGTCACGATCGCCACGCCGGTGGCGAATCCGCCCATCACGGCGCGGAAGCGGTCGGGATCGGGCTCGGTCTGCACCGGCGGAAGGCTACTTGCGCCCGACACGCGCGGCGATCTGTCGGGGACGCGGTCGAACCGCGGCTCATTCGTCGCACCGCTGCCCACCGCAACCCGGGAAGACGGCGGCGCGGACGCCGACCCCGGTTGCCGCCGTATCGAGAAGCGATCGCGAAGGTGCAGCGAGAGCGATCGTGTGTCGTCCGGCCGGCGCCCGCGCCTGGCGCAAGATTCGCTGCAGACGTCACGATCCCTGCCCGCGCGCGCCGCCCGGACGCTCCGGTCAGTCCCCCGAGCGGCGGGGCACCACCTTCAGCTCGCCCCACTGGCCGAGGCTTGCGTGCTGGCCGACGCTGCACACCAGGCGGTACTTGCCGGGCTTCAGGACGATCCGCCCGCGCTCGGTCGCGGTCTGCCCCGGGTGCACGGTGTCGGTGCGCCCGTAGACCTTGGGCTCCTCGCCGGGGTCGGTCTCGAACTGCTGGATCACCACGTTGTGGGTCAGCCGGCCGACGTTGCGGATGCGGAGCTGCACGCGCCCGGCCGGCACCTGGAAGTTGGCCGGACGCAGCCGGTATTCGTCCAGCGTGATCTCCAGCACGCCGTCGGGCTTGTGGACGTAGCTCGGTCCCCCGCCGCAGCCGGACAGCAGCGGCAGGGCGAGCAAGAGGAGGGCGGAGCGCCTGCGCATCGGAGGGTCACGTATGATGCCGCCCGCATGTCTCGTCGTGTCCTGGTCGCCCTCACCACGCTCGCGCTCGCCGGCGCCGCCGCCGGCTGCGGGCAGCAGAAGAACGACGTAAAGCAGCCCGACGCCGAGATCACGGCGCTGCCCGAGCAGTACCGCGCCGGCGCCAAGCTCTTCGTCGAGCGCTGCTCCGGCTGCCACACCCTCGACATCGTCGGTGCCGAGGGCGGTGCGGCGAAGGTGGGCTCCAACGAGCGCACCGACGGCCCGAACTTCAACGTGCGCAAGGAGAACAAGGAGGACGTCCTCTACGCCCTGCGCAACGGCGGGTTCTCGGGCGCGATCATGCCGCCCAACATCGTCGTCGGCGAGGAGGCCGAGCAGGTCGCCGAGTTCCTCGCCGCGTACGCCGGCAAGAAGAACTGACGCGAGCGCCGGAGGTAGGCTCCGGCGCCGTGCTCGACCTCAAGCGCATCCGCACCGATCCTGACGGGGTGCGCGCCGCGCTCCAGCGCCGCGGCGACGCCTCGCTCCTCGACCGCGTCCTCGAGCTGGACGTGCGACGCCGTGAGATCCTCCCCCGCCAGGAGGGGCTGCGCGCCGAGCAGAACCGGGTCGGCCAGGAGATCGCCGCCGCCAAGCAGCGCGGCGAGGACGCCGAGCCGATCCTCGCCCGGATGCGCGAGGTGGCGGCCGAGGTCAAGGCCCTCGGCGAGGAGCTGGCCAAGGTCGAGGAGGAGCTGCAGACCGCGCTCCGCCAGCTCCCAAACCTGCCCGACCCGACCGCGCCGCCCGAGGACACGGTCATCCGCGAGGTGGGGGACGCGACCAAGACCGGGCGCGACCACCTGGAGCTGGCCGGCGAGCGCATCGACATGGAGCGCGGCGCGCGCGTGGCGGGCTCGCGCTTCGCCTACCTGCGCGGCGACATCGCGCGGCTGGAGCTGGCGCTCGTCTCCTGGGCGATGGACCTCCTGCGCGAGCGCGGTTTCGAGCCGGTGATCCCGCCCGTGCTGGTGCGCGAGGAGGCGCTGTTCGGCACCGGCTTCTGGCCCGACACCGAGCAGCAGATCTACCGGCTGGCCGACGACGACCTGTTCCTCGCCGGCACCTCCGAGGTGGCGCTCGCCTCGCTGCACGCCGGCGAGATCATCGACGCCGACCGGCTGCCGCTCCGCTACGCGGGCTTCTCGAGCTGCTTCCGGCGGGAGGCGGGCGCGGCGGGCCGCGACACCCGCGGCATCTTCCGCGTCCACCAGTTCGACAAGGTGGAGATGTTCAGCTTCGTGCGGCCCGACGAGTCGGTCGACGAGCACGAGCGGCTGCTGTCGATCCAGGAGGAGATCCTCCAGCAGCTCGGCATCCCGTACCGGGTCGTGAACATCGCCGTCGACGACCTCGGCGCCTCGGCGGCCAAGAAGTACGACTGCGAGGCGTGGCTGCCGGGGCAGGGCCGCTACCGCGAGCTCACCTCGACGTCGAACACCACCGACTTCCAGGCCCGCCGGCTGGACATCCGCTGGCGGCCGGAGGGCGGCAAGCCGGAGACGCTGCACACGCTCAACGGCACCGCGATCGCGGTCGGCCGCACGATCATCGCGCTGCTGGAGAACGGCCAGCGGGACGACGGCACGATCGTGCTGCCGGAGTGCCTGCGCGCCTACGGCATGCCGGAGTCGCTGCCGGCGGCCGCGGCCTGAACGAGCGGCAGCGCCTCCTCCAGCGTCGGCCGGATCGCGAACGTGCGGTCCAGGCCGGTGATCTCGAACAGCCGCAGCACGGTCGGGTTGGCGCAGACGAGCGCCATCGAGCCGCCGCGGCGGGTGACGCGACGCAGCGCGTTGAGCAGGACGCTCAGTCCGGTGGAGTCGATCAGCTCGACGGCGCGCAGGTCGAGCACCAGGGCGTGGCGGCCGTCGCGGTCAAGCCGGACCAGCGCCTCCTGCAGCCGCGGGGCGGACGCGAGGTGGATCTCGCCGGCGATCTCGACGACGGTGGTGCCGTCCTCGAGCTGCCGGTCGCTGAGCCGGAACTGGGGCCCGAGGAAGCCCATGCGCCAACCCTCCCGGGATGGGTGCGTCGCTGTCAAACGCGGGGGTTCGCGCGCTGGAGTCCGCCGCGGCCGGGCTACGATTTCGGGCGCCCGGAGCGGTGGCAGAGTCTGGTTGATTGCAGCTGCCTTGAAAGCAGCCGACCCCCTTCGGGGGGTCCGGGGGTTCGAATCCCTCCCGCTCCGCTCGAGCCGCCGGTGACGCCGGGCCGGCGGCGCGCGGCGTCCCCGGTCGATGCTTGGCGCGTTTCGCGCATGGCGAGCGAAGGTCGACAAGCGCCGGCGGCGTGCGGGCGTCCGCGGGCTAGTCGGCGCTTGCGCCCACCCCGACGGGGCAGGCGACGCCGGTGCCGCCGAGGCCGCAGTAGCCGTCGGGGACCTTGTGCAGGTACTGCTGGTGGTAGTCCTCGGCGTAGTAGAAGGGGCCGGCGGGCGCGATCTCGGTGGTGATCTTCCGCGGCCAGCCGCCGTCGTTCAGCGCGCGCTGGTAGCGTTCCCGGGAGGCTTCGGCGGCGGCCCGCTGGGCGTCGCTGGTGGTGTAGATCGCGGAGCGGTACTGGGTGCCGACGTCGTTGCCCTGGCGCATCCCCTGGGTGGGGTCGTGGCCCTCCCAGAAGGCCTTGAGCAGCCGCTCGTAGGAGATCTTCTTGGGGTCGTAGGCGACGAGCACGACCTCGGCGTGGCCGGTGAGGCCGGAGCAGACCTCCTCGTAGGTCGGGTTGGGCGTGTGGCCGCCCTGGTAGCCGACCGCGGTGGTGTAGACGCCGGGCAGGGTCCAGAAGCGTCGCTCGGCGCCCCAGAAGCAGCCCATGCCGAAGTAGGCCAGCTCGATGCCGACGGGGAAGGGCGGGGTCATGCGGGTGCCGAGGACGGCGTGCGCCTCGGGGACGGGCATCGGGGTGTCCCGGCCCGGGAGCGCCTCCTCCGGGGTCGGCATCACGAGCTTGTGGCGGCCGAAGATCATGGCCCTTCCACGGTATCCCCTCCCGCCGGAGGCATTACACTGGCAGGACCTCCCGGAGAGGTGGCCGAGTGGCTGAAGGCGCTCCCCTGCTAAGGGAGTATGCGGCGAATAAAGCCGTATCGAGGGTTCGAATCCCTCCCTCTCCGCTCCATCGTCGGGCCGCTGCGGCCGCACTACGGGCGCGCCCCCCGACGGCTACACTGCAGTTCCGCTGCGCCCGTAGCTCAGCTGGATAGAGCGTCGGTCTACGGAACCGAAGGTCCCAGGTTCGAATCCTGGCGGGCGCGCTTACCGAAACCCCTGCTACGGCGGGGGTTTCGTCGTTTCAGCGCTCGCGTCCGGTGGCGCGTAGACGCTCTGGGGCAACCACAGGGGCAACATGGGAACGCGCGACAGGGCCAGCGGTGTCCGCCGCTCCAACGACGAAGGGGGAGGGCCGAGGCCCTCCCCCTTGGTGTGTCGTTTAGACGGCCTGCCAGCGTGCTCGCCACGTCCGGTGTGGTCGCTCGCGGCACTTACCGCAGAGCCACAGCACCTTCACTCGTCATCGTATGGCTCTCAGTCGTGGTGGTTCTCGGTTGGCGAGTGGGCGCCAAGATCCGTCAGCGCGTGAGGGGGCCAAGGGTCTAGGCCGCGATGGCACGATTGAGCGTCAGCGGCACGGCACATGGTCTCCGATGCCGCGCCGCGTCGTCAGCCTCCGGCTAGCGGTACGCGAGCGACGGCGATGGGCCCAATCGGGTCGCCGCCGAAGCACAGATGACGACGCGGCCTGCAACCGGGGCGCGTACCGCCATGCGGCGGTACTACCCCGAGGGCCCGGCGCTTCCCACGGCGGGCGGGTCGCTACCGGATCACCGCGGGGGGGCTCAGGGGGCGCCGCGCCCGCCGCGCCCGTCAAGGTCTGTTTCGGCCGGGAGTAGCGCAACGCACCTTCCTGGAGAGCGGTCAGTTATAGTGACCGCTGTTACGACCTGAAGCAATGAAAGGCACCGGACGTGAAGAAGATCCTTAAGTGGGCAGCTCTGGGCTTCGTGGGCCTGGTCATCCTCGGCGCCATCATCGGGGGCGGAGGCTCCAACGACAGCGGCAGCGGCGACTCTGCGAAGTCAGCGTCCGGGAAGTCGGACTCGGGCAAGTCGGGCGATGGCGAGTCGTCGTGCGGCATCGAGGCAACCGACGACTGCACGCCGCGCGTTCGGATGGGCCGCAAGGTGCGGGTCGACGCGCTGATTTGGGACGTGACCGCCGTAGAGGTCAAGGACCAGATCGGTGACACCCAGTACGGCCTAGGCGAAAAGGCGGACGGCCGTTTCGTGGTCGTGAGTCTGACGGTGCATTCGGACCGTGACGAGTCAGCCACCATTACGTCTGAGCAAATCAAGCTCGACATCGGCGGCAACACCTATGACCCCGACCTCGACGGCACCATCGCCGCACTTGGCGAAGGCGATGAACCGCTGTGGTACGAGGACATCGGCCCGGACTCCACCGTTCGCAGCATGGTGGTGTTCGACGTGCCACCGTCGAAGTTGCGGAAGAAGCTGGCGCTGCGCTTCGGCGAGCTGGGATTCGGCGAGACGCACGGCTATATCGAGATACCCTCGGCGGAGATCACCGGCCTGCCATGAGCGGGAGTCTTAGGCTCCTTCACGTCCGGGACGTGCGGTCTGCGCGGTCTGACGGGCACCTCCGCGAAGCGACGCGAGCCTCGCCCCGCCGGGATACCGCAGTAGTCACAGGACCGTGCGGGGCGTGGGTGCTGGCGCTGGCTCATCGCAGCGCCGTGGGGTCGTACGTCGGGCGCTCCTGCTCGCCACGCGCCCACGCGAGCGCCTGCGGCTTGACGTGCGGCACGGGCACCTCGCCCGCGATGCGTATGGTGTCGATGCCCCGCCGCAGCGCACCGAGCGCGCTTCCGTTCTCCACGTCCTGACCGTTGAGGCCGGGAACGTAGGCGACCAGGGCCGTGACCCGGCTTACCATGTCGTGGTACTCGTCCAGCGCGGCCTGCGTCTGCTCCATGGCCTGGGCCACGCGCGCTGTGGCGGCCTCGGCCTCCGGGCGAAGCTCCTCAAGGAGCGTCATGCCGTGCTCGCGCGCGTACAGCCGGGCCTCGTCGTAGGCGGCGATGGCAGCGGCCCGCGCGGCTTCATGGCGCTCGGTCCACGGCTCGTTCGCGCGCGCCTCCGCCTTGCGCAGCGCGTCGGTCAGGGCCTTCTCCTTGGTCGGGGCCTTGCCCTTGCGGTAGGCGTCCTGGAGGTGCTCAGTGAGCGCCTCGCGGGCATCCTTGACCGCCTCGCGCGCCTTGCGGGCGTCGTGCGCGATCTTGTCGGCGTCGGCCTGGAGCGCGGCGGCGCGGTCGAACAACTCGCGGGCGCGCTTGGCCTCGCGGCTCTGCGGGTCGCGGATCGGGAACGCCTGCGCGGCGTCGATGGCGGTGCGGATCATTCGTCCTCTTCTCGGGTCGTTTCGTCGGTGTCGCGGGCCGTCAGCTCCGTCCTGGCGCGGTCGCCCCCTCGGATGGGCGGCCAGGGGCAGACGCCTCGTCCTGCTGCGGTCCGAACAACAGCGCGGCAGCGTTGGCCTGGTGCTGGGCGATGCGGTCCGCGAGCCATGCGCCGTGGCCCTTGTCGGCCTGAGCGCGGCGCTGCTCGTAGGCGAGGAACTGGCGGGCGTGGTCGCTCACCGCCTCGCCTCCCGGCGGCGCTGCTCTGCCCTGGTCCGGCGCTCGGCGTTCGCCCGCGCGTCCTCATCCGAGAGAACCAGAGCGGGGCACTCGCGCTCAGCCCACTCCAGCACGTCAGCGGGGTCCCAGCTGTTGAGCTTCCCGGCCCCGCCGTTCATGGGCAGGCGCGGGTCGAGCGCCCAAAACGGGTGCAGGCGATCCGCTGCGGTGATCGTGACCTCGGAGTCGTCGCCGTGCCGCTGGGCCGGTCGCTCCTGGATGCGTCTGCGCCGCCGGGCCATTACGCGGCCTCCTTGGCGCGGTGTGCGCGTGCCCGGCCCCACTGTGTGCGCCGGTCCACCTTGAGCACGTCGTCCTCGTCCACGGGCAGGTTGAGCGCCGCCATGAGTCGCAGCCACGCGGCGCGCGAGTCGCGCTCAATCGCCACGCAGGGATGGGCGTGCAGGGCCGGTGTCGTCTCGGCCATCGCTTTGAGGAAGAGGTCGCGGTCGAGCTCGTCCCCGCGGCGCTTGGCGACCTCGAGCATGACGAACGCGAGCTGCTCCTCGCTGAGATCCTTGGGCCGCATGTGCGCATTGCCGGCAAGGCGCTGCGCCCACTTGATCACCTGGGGGTCGTGCTTCAGGCGTGCGGGCAGGCTGCGCTTGAAGTTGACTGGTCTAGGCGCGTTTCGGTGCTCCATCTCGTATCTCGGTCCCTCCCGTTTGGTCCCGATGACCTCCCAACAATGGGACGTCCCGCCCGCGATACCTGGCGCAAGTTCCAGGATAAACACGATCGAACGCACGTTCGGGTCGTAACGGGCGCAAAGGCGCCAGTTTGTGGGCGCCGGCGTGGCTTGAGGGGCGAAATACTGGGATTTCGATGGGAGCTGGTACCACGGAGCTGCTCCCGCCCCGGCGCTTCGCACTCAACGCTGGCGCGATACGCGTGCCGTGCATCGAACACACCTCGCGCTGCTTGCTGTCAGGATTTGTGAGACGATGGGCTCATCGGATCCGGTTCGTCATGGGCCAGTTTGGTGCACTGACGACGTGCGAGAAACGCAAGAAACCGATGTGGGGGAACGGTGCTCGCCTACCGTTGCGAATGATGGCTGAGCTCCAGGCAAAACCCGAGCAGATCGCGCGCGTCACGATCGACGAAATGCTCGAGGCTGCGGGCTGGGTCGTCCAGGACTACAAGAAGATGGACCTAACCGCCGGGATCGGCATCGCGGTGCGCGAGTTCCCGACGAAGACAGGACCGGTCGACTACATGCTTTTCGCCGGCGAGAAGGCGATCGGCACTGTGGAGGCCAAGAAGCCCGGCACGACGCTGCTCGGCATCGAGGCCCAGAGCGAGCGCTACGTCAAGGGCTTCCAGGAACTCCTCAAGACGCGGAACGTGCCCCACTGGGGCCCGAAGCCGCTTCCCTTCGCCTATCAGACAACCGGCGTTGAGACCAAGTTCACGAGCTGGCTTGACCCGATCGCCCGTCCGCGCGACGTCTTCCATTTCCACCTGCCCGAGACCCTGATCGAGTGGGTGCAAGAGGAGGAGTCTTTCCGCCGCCGGATTCGCTCGATGCCCCGGCTTGAGGCCGCCGGTCTTCGCAAGGCGCAGGTCGAGGCCTTGACCAACCTCGAGAAGTCGCTGCGCGAGGGGCGTCCGAAGGCGCTCATCAATATGACTATGGGATCGGGGAAGACTTTCGTCGCGATCGCTGAGGCCTACCGGTTGCTGCGCCATGCTCGCGCGCGGCGTGTCCTGTTCCTCGTCGATCGCATCAACCTCGGCCAGCAGGCCTACGGTGAGTTCGCCAACTTCGTGACTCCCGACGACGGGCGCAAGTTCACCGAGCTCTACAACGTCCAGGTACTGCGCTCGAACACGATCGACCCTGCTGCCAAGGTCGTGATCACGACGATCCAGCGGCTCTACGCGATCCTTCGCGGCGAGCGGGAGCTGGAGCCCGAGCTCGAGGAGCACTCGGCCTTCGAGATCGAGCCGAGCAAGGCGCTGCCCCCGGTCGAGTATTCGATCGAGCGCCCGATCGAGACCTTCGACGTGGCCTTCATCGACGAGTGCCACCGCTCGATCTACGGCAAGTGGGGCTCGGTCCTCGACTACTTCGACATGTTCCAGATCGGCCTCACCGCCACCGCCGAGCGCTCGACGATCCTCTACTTCGACGGGAACGTCGTCACCGAGTACAAGCACCAGCAGGCGGTCGCCGACGGGGTCAACGTCCCCTACACGACCTATCGGATCCGCACCGAGGTCACCGAGCGCGGCGGGACGATCGGGGCGGGGGAGTGGGTGGACGTGCGCTCGCTCGACACACGACGCCGACGGCGTCATCAGCTAGAGGACGAGGTCACCTACGACGAGGCAAAGCTCGATCGCGCTGTCGTCGTCCCCTCGCAGATCCGCACGGTGGTCCGCACCTTCAAGGAAAAGATCTGCACCGAGATCTTCCCTGGGCGGCCCGAGGTGCCAAAGACCGTCTTCTTCTGCAAGAACGACAGCCACGCCGAGGATGTGCTGCAGATCATCCGCGAAGAGTTCGGCCGGGGCTCGGAGTTCGCCCGCAAGATCACATACAAGAGGACCGAGGGCGACTCGCAGGCCCTCATCCAGGACTTCCGCACCGACCCGCGGTTCCGGATCGCGGTCTCCGTGGACCAGATCGCGACGGGTACCGACATCCGCCCGCTGGAGTGCCTCGTCTTCATGCGGATGGTCGGAAGCCGCACGCTTTTTGAGCAGATGAAGGGCCGCGGCGTGCGAGTGATCGATCCCAACGACCTGTAAGCTGTCGAAAGGTAGGAACGTCGAGTGACTAGCTCAGGTGTGCCCGTCACCGTCGCAGAGGTGCAGATTCCATCCGATCCGGAGGCGGCCGTGATCCTCGATTTTGAGGTTCACGCCCTCAAGATGGCTCTCGTCGACCGCAAGTCCCTGAAAGCGCTTGATGCGAAGACCTGGAACGAGCCCGGGATCTATGTGCTGCTCGGACCGCTTGGCGGACCAAAGACCCAGGTTTACGTCGGCAAATCCGGTGGCGGCAAGCAGGGGGTGCGCGGGCGGCTGATGACCCACAACTCGAATCCGACGGCGAGCGCGAAGTTCCCCTGGTGGCGGGCAGTCGCGGTGATCCTAGACAGGACAGACGGGTTCAACAGCGCCCAGATCGGCTATCTCCAGGGCCGCTTGACCAGCGAGCTGAAGGCACTGCCCGCGATGGAGGTCCGCTCTGATCGAGGCGACCTCGATACCTCCTTGAGCGATGCCAAACGCGCTGCATTGGACACGTTCATCCCCAGCATCCTGGCCGGGCTGAAGCTCGCGGGTCTGCCGCTTCGCGAAGAGCCTGCAGAGAAGGAGTCCCCGAAGGAAAAAAAGCAGTGGTTCGGCGTGAGCGTCGCTGATCTGGTGAGCTCAGGCGAGCTCGAGGTCGGCGCCGAGCTCACCTATATGCGCAAGGGCAAGAGCGTGACCGCGACGGTCACGGCGCAAGGCCAGCTGCTTGTCAACGGTGTCGCGTACAAGACGCCGAGCGAGGCGGGAAAGGCCGCCCACGGGCTCAGGAATCGCCCCCGAGGTTGGACTGATTGGAGGCTGGACGGGGGCAACGGCCCATCCCTTCACGACTTGCGCGAAGCGCACCTAAAAAGGCAAAGCCGTGAACCTGCCGAGCGCTAACGCAGTGACGCCAGAATCATCATCCAAGAGCGTCCGGGGGTCAATACATGACTAAGCGCATGGACCCGCACTCAAAGCAGCTCGTCGACAAGCTCTGGAACTACTGCAACCTGCTCCGCGACGACGGCCTCTCCTACGGCGACTACGTGGAGCAGCTCACCTACCTGCTGTTCCTCAAGATGGCGCACGAGCGCACCCAGCCGCCCTGGAACGAGGAGTCGCGGATCCCCGAGGGCTACGACTGGCCGTCGCTTCTTTCTAGGGACGGTGTCGAGCTCGAGGTCCACTACACGACCGTCCTGAGCGAGCTCGGCAAGCAGCCCGGCCTCCTCGGCCTCATCTTCCGCAAGGCCCAGAACCGCATCCAGGACCCGGCGAAGCTGAAGCGCCTGATCGCGGACCTGATCGACGGCGAGACCTGGACCGGCGTGGACGCCGACGTCAAGGGCGACGCCTACGAGGGCCTCCTCGAGAAAAACGCCGCCGATACGAAGTCCGGCGCCGGCCAGTACTTCACGCCCCGGCCGCTGATCAAGGCGATGGTCGACTGCGTGCAGCCGAAGCCCGGGGAGACGATCGCCGATCCCGCCTGCGGCACCGGCGGCTTCCTCTTGGCCGCGCACGACTACATCTCCGCCAACTACGACCTCGACCGCGACGAGAAGCTCTTCCTGCGCGACAAGACCTTCCGCGGCACGGAGATCGTCGACAACACCGCGCGCCTTTGTGCGATGAACCTCTTCCTGCACGGCATCGGCGGCAACGATCCGCAGGCCACGCCGCCGATCGAGGTCAAGGACGCGCTTCTAAGCGAGCCGTCCGAGAAGGTGGACCTGGTCCTCGCCAATCCGCCCTTCGGCAAGAAGTCCTCGGTGACCATCGTCGGGGCCGACGGGAAGCAGGGCAAGGACGGCCAGGTCCTCGCCCGTCCTGACTTCTGGGCCACGACCTCCAACAAGCAGCTCAACTTCCTGCAGCACATCCGCTCGATGCTCAAGATCGGCGGGCGCGCCGCGGTGGTGCTCCCCGACAACGTGCTCTTCGAGGGCGGGGCAGGCGCCACGATCCGCGAGCGGCTGCTCGACGACTGCAACGTCCACACGATCCTGCGGCTGCCGACCGGGATCTTCTACGCGCAGGGCGTCAAGGCAAACGTGGTCTTCTTCGAGCGCTGCGCGGCTTCAAGCGAGCCGGCCACCAAGGAGCTTTGGGTCTACGACTTCCGCACGAACCAGCACTTCACGCTCAAGACCAAGCCGCTCAAGCGCTCGGACCTCGACGACTTCGTCGCCGCGTACAAGCCCGGCGAGCCGCTCTCGGCGCGCGAGGAGAGCGAGCGCTTCAAGCGCTGGACCTACGAAGAGATTGCGGCCCGCGAGGGGTTCAACCTCGACATCTGGGCGGATGTCAAGGACGAGTCGCTTACCGACGCAGAGAACCTGCCGGCGCCGGAGGTGATCGCCGAGGAGATCGTCGAGCATCTCTCGGCGGCGCTCGAGCAGTTCGAGGCGGTGGCAGCACAGCTGCGCGGGAACGGAGACGCAGGCGACGCGGGCGCTCTTCAGTAGCCCGAGGGGCCTGAACCGGACGGACCTGCCGTTTGCGGCCCGAAAGTCGTTGGCTAGGGATCGGTCGTGGGCGCAGATGTCAGCCGACTACCACGCCGGCGACGCAGAGACAGGTCGCAATCAAGAGGGCCAGTAGTGCCCATTGAATGAGCACATACTTTCGTCTTGCGATCGTGCTCACGGCGATCAACTGTTGGACGGTCCGGTCTCCGCGAGGCGCTTGGGCGTTTATAGCTCGGATCGCATCAGCGGGTTCGTTCATGCCTGCGAAGTCCAGGAAGTAAGTCGCTCGTGACGGATCCCCAGAGCCGGGACGCGGGGTGATTGCAGCCACCAAGAGCGAGATTCCGGCAGCAGCCGCCACTACGCCCAGCCACCACAGAGTTTCGCCCATACAACTCAGGGTTGACGGTTGCCAATCGCCAGCGATCACCCCGCCCAACAGGACACCGATGATGACCCCGACTGCGGCGAGCAGGATCTGAGCCTTGTTATCTGCCCGAGCACACCCAGGTCCGAATGCTGGTCATCGCTCGGCTCTTGGAGCTGGGATGGTCGGAGGGCCAGTTGCGATGGGACCCGGAGTGGCGCGTCCCGAAGACGCCGCATGACTCCGCGAAGCGCATCCGGATCGTCGAGCAGCTCGATCTCGAAGGCGAGATGTGCGTCCAAGCACTCGCCGACGCCCTCGGCGCCACCCAGCAGAACGTCTCGCGCCACCTCGCGCTGCTCTACGACGACCGCATCGTCGAACGCCGTCATGAGGGCCGGCAGGTGTGGTACCGGCTCGCGGACCGGTCTGCGCTCTCGCTGCTCGACGACGTCGGTGCGCAGGTCGCCGCCGAGCTGCGCACGCTCGCCGACGGCGACGGGCCGCGGGTGCTCAACCAACGGCCGAGATAATCGCTTCGCGGTTGTAGCGCCTTGAGCGGTGGGCCGACACCACCAGCGTGTCGACTTTCGAGGCGGACGGCCGAGCCCAGATGGCGATGGCCGCGGATGAGAGGACCAACGGCAACGGGGCGGCGCCGCCAGCCGGGCGCCGGTCTGCTCGGGGCCGCCGGCAGACGGGCCCATCATCGTCGGATGCGGGGTGAGGACTCGTTGACCGCGCTTCAGGGTCATCGTCGCTGCAAGCCTACGTGTCTTGTGATCGCCGAGAGAAAGCGGCGCCCGGGGATGTCGGCGCGCGAGGCCATGGACCCGTTCTACGCCGCGGCCGACGCGGCGCCCCGAGTCGTCTCTGCGATGGCGCAAGCAAGCCGCTCTACCTGCGTCAGCACGTCAGCCGGCGGCCGCTCGACATCGATCGCGCGGACATGAATGACCTTCCCGGCGTTCTTGATCGTGTGGTTGCGATCGGCCTCGCCGGCGTCCTTGGCGTAGACGAGGTAGCCGCGGTCGAGGTCGAGCGCGGTGCAGTACGCGAGCATCTGGTAGACGTCGGCGTTGGGGAACCGCTGGTCGGTCAGCGGCTTGTACTTGGCGTCGAGTACGGCCTGGCAGGTGCGGCCCTTCCACCACGTCAGATCCGGGATCAGCCGGATGCGTTTCTCCACGTCGAGGTGCGCTCGGCGATGCTGAGCGTCGACTCGCCCGCCGTGGCGCTCGAGCGCGGTCTTCAGCGTCACCGACAGGAAGTCCTCGAACACGGTGTTCATGTCGAACATGAAGGAGACGCCGCTGGCCCTACCGGCGTGGGTTGAGATCGAGCATCCGCGAAGGATCAGCGTCGCGAGGTGCAGCGCTCCGCGATAGCGGCCGTTGAGTCGAGTCACCGCCGGAGTCTCGACGATTGGCGACGGCGCCGCGGGCGTTACGTCCTCGAGCGTCGCCCGTATCCGCAGGAGCCGTCGCCGGACCCGGAACGGAAGCAGCGGCATGCGGAGCAGCAGCTCGGCGGCTCCACGGAGGACCTGATTCTCCGCGATGTCCGCCGTGAAATCGTCGTGCGCGATCTCGAGCGGTATCGGTTGCGCCGGCCATCGCGCCAGCTGGTCAGCCATGCGCAGCCTTCCTCGCAAGGTGGTCGAGCGGTCCTCGAGGCTCACGTAGCCGCGAATAGGCGCAGGGGAGAGCGCGCGTTCGGCGTGTACCGCGAACGCAGAGGCGACAGCGGTGAAGAGGTCTTCCTCGGCGGCGAACGTCGGACCCAGGTCACGCCAACCACGGGGATCAGCCGCGTAGCTGAGAAGGAACATCAGCTGCGGGATGGCGAGCTTTGGGTTGACGCGCAGCTCCCAGCCTTCGCCGGAGACGACGCCGATGCGGGAGTCGGCGCTCAAGCTCCAACGGTTCGGCGGCTCGTCGATGAGGACGCGGACGAGCCCGACGTCGGCGATGGCAGCCGCTTGCTCCGCCGTGAGCGAGAAGACTTGGTCGGACCAGGCGTCAAGCTGCATCGCCATCGGGCTCCGGATCGAGGGCGTCGGCAGCGGCAGCGACCCGCCTGCGGATGGCCGCGAGCCCGAACTCCGCTTCGAGGTCGCGCCCGGTGCCGTAGTAGTGCTCCTCGAGGAGTGGCATGACCGAGTGAGCCCAAATGCGTTCCAGGTCTGGGGCGGTTCCGTCCTTGGTCATGAAGTAGGAGGGGCCGATGGAGAAGTCCTCGTCGTCGATCGTCCGGTTCAGCTCCGCGAGCAGCGTGGCGGGTTCGGGCGGGAGGTCGTGTGCGGCAAGCCAGTCGGCCAGCACCCGCTGGATGGGGTCGCGGGTCGGGATGAGGCCCATGAAGTAGAACCGGCGGCGCAGAGCGCTGTCGACGAGCGCGATCGATCGATCGGCCGTGTTCATCGTCCCGATGAAGAACAGGTTCTGCGGCAGCCGGAACTCTTCGTCGCGCGAGTACTGCAGCCGAATGGATTCGTCGCGGTACTCGAGCAGGAAGTAGAGCTCGCCGAAGATCTTGGCGATGTTGCCGCGGTTGATCTCGTCGATGATCAGCAGGTGCGGGACGCCTGGGTTGTTCTCTGCGTCGCTGGCGATCTCGCGCAGGGCGCCTGGAACGAGATCGAAGCTCAGCGCCCCGCCGGCGTGATGCCGCGGGCGGTAGCCCTCGAAGAAGTCTTCGTAGGTGTAGGAAGGGTGGAACTGGACGAGCCGGGAGGAGCCGCCGTGTGCGCTGATGTGGTGACCGATGTGCTGGGCGACGAACGTCTTCCCCGTCCCGGGAGGCCCGTACAGGATGAGCTGCTTCTTCTCGGCAAGGAGATCGAGCAGCCGCTGAAGCCATGACTCGGGCAGGTGCAGCCGTGCCGCCAGATCAGGCGTTACCGCCGGCAGAGCGACGTCGGCGGAGCCGGCCTGCACGGACGACTCCTCGATGGTGGGAGTGACCGTCGGCGCGGTGCCTCCCTTCCGGAACGCTTCGAACGCCGCGCGGTCGGCTTGGTCCCAGTCTTCCGGCGGAGGCCTGCGAACCAACCACCAAGCGAGGCCCTGCGCATCGAGCAGGTCTCTCAGCGGTGTGCCGACGGCAAGCATGCGCAGCCGCAGCTCGTCCAGCAGCGCGGTCCAATCGGCGTACGTGGCGTCGCCGCGGGTGACGTCGATCTCATCGGCGAACTCGTCGATGACGCGCTGGGCCTGTTCCGGCGACAGGTACCACGCGCTGCCGTGCTCTCTCGCGTCGCGCGGGTAAGTCGTGCGGAGGAACTCGCGGACTCGACGCCCATCCAGGCCGAGGCGGGCGGCGAGCTCCTCGGGTCGATACACGCTCTCGGGGTCTATCTCGATCGCCTCCGCTGCGGCGACGCCGAGCAGCTTCTTGAAGTCGGAGTAGACGGTCGGCTTGAAGAACGGATATCGCGTCGCGTCGATGCCGAGCAGCAGAAACGAGGCAATCGATACGCGAGTGCCTGGACCGGCCACCGCTTCGCGTGGAAGCTGGTCGAGGAAGGCGTGGAGGTTTGAGCTCGTGTCCTCCTCGCCGCCCCACAGAACCTGCAGGAGGCGCGAGGCGTCGGCCTCATGGCCTTCGCACCACTGGAGGAAGGGGTCGTGGGCCCTCCAGTCGGTGAGGTTGTTGCGGCTGTCCGTGAACGCCGCGCGTAGGCCGTCGAGCCACGACGGCTCCCCCGAGAGGAGGGCCCGTCGCGCGGCTACTAGCTTTGCGGCGACTTCGAGCTTGTAGTCGCGCTCTGTCTCGTCGAAGTCGTCGCGGACGTAGAGACGGCGACACCACTCGACGGCCTCGACCCACCGCGGCGGTGCCTCCTCTTTCCAGATGCGCAGGAACGGATCCTCGTAGAGGTCCAGGTCTTCGCCGCCGATCGACGCGAGCTCACGGATTCGCGCGATCTTTCGGTCCGGATTGTCCGCCTCAGCGACTCCGGGCGCCGCTTGAAACGCGTGGATCAGCTTCTGGCGGTGGCCCTCGGAGACCATGTACTCGAAGTGCTCGGGGAACAGCAGATGCAGAAAGGCGTTGGCCTGCATCGCGTCCGTCGACGTCCTCACCTCGCCCACGAGCGTCCGCAAGTCCCACGGTGCGTCCAGGATGGATCGACGGTCGGGCTGCGGCAGATCCTTCAGGCGCGTGAACAGCTTCGCTAGGAACCGCAGACCGGCGTCTCGGTACGCCTTGGCAGCGGCGAAGTTGGCGACGCCGCCGGCGTCCAACGCAGCGTCCAACTCCGAGGGAAGGCCGACCGGCTCCGGCAGCATCCCCAGGATCCGGGAGACGTGCTCACGCTTCTTGGCGCCAGAGGTGTCGGCTTCGGGCAGCAGCAGCACGTAGAGCAGCTCGGCCCCGAGCTGAACCTGATTGGGCTGGAGCCCGTCGAGCTGGGACTCGAGCTTCTCGATGAACGAGCCCGACCCCAAGTCCTCGACGCCGACCCGCTCGGCGACGGCGCGAACGTTCGCTGGTGTCCAAACAGCCGAGCCGGGCGCGAACAGCGAGTCGTCGGCGACGAGGCAGCGCTCCTTGAACGCGACGACCGCGTCGTAGATCTCAGGCCCACACCACTTTGCTCTTGCCACGCCGTTTCTTGTCCTTCTGCTATCGCCAGCCGTCGATCGGCCGGCATTGTCCTATCTGTTCGGTCGACGCGGTGAGTCATGGTCGCGACACGCGGCGCGAACCTGACGCGCGCGGTCGTCCGTGCGCTTTGTCAAGAATGCGCGGAAGGCAGCGACTCGGTGACCATACTGACGAGCGAGGACGGGGAACGGCGTGCAACTGGTCGATGACCAGTTGATCCTGTCGGCGTCCGACTTGATCAACCACCTGGAGTGCGCGCACCTCACGCACCTGGATCTTGGCGTCGCGACAGGAGCGCTGACGCTTGAGGAGACCCGCACGGACGCCGCCGACTTGGTGGCGCGCAAGGGCGACGAACACGAGCTCGCGTACGTCGAGTCGGTGCGGGCCGCCGGGCGTGAGGTTGTCGAGATCACCAGCGAGCCGGACCTGGACGGGCTGCGCCGGGGTGCGCAGCGGACGCTGGAGGCGATGCGCGCCGGGGCCGAGGTGATCTACCAGGGCGTGCTGTTCGACGGCGTGCGCTGGCGCGGCTACACGGACTTCCTCGAGCGCGTCGAGACACCCTCAAGGCTCGGCGGCTGGAGCTACGAGGTCGCCGACACCAAGCTTGCGCGCCGCGTGAAGCCGTACTTCCTCTTGCAGCTGTGCTTCTACTCCGAGCTCCTGGCCTCCGCACAGGGCGCGGCGCCGGAGTGGATGCACGTCGTGCTCGGCACCCGGATGCGCGAGAGCTTCCGTGTCGGCGAGTTTGCCGCCTACTACCGGCAGGTGAAACAGCGCTTCGAGCAGGTGCTCGCGGCGGGTGCCAACGGGACGTACCCCGAGCCGGTCGAGCACTGTGGGCTGTGTCGGTGGGAGGCGGTGTGCGACGCGCGCCGCGAGACCGACGATCACCTCTCGCTTGTCGCGAACATGCGCCGCTCGCAGACCCTGCGACTGGCCGAAACGGGAATCACCACGGTTGCTCAGCTTGCGAGCGCGACGAGCGCGGCACGACCGGCGCGGATCGGCGAACAGACCTTCGAGGCGTTGCGCGAGCAGGCGCGGCTACAGGTCGAGCAGCGGATCACGGGCGCGGCGCACTACGAGCTGCTGGTGCCCGAGGAGGGACGCGGGTTCGCCCGGCTCCCGGCGCCGTCAGAGGGCGACCTCTTCTTCGACATGGAGGGCGACCCGTTCTTCGACGAGGGACTGGAGTACTTGTTCGGTGTCACCTGGATCGAGGACGGTGAGCCGCGCTTCCGGGCGTTCTGGGCGACGAACCGCGCGGAGGAGAAGCAAGCGTTCGAGGGCTTCGTCGACTTCGTGATGGAACGCCTGGAGCGCTACTCCGACCTGCACGTCTACCACTACGCGCCGTACGAACCGACGGCGCTCAAGCGGCTGATGAGGCTCCACGCGACGCGCGAGGACGAGATTGACCATCTGCTGCGCAACGAGATCCTCGTCGACCTGTACGCCGTCGTACGACAAGCGCTGCGGATCTCTCAGCCGAGCTACTCGATCAAGAAGGTCGAGGCGTTCTACATGGAGCAGCGTGACACCGAGGTTGCCGAGGGCGGCGATTCGATCATCGCGTTCGAGGAGTTCCTGGAGACCGGAGACCGCTCGCTGCTCGAGGCGATCGAGCGCTACAACGACGACGACTGCCGGTCGACATGGCTGCTCCGCGACTGGCTGCTCGAGCGCCGCGCCGAGGCGAAGGAGCGCTTCGGGTGTGACATCCCGTGGCGGCCGGCGCCCGAGCCGTGGCAGCCCGATCCCGAGGACGCCGCTGAGCTCGACGCGCTCCGCGGCGCGCTCGTCGCCGGCGTGCCGGAGAGCCCGGAAGACCGGGCCCGCGTGGGGATCGCGTCGAGCAGCCACGCCGCCATCCACAACCTGCTCACCGAAGTCGAGCGCTTCGCCGGCGAGGACCCCGGTTGGCATGGTCGCAAGAAGCACAGCGGAACGCTCGAGAGCCGCTATCGCTCCCCACGCGAGGCGTCGCTCATCGAGAACTGCGACCGCATCGACGACTTCACCGATCCCGACTGTCGGCTCGTCGCGGGGACGGCCTGGCTGTTCGCCCGCGAAGAGCTCGATGGCACGCTCGACTATCTCTTCATCGACGAGGCCGGCGGCCTGTGTGCCGCACGTACCTCTACGACAGGCGGAGGATGCAACCTCAAGCGCGCCGCCCGACCCCTCCGGTAGGGCGGGGCGGCCAGGTCGAGGGCAGCCCGCATGGGCCGCGCGCCACCGTCAGCGCGTGAGATAGATGGTCAGCACCGCCCTAACCCATCACGAGGGCAGGGGCGGGACAGAATCCCGGCTAGAGGCCAGGAGTGGCCGCAGCGAGAACCACGGGGCCGTAGCTCAGTCGGGAGAGCACCTGGATCGCACCCAGGAGGTCGCGGGTTCGAACCCCGCCGGCTCCATCCCCCGCTATGTGCGAGGCGCCGTCAAGTGACGGGAGCCGCGCGCGGAGGGGGTGTGCCAACACGCGTCCGTGGCGGAACGGTAGACGCGCCAGCCTCAGGAGCTGGTGTCCTTCGGGGCGTGTGGGTTCGACTCCCACCGGGCGCACTTCAATAAGCCCGCCTGGCCGACGTAGCTCAGTCTGGCAGAGCACTTCCGTGGTAAGGAAGAGGTCGCGGGTTCGAGTCCCGCCGTCGGCTCTCCACGTTTCGGGATGTGGCGCAGCCTGGTTAGTGCACCAGTCTGGGGGACTGGAGGTCGCCGGTTCGAATCCGGCCATCCCGACTCCCCTGCCGGCTCCGAACCGGCACAACGCCAGTCACCGGGATGTGGCGCAGATGGCAGCGCGCACCGTTTGGGGCGGTGAGGTCGCCGGTTCGAGCCCGGCCATCCCGACTCGCACTCTGCCGACGTAGCTCAGCTGGCAGAGCACTTCACTCGTAATGAAGGGGTCAGGGGTTCGAGTCCCCTCGTCGGCTTCCGGAAGCTTGCTTCGGGGCGTGGCGCAGCCTGGTAGCGCGCACCGTTCGGGACGGTGAGGTCGCCGGTTCAAATCCGGCCGCCCCGACTGCCCCTCCACCCGCCGCACAGCGGGCTGTGGAGGCGCAGCAGCGCACGACCGCCGGTGTCTTGGCCGAGCGGGTCGTCTCCTTGTGGAGGCGCACAAACTCAGGATCGACCGCGGGGTCCAGGAGGTAATGGTCGGGATGGAGCGCGCTCCCCGACCCGCGCGCTGCGCTCCCTTTCGGGATCTTGCCCTTTCGGGCTGTTGCCGTCATGAGGCTGCGGCAACCACCCGCCGCAGCCCCCTCACGGGCGATTAGCTCAGCTGGGAGAGCGCTCGCTTGACGTGCGAGAGGCCGGGGGTTCGAGCCCCTCATCGCCCATCATCGGACAGGGCCGTTAGCTCAGCGAGGGAGAGCGTTCGCCTTACAAGCGAAAGGTCGCTGGTTCGATCCCAGCACGGCCCATCAACAACCCGGTACCGACCCTCTCCAGCCCAGGCGCGGGCCTTGCCGCGCCGGCTTTCGAATCGGTCCCGAGTCGCTCTGGCCGAACCCGGTGTGGCTACTCGTCGTCCTTCTTGGAGCGCAGAATGATTGTCGTGTCCTCCGACACGCACTCACCCGCCGCCGGCTCCTGCTCCACCACCGTCCAGTTGCGGTCCCAGATCAGCATGCGGCCCTGCCCGGTTGCGTCCTCCTCCGACAGGTTGTACAGGCCGTGCGCCTGCATTGTGTCCTGGGCGTACTGGTGATCCTCACCCACAACGTCCGGCACCGTGATGCAGTCCCTGCCGCCTCCGGATGACGTCTTCCGCTCCGCCCGCTCAGGCTCGGACCGGTTCGCATCCTCGGCGGACGCCGAAGCGCTACCGACGTCGTTCGGTTCGGAGACTCGCTCGACGACCGTCACCGTTCGGGTGGCCGTCTCCTCCTCGGCGCATCCCGCCGCCACAAGCACGCTGGCCGCGGCCACGGCCAGCATTACGATCCGTGCAGAGTGCATAGGCACAACAGCCGGGCAGCGTACCGACAAGAAGCCCAGCGGCAACCAGCAACACGAGCACCACGGGTCGGTCCGGGTGAGAGAGCGCGCGCATCGGGCGCGAGAGCACGCGAGGCAAGCCGGCTCATCAGCGCGCCGCATCACACGGATCGTGTCGTCGCGGGAACATGAGCGCGTCATGAAAGACGACGCGCCTTACGGCCGGAATGTCATGAGTGGTCTCGGACGGCGGGGGCACGTGAGATGGTTGTTGTATCGACACCCCACATGACGGGCTGCAAACATCAGGGGCGATTAGCTCAGTTGGGAGAGCGCTCGCTTCACACGTGAGAGGTCGCTGGTTCGAGCCCAGCATCGCCCACTACGCCAACCACGAGAACAGGGCGGGCGTCCGATGGGCGCCCGCCATCCTGGGGCCTTAGCTCAGTCGGGAGAGCGCCTGCTTTGCACGCAGGAGGTCACCGGTTCGACCCCGGTAGGCTCCACTCCCCACCCTATCCCGCGCTAGGACAGGGTGATGCTTTGCGGGTGTAGCTCAGCTGGTAGAGCGCCAGCCTTCCAAGCTGGAGGTCGCGGGTTCGATCCCCGTCGCCCGCTCTTACGTCACATCCAGAACGCAGTCCCGGGTGGCAGAGTGGCAATGCACGCGGCTGTTAACCGCGCGCCCGCAAGGGCATCGCAGGTTCGAATCCTGCCCCGGGAGCTAGGCCTGGTGCGAGCAAGCGCAAACGCCACCAGACGCTCACGTAGTGCCCTGCCGAGGTCGGTGGAGTCGTGAACGTACATTGTTACCGATCGGTAGCTCTAGCAGGCCCGGGCGCAAGATGATACTGATCGGTAGCACCAAGGATGGGCCTTCCTGCGTCACGGACGCGCGGTATCGCGGGTGGTCCATCGGGGAGGGTTGTTACCGATCGGTGCCAGGAATGATGACCGCTCGGATGCGTTACCGATCGGTATCGCATTGGGCTCGGTCGGGCGGGCCCAGCGCGCGGGGCGGCTTCCGGAATCGAGCCCGTCAGCGGCGCCGCAGCGTCACGGTCGCGCCCGCCGTCGCCGCGTCGCGCGCCGTGAGCCGGACCGCGAGCCGCGCCGTGCGCGCCCCGGTCATCCGGAGGCGCAGCGTGATCGTGCGCGTCGCGCGCGCGGGCAGGCGGCCGATCCTGACCGCGACGGTCCCGGTCCGGGCGCGGGAGCGGCCGGCCCGGTCGGTGACGAGCTGCTGCACGCCGCGCGGCAGCCGGACGCGGAGCGCCGTGTCGGTGGCCGCGCGCGTGCCCGTATTGCGCACGACCAGGCGGACCGCCTGCGGCCGGCGGCCGGACAGCAGCAGCCGGGCGGGGGCGCTGAGCGACAGGCGCGCCCGCGCCGGCGTGCGCGGCCTCGCCGTCCGATCGCCGCCGCCGGTGGCGTGCGGCTCCGTGGCGGGCCGGCCGGGCGCGGGGGCGGGCGTGGCGGTCGCGGTCAGCCCGACGCGGGTCGCCGGCCGGCCGCTGGCGTTGCTGTCGATCCGGAGCGTCGCGCGCACCGGGCCGGCGGCGGCCGGGCGGAGCGCCACCGTCAGCTCGCACCGCTCGCCCGGGGCGACCGGCGTGCCGCAGGCGGCCCGATCGGCGGTCCAGCCGTCCGCCGGGCCGTCGAACCCGACGGCGTCGATCGTGAGCGGCTCGTCGCCGGCGTTCTCCACCGGCACCGTCGCGCGACGGACGTCGCCGACCTGCACCTCGCCGAGCGAGACGTCCGCCGGCGCGCCGATGACGGCGCCGGTGGCGGTGCCGGTCAGCTCGACGTGGTGCGGCGGCATGCCCGCGCCGCGGTAGGCGGTAGTGTCGACGACCAGCCTGGCGTGCTTGACGCCGCGCGAGGTGGGCCGGAACGTCACCGTGATCTGGCAGGCCTGGTCGTTGGGGAGGCCGGTGCACGTGCCGCCGGTGAAGCCGGCGGTGAAGTCCTCGGCGTCCGCGCCCTCGACGTGCACGTCCTTGACGTCGATCACGCCCGAGCTCGTGATGGCCGAGCGGTCGGGCACGCGGAGCCTGAAGGTCTGGGTCTGCGGGGCGGCGCCCACCGCCTGGGGGTCGAAGCGGAGCGAGGACGGCAGGCCGCCGAGCCGGGAGCGGTACGCGATCGCGACGATCACCGTACGGGCCGGGTCGCTGCAGACGTACGCGACCCCGGGGAACGGCTCGGCGCCCTTCGGCATGGTCGCGATCTGGTTGTAGGCGCCGCACTTGCCCTTGTCGGCGCCGGGCGCGTACGCGAGCGCGAGGATCGTCTTGTTGCCGAAGAACACCCAGCTGCCGGTGACGCCGCCCCACGTGCCGCTGCCCTCCGGGTCGATCATGAGCGCGCGCACGGGCCGGCCGTCGGACGACCCGCCCTCGCTGTAGCCGCCGAGGTACACCGGGGCCCCGAACGACCCCGACCCGTTGTTGCGCCACGCATGGATCCACGCGCCGCCGGCGAACGCGGCGAGGACGTCGGGGTGCCCGTCGGCGTCCCAGTCGCCGGTCGGCCCGATCTGGCTGCTCGGCGGGGTGGCGATGTCGCCGGCCGCGAGCGCGAGCACCGGGGTGCCGCGGCCGGCGTCCTGCAGCGTGACCGGCGTGGTGGAGAGCACGCCCGGCGCGCCGGTGCCGCGGTGCAGGAGCACGCGGCCGTCGTCGGTCCCGACGAGGAGGTCCAGCCTGCCGTCGCGGTCGACGTCGTGGAGCAGGAGCGACCGCGTCCGGGCGGGCTGGCCGAACGCGCCGTTCGGGTCGGCGATCGTCAGCCCGCCGCCCGCTGCCTTGAAGACGATGATCATGCGGTCGGGCGCCGGCGGGATCTCGTAGGCGACGGCGAGGAGCCGGCTCCCGTCCGGGGCCGTCCCGGCGGCGAGCGCGGTGACCTGCTGCGCCCAGATCAGGCTGTACGTGCCGGCGCTGAACCGCCCGTGACCGTCGTTGCGCAGCAGCCGCAGGAACGACCCGGTCCCGGCGGCCACCACGTCGTCATGGCCGTCGCCGTCGAGGTCGGTGACGACCATGTGCCTGGCCGACCCGGCGCTCACGTCCTGGTCATGGCGCTGCCAGCCGCCGTAGCCGTCGTCGGTGAGCAGCGTGACGCCCGCGTGCTCGGTGCCGTCGTACCCGAGCAGGAGGTCCTGGTCGCCGTCGTCGTCGAAGTCGGCGAAGACCCCCGACTGCGGCGTGCCGGGCAGGTCGCGGATCGCGTCGTAGGCGCTCGGCACATCCGGCGCCGTCGCGCACGCGGAGAGCGCCAGGGCGGCCACGACGAGCACCAGGAGCCGCGCGCTCGACAGCGAGCGGCGGGCGACGCGGGGAACGGGACGAACACCGGCGTGCATGCATGCGTGATCGGCTGTCGGTGACGGACGCTCGGACCTGGTACGCCGGGGCTCGACGACCGTCGTACCCGGGTCCGCAGGTTCGACCCTGGCGGTCGCACACCACGGGACAACGTCAGGAGTCGCGTGACGGGTGCGTCGGGCGACGTTGGCCAGCGAGCACACTCCTGTGGTCGCACGTCGGCTGGCAGCCCTGGTGTGCCGTGTCGCTACGACGGAGGTTCATGCGGCACGGCGCAAACCCGACTGCGGCGCCTCATCCCGAGGAGACCGCTAGGTGCCTCTGGCGTGGGCCCGCTTCGGGCGGCCTGCCAGCGCCGTTCAGTCACATACGGCCTAGCTCCCAGCGTGCCGTGCGATCGCTGCCTGCTTGGCAGCGCGAAACTCGTCCTCGTCGAGCACTCCTTGGTCGCGCAGCTTGGCCAGTCGCTCGATGTCCGATGCGAGATCTGTCGCTGCGGACTGATCTGGTTGGGGGACGACCACCTTCGGCCGCTTGGCCTCCACGATCATTCGACGTAGATCATCGATCTTGTCGCGCGCTAGCTCGTACAGCCCCTTCGACAGCGGGAGCGTGTTCGAGAGCGTGTATGGGTTGTTCGCGTCGGCGTTGGGGTTCTTGGTCGCCCCGCGCCAGAAGTCCTTATTGGCTGTTCCCTGGTAGCTCGGCGTGAGGATCTCCAAGACCCCGTTGACCATCCCGGCGTTGTACTCAATGCCGGTGATGTCGGCGTACATGAATGTGGTCACGCGGCCTCCCCCGAACGACCCGGCCATCAGCGAGGTCAGAGCCCCCTTCTTGATGATCATGCACCGATCCTCGAACGCTGCGAGTGCGCCGGACGCGCCCTCGGCGATGACGAACCGTGGCAGCTCATCGGGACCGCAGCTGCGCTCGATCTCCTCGAGCTGCTTGCGGCCGATCTTTCCGATGACCATCGTCTTGATCTGGGCGGCCTTGCTGAGTACCGCCGATGCGTCCGCCGACTCGTTCATCGTCGAAGCTGTTCTGCCGGCAGATGGCGGAGATGCCGGCGCAGCGACGAGAGCGCCTGCCGGATGCTCGCGCGAAGTCGGGCTGGAGGCAGGGTGACCGCTCCTGACGGTAAGGGCCGCGATCAGCGCGTTCCGGTCCGCGCCGTTGACCGTGCCGAGGTCTTGCGTGCTGCCGTCCGTGAGGCCGAGCTTTGCTTTGGCGCCCATCATCGACACCTCGACCTTCACCGAGCTGATGCGCGCTAGGTCGATGCCGAACTTGATGGCCTTGGTGCCGCGCTTGAGTTCCTGACGCAAGATCGCAAGCGCGCGCCGATCGGTGACGACGAGGTGGTCGCACAGCGGCCGTAGCCGCTGCAGAAAGAACACACCCACAATCCGCTCGTCCTGCTCGAGCAGCGCTGGCATGGACGCCAGGATGGCCTGGACGTGCTTGCCCTTGACCTTGTTGCCGATGTGAACGCCGCCGTCCATAGCTGCGGTCTCGTCGCGGATTCTAAGGCGGTCGACACCGAGGTCAGGCCCGTAGCACTTTGCGGCACAAGACTCGGCCGGGGCGTGTGCTGGGCGACTTAGCATCAAGTCACTCGCAGTATCGGAGGCTGGAATCTACGGAGACCTGGCTGGCGCTGGGCGACCACCATGACTCCGAGTCCGGCCTCGCACGTCGCCCGCTGCCGGGCCTGCGGTCCAGCTGATAGCGACGCACTTTGCTGATCGCGCTCTCGGGCCAGTCGGGAAGGCGCGGAACTCGGATCCCCGCTGTTTGACCTCGCGTGGCGCGTGCGGATGCGTCGCTGAGCTATGTCGTTATCGCGGTCTCGATGCGAGATACCTCGACTAGATACACGGTGCGGCGCTCCGGGGGAGACGCCGGTATGTCGTCGTCGCGCGGAAAGAGATCCTCGTCTCGGTCGATGATTCCTTCATCCGTTAGGTCGCTCAGGAGGCCGCGGATCCGCTGGCCAGCGCCGATGTCGCGGACGAGCACGAGTTCGTCGAAGAACTTCCAGCCGTCGGGGATCCGCCAGCTCTCCGTCACGTGCCCCGGCAGGTCGAGCAGGCGTTGCAGCAACTCGTTGCGGGTCAATACTGTTCGGCTCCCGGCGTGGCGTTCAGCGATTCAGTCGACGCCGTAGAGGCAGCGCGCGTGAACGTCATCAGCCTCGCCCATCGCGCCGTAGTGTCTGTCGTTCCAGCCCTGAGCTAGGCGCTCGGGCGATGGGATTGTGCCTGGGACGAAGCCGATCATCGAGTGAGCAGCGTGGCACACGACGCGGACGGCGCCACTCGCTCCGGGTAGGCAGATCAGCTCTGATGATGTACAGAGCGGGAGCTGGCGGATCCCGAACCCACCGTTCCGGAATCCAGGTCAACCGCGGTCGCTGCTGAACCAGCCGTTCCCGCACGCTGCAGGCCAAGGCCGGAACGACTCGGGCCCCTCTGTTGGCGCGGGGCCCGAGAGTCATCTCTGTGGGCGCGTCAAGTCGGCCGGTGAGCGACGCGGCGGTCATCTCGACGCGCCCCCAGGCGCCCGGCGATCAACCGCAGCCGGTGTTGTTGCCGCAGCTCGAGCACGTGTAGCACGAGCCCGTGCGCTGCATCATCCCGCCGCACTGGCTGCACGCCGGGCCGAGGTCGAGGCCCATCATGCGGGCCGGGACGACCGGGGGCGTGTCGGTCATCGCGTCGGCGGCGGCCTTCGTCGTGCCCGGCTCAGAGCCCGCGACGGTCGGCAGGCCGGGCGTGCCCGCCTCGGCGGCCGGCTTGGCGGCGCCGCCGTTGCCCGCGCCGTTCGCCGGGCCGGCGGTGTCGGACGCGGTCACCGACAGCGCGGCGTCCTCGGCCATCTTCTTCGCCCGGACCTCCTGGGTCATGATCCCGAGCTCCTCCTGCAGCTCGGCGTCCAGGAAGCGCGAGGCGAGCCACCGCATGATGTAGTCGGGCATCGACTTCGCGAACGGGATCTCCGGGTTCTGGGTGATCCCCTCCGGCTCGAAGCGCATGTAGGCGAACTTCTGGACGAGCGTCTCGAGCGGCACGCCGTACTGCAGCGCGATCGAGATCGCCGTCGCGAACGAGTTCATCATCCCGCGCAGCGTCGAGCCCTCCTTGCCGACGTCGGTGATGAAGATCTCGCCGACGGTCCCGTCCTCGTACATGCCGGCGGTGATGTAGCCCTCGTGCCCGCCGATGTTGAACTTGTGGGTGATCGACTGGCGCTCGACCGGCATGCGCTTGCGTGCCGGCCCGAGCTCGGCCTTCGCCTTCGTGACGGCGTTGCGGACCGCCTCGTCGAGCTCCTCCTGCGTGTACTTCGCGCCCGGCTTGGCCGGCTCGTCCTTGCTCTCCTGCGCGTCGGTCCGCAGGGCCTGCGCGGTCTTCGAGCCGTCGCGGTAGATCGCCAGCGCCTTGACGCCGAGCTTCCACGCCTCGATGTACGCGTCGGCGATGTCCTGGACCGTCGCGGTGTTCGGGAGATTGACGGTCTTCGAGATCGCGCCCGAGATGAAGGGCTGGATCGCGCCCATCATCTTGATGTGGCCCATGTGGGAGATCGCGCGGTCGCCCACGGCCACGTCGAAGACCGGCAGGTGCTCCTCCTTCAGGCCGGGCGCGCCGATGATCGTCGCGTGCTCGTTGACGTACTCCTCGATCGCCGCGATCTGCTCGTCGTCGTAGCCGAGCGTCCGCAGCGCCATCGGGATCGTGCGGTTGACGATCTTCATCGTCCCGCCGCCGACGAGCTCCTTGAACTTGACGAGCGAGAAGTCCGGCTCGACGCCCGTCGTGTCGCAGTCCATGAGGAACGAGATCGTCCCGGTCGGCGCGAGCACCGTCGCCTGCGCGTTGCGGTAGCCGAACGCCTCGCCGGCATCGACGGCGTGGTCCCACACGGTGCGGGCGGTCTCGAGCAGGTTCGCGTCGCTGGTCGCCGCGTCCGGGATCGCGTACGCCGCGTCGCGGTGCATGCGCATGACGCCGTTGTGCGCGTCGCGGTTCTCCTCGTACTTCTCGTACGGCCCGAGCGCCGCGGCGATCTTCGCCGACTGCAGGTACGCGCGGCCGGTCATGAGCGCGGTGATCGCCGCCGCCGTCGCACGACCCTGGTCGGAGTCGTACGGCATGCCGTTGGCCATGAGGTACGCGCCGAGGTTCGCGTAGCCGAGGCCGAGCTGGCGGAACGCCCGCGCGTTGACCCCGATCTCCTCGGTCGGGTAGCTCGACGGCCCGACGATGATCTCCTGCGCGAGGAAGACGATGTCGACGACGTGCTGGAAGGTGTCGACGTCGAACGTCCCGTCCGGCCGGCGGAACTTCATGAGGTTGATCGACGCGAGGTTGCACGCCGAGTCGAGGTTGCACGCCGAGTCGTCGACGTGCATGTACTCCGAGCACGGGTTCGACGCGTTGATGCGCCCCGAGTTCGGGCACGTGTGCCACTGGTTGACCGTCGTGTCGTACTGGACGCCCGGGTCGGCGCAGCGCCACGCGGCCTCCGCGATGTCGTTCATCAGGTCCCGCGCGCGGACGGTCTCGATGACCGACCCGTCGGTGCGGGCGATGAGGTCCCAGTCGCCGTCCTCCTCGACGGCGCGCATGAAGTCCTCGGTGACGCGCACCGAGTTGTTCGCGTTCTGATACTGGATCGACGTGAAGCCGTCGCCGTCGATCGACATGTCGAATCCCGCGCGCGAGGGCCTCGGCCTTCTCCTCCTCCTTGGCCTGGGAGTTTGCGGCTAACCCCGGCCTGAAGGCCGAGGCTTGCGCCGCAAACTCCCAGGTCATCCTCATCGACGGCCGGCAGCTTGCGGAGCTCATGATCGACCACGACGTCGGGGTGTCGGTGGAGAGCCGCTACGACATCAAGCGCGTCGACCTGGACTGCTTCGAAGACGGTCAAGAAGGCGGGTCGGGCTCGGGCTTCTGATCCTGAGCCGCGTTCGCCGCATCCGCGTTGCTGACGGGTGGGAGTCGGCCGTCTGCCAGACTCCCGCGCCGATGGCTCTGGCGCCCGAGGAGATCAAGGACTTCTACGACGCCTGCTACGAGCCGACCGCCGAGGGGGAGAAGTACCGGCGGTGGCGTGAGCTGGGGGCGGTCGGGAAGGCCGACCATGTCGTGGAGCTCGCGCAGGCCGTGGGGTGCGGGAGCCCCGGGGTCGTCGCCGAGGTCGGGTGCGGGGACGGCGCCGTCCTCGACGAGCTCGGGCGGCGCGGGTTCGGGCAGCGACGCATCGGCCTCGAGATCTCCAGCTCCGGCGTCCGGCTCGCCGCCGAGCGGCCCGAGATCCACGAAGCCCTCCTCTTCGACGGCAACAAGCTGCCCGTCGGGGACGACGCCTGGGACCTCGCCTTCGCCACCCACGTCTTCGAGCACGTCCCCGACCCGCTCCCGCTCCTGCGCGAGATGCTGCGCGCCGCGCCCGTCGTGATCATCGAGGTTCCGCTCGAGGACAACCTCTCCGCCCGCCGCCCCGCCGCGCGCGCCGCCTCGCAGGCCGTCGGGCACCTGCACCGCTTCTCCCGCGCCGACATCCGCCGCCTCGTCGCCGAGGCCGGCGGCACCGTCCGCGGCGAGCTCCTCGACCCGCTGCCGCTCGCCGTCCACCTCTTCGACCGCAACACCCCCGTCGCCCGCGCCAACGGCTTCGCCAAGTGGGCGATCCGGCGCACCCTCGCCGCCGTCCCGCCGCTCGGCGAGCGCATGTTCACCATGCACTACGCCGTAGCCGCCGTGCGCGCCGGGACCCAGGCGTAGCGCCGGGGGCGCTTCGTGTCGTCTGGTTGTCGCATTGCGACAGCCAGACGACACGAACGAAGGCGCGCGGGGCGGCGTGTCGCGCGAGTGTCGCCATGCGACAACCACGCGACACGGAGCGGGGGAGTGTGAGCGGGGAGGGTGCCCGGGCGCCGGGCCCGCCCGGGCGCCGGGCCCGCCCGGGCGCCCGTCCCCGGCGCCGGACCCGCCCCAAGCGCCGCGGCCGCCCTCAGCGCGGCTGGGGCGTCGTGAAGTCCGCGCGCTCCGAGCGCGCCAGCTCCAGCGCCCGCTCCAGTCGCCGGCGCCCGATCTGCATCTCCACGAACCGCTGCGCCAGCTCGCGGAACGGCAGCACCAACCCGACCCACCGGGGCGACACCACCCGCCGCGAGCGCTTCGCGATCGCGCGCTCCAGCGCGTCGATCGCCGGCCCCACCGGCGAGACCGGCAGCCGCCCGTGGCCGCCGATCGGCATCGTGCGCGCCGCCTTCGTCGCAAAGCCGCGGTGCGTCATGTCCGTGTCCAGCTCCGCGTAGTAGGCGACCCCCACCCGCGCGCCCGACGGCGCCAGCTCCATCCGCAGCGAATCCCCGAGCGACTCGACCGCCGCCTTCGACGCGCAGTACGGCGCCATCAGCGGCAGGTGGATCGCCGCCGCCAGCGACGCCGTCAGCAGCACGTATCCGCCCGGGTGCGCCACGTGCGGGCCGGCGGCGTGCACCAGGTTGAACGTGCCGCCCAGGTTCACCGCCAGCGTTCGGTCCCACACCTCCGGGTCGCCGTCCACCAGCAGCGTCTGCGCGCCGATCCCCGCGTTCGCCACCGCCACGTCGAGGCCGCCCAGCCGCTCGACCGCCGCCGACACCGCTTCCCGCACCGCCTCGCGGTCCGACACGTCGCACTCGAACCAGGGCGCGCCGCCGCACTCAGCCGCCACCTTCTCCAGCAGCTCCGGCTCGAGCCCCAGCAGCGCCACGCGCGCCCCGCGCTCGTGCAGCCGCCGCGCCAGCAGCGCCCCGATCCCGCGCGCCGCGCCCGTGATCAGCACGCGGCGGCCGACCAGCTCGTCACTCATCTCCGCCTCCTCGGCCCCAGCAGCCTCTGCCCGAGCCGCACCGCGCGCGGCGGCGGGCCCGGCGGCAGCCGGTCCGGCTGCACCGCCAGGGCGTTCAAGGTCATGGCCAACATCTCGTAGTGGCCGACCAGCATGCACAACTCGATCAGCTCGGCGTCCGACATCTGCGGCCGCAGCCGCTCCCACAGCTCGTCCGACAGCGTCCGCGTCGCGTGCAGCTCGTCGGCCGCGCGCAGCAGCAGCTCCTGCCGCTCCGACCAGCCGGGCGCCTCCGGCCCCTCGCGCACGCGCCGCACGTCCGCCTCCGTCAACCCCGCCGAGAGCGCGATCCGCTCGTGCTGCGTCCACTCGTACCCGGAGCCGCACAGGTGCGCCACCCGCAGGATCAGCAGCTCCGTCTCGGCGCGCGGAAGCAGCCCGCCCGGCATCAGCCGGCCCGCGAACCACAGCCACGGCCGGAACAGCCTGCGGTGGCGGGCCAGCGTGGTGAACACGTTCGGCGGCCCGCCGCCGGTCGCCCGCCCCAGCATCCGGACGATCCACCAGTCGATGCGCCGCAGGTCGCGGCGCGTGCCCGGCGGGATCCGCGGCTCGACCATGGCAGCGCAGCTTATGGGCGGCCCCGGACGGTGGGAACCGCCGACCGGGGAGGGTGTCGGAAGCCGATCTACCCGGCGGCCACGCCCAGGGCCCGGTCCAGCCAGCGGCGCATCGGGTCGAGCGAGTCGGGATCCACGCCGTGCCCGATCAGCGCCTCGTGGTGCTCGACCTCCAGCCCCGCCTCGCGCAGCCGCTCGGCCGCCGTCCGGCCGTACTCCACCGGGATGATCGGGTCGGCCACGCCGTGGAAGAGGAACGCCGGCAGGCCGCGGCGCTCGCCCAGCTCGAGCGCGAAGCCCGGAACCTCCGGGATGAACCCGCTCATCGCGAGGATGCCCGCCGGCGACGGGCGGCCCGCGCTCAGCCCCAAGGCGTAGGACATGACGCAGCCCTGCGAGAAGCCGCCCAGCACCGTGCGCTCCCACGGCACGCCCGTGCGCTCCGGCACCCCGCGCAGCCAGGCGTCGAGCAGCTCGCGGCTCGAGTGGAAGGTGGTCGGCTCCGGGGTGGGGATCCCGCCCAGCCGGTACCAGTGCGCGCCGCCCGGCGGAAGCGACAGCGGGCCGCGCGGGGTCAGCACGTGCAGCCGGCGCTCCGGGTCGAGCGCGTCGGCGATCGGCAGCAGGTCGTGCTCGTCGGTGCCGCGGCCGTGCAACAGCACCAGCGCCCCCGCGGCCGCGCCGGCGGCAGGGCGCTCGGCGAAGGCGAGCCCGCCGCCCGCGGTCATGCCGCGGCGCGACGCGCTGCGCGCGGGTTCGGCAGCGGCGTGAGCAGCCGCTCGATCCGGTCGCGCATGTGCTCGAACCTGGGCGGCAGGATCAGGCGCTCGCCGAGATGCTCCGGGTCCTCGTCGACCGCGAAGCCGGGCCCGATCGTCGCCAGCTCGAACAGCACGCCCGAAGGCTCGCGGAAGTAGATCGAGCGGAACCAGTGGCGGTCGATGATCGGCGTGGCGTGCGGGACCGCCGCGCGCACCCGCCCGTGCCACAGCTCGTGCTCCTCCATGCGCGTCGCGAACGCGACATGGTGGACCGAGCCGGCGCCCTGGCGCGGGCGGACGTCCGCCGGCGGCGGGTCGTAGATGTACAGCGCGCCGCGCTCGTCGCCGCGCACCTCCCAGCGGCCGCCCTCACCGCCGGTGAACCCGAGCGTGTCGCGCAGCAGCGCCTCCGACCGCGCCGGATTGGTCGCGTACACGCGCACCCCGTCGAAGCCCTGCAGCGCCAGCTCGCGCGGGATGTCCGGCGCGCCGCTGACCAGCGGCTTGTCCGGCACCGTCGAGACCACCAGCTCGTGCTCGAGCCCCTCCGGGTCGGCGAAGCGCAGCGAGTCGCCGTCGCGGCGCGCCTCGACGCCCTCCTCGCGCAGCCGCTGCTCCCAGAAGTCGATCGCCTCGCTGGAGGCCACGCGCCAGACGATCCGGTGCACCATGCCCGCGCCGGCGCGGCCGGGCGCCGCGTGCGGGTACTCGAAGAACGTGAGGTCGCTGCCCGGCGAGCCGTCCTCGTCGGCGTAGAAGAGGTGATAGACCGTTGGGTCGTCCTGGTTGATGGTCTTCTTGACCAGGCGCAGGCCCAACGTTCCGACGTAGAACTCCACGTTGCGGACCGCGTCCCCTGTGATCGCGGTGATGTGGTGGATGCCCTCGAGCTTCATCTCCTCCCCCTCTGTTCGCCTGGATCCACTGTAGGACCCGCAGCGTGGAGCTGACCACACACACCGAGGCCGACCCCGCCGCCGACGTCGCCTACTCGCGCGCGCTGCTGGAGCGCGTGGCGCGCGGCGGGGCGCCCGCGGTGCGGCTGTGGCGGCCGCTCCGGCCGGCGCTGTCGCTGGGGCGCATCGACCTGCAGCATCCGAACGTCGGCGAGGTGATCGAGGCGGCTGCCGCCGCGGGGGTGACGCCGGTGCGGCGGCTGGCGGGCGGCCGGGCGGCGGCGTTCGACGAGCGGTGCCTGTGCCTGGCGTGGTCGGAGCCCGCTCCGAAGCTGGAGGAGTGGCAGGGTCGCTACGAGGCGATGGCCGACGTGCTGGTGGCGGCCTTCCGGCGGCTGGGGGTTGTGGCGGAGACCGGCGAGCTGGAGGGGGAGTGGTGCCCGGGCGCCTGGAGCGTGCGCGGCCCGCACGGCAAGCTGGCCGGCCTGGCGCAGCGGATCATCGTCGGAGGCGCGTGGTGCGAGGCGCTGATCGTGATCGATCGCGGGCCGGAGCTGACCGCGCTGTCCCGCCGCGCGCACGAGCTGCTGGAGATCCCGTGGAGCGAGGCGGCGCAGGGCGGCCTCGCGCGCGAGCTGCCCGACGCCGACGACCCGCACGCGCTGCTCGCCGCGGCGCTGCTCGACGTGCTGCGCGAGCGCGTCCCCGGCCTGCGCGAAGCCGACCCGGACCCCGGGACGCTGCGCCGTGCCCGCGAGCTCGCCGACGAGCAGCGCCTGCTGTAGGCGGGCTCAGGCGCGCAGGTAGCTCTCCACCAGGGCGCGCAGCTCGCCGAGATCGGGCCGCTCCTGCGCGGCGGCGGCGTAGGCGAACCCGCGGCAGGCGGTCTCCACCGCGGCGGCCATCCGCTCGGGGTCGCCGGCGCGGATCGAGCCGTCCTGCTGCCCCTCGCGGATCCGGCGCGCCAGCTCGCCGCGCGCAAGCTCCTGGAAGCGGCCGACCTTGTCGGTGAGGTATGGGAGCAGCACCTCGGGCTCCAGCTCCAGCAGCCGCCGCATCAGCGGGTGCTCGCCGAGCAGCTCGACGGTGCGCACCGTCGCGGCCACCGCGCGCTCCAGCCCGGTCGCAAGCCCCGTGATCTCGCCGTCGACGCGCCCGACCAGGTCGCCGAACTCGCGCGCCATCAGGGCGCGGATTAGCGCCGCCCCGTCCGGGTAGCGGCGGTAGACGGTCATCCGGCTCAGGCCCGCCCGGCGCGCGACCTCTGCGACGGTCGCGCGGCGCACCCCGAAGTCGAGCACGGTCGCGCGGGCGGCGTCGAGGATCGGGTCGTCCTGGGCTGCAGTGAGACGGTGTGACACTGACTGGAACTATGTCACATCCTGCGCTATGGTCGAACCCATGACCGAGCCGCCCGGACTGCGCTGGGGCGACCCCGCCAAGGCGATGACCCTCTCGCCCGCGATGCGCGAGCTGGTCTCCCAGGCGCTCGGCGTCACGCCCGACAAGGTCCGCCCGCCCGTTGCGCCGGAGGCGATCGAGCTGCCCGAGCCGGCGCTCGACGCCGCGGCGCGCGAGGCGCTGACGGCGATCGTCGGCGCCGAGCACGTCCGCGGCGACCGCGAGGCGCGCCTCGCCCACACGCGCGGCATGTCCACGCCCGACCTGCTGCGCCTGCGCGCCGGCGAGGCCGCCGACGCTCCCGACCTCGTCGTCGCGCCCGCAAGCCACGACGAGGTGGTCGCGCTGCTGCGCGAGTGCGCCGCCCGGCGGATCGCGGTCGTCCCGCACGGCGGCCGCACTTCGGTCGTCGGCGGGCTGCAGCCCGCGCGCGAGGGCTTCAACGGAGTGGTCGCGCTCGACCTGCGGCGGCTCGACCGCGTCCTGCAGATCGACCAGGTCTCACGCACCGCGACGCTGGAGCCCGGCCTGAGCGGCCCCGAGGCCGAGGCCGTGCTGGTCGAGCACGGGCTGACCCTGGGCCACTTCCCGCAGTCCTTCGAGCAGGCGACGATCGGCGGCTTCGCGGCCGCGCGCTCCAGCGGCCAGGCCTCCGCCGGCTACGGTCGCTTCGACGAGCTGGTCGTCGGCGTGCGCCTCGCCACCCCGCGCGGCGCCGTCGAGCTGGGGCGGGCGCCGCGGTCGGCCGCCGGCCCCGACCTGCGCCAGCTCGTGCTCGGCTCCGAGGGCGCCTTCGGCGTCATCACCGCGGTGACCGTGGCGGTGCGGGCCGCGCCCGAGGTGCGCCGCTACGAAGGCTGGAGGCTGCCGTCGTTCACCGAGGGGGCCGCGGTGCTGCGGCGGCTCGCCCAGGACGGGCCGCTGCCGACCGTGCTGCGCCTCTCCGACGAGGCGGAGACCGCGCTCAATCTCGCCCGCCCCGACGAGATCGGCGCGGGGGAGGGCGCGGGCGGCTGCCTGGCGATCGTCGGTTACGAGGGCGCCGCGGACGAGGTGGAGCAGCGCCGCGACAGCGTGACGGCGATCCTGCGCGACGCGGGCGCCACCTTCGAGGAGGGCGCCGGCGAGGCCTGGGCGGAGGGGCGCTTCCGCGCCCCGTACCTGCGCGACGCGCTGCTCGACGCCGGCGTGCTCGTCGAGACGCTGGAGACGGCGACGTTCTGGTCCAACCTTGCCGACCTGTACGACTCGGTCGGCGCGGCGCTGCGCGACTCGCTCACCGGGCAGGGCACCCCGCCGGTCGTCCTCTGCCACATCTCGCACCTGTATCCCTCGGGCGCCTCGCTCTACTTCACCGTCGCCGCCGCCCAGGCCGACGACCCCGTCGCCCAATGGCGCGAGGCGAAGGCGGCCGCCTCGGACGCGATCGAGGCCGCCGGCGGCACGATCACCCACCACCATGGTGTAGGCGTCGATCACAAGCCCTGGTACGCGCGCGAGATCGGGCCGCTCGGCGTCGAGGTGCTGCGCGCCGTGAAGGCGACGCTCGACCCCGACGGGATCCTCAACCCGGGGGTGCTGGTGCCGTGATCGGTCGCCGGTCAGCCCCGCCGCGCGGCGCCGCCACCTTCCTGAGCGCCGCCCGCCGCGCCGCCGACCTGGAGCGGCTCGCCGACGGGCCGCCGGTCGACGTGCTCGTGATCGGCGGCGGCATCACCGGCGCCGGCGTGGCACTCGACGCCGCCACCCGCGGGCTGTCGGTGGCGCTGATCGAGCGCGGCGACCTCGCCCACGGCACCAGCCGCTTCAGCTCCAAGCTCGCCCACGGCGGCCTGCGCTACCTGGCGCACCTGCAGGTGGACGTCGCCTGGGAGTCGGCGCGCGAGCGTGCCACCCTCGCCAAGGTCACCGCCCCGCACCTGGTGCGCGCGCTGCCGCAGCTCACCCCGATCTACGGCCGCTTCCCCCAGCCGATGGCGCTCGCCGTCGAGGGCGGCATCCGCGCCGGCGACATGATGCGCTCCCTGTCGGGCACCAGCCGCCGCAGGCTGCCGCCGATGCGCCGCGTGAGCGCCACCGAGGCGCGCATCTGGGCGCCCGCGCTGTCCGGCGATGACCTGCGCGGCGGCCTGCTCGCCTGGGACGGCCGGCTGGAGGACGACGCCCGGCTCGTCGTCGCCGTGGCGCGCACCGCCGCCGCCCACGGCGCGCGGATCGTCACCCGCTGCGAGGCGCTCGCGCTCACCGGCGACGGCGCCCGCGCCCGCGACACGCTCACCGGCCGGACGCTCGACATCCGCGCCCGCCACGTCGTCAACGCCACCGGGGCGTGGGCCGACGCCCTCGTCGACGGGGTCGCGCTGCGGCCCAGCAAGGGATCGCACCTGCTGCTGCGCGCCGAGACGCTGCGCAACCCGCGCGCCGCCGTCAACGTGCCGGTGCCGGGCGAGTTCGGCCGCTTCGTGTTCGCCATCCCGCGGCCCGACGACCTGATCCTCGTCGGCATAACCGACGAGCCGTTCGCCGGCCCGCCGCCCGACGAGCCGCCCGTCGACGACGCCGAGCAGGAGTTCCTGCTCGAGACGATCTCCTCGGTGTTCGAGGTGCCGCTGTCGGCCGACGATGTCGTCGGCCGCTTCGCCGGGTTGCGGCCGCTGCTCGACACCGGCGAGGAGCGCACCGCCGACATCTCCCGCCGCCACGCGGTGATCGTCGACGAGGACACCGGCGCGATCACCGTCGTCGGCGGCAAGCTCACCACCTACCGCCGGATGGCCGAGGACGCGGTCGACGTGATCGCCGCCCGCCCCGGGGTGAGCGCCGGGCGCTGCCGGACGCGCCATGTGCCGCTCGTCGGCGCTCAGCCGCCGGATGCGCCGGCGCCGCGAGGCGTGCCGCCGCGGCTGGTGCGTCGCTTCGGCGCCGAGGCGGCCGAGATCGCCGCGCTCGCCGCCGGACGCCCCGAGCTGCTCCGGCCGGTCGCCGACGGGGTGCCCACGCTCGGCGTCGAGGTCCTCGTCGCCGTCGAGCGCGAAGGCGCGCTCAGCGTCGACGACGTGCTCGACCGCCGCACCCGGCTCGGGCTGGTGCCCGCCTGGCGCGAGGCGGCCGATGCGGCGGTGAGGGAGCTGCTCGAGCACCCGCCGGCCGCACAGCGCCACGCCGCCTGACGGCGGCGCGGACCGCCGCAGCCGGCGAGCGCCCGCCCGCCGACGGGCGAAAGGGGAAGAGCTAGCTGTCGGCCTTGGTCGCGCCGGCCGGTTCCGGCTGGCTCGCGGCCTCCGTGGCCTGGGCGGTCACGCGCGCGCTCGCGGAGCGGCCCAGGCGTGCGACCTCCTCGTCCATCTGCGGCAGGAGCGCCTTGGCGTCGCGCTGGATCCGCCACTCCGCGACCTTGGTCGCCAGCGCAGGCTTCAGCCAGCGGAGCAGGCCCACCCAGCCGGGGACGTTGATGCGCCGGCTGCGCTTCTCGATGCCGCGCGCGAACGCCTCCGCGCACGCCTCGACGGAGGTCGTCTTGCCCAGCGGGCCCGGCAGCCTCCTGAGCATCTTGTTGAAGGCGCTCAGGTCGGCCTTCACCTCCTGGACCATCGGCGTGTCGATCCAGCTCATGTGCGCGCTGCCGACCTTCACGCCGCGGTGCGCCAGCTCCAGCCGCAGCGCGTTGGCGAAGTGCTCGACGCCGGCCTTGGAGGCGTTGTAGGGCGCGAGGCCCGGCGCGGCCGCGTAGGCGGCCAGCGAGGAGACGACCAGCACGTAGCCGCGGCGCTCGATCACCTGCGGCAGCGCCGCCCGCACCGTGTTGAAGACGCCCGTGATGTTGATGTCGATCACGCGCTTGAACAGCGCGGGGTCGACCCGCTCGATCGACCCGTAGCTGGCGATGCCGGCATTGGCCATCACCACGTCGATGCCGCCGAACGCCTTCACGCCGTGGGCGACGGCCGCCTCCATCGCCTCCAGGTCGAGGACGTCGCCGACGACGCTCGTCGCCGCCGCGCCGAGTCGCTGCTCCTGCTCCCGGAGCCGGGCCTCGTCGATGTCGACCAGCACGACCTTGGCGCCGCGCTCGACGAGCTTGGCGGCGGTGGCTGCGCCGACGCCGCTCGCCCCGCCGGTGATGAGGACGACCTTGCCGCTGAGCTTGCTCATGGACGGCACGCTAGATGAACGGCGGCGTCCACGCATCCGCTCCCTGTCGGGCGCGGCGGCCTACTCGCGGCGCAGCGCCCGCAGCAGGGCGGAGGCGAAGTCGATCAGCCGCTCGGGCGGGTACCGCTCCGGCTCGTAGAGCATCAGCCGCGCCGCCTGGTCGCCCGCGGTCAGCAGGGCGCGCGCGGTCAGCTCGACGTCGAGCTGCGGGCCGCCGCGGCGGGCCAGGCCGCGCTCGACGATCGGGATGAGCAGCGAGAGCGTCGCCTCCTTCGCGGCCTCCAGGTGCTCGCGCAGGGCGGTCGGGGCGCCCTCGCTGGGGAAGTAGACGAGCTGCCAGGTCTGCGGGTCCTCGGTGACCGCCGCCAGGAACGCCCGGAGCGCGTCGACGAGCACGTTGTCGGGGTCGTCGTCGAAGTCCAGGTCGGGGATCACGGTGCGCACCGAGTCGAGTGCCCGCTGCTGGGTGCGCTCGATCAGCGCCTGGACCATCCCCTCCAGGTTGCCGAAGTGGGCGTAGACGACCGTGCGCGCGATGTTGGCCTCGCGCGCGATGCGGTCGATGGAGACCGCGGTCCAGCCCTCCTCGAGCACGATCTTGGCCAGCACGTCGAGGAGCTGGCTGCGGCGCTCCTGGGCGGACATGCGGCGAGCGGTGGTCATGCGCCGTCGAGGATCCCACAGGCGCCCGCGGCGCGGCGCGCCCGCACGCCCCCGCGCGACCGGTGCGTGCCGCCCAGCGGTGGGCGGCGCTTCTCAGGCGGCGGTGGTCTCGGCCTGCTTCTCGTCCGTCTCCGGGCGGCCGCGCGCGGCCTTCCTCGTCGTGGCCACCTCGGCCTCGCGGGCGGCGGCCTCCGCCGAGGCCCGCTCGGCGAAGTCGGCGATCGTCGAGGCGATCAGGTTCGGGTCATCCCACATCGGGGTGTGGCCGAGGCCGGGCAGCACGCGGTACTCGAGGTTGGGGATCTCGGCCCGCAGGCGCGGCGCGTGCCGCTGCAGCGGCAGGATCCGGTCGCGCGAGCCCCACACGACCAGCACCGGGCAGTCGATCCTCTCCAGGCCGTCGAGCGCGGCGTCGCCGCTGCGCAGGACGGCGAACACGTCGTCGACCAGCTCGCAGCGGATCGACGAGAGCGCGAGCTGCAGCGCCTCGCGCGCCGGCACCTGGTCGCCGTAGGCCATCACGTCGCGCAGCGCCAGCCGTCGCAGGCCGGGCCGGGCCATGATCCGCGGCAGCCAGCGGGCGCTACGGCGGGTCATCGCCTGGGTGCGGGCGAACAGCTTGCGGATCCGCTCCGCCTCCTCGCGGTCCTCGCGGCGGATGCCGCCCGCCGGCGAGATGCCGACCACGGAGCGCGCGCGGCCGCGCTTGGCGAGCTCGAACGCCAGGCCGCCGCCGAGCGAGTTGCCGACCAGGTGCGCGGTCTCGATCCCGAGCTCGTCGAGCATCTCCTCGAGCCGGTCGGCGAGGCCGGCGTAGCCCCACGGCCGGTTGTCCGGGTCCACCCCCGGGCCCCCGTCGTGGCCGGGCAGGGTGGGGGCGATCACCTCGAAGCGCGGCACCAGCTCGCCGACGATCGGCAGCCAGCAGCGCCAGGTGGCGGTGAAGCCGTGGATTAGGACGAGCGGCTCGCCTTCTCCGGCGCGGTACAGGGCGGGGGAGATCTCGGGCATCGGGCGTCCTTTGCGGTCGGGACGGCTGACTGGTACGTCATCGTACCGGCGCGGGCCGCACGCGCGCCGCGGCTGGGTCCGCCGGCGGCCTGCGCCGCCGCTCGCGCCCCGAGGCGGCGAGGTCAGTCGATCCCGACCAGCGCGGCGCAGACCCAGTTGTGCGCGCCGCGGCCGCCGTCCCACAGCTTGGCGGCCAGCCGGTCCTGCTCGGCCTTCGGCGCCTGGTAGGCGTGCGGGGTCGAGCCGCCCAGGCGCCGCCAGGTCTCGGGCATGAACTGGTAGTAGCCCGAGGCGCCGGCCGAGTTGGGCGGCAGGTTCTGGCCGCCGGACTCGCACTGCACGATCGCCCACGGGATCGCCCACGGGCCACCCGGGCCCCGGGTCGTGCTCGCGGCGCGGCGTCGCTCCGCGAGCAGCTTGTCCAGCTCGCGCTGCGCCCGCCGCCGGTCGGCGCGGGTGGCGCGCAGGGCAGCGGCGCGCGCGGCCCGTGCCCGGGCCAGCGTCGCTCGGCGGGCGGCCGCCGCGGCGCGCATCGCCGAGATCGCCCGGTGCTGGCGCTCGACCGCTTGAGCGGCCTCCTCCCGCTGCCGCTCCAGCTTCGCCAGGCGGCGGGTCTCCGCCGCCGCGTCGCTGCGGGCGCGGCGCACCACCTCGACGATCTCCGCGTCGGCCTCCTCGATCCGCTGCAGGCGCTCCAGCCGCGACAGCAGGTCGCCGAAGCCGTCGGCGTCCAGCACCACCGACACCAGGTCGGGCGGATCGGTCATGTAGCGGTGGCGCAGCACCTCGGCGAGCTGGGCGCGTGCCTCGGCGAGCCGGCTGCGCAGCCGTCGCAGCCGTCGCCGCTCGGCGTCGAGCCGGACGCGCGTGTCGGTCAGCCGCCGGCGCGCGGCCGCAAGCTGGCTCTCCACGTCGGCCAGGCGGCTCTCGAGGATGCCCAGCTCGCGCGCCACCCGCCGCTCGAGGCGCGCCAGCCGCTGCGCCGCCGACGCGAGCGCCTGCTCGCGCTGCTTGCCGGAGGCGATCCGCTCGCGCAACGTCTGCTCGTCGGCGCCGCGCGCCGGGCCGGCCGTGAGCGCCCAGCCCAGGAGCACCGCGGCGAGCGCGACCGCGAGCGCGGCAGGGCCACGTGCTGAGCTAAGGCTGCGAGGCATCTCGATGGCGGCGGTTGGTCGGCGCCGCGCAGGCGCCGGCAGCGAACCGTAGCGAGCGTTCGCGCCCGTCCTGCAGGCGCTTGTGCAGCGCGGCGGGACGCCGCCGCGGCGGCCTTCCGGCTACGGTGAGGCCCGGTGGATCGCTCTCTGCCGACATGGCCGGTGGTGGCGGCCTCCCTGGTCGTCGGCTTCGCCGTGGCGCAGGCCACGGGCGTGCGGCCGCTGGGCGCGATCCCGCTGGTCGCGGGCTGCGGCTGGGCGGCGCTCCGCTGGCTGGAGGCGGCGGGGCTGGCGCGCGCCGTCGTCCTCGTCGGCGTCTACCTGGCGGTGTTCGTCGTCTCCCACCCGCTGGCCGACGTGATCGGCGCCTGGCCGGCCGTCCTGCTCGGGGCGGCCGCGGCGGCCACGGCGGCCTGGGCGCTGGCCGACGCTCCGGCCGGCCGTCGTCCCCTGGCGCGCGGATAGGGCGTGGCGTTCGAACGGCCGCGGCCCGGGGCGTGCGGCGCCCGGGCGGTCCCGGCGCCCGCGCGACGCTCACGCGCGAGGATCTCCCTGATCCGTTCGGCGTGCGTCATCGACATGGCGTCAAGGCTGGCGGGCGATGCCCCCGACGGCGACCCGGCTGGCACCCGCCTGGGCGGTGCGGTTGACCGAACCTGGCCGATCGTCGAGTGCCGGTCGGGTGGCCGCGTCCCCGCGGAGGCCCTCGGGTACCTCCGCCCGCGCAACCGCTCAACCGGGGGGAGCCGATGCGGAGGTTGTGGTTGGGGTTGGCATGCCTGCTCGCGGCGGGGACGCTCGCGTTCCCGTCCGGCGCGCAGGCGCACGATGCGAACGCCGTGATCACCTGCGACGGGATCACGGCCACCTACACGAACTTCTGGATCAACGCGTTCGGGACCTCGACCGTCCGCTACCGGGTCGAGATCGACGGCCAGCAGGTCCTGGAGAGCACGCTCACGCTCACCGACAACATGGGGTCGTCGGGCACGCTGCTGCTGCCGGGGATCGTGCCCCAGGGCGACCAGGAGCACACGGTCGCGTTCTACACCGGCTGGGGCCCGGCCAACGGCACCCAGACGCCGTTCAACGACACCGGCGGCTCGCTGACGATCCCGCTGGTCACCGCGACGCTCACCTGTCCGGCTCCTCCTCCGCCGCCCCCGCCACCTCCGCCGCAGCCGGGGCCGCCGCCACCGCCGCCGCTCACGCCCACGGCCGCGCCCCCGCCCACCGTCGCGGGCCTCTCGACGCCATCCGAGACCGCGCCGGTGGCCGCCCAGGCCGAGCCGGGGCGGGCCTGCCCGCGCCCGCTGTCGCGGAGGTTGCGCATCCGCGCCGGGCAGCTCAACACGATCGTCATCACGGTGTCGGGGCCGCGGTCGGCGCGCGCCGGGGTGCGCGTGCGGATCCGCGCCCCCGGCGTGGACGTCACGCGGCGCACCAGGAGCGACGGCAGGGTCACGGTGCGCATCCGGCCGCGGCGCTCCGGGCGGCTGACCGTAACCGCCCCCGGTTGCGCGGCGCGCACCGCGGTGGTGCTGGCGCAGAAGGTCTCCTCGGCGCCGCGGAGACCGCAGTTCACCGGATGAGAGCCGCGCGGGCCGCGGCAGCGCTCCTCCTCGCCGCGGCCGCCTCGGCGGCCGCGGCCGACGGCGCCCGGGCCGACAGGTTGATCGCCCTGTCCGACCCCGGGCGCCTGTCGCGCTGGGCGTACCTCGAGCAGCCCACCCGCGCCTACGCCCGACCCTCGTTCCGCAGCCGGGTGCTGGGGAGGCTGGCGCTCAAGACCCGTGACGGCACCGACGAGCTGCTGTTCGTCGAGGCGCGCCGCCGCGTGAACGGCCGCGCCTGGGTGCGCGTCCGCCTGCCGCTGCGCCCCGCCGGCGTCGTCGGCTGGGTGCCGGAGGACAGGCTCGGCTCCTACCAGGAGGTGCGCACCCACCTGATCATCAACCGCCGCACGCTGCGCGCCACGCTGGTGCGTCGCGGGCGCGTGGTATTCCGCGCGCCGATCGGCGTCGGCAAGCCGGGCACGCCGACGCCGCGCGGGCGCTTCTACGTCCGCAGCCGTCTGACCGGCTTCGGCAACCACTCGGTGTACGGGCCGCTCGCGTTCGGCCTCAGCGCCACCTCGAACGTTCTGACCGAGTGGCCCGGCGGCGGCTACATCGGCATCCACGGGACGAGCAAGCCTTGGCTGATCCCGGGCCGGCCGTCGCACGGCTGCGTGCGGATGCGCAACGCCGACATCAGGCGCCTGGACCGGCTGATGAGCGTCGGCACGCCGGTGACGATCCGCTAGCGCCCGGCCGGGAAGTGTCTCGCCCCCGCTGCCGCGCGCGGTTGCCATCATCAGCGTCGTGGAGCAAGTCGGTCTGCTGTTCGTCTGCCTGGGCAACATCTGCCGGTCGCCGACCGCCGAGGGCGTGATGCGGCACGTCGTCGCGCAGGAGGGGCTCGACGGCCGCATCCGCATCGACAGCGCCGGCACCGGCGGCTGGCACGTCGGGAGCCCGCCGGACGAGCGCGCGGTGGCCGCCGCGCGCGCCCGCGGCATCGTGCTCGCGGGTGCGGCGCGCCAGGTGTCGATCGCCGACTTCTACGAGTTCGATCTGATCCTCGCCGCGGACCGCTCCAACGTCGCGGCGCTGCACGACCTGGCGCCCGACCGCGAGGCGCGCGGGAAGGTCCGGCTGCTGCGCGAGTTCGACCCCGCCGCCGGGCCGGGCGACGACCTCGAGGTGCCCGACCCCTACTACGGCGGGCCGCGCGGGTTCGAGCTGGTGCTCGACATGGTGGAGTCGGCCTGCCGCGGGCTGCTGGACCACCTGCGCGCCGAGGGCCGCGTGTGAGGGAGGCGCTGGCCGCCGCGCTGGGCGAGGAGGTCGCCGAGCTGGCGCCGGCGACCGGCGGCGACCTCAACCGCGCCTTCCGCGCCCGCACCGCGAGCGGCCGCACGCTGTTCGTCAAGGTGCCGCGCGACCCGGACGCCGTCGACCCGCGCGGGTTCGAGGCGGAGGCGGCGGGCCTGCGCTGGCTGGCGGAGGCGGGCGCGCTGCCGGTGCCCGAGGTGGTGGCCGTCGGCGAGCGCTTCCTGGCGCTGGAATGGGTCGACGGCGGCGGACGCGTCGACGACGAGCAGCTCGGCCGCGGCCTGGCGCTCCTGCACCGGGCCGGGGCGGAGGGACCCGGCACGCTGCCGCCCGGCACGCCGCCGCCCGCGGTGCTGCGTCTCGGCCCGCTCACGCTCCCCAACGAGCCGGCGTCCACCTGGGCCGAGCTCTACGCCGACCGCCGGCTGCTGGCCACCGCGCGGATCGCGTTCGACCGCGGTGGGCTGGACGACTCCGGCCTGCGCGCGGTCGAGCGGGTCGCCGCGCGGATCGACGATCTCGCCGGCCCCCCGGAGCCGACCGCGCGGCTGCACGGAGACCTGTGGTCCGGCAACGTGCACGCGGGCGCCGACGGCCGCCCGTGGCTGGTCGACCCGGCCGCCCACGGCGGGCATCGCGAGGTCGACCTGGCAATGCTCGCCCTGTTCGGCACCGTGTCTCGGCGGATGCGCGCCGCCTACGAGGAGGTGTGGCCGCTCGCCGACGGCTGGGCGGACCGCGTCGGGCTGTGGCAGCTCTTCCCGCTGCTCGTCCACGCGGCGCTGTTCGGCGGCGGCTACGGAGCGCGTGCCGCCGACGTGGCCGCCCGGTACGGTGGCGGCCATGGCTCTCATCACCGGTGAGCGCAGCGTCGAGATCGACGCGCCGATCGAGCAGGTCTTCGCGATCGCGGCCGACATCGAGCGGGCGCCCGAATGGCAGGGGTCGCTGCAGGAGGTCGACGTCGAGTCGCGCGACGGCGACGGCCGCCCGGAGGTCGTCGACACCGTCAACGACGCGAAGGTCAAGCAGGTGCGCACCCGCCTGCGCTTCAGCTACGAGGAGCCGACCGCGATCCGCTGGGTGCAGGAGAAGGGCGAGGTCAAGTCGCTGCGCGGCTGGTGGGAGCTCGAGGACCTGGGCGACGGGCGCACCCGCGCCACCTACGCGCTGGAGGTCGACCCGGGGCGGATGCTCGGCCTGCTGCTGCGCGGGCCGGTCCTCGACCAGGTGCGCGACCTGCTGCTCGGCAACGCCGCCGAGGGGCTGAAGCGCCGGGCCGAGAGCGCGAGGTAGTCGCGCGCCGTCCTGTCCTAGAGTCCGGGGCCTGAGCGCCTCGCCCTCGCCAGTCACGATCAGAGAAGCCCGGCCGGAAGACGCGGCGGCGATCGCCGCGATCTTCAACGAAGGCATCCTGGAGCGGCAGGCCACGTTCGAGACGCGCCTGCGCGAGCCCGAGGACGTGATGCCGTGGATCACCGGGCCGCTGCCCGCGCTGGTCGCTGAGCTCGACGGCGAGGTGATCGGCTTCGCCAGGGTGCTGCGCTACTCGGACCGCGAGGTGTACGCGGGCGTCGGCGAGCACGGGGTGTACGTCACCGCGAAGGCGCGCCGGATGGGCGCCGGGCGCGCGCTGCTGGAGGCGCTCGTGCAGGCCGCCGAGGCAGCCGGCCTGCACAAGCTCACCTCGCGGATCTTCGCCACCAACAAGGCCTCGATCGCGCTGCACCGCGCCGCCGGGTTCCGCGTCGTCGGCGTCCAGCGCCGGCACGCCAAGCTCGACGGTCGCTGGCGCGACGCGGTGCTGGTGGAGCGGCTGCTCGGTGAGGCCGCGTCCGCCGAGCAGGCCGACGACGAGGCGCCGGGCCTCGAGAGCTAGGCCGCCAGGTCGAGCGTCACGCGGTCGGCCAGCAGCCGCCCGCGCAGCGTCAGCACCGCCCGGCCGGCGGCGTGCGCGTCGCGTTCGAGCAGCCCGTCGGCGACCGCGCGCTCCGCCGCCCGCCGTCCGGCGTCGCTCAGCTCCTCCAACGCGATCCCCTCGACCAGGCGGATGGCGAGCATCACCCGCTCCAGGTGCGCGGCCTCCGGGTCGGGCTGCTCGCGCCCGGCGGCGGGCGAGCGGCCGGCGGCCAGGCGCGCCGCCCACGAGGCGGGGCGCAGCACGTTCCACCAGCGCACGCCGCCGACGTGGCTGTGGGCGCCCGGGCCCGCGCCCCACCAGTCGCCGCCGGTCCAGTAGCCGATGTTGTGGGCGCAGCGGGAGCGCTCGTCGGTCGCCCAGTTGGAGATCTCGTACCAGCGCAGCCCGGCCGCCGTGAGCAGCTCCTCGGCGATCTCGTAGCGGTCGGCGAGCACGTCGTCGTCGGGCGCCGGCAGCTCGCCGCGGCGCACGCGCGCCGCCAGCCGCGTCCCCGGCTCCACGATCAAGGCGTAGGCGCTGATGTGGTCGGGCTCGGCCTCGAGCGCGGTCTCCAGCGAGCGCCGCCAGTCGTCGTCGGTCTCGCCGGGCGTGCCGTAGATCAGGTCCAGGTTGACGTGGTCGAATCCGGCCGCGCGCGCCTCGCGGGCCGCCTCCACCGGGCGCCCCGGGGTGTGGACGCGATCGAGCGCGGCGAGCACGTGCGGGGCGGCGCTCTGCATCCCGAGCGAGATCCGGTTGAACCCCGCCTCGCGCAGCGCGGCGAGGACGTGCGGATCGACGGTCTCCGGGTTGGCCTCGACGGTCACCTCCGCGTCGCGCTCCAGGCCCAGGTGGCGGCGCACCGCCTCCAGCAGCCGCGCCAGGTCGCCCGGCGGCAGCATCGTCGGGGTGCCGCCGCCGACGAACACCGTCCGCGCCGCCGGCGCCCGTCCGCCGAGCACCCGGCGGGCCAGCTCCAGCTCGCGCTCGAGCGCGTCGACGTAGCCGCGCACCTGCGCCCCGTCCTCGCCCGGCACGTAGGTGTTGAAGTCGCAGTAGCCGCAGCGGCTGAGGCAGAACGGGACGTGGATGTAGACGCCGAACGGGCGCGTGCCCAGCCCGGCCAGCGCCCGCTCCGGGAGGGCGCCGTCGGCGGGGGCGGGCTGGCCGTCGGGGAGGCGGGCCATGGCGGCGTCCCAGGGTAGTGCGGGCCGCCCGGGGCGCTACGCTCGGCGGCCATGTCAGCCGACCGCCGACCGCTCGCCGCGCTCGTGGCCGGCGCGTTGGCGCTGTCCGGCTGCGGCGGCGGCGACGGCGCGCAGGCCTACGCCGACCGCGTCGAGGAGGCGCGGGTCGGGCTGCGCGAGGCGATCGCGAACCTGCAGTCGCGCGCCGCTCCCACCAGCACGCCCGCCGCCGACGACCGCGCGCTGGCGGCCTATGAGCGGGCGGCCCGTCGCGCCGTCGAGCGGCTGCGCGACGCCGACCCGCCGCGGGCGGCGCAGGAGGCGCATCGGCGGCTGGTGGCCGGGGTGCGCGACTACGCGGAGGCGGTCGCCGCCGCCCGGCGCGCGCTGCGCGACGAGCTGTCCGACCCGCTGGAGATCCGCAACCGGCTGCGCGAGCGGGCAGTCACGGCGAGCCGGCGGATCGACGCCGCCGTGGCCGATGTCAACCGGGCCTTGGAGGGCTAGATGGGATCCGTGGTCGACCATCTCCGCGGCGCGCCGGTCACCGTCCTGCTGCTGCTCGCGGTCGGCGTCTTCATCGCCTGGGTCCCCGACGACGGCGGCCAGCCGCTGACGACCTGGGTGCCGGGCGCGCTGCTGCTGGCGGGGCTGCTGGCCGTGGCGCTGCTCGCCCTGCCCGGACGCTGGTCGGCGGCGCCGCGGCCCGTGCGCGCCGCGGTCGTGCTGCTGGGCGCGTTCACCGCCTGGAGCGCGCTGTCGATCCTGTGGGCCGACGACCAGGGCAGCGCCTGGCAGGGGACGAACCGCACGCTGCTGTACCTGATCGTCTTCGCGCTGTTCGCCCTCTGGCCGCAGCGCTCGACGACCGCCTCGTGGGTGCTGGGCGCCTGGACGCTCGCGATGGGCGTGCTCGCGGTGGCGACGCTGCTGAAGGTCGCCGGCGACGACCCGCTGCGGATGTTCGTCGACGACCGGCTCGCCGACCCTGCCGGCTATCCGAACGCGGCGGCCGCGACCTGGATGATGGTCCTCTGGCCCGCCGTCACCCTGGCCGCCGCGCCGCGCGTGCCGTGGGCGCTGCGCGGCACGTTCGCCGCGCTGGCGGTGGTGCTGGCGGAGGTGGCGCTGCTCAGCCAGAGCCGCGGCTCGGTGATCGCCGCCCCGCTGACGCTGCTCGTCCTGATCGCGGTCGTCCCCGACCGCCTCCGCCACCTGGCGGTGCTGGTGCCGGTCGGCGCGGCGGTCGCCGCGGCGGCCCCGGCGGTGATCGACCTCGGCCCGCCCGCCGCCGACGGCGACGTGGCGGCGGCCGCGGCGCAGGCCGACGTGGTCGCCCGCCACGTCCTGCTCGCCGCGGTCGCCGCGGGGCTCGTCGTCGCCCTTGCCGCGTGGGCGGCCGGGCGGCGTCCGGTGCCGCCGCAGACGGCGGTCCGGGCGCGGCGGGCGTGGGGCGCCACGGTCGTGGCCGTCGCGGTGGTCGGTGCCGTGGTCGGGCTGATCGTCGTCGGGAACCCCGTCGAGCGGGCGGGCGACGCCTGGGACTCGTTCAAGGGCGGCTACCAGACCTACGACGAGACGACCCGTCTCACCAGCGGCCTGGGCTCCAACCGCTATGACTTCTTCCGGGTGGCGCTGAACCAGTTCCGCGACCACCCGCTCGTCGGCGTCGGCGTCGACAACTACTTCCAGGACTACCTGGCCGAGGGCGACAGCCCCGAGACGCCGCGCTACCCGCACAACGTGGTGCTGCGCACGCTCGCCCAGACGGGCATCGTCGGCTTCGTGATCCTCGTGGGTGCGCTGGCCGCCGCGCTGGCGGCCGCCTGGCGCGGGATGCGCGCCGGCGGGCCGCTGGGGACCGCGGTGGCCGGCGGGGCGACGATCGCGTTCACCTACTGGTTGATCCACGGCACCGCCGACTGGTTCTGGGAGTGGGCGGGTCTCGGCGCGCCGGCGTTCGCGCTGCTCGGCCTGGCCGCGAGCCTGGCGCCGCGGCGGGTGGAGAGCGGCGCGCAGCCCCCGATGCTGCGCTCGCCCGCGGCGGCGGTCGGCGGCACGGCCGCGCTGGCGGCGGCCGCCCTGGCGATGGCGGCGCCGTGGCTGGCCGAGCGCGACGTGCAGCGCGCCGCCGAGATCTACGACCGCGACCCGATGCAGGCCTACCAGCGGCTGGACCGCGCCGGCCGCTGGGATCCGCTCAGCGACCGCCCGGCCCTGGTGGAAGGCTCGATCGCGCTGCGCTACGGCGATCTCGACCGTGCCGAGGCCGCCTTCCGCAAGGCGCTCGAGCGCAACCCGCGCAGCCAGTACGCCACGCTCGAGCTGGGCGCGATCGCCTCGGTGCGGGGCCGTCGCGACGAGGCGCTCGCCCGCCTGCGCCGCGCGACGGCGCTTGCCCCGCGCGACCAGGTGGCCGCCGAGGCGCTGGCGGTGGTCCGCAGCGGAGGCGCCGTCGACATCGCCGCGCTCAACGACCGGATCCTGTCCGCGAACCGACAGCTTGCTCGCTGACTGCCGGCCCGGCCTGTATCAAGCCCTGGACGGACGGCAGTGGACAGCGGTCCGGTCCTGCAAGATGACTGTCAGGGAACCGGACGATGGAGTGTGATGCTCCGGGTTGTGGTGGTACCGTCGTGCGTCCGGGAGGCGCCCTTCAGAGGGGGAGGGCCGGACAACCAGAGGAGCGTGGATGCCGTCTTGCAAGCGTGGGGCAGCCAGCGGCCCTGAAGCCGTCGGCAGGCGCTGGTCCCGGGGAGCTCTCCTTCGACTGCCGGGCATCCTGCTCGTCGCCGTCGTGACCGCGCTGGGTGCGCCGTCCGGGGCGCTCGCCGATCCGCTGCTGAGCGGCTACGGCGGCCCGGGCGGCGGGGAGCAGGTGCTCCTCGGCTCGAAGCTCACCGGCGGCGGTGGCGGAGGCTCCGGCTCGTCCGGACCCGCCGCTCGCCCGCTCCGGGCCGGACCGCTGCCGACAGCCGGCTCGACCGGCGGCGGGACCCTGCAGCCCGGCGCCGGAGGCGGAGGTGCGGGGTCCAAGGCCGGCTCCGGCGGCGCCGGCAAGGGCGGTGGAGGCCATCGCGGCTCCGGTGGCTCGAACCGCTCCGCCGGGGGCGACCAGCGTCAGCCGGGGGCTCCGCCGGTGGTGCCCTATCCGGCCGGCACCCAGGGCGTGAGCGGTCTGCCGCTCTCCGGCGGGGATCTCGGCATCGGAGCCGCCGCGCTCGCCGTCCTGGTCCTCCTGGTCGTCGCGCTGCGCCGGGTCGCGGACGCAGATCACTCAACCCCGGCCTCTTGACGCCGACCCCCGAGGACGCGTGAACCCTATCGACCTGAGAAGACCCGCTGCGGAGGGCGCCGTCGCCGAGACGGCGACGACCGCGCCTGTCGTCGAGCCGCGGGAGGCGATCCGCGCCGCGCGGATCCGGCCCACCGTCGTCAGGCGGGTCTTCGAGTGGCCGCTGCTGCGCCCGGGGCTCGATCTGCTTGCGCTCATCGGCGCCGTCGTCCTCGCGCTCCGCTGGCCCGGCGAGCCGGTCGCGCTCGCCGACGGCTGGCCGCTGCTGCCGTTCCCGGTGGTGGCGATGGCGCTGCTTGCGGCGCGCGGCATGTACAGCCCGGGCCTGCGGCCGACCGTGCTCGACGGGGTCGTGCCGATCGCCGGCTCGATCTCGGTCGCCGCGATGGCCGCGGTCGTGCTCGGCATCTACACGGTCGGCCCGGAGGCGGTGACCTCGCCCGCCGCGCACATGTGGGGCGCGGCGGTGGCGTTCGTCGGCTTCGAGCGGGTCGGGCTGCTGATGGCCCAGCGCATCGCCCGCGCCCGCGGGCTCGACGGGCGCCCGACGCTGATCGTCGGCGCCGGCCAGGTCGGCGCCCGCATCGCGCGCCGCCTCGTCCAGGAGCCGCAGTACGGCCTGCGGCCGGTCGGCTTCCTGGACGCCGATCCGCTCGCCGGCGACAAGGTGCCCGGCGTGCCGGTGCTCGGCTCGCCCGACGAGCTGGACTGGGTCGCGCAGCTCACCGGCGCCGAGCACGTGGTGATCGCGTTCTCGTCGGATCCCGACGAGCGGCTGGTCGACCTGGTGCGCCGCTGCGAGGCGCTGGGCCTGGAGGTGTCGCTGGTGCCGCGGCTGTTCGAGTCGCTCAACCAGCGCGCGATCTACGAGCCGCTCGGCGGCACCCCGCTGGTGAAGCTCAACTACGTCCGCCCGCGGAGCTGGCAGTTCGCGATCAAGCACGCGCTCGACCGGGCGCTGGCCGCGATCCTGCTGGTGATCGCCGCGCCGCTGATGCTGCTGATCGCGCTCGCGGTCAAGCTCAGCTCGCCGGGGCCGGTGCTGTTCCGCCAGCGGCGCGTCGGCCGCGACGGGACTGTCTTCGACCTGCTCAAGTTCCGCTCGATGCGGATCGCCCCGGAGGCCGAGAAGGGCGGGACCAGCTTCCGGCCCGGCGAGGACACGGCGCCGGGCGGCATCGAGGGCGACGACCGCCGCACCGCCGTGGGCCGCTTCCTGCGCCGCACCTCGCTCGATGAGCTGCCGCAGCTCATCAACGTGCTGCGGGGCGAGATGAGCCTCGTCGGCCCGCGCCCGGAGCGGCCGGAGTTCGTGGAGCTGTTCGAGTCCGACATCAAGCGCTACGGCGACCGGCACCGGGTCAAGTCCGGGGTGACCGGTTGGGCGCAGGTGCACGGCCTGCGCGGCCAGACGTCGCTCAGCGACCGCGTCGAGTGGGACAACTACTACATCGAGCACTGGTCGCTGGGCCTGGATCTCAAGATCCTGGCCTTGACGGCGATCGCCGTCTTCCGCCCGGCGGAGGACTGAGCGCTTCCGGGCCCGCGCGCGCCTCCCGCGCCCGCAGCGCCCGTCGGCATCCGGTGCACGCATTTCGTTCCCTACCTGCCGGCGGCCGGTTGTCGGGCAGCCCGTGCGGACCTCCCGCGCCCCCTTACTACGATCAGGCCGTGTCGCCGTTCTGGTTCTGGATGCAGGCCCTGATCGTCGTCTTCGTGCTGGCGGGCATCGTCATCGCGACGATCAACCTCGTCTGAGGTCGCGCGCGCGTCTGCGGGCGCGGTTAGGGTGAGGTCGTGTTCGGCACGATCGTCGCGGGGACCGACGGCTCGGAGACCGCCGAGCGGGCCGTGGAGCAGGCGATCGCGCTCGCGGCCGCGGTCGGAGCGCGCCTGCTGATCGTCTCGGCGTTCGAGCCGGTCGCGCCCGCGCCGCTGCGCGAGGAGGCGCGGCAGGAGCCGCCCGACGCCGAGTGGATGGCGCCGCGACCCGAGGTCGAGGACACGCTCCGCGCGGCGGCGGAGAAGGCGAGGGCGCGCGGCGTGCCCGTGGAGACGTTTGCCCGCCAGGGCGATCCGGCCGACGCGATCCTCGACGTCGCCGAGGAGCAGGGCGCCGACCTGATCGTGGTCGGCAACAAGGGCAGGACCGGCGCCAAGCGCTTCCTGCTCGGCTCGGTCCCCAACAAGGTCAGCCACCACGCGCCCTGCAGCGTGCTGATCATCCGCACCCCGGGCTAGGCGCCGCGCCGGAGCGGGGTGCCGTCCGCCGCCGCATGGCGACCACGGGCGGCGACGCCCGCCGGTCCGATGCCGGCGTCGCCGTGCGGCGTCAGTCGACCGGTACGGTCGGGTCGGTCGCCCGGCCGGCGTCGATCAGCCCCCAGCCGTAGCGGGTGTCGTAGCCCGGCGGTCCCATGTCGCGCGCGGTGCGCGTCAGCCGCCGCGTCACCGCCGCCGGGGACGGGTTCTTGCCCAGCACGCCGCTGGCGATGATCAGTGCCGCGGTCGCCGACACGTGCGGCACCGCCATCGACGTGCCCTGGAAGGTGCTCGGGATGCCGAACCGGGTCCGGTCGGGCCCGGTCAGGGTCAACTGGAAGATGTTGCGCCCCGGGGTGTCGTCCGGCTTGCAGTTGGGGTCGTTGAGGTAGGAGTCCTCGCCGCCGCCCGGCGCCACCACGTCCAGGCCGCGGCCCTGGTTGGAGAAGTCCGACAGGCAGCCGTGCTCGGTGATCGACCCGACCGAGATCACCCGGCTCGAGCGGGCCGGGTAGGCGACGGTGCGGACCGCCTCGTTGCCCGCGGCGGCGACCACCACGACGCCCTTGCGGTACGCGTAGTTGATCGCGTCCATCAACTGCGGGACGTCGCGCGCGGTGACGTCGGCCGAGAACTCGAGGCTCAGGTTGATGACCTTCGCGCCGCGGTCGACGGCGAACCGCACCCCGCGCGCGATCACGGTCGCGTCGCCGTCGCCGCGGCGGTCCAGCACCCGCACCGGCATGATCGACACGCCGTAGGCCAGCCCGGTCAGCGCCCGCCCGTTGTTGGTGGACTCGGCGATCGTGGAGGCGACGTGCGTGCCGTGCCCGTTGGGGTCGTTGGCGTAGGGGTCGTGCTGGACGAAGTCGTAGCCGGCGACGAACCGCGTCTGCGCCAGGTCGGGCGAGCGCGGGATGCGGCCGAAGCGGCGGTAGGCGACGCCCGTGTCGAGCACCGCCACCTTCACGCCGCGGCCGCCGGGCCGCCCGGCGGCGATCAGGTTTCCCCACGCCTGCGGCGCGTTGACGCTGTTGGGGCCGATGAAGTTCCACTGCAGCTCCGTCCAGCCGCCGGGCGTGGTTCCGCGCCCCGGGTCGTTGGGGATGAACGGCTCGGCGGAGGCACGCGCCACCACGTTGGGCACCGCGTAGCGGACGTCCGGTCGCGCGCGCAGCCGGCGGATCGTCGCCTCGACGTCGCGCACGCGCAGGATGCGCGGCGCGCGCGGGCGTCCGGTGTCCGGGTCGATGAACGCGTCGTCCTTGTAGGCGACCACGACCTCGCCGGGCACGGTGCGGGCGCCGTGGGCGGCCGCGGGCACGACGAGGAGAGCCGCAACCAGCGCGAGCGCGAAGGACGGGAAGGCGCGACGGGGCGAGCAAGTCATGGATGTGTCTGGGGAACCCCCGGCGGCGCCGGAAGTTCCACCATGATGACGTCCGTGGACACGGAGCATCACCGGTGGATGGGCGAGGCCTTGGCCGAGGCGGAGGCGGCGATCGCCCATGACGACGTCCCGATCGGGGCGGTGGTCGTGCACGAGGGGCGGATCATCGGCCGTGGACACAACGAGCGCGAGCTGCGCGAGGACCCCACCGCCCACGCCGAGGTGCTGGCGCTGCGCGAGGCCGCCGAGCACCTGGGCTCCTGGCGCGTGCTGGGCTCGACGCTGTACGTGACCCTGGAGCCGTGCGCGATGTGCGCCGGGGCGATCGTGCTCTCGCGCATCCCGCGCGTGGTCTACGGCTGCGCCGACCCGAAGGCGGGCGCGGCGGGCAGCGTGATGAACATCCTCGACCACCCGGCGCTCAACCACCGGCCGGAGGTGATCGGCGGCGTACGCGCCGAGGAGGCGGCCGAGATGCTGCGCGCCTTCTTCCGCGCCCGCCGCTGAGCGGGCCGGCCGATCGGCCGCGGACCCGCGCCGGGCGCGGATCCGCGAACCGTCAAGCGGGTGCCGAGGCGCGCTCAGCCGGCCTTGGCGAAGTCCGGGCGGCGCTTCTCCAGGAACGCGCTGACGCCCTCGACGAACTCCGCGCTCGCGCCGCGCGTGCCCTGCATCGTTGCCTCCAGCTCGAGCGCGTCGTCCAGGCCCTTCAGCGGGCCCTCGTTGACCATCTTCTTGATCAGCCCGATCGCCTCGGTCGGGCCGCTCGCCAGCCGGCGGGCCAGCTCCTCTGCCCGGGAGAGCAGCTCGCCGTCGGGCGTCACGCCGTCGATCAGCCCCCACTCGTGCGCCTTGGGCGCGGGGATGCGGTCGCCGAGCATCGCCATCTCGTTGAAGCGGCCGATCCCGATGCGGGCGGGGATCAGCGCCGACAGCCCGCCGTCGGGCACCAGGCCGATGCCGACGAAGGCGAGCAGGAAGTAGGCGGACTCGGCGGCCAGCACGAAGTCGGCGGCCAGCGCGTAGGAGACCGCGATCCCGGCGCACGGCCCGTTGACGGCGGCGACGATCGGCTTGGGCAGGTCGCGCATCGCGCGGATCGACGGGTTGAACCGCTCGCGCAGCGCGATGTCGAACTGCGGCGGGCCGCTCGGCGTCTCGGCGCGGTCGCTCATCGGCGCCTTCAGGTCGGCGCCGGAGCTGAAGGCGCGGCCGGCGCCGGTGAGGATCACGGCGCGCACGTCCGGCTCCGCGGCGATGCGCAGCGCGGCGACGATGTCGTCGGCGGACTGGACGGTGAGCGCGTTGAGCGAGTTGGGCCGGTTGAGCTCGATCGTCAGGATCGGGCCGTCGCGGTGGAGGTTCAGGGTCTCAAGCTGCGTGGGGGTCATTGCCGGCCCAACCCTATCCCTGGCGGGTAGAGCTCGTGTACGCTCGCCCATCGAGCCAGACCGACCGGCTTCCCCATGTCCACTGCGGCTGTCGAACCGCGCGCCCACGAGCTGCGCCGCGAAGTCGAGCGCCTCGCCGCCGGCGAGACGACCTCCACGGCGTTGACCGAGGCGGCGCTGGCGCGGATCGAGGCCGCCCAGCCGGTCCTCAACGCCTTCCGCTGCGTGCGCCGCGAGCAGGCGCTGGCGGAGGCCGCGGAGGCCGACCGCCGGCTGGAGGCGGGGGAGCGCCTGCCGCTGCTCGGGGTGCCGGTGGCGATCAAGGACGACATGGACCTGGCGGGTGAGACGACCCCGTTCGGCTGCCGCGGCCGCTTCGAGCCGAAGGTCGACCACGGCGAGGTCGCCCGCCGGCTGCGCGCCGCGGGCGCGGTGATCGTCGGCAAGACCACGACGCCCGAGCTCGGCCAGTGGCCGATCACGGAGGGCAGCGCGTTCGGGGTGACGCGCAACCCGTGGAGCCTGGATCACACGCCGGGTGGCTCGTCGGGCGGCTCGGCCGCGGCGGTCGCCGCCGGTCTGGTGTCGGGGGCGATGGGCTCCGACGGCGCCGGCTCGGTGCGCATCCCCGCGGCGTGGACGAACCTGGTCGGCATCAAGCCGCAGCGCGGTCGCATCTCCACCTGGCCGGACCCGGAGGCGTTCAACGGCCTGACGGTGATCGGGCCGCTGGCGCGCACGGTGGCCGACGCGGCGCTGCTGCTGGACGTCACCGCCGGCAACCGGGCGGGCGACCGCCACTGCCCTCCGCCCCCGGCGGAGCCGTTCCTGCGCGCGGCGGAGCGCGCCGACCCGGGGCGGCTGCGGATCGCGCTGTCGTTCCGCATCCCCTACAGCGGCGCCCCCGCGGAGCTGGACCCGGTGGTGGAGCGGGCGGTGCGCCGGCTGGCGGACGTGCTCGCCGACCTGGGCCACGACGTGGTTGAGGACGACCCGCGCTACGGGCCGATCGGGCTTGCGTTCATGCCGCGGTCGATGGCGGGCATCCGCGGCTGGCTGCGCCGCCTGCCCGACCCGGAGCTGGTCGACGAGCGCACGCGCAAGAACGCGAAGCTGGGCGGGATCATCGGCGGGCCGCTGCTGAAGCTCGCGCGGGCCTCCGAGGGGCTGCTGCAGCGGCGGATCGGCGCGATCTTCAAGCACGTGGACGTGGTGCTGGCGCCCACCACGGCGCAGCCGCCGCTGCCGGTCGGCGCGATCGACGGGCTCGGCCCGTGGGCGACCGACAAGGTGATCGTCGGCGCCTGCCCGTACTCGTGGCCGTGGAACGTGCTCGGCTGGCCGGGCGTCAACGTGCCGGCCGGGCTGACCGAGTCCGGGCTGCCGCTCGGCGCGACGCTGCTGGGGCCCGCCGACAGCGAGGGGCTGCTGATCGCGCTCGCCGCCCAGCTCGAGCAGGTGGAGCGCTGGCAGGACCGCACGCCGCCGTTTCGGGCCCCACCGACGGGATCGCCTCCGGCCCGCTGACGACGGCCTGGGCACCCCGCCGCTCCCCGATCCAGGTGTACGGGAGCAGTCGGGTTGTTGTGGCGCAACCGGCGCGTCGGGTACCGTCATGTACCGATAGGCCGTCCGATCGCGGCCCCGGTGGCGATGTCCTCTCTTCCTGTCGAACCGACCGCGGGCGATGAGCGCCCCGCAGGCGAGCCGGGCGAGGTCCGGCTCCCGGAGACGCTCGGACCGCCGCGCGGACGGTTCGCGCGCAGGCTGCCGTCCGGCCGCCACGGCCTGCCCCGGGCGTTCGTGGTGCGCAACCAGCGCGAACGCGTGCTGGACGCCGCCGCGCAGGCGGTGGCGGAGAAGGGCTACACCGCGACCCGGGTCGCCGACATCACCGAGGGCGCCGGCGTCTCGCGCAAGACGTTCTACGAGCTGTTCTCCGACAAGGAGGACTGCTTCCTGGCGGCGTTCGACACGGTCGCCAACCTGCTGTTCAAGCAGGTTGCGCAGGCCTACGAGGACGACGCCGACGTGCGCCCGTGGCGGGAGCGGATCCGGGCCGGGCTCGAGACGTTCCTGAACCTGCTGGCCGCCGAGCCGGCGTTCGCGCGCATGTGCCTGGTGGAGGCCCGCTACGCCGGTCCGCACGCGCTGGCGCGCCTGGAGGCGGGCAAGCGCACGTTCATGAGCTACCTGCGCGCGGGCCGCGAGCAGCCGGAGGCCGCCGAGGACATCCCCGAGAAGGCGGAGGAGCTGCTGATCGGCGGCATGTACGACATGATCGAGCGGCGGGTGCTGGCGGGCGAGGCGGCGACGCTGCCCGAGCTGGCCGCGTCGTTCATGGCGTTCGTCGACCGCATCTACTTCGGCGGCCCGTAGGGTCGGCGGTCACGCTCGGCGCTGCCCGGGCGCGCCCGCGGCGCGGTTGCCGGTTGCCGCCCGCGTCCGGTTCGGAGAGCATCGCTCCGTGGCTGTTGCGGACTACGTGATCGTCGGCGCCGGCTCGGCCGGCTGCGTGCTGGCCAACCGCCTGAGCGAGGACCCGGAGGTCCGGGTGCTGCTGCTGGAGGCGGGCGGGCCGGACCGCCACCCCAACATCAAGATCCCGGCCGCCTTCGCCAACCAGTTCCACACCGCCCTGGACTGGGATTTCGCGACCGAGCCGGAGCCGCACTGCGACGGGCGCTCGCTGTACATCCCGCGCGGCAAGGCGCTCGGCGGCTCCAGCTCGATGAACGCGATGCTCTACGTGCGCGGGCGGCCGCTGGAGTACGACCTGTGGGAGGCACAGGGCGCGGCCGGCTGGGGTTGGAAGCACGTCCGGCCCTACTTCCTGAAGGCGGAGGACAACGCGCGCGGCGCCTCCGAGCATCACGCGGTCGGCGGGCCGTTGCGGGTGGAGGACCTGCGCTCGCCGCGGCCGCTGACCCGCCGGTTCCTGGAGGCGTGCGCGGCGGCGGGCATCCCGCGCATCGACGACTACAACGGCACCGAGCAGGACGGGGCGTCGCCCTGCCAGGTCAACCAGCGGGGCGGGCGGCGCTGGTCGGCGGCGGACGCCTACCTGCGGCCGGCGATGCGCCGCCGGAACCTGGAGGTGCTGACCCGGCGGCACGTGCTGGGCGTGGTGCTCGAGGGCGGGCGCGCGGTCGGGGTGCGGGTCGCGGACCGGCGCGGCCGGGTGAGCGTGGTGCGCGCCGAGCGCGAGGTGATCCTGTCGGCGGGCGCGATCTGCTCGCCGCAGCTCCTGATGCTGTCGGGGATCGGCCCGGCGGACCATCTGCGCGAGCATGGGATCGAGGTCGCGGTCGACCTGCCGGAGGTGGGCGAGAACCTGCAGGATCACCCGTACGCGACCTGCGTCTGGGACTGCGTGGTGCCCGAGTCGCTGTACGGCGCGGACCGGCCGCGGCCGCTGCTGGAGTGGGTGCTGCGCCGGACGGGCCCGCTGACCTCGACGGTGGCGGAGGCGTTCGCGTTCGTACGCAGCCGTCCGGGGCTGCCGGCGGCCGACCTCCAGTACCACTTCGCGCCGGCCTACTTCGTGCGCAACGGGTCGGAGACCTACGACGGTCACGCGTTCACGACCGGGCCGGTGCTGATCACCCCGAAGTCGCGCGGCCAGGTGCGGCTGCGCTCGGCGGACCCGGCGGCGAAGCCGGCGATCACCACCAACACGCTGGCCGAGCGGGAGGACGTGGAGGCGCTGGTGACGGGGATCGAGCGGGCGCGCGAGATCGTGGCGCAGGAGCCGCTGGCCTCGGCGGCGGGCCGCGAGCTGCTCCCGGGGCCGGACGTGGGCGGGCGCCAGGACCTGGAGGCCTGGTTGCGCGCCAACGTTGAGCTGCTCTACCACCCGTCGGGCACGGTGGCGATGGGCGGCGAGGACAGGCCGCTCGACCCGGAGCTGCGCGTGCGCGGGGTGGAGGGCCTGCGCGTGGTGGACGCGTCCGTGTTCCCGGTCATCCCGGGCGGCAACACCAACGCGCCGACGATGATGGTGGCCGAGCGCGCCGCCGACCTGATCCGCGGCGGGGTGGCGGCGCCTGCGGGAGCGAGGGGCTAGCTCCGGATCCTGTCGAGTTGGCCGTGTCCCGGCACGGTTGACTCGACGTGATCTCGCGCGGCCACTATCGTCCGCAACTGCGGCTGCGACGGCGCCTCCCCCGGCCGCCTGACGCTACCCTTCGGGTGGTCCGCCCGACCAGGCACGGAGGGGTGCCGGAGTGGTTGAACGGGGCGGTCTCGAAAACCGTTGTACGGCTTGCGCCGTACCGAGGGTTCGAATCCCTCCCCCTCCGCTGGAAAGCCCCCGCAGCCTGCGGGGGCTTCGTCGTTCCGGGGGCGGGCCGAGGCTCGGTGCAGGCGGTAGCGGCCGTCGGATCCGCGCGCAGCGCGTCGTCTCGTCGCCGGGCAGGAGCGCGACCAACCTCAATGAATAGTCACACCATGCGGAGGAGGCCTCGGCTGACGCGCAACATCGCCCTTCTCGGCCTTGTCGCAGCGGTGGTCGTCGCCTACGCGGGATGGGAGCTCCTGACCGGCTCGTCGGGCCCCCGAACCCGTGGCTCGGCATCTGGGTGACGGCGATCGGCCTGGTGGGCGCCGGGATCGCGGGGCTCAGGAGGCGAACGATCGCGCGTCGCGATCGCTTCCAGGAGCTCGCGGCGATCTGCCTGGTGGCGATCCTCGCCGTCTGGTTCCTCGCGGTGGCCAGAGAGCACACCCCGCCTGCATGGGTGCTGCTCACCGGGGTGGTGGTGCTCCTCGTCTGCGTGTTGGCGGTCGTCGGAAGCCGGAGGCAGGAGGAGGTGCCTCCCCGCTCGCTCGGTCAGGCGGTGCTCGACGTCTTGGCGGGCCCCGTGCTCTGGTCCGGGATCACCTTGCTGGGCGTGCTGATCTCCGCCTCGGGGATCATCTTCCACAACGCCCGGCGCGACTTCGCGATCAACGGCATCGTCAGCATGTGCGAGCGGTTCGACCGGCCCGCCGACGCCCGCTCGTGCGAGGCGATCGCCCGCGAGATCGTCGGGGACCCGGAGTAGGCGTCGCGCCGGCTGCCGCGGCGGGTCGCGCCCACGGCAGCCGCCCGGCTACCTGAAGGTGACGGTGCGGGCGAGGGTGCGCTTGCCGCCGTCGGGCCAGGTGACGGTGACGACGAGCCTGGCGGGCAGGCGCAGCCTGCGGCCGGCGCGCGTGGCGCGGCGGAGCCGCTGCTTGGCCGTGCGCGTGAGCTTCACCGTCAGCTTGGCGCTGCCGGGCCGGGGCAGGGCACGGCTCGCCGACCCGATGGTCAACGTGTTCGCCTTGGCGGCGATTCCCAGCCTGCGGGCGGTGCTGCGGCTGATCTGCAGCTTGGCGCTGATCCGGCAGCGCTGGTCGCAGGCGACCGTCACCGGAAGGCTTCCGCGCGCGAGCTGCCGGAGCCGCGTGGGGACGGCGCCGACGATGCGGGCCGCCGGAGGCTTCGGCGGGGCGGGCTGGACACCGCCGCCCTGCTGCGGGGCGCCGGCGGGCTGCCCCGTGGGCGTCGGTGTCGGGCAGCCGTTCGGCGTCGAGGCCGGGACGGTCGGGCAGCCGTCGCGGTGGTCGGGCACGCCGTCGCCGTCGGCGTCGGGCCAGTTGGACCGCAGGGCGGCGAGCCGGATCTCGGCAGCGTTCCGGCCAAGGTCCGCATCGTTGTAGGTGGAGGTGTTCGCGACCACGATCCGTCGGCCGGACTGGGTCACGATCGGCAGGTCGAAGCCCGTCATCGGGATCCCGAAGTCGTCGACCCAGCCGCCTTCGCCGAACTCGGGGTCGGGGGATCCGTCCGGCAGCAGGCGGACGACCGCCGCCTTCGTCGTGGACGCGTGCCAGACGGAGGCGACGACCCGGCCGTCGCGCTCGAGCGCGAGCTTCGGACTCGACCACTGGGGCTTGAGCTCGGCCACGCCCTCGGTCCCGAAGCTCGGGTCGGGCGCGCCGTCGGGGCTAAACCGGCCGAGGCTCGTCTTCGATCCGTCGAGCAGGGTGCCGCCGGCCAGCACCTTCCCGTCGGGCAGGATCAGGTGGGCGCTGGCGCCGCCGGTTCCGGTCGGCATGGCGGCCTTGCCGTTGACGCCGAAGCCCGTGTCGAGCGATCCGTCGTCCTTGTAGCGGACGACGGTCGTCTGGGCCGCGAAGCCGCTGCCCTGGGTGCCCGTTGCGAGGATCTTTTTGTCCGGCAGCACGGACACGGCGCGGACGGAGGCCAGGCCGGAGTCGACGACGCCGTCGAGGCCGAAGTCCGGGTCGAGCTGCCCGTCCTCCGTCACCCGGACGAGCTTGGGCGAGTTGGCGAGCGAGCCGGACAGGGAGGCCGCGATCGCGCCGTCGGGCCCGACCGCCACCGCGTACGGGTAGAGGTTCTCGCTCCCGTTGCCGATGTCGACGATGCCGGTGCCGCCGAAGGTGGGGTCCGGCTCGCCGTCCGGGGTGAGTCGCACCAGCAGGAAGCCCATGGACCCGTTGGCCTTCCTGGTGAACGCGACGATCCTGCCGTCGGGCGCGAGCGCGGCCGCGACTCCTCCTGACACGAAGTCGGGCATCGCGACCACCGTCACGCCGTCGGTGCCGAACCCGGGGTCGATCGTGCCGTCGGGCAGGAGCCGCACGAACGCGATCTCCGAGACGCTCGCCGCGTTGGCCCACCCGACGATCACCAGCTTGTCGTCCGGCTGGACGAGGAGGACGGGCTCGTGGAGGGCGCGGGCCGCGGGGACGCGGAGGACGGCCGTCCCGCCGTCGCCGAACGTCGGGTCGAGGGTGCCCGGGGCGGGAGCGGCGCCCGCCGGCGTGGTCCCGGCGAGCAGGAAGGCGAGGGCGATTCCGAGCCCGACGAGGGCGTTGCGCAGTGCTCTCACATGTCCTCCGCGCTAATCCCGTGGCGTTCAGCGAGGCCTGTCATCTGATGTGGTCGCCCGCCGAGCGGCCAGGCGGAGGCCCGCGTGGACGATCATCCGGCCTGTCAGTACCATTTCCCAACTACACAGTTGTGCTACTGTGGCACGCATGATGATTCGCGCCCGTCGCGGGGAGGTCCCGCAGGCGGGCCGCGCGACCTCCCGCCCCGGTCCAAGGAGGAACGAGTCGATGTCTGCACCCACCGCTCGGCCCGGCTGGCCGCTCGAGCGCGCCCTGTTCGCCGTCGCCGGCAGCGTCACGCTGCTCAGCGCGGCGCTCGCCGCCCTCGTCTCGCCCTGGTTCCTGCTGCTTACCGCGCTCGTCGGCGTCAACCAGTGGCTCTACGTCCTGGTCGGCGCCTGCCCGGCGTCGGTGGCCCTGGGCCGGGTCCTCGGCCTGCGCTCGGCCGTCTACCCCGCGCAGAAGCGAGAGGCGCGGCGATGACGCTCGGGCCGCTCGGTCGCCTCGGCCGCTGGACCGCGACCCACTTCCGCGTGGTCGCGATCGCCTGGGCGGTCGTCGCCGTCGCGCTCGGGTTCTTCGCGCCCAAGGCCGAGCGCGCCCTGTCCGGCGCCGGGTGGGAGGCATCCGGCTCGGAGTCGGTCGAGGCGCGCAAGCTCATCGACGAGCACTTCGCGGGCCTCGGCAGCTACGGCCTGATGGTCGTCGTGCGCTCCGAGAAGCGCACGATCGACGACCCGGACTTCAGGGCCGCGGTCGCCAAGGTGGAGCGGACGCTGCGGGCCTCCGACGCGGTCACCACGGTCGTCCGTCCACAGCCGGGCGTTTCGCTGTCGCGCGACGGCCGCACCGCCGTCGTGCAGGCCGGCGCCGCCAAGGACTCCAACGACATGGTCCATGCCGCCGACGACCTCAAGGCGGACCTGCAGGCGATCGGCGGCAAGGGCATCGACGTGCACCTGACCGGCGCCGCCGGCATGTGGTCGGACTTCAACGAGGCCAACAAGAAGGCGATGATGAAGTCCGAGCTGCTCTCCTGGCCCGTGACGCTCGGGATCCTGATCCTCGCCTTCGGCTCGCTCGTCGCCGCCGGGCTGCCGCTGATGCTCACGATCCTCGGCCTGGCCGCGGCCGCGGGCTCGCTCTACCTCGGCACCCGGATCATGGACATCTCGATCTGGGCCATGAACTTCGCGCTGATGTTCGCGCTTGCGCTGGGCATCGACTACGCGTTGTTCATCGTCTACCGCTTCCGCGGCGCGTACTTCGGCTCCAAGCTGGACCCGGTCGAGGCGACCGGCGTGACGATGGACACCGCCGGCAAGGCGGTGCTGTTCAGCGGCCTCACCGTGCTGATCTCGCTGAGCGCCGTGATGCTCGTGCCCTCGCCGGCGTTCCGGTCGATGGCGCTCGGGATCATGCTGTCGGTCGTCTTCATCCTGGCCGCCACGCTGACGCTGTTGCCGGCCGTCCTCGCCAAGCTCGGCCCGCGCGTCAACCGGCTGGCGCTGTCGTGGGTGAGCGCCGGTGAGCACCGCTCGCGCCGCTTCGCCGCCTGGGCGGAGCGGCTGTGGCGCCGCCCGGTGCCCTACGGGCTGGCGGCGCTCGTCGCGCTCGTAGCGCTCGCCCTTCCCATCCTGGACCTGAAGACCGGCATGCCCTCGATCAAGGTGGTGCCCGAGGAGGATGGATCGCGGCAGGGCTATGCGCTCGTCCAGCAGGCGTTCGGGCCGGGCGGCACGGGGCCGCTGCAGATCGTCGGGCCGGCCGCCCGGGCCGACCGTGCGATCGCGGTCGCCCGCGCCGACCGCAACATCGCCCACGTACTGCCGCCCCAGCCGGGCACGGACGGCCGGGTGCTGATCCACGCCATCGCCAAGACCGACCCGTCCGACCCGCGTACCGGCGAGACGATCGACCGGCTGCGGGCGGCGCTGCCCCATGGGGTGCTGATCGGCGGGGCGGCCGCCGAGAACCACGACCTCGAGCGGGCGCTGGGCGACAAGACCGCGCTCGTGATGGGCGTCGTGATCGGGCTCGGCTTCCTGTTGCTGTTGGTGGCGCTGCAGGCGCCGATCCTCGCCGCCGCGGGCGCGATCACCAACCTGCTCGCCACGGGCGCGGCGTTCGGCGCGGCGAAGCTGATCTTCCAGGACGGCAACCTCGCCGGCCCGCTCGGCTTCGAGTCCCAGGGGTTCCTGAACGCCTGGGCGCCGGTGTTCTTCTTCGCGATGGTCTACGCCATCTCGATGGACTACACGGTGTTCCTGCTCTCCAGCGCCAAGGAGCACCGGGACCGCGGCGAGGGCGCCAAGGCGGCGATGGTCGGCGGCGTGGCGCACTCCGGTCGGGTGGTGTTCGCGGCCGCCGCGGTGATGGTCGCCGTGTTCTTCACCTTCGCCCTGAGCGGGCCGCTGCCGCCCAAGGAGATGGGGGTGATCCTCGGCATCGCGGTGCTGCTCGACGCCCTGCTCGTGCGGCTGCTGCTGGTGCCGGTGATCCTGCGCCTGCTCGGCGACCGGGCGTGGTGGCTGCCGAAGGCGCTCGACCGCGTGCTGCCCGACGTGCGCTTCGGCCACGCCTGAACCCGAGACCTACGACAAGGAGCTGTCGACACCATGCACAACGTCAACGTCGAGGCGATCGAGCGGTCCGCAGCGGTCGCCCGCGAGGATCCGGACGCGCTGGCCCAGGAGGTCGCCTTCAGCGGCGAGTGGCAGGCGACCGAGGGCCTGCCGCAGTTCCGCGGCGAGATCCCCGTGCCGAACGGTGAGCCGGTCGCCTTCGAGGCGGACTTCCCGCCGCCGCTGGGCGGCACCGGATCGGCGCCCGGCCCGCTCGCCTACTGCTTCTGGGGCGGCGTGGCGTGCTACGCGATGACCTACGCGCAGGAGGCGGCCCGACGCGGAGTGGAGCTGCGCGCGCTGCGCGCCCGCGTCGAGGCGCGGGTGGATCTCAGCCGCGCCGTCGGAGCCTCCGACCGCCCGCCGGTCGACCACATCGACTGGAAGCTGGAGGTCGACGCCGACGCGCCTGAGGAGGTGCTCGAGGAGCTGCGGCGGGTGGCGGACGACACCTGCCCGGGCGCCTGGTGCATCCGCAACCCGATCGACCTGCGCACCGCGGTCGCCAAGGTCACAACGGCACAGAAGTAGAGTGGACGAGAGGTGTCCGACCGCGCGAGCGTCCCGCATCCGTTGCCCGAGCCCCTGATCGAGCTGATCGCGGGGCGCTTCCGCGTGCTCGGCGAGCCGATGCGCATCCGCCTCCTGGACGAGCTGCGCGAGGGGCCTGCGACGGTCGGCGAGCTGCAGGAGCGGGTCGGTGCCTCGCAGCAGAACGTCTCCAAGCACCTCGGCGTGCTGCTGAACGCCGGGATCGTGTCGCGCACCAAGCGCGGCACCTCGTCGGTCTACGAGATCGCCGACGAGAGCGTGTTCGAGCTCTGCGAGCTGGTGTGCGGCGGCCTGCGCCGTCAGATCGCGGAGCTGGCGGCCGTCCTGGAGTAGTCGCGCTGCCGGTGGCCGCGGGCGCGCTTCGCGCCTCCGCCGGGATCGTGTCGAGTAGGCCGTGCCGGGACACGATCAACCCGACGTGATCCCGTAAGGGGCGCTCGACCGCACCCGCGCCGTCATGCGCCGCTCGATCGGGCCGGCGGAGCGTCCCGGCTCCCCCGGCCGGGGGAGCGGATCAGTCGCGTGCGTTGAGCGGTCCGGGAGGCCCGCGGAACCCTGGCGAGCATGGCGCCTGGTGGGAATCCGGTCCCGAGCTCCTCGCATGGCGAGGGCGCGTCCGCGCTGGCGGACGGCGCGGCGTTCATCGACGATCGGATCGTCCCGATCGCCGAGGCCCGCATCCCGATCCTCGACCGCGGCTTCCTGCGCTCGGACGTCACCTACGACGTGGCCGGCGTGTGGCAGGGGGCGTTCTTCCGGCTCGACGACCACCTCGACCGCTTCGAGCGGAGCTGTCGCGAGCTGCGCCTCAAGCCCCCGTACTCGCGCGGGGAGATCGTCGACATCCTGATGCGGCTGGTGCGGGCGACCGGCCTGCGCGACGCCTACGTCAACGTGACCTGCACCCGTGGCATCGGCGGCGCGCGCGACCCGCGCACCTACCGCAGCCACAGGTTCTACGCCTACGTCATCCCGTACGTGTGGATCTTCGAGCCCGAGAACGACGACGACGGGCTGCACCTGTGGGTGTCGCGCGCGATCCGGCGCATCCCGGTGGACTCGGTGGACCCGACCGTCAAGAACTACCACTGGGGCGACTTCACCCGCGCGCAGTTCGAGGCCTACGAGCACGGCGCCGACTACCCGGTCTTGCTCGACCACGAGGGCGTCGTCACCGAGGGCCCGGGCTTCAACATGTTCGCCGTCGTCGACGGCAAGCTGCTGACGCCGGCAGGCGGCGCCCTGGAGGGCGTCACGCGCCGCTCCGTCATCGACCTGGCGGCCGAGAACGACATCCCCTGCCACGAGGTCCCGCTCGACGAGCGGACGCTGCGCGAGGCCGACGAGATCTTCGCCACCTCCACCGCCGGCGGGATCATGCCCGTCACCCGGCTGGACGGCGAGCCGGTCTCCGGCGGCCGGCCGGGCACGCTCACCCGAAGCATCCGCAAGCTGTACTGGGACGCGCACACCGACCCGCGCTGGACGCTGCCGGTCGACTACGCGGACCCGCCGGAGGCGTGATGAGCGAGGCTGCCGGCCCGTCCGCGAGCTGGGAGCTGAAGGTCCGCTACTACGAGTGCGACATGCAGGGCGTTGTCTTCAACGCCAACTACTACGCATGGGCGGACCAGTCGGTCGGCGAGTTCTTCAGGAAGCTCGCCGGAGGCTACGACGCGGTGCTCGACGAGGGCGTAGACATGGTGGTGGCGGCCTCTCGGGGCGTGTTCCACGCCCCGGTGACCTGGGAGCAGATCCTTAAGGTGACGACCTCGGTCGCCCGGCTCGGCAACACGTCGCTCGAGCTGCATACGAGCTTCGAGCGCGACGGGGAGCCGATCGCCGACATCGCGATCACCTACGTGATGATCGATCGCCACGAGCCCGGCAACCGCAAGCGCGAGATCCCGCCGCGCCTGCGCGAGCTGCTCGACCCCGCCGGCGTCTGGGGCTGAGCGCCGCCTGTCCGCCGCCTGCCCGCGGCGCCGATGAGTTTCGCTCCGCCGCCCCGTCCGAGAGGGTTGAGAGCTCAACCACGGACGAGGAGGAAGCGCATGCGCGTCATGGTGCTGGTGAAGGCGACGCCGGGCAGCGAGGCGGGGCAGATGCCCAGCCAGGAGCTGATCGAGCAGATGATGTCCTACAACGAGCAGCTCGCCGAGGCGGGGATCATGCTCGCCGGAGAGGGCCTGACGCCCAGCTCCCAAGGTGCCCGCGTCGAGTTCTCCGGCTCGGAGCCCAAGGTCGTCAGCGGCCCGTTCGAAAACCCCGGCGAGCTGGTCGCCGGGTTCTGGATCTGGCAGGTCGAGTCGCTGGAGGGGGCGGTCGACTGGGTCAAGCGGATGCCCAATCCGCACGACGAGTCGTCGATCGTCGAGATCCGCCCGATCTTCGAGGACGAGGACTTCGGCGAGCAGCTCACGCCCGAGCTGCGCGAGCGGGAGGCGCGGCTGCGCGAGCGGGAGGCCCGGATCCAGCGCAGCAGCGCCGGCGCCTGACGCCGCGCCCGGATCCTGGCGAGCCAGTCGTGCTCCGGCACGGCGAACTCGACAGGATCCCCGGGGGCGGAATGCTCAGCTCTCCGGCAGCGTCAGCGGTGCGCGCGCGGGCAGCCCGCGCGGCTCGGCGAGCCGGTCGAGCATCAGCGCGGTGTCGGCGATCCGCACGCCGGTGATGTGGTCCGTGCGAGCGGCGAAGTCGGCCACGATCGCGTCGATCGCCGCCGCGTAGGCGTCGGCGTCGCGCGCGGCCAGCGCCGCGATCGCGTCGGCCGCCCGCGCGAACGCGGCGCCGCCCTCGCGCATCCCCTCGGCCGCCTCGGCGGCGCCCGCGTCGTCGCCGGTCGCCAGCCGCGCGAGCGCCAGCGCGTAGCTGGAGGCCGGCGAGTCGGCGGTGTCGCCGAGCTGCTCGAGGGCGTACCGGGCCGCCTCATCGGCATCCCCGCCGAGGATCGACGCCTTCAGCATCCCCACCAGCCGGCCGAAGCTGCGCGGCGGGGCCAGCTCCCACGAGCGGCGGTAGCGCGCGGCCGCGGCGAGGAACCCGGAGGATGCGGCGGGGTCGCCCGCCTGCAGCGCCCGCTGGGCGTCGGCCTCCAGCCGGAGCGCTTCGCTGAGCTCTTCCATGTGCGGGCCGTCCTGCATGATCCGGACTCTATGGGCCCGGCATCCCCGCGGCCCTCCCGGCCGGGGGATCGGCCGCCCGCATGCCTTGAGCACGACACCCGATAACGACAGGTTGGCTCCATGATCCTCGACCGCTTTCGGCTGGACGGCAAGGTCGCCGTCGTCACTGGCGCATCCTCCGGACTGGGCGTCGCGTTCGCGCGCGCCCTGGCAGAAGCCGGCGCCGACGTCGCACTGGGCGCGCGTCGCGTCGAGCGCCTGGAGGACGTGCGCAAGGAGATCGAGGGCCTCGGCCGCCGCGCGATCGCCGTCCGCACGGACGTCAAGAGCCCCGAGGACTGCACCGCGCTGATCGAGGCCACCGTCGAGCAGCTCGGCCGCGTCGACATCCTCGTCAACAACGCCGGCATCGGCACCGCGGTGCCCGCGATCCGCGAGACCCCGGAGGAGTTCCGCGAGGTCATCGACATCAACCTGAACGGCTGCTACTGGATGGCGCAGGCGGCCGGCCGCGTCATGCAGCCCGGCAGCTCGATCATCAACATCTCCAGCATCCTCGGCATCACCACCGCCGGGATGCCGCAGGCCGCCTACTGCGCGAGCAAGGCGGGCCTGATCGGCCTCACCCGCGATCTGGCCCAGCAGTGGACCGGCCGGCGGGGGATCCGCGTCAACGCGCTCGCGCCCGGCTTCTTCCCCTCGGAGATGACCGACCAGTACCCCGAGGGCTACATGGACCGCATGATGGAGCAGCGCGTCATCGCCGGCCGGCCCGGCGACCCGGAGGAGCTGGCCGCTGCCCTCGTGTTCCTCGCCTCGGATGCCTCCAGCTACGTCACCGGCCAGACGCTCGCGGTCGATGGAGGCATCACCATCACCTGACGGCGCCAAGCGCGCCCTCGTCGTCGGCGCCGGCTCGGGGATCGGCCGGGCGGCCGCGCTGCGGCTCGCCCGGCGGGGCGTGGCTGTCATGGTCTCCGGCCGGCGCCCCGACCCCCTGCGCCGGCTGGCCGACGAGCTGCGCGCCGAGCACGGCGTGCGGGCGGCCTGGATGCCGGCCGACGCCGGCCTTCCCGAGGCGGCCGAGGAGACCGTCGAGCGCACCGTCGCCGAGCTCGGCGGACTCGACATCTGCGTCTGCGCCGCCGGCGTGTTCGAACGCATCCCCTACGAGCGGCTCGACGGCGAGACCTGGCGCCAGGGGGTGCGCAACACGCTCGATCCCATGGTGTATGTGTCGGCCGCCGCGGTGCGGCGGATGCTGGGGTCCGGCGGCGGCCGCATCGTGCTGGTCTCGTCGGTCGACGACCGCGCCTCCGAGCCCAGCGCCGCGCCCTACAACGCCTCCAAGGCGGCCACCAGCTCGCTCGTGCGCTCGATGGCCGTCGACCTGGCGCGTCGCAACATCCAGGCCAACGCGGTCGCGCCCGGGCTCGTCTACAGCGAGATGACCGCCCACTGGCTCGACCGGGCCGCGCCCGAGGAGCTCGACGGCCTCAACCTGCTGGGGCGCGCCGCCGATCCGGACGAGATCGCCAACGTCATCGCATACCTGGCGCTGGATGCGCCGGAGTTCCTCATCGGCGAGACGATCTTCGTGGACGGCGGCCAGCTCGCCTCCGGGCCGATCCGCTGACCGCGCCGCGGCCCCCGGCCGGATACGCCCGACCGGGCGGCCCGGACCACCGACCCCGTGCAGCCCGCGCGCAGCCCGCCGTACGGTCGCTGCGAGGCGCCTCGCTGCGGGGCGCGAGCACGAGGAAGAGGTGCAAGATGAAGATTCTGTGTCTGGGAGGCGCCGGCCGCGTGGGCCATCGCATCGCCGAGCTCCTGGTCAAGCGCCAGGCAGGCGAAGTCGTCCGCGCCGACCGCGCGGAGCCGTCCGACGACCTGGAGACGCCGTTCGTCCAGGTCGACATCTCGGACGGGGCGCGCCTGCGCTCCCTGCTGGAGGAGTACGACCTGGTCGTCAACACCGTCGGCCCCTATGACAAGTGGGGTCCGGTGGTGCTCGACGCCGCGATCGAGGCCGGCACGGACTACGTCGACATCTGCGACGACCCGCGCCCGACGCTCGAGCTGCTCGAGCGCGGCCCGAAGGCGGCCGAGCGCGGCGTGCGCGCCGTGGTGGGCATGGGCGCCAGCCCGGGCCTGCCGAACCTGCTGATGGTGGCGGCCGCCCGCGAGCTGGACAGCGTCGATCACCTGATCTCCTACTGGGGCGACCCGCAGGAGGGCCTCGGTGACGAGGAGGCCGCCGACCTCGCCAAGCGCGCTGCTCGCGCGTTCCGCGACGGTCGTGCCGCCTTCCACCACATGATCGTCCAGACCAGCGAGCCGATCCCGGTCTGGCGCGACGGCCGCCAGGTCGACGTCAAGCCGTGGACCGAGCCGTGGCGCGTGACCCTCTCCGGCGGCGAGACCGGCGTCTTCCGCCTCATGGGCCATCCCGAGTCGGTCACCGTCCCGCCGGTGGTGAACGCTCGTGCCGGGAGCTGCATCGGCACCCTCGGGCTCGGCCTCGACCTGCTCATCCGCGACGCGAACGCGAAGGTCGCCGAGGGCATGGCGATCCCGGACGCGCTGGGCTGGGTCGCCGACCAGGTGGAGGGCGACCCGTCGCTGCTCCAGTTCCCGAAGCAGGGGCCGACCCTGCCCGCCCTGATCGGCGCGGTGGCGATCGGCGCCAAGGACGGCGTCACCCATTCCGTGGTCGCGATGCCCGGCGGTCCCACCGACGGCTCGATGAGCTTCGAGACCGGCCGCGTGGCGGCGCTGGGCGCGGAGCTGATCGACCGGGCCAAGCCCGGCGTGCACGCGCCCGAGACCGCCTTCGACGTCGACGAGGCGCTCGAGGAGTTCTCCAGGCGCGAGTGGGACGGCGCGCCGCCGTACCGCCTCGACGCCCAGGAGGGCGAGGCGGTCCGGCTCCTGTCCGACGACGACCTGCGGCCGGCCGCGGGTCAGTAGATCAGGCCGAGGCGCTGGGCGTTCCGCACCGCATCCGTGCGGTTGCGGGCGCCCAGCTTCCGGTACAGCGAGCTCGTGTACTGCTTGACCGTGTGCGGCGAGAGCTGGAGCGCCCGCGCGGCCTCCGGGTTGCTGGCGCCGCGGGCGATCTCGCGCAGCACGTCGAGCTCGCGCCGGGTGAGCCTGGCGGCCGTCGGGGAGGGGACGGAGCCCGCCTCGAACACCAGCCCGCCGCGCGCGGCGCGCGCCACGGCGTGGAGCATCTTCGCGGGCTCCCAGGTCTTGGAGACGAAGCCGACCGCGCCCGCCGCCCGCGCCACGGCGGGGGCGACGCGTCCCGCGCCGGACATGAACAGGACGGCCATCGTCGGCCGGACCCGCTTCAGGCGCCGGCAGAGGTCGACGCCGGACTCGCTGCCGATCATCAGGTCCACGAGCGCGACGTGCGGCTCGTAGCGCTCGGTCAGCGCGATCGCGGTCTGGCCGTCGGCCGCCGCCAGGCAGCGCGCCACCCACGGCTGGCTCGCGAACAGGGCTCTCAGTCCGACGCCGACGACGGGGTGGTCGTCGACGACCAGGAGCCGCTGCCCGGCGAGATCAAAGGTGCTCATACGTACCTCGGGAGGATCAGGGCCACGCGCCAGCAGCCGGCGCCGTGGGGGCCGGATTCGATCAGGCCGCCGACCGCGCCGGCCTCGATCTGCAGCAGCCGCAGGCCGAGCCCCATGCCGGCTCCGGTCGGCCGCTGCCGCGCACCGTCGTTGATCACCGACACCGTCGCCGTCTCGGCGTCGAGCTCGAGCTCGACGGCGACGCGGGTCGGCGTGGCGTGCTTGCGGGCGTTGCGCACCGCCTCGGCGACCAACGCGTCGATCAGGCGCGTGGGGCCGATGTCGCCGGGGAACCGGTCTCGCCATTCCCAATCGACGACCACTCCGGGATGGGCAGCGCGCAGGCGTTCGATCTCCTCCGCGGCCGTCGGACGCGCCGGGGCGCCCCCGCTGAGGCCTGCATCCAGCGCTTGGCGCAGCTCGGCCAGAGCGGCGGCCACCTCGGCGCGTCCACGGTCGCGGAGGTCGGGTCCGAGGGGCGCATCGGAGGCCAGCAGCAGCGACAGGCCCGCGAGCCGCTGACCAACCGTGTCATGGAGGCGTCCTACCAGTGCGACGATGGCGTCGCGCGCCGAAACCTGCGGCTCTGCCATCGGCGGAGCAACGGGGGACAACAGCTCGGCGTTCGGCATCGACTCCTCTCTCCCGGACGGGGCTGGAATGAGCGCCCGCTTAGTAGCGCCGACTGTAGTGCGATGCGGGGGAGACGTCAAGCGCACACGTCCTCCCCGCGGCAGTTACGCCCGGCCGGGGGATTTGCATTTGCGGTTCCGTGGCCCGCATCCACGGGCCGGTGGTCTCATCGCGCCCAGAGATCGCAGATGGAGTTGCTTGATCTTCAACAGCGTCTGCTGGCCCAACCGGACGACCCGCGTTCGCGGGTGATCCAGGCTGCGGCCGAGCTGTTCACCACTCACGGCTACGCCGGCACGAGCACGGACGCCATCGCCCGCGCTGCCGGACTGAAGCCCGCCGCCCTGTACCGGCTGTTCGAGTCCAAGGAAGACATCCTGTACGTCTTCCTCGAGCGGAACTACGAGGTCTTCCTCGAGGCGATGGAGGAGGCCCTCGGCGACGAGACCGATCCGGTCACGTGTCTCGTCCGCCTCGCCTGGACCCACACGTGGGTCCAGCTGAGCGTGGCGAACATCGGCGAGGCGCAGGTCCGGTGGGTCTTCTCGCTCAACCAGCTCCTGGAGTCGCTGTCCGAGGAGCGGGCACGACGCCTGCGCAAGCTGGGGCGTACCCACCTCGACAACTGCCGGCGGATCATCGAGGCCGGCATTCGTGACGGGCGCTTCCAGGTGCCCGACGCGAGCACCGCTGCGCTCGCGATCACGACGATGTGCGAGTACACGCCGATGTGGTTCCGGCCGAACCACATCCTCACCGCCGAGGAGGTCGCCGACCGCAACGCGTTCTACGCGCTGCGGATCGTGGCTCCCGGCCTGGACGACCTAGCCGGCCTGGTGGCTCGGGCGACCGAGCGTCCCCCGATCCAGGACATCCCGGCCCAGCACACCAATCGTGGCGATGCCGCGATTCTCACAGGAGGAGACGATGTACACCAAGGCACGTAGGCTGCTGGCCGCAGCCGTCATTGCAGCCGCGGGCGCGTTCGCCGTCGGCTGTGGTGGTGACGACGGGGGCGGCGGCGCCTCCGACAAGACCATCGGCGTGATGGTCTCCTCGCCGCTCAGCGGCGACAGCGCCGAGACCGGGCGCGACATGCTGCACGGCGCGGAGCTGGCCGCCGAGTACATCAACGAGCAGGGCGGCATCGCCGACGGTCCGATGAAGGGCGCCAAGCTCAAGGTCACCGGTGGTGACGACGCGATGAGCACCAAGGGCGCTCTCGCCGTGGCCTCGAAGTTCGTCCAGGACCAGAACCAGTGGATCCTGACCGGCTTCCTCGACACCGGCATGACGCTGGCCGCCGCCCAGGTCGCCAAGCGCCAGAACCTGGCGGTCATCTCGTCGTTCGCCTGCGGCGTCCAGCTCGAGGAGTTCGAGAACGTCGCCATCCAGTGCCCGAAGCTGGCCGGCATCGGCGCCGTGGCGTCGCACTTCGCCGCGGAGAAGCTGGGGGCCAAGTCGGCGGCGATCATCACCCACACCGAGCCGTTCGTCCCGGACTACCTGAAGGGCATCCAGGACGAGGCCAAGAAGGTCGGGATGAAGATCACGACGATCCAGCGCTACAAGCTGGGCTCGACGACCGACTTCTCGGCGCTGGTCCAGAACATGAAGGCGACCAACCCGGACGTCGTCATCTCGCTGGCCTACCAGGCCGACGCCGGTCGAATCCTGTCGACGATGCGTCGCTCCGGCTTCAACGTCCCGTTCGTGGACGCGCTCGCGGAGGGCTGGGAGAAGGCCTTCTTCGGCGCCGCCGGCAGTGCGCTCACCAAGGGCGACGGCGCTTACTGCCAGTACCTCGGCGACAAGTTCCCGGAGCCGGGCAGCCTGATAGACAAGATGAACAAGCGGTTCCAGGAGAAGTACGGCAAGGCGATGCCGACCTCCGCCGCCTACGTCTTCGACTCGGTGCTGTCGGGCGCCCAGGCGATCGCCGGCGGGGCCGAGAGCCGCGACCAGGTCAGCAAGCACTGGGATGCCGTCTCCGGTGAGGGCATCACCGGCAAGCTGGGCTACGGCGAGGGCAACCGCGTGTCCGGTGCGAGCCTGACGATGGCCAAGATCACCGGCACCAGGGTCACCGACATCGAGCGGGCGGCCCTGTACGAGGTCGAGGGCGAGGAAGCCCGTCCGGCGTCGGAGTCCGAGTAGGGCGAACCCCACCCCCTAGGCCCATGACCCCCACCTCCCTCATGGGCGATCGCTCGACCGCCAAGGTCACGGACCGCGCGCGACGCGCGCGGTCCGTGACCGCGGTCCTGATGCCCGGCGACGGTCGTCCGTCCCGCATCGGGGCCGCGGCCCTCGTGGTCGCGCTGGCCATCGCCTTCGTCGCGCCGCTGTTCGTCGACTCGGTCTTCCAGATCCAGGTCCTGACGAACACCTTCCTCGGCGCCGCCCTGGCCGCCGGCCTGGTGCTGTCGCTGGGGTGGACCGGCCTGCTGAACCTGTCCCACGGCACGATGTACGGCATCGGCGCCTACACGACCGCCGTGCTGGTGGCGGACCACGGCTGGTCGTTCGTGGCGTCCATTCCGGTCGCGATGGCGCTCGCCGCGCTCGGCGGCGTCATCCTCGGCCTGGCGAGCCTGCGCGTCAGCGGCGACTACTTCGCGCTCGTGTCGCTGGCGTTCACCATCGCCATCTTCGAGGTCTTCCGGAACTGGGAGGCCGTGACCCACGGCGTCGAGGGCTTCCTCGACATCCCGACGATCTCCCTGTTCGGTCAAGTGCTGTCGGGCTTCAAGCCCGGCTACTACACCACGCTGATCCTGCTCGTCCTGATCGTCGGCTTCGTGGCGCTGCTGACGACCACGTTCGCCGGCCGGGCGATGCTGGCGGTGCGGTTCGACCCGCTGGCGGCGGAGAGCATGGGCATCAACGTGCTCTACACGCGCCTGCTCTCGATGGGGCTCAGCGGCGCGCTGGCCGGGATCGCGGGCTCCGTGCTCGTGGCCACGGTCCTCATCATCGAGCCCAACAACTTCAACCTGATCGAGTCCTTCAACACGTCGCTGTGGGTGATCATCGGCGGCATGGCGAGCCTGCCCGGCACGGTGTTCGCCGCCGGGATCATCACGTTCGCCATGGGCGAGTTCCAGTTCCTCGCCGACTACTCCGTCGGCCTCATCGGGATCGTGGTGCTCGTCGCGGTGTTCCTGCGCGGCGGCGTGGTCCGCGACCTCATCGAGGAGATCATGGTGCGGCGCCGGGTGCGACGGGAGGTGGCGGAGCGTGCTTGAGGTCCGCGGGATCACGAAGTCGTTCGCGGGCGTCAAGGCGCTCGACGACGTCAACCTCACGGTCGGCGACGGCGAGGTGGTGGGCCTCATCGGGCCCAACGGCTCGGGCAAGTCGACGCTCGTCAACGTCATCTCGGGGTTCCTGGCTCCGGACGAGGGCGACGTGCGGCTCGCGGGCCAGTCCCTGATCGGCATGAAGCCGCCGGCCGTCCGGCGCCAGGGGCTTGTCCGCACGTTCCAGAACCTGCGGCTGATCGAGCCGCTGAGCGTCCTGGACAACCTGCTCGTCGGCCTCCACCTGGTCTACACCAACAACAAGGGCATCTACTGGCAGTGGCTGCCGGCGATGCTGCGCACGCCGGGCGCGCGCAAGCGCGACAAGGTGGCCCGCGAGCTGGCGGCCGACGCGCTGGAGAAGGTCGGCCTCAGCGACCTGGCTCACCAGCGCGTCTCCAACCTCTCCTACGGCCAGAAGAAGCGCCTCGAGCTGGCGCGGGCGATCGCGCTCGAGCCGCGCATGCTGCTGCTCGACGAGCCGACCGCGGGCCTGGAGCCCGGGGAGGCGCACGAGCTGATGGCGCTGATCGCCGAGATGGTGCAGGGCAACCGGGAGCGCGGGCTGCTGCTCATCGAGCACCGGCTCGAGCTGGTGGTCGACCTCTGCGACCGGCTGGTGGTGCTCGACAGCGGCCGCAAGGTCGCCGAGGGCGAGCCCGCCGCCGTGGCCGGCGATCCCGAGGTCATCCGCGTGTACATCGGCGACGAAGGGGCCCACGATGTTGTTGAGAGTTGAAGGCCTGCACGCCGGCTACGGCGCGACGCGGGTCCTGCACGGCATCGACATGCACGTCTCGGAGGGCGAGGTCGTCGCCGTGCTGGGTCCCAACGGGGCCGGCAAGAGCACGCTGCTGCGCGCGCTCTCGGGCGTGAACACGCCCACGGCCGGGCGGATCGAGGTCGAGGGCCGCGATCTCACCGGCCGGCGGCCGGACGAGTACGTCGCCTGCGGCGTCGTGCACGTGCCGGAGGGCCGCCGGATGTTCCCCTACATGAACACCGAGGCGAACCTGCGCATCGGCGGGTTCCGCCGGCGCGACCGCGGCCGGCTCGAGCGCGAGATCGACGAGTTCTTCGCGCATTGGGAGCCGATCACCGAGCGTCGCCACGTCCAGGCGGGCCAGCTCAGCGGCGGCCAGCAGCAGATCGTGGCGCTCGGCCGCGGCCTGATGGCCAACCCCAAGCTGCTGCTCCTCGACGAGCCCTCGCTCGGCCTGGCGCCCGTCGCCGTGCAGCGCATGTACAAGGGCCTGCGCGAGCTGGCGGAGTCCGGCCAATCGATCCTGCTCGTCGAGCAGAACGCGCGGCATGCGCTCGGCCTCGCCGACCGCGTGCTGGTCCTCGTCGGTGGCCAGGTGGTCCATAGCGGACCCACCTCGGAGATCACGCCCGAGCAGGTCGCCGAGTTCTACTTCCGCTCTACCACCAAGGGAGCAGCCCAGTGACGGACTTCATCCAGCAGGTGGTCAACGGCCTGGGCGCCGGCGGCCAGTATGCGCTGTGGGCGGTCGGCTACGGCCTGGTCTACCAGGTGCTCGGGCTGATGCACTTCGCCCACGGCGACACGCTCATCTTCGCCACCTTCGTCTGCTACGCGCTGCTCACGGCGGGGGTCCCGTTCATCCCGGCGCTGATCCTGGCGATGGCGGTCGGCGCGGCCGTCTCGGTGATGATCGAGAAGGGTGTCTACCGGCCCCTCTACGCGCGTGGGCACCTGTTCCTGGCGTTCGTCGGCGCCTTGGGCGCGGCCTACGTCTTGAGGAACATAGACATGCTCACCTGGGGGGTTCAGACCAAGGTCTTCCCCTACAGCTTCTCTGCGGGCAACATCGACTTGGGTGGGGTGACGATCCCCGCCATGACCCTGCTCAACCTCGGTTGCGCGATCGGGGTCATCGTGGCCTTCGAGCTGTTCCTCGCCAAGACCCGTTACGGGCAGGCGATCGTCGCCCTGGCCCAGGACCGCGGCGCCGCCGCGCTCATGGGCATCAAGGTGGGGACCGTCGTGGTGCTGGTCTACGCGCTCTCCGGCGCGATCGGCGTCCTCGGCAGCGTGCTCTACGTCTCCGAGACGCACACGATCCAGATCAGCCTCGGCTTCACGATCACGCTCAAGGCCTTCATCGCGGCAATCATCGGCGGCATCGGCTCGGTGCGGGGCGCCCTCAGCGGCGGGCTGGTGCTCGGAGTCACGGAGGCGCTCATTCAGGGCTACATCTCGACCCTCATGGTGGACGCGATCCTGTTCGCGATCCTCATCACGTTCCTGATCATTCGACCCACCGGCATCGGCGGCCGGGCGGACCTGGCGCGGCTGTGAAGCGGTCAGAGCTCAAGGGGGTTTTCCTCAGCGGCGAGGAGGTGTGGAATGGCTAAAGCTGTGAAGCGGTCAGAGCTCAAGGGGGTTTTCCTCCCCAACCGCCCGAAGGTGCAGGGCGGCATGGTCGATCTCCTGCTCGACGTCGCCGAGCGGGAGCCCGACCGGCCGCACTTCCGCTGGCCCGACGGTCGCATGATGACCGTGGGCGAGCTGGCCGATCGCTCCCGGCGCTGGGCGACCGTGCTGGCCGCCGAGGGCGTCGAGCGCGGCGACCGGGTGGCGCTCGTGGGCGGCAACAGCGAGGACTACGTCGCCACGCAGTTCGGCACCTACATGCTGGGCGCCGTCGAGGTGCCGGTGAACGCCGAGCTGCGCGGGTCGCTGCTCGCCCGCGGCCTGTCGGACCCCGACCCCAAGGTCATCATCATCGACGAGGACCTGTACGAGTCGGTCTCCCCGCACGTGCCGGAGGGCGTCAAGGTCCTCGTGCGTGACGGTGACACCGACGCGCGGGTCGCGGCCGCCGAGCCGATCGCCGATCCGGTGCGTCCGGCGATCTCGGACCTGGCGTTCATCCTCTACACGTCGGGCACGACGGGGCCGTCGAAGGGCGTGATGCTCCCGCACGGCTACCTGCTGAACACCGCCGCCACATGGACCGCGGCAATGGGCACCAAGAAGGGCGACGGCATGTACTTCCCGGCGCCGTTCTTCCACGTGGACGCCCACGTGGTCAACACCATGTGCCTGATGACCGGCGCGACGCTGGGCATCGCCAAGCGGTTCAGCGTCAGCCGCTTCTGGGAGGAGTCCTACGCCGTCGGCGCGACGCTGTTCCTCGCCGTCGGCTCGATGGCCTCCGCCCTGGTGGCGCGCAAGCCGGAGCAGCCGCCCGAGCACGCGTTCCGGCTGGGCATCGTCGCGCCGATCATGCCCGAGGTCTACGACTACTTCGAGGACGAGCTCGGCATCCCGCTGCTGCAGCTCTACGGGCAGACGGAGGCGGACGGCGTCGTGTTCTGCACGCTTGACAAGCGCAAGCGCGGCTCCGCCGGCTGGGCGTGCTGCGGCTTCGACGTGCGCATCGTCGACGAGCACGACGAGCCGGTGCCGGTCGGCGAGGTCGGCCGGCTCCTGTACCGGCCGCACGAGGCCCACATGATGACCATGGGGTACTGGCGCCGGCCCGACGCGACGGCGGAGTCCACCCGGAACCTGTGGTGGCACACCGGCGACCTGGCGCGGGTCGACGAGGACGGCTTCCTCTTCTTCGAGGGCCGCGCCTCCGACAGCATCCGTCGCCGCGGCGAGAACATCTCCGCCTGGGAGCTGGAGGCCGCCCTGCGCGACATCGACGGGGTTCAGGCCGCCGCCGCCATCCCCGTGCGCGACGAGATCGGCGGCGAGGACGAGGTGAAGGTCTTCATCGTCCTCGAGGAGGGCTTCGAGTGGGACGCGGAGCGCTTCTTCGCGGCCTGCCAGGAGCAGCTCCCCCGCTTCGCCCAGCCGCGCTTCGTCGAGCTGGTCACAGAAGACGACCTGGTGCGCGGCCCGGGCACCGGTGCCATCCAGAAGCACCTTCTGCCGCGTGAGAACACCGACAAGACGATCGATCGCATGGAGGTCTTTGGATGAGCGCCTCGATTCTGGTTGTGGGCGGGGCCGGCTTCATGGGCTCTCGCGCCGTTCGCTCGCTGCTGGACGACGGGCATGAGGTGACCGTCGGTGACCTCCGTCCGTCGGACGTCATCGGCGCCGGCTACGTGGAGGTGGACGCCACCGACGCGGACAGCATCGAGCGCGCCGCGCGCGACGCTGACGTGATCATGAACTTCGCCGGGCCGTACTACGTGCTCGGCGACACGGTCGCGCGCGTCGCGGTCAAGCTCGGCAAGCCCTACATCGACATCTGCGACGACGCCGAGGCCACGGAGGAGCTGCTGCAGCTCGACTCCGCGGCGAAGGAGTCCGGCGCCCGGCTGATCATCGGCGCCGGCTCCAGCCCCGGCATCCTCAACGCGCTCTCGCTGCGGATCGTCGAGGGCATGGACGAGGTCGACGAGCTGGTCACCACCTGGGTAGTGGGGGAGAAGGGGCCGAGCGGCCCCGCCCCGCTGCGCCACTTCCTGTTCGGGATCAGCCACGACATCCCGGTGTGGCGCGACGGCGGCCGCGCGATGGTGCCGGCCTTCAGCGAGGAGAGCGGGGAGGAGTTCCCGTTTCCCGAGCCGGTCGGCACGATGGTCGTCCGCGACGTCGGCCACCCCGAGCCGGTGACGCTGCCGCAGGTCATCAAGGCGCGGTCGGTGCGCAACAAGGGCGCTCTGCTGCCGCGCCAGTCGACCGAGATCTATGACCTGTTCCGCCATCTCGACCTGATCGGCGACCGGACGGTGAAGGTGAACGGCACCGACGTGGTGGCCCGCGACTTCATCGCGGAGTTCCTCACCCAGCGTCACAACGAGCGCGCCCGCGACAGCTCGGGCGACGTGATGGGCCTCGGCGTGCGGGTCACCGGCACCGTCGGCGGCCGGCAGGTCGAGCGCTGGCTGGCGGGCGGCGGCCACATGACGATGGCCGACGCCACCGCTCTGCCCACCGCGGCCGCGGTCCCGCAGCTCCTGGAGGGCGCGGTGCCCGCCGGCGCCCACGGCCCGGAGGCGCTCGACGTCACCGCGTGGTTCAAGGAGCTGGTGCGGATCAAGCCCGACCTGTACGGCACGATCCGGCTGTGGGAGGACGGGAACGATCCCGTCACCCTGACGCTCGGCGAGCTGGCCGACGTCGAGGACATCACCGCGACCCTGGGGGCGGCGGCGTGAGGCGCCTCGGCGTGGAGCTCCTCGGCGACCTGTCGCTGGAGGAGAAGCTGGATCTGGCCGTCTGGGCCGACGAGAACGGCTTCGATGACGCCTGGCTGGCGGAGATCTCGGATCCCGACGCGTTCGTCACGCTCGCCGTGGCGGCCACCCGCACCGAGCGGATCCGCGTCGGGACGGCGATCATCCCGATGGGCCCGCGCAGCGTGCCGATGCTGGCCTCCTCGGCCACCACGGTGCACGAGATCTCCAACGGGCGCTTCGTCCTCGGCCTCGGCGTGTCGACCAAGGTCATCGTCGAGAAGTGGAACGGCGCCGAGCGCGGCCGCCCCCTGGGCCGCACCCGGGAGACCGTCGACGTCCTGCGGACGCTGTTCGCCGGTGACCGCACCGACTACGAGGGCGAGTTCGTCCGCACGCGCGGCTTCAAGCTCCGCCATCCCCCGGAGACCCCGCCCGCGATCGCGCTCGCGGCCATGAACGTGAAGATGCTCGAGCTGGCGGGGGAGATCGCCGACGCGGTGCTGCTCAACTTCCTGCCCGTCGACGCGGTCTCCAAGGCGATCGAGGCCGTCGGCCGCGGCGCCGAGCGCGCCGGGCGCGACTCGCTGCCCGAGCTGATCATGATGGTGCCGATGGAGGTCACCGACGACGTCGACCGCGCGCGTCGGGCCTTCGCCGACGACCTGGCCTTCTACCTCAGCGCGCCTCCCTACCAGAAGGCGCTCACCTGGTACGGGCTGGGTGACCACGTCGAGCGCGCCAAGGAGGCGTGGGCGACGGGCGACATCGAGCGCGTCCGCGCCGGGATCGCCGACGAGCTGGTGGACGCGATCGGCGCGTTCGGCTCGCCGGAGCACTGCCGGCAGCGCCTCGAGGACTACTGGAACGCGGGCATCGGGACGCTGGCGATCACGGCGCCCGTCGAGAACGCCCGCGAGACGCTGAAGCACTTCGCACGTTAGGGAGGACCAGAAGTTGTTCAAGTGGACCGAGCAGATCGCTGAGCTCGAGCGTCGTCGTGCGGAGTCGCTCCAGCTGGGCGGCGCAGACCGCATCGCCCACAAGCACTCGAAGGGCCAGAAGACGATCCGCGAGCGGATCGACCTGCTGACGACCAGCTTCAGCGAGATCGGCGGGCTCGCGCGCTTCCCCGAGTTCGACGCCTCCGGCAACAAGGTCGGCAGCCTGCCCTCGTCGTACGTCTGCGGCCTGGGCGAGGTCGACGGGCGGCCCGTGGCCGTCGGCGGTGAGGATTTCACCGTCGGCGCCGGCGCGCCGCAGCTCTACCTCGACCGCATGAAGGGCGGCCTCGGCGGCTTCGTCGAGGACCTCGCCCACGAGTACCGCATCCCGCTGATGCTCTTCTGCGAGGGCGTCGGCGGCGACGTGGGCGGCATCGACATCCACGGCCACGCCTACCTGGTGAGCTCGATCTCCTGGGGGCGCTCGATCCAGCTCCTCTCCGAGGTGCCGGTGATCGTGGGCATCCTCGGCGCCGCCGCCGGCGGTACCGCCGGCCGCGCCGTGCTCAGCCACTTCACCGTGGCGTCCAAGGGCAGCGTGATGTTCGCGGGCGGGCCGCCGCTCGTGCGCCGCGCGCTGGGTCGCGACATCACCAAGGAGGAGCTCGGCGCCGCCGAGATGCACACCTCCGTCTCCGGCGGGATCGACAATCTCGCCGAGGACGAGGAGGACGCGATCGAGCAGATGAAGCGGTTCCTCTCCTACATGCCGCAGAACGTGTGGGAGATGCCGCCGGAGGGCCCGCGCGAGGACCCGATCGACCGGCGCGACGAGGACCTGCTGACGATCATCCCCGAGAACCGTCGCCGGCCCTACAAGATGCGCAAGATCATCGAGATGGTCTGCGACAAGGGCTCGGTGTTCGAGATCGGCCCGAACTGGGGCCGCGCCCTGATCACCTGCCTCGCCCGCGTCGACGGCATCCCCGTCGGCGTGCTGGCCAACAACCCGATGCACCTGGCGGGCGCGCTTGACGGCCCGGCGGCGGAGAAGCAGGTGCGCTTCATCGACATCTGCCGCACCTTCCACCTGCCGATCGTCTACTTCGTGGACGTGCCCGGCTTCATGGTCGGCCCCGACGCCGAGCGCGGCAACGTGGTCCGCAAGGGCATGCGCGCCATCCAGGCGCTGTACGAGGCCGAGGTGCCCGTCATCAGCGTCCACGTGCGGAAGTGCTACGGCATGGCCGCCCAGGCGACGGCGATCATGGACCGCCTCGGCATGCGCGTCGCCTGGCCGAGCGCCGAGTGGGGCGACATGCCCGTCGAGGGCGGCGTCGAGGCCGCCTTCCGGCGCGAGATCGAGGCCGCCGAGGACCCGGAGGCGTTCCGTGCCGAGGCCGAGCGCCGCCTGCTGGAAGCATCCAGTCCCTGGAAGACAGCCGAAGCTTTCGGTATCGAGGACATCATCGATCCGCGCGAGACGCGCGAGGTCGTGGCCCGGTTCCTGAGGCCGGCGTTCGCGTCGCTGAGGAGCCGCCTCGGCGAGCCGACCCCCTGGCGCATGCGCCCCTAGCAAGCAAGGAGACCCATGACCATCATCACCGCTCCCGTAACCGGCAACGTCTGGAAGATCGAAGTCTCGGTCGGCGACCAGGTCAACGAGGAGGACGAGCTGATCATCCTCGAGTCCATGAAGATGGAGATCCCGGTCGAGGCCGAGGTGGCCGGCAAGGTCGTCAAGCTCCTGTGCTCCGAGGGCGACAGCGTCTCGGAGGGCGACCCGCTGGTCGAGCTCGAGGCCTAGGCTCCAAGGAGATCCGGTGGCCTGGCAGCGGCAGCTTCACCTTCGCTTCGGCGACCTCGACTATCTCGGCCACGTCACGGCTGCCGCATACCTGGCCCACTTCGAGGAGGTGCGCGCGACGTGGATGGCGGAGACGCTGAACGTGCGGTTCCCCGTCTACGTCGTCGCGCACCAGGAGATCCAGTACCTGCGCGAGGTGCTGCTTGACGACGGGCCGGTGACCATCACCGTCACCCCCGTGGAGCTGGGAACCAGTCGCGTCGTCGTCTCCGAGGAGCTGCTGAGCAGGCACGGCAACCTGCACGCACGCTCCCGGGCGACTCTGGTTATGTGGGATAAAGAGACGCGACGGTCGCGCCCGATGACGGACCACGAGCGCGACGCATTCGGCGCCCAGCTCCCCTCGCGGCAGTGACGGTCTCCGCAGAGTCTGATCTCGTCTCCCAGATCCGGAGCGCAGGCCTCGCCGCCGACGGCGAAGGCGAGTCCCGGCTGCGTCTGCTTTTCGCCGGGGTGAAGCTGTTCTCCGAGATCGGCTACCACGAGACGACCACCCGCCACCTCTCCCAGGAGGCGGGGATGAGCCCGGCGGCGCTGTACGTCCACTACCGCTCCAAGGCGGAGCTGCTGGGCGCGATCATCCTGCTCGGCCACCGCCAGGTGGTGGATGTGCTCGAGTCCGCGGTCGCGGAGGTGGGGGAGGACCCCGTCAGCCGCCTGCGGGCCCTGGCGCGCGCGTTCGTCTCCTGGCACGCCGCGCACATCGCCGTCGCCCGCATCAGCGTCCTGCACCTCGACGCCGTGCCGCCCGAGGAGTTCGAGCAGATCCGGCGGCAGCGCGCGCGCATCGTCGAGCTGTTCGAGAACGAGATCCGCGCGGGCGAGCGGGGCGGCGGGATGGAGGTCCCCGACGTCCACTACGTTGCCCTGGCGATCATCTCGCTGGGCCTCGACCTCGTCCGCTGGTACTCGCCCGAGCGGCGGATCACGCCGGCGGAGATCGGCGAGCTCTACGCGGATCTCGCCGTCCGCATGGTGCTGAATCGGTAGTTCTCCCGTCCCCTGACCGGGGGGAATCACCCGTCCGCGCGCTCGTCGCCACCCCGGACACGGCTCTTGAATGGGCCTGTCCATGGTGCGTCGTGGTGAGCTGCTGGCGAACCGGCCCGCCTCCAGCGGGGGTCCCGTCGACGCGCTGCTCGAGGCCGAGCGGCGCGACCCCGACGCGCCGCTGCTGATCTGGCACGAGGGCCGCTGGACGGTCGGCGAGTTCGCCGACCGCGCGCGCCGCTGGGCCGGCAGGCTCGCCGAGCTCGGCATCGGTCGCGGCGACAGGGTGGCGGTGATGTCGCCCAACCAGCCGGACTTCCTCGCCCTGCAGTACGGGATCTTCCTGGGCGGCGCCGTCGAGGTGCCGATCAACGCCGAGCGGCGCGGCCCGATGCTCGCGATGGTGCTCGAGGACGCCGACCCCGAGCTGCTGATCGTCGACGAGACGCTCGCGGAGGTCACCCTCCCGCACGCGCCGGAGGGCGCCCGGACGGTGGTGATCGACGACGGCCTGCGGGCCGCCGTCGGCCGCGCGGAGCCGGACGCGGGCGTCCGGCCCGAGCCCGGCGAGCTGGCGGTGATCCTCCACACCTCGGGCACGACCGGGCCGTCGAAGGGCGTGATGATCGCGCACGGCTACCTGCCGTACCACGGGGCGACGTGGGCCGCGATGCTCGACATGCGGCCCGGGGACGTCGGCTACTTCCCGATGCCGTTCTTCCACGTCGACGCCCACAGCCTGTTCCCCGCCTGCCTGCTGTCGGGCTCCGCGCTCGCCTTCCGCCCCCGCTTCAGCTCCAGCCGCTTCTGGGACGACATCGTCGAGTTCGACGCAACCTGGTTCCTGGCCGTCGGCTCGATGCTCTCCGCCGTCGCCTCGCGCCGGGGCGAGCGCCCCAACCGGCTGCGCTTCGTCGCCGGGGCGCCGATCCCCGACGAGGCGTACGCGTACTTCGTCGACGAGCTCGGCCTGCGGCTCCTCCAGTGCTACGGGCAGACGGAGGCCAACCTGGTCGTCCACTGCACCCCGGACAGGGACCGCCGCCGGGCGATGGGCGTCCCGGTCGCCGGCTTCGACGTCGCCGTCGTCGACGAGGACGACCGGCCGCTGCCGCCCGGCGAGATCGGCCGGCTCGTCTACCGCCCGACCGTGCCCTACTCGCTGACGCTCGGCTACTGGCGTCGGCCGGAGGCGACGCTCGAGTCGGCGCGCAACCTGTGGTGGCACTCCGGCGACCTGGCGCGGATGGACGAGGACGGCTTCGTCTACTTCGCTGGCCGCGGCTCCGACAGCCTGCGCCGCCGCGGCGAGAACGTCAGCGCCTGGGAGCTGGAGACCACCGTCAACCACTTCCCGAACGTCATCGGCTCGGCGGCCGTCGCGGTGCGCGACGAGCTCGGTGGCGAGGACGAGATCAAGGTCTTCGTGATCCTCGAGAACGAGGAGGCGTGGGATCCCGAGGCGTTCTTCGCCGCCTGCGAGGAGTCGCTGCCGCGCTACTCGATCCCGCGGTTCGTCGAGCCGATCGCCGAGGCGGACATCGTCCGCAGCCCCGGCAACGGATCGATCCAGAAGCACCTGCTGCCCAAGGGCCACAGCGAACGGACCGTCGATCGCCTGGCCGGCACGACCCGAGGAGGAGCGACATGACCGTCAGCACCGACAGCAGCACCGATCAGGTCCGCGAGTGGGCTCGCCGGCACCTGTGGCTGCACTTCACCGCGATGGGGGAGCGCGCGCCCGAGGCGCCGATGATCGTCCGCGGCGAGGGCTGCTACGTCTACGACTCGGAAGGCAACCGCTACCTCGACGGGCTGGCGTCGCTGTTCTGCGTGAACATCGGCCACGGCCGCGCCGACGTCGCCGAGGCCGGCGCCCGCCAGGCCGCCGAGCTGGGTTTCTACTCCAACTGGTCCTTCGCCCATCCGCGCGCGGCCGAGCTCGCCGCCCGCATCGCCGGCCTGACCCCCGGCGACCTCAACCGCGTCTTCTTCACCAGCGGCGGCAGCGAGTCGGTGGAGTCGGCGATCAAGCTGGCCCGCCAGTACCACAAGCTGACCGGCAACCCGCTCAAGACGAAGATCATCGCCCGGATGGGCGCCTACCACGGCACCAACATGGGCGCGATCGCGCTCACCGGGATCGCGCTGATGCGCACCCCGTTCGAGCCGGTGATGCCCGGCGCCGTTCACGTCCCCAACACCAACACCTACAGGCTCCGCGAGGGCGACGACCCGCTCCAGTTCGCCGAGGCGGTGCGCGAGCGCATCCTGTTCGAGGGCCCCGACACGGTGGCCGCCGTGGTGATGGAGCCGGTGCAGAACTCGGGCGGCTGCATCCCGCCGCCGGAGGGCTACTGGCAGCGCATCCGCGAGATCTGCGACGAGTTCAACGTGCTGCTGGTCTCCGACGAGGTGATCTGCTCGTGGGGCCGGCTGGGCACCTTCTTCGGCTGCGAGAAGTACGGCTACCTGCCGGACATCATCACCACCGCCAAGGGCCTGACCAGCGCGTACGCGCCGATGGGCGCCGTGATCGCCTCCGACCGCGTCTTCGAGCCGTTCGAGGGCAAGAGCTACCCGTTCCTGCACGGCTACACGTTCGGCGGCCACCCGCTCAGCGCCGCTGTCGCGCTCGCCAACATCGACGTGCTCGAGCACGAGGGCGTGGTCGCCAACGCCGCCGCCAACGAGTCGGCGTTCCAGGAGATGGTGGAGTCGCTGCTCGACATCCCGATCGTGGGCGACGTGCGCGGCGCCGGCTACTTCTGGGGCATCGAGCTGGTCCGCGACAAGCAGACCAAGGAGACCTTCAGCCGCCGGGACATCGCGCGCCTGCGCACCGAACTCGGCGACGACCTCATGAAGCGCGGGCTCATCTGCCGCGTCGACGACCGCGGCGCGCCCGTCGTCCAGCTCTCGCCGCCGCTCATCGCCGGCCCCGAGCAGTTCGCCGAGATGGAGGCCGCCCTCCGTCCGGCGCTGACCGAGGCAGCCGAGCGCATGGGCGTCAAGTGACCCCGCCCCAAGCCTCCATCGATCCCTCCCGAACCGAGGGCCCCGCCTCCCGGATGGAGGCGGGGCCTTCGGGGAGGATCACCCAAGACAGAGCAACCACCCGGGCGGTCGCATGCCCGCGGCCGCTCCCCCGCCGGAAAGGGGCCTAGCCATGGATTTCCAGCCGAGTGAACGCTGTCAGCGCCTCATCGAGGAGCTGACCGCCTTCATGGAGGAACGCATCTACCCCGCCGAGGAGGTCTACGAGGAGCAGCTCCGCGAGCTCGGCGACCCGCACGGCGACGCTCCGATCATGGAGGAGCTGAAGGCCGAGGCTCGCCGTCGCGGCCTGTGGAACCTGTTCCACCCGGATCCGCAGTACGGCGCCGGCCTGTCGTACGTGGAGTACGCGCCGCTGGCGGAGATCACAGGCCGCAGCCCGATCGCGCCCGAGGCGACCAACTGCGCCGCCCCCGACACGGGCAACATGGAGGTGCTGACCCAGTTCGGCACCGACGAGCAGAAGGAGCGCTGGCTGCGCCCGCTGCTGGACGGCGAGATCCGGTCGGCGTTCGGGATGACCGAGCCGGACGTCGCCTCCTCGGACGCCACCAACATCAGCCTGCGGATCGAGCGCGACGGCGACGAGTACGTGCTCAACGGCCGCAAGTGGTGGTCGTCGGGCGCGATGCGCGAGCGCTGCAAGATCTTCATCGTGATGGGCAAGACCGACCCGTCGGCGCCCACGCACCGCCAGCAGTCGATGATCCTGGTGCCGCGCGACACGCCGGGCGTGAAGATCGTGCGCAACCTCAAGGTCTTCGGCTACGACGACAACGAGGGCCACGCCGAGGTGCACTTCGACAACGTGCGCGTTCCGGCGTCGAACCTGATCGGCAACGAGGGCGACGGCTTCCTGATCTCGCAGGCTCGCCTCGGCCCGGGCCGCATCCACCACTGCATGCGCTCGCTGGGCGCCGCCGAGCGCGCGCTGGAGCTGATGTGCCGCCGCGCGCACGAGCGGGTGACCTTCGGGCAGCCGCTGGCGGAGCGCTCCAACATCCGCGACTGGATCGCCGAGGCGCGCATCGAGCTGGAGATGGCGCGCCTGCTGGTGCTCAAGGCCGCATGGATGATCGACAAGTTCGGCAACAAGGTCGCGCGCACGGAGATCGCCGCGATCAAGGTCGCCGTTCCGGACGTGGCGCTGCGCATCGTCGACCGCGCGATCCAGGTCTTCGGCGGCGCCGGCGTCTCGCAGGACACGCCGCTGGCGCGCATGTACGCGCACCTGCGCACGATGCGCCTGGCCGACGGCCCGGACGAGGTGCACAAGATGACGCTCGCCCGCTGGGAGCTGGCCAAGCACGCTCCCTCCGCGGCGTCCTGATCAGCGGCGGACGGGCCGGCGGCCGCGGGCGCCGCCGGCCCGTCGTCGTGGCTGCGCCCGCGACCGACGGCGGTCGGCCTCGGCGTCCGGCCCGTCCGGGAGCTCGGCCGAGAGGGACGAGATCGGGCGCCGGCGGAGCGTCGCTCCTCCCGGGCCCGGTCGCGGTCGAGGCTCAGCTCCCGTCCTGGAGGGTGAGCACCACGGAGCCGATGATCACCACCGAGGCCAGCAGCCCGAGCGCGGTCAGCGACTCGCCCAGGATCGCCCAGCCGAGCACGACGGCGACCATCGGGTTCACGTAGGCGAACGTGCCGACCTGGGTCAGCGTCGCGTTGTGCAGCAGCCACACGTAGGCGACGTAGCCGACGACGCCGCTGATCGTGGTCAGGTAGACGTAGGCCAGCGACGACTCCAGGGACGGCACCTCCATCCGCCCGAGGTCGCCGGCGGCGATCCCGATCACCACCAGCGCCAGGCCGCCCAGCAGCATCTGCCATGAGGTGGCCACCAGCACGTCGTCGGGCGGGCGCAGCCGCGGCGTCAGCCACGACCCGAGCGCCCAGCTCAGCGTCGAGCCGAGGATGAGCGCGCCGCCCAGCAGCGACGTGCTGCCCTCGCCCTCCGAGGGCAGGAACAGCAGCCCCACGCCGACGAAGCCGATCGCCGCGGCGCCCATGTCGCGCGCGGTGGGGCGATGACCGCTCATCGCCTGCAGCACGATCAGCCAGAACGGCAGCGAGGCGCCGATCAGCGCCGCGATCGACGAGTTGACGTGCTGCTCCCCGAGGCCCAGGAAGCCGCCGCTCAGCCCGCAGATCAGCAGCCCAAGCACCGTGAACTCCCACAGTCCGCGACGGTCGGGCGTGATCGTCGCCTGGGGCCGCATAACCGCGGTGATCGCCATCAGCACCAGGCCGCAGACGACGAACCGGATGCCGTTGCCGAACAGCGGCGGGATGTCGCGGACCATCACCCGGATGGCCAGGTAGGCCGAGCCCCAGGTGAACCAGACGACCCCCAGCGCCGTCCACGTCAGCCACGGCATGCGGCGGCTGCCGCGCGAGGAGGGCGCGTGGTGGGCCATGACCGATACAGCCAACCGCTCGGCGAGGTCCGGGTGAGAGCCGCCCCGACGGCCGAATCCCCCGGTCGGGTGACCCGCATACCAGCCGGTCTGCACGTCGCTGCGAGCTGTCCTAGGGTTTGAGGAGATGGAGGCGAGGCTGCGCAATCACGCTCAAGGCGGGGATGAACGCCTATGCGGGTAGTTCGCTGCTTCGCCTTCCTCGATCTCTGCGGGTTCACCGCGTTCACCGAGCGCCACGGCGACGCCGCCGCGGTCGCCGAGCTCTCCCGCCTGCGGGCGATCCTGCGCGCCCAGGCGGAGGAGGGCGGAGTGCGCGTCACCAAGTGGCTGGGTGACGGGGCGATGCTGTCCGGCGTCGACCCGGCGTCGGTGGTCACCTGCGTGCGCGCCACCTTCTCGGCGTTGGACCACGCCACCGCGCTGCCGCTGCGCGCCGGCGTGGCGCACGGCCCGACGATCATGTTCGAGGGCGACGACTACATCGGCGCTCCGGTCAACCTCGCCTCGCGGCTGTGCGATGCCGCCGACCCGGGTCGCATCCTGCTGACCCGCGAGACCGCCGAGGCGGCGAACGTGCTCGACGACATCGAGCCGGTCGACGACGGCTCCCTGCCCCTGTCGCTGGTGACCGGCGGGGTGGTGCAGCTCCGCGGCCGGATGGCGGCCGCGCCGGTCGAAGGCGACGACGTCCCGCCCGCGCTCGGCCGCACGGTCGACGAGCTGCTGCGCCGTGCGTCCGACGGCTCCTCCGAGTAGCCGCTGATCGCTCCGACGGCCGGGACGCCGGGGCGGCGCGGTGAGCGCCGCGGCCGGGTCGCGGTCCCTCCCTGGTGGTCGCGCGCGCTCCGTCGGCGCCTCCCGGCGCTCGGGTCCAGCGACGGACACAAGGACGATGACCTGCCCGCCGCGTCTTCACACGCCGGCGGTGGGCGCTATATTGCCGGGCACATACCGACCGGTACGTAGGTCGGCAGGGAGTTGACCGCGACAAGCGAGGGTCCGGAACAGAGATGCGCTTTGGGATCATGAACCTCTTCCCGCTGCCCGAAGGGCAGTCGGACCGCCAGGTGATCGAGGAGACGCTCGAGGAGATCGTCCTCGCCGACGAGCTCGGCTTCGACACGGTCTGGCTCGCCGAGCACCACTTCTCCGAGTACGGGATCCTCGGCAACCCGATCACGCTCGGCATGGCGATCGCCGAGCGCACCAAGCGCATCAAGATCGGCACCGCGGTCCTGGTGCTCCCGTTCTATGACCCGGTGCGCCTCGCCGAGGACATCGCGCTGCTGGACATCATCAGCGGCGGCCGGGTCGTCATCGGCGTCGGCCGCGGCTATCAGCCCAAGGAGTTCGCCGGCTTCCGCATCCCGCTGGAGGAGGGCAAGGACCGCTACCAGGAGGTTCTCGACGTCCTCAAGCTCGCCCTCTCGCAGGAGAACTGGAGCTACGAGGGCAAGTACTTCCAGTACAAGGACATGACGACCTACCCGCGCCCGCTGCAGCCGGGGGGGCCGCAGATCCTGCAGGGCACCGTCTCGCCCGACTCGTTCCGCGTCCGCGGCGAGGCCGGCGAGCCGATCATCACCTCGCCGAACTTCACGCCCCTCACGAAGATGAAGGAGAACTTCGACCTCTACCGCGAGGGGCTGAAGGCCGGCGGCCATGACATCGCCAAGTACGACCTGCCGTTCATGCAGCAGGTGTGGACGGGCGACACCCACGAGGGCAAGCTCCAGGCCGCCCAGGCCGCGCTCAACTACTACCAGACGGTCGGCAAGGTCATCCCGGGCTCGGAGGAGGCGCTCGAGGCGGAGCGCAAGTACTACGAGGCGGTCGCCAAGAACATCAAGCTGCTGACGCTCGAGCAGACGATGACCCACGGCGGCAACTTCGGCACCGCCGACGAGGTCACGTCGGTCATCCGCCAGCTCCGCGACGAGCTCGGGATCACGCACTACATCGGCTGGTTCCGCATCCCCACCCTCGACCGTGGCGAGGCCATGCGCTCGATGGAGCGCTTCGCCAAGGAGGTCATCCCCCGCCTTCGCGACGACGCCGCCGCCGGCTCCGGCGAGACGGTCGCTGCCGGCGACGCGTCGCACTGATCAACCGGGTTACGGCTCGGTCCGTACCCTCCGGTATGGTCCGCCGCTGGCGGCCCGCACGGGCGGCGCGGCGGACCATCCATTTTCGGACAAGTGACCGAGACCTCAGCGACGATGACCTCTCGGCGGCGCGGCGCGCCCCGTGGCTCGTACACCCCGGAGGCCACGCGCCAGGCGATCATCGACAGCGCGCTCGCCCTGTTCGAGAAGAACGGGTTCCACGCCACCTCCGTGCAGGCGGTCGCGGACCACGCGAAGGTCACCAAGGGCGCCTTCTACCACCACTTCAGCAGCAAGGAAGAGCTGCTCCAGATCATCCACGACGAGTTCGTCGACTACCAGCTCGGCGAGGTCCGGCGGATCATGGAGACCGTCGACGGGCCGGTCGAGCAGCTCCGTCAGGTGATCCGCATGTCGGTGCTCAGCACCGTGCGCTTCCGCTCGCACGTGACGGTCTTCTTCCAGGAGCGCCGCTATCTGCACGGCGAGCGGTTCGCGGCCATCAAGGCCAAGCGCGACGAGGTCACCGACGAGACCCGGAAGATCGTCAAGGCGGGGATCGCCAAGGGCCTCTTCCGCAAGGACGCCGACCCCACGATCACCACCTTCGGGATCGTCGGCATGACCGCCTGGTCGTACCAGTGGCTGCGCCCGGAGGGGACCAAGTCCCCGGAGGAGGTCGCCGACCAGCTCGCCGACCTCGTGCTGGGCGGGTTGCTGACCGACCGGCGCAAGCTGCGCAGCCGCTGACAGCCGGTCGCCGTCCCGGCGGTGGACGGCGGATCCCCGTCCGCGTTAGCATGCCGACCAGTCGGTACGTCCCCTGGGGAAGGAGAGCGCTGCTAATGCGGTTCGGCCTGATCGCGTCCCACCAGTATTCGTTCGACGACGACCTGCGACAGCGGATCGGCGAGCTGTTCGACCTGGCCGAGCACGCTGCGGAGCTGGGCTACGACTCGATCTTCGTCATCAACCACTTCGTGTCGAACCTGGCGACGCCGCAGCCCATCTCGATGATGGCCAAGCTGCTCGACCACACGGGCGACATGCTGGTGGGGACGGGCATCCTGATCCTGCCGCTGTTCAACCCCGTCCACATCGCCGAGGAGTTCGCCACGCTCGACCAGCTCTCCGGCGGCCGTGTGATCCTCGGCGTCGGCGCCGGCTACCGCGAGCACGAGTTCGAGGCGCTCGGGGTGCCGATGGAGCGGCGCGGCAAGCGGCTGGCCGAGGCGGTCGAGCTCATCCGCGCCCTCTGGTCCGGGGAGGAGGTCGAGTACCAGGGCGAGTTCTACAAGCTGCCGCCCAACCGGATCGGCGTCCCGCCCCTCACGCCCGGCGGCCCGCCGATCTGGATCGGCGCCGGCGCCAAGAACGCCGTGCGGCGCGCGGCCCGTCTGGGCGACGCGTGGTACGCGCCCGGCAACTCGCCCAAGCCGGAGTTCCTGCAGACGTCGCTTGACCTCTACAACGCCGAGCTGGAGCGCCACGGCAAGCCGCGCGAGGGGCGCGAGTACCCGGTCGGAGTGGAGCTGTACTGCGCGCCGACGCCCGAGCGGGCGGTCGAGGAGGCGCTCCCGTACGCGCGGAGGGAGTACTACACCTACGCCGAATACCCGGCGCTGCGCTGGCAGCGCGACCGCTTCGACGAGCTGGTGGTCAACACCCTCATGCTCGGCTCGCCCGAGGACCTGATCGCCAAGATCAGGCGGTTCGAGGCGATGGGGTTCAACCACCTCATCTTCCGTCCCTTCTGGCTGGGCATGCCGATCGAGAAGGCGAAGGCCTCGCTGGAGCTCTTCGCCAAGGAGGTCATGCCCGCCTTCAAGGGGTGACGGCGAGCGCCGAGACCGCCGCCTGAATGGCGGTGGTCTCGGCCTCCGCTCCGGGCATGGACCGAACCTGGCGGAACGTCCGCTTGGTGGCCAGCACCGTCTCGCGGTCGTGCGCTGCGATCGAGCGGGCGAGGCGGTCGACGGCCTCGTCGAGCTCGTCGGCTGCGGTCACCCGGGTGACGAGACCGGCGGCGGCGGCGTCCTCGGGCGAGAACGGCTCGCCCGACAGCAGCCACTCGAGCGCGTTCCGCGGCTGGGGGAGGCCGGCGAGGTCGAGCATCACCAGCGCCGGCACGATCCGGTGGGCGATCTCGGGCAGCGCCAGGTGGGTGCCGGCCGCCACGAGCGACAGGTCCGCGCGGGCCAGCAGCCCTAGGCCGAATCCCGCCACGGCGCCGTGCGCGCCGACGATCGTCGGCTGCGGGAGCTGATCGAACGTGCGCAGGATCTCGACGTTGCGGAGGAACAGGCGACGCATCTCCTCGGCGCCGGAGTCGCGCAGGGAGGCGATCTCCTCCAGGTCCCAGCCGGCGCAGAACGCCGGCCCGCGGCCGCGGACGACGACCACCGTGGCGTCCGAGGCCGCGACCTCGCCCAGCGCCCGGCCGAGCTCCTCGGCCATCGCGCTGTTGAACGCGTTGCGCCGCTCGGGACGGGCGAGCTCGACGGTGGCCACGCCTCCGTCGAGGCGAACCTGGATGGTGTTCTCGGACATCTTGACCCTCTCGCTCGGGCTGCGTGTATGCTCTCCCGAGCGAACATACCAGCCGTCCGGTATGAAATTTCGAGGGAGGTGCGGCGCGCGATGAAGAAGACAGAGGCCGAGCTGCTGAGCGAGCAGTGGGACGCCGAGCACATGGAGCTCGACCCGGAGGTCATCGAGCAGATGGTCCTGTACGAGGTCGACCCCGATCGGCATCTCGCCACGATCACTTTCAACAACCCCGACCGCATGAACGCGCTGCCGCTGGCCGCGCTCGAGCGCGTCGGTGACCTGACCCGCGAGGCCGAGGTCGACGACCGGGTCAAGGTGATCCTCTACAAGGGCAACGGACCGTGCTTCGGCACGGGGGCGGACGCCCGCGAGCTGGGCCACTACATCGGCTACAAGAAGGGCGACAGCAAGGAGACGCGCAAGCGCCCGCCTCAGCACTCGCGGATGCTGCCGGACCGCAACCTCCTGATGCGGTCCTTCCAGCGCCCGATCGACGAGTGCCTGAAGGCGACGATCTGCCAGGTCCACTCCTACTGCTACGGCGGCCACTTGCAGATCGCCATGGCCGCCGACATCGTCATCGCGACGCCCGACGCGAAGTTCACGCACCCGGCGATCCGCTACCTGGGCGCCGGCCCCCAGGACCTGTGGAACTGGATCGAGAACCTCGGCATGAAGAAGATGAAGGACGCTCCCCGCCGCCCGCGAGCTGGCGAGCGTCGGCGTCCGCGTCGTCGCGATCGCCCCCGGCCTCTTCGACACGCCGCTCCTGCGCGGCCTTCCGGAGCCCGCGCGCAAGGCGCTGGCCGAGACGATCCCGTTCCCCGCCCGACTGGGGGATCCCCTCGAGTACGGGCAGCTTGTATGCCATATCGTGGGCAATCCCATGCTCAACGGAGAGACGATTCGGCTCGACGGCGCCCTGAGGATGGCCCCCAAGTGAGCGAGCCTGTAAGCATCCTCGGCGCCACCGGCAACCTCGGCTTCGGCCTCGCCGTGCGCCTCGCCAAGGCGGGCGTGCCGGTGATCATCGGCTCCCGCGACGCCGGCCGCGCCGCCGAGGCGGCCGACCGCGCGCGCGAGAAGGTGCCCGACGGCAGCTTCGAGGGCCGCGCCAACGCGGACGCCGCCGGGGCGGCGGAGATCGTGTTCGTCACGGTCCCCTTCGCCAGCCAGGCCCAGACGCTGGCCGGGCTCAAGGACACGCTGCGCGAGGGCCAGCTCGTCGTCGACGCCACCGTGCCGCTGGCGCCGGCGATCGGCGGCAAGCCGACCCGCGTGATCGGCGTCTGGCAGGGCTCGGCGGCCCAGCAGGCGCAGGAGATCGTGCCCGCCGGGGTGACCGTCGTCAGCGCGCTGCACACCGTCAGCGCCGAGAAGCTGACCGACCTCGACCACGCGCTCGACGAGGACGTGCTGGTCTGCGGCCGGCGGCGCGACGACAAGCGGCGCGTCGCCCAGGTCATCGACCGGATCGACGGGCTGCGCTGCGTCGACGCCGGCCCGCTCGAGATGTCGCGCATCGTCGAGACGTTCACGGCGATGCTGATCGGGATCAACGGCCGCTACAAGACCGACGCCGGCATCCGCATCACCAACCTGCCGGACGGCGACCTCTTCCCGCCGCTGCAGAAGAAGGGCGCCTAGCGCACCCGTGGACGCCGTCGGCGCGGCGCCCGTGCCGCGCCGACGGTCCCGCCGCGCCTAGGCGCGGGTCTTGGTGCTCAGGTCCGCCTTGGCCATCACGCGCCGCACCAGGCCGGGGATGAGCACCCGCGCGGCGGCCGCCAGCCAGTAGGGGCGCGGCGCGTAGCGCTCGGCGCGGCCGCGCAGCCCCGCATCCACGATCGCCTCGGCGACCTTCTCCGGCGTGGAGACCATCCAGCGACGCTTCGGGTCCTCGACCAGCTCCCGCTGCGGGAAGCCCTCGGTCGACACGAACCCCGGGTTGACGATCCCGACGTGGATGCCCTCCTCCGCCAGCTCCAGGTGCAGCGAGTCGCTCCAGCCGATCAGCGCGAACTTGGACGCCGAGTAGGCGCCCGAGCCGGCGCGCGCCACCCGGCCCGCGGTGCTCGCGACGTTCACGATCGCGCTCGGCGCGCTGCGGCGCAGCAGCGGCAGCAGCGCCTCGGTCAGCCGGGTCTGGGCGAAGAAGTTGAGCTCCAGCGCCGCCCGTAGGTTGTCGGTGCCGCTGTCGGCGAAGCGGCCGCGGAACCCGGCGCCGGCGTTGTTGACCAGCAGGTCCAGCCGGCCGTGCTCGCGCTCCACCGCCTCGGCGATCCGCGCGGGCGCGCCCTCGTCGAGCAGATCCTCCGCCAGCACCAGCGCGCCGCCGATCTCGTCGGCCAGCGCGCGCAGGCGATCCTCGCGGCGGGCGACCAGCACCAGCCGCGCGCCCGGCTCGCGCGCCAGGCGGCGCGCGGCCGCCGCGCCGATCCCGCTCGATGCGCCGGTTACCAGGGAGATCATGGCGGCCGATCGTACGCGACGGCGCCCGCGGTCGTGACAGTGGGATTGCTTTTCCGGGGACCCCGGTCGCACTAGGCTTGCCTCGTGAGCAGTGGTCTGGGTCCAGCAGCCTTCGGCGTTGACGTCCACGAGGACGACGGGCGGGTCGTGGTCGCCCTGCACGGCGAGCTCGACCTTGCCACCGCGGACGAGTTCGAGCGGGCGCTGATGCCGCCGCTCAACGACGGCCGCGACGTCGTGCTGGACCTGCGCGGCCTGGGCTTCATCGACTCCAGCGGCGTGCGCGTCGTCGTCAAGGCGCACACCTCGGCGACCGAGAACGGCTGCCGGCTGACCGTGCTGCGCGGCGACCCCGACGGGCCGGTCGGCCGCGTGCTGGAGATCTCCGGCCTCAACGAGATCCTCGAGCTCGGCGACGAGTCATAAGCTGGCTGCCGTATGAGCAGCCAGAAGCAGGCGGCGTTCGACGACCCCGCCGTCCGTGAGCGCTTCGCCGACCTGGTCGTCGGCTTCGCCGCCAACGTCCAGCGCGGCCAGATCGTCGCGATCGGCTCGGAGATCGGCAAGGAGGAGCTGACGCGGGCGATCGCCGCCAGCGCCTACCGGCACGGGGCGCGCTTCGTCGACGTCCAGTACTTCGATCTGCACGTCAAGCGCGCCCGGATCCTGTACGCCGACGAGGACACGCTCGACTTCGTCCCCTCCTGGATCGGCGAGCGGGTGCTGGAGCTGGGGCGCCAGCGCGCGGCGCGGATCGGGCTGACCGGGCCGGCCGAGCCGGGGCTGCTGGACGACCTGGACCCGGCGCGCGTGGGACGCGACCCGCTGCCGATGGTGCGCGAGACCGGGCAGGTGGTCAACGACCGGACCACCAACTGGGTGGCGGTGCCGGCGCCGACGCGCAAGTGGGCGGAGCTGGTGCACCCGGACCTGGACCCGGACGCGGCATGGGTGCGGTTCTGCGAGCAGATCGTCCACGTCTGCCGCCTGGACGAGGAGGACCCGATCGCCGCCTGGCGCGATCGCTCGCAGACGCTGACCGGCGCGGCGCAGCGGCTGACCGAGCGGCGCTTCGACGCGCTGCGGTTCGTCGGCCCGGGCACGGACCTGACGGTCGGGCTGCTTCCCAGCTCGCGCTTCCTGGCGGCGCGGTTCGAGACGGTGGACGGGATCGTCCACATCCCGAACCTGCCCTCCGAGGAGGTCTTCAGCGCCCCGGATCCGGAGCGGGTCGAGGGGGTGGTGCGCTCGACGAAGCCGCTGGTGCTCGGCGGCTCGATCATCAAGGGGCTGGAGGTCGAGTTCCGCGGCGGCCGGGCGGTTCGGATCGACGCCGAGGAGGGCGCCGAGGTGCTGCGCTCCTACGCGGCGCGCGACGAGAACGCCAACCGGCTGGGCGAGGTGGCGCTGGTCGACGGCGCGGGCCGGATCGGGGCGCTGGACACCGTCTTCTACGACACGCTGCTGGACGAGAACGCCGCCAGCCACATCGCGCTCGGCACCGCCTACCAGATGTGCGTGGAGGATCCGAAGGACGTGGAGCGGGTCAACCGCTCGAGCATCCACGTCGACTTCATGATCGGCTCGCCCGAGGTGCGGGTGCTCGGCGTCGACTCCGCGGGCAACGAGACGCCCGTGCTGGTCGACGGCGCCTGGCAGATCTGAGCCGTCGCGTCCATCCCGGCGACGCTTGCCGCGTCGCTGCTCGATGAGCGCATCGGGGTGTCGAGCGTCTCCGGGAGGGGCGCGTCAGGCGGAACCGAAACGGCCGCCGACGCTATCCTCGCCGGAGCCCGGAGAGGTGCCGGAGTGGTTGAACGGGCACGACTGGAAATCGTGTAACGGGGGTCTACCTCGTTCGAGGGTTCGAATCCCTCCCTCTCCGCTCAAGCGACCGCGCCCGATGGGGCGCGGTTCGCCTTCTCGGGGCGCGCTCCCTACGGCCGCAGGCCGCGCACGACGATGTCGATGTGGCGCTCGAGGCGCTCGGCGCTGCCGCGCGTCGAGCCGGCGACCACCGCCAGCCCGCGCATGATGAACAGCAGGTCGCGGGCGTCCACGTCCTCGCGCAGCTCGCCGTCCCGCTTGGCGCGCTCGACCAGCGGCTCGACGATCGCCGCCGCGCGGTCGCCCAGCTCCGCGCGCAGGCGCGGGCCGGCCGGGTAGCGGCCGAGCGCGTCGATCAGCCCCTCGTTGCCGGTCGGCTTGCACGCCGCCGAGCGCAGGAACGCCCGCAGCACGCCGTCGGGCCCGACCTCCGCAAGCGCCTCGTCGCGGGCGGCCTGCAGCGGCTCGAGGATCGTCTCCAGGACGGCCAGGATCAGGGCGTCCTTGGTGGGGAAGTGGCGATAGAGCGTGGCGACGTTGACGCCGGCGCGCTCGGCGATCGCGTTCACGCTCGCCCCCAGCCCCGTCTCGCGGAACGCGGCGGCCGCTGCCTCGACGAGGCGCTCGCGGTTGCGCAGGGCGTCCTTGCGGCGCGGCTTGTCCGCCCTGATCGTGGGCACGTCTCCGACCATACCGAAGTGCTGACTTCGTTTTCGCTACCCTGCCGCGGGCCCTCTCCCAACCCGCATCGAAAGCCTCATGGTCGTAACCGCACCTCAAGAAGCCCCCGTGCGTCAAGCCCCCGGGCGCACCCTCCTGATCCTCGGCATCGGCGCGCTGGCGTTCGTGCTCGCCCAGACGTCCGTCATCCCGGCGCTCGGGCACATGCAGCAGGAGCTGGGCGCCTCCACGGAGGGGATCGCCTGGATGGTCACCGCCTACCTCCTGGTCGCCTCGATCGCCACGCCGATCTTCGGGCGCCTCGGCGACATGTTCGGCAAGGAGCGCTTCCTCGCCCTGTCGCTGGCGCTGTTCGCGCTCGGCTCGCTGGTGGGCGCGCTGGCGGACTCGCTCGGGCTGATGATCGTCGCCCGCGGCATGCAGGGCCTGGGCGGCGGCATCTTCCCGCTCGCCTTCGGGATCATCCGCGACGAGTTCCCGGCCGAGCGCGTGCCGACCGGCATCGCCCTGCTCGGCGCGATCGCGGCGATCGGCTCGGGCATCGGCCTGCCGCTGGGCGGCGTGTTGACGGACGGGCCCGGCTACCACTGGATCTTCTGGCTCGGCCTGGCCATGGGCGCGCTGGCGACCGTCACCACGCACAAGTTCGTGCCCGAGTCGCCGGTGCGCACGCCGGGGCGCGTCGACCTGCCGGGGGCGCTCATCCTCGGCGCCGGCCTGGCGGCGCTGCTGATCGGCATCTCGCGCGGCGGCGACTGGGGCTGGGGCTCTGCCCGCACGCTCGGGCTGATCATCGGCGGCCTCGTCGTGCTCGTCCTGTTCATGGCCTTCGAGCGCGGGCGCGAGGAGCCGCTGATCAACATGAAGACCTTCTCGCGGCGTCCAGTGTGGACGACCAACCTCTCGACGCTGATGGTCGGCGCCGGGATGTTCGGCACGTTCGTGCTGGTGCCCCAGATCGCGCAGCTCCCCGAGCAGGGCGGCGACGTCGGCCTCGGGATGTCGGCGACCCAGGCGGGCCTGCTGCTGATGCCCGGCAGCCTGCTGATGCTGGTGGTGGCGCCGGTCGTCGGCCGCATCGGCGAGACGCGCGGGTCCAAGCTCCCGTTCTTCGTCGGCTGCCTGGTCACTGTCGGGGCGCTCGCCGGCCTGGCGTTCCACCACGACTCGGCCGGGGCGATCATCTTCTGGTGCTGCGTGATGAGCCTCGGCGTCGGCGCCGCGTTCGCCGCGATCCCCAACCTGATCGTGGTCGCCGTCGACGAGCACGAGACCGGCGAGGCGACCGGCACCAACACGGTGGTGCGCAACATCGGCGCCGCGGTCGGATCGCAGGTGGCGGCGACGATCGTCGCCGAGCACGTGCTGGTGACCGGCCTGCCGGCGGACAAGGGCTACAAGATCGCGTTCCTCGTCGGCTCCGCCGGGGCGCTGGCGGCCGCGCTCAGCGTGCTGCTGATCCCGGGCCGCGGACGGCGCGAGCCGTTCGTGCGCGCGGGCGAGTGACCCGCGAGGCTCCGCCGGGCGCCTTGCGCTCCCGGCGGCGGCCGTCACTGCTGCCCGGCGGCCACGCTCCCGCCGCAGCCGGCGAGCAGGGTGACGGCGAGCAACGGCGCCGCCCAGGCGGTCGGCGCGCTGAGCCGGGGCTTGCGGTGCGGCGGGTGCTGCATCCGCGGCACCCTACACGTGTTCTCCGCCTTACGGGAGTCGCGAGTGGCGCTGGTGCGCTCGATCAGGCGATCGAGGTATTGCGCATGACCCGGCGGTGCGAGCCGTCCGCCCGCGGCGGGCAGTCCCGAACGCGTCGACAGTCCTTGGAAGGAGGCTGGAAGTGGCGCGTTGCGAGGTCTGCGGGAACGATTACGACAAGCCGATGGAGATCACCGTCGCCGGCGCCCGTCACGTGTTCGACTGCTTCGAGTGCGCGATCCACGCGATCGCCCCGCGCTGCGAGCACTGCGGATGCGCGATCGTCGGCCACGGGGTCGAGGCGGAAGGGCGCTTCTTCTGCTGCGCGCACTGCGCCCGCGAGGAGGGCGTGCAGCGGCTGGCCGACCGCGTCGGCGCCGCCGTCGGCTGAGCCGGCCGACCACGCCGGCGCGCCGCCTCTCAGCCCGCGCCGGCGGGCGGCAGGTCGGAGTCCGCGGGCTCCAGCGGGCCGCCCTCGGGCAGGCCGGGGATGGCGATGACGACGTGGCGACGCGACACCGCCAGGAAGTCGTGGTGCGTGCCCGGGCAGTCGTGGTCGAGGAGCTCGATCGTCACGTCGGTCAGCGAGATGAAGTCGCGCTCGCTGGCGTTCAGCACGTCGGAGAGGCGGCTGCGGTAGCCGTCGCGCGCCAGCGTGAGCGTGCCGACGATCCGGTGGCGCGTCGTCTCGAGGTAGACGCGCTCTTGGCGGGTCTGCATCACCTGTCTAGATCGGCGCCTGCGTCCGCCTCCTGAGCCGCTGCGCGACAATCGCCCGGTGGACCCGCACGCAGTCCTGGGAGTGTCGCCCGGCGCCTCGCCCGAGGAGGTGCGCCGAGCGTACCGCGCGCTGGCCAAGCGCTTCCATCCCGATCGGGCGGGGCAGCACTCCAGCCGGTTGATGGCGTCGATCAACGCCGCCTACGAGATGCTGCGCGACGGGGCGCCCGTCGAGGAGCCCGTGCCGCCCCGGTCGGGTGGCGACCGGGGGCCGCGGAAGGCGGCAGGCTGGTGGCTCAGCCCCGCCGTGCGGCGGGTGCTGGCGCCCGAGCTGCTGGTGATGCTGGACGAGGGCGAGGAGGTCGCGGAGGTGGTGCTGACCGCCACCGGCGATGCCCACGACGTCCAGCTCGCGGTCACCGACCGGCGGCTGCTGTGGCTGCGTGACGACGCGATCGTCGGCCGCGTGCGCTCGCTGCGCTACCGCGACATGAGCTGGGTGCAGGCGCGCCGTCCGGGCCGCCTGCGACGCTCAGCGGAGTTGCGTGCAGAGACCTCCGACGGACGTCGTGTGCGCTTCTTCGAACTGCCCTACGAGCTCGCGGATCGGCTCGCAGCGGCCGTGAGCGCACATGCCGTACGCCGGCTGGTCTAGTCTGCCGCCGTCATTGCCGTCGATCTCCAGGAGCATCACCGCATGAACAAGAGTGAGCTGGTCGAGGCCGTCGCGAAGGAGAGCGGCCTGAGCAACGCCGACGCCCGCCGGGCGGTCGACGCCTTCATTGGCACCGTCGAGAAGGCGCTCAAGAAGGGTGATGAGGTTGCCATCACCGGCTTCGGCAAGTTCTCGGTCGTCAAGCGCGGGGCGCGCACCGGTCGCAACCCGCAGACGGGCGAGGTCGTGAAGATCAAGGCCAGCAAGGCGCCGAAGTTCACGCCCGGCGCGGGCCTCAAGGCGGTCGTCTCCGGCAAGAAGAAGTAGGCCGGAGGACGTGCTCGCGAGGGTCCGGCCACCCGCCTCGGGCCGCGACCCTCGCAGCCCCGCCCGCCTCGGCGCGGGCGGGGTCCCTGCCGCCTTCGTTGTCGCCCCCGCGGCGGGGAGCGCCTCAGTCGTCGAGCAGCAGGTCGACGTAGCCGTCGGCGATCTGCTCGGGGCTCAGCCGGCCGTTCGGCCGGTACCACTGGGCGGTGTGGTTGACCATGCCCAGCAGCGCGCCCAGGGCGATGCGGTCGTCGCCGTCGTTGGGCCGGGCGCGGGCCAGAACGTCGGCCAGCAGCCGCTCGAAGCGCTTGCGCGCGTCGCGCACCTTCTTCCACTGCGCGCCGCGCTCGATCACGTGCCGCTCCTGCTGGAAGACGAGCATGTGGTCGCGGTGCTCGATCACGTGCGCCACCCATAGCCGCACCAGCTCGCGGAGCTGCTCGCGCGGATCGTCGATCTCCGCAAGCAGCGCCTCGGCCTCCTCCAGCAGCGGCTCCATCAGCGCGTCGCAGATCGCGATCAGCAGCTCCTCCTTGGAGCGGAAGTAGTGGTAGAGGCCGCCGGCCGCCAGCCCCATCGCCTCGGTGAGCTGCGCGACGGTGGTCTGGTCGTAGCCCCGGCGGGCGAAGTGGCGCGCGGCGGCCGTGATCACCTCGGCGCGGCGGCGGTCGTAGCGCGCGGCGAGCGCGGGACGGCTGGGACGGACCGGCACGTCTCCAGAATATCCGAACGATGATTCGAAATTTGAACGCTCGTTCGGTACAGTCGCGCGCATGAACCTCGATCTCGACGAGGCCACCCGCCTGCTGCGGCGCACCGTCCGCGAGTTCGCCGAGGAGGAGGTTGCGCCGGTCGCCGCGCAGCTCGATGCCGAGAAGCGCTTTCCCTACGAGCTGGTCGAGAAGATGGGGAAGCTTGGGTGGATGGGCATCCCGTTCCCCGAGGAGTACGGCGGCGCCGGCGGCACCACGCTCCAGTACGCGATCGCCGTCGAGGAGCTCACGCGCGTCGACTCCTCGCTGGCGATCACGATGTGCGCCCACACCTCGCTGGGCACCCAGCCGATCTACCTGTTCGGCACCGAGGAGCAGAAGCGCCGCTACATGCCCGACCTGTGCGCCGGGCGCAAGCTGGGCGCCTTCGGCCTCACCGAGCCGGAGGCGGGCAGCGACGCGGGCAACGTGAAGACCCGCGCCGAGCGCGCGCCCGACAACCCGGACGAGTGGGTCATCAACGGGACCAAGCAGTTCATCACCAACGCCGGCACCCGCATCTCCGGGCACGTGGCGATAACCGCCCGCACCGGCGAGAACGAGATCACCAACTTCATCATCGAGAACGGCACGCCCGGCTACACCCAGGGCGAGCCGTACCGCAAGATGGGGTGGAACGCGTCCGACACGCGGCCGCTGTCGTTCGAGGACTGCCGCGTGCCCGACGAGAACCGGCTCGGCCCGCTCGGCGCCGGCTTCAAGCAGTTCCTCAAGGTGCTGGACATCGGCCGCATCGGCGTGGCGGCGATGGGCGTCGGGCTCGCGCAGGGCGCGCTCGACCAGGCGCTCGCCTACGCCAGGGAGCGGCAGGCGTTCGGGCAGTCGATCTCCAAGTTCCAGGCCATCCAGGCCAAGCTCGCCGACCTGTCGACCGAGATCGAGGCCGCGCGGCTGCTCACCTACAAGGCGGCGTGGCTGAAGGACCAGGGGCGCGACTTCACGCTCGCCGCCGCCCAGGCGAAGCTCAAGACCGGGCGCCTGGCGGTGCGCGCCGCCGACGAGGCCGTCCAGATCCACGGCGGCTACGGGTACATCGAGGAGTACCCGGTGTGCCGCTTCTACAGAGACGCCAAGATCCTCACCATCGGCGAGGGCACCGACGAGGTCCAGCAGATGGTGATCGCCCGTCAGCTCGGAGCGTGACCCATGGCCGGCGGCGCCGATCCAGGTGACGGGAAGGCCGGCGCGATGCCCGAGGCGGTGCGCATCCGCGAGGTCGGCCCGCGCGACGGCTTCCAGAACGAGCCGGAGATCATCACCACCGACGACAAGGTACGGCTGATCGACGCGCTCGCGCGCACCGGGCTGCGGCGCCTGGAGGTCACCTCGTTCGTGCGGCCCGACGTGATCCCGCAGCTCGCCGACGCGCGCGAGGTGCTGCAGCGGATCGACGTGCCCGACGAGGTCAGCGTCAGCGTGCTGATCCCCAACGAGCGCGGCTTCGAGGAGGCGCTCAAGCTGCGCGACCGCTTCGACGAGATCAACTGCTTCATGTCGGCGTCGGAGTCGCACAACCGCGCCAACGTGAACCGGTCGGTCGCCGAGTCGCTGGCCGGACTGGAGCGGGTGCTGAAGCGCGCCCGCGAGGAGGGGATTCGCGCCGAGGCGGTGATCAGCGTCAGCTTCGGCTGCCCGTACGAGGGGCACGTGCCGCCCGAGCGGGTGCTTCAGATCGCGCAGCGGCTCGCGGAGGCGGGCGCTCAGGAGATCGGCTTCGGCGACACGACCGGCATGGCCAACCCGGTGCAGGTCGGCGAGTTCTTCACGTGCGCGGCGGAGGCGCTGCCCGGGGTGGAGCTGACCGCTCACTTCCACAACACCCGCGGCCAGGGGCTGGCCAACGTGTACGCCGCGCTGCAGGCGGGCGTGGAGAGCTTCGAGTCGAGCTTCGGCGAGCTGGGCGGCTGCCCGGTGCCGAAGGGCGCCACCGGCAACATCGCCACCGAGGACCTGGTCTCGATGCTGCACGAGATGGGGATCGAGACCGGGATCGACCTGGACAAGCTGCTTGCGGTCGCGCGCGACGTGCGCGAGGTGCTGGGTCGCCCGCTGGGCTCGCACACGCTGGTCGCCGGGCCGATCGACTGGCGCGGGACGCGATGAGAGGGGAGGCAGGCGGGCAGGGCGGCTTCGGCGGCGGGCTGCGCTCGCTCAGCCCGGTGCTGATCGCCAACCGCGGCGAGGTCGCGGTGCGGGTGGCGCGCACCGCGCACGCGCTCGGCCTGCGGACGGTCGGGGTGGTCGCCGAGGGCGACCGCGGCTCGATCCACGCCGAGGTGTGCGACGTGGTCGTCCCGGTCGCCTCCTACCTGGATGCGGACGAGCTGCTGCGCGCCGCCGCGGCGGCGGGCGCGCGCTCCGTGCACCCGGGCTACGGCTTCCTGGCCGAGAACCACGACTTCGCGCGCGCGGTGATCGACGCCGGGCTGGTGTGGATCGGGCCGCCGCCGGAGGCGATCGCGCTGATGGGCGACAAGGCGGCGGCGAAGGAGGCCGCCGCGGCCGCCGGGGCGCCGGTCGTGCCGTCCGGCGAGGACGGCCCCTACCCGCTCGTGGTCAAGGCGGTCGCCGGCGGCGGCGGCAAGGGCATGCGCGTGGTGCGCACGCCCGGGGAGCTCGAGGCTGCGACGGCGGCGGCCCGGCGCGAGGCGAAGACGGCCTTCGGCGACGACCGGGTCCTTGTCGAGCGCTACATCGAGCGGCCGCGCCACATCGAGATCCAGGTGCTGGCCGACGCGCACGGAGCCTGCGTGCACCTGGGCGAGCGCGAGTGCTCGCTGCAGCGCCGCCACCAGAAGGTGGTGGAGGAGGCGCCGTCGCCGGCTGTCTCCGCCGAGCTGCGGGCGCGGATGGGGGAGGCGGCGGTGGCGCTGGCGCGCGCCTGCGGCTACGTCGGCGTCGGCACCGTCGAGATGATCGCCACGCGCGACGCCTCCGAGTTCTTCTTCCTGGAGATGAACACGCGGCTGCAGGTCGAGCACCCGGTGACCGAGCTGGTGTACGGGATCGACCTGGTCGAGTGGCAGCTCCGCGTCGCCGCCGGGGAGAGGCTTCCGCTGTCCCAGGAGGAGATCGCCCCGAGCGGGCATGCGGTCGAGGCGCGCCTCTACGCCGAGGACCCGGCCGCCGGATTCCTGCCCTCGACCGGCACGGTCCGCGTCTACCGCGAGCCGTCCGGGCCGGGAGTGCGCGTCGACTCCGGGGTGCGGGAAGGCGTCGAGGTCGGCACCTCCTTTGACCCTCTGCTGGCGAAGGTGATCGCCCACGGTCCCGACCGCGACGTCGCGCTCGACCGGCTCGACCGCGCGCTGGCGACGTTCGCTCTCGCCGGGGTGACGACCAACGCCGCCTTCACGCGGACGCTGCTTCAGCGCGACGACGTGCGCGCCGGCGAGCTGGACACCGGGCTGCTCGAGCGCGTGCTGGACGAGACCCCGGACGCCGAGCTCGCCGCGCCCGACGACTTGGCCGCGGCGGCGATGGTGGTCGCTGCCGGCACCGCCACGCCCGCCGGGCCGTGGCGGCGCGCACTGATCGACTTCGGCGAGGCGCGCGTCGAGGACGGCCGCGTGACGGTGGGGGAGCGGACCTGGTCGGCCCGCCTGCACGGGATCGCCGACGGCATCGCCTCCGTCGAGCTGGACGGCGTCGTGCGCCGCTACGCGGTGGCTGCCTCCGACGAGACGGTGTGGGTGGCGCGCGACGGCCACCACCTCGAGCTGCGCGCCGCCGACCCGGAGCGCGGCGGGGAGGTCGCGGCCGCCGGCTCGCTGGAGGCGCCGATGCCGGGCACCGTCCTGATGGTCAACGTCGCGAACGGCGACCGGGTGTCCGAGGGCGACGTCCTGCTCGTGATCGAGTCGATGAAGATGGAGCTGTCGGTCACCGCGCCGCGCGACGGCGTCGTCAGCGGGCTCTCGCTCGCGCCCGGCGACCGCGTCGCGCACCGCCAGCCGTTGCTGGCGATCGCCGCGCCCGACGAGGTCGCGGCCGGGGCGGCCGACGCGCGGGGAGGGGAGGCATGAGCCGCGAACAGCACCTGGAGCTGATCGCCGACCTCAACGCGCGGCTGGAGCGCGTGCGCGCCGGCGGCGGGCAGAAGGCACGCGAGCGTCACGCCGCTCGCGGCAAGCTGTTCGTGCGCGACCGCGTCGAGCGGCTGTGCGACCCGGGCGCTCCGTTCCTCGAACTGAGCCCGCTCGCCGCCGAGGAGCTCTACGACGGGGCGGCGCCCGGAGCGGGAATCGTCACCGGCGTCGGGCGGGTCTGCGGACGGCACGTCGTGGTGGTCGCCAACGACGCGACCGTCAAGGGCGGCACCTACTACCCGATGACGGTCAAGAAGCACCTCCGCGCCCAGGAGGTCGCGCTCCACAACCGGCTGCCGTGCATATACCTGGTGGACTCGGGCGGAGCGTTCCTGCCGATGCAGGACGAGGTCTTCCCCGACCGCGACCACTTCGGCCGCATCTTCTACAACCAGGCGATCATGTCCAAGCAGTCGATCCCGCAGATCGCCTGCGTGATGGGGTCGTGCACCGCCGGCGGGGCGTACGTGCCGGCGATGAGCGACGAGACGGTGATCGTCCGCAACCAGGGCACGATCTTCCTCGGCGGACCGCCGCTGGTGAAGGCCGCCACCGGCGAGGAGGTGACCGCCGAGGAGCTGGGCGGCGGCGACGTGCATGCCCGCACCTCCGGAGTCGTCGACCATCTCGCCGCCGACGACGACCACGCGCTGGCGATCGTGCGGCGGATCGTCGACACGCTGCCGCCCGACCCGCCCGCGCCGTGGCAGCGGGTCGAGCCACGGCCGCCCGCCGAGGACCCCGAGAAGCTGCTGGACATCGTCCCCGTCGACCCGCGCATCCCCTACGACGTGCGCGACGCGCTGCGCTGCATCGTCGACGACGGCCGGCTGCAGGAGTTCAAGGAGCTCTACGGCACCACGATCGTGTGCGCGTTCGCGCACCTCGACGGCCACCCGGTCGGCGTGATCGCCAACAACGGGATCCTGTTCAGCGAGTCGTCGCTGAAGGCCGCCCACTTCATCGAGCTGTGCGACCGGCGCGGAATCCCGCTGCTGTTCTTCCAGAACATCACCGGGTTCATGGTCGGCAAGGACTACGAGGCGGGCGGCATCGCCAAGGACGGGGCGAAGCTGGTGACCGCGGTGTCGTGCGCGCGGGTGCCGAAGATCACGGTGGTGATCGGCGGCTCGCACGGCGCCGGCAACTACGGGATGTGCGGGCGCGCGTACTCGCCGCGCTTCCTGTTCATGTGGCCGAACGCGCGCATCAGCGTGATGGGCGGCCAGCAGGCGGCGACCGTGATGGCGGAGGTCGGCCGGCCGGAGGTCGGCGAGCGGCTGCGCGAGCAGTACGAGCACCAGGGCCGGCCGATCTACTCGACCGCGCGGCTGTGGGACGACGGCATCATCGACCCGCGCGAAACGCGCCGGGTGCTGTCGCTCGCGCTGGAGGCGTGCGCCCGGGCGCCGCTCGACGAGGTCGGCTACGGCGTGTGGCGCATGTAGCGCCCGGTCTCGCGCTCGCATAGGTTGGGCGACGGAGTGTCCGCGCAGGGCAGACGTTCATGGTGGGGCTGGGGCACCGTCGAGGACGCGGTGACCGGCTCCGAGCGCACCGCGCTGATCGACCGCGTGCGGTCGCTGCTGCCCGACGCCGAGCTGGTCGACCACGCCCCGCCGCCGGTGGCCGCGCTCGAGCTGCCCGCGCCGCGGATCGAGCCGCCGGACTCGCTGGCGGCGCTCTGCTCGGCCGACCCGGAGGACCGGGCCGCGCACAGCCGCGGCAAGGCGTTCCGCGACGTGGTGCGCAACCTGCTCGGGCGGCTCGAGCACGTCCCCGACCTGGTCGTGCGCCCGCGCAGCGAGCGGGACGTCGTCGACGTGCTCGACTGGTGCACGCAGGCGGGGATCGCGGTCATCCCGTACGGCGGCGGGTCGTCGGTCGTCGGCGGGGTGGAGCCGCGCTGCGCCGCCGACTACCCGGGCGTCGTCAGCCTCGACCTGGGCGCGCTCGACCAGGTGCTGGAGGTCGACCCGGTCAGCCGCGCGGCGCGCATCCAGGCGGGCGTGCTCGGCCCGGAGCTGGAGGATCAGCTCCGCCCGCACGGGCTGACGCTGCGCCACTTCCCGCAGTCGTTCGAGTTCTCGACGCTCGGCGGCTGGCTGGCGACCCGCTCCGGCGGCCACTACGCGACGCTGCGCACCCACATCGACGACTTCGTCGAGTCGCTGCGCGTGGTGACCCCGGCCGGGGTCAGCGAGTCGCGGCGCCTGCCCGGCTCGGGCGCGGGCCCGTCGCCGGACCGGCTGTTCCTCGGCTCGGAGGGCGTTCTGGGCGTCATCACCGAGGCGTGGATGCGTCTCCAGCCGCGGCCCCGTCGGCGGGCGAGCGCCTCCGTTCACTTCGCCGACTACGGGCGGGCGGTGGCGGCGACGCGCGCGGTCGCCCAGTCGGGGCTGAACCCCGCCAACTGCCGTCTGCTGGATCCCGCAGAGGCGTTCATCAACGCGGGCGCGGCGACCGGCGGCGGCGTATTGATCATCGGCTTCGAGTCGGCCGAGCATCCCGTCGACGGGCCGATGGCGGAGGCGGTGGCGATCTGCCGCGAGCACGGCGGCGAGCTGCCCGAGCCGCCGCGCATCCGCGACGAGGAGGCGGGCGGCGAGCGCGGCGCGGGGACCGCGGAGGCGTGGCGGGCGGCGTTCCTGCGCATGCCCTACCAGCGGGACGCGCTGGCGCAGCACGGGATGATCGTCGAGACGTTCGAGACAGCCTGCACCTGGGACCGGTTCGACGAGCTGCACGCGGCGGTGAGCGAGGCGGCGCGGGCGGCGATCGAGCGGGTGTGCGGCGGGGCGGGCGTGGTGACGTGCCGCTTCACGCACGTCTATCCGGACGGGCCGGCGCCCTACTTCGGCGTCTACGCGGCCGGGCGCTGGGGCGGCACGGTCGAGCAGTGGGACGAGATCAAGGCTGCGGTGTCGGAGGCGATCATCGACGCGGGCGGCACGATCACCCACCACCACGCGGTCGGCCGTGACCACCGGCGCTGGTACGAGCAACAGCGGCCGGAGCCTTTCGCGGCGGCGCTGGCTGCGGCCAAGCGGGCGCTGGATCCGGCGTGGGTGATGAACCCGGGCGTGCTGCTGCCGGAGCCCTCTGCGGACGCGTCCCGGGCGCCGTCCGCGCGGTGAGGGCCGCGGGGGGTGAGGTAGCTCACGGAACGCCGCCGGTGAGTGACGGCGGACACACAGAAGAACGGCGCCGTTTCCGACAATCGGAGTGAGCCTTCAGGCTCTCTGCAAATTCAAGTTTGAAACGGAAGCCACATGCGCCCTGAAACCCGCACCTGGAACTTCACGCTGACGCCCCGCGACGGGGAGCCGGTCGAGCTGACCGAGCTGTCCCGCGAGGAGGCGATCCAGGTCGCCTTCAACCTGGTCCACGGCTGGCCGGCCACGCACGGCCTCGAGGTCGAGGAGCGCGAGGGCGACCGCGAGCTCGTCGCCGCGTAGGCGCGATCCCGGACGTCATCGTTCCGAGGGGCCCGCTTCCGAGCGGGCCCTTCGCTTTGCCGGGCGGAAAGTGGCGGGGCCGGCCCGATGCGGGCCGGCCCCGATGCGCTTGACTGGTCCGGAAAGGGTCGTCCGGGACCGCCGCCTACTAGGGGAGCTGCGCGGCGATGCAGACGACCCAGGGCTGGACCGTGACGGTGCCCGAATTGCCGTCGCGCTTGACGGTGACCTTCCACGCCTTCGCCTTCCAGAAGCCGGCCGGGTTCTCGGGGGGGTCGGCCGGGCTGTACTGCGTGACCTGGGCGGGAGCGGACTCGAGGATGACGGCATGGTCTCCCGAGACCGTGGTGGCGCCACCGGCGACGGCGACCTTCTCGCCCGGGCATTCGACCACCGCGGTGTCCTTGGTCTTGCCGTCGTCCAGGGTGATCGCCTCGTCGACCGGGGCGACGACCTCGTAGCCGCTCACGCCCGGCTCGCCCGGATCGCCCTTCGGGCCCCGGGGACCCTCCGGGCCCCGCTCGCCCGGCTCGCCGGGATCGCCCTTCGGGCCCCGGGGACCCTCCGGGCCCCGCTCGCCCTGCTCGCCCTTCTCGCCCTGGGGACCCTGCGGACCCTGGGGGCCGGTGTCGCCCTTGGGACCCTGCGGACCCTGCGGACCCTCGGGACCCTGCGGACCCTGGTCACCCTTGTCGCCCTTGTCGCCCTTCGGGCCGGCCGCCCCGGGCGCGCCGGGATCGCCCTTGTCGCCCTTGTCGCCCTTCGCGCCGGGGGTGCCGGCGGAGTTGAGCTTCTGGCGGACTGCGCGGGAGAGCTGGCTCTGGCCGACCGACCCGTTCTTGATGTCGGAACCGGTCAGCGACTTGTTCTTGATGTGCGCACCGGTGAGGGTCTCTCTGGCGATGTCCTTACCGGTGAGCTTCTTGGCCGCAGTCGCGGTGCCGCCCAGCGCAAGGGCGATGATCGCGATGCACGCGACGAGCTGCCAAGGGCGAAGCGTGCGCAAGTGCTTCAAAGAGCAACCTCCTATTCTATTCGATTCTCCCCCGGATCTCGCGATCCGAGGCCTGCTGAGACGCCTCCCGGTCCCCTGTTGGGTGTGCACGCTACTCAGCACGGCGGATGAGTTGATGTGGCGCACCGCTCAGGTCCCTGGAGGCGTCGTGTAGGGGCGGAGGTCGATTCCCGGGCGGGGTGTCTGACACCGGGCTGGTCGAGTGCCCGGCGTGGGGGCCGGGAGGATCGTCGGCGCCGTGTGTCGGGGCCGGTTCGGGGCGCCGGTGCGACGGGCGAGCGTTGAACGGGTCGGTGCGTCGCGGGGCACGCCGCCGGGCCGGCTCGACGAGGCGGCAGCGCGACCGCCGCGCGCTCAGTCCCGGCGCCTACTCGACGTCGTCGTCGAGGCCGTCACGACGCCGCTCCCGCTCGCGCAACCACAGGATCACCGCGAACAGCCCCAGCAGCACCAGCGGCATCAGCACGCTGATGACGTTGAGGACCTGGGCTACGGCGTCGGCGAGGAGCACGGATGGGACGGTAGCGACCAGGCCATCACGTCCGCGTCGTGGGTCGTACCACGCCGGTCGGGATGCGGCGAGACGCCTGCCGCCTAGGCGACCCGAGGCGGCCGTGGGCCGCATGTGATCCCCGGTCGTCACGGGGCTTGTAACAACCTCCAACCCCTCTCCGGCAACCGACAAAGCGGGGCCATCCGGGCTGCTCTACTGCCCCGGCAAGCTCGGGAATCAAGCCGAGCCCGAATCGAGAGGAGAGGTCGGCGAGCAGGCATCCCTGCCGCGCGGCGAGGCTATGGAGCAGTTCATCCAACAGACGATCAACGGCCTGTCCGTCGGCAGCGTGTTCGCGCTGCTCGGGCTGGGCGTGACGATGGTCTGGGGCGTCCTCGGCGTGCTCAACTTCGCGCACGCTCAGATCCTCACGTGGGGCGCCTTCTCGACCTGGTTCGCGCTCGACGCGGACATTCCCGTCCTCCCGGCGATCGCGATCGGCGTCCTCGTCGGCGTGCTGATCTCCGTCGCCCTCAACAGCACGGTGATCGCGGCGCTGCGCAGCGGGGGATCGTGGTGATCGCCGCTATGGGCACCACCAGGGTCGAGCTGAGGCCGGACGTGATCGCTACCAAGGAACTCGTGCTCCGCGGCTCCATGGCCTACATCGACGAGTTCGGCGAGGTGCTTGCGCGGATCGCGGACGGCTCTGTCGACCCGGAGCGGTTCGTCACGCACACCTTCCCACTCCGCGACATCCAGGCCGCGTTCGAGACCCAGGGCGACGCGGACGCCGCCGTCAAGGTCCTCGTCACGCCCTGAGTGGCCGGTCAGCCCTGGTGGGCGCCGCCGTCGATGTTGATCGCCTGGCCGGTGATCGCCGAGGCGGCGTCGCTGCACAGGAACGCGACCAGTGCGCCGACCTCGTCCGGGCGGATCAGCCGGCGGATCGGCTGGTTGCGCAGGAAGTGGCGCACCGCCTCCTCCGGTGAGATGCCGCGCTCCGCGGCGACCCGCAGCGCCTCGTCGCGCACCATGTCGGTGTCGACGAACCCGGGGACGATCGTGTTTACCGTCACGCCGTCCCGCACCACCTCCTGCGCGAGCGAGCGCATCAGGCCGAGCAGCGCGTGCTTGGTGGCCACGTACGCACCCGCGCCGGGGACGCCGAAACGGGAGTAGAGGGAGCCGACGGCGATCACGCGGCCCCACCCGGCCTTGGCCATCTCCGGCACGAGCTGCGCGGTGATCTGGAGAGCCGCGGTCACATTCACCTGCATCGACCGGTCCCACTGCGCGAGCCCGTCCTCGGCGCCGAGGACGCTGATGCGGGAGACGTTGACGATGCCGGCGGCGTGGACGAACGCGTCGATGCCTCCGCCGAGTGCGGCGCGCGCCCGATCCGGCAGCTCGGCGCATGCGACGCGGTCGCCGAGGTCGGCCGGCACGGGCAGGATGCGGCCGGGGCCCGGCGCAGTGCCTGCCGTCTCGTCCAGCTCGTGCGCGCTCCGTGAGGTGGCGGCGACGTCGAAGCCGTTCGCGGACAGCGCGTGGGCGATCGCACGGCCGATGCCGCGGCCGCCGCCCGTCACCAGGGTGCGGCGCGGCGTGCTCATGCGGCCACTGGGTGCCGGGTTCCCATGCCGCGACCCTAGAGGCGCGCCGGCGTCCCGTCGGCGCGTCGAAGCCGATGCCTTGGGGGAAGCCACACCCGCGGCGCTCGTTACTCACGCGGGGACTAGCGACGCGGGCCGGCGGGCAGCGGGCTGGACGTCCCGGTCGCCGGACGGCTCTGACAGGCGGTTCGTCCCGGTGGGTGGGGTTGCGGCGGCTGTCGGCGGGCGTGCCTGCGCCCTCTCATGAGCAGCCGGCAATGGGCGCGGCTGGGTTCGAACCAGCGACCTCTCGCGTGTGAGGCGAGCGCTCTCCCACTGAGCTACGCGCCCGGGCGTGCTCGGCGAGCGTGAATACGCGGACGCGCCGGGCCGCCAAAGTGTAGCTCGCCGGCGCTCCGGGCATCGTCGTGTGCCGCATGTAGCCCTTGGCCGTCGGAACAAGGTCGGGGCCGCCGTTGTCGCACGGACGCCGCGACGTCCTCCAGCATCCGGTGCGATGCTCGACGGCTACGAGGCTGTCCCGCGGATCTCGCGCTCCGGGACTCCGGATGCGCCGGCGCGCGACATCGATCTTGTCAACACCTACAACCTGCGCGACCTGGGCGGCTACGCCACCGGAAGCGGCTTGCGGGTCCGCTGGCGCCGACTGTTCCGGGGCGCGGGCTTGCAGCGGCTGTCGGGCGGCGACCTGCAGATCGTCCGCGACCTCGGCCTGCGGACCGTCATCGACCTGCGGACCGAGGGCGAGCTGGACCTGACCGGTCCCTGTCCGACCTCGGACCTGGGCGCCGCGTTCCATCACCTGCCGATCCTGCGGCGGGTCTGGGAGCGGCCCGCCGGCGAGGACCTCGCTGAGCCCGGCGCGTACCTGGCGGCGCGCTACCGCGAGATGCTGGACGAGGGGGCGGAGATGATCGCCGAGGCGCTCCACATCCTTGCGCGGCCGGACGCGTACCCGGCGGTCTTCTACTGCGCGGCCGGGAAGGATCGCACCGGCGTGCTGGCTGCGCTGGTCCTCGACGCGGTCGGAGTCGTCGAGGATGACATCGTCTTCGACTACCACCTCAGCGGGAAGCAGGTGCAGCGCATGATCGAGCGCGCTCGCGCCCGTGCGCAGGAACGCAGCACGTCGTTCATGGCGATGGTCAACCAGCCGCCCGAGATCGCCGGGGCGCCGCCTCAGGCGATGCGGTCGCTGCTGGCCTGGATCCGCGAGCATCACGGGTCGACCGGCGCCTACCTGCGGGAGATCGGCGTGGGGCCGGAGGTCGTGCGGCGGCTCGCCGACAACCTGCTCGAACGGAGCCGGTGACGCCCGTCCGCTCCGCGGTGGCCCGCCGTCTGCCGCGCCTGAGAGGATCGGATCATGCCGGACCTGCCCGACTCCCCGCTCTCGCTCTGGCTGGCCGAGTACGGCGAGTATGCGCCCGAGCCGGCGCTGGAAGGCGACATCGACGTGGACGTGGCCGTCGTCGGCGGCGGCCTGACCGGGATGGCCACCGCGATCGCGCTCAAGCGGCGCGACCCGTCGCTCTGCGTCGCCGTCCTGGAAGCGAAGCACGTCGGCTACGGCGCCAGCGGGCGCAACGGGTCGTTCGCCATGACCGTCGTCGGCCTCGGCATCGGCGTCACCGCCATGATGCGCGGCAAGGCCTTCCTCAAGCGCGCACACGCGTGGATGGAGCGCTGCGTCGACGAGCTCGAGCGCTTCATCGACGCCAACCATGTCAACTGCGACAAGATCCGGCCCGGCTTCCTGCGCGTCGCCACCACCCCCAGCTACGTCAAGCGGCTGCGGAAGCAGGTCGAGCTCATCAACTCGCTGGGCTTCGACGACATCCGCTGGCTGGACGCCGACGCCACCCGCGCGAAGGTCGACTCCGAGCGCTACCTCGGCGCCTTCTGGGAGCCGCGGCTGCTGCTCGTCAACCCCGCCAAGCTGGTCCGTGAGGAGAAGCGGGTCGCGCGCGAGCTCGGCGTTCGCGTGTACGAGAGCACGCCCGTGCTCGCCGTCGCCAAGGCCGGCGGCGACCATCGGCTGCTCACCCCGCGCGGCGCCGTCACCGCCCGGCGGCTCGCGTTCTGCACCAACGCCTATTCGCACCTGCTCGCGCCGCTCGGCCGCCGGCAGGCGCCCGCGTTCACCTACATGATCGCCACCGAGCCGCTCAGCGACGAGCAGCTCGCCCCGATCGGGTGGTCCGGGATGGAGGGCATCGAGGACGCCCGCAACCTCATCCACTACTACCGGCTCACCCCCGACCGCCGGATCGTCATGGGCGGTGGGCCCGTCGGCCTCCCGTCCGGCGGCAGCCTCGACCACGACCGCGACGAGCGCGCCTGGCGGCACCTCGAGGAGTACATCCACTGGCTGTGGCCCCACCTGAAGGGGGTCGAGATCACCCATCGCTGGGGCGGGCCGTTCTCCGTCACCCTCGACCTCACGCCCGCCCTCGGCCACCTCGGCGAGGACCGCACCGCGGTCTACGCGCTCGGCTGCATCGGCCACGGCGTCTCCATGAGCTACCTGCACGGCGAGGTGCTCACCGACCTGCTGCTCGACGACGATCGCGGCCTCGCCGCCGAGTGCCCGTTCGTCAACCGCAAGGTCATCCCGTGGCCGGGAGAGCCGATCGCCGGCATCGCCAAGCACGCCATCCGCGCCTACCTGCAGGCCGAGGACGCCCTCCACGAGCAGGTGCTGCCGGCGCTCACGCGCGCGTGAACCTGGCGGGCCGGGTGCGGCGTGGGTGGTGGGCCGGGTATGGCGCTGTGGGCGGGGTCCGGCTCGGGCGGGCCGGCGCCTGGCCGATCCGGGACAGCCACCGCGTGCGACGACCGTCCGGATCCGGGGGCCATAGGCCCGAAATCCGGACGGTCGTGGGCGGCGCCGGGCCTGACGGCAGTGCGGAGATACGCGTGCGCTTGCGCCCTAGGCCAACCCCAGCGACGCCGCCATCCGCTTCGCCGTCTGCACGTAGCTGTCGGCGTCGCGGCGGATCTCCTCCTCGGTCGGCCGGGCGCCCTCGATGATCTTCGCCGGCACTCCCTGGGCGCGGCAGCCGCTCGGCACCTCCATCGAGCCCAGCACCACCGTGCCGGCCGCGGCCGCCGAGCCGACCCGCATCCGCGCCCCGTTGAGGATCTTCGCGCCGACCCCCACCAGGCAGGCGTCCTCGACCGTCGCCTCCTCGATGAACGCCAGGTGCCCGATCACGCACGAGCTGCCGATGTAGGTGCCGCCGCGCGGGGTCGCGTGGATCACCGCGTTGTCCTGGATGCTGGTCTTCGCCCCGACCCGGATCGGGCCCAGGTCGCCGCGCAGGACCGCGCCCGGCCACACGCTGCTCTCCGGGCCGATCTCCACGTCTCCGATCAGCGTCGCGCTCGGGTGCACGAACGCGGTCTCGTGGATGCGCGGCATCCGTCCTTCGAAGGGCTCCAGCGGCATGGGCGGCACCCTAAAGCGCCTCGGAGCCGGACGGCCTTCCCGCTACGGTGGGCCTGCAAGGCGACCAACTACGAGGAGCGGAGCATTGACCCGGCAGCTCGCCCAGTTCCCGAAGGAGACCGGCCCGCGCGGCGAGTGGGTGCGGCAGAAGAGCCGCTTCCGCGACGTCGTCGCCGAGCGCCCCGAGCCCGGCCGCTACCACCTGTACGTCTCGCTCGCCTGCCCGTGGGCGTCACGCACCGTCATCGTCCGCAAGCTCAAGCGGCTCGAAGACGTGCTGCCGATGACCGTCGTCGACCCGATCCGCGACGAGCGCGGCTGGCGCTTCACCGAGGAGCAGCCCGACCCGGTCCGCGGCTTCAAGTTCCTCAAGGAGGCCTACGAGCTCACCCAGCCGGGCTTCGACGACCGCGTCACCGTCCCCGTGCTGTTCGACACCGCCGAGGGCCGGATCGTCAACAACGAGAGCGCCGACATCATGCGGATGCTGAACGGCTGGAGCGACGAGGGCCCCGACCTCGCCCCCGCCGAGCTGCTCGACGAGATCGACGCCCTCAACCGGCTCATCTACGAGAACGTCAACGACGGCGTCTACAAGGCCGGCTTCGCCGTCACCCAGGAGGCCTACGAGGAGGCCTTCGACAAGCTCTTCGCCACGCTCGACCGGCTCGACGCGCGGCTCGCCGACCGCCGCTACCTGCTCGGCGACGAGCCGCTCGAGCCCGACTGGCGCCTGTTCGTCACGCTGGTCCGCTTCGACCCCGTCTACTACGTGCACTTCAAGTGCAACCTGCGGCGGATCGTCGACTACCCGAACCTGTCCGGCTACCTGCGCGACCTCTACCAGCGGCCGGGCATCGCCGAGACGGTCGACTTCGACCACATCAAGCGCCACTACTACGGCACCCACCCGCAGCTCAACCCGTCGCGGATCGTCCCCAAGGGACCGGAGCTGGACCTTGACAAGCCGCACGGCCGCGGGCACCTGTCCGGGTCCTGACGCTGTGTGACGCGGAGCGCTATAGGTGACGCGGGCGTCACCGAAACTGGGGGCATGACCGCTCTCCGCAACGCGCGCCCCGTCAACGGCACCGCCGCGCCCGGGGGCAACCTCTACGTCGGGCCGTCGCTCGCCGCCTCGCTCCGCGACCTCGTCGTCGCGCTGGCCCTCCAGCGGGGCTAGACTCCGCTTCGGACCGTGCTAGGCGGGGAGGTAGCGGTGCCCTGTAGCTCGCAATCCGCTCTAGCGAGGCCGAATCCCTGCCTGCGGGGTGTGGCCATCGGGGCCTGCGCGCTGCGGCGGTGTTGAGGGCCCGGGTCCCGCGCGACGTCGGCTCGTGAACCAGGTCAGGTCCGGAAGGAAGCAGCCTTAAGCGATAACCGGCGGGCGCAGCGGGAGCGCCCGGGTCGGAGCCGTCCTCCGGCGTTGCGCCCGGGGACTGCATCTCAAGGGCAGGTGCACGGTCCGTTTTTCTTTTCCCGCGTGCCGGCCTACGGGCAGCGCCCGTACAGCAGCCACCAGTCGCCGGCTACCAGCGGCGTGCCGGCCGGCGGGGGCGGCAGCGCCCGGTCCTTGTCGCGCCGGTCGAGCACGAACTGCTCGGCCACCTCGCGCGAGACCGGCACGAACGCCGGCTCCCCGTAAGCGCCCTCCTCCTGCGCGCTGCGGATGTCGCGCGCACGCCGGTCGGTCCACAGCGCAAGCTGCGGCACAGCACGCCGGTTGGGGACGGTGACCGGGCAGCCGGACCCCGCCTGCGGCGCCATCTCGCGCAGCTCGTCGAGGATGCGGGTCTGGGTGATGAGCGCCGCGCGCGTGCGCTCCAGCCGGTCGCTCTGCGCCGGGGTGAAGACGACCAGCAGCGCGATCACCAGCACCGCGAACGCCGCCCACGGCCTCCGCAGCCGGTCGCCCTCCGGCAGCAGCGCCCAGCCGACGATGCCCGCGCCGCAGAACAGCGCCAGGATCGTCGCCGGCAGCAGCAGGTAGCGGGTGAGGATCGACAGCCCGGCGGCGGCCAGCACGCAGAACGCAGCCACCGCGATCACCCCCGCAGCCGCGCCCAGCAACGCGCGGTCGCGCAGCCGCCGGAGCGCCAGCAGGCCGCCGCCCGCCGCGCCGACCAGCACCGGCTCGCGCAGGATCTCGCCGAGCCGCCGTGGCAGCAGCTCGGGCACGTGCTGGATGCCGGTGACGCGCCCGAGGTCGGCGGCGGTCTCGCGCGTGCCGGTCAGCGAGTGCAGCGGGTTGCCGGTCACCAGCAGATCCGACAGCGCCCACAGCACGGGCGCGGCGACCACCAGCGCCACGTGGCCGGGCTTGAGGACGCCGCCGCGCCACAACCACCATCCGTAGGCGACCGCGAACAGCCACGCCTCCGGGCGCAACAGACCGGCGAGCGCCAGCAGCGCCAGCGCCGGCGCGCCCGCCCGGCGGCGGCGCGTCTCCACCAGCAGCGCGCCCAGCAGCAGGCACACGTAGGGGAGGTCGACGTAGGCGCGGATCCCGTAGCTGAGCACCGGCTCGCGGGTGAGCACGATCGCCGCGGCCACCAGGCCCGCCGCCGCGCCGAACCACGCCCGCCCGAGCGCGAACACCAGCATGCCCAGCACGCCGAGCGTGACGTAGGCGAGCACCTCGAGCGCGCTCTCGGCGAAGCTCGCGCCAAGCAGCGCCGGGAGCGCCGCGAGCGCGGTCAGCAGCGGGTGCGGGGTGGGCGCGAACGGCACCTCGTAGTCGGGGGTGCGGCCGTGCAGCAGGTCGTTCGCCCACAGCAGCGCGTACTCGGTGTCGTAGTTGAGGAAGCGGGCGGGGGCGAAGACCGCGTACAGCAGCGCCGCGACCGCCAGCGCCGCGGCCGCCGCGATCAGCAGCGCCCGCAGGCGCTCCCCACGCGTCGAGGGATCAGTGACTTCGCCGTGGCGCAAGTCATTGATCCCTCGACGGGGGGTGGACGGGGCCGTCTGCTGCGGGGCGTCGCTCACCGCAGCGCCGCCAGGCCGACCAGCAGCTCGCGCGCCGCCTTGGCGCCCAGCTCCAGCCCGCGCAGCGAGAACGACTCGTTGGGGGCGTGGAACGGGTCGTCGGGCAGTACGAAGCCGGTGACGATCGTCGGTATGCCCTTCGCCGCCAGATCGGCCACCACCGGGATCGAGCCGCCGGTGCGCGTCAGCGCCGGACGCACCCCGCAGGCGCGCTCGATCGCCTCGGTGGCGATCCGGACCGCGGGCAGGTCGGGCGGGAACAGCGCCGGCTGCGCCCGGTGCGAGGCCAGCACGTTCATCTCGGCGCCCTCCGGTAGCCCGGAGCGCAGCAGCCGCTCCAGCTCGTCCCCGATCCGGTCGGCGTCCTGGCCGGGCGCCAGCCGGATCGAGACCGCCGCGCGCGCCGTCGCCGGGATCACCGTCCGCGGCTCGCCGGCGACGACCTGGTTGACGTCGACCGCCGGCTCGCAGCCGTTGCGCTCCATGTACTCGGCGGCCGCGCGCGCATACGCGGGCCGCGCGCCCGCCGAGGCGAGCGGGTCGCCGGTCGGCAGCGTCGCCCATGAGGCGCGCTCCTCCTCTGAGACCGGCGCGATCCCGACGCGCAGCTCCTCGCGCAGCCGGTAGTCGGGTCCGGACGGCAGCACCTGCGCCAGCGCCGCGTGCAGCGCGTGCAGCGAGTTGAGCGCGCTGCCGCCGTACATGCCCGAGTGCAGGTCGCGCTCGGCCGCCCGCACCTCGAAGCTGGTCAGCACCACGCCGCGCAGCCCGATCGTGATCGCCGGCAGGTCGGGCGAGACCATCCCGCTGTCGTAGACGATCGCCGCATCGGCGCCGCGCTCGTCCTCGGCCAGCCAGCGCGAGATCGACTCGCCGCCGGCCTCCTCCTCGCCCTCGACCAGCACGCGCACGTTGACCGGCAGCGTCCCGTCGGCGGCCATCGCGCAGGCGGTGTGCAGCAGCGGCAGGAAGTTGCCCTTGTCGTCGGCGGCGCCGCGCGCGAACACGCGCCCGTCGCGGATCGTCGGCTCGAACGGCGGGCTCTCCCACAGCGACAGGTCGCCGGGGCCCTGCACGTCGTAGTGGCCGTAGATCAGCACCGTCGGCGCGTCCGGCTCGGCGGCGCCCAGCTCTCCGACGACGAGCGGGTTGCCGCCCGGGTAGCGGACCAGCTCCACCTCGCCGCCCGCGGCCCGCACGCGGTCGGCCGCCCACTGCGCGGCGCGCTCGAGGTCGGCAGGGTCTCCGCCGCCGGTCGAGATGCTGGGGATCCGCAGCCACTCGACCAGCTCGTCGAGCAGCGCGTCGAGGACGGTGTCGGGCATGGGCGCAGCCTACGATCCGGACCCGCCGCTCGGGCGCCTCGGACGGTGTCAGGCGCCGGGGGCGGCGCGGCCGGGGCAGCCCCTAAGCTTGGTGGCCCGTGGCCGCCGGACCCTCCCTCTACCGCCGTCACCGTCCCCGGACGTTCGCCGACGTCGTCGGCCAGGAGCACGTGGTGCGCACGCTGCGCAACGCGGTGCAGTCCGGCAACGTCCACCACGCCTACCTGTTCGTCGGCTCGCGCGGGACCGGCAAGACGTCGATGGCCAAGATGCTGGCCGCCTGCCTGAACTGCGTGAACGGGCCGACCACCGACCCGTGCGGGCAGTGCGAGTCGTGCGTGGCGATCGCCAACGCCACCTCGCTCGACGTCATCGAGATGGACGCCGCGTCCAACAACTCGGTCGACGACATCCGCGAGTTGCGCGACGCCGTCCAGTTCGCGCCGGTCAGCGGCCGCTACAAGGTCTACATCCTGGACGAGGCGCACATGCTGTCGACGGCGGCATGGAACGCGTTCCTCAAGACGCTCGAGGAGCCGCCGCCGCAGACGATCTTCGTCCTGGCGACCACCGAGGCGCACAAGGTCATGGACACGGTGGTCGACCGCTGCCACCGGTTCGACTTCCGCCGTCCGACCGCCGAGCAGCTCGCCACCGTGGTGCGGCGCGTCGCCGACAAGGAGGGGATCGGGATCACCCCCGAGGCGGTCGCGCTGGTCGCCCGCCACGCGTCGGGCTCCTACCGCGACGCGCTCGGCACGCTCGAGCAGCTCGTCACCTACGCCGGCAAGGAGATCTCGACCGACGACGTGCTGGCGGTGCTCGGCGTCGCCGACGACGAGCTGCTGTTCGGCGCGATCGAGGCGATCATCGCGCGCGACGCCGCCTCCGCCTGGCGGATCGCCGCCCGGATCGCCGAGAGCGGGCGCGACGCCGGCCGCTTCCTCTCCGATCTGGAGGCGCACGCGCGCGACGTGCTGGTCGTCCAAACGTTGGGGGAGGTGCCGCCGCAGCTCTCGCTGACCGCCGAGCGCGACGCCCGCCTGCTCGACCAGGCGCGGCGCGCCGGAGGTGCGGACGTGGTGCGGCTGCTGGACCTGCTGGCGGCCGGGATGCGCCTGGCCAAGGACGGCGCCGACGCCCAGACGCAGCTCGAGATCGCGCTGGTGAAGTCCGCCCAGCCGGAGATCGACGCCTCGACGCGGGCGCTGCTGGCGCGCCTTGAGCGCGTCGAGCGCGCGCTGGCGGGCGGCGCCGCGCCCGCCCCGGCGCCGCAGTCGCAGGCCCAGCCGCAGGCGGCGCCGCGGCCCGCCGCCCCGCAGCCGCCCGCAAGCGCGCAGGCTTCCGCGCCGCAGCAGCAGCCGGGCGGCGCCCAGCCCACGCCGCCGCCCTCGCCCGGGCAGTCGCAGCCTTCGCCGGGCGGCGCCCCCGCGCCGTCGGCCTCCGCTCCGCCCGCGAGCGCTGCCCCCGCCGCTGCCGGCGGGCCCGCCGCGCCCGCGGTCGCCGTCGCCGCCGACCCGTCCGAGTCGGAGCCGGCGCCCGCGCCCGAGTCGTTCGGCTCGCTCGAGCTGGACCAGGTCGTCGACCTCTGGCAGGCGGTGATCGACACCGTCGGCGAGCGCAACCAGCTCATCGCCACGTGCCTGGCCGACGGCCGCCCGGTCGCGGCCTCCGGGCGCAACCTGGCGATCGCCTTCCCGCCCGACCGCGCCTTCCAGAAGCGCAAGGTCGAGGGCACCCAGGCGCGCGAGCTGATCGCCGAGGCGGTGCGCGCGCTCACCGGCGTCGTCCCCGTGCTGGACTTCGAGACGCGCGAGCGCGAGGAGCTCGGTGAGACCGAGCAGCCGGAGATCCTCGACGAGGAGGACTTCGTCGAGCGGCTCCGCGCCGAGTTCGACGCGGTCGACCACGAGGAAGACCAAGACGTGGAGCAGCCCCCGTCAACCCAGGACCAGGAGGGCCCGGCCTGATGCCCCAGCCGAACATCCAGCAGATGCTCAAGCAGGCCCAGGAGATGCTGGCCGCCCAGCAGAAGGCGCAGGCCGAGCTCGCCGAGAAGGTCGTCGAGGCCTCGGCCGGCGGCGGCATGGTCAAGGTCGCCATCTCCGGCAACCTCGAGGTCAAGGCGCTCACCATCGACCCCGACGCCGTCGACCCGGACGACGTCGAGATGCTGCAGGATCTCGTCATGGCCGCCGTCAACGAGGCGCTGCGCCAGGCCTCCGAGCTGCAGGCCAAGGCGCTGGAGGGCGCCGGCATGCCGGACTTCGATCCGATGGCGGCGCTGGAGTCGCTCGGGCTCGGCGGCGCCGGCCTGGGCGGGCCGGGTGGCCTGCCGGGCGGCATGCCCCCGATGAACCGCGCCGCCCGGCGCGCGGCGAAGAAGCGGCGCTGACCGACCGGCCTTGCTGTCTCCGTCCGTCCAGCGCCTGGTCACCGAGCTCGGCCGGCTCCCCGGCATCGGCCAGCGCACCGCGCAGCGGCTGGCGTTCCACATCCTGCGCGTCGACGCCGAGGAGGCGAACGCGCTGGCGGACGCGATCCGCGAGGTGAAGGAGAAGGTCGGCCAGTGCGAGGTCTGCTTCAACCTGGCCGACGACCGGATCTGCTCGATCTGCGCCGATGAGCGCCGTGACCCGGGCGTGATCTGCGTCGTCGAGGAGTTCGGCGACATCATCCCGATCGAGCGCACGCACGAGTTCCGCGGCCGCTACCACGTGCTCGGCGGCGCGCTGTCGCCGATCGACGGGGTGGACCCGGAGGACCTGAGGCTCGAGGAGCTGTACCGGCGCGTGGTGGGCGCGCAGCCGCCGGTGCGCGAGGTGGTCGTCGCCACCAACCCGACGACCACCGGCGAGGCGACCGCGCTGCACATCGCCGCCGAGCTGCGCGAGCGCGCCCCGGAGGTGACCGTCACGCGCCTGGCCTCCGGCCTGCCGGTGGGCGGCGACCTCGAGTACGCCGACGAGCTCACGCTCGGCCGCGCGTTCGCCGGTCGCCGCCAGATCGCCTAGCCCGCCACCGTGACGGCGTCCTCCGGGCCCTCCGGCCGCGGCCTCTCGTCCGCGTCCGCCGACCCTTCGGAGCCCGAGTCATCCAGCCCGTAGGCGGCGCGCAGCGCGTCGATGCGCGCCAGCGCTTCGACGATCCGCTGCCGCGGGATCTCGCCCCGGCTCACCGCGCGCACGATCGCTCGCCGCGCGGCCTCCTGGTCGGCGGCGGCGCCCGGCACCCACAGCAGGTCGCAGCCCGCCTTCAGCGCCGCGACCGCCGCCCGGGCGACCGTCCCTCCGGTCACGTGCGAGGCGGCCGCCAGGTTGCCGCTGACGATCACGCCGCGGAACCCCTGCGCGCGCAGCAGCTCCACCACGTCGGGCAGCAGCGTCGCCGGGGTGACGCCGTCGAAGGCGACGTAGGTGGCGGTGCTGAGCTGGACGGCGGGCGCCCGGGAGATCGCCCGCGCGAACGCCGCCAGGTCGCGGTCCGCCAGCTCCTGCAGCTTCAGCCCGACGCTCAGGGGCGCGGCCGACGGGTCGCCGGACGCGCTGCCTTCGCCCGGGTAGTGGCCTACGATCGGCGCGATCCCGTGCGCCTTCCAGCCCTCGACCGCGGCTGCCGCGCGCAGCCCGGCGACCTCCGGGTCGTCGGAGAAGCCGCGGGCCGCCCACGGGCCGCCGGCGACGTCCAGGTCGGCCGCCGGCGCGAACACGGCACGCACGCCGAGCTGCGCCAGGCGCGCCGCCGCCCCGGCCGCCTGGCCGCGTGCCAGGGCGTCGCTGCGGGCGGTCGACTGGGAGGGCGGCCCGACCCCGGGCACGGCGTTGAAGCCGCCCGATGCCTCGGCGACCACCAGCGGCTCGCGGCCGTGCGTGCCGAGCATCCGGCCGCGCAGCGTCGCGATCAGCGCTGCGGCGGCCGCGGGCGAGTCGGCGTTGCCGCGCTCCAGCGCGACGCCCGCCCAGTCCCGGGCGGCCAGGTGCTGCAGCAGCTCGCCGGTCACCTGCGCGCCGTCGAAGCCGATCAGCAGCAGCCGCGCGGCCGCCTGCTCCAGCGGCACCGGCAGCGCCGGCTCGGCCTTCCGCCGCGCCTTCGAGCGGTCGGCGCGCCTGATCGCGCCGGCGCCCACCACGCGCTCGCCGGCGGTCCGCTCGGCCGCCACGGGCCGCCCGCCCCGGTCGTTGCTGCCGCCGCACGCCGACAGCGGCGCGGCGACGGTCAGCAACGCGGACAGCAGGGCCGCGATGAGGCTCGCTCGCCCGGTCAACGGCTCCTTCCGACGGCTAGCATGGCGTGCCTGTGCCTGACACGGTCGTGATGAAGTTCGGCGGTACCTCCGTCGCCGACGCGGAGCGCATCAAGCGTGCCGCCCGGCGCATCGTTGCCAAGCGGGAGGCCGGCTACAACGTCGTGGCCGTCCTCAGCGCGCGCGGCAAAGAGACCGACCGGCTGATCGCCGACGCGTACGAGATCTCCGAGCGCCCGGACCCGCGCGAGATGGACATGCTGCTGTCCACCGGCGAGCGGGTCTCCTGCGCGCTGTGCGCGATGGCGATCCATGACCTTGGGCACCGGGCGATCAGTCTGACGGGGTCGCAGGCGGGCATCGTCACCGATACCTCGCACACCAAGGCGCGAATCCTGGAGGTTCGCGCGGACCGCATCCGCGAGGCGCTCGCGGAGGGCGCGATCGTGCTGGTGGCCGGCTTCCAGGGCGTCAGCACCAGCCGCGACGTCACCACGCTCGGCCGCGGCGGCTCGGACACCACCGCCGTGGCGCTCGCCGCCGCGATCGGCGCCGTGGAGTGCGAGATCTACACGGATGTCGAGGGCGTCTACACCGCCGACCCGCGCGTCGCGCCCAAGGCGCGCAAGCTCGACTACGTGCTGTTCGAGGAGATGCTGGAGATGGCCTGGTCGGGCGCCGGCGTCCTCCAGCCCCGCAGCGTCGAGTACGCGCGCAACCACGGCGTGCGCATCCACTGCCGGTCGAGCTTCACCGATCGGCCCGGCACCTACGTCGTCTCCGAGGAAGAGGCACGGAGCAAGAACATGGAGCAGCCGCTCATCACCGCCGTCACCCACGCCGCCGGCGAGGCCCGCGTCACGCTCGTCGGCGTCCCCGACACCCCCGGCATCGCCGGCCGGGTGACCAGCGCGCTGGCGGACGCCAACGTCAACATCGACATGATCATCCAGAACGAGCCGCGCGCGGCCGACCAGCCCGCCGAGATGTCGTTCACCGTGCCGCGTGACGACCTGCTCACCGCGCGCGACGCGCTGGAGCCGATCGCCAAGGAGCTCGGGATCGAGGTCACCACCGACGAGAACATCGGCAAGGTGTCGGTCGTCGGCGCGGGCATGAAGACCCACCCGGGCGTGGCCGCCAGGGTCTTCAGCGTGCTCGGCGACGAGGGGATCAACATCCATATGATCTCCACCTCGCCGATCCGCATCTCCTGCGTGATCCCGAAGGACCGCCTCGAGGACGCCGTGCGCGCGCTGCACTCCGCCTTCGAGCTGGAGGGCGAGGACACCATCCGCCCGGAGCAGCCGTTCGGCGAGGAGGTGGCTTCCTCGTGAGCCGCTACCGCGTCGCCGTCGTCGGCGCCACCGGCGCGGTCGGCTCGCGCATGCGCAAGCTGCTGCGCGAGCGCGGCCCACGCGTGGGGATCGAGTGGGAGATCGTTCCGTTCGCCTCGGAGCGCTCCTCCGGCAAGGAGCTCGAGGACGGCCTGGTCGTCCAGGGGCTGGTCGACGACGACCGCCTCGACGGCTTCGACGTGGCGATCTTCTCCGCCGGCGGCTCGGTGTCGCGCGAGTGGGCGCCGAGGTTCGCGGCCCGCGGCGCGATCGTCGTCGACAACTCCAGCGCCTGGCGGCTGGACCCGGAGGTGCCGCTCGTGGTCTCCGAGGTAAACCCGGAGGCGCTCGACTCGATCGGCAAGGGCATCGTCGCCAACCCGAACTGCACCACGATGGCGATCATGCCGCCGCTCAAGGCGCTGCACGACGAGTTCCGGCTGCGCGAGCTGGTGGCGACCAGCTACCAGGCCGCCGGCGGCGCCGGGCAGAAGGGCATGGAGGAGCTGCTCGCCCAGATCCCGGTGCTGGCCCGCGACCCGGAGGCGCTCGCCGACCGCGGCGCCGAGGCGGCCAAGGCGGTCAAGGCGGAGGTGTTCGCCAAGCCGCTGGCGTTCAACGTCGTGCCGTTCCTGGGCAAGGACACCGGCAACGGCTACACCGACGAGGAGATGAAGCTCCTCAACGAGTCGCGCAAGATCCTCGACATCCCGGATCTGGCGGTCTCGCCGACCTGCGTGCGCGTGCCGGTGATGGTCGGTCACGCGATCGAGGTGCGGGCCGTCTTCGAGCGCGAGCCGACGGTCGAGCGCGCGCTCGAGGTGCTGGAGGCCCAGCCCGGCGTGGAGCTGGACGAGGTGCCGACGCCGCTGGAGTGGGCGGGCCGCGACGAGGTCGCCGTCGGCCGCGTCCGCCTCGACCTCGGCAACCCGCGCGGGCTGAACCTGTTCGTCGTCGGGGACAACCTGCTGAAGGGCGCGGCGCTCAACGCCGTCCAGATCGCCGAGCTGCTGCACGAGCGCGGCCTGATCGGCCGGCGCGCGAACGTCTGAGCCTTCGAAAGCGCCGGCGGCGGGCCGCCCGCCTGGGCGGCCCGCCACCTTTCGCGTCAGCGGCTCGCGGTGCGGCGGTAGCGGGCTACCGCCAGCGGCGCGAACACGGCGATGATCGCCAGCGACCAGATCACCGCGCCGAGCACGGTGTTGTCGCCGACCGGGGCGCCAAGCCACAGCGCCCGCATCGCGTTCACCACGATCGTGAACGGGTTGATCTCCGCGAACCACTCCAGCCCCGCCGGCATCGACTCCACCGGCACGAACGCCGAGGAGATGAACGTCAGCGGGAACACGGCGATGAAGCCGACGGAGTTGGCCGCCTCCGGGGTCGACACCATCATCCCGAGCAGCGCGAACACCCACGAGAACGCGTAGCCGAAGAGCAGCAGCAGGCCGACCCCGGCCAGGATCTCGGTCAGCGACGCGTTGAACGAGAAGCCGATGATCAGGCCGGTGGTCAGCAGCACGCCGGTCGACAGCGCGTTGGTGACCACGTCGGCCAGCGTCCGCCCGGCCAGCACCGCCGGCCGCGCCATCGGCAGCGAGCGGAAGCGGTCGATCAGGCCCTTCTTCAGGTCCTCGTTGAGCCCGAGCGCCGTCACGAACCCGCCGAAGGCGATGTTCTGGACGATGATGCCCGGGATCATGTAGTCGATGTAGTCGAAGCCGGGCGTGTTGATCGCGCCGCCGAACACGTAGGCGAACAGCAGCACGAACATGATCGGCTGCACGGTGAACGCCAGCAGCAGGTCGGGCGCCCGCTGCAGCCGCACCAGGTTGCGCTCGGCCACGATCAGCGTGTCGGTCGCCAGGCGCCTCATGCGCTCAGCACCTCCTCGGGTCGGTCGTCGGTCCGGCGCTGCGCCTCGGCCCGCTCCTCGGCCGCGTGGCCGGTGAGGGTGAGGAACACGTCGTCGAGCGTCGGCCGCCGCAGCGCCAGGTCCTCGACGTCCACGCCCGCCTCGTCGAGGCGGCGCACCGCCTCCACCAGCGCCCCGTTGCGCTGCCGCACCACGACGCGCACGACGCCGTCGCCGGCGCCGGGCGGCTCGTCGGACATCGGCGCCAGCGCCTCCACGGCGGACGCCGTCTGCGACGGGTCGGCGAGCGTCGCCTCCAGGCGCTCGCCGCCGATCCGGTCCTTGAGCGAGTCGGCGGTGCCGTCGGCGATCACGCGCCCGTGGTCGATCACCGCGATCCGGTGCGCCAGCCGGTCGGCCTCGTCCAGGTACTGGGTGGTCAGCAGCACCGTCGTGCCGTCGGCGACGAGCTGCTCGACGACGCTCCACAGCTCCAGCCGGCTGCGCGGGTCCAGGCCGGTGGTCGGCTCGTCGAGGAACAGCACCGGCGGCGCGGCCACGAGCGCCGCCGCCAGGTCCAGCCGGCGGCGCATGCCGCCCGAGTAGGTCTTGGCGGGCCGGTCGGCGGCCTCGACCAGGTCGAACCGCTCGATCAGCTCCGCCGCCCGCCGCCTGGCGGAGCGCCGCGATGCGCCGTACAGGCGGCCGACCATCACCAGGTTCTCGGTCCCGGTCAGGTTCTCGTCGACCGCGGCGTACTGGCCGGCGAGGCCGATGCGCTCGCGCAGCGCCGCCGCGTCGCGGACGGCGTCCAGCCCCGCGACCCGCACCGTGCCGGCGTCGGGCCGCAGGAGCGTCGTCATCACCCGCACGGCGGTCGTCTTGCCGGCGCCGTTGGGGCCCAGCAGGCCCAGCACGGTCCCCGGCTGCGCCTCCAGGTCGACGCCGGCGAGCGCCTGCACGTCGCCGAAGGCCTTGTGCAGGCCGACGACCTCGATCGCGGGCCCGCTCGATGTGGTGGTCTTGATCGCTCGCAAAGCGTCTGGCTCCCGCTTGGTCGCTTGCAGATCCGCGGCGGCGCCTGCCCACGCGCGCCGACGCGCGCCCCGGTCTCCCTCGTCAGGCCGTCATGTGCGCCGTGGAGGCGGCGGGCCTTCCTCAGGGACGGGGCGGGAACGTCCCGGTAAGCCGCGTCGGCCGGGCGGGTGTCCGGGCCCGGACGATCGGCGGCCCTCAGGCGGAGCGCATCGGGGTCGGGCGGCTCGTGACCCCGGCAGCGCGACGCGGAGGGGCAGGGTCGCCGGTCATGGCTCCCATCTTGCGGCGCCGATCCGGCCGCCGCAGCGGGGTCTGCCCCCGAATGCGCGTACGGCTGCCCGCCCTGCGGCGGGCGGGCTACTCGTCGTCGCCGACGGGCGGGATCTCGCGGCGCAGGCGCTCGCGCGCGGAGTCCAGACGCTCCAGGAGCGCGGGCGGGGCCGCGTCACCGTCGGCCACGGGGATGATGGTGAGCGGGCGGCCCGCCCGCGCCTTCCGCCGGCGGCGCCGGGGGAAGGGCGGGCGGGTGGACGCTCCGCGAAGAAGGTCGCCGAGCTTCACGCGGCGACGCTGGCCACGACCGAGTTGGTCCAGTCGATGACCGACGTCGGCTTGACGACGTGGCGCTGCAGGCCCAGCTCCTTGGGATCCAGGCCCAGGGCCAGGCCGACGAGCTGCGGCAGGTGCAGGACCGGCAGGTTGAGCTCACGGCCCATGACGCGCTCGGCCAGCGGCTGCTGCAGGTCGAGGTTCAGGTGGCACAGCGGGCACGGCGTCACCAGGCAGTCGGCCTGCGCGTCCTTGGCGTCCGCGATGTTGCGGCCGGCCATCTTCAGCGAGGCCTCCTTGTTCATGGTGACGATCGGGAAGCCGCAGCACTTGTGCTGGCCGGCGTAGTCGATCACCGTGCCGCCGAGCGCCTCGATGACCATCGCCATGTACTGGTCGCGCGGATGCTCGTCGTCGATGCCGAGGCGGTGGTTGGCCGCCGAGGCGTGCGACGTCGGGCGCACGATGTAGCAGCCGTAGAACGGGCCGACCTTGAGGTCGGTCAGCGGCCGCTTCACGCGCTTGCGCAGCTCGTCGAGGCCGATGTCCTCGACCAGCACCCACAGGAAGTTCTTGTTCTGCAGGCCGGGCTCGTAGCGCAGCCCGTGCTTGGCGAGCGTGTTGTTGACGTGCGCCCGGTACTCGGCCGACGCGTCGAGGCGCTCCTGGCACTCGCCCTGCGCGCCCTGGCACGTCGAGCAGATGTTCATCATCAGCTCGGCGCCCTCGACCTGCTGGGCGAGCGCGAACGTGCGCGCGTTCAGAGTGTCGGCCAGCTCCTGGTTGTGCTCAGCGATGACGCCGGCGCCGCTGCAGCTCGCGCGGTCGAGCTCGACGAGCTCGAGATCCAGCAGCGGCGCCACCTTCGCCATCGCGCCGTGCAGCTCAGGGGTGAAGCCGCGGCTGACGCAGCCGGGCCAGTATGCGACCTTCATCGCCATCAGGCGTTGTCCTCCGACTTGGCGTCCCCGGTCGCTTCGACGCGATCCGAGACGGGGGTGTCTCCCTCGGCCACGTCATCGTCGCGGCCGGAGATGTACAGGTTGAACTCGTGGCGCTCGGGGCGGCCGGTGACCTCGTCGTAGATCTCCTGGACCTCCTTGAGCGCGTCCTTCGGCAGCTTGTGACCCAGCAGCGCCAGCTTCGGGCTCACCTTGCGCCGCAGGATCGCGCGGGTGATCACCGGCAGCGAGTCGACCAGCTCGGCGCCCGCCTTCGGGTGGAACTTGCCGAACCACGAGTCACCGCCGTAGGAGCGCGGCAGCAGCTCCGCCTCGTGCAGGAGGCCGTAGTTGCGGATCAGGGTCACGAACGCGGCCTCGTGACGATGGCCGTTGTTGCGGTCGTTGATCCCGTGATCCGAGCCGGCCCGGCGACGCAGGCGCATGATCTGGTTCATCGGCGCCACGCCCTTCGGGCAGGCCTCGATGCACTTGAAGCAGTGCGTGCAGTCGTAGATGCCGTGCGGGTCCTCGGAGAGGTCCTTCAGGCGCTCCGCCTGCGCGGCGTCACGCGGGTCGCCGACGAAGCGGTAGGCCTTCGCCAGCGCGGCCGGCCCGATGAACTCCGGATCGGCCTCCATCGACAGGCAGTCCGACACGCACGCGCCGCACTGGATGCAGGCCATCGTCTGCGTGATGTCGACCATCGACTCGCGCGGGACGATGTACTCGCGCTCCGGCACCGGCTCCTTGTTGATGAGCCACGGCGTGACGCGGTTGACCTTCTTCCAGTGGACGGCGTCCATGTCCACGATCAGGTCCTTGATGACGGGCATGTTGCCCATCGGCTCGATCTCGATGACGCCGTCCTTGGCGGTCTTCCGCGCGCGATCTAGGTGGGTGTGGCAGGCCAGCGTCGGCTTGCCGTTGATCCGCACGCCGCAGGAGCCGCAGATCGCCGCCCGGCACGAGCAGCGGATGCCGATCGAGCCGTCGAAACGAGCCTTGGCCTGCAGGATCCCCTCGAGCACCGAGCGGTGCGGCTCGAGCTCGATCGTGTACTCGGACCAGTAGGGCGCCTCGCCCGACTCCGGGTCGTAGCGGCGGATGCGGAGCGTGAACTCCTCGGCGGAGCTCTCGCGAACGGAAGTGTTGGTGGTCGGCTCGGCGGCCATGGCTAGTACTTCCTCTCTTCCGGCTGCCACTGCGTGATCGTCACCGGCGCGTACCCGATGACGGGCTCCCCGTCGCTGCTACGCGTCAGGGTGATGTGCTTCAGCCACTCCTCGTCGTTGCGCTCGGGGTAGTCGGTGCGGAACTGGGCGCCGCGCGACTCCTTGCGCTCGAGCGCGGAGACGACGATGCACTCGGCGACGTCGAGCATGTAGCCCAGCTCGATCGCGCCCAGGACGTCCTGGTTGAAGACCGTGCCGCGGTCGTCGACGTAGGCGGTCTTGGCCTCCTCCTTCAGGCGCCGGACGGTCTCCAGCGCGTGGGTGAGGCCCGCCTCGTCGCGGAAGACCGCCACGTTGCGGTTCATCTCCGTGCCCAGCTCGTCCTTGATCTCCGACACGCGGCGGCCGGTCTTCGGCCGGTCGAGCAGCGAGCGGATCCAGGCCTCCTCGTCCTTGATGCGGGCGTCGGAGACCGGCTTGGGCATCGGCATCCCGGCCGCGCGGGCGGCGGCGTGCTCGCCGGCGCGACGGCCGAAGATCAGCGTGTCGAGCAGCGAGTTCGCGCCGAGGCGGTTGCCGCCGTGCACCGAGACGCAGGCCACCTCGCCGGCCGCGTACAGGCCCGGGATCGGGGTGGCGCCGTCGACGTTGGTCTTGACGCCGCCCATGATGTAGTGCTGGCCGGGCCGGATGATGATCGGCTCGCGCGTGATGTCCACGCCGGCGAAGTCACGGCCGATGTTGACGATCTCGCGCAGCGCCTCGAGCGTGCGCTTCTTCGGCACGACGGTGATGTCCAGGTAGATGCCCTGGCCGTCGGGCCCGACGCCGCGACCCTCGTTGATCTCGGTCTGCTCGGCGCGCGAGACGACGTCGCGCGAGGCCAGCTCCAGCTTGTTGGGCGCGTACTTCTCCATGAAGCGCTCGCCGTTGGCGTTGAGGAGATGCGCACCCTCGCCGCGGGCGCCCTCGGTGATGAGGAAGCCGTTCTCCAGCAGCGTCGTCGGGTGGTACTGGATCATCTCCATGTCCATCAACGGCGCGCCGATGCGGAAGGCCTGCGCCATGCCGTCGCCGGTGCAGATCAGGCCGTTGGTGGTCGGCTTGAAGCACTGGCCGGCGCCGCCGGTCGCGAGGATCACGTTCTTGGCCGTGAACTTCTCCATCGCGCCGGTGCGGATGTTGCGCGCGAGGCAGCCGACGCAGTTGCCGTCATCGTCGGTGAGGAGCGAGGTGGTGAACCACTCCTCGTACCGGTCGATGCGGTCGTGGTACTTCATCAGCTGCTCGTAGAGCACGTGCAGGATGGCCTGGCCGGTGATGTCGGCCACGTAGGCGGTCCGCTTCATGGAGGCGCCGCCGAACGCGCGGAGGTCAAGCTCGCCGCGGTCGTTCCGGTGGAACGTGACGCCGATGTGCTCGAGATGCAGGATCTCGTTCGGCGCCTCGCGACACATGACCTCGATGGCGTCCTGGTCACCGATGAAGTCGGATCCCTTGACCGTGTCGTAGGCGTGGGAGCGCCAGTCGTCCGCCGGGTTGATGGCGGCGTTGATGCCGCCGGCGGCTGCGACCGAGTGCGACCGCACAGGGTGGACCTTGCTCATGATCGCGACGGTCGCGCCGGCATCCGCGGCGGCCAGGGCGGCCCGCTGTCCGGCCAGTCCGGCACCGAGGATGAGGACGTCGTGTGCAGGCATCGGTAAGGCTCGATTCACCTCAGGGTTCGGGGGGCCACGGACTCTATAGGTCGGTGGAAGTTCGGCTTCCCTAAGCCCCGACGGGGGATCCCGACCCCCTTCGGACCGGTCGGCGCGAACGCACCCGAGTGCTTGGCCTACCCGGCCGCGGCTCCTCCCGCGCGGGCGGATCCGTGCGCTTCGGCCGGGTCGGGCACGCCCGGTCGGGCGGGGAGCTAGACGGGCGTGGCCAGCAGCCGGCGGATGCGGTCGACGGTGACCAGGCCGCGCAGGCGCCCCTCGCCGTCGACGACGGCCAGCGCGCCCAGCCGCCGCAGGGGCTCGGAGGACAGCAGCGCCTCCAGGGGAGTGTCGCCGGTGACGGCCGCCTCGGCGGCGTCCTCGGCCAGCTCGGCCGCCTCCAGCGCCGGGCGCCCGTGGGCGACGGCGTCCTCGACGGCGCGGGCGGCGAGCATCCCCAGCAGGCGGCCGGTCTGGTCGGTGACCGGCAGCCAGGCGAGCGGATGCCGGTCGGCGAAGAACTCGTCCTGGGCGGCCAGCGCCGTGGTGTCGGCGGGCACCGTGATCGGGTCGGCGTCCATCAGGTCGGCGGCGGTGACGCCCTCGATCCGGCGCGAGAACTCGCCGGCGACGACCGCGCCGCGCGCCCCCTGGCTGAGGAACCAGCCGAGCACGAGCATCCACAGCCCGCCGAGCCCGTCGCCCTGCAGCAGCAGGTAGAGCCCGGCGCCCATCAGCAGCCAGGCGAGCCCCTGGCCGAGCCGCCCGGCGAAGCGGGTGGCGCGCGCCCGGTCGCCGGTGAAGTGCCAGACGATCGCGCGTGCGATCCGTCCGCCGTCGAGCGGGAAGCCGGGCAGGAGGTTGAAGACGAGCAGCACGGCGTTGACCAGCGCCAGCCAGGCGACGAGCGCCAGCGCCGGGTTGGTGTCGGCGTCGCCGGAGAGCAGCTCGCCGGGGGTGGCGTCGCCGGCGAACAGGGCGGTCGTGCCGCCGCAGATCAGCATCAGCGCCGCGGTCACCAGCGGCCCGGCGATCGCGATCCTCAGCTCCTCGCCGGGGGTCTCGCTGTCGCGGCTGAGCTTGGCGAGGCCGCCGAAGACCCACAGGTCGATGCCGGTGACGTCGATCCCGGCGCGTCGGGCGGCGAGCGCGTGGCCGAGCTCGTGCAGCGCGATCGAGACGAAGAACAGCAGCGCGCCCGCGACCGCGGTCGCGTAGGAGACCGTCTGGGAGACGTCGGGCAGGATCGACTCGAAGAAGCCCGACAGCGCCCAGATCAGCAGGAAGAGGAAGATGAGCCAGCTCGGGCTCGCGCCGATGCGGATCCCGAAGATCCGCGCCAGCTGCATCGATCCGCCCGCACCGAGCATCGCCTGACCCATTGTGACGCCTCCCGGGGGCCGTGTCGTGGGGTGATCCGTCCACGAGGTTTTCCGCGGCGACGCCGGCGGGACGGGGACGGCAGGCTTCCGTACGTGGACGCGCGCGAGATCGTCGCCCTGTATGCCCGCGGGCTGTTCCCGATGGACGAGCCGGGCGCGCGCGAGCTGCCGTGGTGGACGGCCGATCCGCGCACGATCTTCGAGCTGGACGAGGAGTCGCTGCGCCGGCTGGAGCGCAAGGTGCGCCGCTCGTTGAAGGCGGCGGAGCGGGCCGAGCCCGAGTGGAGGATGCGGTTCGACGTCGCCTTCGACGAGGTGGTGGCCTGCTGCGCGCGGCCGCGCTCGGAGGACGACGGCGTCTGGCTGACCAAGCGGATGCACCACCTCTACCGGGTGCTCAACGCCGCCGGGCACGCGCACACGTTCGAGCTGTGGGCGGGGGAGGAGCTGATCGCCGGGCTGGTGGCGGTGACGATCGGCCGCGCGGCGATGCTGGAGACGATGTTCCACCGCGTCCCGCACGCCGGCAACGTGATGCTGGCGCGCACGCTGCGGCTGCTGGCCGACCGCGGCTTCGAGCTGTGCGACATCCAGACCGCGACCGAGCACACGCTGCGGCTGGGCGCGGTCCGCATCCCGCGCGAGGAGTACGAGCGCCGGCTCGCCCGCGCGGTGCGGGGGTGAGCCGGGCGACCGTGGCGCCCCGGGCGCCGCTGTCCGCCCGAACGCCCGCGCCCTCGCCCGGACGCTCGGCACTTCGTGTCGCGATGGGCGCTTCGAGGTGCCGAGCGTCGGGGGTGGCGCGCGGGGCGTCGGCTAGGCGCCGGGGCGCGGAGCGTGGCGGTCGACGATCCTGCGCGCGGGGATGCCCGTCGGCAGCGTGCCGTAGTTGAGCCCGCCGTCGCCCGCCAGGCGGGTGGCGACGAACGCGTCGGCGACCTCGGCCGGGGCGTGGCGCAGCAGCAGCGCCGCCTGCCAGGCCACCGCCATCCGCTCCACCACCACGCGGGCGCGCGGCGCCAGCTCCGCCGGCCCGGCGGCCAGCTCGTCGCGCAGCCCGTCGAGGAACTCGTCGTAGCGGCGGTCGGCTCCGGAGGCCGTCTCCAGCTCCTCGACGAACGCCTGCACCGACTCCGGCGTGCGCGCCATCGCGCGCATCACGTCGAGCGCCATCACGTTGCCCGACCCCTCCCAGATCGAGCACAGCGGCGCCTCGCGGTACAGCCGCGCCATCGGGAAGTCCTCGACGTAGCCGTTGCCGCCCAGGCACTCGAGCGCCTCGTAGGCGTGGTTGGGCACGCGCTTGCAGACGTGGTACTTGGCGACCGCGGTCCCCAGCCGCCGGATCAGCGCGGCGCGCTCGTCGCCGTGGGCGGCCTCGTCGTAGGCGCGGCACAGCCGCATCCCCAGCGCGGTGGCCGCCTCGCTCTCGACCGCCAGGTCGGCGAGCACGTTGGTCATCAGCGGCTGGTCGACGAGCGTGGCGCCGAACGCCCGGCGGTGCATCGCGTGCCAGATCGCGTTGGCGACCGCGTGGCGCATCCCGCCGGCGGAGCCGAGCACGCAGTCCAGCCGCGTGTGGTTGACCATCTCGATGATCGTCGGCACCCCGCGGCCCGGCTCGCCCACCATCCGCGCCCACGCGTGCTTGAACTCGATCTCCGAGCTGGCGTTGGAGCGGTTGCCGAGCTTGTCCTTCAACCGCTGGATCTGGAAGCCCTCGTTCTTGGTGCCGTCGGGCAGGAAGCGCGGCACCGCGAAGCACGACAGGCCCTCGCCCTCGACCTGCGCCAGCACCAGGAACAGGTCGCTCATCGGCGCGCTGCAGAACCACTTGTGGCCGACCAGCGCGTACTCGGCGCCGGGGCCGGTCTCCGAGCCGATCGGGGTGGCGACGGTGGTGTTGGCGCGCACGTCCGAGCCGCCCTGCTTCTCGGTCATCGCCATGCCGCAGATCGCGCCCGGCTTCCTGTCGGCGGGCTTCAGCTCGCCGTCGTAGCCGGTGGCGGTAAGCCGCGGCACCCACTCGTCGGCCACCTCGGGGGTGACGCGCAGCGCCGGCACGGCGGCGAACGTCATCGTGATCGGGCAGCCGAAGCCGGCCTCGGCCTGCGTGCCGCTCATGTAGATCGCGGCGCGCGCCACGTAGGAGCCGGGCCGCGGGTCGTTCCACGGCAGCGCGTGCATCTCGTCGGCTACGCCGCGCGCCATCAGCTTGTGCCAGGCGGGGTGGAAGTCGACGGCGTCCAGGCGGCGCCCGTAGCGGTCGTGGGTGCGCAGGACGGGCGGGTTGTCGTTGGCGAGGAAGCCCCACTCCATCGGCTCGCCGCCCCAGAAGGCGCCGACCTCGGCGGCGCGGTCGTGAGCCCAGCCGCCGCCCTCGCGCTCGAGCGCCTCGACGAGCGGGAGGTTGTCGAGGAACAGGTTGCGGCCCTGCAGCGGCGGGACCTGGTTGCGGACCTCGTGGGTGGCGAAAGCGGTCGGGTCGGGACGGGTGACGGTGGACATCTCAGGCTGCCTTTCGGACTTCGGTTGCGCGCAGGCAGAAGGCGACGAGGCCGGACACGAGCACGTCGGGGTCGTACGGACCGGCGGTCGGCGACAGCGGCCCGACGAGCGCCTCGGCGATCGCGCCGACCAGGCCGGCGGCGGTCAGCTCCGGGTCGTGGTCGGGGTCGATCAGCCGGGCGAAGACCTGCGCGTAGGCGCGGCGGAACGCGAGCCGCTCCGCCTCGACGAGCGGGTCGACCGGCTCGGCGAGCAGCGCCCACGCCAGCCGCCGCCCGGCCAGCGCGCGCCGCGCGAACGTGGTGACGGCGGCCGCCAGCGCCTCGGCCGGGTCGTCGTGGGCCTCGGCGGCGGCGGTCACCGCCTCGATCTCGCGCCGGGCCGCGGTGCGGAACACCTCCGCCAGCAGCTCGGCCTTGGAGGAGAAGTGGCGGTAGACGGTGCCGGTGGCCACCCCGGCGCGGCGCGCCACCGCGGCGACCTGGGCCTCGCGGTAGCCGCCCCGGGCGACGAGCTCGGTGGCGGCGCGGACGATCCGCTCGCGCGTGGCAAGCCGGCGCGCCTCGGTGCGCTCGGTCGGCCGGTAGGCCATGCAAGAAGTGAATCACGGTTCACTTCGTGCGCGCAACCGCCTCCGCGGCGGCCTGACCGTGCCCCGCCGGAGCCGCTCACGCATCCCGGACCGCTCGCCGCGACCGGGGCGCGGGCCGGCGTCCCACCTCCGGCCAGTGCGGCACTGGACGGGAGGGGAGGTTTCGCCGCCACGCCCGGACGGGCCGCCCCGGCGGTGCCACGATCGCCCCGGATGTCGCATCCCTCGAGCGCACGGACGGTGCTCGCCGCGGCACTGGCGCTGGCGGCGCTGCTCGCCGCCGTGGCGGTCCTACGGCCCGCTGCCGCTGCCGCCGCCGAGTACAGCGTCGAGGGTTGCGTCGCCGGGGCGGAGACCGGTGGCTGGGTGCCCTCCGCCGGTCCGCCCGGCGGCGCCCAGCTCGCCAACGACTGCCCGGCCGGCCCGTTCTCGGTGGTGCTGCCCGGCGGCCCGGACAGCGCCGGGGCGGCGGGCCGCTGGACGCTCGATGCGCCGCCGGGGACGGTGATCGCCGGGGTGGAGCTCCAGCGCAGCGTCGCGATCGACCCCGCAGGCGCCCCGGTCGACCCGCCGTTCGCCTACGCGCTCACTCCGGTGCCGGTCCCCGGCGGGCCGGCGCTTCCCGACATCGAGCGCTGCGCGACGGTGGCGGAGTGCGCGGCGCTGCCGCCCACGGTCGCCGCCGCCCAGCCGATGACCGGCCTGGTCCTGGCCGTCACCTGTGACCCGGAGGGCTGCCCCGCGGGCAGCTCGGCGCGCGTCGACGTCGCACGCTCGGTGGTGCGCCTCGACGACCAGGCGCCGCCGACCATCCACGGCTTCGGCGGCGCCGACCCCACCGGCGTACGGGCCGCCCCGCAGCTCTTCTCCGTGGAGGCGAGCGACTCCGGCGGCGGGATCGCGCAGGTGTCCATCGCGATCGACGGCGAGCCGCGCGGCTCCTGGCCGGTCGGCGGCCCGGGGTGCGTCCAGCCCTATCGGCGCCTGGTGCCGTGTCGGACGAGCGTCGACGTGGAGCGCATCGTCGACCTCGCCGGCATCGCGCCCGGGCCGCACCAGGCGACGGTGGCGGTGATCGACGCCGCCGGCCTGCAGACGACGATGACCCGCAACGTGCTGATCGAGGGGGAGCCGCCTCCGCCGCCGGACCCCGAGCCCGAGCCCGAGTCGGGACCCGCGCCGGCCCCGCCGCCGGCACCGGCGCCCGCGGCGCCGGTGCCCGCCCCGGCAGCCGCGACGTCGCCGCCCGTGGCGGCCGCCGCCGGCCCGTCCGCGCGCCTGACCGCGAGCCTGCAGCTCGGCCGCAGCAGCGGACGCAGCCTCGTCTGCGCCGCCCCGTGCCGGGCGGTGGTGAGCGGCCGGCTGGCCACGCGCGGCGGGCGCCCGCTGGCGGGGGCGCCGATCACCGTGACCGCCCGGCCGTTCGGGCCCGGGGTGGCGGCCGCCGCCGAGCGGCTGGCGACCGTCCGCACCCGCGCCGACGGTCGCTTCCGGATCCGCCTCGGCCAAGGGCCGTCGCGGGTGCTGGAGATCGCCTTCGACGGCGGGAGCGGCGTCGGCCCGGCGTCCGTGCGGGTGCGTCTCGCCGTCCGCGCACAGGTGCAGTTCACCGCGCCGGTCGAGGCGCACCGGGGCCGGCCGGTCACGTTCTCCGGCCGCGTCGTCGGCGCCCCGCGCGGCAAGCTCGTCGAGCTCCAGGCGCGGGCAGGCAACCGCTGGCAGACGTTCGCGCTCGCGCGCACCGACGCGCAGGGCCGCTTCCGGCTCGTCTACCGCTTCAAGCGACCCGGGCCGACCGCCCGCCACCGGCTGCGCGTCCGCGCGCCGGCCGAGGCCGGGTTCCCGTACCTGACCTCGGCCAGCACGGTCCGACCGATCCGGGTCTTCCGATGAGCGGCGCGCCCCCGACACGGCCGTCCCGCCTCCGGCGCGGCCTGCGCGTCGCCGCCGAGTCCCTGCTGGCCGCGGGGCTGGTCGGGGCGCTGTCGGTGATCGGGTTCGGCGGGAGCGCCGAGGAGCGCCCGCGCGAGACCGCCTCCCTGGGCGCCGTGCCGTACATGTCCTCGGCGTCCGCCCCGACGCCGGTGGAGGCCGCGCTCCGCGCCGCGCGCCGGGAGCGCGGCGCGCAGGCCGAACGCAGGCGCGCCGAGGAGGCCCGGGCGCGCCGCGCCGCGAGCCCGGCTCCCCCGACCGGGCGGGGCGTCCCGCCCGCACGTTCGTCCACCCCCGTGCCGCAAAGCGCCGCCCCGGCGCCGTCGCGCACCGTCGCGCCCCGCCCGGCCGACACCCGGCCGCGCCTGACGCCGACGCCCGCTCCGCGCGGCACCGCGCCTGCCCCTCCGCGCCGGACGACCACCGCGCCGCGGCCCTCGCCGGCGCGGGATCGGGGCGTTCCCGACGGTTGGGCCGACGACTTCAACCCCTGAACCGGGACCCCGATCGGGAAGCGGTTCATTAGCCTGCCGGTCCCACCTCCGAAGGGACCGATATGGCGAAGATCAAGGTGCAGAACCCCGTCGTCGAGCTCGACGGGGACGAGATGACGCGGATCATCTGGAAGTTCATCAAGGACCAGTTGATCCTGCCCTACCTGGACATCGACCTGAAGTACTACGACCTCGGCATCGAGAACCGCGACGCCACCGACGATCAGGTCACGGTCGATGCCGCGCATGCGATCAAGAAGTACGGGGTCGGCGTCAAGTGCGCGACGATCACCCCGGACGAGGCGCGCGTGGAGGAGTTCGGCCTCAAGCAGATGTGGAAGTCCCCCAACGGGACGATCCGCAACATCCTCGGCGGCGTCATCTTCCGCGAGCCGATCGTCATCTCCAACATCCCGCGCCTGGTGCCGAACTGGACGAAGCCGATCGTCATCGGCCGTCACGCGTTCGGCGACCAGTACCGCGCCACCGACCTGAAGATCCCGGGCGAGGGCACGCTGACCCTCACCTACACGCCGAAGGACGGCAGCGAGCCGATCGAGCTCGACGTGTACGAGTTCCCCGGTCCGGGCGTGGCGCTCGCGATGTACAACCTGGACGCCTCGATCCGCGACTTCGCGCGGGCGTCGTTCCGGTACGGCCTGGAGCGCGGCTTCCCCGTCTACCTCTCCACCAAGAACACCATCCTGAAGAGCTACGACGGGCGCTTCAAGGACATCTTCCAGGAGGTCTACGAGACCGAGTTCAAGGAGGAGTTCGAGAAGGCCGGCCTGCACTACGAGCACCGGCTGATCGACGACATGGTCGCCGCCGCGCTGAAGTGGGAGGGCGGCTACGTCTGGGCGTGCAAGAACTACGACGGTGACGTGCAGTCCGACACCGTCGCCCAGGGCTTCGGCTCGCTCGGCCTGATGACCTCCGTACTGATGACGCCGGACGGCAAGACGGTCGAGGCCGAGGCGGCCCACGGCACCGTCACCCGCCACTACCGGCTGCACCAGCAGGGCAAGCCGACGTCGACCAACCCGATCGCCTCGATCTTTGCCTGGACCCGCGGCCTGCAGCATCGCGGGCGCATGGACGGCACGCCGGACGTCGTGCGCTTCGCGCAGACGCTGGAGCGGGTGTGCGTCGAGACCGTCGAGAGCGGCAAGATGACCAAGGACCTGGCGCTGCTGATCGGCGACGATCAGCCGTGGCTGACCACCCAGGAGTTCCTGGCCGCGGTCGACGAGAACCTCAAGCGCGCGATGGCGGAGGCCGCCTAGGGTTCGGCCCGCCGCTGCGAGACAAGCACCGACTCAGGAGACAGACACCGCATGAGCGACGTCAAGAAGGTCACCGTCACCGGCGCGGCCGGCCAGATCGGCTACGCGCTGCTGTTCCGCATCGCGTCCGGCCAGATGCTCGGCCCCGACACCAGGGTCGAGCTGCGCCTGCTGGAGATCCCGCAGGCGATCAAGGCCGCTGAGGGCACGGCGATGGAGCTGACCGACTGCGCGTTCCCGCTGCTGGCCGGCATCGAGATCACCGACGACCCCAACGTCGCGTTCGACGGCGCCAACGTCGCGCTGCTGGTCGGCGCCCGTCCGCGCACCAAGGGGATGGAGCGCGCCGACCTGCTGGAGGCCAACGGCAAGATCTTCGGCCCGCAGGGCAAGGCGATCAACGACCACGCCGCCGACGACATCAAGGTGCTGGTGGTCGGCAACCCGGCGAACACCAACGCGCTGATCGCCATGAACCACGCGCCGGACGTCCCGCGTGAGCGCTTCACCGCGATGACGCGCCTGGACGAGAACCGCGCCGTGGCTCAGCTCGCCCAGAAGGTGGGCGTCCCGGTGACCGAGATCGAGGACCTGGTCGTGTGGGGCAACCACTCGCCGACCATGTTCCCGGACCTGTTCAACGCCAAGGTGAGCGGCAAGCGCGCCGTCGACGTGGTCGGCGACATGGACTGGTACGAGAACTGGTACCTGCCGAAGATCGGCAAGCGCGGCGCCGAGATCATCGAGGCGCGCGGCGCCTCGTCGGCCGCCAGCGCCGCCAACGCCGCGATCGACCATGTCCGTGACTGGGTGCTGGGCGCCGATGGCCTGCATTCGATGGCGGTCGTCTCGCACGGCGAGTACGGCGTCGAGGAGGGCCTGATCTCGAGCTTCCCCGTCCGCTGCAAGGGCGGCGACTACGAGATCGTCGAGGGCCTGGAGGTCGGCGACTTCGCCCGCCAGAAGCTCGAGATCACCGTCAACGAGCTCAAGGAGGAGCGCGACTCCGTCAAGTCGCTGGGGCTGCTCCCGGGCTAGCGTTCCCGCTCACGACGTCTGCGGAAAAGAGGAGGCCGAGCCCGCAAGGCTCGGCCTCCCGCTTTTTCTGACACTGGGTCAGCGTCGGCCGGGGGTGCTGACACTCCCGCCGACCGTGGCTGGAAGCGGTTTGCTACGCGGCCTCGTTGGCGTACCAGCCGCGGCCCTCCTTGCGCACCAGGCCGTCCTTCTGCAGGCCCGGCATCACCCGGTAGAGGTAGTTCTGCTTGATCCCCATCTTCTCGGCGATCTCGGGGATCGAGATGCCCGGGTTGTTGCGCACGATCTCCAGGGCCTGCTTGCCGCGCGTGCCGGAGCCGCGCGGGCGGCCCGGCCGGCCGGTGCGGCCGGTCGCGCGGGTCGTCGGCGCGGCTCCGTTCAGGCCCTCGAGCGCGCGCAGCGCGGCCTCGAGGCGCTCGGCCTCCTCCACCAGCGGGCGAAGCTCCTCGAGCCGCTGCTGGATCTCACGGCGCTTCTCGTCAAGGAAGTCGGTCATAGGGGGTCGTTCCTCGTGGGTCACAGTGAAGGGAATTGAGGCACGGTAATACCACGTTCGCCGCAAACCTACACGCAAATTCACGTGCGTGAGGTCAGTAAAGCGGAGCGTTACTCAGTGGACGCCGATCACTCGCACCACGATGCGGGTGGGGCGAGTGGGCTTCCCGAGGGAGCTGAAGTCACGCACCGGCCCTGTGTGAGTGCAGAAGGGGCAGGTGAGCGGATCGGTGGGACGCACCGGGCGTGGCAGGTCGATCGGCGCGTCGCAGGTCGGGCAGGCGAGCGTCCCCACCGCGACCGGGGCGTTGCGGGTTACGCGGTGAAGCTCCTCGGTGCCTCCGAGGCGGCCGACGGGGCCCTCCGGGCCGCCGCCGTCGAGCGCGCGACGCAGCGACATGCCGTGCCCAGTGTAGGGCGGCTCAGCTCGACTCCACCAGCGCCTTCAGCTTCCTGAGCGTCGCGTTGGCCTCGCGCTCGGGCAGCCCGCCGATCAGCGCGCGGCTGGCTAGCGCCCCCAGCGGGCCGAGCGGCGGCTTGAACTCGTTGCGGTAGTCGAAGCGGGTGCCCCCGCTCGGCGTCTCGCTCAACCTGTACTCGGTGGTGGCGTGCGAGCGGGCGGGGCCGCGGCCCTCCCAGAGCGCGCGGTGCGGCGGGTCGCACTCGGTGAGCCGCCAACGCACCTTGAAGTGAGCGCCCCGGAGGGTGAGGACCTGCTCCATCGTGTCGGCGGTGTGCGACACGAGGTCGTGGTGGATCGTCACCCATCGGGCGAGCCGCTCGGGATCCATGATCGTCTCCCACACCTTCTGCACGGGAGCGTCGATCTCGATGGAGGCGGTCACCTCGCTCACGGCGGCGACCTTACCCTGACCGCTCCCGCCGGCGTGGCGCGATCGGCACCTAGCGCGCCGCCAGCGGCTCGGTCGACTCCCACTCGCGCAGCGCGTGCTCGATCGCTGCGTCCAGCGAGTGCAGGCGTACGCCCAGCAGCTCCGCCGCCCGGTCCTCGGCGGGCAGCAGGTCGCCGTCCAGCCCCTCCATCAGCGGGCCTATGAGCGCGTGGTCCTCGCCGGCGATCGCGGCCGCCACGCGGCTGACCACGGGCGTGAGGTTGAAGCCGAGCCGCACCGGCGGGCGGCCGACCAGCAGCGCCTCGCGGATGCGGTCGATCAGCTCCTCGTAGGTGACGACCTCCGGGCCGCCGACATCCAGCGACATGGTCCGGTCGATCGCCGGCGAGGTCGCCGCGGCGGCGAGCATCGCCAGCACGTCGCGCCCGTCGATCGGGGCGGTGCGGAAGCGTCGCCACGCCGGCAGCGGGATGAGCGGCATCCGCTCGACCAGCCGCACCAGGAACCGGAACGAGCGCGATCGGGCGGCGACGATGATCGATGCGCGCAGCGCGAGCCCCTCCGGGGCGCCCTCCAGCACCAGCCGCTCCACCTCGGCGCGGCTGGCGAGGTGGGCCGACGGGCGGCGCCGGTCGGGCAGCAGCCCGCCGAGGTAGATCACGCGGCGCACGCCCGCGCGGCGTGCCGCGGCGGCGAAGCGCTCGGCCGCCAGCCGGTCGCGGACGACGAACCCGCCGTCGCCCTCGGCGGCCGACTCCATCGAGTGGATCAGGAAGTAGGCGACCTCGACGCCCGCGAGCGCCCGGTCCAGGCCCGCGCCGGTGACCGCGTCGCCCTCGACGACCTCCACGTCGACCCCGGCGGCGCGGGCGCGTTGCGCGCTGCGCGCGAACGCGCGGACCTCGTGGCCGGCCGCCTCCAGCCGGGGGATGAGGGCGGAGCCGACGAATCCGCCGGCGCCGGTGACGAGGATGCGCATCGCTCATGGATCCTGCCCGATGGCGGCCGCCTACGATCGCCGCATGGACGCCTCCCCGCCGACCGGAGCCTGCGACGTCGCCGTCATCGGCGGCGGCATCGTCGGGCTTGCCGTCGCCCGCGAGCTCCAGCGCCGCCGCCCCGGGGCGCGGATCGTCGTGCTGGAGCGCGAGCCGGAGATCGGCCGCCACCAGACCTCCTCCAGCTCCGGGGTGGTGCACGCCGGCATCTACTACGCGCCGGGCTCGCTGAAGGCGCGCCTGTGCGTGGAGGGCGCCCGGAGGATGGACGAGTTCTGCGCCGAGCACGGGCTGCCCTACGAGCGCTGCGGCAAGGTGATCGTGGCCGTCGACCGCTCCGAGCTGGGGCGCCTGGACGAGCTCGAGGAGCGGGGGCGCGCCAACGGCGTGCCCGGCCTGCGGCGGATCGGCCCGGAGGAGCTGGCCGAGCTGGAGCCGCACGCGACCGGCGTCGCGGCGCTGCACTCGCCCGGCACCGCGATCTGCGACTTCGCCGCCGTGGCGCGCACGCTGGAGCGGCTGCTGCGCGAGGACGGCGCGACGGTGGCCACCGGCTGCGCGGTCGAGTCGATGCGGCGCGAGGGGGAGGCGACGATCGTCCGTCACCGGGGCGGCGAGCTGCGCGCCCGCCGCGCGGTCGCCTGCGCGGGCCTGTGGTCGGATCGGCTGGCCGTTGCCGCCGGGGCGGGGCCCGACCCGCGGATCGTGCCGTTCCGCGGCGCCTACCTGCGCCTGCGCCCGCAGGCGCGCGGCCTCGTGCGCGGGCTGATCTACCCGGTGCCCGACCCGCGCCTGCCGTTCCTCGGCGTGCATCTCACCAAGCGGATCGACGGCGAGGTGCTGCTCGGCCCGACGGCGCTGATGGCGCCGGCGCGCGACGCCTACAGGTTGTCTCGGGTGCGCCCGCGCGACCTGGCGGGGACGCTGGCCTGGCCCGGCACGTGGCGGATGGCGGTGCGCTGGTGGCGGACGGGGCTGAGCGAGCTGCGGATGGCGGCCTCGCGGCGCGCGTTCGTGGCCGCCGGCGCCCGCTACGTGCCGGCGCTCTCGGTGCGCGACGTCGCGCTCGGCCCGGCCGGGGTGCGCGCCCAGGCGGTCGCCCGCGACGGGACGCTGGTCGACGACTTCGTCGTCCAGGAGGCGGGCGGGGCGCTGCACGTGCGCAACGCGCCGTCGCCGGCGGCGACCTCCTCGCTGGCGCTCGCCGAGCTGATCGCCGACCGCCTCGAGCAGTCCCTCTGAAGGGCTTGTTCTACATCTTCGCCGGGCGCCCATAGCAGGTCCGCGGCCGGGGGTGAAGCGGCCCGCCGAGGGCAGCCCGCAAATACGGGGAAAAGCCTCCGGATTCGCGCTACTTGCAGGGAAATTGAAGATTTCTCCGGCAATTGCGGGGTGGCCTGATTCGGATTCGTGCGTTTTGCGGATTCCGGCGTTGCAGGCCGGGTCGCGAACGTGGTTCGATCGCCGCCGTCGTGAGGGAGGAGCTGCTGAACCGAGAGGAGCCGATTCGGGGAATGTCGAGAGCGCGCACGCGTACCCGCAAGCCGAGCTGCAACGACTGCTACTTCCGCTGCAACCTGCTGTGCGCGCTGTCGCTCGACGAGCCCTGCCCGACCTTCCGGCCCAACCACCCGGACGGCCTGCGGCCGCCGCGGCAGCTCCGCTTCCACTTCCGCCAGTCGGGGCGCACGGCGGCCGTGTGGGCGTTCCCGTCAGCGCAGGAGCAGGCCGCGCTGCACGCCTGAGTCGCCGGGCGACCGGGGCGTCGGCGAACGGGGATCGCCGGCGCCCCGGCGCCTCACTTGATCTCGGTCCGCTGCAGGCGGATCAGCCCGGCGGTGATCGGGACGGCGATCCACAGCGCCGCCGCCGCCACCACGTGGCCCCAATGCACCGAGCCGTCGGCGTCCAGCAGCGGCGACCACGCCGCGCCGGTGTCGAGCCAGTCCTCGACCTTGCTGAGGAACTTGACCTCGGTCACCGCGAACGACCAGGCCATCGGCACCAGGAAGTACAGGACGATCGCCAGCGGCGTGCTGAGCAGCAGCAGGCCGAAGCCGAAGCCCATCGCCACCGAGAGCAGGTTGTGGAGGATCTGGCCGCCGAAGTGGCGGGCGCCGATCGACCACGAGATGCCCTCCAGGCCCGCGGCCTTCCCGACGATCACCGCGAGCGCCGTGAGCGCCAGGCAGGCCGCCGTCACCAGGACGGCGAGCGCCAGCGCCGCCAGCAGCTTGGCCGCCACCACGCGGCGCCGGTCGGGCACCAGCGAGAAGGTGGTCAGCGCGGTGCGGTGCGCGAACTCGTCGGTGACCAACAGGATCCCGACGATCGGCAGCAGCAGCGACGGCACCGTGAGCGCGACCTCGAACAGGTCGCCCATGCTCCGCTCCCCGGAGCTGTGCACGACGGTCATCACCGCCAGCGAAAGCAGGCTCAGCAGGCCGATCGTCGCCAGCAGCCAGAAGCCCGAGCGGGTGTCGACCGCCTTGCGCAGCTCGACAGCCACCAGCCGGCCGAGCGGGGCGGGGCGCGACGGGGCGCGCACCCGTGCGGCGACCGCGCTCATCGCCCGGCCCCCCGTCCGTCGTCGGCATGCGTGAGCCGCAGGAACAGGTCCTCCAGGCGGCCGCGTTCCAGCGCGCGCAGCTCGACGAGCGCCACGCCCGCCTCGGCCGCAGCGCGTCCCACCGCCGCCGTCTCGGCCTGGACGTGCACCGCTCCGTCGGCGCCGTTCGTCCAGCTCAGGCCGCCGCGGTCCAGCGCCTGCTTGAGCGCCGCCCCGTCGGCGGCGCGCACCAGCGTGCCCGAGCCGCTCAGCATCTCGCTCGCCGAGCCCTCGGCGATCAGCCGGCCCGCGTTGATGATCAGCAGCCGGTCGGCGATCGCCTCCACCTCGCCGAGCAGATGCGAGGAGAGCAGCACGGTGCCGCCCCGGTCGGCGAACTCGCGCAGCACGCCGCGCAGCCAGTGGATGCCCTCGGGATCGAGCCCGTTGGCGGGCTCGTCGAGCACGAGCGCCCGCGGGTCGCCGATCAGCGCATTGGCGATCCCCAGCCGCTGGCGCATGCCCAGCGAGTAGCCGCCGACGCGGCGCGAGGCCGCCGCGCCCGCCAGGCCGACGTACTCGAGCATCTTCCTGACCCTGCGGCGGCTCACTCCGAGCGTGCGCGCCGTCAGCTCCAGCACCTCGCGGCCGCGGCGGCCCGGATGATGGGCGGAGGCGTCGAGCAACACCCCCACCTCGCGGCCGGGCTGGGGGATGGCGGCGTACGGGCGGCCTCCGACCGTCGCCCTTCCGGCGGTGGGCGGCGTCAGCCCGCACAGCATCCGCAGCGTCGTCGACTTCCCGGCCCCGTTCGGCCCCAGGAAGCCGGTCACCGTGCCCGGCTCACAGCGGAAGGAGACCGCCTCGACGGCGACGTGGTCGCCGTAGCGCTTGGTCAGAGCTTCGGCTTCGATGCTCACGGACGACCGAGCATGCCCCGGAAGGGAGCGAACGATGCGAAGTTGGACGGATCGCCGGTTGCGCGGAGCGCGACGGGGCGCCCCGCCCGGGTATGTTCGTGACGATGCCTCCGGAGCGAGACCTCTTCGCCAACTTCGAGCGCATCCGCCGCGAGATGGACGAGCTGTTCGGCGACGTCTTCGGCGGGGGCATGCTGTCCGGCCGCCGGGGCGGCGGGTTCGTACCGGCCGTCGACGTCTACTACGAGGAGGATCCGCCGCGCGCGGTCGTCGAGGCGGAGCTGGCCGGGGTGGACCCGGACGAGATCGGCCTCGAGATCGAGGGCCGTGACCTGGTGATCGCCGGCAACCGCAACCCGGCCGACGCCGAGGGCCGCGTCTACCAGCAGATCGAGATCGACTTCGGACCGTTCCGGCGCGTGGTCTCGCTCGGCGCCGACGTTGACGCCGACCGCGCCCGCGCCACCTACCGCGACGGGATCCTGCGCGTGGAGCTGCCGCTGCTGCAGCCCGAGCCGCGCTCGCGCAGGCTGCCCATCGAGGTGCAGGAGGACGCATGATCGACGTCGTCGCCGAGGACGAGGCTCACGACGAGCGGTCGGACTCGGCGGAGGAGCGGGGCGGGCTCCCCGCCGTCCTGCCTGTCCTGCCGCTCCGCGAGACCGTTCCGCTGCCCGACACGCTGATCCCGCTCGCCGTGGGCCAGGACCGCTCGGTCCAGATGGTCAACGACGTGCTCGCCGGCGGCGACCGGCGGATCGTCATGGTCTGCGCGCGCGACTCCGACGTCGAGGTGCCGGGGCCCGACGACCTCTACACCGTCGGCGTCGTCGGCGCGATCGCGCGCATGATGAAGATCCCGGACGGGACGCTGCGCATACTGGTGCAGGCCACCGACCGCGTCCGGATCACCGGGTGGGAGTCCGAGAAGCCGTACCTCGTGGCGCGCGTCGAGCGCATGCCCGACGTGCTCACCGACTCCACCGAGGTCACGGCGCTGATGCGGACGGTCCAGCAGACCTTCCACAACATCGTCGAGCACGCGCCGTACCTGCCCGAGGAGCTGCAGCTGGCGGTCGCCAACATCGACGATCCCTCCGCGCTCGCCCACCTCATCGCCGGCTCGCTGCGCATGAAGGTGGAGGACAAGCAGGCGATGCTGGAGGAGGTCAACGTCGCCAAGCGCCTGCGCATGCTCGCCCAGCTCCTGGCGCGCGAGCTGCAGGTGCTCACGATCGGCTCGGAGATCCAGTCGCAGGTCCAGTCCGAGATCGACAAGGGCCAGCGCGAGTACGTCCTGCGCCAGCAACTCAAGGCGATCCAGGCCGAGCTCGGCGAGTACGACGAGTCGATCGAGGAGGCGCGCGAGCTGCGCGAGCAGCTCGCCCGGCTCGACCTGCCGCCGGAGGTGCGCAAGCAGGCCGACCGCGAGCTGGCGCGGCTCGAGCAGCTTCCCGCCCAGGCCGCCGAGCACGGCGTCATCCGCACCTACCTGGAGTGGATCGCCGCGCTGCCGTGGGGACGCACCACCGAGGACAACCTCGACCTCGCCCACGCGCGCCGGGTGCTCGACGAGGACCACTACGACATCGAGCAGGTCAAGGACCGCATCATCGAGTTCCTGGCCGTGCGCAAGCTGCGCGGCGAGCAGCGCGGCGACCCCGGCGATATGCCGACGATCCTCTGCTTCGTCGGCCCGCCCGGCGTCGGCAAGACGTCGCTGGGCCGCTCGATCGCTCGCGCCCTGGGCCGCCGCTTCGAGCGCATCAGCGTCGGCGGGATGCGCGACGAGGCCGAGATCCGCGGCCATCGGCGCACCTACGTCGGCGCGATGCCGGGCACGATCATCCGCGCGCTGCGGGACGCGGGCACCGACAACCCGCTGTTCATGATCGATGAGATCGACAAGATGGGGTCGGACTTCCGCGGCGATCCGTCCAGCGCGATGCTCGAGGTGCTCGACCCGGAGCAGAACTCGACGTTCCGGGACCACTACCTCGACGTGCCCTACGACCTCTCGAAGGTCATGTTTATCTGCACGGCCAACGATCTGGACCGGATCCCGGGGCCGCTGCGCGACCGCATGGAGATCATCCAGCTCGCCGGCTACACGCAGGACGAGAAGCTGCAGATCGCCAAGCGCTACCTGGTGCCACGCCAGATCGAGCGCAACGGCCTGCGCAAGTCTTGGATCTCGTTCGGCGACCGCGCGCTTCGCCGCATCATCGCCGACTACACGCGTGAGGCGGGCGTGCGCAACCTGGAGCGCCAGATCGGCACCGTCTGCCGCAAGGTCGCGCGGCAGATCGCCGAGTCGGGCGAGGGCGCGCAGCGGCCGAAGCCGAAGCGCGCGTCGGTGACTCCGGAGCTGGTGCGCGAGCTGCTCGGCCGGCCGCGGTTCGTCGACGAGACCCGGCGACGCACCCGCACGCCCGGCGTGGCGACCGGCCTGGCGTGGACGCCGGTCGGCGGCGACGTGCTGTTCGTGGAGGCCTCGGCGACGCCGGGTGACGGCAAGCTGGTGCTGACCGGCCACCTCGGCGACGTGATGCGCGAGAGCGCCCAGGCGGCCCTCACCTACGTGAAGGGCCACGCCGGCGAGATCGCGCCCGGCCTGGAGGAGGGCTGGTTCGCCAAGCACGACATCCACCTGCACGTGCCGGCGGGCGCCACGCCGAAGGACGGCCCGAGCGCCGGCATCACGATGGTCACGGCGCTGGCGTCGCTGATCTCCGGCCGGCTGGTGCGCGCCGACGTGGCGATGACCGGCGAGGTGACGCTGTCGGGCCAGGTGCTGGCGATCGGCGGGCTGAAGGAGAAGGCGCTCGCCGCGCAGCGTCACGGGATCAAGACCGTGATCGCGCCGCTGGCCAACGAGGCGGACGCCGAGGACATCCCCGAGCACCTGCGCGAGAAGCTGCGCTTCGTGTGGGTCGAGGACGTGGCCGAGGTCCTCGATGCCGCGTTGCAGCGCTGACATCGGCGGGTATGCTCGCGGCAAGCCACGGACCCAAACGAAGAGGGAGCTTGCATGGCCAAGAAGAAGAAGGCGGCGGCCGCCGCCGGCGCCGTGATGGCGGCACGTGAAAACCCCTACGTCCAGCGGATCATCGAGGACGATGACCTGCGCGACAACGTCCGGGTCGCCTTCGAGGCCGCCCGCCAGGCCTACGAGCGGGTCAGCCGCGGCAAGGCACCGGCGAAGGTGCTCGAGGACAAGAAGTTCCACAAGGAGCTGCAGACCGCGGCGGAGGCGCTGAAGAAGGCGGGCGAGTCGCTGCGCGAGGCTCCGAAGAAGAAGCGCAAGCGCAAGCGCAAGGGCCGCAAGCTTCTGCTGCTGGTGCTGGCGGCCGGCCTGGCGATCGCCCTCAGCGAGGACCTGCGCAACAAGATCCTCGACGCGCTGTTCGGCGCCGAGGAGGAGTTCGAGTACACCTCGACCACGACGCCGAGCACGCCGCCGGCGTCCGGCTCCTGATCCACGAGGCCTGACGCGGAGGGCACGCGCCCCCGGTGCGGGGCGCGTGCCGCGAGGGCCGCCGCCGGGCCGCCGATACGATTCGCGGCCGTGGCGGTGGTGGGCGAACGCTCGCAGCTCAGCAGCGAGAAGGCCCAGCGGATCGTCGACGCGATGCGCGCGTCGGTGGCTCTGCGGGGCGTGGCGGGCTCGACGTTCGACCACGTCGCGCGTGACGCGGGCGTCTCGCGCGGGCTGCTGCACTACTACTTCGGCACCAAGGAGCGGCTGCTCGCCGAGGTGGTGCGCCGCGACACCGAGCTGCGCCTGGCGCGGGTCGACGAGCGGCTGGCGGGTGCCGCCAGCGCCGAGGAGGTGCTGGAGCGCCTGGAGAGCACGATGGACGCGATGGTCCGCGAGGACCACGAGTTCCTGACCCTCATGTTCGAGTTCTTCTGCCTGGCGCGGCGCAACGAGGAGATCGCCGTCGAGCTGGCGGAGCTGGTGCGGCGCACCCGCGAGCACGTGGCGGCGGTGCTGCGCGCCAAGCAGGAGGAGGGCGTGCTGAAGCTGCACGCCGAGCCGGAGGCGATCGCCGAGATCCTGGCCGGCCTGGCCGACGGGCTGGCGCTGCGGGTGCTCGGCGAGCCGGACCGCGACCATCGGGCGACCGTGGAGGCGGGGCGCCGCGTGGTGCGCGCGCTGATCAGCTAGGCGGCCTCCCGCGGATCCTGTCGAGTTGGCCGTGCCCGGGCACGGCCAACTCGACGCGATTCCTGCGGAGCACGGTCAACTCGACACGCTCCGTCAGCGGCGGCGCACGGTGATCGTGCGGGTGACGGCCTTGCCGCCGGCGATCGTGATCCGCACGGTCAGCCGCAGCCGGCCGCGCTTGCGCAGGAGCCTGCGGTGGCGGCGGTCGAGCGTGACCTGGACGTCCGTCGCGCGGCCCGGGCGCAGCGTCACGCGCTTGGCGGGGGCGGCGGCGCGACCCGCGTAGCGGACGGCGATCGTCACCCGGCCGCCCTGCGGGTGAGGCGCGAGCCGCAGCCTCACCTTGCCGGCGCTGCTCGCGCGCACCGTGCCCGCGCCGATGAGCCGTGGCGGGGCCGGGGCCGGGGACGGCGGGACGGCGGGCGGCTGCCCGAGCCCGGCCGGGGGCTGGTCGAAGATCGTCGGCGGCTGCGGCTGGGCGACCGGCGGAACGGCCTGGGGCTCGGGCACGGTCAGCGACGCGGTCGCCGGGGTGGGGTCCACGTTGCCCGCCTTGTCGGTGGCGCGCACGAACAGGGTGTGGGCGCCGGGCGCCGCCCCCGGATGCACGAGAGGCGAGGCGCACATGAACCACGCCTGGCCGTTGAACGAGCAGTGGAACGTCGAGCCCGGCTCGCTCGAGGTGAACGCGAAGCGCAGCGTGGTCCCGTCGAGGTGCGCGTCGGTGATGAAGGTGTCCGGCGGGGTGCTATCCACGGCGACCTGCGCGGTCGCTGCGCCCTCGTTGCCGGCCGGGTCCGTCGCGGCGATGCGGACCACGTGGCCCCCGTCGGGCACGTCGTTGAACGTGTGGGGCGAGCCGCAGGGGACGGCCGGGCCGTCGTCGAGCTTGCAGGTGAAGCTCGCGGTCGGGTCGTCGGACTCAAACGCGAACTTCAGGCTGCGGTCGTTGGTCAGCTCCGGCGGCCCGCTCGTGATCGACACCGCGGGCGGGACGGTGTCGACGGTGACCTGCGCGGTCGCCGGGTTCGCGTCCACGTTGCCCGCCTTGTCGACGGCGACGATCGTGACGGTGTGCTCGCCGTCGGCGACGTCCTCGAACGTGTGCGGTGAGCTGCAGGGGACGGCCGGGCCGTCGTCGAGCTTGCAGGTGAAGTCGACGTCAGGCTCGCTTGCGCTGAACTCGAACCGCAGGCTGGGGTCGTTGGTCAGCGCCGGGGGCTTGGCCGTGATCGTCGTCTCCGGCGGGACGGTATCGACCGTCCAGGTGCGGCTCGCCGGCTTGGCCACGAGCCGCTGCGCGGCGCTGCCCGCCCGCACGGTGAGCGTGTGCTCGCCCTCCGCCAGGTCGGTGAGCGTCGCCTGCCCGCCCGGGCACGGCACGTCGTGGCCGTCCAGCTCGCAGGTGAAGACGACGTCCTGCCCCGTCAGGTCGGTGGTCGCCGAGAAGCTCGCCGACTTCGAGCTCACCGCGCCCGACGGCCCGCTCGCGATCGTCACCTTCTTCCCGCAGTCGCTCAGCTCGTCGCCCTCGATCCGCCACACGCCCTCGGCGTTGCGGTTGTTGAGGGCGTAGATGCGGCCGCAGCCGTCGACGCCGAACGACGACAGGCCGGGCGTCGGCGCCGGCGGCTCCCACTCCAGCCGCGGCGGATCGTCGCCGTCCGGGTCGACCGTGTACAGCTTGCCTCCGCTCGGCCAGCCTCCGTCGCAGAAGAAGCCGAAGATCACGCGCCCCTGGTACTCGGCGCCGAGCGACGGGTCGCGGATGAACGGGCCGGCCGTGAGCGACGTGCAGCCGCCCTGGTGCTGATGCGCGTAGCGCGGCTCGACGTGGGGATGCTCGGCCGCGCACGGCTGGTCGACCAGGGGGGAGGCGAGCGGCCCCTCCCAGCAGGGCCAGCCGAGGAACCTGGGCGCCTCGTCGAGGCTCGACGGGATGACGCTCAGGTCCTCGTAGCTCTCCTCGCCGACGTCGCCGATGACGATGTCGTGCGGCGGCTCGGGGTCGAACGCGAACCGCCACGGGTTGCGCATCCCGTAGGCGAACACCTCGGGGCGGGCGCCCGGCACGCCGACCAGCGGATTGTCCTCGGGTACCTCGTAGCCGTCGTTGTAGGGGTCGGGCTTGATCCTGATGATCTTGCCTTGCAGCTTGCCCAGGTCCTTGGCCTGCAGGCGCGCGTCGCACTGCTCGCCGCCCGCGCCGTTGTCGCCCCCGTCGCCGATCGAGATCCACAACAGGCCGTCGGGGCCGGTCTGGAGCTGGCCGCCGTAGTGGGGCGAGGTCATCTTCTCGCACTCGGGCCCCACGTCCTTGGAGCTCGGGATCGTGAGGATCTCCCGCTCCGTGGTCGGGTCGGCCTTGTTCGGGTCGCTCGTCGAGCGGCGGAAGGCGAGGATCTTGTGGTCGTTGAGCTGGCTGCCGGGGCCTCCGCTGAGGTCGGAGTAGTTGACGTAGAAGATGCCGTTCTCCGCCCAGTCGGGGTCGAACGCGATCGAGAACATCCCGTTCTCGTTGACGGTGTCGGTCCGGTCGCTGAGATCGAGGAACGGCTCGGGCTGCAGGACGCCGTCGACCATCAGCAGGACGTAGCCGTCCTGGGTGACGATGAAGATGCGCCGGTCGTCACCGGGCGGGCTGGCGAGGAAGGACGGGCCGGTCCCCTTCGGGGAGACGATCGGCCCGCCGCCCGGGGCGGTCACCTCGACCGGCTTCAGCTCCGCCTGTGCCCGCTCGACCGCCGTCGCGCCTCCCGTCACGGCGATCAACGCTGCGGCCAGGAGCTTCCGTGCCACGCGCATGCTCCACAGACTTGCGCGTTTACTGAGCGTCCGCAATCCGGGCAGGACGGGCGCGCGCTCACGCACGGCGCCCTCCCAAAGGGCGGAAAACGCATCCGAACCTCCACATAGCTCCGAAAATCTCGTGCAGAGGCGAAGGGGCGCCCCCGCCGCGAAGGGAGCCCGGCACTGTGGCCGAATCCGAGAGCGCCCGAACCGGAGAGCGCCTGTGTCCGAGCGTCCCGATCCATTCCAGAGCCTCGCCCGCGAAGTGCTTCGCGTCCTGGCGGCCGAGGGCCGGCCGATGCGGATGCGCGACCTGCAGGCGCGCATCGGCGACGGCGTCGCCCGGCAGCTCTCGGTCGCACGTGTCGCCGGGTTCGTGCGCTCGACCGCCGTCGGCCGCGGGCTGGAGCCCGCCTACGAGCCGACGCCGGTCGGGATGCTGGTCGCGCACGGCCGTCCCGGCGGCTTCTCTGCAGCCTCCGTTCCACTCGGCGCAGGCGGCGAGCGGGTCTAGCCCCCCGGCCTGCTCGCCGCCCGTCGCCGCCCCGTCGCACGAGGCGACCGCGGCGAACGCGCCCCTGGTAATGCTGGGCAGGTGACGGCGCTCCTCTGGCTGCTCCTGCTCGTGCCGCTGCTGCTGAGCGCGCTTGCCCGGCAGCGCGTCATGGAGCAGTTCGACCGCTACCGCCGGGTCGCCAACCGGATGGGCGTCACCGGCGCCGAGGCGGCGCGCGCCCTGCTCGACGCCTACGGCCTGCGGCGGGTGCGGATCGAGCCGGCGCCCGGCGCCCTGACCGACCACTACGACGGGCAGGCGCGGGTGCTGCGGCTCTCGGCGCCGGTGGCGATGGAGCGCAGCGTCGCCGCGCTCGGCATCGCCGTCCACGAGGTCGCGCACGCCTTCCAGGACGCCGAGGGCAGCCTCGCCTACCGGCTGCGCCAGGCGGTGGGCGGGCCGCTGGCCGCGATGGCGCCGTGGTCCGGCTTCATCCTCATCGGCGGCCTCTGGTTCGGGATCCCGCTGATGATCTTCCTGTCGATCGCCTACGTCGCCGGGCTGGTGCTGTTCGCCCTGGCGACGCTGCCGGTCGAGCTCGGTGCGAGCGTCCGCGCGCTGCGGATGCTGCAGGCGAGCGGGCTGACCGACGCCGCCGAGACCGGAGCGGTGCGGCGCGTCCTGGGCGCGGCCGCGCTCACCTACCTCACCGGGCTGCTGCGCCAGATCGGGTTCTTCTGCGCGCTGGTGCTGGTGTTCGGCGCCCCGCGTGACGTGGTGATGTGAGGCGGCCCGGGGCGCCGGGCCGCCGCCCGCGGGCGGCCGCTCAGCCGGCCAGCTTCGGCGAGCGCCACTCGGCCGCCAGCCGCTGCGACAGGTGGCCGACCAGCTCGTCGATCGCCACCCGCTCCTGCTCGAGCGTGTCGCGGTCGCGCACGGTGACCGTGTTGTCCTCCAGCGACTGGTGGTCGATCGTCACGCACCACGGGGTGCCGATCTCGTCCTGGCGGCGGTAGCGGCGGCCGATCGAGCCGGACTCGTCGTACTCGCTCTGCATCACGCCGCGCAGCTTCCGGTGCACCTCGCGCGCCAGCTCCGGCTGGCCGTCCTTGCGCACCAGCGGCAGCACCGCGACCTTCACCGGCGCGAGCTTCGGGTGCAGCTTCAGCACGGTGCGCTTCTCGCCGTCGACCTCCTCCTCGTCGTAGGCGTCGACGAGGAACGCGAGCGTGGCGCGGTCGGCGCCGGCCGCCGGCTCGATCACGTGCGGGATGTACCGCTCGCCGGAGGCCTGGTCGAAGTACTCCAGCTTCTCGTTGGAGAACTTGCTGTGCTGGGTGAGGTCGAAGTCGCCGCGGTTGGCGATGCCCTCCACCTCCGACCAGCCGATCGGGAACAGGTACTCGATGTCGGCGGTCGCGGACGAGTAGTGGCTCAGCTCGTCCTTGTCGTGGTCGCGCAGGCGCAGGTGGTCGGGACGGATGCCCAGGTTCACGTACCAGTTGAAGCGCTCTTGCCGCCAGTACTCGTACCAGCGGTCGGCCTCGTCCGGCGGCACGAAGAACTCCATCTCCATCTGCTCGAACTCGCGCGTGCGGAAGATGAAGTTGCCGGTGGTGATCTCGTTGCGGAACGACTTGCCGACCTGGGCGATGCCGAAGGGCGGCTTCTTGCGCGAGGTCTGCAGCGCGTTCTTGAAGTTGATGAAGATGCCCTGCGCGGTCTCGGGACGCAGGTAGGCGACCGAGGCGGTGTCCTCGACGGGCCCGACGTGCGTCTTGAACATCAGGTTGAACTGTCGCACCTCGGTGAAGTCGTGGCGCCGGTCCTCGGTCTTGGGCAGGTTCGCCTTCGCCGGGCAGATCTCGTCGGGGTCGACGTGGTCGGCGCGGAAGCGCTGCTTGCAGCTGCGGCAGTCGACCAGCGGGTCGTTGAAGCCCGCCACGTGCCCGGAGGCCTCCCACACCTTCGGGTGCTGGAGGATCGCCGAGTCCAGGGCGATGATGTCGTCGCGCTCGCCGATCATCGCCTGCCACCAGGCGTTCTTGACGTTGGTCTTCAGCAGGACGCCGTAGTGGCCGTAGTCGTAGGTCGAGCCCAGCCCGCCGTAGATCTCGCTCGACGGGAAGATGAAGCCGCGCCGCTTGCAGAGCGCGACGATCTTGTCCATGGTCACGACGTCTTCGGTGGGCACGGGCGGCACTCTAGCCGGGCGCCCGCGCCGACCGCCCCGGCCCGGACATCCGCGCGAGCCACGGCGCGCGGCCGATGCGGCCGGGTGACGGGCAGCGACGCGCGGCCCCGGTGCCCGCGCCGCCGCGGGGCCGGGCGGGATTGGCACTCCTATACTGAGAGTGCCAATGCCGATCTACGAGTACCGTCGCCCGGACGGCACGACGTTCGAGGTGATGCAGTCGATCACGGACGAGCCGCTCACCAAGGATCCGGAGACGGGCGTCCCGGTCGAACGCGTGCTGCATGCACCCGCCATCCACTTCAAGGGCAAGGGCTTCTACAACACCGACTACGGCACCCGCAAGCGCAACCGCGAGCTGAAGCAGTCCGCGGAGTCCGGCGCCGAGAAGCACGAGGCAGAGAGCAAGGCGAAGTCCGAGAAGAAGGACGCCGCGGCCTCGTCGTCCGGCTCCAAGAAGGACTGACGCCCGTCGGCCCGCCCGCGCCACGTCGCGATGCGGGCCGACGACCTCCCGGCGCGAGCCGCCTAGCCGCGCAGGAAGCGCTTAACCTCGCTCCGGACCTCGGCCTGCGAGACCGTCAGGCCGACGCCCCCGCCGGGGGTGGCGGCGGTCCCGGACGGCTTCAGCACCCGCGGCCGCGGCGAGCTGCTGGTGACCAGGGCGCCGAAGACGCCCAGCAGCGTCGGGCCGCTCATGTCCGAGCGCAGCGCCTTCGGCGTCGTCCAGGCGATCAGCGGCAGGCGGACGAACGCGCCCGGCGAGAGCATCCGCCGCTTCATCGCCGACAGCAGCTTCTGCTGGCGGCGGGCGCGCGACAGGTCGGACTCGTTCGGGTTGCAGAGGTTCTTGCGCGTGCGCGCGAGCGCCAGCGCCTGCTTGCCGTCGATGTGCGTCTTGCCGGCGCGCAGCCGCAGCGTGTAGCCGCCGTTGCGGAAGCCGCCGTTGATGCGCGACACCACGCAGCCGCCGCGGTAGGTGACGCCGCCCATCGCGTCGATCAGCGGCGGGAAGTTCTCGAAGTTGACCTCGATGACGTGGTTGATCCGCAGCCCGAGGAACTGCTCGATCGTCTGCACCGCCAGCTCGGCGCCGCCGTACGCGTAGGCCGCGTTGATCTTGTCGCGGCCGTGGCCGGGGATGTCCACGATCGTGTCGCGCGGGATCGACAGCCGCGCGCTCGCGCCGCCGCCGACGCGCATCAGCAGGATCGAGTCCGAGCGGCTGCCGCTGCTCTGCGCGCCCGGCTCCTTGGAGTCCTTCGGCCGCTCGTCGGAGCCCAGCACGAGGATCGTGTTCGCGCTGGTGAGCGGGAAGCCGGCGCCGCCCAGGTCGGCGTCGACGCTCTGCTGGTGGATCTGGGCGGAGATCAGGAAGACGACCAGCGACAGCGCGACCCAGCCGACGATCGCCGTCAGCGCCCAGCGCAGCACCCGCCCGCCGGTGACGTCGCGCGGCAGGCGGGGGCGCGGCAGCCGCCGGCCCGGCCCGGGGTCGGCGCCCGGCGGCGAGGGCGGCCGCCCGCCGGGCCCCCGGCCGCCTCCGGCGAGGTCGGCCAGCGAGGTGCCCGGGGGCGGGTCGCGGCGCAGGAACCGCGGCGCGGCGCGGTACTTGCGGTAGGGCGGAGGCGGCTCGGATGGGTCGTTCATCCACCGAGTAGGGTGACGAACCGTGGCTTCCGGCTGCGTCATCGGCGTCGACCTGGGCGGAACGACGCTGCTGGCCGGGGCGGTCGACGCCGACCTGGAGGTTCGTCACCGGGCGCGACGCGTCGTCGCCGGCACTAGCGACGCCGAGACGCTGCTGAAGACCCTCGCCGACGCCGTCGACGAGACGCGGCGCGCGGTCGGCGGCCGGGTCGACGCGGTCGGCTTCGGCATCCCGTCGGTGGTCGACCAGCGGGCGGGGCGGGCGCTCGCCACCGTGCACCTGCCGCTGCAGGACGTCCCGTTCCGCGACGCGATGGAGGAGCGGCTCGGCGCGCCGGTCGTCGTCGACAACGACGCCAACGCCGCGCTGCTCGCCGAGCTGCGCCACGGGGCGGCGCGCGACGCGCGGGTGGCGGCGATGCTGACGGTCGGCACCGGGATCGGCGGCGCGATCGCGGTCGACGGGCGGCTCGTCCGCGGCGTCGGCGGCGCCGCCGGCGAGTTCGGGCACACGGTCGTCGACCCCGAAGGCCCCCGCTGCGGCGGCGCCTGCCCGAACCGCGGCTGCCTGGAGACGCGCGCCTCGGCGCCCGCGCTGCGCGCCGAGGCGCGGCGGCTGGCGGAGGAGCGGCCCGACTCGGCGCTCGGCCGGGCGCTGGCCGCGCGCAGGGAGCTGGACGGCCCGCTGGTCTGCGAGCTGGCGGAGGGCGGCGACCACGCCGCCCGCGAGGCGTTCGAGCGGATCGGCGCCTGGCTCGGGATCGGGATCGCCAACGTCGTCAACATCCTCAACCCGGAGGTGGTGGTGATCGGCGGCGGCGTGTCGGCCGCCGGAGAGCTGCTGATCGGGCCCGCCCGCCGTGCGGCCGCCGAGCGCGCGCTGCGCCCGCCGCTGGCGCAGGCGCGGATCGTCGGCGCGCGGTTCGGCGCCGAGGCGGGCATGATCGGCGCCGCGTTGATGGCCATGGAGAGGGGGAGATGAGCGGACAGCCCGCACGCCTGGTGATCTGCCCGACGCCGATCGGCAACCTCGAGGACGTGACGCTGCGCGTGTTGAGCGCGCTGCGCGAGGCGGACGTGATCGCGTGCGAGGACACGCGCCGCACGCGCGTGCTGCTCGACCGCTACGGCGTCTCGGCGCCGACGGTCAGCTACCACGAGCACAACGAGCGCGAGCGCGCCGCCGAGCTGGTGAAGCGGATGCAGGCGGGGGAGACGGTCGCGCTGGTCAGCGACGCGGGCATGCCGCTGGTCAGCGACCCGGGCTTCGTGCTCGTCCAGGCGGCGGTTGCGGCCGGCATCGGAGTAGAGGTCCTGCCCGGCCCGTCGGCGGTGCTGACCGCGCTCGTCGCCTCCGGCCTGCCGGCCGCCTCGTGGCGGTTCGTCGGCTTCCTGCCGCGCAAGCGCGGCGAGCTGGAGCGGCTGTTCCGGGAGGCGCGCGAGACGCTGGTCGCGTTCGAGTCGCCGAAGCGGGTCGGCGCCGCGCTGGCGGCGCTGGCGGCGGTCGACCCCGACCGGCAGGCTGCCGTCTGCCGCGAGCTGACCAAGGTCCACGAGGAGGTCGTGCGCGGCACCGCCGCCGAGCTGGCCGAGCGCTACGCCGCCGAGGAGCCGCGCGGCGAGATCGTGCTCGTCGTCGGCCCCGGCGACGAGGAGAGGGCCGACTTCGACCGGGCGCTGCAGGCGCTCGAGCGGCTGGTGGAGACGGGCGCCAAGCCGCGGCCCGCCGCCTCGGTGATCTCCGAGCTGACCGGCGTGAGCGCCAACGATCTGTACCGGGCGCTCACAGAACGCTGACGGCTTCGTGCCGATTTGGTGAAGACGCTTGGCGGCGGCGCGGACGCGCCCTACGGTCGCCGGCCGTGTCCCGCCTTCCTGCCCCAGGGGTCCTGGTCTCCGCCGCCGCGCTCGCCCTCGCCCTCCCGGGCGTCGCGGCGGCGGAGGAGGGCCGCTGGCGGCATCCGCTGCCCGGCGCCGAGCTCGTCGGTGCGTTCGACTTCGACCGCGGCACCCCGTACGCGGGCGGGCAGCGGCGCGGCATCGACCTGCGCGGCAAGCCGGGTGAGACGGTGCGCGCCGCCTGCTCCGGCCGCGTCGCCTACGCCGGTCGCATCCCCGGCCGCGGGCTGGGCGTGACCGTCCGCTGCGGCGCGCTGCTCGCCACCCACCTCGGCCTCGGTGCCACGTCGGCGCGCGCCGGCGCCCCGGTCGCCGCGGGCGCGCCGATCGGGCGGCTCGGCGCCTCAGGCGTGCTGCGGCTGGGGGCGCGGCGCGCCGGCGAGCCGCACGGCTACGTCGACCCCGAGACGCTGCTCGACGGCCCGGCCGAGCCGCCGCCGACGGCGCCCCCGGCCGGCCTCCGCCCGCGTCCGCGACCGGCGCCCGAGCCGGTCGGCACCCGCCCCGTGCGGCGTGCGCCCGCCTCCGCGCCAGCTGCCGTCCCCGCGCCCGCGTGGGCGGGCGTCGCGCTGCTTCTCGCCGCCGGATCGGGCGGTGCGGTCGGCGTCCGGCGTCGCCGCGCACGCCGGGCTGCGAGCGCAGCGCTCGCGGGCCGGTAGCCTCCGCTGGCGCATGTCGTCCTTCTACGTCACGACGCCGATCTACTACGTCAACGCCGCGCCGCATCTCGGTCACGCGTACACGACGATCGCCGCGGACGTCATGGCCCGGCATCACCGCCAGCGCGGCAGCGACGTGTTCTTCCTCACCGGCACCGACGAGCACGGCGAGCCGGTCGCGCTGGCGGCCGAGGCGCAGGGCATCTCGCCGCGCGAGCTGGCCGACCGCAACGCCGAGCGGTTCAAGGCGCTCGCGCCGCAGCTCGACGCCACCAACGACTTCTTCATCCGCACCTCGGACGCCGAGCACGTCAAGGCCGTCCAGGACGTGCTCAGCCGGGTGCGCGACAACGGCTACGTCTACCTCGGCACCTACGAGGGCTGGTACTGCCCCCGCTGCGCGGACTTCAAGTCCGAGAGCGAGATCGTGGAGGGCAACCGCTGCCCGATCCACCTCATCGAGCTCACCCGGGAGCAGGAGGAGAACTACTTCTTCAAGCTGTCGGCCTTCCAGGGGCGGCTCGAGACGCTGTATGAGGAGCGGCCCGACTTCGTCGGCCCCGACGCGCGCCGCAACGAGGCGCTGTCGTTCATCCGCTCCGGGCTGCAGGACGTCTCGCTGACGCGCGCCAAGCTCACCTGGGGCGTGCCCGTCCCCTGGGACGAGGGCCACGTCTTCTACGTCTGGTTCGACGCGCTGCTCAACTACTACACCGCGCTCACCTACGCGCGGCCGGGCGAGGACCTCGTCGAGCGCTTCTGGCCCGCCGACGTCCACCTCATCGCCAAGGACATCCTCAAGTTCCACTGCGTGTTCTGGCCGGCGCTGCTGATGGCCGCCGACCTGCCGCTGCCCAAGCGCGTCTTCGTCCACGGCTACCTGCTCATGGACGGCCACAAGATGTCCAAGTCGCTGGGCAACGTGCTCGACCCGTTCGCCGTCATCGACCGCTACGGGTCGGACGCGCTGCGCTACTACCTGCTGCGCGACGTCACCTTCGGCCAGGACGGCTCGGTGTCCACCGCCGACTTCGAGGCGCGCTACGAGGCCGAGCTGGCCAACGACTTCGGCAACCTCGCCAGCCGCACCATCAAGATGGTGCTGCGCTACCGCGACGGCGCCGTGCCGCAGGTCGAGCTCGACAAGGACATCGCCTCCGAGTTCGAGGGGCTGGTCGAGCGCGTCTGCGAGCTGATCGACCGCCAGGACCTCACGAACGCCCTGGTGGAGATCTGGAAGCGCGTGCAGCGGCTCAACCGCTACGTCGACGAGCAGGCGCCGTGGAAGCTCGCCAAGGAGGAAGGGCGCGCCGCCGACCTCGACCGGGCGCTCGCCACCCTGATCGAGGGCCTGCGCGTCGTCGGAGTGCTGCTCTCGCCGTACATCCCCGAGCGCGCCGGCCGCCTGCTGGAGGCGCTCGGCCGCACCGACCTGTCGCTCGAGAACGCCCGCTTCGGCGCGCTCGTGCCCGAGCGCGTCAGCGACCTGGAGCCGCTGTTCCCCAAGCCCCAGCCGCAGGCGTCGTGATCGACTCGCACACCCACCTGGACTCCTGCGCCCCCGACGACGCCGAGCTCGTGCGCGCGGCGGTCGAGGCGGGGGTCAACCGGATCCTCACCGTCGGCACCGACGCGGCCAGCGGACGCGCCGCGCTCGCCGCCGCCGAGGCGTTCCCGCAGGTGTACGCCGCGATCGGCCAGCACCCCCACTACGCGACCGGCTTCGACGACGTCACCCTCGCCGAGCTGCACGCGCTCGCCGACCACCCGCGCTGCCGCGCGATCGGCGAGACGGGGCTCGACTACTTCCGCGACCGGGCGCCGCGCGCCGACCAGATGCGCGCGTTCGAGGGCCAGATCGAGCTGGCGCGTGCGACCGGCAAGCCGCTGGTGATCCACACCCGCGCGGCCGACGACGACACGATCGACGTGCTGCGCAAGCGCGCCGACGGCATCCGCGTGATCCTGCACTGCTTCTCGATGCCCGACCGGCTCGAGGAGTGCCTGGACGCCGGCTGGTACATCTCGTTCGCCGGCCACGTCACCTACCCCAAGAACGAGGCGCTGGCGGCCGCCGCCGAGCGCGTCCCGGACGACCGCCTGCTGGTGGAGACCGACGCGCCGTACCTGACCCCGCAGCCGGTGCGCAAGGAGCGCAACCAGCCCGCCTACGTGGTCCACACCGCGCGCTTCCTCGCCGAGCGCCGCGGCCAGAGCTACGAGGAGCTGGAGGCCGCCGTCGAGCGCACGGCCGCAGAGCTCTTCAACTGGTGACCGCTCCGCCGCGCCAGTCGCTCCCCGAGCAGCCCAGCCTGCGCCGGCTGAAGGCCTACGGCGTGCGACCGAAGCGCGACCTCGGCCAGAACTTCCTCATCGACTCCAACATCCTGGGCGTCATCGAGCGCGCCGCCGAGCTGCGCGAGGACGACGTGGTGCTGGAGATCGGCGGCGGGCTGGGGGTGCTGTCCGAGCACCTGGCGCCGCGCTGCGCCCACCTGCACGTCATCGAGGTCGACCGCGCGCTCGAGCCGCCGCTGCGCGAGGCGCTCGAGCCGTTCGACAACGTGACGCTGCACCTGGCCGACGCGATGGAGCTCGACTTCGCGGCGCTCGATCCCGAGCCCACCGCCGTCGTCGCCAACCTCCCCTACAACATCGCTGCTTCCGCGATCCTGAAGACGATCGAGGAGCTGCCGCGCGTGGACCGCTGGGTGGCGATGGTGCAGAAGGAGGTCGGCGAGCGCCTGGCCGCCAAGGCCGACACCGACGCCTACGGCGTGCCGAGCGTGCTCGCCCAGCTCGCCTGCGAGGTGCGCGTCCACCGCGCCGTCTCGCGCACCATCTTCTTCCCGGTGCCGAACGTCGACTCCGTGCTGGTGGCGCTGCACCGCACCGGCCCGGCGGCGCCGGCCGCGCTGCGCGCCTTCGTGCAGGGCGCATTCGCCCACCGCCGCAAGGCGCTTGCCCGCTCGCTCGAGCTGTGGGCCAAGGAGCACCGCGGCCGCGGCGGGCGCCGGGCCGACCCCAGGACGGTGCGCGAGCGCGCGCGGGTCGCGCTGGCCGAGATGGGGATGCCCGTCGACGCGCGCGCGGAGAAGCTCTCCCCCGAGGAGCTGCGCGAGCTGTGGCGACGGGTCGAAGAGGAAGAGCGATGAGGCTGCAGACCGCCGCGCCGGCCAAGATCAACGTCTGCCTGTACCTGGGCCCGACCCGCGAGGACGGCCGCCACGAGCTGGTCAGCGTCATGCAGTCGGTGTCGCTCGCCGACCGACTCCTCCTCGAGGAGGCCGACGGCGAGGTCGACGTCGTCGAGTGCCCCGGCGTCGAGGGCGACAACCTGGTCTCCGCGGCGATCGCCGCCTTCCGCGCGCGCACCGGCTGGGACGGCCCGCCGGTGCGCATCGTCATCGAGAAGCGGATCCCGGTCGCCGCCGGGATGGCGGGCGGCTCGGCCGACGCGGGCGCCGCGCTGCGGCTGCTGGCGCAGTACTCGGGGCTGGGCGACCAGGAGGAGCTGCTGGAGATCGCGGCCGGGCTCGGCGCCGACGTGCCCGCCCAGGTGCGGCCCGGGCGGGTGCTCGCCACCGGCGCCGGCGAGCGGCTTAGGCGGGTGCCGGGCGTGCCGCCCTACTCGGTGGTGGTCGTGCCGTCCGACCGCGGCCTGTCGACCGCCGAGGTGTACGCCGAGGCCGACCGCCTGGGCCTGCCGCGCGACGCCGAGGGGCTGCGCGAGGCGCTGGAGGCGGTGGAGGCCGGCCTGCCCGACCTGCCCGACGAGCTGTGCGTCAACGAGCTCGAGCCGGCGGCGCTGTCGCTGCGGCCCGACCTCGAGGCGACGATCGGGCGCCTCGGCGCCGACGGCGCCGACGTGGCGATGGTGTGCGGCAGCGGCCCGACCGTGATCGGCCTGTTCCGCGACGACGATGCCGCCCGCGAGTGCGCCGCGGGCTTGCCTCAGGCGCTGATCGCGCGGCCCGTCGGCCCCCACGTCGGGGAGGTGACGTGAAGCCCGTGCCGATCGCGGGCGCGGTCGCGCTCGCGGTGCTGCTGTGGCTGCAGCGCAGGAAGCTCGAGACGACGCTGAAGGCCGGCGGGGCGGTGGCGGTCGCCGGCCTGCTCGTCTACGGCAGCGGCGTCATCCAGCTCCCCGACATCAAGGGCGTCGTCGAGGACCTCGGCCGCACGCTCGGCAACTGGACCTACCTGGTCGTCGGCCTGATGGCGTTCCTAGAGACCGGCGCGTTCGTCGGGCTGATCGCTCCCGGCGAGACGTTCATGGTGTTCGGCGGCGTGGTCGCCGGCCAGGGGATCGTCTCGCTGGTGGCGCTGATCGGGATCGCGTGGGCGGCGGCGGTCGCCGGCGACGCGGTCAGCTTCTTCGCCGGGCGCCGGCTCGGCCGTGCGTTCCTGATCAGGCACGGGCCGCGCGTGCAGATCACCGAGGAGCGCGTGCGGATGGTCGAGGAGTTCTTCGACCGCCACGGCGGAAAGGCGGTGGTGCTGGGCCGGTTCATCGGGATCGTGCGCGCCGTCAACCCGTTCCTGGCCGGCTCATCGGGGATGGCGTTCGGGCGCTTCCTCCCGTACTCGATCATCGGCGCGGGCGCGTGGGCGACGATCCTGCTCGTCCTCGGGTTCATCTTCTGGCACAGCTTCGACGAGGTGCTGGAGTACGCCGAGCGCGGCGCGTGGGCGCTCGGCACGCTGATCGCGGTGGTCGTGGGGCTGGTCTGGGCCCACCGCCACTTCCGCGTGCCGGAGAACCGGGAGGCGTTCGCCGCCCGCGTCGACGAGCTGCTCGACCGGCCGGCGCTGCGGCCGGTGGCGCGCGTGGTGCGACCGCTGTGGCACAAGACGCGCGGCCCGCGGCGGTTCGTGTGGAACCGGGTCACGCCGGGCGACCTGGGGCTGGAGCTGACCACGCTGCTGGCGGTGCTGGCGGTCGGCTCGTTCGCGTTCGGCGCTTACGCGATCGAGCTGCTCGAGGGCACGACGGTCACCCCGGGCGACCAGCGGGCGTTCGTGATCGCCGATGACCTGCGCGCCGCCTGGCTGACCGACGTCGCCAAGATCGTCACCGAGCTCGGCTCGTTCGCGGTGGTGGCGCCGGTGGTGGCCGTCTGCGCGCTGGCGCTGGTCGTGCGGCGGCGCTACGGCGAGGGGATCGTGCTGGCGCTCGGCCTGCCGCTCACGCTCCTGCTTGTGCACCTCGCCAAGAACCTGATCGACCGGCCGCGGCCGACCGGCGCCCTGGTGGACACGATGGGCATGAGCTATCCGTCGGGGCACGCCGCGTACGCGACGGCGTGGCTGGTGATCGCGATCCTGGTGGGGCGCGTCGGGCTCGCCTGGCGGACGGCGGCGGTGGCGGTCGCCTCCGCGGTGGTCGTGCTCGTCGCCGCCACCCGCGTTTACCTGCGGGCTCACTACCTCTCGGATGTCATCGGCGGCGTCGGCCTGGCGGCGTCGGTGTTCGCCGTCGTGGGGATGGCCGTCTTGGTCGTCGCTCACCTGCGTAACAATGGGCGCCGGACGCCATGAGCAACGAGTCCACGATCTACCTCGTCGCGACGTGCTGCGCGGTCTTCGCGCTGGCCGCGTACGTGGCGTTCATCCTGGTGCCCGCCTGGACGGCGTACTCGCGCCTGTGGGAGCGCCTGGCGGCCGCCGTGCTGAGCCTGTACGTGCTGGTGGCGTTCGCCGCCGTCGGCGTGGTCGGGGGCGCGGCGATCGTCTGGTTCTGGGATCGCCTATAGCAACGGCGCCGTTTTCCGCCGCACGGGTCCGCCCCTAGACTTCTGCGTATGTCCACACCGGCCCCTCGGGCGCCGGCGGACGGTCTCGATGCCCTGAGCGCGATCACCGATGCGGTGGAGTCCGGAGCCGGGCTTCCGGAGGTCGTCCGCGCGGCGGCCCGTGCGCTCGACGCCAGCCTGGCGGTCGCCGACCGCTGGGGCGGTGTGCTTGCCGTCGCGGCGCGCTCGTCGGCGGACGAGCGCAGCCTGCTGGCCGGGGCCGAGGGCGTGGAGATCATCGACCTGCGCGTCGCCGACGACTTCGTCGGGCGGCTGCGGATGCGGCAGGCGTCGGACGCGGAGCCACCCGCGCCGGCGCTGAAGCGGATCGTCACCGCCCTGATCGCCTCCGAGGTGCAGCGGGTGCGCGCTCCGGCGCACGCCTCGGCGGAGGCGGTGGCCGAGTTCTTCGAGGAGCTGCTCGACCACCGGATCACGGACGAGGCGCGGCTGTCGGAGCACGCGGCGCGGATGGGCGTCGACCTGGGCGCGGGGGCGTCGATCGTGGTCGTGCGGGCGCGCGTCCACGTGCCGGTGGAGGAGGGCTGGCGCGAGCGGGTGGCGGCGACCGCCGCCCGCGGGGCGCGCACGGTGATCAGGGAAGCGCTCGCGGCGCCGTCTCCCCGGGTGGACCCGGACGGCGCGGAGATCCTGGTGCTGCTGCCGGGCGGCGAGGCCGAGGCGGCGGCGCGCGCGGTGGAGGCGATGCTGCGCGAGCTGCGCGGCTCGCTGGCGGGCCACTCGTTCGCGCTGGGGCGCAGCCGGGTGGCGAGGACGCCGGCGGAGCTGACGCGCGCGGTGCCGGAGGCGCTGCTGGCGGCGAACGTGGCGGCGGCGGGGTCGGGCGACCCGAACGACCCGGCGGAGGACCGGGTGCTGGCGTTCGAGGAGACCGGCGCCTACAGGTTGCTGCTGCCGGCGATGACCGAGGACCCGGGCGAGCTGCAGCGCTTCTACCAGGAGACGATCGCGCCGCTGGTGGCCTACGACGAGCAGTACGGCACCGACCTAGTGCGCACCGTCGAGACCTACCTGGAGGTCGACGGCAACGTGGCGGGCGCGGCGCAGCGGCTGTACACGCACCGCCACACGGTCCGCTACCGGCTGGAGCGCGTGCGCGACCTGACGGGCCTGGACGTGAGCTCCAGCGACGGCCGCGAGCGGCTCAGCCTCGGCCTGAAGGCGATGCGCGTGCTCGGCATCGCCGCCCGCACCGGTCCGTCGGCCGAGGGCTAGGCGCGGGCGCGCCGCGGCGGAGGTGGCGGGCGCGCGCGTCGCCGCGTCTGCGTGTCGTCGGGCTGTCGCTATGCGACAACCGCGCGCCACGGAGGCGCTGCGACCCGGGGCTTGGCGAGCTTCGCTCCCATAGCGGGCGAAACTCGCCAAGCGTTCCCGCCACCGAGCCCGACAGGGCCGCCCCGTTCGCGTGAGCCGCCTTTCCTAGGCCAAACGTCCAGGTAGGCGAGCGGTGACGCGCCGGCTTCCGGCGGGCGAGGGGAGTGAATGCCCTGGTCGCAGCCATGTCACCGGAATCCCGACCTACACGTATGGCTACGAACAGGGGGGTTGGGCAGCGTCGGCGTCAGGCCGATAGGACGAGTAGCTGCCATCTCTTCGCAGAGATCCTTGATGCGTCCCCGCGTCCATCCCCATCTCGTCGCCGCCGCCGGCGCCACCGCTGCGCTGGCGCTCATCGGCACCGGTGCGGTCGTCCTTCAGGGGACGGTCTTCGACTTCCAGCAGTGGCCCAAGGCGGCCGTCGACCGGATCGATCGGATCGACCTGCCCGAGCCGGCCGACCAGGCGATCGGCAACGCCGTGCGCGTCCTGCGGGGCGGGAGCGCCGAGGGGGGCGGCGGCATCACCGCGCTCGCCCTGGCGGTGCCCGCCCCCGGCCCAGCAGGCTCGAGCGATGGCGGCGCTCCGGCCGTGGTCCTGCCCGGCCCGCTCGGCCGCTCCGTCGGTGACGACGGTGACGGCGGCGGGGCCGCCGGGATCGACGGCGCCGCCTTCAGCGTCGGCTTCGCCCCGACCTCCGAGCTCGACGGCGTCGAGCGGCCCGACCTGCCCGGCTCCGGCGCCGTCCGCGGCACGCGCCGGCCGACCGTCCTCGACACCGACGGCGACGGCATCCCGGAGGCCGCGGGCCGTCCCGACGGCGGGACCTCGCGCGTCACGCGCGATCCCACGTCGGCCGTCTCCAACGACGGGCGCTCGCGCGGCAGCGGGTTCCGCGCCGACCCGGTCCCGGCGCCCGACCCGATGGCGATCGACACCGACGGCGACGGGCTGCCCGACCTGCTCGAGCTCCAGCTCGGCACCGACCCGCTCAACCCCGACACCGACGGCGACGGCGTGCACGACGGCGACGAGGTCGCCGCGGGCACCGATCCGCTCAACCCGCCGCCGGTCGAGCCGGAGCCGGAGCAGCCGCCGGTGGAGCAGCCGGTCGAGCCGCCGGCGGACCAGCCGCCCGACCCGGAGTCCGACGATCCGTCCCATCCGCCGGCGGAGCAGCCGCCGGGGCCCGAGCCCGAGGAGCCGACCGCGCCGCCGCAGAAACAGCCGCCGGAGCCCGAACCCGAGGAGACGGTCGCGCCGTCGTCGAAGCGGCAGTCCGAGCCGGAGCCGCAGGATCCGCCTGCATCCGAGCCCAAGCCGGAGCCGCAGCCGCCGGCCGATCTGCCTGCGCCCGCGCCGGAGCCCCAGCCCCAGGCGCAGCCCGCTTCGGAGCCCGCTCCCGAGCCGGACCCGGCGCCGCAGCCCGAGCCCGATCCGGCTCACGATCCGGCGGCGCAGGGCGGCGAGGCACAGGCTCCCCGCGCATAGCAGCGTAGGATCCGCGCCCATGGCGGGCGTGGAACCGGCGACAGATCGGGCGGGCGGCCGCGCCGCTTCCCTGCCCGTGCGGCGTGGCTGAGCAAGCCGCCCCGACGCCCCTGGCCGTCGTGCTCGACGCGCTGGCCGCCCCGCCGGACCCCGCCTTGCGGGCCGCGCTCGGGCCGCGCCGCCACGACGAGCTGCGGGAGCTGCTGCGCGAGCGGGCGCGCGCGTTCGCGCGGCAGGTGGCCGGGGGAGGCGAGCCGCGGCCGGTCGGCACGGTCGAGGCGCTTGCCGCCATGGTGGCCGAGCGCTCCGGGCCGCTGGTGGCGGTCGCGCCCGACGTTCCCGGCCTCGACGAGGCGCTCGCGGAGAACGTGCGCGAGGACCTGGCCGCCGGGATCGCGGTGTCGGTCGCGCTCGCCGGGGAGGGGCGCCCCTACCTAGTCGCGCTCGCCGAGCCGCGGACCGAGCTGATCGCCGCGATCGACGGCGGCATCGAGGCGCTGGGTCGCGCCGCGGCGGGGCTGGGAGGCGAGCTGGGGATGCTGCGCGCCGAGCGACGGCTCGCGACCGTCGGCGACGCGCGGTCGCTGCTGGCCGACCCCATCACGCCCGCCGGGCTGCGCGACCTGCTGTCGGTCCTCGGCTAGGCGCGTCGAGAGCCGTCTCGCCTTGCCCGCCCTCCGCGATCCCGAGCTCGCGCTCGTACCGGCGCACCCACTTGCGCACCGCGTTGTCGCTCACCCCGTAGCGCCGCCCGACCGCCGACCAGCCGAGCGCGCGCACCTCGCGGATGAGCTGCTGGTAGGGCGGCCGGTCGACACGGCGCAGGTCGGGGCGCGCGACGTTCCGGCGTGACTCGTGGAAGCACCGCAGCGAGCAGTACTTGTTGGCGCGCGGCTTCAGCACGGCGCCGCAGCCTCGGCAGTGGCGGATGGTCCGCTGCTGCTTGCCGCAGTGAGTGTCCAACGTCGCGGCGCAGTTCGGGCAGACGATCCGCAGGTTCTCGAGGCGGTTGTCGTCACCGATCCCGTTGATGTGGTCGAGGATCAGCGACATGCGACGGCCGTGCCAGATTTCGCCCTGGCCACACAGCTCGCAGCGGCGCTCCTTGTAGCCCTCCTCATAGAGCCGCTCCTTGAGCAGCCCGCGGTGGTACGTGGAATGCGGGACCAGGACCTCCGAGAGCGGTCTGCGCCGGCGCCGTCTGCGGGCCAAGGCGGCGCGCGACGCGGCGCTCGGGTCGAAGTGATCGGTGGCAATGCCCCATCGCTCGGCGTATGCCCGCAGCGTCTTGATGTTGTCGCCGCCGGGGCGCATCCCGAGTCTGCGCAGCGCCTCGGCCCACGATCGCGACGCGGCGACCGCCTCTCGAGCCTCCTGTTCGCTGTAGCGCGGCGGCATGTGGCGAACGTATGTTCGCCACCGGACGGAACGCCGCTGAGGGGCCTCACTGGGGGGCGCGGACTCGAACCGCGAATGCCAGAACCAAAATCTGGAGTGTTGCCAATTACACCACCCCCCACCGGAGCGGCTCGGCCCACCCATTGTGGCGGACTCCGGACTCCGGAGCCATCTCTGGCTCTAGCCTTCGGCCCCGTGACTGCCTTCAACGTCGTCGTCATGGCCGCCGGGCAGGGAACGCGCATGCGCTCGGCGATCCCCAAGGTGCTTCACGAGCTGTGCGGGCGGCCGATGGTCGCCTGGCCGGTGCACGCGGCGCGCGAGGCGGGCGCGGAGCGCGTCGTCGTGGTCACCTCGCCGGACGTCGACCTGCGCTCGGCGCTCCCCGAAGGGACGCTGACCGCCGTCCAGCCCAATCCGGACGGGACCGGCGGCGCGGTCCGCGACGCGCTCCCGTCCCTGCAGGACGCCGACCCGAAGGCGCCGATCGTCGTCATCAACGGCGACGTGCCGCTGATCTCCGCCGAGGTCATCCGCGCCCTGGTCGCCGTCCACGTCGAGCGGGGCGCCGCCGCCACCGTCGCCACCACGCGCCTGGAGGACCCGACCGGATACGGCCGCATCGTCCGCGACGCCGACGGTCGCCTGAAGGCGATCGTCGAGACCAGGCGGCCCGAGGACGCCACCGAGGAGATCCTCGCCGTCGACGAGGTCAACGCCGGCATCTACTGCTTCGACCACGCCGCCCTGCAGGCCGCGCTCCCGCGCCTGACCACCGACAACGCCCAGGGCGAGCTGTACCTCACCCAGGTCGTCGACCTGCTGCACTCCGACGGCGCACTCGTGATCGCCCACGAGGTCGACGACCCCACGGTCGTGCTCGGCGTCAACGACCGCGTCCAGCTGGCGGAGGTGCGCGCCCACGCGCAGCGCCGCATCCACGAGGCGCACATGCGCGCCGGGGTGACGATCGTCGACCCCGCATCCACCCTGATCGACGTCGACGTCCGGATCGGCCGGGACACGGTGGTCGAGCCCTCCACCTGCCTGCGCGGCGCGACCGTGATCGGCGAGCGCGCCCACGTCGGGCCCGCCACCTCCGTCATCGACTCGCGGATCGGCGACGGCGCGGAGGTGCGCCACTCCTACCTGCAGGAGGCGACGCTGGAGGAGGGGGTGACGGTTGGCCCGTTCGCCTACCTGCGCCCCGGCACCGTCCTGCGCCGCGACGCCAAGGCGGGCACGTTCGTCGAGATCAAGAACTCGGACATCGGCGAGGGCACGAAGGTGCCTCACCTGAGCTACATCGGGGACGCCGACGTCGGCCCCGGCGCCAACCTCGGCGCCGCCACGATCACGGCCAACTACAACGCCAAGACGAAGGTCAAGTCGCGGACGGTGATCGGCGCGGGCGCCCGAACGAGCGTCGACACGACCCTGGTCGCGCCGGTCAAGATCGGTGAGCGCGCGTACACTGCGGCTGGCTCGGTGATCACGCAGGACGTTCCCGACGGTGCTCTGGGCGTCGCCCGGGAGCGGCAGCGGAACATCGAGGGATACGCGGACCGCTGACGACCCCCACATAGGCGCCGAATGAGCATCCAGATGCCGCTCCAGCCGTCGTCCGACGACCCTACGATGGGCGACGCCGTGTCGATCCCGCCGCAGACCGCGCCGATGGCCACCAGCCTCCCGCTCGACTACGGGAAGCGGCTGATGCTCTTCTCGGGGCGGGCGAACCCCGAGCTGGCGGCCCGCATCGCGGCCAAGCTCGGGGTGGACCTCGGCCCCGTCACGCTCAAGACCTTCAAGAACGGCGAGGTCTACTGCCGCTACGAGGAGTCGATCCGCGGCGCCGACGTCTTCGTCGTCCAGCCGATCTGCGGCAACCCGGAGACGGGGATCACCACCAACGACGCCCTGATGGAGCTGCTGGTGATGATCGACGCGGCGGTCGGCGCCTCCGCGCACCGCGTGATCGCCGTCACCCCCTGGTACGGCTACAGCCGCCAGGACAAGAAGTCCGCGCCGCGCGAGCCGATCTCCGCGCGCCTGGTGGCCCGCATGCTGGAGGCGGCGGGCGCCGACCGGGTCCTGACCATGGACCTGCACGCCGGCCAGGTGCAGGGCTTCTTCAACATCCCGGTCGACCACATGACGGCGCTCATGATGCTCACCCAGTACTTCCAGGATCTCCAGTTGGACGACCTGGTGGTGGTGGCGCCGGACGCCGGCCGCGTCAAGCTGAACAAGAAGTTCGCCTCGAAGCTGGGCGCCGAGCTGGCGATCCTCGACAAGGAGCGGCCGGCCCAGCAGGTCGCCGAGATCGGCTACGTGATCGGCGACGTGAAGGGCAAGACCGCGGTCCTGGTCGACGACATGATCGACACGGCCGGCACGCTGCGCGCGGCCGCCCAGACGGTCAAGGACGAGGGCGCCGCGCGCGTGTTCGCCGCCGCGACGCACCCGGTGTTCTCGGGCGCCGCCTACGAGAACCTGGCGGAGGCGGGCTTCGAGCGGATCGTCGTCACCGACACGATCCCGCTGCGGCCGGGCGCGCCGGACAACATCACCGTGCTCTCCTGCGCGGACCTGCTGACCGACTCGATCCGCCGGATCTTCACCGACGACTCGGTGTCCGAGGTCTTCGGCGGCGAGAACCAGCTCTTCTGACCCACCTCGGGGGCGAGCGGGGCGAGCGCTCTGACGTCAACCGCCGCGGCACTCCTGCAGGAACGGCTCGGGCTCACCGACGACGAGCTGCTGGCGGCGCTGGGCGCCGAGCCGCTGGAGGTGATCTCCGGCGAGCTGGACCACAAGCCGCAGCTCCCGATCCTGCTGGCGCTCACCGAGGAGGCAGCGCGCGAGGTGGCGCCGGCGGCGCTCAAGCGCTGGATGCGCACCGCCGGTCCGCACGGCCGCCCGATCGACCTGCTGCTCGCCCAGGACTACGGGGCGTTCGAGGAGGCGCTGGAGGACCTGCGCTCGCGCGGGTTCGTCGTGCGCGGCGGCGGGCAGGGCCGAGCGCCCGGGGGCGCCGGGCCCGGCTAGGAGCGCTTCTCGCCGGGCCAGACGCCGAACAGGTGGTTCCAGCTCGCGGCGCCGGCGCGGTTGACCGCGGCGCGCGTGACCTGGAACGTCGCGCCCTGGAGCGCGGCTGCGGTGAGCACCTTCGACCAGTCGGCCTCGCGCGTGGTGGGCGTCGGCGGATCCTCGTGGTCGACCATGCCCCAGACGACGCTGAACAGCCGCCGCGCCAGCAACCCGGCGAGCAGGCCGAGGACGATGCCGAACGGCTTGTAGGCGAGCTTCATGCCGCCAACCTACCCGCAGTCGACAGGCGTCGACGCGGGCGGTGGCGCGTTCGAGGATCCGCGACGGCGGCCGATCAAGCGGGTAGGGAAGAGGCCGGAGGAAAGCTCGTCGGAGGAGACCCGATGGACGAGTTCGAGCCGCACGAGGAGAGAGGCCGCCCGTCCGATCGGGACGGGCTCGCCGAGGATCTTCTGCGCCGCGCCCTGCTGGACCCGGAGCGCTCGGCGGCGGTGGCGATGCGGGTGCGCGGCCTGGCGCTGGCCGACACGCTGACGATCGTCTTCCACGGCCGGCGCGACCTGGGCACGATCCAGACCTACGTCGCCAACGGCGGCCACGGCGAGGGGGCGAAGCTGGGCGCCGGCGACCTGCTGCGCGTCCCGGTCGACCTCGACCTCGCCGACGCCGAGGGGCGCGACCAGGCGGAGCACGCCTACGCGGTCCAGGCGCGCACGCTGCGCGACGCGCTCCAGGCGGCCGACGCGGTGCTCTCGGTGTGGCGCGAGCCGCTCAGCGAGCTGGCGGGGTCGGAGGTGGAGGTGGACCGCTCGGTCGACCTGGACGTACCGGTGCCCGCCCACCGCCTGATGCCGGTGGCGCTGAAGGCGCCCGACCGGAGCATCACGGTCACGCCGGTGTGCGCGCCGCGCACGCTGGCCGAGGGCCTGCCGCCGATGGGGATCGCCTGCGTTCAGCAGGAGGTGGCGCACATCTACCCGCTGCCCAACGATCCGGAGGAGTGCCTCGAGGACTTCTGCGAGCGCGCCGCCGAGCACGCGGCGGAGACCGCCCGGCGCCTGGAGGCGCAGGAGCGCTCGGTGGAGCTGTTCCTGGAGCTGAACGACCCGGACGGCTTCCACGAGGCCGGCTGACCGGCTTGACGACTGGCGGCTCGGCTAGCCTGGCCGGACCGCGGCGTCGCGCGGGCAGGCAGGACCGTCCGCGGTTCGACCTCGCCGCGGCGCCGCATCGCTGACGTCCCCGACGTGTTCTCCCTCCGATGCTGCGACGTCTACTTGCGCTGACGCTCCTCGCCCTGTCGGTCGTCCCCGCCCAGGCCGCCGCGCAGACGGACGGCCTGAGCGACAAGCCGCTGTACGAGACCGGCTCGTCGGGCCGCTGGCTGGTGGGCGGCCAGTGGCTGTTCCGCCCGGATCCGGGGAACGCCGCCGCGACCCGGCAGATCATCAGCGGCGCGTCGCGGGCGGGCTGGACGCCGGTGACGGTGCCCCACGCCTGGAACGCCAAGGACCACAGCGACGCGTCGTTCGTCGGCGGCGTCGGCTGGTACCGCAAGGACTTCCGGCTGCCGTCCTCCTCGCGCCGGTTCTCCTGGGTGCTGCGCTTCGAGTCGGTGAACTACCGCGCCTCCGTCTACCTGAACGGCAAGCGGATCGGCAGCAACACGGGCGCCTACCTGCCGTTCGAGGTGCGGGTGCCGCCGAGCGCGCTGAAGCGGACCGGCGTCAACCGGCTGGTGGTCCGCGTCGACAGCCGTCGCAAGCCCTATGACTTCCCGCCGGCCCGCACCTCGGCCGCCGGCGACCTGGCGGGCGGCTGGTGGAACTACGGCGGCCTGTTGCGCGAGGTGTACCTGCGCCGCGTGGACCGCGTCGACATCACCTCGGTGTCGGTGCTGCCCGACCTGCCGTGCGCGCGCTGCGCCGCGACGGTGACCTGGCGCGCGACGGTCCGCAACGCCGACCGCCGCACCCAGCGCGTGAGCCTCACCGCCCGCCTGGGCCCGCGCACGGTGAGCATCGGCCGCGCCGCCGTCGGGCCGGGCGAGTTCCGCAGCTTTACCCGCCGCGTGCGGGTCGCGAGCCCGCGCCTGTGGTCGCCGACGCGACCCTACCTCTACAACACGTCGGTGAGCGCCCGGGTCGGCGACCGCACGGTGCAGACCTGGCGGGTGCGCACCGGCATCCGCCAGGTCAAGGTGGTGGGCGGGCGCCTGCACCTGAACGGCCGCCCGCTCAACCTGCGCGGCTTCGGCGTCCACGAGGACTCGCTGGAGAGCGGGTCCGCGATCGGCAACAACCTGCGCGAGCGTCAGATCCGCTGGGCGCGCGAGGCGGGCGCGCTGTTCCTGCGCAGCCACTACCCGCTGCACCCGTACTACTACGAGCGCCTCGACGAGCTGGGCATGCTCGCCTGGGCGGAGGTGCCGGTCTACCAGGTGCAGACCGAGTACCTGGCGCGCGCCACGGTCCGCCGCGCCGCGGTGAACGAGGTGGTGAAGATGGTGCAGAGCCGCCTCAACCACCCGTCGGTGATCATCTGGTCGATCGCCAACGAGCTGAGCTCACGGCCCGGCCCCGCGCAGGCCCAGTACATCAGCGCCGCGGTGCGGGCCGCCAAGGACTTGGATCCGACCCGCCCGGTCGGCCTGGCGGTCGCCGGCTACCCGGACGCCGGCTGTCGGGCCGAGTACGGGCCGCTGGACGTGGTCGGCATCAACGAGTACTTCGGCTGGTACGTCGGCCCGAACGGGCAGATCGCCGATCCGACGCTGCTGGGCGAGTACCTCGACAGCGTCCGCGCCTGCTATCCGCGCAAGGCGATCATGATCACCGAGACTGGCGCCGAGGCCAACCGCGACGGACCGGTCGAGGAGCGCGGCACCTACCAGTTCCAGCAGGCGTTCGCCGCCGAGCATTTCGCGCTGTACGCCTCCAAGCCGTGGCTGTCGGGCGCGAGCTGGTGGACGCTCGAGGAGTTCTGGGTGCGCCCGCGCTGGGAGGGCGGCAACCCGTGGCCGCTGCCCGCGCTGCACCAGAAGGCGGTGGTGACGATGAGCGGCGTCAAGAAGCCCGCCTTCTTCGAGCTGCAGCGGATCTTCCGCGCCACGAAGCAGTACGGCTAGAGCCGACCGCGACCCCGCGGGGCCGCCTCCGGGCCCGCGGGGTCGCGCCCGCGGTGCGGGCCCGGGCGATCGGCCGGGGAGGGGGCCGCTTCGCTACCATCAGCGGCCGCCCATGGCCGACCAGACCATCAAGCTCGACGTCAACGCCCGCGAGGCCGCGCACTCCCGCGCCGCTCGGCGCATGCGCCGCCAGGGCCAGATCCCCGGCGTCCTCTACGGCGGCGGCGAAGGGCCGGTTCCGGTCACCGTGGCCGAGGGCGCGCTGCGCCAGGCGATCGCCCACCGCGGCGCCGTGCTGGAGGTGAGCGTCGACGGCGGCAAGGCCGCCCCGGCGGTCGTCAAGGAGGTCCAGCGCCATCCCGTGCGCGGCGACGTCCTGCACGTCGACTTCCTGCGCGTCGACCTCAGCAAGCCGATCCACGCCACCGTGCCCGTCGAGATCGTCGGCGCCGACGAGTCCCCGGGCATCAGCAAGGGCGGCATCCTCGAGCACGTCACGCGCGAGGTGAACGTCGAGGCGCTCCCGGCGGACATCCCCGAGGCGATCCAGGCCGACGTCTCCAAGCTGGACCTGAGCGAGTCGCTGCACCTCAGCGACGTCACCCCGCCGGAGGGCGTCAAGCTGCTCGACGACCTCGAGACGACGATCATCGCGACGGTCACCGCGCCGCGGAAGCTCGCCGCCGCCCTCCAGGAGGCCGAGGCCGCGGTCGAGACCGAGACCGAGGTGGTCGGCGAGGGCGAGTCGGGCGGCGAGTCCGAGGGCGGCGAGTAGCCGCCGACCCGTCCGGCTGCGATGCGGCTCCTCGGCCGGCGCGGTCCTGCCCCGGTCGACTGGCTGATCGTCGGGCTGGGCAACCCCGGCCCGCGCTACGCGCGCACGCCGCACAACGTCGGCTTCCTGGTGGCCGAGCGGCTGATCGAGCGCTGGGAGCTGGGCAAGCCGCGCAAGGCGTTCGCCGGGCTGTACGTGGACGGCCGCGTCGGCGTGCCCGGGGTGGGTGACGGCCCGCAGCGCGTCGGCGTCCTCATGCCGCAGACCTACATGAACGACTCGGGCCGCTCGGCGGGCCCCGCGCGCGGCGCGCTGAAGGTCGAGCTCGACCACGTGATCGTCGTGCACGACGAGCTCGACCTGAGGTTCGGCGAGCTGCGCACCCGGATCGGGGGCGGGCTGGCCGGCCACAACGGGCTCAAGTCGCTGCGCGCCGCGTTCGGATCGCCCGACTTCGTCCGCGTCCGGGTCGGCATCGGCCGCCCCGACAGCACCGATCCCGAGATCGTCTCCGCCTACGTGCTCGGCACCTGGCAGCAGCCGCAGTCGGAGGTCGACGCGCTCGTCGAGCGGGCCGCCGACGCGGTCGAGCGGATCGTCGAGGGGCGGGAGACGCTCGAGGACAGGCGGGCGGCAGTCCGTTCCTAGAATGGGCTGCACCGACCCGGCCGCGCCCGCTTCGCGGCCGCTGCGCATGCCCTAATGGCCCTTCGCCCTCTCCTCAGCCATCTCGCCGACGACCCCGCCGGCCTGCGCCTGGCGCGAGACGGCGGACGCGCGTTCGTCTCCAGCTCGTTCCGCCCGTACGTGATCGCGGCGCTGCTGGACGGCGTCGACGGGCCGCTGGCGGGCCGTCCGGCGCTGGTGGTCGCCGCCGACGACCGCCAGGCGCGTGACCTGGCCGCCGACCTGCGCCAGTGGCTGGCGCCGCGGCCGGTGCGCTTCTACCCGAGCCGCGGCGTCAGCTACGAGTCGCACCTCACCCCGCCGCCGCACCTGGTCGGCCTGCGCGTCGCCGCGCTGGACGCGCTGATCGCGCGCGAGGGGGAGAAGGCGCCGGAGGGCGCCGAGCCGCCGGTGGTCGTCGTCTCCGCCCAGGCGCTGTGCGAGAAGCTCCCCGACCCGGCGCTGCGTCCCGCCTCGTTCACGCTGCGGGTCGGCGACCTGGTCGACCTCGACGAGCTCGCCGACGACCTGGTCGCCGCCGGCTACGAGCGCGTCGAGCAGGTGGAGGACCGCGGCCAGTTTGCGGTCCGCGGCGGGATCCTCGACGTCTACCCCGCCACCGCCGAGCACGCGGTCCGCATCGACCTGTTCGACATCGAGATCGAGTCGCTGCGCGCGTTCTCCACCTTCACCCAGCGCTCGCTGGGCGACCTGCAGGAGGTGGAGATCGCGCCCGCCGCCGAGCTGGCCGCCGAGCACCGCCAGGACGCGGAGATCGCGGCGATCAGCGACCCGGACGAGCGGCCCGACGTCGCCGAGCTGCTGCCGGTCGACCGCTTCGTCGCCTTCCTCGACCTGGCGCCGGAGGACGCGGCGGTCGTGCTCGCCGAGGAGGCCGACATCGGCCCGTCGCTGGACGACCTGTGGACCGACGTGCAGACCACGCTCGCCGGCCAGGACGTGCGTGACCTGTACGTCGAGCCCGACAAGGTGAAGGCGGCGCTCGAGCAGCGCGCGCACGTGCGCCTGAGCGCGATCTCCGGCGGCCAGGAGATCGAGCTGCGCGCCCAGGCCGCCGACCTGGCCGCCCGCTCGCTGCGCGAGGCCGAGCCGCAGCTCGAGAAGCTGCTGCGCTCCAACTACCGCACCGTGGTCGCCTGGCCGCAGCGCGGCGCGGGCGAGCGCACCGCCTACAACCTGGCCCGCCTGAAGGCGCACTGGCTGGACGGCGCCCAGACGGAGGCGATCGACCCCGGCGCGCTGCGCTTCGCGGTAGCCAGCCTGCGCGAGGGCTTCATCGCCGCCGGGCCGCGCATCGCGGTCATCCCCGAGCACCGGCTCTTCCACCGCCGCCGCAGCGAGCGGCGCGAGCCGCGCGCTCGCCGCCGCGGCGTGCTGCGCAGCTTCGCCGACCTGCGCACCGGCGAGTACGTCGTCCACGAGGACCACGGCATCGCCCGCTTCGCCGGCTTCGAGACCAAGACCGTCGGCGGCGTCACGCGCGACTACCTGCAGCTCGAGTTCGCCGGCGATGACAAGGTCTACATGCCGGTCGACCAGCTCGCCAAGATCTCGCGCTACCTGGGCGCGGGCGGCGAGCCGAAGCTGAGCAAGCTCGGCGGCAAGTCCTGGGAGACGATGAAGGCGCGCGCCCGTCGCGCCGCCCAGGAGCTGGCGGGCGAGCTGCTCAACCTGTACGCCGAGCGCAAGAAGCGCACCGGCCACGCCTTCCCCGAGGACTCCGACTGGCTGCGCGAGTTCGAGGCCAAGTTCCCCTACACGGAGACCCCGGACCAGCGGGAGGCGATCGAGGCGGTCAAGCGCGACATGGAGAGCCCGCGGCCGATGGACCGCCTCATCTGCGGCGACGTCGGCTACGGCAAGACCGAGGTCGCGCTGCGCGCCGCGTTCAAGGCGGTCGACGACGGCAAGCAGGTGCTGGTGCTGGCGCCGACGACGATCCTCGCCCAGCAGCACTACGGGAACTTCGCCGAGCGGCTGAAGGACTATCCGTTCCGGGTCGACTACGTCTCGCGCTTCCGCACCGCCAAGGAGCAGCGCGAGGTGATCGCCGACTTCAACGAGGGCAAGGTCGACATCCTGATCGGCACCCACCGCCTGCTCGGCCGCGACCTGCGCGGCAAGGACATCGGCCTGATCGTCGTCGACGAGGAGCAGCGCTTCGGCGTCAAGCAGAAGGAGCTGCTGCGCCAGCTCAAGCTGAAGGTCGACGTCATCTCGATGTCGGCGACGCCGATCCCGCGCACGCTGCAGATGTCGCTGGCGGGCATCCGCGACATCTCCGTGATCGAGACCCCGCCGGAGGGCCGGCGCCCGGTCAAGACCTACGTCGGCGAGTACGACGAGGAGCTGGTCCGGACCGCGATCATGCGCGAGAAGGCGCGCGGCGGCCAGGCGTTCTTCGTCCACAACCGGGTGGAGACGATCGAGGAGACCGCCGAGCGGCTGCGCGGCCTGTGCCCGGGCGTGCGCTTCGAGGTCGCCCACGGCCAGCTCGACGAGAAGGAGCTGGAGCGGCGGATGCTCGGCTTCCTGCGCGGCGAGGCGGACGTGCTGGTCGCCACCTCGATCATCGAGTCGGGCATCGACGTGCCGCAGGCCAACACGCTGATCGTCGAGCGCGCCGACACCTTCGGGTTGGCGCAGCTCTACCAGATCCGCGGCCGGGTGGGCCGCGCCCGGGAGCGCGCCTACGCCTACCTGATGTACCCGGCGCACGCGGCGCTGACGGAGGAGGCGATGAAGCGCCTCTCCGCGCTCAGCGACTACACGGAGCTGGGCGCCGGGTTCAAGATCGCGATGCGCGACCTGGAGATCCGCGGCGCCGGCAACCTCCTCGGCGACGAGCAGTCCGGGCACGTCGCCGCGCTCGGCTTCGAGCTGTACATGCAGATGCTCGACGAGGCGGTGGCCGCCGCCTCGGAGGAGGAGGGCGACGAGCTGCCCGAGCCGGTGCGGCTGGACGTCAACGTCGACGCCTACGTGCCCGCCGACTACATCTCCTACGAGCAGGCGAAGATCGAGGTGCATCGGCGGATCGCCGGCGCGCGCGAGGTCTCCGAGCTGGCGGAGCTGCGCGACGAGCTGGTGGACCGCTTCGGCGACCCGCCGGAGCCGCTGGAGAACCTGCTGCTGCTCCAGCAGGCGCGGATCAAGTTCGGCCAGGCGGGCGCCCGCGCGATCAGCTTCCGCGGCGACCTGCTGGCGGTCACCCCGGTCGACCTGGAGCCGGACGCGGCGGAGGAGCTGAAGCGCCGGCTGGAGAACGCCGCCTACGAGCCGGGTCGATCGCAGCTCACGGTGCGCGTGCCGCGCGAGCCGGAGAAGCGCTTCCGGACGGTGGTCGCGGCGGCCGATGCGCTGCTGGCGGTGACCGTCGGCGAGCCGGTCGCGGCGGCCGCTGCCTGAGCCGGCCTCAGAATTGAGGCTCGGTTGAGGCCGGGCCTGCTAGCTTGCGCCGCGCTATGAGAAGGCATCGTCGGTATGCGGCGCTGTTGGGCGCCCTCCTGGTGACCCCCTTCGCCCTGTCGGCTTGCGGCGGCGGCGTGCCCGGCAACGCGGTCGCGACGGTCGGGGGCGATCCGATCACCAAGTCGACCTTCGACCACTGGCTGCTCATCGCGGCGCGCGCCCAGAGCCAGATGACGGGCGGCGACGGCGCCAACGCGGTCGCTCCGGACCCGCCGGAGTTCAAGCGCTGCATCGCGGCCAAGCGGAAGGCGGAGGGCGACGACAAGAAGTCGCGCAGCAGCGACGCGACCCTGCGCCGTCAGTGCCAGAGCGAGTACGACCAGCTCCGCGACCAGGTCATGCAGTTCCACATCAACGCGGCCTGGATCCAGGGCGAGGCGGCCGACGAGGGGATCAAGATCTCCGACCAGGAGGTCAAGCGCGCCTTCGACCAGCAGCGCAAGCAGGCGTTCCCCGACCTGGATGCCTACAAGGAGTTCCTGAAGAACTCCGGCTACACGCAGGAGGACCTGCTCTACCAGATCAAGGTCCAGCAGCTCTCGGACAAGCTGCGCCGGAAGATACTCGAGGGCACCGACAAGGTCACCGACGAGGAGATCCGCGACTACTACAACGAGCACAAGGACGAGTTCGGCGATCCCGAGCGTCGCGACCTGCGGATCATCCTGACCCGCACGCGCGACAAGGCCGAGGAGGCCAAGCGCCTGCTGGAGCAGGGCCGCTCCTGGAAGGACGTCGCGAAGCGCTACTCGATCGACGAGGGCTCCAAGCGCGCGGGTGGCGAGCTGCGCGCGGTGCCCAAGGGGCAGCAGGAGAAGAACCTCGACAAGGCGGTCTTCAGCGCGCAGCCGGGCCGGATCGTCGGGCCGGTCAAGACGCCGCTGGGCTTCTACGTCTTCGAGGTCTTCCGGGTCACCCCGGCCAAGCAGCGGTCGCTGTCGGAGTCCAAGGAGTCCATCCGCCAGATCCTCGTCAGCCAGAAGCAGCAGAAGGCGACCGAGGAGTTCACCAAGAACTACGAGAAGAAGTGGAAGAGCCGGACGGAGTGCCGCAAGGGCTTCGTGATCGAGGCGTGCAAGAACGCGCCCAAGACGACCACGACGGCCACCACCGGCGAGCCGACCGAGGACGCTCCGCCGGCGAACTCCAGCCGCTAGCCGACGGGCCGCATCTCAGCCTGCGTTCGGGCCGCCTTCGGGCGGCCCGAGCCGCTTCCGGGGCGGGCGGGCCGCTCCGCGGGCGTAGACTCGCGCGCGTGTCCGATCCCGGAGCCTCCGCAGACGCCATCCGGCGCCTCGACGAGATCACCCGTCGCCTGCGCGTCGAATGCCCGTGGGACCGCGAGCAGGACGAGCGGACGATCGTGTCGCACACCGTCGAGGAGGCCTTCGAGCTCGCCGACGCGGCCTGGCGGCGCGACGACGCCAAGATGCTGGACGAGCTCGGCGACGTGCTCTTCCAGGTCCACTTCCTGGCGCTGCTGCTCGAGGAGCGCGGCGCCGGGTCGCTGGCCGAGGTCGCCGACAACGCGCGGCGCAAGCTGATCCGCCGCCACCCGCACGTGTTCGGCGACCAGGCCGCCGCCGAGGCGGGCGCCGCCGCCGACGGCCTGCGCGAGGCGCGCACCCCGGAGGACGTGCGCGCAAACTGGGACCAGATCAAGCGCGCCGAGCAGGGCCGCGAGCCCGGCATCTTCGGCGAGGTGCCCGAGAACCTGCCCGGGCCGCTGTACGCGCGCAAGATGCAGCGCCGCGCGGCGTCCGCCGGCCTCGACATCGACGAGGTCCCCTACGACACGATCGAGGCGCAGCTCGAGAAGCTGCGTCGCGCGCCGGACGAGCACGACGCGCGTCACGAGGCCGTCGGCGACCTGCTGTTCGCGGTCGTCAACGTCGCCCGCAAGCTCAAGGTCGACCCGGAGATCGCCCTGCGCGCCTCGGCCGATAGGTTTCGGCGCGCCGTCGAGACCGCCGAGCGCCTGGCGGACGCCGACGGCGCCACCTGGAACGACCTGCCGCCCGAGCGCAGGCTCGGCTACTACGCGCAGGCGCGACTGATCGAGGAAGACAAGACCGAATGAGCCAGATCGACAAGGTTCACGCCCGTCAGATCATCGACTCCCGCGGCAACCCGACCGTCGAGGTCGAGGTCGCGCTGCGCTCCGGCGCGACCGGCCGGGCGGCCGTCCCGTCGGGCGCCTCCACCGGCGAGTTCGAGGCCACCGAGCTGCGCGACGGCGGCTCCGAGTTCGGCGGCAAGGGCGTCACCAAGGCCGTCGCCAACGTCAACGGCGAGATCGCCGAGGCGATCGTCGGGCTGGACGCCACCGACCAGGCCGCGCTGGACCGCAAGCTCATCGAGCTCGACGGCACGCCGAACAAGTCGCGTCTCGGCGCCAACGCGATCCTCGGCGTCAGCCTGGCCGCCGCCCACGCCGCGGCCGCCGAGGAGAACCTGCCGCTGTGGCGCTACCTGGGCGGGGAGGGCGCGCACATCCTGCCCGTTCCGATGATGAACGTGCTGAACGGCGGCGCCCACGCCGACAACTCCGTCGACTTCCAGGAGTTCATGATCGTCCCGTGCGGCGCCCCGACCTTCAGCGAGGCGCTGCGCTGGGGCTGCGAGGTCTTCCACGCGCTGAAGAAGACGCTCAAGGACCGCGGCCTGTCGACCGCCGTCGGCGACGAGGGCGGCTTCGCGCCCAACCTCGAGTCCAACGAGGCGGCGCTGCAGGCGCTGATCGCCGGCATCGAGGCGGCCGGCTACACCCCGGGCGAGCAGGTGGCGATCGCGCTCGACCCCGCCACCTCCGAGCTGCGCAAGGACGGCGCGTACGACCTCGAGCACGAGGGGCGCAAGCTCAGCTCCGAGGAGCTGGCCGACTACTGGGCCGACCTGGCCTCCCGCTACCCGATCCTCTCGATCGAGGACGGCATGGACGAGGAGGACTGGGACGGCTGGAAGACGCTGACCGACAAGATCGGCGATCGCGTCCAGCTCGTCGGCGACGACCTGTTCGTCACCAACACCGAGCGCCTGCGCCGCGGCATCGACGCCGGCGTGGCCAACTCGATCCTGATCAAGGTCAACCAGATCGGCACGCTGACCGAGACGCTGCAGGCGATCGAGCTGGCGCGCTCCAACGGCTACACCGCGGTGATGTCGCACCGCTCGGGCGAGACCGAGGACGTGACGATCGCCGACCTGGCGGTGGCCACCGGCTGCGGCCAGATCAAGACCGGCGCCCCGTCGCGCTCCGATCGCGTCGCCAAGTACAACCAGCTCCTGCGCATCGAGGAGGCGCTGGGCGGCGACGCGACCTACCCGGGTCGCTCGGTCTTCCGCTCCTAGCACCGCTTGACGTGCGCTCCGGCCCGGTTGCGGGCCGGAGCCCGGGGCGCCCCGGCTTCGCGGCCGGGGCGCCCTTTCGCTTGAGCGGGCACCGACGATTCGCCGGTCGCGGGGAGGAACTCGGCCCTGCGCCGCGAACGGCGCAATCAGATGTCCCCTGCTCGGCACGCCGCGGCCCGCGCGCGCACCCTTCCGGCCTCCTCGAGGTCGCGTGCGCGGCCGCGCGTGCTCCAGGGCGGCCGCACGCGCCCCCAGGGGATCCGCTGGGACCGCGTCGGGCGCGTCGCGCTGCTGGTGGTGCTGATCGGGGTGGTGGCGCTGGCGGTCGGCCCGGCGATCAACCTGCTGTCCACCTGGCAGGAGGCGAACGCCCGCAACGCGCAGGTCGAGCGGCTGGAGCGCGAGAACGCCAAGCTGCGCGCCCGCAAGCAGGCGCTCAACGACGAGGCGACGCTGGAGCGCGAGGCGCGCCGGCTCGGGTTCGTCAAGCCGGGCGAGCGGCCCTACGTGGTCCGCGGGCTGCCCGAGGACTGACGCCGCGCGCCTACGACTCGGGCGCCTGGTCGACGCGCCGCCCGCCCGCGTAGTCGACCGCCCCGCGCATGTAGCGCGCGAACGCCGCATCCGCTGTCGTGCGCGCGTCCCACGCCCACGGCGCGCCGGGGGCGACCCGGTAGGCGAGGTCGGTGCACCAGCTCGTGCCCTGGTCGTACAGGTCGGCCAGCTCGTCGAGCGTGAACGCCCCGCCCAGCCGGCGGCGCAGCTCGGCGACGATCCGGTCGACGACGTGCTCGAGCGCGGCGCGCTCGTGCGGCGGGGCGTCGCGCAGCCGCCGCTCGCCGTCCTGCCACTGGTGGACCGCGACCTCGAAGGGCATCGACCGGCAGCGTAGCCGCGACGCGGACGCGTGGCCTGGTCCGTCGCGCAGCGGCCGCCGAAACGCGATCGCCGGCGCGGGGCGCCGGCGATCGGTCAAGCGCTCTGCGCCTTCAGCCGGGCTATCGGTCCTCGTCGTCGTCCTCGAACGACCCGGCGCGGCGGATGACGATCTGGTCGGGCTCGACCACGACCTGGACCGGGCGGTGGCCCGCCCAGTGCTCGGCGTAGACGGGGCTGTCGGCGACGGCCGGATCCAGCCACAGGCCGTAGCCCTCCTCGCCGTGGTCGAAGGTGCCCTCGAGCTCGAGGGCCCCGGTGGCCTTGCGGCGGCGACGCCCGCCGCGGCGGCCGCGGCGGCGCGAGGACCGCTCGCGCTCCCGCTCGGCCTCCTCCTCGTCGGCCTCCTCGGCGGCGCGCTTCTCCTCCTCGGCCCGGCGCGCCTCCTCGGCCTCGAGCTCCTTGGCGATCAGGGCGTCGTCCTCGGCGCGCAGATCGATGTCGTCCAGCGCCGCGTCCGGGCCCTCGGCGTCGGCCGTCAGATCGTTCTCCCGCTTGAAGGCCTGGATCTGCTGGACCGTGACCTCGAGCTGATGCGCGATCCAGGCGTCGGTTCGGCCCTGGCGGACCCAGGAGCGGATCTGGTTGAGGTGAGGACGAAGCGATCGTCTGGCCATGGAAACGTGCCGCATCCTATTGGAAGGGTTGGCAGGCACGTCGCCCTCCGACGCGCCGCATCCGGGTGGGATGGTCTCTGCACGGATTCCGCCGGGCAACGTCGCACGCATCGATGCGGCTTCTGTCCGGATGTCGAGCCTCGCTTGCATGTGCGAAGCGCCCCTGCGACTATCAACCGCCCGTGGCGGGGACGTTGGGAGGCGTCCGAGCATGCTCGTACTGACACGAAAGTCCAATCAGAGCATCATGATCGGGGACGACATCGAGGTGTCGGTCCTGTCGGTCATGGGCGAGAAGGTGCGGATCGGGATCCAGGCCCCGCGCAACGTCCCGGTGTTCCGCAAGGAGGTCTACCTCGAGATCCAGCAGGAGCGGGCCGGGGAGAGCGGGCCCGCCCGCAAGGAGATCGACGCTGCCCTGCAGCGGCTGAGCAGCGCCGGCTGACCGGCGTCGCGGTGGGCGCCGGCGGATGCGCGCACGCGGCGCGCTCCGCGCTCAGCCCATCACGAGGTAGAGCGTCTCGAACATCGCCACCGTGACGAGCACCGCGGTGGCGATGAGCACCAGCACGAGCAGCGCGTAGCGCAGCGACCCGCGCTTGTGGGTGCGCTCGAGCTGGCGCCGGCGCGCGCGCAGCTCCGCCTGGCGGAGCACCTGCTCCCGGCGGTGGCGGTGCTCCTCGGTGTGCTCGAGGAACGCCCGTTCGAGCTGGGCGAGGCTCTGGCTGATGCGCATGCCGGGACCCAAGGCTACCGGTCCGGCCCGCGTCAGCGGGCTTCGTGTCGCCTCGGTGTCGCCTGGCGACACCGTCGCGACACCGTCGTCGCCGTCCCGGAACCGTGTCGCTCGACTGTCGCATAGCGACACTCAAGCGACACGGTTCCGGGAGAAGAAAGGCGCCCGGGGCGTTGGCCGCCGGGCGCCTCTGGAGTCCGTTCGGCCGTCGCGGCCTAGGCGACCGTGACGTCCGGGTTCAGGTAGACGTCCTGGATCGCGTTCAGCAGCTCGACGCCCTCGGCCATCGGCCGCTGGAACGCCTTGCGACCGGAGATCAGGCCCGCGCCGCCGGCGCGCTTGTTGATCACCGCGGTGCGCACGGCCTCGGCCAGGTCGGTCTGGCCCGAGGACGCGCCGCCCGAGTTGATCAGCGGCGAGCGGCCCATGTAGCAGCTCACCACCTGGTAGCGCGTCAGGTCGATCGGGTGGTCGCTGGTCAGCTTCTCGTAGACCAGCTTGTGGGTCTTGCCGTAGCTGCCGTTCTTGGCCATCGCCAGATAGCCGCCGTTGTTCTCCGGCAGCTTCTGCTTGATGATGTCGGCCTCGATCGTGACGCCCAGGTGGTTGGCCTGGCCGGTCAGGTCGGCGGCGACGTGGTAGTCGGTGCCGTCCTGCTTGAAGGCGCTGTTGCGCAGGTAGCACCACAGGACGGTGAACATGCCGAGGCTGTGAGCCTCCTCGAAGGCCTCGGCGATCTCGATGATCTGGCGGTTGCTCTGCTCCGAGCCGAAGTAGATCGTCGCGCCGACGCCGACCGCGCCCAGCTCATAGGCCTTGCGGACGGATGCGAACTCGATCTGGTCGTACTTGTTCGGGTACGTCAGCAGCTCGTTGTGGTTGAGCTTGACGATGAAGGGGATCTTGTGCGCGTACTTGCGGCTGACGGCCCCCAGAACGCCGACCGTCGAAGCGACGGCGTTCGTACCACCCTCGATGGCGAGCTCGACGATCTTGGCCGGATCGAAGTACTCGGGGTTGGGGGCGAAGCTCGCACCCGCGGAGTGCTCGATCCCCTGATCGACCGGCAGGATGCTCAGGTAGCCGGTGCCGGCCAGGCGACCGCTGTTGAACAGCCACTGCAGGTTGCGCATCACCTGCGGCGAGCGGTCGGACTGGGCTACGACCCGGTCAACGAAGTCGGGGCCCGGAAGATGGAGCTGTGACTTGTCGATGGTCTCGCACTTGTGCTCCAGCAGCGACTCGGCCTCGTCGCCGAGCAGCTCCTCCAGGCGCGACCCGGTAAGGGTGGCGGTGCTCACTATCGGTCCTCCGTCGAGTTCAGGACTGCCGGACCCGGATCATAGACCCGGGCACCTTTTCTCCCGGCCCTCCCTCTAACGCTAGGCTGCCCAGCCGGATGGAGCATCACTTCACCGGGCCGAGCTACACGATCGGCATCGAGGAAGAGCTCATGATCGTCGATGGCGAGTCGTATGAGCTCGTCAACGCGATCGAGTCGGTGCTCGAGGGGGACCCGCGGCCCCCGCAGGGCGAGATCAAGCGCGAGCTCATGGAGTCCGTGCTGGAGATCGCCACGCGTCCGTGCAGGGACACCGCGGAGGCGGGGGAGGCGCTGCGCGGCCTGCGCCGGTTCGCGCGCGACCGGGCGGCCCGGCTCGGCCTGGCGATCGGCTCGGCGGGCACGCACCCGTTCGCCATGTGGGAGGACCAGCGCATCTCCCAGCGCACCCGCTACCGGGAGCTGGTCTCCGCGCTGCGCTTCGTCGCCCGCCAGGAGCTGATCTTCGGCCTGCACGTACACGTCGGGCTGGACGACCCCGACAAGGCGATCCACGTCTGCAACGGGATGCGCGTGCACCTGCCGGTGCTGCTGGCGCTGAGCGCCAACTCGCCGTTCTGGCGCGCCGATAACACCGGCATGGCGTCGATCCGGATGCCGATCTTCCGCGCCTTCCCGCGCGTGGGCGTCCCGCCGACCTACCGCGACTGGGACGACTACTGCCGCGAGATCGACTTCATGGTGCGCAGCGGCGTGATCGAGGACTACACGTACCTCTGGTACGACGTCCGCCCGCACCCGAAGCTCGGCACGGTCGAGATCCGCGCCTGCGACGCCCAGACGCGGGTTGAGCACACGCTCGCGCTGGCGGCGCTCATCCAGGCGATGGTCAAGGAGCTGGCGGAGCACTACGAGGCCGGCAAGCAGCTCGGCGAGTACCCGTGGCAGATGCTGGACGAGAACCGCTGGCTGGCCGCCCGGCACGGGCTGGACGGCGAGCTCGTCGACCTGCCCTCCAGCGACCGGGTCCAGACCCGCGCGCTGGTCCGGCGGCTGGTCGACCGCCTGCGCGAGCACGCCCAGGACCTGGGCTCGGAGGCGGAGCTGGTGGAGGGGGTCGGCGACCTGCTCAAGCACGGCAACGGCGCCGCCCGCCAGCTCGTCGTCTACGAGGCCAACCACGACCTGCGCGAGGTGATGGCCTCGATCGTGCGGGTCACCGGCGGCGGCGACGAGGACTGAGCGCCGCGACTCGCTGCCGGCGGCGAGCACGCGATCGGAGCTCCGCCCGCCGGCGATCGCTCGGGGCAAGGCGCCCCCGCCGCTCGCCGGCAGTCGGAGCACGCGACGCATGCCTTGCCTGACAGCGACAGCGGGGGAGATGGGGTCCCGCTCCGGACCGGCCGAGCCGCGCTTGCCCACCGGCGGACGGGGAAGCCTAGAATCGGCGCGATGGCCGGGACGCCCGACCTGTTTGTGGTCTGCAAGAAGTGCGGGTCGGAGGTGAGCCCGTACATCACCGAATGCCCGTACTGCGGCACCCGGCTCCGCAAGCGCGCGCCGAAGATCATCCGCCCCGGCGACCGTCCGTCGCCGCGCTCGGGCCGCTTCCCGCGCCCGTCGCTGCCGCCGCTGCGCAGCGGCGAGCTGCCGGGGATCAGCGCCGACCCGCTGCGCAAGCCGTGGGCGACCGCGCTGCTGGTCGCCGCGTCGCTGATCGGCTACCTGGTGATCGTCTACGTGCGCCCCGCGCAGGTGGCGCTCGCCACGCTGGACGAGGAGCTGTGGCGGCTGGTGGTGGCGCCGTTCATCTACCCGAGCGTCTGGTATCAGCTCGCCGTGCTCGTGCCGCTCGGCCTGTTCGGCTGGCGGCTGGAGCTGCGCCACGGGCCGCTGCTGGTGCTGGCGCTGTTCATCGCCTGCGGGATCGGCGGGATCGCGATCTCCGCCGCCGTCGCTCCGGGAACCGACCTGCTGGGCGCCCCCGGCGCGGCTCTGGGGATGCTGGCCGCCTGGGCGCTGCCGGACCTGCTGCGCGCCCGGCGCGGGCTCGACCACGACGCCGACCTGCTCGGCGTGCTGGTGATGGCGGTGCTCGTCGCCGCGATGCCGCTGGCCACCCCGTACGCCGGCTGGATCGCGACCGGCGCCGGCCTGCTGATCGGCGCCTGCGGTGGCCTGATGCTGCTGCGCACCGACGGCGCGCGCAGGTGAGGGCTTGCGGAGCATCGCACTCGACGGCCAGGGCCCGACACCCATAGGCTGAGCCCACGTGCCCCGACGTCGCTTCACCGCCGAGGAGGTCGACGCCGCCGTCCAGGCGCTCAGCGCCGACGCGGAGCGGTTCGCCCACGCCCAGGAGATCGTCACGCACGCCGCGCCCGGCCTGCAGAAGGTGCTCAACATCGCCCTCGACGAGGGGGGCTGGTTCGGCGAGGACCACCAGCAGGCGGTCTCCGGCGTGGTAGGGATCGACGATCCGAACGAGCGCCTGACGGCGGTCCGCACGCTGATCGCCGAGGAGGTCCGCCTCGGGATGCTGGTCGGCGTGGCGGTCGGGCTGGAGCTGGCGCGGGAGCTTTACGAGGACGACGATCAACGACCTGAGGAGTGATGCCGCCCATGCAGATCCGCTACCTGGGCCATGCGGCGTTCGCCATCGAGCACGACGGCCGCACCGTTCTCATCGACCCGTTCCTGACCGGCAACCCGAAGGCCGCCGCCTCCGCCGACGAGGTGGGCGCCGACGCGATCTTCCTCACCCACGGGCACGCCGACCACGTCGGTGACACGGTCGCGATCGCCAAGCGCACGGGCGCGCCGGTGGTGGCGATCGTCGAGCTGGCGAACGAGCTGGCCGAGGAGGGCGTCACCGTCCATGACCCGAACCTCGGCGGCACGGTCGACCTCGGCTGGGTGTCGGTGCGGCTGGTGCCGGCGTGGCACACCTCGACGACGCCGAAGGGCACGGTCAGCACCCCGGCCGGCCTGGTGATCGAGATCGGCGGCAAGCGGATCTACCACCTGGGCGACACCGCCCTGTTCAGCGACCTGTCGCTTGTGCACCGCCGCGGCCACATCGACCTGGCGATCGTGCCGATCGGCGGCCACTACACGATGGACCGCTTCGACGCGGTGGTGGCGGCCGAGCTGCTGAAGGCCGACCAGATCATCCCCTGCCACTACAACACCTTCCCGCCGATCGAGACCGACGCGCAGGCGTTCAAGGCCGACGTCGAGCAGGCCGGCTACGCCGAGGTGATCGTGCTCGATCCGGGCCAGGCCCACGAGCTGTGACGACCGCGATCGTCCTGATCGAGGCCGAGCGGGAGGCCTTGGCGACCCTGGGCGGCGTCCTCGCGGACGTCGAGGGGGTCGCCGAGGCCTACTCGGTCACCGGCGAGTGGGACTTCGTCGCGCTGGTGCGCGTCCGTCGGCAGGAGGAGCTGGCGGAGGTGATCACGGGCCGCCTGGCGCAGCTCGACGGCGTGCGCCGCACCCACACGATGGTCGCCTTCGAGGTCTTCTCCAGGCACGACCTCGAGGCGCTGTTCTCGATCGGCGCCGATTGAGCGCGGCGCCGGGCGAGGCTTCCGTCGCGGTCGGCGCCTCGGGCCCTGTGGGTGCCGCCCGAGGCGCCTCCGTGCGTCCCGACCGCGAGTAGACTCAGACGTCGAGCTGGGCGCCGGGCTTGAACCAGAGCGCGCGGTCGTGCCAGTCGTGCACCATGAGGAGGCCGCCGGTCAGCGCGATCAGCAACGTCCGGAGCTGTCGGCGGCCGGCGACGAGGGCCGCGGCCGCGGCACCGGACATGATCGCCCCGGTGGCGCCGTGGTGGCAGCGCTGTCCTGCGATCCACAGACGGCGTGCCTTGGAGTCGTAGCGCAGTACCGACATGGACCTTCCCTCCTCTGCACACCAAGTGATCGGCCGCAGGCGTCGTTTGTGGCATATGTCACAGGCCTTGATAGTCATTTCGTCCATCGCGCTCGTCGGCTGCGGCGGCGACGATGAGCGGCCGGCGGCGCAGACCGGCGTCACCGTCGGCACGGTCCTGATGGCGCCGCCGGCGACCGCCACGACCGAGGCGGGCGGCGGGGCGACAACCGACGGCGGCGGCGCGCAGACGCAGCCGACGCCGACCACCCGCACGCAGGGCCCGGAGGACCGGCCGGAGGGCGCCGGCGACGAGGAGCCGATGCGGGTGCCGGTGCGGTTCCGGATCGAGGGCCAGACGGTGACCCCGGCGACGGTCACCGTCCCGGCGTTCCTGTCGCTCGAGATCACGATCACCGCGGACGAGGGCGTGCGGCGGGTGATGGTCGACGCGCCGGGCGCGGGGGCGGTTGCGCTCGTCGACGGACGCGGGCGGCTGCGGCTCGACGGGCTGAAGCCCGGCACCTACCGCCTTGTCGCCGACAACGGCGCGCGCGCGACGCTGCAGGTCACGCCCGGCGGGGAGAGCGACCGCCGATGAGCAGCCTGGTGCGTCCCGAGTTCGGGCCGACGCTGCCCGAGCTGGTCGGCCCGCGCCTGCGGAGGCTGCCGCGCGCGGCGCGGATCGCCCTGGCGGTCGCGGCCGCCGCGGTCGCGACCGCCGTCCTGGCGCTTGCGCTGGGCGCCGGCGAGGAGGAGCAGGTGGTCGTCGCCCGCGAGGGCGAGCCGTTCAACTTCATCTACCGCCCGCCGTTCGAGCGCCGGGAGCCGCGTGCGGGCGAGATCGTCAGGGTCGGCTCGGCGACCGAGTTCATGGCCGTGCGGCCGCTGCGCCTCGAGCCGTTCCGCGGCGACGTCGCGGGCATGCTGCCCGTCCACGCCGCTCGCGAGCAGATCCGCCTGGCGCGCGAGCTGCCCGGCTTCATGTGGCGCTTCGACGGGCGCGCGAACGTGAACCGCATCCAGGGCTACGAGTTCAGCTACCAGTACCGGCCCGACGGGCGGCTCACCTACGGGCGGCGGATCTACCTGCTGCCGACGCCCACCTCGCGCGTCGGGGTCGAGCTCGTGCTCGAGGGGCGGCGCAGCCGGACGCTGCCGAACGTCGACGCGGTCGGTCGCAACGGTCCGCTGAAGACCTCGCTGCGCTCCTTCCGGTTCGGCACCGAGCGTCCGTAGCGGGCGGCCGGCGTCGGACGCGGCGCGCTCAGCGCTGCGGGCTGGGCGGCGCGACGACGATCGGCGTCGTCGGCACCGTCGCAGCCGGGTCGGTCTCCGTCGTCGGCGGATCCGGCTGGCTCGGCGTGCTCGGCACCGTGGACTGGCCGGCCGGCTGCGGCAGCCGCGTCTTGTCGTAGCCCTCCTGCGGCGGCGCCAGCGGCGGCTCCTGGGCCGGGGTCGTCGCGGCGGGCGGGTGCGTCGCCGTCGGCGGGACGGGCGGCGGGGCCCCGACCGGGGCGGGCGTGGTCGCCGGCGCCGTGGCGGCGGGCGGCTCGGTGGCCGTCGTCGTCTGCGTGGTCGCCGTCTGCTCGCCCGCGGCCGGCTTCGGCTCGGCGGTCGTCGCCGCCTTCTGCGCGCTCGCCGGCTTGGCGGCGGGAGCCGCGGTCGTCGGCTGCGGGCTGGACGCCACCACCACGGGGGCGGGCGTCGGGGCGGCGGTGGCCGCCGCGGGCGGCGGGGTGGGCCGCTTCTGACGCTGGACGTTCTCGACCTCGACGGCGCCGGTGGTGACGATCGCCACGGCGGCCAGCCCGGCGGCGGCCTTGCCCGCCACCGCGCTGATCGTCGCCGACATCGCCCCGCCGGCGGCGGTCCCGCCGGCGACCGCGCCGCCGGTCGCCGCGGCCGCGCCCCCGGCGCCCGCCGCGGCGCCCCCGGCGCCGTGGCTCAGCAGAAGCTTCTTGAGCAGCAGCAGCGGGCCGACCGGGAAGATCGCCGCCAGCGCCTTGTTGGTCCGCTGCAGGTCCTTCTTGAACGCGCCGCAGCGCTCGCAATTGCGCACGTGGCGGCGCACCGGCGGGCTGATGCGCCTCAGGCCCTCGGCCCACTCGCCCAGCTCCTGGCGCACCTCCTCGCAGGTCAGGCGCCGCGCCTCGGCCGCCTCGGCGAGCGCCACCCGCGCCCGCACCAGCAGCGACTTGACCGCCGGCACCGTGGTCTCCATGACCTCGGCGATCTGCTCGTAGGAGAGCGCGTCGATCTCGCGCAGCAGCAGCGCGGTGCGCTGGCTCTCGGCGAGCTGCTGCACGTCGGCGATGACCTGCCGGAACTCCTCGCGGTCGTGGACGCGGTCGGCCGTGCTGAGGCCGTTGTCGGCCAGGTGCACGTCCATCGAGTCCATGCCCACCGCCTGCTGGCGGCGCAGGTGGTTCAGGCAGCGGTTGCGCGCGATCCGGTACAGCCACGGCCGCACGTTGATCGGCCGGTCGTCGGCCATCAGCGCGTTGTAGGCGGCCGCGAAGACCTCCTGCAGCACGTCCTCGGCGTCCTCGCGCGAGGAGAGCATGTGTCGGCAGAAGGCCAGCAGGCGAGCCTGGTAGCGCGCCACCAGGGCCTCGTAGGCGGCGTCGTTGCCGCGCCGGGTGAGCGCGACCAGGCGCTCGTCGCCCTGCAGCCGCAGAAGCGGAGTCGGTCCGCGCAGTCCGGCTGCGCCCTGGTGTCCTAGCGCTGAGACTTCCACGGCTGTCGCGGGGTCGCTCGTTGCCTACCCAACCCGCCGGGACGGCCGAAGTTTCGACCGAGCGTCGAGTGTGCCACACGCGGCGGTACGCTCCGGCAAGCCTGCGCCCGGGTGGTGGAACTGGTCAGACACGGCCGGCTTAAACCCGGCTGCCCGCGAGGGCATGGGGGTTCGAATCCCTCCCCGGGCACTCCGCGCGTCGCACGGGCCGCGCAACACTTCACGCCATGGCCGACCTGCGGATCCGCCTGACGCCGCGCGCCAAGGGGCGCGCCGGGATCGCCGGGGTGCGCGAGGACGGCGTGCTGCTGGCGCGCGTGAACGCCCCGCCGGTCGACGGCAAGGCCAACGAGGCGCTCTGCCGGCTGCTCGCCGACGTGCTCGACGTGCCGCGCTCGCGGGTGAGCGTGGTGCGCGGCCAGACCGGCCGCGACAAGGTCGTGCGCGTCGAGGGGCTCGAAGACGAGGAGGCGCATCGGCGGCTGGCGGACTTAGGCGCGGGCGCCTAGGCGACGGGCGCCTCGCGCACGCCGGGCAGCGCCAGCGCGTCCAGCAGCGCCGCGGCCAGGTCGGTGTCGCCGGAGAGCTCCAGGCCGCCCGTCTCCGCGTCGGGGCCGAACGCGTCGATCCAGGCGCGCAGCGAGCCGGTGATCCGCGCATCGGCGTGCTCGGACGGGCCCTCGCTGAGCGCGATCCGGCCGTCGGAGGCCGTCAGCAGGTAGTGCTTCGGCTGGGCGCCGTCGGGCAGGGCGACGACGATCTCGACCTCGCCGGAGACCTCCTCCGGCAGCGCCAGGCCGGGCAGCGTGCGCAGGATCGCGCCGATGTCGACGTGCTCGTCGGCGCGTGGCTCCGACCACGCCCAGCGCGCCCCCCAGCGGGCGAGCGCGCCGATCACGGGCAGCAGGTCGCGGGCCCGCTCGGTCAGCTCGTAGTCGACGCGCGGCGGCACCTCGCGGTAGCGCCGGCGGGTGAGCAGGCCGTCGGCGACCATGCGGTTCAGGCGCGAGCGGAGCTGCTCGGTCGAGATGCCGGGCAGCACGCGCTGCAGCTCGACGAAGCGGCGCGGACCGGTGACGAGGTCGCGGACGATCAGCAGCGTCCACTTGTCGCCGACGAGGTCGAGCGCACGAGCGTCGGGCGCCCACTGGTTGTAGGGGTGGCGCTTGGGGGGTGGTGCAGAGGGAATGGGCTGCCTCCCGCGGAGCCTCTCGAACGGACGTACCCTCAGCCGCTGGCCAGCATAGCCCGGTGTTCCCGGAAAGTCCCGGGTTTGCGCAGAACATGGACTTTCGTCACAACCCGGCGGGGTGAATCGATGCCCCGACGGGGGCCGGCCTAGCGCTCGTCGGCCGGCCCCGCCAGGATGCGCTGGTCAAGCCCCTGACCGTCCTCGTCCACGTAGGTGACGGCGGCGGGGGCGAGCATCGGGTAGGTCGCTCCCGACTCCTCGCAGAGGCTCGCCAGGCGACGGGTGCGCGGCGTCTCCTTCAGGGGCGCCGTGGTCTGCTCGTAACGGTCGTCCATAGCGACCCTCCCGTCCCGGTGGTTGCCTACAGGCCACGATGGCCCGGCGCCGGACTGCGCGCAAGCGGGGTGGTCCGCGGGCGGGCGCCGCCGGTCGCCGCGACGCTGCTGGCACGTCGACGGTCGGTCCGCGAGGATGAGGGCATGTTCACGCAGTCCGAGGAGGCGGTCCGGGTCCACGGCGGGCGGCTGATCGCGCGCCGCCTGAAGGCTCACGGCGTCAGCAAGCTGTTCACCCTCTCCGGCGGCCACCTGTTCTCGATCTACGACGGCTGCAAGGCGGAGGGGATCGACATCATCGACGTCCGCCACGAGCAGACGGCGGCGTTCGCCGCCGAGGGGTGGGCGAAGGCGACGCGCACGCCGGGCGTGGCGGCGCTGACGGCCGGCCCGGGCGTCACCAACGGCATGAGCGCGCTGGCGTCCGCCCAGCAGTCCAACTCGCCGATGCTGGTGCTCGGGGGGCGCGCGCCGGCGATCCGGTGGGGGATGGGCTCGCTGCAGGAGATCGACCACATCCCGTTCGTGCGGCCGCTGGTGAAGATGGCCGCCACCGCCGGCTCGCCGGAGGAGATCCCGACGCTGGTCGACGAGGCGCTCGCGGCCGCGACGGCGCCGCATTCCGGGCCGACGTTCCTCGACTTCCCGCTGGACCACGTCTTCACCGAGGCGCCCGACCCGGGCACCGAGGCGACGCTGCACGATCCGCGCAGCGAGCCGGTCGCCGAGGGCGTGGAGCGGGCGCTGACGCTGCTGGCCGATGCGGAGCGGCCGGTGATCATGGCCGGCACCAACCTCTACTGGGCGTGCGCGGAGGAGGCGCTGCGCGAGCTGGCGGAGCGGCGCGGCATCCCCGTCTACCTGAACGGTCAGGCGCGCGGCTGCCTGCCCGCCGACCACGAGCTGTTCTTCTCGCGCGCCCGCGGCGAGGGCCTGAAGGGCGCCGACGTCGCGCTGGTGATCGGCGTGCCGATGGACTTCAGGTTGAACTTCGGCCAGGCGTTCGGCGAGGAGACGGAGATCATCGTCGTCGACCGCGCCGAGCCGAACCGCGACCACCCGCGCCCGCCGGCGGTGGAGCTCTACGGCGGCATCGACGCGACGCTGCGCGCGCTGATCGGCGACGGCCCGGACACCCGCGAGTGGGTCGCGCATCTGCGCCGGGCGGAGAACGCCAGGCGCGAGGCGGAGCGCGCCGAGCTGGAGGACGGCCGCTCGCCGCTTCACCCGATGCGGCTCTACAAGGAGCTGGGCGAGGTCCTCGACCGCGATGCGATCGTGATCGGCGACGGCGGCGACTTCGTCTCCTACGCCGGCCGCATGATCGAGACCTATGAGCCGGGCTGCTGGATGGACCCGGGGCCGTTCGGCTGCCTGGGCATCGGCCCCGGCTACGCGCTGGCGGCGAAGCTCGCCCACCCGGACCGGCAGGTGGTGCTGCTGCTGGGCGACGGCGCGTTCGGCTTCGCCGGAATGGACTTCGACACGCTCGCCCGCCACGGGGTGAACGTGATCGGCGTGATGGGCAACAACGGCATCTGGGCGCTGGAGAAGCACCCGATGGAGTTCGTGTACGGCTACTCGGTGGCCGCCGACCTGCGCCCGGAGACCCGCTACGACCAGGTGGTGGAGGCGCTCGGCTGCCACGGCGAGCTGGTGCGGCGCCCGGAGGAGTTCAAGCCGGCGTTCGCCCGCGCGCTGGAGTCCGGCAAGCCGGCGCTGATCAATGTGCTGACCGATCCGTCGGTGGTCTACCCGCGCAAGGCGGTCCTGGCGTAGCCGGGAGCGGGCTGCAACAGATCGGAAGCCGTCCCGAAGGACGGCTTCCGAAGCTGGCCCCGTAGGGACGGGCAGGGGTACGTCTCATCGAGGGCCAATGGGTGCGGCCTGGACGGCGGGAGGCGCCGATTCAATGCGACTACGCCCAAGCCGCTGTTTCCGGCGGATCCGCCCGCCTCCCCCTGATGGTGAGCAGACCGCGATCCCCCGGTTGGCCGAAGGGTCGCTTGACACCGAAAAGTCAACAATCAGACACCCGTCCAAGTGCGCGCCCAGAATTGGGGATGCCGGGTATCCCCTGGACGGGCGTGTATGGCACCCGTGAGGGTGCCTCAGGCGCCGATTCCGCCGTCGAGGCGGATCCCGGTGGGGCGGGCGGTGTTTCCTCAGCCGTCGCCCGCCCCGCCCGTTCGTGACGATCAGGCTGCGGGGCGCAGGCTGCGCGCAAGCTCAAGCGCCGCGCCGCGCAGCAGATCGTGCTCGGAGACCTCGATCTCGTCGAGGTCGAAGGCGAGCATCGCCTCGAGCTGCAGGCACAGCCCGGCGACGATCACCCCGGCGCGGTCGGGGTCGAGGCCCGGGACGTGGCGGCGCTCGCTCTCCGGCATGGTGCCGAGCCGCTCGAGCAGGTCCTCGACGGTGGCGCGGGCGAGCCGGTAGCCGTGGACGAGGGCGCCGTCGTAGCGGCCGAGCCCCTGTGCCATGGCGGCGCAGGACGTGGCGGTGCCGGCGACGGCGATCCCGGCCTCCACTCCGGTGCGGATGTCGGCGGGCACGGCGGCGGCGAACGTCTCGGCCGCTTCGGCGCGCAGCGCGGCGAGCTGCTCGCGGGTGGGCGGGTCGTCGTGCAGGTGGCGCTCGGTCTGGCGGACGACGCCGGCGCGGGTGGAGGCGTGGAAGTCGGCCTGCCGGTCTACGCCGACGACGAACTCGGTGGAGCCGCCGCCGACGTCGATGACGACGGTGCGGCGGCCGTCGGCGGGGCGGGCGCTGGTGGCGCCGGTGAAGGTGAGCGCGGCCTCGCGGTCGCCGTCGATGACGGAGACCTCCACGTCGTAGCGCTCGGCGACCCGGGCGGCGAAGGCGGAGCCGTTGGAGGCTTCGCGTGCGGCGGCGGTGAGCACGCCGGTTGCGGCCTGGACGTCGTGGGCGTCCATCATCGCCCGGTAGTCGTCGAGGACGTCCATGACCCGCTGCATCGCGGCCTCGTCGAGTCGGCCGGTGGCGTCGACGCGGTGCCCGAGCCGGGTGACGGTGGAGCGGCGCACGAGCTCGGTGACGCCGCCGTCGGGGGTGACCTCGGCGATGAGCAGGCGCGTCGAGTTGGAGCCGAGGTCGAGCACGGCGACGCGCGCGGGCGGGATGTCGGGTACAGGCAGCGACAGGGTTGAACGTGGGTCGATGACGACGCTAAGATCCTCGCAGCCCGTGTGGCACCGCGCCGCGAGACCGGAACCGGCCCCGCGCGACGCGACACGCCACAAGACCGTGCGCTATACTGACGGGCACCGACGCGGGGTGGAGCAGTCTGGTAGCTCGTCGGGCTCATAACCCGAAGGTCGCGGGTTCGAATCCCGCCCCCGCTACTCACCAGGCCGCCGAGAGGGCGGCCTTTCTTGTGCCCGTCGCGGGGTGCCGGCGCCGCTCCCGGCCCGCCCGCCGCGCACATCGACTCCTCCTGTGCAGGCGTTGCCGTCCGTGGCCGCTGTGCGGCTGCAGGCGGCAACGCCGTCGTGCTGGTCCAGGCGGCTCAGCCGTCGCCGGTGTCCCGCAGCCGCCCCACGCCCGGGATGAACCGGCCGACGCGGGCGGCGTAGGCACGGTAGGCGTTGCCGTGGGTGGCCAGGAGGTAGGGCTCCTCGACGGCGCGGGTCTGGAGCTCGAGGGCGACGATGAGGCCGACGAAGCCGGCCACGGCGACCGCGTTCGGCACCAGCAGCGCGAGCCCCAGCGACGTCGGCAGCATCGCCGCGAAGATCGGGTTGCGCACCAACGCGAACGGTCCGGTCGTCACCAGCTCCGTGCGCTCCTCCGGATCCACTCCGATCCGCCAAGAGGCGCCCATCGCCATCTGCGCATACAGCGTTCCCGCCAGGCCGGCCACGCTCAGCGCTACGCCTGCCACGTGGCCGACGGTGCCGTCCAGAGGGTCGATCGGGTCCAGCGCGCCCGCCAGCGTCAGCACCGGCGCGGCGACGCCGGCGACCACCGCCAGCACGAACAGCAGGCCCGCCAGCCACTCGACCGACCCCGGGCGGCCGCGCATCCCGACGAACCCCGTCGACCCGGTCCGGCGCCACTGGACATAAGAGCGCCAGCCGAACGCCAGCCCCATGTAGACGACGTACAGGGCAAGAGCCAGCTCAGGCATCGATGCGGGACTCCTTCCTCGCGTACATCACCACGCCGTCGATGACCGTCCGAATTGCGGGCCTATAGCCCTCAAGTCCAGACGGTCATCTGATCGAGGCGGCCAGGGAGGGGCGGGCGTCAGCGCCGCCGCACGCGCCCCCGCCGCCCCGCACGGACCCGCCGCCCCGCACGCTTGCGCCGCCTCACGCCGCCTCACGCGGCGCCCACGTACTCCGCCAGGTGCTGCCCGGTCAGGGTGCTGCGGTCGGCCACCAGCTCCGCCGGCGTGCCCTCGAACACCACGCGGCCGCCGTCGTGGCCCGCGCCCGGGCCCAGGTCGATGATCCAGTCGGCGTGCGCCATCACCGCCTGGTGGTGCTCGATCACGATCACCGACTTCCCCGAGTCCACCAGCATGTCGAGCAGCTCTAGCAGGTGCCGCACGTCCGCCGGGTGCAGGCCGTTCGTCGGCTCGTCCAGCACGTACACCTCGTGCTTCTCCGCCATGTGGGCCGCCAGCTTCAGCCGCTGGCGCTCGCCGCCCGACAGCGTCGTCAGCGGCTGGCCGATCGTCAGGTAGCCGAGCCCGACAGCCGTCAGCCGGTCGAGGATCCTCTTCGCCGCCGGCACCCGCGCCTCGCCCTCGCCGAAGAACTCCGCCGCCTCGTCGACCGACATCGCCAGCACCTCGCTGATGTCGCGGCCGCCGAGCTTCAGCTCCAGCACCTCCGCCTGGAAGCGCCGGCCGTCACAGTCCTCGCACACCGTCGAGGCCCCCGCCATGATCCCCAGGTCGGTGTACACGACGCCCGCGCTGTTGCAGGTCGGGCACGCGCCCTCCGAGTTGGGGGAGAAGAGCGACGGCTTCACCCCGTTGGCCTTCGCGAAGGCCTTGCGGATCGGCTCCAGCAGCTTCGTGTAGGTGGCGGGGTTGCTGCGCCGCGAGCCGCGGATCGGCGCCTGGTCCACGATCACCACGCCCTCGCGCCCCGCGACCGAGCCCTCGATCAGCGAGCTCTTGCCCGAGCCCGCCACGCCGGTGAGCGCCACCAGCACTCCGAGCGGGATGTCGACATCCACATCCTGCAGGTTGTTGGTGCTCGCGCCGCGGATCTCCATCGCGCCGCGTGGCTCGCGCACGGTCTCCTTCAACCCCACCCGCTCATCAAGGTGGCGCCCGGTGACGGTGTCGGCGTCGCGCAGCGCCTCGACCGTGCCCTCGAACACCACCTCGCCGCCGGCCGACCCGGCGCCCGGGCCGAGGTCGACGACGTGGTCGGCGATCGCGATCACCTCGGGCTTGTGCTCGATCACCAGCACCGTGTTGCCCTTGTCGCGCAGCGCCAGCAGCAGCTCGTTCATCCGCTGCACGTCGTGCGGATGCAGGCCGACCGTCGGCTCGTCGAAGATGTAGGTGACGTCGGTCAGCGACGAGCCCAGGTGGCGCACCATCTTGATCCGCTGCGCCTCGCCGCCCGACAGCGTCCCCGACGGGCGCTCCAGCGCCAGATAGCCGAGGCCGATCGCCACCATCGAATCCAGCGTCTGCGCGAGCGCCTCCAGCAGCGGCGCCACCGACGGCTCCTTTAGCCCGCGCACCCACTCCGCCAGGTCGGAGACCTGCATCGCGCACGCCTCGGCGATGTTGATGCCCTCGATCTTCGATGAGCGCGCCGCCTCGCTCAGCCGGGTGCCGTCGCAGTCCGGGCAGGTGGTGAACGTCACCGCGCGCTCCACGAAGGCGCGGATGTGGGGCTGCATCGCCTCGACGTCCTTGGACAGGATCGACTTCTGGATCTGCGGGATCAGCCCCTGGTAGGTGAGGTTGATGCCGTCGACCTTGATCTTGGTCGGCTCGCGGTAGAGCAGGTCGTGCAGCTCGCGCTTGTTGAACTTGCGGATCGGCTTGTCCATGTCGAAGTAGCCGCATCCGCGGAAGATCCGCCCCCACCAGCCCTCATGCTGTAGCCGGGGACGGTGATCGCGCCCTCGCTCAGCGACTTGTCCTCGTCGTAGAGCGCGGCCAGGTTGAAGTCGTTGATCGCCCCGCGTCCCTCGCAGCGCGGGCACATGCCGCCGATCCGGTTGAACTCCGCCTTCCTGGTCCTGGTCTTGGCGCCCCGCTCGACGGTGATCGCGCCGCTCGCCTTCACCGACGCGACGTTGAACGAGAACGCGCTCGGCGGGCCGATGTGCGGCTCGCCCAGCCGGCTGAACAGGATGCGCAGCAGGGCATGGGCGTCGGTGACGGTGCCGACGGTCGAGCGCGGGTCGGCGCCGAGCCGCTCCTGGTCGACGATGATCGCCGTGGTGAGCCCGTCGAGCACGTCGACGTCGGGCCGCGCGATCCGCGGCATGAAGCCCTGGACGAAGGCGCTGTAGGTCTCGTTGATCAGCCGCTGCGACTCGGCGGCGATCGTGCCGAACACCAGCGAGCTCTTGCCCGACCCCGACACGCCGGTGAAGACGGTCAGCCGGCGCTTGGGGATCTCGACGCTGACGTCCTTGAGGTTGTTGACGCGCGCGCCATGTACGCGGATGCGCGCGTGGCTGTCGGCTATGTGCTCGCCGTGGGCGTCGGTCGCTGCGCGGCGGCGGCCTGTGGTGGTGGCGCTGTCGGTCACCGGCGGATTTTCGCGCGGCGGTCAGCGGCCGGTCCACCAGCTCGGCGGATCGCTGGCCGGGAACGAGAGCTCGCCGACGAGATCCACCGGGTCGGGCGCCGGCGCGGAGGGCTGCTCTGCGCGGCGCTCGGGCCGGTCGGGCGTCGCCTCGGCGGCTCGTTCCCGGGGCTTCTCCGGCGGGTGCACCCGGGGGCCCGTGCGTGAGGAGTCGGTCCTGGCCGGCATGGTCACCTGCTGCCCGTTTGAGCGGGGATGAAACCACTTTCCTTCCGCCGTGCGCCCCGACCGGCGAGGACGCGGCCGCGGCCCGAGCCGAGCGCTCAGGCCTTGTTCTTGTAGTAGTTGGCGTTGATCTCGATGAAGCGCTTCCACTCGTCGGGGACCTGGTCCTCCGGCGTGATCGCGTCCACCGGGCAGGCCTCGACGCACGCGTCGCAGTCGATGCACTCCTCGGGATCGATGTAGAGCTGCTCGTGCTCGTCCCAGTCCGGTTCGTCCGGGGTGGGGTGGATGCAGTCGACGGGGCAGACGTCGACGCACGAGGCGTCCTTGGTCCCGATGCACGGCTCGTTGATCACGTAAGCCATCCCACCCTCCTTTGACACAGGCCGACTAGGAAAAATAGCAGAGGGGTGGGCGCCTCCCGACCGGCGCCTACGGGCGACGGCCCAGCACCTGGAAGATCGACAGGTCGCCGTCGCGGAAGCGGCTGCGCGACCCGCGCAGGTACAGCCGCCACGCGCGCACCCGCTCCCGGCCGGCGATGCGCACCGCCTCGTCCAGGTGCTCGTCGAAGCGCTGCGCCCAATGACGCAGGGTCTCCGCGTAGTCCTCGCGGAGGCCCTCCACGTGGCGCACCTCGACCCCGGCGCGCTCGAACGCCAGCAGCAACCGCGAGAGGTGCAGCGTCGCCCCGTCGGGGAAGATGTAGCGCTGGGTGAACGGCCCCGACGGCCCCATGTCGTGACGCAGCCGCGCGATGCCGTGGTTCAGTACCCGCCCGCCCGGCCGCAGCAGGTCGCGCAGGCGCTTGGCGTACGCGTCGATGTTCTCCTCGCCGACGTGCTCGACCATGCCGACCGAGGCGATCGCATCGAACGTCTCGCCCGACAGCTCGCGCCAGTCCATCACGCGGACCTCGACCCGGTCGCCGACCCCCGCCTCCTCGGCGCGCCGCCGCGCCAGCTCCGCCTGCGGCTCCGAGAGCGTGATCCCGAGCACCCGCGCGCCGTGCTCGCGGGCGGCGTGGATCACCAGCGACCCCCAGCCGCAGCCGATGTCCAGCAGCCGCTCGCCCTCGCGCAGGCCGAGCTTCGCGCACACCAGCTCGAGCTTCGCGCGCTGCGCCTCCTCGAGCGTCTTCGCGCCGCGCGAGAAGACCGCGCACGAGTAGGTCATCGACTCGTCGAGGAACAGCGCGAAGAAGTCGTTGGAGATGTCGTAGTGGTGGCGGACGGCGCGGCGGTCGCGGACGATCGAGTGCATCCGGCCGCGCGGAGGAAGCTCGATCCGCGGTCGGCGCGGCGGCTTGGTGATCCCCATCGCGCGCAGCGCCGCCAGCGCCAGGCGCAGCCTCGTGACGCGGTCGAACGGCCGCGGCCGCCAGTGGTCGACGACCGGCATCGCGCGGTCCAGGTCGTCGGCCGCAAGCAGCCCCGACACGTAGGCGCGACTCAGGCCCAGCTCGTTCGGATGCAGCAGCAGGTGAGCGATCGCCTGCGGGGAGCGGACGATGATGGTGACCTCGTCACGCTCGCCGCTGGGCTCGAGCTCGGTGCCGTCCCAGAAGCGCACGCGGAACGGCCGGTCGGGCAGGGCCCGCCGCAGCTCGTCGCACAGCACCTGCGGGCGGCCGAAGGGCATGCTGAGCAACCTACGTCGATCTTCGCTCAGGGCCGATGAGCATGAGGCCGCTTGGCCACATCGCGCTTACCGATCCCCGAAGTGGGGACCACGCATTCATGAGTGCCCTGCAGGAGCGCCCGACGACGGGCGCGGCCGAGTCGCGGCTCGTAGAGCCCGTGGCTCACCAGACGCGCGATCGCGTCATCACCGGGCTGGTCTGCGTGCTTCCCTTCGTCGCGCTGGGCGTCGCCGCCTGGCAGTCGTGGCAGGGGCTGCTCGGCTGGACCGACCTGGTCATCTTCGGCGTCGCCTACGTGCTGACCGGCCTCGGCGTCACCGTCGGCTTCCACCGTCTGCTGACGCACCGCAGCTTCAAGACCACCAAGCCGGTGAAGGCGATGCTCGCGATCCTCGGCTCGGCGGCGATCGAAGGGCCGGTGACCGCCTGGGTCGCCGACCACCGCAAGCACCACCAGTTCTCCGACCGGCCCGGCGATCCGCACAGCCCGCACGTCGACCACGGCGGCGGCTGGACCGGCGCGCTGCGCGGCCTCTTCCACGCCCACATGGGGTGGCTGTTCGTCCACACCCAGCGCGGGGCGAAGGCGCGCTACGCCCGCGACCTGCGCGCCGACCCGATGATGCGCTTCATCGACAAGACGTTCCCCCTCTGGGCGATCGGCGGCCTGGCCGCCTGCTTCTTCGCCGGGTGGGCGATCGGCGGCTCGGTCGAGAAGGGGTTCACCGCGCTGCTGTGGGGCGGCGGGGTGCGGATCCTGTTCGTCCACCACCTCACCTACGCGGTCAACTCGCTCTGCCACTTCTCCGGGCGGCGCGACTTCGAGACCCCTGACGAGTCGCGCAACGTCTGGTGGCTGGCGCCGTTCACGTTCGGCGAGGCGTGGCACAACAACCACCACGCCTTCCCGACCTCCGCCCGCCACGGGCTCCGCCGGCTGCAGATCGACCCCTCCGCGGCGGTCATCTGGGCGCTGGAGAAGGCCGGGCTGGCGTGGGACGTGGTGCGCGTCGCGCCCGAGCGGCTCGAGCGCAAGGCGCGGCGCCCCGCGGTGAAGTCCGCCTAGGCGACCGGCCGCAGGTGGCGGTAGGGCTCGCCGCGCAGCGTGCGGATGACGTCCTCCACGATCGAGGCGGCCTCGCGCCGCTTGCCGTCGGTGACCGCGGAGACGATGCCGCGCTTGCGCTCCAGCAGCTCGGCCATCGTCTCGTCGATCGTGTCGGCCGCCAGCAGGTACCAGGCGGTCACCGCGTCGCGCTGGCCGATGCGGTGACAGCGGTCCTCGGCCTGCTCCAGCAGCGCCGGCGTCCACTCCTGCTCGAGGAACGCGACGTTGGAGGCGCGCGTGAGCGTGATGCCCTGAGCGGCGACGCGCGTCGCGCAGACGATCAGCGGCGGCCCGTCCGGGTCCTGGAAGGCGCGCACCGCCGCCTCGCGCTCCTCGACGCTGTCGGAGCCGAGGATGTGCAGCGCGTCCGGGAACCGCTCCAGCACCGCCTGCTGGATCTCGACATGGCGGGCGAACACGACCACCGGCTCGCCGGAGGTGAGGAAGTCGTAAATCCAGGCGAGCGCCGCATGCAGCTTGCCGCGGGCGGCGATCCGCTGCAGCGCGGTGAGCTGCGCGAGCCGCTCGGCGCGCAGCGTCGCGGCGACGCGCGACTCCAGCTCGGCGAGGTCGAGCGGCTGGCTGCGCAGCCACTCGATCACGTCGCGCTCCGCGGTGCGGTACTCGCTCTCGTTGTCGAGCGTCACCGGCACGATCACGCGCCGCTTGGGCGGAAGCTGGGGGAGCACCTCCGACTTCAGCCGGCGCACGAAGCAGTGGCGGCGCAGGTGCCAGTGCAGCCGCTCCTCGGTGTGGATGCCGTGGAACCGGCGCGCGAACCGGGCGCCCGAGCCGAACTCCTCCAGCCGGCCGATGACGCGTAGCTGGCTGATCAGCTCCTCGGGGTGGTTGAGCACCGGGGTGCCGGTGAGCGCCAGCCGCAGCCCGTCGCGCGGGACCGCCTCCGCCAGCCGGCGCACGTGCTGAGTGCGCTTGGCGCGCGGGTTCTTCACGTAGTGGCTCTCGTCGACCACCAGCGCGCGCACGCCGTGGCGGGCCAGCGTCTCGCGGTGCCGGCCGACCATCTCGTAGTTGATGATCGTGATGTCGGCGCGCGGCGGCACCGCGATGCCGGGGTCGACGACGGTCACCGAGCGGTGCGGCAGCCAGCGCCGGGTCTCGCGCAGCCAGTTGAGCTTCAGCGACGCGGGGCAGACGACGACGGCCGGGTACGCGTCGTCGGCCTCCAGCGCGGCGAGCGCCTGCACGGTCTTGCCGAGGCCCTGCTCGTCGGCGAGGAACGCGCGGCGCACATCCAGCAGGTAGCGGACGCCCGCCCACTGGAACGGCTGCAGGGTGCCGCCGAGCCGCTCGGCGACCTCCGCGATCGGCTCGCCCTCGGTTGCCCTCGAGCGGCGGATAGCCGCCTGCGCCTCGGCGTGCTCGGCGCGCAGCTCCTCGAGCGTCTCCTCCGCCGAGGGGTCGACGGCGACCTCGTGCAGCGCCATGAACTCCTCGAGCGGCTCGACGATCCACGGGTCGGGCGAAAGCGTGCGGCTGCCGGGCATCACGCCGGGCAGCCGGTCGAACGCCTCGGCGACGTCCGGATCCCACAGCGGCTCCAGCACCAGGCCCGGCCCGTCGACGCCGTGGCGCAGGGCCAGCAGCGCGGGCGGCGCGTCCTCGCCGGCTTCCAGCGCCGCCAAGCAGCGCCGGGCGGCGGCGTCCAGCTTTGCGCCGCGCTGGTCGGAGAGCGTCTCCGCCGCCTCGCGCGTGAGCGGGACGAGCAGCTCGCCGTCGCGCTCGACCGCGCCCTCGCGCAACCGGTCGGGAACCTGCCCGGCGCGGGTGCGCAGCGCGAACCAGCCCCGGCCGTCGGAGCGGGTGGCGGTCACCAGGCCGATCCAGCGGTCCTCCAGCCCGCGCAGCCAGATGTCGACCTCGGTGGAGGTCGTCAGCTCGGGGAAGCGCTCGAGCACCTCCTTGAGGTGCACGCCGGACCAGTCGTCGACCGGCGCCCACCACTCGCGCGCGTCCCAGTCGAACCGCCGCTGGGGGATGCGCCGGACCTGGGCGACGATGTGCGGGTCGTAGGGGAAGCTGAGGACGACGATCGGCTTCCCGTCCGGGCCCCTCCGCAGGCGTACGTTGGGGCCCGACTCGACGACTCGCACCCGTCTCAGGCTACCGGCCGCCGCGCCGGGCCTAGAACGACATCCGGGCGAAGAAGAAGAACCAGATCAGGAACGCGACCATCGCGATGCCGACGCTCCAGTACATGACCGGCTCGAGCAGGCCACGGTCGCGCGCCGGGCTGGTGCTGTCGCGCATCGAGCGGTTCCAGGTGCGCTGCTGGCGCCGCCCGGTGTCGAGGCCCGTGTAGCGCATGTGCGCGCGGTTCAGCGCGCTCAGCCCCTTGGCGAGCGCCACCGCGGTGCCGACCACGCCCACGATCACCAGCATGTAGGGGCCGATGCTCGCCTGCTGGGTGTCGCTGATGCGCGACGCAACCCACAGCCAGGCGATCGGCGAGCCGACCCACATGAAGGCCGAGCCGATCGCCATCAGCGCGATCATCGCGATCGACAGCGGGGAGCGCAGCGATCGCGCCCGACGCTGCCGCTGTTCTGCGCCGTCGACCTCCTGGTGGGGAGCCTCCCGCCCGGGAGCCTCCCTGGTGCGTGCGGTGGTCACGAGCCTCTCCTCCCCGTCTTCTACCCGATCAACCTCCGCGAAGGCCAAGGGCGGGTCTGTGCGGCGCCCGCGCCTTGCCGGCCGACCCGGCGCCCGGCGGGGCCTGCGCGCCGCTGCGGGCGACGCGCGCCACGCCCCACGACAGGGCGGCGACGAAGACCAGCGCCAGCGCCAGCACCACCAGCGACGCCGTCGTCCACAGCCAGCTCGGCACGTCCTCCTTCTGCTCGCGCATCAGGATCTTCTGGTCGCGGACGAACGCGCGGGTGAACTGCGGCAGGGCCGGCACCTCGCGCGCGTTGGGCAGCGCCGGGTCCTCGGGCAGGAAGATCGGCGCGCCCAGCATCGACCGGCCGTTGTGGACGCGGATCAGCGACTTCCAGTTGCCGTAGACCGGGATCGGCTTGGTGGTGCGGTAGACGCCCTCGCCGATCTTCTCCATGCGGTCGACGACCAGGCCGCCGCCCTGCCAGGCGGTGACCGTGACCCAGATCGCGCCGTCGGCCATGGTGGACGGCGACAGGCGGACGGTCGCTGCGACGTGGCGGCCGTCGCGCTCGCCGGGCACGTCGCGCAGCGTCACCGTCGCGGCGTGGTCGGCGGGGGTGCGCACCGCCAGCCCGTAGGCCGTCAGCCCGGCGATGATCGCCAGCGCGCTCAGCGCGGCGGCGCGCGCGACCGGCGGCGCCGGCAGCCGCAGCCGCACCCCGGCGCCGAGCAGCGCGCCGAGCAGGCCGCCGGCCAGGCCGGCCAGGGGCGCGACGATCAGCGCCTCGGGCAGCATGCCGCCGTTCCACGGCAGCGGGTAGACGAGCTGCGTCCAGCCCCACTCGGCGGCGAGCCCGACGGTCCCGCACAGCAGGCCGCCGACCACGCCGAGCGCCAGCGGACGGCGCGCCAGCGCGAGCGCGGCGACCTCGACGCACAGCGCCTCGACCAGGTACAGCGGCTGGGCGGGCATCGTCTGGCCGAAGATCACCGCGACGATCAGAGCCACGACGCCGCGCACGACCAGGAACATGAGCGCCGCGCCGAGCGCGCCGCCGCGGCCGATCCAGATGCGCGCCGCCACGAGCGCCATGCCCGCGGCCAGCGCGATCAGCATCGGCTGGAAGATCATCCGGTACTGGGCGATCCCGAAGTCGAACTCGCCCTGGAAGGTGGACAGGCCGACGAGCAGGCCGCCGAGCAGTCCGAGCCGCCGCAGGCGCACGAGCGGCGAGACGTGGGTGTCGGTGCCCGGGCGATCGCCGCGCGCGTGCATGCCCTCGGCGAGCAGCACCGCCATGCCGATCAGCGTCAGCCCGGCGCCGCCGAACAGCATCATGTGGGTCGGGCTCCACAGCGTCACGTCCTGGCCGAAGAGCCGGTGCCAGATGTCGTCGAGCGGGAAGCCGAGCAGCGCGAACGCGCCGCAGCAGGCGATCAGCAGGCCGCCGACCGGCGCATGCCAGCCGCTTGCGATCCGCACCGACGCCGGGCCCGGCCGGGTGCCGCGCTCGGGCAGCGCCATCGACAGCACGCCGGCGGCGAACACCCCGTAGAGCCCGATCAGGATCAGGTAGTGGGAGGGGTTGGCCAGGGGGCCCTCGTCGCGCCCGTTGTCCACGTGCAGCGCGATGTCCCAGTACATCCCGAGCAGGGCGATCATCAGCGAGCCGCCGCCGACGGCGAGCGGCAGCGCGGCCCAGGCGGGGATGCCGGCCACGTGCTGGGCGGTGCGGGCGAGACGGGCGAGCGGGCCGCCGCGGCTGCGGCGGTAGTTGAAGATCAGCCACAGCAGGGCGGCGGTCGCGACAGTGGCCATCGCGGTGGCGATGGCGACCTGGTCAGCGGCTGCGCCACCTGCGGGTGCGGCCTCGGCCAGCGGGCCGGGCGCGGCGATCGCGATCATGACGCGAACCTTACATCGTTTGATGTCACATCGAAAGGTGTATTCTTGGTCGCGTGTCGGACGTCGCGGATGCCACCGGCGAGTTCACGATCGACGAGCTCGCCAGACGCACCGGGATGACCGTGCGCAACATCCGCGCCCACCAGTCCCGCGGGCTGCTGCCGCCGCCCGAGGTGCGCGGCCGCACCGGCTACTACGGCCCCAAGCACGTGCAGCGGATCGAGCTGATCCGCGAGATGCAGTCCCAGGGGTTCAACCTGGAGGCGATCCGCCGCATCGTCGAGGCGGCGCCGAACGCCGGCGACGAGCCGCTGCGCTTCCTGCAGGCGCTGCACCGGCCGTACGTGGAGGAGGAGCCGGAGATCCTGACCGGCGACCAGCTCGCCGAGCGCTGGCACACCAAGGACCCCAAGCTGCTCGCGCGCGCGATCGAGCTCGGGTTCCTGCGCCCGCTCGAGGACGGCACCTACGAGGACCGCAGCCCGCGGCTCGGCCGCGTCGCCGACGAGCTGGCAGACCTGGGCGTGCCGATGGACATCCAGCTCGAGCTGGCCGCCTCGGTCCGCGAGCACGCCGACGGGATCGCGCAGGCCTACGTCCAGCTCTTCCTCGAGCACGTCTGGCAGCCGTTCCAGGAGGCAGGTGCGCCGGACGAGCGCTGGCCCGAGGTGCTCGAGGCGCTCGAGCGGCTGCGTCCGCTGGCGGCCGAGTCGGTGCTGGCGGTCTTCGCGCTGGCGATGCGCGACGCCACCGAGGAGGCGTTCGGCCGTGAGCGCGAGCGCATCAAGCAGCACCGCGACCCCGCCGCCCGCTGAGTTCCGCGACGGCCGCGCCCCTCATCGAGGGATCAATCGCTTGCGCATGGGCGAAGTCGTTGATCCCTCGATGCGGGTCTAGAGGGCGTCGGGGCGCCGCAGGGTGAAGGTCAGCGTCACGGTCGGCCCTTCGCGCAGCGCCGCGTGCAGGGCGGCCTCGTCCTCGAAGCGGCCCTCCAGCCGCACGCCCTCGCAGCGCACGGTGAGCTCGTCGCTCGCGAGCGGCCACGGCTCGAGCGTGTGGTGGTCGCCGCGGTCGGCGAGCAGGATGTCGACCGGACCGTCGGCGGACGGAACGCCGCGGATCGGGCGCGGCTGGGCCTGGCAGAGCGAGAGCGACATGTCGTCCCATGCGGCGATCAGCGCCTGGTTTCGGCGCATCTGCTCCTCGGTCGCCCCGACCGCGGCGGCGAGGCGCTCCTGCAGGAGGCTCTGGTCGGCGCGGTACTCGGCGACCGCGCGCTGCGTCTCCGGGTCGGGGTTGCGCGGCGGGAAGCGGTCCAGCAGGCCCGTGCCGTGCAGGGAGACGAGCAGCGCCGCCCAGCGGCTCTGGCTGAGCAGGCGGCGCGGCGCCTCGGTCCACAGCGCCAGGTGCTGGACCCGCGGCAGCTCGAAGAACTGGCGCGGCAGGCCGGTGTCCGGGTTGAGCTCCGGCGCGCGGTCCCAGTCGATCCAGCCGATGTCGTGCTGCTCGGCGGCCAGGCAGACCGGCTCGTAGGGCTCGGGTCGCGGGAAGGCGTCGTTGCCCCAGGCGCGCGCAAGCTGGCCGGAGAGCCACGCGTGCGACGCCTGGCCGACGGCGACGACGGCGTCGCCCGCCTCGCGGAGGACCATCGCGGCGTCAGCGCTCGCCGGTGGCCGGCTCGGCCGCCTGCGCCGGGTCGGCCGCTTCCTCGCCGCGCGCCGTCGCGCGTGACGCGTCCCCGGTGATCCGGCGGCGCACCGCGCCCGGATCGTCCCGGACGTCGACGGCATCGTGCTCCTCGGCACGCTCCCGCCCGGCGGCGTCCTGCGCGCTCGCGCGGGCGAGCAGCTCGTCGACGGGATGCTCGGTCCCGCCGGAGGGGTCGGGTGCGGGCTTGCGGCCGCGGCGCCGGCGGCGCAGCCGGGCAGCGGCGGCGGCCCCGGCGGCGCCGCCCACGAGGCCGGCGAGCAGGACGGTGGACCTGGTCGGGATGCGCGCCATGCCGGATGCCTACCCGATCCGCCGCCCGCGCGAAAGGGCCGCGGGGCGCCAACTCAGGCCGCATCGGCACGGCGGGAGCGGCGCCGCAGCATCACGACCGCCATCAGCGAGGCGAGCAGCGAGGCGCACAGCACCGCGGCGGCGGCCGTCTCCTGCGCCTCGACGGTATCGAGCGAGAGGTGCGCGATCAGCAGGCTCACGGTGTAGCCGATCCCGCCCAGCACGCCGACCGGCGCCACGTCCGCCCAGCCGACGCCCGGCGGCAGCGACGCCAGCCGCGCGCGAACCGCCAGCCAGCTCCCGCCGAGGATCCCGATGACCTTTCCGGCCAGCAGGCCGACCACCACCGCGCGGGCGATGCTGTCGCCGGGGATGTCGCCGATCGCCGCCAGCGGCACCCCGGCGGCGCCGAGCGCGAACAGCGGCACCGCGAAGCCCGCCGACCACGGGTGGAGCTTGTGCTCCAGCCGGGCGGCCGGCGAGGGCTCTTCCTGCGTGCGCAGCGGGGTGAGCAGCGCCAGCAGGATGCCCGCGACCGTGGCGTGCACGCCGCTGGCGTGGATCGCCACCCACGCGGCGACCGCGAGCGCCCACAGCATCGCCGGCGCGTCGATCCCGCGCTTGAGCGCCGCCCGGTACAGGAGGCACAGCGCCAGGCCGCCGGCGAGCCAGCCGATCGCGAGCCCCTTGGTGAAAACGATCGCGATCAGCGCGATCGCGCCCAGGTCGTCGATGACCGCGATCGACAGCAGCAGGGCGCGCACCCCGCGCGGCAGCGCCGAGCCGGCCACGGCGAGCACGCCTAGCGCGAACGCGATGTCGGTGGCGACCGGGATCGCCCACGCGCCGCCCTCGGCCGCGTCGCCGCCCGACAGGGCGAGGGCGATCAGCGCGGGCGCGACCATGCCGCCGAGCGCGGCGAAGAACGGCAGTACCGCGGCGCGGCGGTCGGCGAGCTGGCCGACCAGCAGCTCGCGCTTGAGCTCCAGGCCGGCGACGAAGAAGAACACGGCGAGGATGCCGTCGGCGGTCAGCTCGGCGAGCGTTAGGTGCAGGTGCAGCCAGTCGGGGCCGACCGAGATCTCGGTGCCCCACATGTCGCGGTAGCTGTCGCCGGACAGGTTCGCCCACAGCAGCGCGACCGCGGTGGCGATCAGCAGCACCTTGCCGCCGGCGCTCTCCTCGCGCAGGAAAGCCTCGATGCGGCCCGGCTCGCGGGCGGCGTCGGGCGCGCTGGTCGGCTCGGGTGCGTCCTCGGTGGTGGGCATCGGTGGTCGGGCAGGGTCAAGCGGTCGCCGACCAGACTTCCCGGCACGCCCCGCGCGGGAGGGTAGCGGCGCGTCGGGGCAGACGGGCTCAGCCCTCGTCGAGGGATCAATGACTTCGCCTCAGGCGAAGTCATTGATCCCTCGACGAGGGGCGTCCGGTCCCGAAACGAAGCCCGGCCGGCGAGCCTGAGGCTCACCGGCCGGGGAGGGTCCCAAGTGCGCGGTGTTCCGCGCTCGGTCAGGCGGGATGATCCCGCGCTGCCTCTCTCTACGCGGCGTCGCGCAGAGCCTTGATGTCGTGGTCGGCGGCCAGCCGCCGCAGACCGCGCTCCTCGGCCTGGCGCGCCTTGGACGGCGGCATACCCAGGCGTCGGGCGGCCTGAACGAGGGTGTGCTCGCCCTCGCCGCCGGTGCCGAAGCGCAGGTGGATCACCTGGCGCTCCTCCTCCGGCAGGGCGTCGACGGCGGCCCGGAGCGTCGAGGCCTCGGTCTCGCGCGCGACCTCCTCGTCGACGGGGTCGCCCTCGGCGGGCAGCAGCGCGCCGAGCGGCGTCTCGCCGTCGTCGCCGACGGTCGCGTCGAGGCTGGCCAGCGCGCGGTCGCGCTCGCGCAGCAGGATGACCTCCTCGAGGTCGAGCTGCGCGGCCTCCGCGACCTTCTCGTCGCTCGGCGGCTCGCCGTGCTCGGCGGTCAGCTCGCGCTCGATGCGGGCGATGCGCCGCGCGCGCTGCGACATGTGGGACGGCAGGCGGATCGTGCGGCCCGTGTTGTCCAGGCCGCGCTGGAGCGCCTGACGGATCCAGATCGTCGCGTACGTCGAGAAGCGATAGCCCTTGCGGTAGTCGAACTTCTCCACGGCGCGAATGAGGCCGAGCATGCCCTCCTGAACCAGGTCCTCGAGCGTCAGCCCCTGACCCACGTAATGGCGGGCCACCGAGACGACGAGGCGCAGGTTGGAGTTGATCAGCAGGTCCTTGGCCTCGAGATCGCCGCGCTCGATGCGCTTGGCGAGCTCGATCTCCTCCTCGGGCTCGAGCAGCCGGTACTGGCTCGCTCGCTGCAGGAGCTGGTCGAGCGGGCTCGCCAAGACGTCATCCGACGTGGTGGGTGTGAGGGTGGAGGGGATCAACAGGTCCTTTCAGGGAGAATTCCGATCGCTGCAGTAGGAGTTTATTCGACGGTCGTTGACCGTGCAACTGTGCGTTCAGTCACATTCGCGGACGCGCGTCCGGTTCCTGCGGCGGCGTCGCCACGCGGGTCCCCCGGAGGAGGGACCGCGTCTCAAGGTCGCACCGCGTGATGAAGCGCGCCTAAGCGGCGGCTTTCGCTCTCTTCAGTCCATCGGCGAGGTGGTGGGAACCGTCAACAGTTCCCACGGGTTCGCCGTTCTCATTCGGACCCCTGTCGCCGGCGGACACGGTTCCGGCATGCCGTCGCCGGCGGGCTCGCTCCGCCCACGCGCCCGCGCAGGGCACATAACGAGGATACGACACGCGTCCAGGGCTTCAGGTCGGCGCTGAAGGCCACCGATCAACCTCTATGGATCCACATGTTCGAGCGCCGCCGTACTCGTCTCCCTCGGGCGCTTCTCGGCGTTGCGGGGTGCGCTCCAAGGCGTCGACCCTGGCGGTGAACTCGACTGGTCGATCGCAATGCCTAGCCGTTTCCGCCCGCTTGCCCTGACGCTGTGCGCCGCTGCCTGCGCCCTGGTCCTGGGCGCGTGCAACGAGCCCCAGGTCGCCCGCGACGCCCTGTCGCTCGAGTTCACCCCGCGCGCTGCCGTGACGGCCGACTTCGACGGCAACGGGCAGCCGGACATCCTCGTCGGCCACGACGCCGGCGAGTACCTCGGCGTGACCCTGTTCGCGCAGGACCGGTACGGCTTCTTCAGCAAGCGGGAGCCCGCCGCCCCGGTCGGAGGCTCCGACCTGCTGGCCGTCGTCGACCTCGACGGCGACCCGGCGCCCGACGCGGTCGCCGGTTGGCGCGGGTCGCCGTACCTGACGACGATGCGCAACAACGGCGACGGCGACTTCACCACCGACATCCAGAACCTGGGCAGCGTCTCGATCAACGCGCTGGCCGGCGGGGTCGCGCCGGACGGGACGCAGATCGTCGCCGTCGCGCACACGGTCGGCGGCGGCGAGAAGGTCGCGGTCTATCGCGCCGTCTCGGGCGCGCTGCAGCGGATCGACCCGTCGTCGGAGCCGAGCGGCGGGAAGGCGCGCACCCTCGCCCTCTACGACGTCAACGCCGACGGACGCATCGACCTGCTCGTCGGCACCGAGGACGGCCGGATCGAGATCCACTACGGGCAGTCGCCCACCCAGGGCCGCTTCTCCGTCAGCCCCGATACGACGCTCACCGCGCCGGGGCGCAGCTCGGCGGTGACGACGATCGCGGTCGGCGATGCGGTCAGCCCACCGGAGGACGCCGACTGGCAGCTCGACGGGCACCCCGACGTGCTCGCCGCCTTCGCCGACTCCGCGATCACCTACGGCTGGCGCGGCCAGGGAGGCGGGAGCTTCGCCGCCGCCGTCAACCCGGGTGGCCCCAGGGACTACCCCGGCGGGCCGCTGTCCGACGGCTTCCCGGACCGCAGACTGATCGCGCTGAGCGTGGCCGCCGACGGCCGCTGGGGCGGGGTGCTCGAGACCTCGGTCAACACCGTCGCGTTCATGATTGACTCCGGCGGCTACGGCTTCGCGCGGCTGGGGCAGTGCGATCCGGTCGCCGGGACGGTGATCGCCTCCGACAGCGCGACCGCGCCGATCGGCGCCGTGGTCCTCTGCGAGGACGCCGGGGGCAAGAAGGTGCTGGTCGGCTTCCCCGGCCGCACGCGACTGCAGATCAACGTGCCTGCCGAGGTCGACCTCGGGACCGTCGAGGTCGGGCAGGAGGGCGGCGAGCAGACGTTCCAGCTCAAGGCGCTCGACTGGTCGCCGTACGCCGAGGAGGAGCCGCCGCCGCCGAACGGCCCGTGGTGGGCGCCCTGGCCGGGCTCGCCGACCGGGTGGATCGAGTACCAGGGCACGGTCCCGACAGGGCCGGACGCGGACGAGTTCCGCGGTCGCCTGGTCGACCCGTCCTACGGCGCCTGCGGGTGGTGGGACGAGGGCAACTTCCCCAAGTACGACTGCACGATCGGCATCAAGTTCAAGCCGACCTCGCACGGGGACAAGGAGGCCGTCGTCGAGCTGCGCTCGAACGCCTACCGTCAGGCGGGGGCGCCGTTCCCGAGCTTCAAGGTCAAGGGGAGGGCGCTGGGCGCGCGCGCCGACGCGCCGGCGACGGTCGATCTGGGCGACGTGCGGCTGGGCAAGGGCGGCAGCGCGGAGGTGCGCGTCACCAACGGTGGCAACAAGGCACTGCGGGTCGATGAGCTCAGGCTCTCGGCGGGGGCGGCGGAGGCCGGTTGGGAGGTGGATGAGCCGGACTGCGATGCGGTGGCGCCGGGCTCGGACTGCGTGGTGGAGGTGCGCTTCAAGCCCGAGGCGTTGGGGGCCGGCTCCGCGACGCTGACGGTCGGCAGCGACGCCTACAACGATCCCGATCCGATCACGGTGACGGCGCGCGCGGTGGCCTCGGGCGTGACGGCGGCGCCGGTCGACTTCGGCCCGGTTGTCGTCGGCGGCACCGGGATCGCCGACGTCGCGGTGACCAACACCGGCGACGCGCCGCTCACGGTCGAGGACGTCCAGGTCGAGGGTCCGGATGCCGGCCGGTTCGCGGTCGTCGGCTCGACCTGCGACGGGGTGGAGGTCGATCCGGGCGAGCCGTGCACCGTGAAGGTGTCGGTCACGCCGATCTCCCGGGGCGACCTGGCCGCGTCGCTGCGGCTCGTGAGCGACGCGCCGTCCAGCCCGAATGTGGTGGCGCTGTCCGCCCGTGGCGTCCAGGGCGTCCTGCAGGCGCCTTCGCTGATCGCGCTCGACCCGCTGCGGGTCGGCTTCCACGCCGACCGCACCGTCGAGCTCGTCAACGGCGGCGACCACGACCTGAAGCTGGGCAGGCTGGCCGTCGAGAGCGGGGCGGTGACGCTCCACGCCGACGGGTGCTCGCACCGCATCCTGAGGCCCGCCGAGCGCTGCGTGGTGACGCTGCGCTTCGCGCCGACAAGGATCGGTGAGGTGGACGCCCGGCTGCGGGTGCCCAACGACGGCGAAGGCGGCGAGCGGGTGATCCCGGTCCGGGGCAAGGCGCTGCCGCCCGAGGAACGACCGATCGCCGCCGGGAAGCCCGACGGATCCGGCCGCCCGGCCACCCTGCCCGCCCCGACGATCCGCCCGACCACCGCGACCGGCGGCGGCAAGGCGCCGGCCAGGGTGGAGACCGGCTCCACGGCTCGGGTGCGGATCACGCTGCGCAACCCGCTCGCCACCGCGGTGCGCAACGCTCGCCTCGAAGTTCGCCTGCCGGCCGAGCGGCGCTGGGTGCACCTGCACCGCCGGGCGCACGTCGACGGCGATCCGGCGACCAGGAAGCTGACGGTCCCGCTGGGCACGCTCAAGGTGCGCGCCTCCAAGACGGTGACCGTGCAGCTTCACGCGGGCGCTCGCGCCCGGCGCGGGCGCGTGCCGCTGCAGGTGCGCCTGCTCGGCTCCGGCGCGCGCTCCAAGGCCTCGACGATGACGGTCGAGATCCGTTGACCGGTCTCGCCGGAGACGGCGACCGGGCACGGACGCGCTACGGGGTTCAGCGGACCGCCGGGTCGATTGATCAATCGACGTGTCGCCTTGGCCGCTCGGCCAATACGATGCGCTGGCCGGTGCCGCTGCGTGTCCTCATGGTCTCCTGGGAGTACCCGCCGATCGTCGAGGGCGGGTTGGCGCGTGCCGTGCGCAAGCTCTCGGAGGCGCTGGTGGGCGAGGGCGTCGAGGTTCACGTCCTCACGCGCGGCGGCGCCCACGGTCCGCTGGACGAGGTGCGCCACGGCGTTCACATCCACCGCGTCCGCGAGCCCGATTACCCCGGCGAGCTGAACGCGTTCATCCGCTGGGTGCACCGGATGAACGACAACCTGCTGCGCCGCGGGCGCGAGCTGGCCGCCGAGCATCGCTTCGACGTCATTCACGGCCACGACTGGCTGGTGGCCGTCGCCTCCAAGCGGCTGGCCGAGCATGTCGGCTGCCCGTTCGTGACCACCGTGCACGCCACCGAGCACGGCCGTCACCAGGGCTGGGTGCACAAGCCGCCGCAGTCCGACATCCACCGCACCGAGCGCTGGATGGTGCATGTCGCCGACCGCGTGCTGGTCTGCTCGCACTACATGCGCGACCATGTCGGCGACGTCTTCGAGCTGCCGCTCGACCGGATCACCGTCGCGCCGAACGGGATCGACCCCGACGACCTGCAGCCGCTGCAGGACCTCGACAAGCTGCGCGCGAAGTTCGCCGCGCCCGATGAGAAGCTCGTGCTGCTGGTCGGCCGGCTGGTCTACGAGAAGGGCTTCCAGCACGCGCTGGACGCGCTCGGCGGGCCGGACGGCGTGATCGCCCGGGTGGGCAACGTGCGCTTCCTGGTCGCCGGCTCGGGCACGCACGAGGAGGAGCTGAAGGCGCAGGCGACGCGGCTCGGGCTCGACGAGCACGGCACGTTCATGGGCTGGATCGGCGACGACGTGCTGCACTCGCTGTACCGGATCGCCGACCTGACGGTGGTGCCGTCGATCTACGAGCCGTTCGGGCTGGTGGCGCTTGAGGCGATGGCCTCCGGCTGCCCGTGCATCGTCGCCGACACCGGCGGCCTGCGCGAGGTGGTGCCGGACGAGCGGGTCGGGCTGCGCTTCACCGCCCGCGACTCGGGTGAGCTGGCACGGCTGATCGAGCGGGTGCTGACCGACGACGAGCTGCGTGACCGGCTGGTCGCCCAGGCCTCCGAGCACGTGTTGCGCTTCGACTGGGCGGATGTGGCGCGCACGGTGCGCGCCACCTACGACTCGCTGCCGCGCACCGCGCCGGCGGCCGCGGGCTGAGCTAACGCGTCGTCTGCGTGGCGCGGGCGACGGCCGAGCGGTTGCCGGCCTTGTCGGTCGCGGTCACGCGGAACTCGTGGCTGCCCTTGCGGAGCCCGCCGGCCGTCAGACGGTAGAGGCGGCCGCCGCCGGTGCGCATCTTGCGCACGCTGAGCCGCCGCGTGACGGTCTTGGTGCAGGTGCGGGTCCGGCCCCGGCCGCGGCATCTGGCCTTGTAGCGGGTGCGGACGGTGCCCTCGACGCGCGCGATGCCGGAGCTGGGGGACGGGTCGGTGATGGTCATGTCCAGTCGGCAGGTCGACCGTGTGCATCGCACCCGGGTGATGCGAGCCCGTGGCCGCTGCTGGTCGCCCGGCACCCCGATCTGATCCGACGGTGCGATCGGGGTCTGCATCGTCGGCGTGGGCGGCTGTGGCTGCAGGGGTTGCTGCGGCGGCTGCGGGCCGGGCCCGGGCGGGGTGGCCGGCGGCTGCGGGACGTCGAGCCCGTGCAGCAGGAAGGCGCGGATCGACGGCTCCGACACGCGCGTGTAGACGCCGGGGTTGTTCGGCCACGCGCACCCGCGGCCGTAGCTGACGATGCCGACGAGCCGGGGTCCGCCCGCGGCATGGTGGACGAGCGGGCCGCCGCTGTCGCCCTGGCAGGCGTCTATGCCCGCTTCGCCGGCGCACAGGTGGAGGAGCTCGCTGAAATAGATGCCGTAGACGTCCTTGCAGTCCTCCGCATCCCAGAGCGGGACCAGGACCGCCATGAGATCGTCCGGGGAGTCGCCCGGGTTGTCCTCCTCCGGGTGATACGCGGTCGTGGTCCCCCAGCCGCTGACCTGCAGCATGGCGCCGACCGGGGGATCGGTCTCGGCGAGCTCGATCGGCTGGACGCCGGGGCCGAGGGTCAGAGGCTCCTCGAGCTCGATGACTGCGGCGTCGTACGCGTATGTCTCGGTCGAGTACCCGGGGTGCGGCGACACGGCCGCCGCGTCGCGCACCTGCTTGAAACCGAACCAGTTCGTCGATCCCGCGTACACGGTGACCCAGCTCGCGGGCACGACCTCGCCGTCGTCGTCGACGACGCAGTGCGCCGCGGTGGCGATCCGGCTCGGGGAGACGACCGAACCTCCGCAGTAGAGGCGGAATTGGGAGTCGGGCGACTCGACCCACACCAGCACCTGCCACGGCACCTCCGCGATCGAGCCCACCTGGCTGCCGCCCACGATCCGCGGCTCGACCTTGTGCTCGGAGGCGTCCGCCGCGCTCGGCGCGAGCGCGAGCGCGATCGTCGTCAGGAGCGCTGCGAGCGCTGATGTGGCGGCGCGCATCACGGCTGTCATCGGACCGGGTTGTATGTCTCGCTTGCGGCTGAGGTTCCTTGCTCCCGTGCGGTCGGTGGTCACGCGGCCCGGGTGGCACGTCACCTCGTCGTCCGGGTCACGCGCGCGACCTTCGAGCGGTTGTCCTCGTTGTCGACGGCGGTGACGCGGAGCTCGTGCGTGCCCTTGCGCACGCGCGCGACCTGCAGGCGGTACCGGCCCTCCGCCAGGCGCTTCGCCGTCATGCGGCGCGACTCGGTGGCGGTGCAGGCGCGTCCGCCGGCCTTGCCGCGGCAGCCCGCCTTCTTGAAGGTGGTGCGGACGGTGCCCTCGACGGCGGCGATGCCCGAGCTGGGCTCAGCGTCGGTGACCGTGACGTCCACGGTGCACTTGGCTGCGGCGCAGGTCGCCTTGGTGATCTTGACCTGCGGCGGCACCTCGTCCAGCCAGTCCTCGTCCTCCTCGAGGTCCTCGTCGTCGCACTCCGGGTCCTCCTCGTCGCACCAGTCCTCGTCCTCGTCGTCGAACTGGGCGGCGTGGGCCGCCGGAGCGGCCGGACCGGTCTTCGCGCCCTTCGGGGCGCGGTCGGAGGCGCCGGCGCCCGTCGAGCCCAACACGGCGAGCGTGATCGCCAGCACGACGGACACGGCGAGGGCAACGAACTTGCGCATACTTCCCTATCCCTTACGACTGATCCTTCGCTTCGCTTGAGCGCCTTCCGTGGCGAATCGGCGGGAGGACGGGAGCGCGCGGGTCAGATGCGGCGCGCGAGCCCGCTTCGTGCGCTCCCGTCGGTGCGTCAGCGGACCTTGCGGATCACGCTCGCGACCTTGGAGCGGTTGCCCGCCTTGTCGGTCGCGGTGACGCGGATCTCGTGGGTACCGCGGCGCAGGTTCTTGACCGTCAGCCGGTACTTGCTGCCGGAGATGCGCCTGGCGGTCATGCGCCGCGTCGAGGTCTTGGCGCAGCTTCGGCCGCCGCCGCACCTGGCCTTGTAGCGGGTGCGGACGGTGCCCTCGACGCGCGCGATCCCGGAGCTCGGGGCGGGGTCGGTGGCCGTCACGTCGACCGTGCACCTCGAGCCGCTGCAGCGCGCCTTGGTGATCTTCACGCGCGGCGCGACCCGATCCCCCGAGGTGCTCGGGACCGGCGGGACCGACACCGACGCCTGGGTCAGGAACTGGTGGACGGCCGGGTGCGAGACCCGCGTGTAGACGCCGGGCCCGTAGCCGCAGCCGTAGCCGTAGCTGACGATGCCCGCCAGCACCGCGTTCGGGCCCGGGTTGTGGACGAGCGGGCCGCCGCTGTCGCCCTGGCAGGTGTCGATGTTGACCCCGCCCGCGCAGAGGATGATCTCCAGCGGCAGGTCGTCCTGGCAGTCGGCGGCCGGCCGCAGCGGGAGCATCACCGCCTTCAGGAAGCGCGAGTCCCCGCCCGGGTTCCTCTCGTCGTCCTTGAACTTCGCGGTGGTGCCCCAGCCGCTGGCCTGCAGCAGCGTGCCGACCGGCGGGTCCTCGGTGGCGAGTGCGATCGGCTGCACCGCGCCGGGCACGTAGGTCAGCGGCTGCGAGAGCTCGACCAGGGCGGCGTCGTACGCCATCGACTTCGTGTCGTAGTAGGGGTGGGGGATGATCCGGGCGGTCGAGCTGTACTGGCCGCCTTCGGACTCCGAGTCGGCGTCGCCCGCGTAGACGTCGACCCAGGAGGCGGGCACGTATCGCCTGCGGTCCTCGTCGTAGATGCAGTGGGCGGCGGTCGCGATGCGCTTCGGGGTGAGGATCGACCCGCCGCAGATCCAGCCCTCGTCCTCGTCGTTCGGCGGCCCGATCCACAGCAGGACCTGCCACGGCGCCTGCGACATCGGGATGTCCGTGCCGCCGACGATGCGCGGCTTGACGACGGCGCCGTCGCCTGCCTCCGCTGCGGGCGCGGGCAGGACGGCCGTCGGCCCCGCGGCGGACGCCGAGGCGCCGGAGAACGCGAGCGTGGCGACGGACACGGCGAGAGCTGTGAGGACGCGCATAGCGACCCGCTTTACGGCCGGTCCCTCACCCGGCTTGAACGTGCTCAGACGGATGTCGGACCTCCCGACGGCGCGCTGCCCGGCGCGGTCGCTTGGTAGGAATCGCGCCCATGGCCGACCGACGCGTGGACCACCTGCTGATCGGCGGGGGCATCGCCTCCGCGAGCTGCGCGACCGCGCTGCGCGAGCACGGGGCGACCGGCTCGATCCTGCTGGTGGGCCGCGAGCTCGATCCGCCCTACCACCGGCCGCCGATCACCAAGGGCTATCTCGCCGGCCGCGAGACCCGCGAGGAGACCTTCATCCCCGTACCGGACGACGTCGAGGTGCTCACCCGCACGTCGGTGATGGCGCTCGATCCGCAGGCCAAGGCCGTGACCCTCTCCAACAAGGAGACGGTCGCCTACGAGACCGCGCTGCTGGCGACCGGGGCGATGGTTCGGCGGCTCCAGGTCGAGGGCGCGCAGCTCCAGGGCATCCACTACCTGCGCGCGCTCGGCAACGCCGACACGCTGCGCGCCGACGCGGAGGGCCGCGAGCGGATCGTCTGCGTCGGCGGCTCCTACATCGGCTGCGAGGTGGCCGCGACGATGACGACGCTCGGCCGTCGCTGCACGATCGTGATGCAGGAGGACGAGCCGCTCGAGCGCTCCTTCGGACGCCGGGTCGGCGCCTGGGTGCGCCGGCTGCTGGAGAGCCGCGGCGTCGAGATCGTCGGCGGCGCCGAGGTGCAGCGGTTCGAGGGCTCGGGCGATCGCGTCGAGCGGGTCGTGCTGGCCGACGGTCGCGCCGTGGAGGCCGACGTCGTCGTATGCGGGGTGGGAGCCAATCCGGACGTGATGCTCGCCCGCAAGGCGGGGCTGGAGCTGGGCGAGACCGGCGGCGTGCGCTGCGACTCGCGCCTGGCGACCGGCTTCGACGGCCTGTACGCCGCCGGCGACGTGTGCGAGTACGACAGCGTCATCCACGGTCGGCGGCTGCGCGTCGAGCACGAGGAGGCGGCCGCCGCCCAGGGGCGGACCGTCGCCGCCAACATGCTCGGTGCCGGCCAGGAGCACCTCGACGCCCCGTACTTCTGGACCGACCTGGCCGACTGGGCGACGCTCGAGTACGTCGGTCCCGCCGAGGCGTGGGACGAGGAGGTCGTCGAGGGCGACCTCGACTCCGGCTCGTTCTCGGTGAGCTACCTGCGCGACGGCAGGCTGGAGGCGTTCCTGCGCGTCGGCGGCTTCGGCGACATCGACGCCGCCGCCGCGCGGATCGCCGAGCGCCGGACCGCCGATCGCTAGGACCGGCTGCCCGCGCGACGGTCAGGGCGCCGGCCGTCGGGCGGCCGGCGCGGCGAGGGCTACTCCTCGGAGCGACCCTCGATGTAGTTGACGTTCTCCTTGTGCTCGATGACCGTGCGGCCCAGAGCCAGCCCGATCAGACCGTGGGCCAGCAGCGGGAAGAACACGAAGAACACAGCCACGAGCGCGAAGGTGACGCTGAAGGCCGAGATGGCGAGGATCGTCATGGCGCGGCGATCCTATCGACCGGGGCAGCCGCGCGGCGCCACGGAGCGCCCGCGGGGCGGCAGCCGGATGATCCGCGAGCCGACGTTGTCGTCCTCGGACTCCTCGATCAGCTCGTCGTAAGGGTCGACGCGGTGCACGAACGCGAAGCAGCCGCGCAGCTCGCGGATGCTGATCCAGTTCTCGTGGTAGGTGGCCGGGTAGATGTCTGCCCAGCCCGGTGAGACGCCCAGGCGCAGGTTGCGCCGGCGGGCGTCCTGGCTGCAGGCGGGGTAGACCTGCCGGCGCGGTGTGCGCCGCCAGGAGCGGACGCGGCGCAGGTCGCGGAAGCAGTAGGTGAGCTTCGGCCCCGTGCGCACCATCCGCCGCGGGCTGCCGTCCGCGTTCAAGGTCCACAGCTCGAAGCGCGCCGCGTGGAAGAACTTCCAGTAGTGGTCCTGGCCGGGGATCGCCTTCCAGTAGATCCATCCCGCGCGCGGGAAGTACATGCGTCCTCCGCCGCGCGTCCGGATCACCTGGGTTGCCGAGGCGAAGCTGCCGCGTCCCGAGCCGCGACGGCCGATCAGCTCCAGCGGGCCCTGTCCGACGTTGACGATGTGGTTGGCGGCCAGCAGGCGGACCTGCCCGCCGACCCGCCGCACGCGCAGGTCGAACGGCGGCTTCATCCGCAGGTTGGGGCACGCCAGCCGGAGCTGCGGGTCGTGGCAGGGGTTGGCCGGGGTCGGCTCGCCGTCGCGGGCCCATTCGGGCACCGGCTCGATCGGGTGGGGGAAGGCCGCGGCGGACGCGGCGAACGTCAGCGCGCCGAGCAGCGCCGTCACGCTGGATGCGGCGAGGACCGCGGGGCGGCGGCTCTGCCTCATCGGGCGAAGTCTTGCGGATCGGCCCCTGACGGGTGAAGGATTCCCGGGCGCGGTACGGTCGCGATCCCTGACCGGCCCGCCCGGGCGATCCCGACCTCCACGGTAGGATTAGAGGGGCGATGATCTTCACGACCAAGGCGGAGTACGGCGTCCGGCTCCTCGTCGAGCTCGGCCGCCAGCACCGCGCCGTCCGCGGGGACGGGGCGGGCTCCGGCGACGTCGAGCCCGTGTCGCTCAAGGTGATCGCCTCCGCCGAGGGTCTTCCGCTCGCCTACCTGGAGCGCATCGTCGCCCTGCTCCGGAAGGCCGGCCTCGTCGAGTCCGTCCGCGGCGCGCACGGCGGCTACCGGCTCGCCCGCGACCCCGAGGACGTGCGCATGGACGAGGTGGTGCTCGCGCTCGAGGGCCACGTCGCGCCGATGACGTGCTTCCTCGCCGAGAGCGACGAGGGCGGACATCGCGTCATCTGCAACCACGTGGCCGACCGCGGCCACACCTGCGCGACGAAGCTGCTGTGGACCAAGGTGCAGGGCAGCGTCGTCAAGGCGCTGGCGACGACGACGCTCGCCGAGCTCGTCGCCTTCTCCGACCGTGCGACTCAAGCGGCCGACGCCGACGCCGCCGTGGTCGCCTGACCCTCCCCGAACCGAACAAGCCAAGGAACGACCGAAGACTTATGGCCGCTGAGCTCGAGATCCGGAACCTCCACGTCGAGGCCGACGACAAGCAGATCCTCAAGGGCGTCAACCTCACCGTCAACAAGGGTGAGATCCACGCCCTGATGGGCCCCAACGGGTCCGGCAAGTCCACGCTGGCCAACGCGATCATGGGCCACCCCGGCCTCGAGGTGACCGAGGGCCAGATCATCTTCCGCGGCGAGGACATCACCGAGGCCGAGCCGGACGAGCGCGCCCGCCTCGGCCTGTTCATGGCCTTCCAGTACCCGGTCGCCATTCCGGGCGTGACCATCAACAAGTACCTGCGGATGGTCATGAACGCCCACCGCGAGGCGCGCGGCGAGCCGGAGATCAGCCTGAAGGAGTTCCGCCAGAAGGTCGAGGCGGCGATGGAGCTGTGCAACGTCCCGCGCGAGTTCGGCTCCCGCTACCTGAACGACGGCTTCTCCGGCGGTGAGAAGAAGCGCCTGGAGACCCTCCAGCTCGCGCTGCAGCGCCCGCACGTCGCCGTCCTCGACGAGACCGACTCGGGCCTGGACATCGACGCCCTGAACATCGTCGCCAACGGCGTCAACACCGTGCAGGCGGAGACCGGCATGGGCGTGCTGATCATCACCCACTACCAGCGGATCCTGCACCTGGTGAAGCCGACGCGGGTGTCGATCATGATGGATGGCCGCATCGTCACCGAGGGCGGCCCGGAGCTGGTCGAGCAGCTCGAGCGCGAGGGCTACGGCTCGATCAAGGCGGAGGCGGGCGCCAGCGCCTGACGCCGGGATGGCCCTCACCTCCAACGCCCGGCTGGACGTCCGCGACCAGTTCCCGACGCTGGCCCGCGAAGGGCTCGCGTACCTGGACGCGGCGGCCACCTCGCAGACGCCGGAGCCGGTGCTGGCGGCGATGGACGACTACTACCGTCACCATCGCGCCTCGGTGCACCGCGGCGTCTACCCGCTGGCGGTGGAGGCCACCGATCTGTACGAGGGCGCCCGCGAGCGCATCGCGCAGTGGCTGAGGTGGCCGGCGCAGGGCACCGTCTTCACCCGCAACGCGACCGAGGCGCTCAACCTGGTCGCGCAGGGGTGGGGCCGCCCGCACGTACGCGCCGGCGACCGCATCCTGGTCACGCGGATGGAGCACCACTCCAACTTCGTGCCCTGGTGGCGGCTGGCGCGCGAGGCGGGGGCGGAGCTGGTGGAGGTGCCGCTCGACTCCGAGGGGCGCCTCGACCTGGACGCGCTGGACCGGCTGCTGCCGGGCGCGCGGGTGATCGCGTTCGCGCACGTCTCCAACGTGCTGGGGACGATCACCCCGGCGGCCGAGATCGTGCGCCGCGCGCGCGAGCACGGCGTGACCACCGTCGTCGACGGCTCGCAGGCGGTTCCGCAGCTCCCGGTCGACCTGGCCGCGATCGATCCGGACTTCTACATCTGGACCGGGCACAAGGCCTACGGGCCGACCGGGGTCGGCGTGCTGCACGGCCGCCCGGAGCTGCTGAAGGAGACCGAGCCGCTGCTCGGCGGCGGGCACATGATCTCGTCGGTGAGCTTCGACGAGGTCCGCTGGGCGGAGCCGCCGGCGCGCTTCGAGGCGGGCACCGCGCCGATCGCGGAGGCGATCGGGCTGCGCGCCGCCGTCGACTGGCTCGACGGCCTCGGCATGGAGGCGGTGCGCGCGCACGAGCGCGAGCTGACCGCCTATGCGCTCGAGCGGCTGCGGTCGCTGGAGGGGGTCACGATCCACGGGCCGTCCAACCCCGACGAGCGCGGCGCGCTGATCTCGTTCGCGGTGGCCGGCGTCCACCCGCACGACGTCGCCGAGATCCTGGGGCGGCGCGGGGTGTGCGTGCGCGCCGGCCACCACTGCGCCCAGCCGCTGATGGAGCATCTCGGCGAGGCGGCCACCACGCGGGCGTCGTTCTCCGTGCACACGACCCAGGGCGAGGTCGACGCGCTGATCGAGGGCCTGCGCGAGGTCCAGCGCATCTTCGCCTGAGCCGTCGAGGCTCTACCCTGGACTTCGAATGGACGACCTGTACCGCGAGGAGATCCTCCAGCACTACAAGCGTCCCCGGAACTGGGGGCCGATGGAGGATCCCGACCTCGTCGCCGAGGACCACAACCCGCTCTGCGGGGACCAGCTCAAGGTGATGCTGCGCGTCGGCGACGACGACCGCATCACCGACGTGCGCTTCGAGGGGCACGGCTGCGCGATCTCGCAGGCCGCGGCCTCGATGGCCTCGGAGGAGATCAAGGGGATGACGGTCTCCGAGCTCCTCAAGCTCGACCGGAGCTTCATCCTCGACCTGCTGGGCATCGACATCTCGGCGACGCGCATGAAGTGCGCGCTGCTGTCGCTGAAGGTCCTCAAGAGCGCCAGCCTCGGCCGCGAGGTCGACTGGGAGCCGGATACGCCCGAGGCGGCCGCCCCCACGGACCGCAACGCGCTGTAGCCGGGCGCGGTCAGCGCGCGGCGGGCGTGGGCCTGCGCTGCGGCTCGGCCTTGGCGGTGCCGCGCAGGTGCGCGAGCAGCGCCCGCCGGATGGTGGCGCCGATCCGGCGCGCGAGCTTCTCGTCCCCGGTGACCGCCATCCCGCTGCTGTCGCCGGTGACCAGCGCCGAAGCCCAATCCTCGAGCCGGCCGGAGACCTCGGCGTCGACCGGCCCGTCGGGCGCGGCGTCGGAGGCCAGCCGCAAGGCGCCGTCCTCGATCTGCAGCGTCATCGGCGGCGGGTTGCCCGGGGAGGTGATGATCCACCGCAGCCGCGCCCCGTTGTCCTCGGCGGGCGGCGTCACCAACGGCAGGATCGTCGCGATCAGCCGCTCGACGCCCTCGGCGAGCTCCGGGCTGGGGGCGCCGCCGTGGCGCCACTCCCACCAGGCGCCCAGCACGAGCACGGCGGCCACGGGCCGCCAGCGGTCGGCGATCCGGTAGAAGCTCCGCCGCGGCACCTCGTGGGTGGTGCGGCGCTCGAGCACGCCGGCGGCGACGAGCGGCTCCAGGCGCCGGTAAAGGGTCCGCCGCGGCGTCGGCCGGCACGCTCGCTCCAGCTCGCCCGCGTCGCAGCTTCCGTCCGCCAGCCGGCGGCAGATCTGCACGACGATCGGGTCGGAGACGCCCTTGAGCGTCATCTCCAACGCCCGCTCGCGGGCCTCGGGCGGGTCGGATCGCGTGAGCCCCGCGGCGCCGTCGACGATCCGGCTGATGACGTCGAGCAGGCTGTGCAGCTCGCGGCCGGCGGGCGTCAGGCGCCAGGTGGCGGTGGCGCGGCCGTTGCCGGTCGGAGGCACGTGCCGGTGGACGGCGCCGATGCGCTCCAGGTCGCGCAGCCGGTCGCGGATCAGCCGCCGCGTCGCGGCGGTGGTCCGCTGAGGTCCGGCGATCGCGCTCAGCGGCAGGGCGGTCTCGGCGTGGCCGAGCGTGGCGAGGATCGACCGGCAGGCGGCATCGGCCAGCAGGGCGGTCGTCGACGCCCAGCGTCCCTGCAGCCTCACGAGCTCCTCGCTCACTGGTCCCCTGCCGATCTCGCGGTCCTCCTCCTGGCCGGTGTATCGGCCCACCGGAATCCCGCGATCAGGGGATGCTAAGCGGACGTCCGATCCTCGGCAACCGGTGCGCGAAGCTTAGGCGTGGTCGGGATCCGGTCAGTTGTGCCACTTGCGCGTCACCGGGCGAGCCCGAGCCCGCCTGGCCACATCCCGCATAGACACAAGGGTTTACGAGCCGTCAAGGCCAAGCCAACGATCGTTCGGGTTGCCACGATCCGACGGTCCGGCAATCTTTCGGGCCATTCCGTAAACGGCGACGGTTCCGGAAGGCCGTCGCCTGTGCGATTTCTGGAGGAGGGGAAGTGGAGCTAAGAGCACCACGCCTGCGCCGATGGGCCGCGATGGCCGCGTCCGGTGTGGCGATGATCGCGGCGGGCGCTTTCGCGTCGCCGGCGAGTGCTGCTTCGCTGCACCTCGAGTACACGTGTAACTACGGCCTGATCGGTGATCAGCCGCTGTACGTGGACATCGAGGCCGACCTGCCGGATTCGGTTGAGGTCGGGCAGCACACCGGCGAGTTCGACATCACGGCGGTCGCCGAGACGGGTGGTAACACCTACCTGGCCATCCAGCTCACCAGCGCTGCGAAGCTGTGGGGCACCGGCGTCTCGGAGACCGACATCACGGCGCCGCAGACCAACCTGGACCTGCGCGTCCCGGTCACGATCGACGAGTACGACGTCCCGCCCGCCCCGCCGCTGGTCCTGACGGCCCGCGGCAAGACCCCGTCCCTGGTCTTCAACGAGCCGGGCGAGGCGGTCGTCACTGTTGGCAAGCTGCTCATCTGGCTGAACGCCACGCGCGCCGACGGCTCGGTCGTGGCGATCCCGCCGGGCACCACCTCCGAGGACGACGGCGATCCGAACACCTCGGACATCGGCTGCCTGGTGAACCCGGGCCAGAACCAGGAGCTCGCTCGCATCCAGATCACGGAGGCTGCTGATCAGCCGCCGAGCGCTCCGGGCAAGCCGCAGGTGACCAACATCACCCAGACGTCCGCTGACGTGTCGTGGGCTGCGGCCTCCGACGACAAGGGCGTCGCCGGTTACGAGGTCTACCTGAACGGCACGAAGGTCAAGGAGGTCTCCGGCACGAGCACCACGCTCGACGGCCTGCAGGCCGGCACCAGCTACACGGTGACCGTCCGCGCGGTCGACACCGCCGGCCAGCTCTCCGAGGCCAGCGAGCCGACGACGTTCACCACCGAGGAGCCGCCGCCGCCGGACAACCCGCCGAGCGCGCCGGGCAAGCCCTCGGTGACCAACATCACCGAGACCAGCGCCGACGTGTCGTGGGCCCCGGCCACCGACGACAACGAGGTCGTCGGCTACGAGGTCTACCTGAACGGCACGAAGGTCAAGGACGTCACCGGCACCAGCACGACCCTGACCGGCCTGCAGGCCGGCACGGAGTACACCGTCACGGTGCGTGCTGTCGACAACGCGGGCCAGCAGTCCGAGTCGAGCGAGCCGACGACGTTCCGCACGCAGGACCCGCCGCCGGCCGACGAGCCGCCGACCCGTCCGGGCAAGCCCTCGGTGACCAACATCACCGAGACGACCGCTGACGTGTCGTGGGCCGCGTCGAACGACGACAACGGCGTCGCGGGCTACGAGGTCTACCTCAACGGCACCAAGGTCGCCGATGTCTCCGGCACCAGCGTCACGCTGACCGGCCTGAGCTCGGGCACGACCTACTCGGTGACCGTGCGTGCGCGTGACACCGCCGGCCAGCTCTCCGAGCCGAGCGAGGCCACGCAGTTCACGACCGAGGAGCCCCCGCCGGTGGACAACCCGCCGAGCAAGCCGGGCAAGCCGGTCGTGAGCAACGTCACGCACTCGACCGCTGACGTGTCGTGGGCCGCTTCGAGCGACGACAACGCCGTCGTCGGCTACGAGGTGTTCGTCAACGGCTCGAAGGTCGCCGACGTCTCCGGCACCTCCTACACGCTGACCGGCCTGCAGCCGGACACCAACTACAGCGTGACGGTGCGTGCGAAGGACGACGCCGGCCAGCTCTCCGAGCCGAGCGACGCCACCTCGTTCCGCACGTCGCAGGCGCCTGACACCCAGCCGCCGAGCAAGCCGGGCAAGCCGTCGGCCACCTCGGTCACGTCCACCAGCGTCACCCTGACCTGGACCGCCTCGACCGACAACGTCGGCGTGGCCGGTTACGACGTGTACCGCGACGGCGTGAAGGTCACCTCCGTGACCGGCACGACCGCCACGATCGGCGGCCTGCAGCCCGACACGCAGTACAAGTTCAAGGTGCAGGCCCGTGACGCGGCCGGCAACCTGTCGCCCTTCTCGGACGAGCTGACCGTCCGTACGGCTCAGCCGCCGGCCGAGGTGCCGGTGAAGATGTCGTACAAGGTCACCGGCTCGACCTACATCAAGGGCGGCAACGGCAGCGCTCCGCTGAACGGCCAGATCGACGCGGAGATGATGCTGTCGACCGGCAACTACACGGCCGACCTGCGCCTGGACAAGACCCGCGCGAACCTGATGATCCTCGGCATCCTCCCGGTGACCGCGGACATCGAGATGGTTCCGAAGGGCAAGGCCACCGGTAACCTGACCAACGGCATCCTGACCGCGCGCCAGGTCGCCGACATCAAGATCCCGGTGTCCAAGGCCCTGGGTCTGATCCCGATCGCCGGCGGCAGCAGGTGCATGACCGCCTCGTCGCTGACCTTCGACCTCAAGACGAAGGCCGGCACGACGTTCGACGTCCTGTCGGGCGGCGAGATCAGCGGCACCTACACGCTGCCGAAGCTGAAGAACTGCGGTCTGCTGACCGAGATCCTCAGCTACCTGACCGCCAAGCCGGGCAACACCATCGACCTGAAGCTGACCGCGATCCTGCCTGACACCGGCGGGAACAACGGCGGCAACAGCGGTGGCAACACCGGCGGCGGCAGCAAGAACGGCCCGAAGAAGGACACCTGCAAGCTGAAGGTCCTGGGCATCTGCCTCATCAAGTAGCAGCGCCCGGGCAGCCCGAAGCTGTCAGGTAGTCCCGTCGCTCCCCGTCGCCACCCGGCGGCGGGGAGCGACTCCTTTATGGACGCTTCTCGCGCGCGGCGATGAGGCGCCTCCGCTCCGACCGCGACGGGGCAGGGCGCCGGTAGGCGTTGTCGGCCCGGCCATCCGCAGGCGAGAATGTGCGGAACCGGGCGCGGGAGGCGCCCTTCATCACACGACCAGTCTGGAAGAGCACGTGAACTCGCGCACCATCACCAGGGGGATCGTCGTCGCCCTGTCCGCGGCGGCCGTCCTGGCCGCCGGCTGCGGCGGCGACGACGAAGGCGGCGCCACGACGGCGGCCACGCTGTCGGCCGCTCCGCAGCCCGCCACGCAGACCACTCCGACCCGGCCCGACGGCGGCTCCGCCGGCGACAAGGGCGGCCAGAGCGGCAAGGACAAGGCCGGCTCCGGCGGGAGCGGCCGCAACGGCGGCTCGTCCGCCGGCGGCGGTGCGCCGCAGCCCACCGCCGAGGATCGCGCCTGGGTGCGCCGGCTGTGCACCAGCATGGCCGCCGACGCGAAGGCGCTGCAGCCGCCGGTCACCGACACCAGCGACCCGGCCACCGTCCAGCGAAGCCTGGTGCGCTTCCTGCAGCAGACGAACAGCCAGCTCAGCGCGCAGGTCGAGAACTTCCGCAGCGTTGGGGATCCGCCGACCGAGCGGGCCCGGCCCGGCTACCGGCGCGTGCTCGAGCGGCTCGAGGAGATCGAGTCGCGCATGAAGCAGCTGCAGTCCGAGGTCGAGAAGGCCAAGCCGAAGAACGAGCGCGACCTCGTGACGAGCTTCCAGCGCATCGGGCGGACGATGCAGGAGTTCGCCAACTACGGCGGCCCGATCGCCGACCTCGCGGGGCGCAGCGGTACGCTGGCGAAGGCGATCAACGCCGAGCGGACCTGCGCCCGGTTGCGCTGAGGCCCAGAGCGGGCACCGGGTGAGCGCCGTCCCGCCCGACCGCGCCGGGGCGGGACGGGGCGGCCCTCCGCGATACAATCCCTTCTTTGGAAGTCGGATTTCTTCCCGGTGCCCGAGATCATCAACATCTGCCCGCTGTCCGAGCTCCCGCCCGGTGCCATGCGTATCGTCGAGTGGGAGGACCACGAGATCGCCGTCGTCAACTGCAACGGGAAGCTGTTCGCGATCGAGGACCGCTGCAGCCACGACGACGGCCCGCTCGCCGACGGCGAGCTCGACCAGGACGCGTGCACGATCGAGTGCCCGCGCCACGGGTCGGTCTTCGACCTGAGAACGGGCGTCCCCAAGACCCTCCCCGCCTACGAGCCGATCGAGACCTTCACCGTCCGGCTCGACGGCGACCTGATCAAGCTGGAGGTTGAGTAGCCCCATGGCCGCCACCCCCGAGTCGACGAAGGTGCTCACACCGGAGGAGGCCGCGCTCCGCGACCTTGGCTCCGACTACGCCGAGCGCTACGGCTTCTCCGATCCCGAGAACTACATCTACAAGGCTCCCAAGGGCCTGAGCCGCGAGATCGTCGAGACGATCTCGGAGATGAAGGGCGAGCCCCAGTGGATGCGCGAGTTCCGCCTCAAGGCGCTCGAGCACTTCCTCGCCCGCCCGATGCCCAAGTGGGAGCCGCCCACCTCGCCGATGCTCGACGAGGTCGACTTCGACGACATCCACTACTACGTCCGCTCCTCGGAGAAGGCCAGCCGGAGCTGGGACGACGTGCCCGAGGAGGTCAAGCGTACCTTCGACCGCCTCGGCATCCCCGAGGCCGAGCGCAAGTTCCTGGCCGGCGTCGGCGCCCAGTACGAGTCCGAGGTCGTCTACCACCAGGTGCGCGAGGACCTCGAGAAGCAGGGCGTGATCTTCCTCGACATGGACTCGGGGCTTCGTGAGCACGAGGACCTCGTCCGCGAGTACTTCGCGACCGTCATCCCGCCCAACGACAACAAGCTGGCCGCGCTCAACAGCGCCGTGTGGTCGGGCGGCTCGTTCGTGTACGTGCCGCCGGGCGTGTCGGTGGAGATGCCGCTCCAGGCCTACTTCCGCATCAACACTGAGAACATGGGCCAGTTCGAGCGGACGCTGATCATCGCCGACGAGGGCTCCTACGTTCACTACGTCGAGGGCTGCACCGCGCCGACCTACTCGAGCGCGTCGCTGCACTCGGCCGTCGTCGAGCTGATCGCCAAGCCGGGCGCGCGCATCCGCTACACGACCGTCCAGAACTGGTCGCACAACGTCTTCAACCTGGTGACCAAGCGCGCGATCGCCCACCGCGACGCGACCGTCGAGTGGGTCGACTGCAACCTCGGCTCGCGCCTGACCATGAAGTACCCGTCCGTCTACCTGATGGGCGAGCGGGCTCACGGCGAGGTGCTGTCGATCGCCTTCGCCGGCAAGGGCCAGCACCAGGACGCGGGCGCCAAGATCGTCCACGCGGCGCCCAACACCACGAGCAACATCTTCGCCAAGTCGATCTCCAAGGACGGCGGGCGGTCCTCGTACCGTGGCCTGCTGGAGGTCGCCAAGGGCGCGCACGGCTCCAAGTCGCAGGTCGTGTGCGACGCGCTGCTGCTCGACCCCGAGTCGCGCACCGACACCTACCCGACGATCCGCATCAGCGAGGAGGACGTGGACATCGGCCACGAGGCGTCGGTGTCGAAGGTCGGCGAGGAGCAGCTCTTCTACCTGATGGCGCACGGCATCCCCGAGGACGAGGCCGGCAAGCTGATCGTCAACGGCTTCATCGAGCCGATCGTCAAGGAGCTGCCGATGGAGTACGCCATCGAGATGAACCGGCTGATCGAGCTGCAGATGGAGGGCTCCATTGGCTAGCGCCGCGGCTCCGTCCGCTCCCAACGTCGGGGTCGAGCTGCCCAGGTTCAAGGGCGTCCCCGGCTGGGAGTTCACCCCGATCGACAAGCTCGACCTGGCGGCGTTCTCCGCCGCGCCGGCCGGCGACCCCGGCTCGGCGACCGAGGTGCTGGCGCCGGAGGGCGCCGTCCGCCCGGCCGCCGACGCTGTCACCGAGCTGGGCGACGGCGCGATCGCCGCCCCGCTGAAGCAGGCGCTGGAGCAGCACGCCGACGTGGTCGGCCACCGCTTCGGCACGGTGGCGCGCCCGTCGTACTTCGCGGCGCTGAACGCCGAGCAGTGGACCGACGGCACGCTCATCTACGTGCCGCGCAACGTGAAGCTGAGCGCGCCGGTGCTGCTCGACACCGTGCAGGCGACGCCGGGCGCGGCGCTTCACTACCGCACGCTGATCGTGCTGGAGGAGGGCGCCGAGGCGGAGATCTGGTCGCAGGTGCTCTCGTCCCACGAGGAGGAGGCGCTGATCAACGGCGTCGTCGAGCTGGTCGTCGGCCCGAACGCGACGCTGCGCTACATCGACGCCCAGGCCGCCAACGAGAAGACGTGGGTGTTCGGCGCCCAGCGGGCGATCGTCGAGCAGGACGGCTCGATCGACTGGACGACGCTGGGCCTCGGCGGCGCCAACGGCAAGATCTTCCAGGAGACGACCCTGGAGGGGAAGGGCGCGAGCGCCAAGGTGACCGGCGCGTATGCGACGCGCGGCCGCCAGCACGTCGACTACGACACGCTGCAGGAGCACGCCGCCGCGGAGACGACCTCCGACCTGGCGTTCCGCGGCCTGGTGGCGGAGCGCTCCTCGGCGGTGTGGCGCGGGATGATCAAGGTGGATCCGGGCGCCCAGCGCACCGATGCCTTCCAGGAGGCGCGCCACCTGCTGGTGGGCAAGCGCGCGCACGCCGACGCGATCCCGGGGCTGGAGATCCTGGCCGACGACGTGCGCTGCACGCACGCGGCCGCGGTCGCCCAGATCGACCCGATCCAGATCTTCTACCTGCGTTCCCACGGCCTGCCGGAGAGGGTGGCCGAGCGCCTCGTGGTGGAGGGCTTCCTCGCCGCGATCCTCGAGCGCTTCGAGGAGGGGCCGACGCGCGACACGCTCGCGACGGTCCTGGAGCGCCGCCTCGAGCAGGTGCTGGGCTAGCGCCCTGCCGACACGCCTGGCCTTCCCCGGAGCGGGCGCCTGGTGCGCCCGCTCCGCCGTTTTCGGGGTGCTTGCGGTGGCGCGGGGCGGCGCGGCGGTGGCGGGTAGCGGCGGTCGGTGGTGGCGCGGGCGCCGCGTGGCGCTGCAGGGTGGCGCCGAAGGTGAACGTTGGTTCCGTGCCGCTATGGCAGTACCAGGCCAACGTTTGCGCTGGTGCGGGGCGCCGGTGGAAGGTGAACGTTGGTTCCGTCCTGCTACGACACGACCAAACCAACGCTCGCGCCGCCGCCTACGCCCGCTTCCCGTGAGCGATGGTTTGGTCGCGCTCCTGCTGCACGGAACCAACGTTCACCTTCCCGCGGGCAAACGGGCTCGCGGGCAGGCGGGCAGATGCTCGCGGCCTCGCGGCCCCGCGGGCAGGCAGACGCGGGCAGGCGAACCGGGGCGCCCCCGCCGCGCTGTCGCTCCGCCGCGCGCCACGCAACAGCGCCCCCGGTGCCCCGTCTTCCGGTGCGGAGGCCGGACGTGCAAGGGTACGCGCGGCATGGACCCGTGGATCCACGAGCAGGCGCGGCTGATCGCCGCGCGGGCGGAGCGCGAGCTGGAGGCGCTCGTCGGCGTCTCCTCGCCGTCCGGCGACGTCGCCGGCGCACAGGAGGCGCTCGCCGTCGTCGCCGCGCTGCTCCCCGACGAGGCGGCCGTCGAGCGGGTTCCGTGCTCGACCCCCGACCACGCCGACGACCTGATCGCCCGCATCCGCGGCACCGGGAAGGGGAGGCTCCTGCTGCTCGGCCACGTCGACACCGTGGTCGCCCACGCCGACCACCGCCCGCTTGAGCGCGACCCCGACCATCCGGACCTCCTCTACGGCTCCGGCACGATCGACATGAAGGGCGGCGACGTGCTCGCGCTCGGCGTCCTCCGCGCGCTCGCCGAGCGTCCGGGGGACTACGAGGAGGTCGCGCTGCTGCTGGTCTGCGACGAGGAGTGGCGCGTCGGCCCGTTCGCCCACGTCGAGCGGTTCGCCGGCTGGGACGCCTGCCTGTGCTTCGAGGCCGGCGAGCTGGCGCCCGACGGCTCAGACGCCGTCGTCGTCAAGCGCAAGGCCGCCGGCACCGTCGAGGTCCACGCCGCCGGCCGCTCCGCCCACTCCGGCGCCGCCCCCGACCGTGGCGCCAACGCGCTGCTGGCGCTCGCCGTCGCCGCCCAGGCGATCGCACGCTGTCACGACCCTGACGGACCCGACCACCTCACCGCCGTGCCGACCGTCATTGCCAGCGGGGACGCGTTCAACGTCGTGCCCGCCACCGGACGGCTGATCGCCGACGTGCGCGCCGACAGCGAGCGTGCCTTCGAGCGCGTCCTGTCCGCGATCCCCGAGGAGTTCGGCGGGGCGCGCCTCGACGTCCGGCTCGTGCGCGAGTGGCCCGGCATGGATACCCGGCAGGCCACCGCGCCCCTGCTGGAGCGCGCCGGAGAGCTGCTGGGGCGCCCGGTCAGGCCCGCGACGCGCGGCGGCGCCAGCGACGCCAGCCACTTCGCCTCCGCCATCCCCCTGACCCTCGACGGGCTCGGTCCGCTGGGCGGCGGCGCGCACGCCCCGAACGAGCATGTCCGGGCATCGTCGATCCGCTCGCGCGCCGAGGTCGCCCTGGCGATCGCGCTGTCTGCGCTCGCTTTATGACGACATCCCGCCGCGCGATGCGCTAGGGTGGCGCAATCAATTAGCACCAGCCGAGTCTCCGTCGCGCCAGCGGCGGGGAGCGGGGGACCCAGATGGCCGGAGGCTTCTCCGGCTGGGGCGAGTCGCCGCCAGTGCGCGGCGTAGCGCCACTCTCTTGGCGCGAGCCCGACAGCTAACCCCGTAGGCGCACTCAAAGAGAGGGTCTGATCCGTGCGCTCAGCGAGATTCCGTACGACTGCCGCAGGGCTCACCGCCACGCTGCTGGCGGCTGTTGCCGTGGCAGTGCCCGCAACGGCCACGGCTGATTCGAGCACCGTCACCGCGTTGTCCGCCCGCGTGGGCACCAAGATGCTCAAGCAGGGGCAGGCGGGGAAGGCCGTGGAAGCTCTCCAGGCGCTGCTCCGTGAGGCCGGGTTCGACATTCCCGTCAACGGGACCTACGGCGAGGAGACGGTGGACGCGGTCCGCCGCTTCCAGCACGCCGTCGGCATCAGCGTCACCGGCACCGCCAACTCGAACACGCTGCGCCGGCTGAAGGCCGCTGTCGCCGGCCACGCCAGCGCAGCCCAGTTCGGCGGCGGCTACGACGCCGGCGGCCGTACGCAGCCGCCGAAGCGCCTCGGCGACCGCCTGCCGCTGCGCCGCGGCATGAGCGGCCGCGACGTCCGCCACCTGCAGCAGTACCTGCGCCGGGCGGGCTTCAAGGTCACCGTCGACGGCCACTTCGGCAACGCCACCGCCCAGCGGGTGCGCCAGTTCGAGCGCTCCAAGGCGGTGAAGGAGGACGGCGTCGTCAACGCCGCCGACCTGGCGCTGCTGCGCGAGGACGTGGACGGCGCGCCGGTCGCCCCGGACCTGACGGTCCGCACGGCCGCCGGCAGCAAGGCCACCCTCGGCCCCGACGGGCTGGCGATCGCGCCCGAGGACGCGCCGGACGTGGTCAAGAAGATCATCGCCGCCGGCAACGAGATCGCGAAGAAGCCGTACGTGTACGGCGGCGGCCACAGGAAGTGGATCGACCGTGGCTACGACTGCTCCGGCTCGGTCTCCTACGCGCTGCACGGCGCCGGCCTGCTGGACACCGCGATGCCGTCGGGCAGCTTCATGAAGTGGGGCGAGCCCGGCCCGGGCAGGTGGGTGACGATCTACGCCAACAAGGGCCACATGTACATGGTGGTCGCGGGCCTGCGCTTCGACACCAGCGGCCGCTCCAAGACCGGCTCGCGCTGGCAGACGGAGATGCGCTCGCCCGCCGGCTTCACCGTCGTGCATCCGCCGGGGCTCTAGCGCCGCCCGAACCGAAGGCTGACGTCGTGGGCCCGGCCGTCGCGCCGGGCCCACGCGTTTTCCGGGGCAGGGCGTCCGCGCTGCATGATTCCTTGCAGATGCAGGAACTTTTCCTTCCCGCTGGTAGCGTCGGCCGGCGGTGTCCAGCACCGCACGCACGCTTCTGCGCGCCGTGGCCGTCGCGCTCGTCCTCGTCGCGGCCTGCCTCGGCCTAGGCGGACACCCGGCCGCCGGCCAGCAGGCGACCGGCACGGGCGCCTCCGACGCCGACCGCGCCCGCTCGCTGCAGGCGCAGATCGCCGCCGAGACGCGCCGCATCGCGGCCACCCGCCGCGGGCTGGAGGCCGCCCAGGCGCGGTTGAGCCGGATCGAGGCGGAGCTCGCCGCGCACGAGGCCGAGCAGCGCCGCGTCGGCGCCCGGATCGTCGCCGCGCGGGAGCGCATCGAGTACCTCGAGAACCGGATGCGGCGCTCGATGCGGATGCTGGAGCGCAACCTCGTCGACGCCTACGAGAACCCGCCGCCTGACGTGGTCTCGGTGGTGCTCCGGGCGCGCTCGTTCGGCGACCTGCTGCGCGACGCCGAGTTCCGCCGCCGCGTCGCCGAGCAGAACGCCCAGGTGATGGACGACGCGCGCCGCGACCGCGCCGAGGTCGTGCGCGAGACGCGCCGCCTCGTCGCGCTCCAGGAGCGGCTGCGGCGGATCGCCGACCGGATCGAGGCGCGCCGCAACGAGGCCCGCGCGGTGACCGAGGCCCTGATCCGCGTCCAGCGCCGCCAGCTCGCCCGCCGCGCCGCGGCCGCCTCCCGGCTGCGCGAGATCCGCGCCCGGATCGCGGCGCTGGAGGAGCGGCGCCGCCGCGAGGCCGAGCGGGACGCCGCCGCGCGCCGCCGCGCCGCGGCGGAGGGCATCACGCTCGCCTCCGGGGGCGTCGCGCAGGCGCCGCCGGGGGCGCCGGAAGCGGTCAGGCGCGTGATCGCCGCCGGCAACGCGATCGCGGGGCTGCCGTACATCTACGGCGGCGGCCACGGCTCGTTCAAGGCCGCCGGCTACGACTGCTCCGGCTCCATCTCCTACGCGCTGGCGGCCGCGGGGCTGCTGTCGGCGCCGCTGGACTCCACCGGATTCATGAGCTGGGGCGAGCCGGGGCCGGGACGGTGGATCACCGTCTACGCCAACGCCGGCCACGCCTACATGGTGGTCGCCGGCTGGCGCTTCGACACTTCGGCGCTGCGGGGCGGCGGCACCCGCTGGACGCGGACGCCGCGCAGCCCGGCGGGCTTCGTCGCCCGTCATCCGCCAGGCTTGTAGGACGCATGGAGCCCATCCCTCGCGTCCCCAAGACCCCCGACGAGGAGCTGCTCGGAACCAAGCGCCGCGCCGTCATGGCGATGCGCACGGAGGCCGAGCGCATCGAGCGCATCGAGCACGAGCTCGTCACCGGCTTCAAGGCCCTGCGCGATCTCGGCCCGGCCGTCTCCGTGTTCGGCTCGGCTCGCGTCCCGCGCGGACACCCCGAGTACGAGCAGGCGCGCGAGATCGGGCGTCGGCTGGGGGAGGCCGGGCTGGCCGTGATCACCGGCGGCGGCCCCGGGCTGATGGAGGCCGCCAACCGCGGCGCGCAGGAGGCGGGGGCCACCTCGGTCGGGCTCAACATCGAGCTGCCGTTCGAGCAGATCCCGAACCCGTACCAGGACATCGAGCTGCACTTCGAGTACTTCTTCACCCGCAAGCTGATGTTCGTCCGCTACGCGACCGGGTTCGTCGTGCTGCCGGGCGGGTTCGGGACGCTCGACGAGCTGTTCGAGGCGCTCCTCCTCGAGCAGGTGGACAAGATCTACGACTTCCCGATTGTCCTGGTCGGCAGCGACTTCTGGGCCGACCTGGTGGGGTGGATCCGCGGGCGTCTGGTCGACGAGGGGCGCATCCTCGCTCCCGATGCGCACCACATCACGCTCACAGACGATCCGGCGGAGGTCATCCGGGTGATCTGCGCCTCCCGCGACCGCCTCGAGGCCGCCTGAGCCGGCGGGTGGCCTCGCGCAGGGAACCGGGCCCGGGTCGGTCGCGGGCGGTCGTCCCGGCGCCCTCCGAGGCTCCGGGCGGCGGCCCCCGCCGAAGGTGAACGTTGGTTCCGTGCACCCGGAGCGCGACCAGACCAACGCTCACGGGGGAGAGGGCGGGCGCCGGCGTGGGCGTCGGTTTGGTCGGCCTATGGCGGCACGGAACCGACGTTCGCGGGGTGCGGGCGTTGGGGTTGGGCTGAGCGTTGGCTTGGTCCGGCCATGGCGGCACGGAACCAACGTTCGCGGGGTGCGGGCGTTGGGGCCGGCGTGAGCGTTGGTTTGGTCGGCCTATGGCGGCACGGAACCAACGTTCACCTTGTGCCGCCCTGGGGGGCGAGCAGAACGTCGGGGCGAGCGGAACGTCGGGTGAGCGGAACGTCGGGGCGAGCAGAGCGCCGGGGCGGGGCGGGCAGGGCGTGCGGGCGGCGGCGCCCGGCAGCACGCGGGGTTCCGGAGCGGGCGGACGCCGGCCCGGAATCCGGGCACCGGGTTGCGGATTTCCCGCAAGCGAAACCCGAGGTTTCCACCGGACTGGAAACCGCGCGGGACGGGAAACCCCCAAAGTCGCCTCAAACCCGGTTTACCGTGCCCTCCGCCCGGGGAGCCTGGTCTTATGACCGCCGTACCGAGGACCCGCGCCTCCCGTCCGGTCCCGCGCACCGACGAGCACCTGCTCGAGGCTTACGCGGCCACCCGGGACCCCGAGCTGCGAGAAGCGCTGGTCGAGCGGTTCCTCCCGCTGGCACGCTCCATCGCCAAGCGCTACCGCAAGGCCGAGGAGCCGTTCGACGACCTGCTGCAGGTGGCCAGCCTCGGGCTGCTGAAGGCGATCGACCGCTTCGACCCCGCGCGCGGGATCGCGTTCTCGAGCTTCGCTGTGCCGACGATCGTCGGCGAGCTGCGCAGGCACTTCCGCGACCGCTGCTGGTCCGTGCGACCGCCGCGCGAGCTGCAGGAGCGAGCGCTGGAGGTCGAGAAGTACCGCGCCGAGCTCACCGCTCGCCTCGGCCGCGCGCCCTCCATCCGCGAGATCGGCCGCGCGCTGGAGCTCGACGACGAGCAGGTCCTGGAGGCGCTGCAGGCGCAGCAGGGCATGCGTGCCACCTCGCTCGACGCCCCGCGCGGCACCGGCGAGGAGAAGGACACCACGCTCGCCGACGCCCACGGCTCGTTCGACGTCGAGCTGGCGCGGGCCGAGGACCGAGCCACGCTCGCGCGCCTGCTCACCATCCTCGACGACCGTGAGCGCCGCGTGCTGCGGCTGCGGTTCGAGGAAGACCTCACCCAGGAGCAGATCGGCAAGCGGGTGGGGGTCTCGCAGATGCAGGTCTCGCGGATCATCCGCGGCGCGGTGGCCAAGCTCGCCGCCGCCGGCTCGGCGACCGGCCGGTAGGGCCGCATACCTGACCGGGAAAGGCGCCTATTCGCTGCCGGCGTCCGCCGGCGGCGAACCCGGCGCCCGGCCCGGCGTTTCGGGTTAGCATCGCCTCATGAGCAGCAATCTTGCGGCGAACCTCGCGGCCACCGCGGCCGCCAACCCCGACAAGCCGGCCGTCAAGCTCGACGACATCGTCTTCAACTATCAGCTCCTCAACGACGCGAGCGCCCGCGTCGCGTCGATGCTCAAGAGCAAGGGGCTCAAGCCCGGCGACCGCGTCGGCCTGATGCTGCCGAACGTCCCGCACTTCCCGGTCGCCTACTACGGCATCCTGCGCGCCGGCGGGGTCGTGGTGCCGATGAACGTCCTGCTGAAGGGCCGCGAGGTGTCCTTCTACCTGAAGGACTCGGGCGCCAAGATCCTGTTCGCCTGGCATGACTTCCTCGACGCCGCCCAGGCCGGCGCCGACGAGGCGGGCGCCGAGATCATCAACGTGAAGCCCGGCGAGATCGAGGGCGAGATCTTCAAGTTCGACCCCGATCCCGAGATCGTCGAGAAGAGCCCCGAGGACACGGCGGTCATCCTGTACACGTCGGGCACCACCGGCACGCCGAAGGGCGCCGAGCTCACCCACGGCAACCTGCAGTCCAACATCGACACAGTCCTGTCGATGTTCGAGATCACGACCGATGACGTCGTGCTCGGCGCGCTGCCGCTGTTCCACTCCTTCGGGCAGACCTGCTCGATGAACTCCTGCATCAAGGCGGGCGGCTGCCTGACGCTGCTGCCGCGCTTCGACGCGGCCAAGGCGCTGGAGATGTTCGGCCGCGACAACGTCACCATCTTCATGGGCGTGCCGACGATGTACGGCGCCATGCTGCACGACCCGTCGCGCGAGAACGCCAAGCTCGACACGCTGCGCATGGCGGTCTCGGGCGGCGCCTCGCTGCCGGTCGAGCTGATGCGCGCCTTCGAGGAGGCGTTCGGCTGCATCATCCTCGAGGGCTACGGCCTGTCGGAGACCTCGCCGGTGGCGTCGTTCAACCAGCCGGACAAGCCGCGCAAGCCGGGCTCGATCGGCACCCCGATCCCGGGCGTGCAGATGAAGGTCGTCGACGAGGACGGCAACGAGCTGCCGCCCGGCGAGGTCGGCGAGATCGTCATCAAGGGCCCCAACGTGATGAAGGGCTACTGGAACCGGCCCGACGCGACCGCCGAGGTCATGCGCGACGGCTGGTTCCACACCGGCGACATGGCCAAGGTCGACGAGGACGGCTACTTCTTCATCGTCGACCGCAAGAAGGACATGATCATCCGCGGCGGCTACAACGTCTACCCGCGGGAGATCGAGGAGGTCCTCTACGAGCATCCCGCGGTGCGCGAGGCGGCCGTCATCGGCGTGCCGCACGACGAGCTCGGCGAGGAGGTCGCCGCGGTCGTCGCGCTCAAGGAGGGCGCGGAGGTCGACGCCGACAGCCTGCGCGACTTCGTCAAGGAGCAGGTGGCCGCCTACAAGTACCCGCGGTACATCCACTTCGTCGACGAGCTGCCCAAGGGCCCGACCGGGAAGATCCTCAAGCGCGAGATCAAGATCCCGGAGAAGGCGCCCGAGGCCTGAGAAGCCGCGCCGCGCGCCCACGGGCGCGCGCCCTTCGCCGCCGCCGCTCCGTCGTGGACCGCTTGGTCCGCGGCGGGGCGGCGGCTCTCTTCTTCCCGGCGTCGCTCGGCTAGGCGGGAAGCGGGTCCCCGTTCGGGCGCACCACCTCGCCCTCGAGCGGCAGCCCCGCCTCACGCCAGGCGATCAGCCCGCCGGCCAGCGAGTAGGCCTCCCACCCGGAGGCGCGGAACGCCTCGGCGGCCTGCAGCGAGCGGCCGCCCACCAGGCACTGGAAGACGATCGGCCGCTTGGGGTCGAGCGTGGTCGCCTGCGCCGCCAGCTCGCCGAGCGGGATGTGGCGCACGTCGCCGGGGATGCGCCCGGCCCCCCACTCGACCGGCTCGCGCACGTCGACGAGCTGGATCTCTCCGGCCTGCAGCCGGGCGTGCGCGTCCTGGGCGCTGATCTCGATGGAGTCGGTCATCGCGCGCACACGTTAGGGGGCGGCGAGGCGGGCGGCCCCGTCGAGGGATCAAGGACTTCGCTCAGGCGCAAGCGATTGATCCCTCGACGGTGGGCGGGCGGTCAGCCCCAGAACAGGTTGAACAAGCCGAACTGGCGCTCCGGGCGCCAGGCGACCGGTGGCCCCAGCCGCATCCGCAGCGCGTCGTTGAGCCGCGTGAAGCGCCAGCGGAGCATCGCCTCCGTCGCCGGCCGGTTCTCCTCGGGGACGATCAGCGTGCCCGGCTGCGGCCCGCGCGTGGCGGCCGCCATCAGCGCCACCCCGACTTCCGGGTCGGCGGCGGCGATCCCGGTGCCCGCGCCCCACGGCGAGCCGATCGCCCAGCCGTCGGCCGCGCCCTGCGCGCCCTCAGCCGCCAGCCCGTTGAGCGGGACGATCGCGTCCAGCATCGGCTCGCGCCGCTCGCCGGTGGCGGCGCGGTCCAGCGCGCGAACGTCGACCCGGTCGTCCTCGCGCAGCCGGCGCAGCGCCACCTCGGGTGCGAAGCCCGGGTGCCCGCGCCAGGCGATCGCGCGCGTCTCCGCCTCGAACCCCAGCCGCTCGTATACGCCGCGTCCCGCCTCGGTCGCGTACAGCAGCACCGTGTCCGCGCCCCGGCCGCGCAGCCAGTCGACCGCCGCCTGCGTGAGCATCGTGCCCAGCCCGCGGCGGCGCGCCTCCGGGGCCACGCCGAGCGCGCCGATCCAGCCGGTGGCGCCGAACGAGGCGCAGCAGGCGATCCCGACCAGGTCGTCGCCGCCGGGGGCGACCAGGATCTCGCCGTGCGGCGAACGTCGCGGATACTCCAGCAGCCGCCCGGCCTGCGTCCCGAACCCGGCGCGGCGCACGAGGTCGAGCGCCGCCGGCATCTCGGCGTCGTCCACGGGACGGATGACCGGGGCGGTCAGCACCGCTCGCAGCCTAGCCTCGGCGCGCACGGATCATGCGCCGCGATCCTCCGTCAGTAGCGCGGCGGTCCCGCGTGCGCGTTCCCGTCCCGTCGGGTGACGACGAGGAACAGCGAGATCACGAGCCCGACGATGCCGACGACCAGCAGGATCAGCCCGACCGTGGACAGGTCGACCCCGTTGAGGTTGTCGGACACCGCCCAGCGCAGGATCGCGCCGACGGCGATGAGGACCAGCGAAGTTCCGATGCCCATCCGCCCGTGAGTACCCGGGAGCCCTAACGTTCAGCCCATGACCCCGACGCAGACCGACGTCTACGACATCCCCCAGGAGCACCGCGAGTTCCGCGATCTGGTCCGCCGGCTCGCCCAGGAGCAGATCGCGCCGCGGGCGGCGGAGATCGACGCCACCGACGAGTACCCGTGGGACATCCGCAAGCTGCTCTCCGAGCAGGACATCCTCGGCCTGCCGATCCCCGCCGAGTACGGCGGCATGGGCACCGGCACGCTGATGCAGCAGCTCGCGGTCGAGGAGCTCGCGAAGGTCTCGGCGGTCTGCGCGCTGATGCTCATGGTCCAGGAGCTGGGCACGCTCCCGATCACGCTGTTCGGCTCTGAAGAGCTCAAGCAGCGCTTCCTGCCCAAGTGCGCCACCGGCGAGTGGTCGCCGGCGTTCTGCCTGAGCGAGCCGGACTCCGGCTCGGACGCCACCGCGATGCGCACCACCGCCGTCAAGGACGGCGACGAGTGGGTGATCAACGGCAGCAAGGCGTGGATCACCAACGCCGGGATCGCGAACTTCTACGTCGTCTTCGCCGTCACCGACCGCGAGAACCGGCGCCACACCGCGTTTGTCGTCGAGGCCGACCGCGAGGGCGTCTCGGTGCCGAAGTTCGAGCACAAGCTCGGCATCAACGGCGTGCCCACCGGCACCCCGGTGTTCGAGAACGTGCGCGTCCCGGAGGAGAACGTGATCGGCGAGGTCGGCAGGGGCATGCGCGTCGCGCTCGGCACGCTGGAGCGCACCCGGCTGGGCGCCGCCGCGCAGGCGGTCGGCATCGCCCAGGGCGCGATCGACTACGCGCTCCAGTACGCGAAGGAGCGCACCGCGTTCGGCAAGCCGATCATCGAGCTGCAGGGCCTGCAGTTCAAGCTCGCCGACATGCAGACCCGCACCGCCGCCGCGCGCGAGCTGCTCTACAAGGCCTGCGCGAAGATGGACCGCGGCGAGGAGGACAAGGCGCTCTACAGCTCGATGGCCAAGCTGTTCGCGTCCGACACGGCCATGTACGTGACCGTGGAGGCCGTCCAGGTGCTCGGCGGTTACGGGTACGTCAAGGAGTACCCGGTGGAGCGGATGATGCGCGACGCGAAGATCACCCAGATCTACGAGGGGACGAACGAGGTGCAGCGGGTCGTCATCGCCCGCCACCTGAAGGGCTAGGCTCGGGTCATCGCCATGCCCCTGCGCCGCAGCCTGCTCGCCGCCCTCCTGGCGCTGAGCCTCGGGCTTACCGCCGTCGTCCTCATGCAGGGCGGCTTCAGCGACCGGTGGGCGCTGCGCGTCGCGCAGGTGGTCGCCGTGATCGTCGTCGTCGCCGGGCTGCTGGCCGGGGTGGCGGCGATGGTCGGGGTGCGGCTGGCGGGCTGGCGCGACCCCGAGTCGGAGGAGGACTTCGAACGGCTCGTGCTGCGTACCGAGCGGCTCGCCCGCGACGGCACCGCAGCCGAGCCGGACGAGTACGACTTCCTCGACCTCGACCCGTACGACGACGAGGACTTCGCGGAGCTGGTCCGGGATGCGCTCGACGACCTGCCGGACCTGCTCCGCGGGGTGCTCGAGCGCAACGTGGCGGTCGTCATCTCCGACGACGGTCGCCGCCACCGCGCCTACGGCCTCTACCGCGGGGCGGGCGCGCACCGGGACGAGTACGCAGACCAGATCATCATCTTCCGCGACACGCTGCGTCGCGACTTCGGCCACGACCCGGAGCTGCTGCGCGCGGAGGTCACCAAGACCGTCCGTCACGAGCTCGCGCACCACATCGGCTTCGACGAGCTCGGCGTGCGCGACCTCGGGCTGTAGATCCCCTCGCCGGGGGCGTAGACGGGCCCGGCCGCTGACCGCCGGCACCGGGGGCGCTGCTACTGTCCCGCCCGAGCGGAGCGCACATCGCCCGCTCATCGATCACAGGCCCCGTGGAGTGCGACCGCCGGGGATTAAACCTGCCCGTGGAGTGCGACCGCCGGGCGTTCCATCGCGAAAGGACACAACCACATGCCGGAAGCCGTCATCGTCGACGCTGTTCGGACACCGATCGGCCGAGCCTTCAAGGGCTCGCTCGTCTCGCTGCGCCCCGACGACACCCTTGCGTACGTCATCGACAAGCTGCTGGAGCGCAACGAGGCCGTCGATCCTTCGACGGTCGAGGAGGTCATCGCCGGCTGCGGCCTGCCGCAGGGCCTGCAGGCGAACAACATCGCCCGCATCGCGGTTCTGCTGAGCGACAAGCTCACGCAGACCACGAACGGGTCGACGATCGCCCGCTACTGCGCGTCCGGCCTCGACGCGATCCGCATCGCCGCCCACAACGTCCAGGCGGGCGAGGGCGACATCTACATCGCCGCCGGCGTCGAGTTCACCTCGCGCTTCAACGAGGCGCAGGAGGCGGCGCGTCCGCAGGACCGCCACGAGAAGCTGCAGGGCAAGGAGCCGGGCCAGCCGGACGCCTACATCGCGATGGGCCTGACGGCCGAGAACGTCGCCGAGCGCTACGGCGTCTCGCGCGAGGACCAGGACCGCTACGCGCAGCGCTCGCAGGAGCGCGCCGTGGCCGCCCAGAGCTCGGGCTTCTTCGACCGTGAGATCGTCCCGGTCACGCTGCCCGACGGCACCGTGGTCTCCAAGGACGACGGCCCGCGTCCGAACTCGACGCTGGAGAAGCTGGCCACGCTGGAGCCGGCCTTCAAGGAGGGCGGCACGGTGACCGCCGGCAACTCGTGCCCGCTCAACGACGGCGCGGCCGCCGCGCTGATCATGAGCGACACGAAGGCCAAGGAGCTGGGCCTCAAGCCGCGTGCGCGGTTCGTCACCTCCGCCACCTGGGGCAACGAGCCGGAGTACATGGGCGTGGCGCCGATCGGTGCGATCAAGAAGGTGCTGGAGCGCGCCAATATGACCATCGACGACATCGACGTCGTCGAGCTGAACGAGGCGTTCGCCGCCCAGGTGCTGCCGATCGCGGAGGAGTGCAAGATCGACATGGAGAAGCTCAACCCGCACGGCGGCGCGATCGCGCTCGGCCACCCGTTCGGCATGACGGGCGTGCGCATTCTCGCCACCCTGCTCAACGACCTTGAGACGCTCGACGGCCAGTACGGCCTGGAGACGATGTGCGTCGCCCAGGGCCAGGGCGTCGCCGCGATCTTCGAGCGCCTCAGCTAAGCCGCTCGCGGCCGGGCGGGCGGATTTCCCGAGGCCGCCCGCCCGGCAACGACTTCATCGAGGGATCATGGACTTCGCCCGAGGCGAAGTTCGTGATCCCTCGACGCGTTTCGGGGGCCTCAGCGTGGCGCCATGCGCAGGGCGCCGTCGAGCCGGATGACCTCGCCGTTGAGCATCCGGTTCTCGATGATGTGGCGCGCCAGCTCGGCATACTCGGCGGGGCGGCCCAGGCGGCGCGGGAACGGGATCGTCCGCGCCAGCGACTCGCGCGCCTCGGCGGGCAGCGCCGCCAGGAGCTGGGTGTCGAACAGGCCGGGCGCGATCGTGTTGACGCGGATGCCGTGCTCGGCGAGGTCGCGCGCGACCGGCAGCGTCATGCCGACCACGCCGCCCTTGGAGGCCGAGTACGCGGCCTGGCCGATCTGGCCGTCGAAGGCGGCGATCGACCCGGTGCAGACGAGCACGCCGCGCTCGTCCTCCTCGTCGGGCTCGTTGCCGATCATGCGCGCCGCCGCCAGCCGCAGCACGTTGAAGGTGCCGACGAGGTTGATGTCGATGATGACCTTGAACGGCTCGAGGGGGTGCGGCCCCTTCCGGCCGGCGGTGCGCTGCGCCCAGCCGGTGCCGGCGCACACCACGCCGATCCGCAGGCCGCCCTCGGCCTCGGCCGCCGCGTCGACCGCCGCCTGGACCTGATCCTCGTCGCGGACGTCGACGGCGACGAACCTGGCGCCGATCTCGTCGGCGACCCGCTGCCCGTCCCGGGCGTTGACGTCGGCCACGGTCACCGCCGCGCCGAGCCCGGCCAGCATGCGCGCGGTCGCCTCGCCGAGGCCGGACGCGCCGCCGACGACCAGCGCTCCACTCCCCTGGATGCGCATAGGGTCAGAACCCTAACCAGTCAGCAGGGGGCAGCGCCTCAGTGGACGGGATGGGCGGCGCGGACCAGCCCGTTCTTGCCCTCCGCCTTGCTGGCGCGCAGCGCGCGGTCGGCGCGCTCGAGCAGCTCCTCGGGGCCCTCGGGCTCGCGCCAGTCGGCCACGCCGCAGGAGACGGTCACCTCGTCGAGCTCGCCGTCCTCGCGCTGGATGCCGATCTGGCGCAGCACGCGCAGCGCGCGGGCGGCGGCGATGTCGGCGCGCACGCCGCTGACGTTGGGCAGGATGATCACGAACTCGTCGCCGCCGTAGCGGGCGATCTGGTCGAAGCGGCGGTACTCGGAGCGCAGCGCGTCGGCGACCTGGCGCAGCAGCTCGTCGCCGGTCAGGTGCCCGTAGGTGTCGTTGACGTACTTGAAGTCGTCCAGATCGAGCAACGCGATCGACAGCGGCGTCGCGTGGCGGCGGGCGCGCGCGATCTCCTCGGCGAGCCGCTGGTGCATCGCCCCGTGGTTGAGGCAACCGGTGAGCGGGTCGAGCGCCGCCGCCCGGCGGGCGTCCTGCAGCGCCAGCCCGACGCCGGCCACCGCGACGAGCGCGCCGGCCGCCTCCAGCTCGTCGGCGTGCCAGTCGCGCGGCGTGCGCGATCCGAGCACGGCCAGGCCGCGCACGGTGCGGCCGGAGTGCAGCGGCAGCACGGCGGCGGAGGCGAGCCCGTGCTCATGCGTCAGGCGGGAGGGCAGCACGCCGGGCACCGACGCGTCGGGGATCGCCAGCGCGCGCCCACGGGCGGCCACCCAGCTCAGGGCGTCCCGGCCGTCGCCGGCGGGCAGGGCGTAGTCGCCGCCGTGTCCGTCGGCGGCGACGGCCGTCCCGTCGGCGGGGCGTCCGTCCTCGATCGTGATCACGTGCGCCTGGTCAAGCCGCAGCGCGTACACGAGCTCGCCCGCCAGCGCGCGCCGGATCGACGGCACGTCCACATCGCGCCGGCCGGTCAGCGCCAGTTGGCGCACGCTGTGCAGAAAGCGCTCCACGGTCATCCGTGCCGCGTCCGGCCTCCCGAGCCGACGATCCCCGTCGGGAAGCCGGTCCGTTTATCGGAGCGTTTGAGCATAACCGGCCTCGCGGGCGGGATGCCCGGGCTCTCAGCGGCTGTCGGGGCGGGCGAGCACCAGGGTGAAGAGGCCGTCCGGGTCGGTGAAGCGCTCCACCGGCGCAAGCCCGGCGGCGGCGAGGTCGTCGCGCAGCCGCTCCGGAGTGAACTTGGCGCTGATCTCCGTGCGCAGGTCCTCGCCGGCGGCGAAGCGCATCTGCATGCCCAGCGCGCGGATCGTCACCGTCTGCTCGCGACGGGAGCGCAGGCGCATGTCCACCCACTCGCGCTCGCGGTCGTAGAAGGCGACGTGATCGAAGGCGTCGGGGTCGAAGTCCGCCGCCAGCTCGCGGTTGACCACATGCAGCATGTTGCGGTTGAACGCGGCGGTTACCCCGGCGCTGTCGTTGTAGGCGGCCTCGATCACCGCCGGGTCCTTGACGAGGTCGGCGCCGAGCAGCAGGTGGTCGCCATCGCGCAGCAGGGCGGCGATGTCACCCAGCAGCGCGCGCCGCTCGGCGGGCGGGAAGTTGCCGATCGTCCCGCCGAGGAAGGCGACCACTCGCCGGACGCCGGGATGCGGCGGCGGCACGTGGCGCAGGTGGCGCTCGATGTCGCCGACCAGCCCGTGCACCGCGAGCTCCGGGAACTCGCGCGCCAGCGCGGCCGCGGAGCCGCGCAGCGTCGCGGCGGAGACGTCGACGGGGACGTAGCGGCGCAGCCTGCCCGCCGCCGCCATCGCCCGCAGCAGCAGCCGGCTCTTGGCGGCGCTGCCCGACCCCAGCTCGACCAGCTCGCCGGCCCCGGTCGACTCCGCGATCGGCTCGGCATGGCGCTCGAGCAGCGCCCGCTCGCAGCGGGTGGGGTAGTACTCGGGCAGCGCGCAGATGCGGTCGAACAGCTCCGCGCCGGCCGCGTCGTAGAGATGCTTGGGCGGAAGCTCCTTGAGCGGGCGCGCGAGGCCGTCGCGCACGTCGTCGGCCAGCGTCCGGCCCGGGTCGCGCGCCAGGCAGTCGTCGACGGTGACCCGGTCGTCGGCCGCCACCGAGGTCACGCGTCGGCCCCCCTCGGCGTCGGCCGCCAGCCGCAGCCCGGCGAAGATCTGGCGGCGGACCGGCAGGTCCCAGTTGCGGAACGTGCGCGTGGCCACGCGCGGGTGCGTCGCCCAGGAGGCGCCGCGCAGCACGCGGTAGCCCTTGCGGAAGAAGATCTCCGAGTACTCGCGGTAGGGACGGGCGACGAAGCCCGGGTAGCCGTCGAACTCGGTCGCCGTCCACTCCCACGCGATCCCGACGCCGTCGAGCAGGTCGGCGGCGCGCTCCCACTCGGCCTCGGTCGGCAGCCGCGCGCCGCGCCAGCGCGCGAACGCCTGCGCCTCGTGGAAGGAGACGTGGCAGACGGGCGCATCGGGGTGGCCGTCGGACGCGCCGGCGGGCGGCTCGATCCGCTCCGCCCGGAGCCACTCCCAGCCCGCCGCAGACCACAGCTCGCGTCGGCGGTAGCCGCCGTCGGCGACGAACTCGCGGTACTGCGCGTTGGTCACCGGGCGCCGGGCGATCCTGTAGGCGTCGAGCGCGACGACGTGGCGCGGCAGCTCGTTGTCGTAGGCGTAGCCCGTGCCGTCGGCGCCCATCGCGAACTCGCCCTCCGGGACCTCGATCCACTCGGGGCCGTCGGCGGGGACGGTCCGCAGCGGCGGCTCGCCGGCGGGCAGCAGGTCGGCGAGCGCCATCGCCTGGCGCATCGTCTCGGTGTGCTGCAGCTCGTGGCGCAGCACCATCTCGTGCAGGTAGGGGTCGACGCCGCGGCGCTCGATCGCGCGCAGCACGCGCTCGCGCACCGCCGCCATGTAGTCGAACACCTCGTCCGCGCCCAGCAGCGGCGCGTTGCTGCGGGCCGGGCGCGGCGTGGACTGCGCGTCGTAGACGGCGGCCAGCTCGGGCCGCAGCAGCGGCTCGCCGGCGTGGCGGTGGACCAGCCACAGGTCCTCGAACGCCGCGATGTGCCCCAGGTCCCACACGAGCGGGCTGAGGATCGGCGTGACCTGCCGCTCGAGGCCCTCGGCGTCGATGTGCTCGACCAGCGCGAGCGTCCGCGCCCGCACCGCGTCCATGTCGGCCACGATCACCGACAGGTCGCTCGCGAAGCCCGTGCTCTCGGTCATGCGTCGTGCGATGGGTCTGACCCTAACTGCCGCGCGGGCCTCGGCTCCAACCGTCACCGTCGACGGCTGACCGTTCAGGTGGGCAGCGCCTCCCGGTCGGCCATCACCAGCAGCCGACGGCGATCCAGCAGCGAGGCGGGCACGGAGCGGTCGGCCCCGGCGCGCAGCCGCTCGAGCGCGCCCGCCTTCTCGCGGCCGGTGACCAGCAGCACGATCCGGCGCGCCGCGTTGAGCGCGCGCAGCGTCAGCGTGATCCGCTCCGGCGGGGGCTTGGGCGCGTCGGTGACCGGGGCGGCGAAGGTGCGCGCGTCCAGCGCCGGGTGGTTCGGGAACAGCGAGGCGGTGTGACCGTCCGGGCCGAGGCCGAGGTGGACGAGGTCGAACGTCACGCCGTCCAGCTCGCGGTCGTACTCGCGTGCGCCCTCCTCCGGCCCGAGCGTCGCCGGCATCGGGTGCCAGACGGCGCCCTCGGCGTGCAGCCGCCGCCGCACCTGGCCGTGGTTGGAGAGCGGGTCGTCGAACGGCACGCAGCGCTCGTCGCCGTACCAGAGGTGCACGCCGCTCCAGTCGGTCACGACCCGCTCCAGCAGCTCGTAGCAGCGCAGCGGCGTGGTGCCGCCCGCCAGGCAGAGGTGCGCCGTGCCGCGCGCGGCGCGCGCCCGCGCGATCGCGGCCGCGGCTTCGCGCGCCGCCGTGATGGCCAGCGACTTCGGGTCGGGATGGCGTTCGATGCGGACCGGCAACGCGGACAGCCTTCGGGGGAGGCGGCTCGCACGCTATTGGACGGCGGCGGCCGACCGGAAGGGCCGATCGGACGGGGCGACGCGGGAAGGTCAGCCGAGCAGCGCGCAGGCTGCGCTCAGCGCCGGCGCGTAGGTCGGGTCGCGCAGCAGCGCCTGGCGGATGCCCTCGCCGAGGATGCCGCTCTCGCCGCGGGAGGCGCCCAGCACCAGCCACGTGCGCTCCCCGTCCCCGTCGACGCTGCGGGCGCGCAGGCCGCCCGCGCAGCGGTCCAGCGACAGCGACCATGGGCCGTCGCCGGCGAGCGTGATGCCCGCCAGCCCGCGCACCGGCATCGTGCGGTCGGGCAGCAGGCGTGCCGTGACCTCGCGGCCGCCGGCGTCGAGCGTCCCCTGGAGCGCAGAGCCGCGCGCCGCCAGGCCGCGCGGCCGCCAGCCCAGCCGCGAGGCCATCCAGCCGACCAGCAGCAGGGCCGCCGCGGTCGAGTCCGGGTGGTGGCTGACCTCGACCGACGCGATCGCCTGCAGCCGCTTGCGCAGCGGCGGCGGGTCGAGCGCCGTGGCCACCCGCTCGCGCCACGGCGAGGAGCGCAGCCACGCCAGGTCGACCACGTACACCTCCTGCGCGAACTCGCGGGCGCGGCGCAGCGCCGAGGCGGGCGCCGGGTCGTCGACCGAGTCCAGCAGCGCCACCTGGGCCAGGCCGAGCAGCCGTCGGACCGCGTCGAAATGGCCGTGCGGCGCCCAGACGCACGTCGCCAGATCGCTGACCACCAGCGGGTCGACGATCCGGTCCACGCCCTCCAGGTGGCGCGGGCCGAGCCGCACCGTCACCGTCTCGCGCAGCGCCCCGAACCCGCCCGGCTCCGCGTCCGCCGGCGCGCTCAGCACCGTCACCCCCTCGAGCGTGGTGCGGCCCCGCTCGACCGCCAGGATGATCGTGCGCGACGCGTGGAATCGACCGACCGCCGCCAGCCGGTTGGCGATCTCGCCGCGGTAGGCGGCGTCCACGATCGCCACCAGGTTGAGCGCCCGCGCCGGGACGTGGCCCGGGTCGCGGCGGTGCATCGCCGCCAGCTCGGAGCGCAGCGCGTCGGCGATCTCGGACGGGGTGACGTCGCGGCCGCGCCAGACGGCATCGATCGTCGCCATCGCTAGATCGCCCGCCAGCGGTCGTCGCCCTCCAGCAGCCGCTGCGCCTCCGCCGGGCCCTGGCTGCCCGCCTCGTACCGCGGCAGCGGGCTCGGATCCTGCTCCCACGCGCGCAGGATCGGGTCGCAGATCGCCCACTGCGCCTCGACCTCGTCGTTGCGGGTGAACAGCGTCGCGTCGCCGCGCATCACGTCCAACACGAGCCGCTCGTAGGCCTCCGGCGACTGCGACAGGAACGTCGTCCCGTAGCGGAACTGCATGTTCACCGGGCGGATGCGCATCCGCGAGCCCGGCCCGCCGACGCCCGGGATCTTGGCCGCCAACGACAGCGACACCCCCTCGTCGGGCTGCAGCGTGATCACGAGCTGGTTGGGGCGCACCCCCTGGGAGCCGTCCTGGCGGAAGCCGAGGTGGGGGACCGGGTGCAGTGTGATCGCGATCTCGGTGACCTTGCGCGCCAGCCGCTTCCCGGTGCGCAGGTAGAACGGCACGCCCGCCCAGCGCCAGTTGTCGATCGTCAGCCGCAGGGCGGCGTAGGTCTCGGTGCGCGAGCCCGGCGGGACGCCCTCCTCCTGCAGGTAGCCGGGCACCGGCTCGCCGCCGACGCTGCCCGGGCCGTACTGGGCGCGCACCGCCATCCGGTGCACGTCGGCCTCGGTCGGCCGGACGATCGAGCGCAGCACCTTCACCTTCTCGTCGCGGATCTCGTCGGCCTCGAACCGCGCCGGCGGCTCCATCGCCACCAGGCAGAGGAGCTGCAGCATGTGGTTCTGGACCAGGTCGCGCAGCGCCCCGGCGCGGTCGTAGTAGCCGGCGCGCGACCCGATCCCGGCGTCCTCGGCGGCGGTGATCTCGACGCGGTCGATGAAGTTGCGGTTCCAGACCGGCTCGAACAGGCCGTTGGCGAACCGGAACGCCATCAGGTTCTGGACGGTCTCCTTGCCGAGGTAGTGGTCGATGCGGAACACCTGCTCCTCGGCGAACACCGCCAGCACGCGGCGGTTCAGCTCGCGCGCCTCCGCCGCCGTGGTGCCGAACGGCTTCTCGATCACGAGGCGGACCGTGGCGTCGTCGCGGCGCTGCAGGCCGTGGGCGCCGATTCGCTCGACGATCGGCGCGAAGAACGCGGGCGCGGTCGAGAGGTAGAAGGCGCGGTTGAGCGGCCGGCCCGCCTGCGCGTCGAAGGTGTCCAGCGCGTGGGCGACCCCGCCGTAGCAGGCGTCCTCGTCGAACGCGCCGGACACGAACCGGAGGTTGGACAGCAGCCCGGCGAGCACGTCCGGGTCGGGGGCGCGGCGGCTGAAGCTGCGGATCGCCTCGGCGGCGATGTTCCGGAACGCCTCGTCCGAGAGGTCGCCGCGCGAGATGCCGATCAACGCGAACCGCTCGGGCAGCGCGCCGTCGTGGGCCAGGTTGTAGATCGCGGGCAGCAGCTTGCGGCGCGCCAGGTCGCCGGTGGCGCCGAAGATGACGAGCGCGGTGGGGTGGACCGGCAGCCGTTCCAGGCCCTCGACGAGCGGGTTCTCCGGCCGCGCTTCCCGAAGCTCGTGGAGGGCCACGGTCACCGCCTCAGTCGTCGGGTGGTCGCTTGACGGCGTGGCCGCCGAACTGCGCGCGCAGCGCGGCGTTCAGCCGGGCGGCGAACGCGCCACGGCCCTGCGAGCCGTAGCGCTCGTACAGCGCGGCGGTGATCACCGGCGCCGGGACGCGCCGGGTGACGGCCTCCTCGACCGTCCAGCGGCCCTCGCCCGACTCCGCCACCACCGGCTCCAGGTCCGCCAGGTCGCCGCCCTCCTGCTCGAAGGCAAGCGCCGCCAGCTCCAGCAGCCAGGAGCGGACGACCGAGCCGCGCATCCACAGCCGCGCGATCTGCGCCTTGTCGAGCGGGAAGTCGGCGGCGTCGAGCAGGGCGAAGCCCTCGGCGTAGGCCTGCATCAGCCCGTACTCGATCCCGTTGTGGATCATCTTCACGTAGTGCCCGGCGCCGACCGGGCCCACGTGGCGCCAGCCGGGGCCGTGCTCGTCGTCGGGCGGCGGGGCGAGCACGTCGAGGAACGGGGCGAGCCGCGCCACCGCCTCGTCGGCGCCGCCGACCATCATGCAGTAGCCGGCCTGAAGCCCCCACACGCCGCCGCTGACGCCGACGTCCACGTAGTGGATGCCGTGCTGCGCGAGGCGCTCGGCGCGCGGAGCGTCGTCGGTCCAGCGCGAGTTGCCGCCGTCCACGACGATGTCGCCGGCGGCCAGCATGTCGCCCAGCTCGGCGATCGTCTGCTCGGTGGGGGCGCCGGCGGGCGCCATCACCCACACGATCCGGGGCGCATGCAGCGCGGCGACCAGCTCGCGCAGGGATGCCGCGCCGAGGGCGCCGTGGTCGGCGGCGCGGGCTACCGCGCGCGGGTCGGGGTCGAAGGCGACGACCTCGTGGTCGGAGTCGCGCCGGATGCGGGCGACCATGCCGCCGCCCATCCGACCGAGGCCGACGAAGCCGATCTGCGCCACTACAGCGTCTCCTCGAGGCGGCGGACCGCCTCCACCGGGTCGCCGCGCACCACGATCCGCTCCACCGGCAGGCCCTGCTCGCGCAGCACCAGCAGGTCGCCGTCCGCCTGCGCGCGCTCGAGCGCGCCGAACGTGTAGGGCTCGCCCGGCACCGGGATGTCGGCCTCGTGCTCGGCGACGAGCTGGAGGAAGCGGCCGACCGGCGGGCCGCCCTTGTGGAGCTGGCCGGTGGAGTGCAGGTAGCGCGGCCCGTAGCCGAACGTCGTCGCCATCATCGTGCGGTCGCGGATCTCGGCGCGCAGGTCGGCGATCGCGCCGTCGAGCTCCGGGGACGGCGGCAGGTAGGCCTGGATCGCCAGGTAGGAGGGCGGGCCGGCGTCGAGCAGCGCGCGCAGCGCCTCGGGTCCTCCGGGCTTGATGCGCGGCGGCTCTCCGGCGAGCACCTCTGCGGTCTTGTCCTTGGCGGCCTGCACGTTCGGCTGGTCGAACGGGTTTACCCCGAGCACCCAGCCCGCGACCGCGGTGGCGAACTCGAGCAGCAGCATCAGCCGCCCGAGGTCCTCGGGGCCCGAGACCGGCAGCGCGATCACCGGCAGGCCGGCCTCGGCCAGGCGGCCGAGCGCGGAGTCGTCGCGCGCGTGCTCGTCGTCGTGCAGGTGCAGGAAGACGCGGTCGTTGCCGTAGGCCTCGGGCGCGCCTACCGGCTCGTCGGCGACCGGAACGATCCCCACCCCGCGCTTGCCGAGCGACTCGGCGACGAGCTGCTCAACCCACAGTCCGAAGCTCGCGATCGACGGGTCGACCAGGAACGTCAGCTTGTCGCGGCGGCGGCGCGCCAGCTCTCCCAGCACGCATCCCAGCCACAGCCCGGGGTTGTCCTCCGGGTCCTCTTCGCGCAGCTCTCGGCCGAGCGCCACGGCGCGGCCCACCAGCTCGTCGAGATCGGCGCCGGCGAGCGCCGCCGGCACCAGTCCCACGTAGGACAGCGCCGAGTAGCGGCCGCCGATCTCCGGGTCGTTGAGGAAGATGCGGCGGAACCTGCGCCTGGCCGCCAGCGCCGCCAGCGGCGTGCCGGGGTCGGTGATCGCGACGAACCGGTCGCCGCGCTCGCCCGAGAGCCGCCAGAAGCGCGCGAGCGCCGCGGTCGTCTCGATCGTCGTCCCGGACTTGGAGCTGACCACGAACAGCGTGTCGTCCGGGTCGATCGCCGCCTCCAGGTCCCGCACCGCCGCCGGGTCGGTGGAGTCGAGCACGTGCAGGAGCAGCCCGCCGTCGCGTGTGCCGAACGAGCGCCGGAAGACCTCCGGCGCCAGCGACGACCCGCCCATGCCGAGCACGACCGCGTGCCGCAGCCCGTCGGCGCGGACGGAGGCCGCGAACGCCCGCAGGTCGTCGAGCTCGGCCGCCATGCGGTCGGCGATGTCCAGCCAGCCCAGCCGGTCGGCCACCTCGGGCTGCCCGGGCGGGCCCCACAGGCGATCGTCACGCGCGTAGATCCGCGCCGCGACCTCCTCGCCCCGCGCGCTCCGGAAGCGCGCCGCCAGCGCGGCGTCGTCGTGACGGTCGAGACGGGCCGCGATGGCGCTGGGCAGGGGCATCAGGTCACGAACGCGTGGCGCTTTTCCTCGATCGTCTCGAGCAGCTTCTGCATCGGGGTGATGAACTTGTCCACGCCCTCGCGCAGGAGCTGGTCGGTGACGTCGTCGAGGTCGATACCCGCCCGCTCCAGCGCGGCAAGCGTCTCGGAGGGGTCGACGGTGGCACGCACCTCGGTGGCCTCGCTCTGCTCGCGCACCGCCGCGAGCGTCGCCATCGGCATCGTGTTGACGGTGTCGGGGCCGACCAGCTCGTCGACGTACAGCACCGGCGGGTAGGCGGGGTTCTTGACGCCGGTGGACGCCCACAGCGGACGCTGCACGGGGGCGCCCGCGTCGCGCAGCGCCGCCCACCGCTCACCGGCGGTCATCTTCAGGAAGGACCGGTAAGCCCAGCGCGCGTTGGCGATGCCGGCCTTGCCGTGCAGCTCGGGGTGCGCGTCGCCCAGCCGCTTGTCGACCTCGGTGTCGACGCGTGAGACGAAGAAGGAGGCGACCGAGTGGACGTCGAGCGGCAGGCCCTCGGCGCGGCGCCGCTCCAGGCCGTCGAGCCACGCCTCGATCACCTTCTCGTACTGGGCGACCTTGAACAGCAGCGTGACGTTGACGTTGATGCCCTCGGCCAGGCACCGGGTGATCGCCGGCAGGCCCTCGTCGGTGCCCGGGATCTTGATCATCAGGTTGGGCCGGTCGACCCGCCGCCAGTAGTCGCGCGCCTGCTCGATCGTGCGCTCGGTGTCGAACGCCAGGTCCGGGTCGACCTCCAGCGACACGTAGCCGTCCAGCCCGTCGGTCTCGTCGTAGACGGAGCGCAGCACGTCGCAGGCGTCGCGCACATCGGCGATCGCGATCTCCTGGTAGATCGCGTGGGCGTCGAGGCCGTCGGCGGCCAGCCGGCGGATCTGCTCGTCGTACTCGGCCGAGCCGCCGATCGCCTTCTCGAAGATCGCCGGGTTGGTGGTCACGCCGCGCAGGCAGTCCTCGTCGATCATGCGCCGCAGCTCGCCCTCGTCGATGAGCTCGCGGTGGATCTCGTCGAGCCAGACGCTGGTGCCGAGCTGGGTGATGCGCTCGAGGCGCGCGTTGACGGATGCCGGGCTGGTCACGTTGGGGTTGCCTTCTCCGTGGTCGTCTGGGTCTTGCGTCCGATCCTACGGGTGGTCGCTGCGGGCACGGCCGGCGCTCAGGAGAGCGGTGCCTCCTGCAACGCCAGCAGGGCCGCCCCGCGGACGCCGGCCAACGGGCCGTGGCGCGCGAGGCGTATCACCGTGCGCGTACCCACACCGGGGAGGACGAACCGCCGCGCGGTCCGCTCGACGGGACCCAGCAGCAGCTCGCCGGCGGCCGACACGCCACCGCCGATGACGACCTCCTCGGGATCGAAGATGTTGATGGCGTTGGCCACGCCGACGCCGAGCCGCTCGGCGACGACCTCGATCACCTCGCGCGCCGCCGCGTCGCCGGCCCGGGCGGCGGCCACCGCGGCGCGGCCGTCGGCGAAGCCGCGCTCGGTCGCCAGCGCGCCGAGCGCGCCCCCGGAGGCGAGGATCTCCAGCGATCCGGGCTGCGGGAAGCGGTCGGTCGAGGGCGGGCCGCCGCGCGAGAAGTCGGCGCCGATGAGCTGGTGGCCGATCTCGCCGGCGGCGCCGGTGGCGCCCCGGTAGATGCGCCCGCCGAGCACGATCCCGCCGCCGACGCCGGTGCCGACTGTGAACATCACCAGGCTGTCGGAGACCGGTCGCAGGTCGTCGTCGTGGGCCTCGGCGAGCGCGGCGACGGTCGCGTCGTTGTCGATGCACACCGGCACGCCGAGCCGGTCGGCCAGCAGGTCGCGCAGCGGCACCCGGTGCAGCGGCACGTTGACCGAATGGCGCACCGCGCCGGCGGCGTGGTCGATCACCGACGGCACCCCGACGCCGACCGCGTCCGCGGGGCCGAGCCGCTTGACCAGCGCGGCGATCTGGTCGAGCAGCGCCTCCTCGCCGGAGACGTCGGTGGGCTCGACCACCGGCTCGCTCATCGACGTGCCCTCCAGCAGCGCGGCGGCGACCTTCGTCCCGCCGACGTCGACCCCGATGAAGCGCCTCGCCATCGCCCCGGCAGCCTCGCATGCCGGGAGGACCGCAAGCGGACCGGGCGGGGAGGTCCGCCGGAAGGTCAGGCGACGGTGACGTTGTCGCGGCGGCGCTTGCGCGAGAGCAGCGACTCGTCGGCGGACGCGACCAGCTCGTCGGGGCTGCGGCGGCCGTCGTCGACCGCCCAGCCGATCGTGATCCGCACCGGGCGGCCGTTCGGGTCGCGGACGGCCGCCGCCACCACGTCCTGCAGCCGGTGGCAGGCGCGGGCGGCCTCGACCTCGGTGACGCCGTCGAACAGGATCGCGAACTCGTCCCCGGCCCAGCGGAACACGCGGTCGCCCTGGCGGACGGCGCTGCGCAGCGTCTCCGCCACCGCGCGCAGGCACTCGTCCCCCGCCTGGTGGCCGAACGTGTCGTTGATCCACTTGAAGCAGTCGACGTCGCCGATCCCGAGCGCCAGCGACCGGCCGGCGGCGCGCGCCGTGGCGAGCCGGGCGGAGATCGTCTCCTCGAACGCGCGCCGGTTCTCGAGCTCGGTGAGCGCGTCGCGGCGGGCCTCCCCGGCCAGCCGCTCGTTCTCGTCGCGGATGTTGTGCATGATCGCGACGCTGAACAGCGTGAGCGCGGTCCACAGCCAGAGCATCACCACCACGTCGGCGGCGAGGCCGTGGGTCTCGCCGTAGGCGATCGGCGACAGCGCGCACAGCAGCGCGACGGCGATGAAGGGGAGGCTGCGCCGGGGCGCGAACGACAGGCCCACCGCCAGCATCTGGGCCATCATGAGCTGGTCGTAGGGGGCCGACCAGCCGCCCGCCATCGCCTGCAGGGTCGTCAGCAGAGCCAGGTCCAGGTAGCGTGCGCCCAGCAGGAAGCTCCAGGTCACGCGCTCGGGGCGGCGCAGCAGCCGCGCCGCGACCGACACGTGCGCGACCGCCCAGGCTGCGGCCGCCACCACGCACCACCCGGTGCCGTACGCGTTCGGCGGGGCGAGCAGGAGCACCACCGGCAGCAGCGCGAGCGCCGCCGCCGCCATGCCGGCGGAGAACTTCCGCACGTTCTCGAGGTCGAGCTCCGCGAACGTGGCCGGGTTGATGTCGCGCCCGGGCAGGGCACGGACGAGCCGACTCCCCAGAGTCCCCTTCACAACCGGTACTTCGGCCGTCCCGGCCTCCGCTTGACGGCGCCAGGCGTCCATCGGAGCGGCCGGCGCGGCGCGGCGGGCGCGCTCGGTGCAGCGTCTCGGCTGCATAAATAGGCTCCGGGCCCATGAGCACGACATCGGGTCCTGATCGCAACCTCGCGCTTGAGCTCGTCCGCACCACCGAGGCCGCCGCGCTGGCGGCGGCGCGCATGGTCGGACGCGGCGACAAGAACGGCGCCGACCAGGCGGCCGTCGACGCCATGCGCGTCGTCCTGCAGACGGTGAGCATGGACGGCGTCGTGGTGATCGGCGAGGGCGAGAAGGACGAGGCGCCGATGCTCTACAACGGCGAGCAGGTCGGCAACGGCCAGGAGCCCGCGGTCGACGTCGCGGTCGACCCGCTGGAGGGCACCGAGCTCGCCGCCAAGGGCCTGCCCAACTCGCTGTCGGTGATCGCGCTCGCCCCGCGCGGCACGATGTTCAGCCCGGGCCCGATCGTCTACATGGAGAAGCTCGCCGGCGAGGCCGACATCGCCGACCTGCTCGACCTCGACCGGCCGCTGACCAAGACGATCGAACTGGTCGCCGAGCGCCGCGGCGTCGACGTCACCGACGTGATGGTCGTCAGCCTCGACCGCCCGCGCCACGAGGAGACGCTGCAGGCGGTGCGCGACCTGGGCGCCCGCGTGCGCCTGATCCCGCACGGCGACGTCAGCGCCGCGCTGCTGGCCGTCAGCGAGCGCTCCCCGGTCGACCTGCTGTGGGGCATCGGCGGCACGCCGGAGGGCGTCATCTCCGCGGCGGCGATCAAGTGCATGGGCGGCGGCTTCGTCGGCCGCCTGTGGCCGCGCAACGACGACGAGCGCCGGAAGGCGATCGAGCAGGGCTACGACCTCGACCGCCAGCTCACCCAGGACGACCTGGTCAAGAGCGACGACATCTTCTTCGCCGCCACGGGCGTGACCGACGGCGACCTGCTGCAGGGCGTCCGCTACCACGGCGCGCGCTCGGCGACCACGGAGTCGCTGGTGATGCGCTCGCGCAGCGGCACGGTGCGCCGCATCCACGCCACGCACGACCGCGCCAAGCTGCGCACGCTGGTCAGCGAGCGCTACGGCTAGGCGCCGGCTGCCCGCGAGGGCGACGACCTCCCGGATCCGGCCGCTCGGGCTCTAGCCCCGGGCGGCCGGTCCGCTCAGCCGCCCGGCGACCGACTCCTCGAGCCGGCGCTGGACGATCCGGCGCAGGAAGCCGTGGGTGACGATCACGTGGATGCGCGACTGCGTGTTCACGTAGAACCAGCGGCCGAGCCGGTTGGCGAGGTTGGGGTAGAAGTTGGCGACGGTCACCTCGACGTGGATCCGCCGTCGGCCCGGCTCGACGCACGGCAGGCGGCGCACCTCGATCCGCAGCTCGCCGTCGCCGCCCCGGCCCGCCGGGGCCACCAGCAGGCCGCGGTCGATGCGCCAGGTCACCACGCCGCGGTCGGCGTCGAACTCGTACTCGGGCGCCCGGAACGTGAGCAGCCTGATGAACGGGAAGAGCAGGCAGACGTAGCGCTCGGCGTCGGTGTAGTAGACGCGGATCAGGCCGAGCGTGCAGGAGCTCAGGAACGCCCAGTAGGTGCGCGCCAGCCGCTCGAGGCTCGCGGGCGTCCACAGCTCCTCGAAGAGGTCGTCGGGCAGCGCGATCTCGGCGCCCTGCACCGAGCGGACCGCCCCCGAGGCGTCGATCGTGGTGTCGTCGGTGGGGTCGTGCAGCGTCACCCCGGCGAGCCGACGCGACCCGGCCAGCAGGCCGCGGAGGCCGCCGAAGCGCAGCGCGATCAGCAGCGCGACGACGACGAGCAGGGTGGCGGCGACGGCGGCCATCGGGCCCCTGATCCTAGGGACGGAGGGGCCGCCGAGAGGGCAGGCCGCGACGGCGGGCAGGCCCCTGCCCCGGCTGCGGACGGCCGACGGGCGGGACGGGCCCCTCGGCGCGCTGTTTACCGAGGGTAGAAAACCTGTCCGCAAGCGCCACGAGCGTCCTTCGGCGCTGCGATGCTTGCCCGACGATGGACGGACTGCTGCCCGCGCGACGCCCCCGGCCGGTGGCCGACGTGCCGGCGGTCGACGCGGTGGCGCTGACCAAGGCCTGGCTGGTCGCGCTGCTGCAGGACGCGCCGCTGTCGCGCGCGGCCGACGTGCCGGTGGCGAAGCTGGCGCGCGGCGGTCCGTCGCTGTGCTCGGCGCTGACGGCGGCCCTGGGCACCGACCGTGAGGTCGAGCGGCTCGACGCGCTGGCGGCCGACGCCGCCGCGATGGCGGGCGCGACCACGCCCGCTGAGGCGGCCGCGGCGGTGGAGGCGCTGCGCCGCGCGACGTGGCGGCTGCTGCGGGGCGCGCTGCGCGACGCCGAGGCCGACATGGTCGCCGACCTGGCCGAGCGGCTCGCCTGGCTGGCGGGCCGGATCACGGTGCGCGCGGTCGGCGGGCTGGACGGCGGGCAGGTCGACCAGGACGCGCCGCCGCCGGGCGCGCGCGTGGTGGCGACCGGCCGCGAGCCCGTGGTCGAGCCGCACCCGCTCGACACGCTGGCCGACGAGCTGCATGTGCGCCGCGCCGGGGGAGACGTCGGCGCGGCGCCGCGGCGGCCCAGGATCGTCCGCCGCCCTGAGGATCCCGGCTGGGGCGGGGAGACGTCGATGCCGCCGTGGCTCGAGGCGATCCTCGAGCGCCTCGAGCAGCGGGAGCGCGACGGGCGCCCGTTCGGCGTGCTGGTCGCCGAGGTCGACGACGTGGAGCGGCTGCTGGCCGCGGGTGGCGCGCAGGGCGCGCTGGAGGAGGCAGAGCAGGCGCTGACGGCGGCGCTGAGCACGACCGACCTGGTGGTGCGCGAGCGCCCGGGCCGCTGGTGGATCACCACCCCGGATCGCGGCCCGGCGGCGGTGCGGGCGCTGGCCGAGCGGGTCGCCGAGGCGGTGGCCGCCGGCCAGGTGGGCGGCGTGCCGCTGACCGCGTCGGTCGGCGTGGCGGTCTGCCCGGACGACGGCGAGGACCTCGACACGCTCGCCTCGCGCGCCGACGAGTCGATGTTCGCCGCCCGCGCCGCCGGCGTGCGGGTCGTCTAGCGCGGCCCCGGCGGGCCGCCCTCCCTCGCTTCGTGTCGCGTGGCTGTCGCCATGCGACAACCACGCGACAAGGATCCCCGCGCGTGAGCGACGCCGGTGCTTCGTGTCGCCGGAGTGTCGCCCGGCGACGACCAGGCGCCAAGAACGATCGGGGCTTCGGCCCGCTAGCGGCGCTTCGCCTGGGAGGCGGGCTGCGACGGGGTGTGCAGAACGCCGACGGTCGTCGTCGCGCGGACGCCCAGCGCCTTCGCGGTCGCCGCGGTCAGGTCGTAGCTGGCGTCCCTGCGGAACGGGCCGCGGTCGACGACCGGCACGCTGATCGTGCGGCCGTTCTTGTAGATGTCGACGCGGGTGCCGCACGGCAGGGTGCGGTGGGCGACGCCGAGCAGGCGCGTGGTCAGCTTCTGGCCGCAGGCGGTGCGCCGGCCGTACAGGCCCGGGCCGTACCAGGTGGCGGTCACGCGCCGGTAGACCGTCAGCGTGCGGCCGACGCTTGCGGCGGCCACCGCCGTCTGCGGCGCCGCGGCGGTGAGCACGGCGCGGATCGTCGTGCGGCCCGCCTTCGTGGCGCGGAAGGCGGCGACGAACCCGCGCGCCCGGTCGAGCGTCGTGGTCGCGGCCGTCACCCAGCCGTCGCGCTGATCCAGCCGCTGGACGGCGACCGTGTCGCCGGGGCGGCCCGACGCGAGCGTGCCGCGCACGCGCACCTGGCTGCCAACCAGCGCGCCGAGCGGGACATCGAGCGTCTCGACCGTCGCCGGGTCGACGTACGCGAGCCCGCCGGTGTCGGGCTGCTGCGCGGAGGTCGTCGCCCCTGCGGCGAACGTGAGGGCGACCACGACAGCGCCCGCGAAGATCTTGTGCTTTCTCACTGTGCAGGTCCTCGTCCCGGGGCCTACGGGGTGAGCTGACGGGCTCGCGCCGGACGACGGCGCTACGGACGGGGTCCGATTCGCCCCTGCGGACCTCGCGGTCCGCTACGGCCCGGTGGCGGCCGGGCCGTTGGTTCCCCCGCTCTCCGCGGCAGGGGGCCACGGAGACTCGGCTGACTGGCGCGGGAGCATAACAACGTGCCCCTGCGGAAGGGCCGCCGGTGGCCGGTTTCGGGGAGGAGTGGAAGGCCCGCCGAGCGCTACGCGCGCGTGAACCTAAGGCCGCGGCAGGCGGGACAGCAGGCCCCGGAGCGCCCGCGCGCCCGCCTCCACGCCGACGCGGGCGATCTCGCCGGCGGCGCGCGCCGTTCCCGTGAGCAGGTCGGGCCGCCCGGGCCCGCCGGCCGCGGGGTCGGACGGCGTCGCCCACCCGGCGGGCGGGATGGCAGCGGACGTCCCGGCGTCCTTCGCGGCGCTATCGGCCTTGACGGAGCGTGCAGCCTTGGCAGGCTCCTCGGCCTTGGTGGCGCCCGTCGCCTTTGCCGCGCCCGCGCGCTTCCCGGCGCCCGCGGCCTTCGCCCGGGTCGCGCCACCGGCCTTCGCGGTCCGCTTGGCTGCGCCCTTGGCGGCCGCCTTGCCTCCGGTGGAGCCGGAGCCCTTCGCGGCCCCGCCCGCGGCCGCGCGGACAGCGGCTTCCTTCCCGCGCGCGGGAACCTCGCCCGCGGCCGCAGCGGCATCGCCGGCGGGGGCGCGCTTCCCGCTGCGCCGCGTCGGACGCCTGCGCGGCAGGCTTGTCAGGACATCGCGGTCAGCGGCGCTCATCAGGCTCCTATCCTCGCATGGGCGTGGGACGGGGCCCTCGCCTTCGGGCGGTGTCCGTTGGCCGACCATAGGTCCAGGGCGCTGCACCCGTCCGTGCCCCGGTCCGATGTCTGAAACCGATGACCTGGCGCGACGTAGTTGGTGCGGGAGCCGCCCCGGTCGTCCGGTGCTCGTCGAGACGGCGGCGCGCCCGGACGGTCCGAGGCTTCCGCCGCGCTTCGCACCGCAACGACAGGCGTCTTGCGGCGTTGTGTACCTCTGAACCAGCCACTACTATCCTTCATACGCTCGGGCACTTGCGTCGCCATTTCTCCCCCAAGCGCGAGCAGGCCAGCGTCCCTCTGCACCCCGATAACCCCGCCCGGCGCCCCACGCCGCCGGTGAACTGAACGGACATCGATGTCAGTAGCTGAACTGAGCGAACTCGAGGAGATCAAGGGGCTCGTTGCCCGCGGTCAGGTCACCGGCGTCCTGACGTACGCCGAGGTCGCCAGCGCGGTGTCGGAGCTGGACCTCGACGAGTCCGACGTCGAGGAGCTCTACGCGTACCTGGAGAGGAACGAGATCGAGCTCGTCGAGGAGGTCGACGCCGCCGTCACTCCCTCCGACGACGCCTCTCCCGACAAGCGCCGCCGCAAGGCGAAGTCCGTGCTGGACCTCCGGCCGGACATGACCACCGACTCCCTTCAGCTCTTCCTGAAGGACATCGGCAAGGTCCGGCTGCTCACCGCCCAGGAGGAGGTCGAGCTCGCCAAGCGCATCGAGCGCGGCGACCTGGACGCCAAGCAGAAGATGGTCGAGTCGAACCTGCGCCTGGTCGTCTCGATCGCCAAGAACTACCGCAACCAGGGCCTGCCGTTCCTCGACCTGATCCAGGAGGGCACCCTCGGCCTGGTCCGTGCGGCCGAGAAGTTCGACTACCGCAAGGGCTTCAAGTTCTCGACGTATGCGACCTGGTGGATCCGGCAGGCGATCGCCCGCGCGCTGGCCGACAAGGCGCGCACGATCCGCATCCCGGTCCACGTCGTCGAGAAGCTGAACAAGATCGGTCGCGCGGAGCGCAAGCTCGTCACCGAGCTGGGCCGCGAGCCGACCGCCGAGGAGATCGCCGAGGTAACCGGCATCGACCCGGAGGAGGTCGAGTCGATCAAGCGCTCGGCTCAGGCGCCGGTATCGCTGGAGAAGCCGGTCGGCGACGAGGAGGAGTCGGAGTTCGGCCAGTTCATCGCCGACGAGCGCGCCGAGTCGCCGTACGAGCGCGCCGCCGAGATCCTCACCAAGGAGGCGCTGCGCGAGGCGCTGGAGAACCTCTCGTACCGCGAGCGCCGCGTGCTCGAGCTGCGCTACGGCCTCGGCGGCGAGCACCCGCGCACGCTCGACGAGGTGGGTCGCACGTTCAACGTCACGCGCGAGCGCATCCGCCAGATCGAGAACCAGTCGCTCAAGAAGCTTCAGAGCCTCGCCGAGGCCCAGAAGCTGCGCGACGTCGCCTAGCGCGCATCGACGCTTCACAGCGGCGGGCGCGCCCGGTGGACAGGCCGGGACGCGTCCGCCGCTTCCTCGTGTCCGCGGCACGACGTGCGCTCCGGCAGGCGCGGATCGTCGATGTGTCCAACGGCCTCCAGGACGGCTGTATCAGACCGCACCAGCCGACGATTCGAGGTTTGTGTCCTTCGATCTGCACGCTGCTCTCGCGTATCTGATCGAGAACAACGGCTCCGATCTGCATCTGAAGGTGCCGTCGCAGCCCCTGTGTCGCATCGACGGCGAGCTGAAGCCGATCCCCGGCACCGAGCCGCTGCGGCCCCCGGACACCGAGGCTGCCGTGAAGGCGATGATCGGCGACGACGAGGTGAAGTACGCCGAGCTGGAGTCCGAGGGCGAGGTCGACTTCGCCTACGCGGTCCCCGGCCTGGCGCGCTTCCGCGTCAACGCGTTCCGCCAGCGCGGGTCGCTGTCGCTGGTCATGCGCGCGATCCCGTTCTCGATCCGCACGATCGAGGAGCTGAACCTGCCGGAGGTCATCCGCGAGCTCGCCGACGAGGAGCGCGGCATCGTGCTCGTCACCGGCACCACCGGCTCCGGCAAGTCGACGACGCTGGCGGCGATGATCGACCACATCAACTCGACGAAGTCGCGCCACGTCGTCACGATCGAGGACCCGATCGAGTTCCTGCACGTCGACAAGCGCTCGGTCATCAACCAGCGCGAGGTCGGCATGGACACCAGGAGCTTCCGCAGCGCGCTGCGCCGCGTGCTGCGCCAGGACCCGGACGTGATCCTCATCGGCGAGATGCGCGACGAGGAGACGGTGCAGACCGCTCTGAGCGCGGCCGAGACCGGGCACCTGGTCTTCTCGACCGTCCACACCGTCGACGCGGCGGAGACGATCAACCGCCTGATCGAGTTCTTCCCGCCGCACATGCACAACCAGGTGCGGGCGATGATCGCCGGCACGCTGAAGGGCGTGGTGTCGCAGCGGCTCGTGCCCGCGGCGGGCGGCCACGGCCGCGTCGCCGTCTGCGAGGTGCTGCGCATGACCGGCCGGGTCAAGGACATGATCATGGACCCGACCCAGACCGGCCGGCTGCCGGAGGTCATCGCCGACGGCGGCTACTACGGCATGCAGACGTTCGACCAGGCGCTGTTCGACCACCTGAAGGCCGGGCGGGTGACGATGGAGGACGCGATCAACTTCTCCAGCAACCCGCACGACTTCAAGCTCATGGTCGCCTCCGACGGGCGCCGCGGCACGAGCATGGACGACCTCCAGCAGGCCGAGAGCATGCGCGCCCAGCGGCCGCACCTCAGCACCGTCCTGCGCTAGGCGTCCGGTCAGGGGAGCCCTGCCGACGGGGCAGCTTCAGTCGGTATAGTTATGGGTGAATGGCTGGAGATCCGACCTGTCCCGTCTGCCGCACCGCCGAGCTCGTCTGCGGCAAGTGGACGCTGCTGATCGTTCGGGATCTGGCCGAGGGCCGCAACCGCTTCTGCGAGCTGGAGCGGTCGCTGAAGGGCATCTCGCCGCGCACGCTGTCGCTGCGCCTCCGCGCGCTGGAGGAGGAGGGCATCGTGCACCGCACCACCTACCCCGAGGTGCCGCCGCGCGTCGAGTACGTGCTGACCGAGAAGGGCCGCGCGCTGCTGCCGATCATCGACTGCATGCGCGAGTTCGGCGAGCGCTGGCTGCTCGCGTCGGGCGGCTGCGCGTCGGAGTCGGAGGCTGCCGAGCCGGAGGCCGAGGGCGCGGCCGCCGCGGTTCCGGCCGCCGCCTGACGCGTCGCGTCGTCACCGCGCCGGCGGGCCGCAACTCGCGCCCGCTCGTGTCGTTCTCTCTGCGATGAGCTCGACGCAGGCAGGGTCTCGTGCAGGGGTTGAGAGCACCGGGCCTCGGGCTACGCTGGCGCGCGTGATCCGTCCACGGCCGCTGACCCGCCGGGGCGCGCTGCTGCTCGGCGTCGCCTCCGGCCTGTCGACGCTGCTTGCCCGCGCGCTGCCGTCGGCGTGGGCGCTCGGCTCGAGCGAGCCGCGCAGCTTCCGGATCGACCTCGGCGCGGATGCGTTCGGGCCGGGCGGGACGACCGGGGTGGTGCGCGCCCCGCGGCGCTTCGACGTGGTCGGCGTGCGCGGCGCGGCGCTGGCCGGCGGCCTGGAGATCCGCGTCCGCCGACGCGGGGGCGCCTGGAGCCGGTGGATCCCCGTCCACGGCGGACACGACCATCGGCCCGACACCGGCACCGGCGCGCAGGCCTCCGACCCGATCTGGGCGGGCGGCGCCGACGAGCTGCAGCTCCGCGCGAAGCGGGCCCCGCGCGCGCTGACGCGCCTGCACTTCGTGGCGGTGCCCGCGGCGGCCAAGCGTCGCGGCGCCCGGGCGGCGCGCGCCGCGCGCGCCCGCGCCGCCCAGGTCCCGGGCGCGCCGGCGATCATCCCGCGCGAGGCATGGGGCGGCGACCGGGTGAAGCCGCGCGCCAACCCGTCCTACGGCGAGGTCCAGGTGGCGTTCATCCACCACACCGTGAGCGCGAACGACTACGGGCCGCAGGACTCGCCGGGGATCGTGCTCGGCATCGCGAAGTACCACCGCGACACCAACGGCTGGAACGACATCGGCTACAACTTCCTCGTCGACAAGTACGGCCAGATCTTCGAGGGCCGCGCCGGGGGCATCGACATGCCGGTGGTCGGCGCCCAGGCCGAGGGGTGGAACGCCCAGTCGACCGGCATCGCCAACCTCGGCACCTTCGAGTCCGCGGGCCAGAGCGAGGCCGCGATCGACGCGATGGCGCGGCTGATCGCCTGGAAGCTGCCGCTGCACGGCGTGCCGGTGACCGGCACCGTGGTGCTGCGCTCCGCCGGCGGCTCGACCAACCGCTACAAGTCGGGCGCCCAGGTCGAATTCCAGCGCATCTCCGGCCACCGCGACGGCAACGCGACCGCCTGCCCGGGCGCCGCGCTCTACGCGCAGCTCCCGGAGATCCGCCGCCGCGCCGAGCGGCTCGCACCGGACGTGGTGCCGAAGCCGGCGGCGACGATCGAGGCGGTGGACGGGGTCACCGACGTCCGCTACGGCGAGGCGCTCGCGCTGCGCGGCGTGGTGCGCCGGGCGGACGGCTCGCCGGTCGCCGGCCAGCGCGTGCAGATCCAGAAGCAGGGCCGCAGCGGCTCCTGGGTGACGGTCGCGCGCGCCGACACGGATGCGAACGGCGAGTGGACGGCGCAGGTGGCCTGGCGCGCGACCGGCCGCGTGCGCGCGCGGGCGAACGTGCTCGGCGAGGGCGTGGTCGTCTCGCAGCCGCTGCAGGCGACCTGCGTCCCGGTGCTGGAGGCCCGGGTGAAGACCGAGCGCGTGCCGCAGCGGGGCCGGGTGACGCTGAGCGGCGTGGTGCGCCCGATCGGCGAGGTGCGGATCACCGTCGAGCGGCGCGGCCGGGACGGCCGCTTCCGCTGGGTGGCCACGCGCCGGGTGCGCCCCCGCAAGCAGCGCTTCACGGCGACGGTCCGGCTCGGCCGGGCGGGCCTGTACAGGGTGCGGGCGTCGACCGGCAGCGGCGGCGCGCAGGGGAAGGCGGCGGCGATCTTCGTGCGCGCCGTTCGCGGGCGCTAGCGGATCGTCGCTCGCGTGGGCGCAGGTCGGCGCCCGGTTTATGCAACGCGGCCTGCGGGTTGGAGGACCCGCGCCCGGCGATTGGAACTCCGGGCCATGCGCAACCGCCAGCTCCACGCCGCCCTGGAGGCCTTCGCCGAGGAGGCCGCCTGGCAGTTGGCCTCCGAGACCGCCGAGGGCGCCGAGGTTCCGTTCGATGTCGTCGAGGTCGCCGGAGGGCGCCGCGAGCCCGCGCTGTACTGCTACCGGCCGCTGACGGGGGACTTCATCGACGAGCGCCGCTCGCTGCTCGGTCGGCTGCCGAGCTACCTGCCTGCGGTGCATGCGCTGGCGGCGTGTGGCGGGCTCGACGCCTACCTGGTCGCCCACGGCGCCACCCGCGTGCCGGGTCACGACCGGCTGCGCGCCGAGGAGGCGCTGCGCGTGTTCCTGACGCGCGTCTTCGAGGACTCGACCGACTTCGTGCTGAGTCGCGAGCGGTTCGCCGCCGCCTACGAGGAGCTCGAGCGGACGGTGATGGAGGGCCGCGCGCTGATCGAGGTGGTGGCGCCGGTGCTCGGGCTGGCGATCGAGTCGGAGCGGGTCGAGCTGGGGCAGGGCCTGGCGCTGGTGCGCGGCGACAAGGCCCAGGACGTGCCGGCGGACGCTGTGCGCGAGCACGAGGACGGTCATGTCACGGTCCTCGCCCACCTGTCGTGGGAGGGCGCGCCGGGCGACGAGGCGCCGCTGCGCCACGCGCAGGTGCGGCTGCGGCGGATGGCGACCGGCCTGCGCCTCTACGACGCGGCGCACGTGGCGCTGGCGCGCACCGCCTGGACGCGGGCGGGCGCGTCGGGCTGGCAGCCGTTCGCGCTCGGCGGCGGGGTGGTGCCGCGCGGGACGCTGTTCGTTCCGGCCTCCCAGGAGGACGAGCTGCGCGCGTTCCTGTCGCTTGTGGCGCGCCGCACGCCGCGCTCGGGCGAGCTGGCGTGGGCGCTGCGCCGCTTCGAGATGGCGTGCGAGCGTCCGCTGCCGTCGGAGGCGCTCACGGACGTGCTGCTGGCGCTGCGCGCGCTGCTGGAGCCGGAGGGCGCCCACACCGGCCTGCTGGCGGGCCGCGTGGCGGCGCTGTGCGCGGTGCCGGAGCAGCGCGCCCAGGTGACGGAGCGCGTCGCGCACCTGGCGGCGCTGGAGCGCTCGGTGGTCGCCGGGGTGGCGCCGGACGACGAGGCGCTGCAGCCGCTGGTCGACGAGCTGACGGGCTGGCTGCGCGCGCTGCTGCGCGACGTGCTCTGCGGCCACCTGGACTCCGACCTGCGCGCGGTGGCCGACGAGATGCTGGCCGCCGACGACGCCGAGCAGCAGACGCTGGCGTAGCCGGAGAGGGACGCCGCAGCCCAGGCAGCGCCGGCGTAGCCACCGCCGCCGCTGCGGCGCCGGCGTAGCAACCGCCGCCGCTGCGGCGCCGGCGTAGCAACCGCCGCCGCCCAAGATGTGAACGTTGGTTCCGTCCCGCTATAGCGGCACGGAACCGACGTTCAGGTTGTGCGGGGGTTCGGGGTTCGGTGAGCGTTGGTTTGGTCCGGTTGGGGCGGCACGGAACCAACGTTCACATCAGCAGGCGGCGGCACGGTGCGCCGAGCGTTGGTTTGGTCCGGCTCTGGCGGCACGGAACCGACGTTCAGGTTGTGCGGGGGTTCGGGGTTCGGTGAGCGTTGGTTTGGTCCGGTTGTGGGTGGACGGAACCAACGTTCACATCATCAGGGCGGCGGCACGGTGCGCCGAGCGTTGGTTTGGTCCTGCCATGGCGCCACGGAACCAACGTTCACCTTGTCGGCGGCGCCCCGGAAGTGCCCGTGGTGACGCCACCGGCGCCCGCGCCGCCCCGTGCCGCCCGCGTCGCCCCGTGCCGCCCGCGTCGCCCCGCGCCGCCCCGAGCCGCCCGCGCCGCTCCGAGCCGCCCGCGCCCCTTGGGCGCGCTGCCGGCGGGAGCGGACCGCCAGCGTGCGCGCGGCCCGCGCGGCCCGCGCGGCCCGCGCCGCCCCTGCCGCCCCGCGCCGCCTACGCCTCAGAACCCCGCCTCGGCCAGCATCCGCGCCCGCTCCGCGTCGGACGCGAACAGCCAGCGGTGCACCGCCACCAGTCCGTCGATGTCGTGCACGTCGCCGGGAAGCTGGGGGACGAGGATCGGGTCGGGGTCGCCGGTCCGGGCGCTCAGCTCGGCGATCGCCTCGGCGTCCCGCCGTGCCAGCACGCGCAGCTCGCGCAGCGTGCGCGCCGCCTTGCGCGCCAGCCGCTCGTCGCCCTGAAGGTCGGCGGCCAACGCCTCCATGTCGACCTCGTCGCCCTCCGCCGACAGCGGGTGCAGCCGGTTGACGATCAGCCCGCCGAACGGCATCGACGCCTCGCGCAGCTTGCGCCGGAAGAACACCGCCTCCGCCGCCGGCTCGCGCTCCGGGGAGGTCACGATCAGGAACGTCGTCGTCGGATCCGACAGCAGCGCCTTCACCGCCCGCGCCCGCTCGCGGAACCCGTCGAGCACGTCGGTGAACGCGCCCAGGAACGCCCGCAGGTCGCGCAGCAGGTCCATGCCCGTCAGCCGCCCCAGCACCGTGAACGCCACGCCCGTGCCGCGGCCGACCACCCGCGCGGCCAGCCCCGTCGGCGCCAGCAGCCGCCGCAGCGCCCGCCCCTCCAGGAAGCCGGTCAGCCGGTCCGGCGCATCGAGGAAGTCGAGCGCGTTGCGCGACGGCGGAGTGTCGAGCACGATCGCGTCCCACTCGCCCGAGCGGTGCAGCTCATACAGCTTCGCCACGGCGGTGAACTCCTGCGATCCGGCAACCGCGCTCGACAGCTCGCGGTAGATCCGGTTGGCCAGGATCTCGTCGCGTGCCGCCGCGCTCGGCGCCAGCCGCCCGATCAGGTCGTCAAGGGTCCGCTTCGGGTCGAGCGTCATCGCCCACAGCTCGCCGCGCAGCTCGATCCCGTGGCCGACGAACCGCTCCGGCGCCACCCGCACCGGCTCGGCGCCCAGCTCGCGGATCCCGAGCGCGTCCGCCAGTCGCCGCGCCGGGTCGATCGTCACCACCGCCACCCGCCGACCCTCGGCCGCCAACCCCATCGCGATCGCCGCCGAGGTCGTCGTCTTGCCCACGCCGCCGGATCCGGCGCAGATGCAGACCCGCTTGCCTTCGAGTCTCCGCGCGACGCTCACGAGCGCGCCAGCTCCCGTGCCAGCCGATCGAGGTCCTCGGCGCCCACTGTGGGCGTGAACAGGAACGGCAGCGAGCGCACCGGCACGCCCGCAAGTCCGCGCCGCAGCCGCGCCGCCTGCGCGCGCTGCCGACGGGAGCGGGCCGCCAGCGTGCGCGCGGCGCGCACCGCCCGCGACGGCGGGGCGGCGGCCAGCCGCTCGTTCTCTGCGGCCGAGAAGCGGTCCGGCAGCATCCCGTTGACGATCACCGCCGCCAGCCGCTGCCCGAGCTGGTCACGCAACGCCCGCTCAAGCGACAGCGTCTCGTTGACCGGCATCTCCTCCGGGCGCGCGACCGCGACGATCGCGGTCTGCTCCGGATCGGCCAGCATCCCGTGGATGATCGAGCCCTGGCGGGCGACCGGGCCGACCCGCGCCGCCTGGGCGAACGTCTTCGGCGCGGCGAGCACGGCGACCCCGTGGCCGGTGGCCGGCGCGTCCAGGATCACCAGGTCGTAGGGCTTTCCGCCGCGGGTGCGGCGACGCTCCTGCGCCAGCTCCCACACCTTGCCGATCGTCAGCAGCTCCCGCAGCCCGGGGGTGGCGGCCGCCAGGTAGGAGAACAGGCGGCTGGCGGCCAGCAGGTCCGACACCCCGCGCGGAAGCTGGTCGTGCAGGTACTCCTCGAGGGCCGACTCCGGATCGATCGAGATGTGGTGAAGCCGGTCGCGCATCCGCCGCTCGATGAACGTGCTCGGCTGGCCCGCGTCGCCAATCACCTGCCAGACGTCGTCGCGGGCGGAGACCTCGGCGATGATCGTCCGCTTGCCGCGGGCGGCGGCCGCGAGGCCGAGCGCCGCCGCCACCGTCGACTTGCCCACGCCGCCCTTCCCGGTGACGACCACCAGCGGCTTGGAGAGGAGCTCGAGCATTCGGCGGCCGCTCACCCTACCGGCGTCCAGGCCGTCTCGACGGCGCTAAAGGCCCGCGCCGAGATGCCGATTCAACTCCGGCCATGTCGATGACGCACGGCATATCCGGGGAGTCGGCCAACTTGGTCGAGATCCTCGCGCGGCGCATCTTCGAGCGGCCTCCGCGGGCGCTCATGGACGCCGATCTGGCGGATGCGCTGATCGCAGCCCGCCGTGCCGGCACCGAGCCGGTGGTGGTGGCCAGCGCGGCCGGTCAGGCCGCGCCGGCGGCTGTGGCGTCCACGCAGGTGGCCACGCAGAGCGAGACCAGGCAGCAGCAGGAGCGCAGCACCGAGCGCCCCGCTGTCGAGCCGACCGAGGGCATCGACGTCACCGTCTGACGCCCGTCCCCCCAAGCCAGTCGAGGCGCGCCGACGGCGCGTAGGCCCTCCCCTGCGCGCGCGACGAGCTCCTGCGTTACGCGCCGGACGGCGGTCCGACTCGCCACCGCTCCGGGCGGGAACGCATCCCGCCGTGTGCCCGGTCAGGGATGACGCTCGGCGGGCTTCCCGCTGGGAGCGGGGAAGCCGTGGCTGAGCGGCGGAGGAATCCGGGGCGTCGGTGCGAATACCGGGCTCGATGGGTGCCCAGCCGATCATCACCGAGCCTTCCCCGGAGACGCCATGAAGGTCATCGCCTTCGCCAACCAGAAGGGCGGCGTCGCCAAGACGACGACGACCCTCAACCTCGCCGTGGCCATCGCGGAGAAGGGCCACCGGGTGCTGGCCATCGACATGGACCCGCAGGGCAACCTGACCATGTCGCAGGGCATCGACCCGGACGGCCTGGAGAAGTCCATGTACGACGTCCTGGTCCACGGGATGCCCATCCGCGAGGTCATCCGCAAGTGCGAGGTTGACGTCGCCTGCGCGTCGATCGACCTGGCCGGCGCCGAGATCGCGATGTCCGCGCAGATCGGCCGCGAGCGCGCGCTGCAGAGGGCGCTGCGCGACATCGACGGCGAGTACGACTTCGTCTGCATCGACACGCCGCCGAGCCTGGGGCTGCTGACGATCAACGCCCTGACGGCGGCTCAGAAGGTGATCGTCCCCGTGCAGTGCGAGTATCTCTCCATGCGGGGGCTCATCCAGCTGCAGAACACCCTCGAGATGATCCGCGAGAACCTCAACCCCGACGTGGAGATCGAGGGGATCCTGCCCACCCTGCTGGACACCCGCACCGTCCATGCCAAGGAGGCGATCGAGATCCTCGAGGAGAACTTCGGCGACCGCGTGTTCGCGTCGCGGATCAAGAAGACGATCCGCTTCGCGGAGGCGCCCGTGAAGGGCATGTCGGTCCTGAAGTACGAGCCCGACGGACTCGCCGCCCAGTCCTACCGCGATCTCGCGAAGGAGGTTCTCGCCAATGGCCGGTAAGCGCGCCAGCATGAGGGAGGGCCCGCTCGCGGCGCTCTTCCGCCGGACCGAGGAGCTCGCCGAGCGTCCGCAGGAGGAGACCAAGGCCGAGCAGGCCGCGCCCGCCGCGCAGCAGTCCGCCCCCGCGCAGCCGCAGGCCGCCCAGCCAGCCGCGCCGCAGCAGCCTGCCCGGGAGCAGCACTTCCAGCCGCAGCTCGAGCCGCAGCAGCCCGCTCCGGCCGCGCAGCCGCAGCCCGCGCAGCCGGTGGCCCAGCAGCCGGTCGAGCAGCCGGCCCCGGCCGCCGCCCCCGCGCAGCCGCAGGCTCAGGCTCGGCCGGCCGCGCCGGAGCAGCCGCAGGCCGCCGCTTCCGCCCAGCCGGCCTCGGAGCCGGCCACCCCGGCCGGGGCGGCGCGCCGCGAGATCGACCCGCTGCTGATCCACGGGCCGAAGGAGCCGCCCGCGCATCCGCGCGAGACCGGCTACCCGCACCCGTCGCTGGCGTTCTCCGACGACATCCCCGAGGACATCCTCGCCTCGCCCGAGCCCGAGCCGGCTCCGGCGGCGCCGGCCACCGACCCGTTCGCGCGCTCGGCGCCGGAGCAGGAGCGCGTCTGGGGGATGGGCGGCGTCAGCCAGCCGGTGATCCGCGTGGTGGGCGTCGGCGGCGCCGGCGTCAACGCGGTCAACCGCATGGTCGAGGCGCAGGTGACCGGCGTCGAGTTCCTCGCCGTCAACACCGACCTGCAGTCGCTGCAGCAGTCCAACGCCGACATCACGCTGCACATCGGCCCGCAGATCACGCGCGGCCTGGGCGCCGGCTCCGACCCGGAGCTGGGCCGTCAGGCGGCGATGGAGGAGTACGACAAGATCAAGTCGCTGCTGAAGGGCAGCGACATGGTCTTCATCGCCGCGGGCGCCGGCGGCGGCACCGGCACCGGCGCGGCGCCGGTCGTCGCCCGCATCGCGCGTGAGATCGGCGCGCTGACCGTCGGCATCGTCACCAAGCCGTTCGGCTTCGAGGGCAGCCGCCGCGCCAAGATCGGCGAGGAGGGCGTCGAGGCCCTGCACCGCGAGGTCGACACGCTGATCGTGGTGCCGAACAACCGGCTGCTGAGCGTGCTCGACAAGCGCACCTCGATGGTCGAGGCGTTCCGGGTCGCCGACGACGTCCTGCGCCAGGGCGTGCAGGGCATCTCCGACCTGGTGACCCTGCCGGGCATCATCAACCTCGACTTCGCCGACGTGCGCACGATCATGTCCGACGCCGGCATGGCCCTGCTGGGGATCGGCATGGGCGCCGGCGAGCAGCGCGCGCTGATGGCGGCCGAGCAGGCGATCGCCTCGCCGCTGCTGGAGACGAGCATGGACGGCGCCCGCTCGATCCTCCTGTCGATCACCGGCGGCCCGGACCTCTCGCTGTGGGAGGTCAACGAGGCGGCGAAGGCCGTCTCCGAGGCGGCCCACCCGGACGCCAACATCATCTTCGGCGCAATGGTCGACGAGAAGATCACCGACGGGCAGGTGTGGGTCACCGTCGTCGCCACCCGCTACGCGGAGACGCGCAAGCGGCGCCCGCAGACCCGTCTGGAGGAGCCGGCCGGCGAGCCGCGCGTCGAGCGCCGCACGCCGCCGCGTCGCGAGGAGCGGATCACCGCCTCGCGTCGCACCGGCTCCGCGGTCGACATGCCCGTGCCCGAGTTCATGCCGAACCGCTGAGACCCGACCGCACGCGAGTCGTGACACCGACGGGGCCCGCCGCTGCGGCGGGCCCCGCTCGCGTCCAAGGGGTCACTCGACGGGCAGGGTGACCGTCACGGTCGTGCCGGCCCCGGCTGCGGAGTCGATCTCCATCCCGCCGCCGACCGCCTCGGCGCGCTGGGCCAGCGACGCCAGCCCGATATGCCCCTCCTTCGGGGCGCGCGCGACCGCCTCCCGGTCGGCGCCGACCCCGTCGTCGGCGACCGTCAGCACGATGTGCCCGTCGCGGCGCTCGACCCGCACCGTCACCTTCTCGGCGCGGGAGTGGCGGGCTGCGTTGGCCAGAAGCTCGCGCGCGATCGACAGCACCAGCTCGTCGCGCACCCCGGCGGCGCCCTCGCCGACCTGCACGTCCACGGCCATCCCGGCCCGGCTGGCGGCCTGCTCGGCGGCGGCCTGCAGCGCCGTCTCCAGGCCGCCGTGCTGGAGCACGACCGGGTGCAGGGCGCCGACCGCCTCCCGGAGCTGGCGGACGGCGCGCTCGACCCCGGCGCGGGCGTTGTTCACCAGCTCGCAGCGGTTGTCGACGTCGTGGTCGGCCTGCAGGAGGTCCTGGCGGGCGGCGAGCAGGTCCTGGAGAGCGCCGTCGTGCAGCTCCTCGGAGATGCGTCGCCGGATGCGCTCCTCGGCATCGACGGCGTCGGCGACCAGGCGGCCGCGCATCCGCGCCAGCTCGGCGACCTCCGCCTCGGCGCGCAGACGCTCGAGCGCGGTCGCCAGCAGGCCGCCCAAAGCCTCCAAGAACCACACGTCCTCGCTGTCGAAGTGGTTGGGCCGCAGCGACTGCGCGGTGAGCACCCCGTAGGGGTGGTCGATGCCGCCGATGCGCGCCACCAGGGAGCTGCGCACGCCGTGGGCGGCCAGCAACGGGTGTTGCCACCGCTTCTCCGTCGTCCAGTCGTGGATGACCACGGGTCGCGCGCTGCGCAGCGCCTCGCCGGTCGTCGTCTGCGGCCCGGGGTGGAACGGCGCGACCTCCTCCGGCCGCCAGCCGACGAACGCCTGGCTCTCGAGATTGCCCTCCGGCGTGAGCTCGAGCACGCCGACGAGCGGCACCTCCAGCACCCGCGCGATCACCTGGGCCGCCTCGCTGAACAGCGACTGCACGTCGCCGTGGCGCAGGGCGCGCAGCCCCAGCTCGGCCAGCTCCTGGTGCTGGATGGCGAGCCGCTTGCGGCTGGTGATGTCCTGGACGGTGCCGCGCGCGCGGGCGCCGTCGGGGGCGTCGTAGATCTCGGCGTAGACCGCGTACCAGTGGCGGCGCCCGTCGGGGCCGACGCGGCTGAACTCGTAGTTGTAGGAGCGGTCGTCGTCCCGGGCGAGCGCCTTGCGGAAGCGGCTCCGGTGCAGGTCGGCCGCCTCGGGGTCCAGCATCCCCAGGTACTCGTCGCTGGTAGGCGCCGGGTTGGAGGGGTCGAACCCCCACAGCCGGTACAGGCCCGGCGACCAGCGCGCCTCGCCGGTCCTGATGTTGGCGTCGAAGCTGCCCAGCCCGGCCAGCCGCTCGGCCTCCTCGAGGCGCTTCTCGTAGCTGCGCCGTCGCTGCTCCTGGGCGTGCTGCTCGGTGACGTCCTGGATCGTGCCCCAGGCGACGGCGGGCTCGCCGTCCTTCCAGTCGCAGCGGGCGCGCAGGCGGAAGATGCGGTCGGGCTGGGTGCGCCGCCGGAACACGGTCTCGACTAGCAGGCCCGGCGGGGCGGCCCGGGACATCAGCTCGCGCATCCGCGGCCGGTCCTCGTCGGCCACCTCGGCGAGGAACGTGCCGGGCCGCTGGGGCTGGGCGGTCCGGGGGTCCATCCCGAACAGCCTGTACATGTTGTCGCTGTACCAGAGCTCGTCGCGGTCGAAGTCCCAGCGGAAGGCCCCGATGCGGGCCACGCGCTGGGCCTCCTCGAGCAGCCGGCGCTGGTCCTCGTCGAGCAGGCGGCGCTGGTCGTCTTCCACGGGCGCTAGTCCAGCAGACCGGTCAGCCGTATGCGGACCGGCCTCGGAGCAGGCGGCGAGCGCGCGTGCGCGCCGCCCGACCTGGCAGGATCGCGCCGTGCGCGGGATCGTCGCCGCCGGCCATCCGGTGTCCGCCGAGGCGGGCGCCGCCGTGCTGCGCGAGGGCGGGAACGCCGTCGACGCGGCGGTCGCGGCCTGCCTCGCCTCGTGGGTGGCCGAGCCGCTGCTGACCGGTCCGGGGGCGGGCGGCTACATGCTGGTCGCCGGGGGCGGCGAGGAGCCGGCGGTGCTCGACTTCTTCGTCGCCGCGCCGTCGGACGGCGACCGCGCGCCGCTTCGCCCGGTGGAGGTGTCGTTCGGCGACGCGGTGCAGGTGTTCCACGTCGGCGGCTCGTCGGTGGGGGCGTACGGCACGCCGGCCGGGCTGGAGGAGGCGGCGCGCCGCTGGGGCTCGCTGCCGCTCGCCGACCTGGCGGCGCCCGCGGCCGAGCTCGCCCGTTCCGGGGTGCCGCTGAACGCGCAGCAGGCGTACGTGTTCGAGCTGCTGGAGAACATCCTGCTGTCGACGCGCGAGGCGGCGGCCCTGTTCGCCCCGGAGGGACGGATCCTGCGCGAGGGCGAGACGTTCCGCTCGCCGGAGCTGGCGGAGACGATCGAGCGCTTCGGCGCCGACGGGGCACGCCCCTTCTACGAGGGCGACCTGGCCGGCGCGGCGGTCGAGTGCGTCGAGCGCGCGGGCGGCACGCTCACCAAGCGGGACCTGGCCGCTTACGAGGCGGGGGTGCGCGACCCGGCGCGCATCCGCTACCGCGGCCGCGAGGTGCTCACCAACCCGCCGCCGTCGGCGGGCGGCGTGCTGCTGGCGCTGGCGCTCGCCCGCCTGGACGCCACGCCGGGACCGCCGACGGCCGCCGACCTGGTGGCGGTGATGGACGTCGCCCAGCGGGCGCGCACCGAGGAGTTCGATGCCGGGCTGGCCGAGCCGGGCTTCCTGGATCGGTTCCTGTCCGCGCAGCTCGGCTCCACCACCCACATCACGGTGGTCGACGGCGACGGGCGCGCCTGCTCGGTGACGTGCACGAACGGCGAGGGCTCGGGGCTGGTGGTCCCCGGCACCGGCATCCACCTCAACAACGTGATGGGAGAGGAGGACCTCAACCCCTTGGGGTTCTTCACCGCCCCGCCGGGACGGCGGATGCCGTCGATGATGGCGCCGACGGTGGTGCTCGCCCCCGAGGGCGACGAGGTCGTGCTGGCGCTGGGCAGCGCCGGCTCCAACCGCATCCGCTCCGCGATCCTGCAGACGATCGTCGCCGTCGTCGACCGGGGGATGGAGGCGGAGGCGGCGGTCTGCGCGCCGCGGCTGCACTACGAGGCGGGCGTCGTCTACGCGGAGCCGGGGGTGGAGCTGGCGGGGCTTGACCCGGGCCTGAGAACCCAGCCGTTCCGGGCGCTCAACCTGTTCTTCGGCGGCGTGCAGGCGGTCGAGCGCGACCCGGCCACCGGCAGGCTTACCGGCGCCGGCGACCCGCGCCGCGGCGGCGCGGCGGTGGCGGTCGCCTAGCCGGACGCCTCCGCCTGTCGCCTGGCTCTCGCCATGCGACAACCAGGCGACAGGAAGCGTCAGAGGAACGTCTTGCCCTCGCCGCGGTAGGTGGGCACCTCGTCCACCACCTCCTCGCCCCGCACCAGCAGCAGCGTGGCGAAGCGCTCGCACAGCTCGCCCGCCTTGGCGTGGCGGAAGATCACGCGGTCGCCGAGCCGGAGCCCGGCGGTCGCCCGCCCGTGCAGCGGCGTCTGCACCTCGCCCGCGCCCTCCTGCGGGTCGAGCCGCAGGCCGGCCGGCAGCCAGGGGACGGGGACGCGGTCCGGCCCGGGCGGGCCGGAGGCGATGTAGCCGCCGCCGAGCACGGTCACCGTGTCGGGGCCCGGGCGCCGCACGACCGGCAGCGCGAAGAACGCCGCCGGGCGCAGGCGCAGCGAGCTGTAGTGGTCGAACAGCGTCGGCGCGTACAGGCCCGAGCCGGCGGCAAGCTCGTTGACGATCCCGGCGGCGGCGGTGCGCGCAAGGCTGCCCGTGCCGCCGCCGTTGACGATCTCGAGCTCGCCCGCCTCGCGGCGGACTGCCTCCACCAGCTCGGGCAGGCGGACGCGGAGCTCGCGCAGCGAGGCGGCCTGCATCGCGCGGATCGCGGCGCTGCGCAGCGGCTTGCCCGGGACGCGGTCTCCGACGCCCGCCACCTGGCCCTCGTAGGCCATGACCCCGACGACGCGCAGGCCGCCGAGCGCCCCGATCGCGCGCGCCAGCGCCGCCGCCTGGTGAGCGGTCCTGACCGGGGACCGCTTGGGGCCGATGTGCACCCGCCCCTGGGCGGTGATGAAGCCGGCGTCCAGGTCGATCGCCACCGGCAGCTCGACCCCGGCGCGCCGCGCCGCCTCGGCCACGATCTCCGCGCCGCCGACGCTGTCGACCATCGCGACGATGCGCCCCGGCGCGCCCTCGGCGGCGCGGCGCGCCACCGCCGCCAGCGCCTCGCGGTCGACGCTCGGGTAGGCGACCAGGATGTCGTCGAAGCCCGCCTCGGCCAGGTGCAGCGCCTCGGCCACCGTGAACGCCATCACGCCGTGGAAGCGCTCGTCCAGGTCGTAGGCGTGGCGCAGCACGGCGACGCTGCGGATCGACTTGGACGCCAGGCGGATCGGCAGCGGGCTCGCCTGCTCCAGCATCAGGCGCGCGTTGTGCTCCAGCGCGTCCAGGTCGACGAACGCCAGCGGCGCCGTCCGATCGCCCAGCGCCCGCTCGTAGCGGGCGCGCAGCGCCTCCAGCTCCACGGTCTTCGTCATGCCTGGACGGGGCCGAGCACCTCGGCCAGGTGCGGGTTGGTGAAGACGCCTTCGGGGTCGAGCCGGGCGCGCACCGCCTGGAAGCGGTCCCACTCCGGGTAGAGGGACGCGAGCTCGCGCGCCTGCAGCCCGTGCCGCTTGCCCCAGTGCGGCCGTCCGTCGAGCGACCTCATCAGGTCCTGCACGGCGCGGAAGTACGGCATGTAGCGGGAGCCGACGTATTGGTGGACGGCGACGTACCCGGTGTCGCGGCCGTAGGCGGGTGACAGCGGCGCGTCGTCGCCCGCCGAGACGCGCACCTCGATCGGGAACGACACCGGCAGCCGCTCGCGCTCGATCAGCTTCAGCACCCCGGTGATCGCCTCCGGCAGCGCCGCGCGCGGCAGCGCCCACTCCGACTCGTTGAACCGCACCCGCCGCTCGTTCGCGTAGACGCGGTGGCTGTGGTCGCGGCGCACGCTGCGCGACAGCAGCCGCCCGGTCACCTTGCCGAGCAGCGGGCTGGCGGCGGGCGCCGCGCGTCCGATCTCCTGGAAGAGCCGGAGCGTCGCGTTGGCAAGCAGCTCGTCGGAGATCCAGCGTTGCAGCGCGCCGGAGTCGTCGGGCGGCTCGTCGGTGCGCCGCGAGCAGAGCGTCAGGCAGCGCTCCGACCAGGGGATCGCGAACAGCTCGAAGTGGTCGTGCTCGGCGACGAGCTCGTCCAGCCGGGCGAGCGTCTCGCCCAGCGGCGCCGGCCCCTCGACCTTGTGGATGCGGAACGCCGGAACGGTGCGCAGGTGCACCTCGGAGAGCACGCCGAGCGCGCCGAGCGAGACGCGCGCGGCGCGCAGCACGTCCGGGTCCTCGGCGGCCAGGTCGATCACCTCGCCGGCGGCGGTGACGAGCCGCCCGCCGACCATCCCGGTCGCGAGGTTGCCGAAGCGGGCGCCGGTGCCGTGCGTGCCGGTCGACAGGGCGCCGGCGATCGTCTGGTGGTCGATGTCGCCCTGGTTCTCGAGCGCGCGGCCGTGGCGGTGCAGCTCCTCGGCCAGCGCGTGGATCGTGATGCCGGCCTGCACGCGCGCGATCCCGGTGCGAGGGTCGATCTCCAGCACCCGGTTCATCCGCGAGACGTCGACGTGGCAGCCGTCGGTGACGCACAGCGGCCCGAACGAGTGGCCGCTGCCGATCGGGCGGATCGTCAGCCCGTCGGCCGCCGCGCGCACGACCCCCTCGACCAGCTCCTCCTCGGTGCGGGGCTGCACGCGGCGCGCGGGGGCGCAGCGGTGCCGGCCGGTCCAGTTGGTCCACGTCGCCCGCATCCGGGCATTTCGTACAGCAGCCCCCGGTGCGGACGCAAACGGCCGCCGCTCGGCGAGCGCCGACGGTCAGCCGGCCTTGCGCGCCGTGATGATCAGGTTGTAGAAGATCGCCGCGGGCAGGCGGCCCTCCAGCAGCGTGCGGTCCACCTTCTGGAGCGCCAGGTAGCCGTGGAAGGCGTACTTCTTCCACGCCCACGGGATCGTCTCCGGGTCGGCGGTCGCCTCCAGCACCCGGTTCGTCCAGCCGAACCAGTTCGCCAGCAGCTCCTCGCCGGTCACCCGCACCTCGGCGAACCCGGCCGCCTTCGGGCCGGCGGCGATCTGCTCGGGCGTGAAGGCGTGCACGTCGACGAACGCCTCCAGCGCGTGGTTCTCGGCGCCGCCGTCCTGGTGGCCGACCGGCGCCGGGCGGGCGCGCATCACGCGCCGCCAGGCGGGGGCGAGCCGCCCCGCCAGCCGCTTGGGCAGGTTCGCGATCCGGTCGCCGAGCCGCGAAGGCTCGCCGGCGAAGATCGCCGTCCCGCCGGGCTTGAGCACGCGGTGGATCTCCCGCCAGGCGCGCTCCAGGTCCGGCAGGTGGTGGAGGACGGCGTGGCCGATGACCAGGTCGAAGCTCTCGTCGTCGAACGGCAGGCTCTCGGCGTCGGTGACGGCGGTCTCTACCTCCAGCCCGAGCCGCTGCGCGTTGCGCTCGAGCGCCTCGATCATGCCCGCCGAGATGTCGGTGCAGGTCGCCTGCCCGATCACGCCCGCCTGCAGCAGGTTGAGCGAGAAGTAGCCGGTGCCCGCGCCCAGCTCGAGGCTGCGCTCGAAGCGCCGCACCTCGCCGCGCAGCGCCTTGCGCACCTTGCCGAGCACCTGCGCCTGGCCGATCTCGCCGAAGTCGATGCCCCACTTGGCGTCGTAGTCGGCGGCGGCGCCGTCGTGGTAACGGGTGTTGACCTCGCGGATCTCCTCCGCGGTTGCCGGAGCGGGGGTCATGGGCGCGGGATCGTAACGGCGGCCCGCCTTCGGCGGCCTGCGGCAGTAACGTGCCCGGCCCAAGTGAGCGAGCAGGCGAGCGATCAGCCCCTCTACGTGCAGCGCAACCAGCCGCCCGGCGTCCCGCCGCTGGCGCTGACCGGTGAGCGCACGCTGCCCGACATCCCGGAGGAGAACTACTGGTTCCGGCGGCACCTGGTCGTCTACGAGTGGATCCGGGACCGGGTCGCCGGCCGGAAGGTGATCGACATGGCCTGCGGCGAGGGCTACGGCTCCGACGTGCTGGCGCAGACGGCGCGCGAGGTGGTCGGCGTCGACGCCAACCCGGAGGCCCACGAGCACGCGCGGCTGCGCTACCGCCGGCCGAACCTGCGCTTCGCGCGCGACCTGGTGGAGACGTTCGGCGAGCCCGCCGACGCGATCGTCTTCCTGCAGACGATCGAGCACGTCCGCAACCCGGAGGAGGTCCTCGCCCACTTCCGCGGGCTGGTGGCCGACGCCGAGGACCCGGTCGTCTACGTCACCACCCCGAACGTGCTGACGCTGGCGCCGGAGGGCGCGGAGCGCTCCGACAACCCCTGGCACGTCAAGGAGTACCGGGCCGACGAGTTCCGCGAGCTGTGCGAGTCGCAGTTCGGCTCGGTCGAGCTGCTCGGGCTCTACCACGCGCGCAAGCTCGCGGTGCACGAGTTCGCGATCAGGCGGCTGCGCTGGGACGACATCCACCGCCGGCTGGGGATCACGAAGCGCTTCTACGACTGGTTCACGCCGGCGATCAGCGCGCGCGACTTCGCGCTGCGCTCCGACCGGCCGCTGGACGAGGCGCTCGACTTCCTGGCCATCTGCCGTCCGTAGTAGTCCTCCCGGCGTCATGGCCCGCCGGCTGGCGATCGTCCTGCACACCCACATGCCCTACGTCGAGGGCTTCGGCACGTGGCCGTTCGGCGAGGAGTGGCTGTGGGAGGCGGCGGCCACCGTCTACGTCCCGCTGCTCGACCTGCTCGACCGCCGGCGCCCGCCGCTGACGCTCTCGGTCACGCCGGTGCTGGCCGACCAGCTCGAGGCCGACGGGACGCACGAGCGGCTGCTGGCGTTCCTCAACGAGACCCGCGTGCAGACCCATGCGCTCGACGCCGAGGGCTGTCGCTCCGGAGGCCGTCACGACCTGGCCGCGGAGATCGAGCGCGCCGCCGGCGACTACCGGCGCGCCGCGGAGCGGCTCCAGGAGCTGGGGCCCGGCGGGCTGGCGCGCGGGCTGATGCGCCACGCCTCGTGGACCAGCTCGGCCACCCACGCGGTGCTGCCGCTGGTGGCCACCGACGCCGGGCTGCGGTTGCAGCTCCGCGCCGGGATCGACTCCCACCGGGCGCGCGGCGGCGACTGGGCGGGCGGGCTCTGGCTGCCGGAGTGCGCGTACGCGCCGTGGCTGGGGCCGCGGCTGGAGGAGGCCGGCGTGCACGCGGTCTGCGTCGAGCTGACCGACGTGCTGGAGGAGCCGTGCGGCGTGCTCGCGGCCGACGCCGGGCCGCTGCTGGTCGGCATCGACCGCCGGGCGATCGACTTGGTGTGGAGCCCGGGCGGCTACCCGTCCAAGGACGCCTACCGCGACAGCCACCGCCGCACCGTGCATCACCACAACCCGTGGGCCAACGACGGCTCGGTCTACGACCGCGACCGCGCCCGCGAGCAGGCGGCGGCCGACGCGCGCGACTTCGTCGAGCGGGTGGCCGCCGGGCCGGGCGAGCTGTCGGTGTGCGCGCTGGACACCGAGCTGCTCGGACACCACTGGTACGAGGGGCTTGACTGGCTGGAGGCGGTGCTCGACGCCGCGCCCGAGGTGGGGCTCGAGCTGGTGGCGCTCGACGACGTGCTCGCCTCGCTTGACGGGGGCGAGGTGCGTCGGCTGCCGCCCGACCTGCCGCCGACGAGCTGGGGCGAGCCGCGCACGCTGTGGACGTGGAGCGGCCCGCAGGTGGCCGACATCGCGTTCGCCACCCGGGAGGCGGAGCTGCGGGTGGTGGCGGCCGCCGAGCGCGGCGCCGCCGACGAGCGCGCGGTCCGCGAGCTGCTGGCGCTGCAGAGCAGCGACTGGGCGTTCCTGGTGACGCGCGGCACCGCCGGGCCGTATCCGCGCGAGCGGTTCGACGGCCACCTCGCGGCGCTGGACGCGGCGCTCGCCGCGCCGGGGGAGAGCGACCCGCGGTTGCGCTCGCTGGCGCCGTGGGCATCGCCCGAGGTGCTGCTGGATCCGTAGAGGGGGCGCCTAGGCCCAGCGCATCCGCTTGGGCGCCTCGCGCATGCGGATCACGCGCGCCGGCACCCCGCCGACGACCGCGTTGTCGGGCACGTCCTTGGTGACGACGCTGAGCGTCCCGACGACCGCGTTGTCGCCCACGGTGACGCCGCGCAGGAAGCAGGCGCCGTAGCCGATCCACACGTTGTTGCCGATCCGCACGTCGCGCTTGTAGATGCCCTGCAGCCGGATCGGGCGCTCGACCTCGACCATCCCGTGGTCGAAGTCGATGAACATGGCGCGGTCGGCGATGATGCACTCGCGGCCGATCGAGATGTGCTGGTAGGCGGAGACGGTGCACTCCTGGCCGAGCACGGTCTTGGCGCCGACCTCGAAGACGCCTTCGTGGACGCGGATCTTGCAGCCGTCGCCGAGCCACGACCAGCGGCCGAGGCGGACGATCGCGTCCTTGCCGACCTCGAACCGGACCTTCGGGCAGATGAAGGCGAGCCCGTCGAGCTGCAGCCGGCGCCCGAGCCGCAGCTTCCAGTAGGCGAGCCGCAGCAGCAGGCGCATGTACTTCAGGTTGAGCATCCGGTTGCGCCGCATGAACGCGAGCAGCGCGAGCGGGCCTCCGCGCAGGGGCGGCGGCTCCTCCCGGATCTCCAGGATCTCGGGCGTCTCGGCCAGGGGCGATGAGACGGCCGGGTCCACCACGGGCCGGAGGCTACCGAGGGGGCCGCGGCGTGCGGCGGCGGGCCACGGCGGGCCGGGCTCAGGCATCATGCGACGACCGATGCCGCAAGCCACCGAGACCCTCGCCCAGCGCCTCCTGGCCGGTGACCGTCGGGCGCTGGCCCGTGCCATCACCCTCGTCGAGAGCAACGACCCGGCCGGCTGGGAGGTCGTGCGCGAGGTCTACCCGCACACCGGCAAGGCGTCGATCGTCGGCGTCACGGGGGTCCCGGGGGCGGGCAAGTCGACGCTGATCGGCGCGCTGACGAAGGCGCGCCGCGCGCAGGACCGCCAGGTGGCGGTGCTGTCGATCGACCCGTCCTCGCCGTTCACGCAGGGCGCGCTGCTGGGCGACCGCATCCGGCTGACCGACCACTTCCTCGACCCGGGCGTGTTCATCCGCTCGATGGCCAACCGCGGGGCGCTCGGCGGCCTGAGCGAGGCGGCGCTGCAGGCGGCGCTGCTGATGGACGCCTCGGGCAAGGACGACGTGCTGCTGGAGACGGTCGGCGTCGGCCAGGCGGAGATCGACATCATCGACCACGCCGACACGGTGGTCCTGGTGCTGATTCCCGGCTCGGGCGACTCGATCCAGGCGCTCAAGGCGGGGATCATGGAGATCCCGGACATCATCGTGGTCAACAAGGCGGACCACCCGCTGACCGACACGATGGTGCGTGAGATCCGCGGCGTGCTGTCCCTGGCGCCGCAGCGCGGCTGGCGGGTGCCGATCGTCAAGACGCGCGCGGTCGACGGCTTCGGCATCGACGAGCTGGTCGAGCAGCTCGACAAGCACCGCGCCTACATCTCCGAGCACGGCCTGCTGGAGGAGCGCCGGCGGCGCAACCTGCGCGCCGAGGTGCTGGCGCTGGCGACGCACCGCCTGCGTCGCGAGCTGGAGGCCCGGCTCGAGAACGACGCCGAGTTCGCCAGGCTGCTGGACGAGGTCGTCGCCCGCCGCCTGGACCCGGCGTCGGCGGCCGACCAGATCCTGCGCAGCCGCTTCGGCGGGTCGGGCGAGGACTGAGGCGCGGGCGCCCGGGGCGGTCCGGGCGCCGCTGGCGCCTGCCGGCTCCTTGGCGCCTCGGTGTCGCCGTGCGACAGCGCGGCGCCTGCCGGCTCCTTGGCGCCTCGGTGTCGCCGTGCGACAGCGCGGCGCCTGCCGGCTCCTTGGCGCCTCGGTGTCGCTGTGCGACAGCGCGGCGCCACGAAATGTGGGCGCTGCGCTCCGCCGCCGGCCTTGCCGCGCCGCCGCCCGCCCCGGCGTCCTGCGCCCCGGCGCCCCGCCGAAGGTGAACGTTGGTTCCGTGGCGCTACAGCGGCACCAAACCAACGCTCGCGATCGGGCCGACGCTCGCGCTCCCCGAGCGTTGGTTTGGTGCACCCGGAGCAGCACCGAACCAACGTTCACGGTGACGGCCGGCGTTCGGGGCTCCTTGTCGCGCCGGTGTCGCTGTGCGACGGCCGGGCGACATGGAGCGGGTGACGTGGGCGTGGTCGGGTTCCTTGTCGTGCCGGTGTCGCCATGCGACACCCAGGCGGCGCGGAAGGATCCGCCTTGCGTGAGCGTTGGTTTGGTCCACCCAGAGCAGCACGGAACCAACGTTCACCTTTGCGCGCGCGGGGGAGGTGCCCCGGCGCCCGGCGAGCCGCCCGTACCGCCCGCCCACCCTCCCGGGGTGCGAGCCGCCCCCGCCCCGCCCCTCACGCCTCCGCCGCGACCATCGCCACGCTGAGCGCGAGCGTCGCGGCCGCCAGGGCGGCACCGACGCGCGGCACGCGGCGCAGGCCCCAGGCGCACAGCGCGGCGAGCGCCGGCAGCGCCGGGACGAGCTGGCGGGCGTGCGACCACGCCCGGCCGCCCGGCTCGATCGCCGGCGCGGCGAAGGCCGCCACCAGCCACACCGCCGCCGCCAGCGCGAGCAGCAGCGCCGCCCCGGCCTCCACCTCGGCCTGCACGTCGCTGACCGCCGCCAGCCGCTCCCGCCGCGAGCGCCACAGCAGCCAACCCGCGACGCCGACGAGCGCCGTGAACGGCGCCCACACGAGCAGCCCCGCGTCGATGTCCAGCAGCGCACGAAGCAGCCGCGGCCAACGCTCCACGTGCTCGGCCACCCTGTGCGCGCCGGTCAGCCCGCCGTCGGCCACCGCCTCCGGCGTGAGCACGCCGAACGCCCGGTGGCTGACCGTCACGTACAGGACGGCGCTGAAGATCACCGCCTCCAGCGCCAGCAGCCGCGCCAGGCCCGGCGCGCGCCGCAAGCGCTGCAGCAGCGCCACGGCCACCACCGCGGCGGGGGCGACCAGCTTGACCGCCAGCCACGGCGCCGCCGCGGCCAGCACGGCCGACCCGACCGCCGTGCGGAGCCGCGGCGCCTCGCCGACCCGCAACGCCAGCAGCGCGGCCCCGGCCAGCGCCGCGGCGCCCACGCCCTCCGGCGCCACCGCGGTCGCGGCGCCGATCGCCGGCGGCGAGAGCCCGCAGACCAGCGCGGCGCGGCCCGCCCACGGATCCGGCACCAGCCGTCGCCCCAAGGCCGCCGCGAGGGAGAAGCCGAGCGCGCACAGCGCCGCCAGCCACACGCGCACCGCGGTCTCGCCGCCGAGCGCCTGGGCGGGCGCGATCAGGAGCTGGAAGCCGAGCGCCTGCGGCTCGGCGCGCAGCTCACCGCGTTCGACCAGGGTCTCGGCGAGCCGCAGCCGGTGCCGCTCCGCGCCGGTCGCCTCCGGCCCGGCGACCACAAGCGCCGCGACGTAGGCGGCCAGGAGCGCCGCCCACAGCGGCAGCCCGCGCCGCAGCGCGCGCATCGGCTAGCGGTCCCCACCTCCGGCGGCGCGCTCGGCGAGCGCCACGAACGTGCGCACCATCACGCCGGTCCCGCCCTTGGGCGCGTACGGTCGCCCGCCGTCCCACGCGGTGCCGGCGATGTCCAGGTGCGCCCACGGCACATCCCCGGTGAAGCGGCGCAGGAACTCGGCGGCGGCGACGGCGCCCGCGGTGCGCGGCGGCCGCGGCAGGTTGGTGAGGTCGGCGGTCTGGCCCTTGATCTGCTCTGCGTAGCGCTCGTGCAGCGGCATCCGCCACACCAGCTCGCCCGCCTCCCGGGCGGCGGCGAGCACCTCCTCGGCCCAGTCGTCGTCGTCGGCGAACATGCCCGTGTAGACCTTGCCGAGCGCGATCATCATCGCGCCGGTGAGCGTCGCGACGTCGACCAGCCGCTCCGCGCCGAGCTGCACGGCGTGGTGGAGGCAGTCGGCCAGCACCAGCCGGCCCTCGGCGTCGGTGTTGTCGATCTGGATCGTCAGCCCGTTGGCGGCGGTCACAACGTCCCCGGGCTTCATCGCGGAGCCGCCGGGCAGGTTCTCGGTCGCGCCGACGACGGCGAGGATCCGCACCGGCAGCCGGAGCCTGGCGATCGCGCCCAGCGACTCCAGCACCGCCGCGCCGCCCGACATGTCGAACTTCATCTCGTGCATCGACGCCGACGGCTTGATCGAGATGCCGCCGGAGTCGAACGTCACCGCCTTGCCGACGTAGCCGAGCACCGGCGTCCCCGCGGCCGGCCCGCCCTCCGGCTCGTACCGCAGCACGATCAGCGCCGGCTCCTCGCGGGTGCCGCGCGCCACCGCCGCGAACGCGCCCATCCCCAGCTCCTCGAGGCCGTCACGGCCGCGCACCTCGCACGACAGCGTGGGATGCGCGGCGGCGAGCCGGCGTGCCCGCTCGGCGAGCGCGGTGGGGGTGAGGTGATTGGCGGGAGCGTTCTGCAGGTCGCGGGCGGCGTTGACGGCCTCCGCGACGGTCGCCGCCCGATCGACGGCGGCGGAGCGGTCCTCGCGGTCGGCGACGATCAGCTCCCGCAGCCCGTTCTCCTCGCCCTCCTCCTTGGAGGTCTTGAAGCGGTCGAACCGGTAGGCGGCCATCAGCGTGCCCTCGACGACGGCCCGCGCCGGGTGGCCGCCCACGCCCTCGGGCAGCGCCCAGCAGGCCACGCGCGCGGAGAGCTCGCGCAGCCGGCCGACCGCCTTGGCGGCGGCGACCCGCAGCGCCTCGTCGTCGAGCTTCTCGCGGGCGCCGAGGCCCACGGTCAGGAACCGCTTGCCGTCGTGGTGGGCGACGGCGAGATGCCCGGGCTTCGGCTTGGCCTCGCCGGAGTCGATGAGGCCCTGCAGCAGCCCGTCGCCGACGTCGAGCGCGGGCGGCTCGCCCTCGATCAGGCCGACCACGACGGTGTCGGCCGGGGTGTCGACGGGAGCGGCGGTCGTGGCGGTGACGCGCATGGCGGGCGAGGCTACTGATCGACGGGTGGGGATTCCGTCTAGCCTTCACGCCCTCGCAGCGTCCTGAACGACTCACAAACCAAGAGAGACCAACGGAGAGCTTGATGCCCAAGACCGTCATCCTCGGCGCCGCGCGCACGCCCATCGGCAAGCTGGGCGGCGGCCTGTCGTCCGTCGACGCGACCGAGCTCGGCGGCATCGCGATCGAGGCCGCGCTGCAGCGCGCCAACGTCGATCCTGAGCAGGTCGACCACGTGATCATGGGTCAGGTGCTGCAGGCCGGTCAGGGGCAGATCCCGTCGCGCCAGGCCCAGATCAAGGCCGGCATCCCGAAGGAGGTCTCCAGCGAGACCATCAACAAGGTCTGCGCCTCCGGGATGCGCGCGGCGATCCTGCTCGACCAGGCGATCCGCGCCGGCGACGTGCAGGTCGGCGTCGGCGGCGGCATGGAGTCGATGTCGCGCGCCCCGTACCTGCTGCCGAACGCGCGCTTCGGCTACCGCATGGGCGACGCCAAGGCGCTGGACGCGATGGTCCACGACGGCCTCACCAACCCGTTCAGCGGCAAGCAGATGTTCGTCGAGGCGACCGAGGTCGGCGACGAGTTCGAGCTGACGCGCCCGGACCTCGACCGCTGGGCCCTGCGCAGCCACGAGCTCGCGCTGAAGGCGATCGACGAGGGCCGCATGGCGGAGGAGATCGTCCCGGTGACGGTCAAGGGCCGCAATGGCGACACCGTCGTCGAGGTCGACGAGGGCCCGCGCCGCGACACCTCGCTGGAGGCGCTGGCGAAGCTGCCGGGCCTGGTCAGCAAGGAGGGCTCGCACACCGCTGGCAACTCGCCGGGGGTCAACGACGGAGCCGGCGCGCTGGTGCTGGCCTCCGACGAGTGGGCGAAGGCCAACGGCAAGGAGCCGCTGGCGGAGATCGTCGCCCACGCCCAGTTCGCCAACGACTTCGCCTACCTGGCCACCACGCCGGCCGGCGCCGCCCGCCGGGCGCTGGACAAGGCGGGCCTGAAGGTCGAGGACATCGACCTGTGGGAGATCAACGAGGCGTTCGCGTCGGTGACGCTGCACTCGGTGCGCGAGCTCGGCATCGACGAGGACCGCGTGAACGTCAACGGCGGCGCCGTGGCCCTCGGCCATCCGATCGGTGCCTCGGGCGCCCGCATCATCGGCGTGCTCGTCCACGAGCTGCGTCGTCGCGGCGGCGGCTACGGCTGCGCCGCGATCTGCTCGGGCGGCGGCCAGGGCGACGCCATCATCGTCAAGGTCAACGGCTGATAGCTCGGGCGCGGCGCCCTTCCGTGGGCGCCGCGCCCGCCGTTCGCCCTGACCGAGGGATCAAGCGCCTGCGCGAGGCGGGCCTTGTCCCTCGACCTGTTTCGTGGGACGGCTCGGAGGCTTGATGGCCCGCTCCGCCGCGCCGCCCACGATCGCCCTTCCTTGTCGCAGGATCGGATGCCGCTGGGGAATCTTGAGCGGTTTGCGCACCAATGCGGTGGGACGGGGTGCGGCGCCTACGTAAGCTGGCCATTGTGAGCAGCAGTGCCGCCTTCTTCGATCTCGACCGGACCCTGATGTCCGGGTCCTCGGGGTTCTTCTGGGCGCGGGCCGCCGCTCGCGCGGGGATGCTCTCGCGTCGGCAGCTCGCGCTCGACGCCTGGGAGAACATCAAGTTCCGCGTGCGCGGCTCGACCGACGCGGTCACCGACCGGGTGATGCGGCGCGTCGCCGAGACGCTGGAGGGCAAGCGCGCCGTCGACCTGGAGCGCCTGGGCCCGCAGGTGCTGGCCGGCGTGCTCCCGCGCCTCTACCCGCAGATGCTGAAGATCGCCTGGGAGCACCAGGACGCCGGGCGGCCGGTGTTCATCGTCACCGCCGCCTCGCAGGAGACCGCCGCGATGATCGCTCACGTGCTCGGCTTCGACGGCGGCCTGGGTACCAGGCTGGAGGTGGTCGACGGACGCTTCACGGGGCGCCTGGCGGGGCCGTTCGCCTACCGCGAGGGCAAGCCGAAGGTGATGCGCGAGCTGGCGGCCGAGCGCGGCATCGACCTGTCGGCCTCATACGCCTACTCGGACTCGGAGTCCGACCTGCCGATGCTGCGCGCGGTCGGCAACCCGGTGGCCGTCAACCCGGATCGCGAGCTGCTGCGCATCGCCCGCGAGGAGGGTTGGCAGGTGCTGCGCTTCGACCCGCTCGCCGGACGGGTCCGGATGCTGGGCGGGCTGGGCGCGGCGGCGCTGCTCGGCGCCGCCGGCACCGTCGTCACCCGCAGGCGGATCTCGCGCTGATGAGCGATCACGAGCTCAGCGACGAGCAGCGCGAGATCCGCGCGCTGGCGCGCCACTTCGCCGAGGAGCAGATCGCGCCGCAGGCCCCCGAGTGGGATCGCGAGCGGCGCTTCCCGCGCGAGGTGCTCGCGGCGCTGGGCGAGCTGGGCCTGATGGGCGTATGCGTGCCGGCGGAGCACGGCGGCGCCGGCGCCGACTTCCTCTCCTACGTGTTGGTGCTGGAGGAGCTGTCGCGCGCCGACGCGGGGGTGGGGGTGACGGTCGCCGTGCACACCAGCGCCGGGACGCTGCCGATCCTGGTCCACGGCACGTCCGAGCAGATCGAGCGCTACGTGCCGCCGCTGGCGCAGGGCCACGAGCTGGCGGCGTTCGCGCTGACGGAGGCGGGCTCGGGGTCGGATGCGGGCGCGATGCGCACGCGCGCGGTGGTCGACGGCGACGTCGCGTACCTGACCGGCGCCAAGCAGTGGATCACCAACGGCTCCCACGCCGACACGTTCGTGGTCTTCGCGCGCGAGGAGGTGGGGCCGAGCGCGTTCATCGTGCGCCGTGGCGCGCCCGGGTTCGCGGTGACGCGCGAGGAGGAGAAGATGGGCCTGCACTCCTCCTCGACCGCCGACCTGGTGTTCGAGGACACCCCGGCGGAGCGGCTCGGCCCTCCGGGCGCGGGGATGCGGATCGCGCTCGGCACGCTGGACGGCGGCCGGATCGGGATCGCCGCCCAGGCGGTCGGCATCGCGCAGGCGGCGCTCGACGTGGCGGCCGGCTACGCCAAGGAGCGGCGCGCGTTCGGCCGGCCGATCGGCGCGTTCGGCGTGATCCAGCAGAAGCTGGCCGAGATGCAGACGGAGATCGAGGCTGCCCGCGCGCTGGTGTGGCGGGCGGCCCGCCTGAAGGCGGCGGGGCGGCCGCACACGGTGGAGGGCGCGCAGGCCAAGCTGTTCGCCTCGCGGGTGGCGCGCCACTGGACGGGCGAGGCGATCCAGGTGCTGGGCGGCTACGGCTACACGCGCGAGTTCCCTGTCGAGCGCTACTACCGCGACGCCAAGGTCACCGAGATCTACGAGGGCACCAGCGAGATCCAGCGGCTGGTGATCGCCCGCGCCCTGTTGGGCGAGGCCGCCCGCGACTCGATCTGAGCCGCACCCGGCTCTAGCATGGGCGGCGATGGCTGCCACCGACGCTGCTGCTTCGACGCCGACCACCTATGAGGAGTGGCTTGAGGTCTATGGCGCTTCGCCGGAGCGTGATGCGGAGTTCTTGACGTTGTCCGGGGAGCCGGTGAAGCCGCTGTATACGGCGGCGGATCTGCCGGATGAGTCGGAGATCGGGTTGCCGGGCGGGTTTCCGTTCACGCGGGGTGTGTATGCCTCGATGTATCGGGGCCGGTTGTGGACGATGCGTCAGTTCGCCGGGTTCGGTACGGCGGAGGAGACCAACCGGCGGTTCCGGTATCTGCTGGAGCACGGGCAGACGGGGCTTTCGACGGCGTTTGACATGCCGTCGTTGATGGGGCATGACTCGGACAGCCCGCGGTCGCTGGGTGAAGTGGGGCGCGAGGGTGTTGCGGTCGACACCGTCGTTGACATGCAGGACCTGTTCGCCGGCATCGATCTGGGCGAGGTGTCCGTGTCGATGACGATCAACGCCCCGGCGGCGGTGATGCTGGCCTTCTATGTGGTGGCCGCCGAGCGGCAGGGCGTGCCGGCCGACAGGTTGTCGGGGACGATCCAGGCGGACATCCTGAAGGAGTACATCGCCCAGAAGGAGTGGTGCTTCCCGGTCGATCCGGCGATGCGGCTGCTGGGGGACATGATCGAGTGGTGCAGCCGCGAGATGCCGCGCTGGCATCCGGTCTCGATCTCCGGCTACCACATCCGCGAGGCGGGGGCTACCGCCCAGCAGGAGCTCGCGTTCACGCTCAAGAACGGGTTGACCTATGTCCAGCAGGCGGTGGATCGCGGGCTGAACGTGGATGACTTCGCCCCGCGTCTGAGCTTCTTCTTCAACTCGCAGATCGATTTCTTCGAGGAGATCGCCAAGCTGCGCGCCGCGCGTCGCATCTGGGCGCGGGAGATGCGCGAGACCTTCGGGGCGAAGAACCCGCGCTCGTGGCTGATGCGCACCCACGTGCAGACCGCCGGGGTGTCGCTGACCGCGCAGCAGCCGCTCAACAACATCGCTCGCACCGCGATCGAGGCGCTGGCCGCGGTGTTGGGCGGGACGCAGTCGCTACACACCAACAGCCACGACGAGGCGCTCGCGCTGCCGACCGAGGAGGCGGTCCGCGTCGCTCTGCGCACCCAGCAGATCATCGCCTACGAGACCGGGGTGACGAACACGATCGACCCCTTGGGCGGCAGCTACTTCGTCGAAGCCTTGACAACGAAGATGGAGCAGGCCGCCTACGACTACTTCCGCCGCATCGACGAGATGGGCGGCATGGTCGAGGCGGTCAAGAACAACTTCTGCCAGCGCGAGATCGCCGACGCCAGCTACGAGCTGCAGAACCGCATCGAAGCAGGCGACCGGATCGTGGTCGGCGTCAACGAGTACACCGAGGGCAACGAGCACGAGATCCCGATCCTCAAGATCGACCCCGCGCTGGAGCGCAAGCAGATCGACCGCCTGCGCACCGTCAAGGCCAACCGCGACAGCCAACCGGTCGAGGACGCCCTCACCCGCCTCAAGCACGCCGCCGCCAAGCCGGACGAGAACCTCATGCCCCACCTCCTGGACTGCGCCCGCGCCCACGCCACCGAAGGCGAGATCATCCACGCACTCCAAGAGGTCTGGGGCGACTACCGAGAAACACCCGTCTTCTGAGGCGGCGCGCAGGCACGCAAACGACACGACAGGGGAGGGGACCATCATGAGGAAGCTGATCGCCGCGGGGGCCGCCGGGCTGCTTGTCGCCGTCGGCGCCGTGGGCACGGCCGCGGGCTCCGGGGCGTCGCAGGGCGACGGGTCGGCGCGTGCCGCGCAGCGCGGCGCGACGGTGACCGTCAACGTCCGCGACAACTACTTCTCGCCTCGGGCGCTCACCGTCAAGCGCAACACGACCGTGCGCTTCGTCTGGCGCGGGCGCCGGCCGCACAACGTGCGCGCCACCGGCGCGGCGCGCTTCCAGTACGGCAGCCGCACCCGCGGCAGCGTCAACCGCCGGATGACCAAGACGGGCACCTACCGCATCGTCTGCGACCTCCACGAGGGGATGCAGCTGACGCTCCGCGTCCGCCGCTAGCGGCCGCCGCCCGGCGTTGCCGTCCGTGTTCGCAGTGCGGCGCGGACGGCAACCCGCCCGAGCCCGCTCAGCCGCCGAGGTCCAGGCGGAGCTGGGCCGTCGGGCGCAGCGGCCGCGCCTGCGGCGGCGCGGTCGGCGGCCCTGCGGGCTTGTAGATCTCCACGACGTCGCGCGGCGACAGCGGGCCCGACGGACGGCCGTCGCAGCGCCGCACCGCCAGCCGACCGAGGCGGACGCCCGTGACCACGGCGTGGAAGCGCCCGGTCACGCCTCGGACAAGGACAACATCGCCGACCTCGATCTCCGCCATCGCGGCGGTCAGCCTACCGGCGGACGCGATCTCGGCCGCAAAGCGCCTCACTGCGCATGGGCGCTACGATCCCGCAGCCTCCGGGGTCGGGTGGCTCATTCACGGCAATACCCGGGAGGACTGACCATGTCTGCGACATCCATCGACCGCAAGATCCGCGTCGTGGTCGCCAAGCCCGGGCTCGACGGGCACGACCGCGGCGCCAAGATCATCGCCCGCGCGCTGCGCGACGCGGGCATGGAGGTCATCTACACCGGCCTCCACCAGACGCCCGAGCAGATCGTCGAGACCGTCATCCAGGAGGACGCCGACGCGGTCGGGCTGTCGATCCTCTCCGGCGCGCACATGACGCTCGTGCCGCGAGTGGTGGAGCTGCTCAAGGAGCAGGGCGTCGACGACGTGCTCGTCACGGTGGGCGGCACGATCCCCAACGACGACATCCCCGAGCTCAAGAAGATCGGCGTGGCCGAGGTCTTCACCCCGGGCACTCCGACCGCCGACATCATCGACTTCATCCGAGACGCCGTCGAGAAGGCCCGCGCGCAGGCGGGCTGAGCGGCAGCGTCCGGCTCATCACGCAACCCGCCGGCATGGGGCCTCGTCCCCGATTGACCCGTCAGTCAACTTGACAGGTACCATGCCGCGAGACGATCGCCCACAGGAGGCACTGACACCGTGAAGATCGCCGTCTTGGTCAAGGAAGTTCCGGACGCTGCCGTCCAGAAGCGCATCGACCCCGCCACGGGTCGGCTGGACCGCAGCGGCGAGAAGAACTTGAACCCGTACGACACGCACGCCCTCGAGGCCGCCATCCAGATCCGCGAGGGCGGGGCTGTCCCGGTCGAGGAGATCGTGGCCATCACCGCCGGCCCCGAGTCGGCCGTCCGCACCCTGCACAAGGCCGTCTCTCTCGGCGCCGACCGCTCGATCCACCTCACCGACGAGGCTCTTGCCGGCTCGGACGTCGTGGCCACCGGCTACGCGCTTGCCAAGGTCCTGGAGCGCGAGAACCCGGACCTCGTCCTGCTCGGCCAGCAGTCCGATGACGGCCAGTGCTACTCGATCGGCGCCGTGGTCGCCGAGTTCCTGGGCCGCCCGTCGGTCACCCAGGTCATCAAGCTGGACGTCTCCGGCGACGAGCTGACCTGCGAGCGCCAGGCCGAGTACGGCTACGACACCGTCAAGGTGAAGCTTCCGGCCGTCATCTCCGTCGGCGACGCGATCAACGAGCCGCGCTACCCGTCGCTGAAGGCGATCATGAGCGCGAAGAAGAAGCCGCTCGAGACCCTGTCGGCCGCCGACGCCGGGATCGACACCGGCCGCGTGGGCGCCGACGGCTCCAACGTGCAGTGCGGTGACTTCAAGGAGCCGCCGCAGAAGGAGCCCGGCACCATCATCGAGGACGAGGACACCGACGCGACCGTCGAGAAGATCATCGCCTGGCTCGAGGAGCGCAAGCTGCTCGCCTAGGCCTGACCGAGCCGCAGAGAGGAAAGACAGACGATGAGCAACATCCTGGTCTACGCCCTGCATCACGAGGGCGCCTTCAACAAGAACTCCCTGGGCGCGGTCTCCGAGGCGGCCCGCGTCGCCGGCGAGATCGGCGGCGAGGCGCACGCCGTCGTGGTCGGCGAGGGCATCTCCGACGACCTGGCCGCCTCCCTGGGCAACTACGGCGCCAAGAAGGTCTTCAAGGTCGAGGCGCCCGAGGGCCTGGCCGCTCCGGCGATCGACGCCGTGTCGAAGATCTTCCAGGACGGCGGTTACCAGTACGCGATCTTCGGCGGCGGCCTGCTCGGCTTCGAGATCGGCGCCGGCCTCGCCGCCCGCGTGAACGCCGGCATCACCCTTGAGGTCACCGGCGTCGGCGTGGAGAACGGCAAGGTCGTCGCCGAGCGCCCGATCCTGGGCGACTCCGCGATCTCGACCTCGCGCTACAAGGACAAGGGCGTCATCGTCGCCCGCCTGAACGCCTTCGAGGCCAAGGAGGGCGGCAGCCCGGCTCCGGTCGAGACCGTCAGCGTCGAGCTGTCGCCGCAGGCCGGCCAGGTGACGATGGTCTCGCGCGGTGAGCAGCGCGGCGCCGACATCGACATCGAGAGCGCCGACATCATCGTCGCCGGCGGCCGCGGCCTGGGCAAGGCCGAGGGCTTCAAGCTCTGCGAGGACCTGGCCGCCGCCTTCGGCAGCAACGCCGCCGTCGCCGCGACCCGCGCGGTGGTGGACGCCGGCTGGTACCCGTACGCCGCCCAGATCGGCCAGACGGGCAAGACCGTCGCGCCGAAGCTCTACCTGGCCGCCGGCATCTCGGGCGCCATCCAGCACAAGGTCGGCATGCAGAACTCGGAGAACATCGTCGCGATCAACAAGGACGCGAACGCCCCGATCTTCGAGTTCGCCGACCTCGGCATCGTGGGCGATCTCAACAAGATCCTCCCCAAGCTGACCGAGGCGGTGAAGGCCCGCAAGGGGGGCTGATCCATGGCCCGTCGCAACAAGGTCGCGCCGGCGGCGTACCCGCCGCCGGTCGACCCCCAGAAGGAGTTCATCAAGCGGGAGCTCGATCCCGAGGACGAGCGCATCGACGTCGGCGTGGCGATCGTCGGCGGCGGCACGGCGGGCCTGGCGACGGCCAACCGCCTGCTGCAGCTCCTGCAGGACGATCCCGAGACGATGGAGCGTCTCGGCGAGGTTCCGGTCGCCGTCATCGAGAAGGCGAAGGCCTGCGGCGGCCACAACCTGTCGGGCGCCGTCGTCCGCCCCGGCCCACTGCAGGAGCTCTACCCCGACCTGACGCGCGAGGACTGGCGCAAGGAGGGGTTCGCGTTCGGTGAGGTCAAGAAGGACGCCGTCTACCTGACGCCGACCTCCAAGACCGCGATCCGCATCCCGACGCCGCCGGGCTTCCGCAACCACGGCAACGAGATCATCTCGGTCTCCGCCCTGGCGCGGTACCAGGCCCAGCGCGCCGAGGAGAACGGCGCCTACATCCTCACCGAGACGGCCGCCACCCAGCTCCTGGTCGAGGACGGCCGGGTGAAGGGCGTCCGCTCGGGCGACAAGGGCCGCGGCAAGGAGGGCGAGGAGCTCTCCAACTTCGAGCCGGGCGCCGACATCACCGCGAAGTTCACGGTGCTCGCCGAGGGCTGCTGGGGCCACCTCACCGGCGCGGCGATCCGCGAGTTCGGCCTCCAGGGCCCCGAACCCCAGGTGTGGGAGCTCGGCGTCAAGGAGGTGTGGAAGGTCCCGAAGCCGCTGGACCGCGTGATCCACACCATGGGCCCGTGGCCACTCAAGATCCGCTCCAAGTACGGCCACGTCGGCGGTACCTGGATCTACCCGATGAAGGACGAGAACACCGGTGAGGATCTCGTCTCGATCGGGTTCGTGGTCGAGCTCGACTACGCGGATGCGACCACGTCTGCGCACGACCTGCTGCAGACGTTCAAGACGCATCCGCTGGTCCGCAAGATCCTCGAGGGCGGCGAGCGCATCGCCTGGGGCGCCAAGGCGCTGCCGGGCGGCGGCTACTGGTCGATGCCCAAGCTGACGATGCCGGGCGCGCTGCTGGTCGGCGACGCCGCCGGCATGGTGGACACGATCGCCCTGAAGGGCGTCCACCACTGCATCAAGTCGGGCATCCTGGCCGCGGAGGCGATCTACCAGGCGCTCAAGACCGGCTCGGACTCGCTGGAGCACTACGAGGAGGCCGTCGAGAAGTCCTCGATCGGCAAGGAGCTCTACGAGGTCCGCAACGCCCGTCAGCCGCTCCAGAAGGGCCTGATCAAGGGCGGCCCGCTCTCGGGCATCGCGCAGGTCACCAAGGGCAAGCTGCCTCCGGGCCGCCTCTCCTGGCACCGCAACGATCACGTGCCGATGTTCATCGGCGACACCAAGGACGTGTACGTCCAGCCGGACGGCAAGTACACGTTCGACAAGCTGTCGTCGGTGTTCATCTCGGGCAACGCAACCCGCGACGACGCTCCGAACCACATCCGCGTGCAGAAGAACGTGCCGCGCGAGGTGGCGGAGACGTGGGTCTGGATGTGCCCGGCCGGGGTGTACGAGATCCCGGAGGACGCGCCCGAGGAGGGCAACGTCGACGTCATCGTCAACTACACGAACTGCGTGCAGTGCGGCGCGATCACGGCCAAGGGCGGTCGCCTGACGACCCCCGAGGGCGGCGACGGCCCGCTGTACCAGATCACCTGAGACGAGACGCCGACGGCGTCGCAGGCTGTGGAAGGGGCGCCCCGCGAGGCGCCCCTTCTCGTTGCAGGGCTCAAACCGCGCGGGACCGCAACCGACGGGATGTCAGGTGGTTTCCTTGTCAGGAATGGTTCGGGTCCCGTTGCTTGCCCTTGCAGCCCTGACGCTGGTCGCGGCGCCCGCCTCCGCGGCGCCGCGCGCCGTGCCCGTCCCCGAGCACCCGGCCGCCGGCGTGGCCGTCGCCCCGCCGCCGCTGGCGCTCAAGGTCGCCACATGCGAGACCGGGCCGGCGCTCACCTCGCGCGCGGTCACGTTCACCGCCTCGATGCCGGTGCGGCGCTCCTCGCCGGGCCGCATGGCGATGCGCTTCGAGCTGCTGCAGCGCCGCGCGCCGGGGCAGGGGTTCCGTCCGGTGCGGCTGCCGGGCTGGGGCCGCTGGGAGCGCTCGGAGCCCGGCCGTGCCGGCCTGGTGCTGACCAAGCGGGTCGACGGGCTGCTGCCCGGCGCCGCCTACCGGGCGCGGGTGAGGATGCGCTGGTACGACCTGGCGGGCAGGCTGCGCCGCACGCGGACGCTGACCAGCCCGATCTGCGAGCAGGCGAGCGCCGGCCCGGACCTGCGCGTCGGCACGGTCGCGGTGCGGCCGCTGGAGGGCGGCGAGGCGGACTACACGGTCGTGGTCGAGAACCGCGGCCTGGCCAGCATCGCCGCGCCGCGGGTGACGCTGACGCTCGACGGCGTCGACCACGCGCCGCAGGCGGTGGTCACCGGCGTCGCCTCGCTCGGTCGCACGAGCGTGACGATCCGCGCGCCCGCCTGCCGTCCCGACCAGTCGCTGGTGGTCCGGGTCGAGGACCCGGCCACGGGCGCGCGGCGGTCGGCGCGCAGGCCCTGCCCGCTGCGCTGACGCGCGCGCGGCTACACTGGGCGGCCGCCAAGCCGTAAGCCCGACGCGACCAAGCCCGCGCGGCAGGCCATCACCCAAGGATCGAGATGAAGACCGGCATCCATCCCGAGTACGTCCAGGCGCACGTCGTGTGCACCTGCGGCAACGAGTTCTACACCCGCTCCACCAAGCCGGAGATCCACGTCGAGGTGTGCTCCAACTGCCACCCGTTCTACACCGGGCGGCAGAAGCTGGTGGACACCGGCGGTCGCATCGATCGCTTCCGCCGCCGTCAGGCGCGCGCCCTCAAGGCGCAGCAGACGAAGCAGTAGGCGGCGCCCGTGCCGGAGGCGCCCGCCGGCGAGGGCCTCTGGGCCGAGCGCGACGCCCCCGTGGGCGGCCAGGCCGTCCTCGAGGGCGTGATGATGCGCGGCGTCTCCACGTGGGCGGTCGCCGTCCGCAAGCCGGCGCCGGACCAGCTCCGCGAGGGCGGGCTTGACGCCGGCGAGGCGGCGCGCGGCGAGATCGAGGTGGTCACGCGGCCGCTCGACTCGCTGCTGCAACGCCACCGCCTGCTGCGCCTGCCGATCATCCGTGGCGTCGTCGCGCTCGGCGAGGCGCTGGCGATCGGCTTCAAGGCGCTCAACATCTCCGCCAACGCCCAGGTCCCGGAGGGCGAGAAGGAGATCGGTGGCTTCACCTGGGCGCTGACGGTCGTCGCCGGCATGGCGCTCGCGGTCGTCCTCTTCTTCCTCGTCCCGGTCGGGCTGACGAGCCTGATCAAGGACTTCCTCGACAGCGCGGTGCTGTTCTGGCTGGTCGAGGGGATCGTGCGCACCGCGATCTTCCTCGGCTACCTGTGGGCGGTCTCGCGGCTGCCCGACCTGCGCCGCGTGTTCGAGTACCACGGCGCCGAGCACAAGACGATCTCCTGCTACGAGGCGGGCCTGGAGCTCACGCCGGAGAACGCGCAGCGCTTCAGCCGCCTGCACCCGCGCTGCGGCACCAGCTTCCTGCTGGTGGTGATGATCGTGGCGATCTTCGTGTTCGCTCCGATCGGCCTGCCCGAGTGGTACTGGCTGATGATCACGCGCGTGGTCGGCGTGCCGCTGATCGCCGGCATCTCGTTCGAGCTGATCAAGGCGGCGGGTCGCAACCGCCACATCCCGGCGGTGCGCGCGCTGATGTGGCCGGGCCTGCAGCTCCAGCGGCTGACGACGCGCGAGCCCGACCACGACCAGCTCGCGGTCGCGATCGCCGCGATGAACGCCGTTCTCGAGCACGAGGATCCGCTGCGCGCCCGCGACGAGCAGCGGGTCGGCATGGAAGTCACGGCGTGACGGCCGCGGGGGCGTAGGTACCCTCGAAGGTGAAGATGATCGAGTCCCTCGTCGAGCAGATCGAGGCCCGCTTCGCGGATCTCTCCCGGCAGATCACCGATCCGGAGGTGATCGGAGACCGCAAGCGCTACGCGGAGGTCGGGCGCGAGTACCGCCGTCTGGAGCCCGCGGCCAAGCTGGCCGCGGAGTGGCGGCGCGTGCGCGACGACGCCGCCGGGGCCCGCGAGCTGCTGGACGAGACCGACGACCCCGAGCTGCGCGAGCTGCTGCGCACCTCCGAGCAGCGGCTGACCGAGCTCGAGGACGAGATCCGCCTGGCGATGGTCGAGCCCGACCCCAACGACGACAAGAACGTGATCGTCGAGATCCAGGGCGGCGCCGGCGGGGAGGAGGCCGACCTGTGGGCCGGCGACCTGTACCGGATGCTCACCCGCTACGCCGAGCGGCGCGGCTTCACGACCGAGCCGATGGAGGTCGGCGACGGCAAGTACACGTTCGCGATCAAGGGCGAGGGCGCGTACAGCATCTTCAAGTACGAGGGCGGCACCCACCGCGTCCAGCGCGTCCCGGTCACCGAGTCGGCGGGTCGCATCCACACCTCGACGGCGACCGTCGCCGTGCTGCCGGAGGCGGAGGAGGTCGACATCCAGATCGACCCCAACGACCTGCAGATCGACGTCTACCGCTCCAGCGGCCCGGGCGGCCAGTCGGTCAACACGACCGACTCGGCGGTGCGCATCACGCACAAGCCGACCGGCATCGTCGTCTCGATGCAGGACGAGAAGAGCCAGCTACAGAACCGCGAGAAGGCGATGCGCGTCCTGCGTGCCCGCCTGTACGAGCGGGCGCTGGCCGAGCAGCGCGCGGCCGAGGCCGACGCGCGCCGCTCCCAGGTCGGCACCGGCGACCGGGCCGAGAAGATCCGCACCTACAACTACGGCGAGCGGCGGGTGACCGACCACCGCATCAAGCTCACCGTCTACAACCTCGAGGCGATCCTCGAGGGCGAGCTGGACGAGATCACCGCCGCCCTGCAGGACGACGAGCGCCGTCGCCGGCTGGAGGCTCAGGCCGAGGCCGCCCAGGCGGAGGCCGCCGCCTCCTGAGGCTCACCGGCTCCCTCCCCCGTCGAGGGATCAATGACTTGCGCCCAGGCGAAGTCCTTGATCCCTCGATGCGTGGGGAGGGATCCCTCGATGCGTGGGGCGGCGATCTAGGCTGGAGGCATGACCCTGCGCGCCGGCGTCCCCGTCCGCGACGCGATCGACTCCGCCCTCGTGGCGCTCACCGCCGCGGGCGTCGACACGCCGCGCCTGGACGCCGAGGTGCTGCTCGCGCACGCGCTCGGCGTCGACCGCGCCGCGCTGTGGCTGAACCCGGACCGCGAGGTGACCGGCGACGCGGCGCGATGGTTCCGCGACGCGGTGCGCCGCCGCGCCTCGCAGCGCGTGCCGGTCGCCTACCTGGTCGGCGCGAAGGGGTTCCGCCGCCTGGAGCTGCAGGTCGACGAGCGCGTGCTCGTCCCGCGCCCGGAGACCGAGCACCTGGTCGAGGCGCTGCTCGACCTGCCACAGGGCGCGCGCGTCCACGACGTCGGCACCGGCTCCGGCGCGATCGCGCTGGCGCTCAAGGACGAGCGTCCCGACCTGCGCGTCTCGGCGTCCGACTCGAGCGCCGACGCGCTCGCCGTGGCCCGTGCCAATGCGGCGCGCCTGGGCCTCGACGTCGAGCTCCTGCAGGCCGACCTGCTCCAGGGCGTCGACCCGCGGCTCGACGCGATCGTCTCCAACCCGCCGTACGTCCCCGACGGCGACCGCCGCACGCTGATGCCGGAGGTCGCCCTCCACGAGCCGCCCGGAGCGCTGTTCGCGGGGCCCGACGGGCTCGACGTGATCCGCCCGCTGACCGCCCAGGCGGCGGCCACCGAGGCGCGCCTGCTGGCGCTCGAGATCGGCGCCGGGCAGGCGGACGCCGTCCGCGAGCTGGTGGCCGACGCCGGCTTTGCGCAGGTGGAGACGGTCCGCGACCTGGCCGGGATCGAGCGCGTGGTGATAGGGCGGCGATGATCACCCCCGCGCAGGCCGCCGCGTTCGCCGAGACCATCGCCGCCGGGGGCGTGGCCGTCTTCGGCGCCGACACCGTCTACGGGCTGGCGTGCGCGCCCGACGACCAGGACGCCGTCCGCCGCATCTACGAGCTGAAGGGCCGTCCGCCCGCCAAGCCCTCCGCGGTCATGTTCTTCGACCGCGATGCCGCGCTCGCCGCGCTGCCCGAGCTGCCGCCGCGCACCCGCGCCGCCGCGCAGCGGCTGCTTCCCGGGCCGGTCACCCTGCTGCTGCCCAACCCGCGTCACCGCTTCCCGCTGGCCTGCGCCGGCGACCCGGACACGCTCGGGCTGCGCGTGCCGCAGCTCGCGCCCGCCGCCGCGGCGCTCGCCGCCGTGCCCGGCGCGATCCTGCAGACCAGCGCCAACCTCGCCGGCGGGCCCGAGGCCGCCCGGCTCGCGGACGTGCCGGAGCCGATCCGCGCTGGCGCCGACCTCGTGCTCGACGCCGGCGAGCTGACCGGCGCCGCCTCGACCGTGATCGACCTGCGCCGCTACGCGGACGACGGCGAGCTCGCGATCGTCCGCGAGGGGGCGCTCCCCTCCGCGGAGGTCTTCACGGCGCTTCAGCGATCGCAGTAACCTGCGCGCGCCATGGTCATCGCCGTCGGATCCGACCACGCCGGCTTCCAGCTCAAGGAGCACATCAAGGCCGCGCTCCAGCGGGCCGGCCACGAGGTCATCGACGTCGGCCCTGACTCCGAGGAGTCGGTCGACTACCCGCCCTTCGCCGAGCGCGCCGCCCGCCTGGTGGCCGAGGGGCGCGCCGAGCGCGGCGTGCTGGCCTGCGGGTCGGGCAACGGCGTGGCGATCGTGGCGAACAAGGTGCCGGGGATCCGCGCCGTCAACGCGCACGACCCGGAGGAGGCCGAGCTGGCCCGGCAGCACAACGACATCAACGTCGTCACGCTCGCGGGTCGGCGGCTGAGCCCCGAGCAGGCCGACGCGATCGTCGAGCGCTTCCTGTCCACCGACTTCGAGGGTGGTCGCCATGCGCGCCGCGTCGGCCAGATCAGCGAGCTGGACGGCCGGCTCGCGGGCCGGGAGGCGGACGTCGCCTAGCGCGGAGGTCCGGAACGCCGCAGTGCCGACGACGCGGCTGGTACCGTGCGGGCGTCGCGACTGGCGCCGATGGGAGGAATTGACCTCCGGGAAGCGACGCGAGACTGACCACGCCGCGCGCCTGGGCACCCTCGCAACCGCAAAGGAGCTTTCGTGTCCGATCTGAGCAGCACGCCCCTGCGCGACGACTTCTTCAACCGCCCGCTGGCCGACGTCGACCCCGAGGTCGCGGAGGCGATCGCCGGCGAGCTCCACCGCCAGCAGACGACGCTGGAGATGATCGCCAGCGAGAACTTCGTGCCGCAGGCGGTCCTCGAATGCCAGGGCAGCGTGCTGACCAACAAGTACGCCGAGGGCTATCCGGGGCGCCGCTACTACGGCGGCTGCGAGAACGTCGACGTCATCGAGCAGCTCGCGATCGATCGCGCCAAGGCCCTGTTCGGCGCCGAGCACGCCAACGTCCAGCCGCACTCGGGCGCCCAGGCGAACGCCGCCGTCTACCACGCGCTGCTGCAGCCGGGCGACACGATCATGGGCCTGGCGCTGCCGCACGGCGGCCACCTGACGCACGGCATGACGCTGAACGTCTCCGGCCGCCTGTACGACGTCGTGCCCTACGAGGTCGACCGCGAGACGTCGCTGATCGACATGGACGAGGTCGAGCGGCTGGCCAAGGAGCGCCGCCCGAAGCTGATCCTGGCCGGCTGGTCCGCCTACCCGCGCCACCTGGACTTCGCGCGCTTCCGCGAGATCGCCGACGAGGTCGGCGCGCTGCTGATGGTCGACATGGCGCACTTCGCCGGCCTGGTGGCCGCGGGGCTGCACCCCAGCCCGGTGCCCTACGCCGACGTGGTCACCACGACCGTCCACAAGACGCTCGGCGGCGCGCGCGGCGGCATGATCCTCTGCCGCGAGGAGCACGCCAAGGCCATCAACTCGGCCGTGTTCCCGGGACAGCAGGGCGGCCCGCTGCAGCACGTGATCGCGGGCAAGGCGGTCGCGCTGCGCATCGCCGCCAGCGAGCAGTTCCGCGAGCGCCAGCAGCGCACGCTGGCGGGCGCCAAGCGGATCGCCGAGGCGCTGATGACCGAGGAGGCGCGCAGCTACGGCATCAACGTCCTGACCGGCGGCACCGACGTGCACCTGGTGCTGGTCGACCTGCGCGAGTCGGAGCTGGACGGCCAGCAGGCCGAGGACCGGCTGCACGAGATCGGCATCACCGTCAACCGCAACGCGGTCCCGTTCGACCCGCGCCCGCCGATGGTCACCAGCGGGCTGCGCATCGGCACCCCGGCGCTGGCGACGCGCGGCCTCAAGGAGGAGGACTTCGCCGAGATCGGCGACCTGATCCGCGCGGCGCTCGGCCCCGACTTCGAGGCCAAGAAGGGCGCGCTCGCCGAGCGGGTGTCGCAGATCGCCGAGCGCTACCCGCTCTACGAGCACCTGGGCGCGCCGGCGGTCGCCTGATCCGGTCGCGGCCGCCTAGGCGGGGCGCTCCTCGGCGGCGCGGCGCAGCACCTCCGCCATGCGCCGCGCCTGGCGGCGGACGTCGTGCTCGGCGGCCGCCGCTCGCGCCGCCGGGTTGGGGCTGGGCAGCGCGATCGCGCGTCGCAGCGCGTCCAGCAGCGCGTCCGGGTCGCCGGGCTTGACGAGCACGCCCGCCTCCGGCGGGACGAACTCGGGCGGTCCGCCCTCGGTGGTGGCGACCACGCTGCGGCCGGCCGCCATCGCCTCCAGCGCCGCCAGCCCGAACGGCTCCTGCTCGGAGGGCTGGCAGAGCACGTCGCAGGCGGCGACCCAGGCGGGCACCTCGTCGTGCGGCACGCGGCCGACGACGGTCACGCCGGGGCGGCCCTCCAGCTCGGCCCGCTGCGGACCGTCGCCGACGAACACGAGCGACCCGGCGCCCAGGCGGGCGAACGCGTCGGCGAGCGGCACCACGTTCTTGCGCGGCAGCAGCGATCCGACGCACAGCAGCCGTGGGCGCGGCCCGGGCCACTCGACCGCGCGCTCGGGCGCGCCGTCGAAGCGCGCCATGTCGACGCCCAGGTCGATGATCTCGGCCGTCACGTCCGGCAGGTGGCGCTGCAGCCGGCGCTCGAGCCAGCGTGAGTTGGCTACCACCGCGGCGGCGCGGGAGACCACGAAGCGGGTGGCGGCCCGCAGCGCCGGCCGCTCGCAGTTGGCGACGTCCTGGCCGTGCGCCATCACCACCAGCGGGGCGCGGGCGGCGCGTGCGGCGGCAAGCCCGGCGAACCCGGCGGGGAACAGCATGTGCGCGAGCACCGCGTCGGGCCGGAAGCGGCGCGCGGCGCGCACCGCCTGCAGCGTCAGGCGCCCGTGCTTGAGCGGCGAGCCGCCGCGGCGGTCGATCGCGACCACCTCCACCTCGTGGCCCTGCTCGCGCAGCGCCTCGACCTGCGGCACCAGGAAGGCGCCGAAGTCCGGGTCGGCGGCCGACGGCCACATCTGCGTGACGATCAGGATGCGCACTTGCGCCTGCAAGCCTCGCACGCCGCCCCGCCGACTACGCTCCAGGTCGGTATGACCGAGCTCGACGCGGTGTGGGCAGGGGCCTGCGCGTTCGTGCTGGCGGCGCTGCTGACCCCGCTCGCCGCCTTGGTGGCGCGCCGCGTCGGCGCGATCGACGTCCCCAAGGCGCGCGGCCTGGGCGTCGCCTCCACGCCGCTGCTCGGCGGGCTGGCGATCTTCGCCGGCTTCGCGGTCGCGATCCTGATCTTCCTCGACCCGACCCCGCGCGTCGAGGGCCGGATCGTCGGCATCCTCGCCGGCGGGGCGCTGATCACGTTCGTCGGGGCGCTGGACGACCGCTTCGACCTCCACCCGGCGGTGAAGCTGCTCGGGCAGATCGCGGCCGCGGTGATCCCGGTGGCCGCCGGGGTGGAGGTGCGCAACATCACGCTGCCGTTCCTGGGGCCGATCCACTTCGGCGACGTGGGCGCCCCGCTCACCGTCCTGGGGATCGTGGCGATGATGAACGTCGTCAACTTCTCCGACGGCGTCGACGGCCTCGCCGCGGGCGTGTGCGTGATCGCGGCGCTGGCGTTCGCGATCATCGCCTTCGATCTGGAGCGCGCCCACGCGGGGATCCTGGCGGCGGCGACCGCGGGGGCGGCCGGGGGATTCCTGGTGCACAACTACCCGCCCGCTTCGATCTACATGGGCGACTGCGGCGCCAACCTGCTCGGCTTCCTGCTCGGCTGCGTCGCCGTGGAGGGTGCGGTCAAGACGCAGGCGGTGCTGGCGCTGGTGTTCCCGCTGGTGGTGCTGGCGGTGCCGTTCATGGACACCACGTTCGTGGTGCTCAAGCGGATGAAGTACCGCCGCCCGGTGTACGTGGCCGACGCCAACCACTTCCACCACCGCTTCAGCCGCATCGGCTTCAGCCAGCGGCGCACGCTCGCCTACCTGTACGCGTGGACGCTGATGCTGGGCGGCTACGCGGTGTCGCTGCGGTTCATCCCGTACTCGGACGACCACGGCACCCTCAATCCGGGCTGGTTCGCGCTGGTGGTCGCGCTCGGCCTGGTGGTGCTGGCGGCCAGCCTTTACCTGATCTACCTGCTGGAGATCCTCAAGCTGAAGCGGTTGAGCGCGATGCGCCTGCGCCGCATCCGCCCGGACGTCACCGACGCCGAGGTCGACGCCGACGTCGCGCGCCGGATGGAGACCGGCGAGTTCGAGGCGCTTAGCCACGAGCCCTGAGACCCTTGTCGCGTCTCGCCGGCTGTCGGAGGGAAACGCGCCGGACGTCGACGGCGGGCGGGCCGAGGCGGGCTCCTACAGCGCGGCGCTGAACAGGCGCACGATCGCCTCCATCAGCTCGTCCGGGTCGACCGGGTCGCCCTGGACGAACTGCTGGTAGAGCGAGCGCTCGATCATCCAGACCAGCGCGAACGCGGTCGCATGAGCGTCCGGGCCGGTGCTCCCCTTGGCGCGCTCGCTCTCGATCCGGCGGCGGGTCGCCTCGATGAACCGGTCGAGCAGCCCGCGCCAGAACACCGCCACCTCCTCGTCGTAGGTGGAGACCTCGACGATCGCCCGGACCAGCCAGCCGTGCTCGCGGTACAGAGCGGCGACGTTGCGCAGCGCCTCGCGGAACTGCTCCTCGGCGGGGCCGTCGCCGGCGAAGAACACTTCCGCCTGCCGGTAGAGCTCGTCGGCGACGTCGCCGGCCAGCCGGGTCAGCAGGTCGCGCTTGTCGGCGAAGTAGAAGTAGAACGCGGTGCGCGAGATGCCGGCCGCCTTGGCGATCCGCTCGACGTTCAGCTCGGAGTAGCTGGCGCCTTCGGAGAGCAGCCGCTCGGTGGCGGCCATCACCGCCGCCTGGATCTTGGCGCGCTTCGGCGTCGACGGCCCGTCACGGCGCGCGGCCGAGGGTGCGGTACGTCGATCGGACATGCGACCGACGAACCTATACCCGCGACCGGTCTACAACCGGCGCCGGAAGCGCTCCTGCAGGGCGACGTCGTAGGCGGGGCGCGGGCGGCCGTCGGGATGCAGCAGGCCCGAGTCCCAGCGTTCGGCGGGCATGCCCGAGCCGCGCCACTCGTACCAGTACAGGCGCTTGACGCGCTTGCGGTAGCGCAGCGCCTGGTTGAACGCGTACCTGGTGGCGCGCGCCTGGCGCCTCAGGTCGTACGGCCAGCTCGGCGGCACGAACTGCACCCAGGCGGCCGCCTCGGTGAACCACACCTCGCCGCGCGGGAAGGCGCGCAGGAAGCGCTTGAGCCGCTTGTCGGAGCGGCGGTTGGCGTCGGCGTAGGCGCTCAAGCCCCAGACCAGGCGCCGTCGCTCGGAGGCGGGCAGCGCGGCCAGGAACTCCCGCGCGTAGCGGATCTCGTTCTCGTAGCCGAGCACGAGCGTCAGCCCGACGAGCTTGCAGCTCGGGCAGGCGCGGCGGGCGAGGATCACGTAGCGGGCGGCGCGCCGCGGCCGGCGGTAGGTGGGCTGGGTGATGTGGTTTGCCTCGTTGAAGACCGCGTACTCGCGGACCTTCGGGTAGCGCTTGCGGAACGCGCGGAACGCCTTCAGGTACTGGGCGTCGGAGGGCGGCGTCTTCCGGCCGAACTCCTGCAGGGCGATCATCATCCGCAGCCCCTTGGCCGACGCCGCCTTGTACCAGGCGTCGAGCCGGTCGCGGATCGAGTTCCGCCGGTGGATGTCCGACAGGTTGGCGATGAACCGGGTCGCGCGCGGCTCGAGCGCCTCGAGCAGCGGGTCGTCGAACATCTGCGGCCCGTCGTCCTGGTCGCCGATTCCGAAGACCTGCTGCGTGGTGAGCGCGTGTGCGGGGCCGGGCGCGGTTGCCGCGAGCAGGGCGGCGGCGATGAGCGCGGCGACGGCCACGGCGAGTGGCAGGCGCCGTGCGGCGCGGCGCGGAAGGCTGGTCGCAGGGGCGCTGGTCAACGTCGGACGACGGTGGTGCGAGCGGATTGCCCGTCGGGCCGGCATGCACCATAGACACCCGCCGGGGGGTGCATGTCGCAGGCGGCGCGCCCGGCCCGGCCAGGCGCCTGACACCTACAGGCGCCGGACCTTGACCGTCAAGCTCCCGTTGCGGCCCGGATGCCCGTAGGCGAAGGCGACGCGCTTGCCGCGCGCGTCGACGGCGATCTGCGCCGGGCTGTAGCCGACGGACTTCTCGACGCTGTAGGCGCGCCCGCGGGTGGCGCTTCCGTTCAGCGCCAGGTGGACGATCCCGTTCCAGGAGATGCCGAAGATGTTGATCGACGGCCGGCTGCGCAGCGAGAGGCCGACGTGGATGCGCCCGTCGGAGCCCACGTCGATGCCGACGGTCCGCGCCGGCACGCGCGTGGCGACCAGGCGCCGGCCGGTGTGGACCCACAGGCGCGGGACGGAGCCGCGCACGATCGCCAGCCGCGGGCGGCCGTCGGAGCCGACCGCCACGTCGAAGTCGCCGATCCTGCGCACGCGCAGCACCCGCCGCCACGAGCCTCCGCGCCGCGTGAGCACGGTCAGCGCGTCGCTCTTGTCGCGCACGGCGACCGCCAGCGTCCCGCCGCCGAACGCGGCCCGCACCTTGCGCGGGTCCCTGATGCCGGGCACGGCGCTCGCCTTGCCGCTGACCGTCTGCCAGTACAGGCGGCCGGAGGCGTCGTAGACGACGTGACGGGTGCCGCGCTTGGGGTCGACGGCGACGTCGGCGAGCGTCATCGCCTTGGCGCCGTCGGGCAGCGCGGCGAGGACGCTGCGCGCCAGGCTCGCGCCGGCGACGAGGTTCAGCCGCGGGCAGTAGCGGATGAGCCCGTCGACGACCTGGGGCGGGGTGGAGCCCCAGACGGCGACGGGACGGCCGTTGCGGTCGAGGTCGAGCCCGACCTGGCCGCTGCTCTGGGCGTTCTCCAGCACGGTGGTGCCGGACGGCCCCCTGTAGAAGACGTGGCTGCGGAAGACCCCGCGCGCGATCGCGTGCGCGCGCCCGCGCGCGTCGAGCACGACGTCGACGTCGTTCACGTTGTCCTGGACGGCGCCCGCCTGGATCGCCGGACCACCGAAGCCGCAGGCGGCCTGGTCGGCGCTGCCCCCGGACCCGCCGGACCCGCCCGAGCCGCCGGAGCCGCCGCCTCCGCCGGATCCACCGCCCCCGGACCCCGGCGGCTCGAGGTCGACGTTGAACAGCACCGCGTGGTCGAAGGACGGGCCGAACGCCACGAGGTTGCCCGGCGCGATGTTGGCGGCCTTGATCCCGATCGTGTGCCCCGGGGCGCTGCCGATCATCTTCAGCTCGCCGCCGACCAGGAGGGAGCTCACCTTGATGCCGATGTACTCCCCGGCCTTCACGGGGAAGTTCACCGGCAGCTCGTCGGTGACGTCCGAAGCGTTCGTGCCGGGAACGGTGACCGGGGCGCTCTCACGCAGCACGGTGAAGATGGAGAATCCGTCTCCGTCGAGCGCCACCAGCCTCACCTCGGTCGCCATCAGGCCGCTGGGAGACTGGCCGTGCCGCAAGTGCAGCTTCGTCAGCACGCCGTCGGACGGGATCTTCACCGCGTAGGGGCCCGTCTCCAGCGCCGCGCACGTCGACGCGCCGCAGTCGCCGGTCGGCGGCCCGGCGGCGTTCAGGTCGGGGCCGAGGCGGGTCACCGCCCCGGCGGGAGCGGGGACGGCCGCCACGACGGCGACGAGCAGGGGCAGCAGGCGAAGTCGGGGCGGCACTCGAGTCCTCCGGCTGACAGGAAAAGGGCGCGTACTTCTACACGGCTCACCCCCTCCGTGTCGAGTGCTCGGCCGGACGCCCGCCAGGACGGCCGGGCACCGCCGCCGCCCGACCGCGCCGCACCGGTGTCACGAACCTGTTACAAAGTCGGACGATCCCACTCCCCGACCCGCCTCCGGAGGTGCGCCGCCGGCCTCCGGGGTCATCCGGGAGGGACCGTGGGCGATCCAGCATCGAGCCAGGGTTCGCTTCCGGCGCTCCCTGACCTCATGTACGAACCGGACCATCGACACCCCGACCGCCTCCGTCCGCGCTCCCGTCGTCCGGGCTGCGCGCCGCGTCGGCGCCGCGTCGTGGCGCGTCGGCCGTGCGGCAGGGCGGGTCTGGGCAGTCGCCGGGGGTTGGGCGGCCGATGACCCCGCTGCGGCTCCTGGACGTGGTGCTGGTAGCCGTCACCGCCCCGGTCGTGGTCCTGCTGGGGGCTCCCGTCCTCGGCACGATCGTGGGGGCCACCGCCTGGATCGCCAACCGCGCCGCCGAGCTGCTGCTCGACCGTCGCGCGCGCCACTCCGACACCCCGCAGCAGGCCCTCGGGCTCAACCTCGCGGGGGTCATAGGACGCGCTTGGCTCGTGGCGCTTACCATCCTCGCGGTCGGCATCGCCGGCGATCGCTCCGACGGGCTCGCCGCCGCGGTGCTGATCCTCGCCGCCTTCACGCTGCACTTCGTCACCACGCTGCTGTCCCGCCTGCTGGAGAGGAACCCCGCCACCTCATGACCACCCGCCAGAAGGCCTGGCTCGCCCTCGGCCTGTACGTCCTGACGATCGTCGTCTTCGTCGCCGTGTTCGGGTTCTCCCGCGCGGAGGACGTCGACTTCCAGCCGCACTCCGAGTTCAAGCTCGAGACGTGGATCGACGGTCCGGGCCCGTTCGACATCGACAAGGCCGCCTTCTACGTGGTCCTGGCGGGCGTGCTGACGGTCGGCACGATGCTCTACTTCGCCAACAGGATGCAGGTCCGTCCGAACCGGACGCAGGTGCTGGTCGAGATGGCCTACACCTTCATGCGCGACTACATCACGCGCAGCAACATGAGCCCGGAGATGGCGGCGAAGTGGTTCCCGTTCATCGCCACGCTCTTCCTCTTCATCTGGTTCTCGAACATCGTCGGCTTCCTGCCGCTGCCCACCAACACGCTGCACCCGGTGGAGATCGGCGGCCTCGAGATCCCGGCCTTCGCGCTGTACGCCGCGACGGGCAACCTGTCGATCCCGCTCGTCCTCGCCCTGATCACGTTCTTCGCCTACAACATCCAGGGCATCCGCGCGAAGGGCTTCTTCGGCTACCTGAAGAGCCTCGTGCCGTCGGGCATCACGGGCCCGATCGCCGGGTTCCTCTTCGTGCTCGAGCTCTTCTCGAACGTGATGCGGATCGTGTCGCTCTCTGTGCGACTCTTCGCCAACATCCTGGCCGGCCACCTGATCATCCTGTTCATGAGCGGTGCGCTGGCCATCCTGCTCGGGGTGGAGGCCCTCGGCATCATCACGCTGCCGCTGGGCGTCGTGCTGTTCCTCTTCGAGGTCGGCCTGGTCGCCACCCTGCAGGCATTCATCTTCTCCACGTTGACTGCCATCTACCTGGGCGGCGCGACCGCCGAGTCTCACTAAGCACACTCAAGGAGAATCCATGGACCTGTCCGCAATCCTCATGCTGATCGCGCAAGTCGACCTCGGCGCCGACGCCGGCAAGGCTCTTGCGCTGGCGCTCGGCGGCGGCATGGGCGCGTTCGGCGCGGCCATCGGCATCGGCTACATCTTCGGCAAGGTCATCGAGTCGGTCGCGCGTCAGCCTGAGCTCCGCGACGAGCTGACGTCGATCCAGTGGATCGGCTTCGCTCTGACCGAGGCGTGCGTGTTCTACGGCCTGGTGGCCGGCCTGCTCGCGTTCTTCCTGTAGACCGCCGATGACGCTGAACCTGTCCACCCTCGTGCCGCTGGCCGCGACCGAAGGCGGCGAGGAAGGCGGCAGCTTCCTGGTCGAGCCGGGCCTGGGCCTGATGGTCTGGACCTTGCTCGTGTTCGGGATCTCGCTGCTGATCCTCTGGAAGTTCGCCTTCCCGAAGATCGCCGAGGCGCTCGACAAGCGCCAGCGCATGATCGAGGAGTCGATCGACTCCGCCCAGCGCACGAGGGAGGAGGCCGAGCAGCTCCTGGCCGAGTACCGCCGGCGGCTGACCGAGGCCCGTGCGCAGGCCGAGGAGATCGTCGAGAAGGCGCGCCGCGCCGGCGAGCAGCACGAGCGCGAGAGCATCGAGAAGGCGCGCGAGATGCGCGAGGAGATGCTGGAGCAGGCGCGGCGCGACATCGAGGCCGAGACGCGCCGCGCCATCCAGGAGCTGCGTCGCGAGGTCGCCGACCTGACGATCGCCGCCACCGAGGCCGTCACGCGCAAGACGCTGGACGAGGCCGATCAGCGTCGGCTCGTCGAGGAGGCGCTGGCCGAGCTGGACTTCTCCGCCCTGGGGGAGCGCCGGTAGATGGAGGAGATCGCCCAGGTCTACGCCCGCTCGCTGTTCGAGGTCGCCAAGGAGCACGGCAAGCTCGAGGTCGTCCGCGAGCAGCTCGGCCAGTTCGCCGACGCCCTCGACCAGAACCGCGACCTGGCGACCTTCTTCTTCTCGCCCTACTTCTCGACCGAGGAGAAGAAGGACGGCCTGGGCCGGGTGCTCGACGGGGCCGACCCGACCGTCCTCAACTTCCTGCGGCTTCTCGTCGACAACCACCGCCTCCCGGTGATCTTCCGGGCGCGGCGGGCGTTCGAGAAGCTGTGGGAGGCCGAGCACAAGCTCCTGCCGGTGACCATCACCTCGGCGGTCGAGCTGGACGAGGCTACGGTGAGCAACATCACCGACGCCATCGGCCGGCAGACCGGGCAGACCATCAAGCTCACGACGGAGGTCGACCCCGACGTGCTCGGCGGCCTCGTCGTCCGCGTCGGCAACTCCATCCTCGACGCCTCCATCCGCAACCGCCTCGAGAACCTGCGCCGCAGCGTCGCCCGCGCCTAGCGGCCCCCACCACCAAGGAACAGACCCGCCATGCAGATCAAGCCCGACGAGATCACCAGCATTCTGAAGTCCCGCATCGAGGGGCTCGACCAGGGGCAGGCCGAGCTGACCGAGGTCGGCACCGTCCTCTCCGTGGCCGACGGCATCGCCCGCATCCACGGGCTGGAGAACTGCATGTCGTTCGAGATGCTCGAGCTGCCGCACGACGTGACGGGGCTCGCGCTGAACCTCGAATCCGACAACGTCGGCGCCGTGCTCTTCGGCCCCTGGGAGAAGATCAGCGAGGGCGACACCGTCAAGCGCACCGGGCGTCTGCTCGAGGTCCCGGTCGGCGAGGGCCTGCTGGGCCGCATCGTCACCCCGCTCGGCCAGCCGCTGGACGGCAAGGGCGACGTCGAGTTCGACGGCACCCGTCCCGCCGAGTTCAAGGCGCCGGGCGTCGTCAAGCGCCAGCCGGTCAAGGAGCCGATGCAGACCGGCCTGAAGGCGATCGACTCGATGATCCCGATCGGCCGCGGCCAGCGCGAGCTGATCATCGGCGACCGCCAGACCGGCAAGACGGCGATCGCCATCGACACGATCATCAACAACAAGGACAGCGACCTGATCTTCGTCTACGTCGCCATCGGTCAGCGCATGTCGACCGTGGTGGCGCTCGCCGAGACGCTCGCCGAGCACGGTGCGCTCGACAAGACGATCATCGTCGCCGCCCCGGCCGACGAGGCCGCGCCGATCAAGTTCCTGGCGCCGTACGCGGGCGCGGCGATGGGCGAGTACTTCCTCTACAAGGGCGGGCACGCGGTCGCCATCTACGACGACCTCACCAAGCATGCCTACGCGTACCGCCAGATGTCGCTGCTGCTGCGCCGTCCGCCGGGCCGCGAGGCCTACCCGGGCGACGTCTTCTACCTGCACTCGCGCCTGCTTGAGCGCGCGGTCAAGCTGTCCGACGACCTCGGCGGCGGCTCGATGACGGCGCTCCCGATCATCGAGACGCAGGCCGGCGACGTGTCGGCATACATCCCGACCAACGTCATCTCGATCACCGATGGCCAGATCTTCCTCGAGTCCAAGCTCTTCAACTCGGGCGTGCGCCCCGCCATCAACGTCGGCATCTCGGTGTCGCGCGTGGGCGGCAACGCGCAGATCACCCCGATGAAGAAGGTCGCGGGCCGTCTGAAGATCGAGCTGTCGCAGTACCGCGACCTGGAGGCCTTCGCCCAGTTCGGCTCCGACCTCGACCCGGACACGCAGCGCACGCTCGCCCGCGGCGCGCGCCTGGTGCGCACGCTCAACCAGAACGAGCGTGAGCCGCTGCCGGTCGAGATCCAGGTGCTGCAGGTGTTCGCCGCCACCAGCGGCTACCTCGACCGCATCAAGGAGGAGCGCGTCGAGGAGTTCTTGGAGGGCCTGACCCAGCGCGCGAACGCCGAGGGCAAGGACCTGCTCGCCAAGATCGCAGGCGGCGACTGGTCGGACGAGACCCAGAAGGCCGCCGAGCAGCTCATCGCCACCTTCGCCGACGACTTCGGCTACGACCTCGACGAGGAGGGCCAGCCGATCGAGGCGGGCGAGAGCGAGCGCATCAAGCGCGGCGGTGTCGAGACCGAGGCTCAGGAGGCGGCGGGCGCCGCCGCCTGATAGGCGCCGGCCCTAAGCCAAGGCATGTCGCAGCGCGACCTGAAAAACCGGATCGGCTCGATCCAGAACATCCGCAAGATCACGCGCGCGATGGAGATGGTCGCCGCCGCGCGCCTGCGCCGCGCCGAGCAGCGGATCCAGCGCCTGCGTCCCTACGCGGGCGCGATCCGCCGCATGACGCGCCAGGCCGCCGAGGCCGCCGGCGGCGATCTCAGCTCCCTGCCGATCCTCCAGCGCCACGAGTCGGACGACCGCATCGGCCTGCTGCTGGTGACCGCCGACCGCGGCCTGGCCGGCTCGTTCAACTCGCAGATCCTGCGCAACGGGGTCCGCTCCCTGGGCGAGCTGGAGGAGCAGGGCAAGCAGGTCTCCTTCTACGTCACCGGCCGCCGCGGCCACTCGTCGCTGGTGTTCCGCAAGCTCGACCCGGTGGCGTCTTGGACGGGCTTCACGGAGCGTCCGGCTTACGCCGACGCCCGCGAGATCGCGGCCCGGCTGATGGCCGACTACGTCGACGGCAAGGTCGACCGCGTCGACATCATCTACAACGGCTACGTCTCGCCGCTGGTGCAGGAGGTGCGCACCGAGACCCTGCTGCCGCTCCAGGAGGCGACGATCCTCGACGAGGATCCGGGCGCCGAGGGCGAGGGGTCGGAGGCGCAGCGGGCGCTGGTCGAGTACGAGCCGGATCCGGAGCGGATCCTGGCCCAGCTCATCCCCGACTACGTCGAGATCTCGATCTACCGCGCGCTGCTGGAGAGCTCCGCGTCCGAGCTGGGCGCGCGGATGACCGCGATGCGCAACGCCTCCGAGAACGCGGGCGAGCTCATCGACAAGTACACCCTGGAGATGAACCGCGCCCGCCAGGCGGAGATCACCCAGGAGATCATGGAAGTCGTCGGTGGCGCTGAGGCGCTCACCTGATCCCGGAGAAACCGAGAACACCATGGAAGCCAGCACTACCGAGCGCCCCGCAGGCGCGGAGAACGGCCAGAAGAACGTCGGCCGCATCGAGGAGATCCAGGGCGTCGTCATCGAGGCCGTCTTCCCCGACAAGCTGCCCGACATCTACAACGCGATCCGCGTTCGTCGTCCGGAGCAGACGAAGCTGGTCAGCGGTGCCGGGGAGGGCGACGAGTGGCTGGTCTGCGAGGTCCAGCAGCACCTCGGCGATGACCGCGTCCGCGCCGTGGCCATGGACTCCACCGACGGCCTGTCGCGCGGCATGGAGATCGAGGACACCGGCGGTCCGATCACCGTCCCGGTGGGTGAGCCGACCCTCGGCCGCATCTTCAACGTCCTCGGCGAGACGATCGACGAGGGCCCGCGCGTCGAGGTGAAGGAGCGCTGGCCGATCCACCGTCCGGCTCCGTCGGTCGAGAACCTCAGCCCGACGACCGAGATGTTCGAGACGGGCATCAAGGTCATCGACCTGCTGGCTCCCTACGCGAAGGGCGGCAAGGTCGGCCTGTTCGGCGGCGCCGGCGTGGGCAAGACGGTCCTCATCCAGGAGCTGATCCACAACCTCGCCAAGGAGCACGGCGGCCTGTCGGCGTTCTGCGGCGTGGGCGAGCGCTCGCGCGAGGGCAACGACCTCTGGCTCGAGATGACCGAGTCGGGCGTCATCGACAAGACGATGATGGTCTTCGGTCAGATGAACGAGCCGCCGGGCGCCCGTATGCGCGTCGCCCTGACCGGCCTGACGATGGCGGAGTACTTCCGTGAGCAGGGCGGCCAGGACGTGCTCCTGTTCATCGACAACATCTTCCGCTTCGTGCAGGCGGGCTCCGAGGTCTCGGCGCTGCTGGGCCGCATGCCGTCGCAGGTGGGCTACCAGCCGACGCTCGAGTCCGAGATGGGCCAGCTCCAGGAGCGAATCACCTCGACCCGCCAGGGCTCGGTCACCTCGGTGCAGGCGATCTACGTGCCGGCGGACGACCTGACCGACCCGGCGCCGGCGTCGGTGTTCGCGCACCTGAACGCGACGACGGTGCTCTCGCGCTCGATCGCGGAGAAGGGCATCTACCCGGCGGTCGATCCGCTCGACTCGACCTCGACGATCCTCAAGCCGGACATCGTCGGTGAGGAGCACTACAACGTCGCCAACCAGGTCAAGAGCGTGCTGCAGCGCTACAAGGAGCTGCAGGACATCATTGCGATCCTCGGCATCGACGAGCTCTCGGACGAGGACAAGCTGCTGGTGCAGCGCGCCCGCAAGATCGAGCGCTTCCTGTCCCAGCCGTTCCACGTCGCCGAGCAGTTCACCGGCACGCCGGGCGCCTACGTGCCGATCTCCGAGACGGTCCGCTCGTTCAAGGAGATCCTCGAGGGCAAGCACGACGATCTGCCCGAGTCGGCGTTCCTGCTGCGGGGCACGATCGAGGACGTGGTCGAGGCCGCCAAGCAGGGCAGGTAAGTGGCTCGCCGCAAGTTCACAGCCGAGGTCCTGACCCCCGAGGGGGAGGTCTTCAAGGACGAGGTGGAGATGGTCGCGACGCGCACCGCCGCGGGCGCGATCGGCATCCTCGCCGGCCATCAGCCGGTGCTCGGCATGCTCGAGCCGGCGGAGCTGCGCCTGTATCGCAGCGAGAGCGACGTGGTCACGCTCGTCCAGGGCGAGGGCTACGTGCAGTTCGCCGAGGGGCGCGCGCTGCTTCTGGTCGAGGAGGCGCTGGATCCCTCGGCGCTGGACGTGAGCGAGCTGCGCGACAAGCTGGCCACGGCCGAGCGTGAGCTGGCCGCCGCGCCGGAGGGCTCGGAGGCCCAGCGCGTGGCCGAGCGCGACAAGCGCCGCTGGGAGGCGTTCCTGAAGATCGCCGAGAAGGCGGCCGCCGCCTAGGCGCCTCGTCTCCGGCCTGGAGTCGTCTCAGCGCGCCGTCGGCGCCCACGGGGTGCCGGCGGCGCGCGTCGTTTCAGGCCTGTGGGCGTCGGGGCGTCGGGGCGAAGGTGAACGTTGGTTCCGTCGCGCTGGGACAGGACCAAACGAACGCTCAGGGTCGGCGGGCGCCCGAGCGAAGGTGAACGTTGGTTCCGTGCCGCCATGGCGGCACGGAACCAACGTTCACCTTGCGTGGGGGCGGTGTGGGCGCCGCTGTTCGGCCGGCCGGGGCGCGGGGTCAGAGCGCCGACGCGCTCAGCGCTCGCCGCGGCGGGTCGGCACCTCGAGGATCAGCCGCTCCGGGAACGCCGCCAGCGCCGCCTCGATCCGGGCCCTCGCGGCGCGCTCGCAGCGCTCCAGGTGCTCGAGCTCGGCGTCCTCGAGCACCGCCTCGCGCGTCGCGTCGCAGTTCGTGCAGAGAAGCTCGACGTGGTACAGGCCCTCGTCGACGATCTCCAGAAGCTGCGTGGCGATCACGAACGGGCGACCGCAGCTCGGGCAGATCTCCATGGACCCTTGAACGGCCCCTGCGCCCGGAACTTGCGTGATCCTGGACACCTGGTCGGGGGCCGGACCGCCACAAGGGGCGAACGTCGGTTCCGTGTTGTCAGGACGTGACCAGGCCAACGTTCGGGGCGTGCGCAAGGCATCGGGAGCCTGAGCGTTGGTTTCCTCCACCTCCAGGACGACCAAGCCAACGCTCGCGCCCGGAGCGCCGCCGGTCTGATCGAGCGTTGGTTTGGTCCTGCTGTAGCGCCACGGAACCGACGTTCACCTTGGTTGCGGAGCGTCCGCGCGCTGAGCGTTGGTTTGGTCGTGCCATAGCGGCACGGAACCAACGTTCACCTCTTCCAGAGCCGGCCGCGCCCCCTCGAACCCGCCGCCGCGACCACCCCCGACGGCATCCGACCTGCCGGTTCGGCCGGATCGGGCCGGTACCCTGCCTGCGATGGACGAGCGCGCCCTCGCCGAGCGCCTGATCGCCTACGACACGTCCACGCCGGACGGGATCCGTGCGGCGGCGGCGTTCGTCGGCGGCTGGCTCGAGTCGCAGGGGCTCGAGGTCGGAACCACCGAGCACAACGGCCTGCCGGTCGTGCTCGCCGACGTCGGCGCCCCCGAGCGCGACGCGCCGACGATCATCTTCCACGGCCACATCGACGTCGTCCCCGCCTACCCGGATCAGTTCAAGCCGCGCATCGAGGGCGACCGGCTGATCGGCCGCGGCGCCTACGACATGAAGGGCGCCCTTGCGGCGATGATGTGGGCGCTCAAGGACGCCTCCGCCCAGCGCGACGTCCGCGTCAGGTTCGTCTGCGTCCCCGACGAGGAGTCCGACCAGATCGACCAGCGCTCGATCGAGGTGCTCGTCAAGGAGGGGCTGCGCGGCGACTTCGCCATCACCGGCGAGCCCACCGACCTGCACATCGGCATCCAGGCCAAGGGCGTGCTCGCCGTCCGCCTCCGCGTCACCGGCAAGGCGGCGCACGGCTCCACGCCGTGGATGGGCGACAACGCGATCCTGAAGGCGTTCGACGTCTTCCGGCGCATCGAGACGCTGCCCTTCAGCCGCCAGTCCACCGATCTGTTCGACCGCCCGTCGATCAACCTCGCCCGCATCGCCGGCGGCGACGCCTTCAACAAGGTGCCCGACCAGTGCGGCATCGACGTCGACATCCGCTTCCTGCCCACCCAGGACGCGGGCGAGATCCTCGCGCAGATCCGCGAGATCCCCGACGTCGAGGTCGTCCAGTTCTTCACGCGCGCGCCCGCCGTGGTCTCCGCCAACAACCCGTATGTGCGCGCGCTGCGCGAGGGCGTCGACCGCTCGCTGGAGGGCGAGGCGCTGAGCGTCGGCCGCGACGGCGCCTCGGATGCGATCGCCTTCCTGGAGGCGGGCGTGCCCGCCGTCGAGTTCGGCCCGGTCGGCGGCGGCCACCACGGGCCCAACGAGTGGGTCTCGATCTCCTCGCTGCGGCGCTACCGGCAGGCGCTGGGCGATTTCATCCGCGTGCTTCCCGAGATGCTGGAGCGCGAGCGGCCGCGCGGGGCGCCGGACCTGCGCGCCGTCGAGGGTGGGCTGGCATGAGGCGTAGGTCCGGCGGGGCGGAGCGCCCGCCGCGGGAGGGGCTGAAGTTCCTGCTGCGCGCCTCCTCGGCGCTGGCCCTGATCGTGCTGCTCTCGGCCGGCGCCACCGCCACCGCCGGGCTGCTGACGATCAAGGAGCAGATCACCCCGGACGAGGGCGAGGGCCAGCCGGTCATCCGCTCGCTGGCGGTGACCGAGGCCAAGCCGGGCGAGCCGCAGACGATCATGATCCTCGGCTCCGACCGGCGCTGGACCGACCTCAAGAAGAACAACCCCAACCTGAAGCGCGACAACCCGGCCCGGTCGGACACGATCCTGCTCGTCCGCATGGATCCCGACCGCGACGTGATCGCGGTGCTGTCGATCCCGCGCGACCTGAAGGTCAACATCCCGGGCCACGGGATCGACAAGATCAACGCCGCCTACTCGATCGGCGGTCCGAACCTGACCGCCAAGACGGTCAAGGAGCTGTTCGGCGGCCTGGAGATCAACCACATCGTCAACGTCAACTTCGGCGGCTTCCGACGCGCCGTCAACGCCGTCGGCTGCATCTACGTCGACGTCGACCGCCGCTACTACCACTCCAACGCCGGACTGCCCGTCTCCCAGCACTACGCGGAGATCGACGTCCACTCCGGCTACCAGAAGCTCTGCGGCCAGAAGGCGCTCGACTACGCCCGCTTCCGCCACGCCGACTCCGACCTTGTGCGCGGCGCCCGCCAGCAGGACATCCTGCGCGCCGCCAAGGACCAGATCAGCACCTCGAGCCTGTTCAACAACCGCGACGAGCTGATCCGGATCTTCCACCGCTACACGCAGACCGACAAGGAGCTGCGCGAGGTCAAGGGCGTGCTCAAGCTCGCCAAGCTCGCCATCTACTCGGCCGGCAACCCGGTCGTCCAGATCCCGTTCCCGGCGCGGTTCACCGGCGACAACGAGACCGGCTCGTTCGTGGAGGCCTCCCAGGAGGACCTGCGCAAGCTGAAGCACCGCTTCCTCCATGCGGCGCCCAAGCACGACGGCAGCACCCAGCCGCGGCGGCTGACCCGCAAGGGCAAGCCGACGAAGGCCAGCGCCCGCCTGGTGAACGCGCGCCGCCGCGCCGAGGACCTCGTCGCCTCCACCGTCGCCGGCGGCCGGGTCGGCTTCCCGCTCTACTTCCCGACGCGGCTGACCCCGGAGGGCCGCTTCGCCCGCTTCAGCACCGAGAAGCAGCCGCGCGTCTACACGCTGCGCGACCGGGCGGGCAAGCCGCACCGCGCCTACCGCATCGTCGTCGTCCAGAACGAGCTCGAGGGCCAGTACTACGGCATCCAGGGCACGACCTGGAGGAACCCGCCGCTGATCGCGCACCCGACCGGCACGCGGACCGTGAACGGCCGCAAGCTGCTTCTATTCAAGTCAGGTTCGCGGCTGCGGTTCGTCGCCTGGCGGACCAAGCGCGGCACCTACTGGGTCTCCAACACCCTGTCGCTGACCTTGACCAACTCCCAGATGCTGGGCATCGCCGCCTCGCTCAAGCGCCTGCGATGAGCTGGCTTCGCCGCGACCCCAGGCCGGCGGAGGAGCGCCCCGTGCGGCCGGCGTTCTCCATGTACCGTCGCTTCCTGCTCGGCATCGTGATCGTGATGCTGTCGAGCGCGAGCGCCGTGGCCGCCGCCGGCATCCTCGAGCTGCACGACGACGCCTCGATCTTCCGCGAGCACTCGCGAACGATCGCCAACATCGAGTCCGCGCTCGACGGGGTGGACCCGGGCGGCCCGCAGACGATCATGCTGCTGGGCTCCGACCAGCGCTGGGTGGACATCCAGACCAAGGCGCCGGTGCGCTCGGACACGATCATCCTGGTGCGCCTCGACCCGTCGAAGGGCGCCACCGCGATCATGTCGCTGCCGCGCGACCTGAAGGTGCGCATCCCGGGGCACGGCACCGACAAGATCAACGCCGCCTATGCGATCGGCGGGCCGGCGCTGACGGTGCGCACGGTGCGGTCGCTGCTGAAGATCCCCATCCACCACGTCATCAACATCAACTTCGGTGGCTTCCGCCGGGCGGTCAACCGGCTCGGCTGCGTCTACACCGACATCGACCGCCGCTACTTCAACGACAACAACCCGCCGTTCGGCGGCGGCCCGAAGTACGCGACGATCGACATCAAGGCCGGCTACCAGCGGATCTGCGGCCAGGACGCGCTCGACTTCGTGCGCTACCGCCACCTGGACAACGACATCGTCCGCGCCGCGCGCCAGCAGCAGTTCCTCGCCGACGCCAAGGACCAGATCGGCACCGGCAAGCTGTTCGCCGACCGCAAGGAGCTGATCAAGATCTTCGGTCGCTACACGCAGACCGACATCCGCTCCGACGACGCCATCCTGCGGCTGATCAAGCTGGCGGTGCTCTCGGCGGAGAAGCCGGTCCAGGAGGTGCGCTTCCCGGGGCGCTTCGAGGGCGAGTTCGTCACCGTCTCCGAGCGCGAGCTGGCCGAGGTCACGCGCCGGTTCATGAACGCGCGCGGCACGGGCGGCCCGCGCGGCACGGTCCGCCGCACCCGGTCGTCGAAGCCGCGGGGCGGCCAGCGCCGCAGCTCCGGCCTGCCGCCCGGGATGCTGGCCGCCACGCGCCAGGGCGAGGACCAGGCGGCGCGGCTGGCGACCCGCACCGGCTTCCCGGTCTACTACCCGCGCGCGATCGTCGCCGGGGCGCAGTACATGACCGACCACAGCCGCGCCTACACGATCACCGACCGGGGCGGGCACAAGTACCGCGCCTACCGGATCGTGGTGAAGACCAATGAGCTCGGCCAGTACTACGGCATCCAGGGCACGACCTGGCCGAGCCCACCGATCCTCGACAACCCCAGCGAGCGCCGGAAGATGGCCGGCCGCACCTACGAGCTCTTCTACGACGGCACGCGGCTGCGGCTGGTGGCGTGGCGGTCCGGCAACGCGCGCTACTGGATCTCCAACACGCTGCTGCACTCGCTCAGCAACCAGAAGATGCTGGCGCTGGCGAGGTCGGTGGCGAAGATCAGCTAGTCGCCGGCGCCCGCGCAGGCGCCCGGCGGAGGCGTGGGTGCGGGGTCGTTCGCGGACAGGTCTCGATAGCCTCCACCGCCCATATGGGAGAGCGTGAACCCGTCGGCGTCATCGGCACCGGCTACGTCGGCCTCGTCACCGCGGCCGGCTTCGCCGAACTGGGCTCCGACGTGACGTGCATCGACATCGACGTCGACAAGATCGACCGGCTGAACGCCGGCGAGATCCCCATCTACGAGCCGGGGCTCGACCAGCTCATCGCCAAGAACCGCGAGCGGATGCGGTTCAGCACCAACCTGGCCGACGCGCTGGAGGCCGCCCGGCTGCTGTTCGTCGCCGTCGGCACGCCGCCGACCTACTCCGGCGACGCCGACCTGTCGGCGGTGCATGCGGTCGTCGACGCGATGCCCGCCTCCGACAAGCACGCGCTGGTGATGAAGTCGACCGTGCCGGTCGGCACCGGCGCGGCGATCAAGCGCATCCTCGCCGAGCAGGGCAAGGGCGGCATCAGCTACGTCTCCTGCCCCGAGTTCCTGCGCGAGGGCTCGGCGGTCCACGACTTCCTGCATCCGGACCGCGTCGTGGTCGGCGACGACGGCGACTGGGCGGGCGACGCGGTCGTCGAGCTGTACGCGCCGCTGGAGGCGCCGCTCGTGCGCACCGACATCGCCAGCGCCGAGATGGTCAAGCTCGCCTCCAACGCGTTCCTGGCGACCAAGATCTCGTTCATCAACGAGATCGCCAACGTCTGCGAGCTAACGGGCGCCGACGTCACCGAGGTCGCCCGCGGCATGGGGCTGGACGAGCGCATCGGGCCGAATTTCCTGCAGGCCGGCCTCGGCTTCGGCGGCTCGTGCTTCCCGAAGGACGTGACCGCGCTCAAGCAGCTCGCCGGCAACACCGGCTACCACTTCCAGCTCCTCAACGCGGTCATCGAGGTCAACGAGCTGCAGAAGCGGCGCGTCATCAGCAAGCTGCAGAAGCACCTCGGCACCCTGGTGGGCAAGCGCATCGGCCTGCTCGGCCTGGCGTTCAAGCCCAACACCGACGACATGCGCGAGGCCACCTCGCTGGTCCTGAGCGCGCGGCTGCAGGCCGCCGGCGCCAAGGTGGCCGCCTACGACCCGGTCGCCGAGGAGGAGGCGCGCAAGCTGATCACCGGCGTGGAGTTCGCGCCGGGCGCGCTCGAGGTCGCCGAGGACGCCGACGCGGTCGTGCTCGTCACCGAGTGGGACGAGTTCAAGAACCTGGACTGGAACGAGGTCGCCCGCGCGATGAAGGGCAAGCTCGTCATCGACGGACGCAACGCGCTGGATCCGGAGGCGGTGCGCGCCGCCGGGCTCGTCTACGAGGGCATCGGGCGCTCCTGACGATGCAGGCTGTCGTGCTGGTCGGCGGGGAGGGGACCCGCCTGCGGCCGCTCACCTCCTGGCGGCCCAAGCCGGTGATCACGCTGGTCGACCGGCCGTTCCTGGTCTACATGCTGCAGTGGCTGGCCGGGCACGGGGTCGACGACGTCATCCTGAGCTGCGGCTTCCAGCCCACCAAGGTGGAGGAGGCGCTCGGCGACGGCAGCGACCTGGGCATCAGGCTGCGCTACGTGGTCGAGCCCGAGCCGCGCGGCACCGCAGGGGCGCTCAAGTTCGCCGAGGACCTGCTCGATGAGCGGTTCCTGATGCTCAACGGCGACGTGCTCACCGACGCCGACCTCGCCGCTCAGGTGCGGGCGCACGAGGAGTCGGGCGCGGTCGGCACGCTCGGCCTGGTGCCGGTCGACGACCCCTCCGCCTACGGGCTGGTTCTGCTCGACGGCGACGGCGCCGTCGAGGGCTTCCTGGAGAAGCCCGGCCCGGAAGAGCTGGTCGGCCACGACGAGTACCTGATCTCCGCCGGCATCTACGTCCTGGAGCGCTCGGTGCTCGACCTGATCCCGCCGGACCGCAACGTCTCCATCGAGCGCCAGGTGTGGCCGCGGCTGGTCGGCGACGGGCTGTACGGCTGCGCGCACCGCGACGCCTACTGGATGGACATCGGGACGCCCGACCGCTACCTGCAGGGCACCTTCGACATCCTCGAGGGACGGGTGCGCACCGCCGTCGGCGAGCGGCTCGGGGCCGGGTTCCTCTCGCGCGCCGAGGACGTGCGCAGCGAGGGGCGGATCATCCCGCCCGCGATCGTCGGTCCCGGCTGCGAGATCGCGTCGGGCGCCCAGGTCGGCCCGCTGGCCGTGCTCGGCCCTAACGTGACGGTCGGCGCCGGCAGCCGCGTCGAGCGCTCGGTGGTGCTGGACGGCGCCCGGATCGGCGCCGGGTGCGAGCTGGTCGACTGCGTGGTGGCGCCCGGGGCGCGGATCGGCGACCGGGTGACGATCAGCGGCAAGGCGATGATCGGCGAGAACGTGGTCATCGGCGAGGGCAACGCTCTTGCCCACGGAATCAAGGTGTTCCCGGGCATCGAGCTGCCCTCCGGGGCGGTTCGGTTCTAGGTCCGCTGCTCCGCCGCGTAGATTTCCGCGGGTGAGGAGCCGCCCATGACGACGACCAACCAGGCGTTGGACCGCGCGACGATCGCCGCCGTCGACGCGACCGACCAGCTCACCGACGTGCTCGCGATCCCCGAGCACCTGCGCGACGCGCTGTGGAAGGTCGAGTCCGCGCAGCTCAGCGATTGGGACAGCCCGGGCGGGCTGGTGGTGGCCGGCATGGGCGGGTCGGCGATCGGCGGGGCGCTCGCGGTGGCGGCGCTCGGCGACACCGCGTCGCGGCCGATCGTGAGCGCGCGCGGCTACGGGCTGCCGTCGTGGGCGACGCCCGACACCACCGTCCTGTGCTCCTCGTACTCGGGCAACACGGAGGAGACGCTCGCCTGCTACGAGGCGGCCGGCGCCCTGGGCGCCCGCCGCGTGGTCGCCACCAGCGGCGGCCGCCTGGCGGAGATGGCGCGCGCCGACGGCGTGCCGGTGATCCCGGTGGCCGGCGGGCTGCAGCCGCGGGCGGCGGTCGCCTACATGACGGTGGCGGCGATCGAGGTGGCGGTGCGCTGCGGCGCGGCGCCCGGCCTGGCGGCCGAGATCGACGTGGCCGCCGAGCATCTGGAGCAGCTCGTCGTCGAGTGGGGGCCCGACAGCGACGAGGGCTCGCTCGCCAAGTCGTTGGCGCGCGCCCTGCACGGGACGATCCCGGTGATCGCCGGGGCGGACCTGACCGCGCCGGTCGCCTACCGCTGGAAGACCCAGCTCAACGAGAACGCGAAGGTGCCCGCCTTCTGGCACGAGCTGCCGGAGCTGGACCACAACGAGCTGGTGGGCTGGTCGGGCGCCGCCGAGCTGGGGCGCTTCAGCGCGGTCTTCCTGGAGGACGTCGACACCCACCCGCGCATCTCGCGGCGGATCGAGCTGACCGAGAAGATCATCGGGCCGAGCGCGGCCTCCACCCACCGTGTCCAGACGCGCGGCACCTCGGCGTTCGAGCGCGTCTTCTCGCTGGTGCTGCTCGGCGACCTGGTGTCGATCTACCTCGCCGCGCTGCGCGGCGTGGACCCGGCGCCGGTGGAGCCGATCGAGCGGCTGAAGGCGGAGCTGGCCGAGGGCTGAGGACGAGCTCGCCGTGCCGGTTGAGCGCCGCGGCGGTCGGGAAGGGTCGTCCGCATGAACCTCATCTTCCGCCTGCCGGTCGTGCTGCTGGAGACGCTCCTGCGCGGCGGCGCCAAGGCAGCGGCAGAGCTGCTGCGCGCGGTCGCCGGGCTGGGGCGCCACGGGGAGCGCGCGGAGCCCGAGGAGGGGCCCGCGATGGCGCCGTGGGCCGGTCGTGAGGAGGAGCCGGACGAGGAGGAGCCGTTCGCGCCGCCGGGGGAGACGGCCGAGGTCGAGGTCGACTTCGACGAGGAGGCGCCCCTGACGGCCGAGGAGGCGATCGAGCGCGGACGCGAGCGCGAGGCGGCGGCCGCGGTGGTTGCCGAGCCGGTGGACGTCGACGACGAGGGGATCGTCGCGGAGGCGGCGTCCGCCCCGTCGGTCGCGGCGGCCGAGGAGGAGCCCGCCGTGGCGGAGGCGCCGGCCGCAGCGGGCGGCCACATCGACGCCGAGGCCGAGCTGGTCGACTCACGCGGCGAGGCGGACGACGTCGGCGCCGAGGTCGAGGTAGACGAGCCGTGGCCGGGCTACTCCCGCCAGACGGCGCGCGAGATCGTCGCCCGGCTGCGCGGCGCCGACGAGGCGACGCGGGCGGTCGTGCGGCTCTACGAGGAGCGTCACCGGCGGCGGGCGACCGTCCTGCGCGCCACGGGCTGAGCGGTCCGGCGGCGCGCGTGAACCCGCACCTTCCGCCAAAACCTTGACACAAGCGTGGTAAGGTCGGGGCCGTTGCAGGACGCTCTGACCATCCACGAGGCGGCGGAGACGACGGGGTGGTCCCCGCGCATGCTCCGCTACATCGAGCGCAACGGCCTGATCGAGCCGCGGCGCTCGCCGGCCGGCTACCGCCTGTACGGCGCGGCCGAGCTGCAGCGCCTGCGCACGCTGCGCGAGCTCCTGGCCGAGCACGACCTGGAGCTGAGCGACGTCGGCTTCGCCATGCGCATGCGCCGCGACCCGGCGCTGCGCGAGGCCGTTGAGGGCTGGCTCGACGCCAAGCCGGAGCGCCCGGCCGACGTCCCCGCCGCCGACTGGCTGAGCTTCGAGCAGGAGAAGCACCAGCGCCTGCTGGAGGCCGTCAGGGCGCGCCAGCAGTCCCAAGAACCGACCCCGGAGACCGCATGAGCACCACCGCCCCGACCAACCTCGACTTCAAGGTCGCCGACCTGTCGCTCGCCGAGTTCGGGCGCAAGGAGATCCAGCTCGCCGAGCACGAGATGCCCGGCCTGATGAAGACCCGTGAGGAGTACGCCGACAAGCAGCCGCTGAAGGGCGCGCGCATCACGGGCTCCCTGCACATGACGGTCCAGACGGCCGTCCTGATCGAGACCCTGGTCGCTCTGGGCGCGGAGGTCCGCTGGGCCTCCTGCAACATCTTCTCGACGCAGGATCATGCGGCCGCGGCGGTCGTCGTCGGCCCGAACGGCACGCCCGACAACCCGCAGGGCGTCCCGGTCTTCGCCTGGAAGGGCGAGACGCTCGAGGAGTACTGGTGGTGCACCGAGCAGGCCCTCACCTGGCCTGACGGCAAGGGCCCGAACATGATCCTCGACGACGGCGGCGACGCCACCCTGCTCGTCCACAAGGGCGTCGAGTACGAGAAGGCCGGCGCCGTGCCGGATCCCGAGTCCGCCGACTCGGAGGAGTTCCAGGTCTTCCTGCGCCTGCTCCAGAAGTCGCTGGAGAAGGACCCGCAGAAGTGGACGAAGATCGCCGCCGGCATCCGTGGCGTCACCGAGGAGACGACCACCGGCGTGCACCGCCTCTACGAGCTGGCCAACAAGGGCGAGCTGCTGTTCCCGGCGATCAACGTCAACGACTCGGTCACCAAGTCGAAGTTCGACAACCTGTACGGCTGCCGCCACTCGCTGGTCGACGGCATCAACCGCGCGACCGACGTGATGATCGCCGGCAAGACGGCGGTGGTCTGCGGCTACGGCGACGTCGGCAAGGGCTGCGCCGAGGCGCTGCGCGGCCAGGGCGCCCGGGTGCTGATCACCGAGATCGACCCGATCTGCGCGCTGCAGGCCGCGATGCAGGGCTACCAGGTGGTCCGCCTCGAGGACGTCGTCGAGACCGCCGACATCTTCATCACGGCGACGGGCAACCGCGACATCATCCTGGCCGAGCACATGGCCAAGATGAAGCACCAGGCCATCGTCGGGAACATCGGCCACTTCGACAACGAGATCGACATGGCCGGCCTGAAGAAGTGGCCGGGCATCAAGAAGGTCAACATCAAGCCGCAGGTCGACGAGTGGGTCTTCCCCGACGGCCACTCGGTCATCGTCCTCTCCGAGGGCCGCCTGCTGAACCTGGGCAACGCGACCGGCCACCCGTCGTTCGTGATGTCCAACTCCTTCACGAACCAGACGATCGCCCAGATCGAGCTGTTCAACAACTACAAGGACTACGACAAGCGGGTCTACGTCCTGCCGAAGAAGCTGGACGAGAAGGTGGCGCGCCTGCACCTCGACGCGGTCGGCGCCCGCCTGACCGAGCTGCGCCCCGAGCAGGCCGCCTACATCGGCGTGCCGGTCGAGGGCCCGTACAAGCCGGACCACTACCGCTACTAGCGCCGATCGGCCGGCATCCGGCCGCAGCGCTGCGGCATGATCGGCCCCGGGGCGCACCGCCTCGGGGCCGACGCCGTTTCACGGCCCATCCGTGTTCCAGGTAAGGAGCGACTGCTTGTGAGCGACATCGCCGATCCGGGCCTTGCCGAGGCCGGCCGCGCGCGCATCGAGTGGGCCGACGCGCAGATGCCGGTGCTGGCCGCGCTGCGCGAGCGGTTCGCCGCCGAGCGCCCGCTGGAGGGGCTGCCGGTGGCCGCCTGCCTGCACGTGACGGCGGAGACGGCGAACCTGGTGCGCGTGCTGGTGGCCGGGGGCGCGCAGGTGTCGCTGTGCGCCGCCAACCCGCTGGCGACGCGCGACGACGTCGCCGCCGCCCTGGCGGAGATGGACGGGGTGGAGGTCTTCGCCCGCCACGGCGAGGACATGGACGCCTACGCGCAGCACATCGCCGACGTGCTGGAGCGGGCGCCGAAGGTGACGATCGACGACGGCGCCGACCTGCTGGTGACGCTGCACGGCGCGCGGCCCGACCTGCTCGACGGGCTGCTGGGCGGCACGGAGGAGACCACGAGCGGCCTGGTGCGCCTGCGGGCGATGGAGGCCGAGGGGCGGCTGCGCTGCCCGGTGCTCGCGGTCAACGAGGCGCGCGTGGAGCGCGTGTTCAACGACCACTACGGCACCGGCCAATCGACGCTCGACGGCATCCTGCGCGCGACGAACCTGCTGCTGGCGGGTCGCACGGTGGTGGTGCTTGGCTACGGGCCGACGGGGCGCGGGATCGCGCTGCGGGCGCGCGGCGCGGGCAGCCAGGTGATCGTCTGCGAGGTGGACCCGGTGGCGGCGCTGGATGCCCGGATGGAGGGCTTCGAGGTGCTGCCGGCGCTGAAGGCGGCTGAGCGCGGGGACGTGTTCATCACGGTGACGGGCGCGCCGGGAGTGCTGCGCGAGGAGCACTTCGCGGTGATGAAGGACGGCGCGGTGCTGGCCAACGCGGGCCACTTCGACGTGGAGATCGACCTGGAGGCGCTGCGGCGGCTGGGCGGCGAGCCGCGCCACGTGCGCCCGCTGGTGGAGCAGTACGTGCTGCCCGACGGGCGGCGGCTGAACCTGCTGGCCTCCGGCCGGGTGGTGAACCTGGCGGCGGGCGAGGGCCACCCGGCGTCGGTGATGGACCTGTCGTTCGGGCTGCAGGCGCTGTCCGTGGCCTACCTGGCCTCCGAGCCGGAGCTGGAGAACGGCGTCCAGCCGGTCCCCGACGCGATCGACCGCGAGATCGCTCGCCTCAAGCTCGCCTCCCTGGGCGTCGAGCTCGACGAGCTGACCGAGGCGCAGGAGCGCTACCTGAGCCGCTGGGAGTAGTCGGCACGGGCGGTCTGAGGCTGCCGGGGCGCCGTCCGTGCGGGGCTAGGTGGCGGTAGCCGTGCGGCACCGGCGCCTGAAGCGGACCGGCGCGCTGCCCGACCGTCCGATTCAGGCGCCTGCGGCCGCCACACCCGGACGGTCGGCGCCCGGCACATACGGGGCGCCGTCCCGCCACCCACCCGCGCCCGCCCCGCCACGGGCGCTCGCTCAGCCCGAGCGCTCGCGCTTCCACACTGGACTGCAACGCCTCGGTCGCCGATCCCGTGCCACACCCGTGCGGCCCGGGCGCCTGGAGGCTGACTTCCGGCCGCGTCAGATACGGTCCGCGGCCGATGGACGCCCTGCAACGCGCCCTCGAGAAGATGCGTCGCGAAGGCCTCGGGGAGGTCGCCCTGAGGACCTTCGAGCACCACTACCGGAAGCTCGCCGACGGCCATCAGGGGACGCTGCCCGAGGCCGACATCGAGCCCGTCGCCGACCTGCCCGACGCCGAGCGCCTCGACGACGCCGACGCCCCGCTCGACGAGGTCGTCGTCATCAAGCTCAACGGCGGGCTGGGCACCAGCATGGGCATGGACCGGGCCAAGTCGCTGCTCCCGGTCAAGGGCGAGCACACCTTCCTCGACCTCATCGCCGGCCAGATCCTCGCCCTGCGCAGCCGCACCGGCGCGCGCCTGCCGCTCATCCTCATGAACTCCTTCGCCACGCGCGAGGACTCGCTGGCCGCGCTGCGCCGCTACGGCGACCTCTCCGCCGGCCTGCCGCCCGACTTCGTGCAGCACAAGGTCCCGAAGATCACCGCCGACGGGCTGGAGCCGGTCGAGCACCCGCCCGACCCGCGCCTCGAGTGGGCGCCGCCGGGCCACGGCGACCTCTACCCGGCGCTCGTGGCCTCCGGGATGCTCGACCTGCTGCTGGAGCGCGGCTACCGCTACGCGTTCGTCTCCAACTCCGACAACCTCGGCGCCGTGCTCGAGCCGCGCATCCTCGCCTGGATGCACGACGAGGGCGCCCCGTTCGTGATGGAGGTCGCCGACCGCAAGCCCTCGGACCGCAAGGGCGGCCACCTCGCCCGCCGTCGCGCCGACGGCGGCCTCGTCCTGCGCGAGATCGCCCAGACCCCCGACGAGGACGTCGACGCCTTCCAGGACGTCGAGCGCCACCGCTACTTCAACACCAACAACCTCTGGCTGGACCTGCGCGCCCTGCGCGACGTGCTCTCCGACCAGGGCGTGCTGGACCTGCCGATGATCGTCAACCGCAAGACCGTCGACCCGCGCGACCCCGACTCCACGCCGGTCATCCAGCTCGAGACCGCGATGGGCTCGGCGATCGGCCTGTTCGAGGGCGCGGCGGCGATCCGCGTGCCGCGCGACCGCTTCGTGCCGGTCAAGACCACCAACGACCTCCTGGCGGTCCGCTCCGACGCCTACGTGGTCGACGACGGCGACGCGGTCCGGCTCGACCCGTCCCGCGACGGGATGCCGCCGATCATCGACCTCGACGAGAAGTACTACAAGCTGCTCGGGGACTTCGAGCCGCGCTTCCCGGCCGGCGCCCCGTCGCTGGTGCGCTGCGACTCGCTGCGCGTCGCCGGCGACGTGCGCTTCGGCCGCGACGTGACGATCCGCGGCAACGTGCGCCTGGAGGGCCCGGCCGAGATCCCCGACGGCGCCGTGCTCGAGGGCTAGACCTTGCCGTAGCGCTCCGCGCGCTCGTCCTCGCGGTCGGACTCCTCCAGCGCGCGGACGAACAGGTAGGCGAGCGCGATCCCCATCACCAGCGACTGCTCGATCGCCATGATCGCGCCGCCCACCGACTGGTCGGTGAGCGGGCTCAGGCCCCAGAGCCGGTCCTGGCGCACGTAGAAGTCGTAGAGCAGCTCGGGCGAGAAGATGAGCAGGATGCCCAGCAGCCCGACGAGCACCTTCGTCGAGGCCATGTAGGCGACCGGCGCCAGCCCCTTCAGGTGCCGGCTGCGCACCGGCGAGAGCAGGTGCCACCAGTACAGGATCCCGGCGCTCATGAAGCAGACGTGCTCAAGCACGTGCACCCCGGAGTGCTCGAGCGCCGCGTCGTAGAGCGCCGGCACGTGCCACAGCCACATCAGCGCGGCGTAGGCGACGACCGCGAACGCCGGATGGGAGACCGGTCCCAGCGAGCGCTCCACCTCCAGCACGGTGCGGGCGATCGGCCGCAGCAGCACCTTGCTCAGGCCGCAGATCAGCAGGATCGGCGCGACGTCCAGCAGCAGGACGTGCTGGATCATGTGCATCGAGAAGCTGCGCTCCGCCTCGGTGTCGATCGGCGACACCAGCGCGGCGGCGAGCGTCACCACCCCGCCCAGCCACAGCGCCAGCCGCCACCACTCGACGCCGCGCGGACCGCCGGTCGCACGGGCGTTGCGCCAGCGGACCACGTAGACCACGGTCAGCAGGAGGCAGATGAGAGCCGGCATCGGATCCGGCTCCCAGCGGATGGCCGAGAGAGGGGCGACCACGACTCGATTGTGTCACCGACTCGTCACCGGCGCGTCTGGAGCCGCGACACATCCGGCGGCAGCCTCGCGGCCATGCTCACCTCGCTGCTGTCGCTGATCGTCCCGCCGGCCTGCGTCGCCTGCCGCCGCCCGCCCGCTCCCGGCGACATCCTCTGTCGCGACTGCATCCGCACCATCCCCTGGCTGCGAGGCGAGCGCTGCCCGCGCTGCGGGCTGCCGGGCGTCTGCGCCGACCGCTGCCCGGCCGCCGGGCAGGCGTTCGACCGTGCCTGGGCGCCGGTCGCCTACGCCGGCCCCGCCCGCGACCTCGTCCTGGCTCTGAAGGAGAGGGGCGCGCTCGTGGTCGCCGCGCTGATGGCCTCCCAGATCGCGGAGAACGCGTCGCCCGGGCTGCTCGCCGACGGGGTCGTGGTGCCGGTGCCGTCCGACCCGCTGCGCCGCCGCCTGCGCGGGCTCGACCATGCCGGCCGCCTCGCCGGTGAGCTGGCCTCCCGCGTCGGGCTTCCCGCCAAGCTGGCGCTGCGCCGCGCGATCGGCCCGCGCCAGGCGGGCGCCTCGCGCGCCGAGCGGCTCGAGGAGCGCGCTCCGCGGATCGTCGCGCGCACCCCCTCGCCGCCGACGGTGGTGCTGGTCGACGACGTCCACACCACGGGCGCGACGCTGGACGCCTGCGCGCGGGCGCTGCGCGCCGCCGGCGCCCGCGAGATCCGGGCCGTCACCTACGCGCGCACGCTGCCTTGAGCCCGGGCGCCTGCGCTTCGCACATTCGCCTGTTCTCGCAGCGTGGCTGTTGCGCCGGCACATCTCCGGGACTAGCGTCGGGCGGGTCCAACGACCAAGCCCAAGGAGGGCCGCATGCAGATCGAGGTCAAGGGCCGCCACATGACCGTCCCGGACGAGATCCGGGACTACGTCGCGAAGCGATTCGCGAAGGTCGCCAAGCAGGTCTCGCCGCTCGCCGTCCTGGAGGTGGAGCTGAGCGAGGAGCGCAACCCGGCCAACCCGGACTGCTTCGTCGCCGAGGTGACCCTGTTCGTAAAGGGGCGCATCCTGCGCTCACGCGCGGCGTCCCGGGACATCGCCCACTCGATCAACATGTGCGCCGACCAGCTCGCCGTGCAGGTCAAGCGGCACCGCGAGAAGCGGCGGCGCAGGCGGGACGCCCGCGCGGCCTCGCCGCGGGCGTCGCGCGCGACCTTCGGGGGCGCGCATCTAAGCCTCTGAAGGGGCGCGACAACCTGATCCGGAGGGGAGGCCCCTGGGGCTAGACTGCGCCCCATGGGCCTCCTCGACCGAGCGCTGAACATCGGCGAGCGCAAGCGTTACAAGCAGTTCCAGAAGCGCATCGCCGAGATCAACGAGCTCGAGCCGAAGTTCGAGTCGCAGTCCGACGCCGACCTGCGCGCGCGTCTAGACGCCCTGCGCGAGGAGATCCGGCCGCTGCCGGACGAGAAGGTCCAGGACGCCCTGGACGCCGCGCTGCCCGAGGTCTTCGCGATCGTCCGCGAGTTCGGCAAGCGCAAGCTCGGCATGCGCCATTTCGACGTCCAGCTCATCGGCGGCATGGTGCTGCACAGCGGCGCGATCGCCGAGATGAAGACCGGCGAGGGCAAGACGCTCACCGCGACGCTGGCGGTCGTGCTCAACGCCCTGGCGGGCCGCGGCGTGCACGTCGTCACCGTCAACGACTACCTGGCCCGCCGCGACGCCGAGTGGATGAGCCCGATCTACGAGGCATGCGGGCTCACCGTCGGGATCCTGCAGAACAACATGGACCCCGCGGAGAAGGTGCGCGCCTACCAGGCGGACATCACCTACGGCACCAACTCCGAGTTCGGCTTCGACTACCTGCGCGACAACATGGCGCAGTCGATGGAGGAGAAGGTGCAGCACGGCGGCCGCCTGGACGAGCAGGGCCGGCCGCTGGCGATGCACTGGTACGCGATCGTCGACGAGGTCGACAACATCCTCATCGACGAGGCGCGCACCCCGCTGATCATCTCGGGCGCGCCCGAGGCCGCCGCCAAGGACTACGTCCGCTTCGCCAAGCTGGCCAAGATCATGGAGCCGGGCAAGCGGCCGGAGGGGCTGGACCCGCGCGCCCGCAAGGAGTACGTCGCCGACTTCGACTACGAGTTCGACGAGAAGCACAAGACCGTCTCGGTCACCGAGCGCGGCGTCGCCAAGGCGGAGAAGTTCCTCGGCATCGACCACCTGTACCGCGCCGAGAACGGCCACTTGGTCAACCACCTGATCCAGGCGCTGAAGGCCGAGTCGCTGTACAAGCGCGACGTCGACTACGCGGTCATCGACGGCCAGGTGAAGATCATCGACGAGTTCACCGGCCGCATCCTCGAGGGTCGGCGCTGGTCGGAGGGCCTGCACCAGGCGATCGAGGCCAAGGAGGGGGTCCCGATCCAGGAGGAGAACCAGACCCTCGCCACGATCACCCTCCAGAACTACTTCCGCATGTACTCCAAGCTCGCCGGGATGACGGGCACCGCCCTCACCGAGGCGACGGAGTTCATGAAGATCTACAAGCTTCCGGTGGTCCAGATTCCGACCAACCGGCCGATGGTCCGCAAGGACCACAACGACCTGGTCTTCAAGACCAAGCAGGGCAAGTGGGCGGCCCTGCTCAAGGAGGTCGAGGCCCGCCACGCCAAGGGCCAGCCGGTGCTGGTCGGCACGATCTCCGTCGAGGTCTCGGAGATGCTCTCCCGCGAGCTGACCAAGCGCGGGATCAAGCACTCGGTGCTCAACGCCAAGCCCGAGCACGCCGCGCGCGAGGCGGAGATCATCGCCCAGGCGGGCCGGCCGGGCGCGGTCACCATCGCCACCAACATGGCGGGCCGCGGCGTCGACATCAAGCTGGGAGGCAACGCCGAGCAGCTCACCGAGCTGGAGCTGCGCAAGCTGGGGCTGAAGCCCGGCGACCCCGACTACGAGGAGCGCTTCAACGAGATCCTGCCCAAGATCGAGGAGCAGGTCGAGGCGGACCGCCGGAAGGTGATGGAGGCGGGCGGCCTCTTCATCTGCGGCACAGAGCGCCACGAGTCGCGCCGCATCGACAACCAGCTCCGCGGTCGCGCCGGCCGCCAGGGAGACCCGGGCGAGTCGCGCTTCTACCTGTCGGCCGAGGACGACCTGGTGCGCCTGTTTGCCGGCGACCGCATCTACCGGATCCTCGACCGCCACGGCACCCACGACGAGGAGGGCAACGAGGAGCCGATCGAGGCGGGCATCCTCACCAAGCAGATCGAGAAGGCCCAGAAGAAGGTCGAGGAGCAGAACTTCCTGATCCGCAAGCGCGTGCTCGAGTACGACGACGTCATGAACGAGCAGCGCCGGGTCATCTACAAGTACCGCGACCAGGTGCTCGAGGGGCGCGACATGGACAAGATCGCGCGCGAGCAGCTTGGCGAGGTGATCCGCCGCATCGTCGAGGAGCACACCGCCTCCGACTACGTCGAGGACTGGGACATCGACGGCCTGCTCACCGCGCTGGGCGACATCTTCCCGGTCGGCTTCGGCCCGGACCGCCTGGAGCGCGTCAACGAGCGCGAGGAGCTGATCGAGGTCCTCACCCGCGAGGCGCTCGACCTCTACGACAAGCGCGAGCAGGAGTTCGGCTCGGAGCTGATGCGCGCGCTGGAGCGCTACCTGCTGCTGCAGATCATCGACAGCAAGTGGCGCGAGCACCTCTACGACATGGACTACCTGCGCGAGGGCATCCACCTGCGCGGGTTCGCCCAGATCGATCCGCTCGTCGCCTACAAGAACGAGGCGTTCGAGCTGTTCACCGACCTGATGAACTCGATCTGGACCGACTTCGCGCGGATGATCTTCCACGTCGAGGTCGAGGTCCAGCAGGAGGTGCCGCAGACCCCGGCCGGCGGGCGCGCGGCGCGTCCCGCCAACCTCACCTACAGCGGCGGGGGCGGGGAGCAGCCGAGCGCGCTGACGGCGGCGGCCGGCGGCGCGGCCGCGGTGGCCGAGGGGCAGCAGCCGGAGGAGGCGCCGGTCGTCCAGCAGCGACGCGTGGACGCGCGCGAGAACATCGGGCGCAACGAGCCGTGCTGGTGCGGCAGCGGCAAGAAGTACAAGAAGTGCCACGGGGCGAACGCCTGAGCCCCGGAGCCTGGCCCTGGCACTCCGCCCGCCTCGACATCGCGCCCCGACGCGTCCGCCGCGCCCCCGTCGAGGGATCAATCGCTTGCGCCGGGCGCAAGTCGCTGATCCCTCGACGATGACGCCCGCCACGTAGGGGCGGCCGGAGGCGCGTTAACCTCGTGGCCGCAGCATGGCCACGTCGTCCGACACCCGTCTTCCCGTCCCGCAGCGCGTCAGCGAGATCCGCGAGACGTTCGCGCGCCTGTCCGCGGGCGTCGACCTCGACGCGCTGGCGAAGACCACCGCCGAGCTCGAGGCCAAGATGCAGGAGCCCGGCTTCTGGGACGACTCCGAGAACGCGGCCAAGGTCTCCGCCGAGCACGCGCGCGCCTCGCGCAAGCTCAAGGAGCTGCAGGAGCTCACCTCCGACATCGAGGACCTCGATGCGCTGATGGAGATGGCGCGCGAGGACAAGGAGCTCGAGTCCGAGCTGCTGGAGCAGCTCTCGTCGATCGAGCAGCGCCTGCAGGCGATGGAGGAGGAGCGGCTCTTCAACGGCCGCTACGACGGCGGCGACGCGCTGGTGAGCATCAACGCGGGCGCGGGCGGCACCGACGCCCAGGACTGGGCGGAGATGGTGCTGCGCATGCTGATGCGCTGGGCGGAGCGGCGCGGCTTCAAGGTCGAGCTGCTGGAGGTCAGTCCGGGGGAGGAGGCCGGCATCAAGTCGGCGACCTTCCGCGCCTCCGGCGAGAACGCCTACGGCCTGTTCAAGCCCGAGCAGGGCGTCCACCGGCTGGTGCGGATCTCCCCGTTCGACGCCCAGGCGCGCCGGCAGACGGCGTTCGCCGGCGTCGAGGTCGCGCCGGTGATCGAGGACACGGGCGAGGTGGAGATCAACCCGGACGACCTGCAGGTCGACACCTACCGCGCCTCCGGCGCCGGCGGCCAGCACGTCAACAAGACCGACTCGGCGGTGCGGATCACGCACAAGCCGACCGGCATCGTCGTGCAGTGCCAGAACGAGCGGTCGCAGTCGGCCAACCGCGAGACGGCGCTGAAGATGCTGCGCGCGAAGCTGCTGGAGCGACAGGAGCGCGAGCGCAAGGAGGAGATCGCGCGCGAGCGCGGCGAGGCGCTCGACGTGAACTTCGGGTCGCAGATCCGCTCCTACGTCATGCACCCGTACACGATGGTCAAGGACCACCGCACCAACGAGGAGGTCGGCGACGTGCAGCGAGTGCTCGACGGCGACCTAGACAACTTCGTCCGCGCCTACCTGCTGCAGCAGGCGGCTTCGAGCCAGAACTAGCCGGGCGCCCGGGGCGCACCGGCCGCTCAGAACCGCAGCAGCGCGGCCACCCCTCCGTGCTGCGCCAGGAACGGGTCGTCGGCGGGCAGCCAGCGCACGCGCGCCTTCTGGGCGAGCGTCGCGCTCACCGCGTCGCTCACGACGTCGTCGACCGCCTCGGTCACCGCTCCGTCGCCCGGGCACATCGCCCCGGCGCTCACGCCCAGCCGCCCGCAGCGCGGGCAGCGCGTTCCCTTCGCGGCAAGCCCGTCCTGCACCGCCAGCGTGTCGATGCGGCGCTCGTGCACGGCGAGCAGCACCTGCTCCAGCCCGGCGGCGGCGCGGCCGTCGGTCGCCAGCTCCTCCTCGATGCGGCGCCGCAGCTCCTCGTCGCGCCGGCGGTCGAGCTCCTCGAGCAGCGGCCGGGCCGCCTCCAGCACGTCGTCGGGGCTGCTGTTCCAGACGTCGGCGTCGAAGCGGCCCTTCACGTGGCGCGCCACCTCGGAGTGCATCAGCCCCCACAGGCGGCGTGTGGTCTCGTTCGGGCCGGCCAGCAGCAGCCCGGCGATCCGCGTGGAGAGCAGCCGCCGGCGCAGCTCGTGGTCGACGGCGCGCAGATGGTCCTCGGCCTCCTTGTCGACCGCGCGCTGGAGGCGGGCCTGCGACCAGCCGCCCTGGTCGTGGCGGCGGGAGATCTCGTCGTCCTGCCGCCACAGCTCCACGAGCCCGTCGAGCGTGCCCGCCAGCAGCCGTGCCCGCCGCCGGTCGACGAGCAGCAGCCACCACGGCTCGCCGGTTCCGATCCGCGCGAGCGGCTCGACGCAGGGGGTGTCGCCGATCGCGACCTTGTGCTCGACGGGCCGCGGCAGCTTGATCACCTCGAACAGCCCGGCCGTCTCGCAGGCGAAGACGGCGAGCCCGCGGGCGCCGTCCAGCTCCGCGCCGGCGCGCACCTGCCGGCGGATGCGCTCGACGTCGGCGGTCAGCACGCTGCGTTCGGCGTCGGTGAGATCGGCGTGGTCGCGGATCGTGCGCGCCGCCGCGTCCAGTACGGAGGCGATCTCGGTGGCCCGCGCCGGCGGCGCCGCGAAGTGGCGCGGGTCGAGGTTGATGAAGACGCTGAGGACCTTGCCCGGGGTCGCGCGGGTCTCCGCGAGCTCGCGGAGCCGGTCGGTGGTGATCTCGGTCGGCATTGCGCTGCCCCTACCCCGCAGCGCGTGGGCGCTCACGGGTCGGGGCGCGTCCGCGCCTCGGAATCCCGTCGAGCCGACCTCCTCGCCGGAATCCTGTCGACTTCCCCGTGCCCCCAGGGAATCGTGTCGCCTTGGCCGTGCCCCGGCACGGCCAACTCGACAGGATCCGTGGAGCGGAGCGGAGGGAAGAAGGCGCAGGCACGAAGGAGGCCGGGCCCCGGAGCCTCCCATCGCTCTCCGGAGCCCGGCCCCACGTGCCTGTCGTCACTCGTCGTTGTCGGAGGCTTCGTCGTCGGAGGCGACCGTCAGCGCCACCCCGCCGTCCTCGCCCAGCGACGCACGCACCTTCGCGCCGTCGGGCAGCGAGCCGTCCAGGATCGCGCGGGTCAGCTCGCGCTCCAACGTGCGCCGCACGTGGCGCTTCAGCGGCCGGGCGCCGAACGCCTCGTCGAACCCGTCCGCCGCCAGGCGCGCGACCAGCTCGTCGTCGACCTCCAGCTCGATGCCGCGCTCCTCGCGCAGCCGCTCGATCACGCGGTCGACGATCATCCGCGTGATCGCCTCGACGTGCTCGCCCGTCAGCGGGTGGAACGTGACGATCTCGTCGATGCGGTTCAGGAACTCGGGCAGGAACGCCTCCCGGGCGGCCTGCAGCATCCGCTCGGCCTCCGGCGCGGGCGCGCCGTCGGCGGTGAACCCGACCGACCGCTTCGCCTTGCCGGCGCCCAGGTTGGACGTCATCACCACGACCGTGTTGGTGAAGTCGACCGTGCGGCCCTCACCGTCGGTCAGGCGACCGTCGTCCAGCACCTGCAGCAGGACGTTCCACACCTCCGGGTGGGCCTTCTCGATCTCGTCCAGCAGCACGACCGAGTACGGCCGCCGACGGACCGGCTCGGTGAGCTGGCCGCCGTCGCCGTACCCGACGTAGCCGGGCGGCGAGCCGATCAGCCGCGCCACCGTGTGCGGCTCGCGGTACTCGGACATGTCGATCCGCACCAGCGCGTCCTCGGTGGCGAACAGCCGCTCGGCCAGCGCCTTCACCAGCTCGGTCTTGCCGACGCCGGTCGGGCCCAGGAACAGGAACGAGCCCACCGGCCGGTCGGGGTCCGACAGGCCGACCCGCGCGCGGCGGATCGCGTCGGCGACCTTCTCGACCGCCTCGTCCTGGCCGACCACGCGCCTGTGCAGCTCCTCCTCCAGGTGCTGCAGGCGCGCCTGCTCGTCGGCGACCAGCTCGCCCACCGGGATGCCGGTGCGCGCGGCCACGATCTCGGCGATCTGCTCCTCGGTGACCGTCGGACGGCCGTCGCTCTCGCCGGCGGACTCCAGCGCCCGCTTCAGCTCCGCGGCGCGCTCATAGTCCTCGGCCGCGACCGCCTCCTCCAGCCGACGGCGCAGCGTCTCGGCGTCGCCGGCGGTGGGGGTGGCCAGCCGCAGCTTGGCGGCCGCCTGGTCCATCAGGTCGATCGCCTTGTCGGGCAGGTGCTGCTCGGTCAGGTACCGGTCGCTCAGCCGCGCGGCGGCCTCCAGCGCCGAGTCCTCGATCCTGCAGCCGTGGTGCTCCTCGTAGGCGGGCCGCAGGCCGCGCAGGATCGCCACGGTGTCCTCGACCGAGGGCTCCTCGACCATCACCGGCGAGAAGCGCCGGGCCAGCGCCGCGTCGCGCTCGATCTTGCGGTACTCGGACAGGGTGGTGGCGCCGACCATGCGCAGCTCGCCACGCGCCAGCGCCGGCTTCAGCATGTTGGCGGCGTCCATCGCGCCCTCGGTCGAGCCGCCGGCGCCCAGCACCGTGTGCAGCTCGTCCAGGAACAGGATGACCTTGCCGTCGCTGCGGGCGACCTCGTCCAGGACGGCCTTCAGCCGCTCCTCGAACTGGCCGCGGTACTGCGACCCGGCGACCATGCCGCCCAGGTCCAGCGCCACGACGCGCACGTCGCGCAGGCTCTCGGGCACGTCGCCCTGGGCGATGCGCAGGGCCAGGCCCTCCGCGATCGCCGTCTTGCCGACGCCGGCCTCGCCGATCAGCACCGCGTTGTTCTTGCGGCGGCGCGACAGGATCTCGACCGTCTGGGCGATCTCCTCGTCGCGGCCGATGACGGGGTCGATCCGCCCCTCGGCGGCCTCGCGGGTCAGGTCGCGGCCGAACTGGTCCAGCGCAGGGGTCGCCGAGCGCTCCCGCTGACGGGTGCGCGTGGCGGTCGGCGCGCCGCCCGGCCCGCCGACGGGGACGCCGGGGAACGGGAAGTCCCCGCCGACGAACGGGAAGCCGAACGCCGGGCCCATCGGCGACTCCCCGAGCATCGCCTGCCCGATGCCGCCGGCGAGGTCGCGCGCGCAGGCGTCGCAGACCGCGGCGGAGCCGCGGCCGGCGGGCGTGGCGACGACCATCCGCACCGTGCCGGGGCGCTGCCCGCACACCGTGCAGACGGGGACGTTCCGGGAGTCACGATCAGGCACGTTCGCTGCTTCCTCCGACTGCAGAAATCTAAGTCGATGTGGCAGAGATATTAGCGCGCCGGCCGAGGCCCCTTGCGGCCTTGCGCCGTTCTGAGACGATCGTCACATGCTCGGCGCGTACCGGAGCACGGGGGCTGACCCGCCGTTCGGCGACCCCGTCCGGCCGCACGGCGTGGCGATGGAGGGCTGGTTCTGGCGCTTCACGCAGCCGGCGACGGGGGAGGTGGTGGTCGTGCTGGCCGGCGTCAACCGCGCCGCCGACGGGCGGCCCTGGGGGACGGTCGGCATGGCCGGGCACCCGGGCGGCTTATCGACCGCGGCCGCGGTGCCGGGAGCCTCGGCCGCCGGCGACGGCTCGCTGCGCATCGGCGCGGCGCTGCGCGCCGGAGGCGGCACGCTCGCCCTCGACCTGGGCCCCGACGCGCGGCTGGAGGCGTCCGTCGAGCCGTTGCGGCCCTGGCCGCGGTGGAAGGCGTTCGGCGGCATCGGCCCCGCGCACGCGCTGCCCGGGCTCTCGCAGTACTGGCATCCGTGGCTGCTCGCCGGCCGCGCCCGCGGGCAGGCGGTGGTCGGCGGCCGGAGCGTCGACCTCGACGGCGCGCTCGTCTACGGCGAGAAGAACTGGTCGAACCGCGGCTTCCCCGAGCGCTGGTGGTGGGGGCAGAGCCACGCGTTCACCGCCGACCCGGAGGCGTGCGTGGCGTTCGTCGGCGGGACCGCGGGCGTCGGCCCGCTGCGGATGGAGGCGACCGCGCTCGTCGTCTCCGCCGCGGGCCTGCTCGTCCGGCTGGTGCGCGCCGGTCCGGTCGGCTCGACGCTCGAGGTCTCGGTCGGCGACGGCGGATGGCGGCTTGCGGGCCGCACGCGCGACGGGGTCGCGGTCGTGGTCGAGGGGGAGGCGAACGGGACGCGCCCGCACCTGCTGCCGATACCGGTGCCCGCCGAGGGCCGCCACGAGCCCGACGCCGCCGCCCAGCACCTCGCCGGCGAGCTCCGCCTCAGCCTGCGCCGCGGACGTCGCCTGCTGTACTCGGACAGCTCGCCGCTGGCCGGGCTGGAGCAGGGCGCCGCGCCCGACCCCGACCGGCTCAGCCGCTTTCAGCGCGGCGGACGACCCTGGCCAGCCCCTCGCCGCCGATCAGCCGCTCCCACGGGCTGATGAGCGTCCACAAGGCGCGCAGCCGCAGCGCCGCCGCCCGGTCCACCGGCGACACGCGCGCCTCGGAGACCAGCGCGCCGCGCCCGTCCCGACCCGGCTCGACCCAGTGGGCGATCAGCACCCTCACGGTCCCGGGGGCGTCCCAGCCGCGAAACGCGGCGGCGTCCTCCAGGCGCGGGTAGTCGCGGCGCAGCGTCCAGATCCGTCCCACCAGCCCCGACACCGTCCACAGCGGGCCCTCGGCCAGCACGGTGAACGGCGGGGAGGCGAACAGGCCGCGGAACGTCTCGCCCGGAGGCAGGTCCGGGATCCGCCAGCGCACGAGCCGCCCGAGCGCACCCGCCTGGTCCAGCCGCAGCTCGCGGGCGGCCGCCCACAGAGCCTCGGCGGGCACGCGCGCCTCGCGGCGGTGGTGGGTGCGGACCATCGGCGCGGGCAGCCACGCGTCGAGGTCCGGGGGCGTGGCGTCGTCGTCCACCGGCACGGACATATCCTCGTCGGTCCCATGTCCCTTGATCCCCGGCTGATCAGTGAGCTCGTCGCCCGGGCGCTGGCCGAGGACGTCGGCTCCGGCGACGTCACCACCGAGGCGACGGTCCCCGCCGACGCGCGCGGGCGGGCGACGATCACCCAGAAGGCGCCGGGCGTCGTCTTCGGGCTCGACGTCGCCGCCGAGGCCTTCCGGCAGACCGACCCGGAGGTGGAGATCGAGCGCCCGGTCGCGGAGGGCGCCTGGAACGAGCCGGGGACCGTGGTGATGCGGTTGACCGGCCGCGCGGGCGCGATCCTCACCGCCGAGCGCACCGCGCTGAACTTCATGCAGCGCCTGTCGGGCATCGCCACGCTGACCGCCCGCTACGTGCGGGCCGTGGAGGGGACCGGGGCGCGCATCCTCGACACGCGCAAGACGACGCCGGGGCTGCGGGCGCTCGAGAAGGCGGCGGTCGTCGCCGGAGGCGGCGTCTCGCACCGCTTCGGCCTCTACGACATGGTCCTCATCAAGGAGAACCACATCGCCGCCGCGGGCGGGATCGGGCCCGCGGTGCGCGCCGCCCGCGAGCGCGCGCCCGGCCTGCCGCTGGAGGTCGAGTGCCGCACCGCGGAGGAGGTGCGGGAGGCGCTCGAGGCCGGGGCTCCGCGTCTGCTGCTGGACAACATGACCCCCGGGCAGATCGCAGCGATCGTCGCCGAGGTCAGCGGCCGGGCCGAGCTGGAGGCCAGCGGCGGTATCAACCTGGACACCGTCCGGAGCGTGGCCGAAACGGGGGTAGACTTCATTTCGGTCGGAGCGCTCACGCACTCCGCACCGGCTCTCGACCTCTCCCTCATCCTGGAGCCCCTGCCGTGAAGCTGCCGATGGCCCCGAGCCCCTCCGCTCCGCCGGCTCTCACGCCGGAGGAGATCAATGCGCTGCAAGAGGAGATCCGCGCACTGGCCAAGGAACGGGGCGCCGTGATCCTGGCCCACAACTACCAGGTGCCGGAGGTCCAGGACGTCGCCGATTTCGTGGGCGACTCGCTGGGTCTCAGCCGGCAGGCGGCCAAGACGGACGCGGACGTCATCGCCTTCTGCGGCGTGCACTTCATGGCCGAGACGGCGTCGATCCTCTCGCCGGAAAAGAAGGTGCTGCTGCCGGACATGAACGCCGGCTGCTCGCTTGCCGACTCGATCACGCCCGAGCAGCTCGCCGCCTGGCAGGCCAAGCACCCCGGCGCGCTGACGGTCATGTACGTGAACACGACCGCGGAGATCAAGGCGCTGACCGACTACTGCGTCACCTCCTCCAACGCGGTCAAGGTCGTCGAGCACATCCTCAAGGAGCACGGGGAGGACACCGAGATCCTCTTCGGCCCGGACATGTGGCTCGGCGCCTACGTGCAGAAGGCGATCGGGCTGGACCTGCGCGACCGCTTCCACATCTGGGACGGCGAATGCCACGTGCACGCCGGCATCCGTCCGCTCGACATCTCCAACATGCGCGACCGGCACCCGGGCGCGGACTTCCTGATCCATCCGGAGTGCGGCTGCTCGACCCAGGTCATGGAGTACGTCGCCGCGGGCGACATCGACCGCGAGGGCGTGCACATGCTCTCGACGGGCGGGATGCTCGACTACGCGCGCGAGCGCGCGGGCCGCGACGGCACCGCGATCGTCGCGACCGAGTCCGGGATGCTGCACCAGCTCCAGATGGCGGCGCCCGACGTGGAGTTCATCGCCGCCAACGAGCGCGCCACCTGCCGCTACATGAAGATGATCACGCTGCCCAAGCTGCGTGACTGCCTGCGCGACATGAGCAACGAGGTGCGCGTCGACCCGGAGATCGCGGAGCGGGCGCGTCTGCCGATCGAGCGCATGATCGCCATCGGCTGAGCCCGCACCGCCGGCTCTCGCCTCCTCTCCCTCGTCGAGGGATCAATCGCTTGCGCCGAGGCGAAGTCCTTGATCCCTCGACGCGGGGGTGCCGGTGCGCGACGGGCGCGCCCCGAACGCCTGCCCGCTTGACGGCGCGGCGCGGCCTGCGGGAAACTGACAACATCCGTTTTCACGCGGAGGCCGCATGGGGGACGAGGGTTACTTTCCGAAGGGGAGATCGATGCTGCGGCGCGTGCACGAGCAGCGCGCCGTCGGCCTGCACTACGGGCAGCGCGCGCTCTGCATCGGGGCGCTGAAGCCGCTCAACTACGTCGGCACCAGTCGGCACTCCAAGCACAAGCAGACGCCGTTCAAGCGGCTCGCACACACCGCCGAGATGTTCGAGACGGTGATGTTCGGCACCCGCGAGGAGGCCGACCGGGTGCTCAAGGCGGTGGAGGCGATGCACCGCCGCGTGGTCGGCGTGCTGCCCGAGGACGCCGGGCCGCACTACCCGGCCGGCACGCCGTACTCGGCGTTCGACCCCGAGCTGATGCTGTGGACCGTCGCCGTCATGTACGACTCGGCGGCCTGCTTCCACGACCTGCTGGTGCGGCGCCTGTCCGACGAGGAGCGCGACGCGCTCTGGAAGGACTACATCCGCTTCGGCGAGCTGTTCGGCATGCCGCGCGACGTCGCCCCGCCCGACTGGCCGTCGTTCCGCGCCTGGTACGAGGAGCAGCTCGCCGGCGACGACCTGTACCTGACGCCCGAGGCGCGCTACATGGGCTACGCCTCGGCGTTCGAGATCCCCATGCCGCGCCACCTGCAGGGCGCCAAGCGGATCCACGACCTGTTGATGCTGGGCTCGCTGCCGCCACGCGTGCGCGAGATCTACGGGTTGCGCTGGACCCCGGCGCACGCCGCCGCGTTCAACGCCGTCACCTTGTGGGCGCGCACCACCCGGCCGTTCGTGCCGCGCCCGGTCCGCGAGGGCTCCTGCCGGGCGTCGTTCCGCATGGTCGCCGAGACCGAGCGGCGGCGGATCGAGCGCGGCGAGCCGACGCCGCAGGTTCCGGTCTCCGCCGAGGCCTAGGGCGTCAGGCGCGGCGGGGGCCGCCGATCGGCCACTCCACGCCCTGCTCGAGCACGCGCCGCAGCGCCGGCAGCGTCTCGCGCTTGCGCTCGAACTCGCCCGGCGTGTAGCAGTGCACGTCCGCCGGGGCGCCCATCTCGGAGGCGTCCCACAGGTTGCCCGCCTGGTAGACGCGCTCCAGCCACGGCACCCCTGAGAACATCTCCGAGACCAGCACGATCACGAACTCGGGGCCGCGCTCGCGCTGGGGCGGGGCGCCCTTGGCGTCGTACACGCGCGCGCCGCCGACCAGCACGCGCTGCAGCGGCCAGCGGCCGTCGACGCGCTGGATGTAGCGATCCAGCTCGCGCTCGTTGAGGAAGTCGCTCAACAGTGGCGTGCTCGCCGTCATCCCCCGGGTGACTGTCGCAGAAGGCGCATCGGCGCGCCAACCGTCAGGTCAGAACTCCTCCGGCTCGTGCGGTCCCACGCAGGCCACCGCCGCGTGCTGCGGGTCGATCATCCGCGCCACCTCCGCCACCTGGTCGAAGGTGACCGAGTCCAGCGCCTCGATCGCGAGGTCAGGGTCGATGTCCGAGTCGAAGATGATCGACTGCGCGGCGGCGTGGCGCGCCACCGCGTTGGTGTTCTCGAACGCCAGCACCCGCCGCCCCGCGGCGTAGGCGCGTGCCCGCTCCACCTCCGCCTCGGTCGGCCCGTCGCGATGCAGCTCGGCGACGATCTCGCGCATCCGCGCGTACGCCTCGCCGGTCTTGGCCGACTCCAGGCCCGCGCCGAGCAGCACCACCGCCGTGTCGGCGAAGGCGCGGTCGTACGCCCAGACCGAGTAGCAGAGGCCGCGCTGCTCGCGGATCTCGTCGAACAGGCGCGAGCCCATCGAGCCGCCCAGCAGCGTCGCGTAGATCGTGAGCGCCGCCCGCTGGGCGCGGTCGCGCGGGTCGATCGGCGCCGGGTACATGAGCCGCAGGTGCGACTGGTTGGTGTCGCGCCGGTGGACCAGCTTCTCGGCGCGCAGCGCGGGCGCCGGCTCCACCGGCTCCGGCTCGTCCAGCGCGGGGAAGCGCGCCAGCAGCTCCTCCACCTGCTCGGTCGAGGGCACGTGGTCGACGTTGCCGACGAAGAAGGCGCCGCCGCCCGCGCCGCCCCAGCGGCGCTCGCGGAAGGCGACGATCTGGTCGCGCGTGAAGGCGCGCAGGTGCTCCTCGGGGCCGAGCACGGTGCGCCCCAGCGGGTGGTCGCCGAACGCGGCCTCGTCGATCAGCGCCTCGGCCACCGACGCCGGCTGGTCCTTGTGGCGCTGGATCTCCTGGATCACCACGCCGCGCTCGCGCTCGATCTCGTCGGGGTCCAGCCGCGGCCGGCCGACGAAGTCGGTCAGCAGGTCGAGCGCCTCCGGTGCGGCCTCGGCGCGCACCGTGATGTGGAAGGCGACGAGATCGTGCGAGGTGTAGGCGTTGAGCGTGCCGCCCATCCGCTCGGCGGTCTCGTTGACCTTCTTGTAGTGGTCGTACTTCTCGCCGCCCTTGAAGACGAGATGCTCCAGGAAATGGGCGATGCCGTTCTCCTCGGCGCGCTCGGCGCGCGCCCCGGCGTCGAACGCCAGTAGGATGGTGAGCGCCCGCGTCCCGTCCAGGGCGACGCGGTGGACCGGCAGACCGCCCGCAAGCGTCTCGGTGGTGATCGAAGCCACGCCCGCAACATAGCTTGCACCGCCGCCGTCACCGCAGGGAACGGCCACGACGCGGCTAACCTCGCCAAGGCCATGGCCATTGTCGAACGCCACAAGCAGGAGCTCGATCGCCGTGCCGCGCCGGCCGACCGCGCGCCGGCGGTCATCGAGTTCCGCGGCGTGTCCAAGTCCTACGGGCCCACCAACGGCGGGCTGGAGAACGTCACCTTCTCCGTCCAGCGCGGCGAGTTCGTGTTCCTCGTAGGCCAGACCGGCGCCGGCAAGTCGACGCTGATGAAGCTCCTCATCAAGGAGATCGAGCCGACGGGCGGCACGATCCGCGTCGCCGGACGCAACCTGGCCGACATCCCGCGCAAGAAGGTCCCGTACTACCGGCGCAACATCGGGATCGTCTTCCAGGACTTCAAGCTCCTGCCCGACCGCACCGTCTACGACAACGTCGCCTACGCGCTGCAGGTGACCGGCGCCAGCCGCAAGGAGATCCGCGCGAAGGTGCCCGACATCCTGCGGCTCACCGGCCTGTCGACCAAGCTCCACAACTATCCCGACCAGCTCTCGGGCGGCGAGCAGCAGCGCGTCGCCGTCGCACGCGCGTTCGTCAACCACCCGCCGCTGCTGCTGGCCGACGAGCCAACCGGCAACCTCGACCCGGAGACGTCGGTCGGCATCATGCAGCTCCTGTACCGGATCAACCGCACCGGGACCACGGTCATCGTCGCCACCCACGACGCCGAGATGGTCGACCGGATGCGCCGGCGCGTGATCGAGCTCCAGAACGGCCGCATCGTCCGCGACGAGTTCGGCGGCCGCTACGCGCCGACCGACATGACCACCGCCGAGTTCGGCGCGCTGCTGCGCGAGCCGGCGCCCGAGCCGAAGCGCATCCAGGAGCCCGGCGCGGACTTCGACGCGATCTTCACCGACGATCAGTAACCGATGAGGCCCGGCTTCTTCGTCAAGGAGGCGCTGCGCTCCATCTCGCGCAACGCGATCCCCAGCTTCGCCGCAATGGCGACGGTGCTGGTGACCATGCTCGTGCTCGGGGTGTTCATCCCGATCGTGCAGGCCACCACCGGCGCGGCCAACGAGGTGCGCGGTCGCGTGCTCGTCGACGTCTACCTCAAGCGGGACGCCACCAACGAGGACGTCGAGCGCGTCCGCAACCTGCTCACCAGCCAGGTCAAGTACGTCGGCAAGGTGGAGTTCATCTCCAAGGAGAAGGCCTACGAGCAGGAGCGCAAGCGCAACCCCGAGGCCTACGAGCTGCTGGGCAGCAATCCGCTGCCGCACACCTTCCGGGTGACGCCGGACAAGCCCGACAACGTGCTCAAGCTGCGCGACGAGCTGGCGCCGGTGGCGGTCTCCGGCGGGCGCGCCCCGATCGACGACTCGATCGAGAAGGTCAAGAACCGCAAGGACGAGACCAACAAGATCCTCACCGCCACGCGCGTGGTGAAGCTGTCGATGGCGGTGCTGGCCACGCTGCTGATCGTCGCCTCGGTCCTGCTGATCTCGAACACGATCCGCCTGAGCGTGTTCTCGCGCCGGCGCGAGGTCGAGGTGATGAAGCTGGTCGGCGCCACCGACTCCTTCATCCGCTGGCCGTTCGTGATCGAGGGCGTCGTGCTGGGCGCGCTCGGCGGCGTGATGGCGGTGCTGCTGCTCGGCGTCGGCAAGGTCGCCTTCCTCGACCCGCTCGCCAAGGACTTCGCGCTGATCGCCGCGCCGGAGACGATCAACTTCTGGCTGCTGGCGGCGCTGCTGCTGATCGGCAGCGTCGCGATCGCCGGCGCCGGCTCGAGCCTCTCCCTGCGTCGCTTCCTGCGGGTGTGACGTCACGTGGCGGGCGGCGGCCGCGCGTCGCCGCCCGCGCCTTCCATGCAGGCGGCCTGCGCCGTTGAGCGGCGCGGCCTCGTACCCTGCACAGCCGGATGCTCCGTCGCGCGCTTGCAACCATGGTGCTGTCCCTGGCCCTGGTGGCCGTCGGGGTCTGGCTGGGCGGCCACCCGGACCGGCTGCCGGGCTTCATCCGCGACGCGCTCGTCGACGACGACGAGACGCGCATGTTCGAGCGCGCGCTGAACGTCGTGAGCGACACCTACTACCGGAAGGTGCCGCGCGACAAGCTCGCCGACGCCGCCATCCACGGCATGGTCGAGGACCTCGGCGACCCGTACTCGCGCTACCTGAACCCGCAGGAGTTCGCCCACTTCCGCACCGTCCAGAGCCGCCAGTTCAGCGGCGTGGGCGTCGTCGTCGGCCATGACCGGCGCGGGCTGCGCGTGCTGGAGGTCTACGCGAACTCGCCCGCCGAGCGCGCCGGGCTGCGCGAGGGCGACCTGATCGTCGCCGCGGGCGGCAAGAGCCTGGCGGGCCGCACCCAGCAGCAGGCGGTGGCGCTGGTCAAGGGCCCGGAGGGCACGGCGGTGCGGCTGCGGATCGTGCGCGACGGCAAGGCGCGCGAGGTGCGGGTCGTGCGCAGGGAGATCACCGTCCCGGCGGTGCGCTCCGCGGTGGTGACGCGCGGCAAGGCCCGCTACGGGGTGATCCGGATCGCCTCGTTCGGCTCCGAGGACGTCGACAGCGAGCTGCGCACCGCGCTCCGGCGGCTGAAGCGGCGGGGCGTGCACGGGCTGGTGCTCGACCTGCGCTCCAACCCGGGCGGCCTGATCACCCAGGCGCAGCTCGTGGCGAGCGAGTTCATCAAGAAAGGCGTGATCGTCAAGACCCGGGGCCGCGCCGTGCCTCCGCGCACGCTGGAGGCGACCGGGGACGCGAGCGCGCCCGACATCCCGCTCGTGGTGCTGGTCGACCGCAACAGCGCCTCGGCGGCGGAGATCGTCGCCGGCGCGCTCCAGGACCACCGCCGCGCCAAGCTCGTCGGCACCCGCACCTACGGCAAGGGGGTCTTCCAGCAGCTCATCCTGCTCCCCAACGGCGGGGCGCTCGACCTGACCGCGGGCCAGTACTTCACGCCCAAGGGACGCAACCTCGGCGGCCCGGGCACCAGGCCGGGGCAGGGGCTGAAGCCCGACGTCAGCGCCTCCGACGATCCGAAGACCGACCGCGACGAGGCGCTTGACGTCGCGCTGCGCACCCTGGCCTCGCAGGCGCGGTGAGCGAGCACGACAACCACTGGGTCGCCCTGCTGCAGCGTCGCGGCCGCCTGACGGTCGCCGAGCCGTTCTTCGAGCGGGGGCCGCGCGTGGCGGTCGACCCGGGGCGCGCCCGGCCCGGCCGGCTCGTGCTGGTGCGCTCGGGGCGCCGCACCCGCGGCCAGGTGAAGGTGGTGCGCACGATCGGCCGGCCGGACGTCGCCCGCGACGTGGTCGAGGCGCTGATGCACCACCGCGGGCTGCGCCGCTCGTTCCCCGCCGGGGTGGAGCGCGCCGCCCGCGAGGCGGTCGAGCGCGTGGCCGCCGAGTCGCACGCCGAGCGGCGCGACCTGCGCAAGCTGCCGACGCTGACGATCGACCCGACGACCGCCAAGGACTTCGACGATGCGATCTCCGCCGAGCCGCGCGGCGAGCGCGCCTGGCGGGTGTGGGTGCACATCGCCGACGTCAGCGCCTACGTGAAGCCCGGCTCGCCGGTCGACCGCGAGGCCTACCGGCGCGCCACCTCCGTGTACGTGCCGGGCGCGGTGGAGCCGATGCTGCCGGAGGTGCTCTCCAACGGCGCCTGCTCGCTGGTGCCCGGCCAGGAGCGGCTGGCGGTCACCGTGGAGATGGACATCGACGGCGAGGAGGTGGTGCGGTCGGCCTTCTACCGCTCCCGCATCCGCTCCGACGCGCGGCTCACCTACGACCAGGTGGACCGCATCTTCGCCGGCGAGGAGGAGCCGCAGGATCCGTGGGCGGCGCCGCTGGCGGCCGCCCGGCAGGTGGCGGCGGCGCTGCGCGAGCGCCGCGAGCGGCTCGGCGCGCTGGAGGTCACCTCGGCGGAGGACCGGTTCACGTTCGACGCCCAGGGGCACGTGGTCGACGTCCACCCGGACGTGCAGAGCGAGTCCCACCAGCTCATCGAGCACCTGATGATCACCGCCAACGAGGCGGTGGCCCGGTTGCTGTCGCAGCGCAAGGTGCCGACGCTCTACCGCGTCCACGAGCGGCCCGCCACCGACTCCGCGCAGCGGCTGATCGACCAGCTCGCCTCGCTCGGGGTGCCGACTCCGCCGGCCAAGAAGGTGATGAGCCCGTCGGAGGCCGCCGACCTGGTCGCCGAGGCCTCGCGCCTGGTCGCCCAGGAGATCCGGCGTCGTGGCGGGGGCGGGGAGGGCCTCACATCGCTGGTGCTGCGCTCGCTGCGCCAGGCGCACTACGACCCGCGCAACCTCGGCCACGCCGGGCTGCATTCGACCGCCTACTGCCATTTCACCTCGCCGATCCGCCGCTACCCGGACCTGATCTGCCACCGGGCGCTGCTGTCGGCGGTCGGCGGCGGGGAGGAGGCGCCGGAGGGGCGCCGGCTGCAGGAGGCGGCGGAGTGGACCTCGTTCCGCGAGCGCGAGGCGATGGACATCGAGCGTGAGGCCGACGACGTGGCGCGCGCCTTCCTGCTGGAGCGGCGGTTGTGGGAGGGCGAGCTGGACGGCGTGTTCGAGGGGGAGGTGGTCGGCCTGGTGGGCGCCGGAGCGTTCGTGACCTTCGGGGACGGCTTCGAGGGCTTCCTGCCGGCGCGGCGGGTGCGCGGCGACTGGTGGGAGCTCAACGAGCTGGGGACGATCCTGCAGGGGGTCGAGACCGGACGCACGATCAAGATCAGCGACAGGATGCGGGTGGCGGTGCGCAGCATCGACCCGCCGCGCGGCCGCGTGGAGCTCACCACGGTCGAGCACGAGGAGGAGCGGGCGGAGCGCCGCGCCCGGCGAGCTTCGCGGCGGCCGGGCGGGGGCCGCCGGCGCTGACGCCCGCGGCTCCTTGTCGCGCGGTTGTCGCACAGCGACGCTCCGGCGACACGAAGGGGGTGAAGCTCGCGGCGCCGGCATCTCCTTGGCGCCTGGTTGTCGCATCGCGACAGCGCGGCGACACGATGGCGGCAGGCGGCCGCCGACTACAGTTGACCGCCGGATGGCGAAGGGCAGGAAGAAGCGCAAGGTGGCGCCCGGTGACGTCGCGACCAACCGGCAGGCGACGCACCGCTTCGAGCTGCTCGACAAGCTCGAGTGCGGGATCGTGCTCGAGGGCAGCGAGGTGAAGTCGCTGCGCGAGAACGGCGCCCAGCTCAAGGACGGCTTCGCCCACATCCGCGACGGCGAGCTGTGGCTGAGCAACGTTCACATCCCGCCGTACGGCCCCGCCGCCCACGACAACCACGACCCGGACCGCCCGCGGAAGCTGCTCGCGCACCGGCGCGAGATCGACCGGCTGGCGGGCCGGATCGCCGAGCGCGGCCTGACCCTGGTGCCGACCCGGATCTACTTCTCGCCCGAGGGCAAGGCGAAGGTGGAGATCGCGCTGGCGCGCGGCAAGGACCGCTTCGACAAGCGCGAGACGATCCGCAAGCGCGAGACGCAGCGCGAGATGGAGCGCGCTCTGCGCGAGGCGGGCCGCTAGCCCCGATCCGTCCTCGTCGGGCGGCGCCCGCCCGCTAGAGCCTGCGCTCCAGGTGGGTGGCGTCGATCGCGAACGTCAGCGCCGCGATCAGCAGCAGGTAGGTGGCGGAGATCAGGATGCGGTCGCGCCTGGCGATCCCGTAGTACGCCCGGACCTCCTCGCCGCCGGCGCGGAACTGCTTGAAGCGCCGGTAGGTCTCCAGGATCGACAGCAGCCCGATCAGCAGGATGAAGGGGTTGGGCCACGCGAGGATCAGCAGCGCCATTCCGAACACGCCGAGCAGCCACAGCCATGGGCTCATCGCGGCGGCGGCGCGGGCGCCGTCGAGGAACCCGACCGGGATCAGGTTGAACAGGTTGATGAAGAACCCCGTGAAGGCGAGCGCCCGGAAGAGGTCGTTGTCGGTCGCCAGGTAGAGGCCGACGCAGGCGAGCGCGCCGAGCGAGCCGAGGATCGGGCCCGCCAGCGCGGTGCGCGCCTCGGCGGCGGCGTCACGGCCGAGCGACTTCGCCCAGATCAGCGCGCCGAGGAAGGGGATGAAGATCGGTGCGCTGGCGTCGCGGACGCCCTCGCGGCGGAGCTGGATCACGTGCCCGTACTCGTGCACGAGCAGCAGCAGGACGAACCCGAGGGCGAACCTCCAGCCCCAGATCGTCGCGTAGGCGGCGACCGAGACCAGCATCGTGCCCGAGCTGACGAGGAACTTCGCCTTGCTGAGGGCGAGCAGGATCGTCTTGAACTTGCCGGCGAACGCGACGAGCGCCACCGCGATCGGGCCGGCCTTGCCCAGCCGCGAGCGCGCCTGGTGGTCGGCGTGCGCGGGGGCCGCGGGGTCGGTCGCGGTCGCCTCGACGGCCGGCTCGAGCGCGGGGGAGGGCCCGAACGCGGGGGCCGGGTCGCTTCCGGGCGCGGGCTCGGGCGGCCGGACCGGAGGTGCGGGGACCGGCGGCAGCCAGCGGTTCTGCTCGGTCACGCGCCCATTGTGACGCGTCGCGTTCTACGCCCCGCCGGGCCCGGACAGCGCCGCCCTAGATGGACGCCGGGTCGGCGCCCGTCGGGACCGCGCCGACCATCGGCTGCGGCTGCGGCGCGACCGTGCCCGTGCGCGCCGGCTCGGCGGCCAGGCGCAGCGCGGCGACCGCCAGCTTGCGCCCGGCGCGCTGCTGCAGCGCGGGCAGGTACTGGTCGAGCATGCACAGCCGCCGCCAGACCTCCTCGCGCTCGTCGCCGTTCAGCACGCGGGCGTGCGCGGCGATCCGGCGGCTGCCGATCGTCACCTCGACGCGCGGGTTGGCCTCGAGGTTCAGCAACCAGGCGGGCGGCTGCTTCCGGCCGCCGCCGGCGGCGACCACCATCAGCTCGTCCTCGTGCTCCACGTAGGCGACCGGCGTGACGCGCGACTTGCCCGTCTTGCGGCCCGTGGTCTTCAGCAGCAGTACCCGGCGGCCCGCCATCCGGCCGCCGACGCGCCCACCCGTGGCGGAGTAGACGCGCGCGTGGAGCTTGTTGAGGGCGAGGCCCAGGCGGCGTGCGTGCACGGCAGGAATTCTGACGGGCGACGCGGAAGGATGACGGCTGGCCTACTCGCCCTGCCCGCGGGCGGCCAGGACCTCCTCCGCCGCCTGCTCGGCCTGCCTGAGCTGCTCGGCGACCAGATCCAGGCCGGAGCGCCAGAAGCCGGGGTCGGTGAGGTCCAGCCCGGCGATCGCCGCCAGGTCCTCCGGCGAGCGCGACCCGCCGGCCGAGAGCAGCTCGATGTAGCGGGGCACGAAGCTCTCGCCCTCCGCCAGGTAGCGGCCGTAGACCGACAGCGCCAGGAGCTGCCCGTAGGCGTACGCGTAGACGTAGCCGGGGGTGCCGATGAAGTGCGGCACGTACGACCACCAGCAGCGGTAGCCGTCGGTGATCTCGACCGCGTCGCCGAGCATCTCGGCCTGGGTCTCGGCCCACAGCTCGCCGATCCGCTCGACGCTCAGCTCACCCTTCTCGCGTCGCTCGTTGTGGGCGCGGTCCTCGAAGCGGTTCATCGCCACCTGGCGGAAGACGGTGGCGATCGAGCCCTCGATGTTCTCCGCCAGGAGCTGCAGCCGCGACTCGGGCGTCTTGGCGTCGTCCAGCAGCCGGCGGAAGACGAGCGTCTCGCCGAACACCGACGCGGTCTCGGAGACGGTCAGCGGCGTGTGCTGCTCGAAGATGCCGCGGTCGCGAGCCAGGTAGGCGTGCAGCCCGTGGCCCATCTCGTGCGCGAGCGTGAGCACGTCGCGGCGCTTGTGCGTGTAGTTGAGCAGCAGGTACGGGTGCCCGCTGGGGACGGTGTAGGCGCAGAAGGCGCCGCCGCGCTTGCCGGGGCGGACGGGCGCGTCGATCCAGCGCTCGTCGAAGAAGCGGCGGGCGACGTCGGCGAGCGTGCCGGAGAAGTCTCCGAAGGACTGGAGGACGATGTCGCGCGCCTCGTCCCAGGAGTACTCGGGCTCCTCGCCGCCGACGGACGCCATGCGGTCGTAGTCGGCGAGGCGGTCCAGCCCGAGCAGGCGCGCCTTGAGCCGGTACCAGCGCTGCGGGATGTCGTAGGCGTCGCGGACGGCCTGCACGAGCGCCTCGACCGACTCGTCGCTGGCCTCGTTGGCGAGGTTGCGCGAGGAGATCCAGGTCGGGTAGCCGCGCAGCCGGTCGTCGGTGGCCTTGTCGGCCAGCAGGGTGTTGAAGATGAAGGCGCGGATGCGCAGCGTCGGCTGCAGCGCGGCGGTGACCCGCTCGGCGACGTGGCGGCGCACCTCTCGGTCGGGGGAGACGAGGCGGGCGAGCGCCACGTCGAGCGGGACCGGCTTCTCCTCGCCGTCGAGCTCGACCTCGATCGCGCTGGTGACCTCCGAGAACAGGCGCGTCCAGGCGTCACGGCCGGTGACCGACTTCTCGGCGAGGATCTTCTCCTCGGGCTCGCTGAGCAGGTAGGGGCGGTAGCGCCGCGCGGTGCGCAGGTGGTGGCGCGCCTTCTCGAGGCCGTCGGCGGCCAGCAGCTCCTCGGCGCGCTCGTCGGAGAGCGCCGCCCACTCCAGCTCGAAGAACAGCAGCTTGGTCTCGATCGCGGTGCCCCGCTCCTGGACGCGCTGCAGCAGCGCGCCGTTGGCGGGGTCGCGGGTGTCGACGCTGAACCGCAGGGAGGCGTAGGACCCGGCGCGGCCGACCAGCTCGGAGATCTCGGCCAGCTCCTGGACGGCGGCGGCGAACTCCGGGCCGTCGATGGTCCCCAGCTTGCTGGCGTAGCGCTCCGCGAACGCGGCGGCGCGCTGCTCGGCCTCGTCCAGCAGCCGGTCGGCGCCGGCCTCGCCCTCGCCGTCGACGAGGGGTTCGAGGTCCCAGGCGACGTCCTCCAGTGCGGTCGTGCTCATGGGGGACACGATAAGGCGCGGGAGGGGCGGCTCAGCGGCCGTCGGATGGGCGCGGCCGCCGGGGCGCCTAGGCGGCGGGCACGGGCGGCAGCCGCGGCTCGGCCTTCTGCTCCTCGTCGGCGCCGGGGCCGGGGCGCATCCAGATCTCGCCGGGCTCGATCCGCTCGCCGCAGTGCGAGCAGACCAGGTAGGGGTGGGCGTCGTGGCCGCAGCGGTCGTGCACGGCGACGCGCGGCGGCCCGTCGGCGGGGCACTCCCACTTGTCGCCCCACTCGATCAGGGCGAGCAGCACGGGGACGAGCTCGATGCCCTTCTGCGTGGGGCGGTACTCGACGCGCTCGGAGCCGCCGCCGTCGTCGGGGGTGACGCGCTCGACCACGCCCCGCTCGACGAGGGTCTGCAGGCGGTCGCTGAGGATGTTGGTCGCCGCCCCCGTACCTCGCTGGATCTCGCGGAAGCGGCGGCGGCCGAGGAGCACCTCGCGCAGGACGAGCAGCGTCCAGCGCTCCCCGATGACCCCGAGCGCGCCGGCGATCGAGCAGTTCTGGCCGGTGAACGGGCGGTAGGGCATGGGCCACTGAGGGTAGGGCAGCGCGCTTGCAATCTGCAAGCGGGCTCTGCTACAAGCCAGCGCTTGCAATTTGCAACCGTTCATCTCGCTCGAAGGAGGCTCGCCTTGTCACCGCCCGCCCGCACCCTGCTCGTGGTCTCGGTCGCCGTCTTCATGGCGACGCTCGACCTGTTCATCGTCAACATCGCGTTTCCCGAGATCCGCGCCGAATGGCCCGCGAGCTCGCTGGCGGGGATGTCGTGGATCCTCAACGCGTACGCCATCGTCTACGCCGCCTTCCTGGTGGTCGCGGGGCGGATCGCCGACCGGGTGGGCCGGCGGCGCGCGTTCATCGTCGGGTTGGCGACGTTCACCGCCGCCTCGGCGCTCTGCGCCGCGGCGACATCGGTCGAGCTGCTTGTCGCGGCGCGCGTGCTGCAGGCGGTGGGGGCGGCGATCGTGACTCCGACCTCGCTGGCGATCCTGCTGCACGCGTTCCCGCCCGCCCGGCGCGCCGCCGCGATCGGGGCATGGGCGGCGATCGGCGGCATCGCCGCGGCGGCCGGTCCGCCGCTGGGCGGCGCGCTCGTCGAGGGAAGCTGGCGGCTGATCTTCCTGCTGAACATGCCGGTCGGGCTCGCCGCGCTTGCGGTGGCCGGGCGGACGCTGGTGGAGAGCCGCGACGAGACCTCGCGCGAGTGGCCCGCCGCGGCCGGCGCGGTGCTGCTGACGGCGGCGATCGGCGCCGTGGCGCTCGGCTTCGTGAAGGCGCCGGAGTGGGGTTGGGGCGACGCCCGCGTGGTGGGCGCGTTCCTGGCCGGGGCGGTCGGCGTCGCCCTGGTGCTCGGGCGCTCGGCGCGCCACCCGTCGCCGGTCGTCGACTTGGAGATGCTGCGCGTGCGCTCGTTCGCGTTCGCGAACGCGGCGATCCTGGCGTTCTTCGCGGCGGTCGCGGCGATGCTGCTGGGCGGCGCGCTGTTCCTCACCGGCGCGTGGGGCGACGGCATCCTGCGGGCCGGGCTCTCGCTGGCGCCGGGGCCGCTGATGGCGGCGATCGTCGCGGGCCCGGCGGGACGGATCGCCGGGCAGGTCGGCGCGGGTCGGGTGGCGGCGTTCGGCTCCGCCGTGTACGCGGCCGGCTGTGCGTGGTGGGCGCTGCGGCTGGGCTCCGAGCCCGACTACGCGGGCGCCTTCCTGCCGGGGATCCTGCTGACCGGCGTCGGGGTCGGCGCGACGCTGCCGACGCTGGCGGCGGCCGCGACCGCCTCCCTGCCGCCGACGCGCCTGGCGACCGGCTCCGCCGTGTTCACGATGTCGCGGCAGGTCGGCGCGGTCGTGGACGTCGCGGTGCTGGTGGCGATCATCGGGACTCCCGCCCCGGGCGAGGCGGCCGACGCGTTCGTCGCGGGCTGGTGGTTCATGGCGGCGGCGGGCGTCGTGGCGGCCGTGCTCGCGCTCGCCGTCGGCGGGCTGCGCCGGACGGCGGCGCCGACCGTGGCGGAGGCGCGGGCGTGAGCGGGCGGTTCGACCGCGACACGCGGGTTGTCGCGGCCGGCGGCGTCCTGCGCGCCGAGGTCGACGCGAACTGGAGCGCGCACCTCGGCGCCCACGGCGGCTACGTGACGGCGATTGCGCTGCGGGCGCTGGCTGCGGTGGCGGCCGAGGGACGGCGGGAGCCGCGGTCGATCGACGTCCACCTGCTGGAGCCGGTGCGGGCTGGCGCCGTCGAGCTCGACGCGCGGCTCGAGCGCCGCGGGCAGACGCTGTCCACGGCGTCGGTGCGCGCCTTGCAGGAGGGCGCCACGGTGGCGGTCGCGACGGCGACGTTCGCCGAGGCGGCGGACGGCCTCGACCACGCGGGGCTGGTGCCGCCGGACGTGCCCGGGCCGGAGGGGTGCGCGCCGCTGATCGAGGCGCCGGGTGGCAGCGAGGTGGCGCAGTACGTCGAGTACCGGTCGGCGTCGGAGCCGCTGCCGCTGAGCGGTGGCGACCGGGCGGAGATCAGCGTCTGGATGCGGCTGGTGGAGGACCGGCCGGCCGACGCCTTCTCCGCGGCGTTCCTGGTCGACGCTGCGGTGCCGGTGCTGCTTGCTCGCCTGACGACGTTCGTTCCGATCCCGACCGTGGAGCTGACCGCCCATTTCGGGGAGGCGGCGGGCACGGACTCGCCCTGGGTGCTGGGAGCCTTCAGGACGCTGCGCGCCGGCGACGGGTTCGCGGTGGAGGACGGCGAGCTGTGGAGCGAGGACGGGCGGCTGCTGCTGGCCGCCCGACAGCTCCGCCGGGTGCTGCTGCCGGCCGCCGTGGAGGCCTTGCCGGGCGGGCTAGAATGAGGCCGACGACAACTCCTGGGGACGATCGGCTTCGACGTGGTCGGTTCCGCAGGGGTGGTTGCGAGCCGAGGTCCCGGAGGCCTCGTAAAACACCGGGAAAAAGATACGTGCGGACTCTCACGAGTACGCCCTCGCCGCCTAGCAAGATCCTAGGTTGAGTGAGGTGTCGCTCCCGGCCTGCCGGCCGCCGGGAAGCGGCATCAGATATGCCGGCTAGCCCGCCGAGGTCCGCCTCTGCCGAAGCGGGGACATCCCAGGAGGCTGGTCTTCCGGAACCCCGTCGGCGCGGCAACCGGGAGACGAGATCAGAGCGCCGACTACGCTCGTAGACGCCACTGCTGCGCGATCGCGGACGCGGGTTCGATTCCCGCCGTCTCCACTGTCGCCGACCTACGCAGCGGCCCCCTCAGGCGAGGGGGCCGTCGTCGTCTGCGGGGTCGGGGACCGGCACGCTCAGTCGTTCTCGGGGACGCGCCAGGCAACCCAGTGTCCCGTCCGCACTCCGTCGAACCGGTCCCTCGCGAGAATGCTGATGCGGAACCTCCAGGTTCCTGACGCCTCGACCGAGACGGCGCGGAGCGAAGTGGCGCCGAGCTTGCCGTTCACCCAGCCCGGCGCGCCACCGCTCCTGTCTTGCCGATAGCTGGTGTCGAACCTGCCGTCGGGACCCAGGTAGGTGTCGTTCATCCTGATCCTGAGCCACTCGAAGACCGAGACGGGAATCTTCTCGAAGACCATGTCGGTGATCCGGCCGTCGGCGTGCACCCGGAACCGGAGCTGTCCGTTCTGCCGGTAGTCGCCGGACCCCGGGCTGACCCCCCACTCGCCCTCCCAGGCGCCCACGAACCCGGGGGCCGGGGCGGTGGTGCTGACCGTGACGTCGGGCGCCTCGCCCAGCGCGGCGTAATCGGCCTTGGGCGCGGGGACGCTGTCCTCCGCATGTGCGGCCGGGGCGAAGGCGCAGGCGGCCATCAGCCCGGTCAGCGACGCGATGATCGAAGCCAGTGGTCTGTCACGCATGAGTCTCGAAGCTCCTCCGGCCGGCCGGGCAGGCGGGCGCCTGAGCGGGATCGTTGACTCGATCATCGGCGCGGGCGCCAGGAAACTTGCAGGAACCAGGCAATAATCCGATCGTCCGGGCGGGTCGCCGCGCCGCGGCGTCGACGTCCGCCCGCGAGCGTCCACGGCTCACGAGCGCGGGGTCGTGGTCGCCGGCACCAGGCGTCCGTTGCGTACAGCCAGCAGCTCGTAGACGGTGAGCGTGCTGTCCCCGTTCTTGTCGAAGCGCCACCTGCCGAACACCCCGTCGCGGGAGCCGGCGAACAGGTGCTCGAGCACCTCGGCGCGGTCGGGATCCCCGCCCGCCTTCTCGACCGCGGCGAGCACCGCCTGCGTTGCCTCGTAGGTCAGCCAGACGTAGCGGTCGGCGTCGGCGCCGAACATCCGGACAAGCGCTTGGTGGCGCTTGTCGGAGACGGGCCGGACGCGCGGGGCGGTGACGCGCAGCCGGCGCGCGGCCGCCGGGGTGAGGTCGTCGACGAACGCGTCGTGCGCGAGCGCGTCGCCGCCGACGAGCTTGATGTCGGGGTTCGCGGCGGCGATGTCGCTCAGGACGCGGGCCGCCCGGCTGGCCGGCCCGCCGCCGAACACGACCGCGTCCGCGCCGGAGCGCTTCACCCGCGCGGCGAGCTGCCGGTAGTCGGGCGCGTCCGGGCTGAAGGTGCGCCGGTCGGCCACCTTGATCCCGCTCTGCTGCGCGAACGCGGCGACGGCGGTCGCCAGGTCGCGACCGTAGAGCGCGCCGTCGTCTACGACGAACAGCCGCTTCACCCGCTCGCTCCTCAGATGCTGGGTGATGGCCGCGGCCTGGAAGCGGTCGCTGGGGATCACGCGGCCGAACGTGCGCTTGCCGGTGGGCCGGTAGCGCTCGGGGGCCTTGGGGTCGATCCCGTCCGGGCCGGTGAGCGCGACGGCGCTGCTGGTGGGGGCGACGTGCGCCAGTCCGGCGCGGTTGAGGATCGGCATCGCCACCGCGGTGGCCTCGCTGTTGCGCTCGCCGATGTAGGCGACGGCGTGATCGTCGTCGGCGGCGCGCCGGGCGTTGGCCTTGACCTTCTCGGCGCTCCAGCGCGTGCCCTCGGCGTCGTCGAGCACCACCAGCTTCACTTTCACCTTGGCGTTGCGGTTGTGCTCGTCGACCGCGTACCGCGCCGCCTCGATCATCTGCTTCGAGGACGGCGCATCGGCGCCCTGCTGCGGGACGCTCAGGTAGATGCTCGCCTCGTTTGAGCCGCCGCACCCCGTCGCGGCGACCGCGGCGACAAGCGCAGCCGCCGTCAGGCCCATGCGGGCATGGGGAATGAATCCAGGGCGCCACATGACCCGTATGAACGGCCGGAGAGGGGCGGAGCTTCAGCGCGTGGCCGCCCGGTACCGCAGGTACGTGACGCCCGAGGCGAAGGCGTGCGTCTCGATGAGCTGGCGGTCGACGCGGTGGCCGTGAGGGAAGGACGGGGTTCCGCCGCCGACGGCGACCGGGTTGACGAGCAGCCTGTGCTCGTCGATCAGCCCGAGGCGGGTCTCGGCGAGGTCACGCGCCACGCACCACATCCGAGTCCTCCGACCGGGTTGACCGTGCCGCGGCGCGATCCTGCCGAGTTGGCCGTGTCCCGGCACGGCCAACTCGACACGATCCGCGTGAGGCGGGACCGATCCGCGTGATCCGCGTGGCGGGCTAGCCCACTCGCGCCCGCTCGAGCTCCCAGGCGCGCAGCGTCGGCTCGTCCAGCGTGATCGTCACGGTCGTCCGGTCGATGCGCGGTGCCGAGGCGGCGGAAGCCTTCGCCGCCGTTCCCCGGTTCTCGCAGCGCACGAAGCGGTCGTTCGGCCCGTGCCACCACTCGCCCTTGTCCAGCGAGACGATCATCGGGCTGTTGGCGCAGCGCGAGGCGTGGCGGGCGTTGCCGGCCATGTGGCCCATCTCGTGCAGCAGCACGGTCTGCAGGTCGTACTCGTCGGGCGACGGCTTGGCCGGGCCCGGCTGCCACACGACGCTGCGGGACACCCTGATGTCGCGGTCGCGCAGCTTGCGCCTCACCAGCACCCGCTTGTTGAAGCACACCCTTCGACCGGCGCGGATGCGGCAGCGGCGCGTCACCCGGAAGGTCTGGGTGTAGGTGTCGACCTGGACCGCCAGCGCGTCCGACTTGACCGCGCCGAAGCCCACCTCGTTGATCCCGTTGCCGAACACCGGGGTTCCGGTGCGGCGACCGACCACCTTCATCCCCCACCGGGAGGCGGCCACGCGCACCAGCGCCTCCCAGCGCTCCAGGCCGACCGTCGCCGGCCGCGGCGAGGTGCTGATGTAGAAGCGGGTGCGGTTCGTCTTGAGCCCGCCCGAGCCGTAGAGGCGGGTCTTGATCAGGTCCGCGTCGATCGGCTGGTCGACCCCCGGCGCCGGAGCCGGCGGCAGGGGGAAGGTGAACACCATCTCCGCGACGGTCCGGTAGACGCCGTTGTCGTAGACCTGCACGCACAGCTTCACCGGGCCGGTCTTGCCGGGCGGCAGCGGCATGAACGTGTCGGTCTCGGTGATCGTGCGCGCCCGCTCCTGCGGCGTGCTTACCCACACCGGGTCGGCCGACGGGCTGCACTGGGCCGTCGGGGAGACCGCGCGGGCGAGCGCGAACCAGAAGCAGTCGCGCGGGTCGCAGGAGTCCTTCGTCACCGTGAACGTCGCGCTGACCTCGTACTGGCCGGCCGGCGCGAGCCCGCTGATCGTGGCCGAGTCGGCCCGCGCCTCGGCTGACGCGACCGCGAGCAGCGCCAGCGCCGCCGCGGCCGTCGCGAGCAGCCGGCGCACCCGGCCGCGGGACTTCACACCTACAACCTGGACTTGCAAGGACATGCTCCTGAGATCCGGTCTGCGACCTTACCGACGGCTGCAGCTCAGGTTCGACACACCGTCGAAGCCACCTGCGCCGTCGGGCGCACGGGGCAGCCGCCCGTGCGCAGCGGCGGCTCCGCCGGCTCTTGCGCCGTCAGTCGTCGTCGGCGCGGCGCTCCACCGCGAGCACCCTTCCACTGCGGGCATCGATCGTCACCTCGACACGGCGCTCGGCCGACCCCTCGAACTTGACCCCCCAGACCAGGCGGCCGTCCTCGGTGTCGATCGAGGCCTCGTCGAACGGGACGCCGTCCGCCCGTCGCGCTGCCGCAAGCAGCGCCGCGCGGAGCGGTACCAGCGCCCGCGCGACCCGGCGCGCATCCTCGTCGCGCGGGATGCGGCGCACGCGCAGCACCCGCCTCCCGTCGACGGTGATGTCCAGCGCGTAGCTCCGCGTGCCGCGCGCCGGCTTGACCTCCCAGACGCGTCCGTCCCGACCGCGCTCGACCTCGACGTCATACGCCTTGCTGTCCGGCAGCCTGCGCTCGGCGGTGCGGACCGCGCGGCGCGCCCGCTCGACGGCGGTCGTGGATTGGGCCGTCGAGCCGGTCGTGGCTCCGGCCGCGGTCACCGCCGGGGCGGGCGTTGGCGCCCGCGCGGCTCCGTCCATGTCGTCGCCGGAGCCGCAGGCGGCCGCCTGAGTCAAGCAGGCGAGCGCGGCGGCCGCGAGCAAGGTGCGTGGGCTTCTCGGCATGTCCGGTGAGTGCCCGGCCGCAATGCCCCCCAACCCGGCCTGTTTCCGCGCTCGGTCCCTGCGTGAGCGAACGCACAGGGACGGCGAGCGGCCGCCCGCGGCCGGCGACCTCCCGCCCGGATATGGTCGCCGGGGCAGTGACCTCGATCACCGAGCCCTGGCGGCACGAGATCGCCGCGGTCGCCGACGCATTGGCCACCGACCCCGAGCAGGGGCTGACGGCCGCGGAGGCCGCGGCGCGGCTCGCCCGCCACGGCCCCAACCGGATCGAGGGGACGCGCGGCACGCCGGCCTGGCGGCGGCTGCTCGCCCAGTTCACCGACCCGCTCATACACCTGCTGCTCGCCGCGGTGGCGATCTCGCTCGTCGCCTGGGCGGCCGACGGAGCCGACGGCGTCCCCTACGACGCGGTCGTGATCGCCGCGATCGTCCTGCTCAACGGGTTGATCGGGTTCGCGCAGGAGGCGCGCGCCGAGCGGGCCGTGACTGCGCTGCAGGAGCTCGCCGCCCCGCACGCCACCGTGATCCGCGACGGCGAGCGGCGCACGATCGACCCTGAGGAGCTGGTCCCCGGGGACGTGCTCGTCGTCGGCGAAGGCGACGCTGTGAGCGCCGACGCCCGCCTCGTGCGCGCCCACGCCCTGCGCGTCAACGAGGCGGCGCTCACCGGCGAGAGCGAGCCGGAGGCCAAGGACACCGCTCCGCTGGACGGCCCGGCGGCGCTCGGCGACCGCGCCAACATGCTCCACGCCGGCACCGCGGTGGTGCGGGGGCGCGGCCGCGCGATCGTCACCGCCACCGGGATGGGCACCGAGCTGGGCAGGATCGCGCGGCTGCTCGGCTCGGCACGGGAGCCCGCCACGCCGCTTCAGCGCGAGGTCGCGCGCATCGGCCGCGCGCTCGGCGCCGCCGTCGTCGTCATCGCCGTCGTCGTGGTGGCGGTGATCCTGCTCAGCGCCGACATCGAGGACGCCTCCGACCTCGTCGCGGTGCTGCTGATCGGCGTCTCGCTCGCCGTCGCCGCCGTGCCCGAGGGCCTGCCGGCGATCCTGTCGGTCGTGCTGGCGCTCGGCGTCCAGCGCATGGCCCGGCGCCGCGCGATCGTCAAGCGCCTGGCCTCGGTCGAGACGCTCGGCTCCGCGTCGGTCGTCTGCTCGGACAAGACCGGCACGCTCACCGCCGGCGAGATGACGATCACGCGCGTGGTGACGCCGTCGGGGGAGGCGGAGCTGACGGGGGCCGGCTATGCGCCGGACGGCGAGCTGCGCGCCGACGACACCGCCGTGGTCGAGGAGGCACGCGCCCTGCTCGCCGCCGGCAGCCTGGTCAACGACGCCGTCCTGCGCCGCGACGGCGACCGCTGGGAGACCCACGGCGACCCGACAGAGATCGCGTTCCTGGTCGCCGAGGCGAAGGTCGACGGGCAGGCCGAGGAGCGCCGCGCCCGCTTCCGGCGCGTCGGCGAGATCCCGTTCAGCTCCGAGCGCAAGCGCATGACCACGCTGCACGCCGACGGCGACCGCGACGGGCTGGTGGCCATCACCAAGGGCGCGCCCGACGTGCTGCTGGAACGCTGCGTCGCCGAGCGCGTCGGCGGACGCGTGGTGCCGCTGACCGAGCAGCGCCGCCGCGAGCTCCGCGAGACGGTCGACCGGCTCGCCGACCGCGCGCTGCGCACGCTCGCGGTCGCCTACCGCGACCTGCCCGGCGACCGGCCGCCGGACGACGAGCTGGAGCGCGACCTCGTCCACCTCGGCCTCGTCGGCATGCTCGACCCGCCGCGCCCGGAAGCGCGTGAGGCGATCGCGGAGGCGGCCGCCGCAGGGATCAGGATCATCATGATCACCGGCGACCATCCGCGCACCGCCGCGCGGATCGCCGCCGACCTGGGGATCGGCGGCCCCGAGCCGCGCGTGCTCACCGGCGCGCAGCTCGCCGGGCTGGGCCGCGACGAGCTCCGGAAGGCGATGCGGGACACCGCGGTCTGCGCGCGCGTGGCGCCCGAGCAGAAGCTCGACATCGTCGACGCGCTGCAGGACGAGGGCGCCGTGGTGGCGATGACCGGCGACGGCGTCAACGACGCCCCGGCGCTGAAGGCCGCCGACATCGGCGTGGCGATGGGGCGGGCCGGCACCGACGTCGCCAAGCAGGCCGCCGACATGATCCTCGCCGACGACAACCTCGCCACGATCGTGGCCGCCGTGCGCGAGGGGCGCGGCATCTTCGCCAACATCGAGCGCTTCCTGCGCTTCCTGCTGTCCTCCAACGTCGGCGAGGTGCTCACCATGCTGCTGGGCGTGGTCGCCGCGGGCGCGATCGGGCTGACCGCCGGCGAGGATCCGGCGGTGCCGCTGCTGGCCACCCAGATCCTCTGGATCAACCTGCTCACCGACAGCGCGCCCGCGCTGGCGCTCGGCGTCGACCCGCCGCCCCGCGACGTGATGCGCCGCCCGCCGCGCCGGGTCGGCGAGCCCGTCATCGACCGCGCGATGTGGACCGGGATCGCGTTCGTCGGCGCGCTCATGGCGCTGGTGTCGCTGGCGGCGCTCGACCTCGGGCTGGACGGCGGTCTGCTCGGCGGCTCCGGGGACGTCGAGCACGGCCGCACCATGGCGTTCACCACGCTCGTGCTCGCCCAGCTCTTCAACTGCTTCAACGCGCGCTCCGGCAGCGAGAGCGCGTTGCGCGGGCTGCTGGTCAACCGGCTGCTGTGGGGCGCGGTCGCGCTTGCGGTGGCGCTGCAGGTCGCCGTCGTGCAGGTGCCGGGCCTCAACGAGGCGTTCGGCACGGTGCCCCTGTCGGGTGGCGAGTGGCTCCTCTGCGCCGCGCTCGCGAGCGTCGTGCTGTGGGGCGAGGAGCTGCGCAAGCTCGCCCTGAGGTGAATTTCCGCCGGTCCTGCAGGGCAGGGTGAAAGGTGATGACGACCTATGCCGACCACACAGATATGAGTGAGCTGACCACGCACGAGCTGACCGACCCGAAGGTCCTGCTGGCGCTCTCTCGCCGCACGGACCCGGTCGGGGTTCTCTCCGTGTACGTCGACGCCGAGCCGGGCCCCGACCCGCGCAGCGGCGCCCAGGCGGCGGCGATCGACATCAAGAACCGGCTCAACGAGCTGCAGCGCCGGGTCGAGGCCGAAGGCCCGGCCGAGCAGGCGCGCGCCGTCGCCGCCGGCATCGCCAAGCTGTCGACGGAGATCGACCGGCTCACCCGCTTCCGCGAGTCCGGCCGTGGCCGCGCCCTGTTCGCCTCGCTGAGCGACGGTCGCGTCATCAGCCGCTTCGCCGGTCAGCTCCCGCTGCCCAACAGGGTCGTCCTCGACACCGGTCCGTTCATCCACCCGCTGCTCGAGCTGCTCGACGAGGGCCGGCCGACCGGCGTGCTGCTCGTCTCGCGTGAGGCGGTGCGCGTGCTGGAGTGGCGCGTCGGCGAGCTCGACGAGCTGGAGCGGCTCGAGCGCGAGGACGTGGAGCATCCGCACGAGCGCTCCGGGCCGGTCGGCTCCCGCCACGGCGCCGCCCCCGGCTCCCCCGAGCAGGACCAGCACCAGGACTGGATCCGCGAGCAGGAGAAGCGCTTCCTGGAGGGCGCCGGCGAGCTGGTCGCCCGCCAGGCGGCCGAGCGCGGCTGGCAGCGGCTGCTGGTCAGCGGCGAGGACCGGCTGATCGACCGCCTCGCGGCCGGGCTGTCGCCGCAGCTCCGTGACGCGATCGTCCGCGACGGGCGCAGCCTCGCCCAGCACGACCACGGCACGCTCACCCGCACCGTCACCGAGAAGCTGCTCGCCCAGCGCCGCGAGGAGGAGGCGCGCCTGATCGCGCAGGCGCGCGAGGCGGCGCTCGGGAACGGCAAGGGCGCCGTCGGGCTCTCGGAGGTCACCGCGGCGCTCAACGAGGGCCGCGTGCTGCACCTCATCTACGACCCCGAGGTCCGCTACCGCGGCGCGATCGACGCCGAGGGCGGCCTGCACCCGGACGGCGAGGGCCCGGAGGGCGCCGCGCTCACGCCCGAGCCGCGGCTCACCGAGCGGCTCGTCGAGCGGGCGCTGGAGACCGGCGCGCGCGTCACCCCGGTCGAGCAGGCCTCCGCCGGGGCGCTGCGCGAGGCGCAAGGCATCGCCGCGCTGCTGCGCTGGTAGCCGGCCGTCCAGCCTTGACCGGCGTTCGCCCGGGTGGTCTCAGAGGACGATCGCCCGGGCGATCGCCAGGTAGATCACCAGCCCGGTCGCGTCCACCAGCGAGCTGACCACCGGCGCGCTGACCACCGCCGGGTCGACCCCCAGCCGCTGCGAGAGCATCGGCAGCGCCGCGCCGACCGTCGTCGCCCACGTGCAGATCGCCAGCAGGCTGAGCGACACCGTCGCGGCGATGTCAAGCGACCACAGCGCCGTGATGACCGGCAGCCCGAGCGCGGCGAACAGCAGCCCGAGCAGCAGCCCGACGCGCGTCTCCTTCAGCACCGCCGGCACCACGTCCCGCAGCGTCACGTCGCCGACCGCCAGCGCGCGCGTCATGGTCGTGGCCGCCTGCGAGCCGCAGTTGCCGCCGGTGCCGATCAGCACCGGAACGAACAGGGTCAACGTCACCACCTTGCCGAGCGTCGCCTCGAACGCATCGAGCACGGAGACGGTGACCGCACCCGTCGCCACCAGGAACAGCAGCCAGCCGATCCGCGCCCGCACGAGCCGGCCGACCGACGCCGCCCGGTAGGGGATCCCGAGCGGCTCGGAGGCGCCGCCGGCGCGGTGGATGTCCTCGGTGTGCTCGTGCTCGAGCACCTCGATCGCGTCGTCGACGGTGACGATCCCCAGCGGCCGGCGCTCGGCGTCGACCACGGGCACCGCCACCAGGTCGTGCTCGTGCATGAGCCGGGCTACTCGCTCCTGGTCGGTGTCGGGATCGACCGCCGGGTAGAGCTCGTCCGTCACCTCCGCCACCGGGCGCTCCGGGTCGGCGCACACCAGCTCGGTGAGCGGCACCGCGCCCGCCAGGCGGCCCTCCCGGTCGACGACCGGGAGCAGCAGCAGCGTCTCCAGCCCGGCACCATGCTCGCGGACTTGCTCCAGCGCCGCGGCGACCGTCTCCTCCGGGCGCAGCGCCAGGAACTCCGGCGACATGATCCGCCCGGCGGAGCGGGGCGGATGGGCGAGCAGCGCGTAGGTCAGCCGTCGCTCCGCGGAGCTCAGTCCCGACAGGGCCCGGTCGGCGTCCTCGGCCGGCATGTGCCGCAGCAGCTCGACCCGGTCGTCGGGCTCCATCTCCTCGAGCAGCCGGGCGACCTCGTCCTCGCCCAGCTCCTCGAGCAGCTCGCGCTGCTCCCAGGGGTGCAGCAGGTCGAACGCGTCGGCGGCGGTCTCCTCGTCGAGCGCGAGCCAGCGCTCCGCCCGCTGCGCGGCCGGCAGGTGAGCCAGCTCCGCGGCGATCCGGGTCAGCTCGTCCTTGGGCCGCGCCGGCGTCATGGCAGGTGGAGGGGAGGGCTCAGCGGCGGCGCACCCGGTTGGCCTCGAGCACGCGCGTCACGTCGGTGATCGACAGGAGCCCCGTGATCCGGTCGCCCTCGCGCACCAGCGCGCGGTGCATGCCGCCGTCCGCCAGCGCCGCCAGCGCGTCGGGCAGCGGCGTGTCGGCGTCGAGCACCACCGTCCGCTCGATCGCGGTCATCCGGTCGGCGACGGTCAGCGACGGCCGCCGCTCGTCCGGCACGTCCAGCACGTCGCGGAACGAGATCAACCCCAGCGTCCTGCCGTCGTCGCGCACCGGGTAGGCGGTGTGGCGATGGACGAGGAACACCTCGTCCATGAACCGGTCGAGCGGCAGGTCGGGGCGCACCGACACCGGGTCGGCGACCATCACGTCGCGCGCGTGCAGCCGACCCGCCGGACCCTCCAGGTCGGCGGCGCGCTCCTCCGCCTCGGCGGCGGCCAGGATGAACCAGCCGATGAAGGCGAGCCACATCCCGCCGAAGGCGCCCAGGAAGATCGCCAGCCCGAGCCCGCCGCCGATCAGCACGTAGCCGAAGAAGCGGCCCAGGCCGGCGGCGGTGCGCGTGGCGACCTGGAAGTCGCCGCCGCTCCACCAGAGCGCCGCCCGCAGGATCCGCCCGCCGTCGAGCGGCAGCGCGGGCATCAGGTTGAACAGCAGCAGGATGATGTTCATCTGGCCGAGCCAGAACAGAACGCCGTCGACCGCCGCCGGCAGGCTCAGCCCCACCGCCGCGCCGAGGAACAGGAGCCCCAGCACCAGCGACACGAGCGGCCCGGCGGCGGCGATCCGCAGCTCCGCGCCGGCCGACGGGAAGCGGCCCGTGAACTGCGCCACGCCGCCGAACACCCACAGCGTGATGCCGGCGATCGTCATCCCCTCGCGCCGGGCCTGCAGCGCGTGGCCGAGCTCGTGGGCGATCAACGACGTGAAGAACAGGATCGACGCCGCGAGCGCCATGAAGAAGTAGGCGGCGTCCGACAACCCCGGGTTGGTGGTCGGGAAGACGCCCGCCGAGAGCGACCAGATGATCAGCGCGAAGACCAGCAGCCAGCTCCAGTGGGCGCCGATCTCGATCCCCTTGATGCGCGCGATCGGAAAGCTCGACGTCACGGCGCCAGCGTACCCGGCCGGGGGGTTCTCGCCGGATGTGTCGTGCGCAAACCGCGCCGGGTAGGCGACGCTGGTGAAGTGGCTCTCCGGCCCGTCATCGTCGCGCGCCCGCGCATCGCTGAGAAACGTCGCCTGAGGCGCGCTTCGCATCACCCTCTCCTCGGCGGGCTGGAGAGCCACCGAATCGACCACCGACGGAGGCACTCAGGATGGATCTGACGTTCTCCGCCGCCGAGGCCGCCTTCCGCGACGAGCTGCGCGCCTGGCTGGCGGACAACTGGGACGCCGACCAGCGTCCGCCCGAGGGCGACTCGGCCGCGTTCGCCTGGCGTCGCGACTGGCAGCGCCGGCTCGCCGAAGGCGGCTGGGCCGGCGTGCACTGGCCGCGCGAGTACGGCGGCCGCGGCGCGACCGTGACCGAGTCGGCGATCTTCTTCGAGGAGCTCGCTCGCGCCCGCGCCCCGCTGCCCGCCAACGTCCTCGGCCTGCTCCTCGCCGGCCCGACGATCATGGTGTGGGGCAACGAGGAGCAGAAGCAGCGCTACCTGCCTCCGATCCTCACCGGCGACGAGATCTGGTGCCAGGGCTTCAGCGAGCCCGACGCCGGCTCCGACTTCGCCGCCCTGAAGACCCGTGCCGTCAAGGACGGCGACGAGTGGGTGGTCACCGGGCAGAAGGTGTGGACCTCGATCGCCCACCACGCCAAGTGGTGCATGCTGGTCGCGCGCACCGACCCCGACGCCCCCAAGCACAAGGGGTTGACGTACTTCATCCTCGACATGGAGCAGCCGGGCGTGCAGGTGCGCCCGCTCGTGCAGATCACCGGCGAGGCCGAGTTCAACGAGCTGTTCCTAGAGGAGGCCCGCATCCCCGACGCCAACGTGCTCGGTGGCGTCGGCAACGGCTGGAAGGTCGCGCTCACCACGCTGATGAACGAGCGCTCCGGCCTGGCGTTCTTCCTCCAGGTACGCACCCGCCAGGTGCTCGACGAGCTCGTCGAGGAGGCCGCCAGGCGCGGGCTGCTCAACGACGCGGTGATCGCCGACCGCATCGGCCGGCTGTACGCCAAGGCGGAGACGCTGCGCCTGCTTGCCTACCGTGGCCTGACCGCGATCGAGAAGTACGGCCAGCCCGGCCCGGAGGGGTCGCTGACCAAGTGGCTGTGGTCGGAGACCAACCAGGAGCTGACGCAGTTTGCCGTCGACGTGCTCGGGTTCGACGCGCTCGAGGCCGGCAGCACCTGGGCGTACGAGCTGCTGCGCGCCCGCGGCAACACGATCGAGGGCGGCACCACCGAGATCCTCAAGAACATCGTCGCCGAGCGCGTGCTCGGCCTCCCGCGGCTGAAGGTGGCGGCATGAACTTCGACTTCACCGAGGACCAGTACGAGATCCAGCGGATCGCGCGCGACCTGCTGGCGGCGCGTGCCACGCCGGAGCAGGTGCGCAAGGCGGCCGAGGCCAAGGCCTACGACGACGGCCTGTGGCGCGAGCTGGTGGAGCTGGGGTGGCCCGGCATCGCCGTCGCCGAGGAGCACGGCGGCCAGGGGCTCGGCTCCGTCGAGCTGGCGATCCTCTGCGAGGAGCTCGGCTACACGGTCGCCCCGTCGCCGTTCCTGTCGACGGTGACCGCCGCCGCCGTCATCCAGACCGCCGGCAGCGACGAGCAGAAGGCGCGCTGGCTGCCCGGCCTGGCCTCCGGCGAGATCACCGGAGCGCTCGGCTCGGCCGACGGCCTGGTGCCCGACGCCGAGGCGGCCGCGGTCATCGTGCTGCTGGAGGACGACGGCGCGCGCGTGTTGGCGCGCGACGAGGTCGAGGTGACCGCGGTCGAGTCGATCGACCCGACCCGCCGCACCGCGCGGGTCAGCGCGCCGGCCGACGCCGGCGAGGCGCTGCCCGGCGACGTGACCGCCGGGGTCGACCGCGCCACCATCGCCGTGGCCGCCGACCTGGTCGGCGTCTCCCGGCGCGCGCTCGACATGACGCTCGAGTACGTCAAGGAGCGCCACCAGTTCGGCGTTCCGGTCGGCGCCTTCCAGGCGGTGTCGCACAAGTGCGCCCAGATGCTGCGCGACACGGAGGGCTCCCGCGCCGCCACCTACTACGCCGCGTGGGCGGCCGACGCCGACGAGAGCCAGCTCGCCGAGGCCGCCTCGCTGGCCAAGGCGGCTGCCTCCGAGGGAGCCCGCGACGTGACCGCCTCCGCCATCCAGGCGCACGGCGGCATCGGCTTCACCTGGGAGGCCGACCTCCACTGGCTCTACAAGCGCGCCCAGGTCGGATCCGTCCTGCTGGGCGGCTCGTCGACCCACCGCGCCCGGCTGACCCGCCTGCTGCGCGAGCGGCTGGCGCCTGCGACGGCCGGCTAGCGAGGGCTACACTTGACAGGGCGGGAAGCGTTCGCGCTTTCCGCCCTGTTGCTGTTTCCGGCGCGTTCCGTGCCGGTGTCCTCCGAGAAACGACAACCAAGGAGCTGACACTCCTACGTGGCCACTGAAGACAAGGTTGCCCTCGAGGGCGAGGTCGTAGAGGCCCTGCCGAACCTCCTGTTCCGCGTCCAGCTGGACATGGACAACCACGAGGTGCTGGCGCATCTCGCGGGCAAGATGCGGCGCAACCGCATCCGCGTCCTCCCGGGCGATCGGGTGCGGGTCGAGGTCAGTCCGTACGACCTCTCCCGCGGGCGAATCGTCTACCGGATGAAGTAAGCGGCGCCGCTCCTCGCGAAGGGGCGGCCCCGTAGCCAGGCTCGCGGGCGCGCGGCACGCGAGCCCAACCACTCCTATACGTCTTCCGCGCTCGGGTCCGCCGGGCCGCTTCTCAGCACCGACACCAGCGGCGCCGCGCGCGCCCGCACCCGGGCGACCGCCTCGCGGCTCCACGGAGCCGTGCGCCGCCGGTAGCAGGCGACCAGGCCGCGCACGACGCCGCCCTCGGTGAGCGGCACCAGCAGCACGGAGCGGTGGCCGATCCTGGCCAGCAGCCTCCGCTCGACCGGCTCGCCGTGCATGTCGGCGGCGAGCACCTGCCCGGCGTTGCCGGTGGCGACGGCGTGCGCGCGCGCCGGGAACTCCGCCAGCGGCACGCGGGTGCCGGGCGCCTGGTCGGGCACGCGGACGGCGATCAGCTCGTCGCCGCGCGCCGACAGCCGCCACAGGTCGACGCGGTCGGCGTTGGCCGCGGTCGCGATCATCGTCGCCAGGCGCTCGGGCACCGACCCGCCCAGCGACGACAGGTCGGGGTCCCGCTCGGCGACAGAGAAGGCGCGCAGCCCGCCGTCCAGCCGCGCGGCGACCGTGGCGCCGGCCTCCGATTCGCGGTGCGGCTGGGAGGAGGGCTCGCCGAGCAGGTTGCCCTGGGCATACGAGATGTCCAGCTCGGCGATCGCGCGCAGGTCGGAGAACTCCTCGATGCCCTCCGCGCAGACCGCCCCACCGGTCTGCGTGGCGAACGAGGCGAACGACGCCACCAGCGCGGCGCGGGCCGCGTCGGCCGACACCCCGGTCACCAGCGCGCGGTCGAGCTTGACGATGTCGGGGCGCACCCGCAGGAGCTGGAGCAGCCCCGAGTAGCCGGCGCCCGCGTCGTCGACGGCGATCAGCGCCTTGCGCCGGCGCAGCGTGTCGAGCGCGGCGCCGAGCTTGCCGTCGTCGAAGAACAGCTCGTCCTCGGTGATCTCGACGACCAGCCCGTGCATGTCCTCGGGCAGCTCGTTCCACACCTCGGCGGCGCCGAGGCCGCGCACGCTCACGTTGAGCGACAGGGCCGCGTCGTCCGGGCGGTTGGCGAGCGCCGTGCGGATCGCGGCCGCCTCGAGCGGGCTGCCCAGGCCGTGGGCGTGGGCAGCGGCGAACACGTCGTCGACCTCGAGGTCGGGCAGGGAGGGGAAACGCGCGAGCGCCTCATGTCCGATCACCTGACCAGTCAGCAGCAGGACGATCGGCTGGTATACGACCTCCAGACCGCCCGGCTCGAGGAGGGCGGCGATCTCGTCGCGGTCGGGCAGGCTGGCGGTCTGGATCACGGATTCCCTTTCTATTCGGGCGGCCCGGTGCCTTCGGACACCGGCGAGAACGGCACGAGCTCGCCCGGTCCCGCGACGACCACCGTGGAGATGATGGCGGGTTCGAACAGGCCATGCCCAACCACGCCCGGGGTTGCGTCCAGTCGCGCGGAGACCGCGGCGGGGTCGTCCACCGGACCGAGCACGTCGGCGATGACGTGCCCGTCCGGGGACGGAGGCGCCCCGGAGCGCACGCGAGCGGGCGCCAACCGGGCGAGCGTCGCGGCGATCCCGAAGGACAACAACTCGACCGGGATCGGCGGGCTGACCCGCTCGACGAGCTTGCTGTCGTCGGCGATGATGACAAACCTCGACGACGCGGCGGCCACGATCTTCTCGCGCACGTGCGCGCCTCCGCCGCCCTTCACCACCCAGCCGTCGGCGGCGATCTGGTCGGCGCCGTCGACCGAAAGGTCAAGGGCCTGGAGCGTGCGGAACGGCTCGACGCTCAGCCCCAGCGAGCGGGCCTGAAGCTCGGTCTCCGGCGAGGTCGCGACGTAGCGCACGCCCTGGAGCGCGCGGCGCGCCAGCGCCGGCAGCAGGTGGGCGACCGTCGAGCCGGTGCCCAGGCCGACGCGCATGCCGTCCTCCACCAGCTCGGCGGCCGCCTCGGCCGCCAGGCGCTTGCGCTCCTCGATACTCACCGCTCGTCCCGACGGGCGCTGCGCACCACCGCCAGGCCGATCAGCGGCTGCAGCGGCAGGCGCGCCCACAGCGAGAAGCGGCCGCCCGGAATGCGCGGGAACTGCTCGGGGTGGAGCGCCATGTGGATGTTGGCGGGGAACACCGCCACCAGCGTCGCCAGCAGCCACCACATCGCCGCGCGGCGGATGCGGCCGGGCGGCGCCATCAGGCCCAGCCCGCCGGCGATCTCCGCTACCCCGCTCGCGTAGACAAGCTCCCGGTGCCGGGGCAGGTAGGGCGGCATGATCTTCATGTACGCCTTGGGGATGATGAAGTGCAGCAGCCCGGCGACCACGAACGCCGGGCCGACGGAGGAAGCGAGTGCGCGTCGCATGGCGCGCAGCCTACGCTTCCCGCCATGGCCGAGCTGACCGTCTACGAGAAGCCCACCTGCACCACCTGCAAGAAGCTCGCCGCCCTGCTCGCCGAGCGCGGCATCGACTACGAGTCGGTCCGCTACCACGTCACCGGCCTGACCGAGGAGGAGCTGCGCGGCCTGCTCGCCAAGGCCGGGGTGGGGCCGCGCGAGGTGCTGCGCCGCCGCGCGCCGCGCGCCCGCGAGCTCGACCTCGACAGCATCAGCGACGACGAGCTGATCGCCGAGATGGTGGCCGACCCCGAGCTCGTCGAGCGCCCGATCGTCGTCCGCGGCGACAAGGCGGTGCTGGCGCGGCCGGTGGAACGGGTGCTCGAGCTGCTCTAGGCTCGGGCGATGGCGCTGGCCTACCGCGAGTCGCTGCCCGAGGGCGAGCCGCGCGGGACCCTGCTGTGCGTCCACGGGTTCCCGCAGTCCTCGTACATGTGGCGGCACCTGATCGACGCCGCCGCGGAGGCCGGCTGGCGGGGGATCGCTCCCGACCTGCCCGGCTACGGCGACTCGCCGTATGAGGGCGACGGGAGCTGGGAGGCGCACGTCGCGGCGCTCGACGCGTTCCACCGCGAGCACGACCTCGGGCCGGTGGTGCCGGTGGTGCACGACTGGGGCGGCCTGATCGGCCTGCGCTGGGCGTTCCAGCGCCGGGAGGCGATCCGCGCGCTGGTCATCAGCGACACCGGCTTCTTCCCCGACGCCAAGTGGCACGCGATGGCGCGCACGCTGCGCACGCCGGGCGACGGGGAGCGCCTGATCGAGGGTTGGACGCCGGAGGCGATGGGGCAGGCGCTGAAGGCGATCTCGTCCGGCATGGACGAGCGCAGCCTCGCCGAGTACGGCAAGGCGCTCGCCACGCCGGAGCGGCGGCGCGGCGTCCTCGAGCTCTACCGCTCCGGCGACTTCCGGAAGATCGAGGGCTACGACCTGAGGGCCTTGGACGTGCCGGCGTTGGTGCTGTGGGGCGAGGAGGACCCGTTCGCGCCGCTCTCCGGAGCGCGCCGGTTCGTGGACGAGCTGCCCGACGCCGAGCTGGTGGTCGTCGAGGGAACGAGCCACTTCGTCTACGACGACGCCCCCGAGGCCTGCGCCCACGCGGTGCTGCGCTTCCTCGCGCGCGTGTGAGCCCGGGCGCCCGTCCCTGCGCGGGCGCCCGGCCTCCCACGGACGCCCCCGGCCCAGCCACGGACGCTCGGCGCCTCGGTGCGCTTGTTGCGCCTCAAGGTGCCAAGCGCCGGGAACGGGGTGCGCGCCACCGGTGATGCTCGGCGCTTCGGTGCGTCATGAGCGCATCGAAGCGCCGAGCGTCGGCGAGGGGTCGGACGGTCGTGCCCGCCCGACCGGGCGATCGCGGGCGCTCCGTGCGGGTGCTTGATGCCGTCCGGGCGCTATGGTCCGGCCGCCTTCTGCCGGCCAACTGCATTTCCGGAGCCTTCGCACAGATGACCCTGCCGCGTTCCGTCTACGACGAGGATCACGAGCTCTTCCGCGAGTCGGTCGCCGCCTTCGTCGACCGCGAGCTGATCGCCAACCGCGAGCAGCACCGCGAGCAGCGCCGCATCCCGCGCGAGGTCTGGCTGAAGGCGGGCGAGATGGGCTTCCTCGGCCTGGCGATCCCCGAGCAGTACGGCGGCGCCGGGGTCGACTTCCGCTACAACGCGATCTGGAACGAGGAGCTGGCCCGCGCCGGCATCGCCTACGGGTCGAGCTTCTCGATCCACACCGACGTCTGCGCTCCCTACCTGGTCGAGCTGACCACCGAGGAGCAGCGCGAGCGCTGGCTGCCGCGCTTCTGCAGCGGCGAGATGGTCACCGCGATCGGCATGACCGAGCCCGCCGCCGGCTCCGACCTGCAGGGCATCAAGACCACCGCCCGCCGCGACGGCGACGGCTGGGTGATCAACGGCTCCAAGACCTTCATCACCAACGGCTACCACGCCGACCTGGTGATCGTGGCCGCCCGCACCGGCACCGATCCGAAGGGCCGGGGCATCACCCTGTTCGCGGTCGAGGAGGGGATGGAGGGCTTCAGCCGCGGGCGGAAGCTCGACAAGGTCGGCCAGCACGAGGCGGACACCGCCGAGCTGTTCTTCGAGGACGTCCGCGTCGGCGACGAGCAGGTCATCGGCGAGGTCGATCGTGGCTTCCACCACATGATGCGCCACCTCGCCCAGGAGCGCCTGGGGGCGGCGATCCTCAACACCGCGCACGCCAAGCACGTGCTCGAGATGACGCTCGAGTACGTCAAGACCCGCAACGCGTTCGGCCGCCCGGTCGGCACCTTCCAGCACAACCGCTTCCTGGTCGCCGACCTGCAGACGCGCGTGGACGTCACCCAGGCGTTCATCGACCGCTGCGTCGAGGCCCACGCGCAGGGCAAGCTGTCGGCGGTCGACGCCGCCAAGGCGAAGTGGTGGAGCGCCGAGGTGCAGGGCCAGGTCTGCGACGCCTGCGTCCAGCTCCACGGCGGCTACGGCTACATGCGCGAGTACGAGGTTGCGCACGCGTGGATGGACGCGCGCGTCACCCGGATCTGGGCCGGGTCGAACGAGATCATGAAGGAGATCATCGGCCGCGACCTCGGCCTCGGCGACCCGCGCTAGCGGGCGCTCAGATGTTGAAGTCGAGGACCTCGTCCTCGTCGCCGGTCTCGAAGCGGCGGTCGATGCGCGCCGTCGGGGTGACGATCGAGTTGGCGGGCACGCTGCGCGTGAGCCACACGTTGCCGCCGATCACGCTGCCGGACCCGATCACCGTGTCGCCGCCCAGGATCGTCGCGTTCGCGTAGATCACGACGTCATCGCCGATCGTCGGGTGGCGCTTGCGGTCGGCCATGTGCTTCTCGACGCTGAGCGCGCCGAGGGTCACTCCCTGGTACAGCTTGACCCGGTCGCCGAGGATCGCGGTCTCGCCGATCACGATGCCGGTGCCGTGGTCGATCGCCAGCGACCGGCCGATCCGCGCGCCGGGGTGGATGTCGATGCCGGTCTCGCGGTGCGCCTGCTCGGTGAGCATCCGCGGCAGCAGCGGCACGCCGGCGCTGTGCAGCTCGTGCGCGATCCGGTAGACGGCGACGGCGTAGAAGCCGGGATAGGCGAGGATCACCTCGTCGACCGAGCGCGCGGCCGGGTCGCCCTCGTAGATCGCCTGCGCGTCGAGCAGCAGCGCCTCGCGGATCGCGGGCAGCTTGGAGACCAGCATGTCGACGACCTCGTCCGGGTCGTCGCAGTGGGAGCCGGGCATCCGCAGCGCGTCGGCGAGCAGCGCGCGCAGCGCCGCCAGCTCGTCGGCGACGTCCCCGGCGCGGCCGCCCACCTCGGCCGCGAAGTGCGGGAACAGCAGCTCCAGGGCGCGGTGGATGAAGCGCTCCGCAAGCTCGCGCAGGCGCGGCGGCAGGTTGTAGGCCTGTCGGTCGGCGGCGAGCCGATCGAGGAACCGCGCGGTCGCGTCCCGCTCGGGGGCGAATGCCATGTTCGGAGGGTATAGCGGCGGGGTCGTCGGGACGCCGCGGCGTGCTTGACCCAGGTATAAATTTCTACTAGGGTCAATAAGCAGTGTCGTCGTCGCCGCCGTCCACGCAGACGCCCGAGCCGCGCCGCAGGCTCGCTCGCGCCGAGCGCGAGCGCCAGGTGCTGGAGGTCGCGCACCGCCAGTTCGCCTCGCGCGGCTACGCGGCGGTGACGATGGAGGACATCGCCGCCGAGGTCGGCGTCACCAAGCCGTTGCTGTACGCCTACTTTGGCAACAAGGAGCGCCTGTACGAGGCGTGCATGGCCCCGGCCGGCGAGGCGCTGATCGGCGCCATCGTCGACGCCGTCGCCCAGGCCGAGCGTCCCAGCGACGCCCTCGGCCTCGGCGTGCGCGCGTTCTTCGCCTTCGTCGACGGCGACCGGGACGCGTGGCGGGTCCTCTTCGACGAGACGCTGCCCGCCGGCGGGGCGATCGCCGAGCGGGCCGCGGAGTACCGCGAGCGGCTCGTCGGCCTCGTCCAGACGACGCTGCTGAACCTCTTGCCCGAGGAGGCGCGCGAGCGCAGCGCGCACCAGGTCGAGGCGCTGTCGGTGAGCCTCATGGCGGCCGCCGAGGCGCTGGCGCGCTGGTGGCTGCGCACCGGCGCCATGACGGCGGCCGAGGCCGCCGACCTGCTCATCGCCGCTGTCGAGCCCGGCCTGCTCGGGCTGCGGCAGACGACCCCGTCAACCAAGGAGACCAAGGACTGATGGACCGATGACCGTCGCCGAACGCAGCATGGCTCTCGCCCTGCGTGGGCTAAACCGCCTCGCCGGCTCCGAGGTGATGGACCGGCTGGGCATCCGCGCCCCCGCTGAGCGCTTCGTCTACCGCGCCACGCGCGACGGCTTCCGCGTCGCCGGGCAGGCGGCCCGCAGCTTCTCGGCCGTCCAGAAGCTCGGCAAGCCCGCGCGTCTCAAGCCGACCAAGGAGCGCGAGCTCTTCGACCTCACGCCCGACGACGAGCAGCAGATGCTCGTCGAGGCGTTCCTCGACTTCGCCAACGAGCGCCTGCGCAAGATCGCCGGCGAGGCGGAGTCCACCGGCCTCTCCGAGGAGCTGGCCAACGAGGCCAACGAGCTCGGCCTGACGATGCTCGGCGTCCCCGAGGAGGCCGGCGGCGCGGTCAGCGAGCGCTCGTCGGTCACCTCCGTGCTGGCCGCCGAGGCGCTGGCCTACGGCGACGCCGGCCTGACCGTCGCGCTGCTGGCGCCGGCCGGCGTGGCGACCGCCCTGTCGCTGTGGGGTGATGCCGACCAGCAGTCCAAGTACCTGACGCCGTTCACCTCCGAGGACGTGCCGGTCGCTGCTGTGGCGTTCGCCGAGCCGCGGGCGCTGTTCGACCCGCTCAAGCCGGAGACCACTGCCCGCTCGACCGCCGACGGCTTCGTGCTCAACGGCGTCAAGTCGGCGGTGCCGCGCGCCGGCGACGCCGAGCTGCTGGTCGTCTCCGCGCTGCTGGAGGGCCGCGGCCCGGCGCTGTTCATCGTCGAGACCAAGACCGAGGGCGTCTTCGTCAAGGAGGACCCGGCGATGGGCCTGCGCGCCGCGCAGCTCGGCCAGGTGCGCCTTGAGAACGTCACCGTGCCGAAGGAGGCGCTGCTCGGCGAGGCCGATCCGGAGGTCTTCAGCGAGGCGATCGCCCGCTCGCGCCTGGCCTGGGCCGCCGTCGGCGCCGGCGTCGGCAAGGCCGTCCTCGACTACGTCATCCCGTACGTCAACGAGCGCACCGCGTTCGGCGAGCCGATCAGCCACAAGCAGGCGGTGGCGTTCACCGTCTCCAACATCGGCATCGAGCTGGAGGGCCTGCGTCTCGTGACGCTGCGCGCCGCCAGCCGCGCCGACGCGGGCCGCAGCTTCATCCGCGAGGCGGCGCTGGCGCGCCAGCTCGCGGACCGCTACGGCACGCAGATCGGCTCCGATGGCGTCCAGCTCCTGGGCGGCCACGGCTACGTCAAGGAGCACCCGGTCGAGCGCTGGTATCGCGACCTGCGCGCGGTCGGCGTCATGGACGGCGGGCTGCTCGTCTAGCGACTGGAGGACAACGTCATGATCAACCTTGAAGTCCCCAAGAAGTTCACGCCGCTGCTGACCCAGGCGCGGCAGGTCGCTGACGAGGTCTTCCGCCCGATCTCGCGGAAGTACGACCGCGAGGAGCACACGCGGCCCAAGGAGCTGGACATGCTCGCGGCCGCGATCGACGGCATCAACGAGGGCGGCGCGCTGAACGCGGGCGCCGCCGGCGTCCGTCGCGAGAAAACCGACGAGGGCAACCGCAACGGGTCGAACATGTCGACCGCGCTGAGCATCATGGAGCTCTGCCGCGGCGACGTCGGCCTGCTGCTGGCGCTGCCCCGCCAGGGCCTGGGCAACGCCGCGATCGCCTCGGTCGCCAACGACGAGCAGCTCAAGCGCTTCTCGGGCAAGTGGGCGGCGATGGCGATCACCGAGCCGGAGGCCGGCTCGGACTCGGCCGCGATCCGCACCACCGCCAAGCTCGAGGGCGACGAGTACGTCCTCAACGGCGAGAAGATCTACGTCACCGCCGGTGAGCGCGCCGACCTGATCGTCGTGTGGGCGTCGCTCGACCCGAGCAAGGGCCGTGCGGCGATCAAGTCGTTCGTCGTCCCGCGCGACAACCCGGGCCTGATCCTGGAGCGCGTCGAGCACAAGCTCGGCATCCGCGCCTCCGACACCGCGGCGTTCCGCCTCGAGAACTGCCGCGTGCCGAAGGAGAACCTGCTCGGCAGCCCCGAGATCGAGACCTCGAAGGGCTTCGCCGGCGTCATGCAGACGTTCGACAACACGCGGCCGCTGGTGGCCGCGATGGCCGTCGGCCTGACGCGCGGCTGCCTCGAGGAGATCAAGGGCCTGCTGGACAAGGCGGGCGTCGAGGTCGACTACGACAAGCCCGCGAGCGTCCAGCATGCCGCCGCCGCCGAGTACCTGGCGATGGAGGCCGACTACGAGGCCGCCTACCTGCTGACGATGGAGGCGGCCTGGATGGCGGACAACTCCAAGCCGAACTCGCTGCAGGCGTCGATGGCCAAGGCCAAGGCGGGCCGCATCTGCGTGGACGTGGCGATGCGCTGCGTCCGCCTCGCCGGCGCGCTGGGCTACAGCGAGGAGCTTCTGCTGGAGAAGTGGGCGCGTGACGCCAAGATCCTCGACATCTTCGAGGGCACCCAGCAGATCCAGCTGCTGATCATCGCTCGGCAGCTCCTGAAGAAGACCTCGGCCGAATTGCGCTGAGGGGGTTCGCCCGTCCGGCCGCCGCGTCCGCGCGGCGGTCGGGCGGACGGGGGGTCATCCTGGCGCCGGACGGTCGTCGCGAGACGGTCGTCCGGCGCTTTGTCTATTCGGGGAGCTCGAACTCCTCGTCGCCGATCGTCACCAGCACCGGCTCGCCGACGCGGGCGCTGATCGCGAGCGTCAGGTTCGGCGTGGTGGTCGGGTACTGGGCGATCGCGACGCTGCGCCCGCCGAGCGCGCCGGCGAGCTCGCGCATCGCGTCGGCGAGCATGTCGAGGCCACCGATCGTGCCGATCACCTCGCCCTGCTCGGGGTCGACGTCGAATGGCGGGAGCTGCCGCAGCGGCGTGGTGAGCGGCAGCGGCTCGACCTCCAGCTCGATCGCGTGGGGGAGGTGGACGATCCGCTTCTCGGTCTGCACCTCGACCGGCTGCAGCCGCCCGACGTCGACGACGGCGGGCGGTTCGCCGTCGACGGCCGCGACGACCCGCAGCGCGCCGGAGTGGTGCAGCACGTCGCGGAGCGTCTGCACCACCCGGTCAAGCTCGGGGCCGACCGTGGTGACGAGGTCGATCGGCTGGTCGGCGTCGTCCATGGCCTGGGGAGGATAGGGACGCGGCCTACACCTCGACGTCGAAGCGGGCCTCGCGCAGCCGCTTGGCGGTCACCCGCGCCCACGGCGCGTCGATCGCATCGAGCGCCGCCGCCGACTCCTCGAAGTCGTACTTGACGCGGCGCAGCTCGACGTGATCGTCGTCCAGCAGCACGTAGGCGGCGCGATGGTCGCCGTCCCACGGCAGCCCGACGCTGCCGGAGTTGACGAGCTCGATGCCGCCGGTGGAGAAGCGCCGGAACTGCGTGTGGGTGTGGCCGAAGACGACGCGCCGCGCGGTGACGCCCGCCAGCGTGCGGCCGTCGGAGTCGGGGTCGACGTCGCGGCTGATCGGCTCCATGTCGGAGATCGGCGAGGCGTGGCAGAACAGCGTCCCCTCGCGCTGGGCGTCCTGGGGCAGGCGGCCCAGCTCGGCGATCCGCTCCGGGCCGAGCGCCGCGATCACGTGCTTGGCGGCACCCTGGACCACCTCGGTGTCGGGCGCGGCCGCCGGGTCGGACTGCCAGCGCTCCCAGTTGCCGCGGATCCAGGTGGCGTCGGTGAGCTCCTCCAGCAGCGCCAGCGTCTGCTTGGGCCAGGCGCCGAACGCCGCGTAGTCGCCGCCGAGCACGTAGCCGTCGGCGCCCGCCTCGCGGGCGTCGGCGAGCACGGCCTTGAGGGCGGGCAGGTTGCCGTGGACGTCGTACAGGATCGCCAGCATGTCCGCCATCATGCCCGCGATGGAGATTCGCGGACCTTCGATCTCGCTCCAGCTCCCGCACCCGGCCCACGCGGCGCGGCTGCTGGAGCTCGCAGGCGACCCGGAGGTCACGCGCTGGTTCTCCTGGGGGCCGTACAGGACGATCGACGAGCCGCTGCGCTGGATCGACGCCCAGCGGGAGCGGCGCGAGAGCGGCGCCCAGATCGACTTCGTCGTCTGCGACTCCGACGGCCGGGCGATCGGGGTGACCGGGCTGACCGAGCTCAGCTCCCGCGACCGGCGCGCGATCGTCGGCACCTGGTTCGGCCGGGACTACTGGGGCACGGGCGCCAACCGCGAGTCCAAGGCGCTGATCTTCCACCTCGCGTTCGCGGTCTGCGGGATGGCGCGCGTCGGCGCCTACGCCAACCCGGAGAACCTGCGCTCGGTGCGCGCGCTGGAGAAGGTCGGCTTCCGCCGCGAGGGCACCCTGCGCCACTGGCACCGCCACGGCGACCGCCAGCTCGACGTCCACATCTTCGGCCTGCTCGCCGAGGAGTGGCGCGAGAGCGAGCTGAGCCGGATCGAGGTGGAGGTGGTCGGCAGGCCGCCGGAGCCGTGGCTGGTCGGGCCGCCTATCCGGCCTGCCGCGACTCCCAGGAGAACCCTCGGATAGCGAAGAACACGCCGAACGCCGCCCACAGCGCCACCACCGCCAGGTTGGAGGCGTTGTCGGCCACGCCGTGGCCGGTGATCATCGCGCCCTTCAGCCCCTGGATCAGGTGGGTGAGCGGCAGCGCTTGGGCGATGTCGCGCAGGAACGCCGGCGTGTTGGCGGTGTCGAAGAACGTGCCGGAGATCAGGATCATCGGCAGGAAGATCGCGTTCGAGTAGGCGGAGGCAGACTCGAAGTTCGGGATCACGTGCGAGAGCGCGATCCCCAGCGATCCCATGCATGCCACCCCGGCGGCGACGAACACCGCCAGAGCGGCCACGTCCTTGGGCCAGCCGATGTCGAAGAAGATCCGGCCCGCCAGGGTGATCAGCACTACCTGGATGACGGCGTTGAACACGGAGCTGGCGAGCACCGCGGTCAGATAGGCGCCCTCCGGCATCGCCGAGCCGCGGATCCGCTTCAGCACGCCCTGCTCGCGCAGGAACGTGAGGTTCATCGACAGCGAGTTGAACGTCGTCGCCATCACCGCCATGCCGGCGATGCCGGGCACGATGATCTCCAGGCTGTCGCGGTCGTCGTTGAACACCGCGCCGAACAGCGCCAGGAAGATCAGCGGCAGCGCCATGTTGAAGAACGCCGCCGAGGGGTTGCGCCAGAGCATCCGGCGCTCGAGGTGGAACTGGTGCCAGGCGAGCCGGATCGCCTCAGACATGCACGTCCTCCACGCTGCCGGACGGCGCCTCCTCGGCGCCGGCGTCGCCGGTCAGCTCCAAGTAGATCTCCTCGAGCGTCGGGCGGGTGACGCTCAGGTCGCGCAGGGGCTCGCCGCGCGCGAGCGCCGCGCTGGTGAGCTGGTGCAGCAGCGCGGTCGGGTCGTCGACCTCGCGGGTCTGCAGCTCGCCGGTCTCGAGCGAGCGCCACGTGACCCGGTAGCGGGACGCGGAGGCGCCCAGCTCTGAGGGCGGGCCCTCGGCGATGATCCGGCCGTCCTTGACGATCGCGACGCGGTCGCACAGCGCCTGCGCCTCGTCGAGGTAGTGAGTGGTGAGCAGGATCGTCTTGCCCAGCTCCTGCAGCGAGCGGATCACGTCCCAGGCGCCGCGTCGCGCCGCCGGGTCGTAGCCGGTGGTGGGTTCGTCGAGGAAGATCAGCTCCGGGTCGCCGATCAGCGCCAGCGCGAAGTCCAGCCGCCGGAGCTGTCCGCCCGAAAGCGTGTGCGCCATCGCGTCGGCCTTCTCGCGCAGGCCGACCAGGTCGATGACCTCCTCGACCGACCGCGGATGCGACGAGAGCCGGGCGAAGTGCGTGAGCGCCTCGCGGACGGTGATGTGCCGCCACAGCCCGGTGGACTGCAGCACGATCCCGATCCGCCGCCGCAGCTCGCGCGGCCGCCGGTCGGGGTCGTAGCCGAGCACCGACACGACGCCGCCGGTGCGCCGGCGATGCCCTTCGAGGATCTCGACGGTCGTCGTCTTGCCGGCGCCGTTGGGGCCCAGCAGCCCGAACACCTCGCCGGGCGCGACCTCGAAGTCGATCCCGCGCACCGCCTCGTGCGCTCCGTACGACTTCCGGAGGCCGCGCACGAGGATCGCGGGGGCGGCTGAGCTCACCGGTCGCATCTTAGATAGACCGGCGGTTCGGTCAGTGGCAGAGCGCGGGGTCGGGGATAGGCTCAGGCGGTGCTGCGCGTCCGGCTCCTGGGGCGGATGGAGGTGGAGGCGGGCGGAACGCTCGTCACGCCGCCGCACAGCCGCCGCGCCTGGTCGCTGCTCGCCGATCTCGACGACGACTGGGTGCTGGTCGCCCGCGACGAGCACGCCGACCGGCAGGCGGCCGTGCTCGCCGCGCTCGCCGTCGCCGCGGACACCCCCGTCGAGGCGGTCGCCTGGGCTCGCCGCCGCCTGGCGGTCAACCCGCTCGACGAGGAGGCGGCCCGGGACCTGATGCGCAGGCTGGCGGCCGCCGGCGAGCCCGCGGCGGCGCTGATCGTCTGCGAGCGGCTGCGCGCGCGGCTGCGGCGGGCGCTGGGGGTGGCGCCCTCCGAGCAGACGCGCGCGCTCGCCGAGCGTCTGCGGCGAGCCGCCGCGGTTCCCACCTAGGGGCGCGCCTCGAGCACGATGTTGAACGGGGTCTCCGCCGCGCGCCGCACGCGGCCGAAGCCGCCCTCCGCCAGCACCTCCGCCAGCCGCTTCTCGCCCGCCTGCGCGCCGAGCGCGAGCCCGACCTCCTGGCTGAGCGACGACGGCGTGCACAGCATCGTCGAGCCGCCGTAGTAGATGCGCCCGACCGGCGTGAGGTTCTCCTCGACGCGGTCGCCCGCGTAGGGCTCGACGACCATCCACGTGCCGTCGTCCGCCAGCACCTCGCGCACGTGCCGTGCCACGCCGGCCGGGTCGCCCATGTCGTGCAGCGCGTCGAACACGCACACCAGGTCGAACGGCCCGCCGCCGAAGTCCTTCGCGGTGGCCACCTCGAACGTGACCCGGTCGGAGACGCCGGCGCGCCCGGCCGCCCGACGCGCCGCCGCGATCGACTCCTCGTGGTAGTCGGAGCCGACGAACCTCGACTCCGGGAAGGCCTTGGCCATCAGGATCGTCGAGGTGCCGTGGCCGCAGCCGATGTCGGCGACGACCGCGCCGCCGCGCAGCTTGTCGATCACGCCCTCCAGCGACGGGAGCCACTCGTCGACCAGGTGCGCGAGGTAGTTGGGGCGGAAGAACCGCTCGGTGCCCTCGTACAGGTCGTGGTCGTGCTCATGCCAGCCCATCCCCTTGCCGGTGCGGAACCGCTCGGCGACCTTGGGCTCGTCCTTGATCATCGACGCCAGGAGCTGGAAGGCGCCGGGCATGAACACCGGGCTGTCGTCCTGGGCGAGCGCCAGCGCCTGCTCGGCGGGCAGCCGGAACCTCTGCTTGTCGGCGTCGTACTCGACGTATCCGCTGGCCGCCTGCTGGCAGAGCCACTCGCGCAGGTACCGCTCGCGGCAGCCGGTCCGCTCGGCGAGCTGGGCGGGCGTGATCGGCTCGCCGTCGGCCATCGCCTTGTAGAGGCCGAGCTGGTCGCCGATGAGCACCATCGGCGCGGTCACGGCCGCCCCGAGGTCGGTCACGAACCGGTGCATCAGCTCCTCGAGGCGGGCCTCGTCGACCTGCTGGGAGATCGCCATGGTCGCTCCTTCGGTGGTGTTGGACGCAGGCCAGCATCCAGGGCGACCGTCACGCGACCGTCAAGGCAGCGTCAAGCGCGGCGATCCCTCGACCACCGCTAGATTCCCGGCCCGTGACCGACCGCGTCACGTCCCATCAGGTTCCACATCTCGAAAAGGCGGCGTGCTGCGCCCCGTCTGAAGCTCCTCCTGCGTCTGTTTCCACCGCCCATAGCGGGTGAATCCAGACGCAGGACGCGGTCCTAGGCGCGGAAGAACTGCCCGTGGAAGCCGAACGGGATGTGGTGCGGCGCGTACGCGCGGGCGCTTTCCTGCAGCGTCGCGGCGTCCAAGATCAGGAGGAACGACCGCCCGGCGCCCGCGTCGAGCACGACCGACATCAGCACCCCGTCGTCTTCCGCCTCGCCGTCCGGGCGCGGCACGAACACCGGCTCGCCCGCCCAGGCGTCCGGCTCCTCCCAGGCGGTGAAGGAGCCGTCGGTGACATCGATCTTGACGATCCGCTTCAGGAACGGCGCCCCGCCGGTGCCGTTGCCGTACACGTAGCGGTAGGGCCGCGTGTTGTTGCGCCGGTAGTTGATCCGCGGCAGCTCGATGTCGACGTCGGCCAGCTCGCGCTCGCTGGGCGGCGTGCCGTCGAGCGGCAGCGTCAGGCGCTGCGGACGGGCGCCGGTCAGCGGCGACTCGCTCCCGGCGCGCAGGTTCTCCAGCTCGAGCAGCTCGATGATCCCGGCGTCCGGGAAGGCGCAGACGTCGACGACGACCTTCCCGTCCTCCTCGAAGGCGTTGATGGTGTGGAAGATGAACCGCGCCGGCAGCTTCCACGACGCGCGGTGCGCGCCCGTGGCGCGGTCGATCGCGTGCACGCGCAGCCCGAGCTCCGGCTTCCAGCGGAAATGGTGGATGAACCCGCCGCCGGTCAGCAGCCGCACCGGGTTGACCACCAGCGGGTTCTCGAGCAGCAGGGCGTAGCTCTCGGTCAGTCCGAACGAGTGCATGTAGGCGGGCTCGCGCACCGGCAGCGAGCCGATCAGCCGGTCCTCGGTGCGCGAGCGGCGCGCGAACACGCGGTACTCGCTGCGCCGCCCGAGGTGGGTGGCGTAGGCGAGCAGCTCGTTCCGCTCCGGGTCGTGGTGGGGGTGGGCGGTGGCGATCTGGCCGTAGGCGCGCTGCGCGGTGTCGTGGCCGAGCGTCCGGAGCGTCTCGGGGTCGAAGACGATCGGCAGCGGCGTCTCGGTCATCGCGATGTACTCGTCGCCCAGCCGCGTGAGGTTGACGTTGGCGTTGTCGGTGGTCTCCGGGCGGAAGATCGACTGCACGCGCTGGAACAGTGAGCGGCAGGGATCGACGCCGAAGCCGCCGCTGGGCGGGCGGTTGCGCGCGAGCGCCTTCCGGCGCGCCCGGGTGTCGAGGAAGCGGCTGGCGTAGGAGACGGTGCCGTCGGCCACGCCGAAGCGGTGCAGCATGGCGAGACCGTCGAACCAGTGCGTGACGCTTCGGCCGCCGACGTCGGGCTGGGCCGGCGTGACGCGGATCAGCGCTCCGCGCAGCCAGTCCGGGATCTCGCCGTCGACCGCCAAGGAATCGACGCGCACCTCCTCGGTCTGGTTGGTGAAGCCGAGCCGGTAGTCGGTGGTGGTGGTCGTGGCGGTCGTCGCAGACATGGGATCAGTGATACCGTCTCAGTGAGACGAATGCAACTGACTTCGACCTCCTATGTCGTGCTCGGACTCCTGTCGGCCATCGACGGGGAGGCGACCCCCTACGACCTCAAGCAGTTCATGGCCCTGAGCACGGCGAACTTCTGGGCGATCCCGCACGCGCAGGTCTACCGCGAGGCCGAGCGCCTGGCGAAGGCAGGGCTGCTGTCCGAGCGCCGCGAGGAGACCGGCCGGCGGCGGCGGTTCTACGCGCTCACCGACGCCGGCCGGCAGGCGCTGCATGAGTGGCTGGAGGAGGCGCCCGTCGACCCGCCCGAGCTGCGCGACCTCGGCGCGCTCAAGCTGTTCGTCGGCGCCGACCCCGCCAAGGTCGCCGCCGCCCAGCTCCCCATGCACGAGGCCAAGCTCGCCGCCTACCGGGAGCTGCGCCGGCGCCTGGAGGAGGGCGGCGCGCCCGAGCGGCTGCGGCTCGCGCTCGAGATGGGCATCCACCACGAGCGGTCGATGGTCGCCTGGTGGCGCCGCGTGCTCGACGAGCACGCGCCCGAGGGCTCCGGAGCGGCCGCCTCCGGATGACCCCGCCCGCCGTCGGCCGCGCGGCGGCTACCAGTGCACGCCACGCATGATGTTGGCCATCGCGATCTGCTCGATCGACGCCTTCTCGTTGGGGTCCTTCTCGCCCCGGGCGGCCGCCGAGTCGGGGAAGATCTTGTAGGCCTGGTGCAGGATCTGGTCGACGACCTTCGGCGCCAGCGCGTAGAGGACCTCGCCGAAGGTCCCCAGCCGCGTGTTGATCTGCTTCGGCTTGGAGCGGATCGCCTCGCAGATCAGGTCCGCGGCCTCCGAGGGCGAGATCGTCGGGAACGAGTCGTAGATCTTGGTCGGCGCGATCATCGGCGTGCGCACCAACGGCATGTGGATGGTCGTGAACGTGATGCCGTCGCCGATCACCTCCGAGGAGACCACGCGCGTCCACGCGTCCAGCGCCGCCTTGGAGGCCACGTAGGCGCTGAACCGCGGCGGGCTGGTCTGCACTCCGATCGACGACACGTTCACGATGTGGCCGCGGCCACGGCTGGTCATGTGCGGCAGCAGCCCCATCGTCAGCTTGATCGTGCCCAGGTAGTTGAGCTGGATCAGGCGCTCGAAGTCGTGGAAGCGGTCGTGGCTGAGCGCGATCGAGCGGCGGATCGACCGGCCCGCGTTGTTGACCAGCACGTCGATCGCCGCGTGGTCGGCCAGCAGCCGCTGCACCAGCTCGTCGATCGACTCCTTCGAGGAGAGGTCGGCGGTGTATGCGTAGGCGGTGCCGCCGTCGCGCTCGATCTCCGCCTTGACCTCCTCGAGCTTGTCCGCCGAGCGCGCGACCAGGATCGGGATGCCGCCGGCGCGCGCCACCTTCAGCGCCGCCTCGCGGCCGATCCCCGACGAGGCGCCCGTGATCACCACCGTGCGGCCGTTGACCGCGCCTCGGAACGAGCGGTCCTTGTACAGGTCGGGGTCGAGCACACGCTCCCAGTAGTCCCAGATCTTGGCCGCGTAGTCCTCGAGCTCCGGGACCTCGATGCCGCTGCCCGCCAGCGCGCGCTCGGTGTCGCGCGTGTCGAACTGGCAGGTGAAGCTGACGTGCTCGATGATCTGCGGCGGTACGCCGAAGTCCATCAGGACCGCGTCGCGCACCCCCTTGAACGCGGGGAGCTGCATCACCATCGTCAGCGTCCCCTTCGGCAGCGAGTCCAGCAGCCGCTTGTCGATCCGCATCGCCATGTGCGGCGCGTGCGCGGCGCGCGCGAACGTGTTGAGCACGTCGCCGGAGCGCTGGCCCTTCGGATGGGCGAGGTGGAACGCCCGGCCGTCCAGCCCGTCGAGGTGGGCGATGTGGTCGATCGCCTTGGCGACGTAGTCGACCGGGACGATGTTCGTCCAGCCCAGCTCGGGGCCGACCAGCGGCATCCACTGCGGCAGCCAGCTCCGCAGCTTCTGGATCAGCTTGAAGAAGTAGTAGGGGCCGTCGATCTTGTCCATGACCCCGGTCTGCGAGTGGCCGACCACGATCGCCGGCCGGTACACGCGCCAGGGCACGGACGCCGTGTCGCGCACCAGCCGCTCGGACTCGAACTTGGTCTCGTGGTAGGGGCTGGGCAGCCGCTGCCCCTCGTCGAACATGTCCTCGCGGAAGATGCCGCGGTGGTCGCCCGCCACCGCCACCGAGGAGACGTGGTGCAGGCAGCCGACGCGCAGCGCCTCCGCCAGCTCGATCGCGTTGCGCGTGCCGTCGACGTTCAGGCGCCGGTTGCGCTCCGGCTCGGCGGTCATGTCGTAGAGCGCCGCCAGGTGGAAGAAGCCGTCGATCGTGTTGCGGTGCTGGTCGATCCAGGCCTCGTCCACGCCCAGCCGCGGCGCCGTCAGGTCGCCCAGCACCGGCTTGACGCGCTCGGGCTGCGGCCAGTCGGCCATCAGCTCCTTGAGCCGCTCACGCGACTCGGGCCGCACGAGCACGTGGATGTCGCCGCTGCGGTTGCGCAGCAGTTCCTCGACGAGATGCCGGCCGATGAAGCCGGTCGCTCCGGTGACGAAGTACGCCAAAGCCCTCTCCTCCTCTGGTGGCGATGTTCCCCGTTTCGGTCCGCGGCGATCAACCGCGGCGGGCCGGTCACATCCCGGCGCCCTCGCCGCCGCGGCCCGCGCCCGCCGCGAAGCGCGCCGCGCCCTCCTGAGCGGCGGCGTAGACCTCAGGTCCGGAGCGCGCCTCCAGCGCCAGGCCCTCCGCCAGCGGCAGGCCCGAGCCCTCCAGCAGCGCGCGGCGGTCGGCGAGCAGCGTGGCCTGGGGGACGGAAGCCAGCCCCTCGGCCAGCTCCAGCGCGCGCTCCACGTGCCGCCCGGGCTCGACCACCTCGGTGAGAAGCCCGATCGCCAGCGCCTCGTCGGCCTCCACCAGGCGGCCGGTGAGGACCAGGTCGAGCGCGCGGCCGAGGCCGACGAGGCGCGGCAGCCGCTGCGTGCCGCCGTCGATCAGCGGCACGCCCCAGCGCCGCTCGATGAACCCCAGGCGCGCGGTGCTTGTCGCGATGCGCAGGTCGCACCACAGCGCCAGCTCCAGGCCGCCGGCCACGCACCAGCCGGAGATGGCGGCGATCGTGGGCTTGCTCGGGGTCAGCCGTGTGAAGCCCAGCGGCCCCCCGGGGTCCTCCAGCCGGTCGGCGAACGTGTCGAGCGCCTTCAGGTCGGCGCCGGCGCAGAACGCCTCCTCGCCGGCGCCGGTCAGCACCAAGACGCGCGCCTCCTCGTCGGCCTCGAAGCGGTCGTAGGCGGCGCGCAGAGCGGCGGCGGTGGGGCCGTCGACGGCGTTGCGCCGCTCCGGCCGGTCGATCGTCACCAGCGCGGCGGCGCCGACGCGCTCGTAGCGGACGGGCTCGCTCATGGCGCGAGCCTACGCTCGTCGTCGGCCGCCTACGAGCCCTCGCGCAGCAGCTCGGCGAGCACGACCGCGTTGTTGCGCTCGCGGTCACGGGCGCCGTAGACGAGCGTCACCGTCCCCGACGCGGAGCGGCCGCGCAGCTCGTCGAGCGCCTCGGGCTGCGCCCGCAGCTCCTCGCGGTAGCGGGCGCGGAACTCGGCGAAGCGCTCCGGCCGATGGCCGAACCAGCGGCGCAGCCCGGCGCTGGGCGCCAGCTCCTTGGCCCAGCGGTCGACCGCGAGCTCCTCCCGCGAGACGCCGCGCGACCAGACGCGGTCGATCAGGACCCGGTAGCCGTCGACCGGCTCAGGCGGGTCGTAGGCGCGCTTGACGCGCACTTCGCCCATGGGCCGAGGCTACCCCGGCCCATGGGGGAGGCGAACGGCGTCTGCGGCCTACCAGCCGCCGGCCCAGCGGTCGTCGCCGCCGGCCACCTTGATCTTGATCTTCTTGCTCTCCTTGCGGCGGTCCAGACCCCACTGGATCGCCGACAGGACGGAGACGAGCACGGCGATGCCGGCGATGATGATGAAGCCGGCGTTGGTGATCTTCTTGTCGCTCTCCTCGATCAGGCCGTGGCCGGAGCTCTGGGCGAGCGCGACCGGCGCGGTCAGCGCGAGGAACACGGCGGTGGTGAGGACGGTGATCGTGAGGCGGCGCATCGCGCGCATCGTATTCAATGCCGGACGATGGCTGCACTCACGCGCGAGCGCCTCGACGACGGGATCGAGATCATCCGCCTGGACCGGCCCGAGGCGCGCAACGCGATGAACTCCGCGATGCTCGCCGAGCTCGAGGCCGCGCTCGCCGAGCTCGCCGCCGACCCGGACCTGCGGGTGCTGATCCTGTCCACCACCGACGTGCAGGCGTTCAGCGCCGGCGCGGACGTGCGCGAGGAGCTCGACTACGAGGGCGGAGTGGCGCGGATGGAGGCGTTCGCCCGTGTCTACAAGGCGGTCAACGACTTCCCGACCCCGACGATCGCCGTCTGCGTCGGCAACGTCGTCGGCGGCGGTGCCGAGGTGGCGGCCGGCTGCGACCTGCGCGTCGGCGGCGACAACCTCAAGCTGGCGTTCGCGGGCGCCAAGATGGGCGTGCCGGTGGGCCCGGCCCGGCTCGCGCCGCTGATCGGCGTCTCCAAGGCCAAGGACCTGATCTTCACCGGTCGCGTCGTCGACGCGGAGGAGGCCGAGCGGCTCGGCCTGCTCTGCCGGCGCGTCCCGGCCGAGGAGGCGGAGGCCGCCGCGCTGGAGCTGGCGCGCGAGCTCGCCCAGCGGCCGCCGAAGGGGATGCGCCGCCTCAAGGAGCTGTTCCGCGAGTACGAGCGCATGGACGAGCGGATCGCGCGCGAGAACAGCGAGATCATCGAGTTCCAGCGCTCAGGCGGCCGCCTGCCCTACCACAAGGCCTGACGCGGCCGCGGTCGCCGTCCGATGCCGGCGGCCCGGTACCGGACGGCGACGCCTTGGCACGCGCCTTTCCGCTCAGCGCACGAGGCGCTTGAGGAACGGCACGACCGTCTTCAGGTAGCGGCTGCGGCTCGGCGCCGCGGTCAGCGGATCCAGGTGGCTGTCGGTCTTCGAGGCGTCCACCAGCACCGACCGGTCGCGCGGCACCTTCGACTGGCTGATGAAGCGCCGCGCCCCCTTCAGCACCGCGCCGTACGGGAGCGACGTCTGGATCGCGTACAGCGGCAGCCGCACCTCGGCGGCGTGGCGCAGCCGCAGCCCGAGCAGCCGCCCGGCGGGCGTGGTGCGCAGCGGCGAGGCGGCGTCCACGTCGAGGTTCAGCCGCGCCGGGTAGAACCACTCGACGCCGTTGGCGGGCTCCTGGCCGAACGTCTCCGCCAGGCGCCGGATCGGCGTCACCTCGCCGTCCTGCCAGTCGCCGTTCGGGCCGACATTGCCGGCGCGTACGTGGATCAGCGACAGCGCCTTCGGCGAGGTGGACTCGTCGAAGGCGAACCCGAGCGCGCCCCGGTTGGTGAGCTGCGTCGGTGACCTGAACGAGTCGGGCAGCAGTGGGAACGACTGCAGCCGCGAGGGGGCGGTCGGCTCGCGCAACGCGAGGATCGCGGCGGTCTCGGCCATCACGCCGGTGATCCACGGGATGCCGAGCCCGAACAGGTCGAGGAACGGCTGCTCGCGGATCGCGGCCAGCCGGGTGCGCGCCAGGTCGAGGAACGGCTGCTCGCGGATCGCGGCCAGCCGGGTGCGCGCCGTCTGCTCGTCACGCACCTTGCTGAACGAGCCGTGCAGGCCGCCGTCGATCAGCACCAGGCCGTGCAGGTCGCGGTGGCCGGGACGGCCGCCGAAGTCCCAGGCGGCGTAGGCGACCGCCACCGACGCGCCGAGCGAGTGGCCGCCGAGGATCACCCGCCGGCCGCCGCGGCGCGCCTGCTGCACGACGCGGCGCACGTCCTCGAGCTGGACGCGCAGGCCCCAGTCGGCGACGAAGCCGAGCTTCGTGAGGTCCGGCGGCCGGTAGTGGTCGGTGACCGTGGGGTCGGCCAGCCAGCCCACGTAGTAGTTGAACATCTGCTCCGTGCTGACCTCGCCGCGCAGCGCGCGCCGGAACACGGCGGTGTCCTCGAGGTGCTGCGAGCGGCGGTCGACCGCCCACACCTGCAGGCCGGGCACGCGGCGGACCAGCTCGCGCGCGCTGAGCGTGAAGTCGCCGCGCCCGCCGAGCGTGCCGGGCACGAGCACGAGCACCGTGCGAGCGTTGGCGGGACCGAACTTGGTGATCGGCAGGCGGTCGTACTGGCGTGGCCCGGGCGCCTGGGTCCAGCCCTTGACCGTGGTGTGGACCTCGCGCACCTGCTGCGCGGAGGCGGGGGGTGCGACCAGGAGTGTCGCTGCGGCGGTCAGAAGCGCGAGTCTGCGGCTCATCGCCCAAACCTAGCACGCGGGGGCGATCGCAGCCAGGGGTCGCCTGCGAGCCGCGGGTCGGAGGTGCACGGCGCAGGTTCGCGCAGGGTCGTGCGGAAGCCGCGTACGCCGCCGCCACGGCCACGACCATGTCGCTCGAGAAGGTCCGCGACGCGGCCACGCCCGGCCAGGACGACAAGCCTGCGAAGAAGACGACGATCGGCTACCGGGACGCGCTCGAGCGTCTCTTCATCCTCGGTCCACGGCCGGCCTGGCAGCCGTCACGCGGGCATACATCAGCTGGCCGCGCCGCCCCAAGCACCGCCTCGCCGACCCCGGGCCCGCGCGTAACGGGCGGCGCACCTGCGGACCAAGGGTGGACGGCATGAGGTCGATCCCATCGTCGAGCGCGACGTGGCGATCGAGGTGAAGCTCGGAGCGACGCCGACAGATGCCGACATCAAGCACCGGAGATGGCTTGATCGCGAGCTCGGCGACGAGCTGCTCGACGCCGTCGTCGTCACCACCGGCCGGGACGCGTACCGGCGCGATCACGGCATCGCGGTCGTCTCGGCGGCGCTGCTCGGGCCGTGACCGGTGGCTGCGGCGGGGGCCGGCAGTCCTGCCTGCCCACCGCGGACCTGCGGGACGACGGCCGCACCTACCATGACGGCCGTGGCCGTCGTCATCGCATCGGACCTCGCCAAGGACGTCGCCGGGCAGCCGCTCTGGCGCGGCGTGTCGTTCAAGCTGGAGCGCGGCGACCGGCTGACGATCGCCGGCCGCAACGGCGCCGGCAAGACCACGCTGCTGCGCGTGCTCGCCGGGGAGACCGGCATCGACGGCGGCCGGCTCGTGCTGCAGAAGGGCGCGCGCGTCGCCCTGCACGACCAGCGGCCGCCCCGCGACCGCGGCCTCACGCTGCGCGAGTACGTGCTCTCCGGCTGTCGCGAGCAGCTCGAGCTCGAGACCGAGCTGGCGGAGCTCGAGAAGCGGATGGCCGACGGCGACGAGGCGGCGATGAACCGCTACGCCGACGTCTACGCCCGCTTCGAGGCGCTCGGCGGCTACGGCTGGCGCGACCGCGCCGACACCTACCTGCACGGCCTCGGCTTCGACGACGAGGCCTTCGACCGGCCGCTCGACACCTTCTCCGGCGGCCAGCTCACCCGCGCCTCGCTCGCCCGCGCGCTGGCGATCGAGGCCGACCTGCTGCTGCTCGACGAGCCCACCAACCACCTCGACCTCGAGTCGCTGGAGTGGCTGGAGCAGACGCTCACGAGCCTGGACGCCGCGATCGTGCTCGTCGCCCACGACCGCTGGTTCCTGGAGGCGGTCGGCACCGCCGTGCTGGAGATCGAGGCCGGCCGGTCGCGCTACTTCAAGGGCACCTGGGCGCAGTGGCGCAAGGAGAAGGCCGCGCGCGAGGCGCAGCTCGGCAGGGCGATCGAGAAGCAACAGGCGGAGATCGCCCGCCTGGAGCGGTTCATCCAGCGGTTCGGCGCCAAGGCGACCAAGGCGCGGCAGGCCAACGCGCGCAAGAAGCGCCTGGCCAAGATGCAGAAGATCACGCGCGACCCCAAGGACACGCGCACGCTCGGCTTCCGCTTCGCCAAGCCCGAGCGCACCGGCCGCGTGATCTTCGAGCTGGAGAACGGTCGCCTGGAGGTCGGCGAGGGCGCCGAGCGCAAGGTCCTGTTCGAGGGCGCCGAGCTGTGGCTGGAGCGCGGCGAGCACGTCGCGCTCGTCGGACCCAACGGGGTCGGCAAGACCACGCTGATCGAGGCGCTCGCCGGGCGTCGGCCCCTGGACGGCGGCAAGCTGCGCAAGGGCCACAACCTGAAGATCGGCTACCTCTCCCAGCACGACTCCGAGCTGGAGGGGCTCGGCAATGCGCGCACCGTGCTGGAGGCGACGGTCAAGCGCACCGGGCTGACCCCGAACGAGGCACGTGCCCTGCTCGGCCGCTTCCTGTTCGGCGGCGAGGAGGCCGAGAAGCCGCTCGACGCCCTGAGCGGCGGCGAGCGCAAGCGGCTCGCGCTGGCGATCCTGCTCAGCCAGGGCGCCAACGTCCTCATCCTCGACGAGCCCACCAACCACCTCGACCTGGAGTCGCGCGAGGCGCTGGAGGACGCGCTGCGCGACTTCGAGGGCGCGTTGCTGCTCATCACCCACGACCGCGCGCTGCTGGAGGCGGTCGGAACACGTACGATTGCCGTCGAGCACCGGACGCTGCGCTCGTACCTGGGCGGCTGGGTGGAGTACGCGCGGCTGCGCGAGGAGCGGATCGCCGCCGGCGAGGATCCGATGGGCCCGCCGCCGGAGCGAAGCGGCGCCGCGTCGTCCGCCGCATCGCCGCCGCCCAAGCCGCAGCCCGCCGCGCAGCGGGAGGAGAAGGCCGACGGCGAGGACCGCAAGGCGTCCGGCAACGGCCGCAGGTCGGGACCCTCGAAGAACGCGCTGCGTGAGCAGCAGCGGCTGGAGCGCGCCGTCGAGGAGGCCGAGGCGGCGCTCGCCGCGCTCGAGGAGGAGCTGTCCGACCCGGCCGCCTGGGCCAACCAGTACGAGTCCGCCAAGTCGACCGCGCGGCTGACGGCCGCCAAGCGCGCCGTCGAGGAGGCCTACGCGGCGCTCGAGGCGCACCTGGAGAAGATCGGCGCCTGAGGCGCGGCGTCGCCTCCCGCGTCGAGGGATCAAGGACTTCGCCCGGGCGCAAGTCATTGATCCCTCGACGCGCGGAAAGCGGGCCCGGAACGAGAAGAGGGACCACGAGCCCGGCTCGTGATCCCTCTCCGGAGGCTGCGCCGGGGCGCCGCGCGGACGCCCCGACCAACCGAAGCCTCAGACGCGCTCGAAGCGGCGCGCCAGCCGCCACGCCGACGGCAGGACCGCGGCGCCGACGGCAGCCTTGATCAGGCCGCCGATGATGAAGATGGTGAAGCCGTTGTGGACCGTCCAGCCCCAGTCGGCGCCGACGGCCAGCTTCAGGCCCACCAGGCCGAACGCGAACACGATGAGCTGCGCGGCGATGAACGCCAGGCCCGCGGTCAGCACCTTGCGGTCGGCGGCACGCTCAGCCATGGCGCCGATCACGTACGCGGCGACGATGAAGCCGATGATGTAGCCGCCGCTGGCGCCGGTGATGACCTCCCAGCCGTGGCTGCCGTCGGCGTAGACCGGGAGGAACAGGCCGGCGAGCGCGTACAGCAGCATCGAGGTCGCGCCGCGGCGGGCGCCGAGGGTGGCGCCAACGATGCCGACCGCCAGCGTCTGGCCGGTCACGGGAACCGGCGACGGCGGGATCGGGATCGAGATCTGGGCCAGCAGCGCGGTCAGCGCCGCACCGGCGAAGACGAGGACGGCGTCGCGAGCGCGGACGCCCGGCAGCACGTCGGCCAGGACGAGCGGGCGGGCGGCCGTCGCAGCGGCAGGCGAGTTCGTCACAGAAGCACTCCTTGGGGTCGCACTGGACGCCGGGAAGGTATCGGGAGCCGCAAGCAGAGCGCCACCAGGCGTTAGGACGCCCCGCCCGACCGGGCAGGGACAGGGCATGGCCAACGGGCACGGAATCGCCCGTCCGGCGCCGGGGATGGTCACGGCGGTCGCGCTCCTGTCGGCGCTCGCCGCGGCGGTTCCGGTGGGGGCGCCGGGCGGCCCGGCCGTCGCCGCAGCCGAGGGGATCACGAACTCCGGAGGGGACGCGCGGACGGGGTGGTACCCGGACCAGCCGGCGCTGCGCCCGTCGCTGGTGAGCGGGGAGGCGTTCGGCCGCCTGTGGGCGACGCGGGTGCGGGGGCAGGTGTACGCCCAGCCGCTCGTGCACGCCGGGACGGTGCTGGTCGCCACCGAGGCCAACGAGGTCGCGCTGCTCGACCTCGAGACCGGGCGGATCCGGTGGCGCGTGTCGCTCGGCACGCCCTGGAATCCCGCCGACCTGCGCTGTGGCGACCTGACGCCGTCGATCGGCGTCACCGGCACCCCGGTGATCGACCCGGCCACCAACACCGCCTACCTGACCCACAAGACATACGTGGGCGGGGCGGCCGCCTGGCTGCTCGACGCGATCGACCTCGCCACCGGCAGGCAGCGCCCAGGCTTCCCGGTGCCGCTCGGCGGGACGGCCGACAACCTCCCCGGGCTTGCGTTCGACCCCAAGATGCACCTGCAGCGGCCGGGGCTGCTGCTGATGGGCGGGGTGGTGTACGCCGCGTTCGGCAGCCACTGCGGCCTGGACCCGCACCAGGGCTGGGTGTTCGGAGTCGCGGGCGACGGCACGATCAGGGCGCGCTGGGCGGCCACGCCGACGACCGGGGCCGGGATCTGGCAGACCGGCACGGGGCTTATGTCCGACGGCCCGGGGCGGATCTTCCTCGCCACCGGCAACGGCTCCTCGCCGCCGCCCGGGCTCGCCGGCGGCGAGGACACCGGCGGCCGCTACGGCAACGCGGTCGTGCGGCTGGGGGTGCAGCCGGACGGGCGGCTGCGCGCCGAGGACTTCTTCTCGCCGGCGATCGCCGCGCTGCTGGACTGGTTCAACGGCGACCTCGGCTCGGGCGGGGTGGTGGCGCTGCCGGAGCGGCCGTTCGGCAGCGCCACGTATCCGCGGCTGGCGGTCGCCGGCGGGAAGGCGGGCTACCTGTACCTGCTGAACCGCGACCGGCTCGGCGGGATCGCGCGCGGCCCGGGCGGGGACGACGACGCGCTCGCCCGCGTCGGCCCGATCGGGGCGATCTTCTCGCGCGCGGGCGTGTGGCCGGGCGACGGCGGCTGGGTGTACGTGGTGACGACCACGACCGACCCGACCTGGCCCAACGACAGCCAGGGGAGGCTGCAGGCGTTCGCGGTCGGGCACGCGCCCGACGGCCGACCGACGCTGGCGCGGCGCGGGATGACGGGCGCGGTGTTCGGGTTCGGCTCCGGCGCGCCGGTGGTCACCTCCGGCGGGACGCGCTCGGGCAGCGCGCTGCTGTGGACCCTCTGGCTGCCTTCGGCGGGCGGGAAGGGCGCCGAGCTGCGTGCCTACGACCCGGTGCCGCGCGACGGGGCGCTGCGCCTGCTGCGGAGGGAGCCGATCGGCACCGGGTCGAAGTTCTCGACCCCGGGCGTGGGGGCGGGGCGGATCGTGGTCGGGACCCGCGACGGGCGGGTGATCGCGTTCGGTCGCCTTGCGTCGGCGGCGCTGCGCGTTGCTCGTCCGGCGTTCGACCGGGCGGGCCGCCTGGTGGTGCGCGGCTCGCTGACGCGGAGCGCGGTCGGGTCGGTGCGGATCAGCGCCCGGGTCCGGGTGGGGGCGCGGTGGTCGCGGGTGGTGAGCGCGCGCGTGCCGATCCGCGCGGGGCGCTTCCGGGGGACGCTGCGCGTGCCGGCGAACGCGCGCGGCGTGCGGGTCAGGGTCGCCTATCCGGGCGGCGACGGCGTTCGCCCGGCGCGGCGGACGGTGACGGTGGCGCGGGGGACGGTGACGGTGGCGCGGGGACGGTGACGGTGGCGCGGGGGTGACGGCTCGCTGTGGCCGCGCGTCGCCACGCACCCGTCCTGCGTCTGTTTCCACCCGCCCCAGGGGGTGAAGACAGACGCACGATGCGGGCGGTCGGGACGGGTAGTCTCCGCAGCGTGCCCGGCAAGGCGGCGCTCAACATCCTGATCATCCTGGCGCTGGCGGCCGTCGTGGCGTTCCTGCCCGGCGGGCGCAGCGGCGCGAGCCTGATCGCGTCGGTGCTGGGCGCCGGGGTGCTGACGGTGATCGTGCTGATCATCGGGCGCCTGTACCGCGAGCACCGCATGACGCTGTTCATGCTCGGCGACCGGGTGCGGGGCATCCTGTACGCCTCGGTGGCGCTGATCGTGTTCGCGATGGCCGCCCGCAACCGCCTGTTCGACACCGACGGCGGCGCGGTCGTCTGGTTCGTGCTGATGGCCTTGGCGGCCGCCGGGCTGTACACGGCGATCCAGCGCTGGCGCGCCGAGCGGTACTAGGCGTCGGCCGCTGACCGGCGCGGTCGGCGGCCGACGGCATCGTGTCGTCTGGTTGTCGTCCGGCGACGCTGAGGCGACAGGGAGTCACGCCGGGTGCGGTGGGGCGGTCATCCGGCCGAGTCGCCTGGCCGCGTCCAGCGCCTGCCGCAACGGTTGCGTTGCAGACTTGCGACGCGATCGTCACCGCCGTGCGTGGATCCGTTGCGCGGCGTCGTGCAGCCTCGCGGCCGACATGAGGGCTGCACGGCTCGCAGCAGCGCAGGAGGGGCAGGCGTCGGTCGAGCTGCTGGCGCTGCTACCGCTCGTGGTGCTGGTCGGCGTGCTCGGCTGGCAGGCCGTGCTTGCAGGCCACGCCTGGTGGATGGCGGGTACCGCGGCGCGCGAGGCGGCGCGCGCCCAGGCGCTCGGCCACGACGCGAAGGCCGCCGCCAAGCGGGCGCTGCCCGCCTCGCTGGAGCGCGGCCTGCGCGTCGACTCCGACGGCGAGCACGCCGACGCCGTGCGGGTCCGCGTACGCATCCCGGCCGTCGCCGGCCTGCGGATCACTCTGCCCACCGTCACCGCCCGTGCCCGCATGGAGCCGCAGCAGTGACCAGGATGCGGGGAGAGGAAGGGCAGGCGGCCGTGGAGATGATCGGCGCGCTGCCGCTGCTGGTAGTCGGCGTGCTGGCCGTCCTGCAGGTGCTGGCGGCCGGGGCGGCGCGCGAGGCGGCGACCGGCGCCGCGCAGGCCGGTGCGATGGCGCTGCTGCAGGGCGGAGACCCGGAGGACGCCGCGCGCCGGGCGGTCCCCGGCTGGGCCCGCGGCCAGGTCCGGGTGAAGGTGAGTGGCCGGGAGGTGCGGGTGCGGATCGCCCCGCGCACGGTGCTGCCCGGCACCGGCGAGCTCCTGGCGGTGCAGTCGAGCGCGCACGCGGGGCCGACGACGTGACGGCGGCGCTGAAGCGACTCGCGGGCTGGTTCATCGCCCCCGCGGCAGAGGCCGAGCGTCCGGTGACCGCGCGCACGGTCGTCGCGTCCGTGACCGCCGTAGGCGTGCTCGGGCGTGGCTCGGCGGCGACGGTGGCGGCGACGGCAATCGCGCTCACCGCGGCACGCCGTGCGCGGACGCGCTGCGCGCTGGTGTGCCGCTGGACCGGGGAGGAGCCCCGGGCCGCGGCGGACGGCTCGGCTCTGCCCGCGGCGCGTGCCCTGGCCGGGCGGCTGCAGGCGCGGGGCTTGGAGGCGCGGGCGTGCGGGCGGCTGGTCGCGGTCGACCTGCCCGCGGCGGCGACCGAGGCGCGCGCGGCGATCGAGCGCGCGTGGGCGGCGGCCGGCGAGGTGCCGGTGACGGTGCTGGTCGCCGGCGCCCGGCCGGCCGAGCTGGACGGCGTGCTCGGTGCGCTGGACCGGCTGGTGGTCGTCCCGCCGCCGGGTGCGCCCGCCGCGCTCGAGGAGCTTGCGGTCACCGACGCCGCGCGCGTCGGGCGTGCCGCCACGGTGCTGCGCGTCGCGCCGTCGCCGGTGGCGCGGGCGCTGGCGCGCGGCGGGCTGATCGTGCCGCCCGCGCTGCGCGGTCCGGTGGCCCGGGTGCTGGAGGGGCGCGATGCGTGAGCGGCTGCGCGACGAGTCGGGCCAGGCGCTGGTCGCGGTGCTGATCGTGCTCGGGGTCGTGCTGCTGCTGGCGGGCGGCCTCGGCGCGATCGCCCGCGCGCTGAGCATCCAGGGCGAGCACGCGCGCGCCGCCGACCTGGCAGCCCTGGCGGGCGCGAGGGCGATGCTGGAGGCGCAGCCGCGGCTGTTCGAGCCGGCGGTGATCGACGGGCGCCTCAATCCGCGCCATCTCGGGAAGGACGAGTACCTGGAGATCGGGAAGCGGGCGGCGGAGGAGACCGCGCGGCGCAACGGCGCGCAGGACGTGCTCGTCTCGTTCCCCGACAGCGACGAGCTGGCGCCGCGGCGGATCGTGGTGACGGTGCGGGATGCGATCAAGGTGGGCGACAAGCGCGTCCCGGGCAAGGCGGAAGCCGAGGCGGAGGTGGTGGTCGTGACGGCACCGTCGGTCGGCGCCTCGCTGGCGGGGGAATACCGCGGCCCGCTTGTGGAGCGGCAGGGTGAGCTGATGCGTCCGGACGTGGCGCTCGCCTTCGACCGGATGGCGGCCGCGGCGGCCAAGGACGGCGTCCACTTGCTGATCGAATCCGCCTACCGGAGCGACGCCGAGCAGGCCGTCCTGTTCGCCAGGCGCCCGGACCCCAAGTGGGTGGCGCCGCCGGGGAAGTCGCTTCACCGGCTGGGAACCGAGTTGGACCTCAAGCCGCCCAGCGCCTGGCCCTGGCTGAGGAGGAACGCTCAGCGGTTCGGCTTCGTCCAGCGCTACTCGTGGGAGCCCTGGCACTGGGGCTACGTTCGCTCGCCGGGCTCGCGCAGCGTCGGCTTCGGCGCCCCGGACGGCAAGCGGGCGGTCCCGAGCTTCGTACCAGACTGGCTGGCGCCGATCCTCCGCCGGGCGTCGCAGCGGTGGGGCGTGAGCGCGGCGCTGCTGGCGGCGCAGCTCTACCAGGAGTCGACGTTCAACCCGTTCGCCAAGTCCGAAGCCGGGGCGATGGGCATCGCGCAGTTCATGCCCGAGACGGCGCGCGCCTACGGGCTCCGCAACCCCTACGACGTGGAGCAGGCGGTGATGGCGCAGGCGCACTACATGCGCGACCTGCTCGGCCAGTTCGGGTCCGTGCCGCTGGCGCTGGCGGCCTACAACGCGGGACCGGGCAACGTGCGCCGCTACGGGGGCATACCGCCCTTCCCCGAGACCCAGAGCTACGTCGCCTCGATCCTGGCCTTGCTCGGCGGCGCCGGACACCCCGTCCTCGGCGCCGGGCTGGAGGTGAGGCTCGTGCGGTGACGGAGCCGTGGCGTAGACGTGGCGCGGGCCGGGGCGGCGCCGGCGGCGCGTTCGCTGTGCGTGTCGCGGCAAGCGCGACAGCGACCGGTCGGGTGGAGCGGACGTCCGGGCTATCGACCGAGCGTGCGCGGTAGCTGATGCGCCACGGCGTCCGCCAGCGCGAGGCACGCCACGACCGAGTCCCAGTCGACGCGGTCGGGGGTGTCGGTCGGCAGGTGGTAGTCGCCGTACAGGCCGTCGGGGCCGACCGAGAGCAGGGAGACGGCGCGCAGGCCGGCGAAGCGGGCGAGGATCGGGTCGGTGTAGGTGCCGATCCGCCAGCGCTGCGGCGGGCGCAGGCCGGCGCGGAGCGCCGCGATGTCCACCAGGTCGAGGTCGCGGTCGGCGTAGGAGTGGGGAAGGAGGACGCCCTCCGCGCGCGCCACGATCGGGACCCCCGCGCCCAGGGTGTCCAACCCCATGACGAACGTGGTCGCGGGGTCGATCTCGCGGTGGTGGGCGGCCAGGAACGCCGCCATGCCGCCCATGCCCGACTCCTCGCAGCCGGTCGACACGAGCAGCACCTCGAGGCCGTCGGGCCGGTCCGACGCCAGGCGGCCTGCCAGCTCCAGCATCGCCGCCACGCCCGTCGCGTTGTCGGAGGCGCCCGGCACCGTCGGCGAGCGGCGCACGTCCACCATCAACGCGACCCCCAGCGCCGCCAGCGCACCGCCCAGGATCCGGCCCGCCCGGCGGCCGCTCGCCGCCGCGAGCGCCGCCGCCGCGAACGGCAGGCCCGCCGGATCCATCGCCTTGCGACGCAGCCGCCGATTCGCGCCCGCTGCCGTGACTGCCGGGTGCCAGATCAGCCCCGTGCGCGCCGCGTCGTGGTGGGCGACCACCACCAGCGTCGCCCGGCGCCCGCCGCGCGCCGGAAGCCGGCCCACCACGTTGCGACCCTCGCCGCGCGGCAGCACGCGCCGCAGCCACTGGTTGCGGCCGCTCACATCCAGCTCGAGCGACGCCAGCGCGGCCAGCGCCAACGCGGCGCCCCGGCGGCCGCCCAGCAGCGCGCCCGCGCCGATCGCCGCCGAATGCAACGCGTAGGAGTCGGCGTACGTCGGCGAGTAGCGGAACGACTCCAGGCGCACGTCCGCGACGCCCGCCTCGCGCATCCGGCCCGCCACCCACTCGGCCGCCGCGCGCTCGCCCGCGCCCGCCGAGTCGCGCGTCATCGCCGCCAACCGCTCCACGTCGGCGCGCAGCGCCGCGACCGTCTCGTCGGTCATCGCACCGACCATACCCCCGGCGAGCGTCCGCGCACGCCCCAACCCACGAGCCCTTGCACGCCCCAACCCACGAGCCCTTGGCTCTTCGGAGGCATGTCGCGGTCGGGGCCGCGCATGCCTGCACCGCCACCCGGGAACCGGAGAGCGAGACGTCCCCGCCGCCCCGGCGCCCCTGCCTTGATCGAGGCCTTAGCTGCGTTCGCAACCGTTTCCGCAGATCGTGTCCCCCCGAACGCGACCAACCGACAGGGAGGCCGCGCTCGCGGCTCGGTCACGTCTCGAGGCGCTCGACGGCCTGCGCGGGCTCAGCGCGGTGGCGATCATCGTCCTGCACGTCTGGATGTTCGTCTACGGCGACGCCGGACGGCCCGCGAAGAACGCGCTCGACATGGCCATCGGCGAGTTCCGGCTCGCCGTTCCGCTGTTCTTCATGCTGTCCGGCTTCCTCATCTACCGGCCGTTCGTCGCCGCCGCGCTGGACGGCCGCCGCATGCCGCGTCTGCGCGCCTACGCGCTGCGGCGCGCCGCCCGCATCCTTCCCGCCTACTGGATCGCCGTCCTCGCCAGCTTCGTCGCGATGCGCGAGGTCGGCCACCCGCACCAGATCGACGCCGGGCAGCTCCCCGTCTTCCTGCTCTTCGCCCAGAACTACTTCGCCGAGACCGCCGGCAAGCTCGACCCGCCGATGTGGACCCTCTGCGTCGAGGTGTCCTTCTACGCCGCCGTACCGCTCGTCGGCCTGCTCGCCCTCAGGCTCGGCACCTCGCGCGTCCGCCAGATCGCGCTCTGCCTGCTGCTCGTCCTCGCCGGCCGCGCGTTCGGCTACATCGCCCACCTCGAGAGCTGGCAGCCGACCCTCACCGACACGCTGCTCGTCCACATGGGCGACTTCGGCGCCGGCATGGCGGTCGCCGTCGCGCTCCACCGCCGCACCATCGACCGCCGCGCCGCCTGGGCGATGATCGCCTCCGGCGTCGCGCTCATCCTCGCCAACGGCGCCTGGCACGCGCTCCAGGTCGGCGACCGCGAGCTGCGCTACCTCGTCGGCGACCTGCCGGGCGTCGCCGGCCTCGCGCTCGTCATCACCGCCTACGCCGGCTCCACGCTGCGCGGTCGCGCGCTCGCGCACGGTCCTGCGCGCTGGGCGGGCACGCTCTCCTACGCCATGTACCTCGCCCACTACCCGGTGCTGATCGTGTTGCGCGAGACCGGCAACTGGCCCGGGACCATGCTCGGCTCCCTGGCCGCCGTCTTCGCGATCACCTGGGCGATCGCCGCCGTCTCGTGGGTATGCGTCGAACGGCCCGCCATCCGCTGGGCGCAGCGGCGGACCGCTCGTGAAGCGAGAAAGCCGGACGCCGCCCCGGTCGAGCGCAGGCCCGTCCAGGACGGCGTCCGGCGGGGGCGGCGGACGCACGCCGGCGCCCGCGCCGCAGCTACTACCGCTCGATGATCGCCACCACGCCCTGGCCGCCGGCGGCGCAGACCGACACCAGGCCGCGGCCGGAGCCCTTCTCGGCCAGCAGCTTGGCCAGGTTGGCGACGATGCGCCCGCCGGTGGCGGCGAACGGGTGGCCGGCCGCCAGCGACGAGCCGTTGACGTTCAGCTTGCTGCGGTCGATGGGCCCGAGCGGCTCGTCCAGGCCCAGCTTCTCGCGGCAGAACTCCGCGTCCTCCCAGGCCTTCAGCGTCGCCAGGACCTGCGACGCGAACGCCTCGTGGATCTCATAGAAGTCGAAGTCCTGCAGCGTGAGGCCCGCCTTCTTGAGCAGCTTCGGCACCGCGTAGACCGGGGCCATCAGCAGGCCCTCCTCGCCGTGCACGTACGGCACGGCGGCGGTCACCGAGTGCGTCACGTAGGCGAGCACCGGCAGGTTGCGCTCCTCGGCCCACTCCTCGGTGGCCAGCAGCACGGCGGAGGCGCCGTCGGACAGCGGCGTCGAGTTGCCGGCGGTCATCGTCGCGCCCTCGCCCTTGCCGAACACCGGCTTGAGCTTGGCCAGCTTCTCCATCGAGGAGTCGGGGCGCAGGTTCTGGTCGCGCGTCAGGCCCAGGTACGGGGTGACCAGGTCATCCATGAAGCCACGGTCGTAGGCGGCCGCGAGCTTCTTGTGGCTCTGCATCGCGAGCTCGTCCTGCTCCTCGCGGGTGATGCCCCAACGGCGGGTGGTGATCGCCTGGTGCTCACCCATCGACAGGCCGGTGCGCGGCTCCGCGTTGCGCGGGATGTCGAGCTTGATGTGGCCCGGGCGGATCTGGCCGAGCAGCTTGATGCGGTCCTGGGTCGTCTTGGCGGCGTTCGCCTTGACCAGGATGCGGCGCAGGTCGTCGCCGACGCCGAGCGGCGCGTCGGAGGTGGTGTCCACGCCGCAGGCGATCGCCGAGTCGATCTGGCCGAGCTTGATCTTGTTGGCGGCCAGGATCACCGCCTGGATGCCGGTGTCGCACGCCTGCTGGATGTCGTAGGCGGGCGTCTCGTCGGACAGCACCGAGCCGAGCACCGACTCGCGGACGAGGTTGAAGTCGCGGGAGTGCTTGAGCACGGCGCCGCCGACGACCTCATCGACCTTCTCGCCCGCCAGGCCGAAGCGGGCCGCCAGCCCGTCGAGCGCGGCGGTGAGCATGTCCTGGTTGGACGCGTCCGCGTACGGGCCGTTGGAGCGGGCGAAGGGGATGCGGTTGCCGCCGACGATCGCGGCAGGCCGGATGGTCTCGGGAGAGGATGCGCTAGCCATAGTTACATCGAACAATGTAACATTCGGCCGTGTCACGAATCGCTGATCGCTACCAACAGCTGACGGCGACGCCCCCGGGCCGCTTCGTGCAGCAGCGGCTCGGACTGCCGGAGTCGACGCCGCTCCGCCGCTACGAGCCCGGCCAGCCGCTGCTTGAAGGGCCCGCACTGGTGGGAGGCGCTCCGGACGGCCGCCTCGGCAAGGTCATCGACGACATCCTCAAGCGCGCCGGGGTCGATGCGCACAAGGAGGCCCCGGAGGGGGACGGCCGGTTCGCGGCGCTGGTGTTCGACGCCACCGGCATCACCTCCAGCGAGGGCCTGCGGGCGCTCTACGACTTCTTCCACCCGACGATCCGCCGCCTTGGCGACTGCGGCCGCGTGATCGTCCTGGGCACGCCGCCCGAGCAGGCGGGCAGCATCCCCGGCCAGATCGCCCAGCGGGCGCTGGAGGGCTTCACCCGCTCGGTCGGCAAGGAGATCCGCCACGGCGCCACCTCCCAGCTCGTCTACGTCGAGCCGGGCGCCGAGGACCGGATCGAGTCGACGCTGCGCTTCCTGCTGTCGTCCAAGTCGGCCTACGTCTCCGCGCAGGTGATCCGGATCGGCAAGGACGGCGCCGTGCAGGAGACCAAGGACTGGGAGCGTCCGCTGGACGGCGTGGTGGCGGTCGTCACCGGCGCGTCGCGCGGCATCGGCGAGGCGATGGCGCGCGTGCTGGCGCGTGACGGCGCCCACGTGGTCTGCATCGACATCCAGGCCCAGGGCGAGGCGCTGGCCGAGGTCGCCAACTCGATCGGCGGCTCGGCGCTGGCGCTCGACGTCACCGCCAAGGACGCGCCGGAGGCGCTCTCCTCGTACCTGAAGGAGCGCCACGGCGGCGCGCAGATCATCGTCCACAACGCCGGCATCACCCGCGACAAGACGCTCGCGCGGATGAAGCCCGAGCTGTGGGACGCGGTGATCGCCGTCAACCTCACCTCGCAGGAGCGGATCACCGACCGCCTGCTGGAGGACGGCATCATCGGCGAGGGGGGCCGCGTGATCACGGTCTCCTCGATCGCGGGCATCGCCGGCAACCGCGGCCAGACCAACTACGGCACCTCGAAGGCCGGCGTCATCGGCTTGGTCAACGCGTACGCGCCGGTGATGGCCGAGCGCGGCGCGACGATCAACGCGGTGGCGCCCGGCTTCATCGAGACGCAGATGACCGCGGCCATGCCGCTGATGGTCCGCGAGGTCGGCCGCCGGCTGAACAGCCTGGCGCAGGGCGGCAAGCCGGTCGACGTCGCCGAGACGGTCGCCTGGTTCGCCGCTCCGGGCTCCGGTGGCGTGAACGGCAACGTCGTCCGCGTCTGCGGCCAGTCGCTGCTCGGCGCCTGAGATGGCCGCGACCCGCACGCTCAAGTCGCCGCCCGGCGCGGGGAGCCTGTATCCCCGCGCCGTGTTCGGCACCTTCGCGCTGCCGCTGCTGCGCAAGGTCCCGGTGCTGGGGCCGAAGGCGCCCAAGGGCCTGCCGGACCTGGAGCTGGCGCTCGATCAGGTGACGATCGACCCCGCGCACGTGGCCGACTACGCGCGCGTGTGCGGGTTCGACCTGCGTGACGAGCTGCCCGCCACCTACCTCCACAACGTCGCCTTCCCGCTGGCGATGGCGCTGATGACCGACTCGAGCTTCCCGTTCGGGGTCATCGGCCTCGTCCACCTGGAGAACCGGATCGAGCAGCGCCGTCCGGTGCGGGTGGGAGAGAAGCCGTCGGTGCGGGTGCGCGCCGCGAACCTGCGCGACCACTCCGCCGGCCGCCAGTTCGACGTGATCGCGGAGGCGACGATCGACGGCGAGGTGGTCTGGGTCGACACCAGCACCTACCTGCGCCGCGGCGGGGGCACGGGCAAGAAGGAGGGCGGCAAGAAGGAGGAGCGCCCGACGCCGCCCGAGCCCGAGGCGATCTGGGATGTGCCCGGCGACATCGGGCGCAAGTTCGGCGCGGTCTCCGGCGACCGCAATCCGATCCACATCCACCCGCTGACGGCGAAGGCGCTGGGCATGCCGACGGCGATCGCCCACGGCATGTGGCTGAAGGCGCGCTGCCTGGCGGCGCTGGAGCGCCACCTGCCCGACGCGTTCACCATCGAGGTGCGCTTCAAGAAGCCGGTGCTGCTGCCGGCGAAGGTCGGCTTCTCGACCGAGCGTCGGAAGGACGGCATCGACTTCGCGCTGTGGGGCGTGCGCAAGCAGGTCCCGCACCTCGAGGGCTCCGTCACCTTCCACTCCTGATCGGCTGCGGCCCGCACGGCGCCGTCCGCTCTCGCGCACCGGGGCGGGCGGCGCCGCGGCCGCCTGTCGCGTCGCGGCTCCGCCGCACGCGCGCCCGGCTCATCCGGCGGGGGCGCCGGCCCGATGCGCGGCGTCCGCGTGGCGACGGCCGAACGGCACGACTGCTGGACGTACGTTCGTGTCCGGCGTCGAACGGGCTACGACATTCGTCCTGGCGCAACCCTCCCGCTTCAAACCTCCCATGGCGCGCCGATGCCTCTGATTGCCATGGAGGCCAAGCACGCAACGGATTGCGCGCCGTGGAAGGAGGCGATCGACCCGGGCGCGTTGAGCTCCGTCGCCGGGGCGGTGGAGCAGCTCGCGGCGTTCCCGGTGCTCGACGCGACGGTGATGCGGGTCATCCAGCTCTGCGATGACCCGGATTCCACAGCGGCCGACCTCGTCGACGCGCTCGAGCAGGACGCGACGTTCGCGGCCAACCTGCTGCGGTTCGCCAACTCGGCCGCGCGCTCGCATCCGATCCGTGCGAACACGATCCGCCAGGCCGTGATGCTCGTCGGCCGTCGCGCGCTGCGGCGGCTGGCGCTGGAGGCCGCCACCTACCGCTTCCTCGAGCGTTGCAAGGGCAACGGGCGCGCGTCGTTCGGGCAGCTCCACGTGCACGCGATCAACGTGGCCACGTGCGCGGTCGCCACGGCCGAGAAGGCGAACGTCCAGGCGGGCGACACCGTCCACCTGGCGGGCCTGCTGCACGACGTCGGCAAGCTCGTGCTGCCCGAGGTGTTCGGCGTCGAGGTGTGCGACGAGCTGGCGCGCCGCGCCCCCAACGGCGCGGAGCGCGTGCTGGCCGAGCGCGAGCAGTTCGGCATCGACCACGCCCAGTGCGGCGCGCTGCTGGCCGAGGCGTGGGGGATGCCGGAGGAGGTCGCGTCGATCATCGCCTGGCACCACGGCGGCCCGACCGGCGTCGGCTCGCCGAACGCCGAGATCGCCTGCGTGCAGATCGCCGACAACGTCGCCGGGATGCTGATGGGCGACGAGCCGGACCACGCGCTGCTGGAGGTGGCGTTGCACCGGCTCGACCTGACCGCCGACATCCTCGACGTGCTGGCCGACCAGACGACCCACCCCGAGCACCGCACGGGCGTCGGCCGCCTGTCGCAGCGGGTCTCCGAGCTGGAGCGCCTGTCGCAGACCGACGACCTCACCGGGCTGGCGAACCGCCGCCACTGGCTGCAGACGGCGCGTTCGATGCTGGCCGACTCCGGCGCCGGCGCGATCGTCCTGTGCGACATCGACCACTTCAAGGCGCTCAACGAGCGCCACGGCGCCGCCGCCGGCGACCTGGTGCTGACCGAGCTGGCGCGGATCTTCTCGCGCTACGGCCACGCCGGCCGGCTGGGCGGCGACGAGTTCGCGATCTTCATCCCGAACGGCGGCCTGCGGGAGGCCGCGCAGGCGGCGCAGCGGATCATGGCCCAGGTGGAGGAGACGTTCGAGCCGGGCAGCGGCCCGAAGGTCGACCTGTCCCTGGGCTGCGCGGCGGCGCCGGACCACGGCACCGAGCTCGCCGAGCTGCTGGAGGCCGCCGACTTCGCGCTCCTGGACGCCAAGCGCGCGGGCCGCAGCCGGGCGATGCTCGCCGGAGCGGAGCTCCGCACCGGCAACCTCGCCGCCTGAGAGGGCCGCCGACGACTTGTAGTTGATCTCCTTGGGAGGCGCCGGCGGGCGCGGACCTCAGGGTCCGCGCCCCCGGCGGTTCTTCCGTCCGTCTGCGCAGGAGGCGGCGCAGGCCGGCGTCAGGCCGCCAGCGCCGTGGTGGTGTAGCCGTGGCGGTCTCCGAAGAACTCGGCCTCCCGGCGGCCGAGCTCGGTGACCGGCGGCGCGTCGTAGAGCCACTCGGCGGCTATGTCGATCCACTTGCCCTCGGCGCCGAGCTGGCCGAGCAGGCCGACGAGCAGGAAGATCGCCCGCAGCAGCACGAAGTGCTCGGCCGGCAGCGTCATGCCGCCGAAGCCCTCCTCGTCGCGCAGCGAGGTGTAGGCCTCCATCATCCGGGCGGTGGAGGAGGGGTCGATCGCCTGCTTCTTGTCCTGCAGCAGCCAGCCGAAGATCGCCTGGTAGTGCTCCAGGAACGGGCCGGCGAGCGCCGGGTCGGGCGGCAGGCCGCACAGGTCCGCGACCACCTCGAGCAGGCGCTCGGCGTCGCCGTCGATCGTCGCCCGCGTGGAGGCGACGAGCTGGCTGACGTCGTCGTCGCTCAAGTGCTTGAAGAATCCGAAGTCGACGAACGCGATCCGCCCGTCGGGCAGGAACAGGCTGTTGCCCGGGTGCGGGTCGCCGTTGAGCAGCCGGTGGCGCATCGGGCCGTTGAGGTAGAAGCGCATCAGGATCTCCGCGTAGCGGTCGCGCATCTCCTGCGGCGCCTTGAGCGCGTCGGCGAGCCGGCCGCCCTCGACGTACTCGGTGACGATCATCCGCTCGCGGCACAGCGAGGTGACGACGTCGGGGACGACGATGAACGGGTGGCCGCGGTAGACGCGCGCCATCGCGCGGTGGTTGGCGGCCTCCAGCTCGTAGTCGAGCTCCTCGGAGATGCGCTCGCGGATCTCGTCGGCGATCGCGGCGGTGTCGATGCCGGGCGCGATCACGTTCAGCAGCTTGAGCCCGAGGCGCAGGTTCTTCAGGTCGGCGTTGATCGCCTCGGCGATGCCCGGGTACTGGACCTTGACGACGACGCGGCGGCCGTCGTGCAGGCGCGCGCGGTGTACCTGGCCGATCGAGGCGGCGGCGATCGGCTCGCGCTCGAACTCGGCGAAGGCGTCGTCGATCTTCTCGCCGAGGTCCTCCTCGATCACCTTGCGGATCGCCTTGAAGGAGACGGGCTTGGCGTCCTGCTGGAGCTGGGAGAGGATCTCCTGGAAGCGGGGGCGGACCTCCTCGGGCACCAGGCCGAGGTCGACGGCCGACAGCGTCTGGCCGATCTTCATCGCCGCGCCGCGCATCCCGCTGAAGACCTTGGCGAGCGACTCGGCGGCCTTGAGCTGCTGACGGGTGGCGGCGGCGCGGCGCTTCTCGGAGTCGCCGCCGGACATGCGCATCGCGCGCGCTGCGCCCTCGCGCGCCGCGAGCTTGGCCGCGGCGGTGCCGAGGGCGGCGGCGCGGCGGAGACGGGAAGCGCGGACGGACGTTTCGGACACTGCTGCCTTCCTGGCGTACCGGTCTTGGCGAAAACGTCGATCAGGTGATCGGCGAAAGTGACGATAGCATGTCGATCAAGTGATCGACGAAAGTCCGAGAAGGCCGAGCCGGCGCCGCCGGATGAGCAGGGCGGAGCAGCGCGCCGCCACCCGCCAGGCGATCATCGACGCCACCATCGACTGCCTGGTGGAGGAGGGCTATCCCACGCTCAGCACGCGCCGCGTGGCCGAGCGCGCGGGCGTCGCGCAGAGCACGCTCATGCACCATTTCGAGACGCGCGAGGCCCTGCTCGTGGAGGCGGTCGGGCAGCTCGTCGCGCGGCTGGCGGAGGACACGATGCGCCGGCTGGACCTCGACTCGCCCGCCGACTCGCCCGAGCGGCGCGAGGCGATCCTCGACCAGGTATGGCGCGCGTTCACCTCGCCCGCGGCGCTCGCCGCCGCGCAGCTCTGGGTCGCCGCCTGGTCGGAGCCCGAGCTGGCCTCCACGCTGCGCGAGATCGACGCGCGGCTGAGCCGCATCGCGCACGAGGCCGGACGGGTGCTGTTCCCGGAGCTGGCGGACGACCCGCGCTTCGCGGCGCTGGTGGAGACCGCGCTGGCGGTCATCCGCGGCCTGGTCGTCACCATCCCGATCTCCGGCCGCGAGGAGATCGACGCGCGCTGGCAGGCGGGCAAGCCGGTGATGCTCGACGTGCTGGGTCGGATGGTCGAGGAGGCCGCCGCCGGCACCGTCGCCTGAGCCCCGGTCGGGGCGCGGCCGGTCGATCCCGCCCGACCGGCCTGAGAGGCTTTCCGCCATGCCGTCCGTGACCGTGCCGCTCTCGTCCGGCCGCACGCTGAAGGCCGAGCTGATCCTGCCCGACGGCCCGGGGCCGCACCCCGGCGTGGTGGTGCTGCACGAGCTGTTCGGCCTCAACGACGACATCCGCCGCATCGCCGCGCGCTTCGCCGAGGCGGGCTACGCGGCGATCGCGCCCGACCTGTACTCCGGCGGGCTGCGGCTCGTCTGCCTGAGCCGCGTGGTGCGCGACCTGGTGCGCGGCCGGCTCGACCGGCACGTCGGCACGGTGCTGGACGTGCGCGCGTTCCTCGCCGCGCGCGAGGAGGTCGACGCCGAGCGGATCGCGGTCGCCGGCTTCTGCATGGGCGGCGGGTTCGCGCTGCTCGCCGGCCTGGACCCGGGCTTCAAGGCCTCCGCCGTCAACTACGGCGAGGTGCCGAAGCGGCGCGAGCGGCTGGAGGGCTCCTGCCCGGTGGTGGCGAGCTTCGGCGCCAAGGACAAGATGTACGGCGCCGACATGGCCGAGCGCCTGGAGGAGCACCTGAACGCGCTCGGCATCCCGCACGACGTCAAGGTCTATGAGAACGTCGGCCACTCGTTCCTGAACCGGCACGAGGGATGGCAGGGGTGGATCGCCCGGTTCCCGAGCCCGATGCACGTCGGCTACGACGAGGATGCCGCCGAGGACGCGTGGCGGCGGATGCTCGGCTTCTTCGCCGAGCACGTGTGAGCGCCCGGAGCGCGCCGCGCGCCGGCGTCCCGCCTCGGCCCGGCGATGGGTCATCCCGGGTACGTAAGTTCCATGCCATGAGCATGCCGTCGGACGTAGCCGAGCGCGTAACCCAGCTTGCCGCCGAGATCACCGAGCTGCGCGACGCCTACTACCGCGGCGAGCCGAAGGTCGCCGACGCCGACTACGACGCGCTCGAGGACGAGCTGCGGGCGCTGCTCGAGGCGCATCCCGAGCTGACGCCCGATCCCAACCCGCTCGAGCAGGTCGGGGCTCCCGCCACCCTGCACGCGCCGGTCCGCCACCGGCGGCCGATGCTGTCGCTGGAGAAGGCGACCACGCGCGAGCAGGTGGAGGCGTTCATGGGCCGCTTCCCCGGCCAGCCGGTGGTCGTCATGCCCAAGCTGGACGGGCTGTCGGTGTCCCTGCTCTACGAGGACGGGCGGCTGACCCGCGCCGCCACGCGCGGCGACGGCACCACCGGCGAGGACGTCACCCTGCACGTGCGCGAGCTGGTGGACGGCGTGCCCGAGCGGATCCCCGCCGACGGCGAGATCGAGGTGCGCGGCGAGCTGGTGATGCTGCGCTCCACGTTCGAGGCCTACAACGAGGCCCACACGGACAAGCCGCTCATCAACCCGCGCAACGCGGCGGCGGGAACCGTGCGCGCCAAGGACCCGGCGGCGGTCGCCGACCGCCGGTTGCGGCTGTTCGCCTTCGACCTCGACGCCGCCACCGTCGCCCAAGGCGGTCACGACGTCGAGGAGGCCCTGCGGAAGCTCGGCTTCGACCCGGCGCCGATGCGCCACTGCACGACCGTCGACGAGGTGCTGGCGGCGATCGGCGAGATCGAGGCCGGCCGCGACCGGCTCGACTACGACCTCGACGGCGCGGTCGTGCGGCTCGCCGACCGCGAGGCCTACCGGGCGGCGGGCGTGCGCACCAGCAGCCCGCGCGGCGCCATCGCCTACAAGTTTCCGCCCGAGGAGCGCACCACCAAGCTGCTGGACGTCGTCTGGGACGTCGGCAAGATCGGCAAGGTCGCGCCGACCGCCGTGCTCGAGCCGGTCTACGTCGGCGGCACCACCGTCACGCGCGCGACGCTCGCCAACCAGGAGGTGATCCGCGCCCGCGACGTGCGGATCGGCGACACCGTGCTGGTGCGCCGAGCCGGGGACGTGATCCCGTTCGTCGCCGGGCCGCTCGACCCGTCGAAGCGCACCGGCGAGGAGCGCGAGATCGTGCCGCCGTCGGAGTGCCCGTCGTGTGGTACGAAGCTGATCGAGCAGGGCAACAGCCGCGAGCTGTACTGCACCAACCCGGCGTGCCCGGCGCAGACGGTGCGGCGGCTGATCCACTGGGCGTCGCGGACGGCGGCCGACATCGACATCGGCCCGGTGTGGATCGAGCGGCTCAACGACGCCGGCCTGCTCGAGCGCCCGTCCGACTTCTACGCCCTGACGCGCGAGCAGCTCCTCCGGTTCGAGCGCATGGGGGAGACCTCGGCCGACAACCTGCTGGCGTCGATCGACCGCTCGCGCGGGCTGGGGCTGCGGCGCGCGCTGATCGGGCTGGCGATCCCGATGGCCTCCGAGGGCACCGCGGCGCGGCTGTGCCGTGCGGGCTTCCGCACGCTGGAGGAGATCGCCGACGCCGGTCCGGAGCGGCTGCAGCAGGTGGAGGACATCGGCCCGAAGGTGGCCGAGTCGATCAGCGAGCACCTGGGGCGGATGCGCGACGAGATCGCGCGACTGCGCGAGCGGGGCGTCAACCTCGACGTGCTCGACGAGGACAAGCCGGTGGAGGTCGCCGCCGACGCGCCGCTGGCCGGCGAGACGATCGTGATCACCGGCAAGCTCGCCGACCCGCGCACCGGGGAGCGGATCCCGCGGCCCGCGTTCGCGCGGCTGTGCGAGCGCGCGGGTGCGACCGTCGCCTCGTCGGTCACCGGCGCAACCACCAAGCTGGTGACCGGCGCCGACGTGGGCGCCACCAAGACCGCCAAGGCGGAGAAGCTGGGCGTCGAGGTGGTCGACCAGGAGTGGGTGTGGAAGCGGCTGATCGACGCCGGCATCGCCTAGGCGTCTGATCCGCGGCCGGGATCGCCTGGGCGGGTTCCGCCTCGTGGGCGTAGGGTGGGCGGCGTGGCACCCGACGTCCTGATCCTCGACGAGCGCTTCAACGGCCCGCCCGGCAGCGGCAACGGCGGCTACTCGGCAGGCCGGCTGGCGGCCTTCGTCGACGGCCCGGCGGAGGTGACGCTGCGCCTGCCCCCGCCGCTGGGCCGCGAGCTCCAGGTCGTCCGCGACGGCGACGAGGTGCGGCTGGTGGACGACGACGCGCTGGTCGCCGTGGCGCTCCCGGCCATCGTCGACGTGGAGGTGCCGGCGGCGGTGTCGCTCGAGCAGGCGCGCGCGGCCGCCGAGCGCTTCCCCTGGTACGAGGGACACCCGTACCCGACCTGCTTCGTCTGCGGACCCGCGCGTCCGCCCGGGGACGGCCTCCACATCTACGCCGGCCCGGTGGAGGGGACGGAGGTCGGCGGGGCGCCGCTGCACGCGGCACCGTGGACGCCGTCGGCGGACCTGGCGGGCGAGGACGGCGTCGTCGACGACGTGTTCGTCTGGTGCGCGCTTGACTGCCCGGGCTCGACCCCGGTGTTCGCTCTGCCGGGCGTCGGCTCGGAGCTCGTGCTCGGCCGCCTGGCCGTCGATGTGCGCGCTCCCGTGCGGGCGGGCGAGCCGCACTTGGTCCAGGGGTGGGCGATCGGGCGCGACGGCCGCAAGCTGTACGCGGGCAGCGCCCTGTTCACCGCGGACGGCGAGCCGCTCGCCGTGGCGGCATCGACCTGGATCGTGCTGCGCCGCCCCGTCGGCGGCTGACCGGCGGGCGACGCGGCGCCCGGGAACGCCGCGACCGCAAGCAAGACGATGGTGATGGTCAGGCGCCCGGCAGGCGTCGGCGGGCAACATACCGGCGATGCCCACCGTCCCCAGCGGCGCGAGCCGCGGGCGCGCTCGGATCGGGCTCGACGACGGCATCGGCGCGCGCGGCGCGCCGATGCCGTCGCCCGGGAGCCTCACAGCTTCTTGTAGCCCGCCTTCACGAGGAAGCGGTCGAGCTGCTGCACGAAGCGCCGGCCCTCGCGCTTCTCCCCGAAGTCGAGGCGGTCGGCGGCGCGCCGCAGCTTCTTCAGCGTCTCCTGGCGACCGGAGATCCGGTACGCGTCGGCCGCCCACGCGGCGGCGAAGCCGCGGGAGGAGGCGGTCGCGTTCATGGGGTCCCTGAGCCCCTGCATCCAGCTCTTCAGCCAGCGGGCGCGGTCCTTGCGGATCTGATCGGGATGCTCGGTGGTGGCGTCGACGAGCTTCCCGCCGCGCAGCGCCCAGATCTGCACCGGCATGCCGGAGTAGACGTAGGGTGCGAACTTGTAGCGGAAGCGGTTGTCGACGGACAGGAACTCCACCTCGCCGTCCTTGTCGAGCTGCGCGAGGCGGTACCCGCCGTCCCACCAGTTGCGGATGATCCGCCGGTACTGGCTGCCGTCCCAGTACAGCAGCAGCATCACCGTGCAGCAGTGGGCGCCGGAGGACCAGGTGTCCAGGATCACCTCCGGCTCGCCGTCGGCGTTCACGTCGCGGACGGTCAGCGAGCCCCGGGGTCGGATGTCGGTGAGCAGGCTCTCCCGCGCCGGCGCGCAGAAGGGCGCGCGGCAGTACTGGCCCATGTTGACCGGGGAGAGGACCGTCGCCGGCTGTCCGTTGCGGCGGACCTCCAGCCGGTCGAGCCTGAACCGGGGTTGGCCGTAGCGGTCCGGGAGGCGCGTGTACTGGAACTCGGCCTCCACGTTGCCTGCGGAGGCGCGCTCCGTGACAGGATCGGCCGCGGAGGCGGTGGCCGGAGCGAGCGCGGCCACGGCGAGCATTGCGATCAGCGTTCGGGTGAGACGTGCGGTCGGCAATGTGGTTTGGGGGTCACGGCCACCGTGCGAGCGGGTCGATCAGGCACGGCGGCCTGGGCGGATGGGTAGGTCGGGGAAGCCCCCTACCCACCCGTCCGCCCGGTGACACCCGCACGCGGGGAGTTGGACGCCTATCCGACGTCGGGCTGGACGACCGCCATGTGGTTGCCGTCCGGGTCGCGCATCATGAACATGAGCGGCGCGCCCGGCATCTCGATCACGCGGTCGTCGACGTCCACGTCCCCGAGCGCCTTCAGCCGCGCGTGCTCGGCGCGGACGTCCGGCGACTCCAGCCCGATCATGCCGCCGCCGGGCTCGTACCCGGGGCCGGCGGGCAGGTTCAGCGCCAGCCGCGTGCGCGAGCCGGGCGGAGCGACCTCCACCCAGCGGTTCTCGCCGCTCTCCCCGTAGGGGACGTCGGCGCGCAGCTCGAAGCCGAGCTTCTCGGTGTAGAACGCGATCGCGGCGTCGACGTCCGAGACGGTGAACATCACCACGCCGATGTTGTCGATGGTGCTCGTGCCGGTCTGCGTCTGATCGGTCATGTCCCTTAGACGCTCTCAGACGCCGGAACTCATCGGCAAGCGCTGCTCACCGGTCGCCCCGACTTTCCCGCGTCTGTTTCCACCCGCTCCAGCGGGTGGAAACAGACGCACGAAGCGATCGCCGACGCAGGACGGGGTGGGCTAGTCGAACCCGGGCGGCCGGCGGTCGAACCACGGCGCCGCCTGCTCGAGCTGGCCCGCCAGCCTCAGCAGCAGCGCCTCGCCGCGAAGCGGCGCCACGAACTGCACGCCCAGCGGCAGCCCGTCCGGCGTCCAGTGGAGCGGCAGCGTGATCGCCGGGCGTCCCGTCATGTTCGCGAGCTGCGTGTAGGGCACCCAGCCCAGGTTGCGGTCGATCGCCTGGTCGAGCGCGTTGCCCACCTTCAGCAGGCGACCCAGCCGCAGCCGCAGCAGCACGTCGGTGACGATCCGCAGCCCGCGCGGCAGGTCGAGCGAGCCGACCTCGACCGGCGGCTCGCCCAACGTGGGCGTCATCAGCAGGTCGTAGCGCTCGTGGAAGGCGGCCAGGTCGGCGATGTGCCGGTGGCGGCCCTCGTAGGCGGCCTCCAGCTCGACCGCCGAGGTCAGCCGCCCGAGCGCCGCCATCGCGCGCGTGTCGACCTCGAAGTCGGTCTCGCGCGCTCCGACCAGCTCCTTCAGCTCGTCGATGATCACCGCCTGGTGGGCGAACCAGATGGTCAGGAAGTGGCGGGCCAGCCGGCGGTCGTCGTGGGGCGGGGCGACCTCCTCGACCTCGTGCCCGAGCTGCTCGAGCAGCGCGGCGGCCGCCTCGACGGCGCGCACCGCCTCCGGGTGCGGCCGCTCGCGCGTCGCCGACGCGGTCGTGAAGCCGATCCGCAGCCGCCCCGGGTCCTGGCCGACCTCGTCGCGGTAGGGCGTCTCGGGCAGGTCCGGCGCGTAGGCGGCCATCGCGTCCGGCCCGGCGAGCACGTCGAGCATCGCCGCCGTGTCGCGCACCGTGCGCGACACCACCCCGGCCGTCGCCAGCCCGTTCAGCGGCTCGCTCAGGTCCGGCCCGGCGGGCACCAGGCCACGGCCCGGCTTGAGGCCGACCAGCCCGCAGCAGGCCGCCGGGATGCGGATCGAGCCGCCGCCGTCGCTGGCGGCCGCCACCGGGATGATCCCCGCGGCCACCGCGGCCGCCGCCCCGCCGGAGGAGCCGCCCGGAGTGCGGTTGACGTTCCACGGGTTGCGGGTCGGGCCGAACGCCTCCGGCTCGGTGACGCCCTTGGCGCCGAACTCGGGGGTGGCGGTCTTGCCGAAGATCACCAGCCCGGCGTCCAGCCAGCGCTCCACGATCGTGCTCGTCGCCGGGGCGCGGTACTCGCGCCGCCGCAGCGCGCCCGTGCCGGCGTACGTCCGTACCCCCGCGATGTCCTGGTAGAGGTCCTTGAGCAGGAACGGCACGCCCGCGAACAGCCCGCTGAGCGGCTGCTTGGCGCGCTCGACGGCCATCTCGTCGAGCCGCATGCAGATCGCGTTGAGCCGCGGGTTGAAGCGGTCCGCCCGGGCGCGCGCGATCTCCAGCAGCTCGGCGGCCGTCGCCTCGCCGTCGGCCACCAGGCGCGCGAGGCCGAGCCCGTCGTGTCGCAGATACTCCTTCTCGTCCACCGACGGCAACCTATCCTCGACCGAGGATGGCCACAGCCCCCGCCGGATCCAGCCTGGAAGAGCAGCGCCGCAACCTGCCCGACGGGCCGGGCGTCTACCTGTTCCGCGACGCCAAGGGCAAGGTCATCTACGTCGGCAAGGCGAAGTCGATCAGGAAGCGGGTCGCCGGGCACTTCGCCAACCCGGTGACGCGCGGCGCCGTCCAGCTCACCGACCAGATCGACAGCATCGAGTTCGTCCTCGTCTCCTCCGAGAGCGAGGCGCTGCTGCTCGAGCAGGCGTTCATCAAGCAGTACCGGCCGCGCTTCAACATCCGCCTGCGGGACGACAAGTCCTACCCGTACATCGCGATCTCGATGGACGAGGAGTACCCGCGGGTCTACTTCACGCGGGAGCGCCACCGCCGCGACCGGCTCTACTTCGGCCCCTACTCGAGCGCCAAGAAGACGCGCCAGACGCTGGAGACGCTGAGCAAGGTCTTCCCGTACCGGTCCTGCACCGGGCCCAGGCCGGGCCGCCGCTCCGGCTCGCCCTGCCTCGACTACTACATCAAGCGCTGCGGCGCGCCTTGCGTCGACTACGGCGTCTCGCGCGCCGAGTACATGAAGTCGATCGAGGGCGTGCGCGCCTTCCTGTCCGGCCGCTACCGCGAGGTCGAGCAGGAGCTGGAGGCCAAGATGAAGGCGGCGGCCGCCGCGCAGGAGTACGAGCAGGCGGCGATCGAGCGCAACCGGCTGCAGGCGATCCGCTCGCTGATGCAGCGCCAGCGGGTGGCCAACGAGGCGATGGGCACCGCCGACGTCGTCGCCGTCGCCGTCGACGGCACCGACGCCAACGCCCAGGTCTTCCAGCTCCGCGACGGCGTGCTCTCAGACCGCCAGTCGTTCTACCTGGACAACATCCAGGAGGGCTCCGTCAGCGACGTCGCCCAGGAGTTCCTTCTCCAGTACTACGGCAACGCGACCGTCATCCCGCCGGAGATCCTCGTCCAGCCCGAGGTCGAGGAGCTCGAGCCGATCGCCGAGCTGCTCGGCGAACGGCGCGGCGCGAAGGTCGAGGTGCGCGCCCCCGAGCGCGGCGACAAGGCGCGGCTGCTCGACCTCGCCGAGCGCAACGCGCGGCTGGCGCTCGACCAGGAGCGGCTCAAGGCCGAGCGCCGCCGCCAGCAGCGGGTGGAGGCGCTCGACGACCTGCAGAACGTGCTCGGGCTCGACGCGCTGCCGCTGCGCATCGAGTGCTTTGACATCTCGAACCTGATGGGCACGCACACGGTCGCCTCGATGGTCGTCTTCGAGGGCGGCGCGCCGAAGAAGTCCGACTACCGACGGTTCAAGATCCGCACCCTGGAGGAGGGGGTCCCGGACGACTTCGCCGCCATGTCGGAGGTGCTGTCGCGGCGGCTGGCCGGCTGGGAGCGCCAGCAGGACATCTCGCCGCACGACCGCGAGCGCGACGAGTCGTTCGCCACGCTGCCCAACCTGATCGTGATCGACGGCGGCAAGGGGCAGCTCTCCGCCGGCGTGAAGGCGCTGCGCGAGTTCATCGACCGCGGCGTGGCGGTCGTCTCGCTGGCCAAGCGGATCGAGGAGATCTTCGTCCCCGGGCGCTCGGAGCCGATCCTGCTCGACCACCACGAGCCCGCGCTGCAGCTCATGCAGCGCGTGCGCGACGAGGCGCACCGGTTCGCGATCACCCACCACCGCACCCGCCGCGACCGGGCGATGACCGCCTCGGTGCTGGACGGGCTGCCCGGCATCGGCCCGGCGCGCAAGCGGCGGCTGCTGGAGCGCTTCGGCTCGCCGGAGGCGGTGCTTTCGGCCTCGCGCGAGGAGCTGGCGGCGGTGCTGCCGGGCAAGGTCGCCCGCGACCTGTACGCGTTCCTGCACCGCACCAGCGGCTGACCCTCGCGTCGAGGGATCAAGGACTTCGCCGGGGCGCGAGTCGCTGATCCCTCGATCGCGGGGGCGCGGGTGTGGCAACCTTGGCCGGTGAGCAGCGACCGGCCGGATACGGCCCCGACGCTCGCCGAGGCCGTCGGCGGGCCGCTCGGCATCGCCGAGTCGGCGCTGCCCGCCGCCGCCTACGTCGTCGCCTACACGGCGTCCGGCTCGAACACGAAGCTGGCCGCCGGCGTCGCCGTCGGCATCGCCGCCGTGCTCGCCGCCGCCCGCCTGATCCGCCGCGACACGCCGCGCCACGCTCTCACCGGCCTGATCGGCGTCGCGATCGCCGCCTTCGTCGCCACCCGCACCGGGCGCGCCGAGGACTACTTCCTGCCCGGGCTGCTCGCCAACGCGGGCTGGTCGATCGTGTTCGCCGCCTCGGCGCTCATCCGCCGCCCGTTCGTCGGCGTGATCCTCGGCATGCTCGACCCGCGCGACCGCCAGTGGCGGCGCGACCCGGTCCGCACACGCCAGTTCACGCGCGCCACCTGGCTGTGGGCGGGGCTGTTCGCGCTGCGCATCGTCGTCCAGGCCCCGCTGTACCTCGCCGGGGCGGTGGTGGCGCTCGGCGTCGCCAAGACGGCGATGGGCATCCCGCTGTTCGCGCTCGGGCTGTGGATCAGCTACCGGCTGGTGCGCCGCCCGGCGCCGCACCCCGCCGCCTGATAGCCCCGCCGCGCCGCCTCCGCGACGGTCCGCGTCGGCCGGGAGCCGCCGCGAGGGCGTTGTCGCCAGAATTCCCGCCGTGCCGCTGATCTACGTAACCGGTCACCGCAACCCCGACACCGACTCGATCGGCGCCGCGATCGGCTACGCGGAGCTGAAGTCCCGGCTCGACCCGGAGAACGAGTACGTCCCGGTCCGCCTGGGCGACATCAACGCGCAGACCCGCTGGGTGCTGGACCGCGCCGGGGCTCCCGAGCCGGAGCTGCTCGAGCACATCAACCTGCGCGTGCTCGACGTCATGCAGCGCCAGGTCCACACCGCCTGCGTGGACGACCCGATCCGCGAGGTCGGCCTGATGATGGCCCGCGAGAAGCTCAGCGTCGTGCCGATGGTCGACCGCGACGGGAAGCTGGCCGGCGTCGTCAGCGAGCGCGCGCTCGCCCGCCGCTACATCCGCGAGTCGCGCGAGCCCTCCTCGCTGCAGGACACGCCCACCCGCCTGGACGCGATCGCCGCCGCCGTCGACGGCGAGCTCGTCGTCGGCGAGGGGGCCACGACGGTGGCCGGCCGCGTGTGGGTGTTCGCGATGGCCTCCGACTGGCCGGAGAGCCAGATGTCCGCCGGCGACGTGGTCGTGGTCGGCAACCGCGAGGACGCCCAGCGCGAGGCGATCCGCCGCGGCGTGGCGCTGATGGTGCTCAGCAACGGCGTCAAGCCCGCCGACGAGGTGCTGCAGGCCGCCCGCGACGCCGGCACCGCCGTGATCGTCTCGCAGCTCGACAGCTACGTCTGCGGCCGCATGACGACCCTGGCGGCGCCCGCCTCGTCGCTGATGGACAAGGAGACGCTGACCGTGCGTCCCGCCGACCTGCTCGACGAGGTCGCCAACCAGATCAACGACGTCCACCATCGCTCGGCGGTGGCGGTCGACGGCAGCGGCAAGCCGGTCGGCATCGTCACCCGCGCCGACCTCGTCAACCCGACCCCGCGCCAGGTGATCCTCGTCGACCACGCCGAGCTGAGCCAGAGCGTCGAGGGCATCGAGCAGGCGCAGATCGTCGAGATCCTCGACCACCACCACATCGGCTCGATCGAGACCAAGCAGCCGGTGCAGGCGGTGTTCGACCCGGTCGGCTCGACCTCGACGCTGGTCGTGGAGCGCTTCCGCGCCTTCGGGCAGGAGCCGTCGAAGGCGGCCGCGACGCTGCTGCTGGGCGCGATCCTGTCGGACACCGTCATCCTCAACTCGCCGACGACCACCGACCGCGACCACCTGGCCGTCGCCTACCTGGAGGAGCTGCTGGGCGTCGACGCCGAGGAGTTCGGACGCGAGATGTTCGAGGCGGGCTCCGACGTGGCCGACGCGGACGTCCGCGACCTGCTGCACCGCGACAGCAAGGCCTACGAGGTCTCCGCGGGCACGATGACGATCGCCCAGGTGGAGACCGTCGGCGAGGTCCTCACGGCGCGGCTGCCGGAGCTGCTGGAGGCGCTCAAGGGCGAGCAGCAGCGCGACGGCCACGTCCTGAGCGCGCTGATGGTCACCGACATCCTCAGCAAGAGCACGAAGCTGCTGGTCGCCGGCGACGTCGCCGCCGCGGAGCGCGCCTTCGGCAAGAACGTCGACGGCGGGATCATCGACCTGCCGGGCGTGATGAGCCGCAAGAAGCAGGTGGCGCCGCCGCTGCTGAGCGCCTTCTAGGGGCGGCGGCGACCGCCCGGCGCGGCATCATTGGGCCATGGGCGAGCACGTTTCGCTTCCGCCATCGGTCGACGCCGTCGACCCGCCGGCCGGCGCGAGCGAATCGTCGCTGCAGGACCTGGTGATCATCACCGGCCACTCGGGGGCGGGGAAGTCGACCGCCATGAACGTCTTCGAGGACGCGGGCTACTTCTGCGTCGACAACCTGCCCCCGGAGATGATCCGCTCGCTGGTCGAGCTGTTCATGCACGAGGGGTCGAAGGTCGAGCGGGCGGCCGTCGTCTCCGACGTGCGCGGCGGCGAGTTCTTCGAGCCGCTGGCGCGCGTGCTCGACGACCTCCGGGAGCGCGGAGTGCCGAGCCGCGTCCTCTACCTCGAGGCCGACGACGAGACGCTGCTGGACCGCTACAAGGAGACGCGCCGCCGCCACCCGCTGGCGCCCACCTCCAGCATCTCGTCGGGCATCGCCGCCGAGCGGCGGCTGCTGGCGGGCCTGAAGGAGCGCGCCGACGTGGTGATCGACTCCTCGGGCCTGAAGGCCGCGCACCTGCGGCGGCGGATCGCCGACGAGCTCCTGCCGCGCGAGCGCACCGGTCGGCTGGCGGTGACGATCCAGAGCTTCGGCTTCAAGCACGGCCCGCCGCGCGAGGCGGACATCGTGCTCGACGTGCGCTTCCTGCCCAACCCGCACTACGTCGCCGAGCTGCGGCCGCTCACCGGCCAGGACCCGCGCGTCGTCGAGTACGTCGCGCGCGACGGCAAGCTGGAGGAGTTCTACAACCTGGTCATGCCGCTGCTGGAGTTCCTGGTGCCGCAGTACGAGGAGGAGGGCAAGTCGCACCTGGGCATCGCGATCGGCTGCACCGGCGGGCGCCACCGTTCGGTCGCGATCGCCGAGCACCTGGCCGAGCGCTTCCGCGGCCGCGACGACCTGGTCGTCGAGGTCGAGCACCGCGACATGGGGCGCAACCCGTGACGGCGACGCGACCTCCGCAGGGGACGGCGACGGGGGACGCCGCGCGGTGATCGACCACATCGGGCTCGAGGTCTCCGACCTGGCGCGGTCGGCGGCCTTCTACGACGCGCTCTTCGCCCGGCTGGGGATCCGGCGCGTGCACACCGGCCCCCAGGCGATCGCCTACGGCAGCGTCCAGCCGCAGTTCTGGATCGTCCGGCGCGGGCTCGGTCCGGCGCCCGACTGGGGGCATGTGGCGATCCGCGCCGCCGGCCGCGCCGCGGTGGATGCCGCATACCAGGCCGGCCTGGCCCACGGCGGCCGTCCCGACGGGCCGAACGGCGCCCCGGCGGCCCGTCCGCAGTACGGCCCGCGCTACTACGCCGCCTACCTGCGGGACCCGGACGGCCTGCGGGTCGAGGTGGTGACCGGAGGGCACTGAGAAAGGGCGGACCGATAGGGTCCCTGGCCTCCGAGTCACGACACCGAAGAAGGAACTGACACGACATGCCCGTACGCGTCGGGATCAACGGTTTCGGCCGCATCGGCCGCAGCTTCTTCCGCGCTGCCCTTCAGGCGAAGGCCGACATCGAGCTGGTCGCCGCGAACGACCTCACGGATGCCAAGACGCTGGCCCACCTCCTGAAGTACGACTCGATCCTCGGGGTCTACCCGGGCACGATCGAGGCCTCCGAGGAGGGCATCGTCGTCGACGGCAAGCAGATCAAGATCCTGGCCGAGCGCGACCCGGCCAACCTGCCGTGGGGCGACCTCGGTGTCGACGTCGTGATCGAGTCGACCGGCCTGTTCACCAAGCGCCCTGATGCCGCCAAGCACCTCGAGGCGGGCGCCAAGAAGGTGATCGTCTCCGCGCCGGCGACCGACCCGGACATCACCGTCGTGCTGGGCGTCAACTTCGACCAGTACGACAAGGACAAGCACAACATCATCTCCAACGCCTCCTGCACGACCAACTGCCTGGCGCCGCTGGCGAAGGTCGTCCACGAGGGCGTCGGAATCAAGCACGGCCTGATGACGACGGTGCACGCCTACACGTCGGACCAGCGCCTGCATGACGCCCCGCACAAGGACCTGCGTCGTGCCCGTGCCGCCGCGCTGAGCCTCGTGCCGACCTCGACCGGCGCCGCGAAGGCCGTCGGCCTGGTGCTGCCGGAGCTCAACGGCAAGCTGCACGGCTTCGCCGTCCGCGCCCCCATCCCGACCGGCTCGCTGGTCGACCTGACCTTCGAGGCCGAGCGCGAGACCACGGTCGAGGAGATCAACGAGCTCATCCGCGGCAAGGCCGACCAGGGCGAGCTGAAGGGCGTCCTCGCCTACACCGAGGACCCGATCGTCTCGGCCGACATCGTCACCAACCCCTACTCGTCGATCGTCGACGCGTCCCTGACCTCGGTGCTCGACGGCACCCTCGTCAAGGTCGTGTCCTGGTACGACAACGAGTGGGGCTTCTCGAACCGGCTCGTCGACTTGGTCCAGAAGGTCCTTTGAGGACGCTCGACGATCTCGGGCCGCTCGCCGGCAAGCGGGTGCTCGTCCGCGTGGACTTCAACGTCCCCCTGGACGGCACCCGCATCACCGACGACTCGCGCATCCGGGCCGCGCTGCCGACGCTCGAGGAGCTGCGGCGGCGCGGCGCCCGCCTGCTGCTCGCCGCGCATCTCGGGCGGCCCAAGGACCGCGACCCGGCGCTGTCGCTGGCGCCGGTCGCCGCGCGCCTCGGTGAGCTGATGGGCACCGAGGTCGCCCTCGCGCCGTCGCTGGACGAGGTCCCGGACGGCGACGTGGTGATGCTCGAGAACGTCCGCTACGAGCCCGGCGAGACCAAGGACGACCCGGAGCTGGCGGCCCGCTACGCGCGCCTGGCCGACGCCTACGTCAACGACGCGTTCGGCGCCGCGCACCGCGCGCACGCCTCCACGCACGCGGTCGCCAAGCTGCTGCCCAGCGCCGCCGGGCTGCTGCTGCAGCGCGAGGTCGAGACGCTGCAGGGCATCCTCGAGGCTCCGAAGCGGCCGCTGGTCGCGATCGTCGGCGGCGCCAAGGTCACCGACAAGATCGGGGTCCTGGAGGCGTTCATCGACGTCGCCGACACGATCCTGATCGGCGGCGCGATGTGCTTCCCGTTCTTCAAGGTCCAGGGCCGTTCGGTCGGCTCCTCGCTGTGCGAGGAGGAGGGCCTGGAGCCCGCCCGCCGCGTGCTCGAGGCCGCCGGCGACAAGCTGAAGCTCCCCGTCGACCTGGTGTGCGGCAGGGAGTTCTCCGCCGACACGGAGGTCACGCAGGTCGACGGCGTGGATGTGCCCGAAGGGCTGATGGGCCTGGACGTCGGGCCGAAGACCGTCGCCGCCTACGGCGAGGCGATCGCCTCCGCGGGGACGGTGTTCTGGAACGGCCCGATGGGCGCGTTCGAGCTGGAGCCGTTCGCGGCCGGCACCCGCGGCGTCGCCGAGGCGGTCGCCGCCTCGCCGGCGGTCACCGTCGTCGGCGGCGGCGACAGCGCCGCGGCGCTGCGCCTGTTCGGGCTCGAGGACAAGGTCACGCACCTGTCGACCGGCGGCGGCGCCTCGCTCGAGCTGATCGAGGGCAAGGTGCTGCCCGGCGTCGCCGTCCTGAGCGAGCCGCAGCCGGCCGGCGGGAGCAACTGAGGAAGGCAGGGGAGCCGATGAGTCGCACGCCTCTTATCGCCGGCAACTGGAAGATGCACGGCACGGTCGCCGAGACCGAGCAGCGCCTCGCCGCGCTGCTGCCGCGCGTCTCGACCGCCGACCACGCCGACGTGGCGGTCTGCGTGCCGTTCACCGCCCTGCAGACGGCGGTGGACTCGGTGCGCGGGTCGCGCGTGACCGTGTTCGCCCAGAACATGCACCAGGAGCCGCAGGGCGCGTTCACGGGCGAGGTCTCGGCGCCGATGCTCACCGAGCTGGACGTGCACGGGGTGGTGCTCGGCCACTCCGAGCGACGCACCTACTTCGGCGAGACCGACAAGGCGCTCCAGCAGAAGGTCCCGGTCGCGCTCGAGGCCGGCCTGGTGCCGATCCTCTGCGTCGGCGAGACCGAGCAGGAGCGCGAGGACGGCGCGACCGAGCGGCGCCTGCGCTACCAGGTGCAGGAGGCGCTCGAGAAGGTGCCCGACGACCGGCTGGGCGACGTGATCATCGCCTACGAGCCGGTCTGGGCGATCGGCACCGGCAAGGTCGCCACGCCGGAGCAGGCGCAGGAGGCGCTGGCGTTCATCCGCGCGCTGGTGGCCGACCGCAGCCCGGAGCAGGCCGAGCGGACCCGCATCCTCTACGGCGGGTCGATGAAGCCAGACAACGCCGCCGAGCTGCTGGCGCTGCCGGACTGCGACGGCGGTCTGATCGGCGGCGCGTCCCTGGACGTCGACCAGTTCGTCGCGATCATCGAAGCAGCGAGATGAGCGAGGTGCCCACCTTCGAGCAGGTCGCGTTGGTCGTGCTGGACGGCTGGGGGCTGGCGCCGCCGGGCCCCGGCAACGCCGTCCACCTGGCCAACACCCCGGTCTTCGACGACCTCTGGAGCCGCTACCCGCACACGCAGCTCACCGCCTGCGGCAAGGCGGTGGGCCTGCCCGAGGGGCAGATGGGCAACTCGGAGGTCGGGCACCTCAACCTCGGCGCCGGGTCGATCGTCAAGCAGGACCTGATGCGCATCGACGAGGCCGTCGCCGACGGCTCGCTCGTCGACAACGAGGTCCTGCGCGCGGCGATGGACGGCTTCGAGCGCATCCACCTCATCGGGCTGGTCTCCGACGGCGGCGTGCACTCCAGCCAGGAGCACCTGGAGGCGCTCTTGCGGATGGCCGCGAAGCTGGCGCCGGAGGCCGACGTGGTCGTGCACGCGTTCACCGACGGGCGCGACACCTCGCCGACCGGCGGCGAGCGCTACCTGGCGCGGCTGCAGGAGGTGTGCGAGGAGACCGGCGCGCGCATCGGCTCGGTCGTCGGCCGCTACCTGGCGATGGATCGCGACAAGCGGGCCGAGCGCACCCAGGCGGCCTACGACCTGCTGGTCGAGGGCAGGGCCGAGTTCCACTTCGACACCGCCGTGGAGGCGGTGAAGGCCGCCTACGAGCGCGACCCGCGCGGCGACGAGTTCATCGCGCCGACCACGGTCGGCGCCGAGGCGCGCATCCGCCCGCAGGACTCGGTGATCGCCTTCAACTTCCGGCCCGACCGGATGCGGCAGATCACCGAGAAGCTCGGTCCCTACGTCGCCCGCTACACGACGCTGACCGAGTACGAGGAGGGCTGGCCGTGGCCGGTCGCCTTCCCGCCCGCCCGGCCGAAGACCACGCTCACCAAGGTGGTGGCGGACGCGGGAGCCAAGCAGCTCCACGTCGCCGAGACCGAGAAGTACCCGCACGTCACGTACTTCTTCGGCGGCGGGGAGGAGGAGCCGGCGCCCGGCGAGCGGCGCGAGCTGGTGCCCTCGCCGCGCGACGTGCCCACCTACGACCACAAGCCGGAGATGAGCGCCCACCAGGCGGCCGACGCGTTCGTGTCGGCCTGGCGCGAGGACCGGCCTCGGTTCGGGATCATCAACTTCGCCAACCCGGACATGGTCGGCCACACCGGCGTGATCGAGGCGGCGGTCAAGGCGGTGGAGACCGTCGACGAGTGCCTCGGCAAGGTGGTCGAGGCGGTCCGCGAGACCGGCGGCGTGCTCGTGATCACCGCCGACCACGGCAACGCCGACAACATGCTCGAGCCGGACGGCTCGCCGAACACCGCGCACTCGCTCAACCCGGTGCCGCTGATCGTCACCGTCGAGGGCCTGAGGCTGCGCGACGGCGGCATCCTCGCCGACGTGGCGCCGACGGTGCTCCAGCTTCTCGGCATCGAGCAGCCGGAGGAGATGACCGGCCGCTCGCTGATCGAGGGCTGACGACGAGCCCCGGACCGGAGCGATTCGGCCCGGCGGCGCGTCCCGGCGGTGCTACCGTGACGGCCGGCGGCGGCTCGCCGCACTCAGGCGCAGATCGCCGGGGCGCGAAGTCGCCGGCGGGACGCGCCACCGCCCAGGTCAAGCCGCATCAGGACGGTCTGCGCCATCAGCATCTCGCCCGACACCCTGTCCGAGGAAGCCGACCTCGCGGAGCGCGAGCTCCGGGTGTGGTCCGGGCTGCTGCGCGTCTACGCGTCGCTGTCGAAGGTGCTGGACGCGCGGCTGGAGGCCGAGCACGGGCTGCCGCTCACCTCGTACGAGGTGCTGCGCGTGCTCGCCGCCGCCGACGGCGAGCGGATGCGGATGTGCGAGCTGGCCTCATCGGTGGTGCTGAGCCGCAGCGGGCTGTCCCGGCTCGTCGACCGCCTGGAGCGGGAGGGGCTGCTGGTGCGGGAGTCGTGCGCCAGCGACGCCCGCGGCGCTTTCGCCAAGCTGACCCCGGAGGGGCAGCGGCGCCTGGCCGACGCGCGCGCCACCCACCTGGCCGAGGTGCGGCGGCTGTTCCTGGACCACCTGAGCGTCGAGGAGCAGAAGATGCTCGCCGGGGTGTGGGAGCGGGTGCTCTCGGACGAGGCCGTACGCAATGCGTGCGGCTGCTGACCGGTCGGCATAGAGTTGGGGCGTGGCCGCAGCGCGGACGCCACGCCTGAGTCCCTGGGCGCGCCTCGTCGTCGCCTGCGCGGCGCTGGTCGGCGCGCTCGCGCTGATCCTGGTCCTGCTGCGCTTCGCCACCGACGAGGAGCGACGCGTGACGTTCGAGGTGCGCGGGCGGCTCGCCGGGCTGGTGCTCGACGTGGCCGACGGCGACGTCGAGGTAATCGGCGCCGGGCGCAGGCCGCAGGTCGCCGTCACGCGCGTGGAGCGCTTCTCGTTCGGGCACGGGCCGCGGCTCGAGCGCGACGTGCGCGACGGGGTGGTGACGCTGCGCTCCCGCTGCCCGACCGCCGTGGTCGGGCGCTGCGCGGTGGGCTTCCGCGTGACGGTGCCCGACAACCTGCCGGTCACCGTCATCACCGACGACGGCGACGTCAGGTTCCACGACTACCGCGGCTCGGCCGACATCGAGACCGACTCCGGCGCGGTGAGGCTGAGCGCGATCTGCGGCTTCCAGTTCAGCGCCCGCACCTCCTCGGGGCCGATCGCGACGGAGGCGGCCTGCGCGCCGCAGGAGCTGTCGCTGCGCACCCGCACCGGTTCGATCACCGCCAGCGTGCCCGGCGGGCGCTACCGGCTGGACGTCTCCACCGCCGGCGACCGCCACATCGGGTCGGGCATCTCCGCCGCCAACGACGCCCCGTTCACGCTGCGGGTGCTGAGCGGCACGGGCGACATCGTCGTCGAGGGCAGGCAGTGATCGCCGAGCTGCAGCTACGCAAGCGCGTGCGGAGCGCGGTGCGCGCGCTCGGGTACCTGGCGCTGACCACGCCGCTGGCGATGGTCTCGGTGGTGGTTCTCGTGGTGGTGCTGCCGCTGTCCGTGGTGGCGCTGGTGACCGGCTCCTGGCTGGGGACCCTGCGCCGGACCGTGATGCTCGGTCGCGCGGTCATGCAGCGCGACCGGCTGCTGTCCAACCGGCTGCTGGAGACGCGCCTCCCGCCGCTGCCGCTGCCGGCTCCGACGCCGCGCTCCGGCAACCGCTGGCGGCGAGCGGCGAAGCTGCTGGGCGACGTGGCGCTGCGGCGGAACGTGCTGCTGCTGGTCGCCCATCCGCTGATCAAGATCATGCTGCTGGTGGTGGGCCTGGTGCCGGTGGCCCTGATGCTCACGGTGGCGGTGCTCGGGCTGTTCGGCGTGGCCGGGATCGGCAGCGTCGAGTACGTCGGCCCGGTCCCGCTGGGAGTCCCCGCCGGGCTCGCGTTGTGGGCGCTGACGGTGCCGGTCGCCGTGTTGGCGGTCGCCGCGCTCGACGGGCTCCCGTGGCTGGGGGAGCCGTTCGCCCGCCGGCTGCTGTCGCCGCACTGGCACTCCGGGGTGTCGGTGCGCGAGCTGCTGGCCGAGTCGCTCGGCGACCGCAGCGTGTCGATCGTCTACTGGCTGCCCGAGCGCGAGAGCTTCGTCGACGAGGCCGGTCACCCCGCTCAGCTCCCCGGTCCGGAGGACGGGCGCACGTGGACGCTGGTGGAGCGCGACGGCCGCCCGGTGGCGGCGATCATCCACGACGCTGCGCTGGACGCCAGCCGTGAGCTGGTCCAGGCTGCTGCGGCCGCCTCGTCGATGGCGATCGACAACGAGCGCCTGAAGGCGGACCTGCGCGCTCGCGTCGAGGAGCTGCGGGTCTCGCGGCTGCGGATCGTCGAGGCCGCCGACGAGGCGCGGCGGCGGATCGAGCGCGACCTGCACGACGGCGCCCAGCAGCAGCTCGTCGCGCTTGCGCTCGAGCTGAGGCTGCTGCGCAACCGAGCCGCCGGCCACCCGGAGCTGCAGGCGGACATCGACCGCCTCTCGGAGCGGCTGTCGACGGCGCTGGAGGAGCTGCGCGAGCTGGCGCGCGGCATCCACCCGTCGGTGCTGACCGACCGGGGCCTTGGCCCGGCGATCGACGCTTTGGTGGACCGCGCCCCGCTGCCCGTCGACGTCGAGGTCGAGGTGCAGGAGCGGCTGCCGCCGGCGATCGAGTCGGCGGCCTACTTCACCGTCGCCGAGGGGCTGACCAACGTGGTGAAGTACGCGAAGGCGGGGAGCGCGCGCGTTGCGGTGCGCCGCGAGGACGGGGAGATCCACGTGCTGGTGGAGGACGACGGGGTCGGCGGCGTCGACATCGAGGCGGGGTCCGGGCTGCGCGGCCTGCAGGACCGCCTGGCGGCGGTCGACGGCCGGATGCACATCGAGAGCGGTCCCGAGGGCACCGTCCTGGAGGCTCGCATCCCGCTGGAGGGCGGCGCATGAGGATCGTGCTCCTGCTGCTCACGGCCGCGCTCGCGCTGCCGGCGCTGATCGGCGGCTGCGGCAAGGCGGTCGAGCGGCGCGAGCCGCCGCTCGTGGTGAGCGACCCGGCGCCACAGGCGAGGTTCAAGGCGCCGTCCGACGACCTCGCCGCCGGCGGACCGGTGCGGATCGCGTTCGTCACCCACGGCCAGGCCTCCAGCCCGTTCTGGGCGGTGGTGCGCAACGGCGCGGAGGTCGCGGCCCGCCAGCTCGACGTGCGGCTCGACTACCGCGCCCCGGACGTCTACGGGCTCGAGCGCATGACGGAGCTGATCTCGCAGGCGGTCGCCACCCGCCCCGACGGGCTTGTCGTCTCGGTGCCGGAGCAGGGGATCGCGCCGGCGATCCGCCGCGCCGTGCGGTCCGGCATCCCGGTGGTGACGATCAACTCCGGCGGCGACATGTTCCGCTCGCTGGGGTCGCTGGCGCACGTCGGCCAGCCCGAGGAGCGCGCCGGCCTGCTGGCGGGCCGGCGGATGGCCCGCGCAGGGGTGCGGCGCGCGCTGTGCGTCATCCAGCAGCCGGAGAACGTGGGGCTGCAGGCGCGCTGCCGCGGCCTGGCGCGCGCGATGCGGGAGGCGGGCGGCCGCTCGACGATGGTGGAGATCGACGACCTTGATCCCGCCTCGGTGCGGGTGATCGCCGAGGCGGTGCGGTCCCGGCGGGCGGACGGGGTGCTCGCGCTCAACGCGACCGGCGGCCTGCTGGCCCGGCGCGCGCTGGCCGACCGTCCCGGGGTCCTGCTGGGCGTCTTCGACCTCTCCCCGGACGTGCTGCGCGCGGTGCGCGCCGGCGACATCGAGTTCGCGATCGACCAGCAGGCGTTCCTGCAGGGCTACGTGCCGGTCCAGATGCTCACCCACCTGGCCCGCTACGGGCTGTTCGCGGCCCGCGGCGGGCTGTTCCCGACCGGCCCGGAGTTCGTGACCAAGGACCAGGCGCAGCGCGTGCTGGAGCTCAGCGCCCGCTCGATCCGCTGAGCGCGCTCGGCTGCCCGTCCCCACGCGCCGGCTGGCATCGGGAGCACGGAACGCGTGCTCCACCTGCCAACGACCGAGGGGCGCGGGGCATGGCGGGCGCGGGCCTCGTAGGGTCTTGGAGGCCCATGGCCTCCCCGCTGGAGATCATCGCCCGCGACCCCGGCTCGCAGGCGCGCGCCGGGCTCCTGCACACCGCCCACGGCACCGTCCGCACGCCCGCCTTCGTGCCGTTGGCCACCAAGGCGACCGTGCGCGGCCTCGTCCTGCCCGAGGTGCGGGAGATGGGCTACGACATGGTGCTCGGCAACACCTACCACCTGTTCCTCGACCCCGGCCACGAGCGCATTCGACGACTGGGCGGCCTGCACGAGTTCATGCGCTGGGAGCATCCGGTCATCACCGACTCCGGCGGCTTCCAGGTGTTCTCGATGGGCTTCGGCACCGTCGCCGACGAGGTCAAGGGGCGCGCCCCGCGCGGCGCCGAGCGGAAGGGCAAGACGCTCAAGATCACCGAGGAGGGCGTCCTCTTCCGCAGCCACATCGACGGATCGGAGCAGTTCATCTCGCCCGAGAAGTCGATGGAGATCCAGGCCGCCCTGGGCTCCGACATCGCGCTCGTCTTCGACGAGTGCACGCCCTACCACGTCACCCGCGACTACACGGCGCGCTCCACGGAGCGCACCCACCGCTGGCTGAAGCGCTGCCTGGACTGGCACGCCGAGCACGGCCCCGAGGGCCAGCTCGTCTACGGGATCGTCCAGGGCGGCACCTACGAGGACCTGCGCCGCGAGTCGGCCGAGACGGTCGCCGCCGCGCCGGTGGACGGCATCGCGATCGGCGGCTCGCTCGGCGCCGACAAGCAGGAGATGTACGAGGTGGTCGGCTGGGCCACGTCCGCCCTGCCGGAGGCGCCGCCGCGGCATCTGCTCGGCATCGGCGAGGTCGACGACCTGATCCGCGGCGTCGAGCTGGGGATCGACACGTTCGACTGCGTGATGCCGACCCGGCTTGGCCGCCACGGGGTGGCGCTCGTGCCCGACCCGGAGCGGCGCTGGCGCGTCGACCTGACCGCCGCCCGCCACCGCGACGACGACGGGCCGATCTACGAGGGCTGCCCGTGCCCGACCTGCGAGGCCGGCCACAGCCGCGCCTACCTGCGCTACCTGGCCTCCAACCGCGAGATGAGCGGCCTGCGGCTGCTGGTCGTCCACAACCTGTGCTTCATCCAGCGGCTGATGGCCGGGCTGCGCCAGGCGATCATCGACGGCCGGCTGGCCGAGCACGCCGCCGCGCTGCGCGCCGGGGCGGCCCCCGAGCATGCCGCTGCCGCCTAGCGGCGGTTGTCCTCGATCATGCTCTGCAGCGCGTCGATCACCTGGTCGGTGGTGTCGCGCTGCACGTCGCGGAGCTGGACCGGCGCCCGGTCCGACGAGCTCGTCAGCCACACGGCGGCTCCGGCCCCGCCGAGCGCCGCCAGCAGGGCGAGCAGCGCCGCCACGCGCCGGCCGCGGTTGCGCTTCCTCGCCTGCGTCGGCTGCCGGGCCGCGGCGCCGGCCGGGGCGGCGGGCGGCGCGACGCTCCCGCGCGGCGCGCGCGGCTGACGGGGCTGCCGCGGCCGCCGCGGCTGGACCGCTCCGGCGCTCATGACGGTTGTCGCCGCGGTGGCGTCGGCGATCTGCGTGGCGGCGGTGGCCTCGCCGATCCCGTGGGCGCCGTCGAGGATCGCCTGGCGCATCTCGCCGGCGTCCGCGTAGCGGCGGCGGGGATCCAGCTCCAGCGCACGGGCGACCGCCGCCGACAGCGCGGGCGGGATCGACGGGTCCAGCTCGTGCAGCGGGGGCGGCACCTCCCGCTGCTGCTTGAGCGCAAGCTCGGTCAGCGACTCGGCCTCGTAGGGCAGGCGCCCCGACAGGAGCTGGTAGGCGACGACGCCCAGGCTGTAGAGGTCGGAGGCCGGGCCCGCCTCCTCGCCCGCGGCCTGCTCCGGCGCCAGGTAGGCGGCGGTGCCGAGCACCGAGCCGACCTGGGTGATCGACGACTGGTCGCCGGCCGCCTTGGCGATCCCGAAGTCAGCGAGCTTGATCGTGCCGTCGGCCTCGGAGAGCAGCAGGTTCCCGGGCTTGACGTCGCGGTGCACGACGCCGTTGCGGTGCGCGTACTGGAGGCCGCGGCACGCCTGGGCGATCCAGTCGACCGCCTCGTCGACGCTCAGCCGGCCGCGCTCGCGCAGCACCTGGGCGCCGGAGGGACCGACGATCCGCTCCATCACGATGTAGTGGCGGCCGCTGTCCTCGTCGAGCCCGAAGTCGAAGACCTGGACGATGTTGGGGTGCACCAGCCGCGCCGCGGCGAGCGCCTCGCGGCGGAAGCGGGCGACGAACTGCTCGTCGTCGGCGAGGTGCTCGGCCAGCAGCTTGATCGCCACGTGCCGCTCGAGGCGGCGGTCGAACGCCTCGTAGACGGTGGACATGCCGCCCAGCCCGAGACGCCGGCCCAGCTCGTAGCGGCCGGCGATCAGCTTGCCCTCGCGGGCGGTCACGGCGTCTCCTCCTCGGGGCTGACGCCGCCCGGGTTGGGCGCCGGGGTGGTCGGCGTCTGCGGCTGGGGCTGCGTCGGCGTGGTCGGCGTCTGCGTCTGGGTGGGGGTCGTCGGCTGCGTGGTGGGGGTCGTCGGCTGCGGGGTCGTCTGCGTCGGGGTGGTCGGCGGGACCGTCTCGGTGGTGGTCGTCTCCGTCGTCTCGGTCTCCTCCTCGGCGGCGGCCTCGCGGCAGTCGACGGGCACGGTGACGCGCAGCCGGTCGATGCCCTCGTTGATCCGCTCGCGCAGCGCGCGGCTGACCGTGCCCGGGATCTGGCGCGCCGCGCTCTCGGCGCGCGCCAGGGCGGCGACCGCCGCCTCGCAGTCGCCGTCGGCCACGGCGCTGCGCACCTCGTCCAGCCGGCTGCTGAGCCGGTCGGCGCTGGTGGCGGGCAGCAGGTGCGAGCGGTCCTCGCCGCAGGCGGAGACGGCCACCGCGGCGGCGCTCAACAGCACTGCTGCCAGGTCGGGGAGGGCGCGGCGCACGTCTACTGACCGTACTGAAGCCGCTCGGCCAGCGACTCGGGCAGCCGCGCCTGGCGGATCGCCGCCTGCGCCGCCGACACGTCGTACTCGGTCCGCCGCCACTCGGCGCGCTGCAGGTCCAGGTCGAGCAGCAGCCACGAGGCGCGCGGGTCGCCGTCGCGCGGCTGACCGACGCTGCCCGGGTTGAGGATCCACTCGTCGGTGGAGATGTCGAGCGCGTCGCCGGGGCGGCGCCGCTCACCGGTCGCCACCTCGCCCTCGCGGCGCACGAACGACAGCGCCACGTGCGAATGGCCGACCAGGCAGATGCGGTTGTCCTGGGCGTCCAGGCACAGCTCCGCCAGCAGCGACGAGAGCACGTACTCCCAGACGGGGTCGCGCGGGCTGCCGTGGTAGAGGCCGATCCCGTCGGCCTCGCCGGCCGGCGGGCAGGAGCGCAGCCAGTCGACGTGGTCGGGGTCGAGCACCTCCTGCGTCCAGCGCGCTGCGATCGCCGCCCCGCGCGAGAACTCGTCCATCGGCAGCTCGCCGGTGACCGCCATGTCGTGGTTGCCGCAGAGCGTGATGTCCGCCTCGCGGCGGACCAGCTCGCAGCAGGCGTTGGGGTCCGCGCCGTAGCCGACGATGTCGCCCAGGCACCAGACCTGGTGGACGTCCTCACGTTCGATCTCGGCGACCACCGCCTCGAGGGCCTGGAGGTTGCCGTGGATGTCGGAGATGACCGCGATGCGCATCAGGGGGCGGCGGGAGGTGTTGGACGGTACGCGAGGCCCGATCCGGGGTTCGGGGATGCCGGCAGGCTACGGTGAGGCCGCCCCGAACGGTGATCGCGACATCGCACCGTCCGAGATGCTGATTCTCCGCCGCCACGCCGTCCTCCTTCCGCACGTCCGTCCGGTCGTCGCCGCCGCGCTGGTCGCGCTCCTGGCTGCGCCGGCCGCCGCGTGGCCCGGGTCGGCGCAGGCCGCTGGCTGGCGGCTGGAGGAGCCCGCCGCGCGCTGGGCCGTCAGCGACGGGGAGCGCTGGGCGGCGTGGGCCGTCAGCTCCGAGGTGGTGGTCGCCTTCGACACGCTCGCCGACAAGAGGCGCGAGATCGAGCTGGACCGGCCGTGCGCGCCCGACGGCGGGGCCGACCGGCGCCTGGCCGCCGCGGGCCGCGTGCTGCTGCGCTGCGAGCGCGACGGCGTGACCCGCCAGGTGCTGCTGAACCTGCGCACCGGCGCGCTGCGCACGCTGCCGGACCGGATGCGCGAGCCGTTCGACCTGCCCGGCATCCGCTGGACCGATGTCGGCCGCCGCTGGGTGAGCGGAGAGGTGGACTGTCCGAACGGTCCGTGCGGCATGTGGCTGGAGCTCTCCAGCGGCCGCCTGGTCACCGGCATCCTGCAGCCGCCGCGCGACCTGGACGAGCCCAACCTGCCGCGGCTGGGCGCCTGCCGCCGCGTAGCCGCCGGCACCCCGGCGCCCGGCATCGCGTTCTTCCGCGGCGCGCTGCTGTCGGTGCGCTCGGTCGGCGGGCGCTTCCGACTGGAGCGCCGCACCTGCCGCAAGGATCCGGTGCCGCTGGCCGTCGAGTCCGGCCGGCCGCGGTCGCGCCAGCTCTCGTTCGGGCTGGCGAGCTGGACGACCACTGTTCCCGAGGCGCGGGCCGACGCCGCCGCCACCCACCGCAGCGCGCAGATGACCGTCGTCGACGAGGACGGGCGCGCGCGGGCGCGCTGGCGGCTCCCCGCCCGCACCGTGGTCGACTGCGACGACCGTCCGGCGCCCGCCGCCTGGGGCGTCACCGCCCACACGCGGCGGCGGGCGCTGTTCTTCCAGACGATGCGCCAGGCGCGCGACGGGGAGGGCTGCGCGATCCGCTCGCTGCGGGTGCTGTCGCGTCCGCTGCCGCGGGCGCTGCGCCGCTAGCCGCGCCGACGCGGGCCGCGCGGGCTCAGCCGCCGTGCGGCGGGTGCCCGGCGCTCTCGTCGAGCTCGGGCAGGTTCTTGATCGACTCGCGCGTCTTCCACTTGGAGTAGTTGTCCTCCATCGTGTCGATCAGCTCGCGCATGAACTTCGGCGAGAGGTTCACGCGGGTGACGACGACGCCGGGGATCTCGTCCTCCTCGACGGAGTGGTCGATGCGCGCGAACGTGATCGTGAACTCGTAGTCCGAGTGGCTGACGTTCGCGAAGTTCGCGTAGTGGCCGGCAAATTGCGCCGGATCCATGTGGATGTTGAGTTGGCGCTCGTCGTCGTGGTGCTCGTCGGCCATGCCTGCGAGTATCGCAAGGCGATGAGGATCGTCGTGCTCGCCGTCGGTCGTGTTCGACCTCCGTACGCCGACGACGTCGCGCATTACCGGAAGCTGCTGGCGGGCCAGGCTCGCGTCGAGCAGATCGAGCTGCGCGACGAGGAGAAGGTCGCCAAGCGCATCCCGGAGCGCGCCTTCGTCTGCCTGCTCGACGACAAGGGGAAGCAGATGGACTCGCTGGCCTTCAGCCGCTGGATGGAGGAGCGGCGGATGGAGGGCCGGGAGCTGTGGTTCGTGATCGGCGGGGCGTTCGGCGGCCCGCAGCTCGACCGGGTCGACTTCCGGCTGTCGCTGGGGCAGATGACGCTGCCGCACCAGCTCGCGCGCGTCGTGCTGCTGGAGCAGATCTACCGCGCGCACAAGATCATCAACAACGAGCCGTATCACTACTGAGCCCCGGGTCCGCGCGGACGCTCGGGCCCGCGCGCGGACCCAGGCCTCACCCACCGATCCTGTCGAGTTGGCCGTGCCGGGGCGCGGTTGAGTCGACAGGATCGCCGTGGGGCACGGTCAACTCGACAGGATCCGCGGCGCCGCCCGCAGGCTCGCTTGCGCGCGGGCGGCCCGGACGGAGGGCGGCGGCCCTCCTGCGCGAGAATGCAGCGCATGAGCCACCCCGTCGACGAGCTGCGGGCCGCGGTCGAGCGCGCCGCCAAGGCCACCGCCGGCGAGGACGCGCCGGAGCCGAAGAGCCGTCCCACGCTGGAGCGCCCGCGCCAGGCCGAGCACGGCGACTACGCGACCAACGCGGCGATGCTGCTGGCGCCGGTGATGGGCGCCAAGCCGCGCGAGATCGCCGATCGGCTCGCCAAGGAGCTCGCCGACGGGCTGGGGGACCGGCTGGCGCGCGTCGAGGTCGCCGGCCCCGGGTTCCTCAACCTCTTCCTCGCCGACGCCTGGTACGCGGATGCGCTGAAGCACGTGCTGGAGGCGGGCGACCGCTTCGGCGCGGGCGGCGCGGAGAGCTTCAAGTCGATCAACCTGGAGTTCGTCTCCGCCAACCCGACCGGCCCGCTGCACGTCGGCCACGCGCGCAACGCCGCCTACGGCGACGCCCTGGCGCGGCTGCTGTCGTTCGTCGGCCACGACGTCACCCGCGAGTACTACATCAACGACTTCGGCTCGCAGGTGCGCAACCTGGGGCTGTCGGTGCAGGCGCGGGCGCGCGGGGAGGAGATCCCGGAGGACGGCTACCAGGGCGAGTACGTCTCGACCCTGGCGCTGGAGATCAAGGACGCCGCCGACCGCCCGGTCGAGGAGGTCGCCGACGAGGCGGTGGCGATGATGCTCGAGCGCGCCAAGGACTCGCTACACGCCTTCGGCGTCGAGTTCGACGTCTGGTTCTCGGAGCGCTCGCTGCACGAGGAGCGCGGGGGCGAGCCGTCCGCCGTCCGGCACGCGTTCGACGTGCTCCGCGAGCGCGGCCACCTGTACGAGCAGGACGGGGCGACCTGGCTGCGCACCACCGAGTTCGGCGACGACAAGGACCGCGTGGTGCAGCGCTCCAACGGCGACTACACGTACTTCGCCTCCGACATCGCCTACGCGCAGAACAAGCGCGAGCGCGGCTTCGACCACATGATCTACATCCTGGGCGCCGACCACCACGGCTACGTCGCCCGGATGAAGGCCGCCTACCAGGCGCTCGGCGGCGACCCGGACACGCTGGACCTGCTGATCATGCAGTTCGTCCACCTCGTCCGGGGCGGCGAGAAGGTGCAGATGAGCAAGCGCGCCGGCGAGTACGTGACGCTCGACGACCTGATGGAGGAGATCGGCGTCGACGCGGCGCGCTGGTTCCTGCTCAACCGCAGCCACGACACGACGATCGAGGTCGATCTCGAGCTGGCGAAGAGCGAGAGCTCCGAGAACCCCGTCTACTACGTTCAGTACGCGCATGCGCGTATCGCGCAGGTGCTGGCGAAGGCGGGGGAGGAGCGTGTCGAGGAGGCGCTGCGCGAGCCGGCCGCCGAGGGGCTGGAGCTGCATCCGTCCGAGCGGGCGTTGGTGATGAAGCTCCTGGCCTGGCCGGAGGAGGTGACGGAGGCGGCCGAGCGCCGCGCCGTGCATCGCGTCGCCGCCTACGCGCTGGAGCTGGCGCAGGTGTTCACGGCCTTCTACCGCGACTGCCGCATCGTCGGGGCGGACACGCCGGAGCTGGGGTCGTTCCGGCTGGCGCTGGCGGTGGCGACGAAGCGGACGATCGCCCGCGCGCTCGACCTGCTCGGCGTCTCGGCGCCCGAGTCGATGTAAGCGCGCGGCGGGGCGCGCCGCCTCAGGGGCATCGGCGCGCGCCCGCGGCGGCGACGGATCCGCGCGAAGGTGAACGTTGGTTCCGTGGCGCTCTGGCGGTACCAGACCGACGTTCGGCGGCAGCGGCGCCGCCACGGAAGGTGACCGTTGGTTCCGTCCCGTCCCGCCAGGACCAAACCAACGCTCGGGCCGGACCCCGGCGGCCCGCAACCTAGATCTTGTAGAGGAAGTCGAGGCCGACGTTCTCCAGCAGCCGCTGGGCCTCGAGGTTCAGGCGCGTCAGCTCGCCGGTGATGATCAGCACGCCCATGGCGATCAGCACCGCGCCGGATATCGCGGTGATCACCGTGTACCGGTCGCGCAGCCAGCGGAACGCGGTGGTGGCGCGGTCGAACGCCACCGCGGTCAGCAGGAACGGCACCGCCAGCCCCAGCGAGTAGAACGCGAGCAGCAAGCCGCCCTTGCCGACGGTGTCGGAGGTGGCGGCGGCGCTGAGGATCGCGCCGAGGGTGGGGCCGACGCACGGCGTCCAGGCGACCGCGAACGCCAGCCCGGCGACCACCGGCCCGCCGGAGCCGGCGCGGCGGATCAGCGCCTGCGGACGCCACTCGCGGTTGAGCTTGTCGACGAACAGGGTCGCCACGAAGTAGACGCCCATCAGCACGATCATCCAGCCGGCGATCGTGTTGAGCGTGCCCTGGTGGTCGCGCAGGGTGGATCCGATGCGGGTCGCGGTCATCCCCAGCGCGACGAACATGAGCGTGAACGACAGGCAGAAGATGAGCGCCGGGCCGAGCACCCGCAGCGTGGTGGACGCGTCGCGCCGGCGCAGCTCGTCGATGGAGACGCCGGAGACGGCGGACAGGTAGCCGGGCACGAGCGGCAGCACGCACGGCGAGATGAACGACACGAACCCGACCGCGAAGGCGGCGAGGATCGTGGTGTCCACCTGTCCGGAGGCGGCGAGCATCGGCTACAGGCTGTAGCGCGAGAGGTCGTCGTCGAGGCGCCGGGCGTCCTCGTCGGACAGCTCCGGCGCGCCGCCGGCCGCGACGGCCGCGGGCTGGTCGACGCGCCGGCGCCGCCAGCGGGTGACGATCGCGGCGAGCAGGCCGAGCGCGGCGAGCACGCAGACGACGGGGACGATGTAGGCGGCCAGGCCCATGCCCTCCTCCTTGGGGGTGGCGAGCACGCTGGGCCCGTAGATCTCGACCAGCCGGTCGAGGATCTCGTCCTTGGTGAGGCCCTGGGCGATCAGCCGCCGGATCTCGTCGCGTTGGTCCTCGGCCTGCGGGGACTGGGCGGTGTTGAGCGGCACCCGGCAGGTGACGCACATCACCTCGACCTCGACGTCGTGCAGGGTGGTCTTCGGCTCGGCGGCCTGCGCGGCCGGCGCCCCGGTGAGGAGCGTCAGCAGGGCGAGGACGAGGAGGGCGGCGCGCCTCATGTCCGTTCCGCCTTGGCGATCGCGCGGTCGAGGAACTCCTGGCTGACCTGTCCGCGGGAGACGGCGACGATGCGGCCCTCGCGGTCGAGGACGAACGTCTCGGGCAGGTTGCGGGTGCCGTACTGCTCGGCGAGGTCGGTGTCGACGTCGCGCACCGACGGATAGGTGATGCGGTAGCGCCGCTCGAACCGGCGCGAGGCGCTCGGGCTGTCGCTGTAGGTGGCGCCGAGCACGGTGCCGGCGTTGCGTGCCTGGAGGCGCTTGTGGACGCGTTCCAGGATGGGGGCCTCGTCGGCGCAGGGGGCGCACCAGGACGCCCAGAAGTTGAGGACGACGATTTGGCCGCGGAAGTCGGCGAGCGCCTTCTGGCCGGTGCCGTCGAGCAGCGGGCGCTCGAGCGTGGCGCCGGGCGCCTCGGGCCGGTCGCCGCGCTTGACGGCGTCGTCGAGCGTGGTGTCGTCGCCGCCTGCGGCCATGCCGTAGATCAGCAGCGCCACCAACGCTGCCGCCAGCACGCCGACGACGACGGGGACGACGGAGCGACGCTGCTGCTGCACGAGGCACAGGGTAGAGCGGCGGGCCGTTCGGCACCGGCAGGTCGGGCGGGGGTGGCCGGCGGGTCGGTGCGGGCCCGCTACCTCCGGGGCATGCAGGCGCCTGCGACGGCCGTCCGAATTTCGTGGTTCCAGAGACGAAATCCGGACGGTCGCCGGTGAGGGCGGGCCGCCGGGGCGCGACCGTCCGGATCCGGCGGTGGGAGCAGCCGCATCCGGACGGTCGGCGGTTGCGCCCGGCCTGTCCGCCCACGACCGTCCGAATTTTCCGGCCCGTCCGCTCACGACCGTCCGAATTCGGTGACGGGAGCGACCACATCCGGATGGTCATGCCGGGGAGGGGGCGGAGCGGCCCCGCGGCGCGCCCGCTGCGATACGGGCACCGGCCGCGCCCCATCGGAGCTAGAATCGGACGCCCCTGCGGGTGTAGCTCAGTTGGTAGAGCGTCGGCTTCCCAAGCCGAAGGTCGCGGGTTCGATCCCCGTCGCCCGCTCTGGATCAGGAGCCCGGCCACGCGCCGGGCTCCTTGCGCTTCGCGGCGCCAACGCCCGCCCCGCAAGAGGTGAACGTTGGTTCCGTGCCGCTATGGCGAGACGGAACCAACGTTCACCTTCCGTGGCGGTCGCCCGGTCGGTGAACGTTGGCCTGGTCCTCCCAGAGCAGGACCGAACCTACGTTCACCTCTGGCCGCTCAACCACGAAGGCCGAGCGTTGGTTTGGTCCGGCCGGAGTGGCACGGAACATACGTTCACCTCTGGCCGCGCCGCCCGCAGTGCCGAGCGTTGGTTTGGTCCGGCCGGAGTGGCACGGAACATACGTTCACCTCTGGCCGCGCCGCCCGCAATGCCGAGCGTTGGTTTGGTCCGGTCAGAACGGCACGGAACCAACGTTCACCTTCTCGGGGCTGCCGTGGCTGGCGGGCGGGCTACCCGGGTAGAGCCACGCCCGTGCTGCGGTGCATCGGGCATGGCGGCGCGTCCGCGCTCGCGCCGGCGAACACGCTGCGCTCGTTCGAGCTCGCCGTGGAGCTCGGCGCCGACATGGTCGAGTTCGACGTCCGGCGCCACGGTGGGCGGCTGCTGCTCGCCCACACCGTGCTCGACGCCCTCCGGCCATGCTGCCTGGAGCTCGACGACGCGCTCGCCTGGCTGTCCACCGAGGGCGGCGACGGGCTCGGGCTGGTCCTCGACCTGAAGAGCTCCGGCATCGAGCACGCCGTCGTCGACGCGCTCCGCCGCCACCGGCTCCAGGAGCGGGCGATCGTCACCTCGCAGCGCCGCCTCCCGCTGCGTCGCATCGCCGAGACCGCGCCCGCCGTGCGCACCGCCGTCTCCATCGCCGGCCGCCTCTCCCGCGCCGTCCAGCGCTGGGGCGAATGGCGCGACGAGGTCGTCGCCGATCTGCGCGCCGGCCGCCACCGGGCGGTCATGGCCCACCGGCGGCTCGTCGACGGCGACCTCGTCGACCGCGTCCGCGACGCCGGCGCCGAGCTCTACGCCTGGACCGCCCGCCGCCCCGCCGACGTCGCCGCGCTCGCCCGGCTCCAGCCCGACGGGATCGTCACCACCGACCCGCGCCTGCTCGCCGCGCCGCAACGCGCCGGCCGCTGAGCGGGCCACCGCCCGCCGACGGATCCTGTCGATCTGACCGTGCCCCGCGGCGATCCTGTCGACTCAACCGTGCCCCAGCACGGTTAACTCGACACGATCCGCGGGCGGGCCACGAAACGGGGCCGGGACGCCGCAAACGCCCCGGCCCGCCGCAAACGCCCCGGCCCGCCGCAAACGCCCCGGCCCGCCGCAAGCGCCCCGGCCCGCCGCAAGCGCCCCGGCCCGCCGCAAGGCCGACCGCTACACCATGGCCATCGGCTCGCCGGCCTCCATGCCAGCCGGCACGCCCTTCGGCATCACCAGGAAGGACACGATCGCCCCGAGCACGAACACGCCGGCCGCCACCCAGAACACGACCGTGTAGCCGTGCATCGTGGCCTCGGCGGCGAGCTGCTGGGTGGGAGCGTGGCTGTTGGCGTAGGCCTCGACCGCCTCGGCGAAGATCGTGCTCAACGCCGCGGTGCCGATCGAGCCGCCGATCTGCTGGGCGGTGTTGATCGTCGCCGACGCCACGCCCGCCTCGTTGCCGTCCACGCGCGCCGTGCCGGAGATCATCGCCGGCGCGAAGATGAAGCCCATCCCGGCTCCCATGATCAGCGCGGCCGGCAGCACGTGCCCGGCGTAGGTCGAGTCGATGTCGAGCTGCGACATCAGCGCCAGCGCCGTCGCGCACAGCAGCATGCCCGCCGTCAGGAACGGCCGCGGCCCGTACTTCGGCACCAGCTTCGCGTTCGCGACCGTCGCGAAGATCATGGTCATGAACGTCTGGGGCACGAAGCCCGCGCCGGTCTCGATCGGCGTCATCCCCAGCGTGCGCTGCATGTAGTACGTGAGGAACAGGAAGACGGCGAACATGCCGACGCCGGAGATCAGGATCGCCAGGTAGGCGCCGCCGCGCAGCCGGTCGAGCACGATGTGCAGCGGCAGCAGCGGATGCTCGGACCGCCGCTGCAGCGTCACGAACACCGCCAGCAGCACCACCGAGGCGCCCAGCAGCAGCAGCGTGTCGGTTGCGCCCCAGCCGTCACGCTCCGCACGCGACAGCCCGTAGACGAGCGCCAGCAGGCCGAGCGTCGCCGTCACCGTGCCGGCCACGTCGATCTTCGGCTTGTCCGGGTGCGGGACCTGGTGCAGCAGCACCATCGCCGCCGACGCCGCCGGGATCGCGAACGCCAGGTTCACGTACAGGCACCAGCGCCAGTTCAGCCACTCGGTGAGCACGCCGCCCAGCAGCAGGCCGATCGCCGCGCCGCTACCGGCGATCGCGCCGAACACGCCGAACGCGCGGCCGCGCTCCTCCGGGTCGGTGAAGGTGGTGGTCAGCAGCGACAGCGCCGCCGGAGCCAGCAGCGCGCCGAACGCGCCCTGCAGGGCGCGCGCCGCCACCAGCACGCCGAACGACTGCGCGCCGCCGCCCAGCGCGGAGGCGACCGCGAAGCCGAGCAGGCCGATGACGAACACGGCCTTGCGGCCGAACAGGTCGCCGATGCGGCCGCCGATCAGCAGCAGGCTGCCGAACGCCAACGCGTAGGCGGTGATGATCCACTGGCGGTCGTTGTCGTCGAACCCGACGTCCGCCTGCGCCGAGGGCAGGGCGATGTTCACGATCGTCGCGTCGAGGATGACCATGAGCTGGGCGATGCCCAGCACGCCGAGGATGGTCCAGCGGTGCTTGTGATGGGGGTTGGATGCCGGCATGGGGAATTCGGGGAGGGGGTGGTCGCACTGCCGGCGGAGCGCCCGCGGGCGACGGGCGGAGGTCGGGCGGGAGTGCTCGCGCGCGGCCGAGGGAGAGTAGCGACCGACGGGTAGGCGTTCGGACACGCGGCCGCTCGGCCTGACTGCGACCGTCGCGTCTCTATGGTGCGATGTGGCGGTGCTCAGCGCCGCCGCGCCGCTCCGCCCGCCGGTCCGTCGTGCCGCCGGCTCCCCCTTCCCCGTCTCATGAGCAGGATCGTGACCCCCGAGATGCTCGGACTGCCCGACGACGTCCGGGCCTGCCTGTTCGACCTGGACGGGGTGATCACGCAGACCGCCCGGGTCCATGCGACGGCGTGGAAGCGGATGTTCGACGACTACCTCGCCGCACGGCCGGAGCCGCAGGCCCCGTTCGACCCGGACGCCGATTACCACCGCTACGTCGACGGCAAGCCGCGCTACGACGGGGTGCGCGACTTCCTCGCCTCGCGCGGGATCCGGCTCCCCGAGGGCGACTCCGACGACCCGCCCTCGCGCGAGACCGTGCGCGGCCTGGGCAACCGCAAGAACGAGCTGGTGCTGGAGCTGATCGAGCGCGACGGCGTCGACGTCTACGACGGCTCGGTCCGCTACCTGCGCGCCGTCCGCGACGCCGGGCTGCGCCGCGCGCTGGTGTCCTCCAGCCGCAACGCCCGCACGATCCTGCGCGCCGCCGGCCTCGAGGACGCCTTCGAGGTGATCGTCGACGGGCTGGTGGCGGCCGAGCGCGGGCTTGCGGGCAAGCCGGCGCCCGACACCTTCCTGGAGGCGGCGCGCGAGCTGGGCGTGCCGCCGGAGCGGGCGGTCGTCTTCGAGGACGCGATCGCCGGCGTGGAGGCGGGCCGCGCCGGCGGCTTCCGCTGCGTGGTCGGGGTCGACCGCGCGGGCCAGGCGCACAAGTTGCGCACCGCCGGGGCCGACATAGTGGTGGGCGATCTTGCCCTGCTGATGCAGGAGGACCGGTGAGCGAGCACGAGTCGCGTTGTCCCTTCGTCGTCGACCCCTGGGTCGTCCGCGAGCCCGAGCTTGACCTGGATGCGCTCGGCCAGACCGAGTCGGTCTTCGCGCTGTCCAACGGCCACATCGGGATGCGCGGCAACCTCGACGAGGGCGACCCGAACGTGGTGCCCGGCACCTACCTGAACGGACTGCACGAGACCCGGCCGCTGCCGTACGCCGAGAGCGCGTACGGCAACCCGGAGGCGGGGGAGACGGTCCTCAACGTCACCGACGGCAAGCTGCTGCGGCTGCTGGTCGACGACGAGCTGTTCGACGTCACCTACGGCGAGCTACTCGAGCACGAGCGCATGCTCGACCTGCGCGCCGGGGTGCTGGAGCGGCGCGTGCACTGGCGCTCGCCGGCCGGCCCGGAGGTGCGGATCAGCTCCACCCGGCTGGTGTCGCTCGCCCAGCGCGGCGCCGCCGCGATCCTCTACGAGGTCGAGCCGGTCTCGGAGAGCGTGCGGCTGGTGATCCAGTCCGAGCTGGTGGCCAACGAGAACGGCCAGCCGCAGCCGCGCGACGACCCGCGCGCCGCCGCGCACCTGCGCAACCCGCTGATCGCCGAGGAGCAGGAGGTCCACGACGACGCGGTGCTGCTGGCGCACCGCACCGAGCGCAGCGGCCTGCGCCTGGCGGCCGCTATGGACCACGAGGTGGACGGCCCGCCCGGCACCACGATCGAGACCGAGGTGGCGCCGGACGTGGGGCGCGTGACGATCGCCGCCACCGTGCGCCGTGGCGGCCGGCTGCGCGTCCTCAAGTACCTGGCCTACGGCTGGTCGGGGCACCGCTCGCTGCCGTCGCTGCGTGCCCAGGTGCGCGGCGCGCTGGCGGAGGCGCGCCACACCGGCTGGGACGGCCTGCGCGCCGCCCAGCGCGAGATCCTCGACGACTTCTGGGCGCGCGCCGACGTCGAGATCGAGGGCGACGACGAGCTGCAGCAGGCGGTCCGCCTGGCGCTGTTCCACGTCCTGCAGTCGAGCCTGCGTGCCGAGCGTCGCGCGATCCCCGCCAAGGGCCTGACCGGCTCCGGCTACGACGGTCACGCCTTCTGGGACACCGAGTTCTACGTGTTGCCGGTGCTCTGCTACACGGTGCCCGAGGCGGCCGCCGACGCTCTGCGTTGGCGCCATTCGACGCTCGATGTGGCGATCGAGCGCGCGCACCAGCTCGGCCTCGACGGCGCCGCCTTCCCGTGGCGCACGATCGCCGGCCGCGAGTGCTCGGGCTACTGGCCGGCGGGCACCGCGGCCTTCCACGTCAACGCCGACATCGCCGACGCGGTCGTGCGCGTCCAGCGCGTCACCGGCGACGACGAGTTCGCGCGCGAGATCGGCCTGCCGCTGCTTGTCCACACCGCGCGGCTGTGGGCCTCGCTCGGCCACTTCGACAACAAGGGCCGCTTCCGCATCTCGGGCGTGACCGGCCCGGACGAGTACAGCGCGCTCGCCGACGACAACGTCTACACCAACATGATGGCGGCCCGGAACCTGCGCGCCGCCGCGGAGGCGGTCGACCGCTTCCCGGAGGCGGCGCACGAGCTGGGCGTCAGGGACGAGGAGCCACGCGAGTGGCGGCGCGCCGCCGAGGCGATGCACGTGCCCTACGACGAGATGCTGAAGGTGCATCCCCAGTCGGAGGGCTTCACCAACCACGCGCCGTGGGACTTCGAGGCCACCCCGCCGGAGAAGTACCCGCTGCTGCTGAACGTGCCGTACTTCGACCTGTACCGCAAGCAGGTCGTCAAGCAGGCCGACCTGGTGCTGGCGATGTACGCGTGCGGCGACCAGTTCGACGAGGAGCAGAAGGCGCGGAACTTCGCCTACTACGAGCCGATCACGGTCCGCGACTCGTCCTTGTCGGCGGCGATCCAGGCGATCATCGCCGCCGAGACCGGCCACGTGGAGCTCGCCTACGACTACCTGGGCGAGACGGCGCTGATCGACCTGCACAACCTGGCCGGCAACACGTTCGACGGCATCCACCTTGCGTCGGCCGCCGGCACCTGGCTGGCGATCGTCGCGGGGTTCGGCGGGATGCGGGACTACGAGGGCAGGCTGTCGTTCGCGCCGCGGCTGCCGGCGGCGATCCGGCGCCTGGCCTTCCGCCTGACCGTGCGCGGGACGCGGCTGCGGGTCGAGGTGAAGCCGGGTGAGGCGACGTACACGATCGAGGAGGGCGACGGGCTGGAGATCGCCCACGAGGGCGAGACCTTCACCGTCCGCGCCGACAAGCCGGAGACGCGGCCGCTCACGCCGCCGCCGGTGCGCGAGCCCCCGACCCAGCCGCCGGGGCGGGCGCCGCGTCGCCGCGCCTGACGGGGCCGGCCCCGTGCAGCCGAGCGCACGGTAACGTTCCCATCTCTCCGGAGACGGAGGTCATCGGCTCGTCCGGCGCTGTGGTGGTCGCCGGCGAGCGGGCCGGGGCCGCATGCGCGGCCCCGGCGTCGTTTCGGGGCCGTTTCGCGCGCAGCCGGGCGTCCGTCCGGGTAGCCGCCGGACATGAGCGACGATCGAGACCCCGGCCGGACGACCGACGAGCAGCCCGCGGAGGACGAGCGCGAGCGCCGCGCCCACGAGCAGGACCTCGAGGACTACAAGCGCGAGATCGAGAGCGACCCGTCGGTCAACCCGCCGCCGGTCTGGGACCGGATCCGCGGCTCCTGAGCCCCTGACGGCCGCCCGGGGGAGTGTGACCGGGCGGTGCTCGCCCGACGTACGCGCCCTCGGCGTGGCGGCGACCCGTGACCGATGCACCGGCCGGCGGCAGGCTGGGGTACGATCACTCGCCCGGTGCGTAGCCGCGACCTGCATCTGATGCTCGCCCTGCTGTGCGCGGGCCTCGGCCTGGTCGTCGCTGCCGTGCCTTCCGACGGGCTGCTCATGCTGCTGCCGGCGCTGCTGCTGCTGGCGCCGCTGGTGGCCGGCCGCTACCTCGGCGAGGACGCGATCGAGCGCGTCCGCGTCGCCCGGACGGCGCGCCGCCCGCGTGCGGTGCTGTGCGCGCCGCTGCCGCGGCCCGTCGAGCACCTCCTGCCGCGCGGCGGTCTGCTGCTCGGCTCTTCCCTGGCGCGCCGCCCTCCACCGGCCCTGGCCTGACCCAACCGTCAGCCGAGGCCACCCAGGGCCTCCCTTCGAGGCCCGCGAGAAAGGAGGTGCGCATGCGCCGCAAGCTCGTCGCTGTGGCCGCGGTGGCGCTGACAGCGCTGCCCGCAGCCGCGGCATTCGCCCACCAGGGCGACCCCAACTACCGCTCCTACGTCCGCAACATCACGCCGAAGACCGACGGCCTGAAGGCCGAGGTCCTCAACTACGACGACCGTCTCGTCGTCACCAACCGGTCGGGCAAGACCGTCGTCATCGAGGGCTACTCGCAGGAGCCGTACGCGCGGCTGCTGCCGGACGGCACCGTCCAGGTGAACATGCGCTCGCGCGCCACCTACCTGAACGAGGAACGCTTCGGCGAGGGGGTCGATGTCCCCGACGACGTGAGCGCCGACGCGCCGCCGCGCTGGCGCACGCTGTCGGGCAACGGGACCATCGAGTTCCACGACCACCGCATCCACTGGATGGCCAAGACCCGGCCGCCGATGATCGAGGACCCCTCCAAGCGCACCAAGGTGTTCGACTGGGAGGTGCCGATCACCGTCGACGGGCGGAAGGGCGCCATCGCCGGTGATCTGTGGTGGGTGGCGCGTGAGGGCGAGGGCGGGCCGCCGAAGGCGGCGATCGTCGCCCTCGGCGGCATCGTCGTGGCGGGCGCCGGGGCGGTGGCCGTCAAGCGGCGCCGGCGCAACGGGTCCCTGGTCGCGGCGGACGAGCGGGACGAAGCGTGGTGAGGCGGAAGCTCCGCGCGGCGGTCGTCCTGGTTGCCGCGCTGGCCCTGCTCGCCCCGCAGGCGGCGCACGGCCACGCGCAGCTCGTCGGCAGCGAGCCCGAGCGGGGCGCGACGCTGGAGCGTGCCCCGAGCCAGGTCGTCTTCCGCTTCAACGAGCGTGTCGAGGCGGCCTTCGGCGCGGTCCGGGTCTACGACGCGGCGGGCAACCGCGTGGACGACGACCGGGTCGCGCGGCCGGACGGCGACCGCACGGTCGGGGTCGGGCTGCGCTCCGGGCTGAAGGAGGGGACCTACATCGCCACGTTCCGGGTGGTGTCGGCCGACGGCCACCCGGTCAACGGCGGGATGACGTTCACGGTCGGCGCTCCGGCCGCGGTCAGCGCCACGGTGGGCGAGCTGCTGGAGCGCGGCGAGTCCGGGCCGGTGACCGAGGTCGCCTTCGGAGCGGCGCGCGGGCTCGGCTACGCGGCGATCGCGGTGGCGGTCGGCGCGCTCGCGTTCCTGTGGCTGGTGGCCGGCCGGATCGAGCGGGCGCGATCCGCGGTCGCACCGGCGGTGCGGCGCATGGTGCTGGTGGCCTGCGCGGTCGGCGCGGCGGCGACCGCGCTGGCGATCGTCGGTCAGGGCGCGGTCGCCGGCGGCACCTCGTACTGGGCGGCGTTCGACCCGGGCGTCGTGCGGGAGGTGCTCGATACCCGATTCGGCATGGCGGCCGCCGTGCGGCTCGTCGCCTGGGTCGTGCTCGCGGTCGCCGCCGCGCGGCTGCTGGGCGGGGAGCGGGAGTCCCGCCCGCGCGCCCTGATCGCGGCGGCGTTCGGCATGCCGGCGGCGGCGCTGGTGGTCACGCCCGGCCTGGGCGGTCATGCGGGCGCGACCTCGCCGAAGGCGCTGATGCTGGGCGCCGACATCGTCCACGTGGCGGCGATGAGCGTGTGGCTCGGCGGTCTGGCGGCGATGCTGCTCGCCCTCCCGGCCGCCACCCGCCGCCTGCCCGCTGCGGAGCGCACCGCGGTGCTCGCCGAGGCGGTGTCGCGCTTCTCGACCGTCGCGATCGCCGCCGTCGTGCTGGTGGTCGCCGGCGGGGTCGCCCAGTCGCTGAAGCATCTGACCGCGGTCGCCGACCTGCGGGAGACCGCGTTCGGCCGCGCGATCGCGATCAAGGTGCTGCTGCTGGCCGGCCTGGTGGCGATCGGCGCCTACAACCGGCAGCGCCTGCGGCCGCGGCTCGAGCGCCTGGCGGCGGGCGGCAGCCCGCCGGGCGATGCGGGGCGGGCGCTGCGCACCGCGCTGCGCGCCGAGGTGCTGCTGGCGATCGGCGTGCTGGGGGTGACGGCGGCGCTCACCGCCTACCCGCCGGCGACCGCGGTCACCGGGATGTACTCCACCTCGCAGCCGATCGGGACGCTGCGGCTGGAGCTCACCGCCGAGCCGCTGCGCGTCGGCCCGCAGGAGATCCACCTGTACCTGCTGGATCCGCGGACCGGCGCCCCCTGGGACGAGAGCCGCGACATCGAGGCGACGCTCAGCCACGAGGGCGAGGAGATCGGCCCGCTGCCGGTGGAGCTCGACCGCGCCGGGCCCGGCCACTACGTGGCCCTCTCGGCGCCGGCGCCCGCGTCCGGCAGCTGGACGCTGCGGGTCACCGTCCGCGAGTCGCGGTTCGACGTCCACAGCTCCGAGCTGGAGCTGCGCATCCGCTGAACGACTTCCCGTAACCCCACGATCCCAAGGAGCCACGATGGTCAAGAACGCTAAGTCCGCGTGCGTCGCGGTGGCCGGGGCCGTGGCCGCCTCGCTGGCCGGCGCCGGCGCGGCCCAGGCGCACCCGGGCATCACGCCGAGCGAGATCCCGGCCGATGGTTACGCCCGGATCGAGATGAGCATTCCGCACGGGTGCGGCGAGTCGCCGACCACCAAGGTGACGGTGCGCCTCCCTGACGAGGTCGTCTCCGCCACGCCGCAGGTGGTGCCCGGCTGGCGGATCTCCACCAAGGAGGGGCCGCTCGCCGCCCCGTACGAGGATCACGGCGAGAAGGTCACCCGCGGCGTGCGCGAGGTGACCTGGACCGGCGGTCCGCTCGACGCCCATCACATGCAGGTGTTCGGCATGTCGATCCGCCTCGTCGGCGGCAAGCCCGGCACGTCGATCCCGTTCAAGGTCCTGCAGAAGTGCAAGGAGGGGGAGATGGCCTGGGTCGAGGTGCCGGTCGAGGGCCAGGAGCAGGAGCCTGAGCATCCCGCGGCGATGGTCCGGCTGGCTGCGCCGCAGGGGGACCACCACGGGGGTACGGCCAACGACGAGGGCGAAGGGCACGGCAACGACGACGACGCGCCCTCCAAGGGCCTGGTCGTCGGCGCGCTGGTCCTGGGCGCCGTCGGCACGCTCACCGGCGGCACCGCGCTGCTGACCGGCCGGCGCAAGTAGCGCGCACGGGCGGCGGGCCTGCACCGGCCCGCCGCCCGCACCTTCCCTGTGCGCACCGGGCTACGCCCGAGTGCACAACGCGATTCTGTCGAGTTGGCTGTGCCGGGGCACGGGCGACTCGACAGGATCCGGATGTCGGAGCCGCCGGCCGGTCCGCCGCTCAGCTCACGCTCGCCCCGGCGCCCGCCGGCCGCGCCAGCGTGCGCAGGTGGGTGGTGTCGTTGAACGAGCGCAGCATCAGGTGGCCGCCCGGGAACCACACCATCCGCGTGATCGAGGCGTTCTCGACGTTGACGAACGCCAGCCGGCGGCTGCCGGTCGCCTGGTGGCACAGCTCGGCGATCACCCCGCCGTGCGTGAAGACGACTGCGCGGCGTCCCTGCCCGGTCGCCTCGACGACCCGCTCCAGACCGGCGCGCACCCGCTCGGCGAAGGCCTCCATCGGCTCGGCGCCGGGGATCACGTCCCAGCGTTGCTTCTCGAACAGCTCGCTCAGCAACGGGTCGCCCTCGGCGAGGCGGCGACGCAGCACGCCCTCCCACTCGCCGAGGAACACCTCGCGCAGCTCCCGCACCAGGACCGGGGTCATGCCGGTGGCGGCCACGAGCGGCGCGGCGGTCTGCGAGGTCCGCTTCTGCGGGGTGACGAACAGCGCATCGGGCCGCTCGACCAGCAGCCGGCGCCCCACCCGCTCCGCCTGCGCGTGACCCTCGGGCGCAAGCGGCGGGTCGGCGTGACCGCCCTCGACGACCTCGAACGGGATGTCCCGTCGGCCCGCCATCGACGAGCCGTGGCGGACGAGCAGCACCTCGGTCGCGTGGGGAGGAAGCTGCCAGGGGCGCTGGGGGTCGAACCGGTTCATCGCCCAGGGAGGCTATGTGGACCCCGCCCGGCCGGGCTTCCCGAGCACGCCTCGGGCCCCGCCGACGCCTGGTAGTTCGATGCGCACATGACGCGCGGAGGTGCCGAGCGTCAGGAAGGGGACGTGGCGCCGGGGTCGTCCGCCAGTAGGCGCTCGACCGAGCGCACCTTGTCCTCGAGCGTCTGCCGCTTGTCGCGGCGCTCGTCCAGCTTCAGCACCGTGTAGACGCGCGGCAGCCCCAGCTCGAACGGCACGGCGTGCAGCTCACCGACCAGCCGGAGGATGTCCTCGGTCGAGCCCTCCAGCTCGGTGCCCATCGCGTGCATCCGGTAGCGGACGCGGTCCTGGCGGGCCAGCCGCCGCTGGATCTCGGCGACGTAGCGGCTCGCGCTCGGGTCCGGGCGACCCAGACCGATGACGGTCAGCTCAGCGGTGGCCATGGCTGCGAGACCCTACGCGCGCAGCTTGTAGCCGCGCACGAACAGCCGGTGGTTGAGCGCAAGCAGCGCCGCCGTGGCCAGCGCCAGCAGCGACAGCGACAGCGCCACGTTCGCCTCCGCGTGGCCCAGGAACCCGTAGCGGACCAACCCGATCATGTAGTAGACCGGGTTGGCGTGCGTCAGGGTCTGGAACGGCTCCGGCAGCAGGGAGGCCGAGTAGAAGACCCCGCCCAGGAAGATCAGCGGCTGCAGCACGAACGTCTGCGCGAACGAGACGTCGTCGAACTGCTCGGCCCGCACGCCGATCAGCACCCCGAGCTGGGCGAAGAACATGCCCACCAGCCCGAGCGCCGCCACCAGCACCAGCGGGTGCTCGAGCGGGATGTCGATCAGCAGCGAGGCGGCTGCGAACGTCAGCAGCGCCACCAGCGCGCCGCGCAGGAACCCGCCGAGCGAGAACGCCATCAGCAGCTCGCCGGGGGAGGCGGGGGAGGCGAGCTGGTCGTCGATCGCCCGCTCCATCTTCTGCTGCAGGATCGACGACGAGTTGTTGGAGAACGCGTTCATCGCCCAGGCCATCATGATCAGGCCGGGCACGACGAACACCACGTAGTCGAAGCCCTCGATCTCCTTGATACGCGACCCGAGCGCCGCACCGAACACCGAGATGTAGAGGAACGTCTCGAGCAGGGGCGCGCCGACCGTCTGCCGCTTGATCTTCATGAAGCGGGCGACCTCGCGCCGCAGCAGCGTCAGGAAGCGGATCTGCGCCGTCGTCACGACACCATCTCCCGCGGCCGCGACAGGTCCGTGCGCCCCACCAGCTTCAGGTAGGCCTCCTCCAGCGACGCGGCGCCGAAGCGGGCCGCCAGCTCGCCGCTGGTGCCCTGCGCCACGATCTCGCCCCCGTTGATGAAGGCGATCCGGTCGCAGAGCTCCTCGGCCTCCTCGAGGTAGTGGGTCGTCAGCAGGATCGTCGTCCCCTCCTCGTTGATGCGCCGGATGTAGTGCCACAGCTCCAGCCGCAGCTCGACGTCCACGCCCGCGGTCGGCTCGTCTAGGATCAGCAGCGCCGGCCGGTGCATCAGGGCGCGCGCCAGCAGCACCCGCCGCTTCATGCCGCCCGACAGGGTGCGCGTCCGCGCATGCCGCTTGTCGGCCAGCGCGAAGGCCTCCAGCAGCTCCTCGACCCGCTCGCGGCGGTCGCGGCGCGGCATCCCGAAGTAGCCGCCGTGGAAGTCCAGCGTCTCCTCGACGGTCAGGAAGCGGTCCAGGTTCGGCTCCTGCGGCGCCAGTCCCACCAGCGAGCGCGCATGCTGGTAGTCGTCGACCGCGTCGTGGCCGAAGATGCGGATCTCGCCCGCCGTCGGCCGCGCCAGGCCGGTCGTGCAGTGGATGAACGTGGACTTGCCCGCGCCGTTGGGGCCCAGCAGGCCGAAGAACTCGCCGCGCGGGATCTCCAGCGAGACGCCGCGCAGCGCCTCGACGCCGGTGGGGTAGCGCTTGAGGAGCCCGACGGCGCGCAGCGCAGGCTCTTCCCGGTGTTGGTGCAGGACGTCGGGCATCCCTTCCACTACTAGCGAAACGAGCTCCGCCGTCCGGTGCGTCGGCGTCCCGGCCCGGTCGCCCGGCGGGGGAGGGGGCGTCGGGGCGACGGGAGTGCCATACTGGCCGGTCGATGGACCCCGCCCGCAAGCGCACGATCCGCCTGGTCGTCTCGCTGAGCGCCGCGCTGCTCCTGGCGACCGGACTGCTGTGGCAGAGCTTCAACGCCTCCAGCGAGGCCAAGACGCCCAGCCAGCTCCTGGCGATGGGCGAGGCCACCGGCAGCTACCAGCTCACCGGCAAGGTCGTCGAGGGGTCGATCGTCAAGAAGGGGAACGTCACCCGGTTCGAGGTGCGCGACCGCGACGGCAGGACCAAGGTCCCGGTCACCTACAGCGGCGCGATCCCCGACCCGTTCCGCGAGGGGCGCGAGATCATCATCACCGTCCGCAAGCAGGGCAACGTCTACGTCGGTGAGAAGGACACGCTCGTGACCAAGTGCCCCTCGAAGTTCACCGAGAAGCGGTCGCCGGAGCAGGCGACCCAGCAGACCTGACGCCGGGCTGGTGCCCGACCTCGGTCGCGCGCTCCTCTTCCTGGCGCTGCTGACCGCCGTCTACGGCGTCGGTGCCGCCGTCTACGGAGCGCGCAGCGGCCGGCGCGAGTGGGTGCACTCGGCGCGGCGCGCCGCCTACGCGCTCGCCGGGCTGGTGACGGCGGCGTTCGCGCTGCTGGAGATCGCCTTCCTGCGCTCGGACTTCAACCTCGAGGTGGTGTGGTCGCACTCCTCGACCACGACGCCGCCCTTCTACCGCCTCGCCGCGGCCTGGTCCTCGCAGGAGGGCTCGCTGCTGCTGTGGCTGTGGCTGCTGTCGCTCGCCTCGGCGCTGGTGCTGTTCCTCACGCGGCGGCGGTTGCGCGACGTGCAGCCCTACGCGATCGCGGTGCTGATGGGGTTCGCCGTCTTCTTCGCCGGGCTGCTGGTGTTCGCCGTCTCGCCGTTCCAGGAGCTGGCGGTCACCCCGGCGGAGGGCGTCGGCCTCAACCCGCTGCTGCGCCACCCGGCGATGATGGCCCACCCGCCGATGCTGTACGCGGGCTACACGCTGTGGGCGGTGCCGTTCGCGTTCGCCGTCGGCGCGCTGATCGTCCGCCGCGTGGACGCCGAGTGGATCGTCGCGACCCGCCGCTTCGCGCTCGCCGCCTGGCTGTTCCTCGGCGTCGGCATCCTGCTCGGCGCGCGCTGGTCGTACTCCGAGCTGGGGTGGGGCGGCTACTGGGCCTGGGACCCGGTGGAGAACGCGTCGCTGCTGCCGTGGCTGACCGGCACCGCGTTCATCCACTCGGTGATGGTCCAGGAGAAGCGCGGGATGCTGAAGACTTGGAACGCGTCGCTGATCCTCGCCACCGGCACGCTCGCGATCCTCGGCACGTTCCTGGTCCGCTCCGGGGTGCTGGACTCGATCCACGCCTTCACCGACGGCGGCCTCGGTTGGCCGTTCATCACGCTGATCTGCGTGATGCTGGCGGGCTCGATCTACCTGGTGACGACCCGCCGCGACGCACTGCGCAGCGAGAACCGGCTCGACTCGCTGCTGTCGCGCGAGGCGATGTTCCTGGCCAACAACCTGGTGCTGGTCGCCTTCGCGTTCGTCGTCTTCTGGGGGACTTTCTTCCCGCTGATCTCCGAGGCGCTGAGCGGCGAGAAGCAGACGCTCGGGCCGCCCTGGTACGACAAGTACATCGTGCCGCTGGCGCTGGTCCTGGTCGCCCTGACGGGGCTGGGGCCGGCGATCCCGTGGCGGCGCGCCACCCGGGCGGCCGTCCGTCGCGCCTTCACCGTCCCGGCGGCCGCCGGGGTCGCGGCCGGGGTGCTGGCCGCCCTGCTCGGCGCAGCCGACCATCTCGCGTCGCTGGCCCTGTTCGCGCTCGCCGGGTTCGCGGGGGCGATCGCGATCCAGGAGTTCGTCCGCGGTATCCGCGCCCGGCGGGCGATGACCGGCGAGGCGCCGCCGCTGGCGTTCGTCTCGCTGGTGCGGCGCAACCGTCGACGCTACGGCGGCTACATCGTCCACCTCGGCATCGTCGTGCTGTTCGTCGGGGTGGCCGCCTCCTCGGCGTTCCAGGAGGTGCACGACGAGCGCATGCGCCCGGGCGAGACGCGCGAGATCGGCAGCGGCTACAGCGTCCGCTACGAGCGGCCGACCTCGCGCATCGACATCCGCGGCGACGATGTCGAGCGGATCGTGTTCGGAGCGCAGCTCACCCTGCTCAAGGACGGCCGCAAGGTGGGCGAGCTGCGGCCCGAGCGCGGCTACTACCCGATCCAGGGCCGCGCCGGGGTCGCCCCGCTGAGCCGCTACTTCGACGGCGAGGCCACCAGCGAGGTGGCGATGCGCCCAGGCCTGTTCCGCGACGTGTGGACCGCGGTGATGCCGGACGTGAACGAGCTGCTCAAGACGGTCCGGGAGGGCGACCGGCGCTTCGAGGCCGCGGCGGGCAAGCTCCCCGAGGAGCAGTACGCCCGGTCGCTCGGCCTGGCGGTTCGCGGCCTGGTCGACAACTACCCCGGCGAGGCGCCGCCGGCGACGTTCCGCCTGATGGTCTCGCCGCTGGTCGCCTGGATCTGGATCGGCAGCCTGATCGCGTTCGCGGGCGGGCTGATCGCGGTCTGGCCGGCGTCCGACCTCGCCCGGCGCCGCGCCACCGCCGGCTACGCCGCGCGGGTGGCGCGTGAGTTGGGTCGCGCGTGATGGATCCGCTGGCGGTACTGCTGACGATGCTCGCCCTGGCGTTGACCCTGTGGGTCATCTCCGGACCGCTGCGCGGCGGCGCCGAGCGGGAGGAGGTCGAGCTCGCCGCCCGGATCGCCGACCTAAAGGCCGCGAAGGAGGCGCGCTACCGCGAGATCCGCGACGCCGAGATGGACTACCGGACCGGCAAGCTCAGCGAGGAGGACTGGCGCGCGCTCGACCGCGAGCTGCGCGCCGAGGCGGTCGAGATCCTGCGCAAGCTCGACGAGCTTGGCGCGGGCGAGCGCTGACGGCTAGCATCCACCGCCATGCTTGAGTCCGTCCTCATGATCGCGCAGGTGGTCATCTGCGTCGTGCTCGTCATGCTCGTGCTGATGCACTCGGGCAAGGACTCGGGCCTGTCGGGCGCGTTCGGCGTGGGGACGGGCGCCGGGCCGCTGGGCGGCGGCTCGCTGGTCGAGCGCAACCTCAACCGCTGGACGATCGCGTTCGCGATCCTGTTCGTCCTGAACACGATCGTCCTGCTGAAGATCTAGGTCCCTCCGGGCGCTTCTCACCACGCCCGCGCGTAGAGCTCGCGCAGCTCGGCCTCGTCGGCGCGCGGAGGAGTGAGCTCGAGCTCGCGCCGCTGCACGGCGACGGCGGCGCACTCCTCGAGCGCCGACTCGGGGACGCCGAGCCTGCGGATGCCGTCGGCGCCCGCGCGCCGCGCCAGCCCCGCGGCCAGCTCGCGCAGGCTGCCGTCCGGGTCGACGCGGCCGGGGAAGCGGCGCTCCAGCGCCTCGATCGCCACCGGCAGCACGGCCGCGTTCGCGGCGCCGTGGCCGACGCCGGTGACCCGCACCAGCGTCTGCGACATCACGTGGCTGAGCCCGTAGCGGGCGGCGCCGATCGCATACCCGGACAGCACCGCCGCCTGGGCGAGCTGCTCGCGCCCGGTCGGGCCGGGATCCTCGTCCGGGAGCAGCCAGGCGGAGTCGATCAGCCGCTGCGCCTCGCGGGCGGCCAGCGTCGGCACCGGCGAGGCGAGCGTCGTCACGGTCGCCTCGATCGCGTGCGCAAGCGCGTTGGCGGAGCTGGCGGCCAGGTCGGCGACCGGCTGGGAGGCGGACAGGTCCGGGTCGTTGATGACCAGCGCCGGCCGCACGAACCGGGCGCCCTGCTCGCGGCCCTTGGGGAGGCGGTGGCTGGCGGTCATCTCGGCGGCGCTGATCGTGGTCGGGATCGCCGTCACGCGCGCGTCCGGGCCGCGAACGCCCGCGATCGCCTTGGCGGTGTCGATCACGCGCCCGCCGCCGAGCGCGACGATCAGGTCGTGCTCGACCGCGTCGAGCAGCGCGGCGGACACCTCGTCGACGAGTCCGGGCGGGACGTGGTGGATCGCGGAGGCTCCCTCCACCACCGCCGGCGCCTGGGCGGCGGCCCGCTCGGTGGTGAGCAGCGTGTAGGGGTGCTCGCCGATGTGGAGCGGAAGCTCGGCGACCGTCCCGCTGCCGAAGCGGATCGTCCGCTCGCCGTCGCGCCAGGTGAACTGCATGTCGGTGAGCCTATGCGGCGCGGGTGAGGGTGCGGCGGGCCGCCCCGCGCGGGTTCGGCGAACCGGCGTCTTACGCCGGTGACCGCATTCGCGGGGCGGAGAGGGTGTTGACTTCCGACACGGCATAATACGGACACCCAGCGCGCCTGTCCGCGTGAGGTCGCCGGCTCATGAGCAGCGCGCCCACGCGGCGGGTAGGCCGCGCCTCTCGGACATGAACAGGCTCTCTCTCCTCATCGCGCTCGTCACGCTCGCTCTCGGCACGCTCGTCCCGACGGCGGCGCACGGCCAGGCCGACGGCGATCAGCGGGAGGTCATCGCGCGCGTCGACCGCCCGACGGCGATCGCCGCTCACGCCGGCCGCGTCGTCTGGAGCGTCCGCACCGGCGACGAGTTCCGCCTGATGACCTGGGCGAACGGCACCGTCACGGACGTGCCGGTCCCCTCGCGCCCGGTCCCGTTCGACGTCGACCTCGGTCCCGGCCCGGACGGTGACCCGGTCGCGGTCTACTCGCGTTGCCGCACCGAAGGCGCCGCCGGCGGGTTCAACATCGCCTCCTACCTGGCGGGACGCGGCTGCGACATCTACATGTACGACTTCGAGGCGGGGCGCGAGCGGCGCGTGGCCGAGGTCAGCTCGCCCGGCGGCAGCGAGGCGTGGCCGACGATCTGGCGCTCGAAGCTCGCCTTCGCCCGCGCCTACGACAACAAGCGCAACTACCCGTACATCTACGTCAAGGACCTCTCCAGCGACCGCGGCTCGCGGCGCCTGCCCGGCGGCCCGCGCAACAAGTGCCGCCGCAGCGACAGCGCCCGGCGCGAGTGCACGAACCCGCGCCTGTCGCAGCCGATCGCGCTCGAGCTGTACGGGCGGCGGCTGGCGTTCGCCTGGCGCTACGCGGACTTCACCGACGGGTTCGCCTACGACCTGCGGCTCGACGACCTGGGCCTGCGCAACGGCAACCCGCGTCGGCTCGTGCACCAGCGCGGCGGCGGGCTGACCGCCATCGTGGTCGGCTGGCCCGGGTTCGAGCAGGGCGACATCTACTGGTCGGCTGCGTGCTTCGGCGATCCCGGCGGCTGCCCGGGGCGGCGGCTGCTCGCCCGCTCCTCCTACGCCGGCCCGTTCTCGCCGAGCACGGTCGATCCGCGCGAGGCGGTTTTCAGCCACGACCGGGCGAGCCGCTCGACGTACCTGCTGATCGACACGTTCGGCTCCGCCGGCGGCACCGAGTGCCGCGGCGACCCGGACGTGCCCGGCGGCACCTGCCTGCTCGTGCGGACCCAGCCGCGATACGGCGCGGGCGGCTGACACACTTGGCGTCATGGTCGTCTTCACGGTCGGCCATTCGACGCACGCCATCGAGCGCCTGATCGAGCTGCTGTCCGCCCAAGGGGTGGAGCTCGTCGCCGACGTGCGGCGCTGGCCGCGCTCGCGCCGCCATCCCCAGTTCGACGACGACGCGCTCGCGGTCGAGCTCGCGACCCGCGCCGGGATCGGCTACGAGCACCTGCCCGAGCTGGGCGGCAGGCGCGAGCCGCGCGACGACTCGCCCAACGGCGCCTGGGAGGTCCCGCAGTTCCGCGGCTACGCCGACCACGTCGCCTCGGCGGAGTTCGCCCGCGGGCTGGAGCGGCTCGAGACGCTGGCGCGCGAGCGGCCGACCGCGGTCATGTGCGCCGAGGGCGACTGGCGGCGCTGCCACCGGCGCATCCTCTCCGACGTGCTGGTCGCACGCGGCTGGGAGGTGCGCCACATCGCGCCCGACGGGTCCACCTCGCCGCATGCGCTCACCGAGTTCGCGGTCGTCGAGGACGGCCTGCCGCGCTATCCGGCGGCGCAGCTCGAGCTAGGGATCTAGCGGGCTCAGACGACGAGCGTCTCCAGCCGGCCGAGCCCCGGGGTCTCCAACGCCACCGTGTCTCCGGGCTCGAGCCAGCGGTGCTCGCCGGCGGCACCCCGAGCCGCGTTGAGCTCCAGCAGGCAGCCGCCGCCCAGCGTGCCCGAGCCGAGCACGTCGCCGGGCCGCAGGGAGGTGTTGCGCGCCGCGTGGGCGACGATCTGCGGCCACGTCCAGTGCTGGCGGCTCGCGTCGCAGCGGGCGACGACCTCACCGTTGACGGTCACCGTGGCCTCGAGCATCAGCCGCCCGTCGCGGTAGGGCAGCTCGTCGGGGGTGGCCAGCCACGGCCCCAGCGAGGTGCCGAAGTCCTTTCCCTTGGCCGGGCCGAGGCCGACCGTCATCTCGCGCCCCTGGATGTCCCGGGCGCTCCAGTCGTTGAAGAGCGTGAACCCGGCGATGCCGCCGTCCTCGCCGATCACCGCCGCGATCTCCAGCTCGAAGTCCAGCAGCAGGCAGCCGTCGGGGCGGCGCACCGGCTCGCCGGGGCCGAGGATCGACGCCGGGTTGGAGAAGTAGAACACCGGCACCTCGTACCAGGCCTCGGGCAGCAGGCGGGCGCCGGTCCGCGCGTGCTCCTCGAAGGCGTAGAAGTCGCGCACCGACGGCGGCTCGGGCACGGGCGCCAGCAGCGTCACCTCGGCCAGCGCATGGTCGCGGCCCACGGGCTCGTGGCCCTCGCCGGACAGCCAGGCGAGCATCGTCGGGGCGGCCAGCTCGATCACGCGGTCGCCGTCGAGGCGGCCGACGCGGCTGTCGCCGTGGGGGTCGCGGAAGGTCACCAGGCGCATGGGACGGCGCACGCTATCCGCTGCCGGCCGGAGGTGCGGGCGCGGGCGCGCGTGGTGCGCCGGCGGCCTGCGGGCGGCCGCCGGCGCATGCGCCTTCGTCTACTTGACGGTGAGCGTGCCCTCCATGCCCGCCGCGCGGTGGCCGGCGACCGAGCAGTAGAAGGTGTAGGTGCCGGGCTTGAGCTCGGCGGTCACCGAGTCCTTGCCGTCGGTGATGACCTCGGTGCGCTCGTTGACGCCGTTGCCCTCGATCACCACGTCGTGCGGGATCGTCGACGGGTTGGTGAACTCGATCGTCACGCGACCCGCGTCGGCGACGAGCACGTCGGCGTCGTAGGCGAGCTCACGCTCGTCGGCGCTCAGGGCGATGCGGCCGTTCTTGGCCTCCACCGTCCGCCCACCCGACTCGGTCTGGGTCTGCTCCTCGGCGGTGGTCGCCTGGGTCTGGGTGGCAGGGGCGGCGGCGCCGTTGCCGTCACCCTCGTTGTCGTCGCCGCCGCAGCCGGCGGCCGCGAGCGCTCCGGCGAGCGCAAGCGCCAACGCCACTCGCCTGGCGGTCGTGGGGAACACCTGCATGGAACCTCCTTGGGACCCGGGTTCTCCGTTTGTCGACGGGGATGCTTGGGGTGCGTATGCGCCCGTACATCCGCCTCCGAACACGAGAGAGGCCCCGGCTCCGCCTGTGCGGAGACGAGGCCCCTGCCACGTGTGTGCGCCGAAGAGGATTCGAACCTCCACGGGCCAAACGGCCCACAAGGCCCTCAACCTTGCGCGTCTACCAATTCCGCCACCGGCGCAAGCGGCAATCAGTCTAGCGAGCGATTGCGCGGTCGGCAGCCTTGTCGAGGGCGGTTGATTTCCGTCTTGCGACCCCGCTACCGTGTCGAACACATGTTCGTGCGCGTCGACCGCGACGAGGAATGACCGGGATGAACCTGACCAAGCGCCAGCAGGAGATCTTCGACTTCATCAAGCGCTACTCGGCCAAGCACGGCTACCCGCCGACGGTGCGCGACATCGGCAAGGCGGTCGGCCTGGCCTCCTCGTCGACGGTGCACGCGCACCTGTCGAACCTGGAGAAGCTCGGCCTGCTGCGGCGCGACCCGTCCAAGCCGCGCGCGCTGGAGCTGCTCGACCGCGCGGGCGCCGCCGTGAGCGGGGCGGTCGAGGATGCGGTCGACAACGTCCGCTCGCTCGTGCGCCCCGCGAAGCTGCCGCTGGTGGGCTCGGTGGCGGCCGGTCAGCCAATCCTCGCCGAGGAGAACATCGAGGACTACATCGAGGTCCCGGAGGTCGCCGGCGGCGCCGAGGGCGAGTACATCCTGCGGGTGCGCGGCGATTCGATGAAGGATGCCGGGATCCTGGAGGGCGACTTCGTCGTCGTGCGTCCGCAGGAGGAGGCTTCCGATGGCGACATCGTCGTGGCGCTCGTGGGGGAGGAGGCGACGGTCAAGCGCTTCTTCCGCGAGTCGGACCACATCCGGCTGCAGCCGGAGAACGAGACGATGGAGCCGATCCGCACCCGCGACGTGAAGATCCTCGGCCGCGTCGTCGGCCTGTTCCGGAGCGTGACGTGAGCGCCGCTCTGGCATTCGAGATCTTCCGGCCGTCGATCCTCGGCCTCGCCGACGGCGACGACGGTCGCGCCGAGGAGCGGGGCGGGGCGGGTGGCGCCGAGCCGTTCGAGCAGCTCTCGCTAGGCCCCGGCCTGGAGGACGAGCCGCGCGTGGAGCGCGAGCCCTCCCGCCACGACCCGGAGGCGCGGCGCGGCGAGGGCGCCCGGGACGCCGGCCGTGGGCCGGGGCGTGGCGAGCTGTCGCGGGGTGCCGGCCGCGAGCCGGGGTGTGGCGAGCTTGCCCCGGGTGCCGGCGGTGTTTCGGAGGGCGAGGTCGGTGCGGGGCAAGACGAAGTCGCCGGGGACGCCGGCCGTGGGCCGGGGCGCGGCGAGCTTTCGCGGGGTGCCCGCCGTGGGCCGGGGTGTGGCGAGCTTGCCCCGGGTGCCGGCGGTGTTTCGGAGGGCGAGGTCGGTGCGGGGCAAGACGAAGTCGCCGGGGACGCCGGCCGCAAGCCGGGGCGCGGCGAGCTTTCGCGGGGTGCCCGCCGTGGGCAGGGGCGCGAGGGGCTTGTTCGGGGCGCCGGGCCGGGGCGCGGCGAGCTCGCCACCGACCGCAAGCCGATAGGCGGCCCCGGCCTTGGCCCCGAGGGCGTCGCGCACGGCGCTCGCCATGACTTGCCACAGACGGGCGGCGGGCTGACCCTCGACGAGCTGATCGTCGGGGTCTGGGAGGGCCTGTCCGCCCACCGCACCGTCGCGTGCCCGGTCTGTGGCGCGGAGACGATGGAGCCGCGCCACGGGTCCGGGCGCGCGCCGGTCGGCGGCCGCTGCACCACCTGCGGCACGACGATCGAGTAGCGGCAGCGGTGTTGCCCCAGTCCGGCGGTGGCCCGCACCCGCTGGACCACCTGCGGCACGACGATCGAGTAGCGGCGGGCAGCCTCCCGGTCCGGCTGCTCCCGGCCGCCGCCCCTGACGACCGTCCGTGTTCGGCTGCCCCAGCGATCGCATCCGGATGGTCGTCGCCGCCGACGCCGTTCCGTGGCGTCTCGGTGTCGCGATGCGACAACCGCGCGACATGAAGCGCATGGCGCCGCCTGGCCGCGCGGCACACACCGTCGGCCCCCGCACGAACGGCGGGATGCACGAACGTCCGGATGAGTCCGCATGCGCGACCGGCTTCGGACGGTCGCTCGCCGGCGGTCCGACCGGGGCCCGGGTCCGCGCCACAAACTAGGACGGGCCCTCCGGAGAGGGCCCGTCCGACAGCACGCCTGTAAGCCGGATTCTGTCGTGGACGGCCATCCATCTGAGCGGCCGACCTGGACCTCGGCGGGCAGCCTGCAAACGGTCCTGCTTGGCCTTGCACCGGGTGGGGTTTGCCTGGCCGCCACGTCACCGTGACGCCGGTGCGCTCTTACCGCACCTTTTCACCCTTGCCTGTGCGGGGCGCACGTGCAGCCCCGCCATCGGCGGTTTGTTTCTGTGGCACTTTCCCGCGGGTTTCCCCGGGTCGGCTTGCGCCGACCACCCTGCCCTGTGGTGTCCGGACTTTCCTCGACGGGTTTTCTCTCCCGCCGCGGCCGTCCAGCGTGCAGATCTGAGCGTAGCGCGGAGGCGGCGTCGCGCAAGCTCTGCAACGACGGCTACGGGAGGCCCCGCGCGCTCCGTGTCGCGCCGTTGTCGGATGGCGACAACCAGGCGCCACGGACCCGCGGCCACCGGCAGCCCACTCGCTTCCTGTCGCGCCGCTGTCGCATGGCGACACCCTGACGCCACGGAGCCCCCGGCACCCGCCGCCCGGCACCCGCCGCCCGGCCGGCACCCGCCGCCCGGCACCCGCCGCCCGGCAGCCCCGCCGACCCGCCCGGCACCCGCCGCCCGGCGGCACCGCCGACCCGGCCGGCACCCCGCCGCCCGGCGGCACCGCCGACCCGGCCGGCACCCCGCCGCCCAGTACGATCGCCGGAGTGAGCGTCCGTCGCGCGATCGAGGACCGCGGCGAGCGGATCTTCCGCCGCTTCGTCGCCCGCTCCGACGACCGTCGTCTGGAGCGCATCGCCGGATCGCGCCCCGGCCTGCGCGTGATCTTCCTGGCGATGCAGTCGCGCTACGTCCCCGGGAAGTCAGGCGGCTTCGTCGGCGACATCCAGTGGGACCTGCGCACCACCTCCGGCGAGGTGCGGTCCTGGACCGTCACCGTCACCCCCGAGCGCGCCCGCGCCCGAGCCGGCCGCTCCGCCGACCCCAAGCTCACGATCAAGGTCGGCGTCGGCGACTTCATGCGCGTCGCCGCCGGCGAGCTCAACCCCGTCCAGGCCGTCCTGACCGGCCGGCTCGACCTGAGCGGCGATTTCGGCGTCGCCATGCGCCTGGGCGAGATGTTCGGCATCCGCCTCTAGGCGGCCCGCGTCCGCCCGCGCCCCGGCACGTCCCTGCCGCCCCGTTGTCGCAGGACGAAAGCACGATCGTCGCTTCGACACGCTGCGCCGCCCCCGCACGTCCGTGTCACCCCGTTGTCGCATGGCGACGCCGACGCGACACGAAGCGGGAACCCTGCGACGAGACGAGGGCGATTCCGCAACCGCTCGTTCACGCCCGAACGCAAGGTTGCTCGCCGCATCGCAGGATGCGAACATACGTTCGCACCCTGCGATGATCGTCTGCGTCAACCTTCCCCGCTTCGCCCTCATCGTCGCCGCCGGCGGGCGCTCCCGCCTGATGTCCGGCGCGCCCGCCGCGCTCGCCCCCGAGCCCGGCCGCGAGCAGCGCGTGGGGGAGGTCTCGCCGGCCGCCGAGGGCTTCGGCGTGCGTCCCGGGATGCCGCTCGGCGAGGCGCTGGCGCGCTGTCCCCAGCTCGCGCTCATCCCGCCCGACCCGCTGCGCGTCGCCGACGCCTGGGAGAAGGTGCTCGCCCGGCTCGAGTCGATCGGCGCCGCGGTCGAGTCGGCCGAGCCCGGGATGGCGTTTTTCGACGCCAAGGGGCTCGCCCGCCTGCACGGCCGTGCCCGCGCGCCCCGCCTCCGCGCCCGCCGACGCGGGGCCGCGCCGCCCTGGCTGGACGGCGTCGTCGCCGCCGCGCGCGCCGCGCTGCGGCTGCCCGCCCGGATCGGCGCGGGCCCGTCGCGGTTCTGCGCGATGGCCGGCGCGATGCGGGCCGGCGTCCGGCGCGTCGAGGTGGTCGACGGCGCCGACGCCCTGGCCGGCGAGCCTGTCACGCTCCTGGGCCGCTACGAGGAGGTCGCGCCGCTGGTGGAGCCGCTCGAGCGGCTCGGGATCAGGACCCTCGGAGCGCTCGCCGCGCTGAAGCGCTCCGCCGTCGCCGACCGCTTCGGCCGCGTCGGCGAGCGCGCCCACGACCTCGCCCGCGGACGCGATACCCCGCTGCGCCCGCGCGACCCCGGCGAGACGCTCGAGGAGGTCCTCGAGCTGCCCGAGGCGGCCTCCGGACCGCAACTCGAGCGTGCGCTGACGCTGTTGATCGACCGGCTGCTCGCCCGTCCCGAGCGGCGCGGACGCACGCTGCGTGCCGCCGTGCTCGGCGCCGGGCTCGTCGAGGGCGGCACGTGGCGCGAGCGCGTCGTCTTCCGCGAGCCGCTGGCCGATCCGGAGCGGATGCGGCTCGCGCTCGCCCCGCGGCTGGCGTCCCTGCCCGCCCCGGCCGAGACGCTGCGGCTCGCCGCCGACCGCTTCGGCCCGGCCCACGCCGGCGCGCACGCGCTGTTCGACGACGGCTCGGCGCAGCGGCGCGAGCGGCTGCGCGAGGCGGTTCGCCAGGCGCGGACGGCGGCCGGCCCCGAGGCGGCGCTGCGCGTCATCGCCGTCGACCCCGATTCGCGCATCCCCGAGCGCCGCGCGGCGCTCGCGCCGTTCGACCCGTGAGCGGGCCGCGCCGCCTCAACCTCCCGCTGCCGGCAACCGTCCGCGCCGACGCGCGCGGTCGGCCGCTGGCCGTCGACGGGCGCGCCGTCGAGGCGGTCCGCGAGTCGTGGCTGATCGAGGACCGCTGGTGGACCGACCGGCCGCTGCGCCGCCGTTACTGGGAGGTCGTCACCACCCGCGGCGAGCTGATCGTCGTCTTCCGCGAGCTGGAGGGGGACGGCGGCTGGTACCGGCAGCGGTTGCCGTGATCGTCGCGATCGCGACGCCACGCCGTGACGAAGTCGTGACGATCGCGTCTGGTCTCGTTGCGGGCGCCCGGCCAGGCTTGGTCGCGTGCGCGGCGAGCGCGGACAGGCGGTGGTCGAGTGGCTGGCGCTGCTGGCGCTCGTCACGCTGCTCTCGGGCACGGCGATCGCCGTCGCCGACGCGACGTTCCTCGGCCGTCGCATCACGCGCGAGATGGCGCGGGCGCTGTGCATCGTGCGCCTGGGGGACTGTCGGCGCGATCAGGAAGCCTGCGCGGTGCGTGCCGACGAGCGGCGCTCCGACGGGACGATCACGGCCTCGTTCTTCCGGCGCACGGAGGGTGGCATGACGCTGATAGAGCGCCTGTCGGACGGCACCATCCGCGTCACCAGGTCGTCCGGCGACTCGTGGGGGGTGGCGGTCGGCGGGCAGCTCGGCCTCGACGGCGCGGTCGGCTCGCTCGTCGTCGGTGCGGAGGCCTCGACCGACAAGCGCAAGGACGAGGGTCGGAGCTGGATCGTCCCCGGCGGCCCGGGGGCGGCCGAACGGGTCGAACGGCTCGCCGGCGGCGGCGCCGCTCCCGAGCCCGACGTCGTCTTCAGGGAGCTCGGCCATGACACCAACCTGAAGGGGTCGCTCACCTTCAGGTTGCTCGATGACCTGCTCGGCGACGCCGAGGCGAGCGCGCGCCACCTGCGGCGGGCGGGCGAGCTCGTCGACCGTCGCACCGGCCACCGCACGGTCTACGTCGCCGCCCCGGTACAGGGGGAGGCGCGCGGCGTGCTCGGCGGCGTGCTGGGCGGCTCGGTCTCCGCGGGCCGGCGCGTCGGCGAGACCTACGCGATCGAGTACGACGCCGACGGCCGCCCGCTCGACCTGCGCATCACCGGCGTCTCCCCGTACGAGACGGCGTCCGACCTGCCCGCCGTGCTCGGTGAGGTCGGCGGGATGCTGGACGTCCGCGCGGCGCCGGGGCGCAGCCGTCTGCTGGAGGTCACCGGCCACCTGGACCTCACCATCGACGACAACCGGGCCGCCGCGGGGCGGGCGCTGGCCGCGCTCGGCGGGAAGGGGGTGAGGATCCGGCCCGGCGCGGCGGAGGCCCTGGCCGCGTTGCGTGAGCGGGTGCTGTCGGCGGGCACGATCGAGGCGCGCGTGCTGGAGCGCGCCGCATGGGTCGAGGACACGGGCTCCAAGGCGGAGTGGTTGAGCGACCTCGTCGGCAAGGCGGACGAGCTGCTCGGAAGGGTCGCGTTCGGGGTCAGGATCCCGCGGGTGCCCCGCTACGACCGCGTGCAGGAGGCCGGCGTGACCCGGCTGCTGGCCGCCGCCTCGCGCGGGCTGGACGGCCAATGGCTGCCACGGGTGGACTGCGTGCCGCGCGTCTGAGGAGGGGCGACGCCGCCGGTGAGGGCGCTCCGCGGCACCTCCCCGGCGGGTCGGTCCGCCGCGGGACCGGGGGCGCGAACCCGTCCGCCACCGATGCGAACATACGTTCGTGTCCTACGTCGAGCTGCACTGCCACTCGGCCTTCTCCTTCCTCGACGGCGCCTCGCTGCCGGAGGAGCTGGTCGGCGCGGCCGTCCGGCTCGGCCACCGCGCGCTTGCGCTCACCGACCACAACTCCGTCTCCGGCTCGATGGAGTTCGCCCAGGCCGCCAAGGGGCTCGGGCTGAAGGCGATCCACGGCGCGGAGATCGACGTCGTCGACGCGGCCTCGGTCGACGCCGGCGCGCCCACCCGACACCTCACGCTGCTGGTCCGCGACGGGCGCGGCTGGCGCAACCTGTGCCGGCTGCTGACGCTCGCGCACCGGCACACGCGCGACGGCTCGCCCGACCGTCGCCGCCTGCTGCCGCCCGCGGTCACGCTCGACGACGTCCTCGAGCACGCCGAGGGCCTCGTCTGCCTGTCCGGCTGCGCCGACCGCGGCGTGCGCGACGAGCCGACGATGCGTCGGCTGCTGGAGGCCTTCGGCCGGGACTCCTTCCGCGTCGAGCTCCAGCGCCCCTACGCACGCCACGACCGCGCCCGCAACCGCGGCCTGGCCGCGCTCGCCGCCCGGCTCGGCGTGCCGTGCGTGGCCACCGGCAACGTGCACGCCCACAACCGGGCGCGCGCCCGCCTGCAGGACGCGTTCGTCGCCGTCCGCGAGCACACCACGCTGGACGCCTCCGAGCCGCTGCGGCGCGGCAACCACAGCCACGTGCTCACCACCCCCGAGGCGATGGCCGCCCGCTTCGCCGACCATCCCGACGCCGTCGCCGAGACCGCGCGCCTGGCCGAGACGCTGACCTTCGACCTGACCGTCGACCTCGGCTACCGCTATCCGGGCGCCGAGAACCCGCACGCCGACGCCGAGCTGGCCGCCGTATGCGCCGCCCGCTTCGACGAGCGCTACCCGCCCGGCCATCCCCGCCGCCACGAGGCGGCCGCGCGGCTGGACGAGGAGCTGGCGCTCATCCGCGACCTCGGCCTGTCCGGCTTCTTCCTGCTGCACCACGAGCTGCTGGAGCTCGCGCGCGAGGTCGCCGCCGAGGTGCGCGACGGCGCCGCCGCCCGCTCGCTGCTGCCGCCCGGCCGCGGCCGCGGCTCCTCGGTGTCGTCGATCGTCTGCTACCTCACCGGCCTCTCGCACGTCGACCCGATCGCCAACGACCTCTTCCTCGGGCGCTTCCTCAACGAGGAGATCACCGCGCTGCCCGACATCGACCTCGACTTCCCGCGCGACGTGCGCGAGGTGCTCATCCCGCGCGTGCACGAGCGCTTCGGCCGCGAGCGCTCGGCGCTGGTCGCCGCCTTCCCGACCTACCGCGCGCGCGGCGCGATCCGCGAGCTGGGCAAGGCGCTCGGCCTGCCGCCGGGGGAGATCGAGCGCGTCGCGCGCTCCTCGGAGGCCTGGTCGGCCAAGACCGTCGACCGCGACATCGCCGTGGCGCTCGGCGAGGGCCGCGAGCGCGAGGGCCGCTGGCGCTGGCTGGCCGAGCTGGCGCGCGAGGCGCACGGGCTGCCGCGCCACCTGAGCCAGCACTCGGGCGGGATGATCGTCGCCACCCGCCCGCTGATCGACTGCTGCCCGGTCGTGCCCGCCGCGATGGAGGGGCGGCAGATGGTCATGTGGGACAAGGACTCCTGCGCGGACGCGGGCTTCCTGAAGATCGACCTGCTCGGGCTGGGGATGCTCTCGGCGGTCGAGCGCTGCGTCGAGATGATCGCCGCCCGCCGCGGCGAGCGGATCGACCTGTCGCGGATCCCGATGGACGATCCGGCGACGTTTCAGTGCATCCAGGACGCCGAGACCACCGGCGTCTTCCAGATCGAGAGCCGCGCCCAGATGGGCTCGCTGCGCCGCACCCGGCCGGAGACGCTCGAGGACCTCACCATCCAGGTGGCGATCGTGCGTCCGGGGCCGATCGTCGGCGGCGCGGTCAACCCCTACATCGAGCGTCGGAAGCGGCTGCGCGAGGACCCCGACTACGAGATCCCCTACGACCACCCGTCGCTGGAGCCGGTCCTGCGCGAGACGCTCGGGACGATCATCTTCCAGGACCAGGTCATCGAGGTCGCGATGGCGTTCGCCGGGTTCACCCCCGGCGAAGCCGAGGGGCTGCGCCGCGCAATGAGCCGCAAGCGCTCCGAGGCGGCGATCGAGGCCTACCACGAGCGCTTCGTCACCCAGGCGCAGGAGCGCTTCGACGATGTCGACGAGGAGCTGGCCGAGCGCGTGTGGTCGATGGTCAAGGGCTTCTCGGGCTTCGGCTTCCCCAAGGCCCACGGCGCCGCCTTCGGGCTCTTGGCCTACCAGTCGACCTGGCTGCGCGTCCACTACGCGGAGGAGTTCCTCGCCTCGCTGCTCAACGAGCAGCCGATGGGCTTCTATCCGCCCGACGCGCTCGTGCACGAGGCGCAGCGGCGCGGCATCGAGGTGCTGCCGCCCGACGTCAACCGCAGCGACGTCGAGTGCACGGTGCCGCGCGACGGTGCCGTGCGGCTGGGGCTCGGGTACGTGCTCGGGGTGCGCGCCGACGAGGTGCGGGCGCTGGTCGCCGCGCGGCGGGAGGGGGGACCGTTCCGCTCGCTGGAGGACCTCGCCTCGCGCGCGGGCGCCGGGCGCGCCTCGCTGGAGCAGCTCGCCTGGTCGGGCGCCTGCGACGAGCTGGCCGGCGGCGACCGGCGCCGGGCGCTGTGGACGCTGGGGGTCGCGGCGCCGGGAGCGCGGCTGCAGGCCACGACCACGGACGAGCGCGGACGGCGGCGGCGCGTCACGCACGGCACGCAGCTCTCCCTGCCGCTGGACACGGGCCCGGCGCCCGAGCTGCCCGCGCTCACCGGCTGGGAGGCGATGATCGCCGACTACGCCACCACCGGGCTGACGACGCGCACCCACCCGCTCGGGCTGCTGCGTGACGAGCTGCGCGCCCGCCGCATGGTGAGCACCGCCGACCTGGAGCGCCTGCCGCACGGCACCCGGGTGCGGATCGGCGGGCTGGTCGTCGCCCGCCAGCGGCCAGGAACCGCCAACGGCGTCTGCTTCCTGCTGATCGAGGACGAGGCGGGGACCGCCAACCTGATCGTGCCGCCGAACGTCTACGAGCGCTGCCGCACCGTCGTGCGCGCCGAGCCGCTGGTGGTCGCCGAGGGCGTGCTGGAGCGCTACGCCTCCGGTGGCGGAGCGATCAACATCGTCTGCCGGCGCCTGATCCGCCTCGACGCGAGCGGCTACCTCACCGCCCGCCCCGCCGCCGACCTGGGCAGCGCCGACGCGCCGACGATCGCCGGCGGCGACGAGCGGCCCGCCGCCAAGGTCAGGGACTTCTCGCTGCCGGACCTCATCGAGCTGGCGCGCCGGCAGGCCCGCGCCGCGGCGGGCGACGGGCAGGGCGACGAGCCGGATGCGGAGGATGCGGATCAGCGGGCCGCGGCGGCCGTGGGCGCCGACTTCCGCGCGGTGGCGCCGGCGGTGCAGAGCTTCGCCGCCGGGCGCCGCCGCTAGCGCGCGTCGGCCGGCCTACCCGCGAGGCCTCGGGTCGCCGCGATCGATTAGGCTCCCGGCGTGCTCGTCACCCTGATCGTTTTCCTCGTCGTCGTCGCGATCGGCCTCGTCCTGCTGGCGATCGCCTCCCAGAGCAAGGGGGACCGCGTCCGGAACGGGCTCACCACCCTCTCGATGCTGTTCCTGACCGTCCTGGCCGGGTTCGGCGTCCCGGCGCTCGCCGTCGTCGACGACCGCGACAACAGCGCCAAGGACGCTCCCGGCGACGTCAAGCTGACCGACGCCCAGGCCAACGGGCGCAAGCTCTTCGCCGAGAACTGCTCCGGCTGCCACACGCTGAAGGCCGCCAACGCGATCGGCCGCGTCGGTCCGAACCTCGATCGCCTCTACGGCGGCAAGCTGCCCGAGGCGCTCGTCCTGGACGCGATCCAGAACGGCCGCTCCCGTGGCCTCGGCACGATGCCGGCGAACCTCGTCCAGGGTCCCGACGCCGAGGACGTCGCCGCCTTCGTGTCGGCCGTCGCCGGCAAGAAGTAGATCGTCACCACCTTCTCGGGCGACGCCGTCCCGGGCGACGGCGTCGCCTCGCCGGGCCGCCGGATGCTCCCTCGCGGGCACGTCCAGGCGGCCCTTCCCGTTTCCGGGCGCCCACCGATCCGTCCACGACCCGCACCGCGGGTTCGCGCGCAGACCCCACGCGCGCTCCGACCGACCTCTCCGCGGCCGTTTTTCGCGCATGTTGCGGCTTTCCGTCCGATCGGTCGCAGAGCATGCGCGCCAACGAGCCGCTTGCCATAACGATGCCGGCAAGCAGGACTTTTCCACGCTGCTACGATGGCCGCCGTTCGCACACCGCTGAATCCCGTCAACTCCGCCAGGCGGGAGCGGGGGACCCACGAGTCCTTGGGGCGAATCGCGGTCATCCGCGTAGCGCTGCTCTTCGAGCGCGAGCCCGTCAGCTAACCCCGTAAGCCGCAGAGAAGAGGGACAGGACAACGACAATGCCGCCGACGGAGACGCCCACCTGGTGGGCAGACGTCCAGCAGGATCGCGATGACCTCGGCGGTGACGGCCGCCGTCCGGCGGACGACTGGCTGGACGAGGAGATCGAGTTCGTCCCGCGCCACCGCTTCGCCCGCCGCACCGAGTCCGACAGCCTGCACGGCGTCTTCGTGCCCGCCGCGGCTTCATCCGGTGCCGCCACCGCGGTCGTCGAGCGCCTGGCTGACGTCGACTTCTCCGCGCTGGCTGCCTCCGACGGGCCGACCGTCCTCGAGCTCGAGGTCCCGCTCGATCCGGTCGAGCCGGAGGCCGCGGCCGAGCCCGCGCTGATCGACGACCCCTACGCGGTGCAGCCGCCCGAGCCGGGCCAGCGGCGCACCGTGCAGATCAAGGGGCGCCCCGAGGGGGCGCGCGTCCCGTCGACTGCGCGCCGCCACCGGCCGCGCACCGCCTCCGACGTGGTCGGGCAGCGACCGGATCGCATCGTGCTGTGGGCGGTCGCCCTCGGCGCGATCCTGATCCTGCTGGCCGCGATGACCTCCTCGTCGCAGGCCGCCGAGATCGCCGCCATCGCCCTCGGCGGCTAGCGGCCGGAGAGCGCTCCCCGCATCACCCGCCCCCGGCTCCGCGGGGCGGTCGCGATGTCCGTCGAGACCGGCCTGCGGTCCGTATAAGGTTCGCTTCCCATGAGCGACCAGCCCAGAACCGCCGACGACGTCCGGGCGCTGGTCGCCGAGCGCAACCTGCGCTTCATCCGGCTCTGGTTCACCGACGTCCTCGGCCAGCTCAAGTCGTTCGCGATCAACGCGGCCGAGCTGGACGACGCGCTCGAGAACGGGATGGGCTTCGACGGCTCCTCGATCACCGGCTTCAACCCGGTCGAGGAGGCGGACATGATCGCGATGCCGGACCCGTCGACGTTCGCGATCCTCCCGTGGCGGCCGGACGAGCAGGGGGTGGGGCGGATGTTCTGCGACATCCTCACCCCGGAGCGCACCCCGTACGAGGGCGACCCGCGCCACGTGCTGCGCCGCGCCCTGAAGCGCGCCCGCGACATGGGCTTCGACAGCTTCGAGGTCAGCCCGGAGCTCGAGTACTTCCTGTTCAAGGACCGGCACGGCACCGAGGTGCTCGACGAGGGCGGCTACTTCGACCTCACCACGCTGGACGCCGGCTCGGACGTGCGGCGCGAGACCGTGCTTGCGCTCGAGCAGCTCGGCATCCACGTCGAGTACTCGCACCACGAGAGCGGCCCGTCGCAGCACGAGATCGACATCCGCCACGCGGACGCGCTGAAGATGGCCGACGACGTGATGACGTGCCGCATCACCGTCAAGGAGTACGCGCTCCAGTACGGCTGGCACGCCACGTTCATGCCCAAGCCGCTGGCGGGTGAGAACGGCTCGGGCATGCACCTGCACCTGAGCCTGACGCGCGACGGGCGCGACGCCTTCTACGACCCGGACGACCCCTACAACCTCTCGGATGTGGGGCGTGCGTTCATCGCGGGTCAGCTTCGCCATGCGCGCGAGATGACGGCGGTGCTCGCCCAGTGGGTCAACTCCTACAAGCGCCTGGTGCCGGGCTACGAGGCGCCGGTCTACGTGGCCTGGAGCCGGCGCAACCGCTCGGCGCTGGTGCGCGTTCCGAGCCTGCGTCCGGGCAACGAGCCCGCCACCCGCGTCGAGCTGCGCTGCGCCGACCCGGCGTGCAACCCCTACCTGGCGTTCGCGGTGCTGCTGCAGGCGGGACTGGAGGGCATCGAGCAGGGCTACGAGCTACCCGAGCCGATGGAGAAGAACCTGTACCACCTGTCGCCGGAGGAGCGCCGCCGGCTGGGGGTGGAGCAGATCCCGGAGAGCCTGGGCGCCGCGATCGAGCTGGCCGCCGACTCGGAGCTGGTCCTGCGGACGCTCGGCGAGCACATGCTCACCCGCTTCTTGGAGCTCAAGCGCCAGGAGTGGGAGGACTACCGGACGCACGTCACGCGCTGGGAGCAGGAGCGCTACCTGCCCATCCTCTGATGCGCCCGGCCGGCGCCGTTCACGCCACTGCGTCGCTGTGACGCCGGGCGGCACGAAGCCGCTCTGCGCAACGGCACGCCTCACAGATGGCGCCCCCGTGCGAGCGCACGACGGACGGCGGTCGGGACTTCACCTCTCGGATCGCGGTCGGCGAGTCCTCGGACTTCCGTCCTCCCGGAACCCGACGCGTCGGTCTCTTCTCAGGGTTCGTGCAGGAACTGCCGAAAACTATTGATGCAACCCTGACCGGTAGTGGCTAGGGGTCGGGGGCTTGCCTCAACTTTTTCGTCGGTTCGTCCGATCGCCACGGTCAGATGGTCCGTCGTGCGCTCTCACCGCGCGCCCTGCTGCGCTCCCTGCGGGTGTGGCCGTTCATCGTGCTCGGGCTCGCGGTCATGAGCGTGATGCTCCTCGTGGCCGACAACGCCCGCCGCGAGGCGGACCGGGCCCGCAAGGCGCAGGTCGCCTACGAGCACCTGCGCGCGCGCTCCATCGCCATCTCCGCCCTGATGGGCAAGGGGCTGCGCGAGGTCCTCATCCACCGGCGTCCGGCCGCCAGGGCCCTGCCCGCGATCATCGCCGACGGCATCCGCGTCTACGGCGAGATGAACCGGGCGCTCAACGTCGCCACCGAGAACGCGCCCGGCCCGCGCAACGAGGCCATCCAACGCCGGGTCCACGAGCTCTACGACATCGGCACCCGGGCGCTCGGCCAGGTGGAGCGCAGCCTCGCCGCCGCCACGCGCATGGCGGAGGGCGAGTTCGAGCCGGCGCTGAGGCGGCTCGACCGCGAGATCGAGGCCGCCCGTCGCTCGCAGGAGGCGGTCGCCAACGCCGCCAACGACCGTGCCCGTCGCTCGCTCTACGTCTCGCTCGGCGGCGGCGTGCTCGCGCTGGTGTCGCTGACCCTGCTGCTCGAACGCAGCCGTCGCCGCTCCAGGATCGAGGCCGAGGTCCGCGAGGTGGAGCGGCGCAGCGAGGAGCGCATCCGCGCGCTCGTCGAGCGCTCCTCGGACGTGGTCACCATCCTCGATCCCAAGGACCGGCGGATCATCTGGCAGGCCCCCTCGATCCGGCGCATGCTCGGCTACGACGCGACCGACTCGCTCGGCCGCCAGGTCGATGAGGCCGTGCACCCCGACGATCTGCTGCGCGTCCAGCGCGGCCTGATGCGGTGCTCCTCCGGCGGCGGTCATCAGATGATCGCCTGCCGGATGCGGCACGCCGACGGCACCTGGGTGCACGTCGAGGCGCAGGTCGAGGACCGGACGGACGACCCCGCCGTCCAGGGTCTGCTGCTCAGCCTCCGCGACGTCGGCGAGCGCAAGGCGCTGGAGGAGCGGCTCCGCTACCAGTCCTTCCACGATCCGCTCACCGGACTGGCCAACCGCGTGCAGCTCCGGGAGCGTCTCGCCGAGGCGCTGCAGCAGGCCGCCGAGGGCGATCACAAGGTCGCGGTCGTCTTCGTCGACCTCGACGACTTCAAGACCATCAACGACTCGCTCGGCCACGCCGTCGGCGACACGGTCCTGCGCACCGCCGCGAACCGCATCTCGGGCGCGCTCGGGGCGGGCGAGCTCGCCTCGCGGCAGGGCGGGGACGAGTTCGTGATCCTGATCCCGCGCGTCGACGGCGAGGACGCCGCGCTGGCGACCGCGCGACGGATCCACAACGCGCTGTCGCCCGAGTTCGTCGTCGACGACCGCGAGCTGGCGCTGACCGCCTCGATCGGGGTCGCGCTCGACGACGGCAGCACGCCGCCCGACGAGATGCTGCGCAACGCGGAGATCGCGATGTACGCCGCCAAGGAGGAGGGCAAGGCCGGCATCCGCGTCTTCGAGGAGGCGCTGCACCGGCGGGTGATGGACCGGCTCGAGCTGGGCGCCGAGATGCCGCAGGCGATCGAGAACGGCCAGTTCTTCCTCGAGTACCAGCCGATCGTCGAGCTGGCGACCGGCCGGATCGTCGGCATGGAGGCGCTGGTGCGCTGGCAGCACCCGGTCCGCGGCCGGATCCCGCCGTACCAGTTCATCTCGCTCGCGGAGGAGACCGGCGCGATCCACCCGCTCGGGATGTGGGTGCTGCGCGAGGCCTGCCGTCAGTTCGCCGAGCTGCGCGAGCGCTCATCCGGCCGTGACCACCTGTACGTGTCGGTCAACGTCTCCACCAAGCAGCTCCGCGACCCGGACTTCCCGGATCGCGTCGCCGAGGTGCTGGAGGAGACCGGGCTGCCCGCCTCGGCGCTGGTGCTCGAGCTCACCGAGAGCCTCCTGGTCGACGACCGCGAGGAGATCATGGTCCAGCTCGAGCGACTGAAGGCGCTCGGGCTGCGCCTGGCAGTCGACGACTTCGGCACCGGCTACTCGGTGCTCTCCTACCTGCAGGAGTTCCCGCTCGACCTGGTCAAGATCGACAAGTCGTTCGTGGACGACATCCACATCGCCCCCGACAAGGCGAAGCTGGTGGCGGGCATCGTCCAGCTCTCCGACAGCCTGAAGCTGAAGGTCGTCGCGGAGGGCATCGAGGAGCAGGCGCAGGCCGAGCGGCTGCGCGAGATCCGCTCGCCGCTCGGCCAGGGCTACCTGTTCTCGAGGCCGGTTCCGCTCGAGCAGGTCGAGGACCTGCTGGCTCAGGGCGCCTCGGCGGCCGCCGCCTGATCGCGGGCGGGCTCGACGGCCGTGCCCGCCTTGTCCGTGGCGTCGCTGCGCCGGGCGAGCGCGGACGGCCACCAGACGCGCGGCCCGATGTCGAGCACGAGCGCGGGCACCAGGACCGAGCGCACGACGAAGGTGTCCAGCAGCACGCCGAAGGCGACGACGAAGCCGATCTCCACCAGGAAGACGAGCGGCAGCACGGCGAGCACGGAGAAGGTGCCCGCCAGCACGATGCCGGCCGAGGTGATCACCCCGCCGGTGACGGCCAGGCCGGCGAGCATGCCGGGTCGCGTGCCGAGCCGCAGCGACTCCTCGCGCACGCGCGCCATCAGGAAGATGTTGTAGTCGACCCCCAGCGCCACCAGGAAGATGAAGGCGTACAGCGGGATCGACGCATCCGCGCCGGGGAAGCCGAAGATCACGTCGTAGATGACGGCCGAGGCGCCCATCGCGGCTGCGAAGCTCACCACCACGGTGGCGACCAGCAGCAGCGGCGCCACCAGCGACCGCAGCAGGATGATCAGGATGGTGAGGACGATCACCAGCGTGACCGGCATCAGCAGCCGGGTGTCCTGAGCGGCGGCCTCGCGAACGTCGCGCTCGACCGCCGTCTGGCCGCCGACGAGCGCCTCCGGGTCGCCCTGGCGCGCCGCCTCGCGGATCCTCGGGATCAGGTCGTAGGCCTCGGTGGAGAACGGGTCGTAGGTGAGCGTCGCGGCGAGCAGCACCCCGTCGGGACCGCGCGCGCCGGTTGGGCTCACCGAAGCCACGCCGTCCAGCTCCGATACGGAGCGCGCGACCGCCTGCACGCGGTCGGGGTTGCGCACCACGATCTCGGTCGGGGTGGAGGTGCCGGCGGGGAACGCCTCGGCGATCAGCTCCTGGCCCTCGATCGACTCGACCTTGGAGGTGAAGGCGTTGGCCTGGGTGAGGTCGGTGCTCAGGTTGAGAAGGCCGAGCGCCATCACCACCAGGGCGACGACGGTGCCGATCCACACCGGGCGCGGGCGGCGGGCGATCCGCTCGCCGATCCGGCGCCACAGGCCGTGCGTGGTGTCGACGCCCTGGTCGCCGACGTGCGGGATGAACGGCCAGAACGGGACGCGGCCGACGATCACCAGCAGCGCCGGCAGCAGCGTCAGCATCGACAGCATCGCCACCGCGATGCCCATCGCGCCGACCGGCCCGAGCCCGGAGGTGCCGTTGATCTTGGCCAGCAGCAGCGCCATCAGCGTGATGCCGACGGTCGAGCCGGATGCGACGATCGCCGGCCCGGCGCCCGCCAGCGCGCGGCGCATCGCGTCGTGGCGGTCGGCGTGGCGGCGCAGCTCCTCGCGGTAGCGGGCCACGAGCAGCAGCGCGTAGTCGGTGCCCGCGCCGAGCACCAGCACCGACAGGATCGACGAGGTCTGCCCGTTGACGGTGACGCCGATCTCGGTCAGCCCGTAGCCGATCGACCGCGAGGTGAGCTCGGCGAACGCGATCGCGATCGCCGGGATCATCCAGAAGATGGGGCTACGGTAGATGAGGATGAGCAGCAGCAGCACGAGGCTGCCGGCGGCCATGATCAGCGTCGTGTTGATGCCCTCGAAGACGCTGATCGCGTCGGCGCTCAGGCCCGCCGGGCCGGTGATCTTGATCTGCAGCCCGTCGTCGCGCTCCTCCTCGGTGCCGAGCGCCTCGCGGTAGTCGTCGACCGGGTCGAGGATGGTCTCCGAGGAGCCGTCGGTGCGGATGACGTTGGTGAGCAGGGCGGTGGTGCCGTCCTGCGAGTACTCGGGCCTCCCGAAGTCGGTGGCCTGCGGGTAGTCGATCCGGTTGAGGCGCTCACGGGCCTGCGCGATCGCCCGGCGGTCGGCGGCGGTCAGCCCTTCCGCGCGGTGGAACACCACCACGGTGGCGACCTGCTCGCTGCCCTGCAGCCGCTCGACGGCCTCAAGCGCCTTGGTCGACTCGGAGTCGCCGGGCAGGAACGACGCCGACTCGTTGTCCTCGGCCTCGCTGAACTTCGTGGGCAGGTCCGCCGCCATCGCGCCGCCGATCGCCACCAGCCAGGCGATCAGCACCAGCCACTTGGCGCGGCGGCCCGCGGGGAACGTGAGCAGCCTCTTGAACATTGAACATCGGGCGGGAACCCTACGTGCTCAGCAGGTCGCGCAGCTCGTCGGGGGCGCCGACCGGAGTGCGGCAGGCGAACCGCTCGCAGACGTAGGCCGCTGGCTTCCCGCCCTGGAGCGGCGTGCGGCCCTCCATCAGCGGCACGCCGTCGCCCGGCGGCCCGGCAAGCACGACCCCGGGCCGCAGCCGCTCGCGCACGACGGCAGCGAGCTCCCGCACGTCGTCGGGGTCGCCGGCGAGCGCGACCTCGCGCCGGGGGCCGGCGTGCATGTCGAGCGCGAGCAGGGTGTAGGCGAACGCCTGCGGGTGGCGGCCGAGCAGCGGCGCCAGCAGGCGCATGTGGCCGACGGCCGCCTCCTCGTAGGCGGCCTCGCCGGTGAGCGCCGCCAGGCGCAGCAACCCGACGGCGGCCGACGCGCTGCCCGACGCGGTCGGCGTGTCCTCCATCTCCTTGCGGCGCACGAGCAGCGTCTCGTGGTCGTGGGAGGTGGAGAAGAACCCGCCGTTCTCGGGGTCGGCGAACCGCTCGAGGATCTCGTCGGCGGTGCGCCGCGCTGCGTGGTACCAGCGCGGGTCGAAGGTCGCCTCGTACAGCGCCAGCAGCCCCTCGAGCAGGAAGGCGTGGTCCTCGAGATAGGCGTTGAGGCGGGCGCGGCCGTCCTTCCAGCTCCGGCGCAGCCGGCCGTCCTCGCCGCGCAGCTCGCTCTCGGCGAACTCGGCGGCGCGCACCGCGATGTCGATCAGGTCGCGCCGGTCGAGCGCGGCGCCGGCCTCGGCGAACGCGGTGATCGCAAGCCCGTTCCAGGCCGCGAGCCGCTTGTCGTCCAGCCCGGGCGGCACGCGCCCGTCGCGGACAGACCGCAGCGTGGCGCGGATCCGCTCGCGCAGGGCGTGGTCGGGCGCCGGGCCCCGGGCGGTGAGAACGTTGCGTCCGTCGGCCGGCACGCCGCCCTCGGTGAAGTTGCCCTCCTCGGTGGCGCCGAGCCAGGCGATCGCCGCGTCGGCGTCGGCGCCGAGCGCGTCGCGCAGCTCGTCGAGCGTCCACACGTAGTACTTGCCTTCGATGCCCTCGCTGTCGGCGTCGAGCGCGCTGAGGAAGCCACCCTCGGGGCCGCGCAGCTCGCGCGCGATGAAGGCGAGGGTCTCCTCGCAGACGCGGCGCATGTCGGCGTCGCCGGTGACCAGCCAGCCGTGCAGGTAGGCGCGCGCCAGCAGCGCGTTGTCGTACAACATCTTCTCGAAGTGCGGCACCGTCCAGTCGGCGTCGACCGCGTAGCGGGCGAACCCGCCGCCGACCTGGTCGTAGATGCCGCCGGAGGCCATCGCCTTCTGCGTCGCGGTCGCCATATCGGCGGCCATCTCGGCGTCCGGGCCGACGCGGGCGGCCCTCGCCCACAGGAACAAGAGCGTGGTGGAGGGCGGGAACTTGGGGGCGCCGCCGAAGCCGCCGTTCTCGGGGTCGAAGCTCTCCCGCAGCCGGCGGACCGCCTCCTCGAGCACGCCGGGATCGAGCTCGACGTCGTCGGGGGCGCGCAGCCGCGCGGTGGTGGACAGCCGGTGCGCGATCGCCGGTCCCTGCTCGGCGATCTGGTCCCGCTTGTTGCGCCACGCGTCGGCGACCGCGGCCAGTACCGCCGGCCAGGAGGGCAGCCCGTGACGCGGCTCGGGCGGGAAGTAGGTGCCGCCGTAGAACGGCACCTGGTCGGGCGTCATGAACACGTTGAGCGGCCAACCGCCCTGACCGGTCAGCATCAGGACGGCCTCCATCGCCAGCGCGTCGACGTCCGGGCGCTCCTCGCGGTCGACCTTCACGCAGACGAACTGCGAGTTCATCAGCTCGGCGACGCGCGGGTCGGAGAACGACTCGCGCTCCATCACGTGGCACCAGTGGCAGGACGAGTAGCCGATGGAGACCAGCAGCGGCCGGTCCAGCTCGCGGGCGCGGCGCAGGGCCTCCTCGCCCCACGGCAGCCAGTCGACCGGGTTGTCGGCGTGCTGGAGCAGGTAGGGCGAGGTCTCGTGCGCCAGCGCGTTCGCCATGCGGTCTGAGGCTATCCGCCCGGCGGACGCCTCAAGCGCCGGCCGCGCCCCACCCCCGTCGAGGGATCAACGACTTGCGCATACCGCGAGTCATTGATCCCTCGACGGGGGCTACAGGCGGGCGGCGGGTCTCCGGGTCCGCTCGACCGCCTTGCGCAGCAGGCGCCCCTCGGCGAACGCAGCGCCTGAGGACGCGGCGAGGCTGGTCGCCACGCGCCGGCCTCCGAGCCGCCCGCGCGCGTTGCCGGCGGCGTCGAAGGTGACGGTCCCGACCGCCGCCGAGCGGCCGCTCACGCGCAGCGTGCCGGCGCCGTCGGCGTCGAACGTGCCGCTCACCTTCACCCGCGGCACGTACTCGTAGTTGCGCAGCCGCAGCCTGATCCTGCCGCCCGCCGTGTACGCGGTGACGGTGCCGGCGCGCAGCCCGCCGACCCGGCGCGGCACGCGCCCGAGCGCGAGCGTCTCGCCGATCACCTGCCGGGCGGCGTCGCTCATCGTCGCCCGCACCGCTGCCAGCGTGCGGCCCACGCGGCCGCCCGCGCCCCGCGGCCGCACCTGCCCGAGCGAGGGCGGCGGCTTCGGCGTCGGCGCGTACGGGTTGTCGGTGCGCGGGCAGGACGCCTCGGGCATGCCGCCGGCGAAGAAGGTCGCCACCGCCTGAGCGGCGCAGCCTGCCTGCTCGCTGCCGAGCACCGAGTGGCCCGTGTGGGGCACGACCACCAGCCGCGCGCCGGGTATCCGACGCGCCAGCTCGGCGGCGTCCTCGGCCGGGGTGCGCATGTCCATCCGCCCGTTGAGCGCCAGCGTCCGCACCGCCGGCAGCGGGCCGGGCGGGGTGGGCGCCGGGGAGGCGGTCGGCCAGCCGAGGCACAGCGGAACCGTGCCGAGCTCGATCGCGACGCTCGGCGAGAACGGCCCGAGCTGCCCGCGCGGGATCCGCTGCGCCGCCGCCACCGCCTCGCGCGCCCGGCGCGAGGGGGAGGCGCCGCGCGTCCACGGGAACGGCGACTCCTCGCAGGTCGTGGTCAGGAACAGGGCGTCGCTGTCGGCATCCTCGGACTGCAGCCCGCCGATCAGGCCGGTGGAGCGCGCGCCGAGGCGCAGGAGCGGGGCGGGGTCGCCGCGCAGCGCGGCGCGCATCGAGCCCGGCAGCTCGGCGCGCAGCGTGGGGTTGAGGTCGCCGGCCAGCAGGATCTGCGCCAGGCCGGCCTGGTCGATGGTCGCCTGCACGCGCCGGCCGGACGGGGTCACCACCGGCCCGCGCAGCCGACCCTTGCGCAGCCTGGCGGCGAGCCGTCGCAGGTCGGAGCGCACGTTCGGCGTGGCGCGCGCGCATGCGCGCCGCACGCACAGGTCGCGCAGGATGCGCGGGGTGGCCTTGAACGTGGAGCGGCGGAAGGCGTCCGGCCCCTCGGGCAGCACGACGCTGTCGAGCACCAGCGCCTCGACCCGCTCCGGGTGCGCGGCCGCGTAGGCGAGCGCCACCTTGGTGCCGTAGCTGACGCCGAACAGGACGAGGCGCTCGTAGCCGGCGCCGGCACGCAGCGCCTCGATGTCGGCGACCGTGTCGGGGGTGCGGTAGAAGGCGCGCCGCGCGCCGATCTGCAGCGCGCAGCGACGCGACAGCGACACGAGCGTGCCGGCCTGGTTGAGGGCGGCGCAGCTCAGCGGCCCCGAGCCGCCGGTGCCGCGCTGGTCGAACAGGAGCAGGTCGCGCTCGCCGAGCGCCGCCTGCATCGTCTCGACGAACGAGGCGCGCAGCGGCAGCGCCGCCTGGCCCGGCCCGCCCGCCAGCCCGACGACCGCGGTCCGCGTCGGGTTGCTCGGCGCGCGGTAGCGCTCCACGGCCAGCGTGACGGTGCCCGGCGTGCGGCCGGAGTGGTCGAGCGGCACCTGCACATGGGCGCACTCGCGCACCGAGCCGCCGCACGGCACCCAGGTGATCCCCTGGGCGGACGCGGCGCCGGGCGCCGTCAGCACCGCCAGGACGAGCAGCAACGCCGTCGGCAGGGCAAGGAGCGGGCGGCGCGAAAGCATCCGGGGAGTGACGGTAGCGTCCGCCCGGCACCCGAGTCCAACCCGATAGGAGGGCATCGTTGCCTGCCGACCGTCAAGTCACCACCGCGCCCGACGCTCCGGCCGCCATCGGCCCCTACAGCCACGCGGTGCGCAGCGGCGGCCTGCTGTTCATCTCCGGCCAGGTGCCGATCGACCCGGCGACCGGCAAGCTGGTCGAAGGCGACATCGCCGCCCAGACCCGCCGCTGCCTGGAGAACCTGAGGGCGGTGTGCGCCGCCGCCGGCGCGGATCTGGCCGACGCGGTCCGCTGCGGCATCTACGTCACCGACATGGGGAAGTTCGCCGAGGTGAACGCCGCCTACGCGGAGTTCTTCGCCGAGAAGCCGCCGGCACGCAGCACGATCGGCGTCGCGGCGCTGCCGCTGGGCGCCGAGGTGGAGATCGACGCGATCGTCGCCGTCGGCTGATGTAGGACGGGGCAACGGTGTCCGGCGCGCGCACCGTCACCGCCGAGGACGTCGCCCGCGCCCGCGCGGCTATCGCCGACGTGGCGCGCCGCACGCCGGTGCTGACCTCCGCGACGCTCAGCGGCCTCTTCGGCGCGCCGGTGGTGCTGAAGGCCGAGACGCTGCAGCGCACCGGCTCGTTCAAGCTGCGCGGCGCGCTCAACCGGCTGGCTTCACTCGGCGACGCCGCCTCCGCGGGGGTGGTGTGCGGCAGCGCCGGCAACCACGCCCAGGGCGTGGCGCTGGCCGCCTCGGCGCGCGGCGTGCCGTGCGAGGTGTTCATGCCGGCCGACGCGCCGATCGCCAAGGTGGAGGCGGTCGCCTCCTGGGGCGCTCGGGTGGAGCTGGTGGGCTCGTCGGTGGAGGAGTCGCTGGAGGCGGCGCTCGCGCGCACCGCCGAGACCGGCCGCGCGTTCATCCACCCGTTCAACGACCCGGACGTGATCGCCGGCCAGGGCACGCTGGGCCTGGAGCTGCTGGAGGACGTGCCCGACCTCTCCACGGTCGTGGTGCCGATCGGCGGCGGCGGGCTGGCGTCCGGGGTGGGGGTGGCGATCAAGTCCGCCCGCCCGGAGGTCCGGATCGTCGGCGTGCAGGCGGCGGCGGTCGCGCCGTTCCCCGCCTCGCTTCAGGCCGGGCGGCCGGTGACGGTCGGCGCGGCGCTCACGATCGCCGACGGCATCGCCGTCAAGCGGCCGGGGGATCTGACGCTGCCGCTGATCCGCGAGCACGTCGACGAGGTGGTGGTCGTCGACGACGACCAGATCGCCGAGGCCATCATCCTGCTGTTGGAGCGGGCGAAGCTGGTGGTGGAGGGGGCCGGCGCGGTCGGGGTGGCGGCGATCCTGGCGCGGTTGATCGAGCCGCCGGAGTCGGGCACGACCGCGATCGTGCTGAGCGGCGGCAACATCGATCCGGGGTTGCTGGAGGCGATCGCCCGCCGCCACGAGAGCCAGGCCGGCCGCCGCCACGTGCTGCTCACGCGCGTGCCCGACCGGCCGGGCGCGCTCGTGCGGCTGCTGCAGGCGGTGGCGGACGCGGGCGCCAACGTCGTCGACGTCTCCCATCTGCGCGAGGGGCTCGACCTCCACGTGCGCCAGACCGCGATCCAGCTCGTGGTCGAGACGCGCTCGCGCGAGCACGCCGACGCGGTGGTGGAGGCGGTGCGCGCCGCCGGCTACGACATCGCCCGCCGTCCGCAGGGCGCTTGATCCGCGGGCGTCGCCCGCCCGTCCGGGGCCGCGCCGCGCGGCCGTGAGCGGGCGGGACGACTGCGCCCTCACTCCGGTTGTTAGGGTGCTCGCGTGCACATAGGCGAGCCGATCCTCATCGCCGGTGCGCTGCTTGCGGTTGCACTGGCGGCATCGATGCTCGCCTCGCGCGTACGGCTGCCCGGGCTCGTCTTCTTCCTCGCCATCGGCATGCTCGTCGGCAGCGACGGGATCGGCCTGATCCCGCTCGAGGACTTCGAGCTCGCCCAGTCGATCGGCGTGATCGCGCTGGCGATCATCCTGTTCGAGGGCGGCCTCGCCGCCGGCCTGGTCGAGGTCCGCAGCGTGCTCGGCGCCTCGCTCAGCCTGGCGATCGGCGCCACGATCCTCACCGCGATCGTGACCGGCCTGGCGGCCGGCTGGATCTTCGACCTGACCACGACCGAGGGGCTGCTGGTCGGCGCGATCGTCGCCGGCACCGACGGCGCGGCGATCTTCGGCTTGCTGCGCGGCTCGACGCTGGAGCGGCGGCTGGCGCGCACGCTGGAGGGCGAGACAGGCCTCAACGACCCGATCGCCGTCCTGCTCGTGGTCGGCTTGATCGAGGTGCTGAAGGCGCCCGGCTTCGGCCTGCCGGACTTCCTGTGGCTGTTCGTCCGCGAGCTGGGGATCGGTGCGGCGGTCGGCGTCGCGGTGGGCTGGGCGGTCACCGCGGTGCTGCGCAACACGCGGCTCGAGTCCAGCGGCCTGTACCCGGTGGCGACGCTTGCTGCGGTGGCCGTCTCGTTCGGGTTGGCGGCCTCGCTGCACGGGTCGGGCTTCGCCGCCTGCTACCTCGCCGGTCTGGTGGTCGGCTCGACGCCGATCCCGGCCGAGCGCACGATCGCCTCCTTCCACGACGGCCTTGCCTGGGTGGCCCAGCTCTCCATGTTCCTGGTGCTGGGCCTGCTGGTCGATCCCGGTGAGCTGATTCACGTGGCGCCGCAGGCGACCGCGCTGGCGCTGGTGCTGATGCTCATCGCGCGGCCGCTGGTGATCTTCCTCTGCACCACGCCGTTGGGCTACAGCGTGAAGGAGAACGTCGTGCTCTCCTGGGCGGGGCTGCGCGGCGCGGTGCCGATCGTGATGGCCACATTCCCGGTGACCGCCGGCGTGCCCGGCGCCGAGGAGCTGTTCGACATCGTGTTCTTCGTGGTCCTGCTCTCGACGGTGGTGCAGGGCGCCACGTTCGAGTCGCTCGCCAGGCGGCTCGGCCTGACCACCGACGAGCCGGCGCTGCCGCGGCCGCTGACCGAGGCGGGGACGATCCGGCGGATGGGCGCCGAGGTGCTGGAGTTCCCGGTGGTGGAGGGCGACGCGATCGTCGGGCTGCCGGTGCGCGATCTCGGCCTGCCGCGGGAGGCGAACGTGAACGTGATCGTGCGCGACGGCCAGGCGATCCCGCCGCGCGGCTCGACCCGCATCAAGGCCGGCGACCGACTCCATGTCCTGTACCGGCAGGAGACGGCGCGCGAGATCATGGCCTTGTCGTCGTCGTGGCGGCGGGGGCCGATCGGACCCCAGCCGCGTCCGCGCCGTCCGCTGCGCGGCGCCGGCAGCGTGTTCGTCACCCGGCCGTGGACGGAGGCCGACGGCGACGCGACCCGTCCGGAGAAGGTGCTCGGCCGCGAGGTGGTCGCGCTGCTGCGGCTGCGCGCCGACAAGCCCGGCAGCCTCGTGCTGATCGACGACGGCCGCTACGCGCTGTGCGGCAAGGTGCTGGCGGTCGGCGCGCGGCGTCCGCTGTCGCGCTGGATCGAGGCGCGGATGCGGCGGGTCGACGAGGAGGAGCGGGCGTGGCTGCGCACCGCGCTCGGCGCGGTCGTGACCGACCCGCGCGAGCAGCCGCGGGACGCCCCCGACCGCTAGGCGGCGCCGAGGTCCTGCTCGCGCAGCAGGGCGCGGCGTACCTTGCCGCTGGTGGTCTTCGGCAGCTCGTCGGCGAAGTCCACGCGCCGCGGGTACTTGTAGGGCGCGGTCTGGGACTTGACGTGCTCCTGCAGCTCGCGGGCGAGCGCGTCGGACGGCTCGTGTCCGGGGCGTAGCACCACCACCGCGCGCACGATCGAGCCGCGCTCCTCGTCGGGGGCGGCCACCACCGCCGCCTCGGCGACCGCAGGGTGGGAGACGAGCGCCGACTCCACCTCGAACGGGCCGATCCGGTAGCCGGAGGAGATGATCACGTCGTCGGTGCGGCCCTCGAAGTAGAGGTAGCCGTCGTCGTCCTGGCGCACGCGGTCGCCGGTGCGCCACGGCTTGCCCATGTCGGGCTCCGGGTCGCCCAGGTAGCCGAGGAAGAAGGTGGGGACGGTGCGCGGGTCGGCGACCAGCTCGCCGTCCTCGATCCACAGCTTGACGCCCGGCAGGGGGAGGCCCATCGAGCCCGGCCGCGCCGGCTGCCCGGCGAGGTTGCCGGTCATCTGCCCGGTCTCGGTCTGGCCGTAGCCGTCGCGGATCTGCAGGCCGGTGACCTCCTCCCAGGCGCGCAGCACCTCGGGGTTGAGCGCCTCGCCGGCGGCGACCAGGCCGCGCAGCGCGGGCAGCGGCTTGAGCTCGGCCCGCTTGGCGATCACGCGGTATTCGGTCGGCGCCATGCAGAGCACGTTGACCTTCTCGGCGGCCAGGATCTCCAGCCGCTCGTGCGGGTCGAAGCGCGCGTCGTGCAGCAGCGCGGTGGCGCCGCACAGCCAGGGGGCGATGAACACGTTGCGCGCCGACTTCGACCACCCGCTGGCGGCGGTGCACCACACCAGGTCGCCGGGCTTGGCCGCCAGCCAGTGCTCGGCCTGGGTGCGCTGACCGGGCAGGTAGCGCTGCCCGTGCAGCACCGCCTTCGGCTCGCCGGAGGTGCCGGAGGTGAACGTGATCAGGCAGGGGTCGGTGAGGGCCAGCTCGGCCGGCTCGGGCGCGGGGTCGGTTAGCTCGTCCCACGGCGCCCACAGGGTCGGGCCCTCCCAGCCCGCGCCCTCGATCACCTCGCGGTTGCGCTCGTCGGCGACCACGGCGGCCGGGTTGGCGACCTCCAGCCGCTGCGCGAGGTCCTTGGGGCGGAGCTGCTCGTTGCAGGGCAGCACCACATACCCCTGGCGGAAGCAGGCGACCATGGTCAGCACCCACTCGGGGCGGTTGCCGATGAGCGTCAGGACGACGTCGCCGCGGCGCACCCCCATGGCGTGCAGCCGGCCTGCGACCGCGCGGGCGCCGGCGGCGACATCGCCGAAGCTCCAGGCGCGCCGGCTGCCGTCGCGGGCCAGCTCGATCAGCGCCGGGCGGTCCGGACGGGCCCGCTCCACGACCTCGACGGCGAAGTTCATCGCCCTGAACGCTAGAGATCGGGCGCGCACGCCGACGTGCCGGCGCTCCGGGCGGCGGACGGCGCGCGATAAGGTCGGCGCGCCATGGACGACGTCTGGCTCTTCCTGCATCTCATCGCGATGGCCTTCTTCGTCGGCGGGCAGCTCTTCCTCGCCGGCGTGGCGGTGCCCGCGCTGCGCCGCCACAACGTGGACCGCACGGCGATCCGGGAGATCGCGCGCCGCTTCGGCGTCGGCTCGATCCTGGCGCTGGCGGTCCTGCTGGTCACCGGCGCGGCGATGGCGTCCGAGCACGACCTGTGGAGCGACGGCGCTCTGCACGTCAAGCTGGCGCTCGTGGTCGCGATCATCGGCCTGACGCTGATCCACACGCGCCGCACCCGCCAGGGCGCGCTGGAGGGCGTCATCTTCCTGCTGACCCTCGGGGTCGTCGGCCTCGGGGTCTCGCTGGCGAACTGATCTCGCCCTCGTCGAGGGATCAGGGGCTTGCGCCCACGCGAAGTCCTTGATCCCTCGATGCGCTTGGGGGCGGAGCGGGCCGCCGGCTAGGCGCCGACCGAGCACGCCGCCTGGTCGCCGTCGAGCGCGGCGAGGCGCTCGGCGAGGCGCCCGGCGGCGTCGGTGAGCGCCGCGAGCAGCTCCGGGTCGGCCGGCAGATGCTCCCGGCGGACCAGCTCGATCACGGCCATCACGTGCCCGTCGGCGCGGCGCGCAGGGATCGTCGCCAGCGTGCCCAGGTCAGCCCAGGCGGCGGCGCGCGCCCGCGGGCAGGCGAGCATCTCGTCGGTGTCCGCCCAGTGCGGCTCGCCGGAGCCGACGGCGGCCGGCACCAGCCCATCCTCGGGGTGGGTGCGCCACGCCATCGTCTCCCACGCCTCCAGCCCCGACTCGTAGGCCGACCAGGTCTCCATGCAGGCCAGGCCCTCGACGTCGCTCCGGGTGCGCCACACCGCTCCGGCGGCCCAGCCGCCGGCGGAGGCGAGTGTCCCCAGCGCCGCGCGCGCGGCTGCGCGCGGGGAGGAGGCGGTCTGCAGCGCGGCGTCGAGCCGGGCGAGCATCTCCGGCGTCATGCCCTCCGGCGGCCTGTCGGCGGGCTCGGCCGGGCGGGAGTGGGCGAACGAGCGCACCTGCCGGGCGGCCTCCTTCAGCGGCGGCAGCGGCGTGGAGGGCAGCCGGGTCGACCGGTAGGAAAGCGGTTGCGCGGAGATCGCGTACTCGGCCGCCGCCCGGGCGGTGAGCTCGGCCCGCTCGGCGCGGCCGGCGCGCGCGAGCGCCTCGGCGAGGCGGTCCTCCAGCTCGGCGACCCGCCGCGCGAGCTCGTCGCGCTCGGCCGCCAGCGCGTCCCGCTCGGCGGCGAGCTTGTCGCGCTCGGCGAGCGCGCGGTCGCGCTCCTCGACCAGCTCCGCGCGCTCGGCGGTCAGGGAGCTCGCGGCGGCGACGGCCTGCTCCCGCGCGGCCTCCACGGCGGCCAGCTCATCGGCGGCGCGCGCCTCCCGCTCCTTCAGCTCGGTGAGATGCGCCAGCGCCTGCTCGCGCGCGAAGCGCTCGGCGGTGAGCTGCTCGGCCAGCTCGGCGCGCGCGGACTCAGTGGCCCGCGCCGCCTGTGCGTGAGCGTCGCGCTCGGCCGCGACGGCCTCGAGCTCGCGGCGGACGGCGGCCGTCTCGGCCTCCGCGGCCATTGCGCGGTCGCGCGCCCGCTGGAGCTCGGCCTCGGCCGCGTGCGCCCGGCCGCGGGCCTCCTCGAGCTCCACCTCGGCCACCTCGAGCGCGGCATGCGCCTGGTCGAGCTCGGTGCGCAGCGCGCGCAGCGCACGCTCGGACTCGCCGCCGTCGGTCTCCGCTTCACGCAGCCGGCGCCGGAGCTCGGCGCACTCGGCCTCGACGGCGGACAGGCGGGCGCGGGCCTCGTCGCGGGCCCGCCGCGCCTCATCCGCGCGCGCCGCCGCCTCGTCCCGCCCGCGCTCGGCCTCCTCGGCGCGCGCGACGGCCTCGCCGCGCTCCCGCTCGGCCGCCTCCGCACGCGTCGCCGCCTCGACCGCCTCGCTGCGCGCCGCCTCGATGCCCGCGCGCAGCTCCTCGACCTCGGCGTGCAGCTCCGCCACCCGGGACTCTAGGTCCGAGCGCGCCCGGTCGGCCTCCGCCAGTCGCCGCTCCAGCTCCTCGCGCTGGGCCTCCGCCTCCGCCAGGGCGGCGGCGGGCGCCGTCTCCGCGCAGCGGCCGCCCGTGGCCGCCTGCAGCGCCTCGCGTTGGGCGCGGCCCGCCTCCGGGTCGTCGCCCGGCGCCATCACCACGCACACGGCCCACGGCTTGTCGTCGTCGAAGACCGGGAAGCGGCAGGCGCGCACCATGCGCCGGCCGTCGCGCGCGAGCACGACCTCGCCGGTGTCCAGCGGCCCGTCCGCCTGCAGGACCAGCGCGTCCAGCTCGGCGGCGCGCTCCGCGACGTCGGCGGGCTGCAGCGCGTTGTCGGTCTTGCCGAGCAGCCGGGCCGCATCCAGCCCGACCATCTCGGCGAACGCAGGGTTCACCGCCACGTAGCGGCCGGAGGAGTCGCGCACGCAGGCAGGCAGCTCGGCCCGCTGCAGGGCATCGGCTAGCGGGCCAAGACGCTGCGCCGCCTCGGGGGTGCTGCCGGCGTGATCGGTCATGGGCGCCTCCGGGTCGGCATCGACCGCGAAAGCCGCCAGGTTGTTCACCTACCTGCGACCGGCGGACGAACGTTCGGGGTCCGGGGGTATCCTCCCGGCGCCTGATCGTTCGAAAAGACCTTTGGAGCACGTCATGGCCGTTGCCCCCGCCGCCTACGTGGAGACGACCGACGAGCAGAAGGCCATCCTCGAGATGGTCCGCCAGTTCGTCGACGAGCAGATCATCCCCAACGCCGAGCACTACGACGCCAACGACGAGTACCCGGAGCCGATCGTCGAGCAGCTCAAGGAGCTCGGCCTCTTCGGGATCACCATCCCGGAGGAGTACGGCGGCCTGGGGCTCGACCTGACGACCTACGTGATGGTCGTCGAGGAGCTCTCGCGCGGCTGGATCTCCATCAGCGGCGTCATCAACACGCACTTCATCGGCTCCTACCTGCTGCTCAAGTACGGCTCGGAGGAGCAGAAGCAGAAGTACCTGCCGAAGATGGCCACCGGTGAGATGCGCGCCGCGTTCTCGCTGTCCGAGCCTGAGCTGGGCTCCGACGTGCAGGCCATCAAGACCTCGGCCCGCAAGCGCGAGGACGGCAACTGGGAGATCAACGGCCAGAAGATGTGGGTCACCAACGGCCTCATGTCTTCGCTGGTCTTCGTGCTGGTCAAGACCGACCCCGACGCCCAGCCGCGCCACAAGGGCTTCACCTGCTTCATCGCCGAGAAGGAGCCGGGCGCCTCGGAGAACACCGGCAAGTACGCCGGCCTGAAGGTCCCGCCCAAGATCAAGAAGATGGGCTACAAGGGCGTCGAGTCGACCGAGCTGGTCTTCGACGGCTACGTCTGCCCGCCGGAGAACATCCTCGGCGGCGAGGAGGCCGGCCTGAACAAGGGCTTCGCCCAGATGATGGACGCGCTCGAGGTCGGCCGCGCCAACGTCGCCGCGCGCGGCGTCGGCCTCGCCCAGCGCGCGCTGGAGCTGGCGACCCGCTACGCCCAGGAGCGGCACACGTTCGGCAAGCCGATCGCCCAGCACCAGGCGATCCAGTTCAAGCTCGCCGACATGGCCACCAAGCTGGAGGCGGCTCGCCTGCTGACGCTGCGCGCCGCGCGCCTGAAGGACGCGGGCATGCGCTCCGACATGGAGGCCGGCATGGCGAAGCTGTTCGCCTCCGAGACCGCCCGCTTCTGCGCCGAGCAGTGCCTGCGCATCCACGGCGGCTACGGCTACTCGAAGGAGTACGAGATCGAGCGCATCTACCGCGACGCGCCGCTGCTGCTGATCGGCGAGGGCACGTCCGAGATCCAGCGCATGGTCATCGGCCGCAAGCTGCTGGAGCGCTACAAGATCTGACCGAGCGTGCAGGCGGTGCCGGGGGCGGCGCCGCCGTCGCTCGAAGGCCCTTGCGAGCGCCGCGGCGCCCCGTGCGTCGCGGCGCTTCGCGCTTTCCGGCGGCGGCGGGCGCGACCGGTAACGTTGCCGTCGTGAGCTCCACCGACGCCCCGCAGATGATCGAGCAGGCGGTCCGGACCGTCCTGGAGGAGGTCCCGGCGCTCAAGCCGCTCAAGCTCGTCGTCGGCATCGACTTGCGCGGCCGCGGCGACATCCAGCAGTTCCGCCTGCAGATGCCCGAGGTCAAGGTGACCAAGGACCTCGCCGCCGACGCGCGCATCCGGGTCGAGATGCGCCGCGACTTCTTCAACGAGATGGTCCGGCAGGGCGCCCGCACCGCCGACTGGGAGCGGGCGTTCGCCGAGGGGCGGGCGCGCGCCAGCGGGATCGAGGAGTACATCAAGCTGATCGCCCGCGTGGTCGAGAAGCAGCGCGAGCGCAGCCGGCTGCCCCGTGCCCGCGGCTGAGCCTCACAGCTTGCGTTCGTAGAAGTACATGATCGGCCCGTCGGGCCGGCCCTCCCGGTTGGTGAACCCCATCGACTCGTACAGCCGCCGGGCGGCTACGTCGTCCTCGCTGGTGCCCAGGTCCATGTGGTCTGCGCCGCGCGCGCGGGCGAGTGCGATCGCCGCCTCCATCAGCGCGCGGCCGAGGCCCTCGCTGCGCCGCTCGGGGATCACGTAGAGCTCCGCGAGGTAGCACTCGAGCGCCGGGCTCCACAGCGACGGGCGGAAGCGCAGGACCGCCAACCCCGCGTCCTCGTCGGCGAGGAGCGCAGCGGTGTCGGTGCCGTGCAGCAGCTCGCGCATCCTGACGGCGATCTCCTCGGGCGGCGGGTACGGCAGGTCGTACTCGCGGTTGTAGTCGTGGAGCAGCCGTCCGAGGACGTCCGCGTCGGCGGGGCCAGCGGCCCGGACTCTCGCTCCTCCCATCCGGCGAGGGTGTCACCGGCCGGGCCGCGGGTCCAGCGCCGTCCGGACGGGCAGACCGCCGATCGGGGGCGCGCATGTCCCGTGCCTGACCCGGCGATGCCGGAAGGGGCGGGCGGTAGATTCGGCGCACCATGGCCCTGCCTGATCCCTCGCCGCAGATCACCGCGCTGGTCACCGGAGCCTCGTCGGGCATCGGCGTCGAGCTGGCGCGGGACCTGGCTCGCCGCGGCTACGGCGTAACCCTGGTCGCCCGTCGTGCCGACCGCCTGGAGCGGTTGGCCGCCGAGCTGAGCGACGAGTTCGGGGTGCGCGCCGACGCGCTGGCCTGTGACCTGATCGACCCGGAGCAGCGGGACGCGCTGCCGGGACGGATCGATGATCTGGGGCTGGAGGTCGGGATCCTGGTCAACAACGCCGGCTACGGCAGCGGCGGGTGGTTCGTGAGCCTGGATCCCAGGAGCGAGGCGGAGATGGTGCGCCTCAACTGCGAGGCGGTGGTCGCGCTCACCGGCGCGTACGCGCGACGGATGGCCGACAAGGGGGAGGGCGGCATCTTGGTCGTCGCCTCCTCGGCGGGCAACCAGCCGCTGCCGCGCCAGGCGACCTACGCGGCCACCAAGGCGTTCGCGCTGCACTTCGCCGAGGCGCTTCACGCCGAGCTGAAGCCGCGCGGCGTGCACGTGACCGCGCTCTGCCCGGGGCCGGTCGACACCGAGTTCGCGGCGCGCGCCGGGCTGGAGGAGGCGTTCAGCAGGCTGCCGGGGGCGGCGAAGGTGCCGGCGCACGAGGTGGCCCGGCAGGCGGTGGACGGGCTGGTGCGCAACCGCCGCACGGTCGTGCCGGGCCTGCCGATGAAGGTCGGCGCCGTCGCGGGGCGGCACACGCCGCGCGCGGTGCTGCTGCCGGTCATGCGCCGCTTCTACCGGTTCTGAAGTCGCCCTGGCGCTCAGCGCTGCTCGGCGGGGCACCACCACGTCGTGCGGCCGCCGATCTCGGTGCGCCGCAGGTCGGCGCCGCAGCGTGGGCAGGCGCCGCCGCGTCGGCGGTGCGGGATCAGCCTCCCGGTGTGGACGCCGCCTCGCTTCAGGGCGTTGCGGGCGGCGACGCGGATCTCCCGCCGGAGCGCGTCCAGCTCCTCCGAGGAGAGCGACTCCGCCGGCCGCCGCGGGTCGATGCCGGCCCGCCACAGCGCCTCGTCGGCGAGCAGGTTGCCCACGCCTGCGATCACCGCCTGGTCCATGATCCGCGCCTTGATCGGCGCGCTCCCGCGGCCGGCTCGCTCGCGGAACGCCTTGCGGTCGACCTCGAGCGCGTCGGGCCCGAGCCTGCTGATGTCCGGGTCGAGCACCACGCGGCCCAGCCGCCGCTTGTCGCGGAGGTGCAGCGCGCCGCCGTCCTCGAAGCGCAGCGTGAACCGGTCCCAGGACGGGTCGTACCTGGCGCCGCCGTCGCGCCAGTAGTCGCCGGCGGCCTCCTCGTCGACCACGATCCGGCCGGCCATCCCCAGGTGCAGCCCGAGCGTGGGGCCGCCGTCGGTCTCCACCCACATCGACTTGCCGCGCCGGCGGGCGGCGGTGAGCGTGCGGCCGACGAGCGCGGCGGCGATCTCGCCGGGCGCGTGCGGCCGGCAGACCCAGGTGTCGCCGTCCTCCACCGCGGCGATCCGGCGTCCCAGGGCGCGCTTCTCGATCAGGGCGCGGGCGAACTCGACCTCGGGCAGCTCGGGCATCGCCGCGGGAAGGTATTCGTCCGGACCGCCGCTAGCCTCGAGGCATGGACGTCGAGATCTGGTCGGACATCGCCTGCCCCTGGTGCTACATCGGCAAGCGCCGGTTCGAGGCCGCGCTCGAGCGGTTCGAGCACAGGGACCAGGTGCGGGTGACGTGGCGCAGCTTCGAGCTTGATCCCTCCGCGCCGCGTGAGAGGGAGGGCGAGCGCGCCGCGATCCTGGCGGCCAAGTACGGCGTCACCCTCGAGCAGGCGCGCCAGATGGAGGCCCACGTCGCGGGGATCGCGGCGGGGGAGGGACTCGGGTTCCGGCCGGACATCGTCCGCTCCGGGTCGACGTTCGACGGCCACCGGCTGATCCACCTCGCCGCCGAGCACGGGCTGCAGGACGCGATGAAGGAGCGGCTGCTCGCCGCCCACCACTGCGAGGGCCTGCTGGTCAGCGACCACGACACGCTGGTGGCGCAGGCGGAGGCGGTCGGGCTCGACCCGCAGGAGGCGCGTGCGGTGCTGGGGAGCGACCGGTTCGCCGACGCGGTGCGGGCGGACGAGGCGGTGGCCGCGAAGCTCGGCATCCGGGGCGTGCCGTTCTTCGTCGTCGACCGTCGCATCGGCGCCTCGGGCGCGCAGGACCCGGATGTGCTGCTGGCGATGCTGCGCCGGGGCTGGGAGGCGCGCTCGCCGCTGACGGTCGTCGGCGACGGCGAGGCGTGCGGGGTGGACGGCGAGGGCTGCTGAGCGCGGTCCGAGCCTGCGTGGGCGCCCGGCCGTGCGGATCGGGCGCGAGAGCGGCCGGACCGGACGGGTGAGGCTCAGGCGCCTCTCTTCTGCTTCCAGGCTTTCTTCTTGTCCTGGTACTCGGCGAGCTTCTCGGGCGAGTCGATGTCGCCCATCGTCGGCATGTCGAACCTGACGCCGCGCGCCGCCTTGATCCCGAACCGCTTGTCGAGCACGGTCATCAGGGAGGCGATCTTCATCTCGCCGAAGCCGGGCAGCGCCTCCAGGTTGGCGCGCAGCTCGTCGGCGTCCTTGGCCTCGTTCCAGATGCGGGCGGCGTCGCCGTCCCAGCGGTCGCGGATGTGCTCGGCGAGCTCCTGCACGCGCTTGGCCATCGAGCCGGGGAAGCGGTGGATGGCGGGCTTCTCGCGGAAGATCGGCTCGAGGTCGGCCTCGGCGAGCGCCTTCGGGTCGAGCGTGCCGAGCCGCTCGCGCAGGACGTAGGGGCCGGAGAACGCCTTCTGCACGGGCACCTGCTGGTCGAGGGCGAAGCCGATCAGCAGCGCCATCGGGTCGGAGGCCAGCAGGCGGTTGGCCTCCTCGGAGTCGGTGAAGGGCAGGAGCTCGGGCATCGCGCCGATCGTATCCGCCCGTTGGCTGCGGGAGACGCAAGGCGGGGCGCTTGTGGGCGCCCCGCCTTGTTGTTGGGGGTTTGGTGCCTTGTGGTTAGGCGTAGGTGATGTGGATGGTGACGCGTCGGTTGGCTTGGCGGCCTGTGGGGGTGTGGTTGGAGTGGGCGGGTCGGCTTTCGCCGTGGCTGATTGTCTTGGTCTTGGCTTTGAGGCCGTTGGCTTTGAGTGCGTGGCAGACGGCTCTTGCTCGTTTGAGGGCGAGTTGCTGGTTGTAGGTCCAGTGGCCGCGTGAGTCGGTGTGGCCTTCGCAGGTGACTTGCTTGGCGTTGCGGATCTCGTGGGAGATCTTGCGGATCTTGGCGAGGGTTGTGGGGTCGAGGTCGGCGCGGGCTCTGCGGAAGGGGATCGTGAGCGTGTAGGTGCGTTCGGGGTAGATGGTGGTCTTGGTTTGGGTCCGGCGCTTGTGTCCGTCGATGTTGGCCAGGGCTTTGAGGGTGATCTGAAGCCCGCCTAGTGCTCGGCCGAGGAGCTTGCGGCCGAGCGTGTTGAGGGTGACGGGGACGGTGAGCTTGGTGCCGGGGCGGCTGGTTGTGATGTTGCCGCGGCCGATGAGCTTGCCGGCGGCATATAGGGTGGCGCGGCAGCTGCGCAGCTTGCCGCCCCTGCTTTGGCAGGTGACGGTGATCTGCCGGTTGCGCTGCGCGGTCTTGCTGGCCACGGTCGCGCGCAGCGTCGCGTTTGATGCGCCCTGGCCGGCGAGTTGGACCTGCGGCTGGGCTGCCGGTTGCGGGCTGGCGGGCGGCGCGACCACCTCCCAGGTAAACCGGGTCACCTGGGAGGTGTTTCCGGCCTTGTCGGTCTGCCGGACCTCGATCGTGTGCTGCCCGAGCGCAAGACCCGCGATCTCCAGCACCGCATCGCAAGGCTCAAACCCGGCACCGTCCAGCGAGCACTCCAGCCTCGCGCCCTCCTCGACCCCGAACACAAACCGCGCCCAAGTGCTCGCGGTCCGCTCATCCGGAACCACGATCAAACGCGGCGGCTCAGGCGGAGTCGTATCCACCGTCCAGGAGTACTCGGCCGCTTCTGAGGTGTTGCCGGCCTTGTCCGTGGCGCGAACCTTGAGCGTGTGCTCGCCGTCGGGGAGGTCCTCCAGCCGCGTGTCTGCATCGCACGGCTTGAATTCCGCGCCGTCTAGCGCGCACTCGAAACCCACGGGCTCGTCGCTGCCCGGGTCGGAGGAGCTGAAACCAAACGTCGGCCTCGGATCCGCCGAGAACTCCGCCGGAGTCCGGCTGAACGTCGGACTTTCCGGCGGAGTCGTATCCACCGTCCAGGAGTAGGTGACCGCCTCCGAGTACTCCTGCCACATCGAATCCCCCGTTCTGACGCGGAAGGTGTGTTGACCGTCATCGAGATCTTGGACCTGGTAGGGGGAGGAGCAGGTGCTGAACGGGGAACCGTCCAGTGAGCACTCGAACCAGAGGTAGTCGGCCCGCTCGTGCATCTCCTCGTTCGTGAACATGAAGGTCGCGCTGGACTGCGACGAGAAGCGATCGGGGGTGGCCAGGAGCTCGGGTGGCTCAGGAGGTTGGCCGTTGACGGTGATCCCCCAGCATTTCGAGGCGTGGATCAGGCTGCCGCTGCTCTTGCGTACGTCGGCGCACACGCGCACATATCCGTCGTCCAACGTGACAGGCACCGTCAGCGACGCGTCAGCCGGGAGCGGGCCGCTTTGCTTGGTCTCCCCGTTGACGGTTATCGCGTATGTGTCCCAACCTTGGGCATAGATGGTCCACGTGGTTGGTGGTCAGACGGGGGCCGTCGGGGAAGCGTTCGAACCGGGGAAGGGGCTCGGGCTCTGCGGCCCGGCTGGGCGGAGCTGCCGCGAGCATGGCCAGGGCCAGTGCGGCGAAGGCGATCACTAGCGTTCGAGCGGTGATCAACTGGCGACCTCCCGGGACGTCTGTCGGTGGTAGGCACCGGTGCGAGGTGCCTCACCGTTCAGGCAGCCTGCGCGGTGGTTGATCTTACCCGTTGGCGAGCCTCGCTGCGATGGCGACGCCTCGCCTTCATGGCGCGTCGATGTCGCATGGCGGCACTCAGCCGCCACGGAGCCGCCGGCGCCCCGGCGCCGAGCCGCCGGCGGGCTCACCCCGCCTCGCAAAGGCAAACGGGGCGCCGCGAAGGGCGCCCCGTCGAGAGTCAGGTTCTCTGCCGAACGAGCCGAGCGCTCAGGCGAGCACCGCCTCGTTGTCGTAGAGCTTCAGCACCTTCACCGTGCCGTCCGGCGTGGCGTCCATGCACAGGCGGCACAGCACGCACTCGTCGATGTTCTTGTCGACGATCTCGACCTTGCCGTCGGCGTCGGCGAAGATGTCGACCGGGCAGACCTCGGCCAGCTTGGCGGCGATCTCAGCGTCGCCGGCCTTGTCGTCGGCGACCTCGATGCCGATGAAGATCCCGTCCTTGCGCATGGGTCCTCCTGTGCCTAGACCGTCACGCCGCGCTCGGCGAGCTTGGCCTTCATGATCTCCGGGATCTCGGAGATCTCCTCCGCCACCGTGATGCCGGCCTCCTCGAGCCGGGCGATCTTCTCGGCGGCCGTGTCCTCCTTGCCCTCGACGATCGTGCCGGCGTGGCCGAAGCTCATGCCCGGCATCTCGTCCATGAACCGGCCGGCCATGAACGCGACGATCGGCAGGCGCGAGTTGTTCTCCTTGACCCACCGGGCCAGCTCGGCCTCCATGCGGCCGCCCGGCTCGGTGTAGATGACGATGCCCTTGGTCTGCTCGTCGGCCTCGAACAGCGGCATCAGCTCCGCGTAGGTGGAGCCGATGATCGCGTCGCCGCCGATCGAAACCGCGGTCGACTGGCCCAGGCCGGCTGCCGTCAGCGTCGAGGACATCTCGGTCGTCATGCCGCCCGAGCGGGAGATGACGCCGATCGGACCCGGGGTGTAGGCCTTGGCGGCGTCCTTCGCCGGGCCGCCGATGCCGCCCATCTTCACCACGTCCGGGACGATGATCCCCAGGCAGTTCGGGCCGATGATGCGCGCCCCCCGCAGCGATGCGAGCTCGACCATCTGGGCGACGTCACGGCGCGGGATGCGCTCGGTGACGACGACGATCAGCTTGATGCCGTTCTCGATCGCCTCGAACACGGCGTCCTTGGCGAACGCGGGCGGCACCGTCACCACCGAGCCGTCGATCGGGCCGCCGTGGTGCTCCACCGCCTGGGCAACGGTGTCGAAGACCGGCACGCCGTGGACCTCGCGGCCCTTGCGGCCCGGGGTCACGCCGCCGACGATCTTGGCGCCCTTGCCGTAGTCAAGGCACTCGCGCGTGAGGTTGACGGCCTCGCGCCCGGTGATGCCCTGAACGATGAACGTGGTGTTCTCGTCGATGAGGATGCTCATGCGGCAGCTCCCTGGATCTTCTCGACGGCGCGGCGCGCGGCCTCGTGCATGGACACCGAGCGGTCGGCGTACTCGACGCCGTACTTGTCAAGGATCTTGAAGCCCTCTTCCTCCCAGGCGCCCGGGATGCGGAAGATGGCGATCTTCTCCGCCGGGTCCATGCCCAGCTCCAGGCAGGCGGCGATCACGCCGCGGGCGACGATGTCGACCCGGGTGTTCGACACGATCGACATCATCACGGCGATCTTGTCGACGCCCGGCTTGCTGAGCACCAGCTTGGTGAGCTCCTTGGCCTTGTGGACCGACGGGTTGCCGCCGATCTCGCAGTAGTTGGCGGGCTTGCCGCCGTACTTGCGGACTGCGTCGAACAGGGTCAGCGACCCGCCGCCGGCGCCGATCACCAGGCCGAGGTTGCCGTCGAACTCGGTGACGTTGCCGGCCACGCCGCGGTGGTCCTGGGCGTCGATCTCCTCGCCCTTGATCTCGAACTCGGTGGGCTCGCGTGCCTCGCGGGTCTCCTCGTCGCGCACGCCGAGGTCCTGCAGCAGTGCCTTCTGGCGCACGCGGGCCTCGTTCTCCATGTCCATGTGCGCGTCGAGCGCGACGAACGAGCCGTCCTTCAGCCGGCCGAGCGGGTTGATCTCGGCCAGCGTCATGTCGTACTGGACGAACAGGCGCGCCAGCTTGGTCAGGATCGGGACGAGCTTGTTCAGCTCGGAGCCGGTCACGCCGGTGGCGGCGATGACCTCCTTGGCCATGAACTCGCTGAACGGCAGGATGTTCGAGAAGTGGCGCCGGGCGACCTTGTCCGGGTGCTCCTCGGCCACCTGCTCGATGTCGATCCCGCCGATGGGCGAGAAGATCATCACCGGCTTCTTGCGGATGCCGTCCCAGACGACGCCCGCGTAGTACTCCTGCTCGACGTCGGCCTTCGGGTCGACGAGCACGCCGCGCGGCATGTGGCCGTTGATCTCAAGCTTGAGGATGTCGCGGGCGTGCGCCTCGGCCTCCTCGGGAGTGTCCGCGAACTTCACGCCGCCGGCCTTCATGCGGCCGCCGGTGAGGACCTGGGACTTGATGACCACGGGACCGCCGATACGCGCGGCGATCTCCTTGGCCTCCTCCGCGGTCTTGGCGAATCCGAAGTCGGTTACTGGAATCCCGGCCCGCTTGACGATCTCGCGGGCCTCGTACTCGAAGAATCTCAACGCGTTGCGCCTCCGGTCTCGGGGGAGGGATGGCGGCGGCGCGTGAGCCTATACATCCGCGCGGGCGCATGCGGGTTGAGCGGCCCCTCGCCGCCTCCGGAGTCACCCAAGGGGTGGACGAGGCCGTCAGGCCGTCGCGGCGACCCGGTCGCCGGCCAGGAAGCCGACGAGCTTCGGCACGACCACCTCGGGGGCACGCTCGATGCAGAAGTGGCCGAGGCCCGGGAGCCGCTCGAGCCGGTAGTCGTCGGCATGGTCCTCCAGCCCGCGGACCATCGCCGGGCGGATCGCCGGGTCGGCGTCTCCGTAGAGGAACAGGGTGGGGACCCGCAGCCGCTTGCCGGCGTACGCGCCGGCAAACGCCCGCGGCGCCTCCTGGAAGACGAACGAGCCGTAGACCTGCTGGGTGGTGTTGGGGTCGATCCGGTCGACGAACCAGCGCGTCGCCTCCTCGTCCCAGCCGCCGTCGACCTTCGCCAGGCGCCGCAGCAGCCACGCGACCGCGCCGGTGCGCACGAGCGCCGGGCCGAGCAGCGGCGCGCCGATCAGCGGCATGTACCAGAAGCCCGCCAGCGCCAAGGCCGTCTTCAGGTCGCGGGGGACGAACCCGTGGCCGGTGTTGACCAGCACCAGCCGCTCCACCCGGTCGGGCCGCTCCAGGCCGAGCAGGAACGCGACGAAGCCGCCCCAGTCGTGGCCGACGAGCCGGAAGCGATCCACCCCGATCTCGTCGAGGACCGCGAGCACGTCGAGGGCCAACGACGCCTTGCGGTAGCCGTGGCGGGTGCGCTCGCTCCAGCCGAACCCGCGCAGGTCGGGGGCGATCACGTGGAAGCCCGCCTCGGCGAGCGGCGCGAAGCAGTGGCGCCACTCGTACCAGTGCTGCGGCCAGCCGTGCAGGAGCACGACGGGCGGGGCGTCCTCCGGGCCTGCTTCGGCGAGGTGGAAGGACGCCCCGCGTGCCTGGACCCAGCGGTGGCGGACACCCGCCACCGCCGGCATCGGGTCGGTGGTGAGCTGCATACCGACCCTTTCTACCCGCCTAGGCGGCGGCGGACGTCTCGAACCCGTACAGCTCGGCGAGCTCGGGGTCCTTGCGCGCGAGCTGCTCGGCCAGGTCGACCATGACCTTGCACTGCTTCCAGGTCGCGTCGTCCTGCATCTTGCCGTCGATCATGTGGACGCCGCGGCCGTCGGGGATCGCCTCGATGACCTTCTTGGCGAACTTGACCTCCTCGGGGTCCGGCGAGAAGACCCGCTTGGCGATGTCGATCTGCACCGGGTGCAGCGACCAGGCGCCGACGCAGCCGAGCAGGAACGCGGCGCGGAACTGCGCCTCGCAGGCCGCGGTGTCGCGGATGTCGCCGAACGGCCCGTAGAAGGGGAGGATCCCGTTCATCGTGCACGCGTCGACCATGCGCGCGATCGAGTAGTGCCACGGGTCCTGCTGGGCGGTGATGCGCGGCGCGTCCGGGTTCTCCGGATCCGGGTCGGACATCGACACGTAGCCGGGGTGGCCGCCGCCGACGCGGGTGGTCTTCATGCGGCGGCTGGCGGCGAGGTCGGCCGGGCCGAAGCTCATGCCCTGCATGCGCGGGCTGGCGGCCGCGATCTCCTCGACGTTGGCGACGCCCTGGGCGGTCTCGAGGATCGCGTGGATCAGCAGCGGGCGCTCGAGGCCGGCGCGCGCCTCGAGCTGGGCGAGCAGTCGGTCGACGTAGTGGATGTCCCAGGGCCCCTCGACCTTGGGGATCATGATCACGTCGAGCTTGTCGCCGATCTCGGTGACGAGCGTGATCAGGTCGTCGAGCACCCACGGCGAGTCGAGCGCGTTGACGCGCGTCCAGAGCTGCGTGTCGCCGAAGTCATAGGTCTTGGCGACCTTGACCAGCCCCTGGCGCGCCGCCTCCTTGCGGTCGGCCGGAACCGCGTCCTCGAGGTTGCCCAGCACGATGTCGGCCTTGGCGATGGTCTCCGGAAGCTTGGCGACCATCTTCTCGTTGCTGGGGTCGAAGAAGTGGATCATCCGCGAGGGCGGGAACGGGATCTCCCGCAGCGGCTCGGGCGCTCCGACGGCCAGCGGCTTGAAGAAGTCTCGAGGGCTCCGCATGCCCGGCACGATAAACCCCGTCGAGGGATCAATGACTTCGCGTGGGCGCGAGTCCTTGATCCCTCGATGAGGCGAGGAGGGCTCTGGTGCGGGCCACCACCCACGACGGCTTCCCCTCGATCTCGGACAGCGTGAAGCGCTGGACGATCACGCCGCGCGCATGCAGCAGCTCGTCGCGACGGGCGTCTCGGCGTGCGCGGATCGGTCGCTGGTGGTGGGGGCCGTCGACCTCCACGTTCAGGCGGCGCTCCGGCCAGAAGAAGTCCAGGCGGACCCACTCTCCCGGCGTCAGCTCCATGCGGTGCTGGAGGAGAGGGCGCTCGATGCCCACTTCGGTGATCAGCCTGAGATAGGTGCGCTCCAGCTCGCTGTCGGCCACCGCCGCGTCGAGGCGGTCGGGGCCGAGCGCGCGGCGGAGATGACGGACGCCTCGGGGGCGCTTGATTCGCCGGAGCATGCGGACGATCGCCTCGAGGTCGAGGATCCCGAGGTACTCGGCGCGCTCGACGACCCGCTCCAGACGCGGGTAGGACAGCACGCCGGCCACGTCGACGAGCGTGCGAGCCACCGTGGTGCAGCGGATCCCGTCGACGATCTCGGCGTCCACCTGCGGGTCGTAGATCCGTGGCCGGTGGAAGCGGATGCCAGGCCTGCTCCGCGCACCGGTTCGCGGGACCATCACGTCGATCACGGGCAGCTCCCAGTCGAGCAGTCCCAGGTGCACGCAGGCGCTCAGGTGGCTGAGCGCGGCAGACGGCCCTCCCGCGAGCACGGCGGCGCGCCTCCTGGACCTGGCGTCGCGAGGCCGGTGGCCGACCGCGAAGACCGACTGATGCTCCGGGAGCAGCCGGCCGGCCCTTGCCCACCGATGGATCCGGCCGTCGTCCACTCCGATCCGACGGAGGTCCTCGGTCGTGACGTAGCCGTCCTGCTCGCTCGCAAGCTCCGCCACCCGTCGAGGGATCAATGATCTCGCCTGGGCGCGAACGATTGATCCCTCGATGGACGGGGTGGTGGGTGCGGGGCGGGGTGCGCGTGCTGCGGCCATGCCCCTGGTACTTGCTGCGGTCATGCCCCTGGTAGGTCCGCACGCGTCCGAATTCGCCCCCCTCCGCCGTCGAGGGATCAATGACTTCGCCTGAGCGCAAGTGATTGATCCCTCGACGGTGGTGGGCCGGGCTGTCCGCCGCCAAGTTGACCCGCGGGTCAACGAAAGCGCAGCGATGGCATCCTTCGGCGCACCACCCCGACCACGCCTAACGCAAGGACCCGAAACCGATATGGCAGCTGAGACCACCGGCTTTACCACCGATCAGGCTGAGCGCGAGGCCAGCGGCGCCCACGCCTACGGGCGCTACTTCGAGGAGTTCGAGCTGGGGGCGGTCTACAAGCACTGGCCGGCCAAGACGGTCACCGAGGCCGACGACCACCTCTTCTGCCTGATCACCATGAACCACCACCCGCTGCACATCAACGATGTGTACGCGTCGAAGAGCCAGCAGGGCCGCAACGTGGTGGTGGGCCCGCTCGTCTACTCGCTCGCCCTGGGCATGAGCGTCTCGGACGTCTCCGGCAAGGCGATCGCCAACCTGGCCACCGAGGAGCTCAGCCACCCGAACCCGGTCTTCCACGGCGACACGCTGTTCGTCGAGTCCGAGGTGATCGAGAAGCGCGAGTCGCGTTCGAAGCCTGACCGCGGCACCGTCAAGGTCCACACCCGCGTCTACAACCAGGACGGCGTGCTGGTCTGCGAGTTCAAGCGGCTGGTGCTCGTCCCCAAGAAGAACCCCGGCTCCTGACGAGCCGCCGCAAGCCGCGAGAGAATCCCCGCTGGGAGGACCCGACCGGCGGATGCGCCGATGACGCCGGTCGGGTCCCTCAGCCGCCCAACGGGTAGTGTCCGTTGCCTCAAGTCCGGGACGGACTCCTCTTCGTTCTTCGTCCGCCCCGTCTGAATTCGAACGCACCGAGGAAGTGACGTGAGCATCACGGTTCCCACGAAGCACGCGAAGCTGACGGCTTGGGTGGAGGAGATCGCCGCCCTCACCCAGCCGGACGAGATCTACTGGTGTGACGGATCGGCGGAGGAGTACGACCGTCTCTGCCAGCTCCTCGTCGACGCGGGCACGTTCAAGAAGCTCTCGGACGCCAAGCGCCCCAACAGCTACCTGGCGTGGTCCGACCCCTCCGACGTCGCGCGCGTCGAGGACCGGACCTTCATCTGCTCCGAGAAGGAGGAGGACGCCGGGCCGACCAACAACTGGCGCGACCCCGCCGAGATGCGGGAGACGCTCAACGAGCTGTTCTCCGGCTGCATGCGCGGGCGGACGATGTACGTCATCCCGTTCTCGATGGGGCCGCTGGGCTCGGACAAGTCCCATATCGGCATCGAGATCACCGACTCGCCGTACGTGGTGGTCTCGATGCGGATCATGACCCGCATGGGCGCCAAGGTGCTCGAGCAGCTCGGCGACAGCGGCGAGTTCGTGCCCTGCGTGCACTCGGTCGGCAAGCCGCTGCAGCCCGGCGAGCAGGACGACCCGTGGCCGTGCAACGAGACCAAGTACATCGTCCATTTCCCGGAGACGCGCGAGATCTGGTCGTACGGCTCCGGCTACGGCGGCAACGCCCTGCTGGGCAAGAAGTGCTTCGCGCTGCGGATCGCCTCGGTCATGGCCCGTGACGAGGGCTGGATGGCCGAGCACATGCTGATCCTCAAGCTCACCTCGCCCGAGGGGAAGGTCAAGTACGTCACCGGCGCGTTCCCGAGCGCCTGCGGCAAGACCAACCTCGCCCTCATGGTTCCGACCCTGGAGGGCTGGAAGGTCGAGACGATCGGCGACGACATCGCCTGGATGAAGTTCGGCGAGGACGGCCGCCTCTACGCGATCAACCCGGAGAACGGCCTGTTCGGCGTCGCCCCGGGCACCGGCTGGCACAACACGCCGAACGCCATGGAGGCGCTGGAGAAGGGCGCCATCTTCACCAACACCGCGCTCACCGACGACGGCGACACCTGGTGGGAGGGCATGACCAAGGAGGCGCCCGCCCACCTGACCGACTGGCGCGGCCGCGACTGGACGCCGGAGTCCGAGGAGCCGGCCGCCCACCCGAACGCCCGCTTCACGGTGCCGGCCTCGCAGGTGCCGTCGATGGCGCCCGAGTGGGAGGACCCGAAGGGCGTGCCGATCGACGCGTTCCTGTTCGGCGGCCGGCGCGCCACGGTCGTGCCGCTGGTGCGTGAGGCGTTCGACTGGGAGCACGGCGTCTTCCTCGGCGCGACGATGAGCTCCGAGCAGACCGCCGCCGCCGTCGGCACCGTCGGCCAGCTCCGGTTCGACCCGTTCGCCATGCTGCCGTTCTGCGGTTACAACATGGGCGACTACTTCCGGCACTGGCTGGAGATCGGCAAGCGCGAGGGCGCCAAGCTGCCGAAGATCTTCTACGTCAACTGGTTCCGGAAGGACGAGGACGGCAGCTTCCTGTGGCCGGGCTTCGGTGACAACTCGCGCGTGCTGAAGTGGGTCTTCGAGCGCTGCGAGGGCACCGTCGACGGCGTCGAGACCCCGATCGGCATCGTGCCCAAGCCCGAGGACATCGACGTCACGGGCCTGGACATCAGCCGCGAGGCGCTCGAGAAGGTGCTGAGCGTCAACCTCGACGAGGTCCGCGCCGAGCTCGACCAGGTGCGCGAGCACCTCGCCAAGTTCGGCGACCGCCTGCCCGCCGAGGTGCGCGCGCAGTTCGAGAAGCTCGAGCAGCGCCTGGCGCAGTAGCCGCCTCACGCAGGCATTCCGCTTTCGATGAGGGGCGCCTCCGGGCGCCCCTCGCTCGTTCTCGCGCGGGGCGCGCGGGGGAGAGGCGGGCCGCGGCTAGGCGGGCTGCTGGATCTCTGCGGAGACGACGCGGTTGCGCCCCGACTCCTTGGCTGCGTACAGCGCCTTGTCGGCGCGGGCGACCAGCGCCTCCGGATCCTCGCCCGGCGCCCACTGGGCGGTGCCGAAGCTGGCGGTGACGTTCAGCGGCGTGCCGTCCGGCAGCAGGATCGGATCGTCGGCGATCGCCTTGCGCAGCCGCTCGCAGGCGGTCACGCCGTCGTCGGTGTCGGGCATCAGCAGCAGGAACTCCTCGCCGCCCCAGCGCGCGGCGAGATCCTCCTCGCGCAGGTGGGCGGTCAGCCGCTTGGCGACCTCGCGCAGCACCGTGTCGCCGGCCGCGTGCCCGTAGCGGTCGTTGACGGACTTGAAGCGGTCGATGTCCAGCAGCGCCACCGACAGCGTGCGGTCGTGGCGACGGGCGCCCGCCACGGTGGCGCGCAGCATGTCGTCGGCGTGCCTGCGGTTCGCCAGCCCGGTGAGCGTGTCGGTGCGCGCCAGCGCCTCCAGCTCGGCGTTGCGCGCCGCCAGCTCGGCGCGCAGGGCGCTCAGGCGCAGCGCGGTGCGCACTCGGGCGACCAGCTCCACCGGGTCGACCGGCTTGCGCACGTAGTCGTGCGCGCCTCGCTCCAGCGTCTCGGCCAGGTCGGCGGCGTCCGTGTGGCCGGTGACGAAGACGACCGGGATGCCGGAGGTGGCCGGGTCGGAGCGGAGGATGTCCAGCACGGCCAGCCCGTCCAGCCCGGCGAGCTCGCGGGCGAGCAGGAGCACGCCCGGCGGCTCCTCGCGACAGGCCTGCACGGCGGTGGTGCCGTCGGCCGCCTCGCGAACCTCGTAGCCGCGCTCGCGCAGCACGTCGCCGATCATCCGGCGCAGGAGCTTGGAGTCCTCGGCGACGAGGATGGACGCGCTGTCCGTCATCGTTCAGCCCGGTAGTCGGCAGCCGGGCCGCCGGATCAAGTGCGGTCAACGCAGGATCGGCTTCAGCGCCTGTCGCTAAACCTGTGCGTTGACGGCGCTGAACCTGTGCGTCAGTGGTGGTCCTCGGCGGCGGCGGGAGGCCGCGATTCCTCGGCCAGAGAGGTGATCGTGAGCGGTCCGCGGGCCGCTTCCTGCAGCACCTCGGTCGCTTCGTCGGCCGAGCGCGCGTAGAGCTCGACGAGGAGGTGGACGACGATTCGATGGTCCTCCTCGTGCTTATGGAAACGCACGTGGGTGAAGAACTCGCGCGTGCCGTAGTCGCCGAAGGCGGCGTAGGCGAGCGAGTCGCCGGCCTCCGGGCCCGAGCAGGTCTCGACGTCGTCCTCGTCGACGGTCACGGTGCAAGAGGCCACCCAGGGGGTGCCGGCGATCATCCGCTCCCAGCGGTCGGGCACGGGCTCGACGCGGCCGTTGATGAACGTCAGGTGCGGCTGGTCGTGCATGCACTCCAGGCACTGCACGACGGCCTCCTGGACCTCGTCGACGGCCTCGGCGCGCTCGCCCGTCTCCGGGTCGATCCGGTGGATGCCCTCGTAGTGGACCTGGACCTCCAGGTCGGTCGACCAGCAGCGGTAGCACCGCAGCCAGGGATGTGCGCCCAGCGGAGCCTCCATCACCCACAGCATATGCTCCCGCCATGGGTTCCGAGGGTCCCGAGACGCCCCCTGTCGGGGCGGTTCTGGCCGGAGGGGAGGGGCGCCGGATCGGCGGCGACAAGGCGATCGTCGAGCTGGAGGGCAGGCCCCTTGTCAGCTACCCGCTGGAGGCGCTGCACGAGGTCTGCGACCGGGTCGCGGTGGTGGCCAAGCGGCAGACGCTGCTGCCGCCGCTGGAGGGCGCGGTCGAGCTGTGGCTGGAGCCGGACGAGCCGCGCGATCCGCTTTGCGGGCTGGTGCACGCGCTGCGCGTGGCCGACGGGAGCCCCGTGCTGGCGCTCGCCTGCGACCTGCCGCTGGTGGACGGCGATGTGCTGCGCGCGCTCCTGGCGGCCGCCCGGGGGTCGACGGCCCCGGCGGTGGCGCCGCGCGTGCACGACCGGCTGGAGCCGCTCTGCGCGCTCTACCGCCGGCAGGCGCTGCCGGACCTGGAGCGGGCGCTCGAGGCGGGCGCGCGGATGTCGGACGCCGTGGCGGCGCTGCGGCCGGACGAGCTCGCCGTCGCGGACGACGTGGCGTTCCTGAACGTCGACAGGCCCGAGGACCTGCTGCGGGCGGCGACGCTGTTCGGCTGCTAGCCGGCGGGGCCGTCGTCCTCGCCGCGCAGCATTGCGCGCTGGCGCTCGGCGATGAAGCGCGACAGCGCGCGCTCGGCACGGCCCTGCAGCGACTCGAACGCCAGGCCGCGGGCGCCGTCGCCGGTGCCGCGCACGACCTTGCCGGTGCCGCTGATCGTCACCGTGCCGAGGTCGAGCGCGAAGCGGACCTCCTCGGAGAGCGACAGCTCCTCGGCGTCCTCGACGAGCATGCCGCCGACCGACACGTCGACGGTGCGGGTGATGAGGCGGCCGTTCTCGCCGATCACCGCCGCGGTCAGCTCCGCGGGGACGCGGACGTAGCGGCGGCGCTGGATGCGCAGCGGCTTGCCGTGCGGGTGGAGGACGAGCCGACCCTCCTCGCTGGGGATGAGGATGCCGTGGCGGTTGCCCGCGCCGACCTTCGTCTTCCAGGTGATCGTGGCAGGGCACCAGCGCAGGCCGCCGGGCAGGGCCAACGGCCCGTCGACGGGGCCGAGCTCGACGTGGTCGTCGTCGACCGCGAGAACCGACGCGCTCACACGCCAGCCGCCGTCGAGGACGACATCGACGGGCATGTTGCGTTCCAGCATCGCCTCCACGTAAGTGGTGATCGGCCGTGAACGTCTCCGTCTTGAGGACCGGAGCCCGGCTTCCGGGGGCGGCTTGTCGGGGCATGAGGAGGGCCCGCGTCGGCGCCCGGCAGTACCCTCGCGCGCGTGCGGATCACCGGGCGTTGGGGACTGCTGCGCGCCGTCGCGCTCGCCGCGTGCCTTGCGGCCCCCTCCGGCTGCGCCGACGAGGATCCCAACGAGGGGCCCGACGACCAGCAGGTGCGCTTCGTGGTCGAGCGGTTCGGCGAGGCCTCGCGCGAGAAGGACTACACGATGATCTGTCGCGAGCTGCTCGCCGACGACCTGGTGATGCGGATCGAGCGCGTCGGGCTGAGCTGCGAGGCGGCGCTGCAGAAGGGGCTGGGGGAGGTCCGCGACCCGGAGCTGCGCGTGCTGGAGGTGAGGGTCGACGGCGACCGCGCCACCGCGCTGGTGCGCACGCGCGCCACCGGCCAGCCGGTCTCGGAGGACCGGATCCTGCTGGTGCGCCAGGACGACGGCTGGCGGATCGCGGCGCTGACCGGGGAGGAGGCCGAGGGGCAGGCGACGACCCCGACCGTCAAGACGAGGACGGTGCGTCCCGGCACCACCACCACCCGCACGGCCACCACCCGGACGCAGGCCGCCACGACCAACCCGCCTACCGCCGCGACGACAGCGCCGTCCGGTGGTGCCGGCGCCGGGACCCGCACCACGCCGACCCCGAGCCGGACGGGCGGGTCGCCCACGCGTACCACCCGCACGCCGGGCAGCGGCGGCTCGCGCACCACCGCCGGGCAGGGGGACGGCGGCGGGGCGGGGACGCGCACCACCCTGACGCCGTCGGGCGGCGGGCAGCCGACGGCCACGACGCCCGCCGGGCCGGACGTCGAGACGCCCGCGGCGAGCACGACCGGCGCGCCCTAGAGCGACGGCGCGCGGGATCTTGCGGCGAGCGCCCGGCGCAGCGCGCGGGCGTCCTCGACCAGCGTCCCGCGCAGGCCCGGGTTGTGCAGCGCCGCCGCCGGGTGGTAGAGCGGGAACAGACGCCGTCCGTCCACCTCCAGCACCGAGCCGTGCACCTCGCCGATGCGCGCCTGCGGTGCGAACCGCGCCAGCGCGTGGCGGCCGAGCGGCACGATCAGCCGCGGCTCGATCAGCGCGAGCTGCTCCTCCAGCCACGGCCAATGGTGGGCGACCTCATCGGCGCGCGGGTCGCGGTTGCCGGGCGGGCGGCCCTTGACCACGTTGGTGATGAACACGGTCTCGCGTCGCAGCCCCGCCTCGGCAAGCAGCGCGTCGAGCAGCCGCCCCGCCGGGCCGACGAACGGGCGGCCCGCCTCGTCCTCGCGGGCGCCGGGCGCCTCGCCGATCAGCACGATCTCGGCGTCCGCCGGCCCCTCGCCGGGAACCAGCCGGCTGCACGTCTCGCAGACCTCGAACCCGCAGCCGCTGCGGTGGTGGGAGCGGATGCGCTCGGCGAGCTCGGCGAGACGGTCGCTGCGGGTACGGGCGGCCGGCATCCGCCGCACCGTAGCGGCGTGGTCCCGGACGGCGCGTGCAGGCCCGCTACGGGCGCTTGAGCAGGATCCACATCAGCGCCGCGGCGAAGGCGATCGTGCCGAACGTCATCGCGGTGCCGAGGTTCGCGGCGCCGGCGGCGGCCGCGACGGCGGTCCCGACGGCGAAGGCGGCGATCAGCGCAAGCAGCTCCCGGATCACAGCTTCTCCTCCAGCGCGCGCAGCAGGGTCGGCTCGTCGGCGTCGGGGTCCATCTGCTCGAGCAGGCGCGTCGCCGCGCGGCGGCCCCCGAGCGCGCGCAGGCCGCGCTCCCCGTGCTCGACGATGAACTCCGACAGCGCCCCGGCGCGGCGCGCGGCGGTCCGCCGCGCCTTGACGTCGATCCGCGCGCGGTGCTCGTCGAAGGCCCGGATCAGCTCGTCGATGCCCTGCACCGGCGGGATCGAGGAGACGGCCACCACCTTGGTGTCGCGCGAGCCGGCTGCGCGCAGCGCGGCGGACAGGTCGCGGCGGGCGCGCAGAGCGATCTCGCCCAGGTCCGCCTTCGTGACCACGAGCACGTCCGGGATCTCCATGATCCCCGCCTTGATGAACTGCAGCGCGTCGCCGGAGCCGGGCTGCACGATCACCGCCACCGTGTCGGCGACCTCGGCGATCTCGGTCTCCGACTGGCCGACGCCGACCGTCTCGATCACCACCACGTCGAAGGCGGCCGCCAGCGCCTGGGCGGCGGCGCGGGTGGCGGGCGCCAGGCCGCCGAGTCGCTCGCCGGCTGCGGTGGAGCGGATGAACAGGCCGCGGTCCTCGGGGTCGTAGTCGATCCGCGCGCGGTCGCCGAGGAGCGACCCGCCCGAGCGCCGCGACGAGGGGTCGACCGCCAGCACCGCGACCGTCCGCCCCTGCCGGCGCCACGCGCGCGTCAGCTCCGAGAGCAGCGTCGACTTGCCGGCGCCGGGCGGGCCGGTGATGCCGATCACGTGGCCGGGCGCCTCGCGCCCCAGCGCGGCCGGGGAGACCGCCCGCAGCAGGTCCGCGATCTGCTCGCGGTGGGCCGGGCTGCGCGACTCGATCAGGTTGAGGGCCGCCGGGGCGGCGCTCAGGTCCCCTTCGGCCAGTCGCCGGCCCAGCTCTGCTCCCGTGGCGGTCATCGTCGGTCCCGGGACGCTACAGGCAGCCGCCGCGGCGCCGCGTTCAAGCGCCCGCCCCGCGTCGAGGGATCAACGATTCGCGCCTGGGCGAAGTCATTGATCCCTCGACGGGGGCGGCGCCGCCCGGCGCCCGAGCCGATCAGGCTCAGGCGTTGGCGGCGACGCCGTGATGCTCGGCGACCAGCGCGATGATGTCGCGCATGATCTCCGTCAGGTTGAAGTCCTTGGGCGTGTAGACGGCCTGCACGCCCGCATCCTTCAGCGGCTGGACGTCGGCCTCCGGGATGATCCCGCCGACCACCACCGGCACGTCGACGCCGCGCTCGCGCAGCGCCGCGATCACGTTCGGGATCAGCTCGCGGTGCGAGCCCGACAGGATCGACAGGCCGACGACGTGCACGCCCTCCTGCTCGGCGGAGGCGGCGATCTGCGTGGGCGTCATGCGGATGCCCTCGTAGACCACGTCCATGCCGATGTCGCGGGCGCGCACCGCGATCTGCTCGGCGCCGTTGGAGTGGCCGTCCAGGCCCGGCTTGCCGACCAGGATCTTGATGCGGCGCCCGAGCGCCTCCGAGACGCGGTCGACCTCGTCGCGCAGCGCCGCCAGGTCATCCTCGTCGGTGCTGCCCGCGGCGGCCTCGCCGACGCCGGTCGGGGCGCGGAACTCGCCGAACGCCTCGCGCAGCGTCTGCGCCCACTCGCCGGTGGTCACGCCCGCCTTCGCGCAGGCGATCGTCGCCGGCATGATGTTCTCGCTGGGGTCGAGCGCCACCCGGCGCAGCTCCTCCAGCGCCTTCTCGACCGCGGCCTGGTCGCGCTGCTCGCGCCAGCGGGCGACCGCCTCGCGCTGCTCCTCCTCGACCTTCGGGTCGACGGTGAGGATGCCGCCGTCCTCGCCGACCAGCGGCGACGGGCTCGACTCGGTGAACTTGTTGACGCCGACCACGATCTGCTCGCCGGCCTCGATGCGCCGGATCCGCTCGCGGTGGCTGTCGACGAGCGCGGCCTTCATGTAGTCGACGGCCTTGACCGCTCCGCCGTGCTCCTCGATCACCTTCATCTCGGCGCGGGCGCCCTCGAGCATCTCGTTCACGAGCCCGTCCATCACCTTCGAGCCCTCGAAGATGTCCGGGTACTCGAGCAGGTCGGTCTCGTAGGCCAGCACCTGCTGGATGCGCAGCGACCACTGCTGGTCCCACGGGCGCGGCAGGCCGAGCGCCTCGTTCCAGGCCGGGAGCTGGATCGCTCGGGCGCGCGCGTTGCGGCCGAGCGTCACCGCCAGCGCCTCGAGCACGATGCGCTGGACGTTGTTCTCCGGCTGGACCTCGGTCAGGCCGAGCGAGTTGACCTGCACGCCGTAGCGGAAGCGCAGGTGCTTGGGGTCGGTGACGCCGTAGCGCTCACGGCCGATCTCCTCCCAGAGGATCGACATCGCGCGCAGCTTCGCGTGCTCCTCGATGAAGCGGATGCCGGCGTTGACGAAGAACGAGATGCGCCCGAAGACCTTGCTCATCAGGCTCTCGTCGACGCGCTCGCGGACGGCGTCGAGCACGGCGATCGCGTTGGCCATCGTGAACGCGATCTCCTGCACCGGCGTGGCGCCCGCCTCCTGCAGGTGGTAGGAGCAGATGTTGATCGGGTTCCACTTCGGCACCTCGGTGACCGTGTAGGCCACCATGTCCGCGATCAGCCGCATCGACGGCTCGGGCGGGAACGCGTAGGTGCCGCGGGCGAGGAACTCCTTGATGATGTCGTTCTGGGTGGTGCCCTGGAGCTGCTTGGGGTCGACCCCGTTCTCCTCCGCGACGGTGATGTAGAGCGCCAGCAGCCAGGCGGCCGTCGCGTTGATCGTCATGGACGTGTTCATCTCGCCCAGCGGGATGCCGTCCAGCAAGGTGTGCATGTCGCCCTTGTGGGCGATGGGCACGCCGACCTTGCCCACCTCGCCGCGGGCGAGCTCGTGGTCGGGGTCGTAGCCGGTCTGCGTCGGCAGGTCGAAGGCGATCGAGAGGCCCGTCTGGCCCTTGGCCAGGTTCTCGCGGTAGAGCTCGTTGGACTTCTTCGCGGTCGAATGGCCCGCGTAAGTCCGCATCATCCAGGGCCGGTCGGGCTCAGGCAGGCGGTGCTCCATGGCCTGGATCGTACCCGTGGGTAGGGTTCGGCACGTGCCGAGGACCACGCTCTCCCGCGCCGGCGTCTCGCTGCGGCTGCGCGCGCTCGACCTGCGCGACCGACTGCTGCGTCGCTCCGACCGGCTGGTGCCGCCGCGGCGGCTCGACTTCGTCGGGCACTCGGACTTCGTGGCCACCGGTGAGGAGTTCCTCGGTCACTTCGTGACGATCGGCGGGCTGCGGCCCGACGAGCGCGTGCTGGACATCGGCTGCGGGATCGGCCGGATGGCGCGGCCGCTGACGCGCTTCCTCTCGGGGGAGGGCACCTACGACGGCTTCGACGTCAACCCGGAGGGGATCGCGTGGTGCCGGGAGCGCTACGCCCCGTACCCGAACTTCCGGTTCGTCCACGCCGACCTGCACAACGGCCGCTACAACCCCGGCGGCACCGGCCGGGCCGAGACCTTCCGCTTCCCGTACGACGACGCCTCGTTCGACTTCGCGCTGGCCACCTCAGTGTTCACGCACCTGCTCGAGCCGGCGGCCGACCGCTACCTGGGCGAGACCGCGCGCGTGCTGCGCCCCGGCGGCCGCGCGCTGCTGACTTTCTTCCTGCTCGACGAGGGCTCGCGGCGGGCGCTCGCCGAGGGGAGGGCGACGCTCGCGTTCCGCGACCCGGACGGCGACGTCGCCGTCGTCGACCCGGAGGTGCCGGAGGAGGCGGTCGCCTACTCGGCGCGCTGGCTCGAGGACGCGCTCGAGCGCCATGGCCTGCGCCGCGCCGACGCCCACCCCGGCTCCTGGCGCGGCATGCCCGGCGTCAGCTACCAGGACATCGTCCTGGTGGAGCGTCCCCCGACCGGCTGAGACGGGCCGGGCGGCGCCGCCTGACCGGGGCGGCGTCTCGGCTAGCGTCTGTCGGCGTGAGCCACCGCGAGATCGACGTCCTCTTCCAGGGCATCCCCAACTCCGTCTGCTGCCACCAGATCGACGGCCTGCTCGTCGACCCGGGCCCCGAGTCGTCGGTTCGGAACCTGTTCGAGGCGCTGGGCGACGAGCGCCCGCGCGGCGTCCTGCTGACCCACATCCACCTCGACCACGCCGGGGCGACCGGGGCGCTGATCGAGCGCTGGCCCGACCTGCCGGTGTGGGTGCACGAGCGCGGCGCCAAGCACGTGATCGACCCGTCCCGCCTGGTCGCCAGCGCCACCCGCATCTACGGCGAGGACCAGATGGCGAAGCTATGGGGCCGGATCGTGCCCGTGCCCGAGGAGAACGTCCGCGTGCTGGAGGGGCAGGGAGGCCTGCTGGAGGGCCCCGACGGCCCGATCGAGGGCTTCCGCTGGGCCTACACCCCGGGGCACGCCGTCCACCATGCCGCCTACCTGCACGAGCCGTCCGGCACCGCCTTCACCGGGGACGTCGCCGGCGTGCGGATCGGCGACGGGCCGCCGATCCCGCCGACCCCGCCGCCGGACATCGACGTCGAGCTGTGGCACCGGTCGATCGACCTGCTGGAGTCCTGGAAGCCGAAGGCGCTCGCGGTCACCCACTTCGGCACCTTCCACGACGCCGAGGAGCATCTGCGCACGCTGCGCGTCAACCTCGACGAGATCGCCGAAATGGCCCGCGGCGTCGACGCGCAGACGTTCGAGGCGCGCATGCGCGAGCGGATGGAGGCGACCGGAAACACCGAGAGCTACTTCGCCGCGATGCCGCCCGACACGCTGTACGCCGGGCTGTCGCGTTACTTCGAGAAGCGGGATACTGCGCAGACGACATGACGCAGACCATCGAGCTTCCTCGGACCTCCGGGCCCGACAGCGATCTCGGGCGTCCCTGGAACGTCATCGTCCGCAACGACGACCACAACACCTTCGAGGGCGTCGCCGCCGCGCTGGCCCGGTACATCCCCGGCATCACGTTCGCGCGCGGCCTGGCGATCGCCAACGAGATCCACAACACCGGCGCCGCCGTGGTCTGGAGCGGCATGCGCGAGCCGGCCGAGCTCTACTGGGAGCAGCTCAAGGCCGCCGGCCTGACGATGGCGCCGCTGGAGCGTGGTTAGACCCCGCTTTTCCGGGGAATACCAGGGGAAACGCGCCGCGGGCTGCGGCGCGAGACGGCCGTTGGCCGAACCCGAGTGACGGCGTGCGGCGCACCGCGCCGCGCGCCGGATGTTCCCCTGTTCCTTGCCCCTCCGGTCCGCATATTGCAGTAAGTCTGCGCATTTGCTGCGCTTTTTCGGTCCCGCGGAGCACGACCTGCGCAGGCCTCAGGAGGGCCCGGTAGGGCACGGTAGGGTGGAAGGGTGACCGATCCCGCGGGGCCGATCGAGTCAACAACTCGCGCGGCACGCGAACAGGAGCTCCTCCGGCGTTACCACCTCCACGGGGACGAGCGTGCCCGCGACCAGCTTGCCGAGGAGATGCTGCCGCTGGCTCGCGCGCTGGCCGGGCGCTACGCCGGCCGCGGGGAGTCACTCGACGACCTGATCCAGGTCGCCTGCGTCGGGATCATGAAGGCGATCGAGGGGTTCGACATCAACCGCGACGTGCGGTTCTCCTCGTACGCGACCCCGACCGTCCTGGGCGAGATCAAGCGCTACTTCCGCGACCGCACCTGGGCGATGCGGGTGCCGCGCGCCATCCAAGAGCTGCAGATCGAGGTCGCCCGCAAGCGCGACGACCTGACCGCCCGGCTCGGTCGCTCGCCCACGGTGCAGGAGCTGGCCGACGCCGTCGACGCCCCGTTCGAGGACGTGCTCGCCACCCTGCAGTCCTCCGGGGCGCGCCAGGCCCGCTCGCTGGACGAGCCCACGGGCGACGACGTCACCCTCGCCGACTCCGTCGGCGGCAGCGACCAGGAGCTCGACCGCGCCGAGCTGCGGGTCCTGCTCGACGACGCGATGGACGTCCTGAGCCCGCGCGACCGCGAGATCCTGCGGCTGCGCTTCGAGGAGGACATGACGCAGACCGAGATCTCCCGGCGCGTCGGCGTCTCGCAGATGCAGGTCTCGCGCATCATCCGCCAGTCGCTGGCGCGGCTGCGCCTCGACATCGAACGCTCGACCGCGCGCTAGGCGCAAGCGAAGAGCGCCCGCCGGCGCGGGGCCGACGGGCGCATCCCGTTCAGCTCTTCTCTGTCGTCGGGGCGGCCGCTACTCGGCCACGGCGGCGGCCTCCGCCGGCTCGGCGGCGGCCTGCGCGGCCTCCCCGGCGCCGATCCCGCCCTCGACGACGATGTCGTTCCAGGCGTAGGTGACCGGCACCTGGAAGTAGCTCTGGTTCACCGCCCGCCAGCGGGTGAACTCAGGGCCGTTCCAGTAGCGCTCGAAGTCGAGCTTGTCCTCGAAGACCGCGCCCTGCAGGAACTTGTAGCCGTCCTCGCGGCTGCGGTGCACGAAGTACGCCGTCGCGCCGTAACGCGCCGCGACCGGGGCGATCTCGGCCAGCGCGGCCTCGAGGCGGTCGCCCCGGAAGGTCGTGGCGTACCAGGGGATGTGCACGATGCCGGCCATCAACCAACCTCCGCGTAGATAGCGCCCGGGCCCTCGGCGGTACGGCCGAGGCCCTCCTTCTCGGCCCCGACCAGGATCGACATCTTGCCCAGGTGCTTGTTGTCCTTCATCAACTGGTGCGCCTCCGCGACGCCGTCGAACCCGAGGGTACGCCACAGCACCGGACGGATGACGCCCGCCTCGATCAGCTCGTTCGCCTTCATGCACTCGTAGGCGTTGGCGAAGTGAGACCCGAGGATCTCCTTCTGCTTCATCCACAGGTAGCGGACGTCGAAGTCCAGGTTGTAGCCCGTGGTGCCCGCGCAGATGACGACCTTGCCGAACGGCTTGACGGTGAACACCGAGGTCGGGAAGGTCGCCTTGCCGACGTGCTCGAAGACGATGTCGGGCGCGTCGCCGAGGATGCTCTTGACGCGCTTGGCGAACTCGCGCGAGACCGCGAAGCGCTGCTTCTCCTCCTCGGGCGTCTCGTCGCCCTTGCGCATCATGCCGGCGAACTCGTTGCGGTTGATGTAGTCGACCGCGCCGAGCTGCTTGACCAGCTCGCCCTTCTCGTCGGAGTTCACGACGCCGACGCAGTTGGCGCCCGCGGCCTTGCAGATCTGGGTGGCGAACACGCCCAGGCCGCCGGCGGCGCCCCAGATCAGCACGTTCTGCCCGGCCTGCAGGTTGCAGCGGGTCATCAGCATGCGCCAGGCGGTGAAGTAGGTGAGCCCGTAGCTGGCGGCCTCCTCCCAGGACAGCGACTTGGGCTTGGGTAGGAGCTGCTGCGCCTGGACCTTGGTGAACTGCGCGAAGGAGCCCCAGGTGGTCTCGTAGCCCCAGATCTTCTGCGACGGGGCGGCCATCGGGTCGAGGCCGTGGACCTCGGGATCCTCGTAGGAGGCCTGGTTGCAGTGGATGACCACCTCGTCGCCCGGCTTCCAGCGGGTCACGCCCGGGCCGACCTTCCAGACGATGCCGGCGCCGTCGGAGCCGCCGATGTGGTGGCCGTACTCCGGATGGTCGCCGTACTTCATGACCGACACCGGCTTGCCGAGCGCGGCCCAGACGTTGTTGTAGTTGACGCCGGCGGCCATCACGCGGACGATCACCTCGAAGGCGCCCGGCTCCGGCACCTCGATCTCCTCCACCTGGAAGGCATCGATCGGCTCGCCGTACCGCTCCTCGCGGATGACCCAGGCGAGCATCTTCTCGGGCAGCTCGCCGGGCTCGGTGTCGACGGTGTGGACCTGTGAGACGTCAACGGCCATTCGCGGAGACCTCGAAAAAGATCGATGGGGTAGCCAACAGGGCGCGCGGAACCATACCCGCTGGGCTGACGGGCCACCGGGCGACCGGTCACGCCGCGCTCCGGGGCGGCGCGCGACCGCTGCGGCGCCCTCCCGGCGGGCGCGCTAGGGCATGTGCAGCCGGTTCTGGGACGAGGGGCGCTCGCGGCCGACCGTGAGCGTGCCGGGCTCGATCCCCTCGCCGGCGCTCAGCGTGTAGGTGCCCTGCTCGACCTCGGCCTGGACGGAGGCGGTCTCGCCGGGGTTGATCGGGCCGGTGGCGACCGCGCGGCGGCCGGGGCCGTTGCGCGGCGGGGCGGCCTCGCTGAGCGTCACGCGCTGGGCGTCGCCGGACCGGTTGGCGATCAGCAGCGTCACCGGGCCGGCACCCACCTCGTCGGGCGAGAGGGCCACGCCGCGGTCGGTGATGGCGACGCTGACGACGATCGGCGCCGGCGGGCGCAGCGCGTTGCGGCGCGGCTCCTCGCCGCAGCCCACCGAGACGACCGCGGCCGCCAGAGCGCACGCCGCGGCCAGGGTCCGACGTCGGACGAGCGCCAGGGGTCGTGTGGGCCGGGTGCTCCTCACCCCGCCGAGAACCCTAGCGGGGCGTCGGACGGCCCGACGCCAGCGTTCAGCTAACGCGGGTCCGGGTGCCCCGCTCCGTCGCCCTCGCGGAGCGCCTCGTCGGCGTCGATCTCGCGCAGGCGCTCCTGCAGCTCCTCCCAGGAGCGCTGCTCCGCCTCGTCGTACTCGCGGCCCTCCAGGCCGACAAGGGCGTCGCGGTACCTCGTCCAGGCCTCGCGCACGCGCTCGTCGAGCGGCTTCTCGTGGGTGGCGAACGTGGTCATCGCGGTCCTCCCGGGCAGCAGGGTCATGACTGACCGTAGCGGCCCGTGCGGTCGCCTGCGGCGATTCGGGCGCTCGTTCCGACAATCAGGCGCCCCGAACCCCGGTCCTTGGGGTGGGGTGGGGCGGAGGGCCTAGGCGCGCTCGTCGAACGGCAGCTCGACGACCTCGGCCTCGACGCCATCCTCGCCGACGGTCACCGTGTCGCCGGGCTGCACCTCGCGGCGCAGGATCGCCAGCGCCAGCGGGCCGAGACGGGGGCTGACGACGGCGCTGCCCACGCGGCCGACCTCACGCTCCGGGGTGCGCACCGGCCGGCCGGTCTCAAGCGGCGTCGCCGAGCGCAGGCCGCGCAGGTGGCGGTTCGGCTTGCCCTTCCAGTGCAGGCGGGCGACCGTCTCCTGGCCGACGTAGCAGCCCTTGGTGAAGCTGACGGCGCGGTCGACGATCCCGGCCTCCTCGGGCATCACGCTCTCGTCCAGGTCGGGGCCGAAGCGCGGCCGGCCGCGCTCGACGCGCACCACCTCGGCCGCCTCCTCCGGCACCGCGACGGCGCCGGCGGCCAGCAGCCGCTCGCGCATCGCGTCGGCCTGCTCGGCGTCGGGGAAGACGTCCAGGCCCACGTCGGTGCGGACCACCGGCCAGGCGACGTCGTGCTCCTCGCGGCCGGGGATCGCCAGGCCGGCGGCGCGGGCGACCTCCTCGGAGCGCGGCCCGACCAGCGACAGCAGGCCGAGCTGGAGGGTGCGCTTGTGCAGCTCGACCTTCCAGCCGATCATGCCGCGCCGGACCTGGTCGAAGACCGTCTGCAGCGCGGCGCGCTCGCAGACCAGCAGCAGCCCGCCCTGCCCGTCGTCGACGGCGAGCACGCGCAGGTCGGCGCGGATGCGGCCCTTCGGCGTCAGCAGCGTCGCGTAGCGGCCGTGGCCGGGCTGCAGCGTGGCGATGTCGTTGCTGACCTGCCCGTCGAGGAACGAGGCAGCCTCCTCGCCGGTGAGCAGCAGCTTGCCGGCCTCCGAGCGGTCGATGAGCCCGCAGGCCTCCGTCACGGTCCGGTAGGCGGCGCTCAGGGCATCGGTGGCGGCCATGGCTCCGAGCATACGACCCGCCGGGCGCTCCCCGAGGGCCGTGCCCAGCCGGCAGTCGCGGAGCTCGAACAGGCGTGGGCGCCGGTCGTCCGGACGGCCGCGACGGATACGATGGCGTCGATGGGCCTCGCCGACGACTTCCAGTCCGTCCTCGACTCGCTCCCCGACGACTGGACCGACCTCGAGCTCGACCTGCGCATCTTCGACGAGCGCCGCTACGTCGACGCCTCCGTCTACCTGACCACGGTCAACGCCCAGCCGTACTCCAAGCACGACTGGCACTGGCGGATCCTCGTCGCCCACCGCTTCGGGCACGCCGCCGCGGCGCCCGCCGTGCGAGCGGCGCTGCGGAACCTCGACGAGGTCGGCATCGAGGGCGAGCTGGCCGTGCGCGAGCTGCGCTGCGGTCGCCACGAGGTCATCAACACGTGGGGCCGCCCGGAGTCCTTCCGGCGCGAGTTCCGCCGCCTGCGGGCCCTGTAGCGCCCGCTACTCGGCGCTCGCGGTGGCGGGGCTGAACGCGGCCGCCACGTCGGGCTGCCTGCGCGTGATGCCCATCCGGCGCTCCCAGCGCGCCCAGGCGCGCAGCCGCTCGGCGTCCAGCTCGCCGAAGCGCCGCGCGCCGGCGGTGAACGACGGGCTGACCGCCGCCAGGGCACGCATGGTGGCCGCGCGGCGCAGCTCCGGCACCGCGCCCGTCAGCGCGCTCACCGCCGCGTCCGGGTCGTTGATCGTCGCCTCGTAACCGCGGCGCAGCGCCCTCACCGTCGCGCGCACCGCCGCCCCCTCGTTCTCGACGGTCTCGCGCGTGGCGACCAGCACCAGCTCCGGGTAGGAGGGGGCGCCGAAGTCCTCCAGGCGGAACTCGCGCACTCCGGGGCGCCGGTAGCGCACCGCCACGCCCTCCGCGCTCCAGAACGCGGTCGCCGCCGCCACCTTGCGCGACAGCAGCGCCGGTACCGCGTTGAAGCCGATCGTCGTGCGGCGCACCTTGCGCGGGTCGCCGCCGTCGCCGGAGACGATCGAGTCAAGCACCGCGTCGTCGGAGGGAAGGCCGGTGACGCCGACGCGCCGCCCCTCCAGGTCACGGGGGCGGCGCACCCCCGGCTGGGCGAGCACCGCCGCCAGCGGCGTCTGCACGAGCGCCATCACGCCGACCAGGTCGCGGCCCTGCTCGCGGGCGAGCGCCAGGTCGTGGATGTCGAGGATCGCCAGGTCCGCGCGCCCGGACAGCAGCGCCTTGACCCCGTCCGTCGAGGAGGTCGGCGGGGTGACCTGTAGGCGGACGCCCTCGGCGTCGTCGTAGCCGCGCTCGACCGCCAGGTAGATGCCGGCGTGCACCGCCCCGGGCTGGAAGTCCAGCAGCATCCGCACGTCGCGGTTCGGGCGCGTGTCGGAGGCTCCGCCGCCGGAGGCGCAGCCGGCCGCCGCCGGCAGCACGGCCAGCAGCACGGCGAGCGCGGACAGCAGGCGTAGCGGTCGCATGGAGAGGCGCAGCATAGGTCGCCCGGGGGAAGGTCCGACCCATCGGTATGCATCAGCGGTCCGTGCGACGTACGATGGCCCGGTGCGCCGCCGACGTGTGACGTTCTCCCGCAATGTGACGCTGTCGCTGTCGCGGACGTGCGTCTCGCATTGCAAGTACTGCGCCTTCCAGACGCACCTTCCGCATCTGCGCACCCCGGACGAGGTCGAGAAGCTGCTCGACCGCGCCGCCCGGGGCCCGGTCAAGGAGCTGTTGATCCTCACCGGCGACGATCCCGGCCACCACAAGGGCGTCCAGCGGATGCTCCACGAGCTGGGGTTCGAGGACTTCGTCGACTACGTCGTCTGGTGCTGCGAGCGCGGCCTGGAGCGGGGGCTGCTGCCGCACACCAACCTCGGCGCGCTGTCCCGCGAGGACCTGGCCCGGCTGCGGGAGGTCACCGCCTCGCAGGGCATCATGCTCGAGTCGATCCGCGACGACCTGGTCGCCCACCAGGGCTCGCCGACCAAGGACCCGCAGTTGCGGCTGCGGACGCTGCGCGACGCGGGCGAGCTGAAGATCCCGATGACCTCCGGGATCCTGATGGGGATCGGCGAGACGTTCGAGGACCGCGTCGAGGCGCTGCGCGCGCTGGCCGACCTGCACGAGCGCTACGGCCACATCCAGGAGATCATCCTCCAGAACTTCGTCCCGCACCGCCGCTACTACGGGCAGGAGCCGGCCGAGATCGCCAGCGAGGCCTCCGAGCGCTACTGGCGCACCGGGCTCAAGCCGGTCGACCTCGACGTGCCGATGCCCAAGTGGGCCAACCCGGTCTCGCTCGAGGAGTTCGTCGAGGTCATCGGGATCGCCCGCGAGCTGATGGGCCCCGAGGTCGGCATCCAGGTGCCGCCGAACCTCTCCGAGCACTGGCCGGAGCTGGTGGCCGCCGGCGCCACCGACCTGGGCGGCCTCAGCCAGAACGGCGACCACATCTCGCCGGAGCACCCGTTCCCGTCGCCCAACCAGGCGCGCAAGATCCTCGCCAAGGACGGGATTGCGCTCGCCGAGCGGCTGTGCGTCTACGGGCGCTACATCGACCCCGACTGGGTCGCGCAGGGCGTCCTCGACGTCATCAAGACCAAGTACTGGTCGTTCATCCCGCGCAACGGTGCGCCGCGCACCGAGCCGCCGTTCGCGATCAACAAGGACCTGGTCGGCCCGGCGACCGAGAAGGGGCGCGAGGGCGAGCCGCTGTCGATCGAGGAGATGACGGCGATGTTCGCCTGCACCGACTCGGTGGCGATCGAGGAGATGCGCGCCGCCGCCGACGAGCTGCGCGCCGAGCTGGCGGGCGAGACGGTGACGTTCGTCGTCAACCGCAACATCAACATCTCCAACGTCTGCATCGTCGGCTGCGCCTTCTGCGGCTTCGGCCAGGGCAAGCGCTCGCCGGACGCCTACGAGCACAGCGAGGAGGAGTTCCGCAGCCGCGTCCGCGAGGCGGTCGACTACGGCGCCACCGAGCTGTGCATCCAGTCGGGCATCCACCCGGACTGGGGGATCGAGGACTACGAGCGCTGGCTGCGGATCGCCAAGGAGGAGGCGCCGCACATCCACCTGCACGCCTACTCGCCGATGGAGGTGGCGCACATCGTCGACGTCACCGGGCTGCCCGCCTCCGAGGTGTTCGCGCGGCTGAAGGACGCCGGGCTGGGGTCGACGCCCGGCACCGCCGCCGAGGTGCTGCACGACGGCGTGCGCAAGCGGATCAGCCCCAACAAGCTGCCGGTCGCCCGCTGGGTGGAGATCATCGAGGCCTCGCACCGCGCCGGGCTGCGCTCCACCGCGACGGTCATGTTCGGCCACATCGAGGAGCCCTGGGAGCTGGCCGAGCACATGCGGATCGTGCGCGAGCTGCAGGAGCGCACCGGCGGGATCACCGAGTTCGTGCCGCTGTCGTTCATCCCCTACATGACGCTGCTGGGGCGCACGCACGGCATCGAGGAGATCACCCCGGAGGAGAACCTCAAGCACACGGCGATCTTCCGGCTGGCGCTGGGGCGCACCGTCCGCAACCTGCAGGCGAGCTGGGTGAAGATGGGCATCGACCTGGCGACCGAGTCGCTGCGCTGGGGCGTCAACGACCTCGGCGGCACGCTGATGGAGGAGTCGATCAGCCGCCTGGCCGGCAGCTACCACGGCGTCAAGCTGGACCCGCCGGAGCTGATCGGCGCCGCGCACGCCGCCGGCCGCCCCGCGGCCGAGCGCACGACTCTCTACGAGATCCGCCGCGAGTACCCGCTCGGGGCGGCCGTTCGCGCCGCCGTCTGAGCGCGTCCGCGCCGCCCGCCGGCTCGTGCCGCCTCAGGCGGCCAGGCGGTGGGCGGTGCGGTGCAGCGAGATCGCGACCTCGGCGATCCGGTCCGGCGTCAGCCGCGCCGGACGCGCGCGCAGGTGGTCGACGAGCGCCGGCCCGGCGACGAACGTCACGTCGCCGGTGTCGGCGACGCCGGCCGGGAACTCGCCCCACAGCGCCACCAGCGGCAGCACCGGCTGGATCAGGCGCCCGCGGCTGCGCAGGTCGCGGAACAGGGCGTCGGCGTTGGCGCGCACGCGGCCGCCTACGTCGCGGCGGTAGCGCTGCCCGTCGGAGCGCACCGCGGTGACGTGATCGCCGTTGACGGTGATCTCGCCCTCAAGCGCGCGCGAGTCGATCAGGAACAGCCCGCCGGGCCCGATCACGACGATCCCGCGCACGCCCCACGAGGCGGGCAGGTCGCGCAGCACGATCCAGCCCTCGCGGGTGAGCGGCTCGAGCGCCTGCACGGTCAGCGGGCGCCCGTCGCCGAGCGCGAACACCGGCGCCTCGCCGTGGTCGCCCTGCCCGCCGGTCGTCGGCCGGGCGGGAGGGTCCACCCGCCGCGGATCGGCCGTCCGCAGCGCCTGCGGATCGGCCGTCCGCGGGGTCGGTCGCCCGGACCCCCTGCTCGCCGGTTCCCCCGCGGCGGCCGCACGGAGCGCTGCGCGCGCGGGGGAGGACGGCGCGTCCGACGTCACCGGCGCCGCCGCCGGCGCCGGCGCACGGCCCGGCACCGGCAGCATCGGCAGCGCGGGGACGGCCCAAGCCGGCCGCATCGGGCGGCCGAAGACCGCGACTGCGCCGATACCGCCGGCGGCAAGGCCGGCGACCATGAGCAGCACGACAACCTCCACGTCAGCAGGATCGGCCGCGCGCGCCTCCGATTGAGTCCGCTCAGCGGTCAGTCGATCGGCCGTCCACCCATCCTGCGTCTGGATTCACCTGCTATGGCGGGTGGAAACAGACGCGCGTGACCAGCGACGTCGTCCTGCGTCTGTATTTCCCCGCTATGGCGGGTGAAGACAGACGCGCGTCGTCGGGGGCGGGCAGCGCAGGGGCTTTCGCTAGGGTCCGACGCTATGGCAGAAGCCGAAGCGATCACCCCGGAGGGCCTGGCTCAGCTCAAGGCGGAGCTGGAGGAGCTCGAGGGCGCGGGCCGTCGCGCCGTCGCCGAGCGCATCCAGGCCGCGCGCGAGCTGGGGGACCTGTCCGAGAACGCCGAGTACGACGCCGCCAAGGAGGAGCAGGCGCTCCTGGAGGCGCGGATCGCTTGGCTGAACGAGCGTCTCCGCAACGCGCAGGTGGTCGAGGCCGACGCGGACGCCAAGGTGGTGACCTTCGGCGCGACCGTCACGGTCGCCGACGTCGAGACCGGCAAGACCTTCAAGTACACGATCGTCGGCCCGGCCGAGGCGGACGTCAGCAAGGGCAGGGTCTCCAGCGAGTCGCCGGTGGGCAAGGCGCTGATCGGCGCCGCCCCGGGCGACACGGTCGCCGTCTCCACGCCGCGCGGCGAGCGCAAGCTGAAGATCGAGTCGCTGGGCTGAGGCCGCCCGGCGCTAGGTGAACAGGTCCTCGTCGCGGGGGCGGACCAGCGCCGCCGCGCCGGGGCCGTCGTCGGCGCTCACGTGGCGCTCCAGCCCGGTGATCACCACCGCCGGGTGGCCCGCGTCCTTGCCGCCGCGCGCCAGGTCGGCAGCGGCTGCCGCCTGGTCGGCGACCGCGATCCAGGTCGCGTGCAGCTCGCGGCCACGGCGGTCGCTCAGCCCGCGCCAGTCCTGAAGCGGCGCCAGCCCCGCGATCCCGATCGCCACGTCGCACTGGCCGTGGCGCCAGGCGCGGCCGAACGAGTCGGCGATCACCACCGCCGGGGCGCCCGCGCCCGCCTCCCGCAGCTCCGCGCGCAACCGGCGGGCGGAGCCGTCCGGATCCTCCGGGAGCAGGATCAGCTCGCCGTCGGCGCCGGCGTTGGAGGCATCCACGCCAGCGTTCGCGCACACGAACCCGTGGCGCGTGCGGCAGATCAGCACTCCGCGCTGCGCGCGCACGATCTCCGCCGTCTCGCGCAGCACCACCTCGACGTGGCGCGGGTCGTCCTTGCCCAGCTCCGCGGCCAGCTCAAGGGCGCGTGGGGAGGGCTCCACGTCCTCCAGGCGCACGACGCGGCCCTCTGCCTTGGAGACCACCTTGTGGGCGATCACCAGCACCTCGCCCTCGTCGAACCGCCCGCCGCGAGCGGCGGCCAGCAGCGCCGCCAGGTCGTCGCCGGGGCGGACCTCCGGCACTCCCTCGAGCGCGCGGGCGCAGATCATGTCCGCTCCACGCGGGCCAGCAGCCCGCGCGTGTGCGCCGCCCCGCCGCGTGTGCGATCCAGCGCGGCGCGCAGCGCCTCCAGGTCGTCCGGCGTATCGACGTCGAGCGCCACCGACGGCAGCTCCAGCACCTCGCAGCGGGCGCCCGCCTCGTGCGCCAGCCGCTCGTGGCGCTCGCGGCTGCCCGGCCCGAACGCGGGCGCGATCACGTCCGGCGGGGTGAGCAGCAGGCCGTTGGTGCCCTCGCCGTGGCGGTCCGGCAGCACCACCACCTCCGGGCCGTCCAGCGTGCGGTCGAGCATCGCGTCCAGCTCGGCCGGGTCGAGCGTCGGGCAGTCGCCGGGCAGCAGCAGCACGCGGCGGGCGCCGCGGCGCATCGCGGCGTGCACGCCCAGCGTCGCCGCGCCGCTGTGACCGGCGTCGGCGGGGTCGTCGATCACCGCCGCCGCGTCGTAGCCGGAGGCCAGCGCCGCCACCGTCTGCTCGCCGGAGACGACGATCACCTCGCGCACGCGACGGGCCCGCCGCAGCGCGATCAGCACGTCGGTGACCATCGCCTCGGCCAGCGCCCGCCGCACCCCGGAGGACAGGCCGTCGCTCAGCCGCGTCTTGGCGTTGACGAACCGCTTGACGGGGACGATCGCGACGGTCATCGAAGCTCCTCGGCGAACCGGAGCACCTCACCGGCCACGCGCGCGCGGGCGGCCGGGTCGCCCAGGTTCGTGTCGGTGACGTGCACGGGGATGTCGATGCCCTCCGGCTGCTCGTCGGCGACCAGCCCGTCGAGGAGATCGCCGTAGAAGGCGGCCACCCCGGCGGCGTCGACGCTGCGGCCCGCCCACCGCAGGAACGCCTCGGTCGGGCCCTTGAGCACCCGGCCGCCGACGATCGGCGAGACGGCGACCACCGGCGCGGCGGAGGCCTTCAGCGCGTCGCGCATCCCGGGCACCCGCAGGATCGGCTCGATCGAGATCACCGGGTTGGACGGGCCGATCACGATCGCGCGCGCGGCGGCGATCGCGGCGAGCGCCTCGGGCGGCGGCGCGGCGTCCTCGACCCCCTCGAAGACGACGTCGTCGATCGGGGCGGCGGCGCGCTCGCGGATCATGAACTCTTGGAACGGGATGCGCTGGCCGCCGCTGCGGATGACGGTGCGCACCGGGGCGTCGGTCATCGGCAGCACGGCGGCGCCGGCGCCCATCGCCTCGCCCAGCTCCAGCAGCGCCTCGGTGAGCCGCGCGCCCTCCGCCATCCGCTGCGCGCGCCGCAGCCCGACGGCCAGGTCGCGGTCGCCGAGGTTGAACCAGACGTCGTATCCGAGCTCGCGCAGCGTCTCCATCACCACGAAGGTGTCGCCGGCCAGACCCCAGCCGCGCTCGTCGATGCGGTCGGCGAGCCAGAAGGTGCACAGGTCGGGGTCGGGGGAGACGTGCGCCCCGTAGATCTCGATGTCGTCGCCGGTGTTGGCGATGACGACCAGCTCGTCGCAGACGTCGCGCATCCCGCGCGCGAGCTTGGCGCCGCCGGTTCCACCGGCCAGCACCACGACGGGTGCGCGAACGTCCAGGGGCATTGCGGCGGCGGACTATACGGGCGGGGCGTTTGGGCAGGGACCCTCCGCGGAGCCTCCACTCCCCGCATCGAGGGATCAATCGCTCGCGGATGGCGCAAGCCGATGATCCCTCGACGTGGGAGGGGGCGGTTGCGGCCGCCCCGCTCACAGCTCGGCGGCGAGCCTGACGAACTCGTCCAGCGCCTCCGGGTTGGCGAGGCTGTCGCGGCTGGCTGCCCGCTCGGGCGGCTCGCCCATCAGGATCCGCTTGATCGGGACCTCGAGGATCTTGCCGCTGAGCGTGCGCGGCACCGCCGAGACCTGGCGGACCACGTCGGGCACGTGCCGCGGCGAGCAGTACTCGCGCACGCGCCGCTTGATCCGCTCCTCCAGCTCGGCGTCCAGCGTCGCGCCCTCGCGCAGCACCACGAACAGCGGCATCCACGAGCCCGCGCCCGGGTCCTCGGAGGGCACGTCCACCACCAGCGCGTCGACCACCTCCGGCTCGGCCAGCACCGCGCGGTAGATCTCGCTTGTGCCCATGCGGATGCCGCCGCGGTTGATCGTCGAGTCGCTGCGGCCGTAGATGATCGCCGTCCCGCGCTCGGTGATCTCGATCCAGTCGCCGTGGCGCCAGACCCCCGGGTAGTGCTCGAAGTAGGCGGCGCGCAGCTTCGAGCCGTCCTCATCACCCCAGAAGAAGATCGGCATCGAAGGCATCGGCTCGGTCAGCACCAGCTCGCCGACCTCGCCGACCAGCGGTCGCCCCTGCTCGTCCCAGGCCTCCACCTTGGCGCCGAGCGAGCGGGCCTGCAGCTCGCCCAGGTACACCGGCAGCGTCGGCACGCCGCCGACGAACGCGGTGCACACGTCGGTGCCGCCGCTGGTGGAGAACAGCCACGTGTCGGCGCCGACGTGGTCGTAGACCCACCGGAAGCCCTCCGGGGAGAGCGGCGAGCCGGTCGAGCCGACCGCATGCAGCGCCGAGAGGTCGCGCCCGCGGCTCGGCTCCACGCCCGCCTTCATGCAGCTCCCGATGTAGGCGGCGCTGGTGCCGAAGACCGTCATCCCGGTCTGCTCCGCCAGGTCCCACAGCCGGTCGAGCGTGGGGGCGGCCGGGCTGCCGTCGTAGAGGATGATCGACGCCTCCGTCAGCAGCACCCCGACCAGGAAGTTCCACATCATCCAGCCGGTGGTGGTGAACCAGAAGACGCGGTCGTCGGCCTGCGCGTCGAGGTGCAGGTGGCCCTTCTTGAGCTGCTCGAGCAGGATGCCGCCGTGGCTGTGGACGATCGCCTTCGGCAGCCCGGTGGTGCCCGAGCTGTAGAGGATCCACAGCGGGTGGTCGAACGGCACCGTCTCGAAGGCGAGCGGCGCGTCCTCCGGGCCGAGGAAGCCCTCCTGCCAGCCTGAGCCGTCCAGGTAGCCGAGCCGCACGACCGGCGCGCCGATCGCCTCGGCGATCTGCGCGACCTGCTCGCTGCGGTCGAAGTCGCGGCCGCCGTAGCGGTAGCCGTCGACGGCCAGCAGCACCTTGGGCTCGATCTGGGCGAAGCGGTCGATCACCGAGCGGGCGCCGAACTCGGGCGCGGCGGAGGACCAGACCGCGCCCAGCGACGCGGTCGCCAGGAAGGCGGCGACCGTCTCGGGGATGTTCGGCAGGTACGCGGCCACCCGGTCGCCGCTGCGGACCCCCAGGGCCTCCAGCCCGGCGCGGATGCGCGCGGTCTCCCGTCGCAGGTCGCGCCAGGTCCAGGAGCCGAGCTCGCGCAGCTCGGAGGCGTGCCGGATCGCGACGGCGTCGTCCGGGCGGCGGGCGAGCAGGTTCTCCGTGTAGTTGAGCGTCGCGCCGGGGAACCAGCGTGCGCCCGGCATCTCGCGCGACGCCAGCACCTGCTCGTATGGGGTGGCGGCGCGCACGTCGAAGTACTCCCAGATCGCCGCCCAGAAGCCCTCCAGGTCGTCCACCGACCAGCGCCAAAGCGCCTCGTAGGAGCCGGTGACGTCCACGCCGCGGGTGTCGGCGACCCACCGCGCGAAGCGGGTGATCTCCGCCCGCTCGATCCGCTCAGGGCTCGGCTTCCAGAGGATCTTCGGCTCTCCGTTCCCCATGGCTCGACTCTAAGCGCTGCGTCAGCCGGCCGCCCGCTACGGTCCGGTCTGATGGACCAGATCCTCCATGCCGGCGCCGCGCGGCAGGCGCAGCTCGTCCGCGAAGGGGAGATCTCCGCCCGCGAGCTGGTCGAGGCGACCCTGCGGCGCATCGAGGCCGTCGACCCGCAGCTCAACGCCTACCGGGTGGTGCTCGCCGAGCGCGCGCTGATCGAGGCCGACCAGGCCGATGCGCGCCTGCGCGCCGGTGACGCGCGGCCGCTGCTGGGCGTGCCGGTCGCGATCAAGGACGACGTCGACGTAGCCGGCGAGGCGACCGCGTGGGGGACCGCCGCCCACGCCGGCCCGGTCGCCCGCGACAGCGAGGTGGTGCGGCGGCTGCGCGCGGCGGGCGCGATCGTGATCGGCAAGACGCTGGTGCCGGAGATGACGATGCTGCCCGTCACCGACACCACCACCTTCGGCGCCGCGCGCAACCCGTGGGATCTGGGCCGCACCCCGGGCGGCTCCAGCGGCGGCAGCGCCGCCGCCGCGGCCGCGGGGCTGTGCGGCGTGGCGCTCGGCTCCGACGGCGCCGGCTCGATCCGCGCCCCCGCCGCCTGGTGCGGGCTGTTCGGCATCAAGCCGACCCGTGACCTGGTGCCGCTCGCCCCGCACGACGACGGCTGGCAGGGGCTCACCCACTACGGTCCGATCGCCCGCACGGTCGCCGACGCCGCGCTGTTCCTCGACGCCACCGCGAGCGAGGCGCCTGAGGGCGGGTTCTCAGCGGTGGTGGGCCGCGACCCGGGGCGGCTGCGGATAGCCGTCTCGCTGAAGGCGCCGCCCGGCCTCATCGCCCGGATCGGACGCGAGGAGCGCGCCGCGGTGGAGGAGACCGCGCGGCGGCTGCAGGAGCTCGGCCACGAGGTCGTCTGGCGCGATCCCGAGTACCCGGTGCCGGTCGCGCTCGGCGTCTACCTCCGCGTGCTGCGCGGCATCGCCGACGACGTGGAGCGCTACATGCCGCGCCGCGAGCGGCTGGAGGCGCGCACCCGCCGGATCGCCGCGCTCGGCGCTCGGCTGCCCGCCGACTGGGTGCGCTGGGCGCGCGAGAGCGAGGCCGCCTGGACCGCCCGCCTCGGCGCGCTGTGGCGGGACGTCGACGTGCTGCTCGCCCCGACCTGCGCCGACGGTCCCTACCGGGCCGGCGAGCTCGGGCGGCTCGGCGCCGCCGGGTGGCTGCTGCGCGCCGCCGAGCGGATCCCGCACCTGGGGGTGTGGAACCTCACCGGCCAGCCCGCCTGCAGCGTGCCCGCCGGGTTCGACGATGACGGCCTGCCGCTCGGCGTCCAGCTCGTCGGCCGCCACGGCGAGGAGACGACGCTGCTCAGCCTGGCCGCGCAGCTCGAGAGGCAGCGGCCGTGGGCGGACCGGCTGCCGCCGCTGACATGAGCCCCGAGGAGCTGCTGTCCGTCGCCACCGAGGCGGCCCGCAGGGCCGGCGAGATCCTGCTGTCGCACTACGGCAGCGCGCGGGCGCTGCGCACCAAGTCGTCGGCCACCGACGTGGTCAGCGAGGCCGACCTGGCCTCCGAGCGGGCGATCCGCGACGTGCTGGCCGAGCGGGTGCCCGACGACGCGATCGTCGGCGAGGAGGGGGACGACAAGCCCGGCACCACCGGACGGCGCTGGATCGTCGATCCGCTCGACGGGACCGTGAACTTCCTCTACGGCATCCCGATGTGGTGCGTGAGCGTCGCGTGCGAGAGCGACGGCAGGGGAGAGGTCGGCGTCATCTACGACCCTGTGCGCGACGAGCTGTTCACGGCGACCGCCGGCGGCCCGGCGCTGCTCAACGGCAGCGAGCTGCGGCTGGAGCCGCCCGGCGAGCTGGGGCAGGCGCTGGTCGCTACCGGGTTCGGTTATGACGCCCGGCGGCGGGCGCTGCAGGCCGAGGTCGCCGCCCGCGTGCTGCCGCGCGCCCGCGACATCCGCCGCGGCGGCGCGGCCGCGCTCGACCTGGCCTGGTGCGCCGCCGGCCGGATCGACGCATACTGGGAGCGCGGCATCAAGATCTGGGACATCGCCGCCGGCGAGATCCTGTGCGCCTCCGCCGGGCTGCACGTCGAGCGGCTCGACCCGTCGGGGGAGCTGCCATGGGGGGTGCTCGCGGCGCCCCCGAAGCTGGCGTCCGAGCTGCGCTCGCTCGTCTCGTGACCGGGTACGGCGCCTGACCCCGAAACGCGGGTTATCGGCAGGAAGCCGCCGAATCCTCACCCGATCGGGGGACCTGGGCGTCCGTGTCAAGACAACCATTCGTCCAGGGCATGCGCGCACGCGCGTCCGGAGGTCGATTGGACCGATTGATGGCCCGCACAAGACAGCGTCCCGTGCCTGTGGACCGCGAGCGCCCGTTCTCGCTGCCCGAGCTGTTCTTCTCGACGACCGACTTCAAGGCGATCATCCGCTCGGGCAACGACGTGTTCCTCCGGGTGGCGAACTACTCGCGCGAGGAGCTTGTCGGCCGCAACCACAACGTGGTGCGCCACCCCGACATGCCGCGCTCGGTGTTCGAGGTCTTCTGGCGCTACCTGAAGGCGAAGAAGCCGATCGCCGCCTTCGTCAAGAACCTGGCCTCTGACGGCCACTACTACTGGGTGTTGGCGTCCACCGTGCCGCTGCCCGACGGCTACCTGTCGGTGCGGATGAAGCCGACGACCGAGTACTTCGAGGCCGCCAAGAAGATCTACAAGAAGGTCAAGGCGGTCGAGGACCAGATCGAGGGCGGCAACGTGCGTCGCCGCAAGGAGGCGATCGAGGCCGGCGTCCAGGAGATCGTGCGCCTGCTGAACGAGGCCGGGTTCCCCGACTACGACACGTTCATGCACCAGGCGCTGGTGGCCGAGGTCACCACCCGCCAGGCGGCGATGGATCGCTGGGACCGCCTGACCGCCTCGACCGACCCCGCGGTCTCCATGGCGCTGCGCGCCTGCCAGAACGCCGAGCACCAGCTCGACAACCTCGTGCGCAACCTGGAGGGCTTCAGCCGGCTCTCCGACGAGCTGCACGAGAAGTCCCGGTTCGTGCTCGGCCTGGCCGAGGAGATCCGCCTGTTCGCCCTGAACGTGGTGCTGGCCAGCTCGCGGCTCGGTGGCGACGGCGCGGCGCTCGGCGCGGTCGCGGAGATCCTCGGTCGGCGCTCGGATGAGGCCGAGCCGGCGATCCGGGCCCTGAACGAGGCGCTTGACGAGGCGGTCTCGCTGATCGGCGTGATGGGCTTCCGGATCGCTCTGAGCAAGCTGCAGACCGAGATGGTGTCGATCTTCCTCGGCGAGCTGCGCAACTCGGGGCGGATCAACTCCGAGCGGGCCAAGGACCTGCAGGACCTGACGATCGCGCTGTCCGACGGCGCCGACGAGCTGCGCGAGTCGATGCGCCGCTTCGAGGAGTCCCTGATCCACGTCGACCTGAAGGCGCGCGACGTCGACAGCCAGCTCCGCGTGGTGCGCGCGCTGGAGGTCAACGGGCGCGTGGAGGGCGCGCGGCTGGAGGACAACCAGATCGCCGACCTGTTCCTGACGATCGCCAAGCAGGTGGGGCAGGCGCGCGACGAGCTGCAGACCTTCCGCACGCTGCGCGAGCGCTCCAGCCGGGGCGGCAGCAGCGACGGAGACAAGGTGCGCCGGGCGATGATGCGCGCCTGCGACGAGGTGCGCGGCCTGCTCTCCGACGGCAAGCACGTGACCGGTGGTGACTCGCTCGAGCAGCTCGAGACCGAGGCGCAGGCGGCGGCGCTCGAGGCGGCCGGTCTGGATGCTGGGCGTGCGGATGAGGCGTCGGCCGGCGCCGAGCCGGTGGGCGGGGCCGGGGATCGCGCCGGGGAGCCGGTCGCCCGGGCCGAAGGCGCGGTGGCCGCGGTGCATCCGCTGCCGACGGGCGCCGAGGTCGGGGCCGACGCGGCGCCGGACGGTGCCGACGCGCCGGGCGCGTCCGAGGCGCTGCCCGGCGAGAAGGCAGGCCCGTCCGCGATGGCGGCCTAGCCAAGCGCCGCCCGCTTGGCCGTGCGGCACGCCTAGCTGCGTGCCGCCTCTTAGCCGCGTGCCGCTCGCCGGGCTGCGTGCCGCCCGCCGAGGGGCTCGCAGCCCGCCGAGGGCGGCTAGCCGCGGTAGTAGACCCGCTCGGGCTCGAGCACGAACTTGACCCGCCGCTCGCCGGGCTGGCGCAGCGGATAGGTGTCGACGTCCATGTACTTCTTGGCGAGCGAGTCGATGTGCTCGTCGGCGTCGTCGTGCGACTCGCCGGCCAGGCGCACCTGCACGGCGACCGACTCGTACGGGTTCTCGCGGTTGTGGGCGCTGATCGTCGCGCGCTTGGCGCTGCGCAGCAGCTCGGGCCACTTCCGGCCCTCGGCCGAGTTGACGAGGATCTTGCCGTCGTCGTCGACGTGGGCCCAGATGACGACGGTGTAGATCGTGCCGTCCGGCTGCGCGATCGACAGGTGGGCGAAGTTCTTGTCGGCGAACAGCGCCCGGGCGGGACCTTCCAGCTTGGCGGACATGGGGCGTTGATACCGCACCGCCCCCGTTTTCAGTCAAGGGTCCTGCGCCGCTCGCACGACCGACGCCGCGCGCTTCGCCGTTCCGCCCGCCGCCCGTCCGCCGCCCGTCCGCCGCCCGCCGCCGGCCTCCGGCCTCAGAAGGTGAACGTTGGCTCCGTGGTGCTCCTGCGCGACCAAACCGACGCTCGCGGCCGGCGGGTGTGCGGCGGAAGGTGAGCGTTGGTTCCGTGCCGCTGTGGGGCGACCAAACGAACGCTCACGGTCGGTGGCGCCGCTCCGAAGGTGAGCGTTGGTTCCGTGGTGCTATGCGGCGACCAAACGAACGCTCGCGGCCGGCGGGGGTGCGGCGGAAGGTCGTGCCGCCATGGGGCGACTAAGCGAACGCTCGCGGCCGGCGGGTGTGCGGCGGAAGGTGAGCGTTGGTTCCGTGCCGCCATGACACGACCAAACGAACGCTCGCGCCCGCCGGGGGCCACCGCGCCGGAACCTGAACGTCGGTTCCGTCGCGCTCCCCGCGACCAAACCAACGCTCGCACGCCCGCGATGGAACAGGGCGGGGGCGAGGTCAGCGGGCGTGGGTGTGGCGCCGAGAGGTGCCCGGAGTGGGACTCGAACCCACACGCCCGCGAGGGCAGAGGATTTTGAGTCCTCCGCGTCTACCAGTTCCGCCATCCGGGCCGGCACCCGAAGTCTAGATCCCGGGGCGTGGCCGACCCTCGCCGGGCCCTAGATCGCGTGCGGGGCGGCGTGGTCGTGCGGCTCGACGGGCCGCTCGACCTGGACGTTCCAGGCCTGGTTGAAGCCGCGCATCGCGAAAGCCATCAGCAGAAGCTGGACGGGGATGAGCGCGGCGCACAGGATCCCGAGGACGTCGGGCGGCAGGGTGGGCTCGCCGAACCCGGTCGCGTCGCGGTCGAACCAGCTCGGCACCGCGATCCCGGCGAACACGAGCACGATCATCGCCAGGGCGGCGGCGACCGGCAGCACCCCGCGGACCCAGCGGGCCACGTAGTAGGCGAACAGCAGGTCGAGCAGGATGAAGCCGATCGTCACGGCGTTGAAGCCCGACATCCACTCCCAGCCGCCGAGCAGGATCACGGTCATCAGCACGGCGGAGACGATCAGCAGCAGGACGACGGTCGCGCGCGTCGACTTCGCCTCCGGGGTCTCGCGGTTGGGGTGCTCGAGGATGACGTCGGGCTGGGCCATCGGCGCCGACCTTACAATCACCGGCGGGTGCGCGCGACAGCTCGCGCCCCGGCGAGCGGGTGTGGCGGAACTGGTAGACGCGCGAGGTTTAGGTCCTCGTGGCCGCAGGGCCGTGGGGGTTCAAGTCCCTCCACCCGCATGAGGTCGCACGGACGACGCCGTTGCGGGCGCGCCGTGTGGCGCTCGGGCCGGCGTGAGCGTTCGTCTCGTCGCGCCATGACGCGACCGGATCGACGTTCGACACCACCACGCTGATCGCCGGCTGCGGCCGGACGGCGCGCAGGCTCGCGTTCGATCGCCTGCGGCGGGCTCCTCGCGGGCGGCTACGCCGTGGTCTGCTCGAGGAGCGGACGCGGTGACGGGGGACCGAGGAATCGAACCTCGAGCTGCGGTTTTGGAGACCGCCGTGTTACCACTACACCAGTCCCCCCCGGGGGACAGGACGGCCCATTCTAGAGCCCGCCTCGCGACCGGGCTTGCGCGGCGCGACGGGGCCGCAAGCCGGCGTGCATCGGCGGCTTGTCCGGGGCTGGTGCCGGGCGCCGTCGGGGCCGGTAGGGTCGGCCGCGACGATGCCGAGCTCGAGGATCTTCCGCGAAGACCTGCTCGCCGGCCGGACCGCGATCGTCACCGGCGGCGGGACGAACCTGGGCCGGGCGGCCGCCGCGGAGCTGCTGGCGTGCGGCGCGGACGTGGTGATCGCCGGTCGACGCCGGGAGGTCCTGGAGGAGGCCGCCGGCGCTCTCGGCGAGCGCTGCACCTGGGTGGCGGGGGACATCCGCGAGCCGGACCAGGCGCAGGCGATCGTCGAGGCGGCGCTGGAGCGGACCGGCCGCCTGGACGTGCTCGTCAACAACGCGGGCGGCCAGTACTTCGCGCCCGCGGAGGCGATCACCGCCAAGGGCTGGGGCGCGGTGATGCGGCTGAACGTCGAGGGCACGATGCAGATGACGCGGGCGGCGGCGGAGCGGGCGTTCCTGCCGGCGGGCGGCGGCACGGTCATCAACGTCACGGTCTCGCCGCACCACGGGATGCCGGCGATGGCGCACACGGGCGCGGCGCGGGCTGCGGTGGAGCAGCTCACGCGCGAGCTGGCGGAGCGCTGGTCGGGCGACGGCGTGGCGGTGGTGGCGGCGGCGCTGGGCCGCTTCGACACGGAGTCGCTGCGCAAGTACCCGGAGGCGGTGTACCGCCAGGCGGCGGCGAGCGTCCCGCTGCAGCGGCTGGGGCGGATGGAGGAGTTCGGCTGGCTGGTGGCGATGCTGGGCTCCCCGCTGGGCCGGGCGCTGTCGGGGACGGTCGTGACGCTGGACGGCGCGGCCGACAACTGGTGGGGTCCGTGGCCGCCCCAGCAGATCCTCGACGAGGGCGGCGCGGTGCCCGTCGAGGAGCGCAAGCGCCAACCGGCGAGCTAGAATCAGGCCCGCATAACCCGTGCGGGCGAAGTGTTAACGGCTGCACGAGAGCCTTCCAAGCTCTAAGAGCGGGTTCGAGTCCCGTCGCCCGCTTTCAGAGTTCAGGATCGGGGCGTGGCGCAGTCTGGTAGCGCACCCGGCTGGGGGCCGGGCGGTCGCAGGTTCGAATCCTGTCGCCCCGACTGAGACGCCTTCACTGCGACCGGGCCCCAGGCCGGTCGCAGTCGCGTTTCAGCGGGGCAGACGGCATTCGCCGGGGCGGTCTTCCGTGCAGCGCCGCCGTGCTTACCGCCTCGTCCTCAAGATCTCGAACTCGTCGTCCTTGTCCGGCCGAGAGCAACTGCCGATGCGGTGAGGCTCGGTCGCGGTGGCGCCGGAGCACAGCCAGCCGTAGAGCTCCATAGCGGCGCTCGACCCCTCACCTTCCGTGGGCGCACGGCGCATCCATTCATCGGCGAGCGCGAGGGCCCCCTTGCAGTTGACGTCGCCGCTCGTGATCCGAATCCGCACAGGGCGCCCGTGCGCATTCCCTGAACAACCGCCCTTGTCGGCGCTCGCTTGGGAGGCTCTGACTCCACCGACAGGGCAGTCGAACTCGGTGTAGCTGTCGTCTCCGTAGCTGAGCGTCCAGACGTGGTGGTTCTCGAAGAGGCTGCGGCAGCCGTCCTCCAACCCCAGCTCGTATCCGGCTGCCCGGGGATCTTCTGGCACGAGTTAAGGAACGTCTGATGCCATCGAGGCATCGCCCGGGTTCTCCAGCCGGCAGTCGAAGACGCTGTACTCGTCGTCGTCCTCGTAGAGCACACCGGTTGGCGACTCGTCGAACAGCGCCTCGCAGCCGTCGTCGAACCCGTCGGAGTATCCGGAACTGAAGTCCTCCCAATCCGGGCCTTCGCGGTTGTCCCAGTCGACTTGGGCGCAGTCGACGGTCAGGATCACCGTTCCCTCGTCGGGTAGAGAGCGCTCCCCGCCGTGCGGATCCTGATCAGTGACCTCGCATCCGCTCGGGTCGCGAGACTCGTCGAAGCCCGGATCGTCGTGCGCGTCGACAAGAGCGACCGTCAGGCCAAGATCCTCGATCGCCGCGACCGCATCAGCACCGTCCTCACCTATGAGGTCGGGGATCTCCGAGCTTTCGATCGGCTCTTCCCGGTCGTGGCCCGAGTCAGCGGAAACCCTGGATGGAGGCGATTCACCTGTCCCACATCCGCTCAGCGCCAGCACAAGGACGAGGGCCAGGGATGGGATCAGCCCGTGGCGACACACGCCGGAACGGTAGCTCCTCGGGATGGGCAGGAGGGTTGAGCGAAGATCGGTGCTGCGCGGACCGTCGCCAATGTACGCGCTCACCTCACCGCACGCGACTTCGGCTAGGCGGCGCCGGTCGTTACCCCCGTGAGGTTGGGCCCGTGGGAATCGCAGCGGTCGCTTCCACCCCGCGCCGGCGCGCCTCATCGACGCTCACGATCTCGCGCCCGAGCGGGAACAGCGAGATGGGGATCATCTTGAAGTTGGCGATCCCCATGGAGATGCCGATGATCGTCAGGCAGAGCAACACGCCGACGATCAGGTGTGCGAGTGCCAGCCACCAGCCGCAGAGCACGAACCACAACACGTTGCCGACCGTGGAGGCGACGCCGGCATCCGGACGCTTGACGACCGTCCTCCCGAACGGCCACAACGCGAACCAGGCGATCCGCAGCGAGGCGACGCCGAACGGGATCGTGACGATCAGGATGAAGCAGATGATCGCTGCGATCGTGTAGGCGATGGCCAGTTCGAGGCCCGCGATAACCAGCCAGACGATGTTGGCAAGGATGCGCAGCACTGTTGCCTCTCCGAGCCGTAAGGACCCTACGTCGGAGCACAGTAGAGGGGCCGGCGGCGTCTGAGAGGAGCTTCCGTCCCTATGAGGTGCTCCGGCCCGTCCGACCGCCCGGCTATAAGGCGGCGGGCGGAGAATGCTGCGGAAGGGGGTGCTCACCATTGGGGCGGCGGTCGCGGCCGCGCTCGGCGTGGTCGGGGTTGCGCATGCGCAGCAGGAGGCGCGCCCCGGTGCCGACCCGCGCTCCGAGTTCGTGATCGCCGCCGTGGGCGACGGATACGCCTCGGGGGAGGGGAACCCGATCATCCCCGGCGACCACGACACGCGCGGACGCCTCACCGGCTCTCCCGAGGAGTGGGGGCCCGACGACGACCCCGACGCCCGGCGCTGCCACCGCAGCCCGCTCGCTCACGCCAGCCGCGCCGCCCGGATCCTCCGCGAACGCCACCCGGACCTGCGCATCCGCCTTATCCATGTCGCCTGCTCCGGCGCCGGCATCGTCACCGGCCTCCTCGAGGGGCACCAGGGCGTCGAGCCCGGCACCAACCCGGACAACAAGACCGCGCTCCCGCCGCAGATCGAGCAGATCAACCGCGCCCTCGGCGACACCCGCGCCGACGCGCTCATCATCAACATCGGCGCCTCCGACATCGGCCTCGCCGAGATCCTCGCCTGGTGCGCCGCCCTGCCCGCCCCCGACTGCACCAACCTCGGCGGCCTCGTCGAAGGCGCCCGCGAGCGCCTCGCGCGGCTCCCCACCCTCTACGACCGCCTCCAAGCCTCCGTCCGCGGCGCCCACACCGGCACCCCGTACAGGCCGCTCACCATCCTCAACAAGCTGCCGGGTCGCATCTACCTCGTTGCCTACCCCGACCCCACAGGCGACGCCGAAGGCCGCACCTGCCACCGCACCGGGGTCGACGCCCCGTTCCGCAACCTCGCCCGGCGCGAGCTGCGCTGGCTGCAGAACGACATCCTGCGCCGCCTCAACGGCGCCCTCGCCGAAGCTGCTGCGAACGGCGCCGCGCTCGGCGAGCCCTACACCCTGGTCGACAGTCATCTCGCCGACTTCCAGCGCCACGGCATCTGCGCGCCCGACCCCTTCTTCCTCAGCAACCGGGGCGCGCTCCTCGCCCAAGGCGCCGACGCCTTCAACCTGCTCGGAACCCCCTTCAGCAAGGGCTTCGCGCACCCCAACGACGCAGGCCACGCCAACCTCGCCCGGCACATCGCCGACGCCGTCAGTCGGCAGATCCAGGACGACCACGACACGGGCGCGCCGACCCTGTCCGCGGGAGCCGTCAACCGCACGTCGATCGAGCTCGCCTGGACCGTCCCCGCCGCCCGGGCGATCGACCGCTTCGAGCTCGAGATCCGACGCGCCGGCACCACGCCCGACCAGGCGCAGACCGTCACGCTCCCCGGCAGCTTCCGCAGCTTCACCCACCGGGCGACCGGCACCTACATCTACAGGCTGCGCGCCTGCGGACCCGCCGGCTGCTCACCGCGCTCGCTCACCCGGCGGCTCTCCAACCTGGGCGCCGAGGCGCTCAGCGCCCCCGTCAACCTGCGCCAGGCAGAACCCGCGCCTGCGCAGCCCGGCGGGCAGCCCGCGCCCGACCGGTCCATCGCCCTCGCGTGGGACGTGCGAGGCGATGACTACGCCTTCTTCGAGGTCGCCTACCGGCCGCTGCGCATCGCCGCCGACACGCCCACTGCCAAGCTCAGCGCCGCCGACGCGCAACGGATCCGCGGCGCCGAGCGGACGCTGCAGCGCGCGCTCGGCACCCTCACGCTGCGCAACCTCACCACCCCGAACATCTCCGTCCCGCGCTTCGCGGTCGTGCGCACCACCGACGCGAACGCGACGCTCGGCAACCTGCACGACCCGCTCGACCCCGACCGGCCCTACGAGGTCAAGGTCCGCGCCTGCAGCACCATCGCCTGCACCCGCTACACCGACAGCGTCGTCATGCAGCCCGGACGTCCGGCCGCCACCGAGACGGTCGCGCTCGACCGGCGCCAGCGCACCGCCCGGACCGGGCGGCAGCTCGGGCTCGGCGTCGCCGTCAAGCCCGGCGCCGACTCCACCGCCCGCAGCTTCGAGCTCCGCCTGCTCGGCCGACACGGCGAGGTCGGGCGCGTCCGCGTCGACGGTCGCACCGGGCGCATCGGGCTGACCGGACGCGAGCAGGTCGCCGGACCCGCCCGGAAGCGAGCCCGCGCGCTGCCGACCGCCACCGGCCGGGCCGGCGCCGCCGGCGCGCCCCTGCGGTCCGGTCCGCTCACGATCTCCCTGCGCGCCAGCCGCGCCCGCGCCGCCGCCGGGACGCTCAAGGCCAACCTCGCGCTCATCCTCCGCCGCGAGCTGGCGGGGCAGGTGCTCACGATCGAGGCCGCCTCCGTCGACGCGCGCGGACGCAGGCAGCCGTTCGCCACCGCCGGCTCGGTCATCGTCCGCCCCTGAAGGCGGCGAAACGCTCCTGTACCCGGCCACGCTGAAGGCCGACCGAGCCGCCCGACCGGCCGTCCGCCGAGTTCGATCCCCGCGTCGGCGGGACGCCGATCCTGCGCCATGCCTCCAGCCTTGCCGCCGTGACTCAGCGCGTGGTGCACCCGGGCCTGGCGGGTAGTGTCGCCGCGTGCGCGAGACGCCCGAGGAGATCGCCGAGCTCCAGTCGCTGCTCGACCGCTCGCTGGCGGGCGCCGGCGAGCACCTGCGCTCGATCTTCGTCGGGCGCACCATCGCCGCCGGTCAGCTCGTGCAGGTCCTCGACGGGATGTGCGTGCTCGCGGTGGCGACCGTCACGCCCAAGGGCGAGCCGCGCATCAGCGGCGCCGACGGGCACTTCCTGCACGGCCGCTGGGTGTTCGGCACCGCGCGCAACGCAGCCAAGGCCCGGAACCTGGCCGCCAACCCCGCCGCCAGCGTCGCGCACATGCGCGGGGAGGACCTGGGCGTATTCGTCCACGGCAAGGTGGAGGTGCTGAACCCGGCAGACGGCGAGCCGCACCCCGCCTGGCCCGAGACCCTGTCCCACCTGAAGGACTTCTACGGCCACGACGCCTTCGACTGGGAGACCGGGGCGATCTACTACCGGCTGGAGCCGCAGTGGATGGCCGTCTACGCACCCGACATCAACAGGTTGCTCACGGGCTGAGCGGCCACGCCCTCACGCCACGGTCCGCGCGCTGCGCCGCTCCACAAGTCCCCAGGAGACGATCCGCTCCGGGTGGATGCGGATCAGCGGCGTGGGTATCGCGATCGCCTCGCCGCGCCCACGGATCTCGATCCCGCGCGGATGCCACGGGTCGACGCTCGCGATGTCGTCGATCACGATCGCCACCCGGCCGCTGCGCGCCACGTCCCGGAACTTCTTCGTGCTCTCCAGGTCGCTGCCGCCGACGTCGATCGTGTCCCGGGCCGCGTTGTAGATCCAGGCGACCGGCACCACGTGCGGGGTGCCGTCGGCGCCGACCGTCGCGATGCGGCCGAGCTGCCGCCCGCCCGCCAGGTACGCGAGCTCCGCGTCGGTGAACACGCTCATCCCGCACCGGCCTACCCGGCCGACCGCAGGTCGCCGCGGCCGCCCGCCCGGCATCCTGTGCGCGCGATGCCCCTCTCCCTGGATGAGATGCTCGACGGCGCCGCCGCCGGCGCCACCACCGTCGCCCCCGGCTGGGGCCAGGGGCGCGCCACGTTCGGCGGCCTGGTCGCCGGGCTGCTGGTCGCGCGCGCCGAGGCGCTGTGCGCCGACCCCCAGCGTCGGCTGCGCTCCGCATCGGTGTCCTTCGTCGGCCCCGTCACTCCGGGCCCGGCCACCGTGGAAGGGGAGGTGCTGCGCGCCGGCTCCTCCGTCACCCAGGTGCAGGCCCGGATCGTCCAGGAGGGGGAGGTGCGCGCCGCGATGATCGCCGGCTTCGGCGGCGGTCGGGACACCCGCATCGCGCTCGACTCCGCAGCCCGCAACCCGCGGCCCGAGCTGCCCGCTCCGGAGACGGTCCAGCCGATCGCCTACGTCGAGGGCATCACCCCCGAGTTCTTCCAGCACGTCGACATGCGCTTCGCCTCCGGCTCGGTCCCGTTCGCGGGCGCGGGCGAGCCCGACTTCGGGGGCTGGATGCGCTTCGCCGAGCCGACCTCACGGTTCGGGGATCGCGAGCTGATGGCGCTGACCGACGTGTGGCCGCCGGCGATCGCGCCGCTGCTCGACAAGCCCGCGCCGATGAGCACGTTGGCGTGGACCTTCGAGCCGGTCGCCGGCCCGCCACCCGGCGAGACCGACGCGCCGGACGCCTTCTGGCAGTACCAGGTGCACACCCACGCATCCGGCCACGGCTACGCGCACGCGACCGCCCGCGTCTGGGACGAGCGCGGCACGCTGCGCGCCATCAGCCACCAGACGATCGCCTACTTCGCCTGACGGCCGCTGGCGGGCGTCCACGCCGTCGGAAACCCGGCCAACGCCGACGCGTTGTTCGACTTTCGCGTCGCGGCGCTGGGTAGTGGGTGGCCCAGATGACCACCTACGTGCCCTGCCCGGCGCTCGCCGGGGCGATTCTCACCGCCCGCGGGCGGGGATCGCTCGGGCGCGCGTCCATCGGGCTGTTCCCGCCGGTCCGGCTTCCGGACGAGAACGCCCCACGTTGAGGAGGAAGAGCGATGAGTGTCCATCCGGTCCGATTCGAAGGTCGCATCGACGATCCGGCACCCAGCCGGTGGCTGTGGCTGATCAGTGGATCCTCGCGATCCCGCACTTGATCGTGCTGTTCTTCCTGTGGATCGGGGCGGCGATCGTGTGGGTGATCGCGTTCTTCGCGATCCTCATCACCGGCCGTTATCCGCGCCCCCTGTTCGACTACACGGTCGGCGTGCTGCGCTGGTCGTGGCGGGTCAGCTACTACGCCTACGGCGTGCTGGCCACCGACCGCTACCCGCCGTTCACGCTGGCCGATGACCCGCACTATCCGGTGCGGCTGAACATCGAGTACCCGGAGCGGCTGTCGCGCGGGCTCGTGCTGGTGAAGTGGTGGCTGCTGGTGATCCCGCACCTGCTGATCCTGGCGGCGGTCGCCGGCGGCGTGGGCGCGCACACCGGCGGCCTGGTGGGCCTGCTGGCCCTGTTCGCCGGTGTGGCGCTGCTGTTCACCGGCCGCTACCCGAAGGGCATCTTCGACTTCCTGATGGGACTGCACCGCTGGAACCTGCGCGTGACGGCCTACACGTCGCTGTTGACGGACGTCTATCCGCCGTTCCGCCTCGACCAGGGGGAGCAGGAGCCCGAGGCCGAGGTCGAGTCCGCGACGTCTTCCGCCCCCGGCCCGGTGCCCGCGCCGGCTCCCGGGCGCTGACCGCACGGCATCGCTGACCGCGTGCGCCCTCCGGGGCGCGCGCGGTCAGCCCTTCACCACGCCGATCGGCAACAGCTCGGCCACGCGGGCCGCCAGCCCGGCGCGCTCGACCACGCGCACCACCCGGTCGACGTCCTTGTAGGCGATCGGCGCCTCCTCGGCGAGGCCGACGTTCGACGGGGCCCGCACGACGATCCCGCGCGCCTCCAGCTCGCGGCGTAGCTCGTCGCCCTTCACCCGGCGCTTCGCCGCCGCGCGGCTGAGCCGTCGGCCGGCACCGTGGCAGGCCGACCCGAACGAGCGCTCCATCGCGCCCGGCTGCCCGGCCAGCACCCAGCTCGAGGTGCCCATCGACCCGGGGATGAACACCGGCTGCCCGACGCGGCGGTAGGCGGGCGGGATGTCTGGGGAGCCGGGCGGGAAGGCGCGCGTCGCCCCCTTGCGGTGCACGCACAACGTCCGGCCGCCATGCTCCTCGAGCTTGGCGATGTTGTGCGCCACGTCGTAGACCTGGCGCGTCCGCTCGGCGATGTCGCGGCCCAGCACCTTCCGGATCGCCTCGCGTACCCGGTGGGCGAGGGTCGCCCGGTTGGCCCAGGCGAAGTTGGCGGCCGCCGCCATCGCGCTCATGTATGCGCGGCCCTCGGGAGAGGAGAGCGGCGCGCAGGCGAGCTGCCGGTCGGGCAGCTTGATCCGGTGGCGCGCGAGCGCCGAGTCCATCCAGCGCACGTAGTCGGTGCACACCTGGTGCCCGAGGCCGCGCGAGCCGGAGTGGATCAGCACCGTCACCTGGCCTTCGCTCAGTCCGTAGGCATCGGCGGCCTCGGAGCGCAGCACCGCGCCGACGCGCTGCACCTCGAGGAAGTGGTTGCCGGAGCCGAGCGTTCCGAGCTGCCCGGCCCCGCGGCTGCGGGCGCGGTCGGACACCGCGGCGGGGTCGGCGCCCTCCATGCAGCCGCGCGACTCGGTGCGCTCGACGTCCTCGGGGGTGCCGATCCCGTGCTCGGCGGCGAGGATGCGCGGGCCGTGGGTCATCACTCGGTCGAGCGCGCGGCCGTCGAGCTTCAGCCCGCCCGAGCGGCCGGTGCCGACGGGGACCCGTCGTGCGATCTCGCTCACGAGCGGCTCGACGCGCCGCCCCAGCTCCTCGACGGTCACCGGCAGCGCCAGCAGGCGCACGCCGCAGTTGATGTCATAGCCAACGCCCCCGGGGGAGATGACGCCGTCCGGGGCGACGGTGGCGGCAACGCCGCCGACCGGGAAGCCGTAGCCTTGGTGGATGTCGGGCATCGCGAGCGCCGCGCCGTAGACGCCGGGCAGCGTGGCGACGTTCTGGATCTGCTCCAACGACAGGTCGCCGCCGATCTCGTCGAGCAGCTCGGCGTCGGCGAACACGCGCGCCGGGACACGCATGTCGGCACGCGCCTCGGCCGGGATCTCCCAGCAGGTGTCGTCGATTCGTGTGAGTCCGTGCTTCACGTCGCTCTCAGACATCCAGGACGACCGTGGCCTGCCAGCCGTCGGCCGTCGGCTCGAACGCGAGCCGGTGGTAGGTGACCGCCTTGACGAACGGGCGCGGCTCGCCGCGGCGGGCGCGCACCGCCGCCGACAGTCCGTCGTCGGCAAGCTCGATCCGCTCCACGGCCTCCGGCAGCAGCCCGTCGACCTCGGCGCGGTAGACGAGCTCGTCCATCCAGGCGGCCAGCAGCGCGGCGCGGTCGGGGGCGGTGAGCGTCACGTCGTAGGCGACGTCCGCGTCGTGAGCGCCCATGCCGTCGTCGAGCAGCTCGCCGACCGCCGTCAGCGCATCGGCGAACACCTGCTCCTCGCTGCCGGCCTCGATCAGCAGCTCCACCTCGGCGGTGTGCTCGACCCACTCGTATGCCATCGCCAACCCTCGTCGAGGGATCAACGACTTGCGTGTGGCGCAAGTTATTGATCCCTCGACGAGGGGGTGGGCCGGCGGGGGCTAGGAGCGCCGCTCGGGCTCCGGGTCGGCGAACTCGCCCGGCTTGCCGGTCATGCCGGCGGCCACCGCCGCCATCTGGTTCGGGGAGCCGATCAGCCGGAGCTGCAGCTCGGTCTCCAGCCTCAGCGGCTCTTCCGAGCCGTCCACCCAGGCGCTGTTGTACAGGCGCTTGATCGCGCGCATCGAGTCCGGCGAGCGGGCGGCGATCTCGCGCGCCAGCTCGACGGCGGCCGCCAGCGGGTCGTCGGCGACGTGCGTGACCAGGCCGAGCCGCTGCGCCTCCTCGCCGCTCACGATGCGGGCGGTGAACGTCAGCTCCTTGGCGAGGTCGATCGGCAGCAGCCGGGGGAGGGTCTGCGTGATGCCCATGTCCGGCACCAGCCCCCACTTGGACTCCATGATGCTGAGGCGGGCGTCCGGGGCGGCGAAGCGGATGTCGGCTCCGAGCGCGATCTGCAGCCCGCCGCCGAAGCAGTTGCCGTGGATGGCGGCGATCACCGGCATCGGCAGGTCGATCCACTCGGTGCAGACGCGCTGCGCCATGTTCCCGCGCCGGCCCTCCTTGCGCTCCAGGAGCTGCTGCATCGACACGCTGCTGTTGGGGTCGGCGATCGCGCCCACGTCCAGGCCGGAGCAGAAGCTCGGCCCGGCCCCGTGCAGCACTACGGCGCGCACGCCCCTGGTGGAGGCGACCTCGTCGACGGCGGCGAGGATGCCCTCGAACATCGGCCCGTCCAAGGCGTTGTGCTTGTCCGGGCGGTTCAGCGTGACCGTCGCGACGTGGTCGGCGACCTCGACCTTCACCCGCTCGTTCATGCCGGGGAACGCTACCTGCGGGCGCTTCCCCGGCGGGCGCTGTCGGCGCGCGTCCTCCGGCGGGCGGGGGAGGAGGAACGGACGGCTCCTGCGGCCGGGGCCGCGGGCGCCGGTAGATTGCGCGGCGCATGGAGGGATACCCGCACCATCTGGCGATCCCGACGCGCTGGGCCGACAACGACATCTACGGCCACGTCAACAACGTCGAGTACTACGCCTTCTTCGACACGGTCATCAACCACTACCTGATCCACGAAGGCGGGCTCGACATCCACCACGGCCGGGCGATCGGGCTGTGCGTCGAGTCGCACTGCAGCTACAAGGCGCCGCTCGCGTTCCCCGAGGTGATCGACGCCGGCCTGCGGGTCGGCAAGCTGGGACGCTCCAGCGTCCGCTACGAGATCGGGATCTTCCGCCGGGGGGAGAGCGAGCCGGCCGCCGAGGGCTGGTTCGTGCACGTGTTCGTCGACCGCGACACGCGCCGTCCGGTCCCGATCCCGGATTCGATTCGCGCCGCGCTGCGACGGATCGCGGTCCCAGGCGCGGAGCAGCAGCAGACCGCGCAGCAGGGGGTGCAGGCGTGAGGGTTCGTGGCGCGGTGCTGCGCGAGATGGGGCGTCCGGCCCCGTATGCCGAGAGCCGGCCGCTGGAGATCGCCGAGCTGGAGCTGGCGCCGCCCGGGCCGGGGGAGCTGCTGGTGAAGGTCGGCGCCGCCGGGCTGTGCCACTCCGACCTGTCGGTGATCGACGGCTCGCGCCCGCGCGTGATGCCGATGGTGCTCGGCCACGAGGCGGCCGGAACGGTCGTCGCCGTCGGCCCCGACGTGAAGGGGTTCGCGGAGGGCGACCACGTGGTGCTCGCGTTCGTCCCGGTGTGCGGCGAGTGCGCGCCGTGCACCACCGGCCGCCCGGCGCTGTGCGAGCCGGGCGCCAAGGCGAACGTCGCCGGCACGCTGCTCTCCGGCGAGCGCCGCTTCAGCGGGCCGGAGGGCGAGGAGCTCAACCACCATCTGGGCGTCTCGGCGTTCTGCGACCACGTGGTCGTCGACCAGCACTCCGCGGTGAAGGTCGACCCCGACCTGCCGTTCGAGATCGCCGCCCTGTTCGGCTGCGCGGTGCTGACCGGCGTCGGCGCCGCGTTGAACGCGGCTCAGGTCGCCGAGGGGGAGACGGTCGCCGTCTTCGGCCTGGGCGGCGTCGGGCTGGCGGCTCTGCTGGGCGCCAGGCTCGCCGGTGCGGGGAGGATCGTCGCCGTCGACCTGGTCGACGAGAAGCTGGATCACGCCCGCCGGCTGGGCGCCGTCCCGGTCAAGGCGGATGAGAACGTCGTCGAGGCTGTGCGCGAGGCCACCGGCGGCGGCGCGCAGAAGGCGATCGAGACGGTCGGCAACGCGCGCGTGCTCGCCCAGGCCTACGAGGCGGCCGGCCGGGGCGGCGTCACCGTCACCGTCGGCCTCCCGCACCCCGACCAGCGGCTCGACATCCAGGCGGTCAGCCTGGTCACCGAGGAGCGCACGCTGAAGGGCTCGTACCTGGGCTCCTGCGACCCGCGCACCGACATCCCCAAGCTGATCGACTACTACAAGGACGGCCGCCTGCCGGTCGACGAGCTCCTCACCCACAAGATCGCGCTGGAGGACGTCAACGAGGCGTTCGACCGGCTGCGCACCGGCGGCGCGGTCCGCCAGGCGATCATCTTCTAGAGCTTGACCGCGGCGGGCGCTCAGGCGGCGAGCGGCAGCTCGTCATCGCTCGCGTGCACCGCCTCCAGCGCCGCGACCGCCTCCGGCGTGAACTGGCGGCCGGCGAGCGAGCGCACCTCCGCCAGCGCCTCGGCCACCGAGCGCGGCTCCGAGTACGGGCGGGCGGAGACCATCACGTCGAAGGCGTCGGCGACCGCGATCAGCGCCGCGCCCTCCGGGATCTGCGCGGCCGTCAGCCCGCGCGGATAGCCGCTGCCGTCCGGCCGCTCGTGGTGGCAGAGGATCCACTCCACCTGCTCTGGATCCAGCACGTCGTCGACGATCCGCGCCGACAGCTCCGCGTGGCCCTTGATCACCTCGAACTCCTCGCGGGTCAGGCGGGTCGGCTTGAGCAGGATCGCGTCCGGGATCCCGATCTTGCCGACGTCGTGCACCATCGCCGCCTCGTGCAGCTTGGCGACGCGCTCCGGAGGCCAGCCGCGCTGCTCCGCCAGCCGGGCGGCGAGCGCCGCCACCCGCTCCGAGTGACGGCGCGTCGAGGGGTCGCGCGCGTCGATCGCCCGCGCCAGCGCGCGGATCCCCACCAGCGCCTGCCGGCGCTGCAGCAGCTCCAGGCGCTCGGCGGCCGACAGCGCGCGCACGTTGTCCGGGTCGTAGACGGTCACCCGGTTGCGGCCGTTCTCCTTGCTCCAGTACAGCGCCCCGTCGGCGAAGCGCAGCAGCTCCCGGGGCGCGTCGCACTGGTCGATGTGGGCGACCCCGATCGACACCGTCACCGGCAGGTTGCCGGCCAGCGGGGCGCCTGCGACCGCCCGGCGCATACGCTCGAGGCGGACGGTCGCCTTCTCGATCGGGGTGAAGGGCATCAGCAGCGCGAACTCGTCGCCGCCGACGCGGGCCAGCACGTCGCCCTCGCGGAGATGGGCGCGCAACACGTCCACCATCCCGCACAGCACCTCGTCGCCGAGCGCGTGCCCGCCCGTGTCGTTGACGCCCTCGAAGCCGTCGACGTCGATGATCGCCAGCGCCAGCGGCCGCTCCTCGCGCCGCGCGCGGTTGACCGCGTCGGGCAGCCGCTCGTGGAAGGCGCGCAGGTTCAGCAGGTTGGTGAGCGGGTCGGTGGTGGCGTCCGCGGCCAGCCGGGCGACCTCCTCGGTGTTGGCGACCGCCATCGCCACCAGCTCGGCGAACTCCGACAGGTGGTTCTCGGCGTCGTCGGGCAGCCCGTAGGGCGCGGCGGAGGCGACGGTGATCGTGCCCCACAGCCGGCCGCGCACCTGCACCGGGCAGGCGACCAGCGACCGGAAGCCGAGCGCCATGGTGGCGATCGCGCCGCTGTCGGCCCGGCCCTCGTAGTCGTCCACCCGCACCGGCATCCCGGTGCGGCGGACGGCCGCCACCTCGCTCTCCGGGTTGAGCTTGAACGGGCGGCCGATGAAGCGCACCCGGCGGATCTCGTTGTAGGAGCCGAGGACGGTGACGTGGTCGTCGGGGTCGAAGCGGATGACGGTGGCGCCGTTGCCCTTCAGCAGCTTGGCGGCCTGCTCGGCGGCCCGCGCCGAGATCGTCTCCAGCGGCAGCGCCTGCGCGACCGCGGTGGCGAGCGTGCGGATCGCCCGGTGCTCGTCGGAGAGGTTCTCGGCGATGCGGCGGTGCGCGGTCAGGAGCTGGCGCGCCAGCAGGATCACGCCGCAGACCAGCATCAGCACGGGCAGCGCGATAGCCATCTCCCGGACGGCGGCTCCGACGCCCCGCTCGTCGACGACCGGGGCGACCCAGGCCAGGCCGGCCGCGACGGCGACCATCGGCCCGGCGGCGAGTGAGCCGAAGCAGGCGGCGTAGATGAGGGGGAGGATCACGTAGAGGCGGACCGGTGACTGGGTGCCGCCCGTCGGCAGCGTGATCGTGGCGACGATCACGGCGCCGGCGCCGGCGGCCAGGGTGAGCGCGGAGCGCGGAGCGCGATGCCAGGGGACGACGAACACGGCGAGCAGACCCCAGGCGACGCACCCGAAGGCGGCCGCCTGGCCGAGCAGCGGCGGGTAGGTCTCGGCGGGCACCTGATCGAAGCCGGGCAGCGCGGCGAGCGCGAGGCCCGCGAGCACCCAGAGCGCGCCCCCGACCCGACCGGCGAACGGTCGCTCGAGCTCGGGTCTCGAGCGGAGCCGTTCAGCCAGTTGGTCTATGAGTTCGCGCACGTTCGCTGTTTGTCATCGAGCGAACATGCGCGGCCTTCATGCGCCGCCGGGATAAAGATGCCTGTGCACATGGAAGGGGGCCGGCGCGCCGGGCCCGCCTCCGTGGCCGTGTTGGCTCAGGCGGCGGCCGCCAGGTCCTCGGAGGCCTGCAGCGCCTCCAGCGCCTCGACCGCCTCGCAGGTGAACTGGAGGCCGGCGAGCGAGCGGATCTCCGCCAGCGCCTCGGCCCGGGAGCGGGGCTTCGAGTAGGGGCGGGCGCTGGTCATCACGTCGAAGGCGTCGGCGACCGCCATCAGCGCCGCGCCCTCCGGGATCTGCTCCCCGGCCAGGCCGCGCGGGTAGCCCCGGCCGTCGGGCCGCTCGTGGTGGCAGCGGATCCACTCGACCTGCTCGGGGTCGAGGACGTCGTCGACGATCCGCGCCGACAGCTCCGCGTGGTTCTTGATGACCTCGTACTGCGCGCGCGTGAGCTGGCCGGGCTTGAGCAGGATCGCGTCGGGGATGCCGATCTTGCCGACGTCGTGGACGATCGCCGCCTCCTGGAGCTTGGCGACGCGCTCCGGCGGCCAGCCGCGCTGCTGGGCGAGGCGGGCGGTGAGCGCCGCCACCCGCTCCGAATGCTCGCTCGTGGACGGGTCGCGCGCGTCGATCGCGCGCGCCAGGGCGCGCAGGCCGACCAGCGCCTGGGAGCGCTGCAGCAGCGCCAGTCGCTCGGCGGCCGAGAGCTCGCGCACCGTGTCGGGGTCGTACACGGTGATCCGGTTGCGGCCGTGCTCCTTGCTCCAGTACAGGGCTCCGTCGGCGAAGCGCAGCAGCCGCTCCGGCTCCTCGGTGTGGTCGAGGTCGCACAACCCGATCGAGACCGTGAGCCGCGCGCCGCCGGTGAGCGTCGTGGAGGCGACCGCCTGGCGGGCGCGCTCGAGGTGGGCTGCCGCCTGCTCGGCGGTGACGCCCGGCATCAGCAGCGCGAACTCGTCGCCGCCGATCCGCGCCAGCACGTCCCCGTTGCGCATGTGGGCGGAGAGCACGCTCACCACGCCGCGCAGGACCTCGTCGCCGAGCGCGTGCCCGCCCGTGTCGTTGACGCCCTTGAAGCCGTCGACGTCGATCATCGCCAGCGCCAGCGGCCGGCCCTCGCGGCGCGCGCGGGAGATCGCGTCCGGCAGCCGCTCGTGGAAGGCGCGATGGTTGAGCAGGCCGGTGAGCGGGTCGGTGGTGGCGTCGGCGGTCAGGCGGGCCGCCTCCTCGGTGTTGGCGACCGCCATCGCCACCAGCTCGGCGAACTCCGACAGGTGCTCCTCGGCGTCGTCGGGCAGGCCGCCGGGCTCCGCGGAGACGACGGCGATCGTGCCCCACAGCCGGCCGCGGACGTGGACGGGGCAGCCCACCCAGGAGCGGAAGCCGTGTGCCAGCACCGTGGCGGCGGTCACGTCGGTGCGGCCCTCGTAGTCGTCTACCCGCACCGGCATGCCGGTCCGGCGCACGGCGGCGATCTCGCTGTGGGGGTCGAGCTTGAGCGTCCGGGCGAGGTACGTCGACTCGGTGTTCTCGTTGTAGGCGCCGAGGATGGTGACCTCGTCGTCGGGGTCGAAGCGGATGATCGTCGCCCCGTTGCCCTTGAGCAGCTTGCTGGCCTGGACGACGGCCCGCGTGCAGATCGTCTCCAGGGGCAGGCCCTCGGCGACGGCGGTGGCCAGGGCGCGCATTGCCTGGTGCTCCTGGGAGAGGCTGTCGGAGATGCGCCGGTGGGAGGTCAGGAGCTGGCGCATCAGCAGGATCACGGAGCAGACGAGCAGCCACACCGGCAGGGCGATCGCGAGCTCCCGGAGCGCGTCGTCGATGCCGCTCTCGTCGATGATCGGCAGCACCCAGACCAGCGCGGCGCTGGCGGCGACGGCGAGCGCGAACCGCGGCGTCAGGAAGCAGGCCGCGTAGATGAGCGGCAGGGCGACGTACAGCCGGACGGGCGAGTGCGTGCCGCCGGTGCGCATCGTGATCTCCGCGACGACCGTCATCGCGACAGCGGCGGCGACGCCGAGCGCCCAGCGGGGAGCGGCGTTCCAGGGGATGACGAACATCGCCAGGAGTCCCCAGGTGACGGCGCCGGCGGCCGAGGCCAGCGCCAGCCAGAACGGGAAGCTGCTGTCGGGGACCTGGTCGAAGCCGGGCAGCGCGGCGAGGGCGATGCCGGCCAGCACCCAGAGCGCGCCTCCCACCCAGCCCGCGAACGGTCGCTCAAGCTCGGGGCTCGAGCGGAGGCGCTCTGCCAGCCGGTCGAAGAAGCCGCTCACGACCTTCTGTGTGATCGAGCGCACACAGTGGAAACTTGATGCAGGTTGACGCGTTGAACCTCCATCCGGAGCGATGAGGGATGCGCAACTTCGGTTGCGTGCCGGTTGCCTTTTCTTCGGGGCTCCGCGGTGCCATCAGGTGCGGCGTCTAGCCTGCCGCGCCTGTGATGCCGGTCTCGCTTGACCTCCCCGGGCCCTCGCGGCGCGTGCGCGTCGAGCCGCTGCGGCTCCCCGACCCGGCCCGCGTGCCGGAGCCCGACCCCGTCGTCCCCGACGGGGCGCCCGAGGAGGCACCGCCGCCGGCGCCCGACCGCGAGCGCGAGCCCGCCCACGCGTGAGCGGGGTCCCTGACTTCGTCGAGCCGGTCATCGGCTTCCGCGCCTGGCACGTCGACGACGACGGTCTGCTCCGTCCGTGGACGTTCCGCGCGCTGCCGTGGCGGCCGGGCGTGAACAGGGCGGTGTGCGCGCGCGACGTGCGCCACGCCGCGCCGGCGCCCGGTTGCCTGTGCGGGCTATACGCGCTGCGTGACCCGTCCGACCGGCGGCTGCGCTTCGGCGCCGGCCGCGCCGTCGGGGCGATCGCCGCCTGGGGCGAGCTCGAGGTGCACCACACGGGCTTCCGCGCCGAGCAGGCGTGCGTCGTGGCGCTGGCGCTCCCGGAGCGGCCGAGCGCGGAGGAGCGCGAGCTCCTCGAACGGGCGGCGGAGCGCTACGGCGTGCCGCTGGTGCCCGCGGAGCTGCTGAGCGCCGAGGCTCTGCGCCACGGCGCGCCGCTGCCGGAGGAGCTGCTGCCGCCGCCGGTCGAGTGGCCGCCCGTGCCGGTCGGCGACCGCCGCGCCGCGCCGGCCAAGGCGCCCGTGCCGCCGGTGGATCCGGCGAGCTTCGGCGGCCCCGCGCGCGGGATCGCGCTCGACGCGCACCTGTGGGTGGAGACCGCGCTCGGCGCGGTGGTGGTCGGCGCCACCCGCGCGCTGGCGGGCCGCGTCGGCGAGCCCGACGCGGTCGCCCTGCCGGAGGTGGGGACGCTGCTCGAGGCCGGCGACCGGGCCGCCACGATCGCCGGCACCGGCGATGAGACGTTCGCGGTGTGGGCGCCGGTCGGCGGGCACGTGCTGGCGGTCAACCGCCGCCTCGCCGAGGATCCCGGCCTGCTGGCGCGCGACCCGGAGGGCGCCGGCTGGCTGCTGCGGATCGCCCCCGCCGACTGGGAGTCCGACGCAGGCGAGGTGACCTGGGGCCCCGCCGCGGCGCGCCACTACGCGGCATGGCTGGCGCGCGACGAGCGCGCCCGCGGGGATGCGTTCGCGGACGTGCGCCTGGAGCGGCTGCGCGCGCTGCCGGCGGTGCGCAGCGGCCGCGACGTGGCCGCGGTGCTGCGCGCGGAGCGGTCGGTGCCGCGGTTCGTCGATGCCCGCGAGGTGGAGGTCGAGCTGGGCGGGCGGCTGCGCGACGCGCTGGCCGTCGACCCGGAGTTGCGCGCCCGGCTCGGGCGGCTCGGCCGGGTGGTGCGGTTCGTGCTGTCGGCACCGGTGTGCGAGCTGGCGCTGGATCTGCGCGGCGGGGCGGCGCTGGCGGTCGGCGCCCGGGCGGAGGCGCCCGACGAGGAGACGATCACGCTGCGCTGCTCCGCGGATGCCGCGTACCGCTGGTTTGTCGGCGCGCTGGACGCCTCGGCGGCGCTGCGCTGCGGCGAGCTCGCGTGCGACGAGGGTCAGGCCGCCGCGCTGCGCGCGCTGGCGCTGCTCAAGCACCTGCGCGTCGAGCCGTGGGTTCCGGCGCCGAGCTGGGCGCGTTGAGCAGGCGCGGGGCGGTGGCGGCGCCTGCGGGCGGGTAGACCCCGACCATGGCCACCGACCACGAAGCGTCGATTGTGCTCACCGACCGCTCCGAGCGCAGCCGCTACGAGCTGACCGTGGACGGCGAGCTCGCCGGTTGGGTCGGATACAGCGACGAGGACTTGGTGCGAGCGCTCACCCACTCCGAGGTCGACCCGGGGCGCCGCGGCCAGGGGATCGGTGGCAAGCTGGTGGCCGGAGTCCTCGACGACGTCCGCCGCCGCGGGATGAAGGTCGTGCCGAAGTGCCCGTTCGTGCGCAGCTACCTGCAGCGCCACCGGGACGAGTACGACGACCTGCTGGCGCCCGGGCAGAGCCTCGACGGCGACGGCTGATCGCGGCCCGTTCAACCCGCGTCCGTTTCACCCCGCTATCGCGGGTGAAGACGGACGCGCGACGGGGGAGGGCCCCGGAAACGACGACGGCCCGTCGACGACGGGCCGTTGACCTCGAGGTGCGGATGAGAGGAGTCGAACCTCCACGTCCCGAAGGACACAGGCACCTGAAGCCTGCGCGTCTACCAATTCCGCCACATCCGCGTGTCGGCGGTCCATGAGGATAGCGACAGCGACCGGGAACGTGCAGCCTGATCGGCGGGGGTCGCGGGGCGGCTCGGTGACCGGGCCCGGAGAACCGCTGTCAGGCGACCGACAGCAACGTCGAGCGCCCGGTCAGAGCCCGGAGAGAACCCGTGATTTGCAGGAATTTTCCCAGGGTCTGCGCCTGGGGAGGCCAACGGTCGAGATTCTGTGCTACGGTGAAAGCCGTTCGAGCCGCCATCGTCTAGGGGACTAGGACGCCGCCCTCTCACGGCGGAAACCGGGGTTCGAATCCCCGTGGCGGTACTGAGAAGAGAGGCCCGCAAGGGCCTCTCGGCGTTTGTGGGGAGGCCCGCCCGGGCGGGTCTCGTCGCTTCTCCGGGGCAGGGTGTCGCTTCGGCGATCCACGGAGAGCCCGCGGGCGGGTCTGGGCGCTGCTTTCCGGCGCTTCTCCGTCCGGAAAATGGGAAAGGCTCTCACCGGCCGTCCGCCGGGCGTACCGGCGGGCCGAACAGTTGCCAACTGACCGGAGAAGTGAGAAGGCTCCCGACCATGCTTCTCCTGCGCTTCGCGTCCGCCCTCACCGTGGGCGCGCTCATCGCCCTCGGCGGCGGCGCGACGGCCTCGGCCGCGACGCCGTTCACCGCCGGCAGTGGCAGTGACCCCGACGTCGCCGTCGCGCCCGACGGCACGGGACACGTCGTCTGGACCACCCCGCGTCCCAGCACCGTCGGCTACTGCCGCGTGCCGAAGGACGGCATCCGGTGCGAGCACACGGTGTCGCTGGCGTTCCCGGGCGCCGGGCCCGCGCAGCAGCGGGCCGCGGTCGTCTACGCGCCCAGCGCCACCAAGGTGGTGATCGTCGCCGGCTGCTGGAACTGCGGCGCGGGCAGCGTCACCGATCGGGTCTACCGCTGGATCTCCAATGACCGCGGCACCACCTTCGGCGGTCCGGTCGAGATCCAGCCGCCCGGCTCCGTCGGCTTCGACTTCTCCAAGGGCCACGGGCTCTGGATCGACGGGTCTGAGCTGTTCGTCGGGGTGGCCGGCGCGTTCGTGAGCGCGATGCCGAACAGCGCCCAGCGGTTCCAGTTCTCGCCGTTCCCGGTCAACTACACGCCCGAGATCGCCCGCGTGCCCGGCAGCGACAAGCTGGTCGCCGTGACCGACGACCTCGCGGCGATCCGCTACCGCGTCTACCGCGGCCCGCTCGCCCCGGAGGCGATCAGCGCCGAGGCGAACTGGAGCCCGCCGCTGCCGGTCGACGCCGTCGCCAAGGAGTCGGGCGTCAGCTCCGGCACCTCCGGGCTGTTCCTGCACTACTTCACGATCACCGGCGGCGGCCCGCGCGTGGTCGTGCGCAAGTTCGATCCGGCCTCCGACACGTTCGGCCCGCCAAGCGAGGCCGCCGGCCTGCGCCAGGCGGATCGCAACGGCCTCGACCAGCCCGACACGACGGTCGACGCCGAGGGGCGCGTCCACGCGGTGTGGCGCAACCTGAGCCGCGGCGGGCAGCTCCGCTGGGGCGTCTCGGTCCGGACCGACGGCACCGGCGGCTTCGCCGGCCCGGCGACGCTGGCCAACGAGACGCCCGTCCAGCCGCGCGTGGCCGCGGCGCGGCGGTCCGGCTTCGTCGTGTGGAACACGCTGCGCGGCGACGTGCGCGTGGTGCCGCTCGACTGGAGCCTGCTGCCCGAGTCGGTCGGCGGCCGCCCGAAGACCCGCACCAAGTCGGCGCGCGTCTCGGGCGGGACGGTGAAGCTCACCTCGCCCGCCGCCTGCGTCCAGCCGGGTGAGAGGTTCACGCTGTCGCTGACCGGCAGGAAGTCCAAGGGCAAGAACAACCCGTTCGTGCGCGTGCAGAAGGTCGACTTCCTGCGCGCCGGAAAGGTCGTCAAGACCGACAGCAAGGCGCCGTTCAGCCAGAAGCTGCAGGTGCCCGCCGGCGCGAAGGAGGGCTCGACGATCACCTTCGGGGCGCGGGCGACGATCAAGGTCAGCCGCGGCAAGGCGCCGCGCAAGACCATCAACGCGACGATCCGCGTCTGCGCCTAGCGGGCGTCGTCGGAGCGGGCGCGGGCGCCGAGCCGTCCGCGCCCGCCCGGCCGCCTCGGCCCGCCCCGCACGCTTGTCGCGTTTCGCTCGGATGGCGGGCGGAACCCGACGAGCGTCGTGCGGCGGGAGCGGCCGACGCCTGGGGGACCGCTCGCGCCGCGGCTACCCTCCGGCGCCGTGCTCACCCGTCCCGGACCGCCGCTCGCGCTGGCGACCATCGGTGCGCTCGCGGCGGCGGTGGTCGGGATGCTCGCCTACATGGCGCCCGCCGGCCGCACCGCCGACCACCGGGCGCTGGAGGGCTTCGTCTCGCTGCGCCACACCGCGCTCGAGCCGTGGGCGGAAGGGGCGGTGCACATGGCCGACCCGCTGCCCTACGCGCTCGTCGGCCTGGTGCTGATCGGCGTGGCCGTCGCCCGGCGCCGGCTGCTGCTCGCGGGCGCGGTCGTGTTCCTGCTGTTCGCCACCGGGGCGACCACCCAGGTCCTCAAGCGGCTGCTCGCCTCGGAGCGCGCCGAGGCGGCGCTCGGCTGGTCGGTGTCCGACGAGGCGTGGCCGAGCGGCCATGCCACCGCCGCGATGACGCTGGCGCTGCTGGCGATCCTCGTCAGCCCGGCGCGCCTGCGGCCGCTGGTCGCGGTGATCGGCACGACGCTGGCGCTCGCCGTCTCCTACGCGATCCTGATCCTGAGCTGGCACTTCCCGTCCGACGCGCTGGGCGGCCAGCTCGTCGCGGGAAGCTGGGTGATGCTGGTGCTCGCCGTGCTGAACGTGGTCGAGCGGCGCCGCGCCGAGGACCCCGCTCCGACGGCAGCCGACATCGGGCTCGCGCTCGCCGCGGCGACCGTGGTCGTGATCGGAGTCGCGGCCGCGTTCCTCGCGCGCTCGGGCGACGTCATCGACTTTGCCCGCGACCACACCAGTGCCGCCGCGGCGACGGTGGTGATCGCCGCGCTCGGGATCGCGCTGCCCGCGACGCTCGCCGCCGGGCTCGCCCGCTCGCGCTAGCGCGGATTCCACCGGGTTCGTGGCGCCCCGGTGTCGCTATGCGACAACGACGCGACAAGCGACCGGGAGGCGAGGCCGCCGGGTGGGTTCGTGTCGCCTCGTTGCCGCTATGCGACAACGACGCGACAAGCGGTGCCGGGAGGCTACTCGTGCTCCTGGGTCGCTCCGGCCTGCCAGAGCGGCTCGGCGACCCCGTTCTCCTGGTTGGCGCCCCGGCTCAAGATGAACAACAGGTCGGAGAGTCGGTTCAGGTAGCGGACGACCTCCGGGTTGCCGTCCTCGACCTGCAGCGCGCGACGCTCCGCCCGTCGGCACACGGTCCGCGCCACGTGCAGCCAGGCCGCCGCGGGCGTCCCGCCCGGCAACACGAACGACTTGAGCTTGGGGAGGTTCGCGTTGACCTCGTCGCAGGCCTCCTCGAGCCACTTCGTATAGCCCTCGTGCACGCGCAGCCGCTTGCGGTCGCCGCCGTGGGGGACCGACAGGTCCGCGCCCACGTCGAACAGCTCGTTCTGGATGCGCCGCAACCACTCGGCGTACCGCTCGGGGAGGTCCGGCAGCGTGAGCACCACCCCGATCTGGGCGTTGAGCTCATCCACGGCGCCGTAGGCCTCGATCCGCGGATGCGTCTTCGGCACCCGGCTCATGTCGCCGAGGTGGGTCTCGCCCTTGTCACCGAGCTTGGTGTAGATGCGCGTCAGGTTGACGGTCATGGCCTTGAGGCAGGCTACCCGGCGGCGGCGGTATAATCGCCGCCGATCGAGGTCGGTGGCTTAGGGAAGCCGGTGCGAATCCGGCGCGGACCCGCCACTGTGACCGGGCAGCGCCTCGCCCACGCGCCGCACGCGGCGCAGCCACTGGAGACGGACACGGCTCCGGGAAGGCGGGACGAGGAGAAGCCCGGAAGCCAGGAGACCTGCCCCGACCGGAAGGAACAAACGCCCTCGCGGAAAGGGGTGGAACCTTGCTGAAGCGCTTGTTTTCGGCCGTCGCGGCCGTGGGTCTGCTGCTCGGCGCGGCTGCGTCCGCCGACGCCGCCGACGTGACCGTCCAGATCGAAGGGCGTGACGTTCAGCGCGGCCCCGTCGCCGTCACGACGCCGGCGACCGTGAACAAGGACGGGACGAACACCTGCCCGGGCAACACCGCGGTCGGCGCCCTGGAGGCGGGCACGAGCGGCGACTGGTCGGGCGATTTCATGTTCGGGAGCTACATGCCGACCACGGTCCTCGGCGAAAACCACGCCTTCGGCTCCGGCGCCTACTGGAGCATCTACATCAACGGCCGCTACCAGAACGCCGGCGTCTGCGACGCCGTCGTGCACGACGGCGACGAGGTGCTCATCTTCGCCTCGGACGACCCGTTCGTGCCCGGCAACGGCGGCTTCGAGGAGCCGGTGCTGCTGCAGGCTCCGGCCGTGGTCACCGTCGGGCAGCCATTCACCGTGAAGGTGGTCGAGGCGGTCACCGGCTTCGACGACCTGGGCACCGGCACCACCGAGTTCCACAACTCGGTCGGAGCGACGGTCACCGCCGGCGACGCGAGCGCGACCACCGGCGCCGACGGCACCGCGACCCTGACCGTCACCCGGCCCGGCCCGTTCACCTACGTGGTGAAAAAGGGCCACCGCGCCCCCGACCGCGCCCCGGGCTGCGCCACCACCGGCAGCGACGGACTGTGCGGCACCAGCCCGGGCACCGGCACCAGCCCGGGCACGACCACGCCCTTCCTCGGCGACGGGGCGAACGACACCCACGCCTCGTTCGGCCGGATCCTCGGCGTCAGCAACGGCGCCCGCTACAAGCGCAAGCGCGCGCCGCGCGAGCTACGCGGCCGCGTCGATCCCGACCCCTCCGGGATCAAGGACATCGAGCTGCGCATCACGCGCCGGCTGGGCAAGCGCTGCACCACCTACGACGCCCGCACCGAGCGCCACGTGCGGATGAAGCGCTGCGGCGCCGTCCGCGGCCGCTGGTTCTCGGTCGGCGACAAGCTCGAATGGAGCTACCTGCTGCCCGGGCGCCTGCCGCGCGGCCGCTGGGTGATCGACATGCGCACCACCGATGGCGCCGGCAACGTCAACGACAACCTGATCCGCGGCCGCAGCCGCATGGTGTTCCATGTCGTCCGCTAGGCGAATCCGCACCGCGCTGACCGCCCTCCTGCTCGCCGCGGCCGTCCCGGCGGCCGCCGGCTGCGGGGTGGGGGCCGGCAAGTCGGCGGTCGGCAACCAGCTCCTGGTGACCGCCGACTACGGCCGCGAGACCATCGTCCGCGAGGACCAGCCGAAGGTGAGCGGACAGGACACGGTGATGCGGCTGCTGCAGCGCAACGCGCCGAACGTGGAGACCCGCTACGGCGGCAACTTCGTGCAGTCGATCGGGGGGAAGGCCGGCGGGCAGCGCGACGGCCGCAGCTACGACTGGTTCTTCTACGTGAACGGAATCCTCGCCGAGGAGGGGGCGGGCGCGATCCGCCTCCACGACGGCGACCGCGTCTGGTTCGACTTCCACGACTGGACGTTCGCGGACACGATCCCGGCGGTGGTCGGCGCGTTCCCGGAGCCGTTCCTCAGCGGCGTCGAGGGCAAGAAGCTGCCGACCCGGATCGAGTGCGAGCGCAACGACGACAACTGCCAGGCGGTCCAGGACCGGCTCGTCGACTACGACCTGCCCGCCTCCAAGGGCAACATCGGCGCCAGCTACATCACCGAGACGCTGCGCATCCTGGTCGGCTCGTGGCCGGCGATCCGGCGTGACCCGATCAGCCGCCTGATCGAAGCCGGGCCGCGGCGCAGCGGCATCTTCGCCAAGCCGATCGACGACGGTCGCCGACTGCAGCTCTTCGACGAGCGCGGCCGGGTGACGCGCACGCTCGGTCCCGGCACGGGCCTGATCGCCGCCACGCGCGTGCTGGACGACATGAAGGCCCAGCCGGTGTGGATCGTGACCGGGACCGACGAGGCGGGCATCGCCGCGGCGGCCGCCGCGCTGGACGAGGGCGCGCTGGCGGGCCGCTTCGCCGTGGCGGTGATCGACGGCAAGCCGGTTCCCCTCCCGGACCGTCCTTGAGGAGCTAGGCGATGAGGTACGTGCGCCGCGCGAGCCCGCTGCACGCGGCGCGCGCCGCGGCCGGGGCGCTGTGGTGCTGCGCTGCGGGCGCCGCCGCGCTGACCGCCCAGCACCCGGTCGTGCTGTGCGCGCTCACCGCGGCGATCCTGGCCAGCGCCTGCGCGTCGGGCGTGGGCCGTGAGGTCGCCCGGATCGGGGCGTGGATGGCGCCATGGGCGCTGGTCATCGCCCTCATCAACGTGCTGGTCGTGCGTGAGGGGCTGACGGTGATCGCCCGCCTGGGCGGGGTGCCGCCGTTCGGCCAGATCGACCTGACGCTGGAGGGTCTGGTCTACGGCCTGATGTTCGGGCTGCGGTTGCTGACGGTCACGCTCGCGTTCTCGCTGTTCGCCTGCGCGGTGGACCCGGACGACCTGCTGCGCGGGATGCGGAGGCTGTCGCTGCGCAGCGCGCTGGGCGCGACGCTGGCGGTGCGGCTGGTGCCGGTGCTGGCGGCCGACGCGCGGAGGATCGACGAGGCGCGCCGCTGCCGGCCGGACGGCGGCGGGGGCGGGGTGCGCGCCCGCATGGCGCTGCTGCGCTCGGTGGCATCCAACGCGCTCGACCGCGCGCTGGACGTGGCCGCGACGCTCGAGGTGCGCGGCTTCGGCGCCGCCCGGAGCCGCGCCCGCCCGGGTAGCGACGCCTACAGGTCGCTTCGGCCCTGGTCGCGGCACGACATCGCATTCGCCGTCTCGGCGCTCGCGGTCGCCGGCATCGCGGTCGCGGCCGGCCTCACCGGCTTCGGCGGGTTCGAGACCTACCCGTTGCTGGACGGCGCTCCGCCGGCGCAGGTGCTCGCGCTGGCCGGGGCGCTGGTGGCGGCGCTGCTCCTCCCGCACATCGACCGCCGGGGGGTCGAGCCGTGAGCCTGCTGCGCCTCGAGGACGTCACCTACACCTACGCGGGCGCGCGCGAGCCGTCGCTGCGCCGCGTGTCGCTGGAGGTGGGCGAGGGCGAGTTCGTGGTGCTCGCCGGCGCCTCCGCCTCGGGCAAGTCGACGCTGCTGCGCGCCGCCGCCGGCCTGGTCCCGCACTTCCACGGCGGCGCGTTCTCCGGCCGGGTCCTCGTCGGCGATCTCGACACGCGCGCGCACGGCCCGGCCGACATATCGACGGTCGCCGGCAGCCTCTTCCAGGATCCCGAGACCCAGGTGGTGCTCACCACCGTCCGCGCCGAGCTGGCGTTCCCGCTCGAGAACCGCGGCCACAGCCCGGCCGAGGTGGCGCGCGGGGTGGAGGAGGCCGCGCTGGCGCTCGGCATCGCGCACCTGCTCGACCGGCCGACGAGCGAGCTGTCCGGCGGCGAGCTGCAGCGGGTGGCGCTGGGCGCCGCGCTGGCGGGTCGCCCGCCGCTGGTGCTGCTGGACGAGCCGACATCGCAGCTCGACCCGGTCGCCGGAGACGAGCTGATCTGGCTGCTGCGCCGCCTCAACGAGGAGTGGGGCACCACGATCGTGCTCGCCGAGCACCGGCTGGAGCGCTGCCTGGCGGCCGCCGACCGCGTGGTCGCGCTGGTCGACGGCCGCGTCGCCTGCGACGCGCCGCCGCGCGACTTCCTCGCCTGGGCGGGGACGCACGCCCCGTCGCTGCAGACCCCGGCGGCGCGGCTGTTCTCGCTCGCCGGCCTCACGCCGCCGCCGACCGGCGTAAAGGACGCCCGTGCGGCGCTGCGCGCCGCCGGCCGGGACGCTCGCGCGCTCGCCGCCGCGCGCCCGGACGCGCCCGACCCGGGCGACCGTCCGTCCCGGCGCGAGCGGCGGCGCCGACGCCGGGAGGCGGCGCTCAGCCTGGAAGGGGTCTGGCACGAGCGCCGCGGCGGCCGGACGGTGCTGCGCGGCGTCGACCTCCAGCTCGCCCCCGGCGAGCTGGTGGCGCTGATGGGCCGGAACGGCGCCGGCAAGTCGACGCTGCTGCGGCACGCCGCCGGGCTGATGGATCCCACGCGCGGGCGTGTGCGCGCGCGCGGGCGCGTGGCGTTGCTGCTCCAGCACCCGGGCGACTACCTGCTGGCCGAGCGCGTCGACGACGAGGCTTCGCCGGAGGCGCTCGCCGCCGTCGGGCTGGCCGACCTCACCGACCGCCACCCGCGCGATCTGTCGGGCGGCCAGCGGCAGCGGCTGGCGTTGGCGATCGTGCTCGACTCGCCCGAGCCGCCCGCCGTCGTCGCCCTCGACGAGCCGACGCGCGGCATGGACCGCGCCACCAAGGCCGAGCTGGCCGCCCGGCTGCGGGCGCTGGCCGCCGGCGGGGCGGCGGTGATCGTCGCCACCCACGACCCGGAGTTCGCCGCCGAGGCCGCCGAGCGCGTCGTGCTGCTCGCCGACGGCCGCCCGGTCGCCGACGGCCCGGCAGCCGAGGTGCTGGCCGGCGGGTGGTACTTCGCCACCGAGACGGCGCGCATCACCGGCGGCGCCGCCCTGCTGCCCGCCGACGGCGCCGCCCTGCTCGGCCGCCGGCAGCGGGAGGAGGCGCCCGCCCGATGAGCTGGCAGGTCGCCTGCCTGGTGATCCTCGGCCTGGCCTTGGCGGCCGGGTTCGCCTGGTACGAGCGCACGTACCCCAACTCGAAGGTGCTGGCGCTGGTGGCGACGCTGGCGGCGCTCGCGGCGCTGGGGCGGATCGCGTTCGCCCCGCTGCCCAACGTCAAGCCGACCACCGACATCGTCTTCCTGTCGGGCTTCGTGCTCGGCGGAGCGCCCGGCTTCGCGGTCGGCGCGCTCGCCGCGCTCAGCTCGAACCTGGTCTTCGGCCAGGGACCGTGGACCCCATGGCAGATGGCGGCCTGGGGGCTGGTCGGCATCGTCGGCGCCGGCTGGGCGCGGCTCACCGGCCGGCGGCTGCCGCGCGTCTCCACCGCTGCGGTTTGCGGCCTCTGCGGGCTGCTGTACGGCGGGGTGCTGACACTGCAGATGCTGTCGCTCAACGACGGCGTGCCGACCCTCGGCCAGCTCGCCGCGCGCGCCGCCGCGGGCGCCCCGTTCGACATCGCCCACGCGCTGGGCAACGTCGCGTTCTTCCTGCTGTTCGGCCCCGCCCTGGTCCGCGTGCTCGAGCGCTACCGCGCCCGCCTGACGGTGCGCTGGAGCACGCCTGAACCGTCCCCGACCTCGACTTCGACCCTGGAGCCCTCCCGATGAGAACGATCACGATGAGAACGATCACTCGCTCGCTGACAGCCCTGGTCCTGGCGGCGCTCGCCGCCGCCCTGATCCCGTCCGCCGCCCACGCGGACGCCAACGCCAACCGCGGCGCCGCGTGGCTCGTGCGCCACTCCCCGGTGTCGGGCGACGGCGCGGCCGCCGACACGCTGCTGGCGCTGCGCGCCACCGGACGCCTGACCGCCGGCGAGGCGCGTCGCCGCGTCACCGCGCTGCGCCGCGGCGCCCCCCGCTACGCGACCACCGCGGGCGCGACCGCGAAGGTCATCCTCGGGCTCGCCGCCGGCGGCGTCGGCAACCCGCGCTGCGTCAACCGGCTCGACCTGCTGCGCCGCCTGCAGGGCTACGGCCGCCGCGGCCGGTACGGCACGACGATCTTCGACCACACGCTCGGCATGCTCGCGATGAGCGCGCTGCGCGCCGGCCCGCCCGCCTCGACCGTGCGCACCCTGCTGGCGGCGCGCGGCAGCGGCGGCTGGAACTTCAACATGACCGCGCGCGGCGGCCGACGCGACGACGTCACCAGCACGGCGATGGCGATCCTGGCGGCGCGCGCCGCCGGCGTCTCGGCACGCAACCGCACGCTGCGCGCCGGGCTCGCGTGGCTGCGCTCGCAGCGGGCGCCCACCGGCGGCTTCGCCGAGGGGCGGCGCGACCGCACCGAGGCCAACCCGACAGCGCTCGCGATCCAGGCGCAGCGGGCGATGGGCATCCGCGACGGCCGCGCGATCCGCGCGCTGCGCACCCTCCAGCAGGGCGACGGCTCGTTCCGCTTCACGCGCACCGAGAGCGGCAGCCGGCTGCTGGCGACCATCGACGCCGTGACCGCGCTGAGCGGCAAGCGGCTGCCGGTCGTGCAGGTCCGTCGCCGGCCCGGGGGTTGCCGGTGAGCGCCCTCCGGCCCGGCGGTCCGCTGACGGACGCCTCCGACGACCGGGCATATGCGCCCCCGACCAGACGTCGGCCCAGCAGCCTGCTTCGCTAGGGTCCCGCTCCGCTTATGAAGATCGGCGTTCCGAAGGAAACGGCCGCGGGCGAGCGGCGCGTGGCGATGGTGCCCGATGTCGCCAAGCGCCTCGTCGGCAAGGGCCATCAGATCGTGGTGGAGTCGGGGGCCGGCGAAGGCGCTCTGGTTCCCGACAGCCTCTACACGGAGGCGGGCGCCACGATCGGCGACCCGTGGAGCGCGGAGGTCATCCTCAAGGTCTCCCCGCCCAGCGACGAGGAGCTCGGTCGTCTGAAGGCCGGCACCACGCTCATCGGCTTCCTCGACCCGCGCGGCAACCCCGAGCGGCTGAAGGCGATCGCCGCCACCGGCGTGACCGCCTTCGCCGTCGAGTCGATCCCGCGCATCAGCCGCGCCCAGTCGATGGACGCGCTCAGCTCGCAGTCCAACGTGGCGGGCTACAAGTCGGTGATCCTCGCCGCCCAGCACTCCACTCGCTTCTTCCCGATGCTGACCACCGCCGCCGGCACGATCCCGCCGGCGAAGGTGCTGGTGCTCGGCATCGGCGTCGCGGGCCTGCAGGCTCTGGCCACGGCCCGTCGACTCGGCGCCCAGACCACAGGCTTTGACGTGCGTCCCGAGACTGCCGAGCAGGTGCAGTCGCTCGGCGCGACCTGGCTCGACCTCGGCGTCCAGGCGGTCGGCGAGGGCGGCTACGCCCGCGAGCTGACCCCCGAGGAGCAGGCCAAGCAGCAGGAGGCGCTGACCGAGGCCATCAAGGGGTTCGACGTGGTGATCACCACCGCGCTCGTGCCCGGCCGCCCGGCGCCGAAGCTGGTCACTGCCGAGGCGGTGCAGGGCATGAAGCCGGGCAGCGTGATCGTCGACCTGGCCGGTGCCACCGGCGGCAACTGCGAGCTGACCGAGCCGGGCGAGGTCGTCGTCAAGCACAACGTGACGATCGTCGCGCCGCTGAACCTGCCGGCGACGATGCCCGAGCACGCTTCGATGCTCTACGCCCGCAACCTGATGGCGCTGATCGAGCTGATCGCCGACGACGAGTCCGGCGCGCTGAACCCGGACTTCGACGACGAGATCGTCGCCGGCGCCTGTGTCGTAAAGAACGGAGAGGTCGTCTAAATGGAGGTCTCGAACCTCGTCTCGAACCTCGCGATCCTCGTGCTGGCCGGCTTCGTCGGCTACGCGGTGATCTCGAAGGTCCCCAACACCCTCCACACGCCGCTGATGTCGGGCACGAACGCCATCCACGGCATCGTGGTGCTGGGCGGCATCGTGCTCCTCGTGCTGGGCGCCGCGGAGGGCTTCGTCAACCATCTGCTTCTGTTCATCGCCGTGGTCTTCGGCACGATCAACGTGATCGGTGGCTTCCTGGTCACCGACCGCATGCTCGAGATGTTCAAGACCAAGCCGAAGGACCAGGCCGAGGCGGGGGATAACGCCTGATGCTGGCGAGCTTCGTCACCGACCCGAACTTCCGGGCGGTCCTCTACATCATCAGCTTCTCGCTGTTCATCTACGGCCTGTCGGGCCTGACCGGCCCGAAGACCGCGGTGCGCGGCAACCGCCTCGCCGCCCTGGGCATGGCGATCGCCGTCATCGCCACGTTCCTCTACGACGAGGTCAACAACATCCCGCTGATCGTGGCGGGCGTCGTGGTCGGCACCGTGATCGGCGTGCCCGCGGCCAAGATGGTGAAGATGACCGCGATGCCGCAGATGGTGGCGCTGTTCAACGGCGTCGGCGGCGGCGCGGTCGCGCTGATCGCGTGGGTCGAGTTCCGTGAGTCGGGCGGCTACGCCCACGTCCCGACCTACGTGGCGATCTTCAGCCTCTTCTCGGCGATCGTCGGCTCGGTCTCCTTCTGGGGCTCGAACATCGCGTTCGCGAAGCTCCAGGAGCTGATCGACGGCCGGCCGCGCACGCTCGGGCCGCTGCAGATCCCGGTCAACGCAGGCCTGATCCTGGCCGCGGTCGGCCTGGCGGCCGCGATCGTCGCGGGCTCGCACAACGAGCTGCTGATCATCCTGCTGCTGATCGCCGCGGCCCTGTTCGGCAACCTGCTGGTGCTGCCGATCGGCGGCGCCGACATGCCGGTGGTGATCTCGCTCCTGAACGCATTCACCGGCCTGGCGGCCGCCGCGGCGGGCGTCGCGCTCGACAACACGGCGCTGATCGTGGCCGGCATGCTGGTCGGCTGCTCGGGCACGATCCTCACGCAGCAGATGGCCCAGGCGATGAACCGCTCGATCGGCTCGATCATCGCCGGCGGCTTCGGCGGCGGTGGCTCCGCGGCCGCCTCGGCGGACACCTCCGGCGGCACGGTCCGCGCGACCTCGGCGGCCGACGCGGCGATCCAGATGGCTTACGCGCGCCAGGTGATCGTCGTGCCGGGCTACGGCATGGCCGTCAGCCAGGCGCAGCACGCCGTGCGCGAGATGACGAAGCTGCTGGAGGAGAAGGGTGTCACCGTCAAGTTCGCGATCCATCCGGTCGCGGGCCGCATGCCGGGTCACATGAACGTCCTGCTGGCGGAGGCCGACGTGCCGTACGACCAGCTCAAGGAGATGGACGAGATCAACGGCGAGTTCGGTCGCACGGACGTCTCGCTGGTGATCGGCGCCAACGACGTCACGAACCCGGACGCCCGCAACAAGCCGGACTCGCCGATCTACGGCATGCCGATCCTCAACGTCGACGAGTCGCAGAGCATCATCGTGCTGAAGCGCTCGATGTCGGCCGGGTACGCGGGCATCGACAACCCGCTGTTCACCAACCCGAAGACGAGCATGCTGTTCGGCGACGCGAAGCAGTCCGTCGAGAACATCATCGAGGAGCTGAAGGCGCTCTAGCGCCCGCTCGCTCCGGCTTTCGGGATTCCGATCTGGGGGCCCGGCCGCCGACGCGGCCGGGCCCTTCTCGTTGGCGACGTGCGCGGTGGGCGGCGTGTACGCCGGGTGGTGCGTGTTCGCATACGCGCGCGCGTTCGCATGCGCGCGCGTGTGCACGCGCACTCCGGGCGGTGCCCGCCGGTCCGTGGCGTGTCGGTGCGGTGTGGGGACGCTCGCGCGCCACGGGAGATCCCGCCCGTTCGTGGGTGGCGTGGCCGTGTCGTGTGGCGACGCTCGCGCGCCAAGGGAGATCCCGCCCGTTCGTGGGTGGCGTGGCGGTGTCGTGTGGCGACGCTCGCGCGCCAAGGGAGATCCCGCCCGTTCGTGGGTGGCGTGGCGGTGTCGTGTGGCGACGCTCGCGCGCCACGGAGCGCGCTGCGAAGCGTTTACGCGGGCGCGGGGTCGTGGGTAGCCTCGCCGGTGTGGAGGCTCTGCCCCTTGAGGTGAAGGCCGCGATCGCGGTCTTGCTGGCGCTCACGGTGGCCAAGGCCTTCTTCGGCCCGCGGTCGCGTGCGCCCGACGAGCGGCTGGCGCGGATGCTGGTCGGGCTGTCGGTGCTGCTGTCGGTGCTGGCGGCCGACGCCCTGCTCGGCGGCCAGCAGGGGGTGGCCGCGGCGTTCGGAGTGTTCGGCGTGGAGGCGCTGCTGCTGGCGGCCTGGGTGGCGAGCCGCCGCGACGACGACGGAGGCGGCGGTGGCGGCGGCCCGGGCGACGACCCCGACCTGCCGCCGCCGGTGCCGATCGACTGGGAGGCGTTCGACCGCGCCCGCGCCACGTGGCGCCCGCGCGAGCCCACCGCCTGACACCCCTTCAACCTGCGTCTGTTTGCACCCGCTATAGGCGGTGACGACAGACGCAGGTCGGGTGCGTGGCGCCCGGACCAGATCGTGCGTCTGTTTCCACCCGCTATAGGGGGTGGAAACAGACGCGGGTCGGTGTTGTCAGCGGGCGCCGGGCGAGCCGTCCGCGCCGGACCTCCGCGGGTCGGGCGGGACCTCGAGCACGATCAGCCGCCGCGAGACGAAGATCGGCTCGCCGAGGAGGGGAGAGGGCAGCGGCCGGCCGTCGGGGCCGACGCAGGTCGGGTCGACGAGCAGGTGGCGCACCCCGATCCGGCGCGCGTAGGCGACCGCGGCCGGTCGGCCGTCGAGGATCGCCTGGGCGCGGCGGGCGAACGGCAGCTCCGCCTTCGGCTGGATGTCCTCGGGCGCCAGCGCCGGCAGCGTCCGGGTGCCCAGCAGCCAGGTGGCCAGGAAGCTCCAGCAGCGGTCGGTGACCACCACCTCGCCGGGCTCGATCCGGCTCGCCACCAGGTCGAGCCCGCGCAGCGAGGCGGGCTCGGCGAAGCGGTAGAAGGCCCGCACAGAGTCGGCGCGGTCCCAGGCGCTCGCGGCGATCACGGCTGTGAGCGCCAGCCCGACGCACAGTCCCACCGCCCGCAGGGAAGCGCGCCGGGAGAGCCCGGCGAGCGCGACGGCCACCGGCGGCACCAGAGCCACCGGCAGGTAGTACGCCATGCGCAGGTAGCTGACGGGCAGGTGCACCACCCACGCGTAGGCGAGCGCGGCCGCCACCGCCAGGTAGGCGAGCGGCACGCCCAGCTCGGGCGCGCGCCGCAGCCGCAGCGCCGCCCACACCACCGCGATCACCGCCGCCGCGCAGAACACCCGGGTGAGGTCGTGCGCGAGCAGGTCCAGGTCGAGCTTCGAGTTCAGGTAGGCCTCGTAGCCCTGGGTGCCGCCGAACGTGCGGTTGATCGCCCAGAGATGCCAGGCAACGCCCCAGCCGAGCAGCGCCCCGAAGCCCGCCACCAGACCCGCCGAGCGCAGCAGCGCCCGCCGGGGCGCCCAGGAGCGGGCCGACCACCGCGATCCGGCCCGGTCGCGACCTGCCGCCACCAGCGCCACCACGCCGACCAGGGCGAGCGCCGGCAGCGTGACCACTACCGACAGCCGGTGCGCGGCCGCCAACGCCACCAGCAGCAGCGCGAACCCGGCCGCCTCGCGCCGCCCGATCCGCCGCGACATCACCAACTCGGTCGCATACAGCAGCACCAGCGGGATCAGCACCAGCGCGGCGACGTTGGCCAACCCGTGCCAGCCGAGGATGTTCTGGTTGATCGGAAGCGCCGCGTACAGCAGCGCCGCCAGCCCGCCGGCGAGCGGACCCCACAGCGCGCGCACCCAGGCGTACATCGCGGCGATGCCCATCAGCGCGAACACCCAGATGCCGTGGGCGAGGGTCGCGGTCGAGGCGTCCGACATCGCCAGGAACGCCCCGTAGACGGACGGCACGCCCGGGTCCTCGCGGAACGGCACGCCGAGCATCCAGTAGGGGTTGTCGATCAGCAGCGCGCCCTGGCGGCGGATCTCGTCGGCGTAGAGCAGGTACTTGGCCCAGTCGTTGCCCGGCACGGGTGAGCCGCCCAGCACCCGCTCCTGAAGGAGCGCTCCGACCACCAACGCGGACACCGGCAGCATGAGCTCCCACAGCCGCAGCCGGCCGACGCCGTCGCGCAGCGGCAGCCACACCAGCCCGACGACCACCAGCGCCGCAACCGCCAACCGTGCGGTCATCCCGGTGAGCGGCACCCCGACGCGGGTGAGCGTGATCAGTGTGACGCTTGTCGCTGCGAAGCCGAGCACGGGCACCGCGCACAGCAGCGCGACCGGTGAGCGACGCACCGCGGCGGGCAGCAGCGCGGCGAGCGCCAGCCCGGGGGCGAGCAGCAGCGCGGCGACCGCCAGCCCCGCGCTCGGTCGGCCGGCCAGCGCCGGCAGCGCCTCAAGCGCGACGATCCCCGCGCCCGCGCCGGCGAGGGCGCGGGAGGTGCCGACATCCGGATGGAGGGCTTCACTACTGTCGCGGGCCATGCGAGGCGTCCTCGGGTTTGCCGCCGTGCTCTTGTCGGCCGCCGCGCTCGGCGCCGCGCCGGCGCATGCCCGCAACGGCGTGGGATTGTATGCGCCGTTCCCCTCGGCTCCGGCGGGCGGACGTGCCGGCGCCTTCGCCGGCGAGCTGGGCGTGGCCGCGAACCCGGAGCAGCTCGCCCGCGGCGCGCTTGTCGACGCCGCCCGCCGCGTCACCGTCGTCGCGCCGGTCAACGCGGGCGTGGCGTCCGAGCGCTCCGGCCTCACCGCCGACGGGCCGGACCTCGGCGGCCTGGTCGGAGGCCTGGCGCTGGCGCTCATCGCCGGCGGCTTGGGGGCGCATGTGGCGCGTCGCGCGGCGCGAGGCTAGAAGACCTTGGCGTCGACGCTGATCTCGCCGTCCTGCACGGCGCGCAGGCGTACGCCGCGCCTGGCGGCCAGCCGCAGCGTGAAAACGTGGTCGCGGCCGGCGCGTACGCGGCGGACCGTTCGCCACCGCTGGCCGTAGAGCCGCTGGATCTGCACGCTCCCGGGCCGCGGCGCCATGCCCCACAGCAGCGCTCGGCCGTGGCCGCGGAAGTTCTCCCAGCGCCGGTAGGCGACGAACGGGAAGCGCATCGCCTGCAGCGACGGCTTGGGCCGGTCCTCGGCGACGGTCTTGCCCCGGAGGTAGACGCCGGACTGCAGCGTGTACTCCCAGCCGTGGCCGCGCACGTCGTCGCGCAGGTTCCACCAGAACATGGCCCGCACTCCCTGGCGCCAAAGCACGTACAACGTGCCGGCCAGGTAGCGCGCCTGCAGCACGGCAGGGATGCCCTTGGGGTCGGGCGGGCGCGAGTCCCACGACAGCTCGGTTGCCCAGATCCGCTTCGGCCGCTTCGGGTGCACGTTGCCGGCCGCGAGCGCGACCCTGAGTGGCTTCTGCAGCTTGGGGAAGTCGGGGATGACGACGTCGTCGGGGTTGATCGCCTTCCGGCCGGGCGGCCCGATCGGGTAGGGGTGGTGGGCCAGGATGTCGAACTTGGCCGGGTCCTTCCGGCAGTCGCGCGCCCACGGGTGCTCCCGGCCATCGACGCACAGCAGCGCACGCCAGAACGCGGCGGCGGGCATGCGCGGCCCGCCGGGCCACGGCTCGGCGAACGGAGCGGTGCCGGCGCTGACGACGACGTTGTCGCGCGCGACCGACTTGACGGCCTCGTAGCCGGCGTTGAGCAGCCGCTTGTACAACCTGGGGCTGACCCGCCGCCAGCGGCGCCCGTCGCGCACCCACTGCGGGTTGAGGAAGTTGTAGAGGTTGGGCTCGTTCCAGAGCTGCCAGTGTCGGACCCGCGGCAGCGTCTCGCCCGGCCGCAGCGGGTCGGGGTGGCTGCCGGAGTAGCGCCGCGCGACCGCGGTCATGAAGTCGGCGTAGGCGGTCGGGTTCGGCCGCCAGGTGCCGGCCGGGACCCGATGCGAGACGCGGGGGCGCTTGGGTCCCTCCCACCACGCCGGGGCCTCGTGGATCTCCAGCAGCGGCCTCACCCCGGCGGCGGCGAGGTCGCGCAGGAGCGCGTCGAGCTTGCTGAAGTCGTAGATCGGCGCGTCGGGATCACGGGCCTGGGTGCGGTCGGCAGGCTTGGCGCGCTCGACCTCCGACCACAACCACATGATCCGCAGCGACGTGGCGCGGGCCTGCTTGAGGTGCTCGAGCGCCAAGGACCGCTCGGCGGGGTTGCGCTGGATGGTGTCCAGGTCGGTGAAGCCTCGCAACATCGCGGGAGCGGCCTGAGCCGGCGTGGCGATCCCGCCGATCGCGGCGGCGCTCAGCGCAGCGCCGATCAGCGCGCCCAGCGTGCGGCGACGAGACACGCTCAACCCTCCGGCGTACGGCGCCGCGCTCCCCATGTGAGTAGCCCGACGATCGTCGCTGCGACGAGCATCGGGATCAGCAGCGGCACGCCGAGTCCGCCGGCCCCGCCGGGATCGGAGCCGGTGAGCGCGGTCCCGAGCGCCTTCCGCGTCGCGTCCGACTCGGTGGAGCGGTCGGGGTTCGTGGCGGGGGATCGCCAGCGCTTCGCGTCCGTCCCTTCGCCCGCGGCGCGCTTGCCGGAGCGCCGACCCTGGCCCAGCGCCTGGCGCGCGGGCGCCGGCGAGCTCTGGACCGCGATGTCGGCGAGCCGCTGCCCGTCACGGCCCGCGCCCCTCAGCGCCGACGGCAGGTTGGCCTTGCCCTTCTGGACGGCCTTGCTCGGGGTGTCGCCGCCGCCGGTGGGCACCACCTCGACGTACTGGCGCAGGCCCGAGTTCCCGGGCGGGGTGTTGGTGATCGTCTGGGCGGCGCCGGAGGCGGGGAACGCAAGCAGGCCGGCGACGGTCAGCAGCGCGAGGCGACGCATGCCCAGATATACGGTGCAACGCCGCGAAAGCTGACAGGCATCCCTAAGGAGCTTCAACTGTCAGCTTTTCGGCGCATCGTCCGTATGTATCGGCGTGACGCCGAGCACGACCGCCACCACCGCCGTCGGCGTTCGCCGTGTGGCGCTGCGCCTGCCCGCCGTTCCCTGGGACGCGGTCACCGCCTGGGCGCTGGCGTTCGCGCTCGTGCTCTACCTGGCGTTGCGGGGCGGCGGCTTCGACGCGGTCGTGCGCGACCAGGTGGGGATCCTCGTCTGGTGGGCGGTGCTGCTCGTCGCGGTCGCCGGCCTGCTGCCGCGGCTGACGCGTGCGGGATGGATCGTGCTCGGCTTGCTCGCCGCCTGGGCGGCGTGGACGGCCCTCGGCATTGGCTCCTCGGAGTCAGCCGAGCGCACCCTGGCCGAGGTGGGGCGCCTCTGCGCCTACACGGGCGTGCTGGCGCTGGCGCTGACCCTGCAGGCGCGCGCGGGCTCCCGCCACGTGCTGAACGCGGTCGCCACGGCGATCGGCGTCGTGACGGTGCTGGCGGTCCTGTCCCGCCTTCACCCGCAGTGGTTCCCGGGCAACGACCACATGCGGTTCCTGCCCGACGAGGCCCGCCGGCTGAGCTACCCGCTCAACTACTGGAACGCGCTCGCGGGCTTCCTGGCGATGGGGGCGGTGCTGCTGCTCGCCGTCGCGGCGACCGCTCGCACTCGCCTCGGCCAGTTCCTTGCGGCCGCGACAGTCCCGCTCGCCGGGCTGGGCTGCTACCTGGCGATCTCCCGCGGCGGGGCGATCGTGTTCGTGGTGGGGCTGATCAACTACATGCTGCTGACTGTCGACCGGCTCGCGCGCCTGGGGACGCTGGCGGTCACGGGCGGGGCGGCGGCGCTGCTGATCGTCGCCGCCGACCAGCGCCCGGCGATCCAGACCGGGCTGGACACCGCCGCGGCGCGTGAGCAGGGCGCCGAGCTCTTGTGGCTGTGCGTGATCGTCTGCATCGGCGCAGGGCTGGTGCACGTGGCGATCGAGCTGCTCGCCCGCCACGCCGACCGGCCGCCGTGGATGCGGGTCGATCGCCGTCGGGCGACTGCGTCCCTCCTCGCGGGGCTCGGTTCCGTGGTCGTCGTCTTCTTCGCTTCCGGCCTGAACCACGAGCTGGCGGACCGCTGGGCTGAGTTCAAGCAGCCGCCGGAGGTGACCGGCAGGCTCAGCACCGATTCGGTGTTCGCGCGCTTCGACAGCGGCGCCGGCCAGGGCCGGTGGCAGTACTGGCAGGTCGCACTCGACGCCTTCCAGGAGAACCCGGCGCGCGGCATCGGCGGCGGCGCGTTCGAGCTCTACTGGGCGCGCAACGCCACGGTCGAGGGCTCGATCACCGACGCGCATTCGCTTTACGCGCAGACGCTGGCCGAGGTCGGCTGGGTCGGCTTCGCGCTGCTGCTCGGCCTCGTCGTGCTCACCGTCGCCGGGGGCGCCGTGCGGGCGCTGCCTGCACACCGGCCTGCTGCGCCGGAACAACACGCCCAAACCCGCCTACTACGCGTTCCGCGACACGGCCTGGAGCCTGAGGTGAGGGTGCGGAAGCTGATCATCGTCCTCCTCGCGGCCGTGGCTGCGCAGGCGGCTGGATGCGGGGGAAACGGGACGGAGACGGCGCCGGACGCCCGATTCCCGGAGGACTTCGTCGGCATCGTCACCGAGGATGCCTTCGCCCAGGTCGGAGGTCCCGGCTACCGGAGCGCCCAGCTTGCCGCCCAGCGTCGCGCCGGGATCGGCCTCGTCCGCCAGACGTTCTCGTGGAAGACGATCGAGCCTCGGCGCGGCCGCTACGAGCTCGCCTACCACGACCGCTTCGTCCTCGACGCCGCCCGCGCCGGGCTGACGGTGATGCCGATCCTGTTCGACACCCCGGGCTTCTACGCCCGTCCCGTGCCGCGCGCGGCGGGACACGCCGCCGCCGTACCGCGCGACCTGCGGGCGATGGCGCGCTTCGCCGTCGCGCTGGAGCGCCGCTACGGGCGCCGCGGAACCCTGTGGGCCGAGCACCCGGATGTGCCGCCCCGGCCGATCACCGCCTGGCAGATCTGGAACGAGCCGAACCTGCCCGCCTACTGGGCCGGTGAGCCGAACGCGGCCGAGTACGTCGAGATGCTGCGCACGGTCGGGTCCGCATTGCGCGGCGTCGATCCCGATGCGGAGATCGTCACCGCCGGGCTGCCCGAGAGCCGGCTCGGCGTCTCGTTCGCCACCTACCTGAAGGAGATGTATGCCGCTGGGGCGGCCGGCACGTTCGACACGCTCGCGATCAACGCCTACAGCGAACGCGTCCAGGGCATAGTGGCGGCGGCGCTGGAAGCTCGGCGCATCATGGCCGCTGCCGAGGACGGCGACCAGGCGCTCCGCATCACCGAGTTCGGCTGGGCCACCCCGGCGCGCGGAGCGCGCAGCCGGTTCACCGTCGGCCCGAGGACCCAGGCGGTGCGCCTGGCGACCGCGGTGCGCGCGCTCGCCCGCCAGCGCGAGCGGCTGCGCTTGCGCAGCATCGTGTACTACGCCTGGCGGGACGCGAGGCCGTGGCCGGGAGGCCAGGACTTCTGGGGCCTTCACACCGGCCTGCTCGACATGCAGGGGAGGCCCAAGCCGGCGCTCGCCGCGCTGAGCCGGACTGTCGAGCGGCTGCGCAAGGACGACGCCGACCACCGGTGATGCTTGGCCGGGCGGTCGAGTCCCGGTCGGCCCGCTTCCAGGGACTGCGAACGTCGGCGTCCGGCGTTGGACTGCGTCGTCTCTGGACCTTTCGGGGCCTAACGGGTACTCTGCCTGACATCGCGTCGGTTGAACGCTGACGGCCACGGCTTGGTGACCGTCAGGGCCCGTCTCCGAATGCTCACCGGGCAGGGGGGCTCGGTTATAAGGGGGCGGCGTTCCGAGGCAGCGACTACGGGGATGCGTGCACACGCCACTGTGCGCTCCCAGGACGGTGGGCGCACGGACAGCACATCGCTGAGGAGACACCACCCGCAGGGGCGGCACCTGCGGCGCACGCGCCCTGCCATCCGGGAAGCGATCGAAACCCACCCGGACGTCATGCTGCGCGACCGCCGCTACCGGCGCTCGCTGATCGTCGCCGACGTCCTCGCCGCCCTCTCCGCGCTGCTCGTCGCCGGCCTTGCGACCCCCGGGGGCGGGCTCCACCCGAGCTTCCTCATCGGCCTGCCGCTGGTCGTCCTCGTCAGCAAGCTCACCGGCCTGTATGACCGCGACCAGCTCCTCATCCGCAAGACCACGATCGACGAGGCGCCCAAGCTCCTCCAGCACGCCACGCTCTACACGCTGCTCGCGTGGCTGGTCGCCGAGCTGCTGCTCGGCATGTCCGTCTCCGCCGGCACCGCCGCGGTGCTCTGGGTCACGCTCTGGGTGCTGTCGATCGCTTTCCGGCGCGTCGCCCGTGCGATCGCCGCGCGCATCGTCCCCGAGGAGCGGCTGCTGCTCATCGGCGACGCCGCCACCTACAGCCGGCTCGCCGACAAGCTCGACATGACGCGCTCGCGCGCCCGCCTCGTCGGGCGGCTGTCGCTGCAGCGGGTCACCGACGGCCCCTCCGCCGAGCGCGTCATCGACCGCGACACGATGAGCCAGCTCGTGCGCGAGCTGGACGTCCACCGCATCCTCATCTCGCCCAGCCAGACCGACCCGCAGCTCACGCTCGACCTGGTCCGCGCCGCCAAGGCCGCCGGGGTGCGAGTCAGCGTCGTCCCGCACGTGCTCGACGTCGTCGGCAGCTCCGTCGCCTTCGACGACCTCGGCGGCATGACGCTGCTTGGCGTCCGCGAGTTCGAGCTGTCGCGCTCCTCGCACCTCGTCAAGCGCGGGTTCGACCTGGTCGGCGCCGGCATCATGCTGCTCGTCGTCGCGCCGCTGATGGCGCTCATCGCACTGGCGATCAAGCTCGACTCGCCCGGTCCCGTCTTCTTCCGGCAGGAGCGGATCGGCAAGGCCGGCCGGCCCTTCCGCATCTTCAAGTTCCGGACCATGGTTCCCGATGCCGAGGAGCGCAAGGCCGAGCTGCTTCACCGCAACGAGGCCGACGGGATCCTCTTCAAGATCGAAGACGACCCGCGCATCACGCGCGTCGGTCGCTTCCTGCGGCGCACCTCGCTCGACGAGCTGCCGCAGCTCTTCAACGTCATCCGAGGGGAGATGTCGTTGGTCGGCCCGCGCCCGCTGATCTGCGCCGAGGACTCGGCGATCACCGGCTACGACCGCCGCTGGCTGCGCCTCACGCCCGGCATGACCGGCCACTGGCAGATCATGGGCTCGGCGCGCGTGCCGACCCGCGAAATGGTGAAGATCGACTACGTCTACGTGACGACGTGGTCGCTGTTCGAAGACATCAAGATCCTGGTGGGCACGATCCCCTACATGCTCGCCAGGCGGGGCATGTAGGTGGGCGGAGGATCCTCAAGTCCGAGATTTCCGCGCCCGCCCGGCCGCGTCGGCACCCCGGGTGACGATCGGTTTCACCGCCCGGGCGGGGTACCCACAACTACAACACGTGTCGGCCGCCGCCCGCCGCCCGCTAGCCTCAAGCGGACGGTGATCGACCTCCACTGCCACGTCCTGCCCGGCCTCGACGACGGGCCGGAGAACATGGACGAGGCCCTGGAGCTGCTGGCCCGCCAGGCCGAGTGCGGCGTTGATGCCGTCGTCGCCACCCCGCACGTCAGCCACAACTACCCCGGCGTGACCGCCGAGGCGATCGCCGAAGGCGTCAAGGAGCTGCGCGAGGCCGCCAAGGACGCCCGCATCCCCGTCCGCGTCATCGCCGGCGCCGAGGTCGCGCTCACCCGCGCCGTCGACCTCTCCGACCGTCAGCTCGCCGCGCTGCGGCTCGGCGGCGGGCCGTGGCTGCTGCTCGAGCCGCCGTACGCGCCGATGTCCGCCTCCGCGCTGGAGGCCGCGATCGGCGGGCTGCTGCGCCGAGGCCACCGGATCGTGCTCGCCCACCCGGAGCGCTGCAGCGCCTTCCACACCGACCGCGAGCCGCTCGAGCGGCTGATCGAGGCGGGGGTGCGCTGCTCGGTGACCGCCGGCGCCCTCACCGGCGCCTTCGGCCGCACCGTGCGCAAGTTCGCGCTCGAGATGCTCGAGGACGGGCTCGTCCACAACATCGCCTCCGACGCCCACGGCGGCATGGAGTCCCGGCCGCCCGGACTCGCCGGCCCGCTCAAGGAGGCCGGCTACGAGGACCTGGCCGAATGGCTCTGCCATCAGGTTCCGCTGGCGCTGCTCGGCGGCACGGAGCCGCCCGACCCGCCCGCCGTCCACCGGCACAAGCGCGGGCTCGGGCGCGGACTGACCCGCCTGCTCGGCAACTGAGCCGCGGCCGCGCCGGGCCAGCGGCCGCCGGTCGCGACCGCGGACCCGGGTTGCCTGCGACCGTCAGGCCGTCACGGCCGCCGCCTGGGCGCGGGCGGCCGCCGCGTGCTCGCGGCTGTCGCGCGAAGAGATCAGCACCGTGGCGAGCACCGTCGCCAGCAGCGCGAACCCGGCGCCGACCAGGAACGCCGTCTGGAACCCCTCGGTGAGCGCGATCGTCGGGTTGCCGGGCAGGAGGCTCTCGGTGCGGCTGTTGGCGACCGACACCAGGATCGCCAGGCCCAGCGCGCCACCGACCTGCTGGCTGGTGTTGATCAGGCCGGAGGCCAGCCCCGCCTCGTCCTCTCGGGTGCCCGTCACCGCGCCGATCGTCACCGGCACGAACGAGAACCCGAGCCCGACCCCGGCCATCAGCGCCGGGCCGAGCACGTCCGCCAGGTAGCTGCCGCCCTCCGAGACGCGCGACAGCCACAGCAGCGCGCCCGACACCAGCAGCAGCCCGACGATCAGCGTCGGCTTGAACCCCAAGCGCGTCACGAGCTGCGAGGCGATGCCCGCCGAGACGATGATCATGCCCGCCATCGGCAGGTAGGCGAGCCCCGTCTCCAGCGCGCTCAGCCCCAGCACCTGCTGGAGGTAGAGCGTGATGAAGAAGAACATCGAGAACATCGCCATGCCGGCCAGCATCCCGATGATGTTGGAGCCGCGCAGCGTCCGTAGGCGGAAGATCGAGAACGGCGCCAGCGGGCGCGGCGAGCGGGACTCGATCGCCACGAACGACGCCAGCAGCGCCAGCGACAGGCCGCCCAGGGACAGCGTCTGCGTAGACAGCCAGCCCGCGTTCGCGGCGTCGACCAGCGCGTAGATGCCGATCGCCAGGCCGGCGGTGACGGTCACCGCGCCGGCGACGTCGAAGTGCCGGGTCTGCGCCTCATCGCGGCTGTCGATGAGCAGGCGCGTCGCCAGGAACGCCGCCGCCAGGCCGATCGGCACGTTGACGAACAGCACCCACTCCCAGCCGGCCCACTCGGTGAGCATGCCGCCCGCCAGGACGCCGGCGGCGCCGCCCGAGCCGGCCACCGCGCCCCAGACGCCCAGCGCCTTGTTGCGCTCGGCGCCCTCGCGGAACATGGTGGTGACGATGCTCAGCGCGGCGGGGGAGACGAGCGCCCCGCCCAGGCCCTGCACCGCACGGGCGATGATCAGCCACAGCGAGCTCTGCGCGAGCCCGCCGGCGAGGGAAGCGCCGGCGAACAGGATCAGCCCGGCGATGAACATGCGCCGCCGGCCGATGAGGTCGGCGAGCCGGCCGCCCAGCAGCAGGAATCCGCCGAAGACCAGCGTGTAGGCGTTCACCACCCAGGACAGGTCGTCCTGGCTGAAGTCGAGCGCCTTGCCGATCGACGGCAGGGCGACGTTCACGATCGAAGCGTCCAGCACGATGATGAACTGCGCGCTGGCGAGCAGCGCGAGCGCCAGCCACTTCGATCTCTGCGTGGAGTCCGAGGACATGTGGTGGTGCCTCCGGAGATCGGGTTGCAAAGCGGAACTTCGGTTCCGGTTCGGAGCGGGCCACGATACGGAACCACGGTTCCGCTTGTCAAAGGAATCCGGGTACCCTTGTCTGCATGGCCACGCTCGAGACCCGTCCGCTGCGTGCCGACGCGCGGAGAAACCGCGAGCGGATCGTGGAGGCCGCGCGCGACCTCTTCGCCCGCTGCGGCGACGAGGCGCAGATGGACGACATCGCCGCCAAGGCGTGCGTCGGGATCGGCACCGTCTACCGCCACTTCCCGACCAAGCAGGACCTGATCGGCGAGGTCATCCGCACCAAGTTCGAGCGGCACTTGGAGACCGCGCGGGCCTGGGCCGAACGGGCCTCGGGGTGGGAGGCCTTCGAGGGGTTCCTGCGCGAGGTGTTCACGGAGATGGAGGCCGACTCCAGCCAGCAGCGGCTGATGTGGCTGGCCGACGAGCGCGCAATGGCGCGCATCGAGCCCACCCGCCGGGAGCTGGTGAAGGTCGTCGGCGCGATGCTCGATCAGGCCCGCGCGGATGGGAGGCTGCGGCCCGACTTCTCCGTCGACGACATCCCCACGATCATGTGCGCCGTCGGCTCGACGATGAGCACCCAGACCTGCCTGCCGCGCAACATCCCCATGCTGGTCGAGGTCGTCATCGACGGCCTCCGCGCCCGGTAGCCGCCCGACCTGCGTCTGTTTTCCCCCGCCATGGCGGGTGACGACAGACGCAGGTGCCTTGGCGGAGCGACGCGCGTCGGTTTTCCCCCGCCATGGCGGGTGACGACAGACGCAGGTGGTGCCGGCGGCCGGCCGCCGCCCGGCTACTTCTCGTGCGGCGGCCGGTAGGCGTCGTCGTGCTCGTGGGCGGCGTAGAACCGCACCATCGCCCCCACGTACTCGTGGAAGCGCGGGCAGCGCAGCCCGTTGCGGCCGAGCACCTCCTCCGCCTGGCTGGTGTCGAAGGTCACCGGGTGGTTGAGGTAGATGATCGACTCGCGCGGCACGTTTCCGAAGAACCGGCGGATCGGCTTGATCCCCAGCGCCCAGATCACCAGGCCCGGAGGCAGGCGGAGGTTCGGCTCCTTGCCGGTGTACTCCTTCGACAGCAGCCGCACCACCTCATGCGCGGTCACCGGCTCCGGGTCGACCAGGTGCAGCGTGTGGCCGACCGCCTCCGGGTCGCGCGCGCCGGCGGCGATCGCGTCGACCACGAAGTCGACCGGCACCACGTTGAACGGAGCGTCCCCACGGCCGATCTGCAGCCGGATCGGGCCCAGCGGCGCGCCCAGCGAGCGCAGGATGTAGTACGGGCCGTCGAACTTCTGCGTCTCGCCGGTCTGCGAGTCGCCGACCACGATCGCCGGCCGGTAGATGGTCGTCGGCACCTCGTCCATCGAGGCGCGCACGATCACCTCGGCGGCGAACTTCGTCGACTCGTAGTGGTTCTTGAACGCCTGCCCGGCCGCCAGGTCCTCCTCGTAGACCGTGCCGGTGCGCAGGCCCGCCACATACGCGGTCGAGATGTAGTGGTGGCGCTCCAGGTTCTTGCAGGCGCGGCAGAAGTCGACCACGTGCTGCGTGCCCTCGACGTTGACCCGCTCGGCCAGCTCCAGCCCGACGGCCAGGTCGTAGATCGCCGCCAGGTGGAAGACCGCGGTGACCTCCTCGGCCAGCCGGTCGTAGGTGGCGTCGTCGAGCGCCAGCTTCGGGTCGGTGATGTCGCCGGGGACGATCTCCACCCGGTTCGGCGCGATCGAGCGGGCGCGCTCGACCATGCGCGGCTCGACGAGCGCGACGATCCGCGCGCCGGGGTCCTGCTCGAGCAGGCGCGGGACGAGGCGCCCGGCCAGGAAGCCTGGGTAACCGGTCAGCAGCAGGGTCCGTTCAGCCATGGGGGCGAAGACGGTAGCCGTTCGAGCGGTCGTTTGTCGTTCAAGTGATCGACCACTTGGCTGGGGCGGCCGCCTGAGACGGTCCCGGAGGTCTCAGTCCACCAGGCGGCGCTGCGCCGCCCATCGGGTCAGCTCGTGGCGGCTGGAGAGCTGCAGCTTGCGCAGCACCGAGCTGACGTGCGCCTCGACCGTCTTGACCGAGATCCCCAGGCGCAGCGCGATCTCCTTGTACAGGTAGCCGCGGGCGATGTGCTGGAGCACCTCGCGCTCGCGCGCGGTGAGCTGGTCCAGCTCGGGGTCCTCCGGCGCGCCGGGCTGCGCGCCGCCGCGACCCGCGAAGGCGTCCAGGACGAAGCCCGCCAGCCGCGGCGAGAACACCGCGTCGCCGTCGCGCACGCGGTGGATCGCGTCCGCCAGCTCGTCGGGAGAGATCGTCTTCGTCACGTAGCCGCGCGCCCCGGCGCGGATCACGGCGATCACGTCCTGCGGGTCGTCGGAGACCGACAGCGCCAGGCAGCGCGTCTCCGGCGCGACCTCCTCCAGCCGGCGCAGCACCTCGACGCCGCCGCCGCCCGGCAGGTGCACGTCCAGCAGCACCACGTCCGGGCGGTGCTCCACCACGGCGGCGACCGCCTCGTCGACGTCCCCGGCCTCGCCGACCACCCGCGCCTTGCCCTCCAGCTCGGCGCGCACCCCGGCGCGCAGCAGCGCATGGTCGTCGACGATCACGACGGTGGGCGGGGCGGACTCAGTCATCGCGGATCCTCCAGAACCAGCTCGACCTCCGTGCCGGCGCCGGGAGCGCTGCGCACCTCGGCGCGGCCGCCGTGCCGGGCCATCCGGCCGACGATGGACTCTCGCACGCCGCGGCGATCGGGCGGCACCGCGTCCGGGTCGAAGCCCGGTCCGCGGTCGCGCACGAACGCCTCCACGCGGCCGTCGGTCGCCTCGGCGTACAGCGAGATCGGCTCGCCGGGCGCGTGCTTGGCGGCGTTGACCAGCGCCTCGCGGGCGGCCGCCACCAGCGCGCGGCAACGGTCGTCCAGCTCCCGGTCGCCGACGATCACCGCCTCCACCGGCACCCCGAAGCCCTCCTCGACCTCCTCGGCGGCGGCGCGCAGCGCGTCCGCCAGCCGCTCGTCCGGCCGGGCAGCCGGCGCGCCGCTCAGCCAGGCGCGCAGCTCGCGCTCCTGGCGGCGGGCCAGGGTCGCCACCGCGCGCGGGTCGTCGGCGCGCTTCTGCATCAGCGCCAGCGTCTGCAGGACCGAGTCGTGCAGGTGGGCGGCCATCTCCGCGCGCTCCTGGGAGCGGACGCGCTCGGCGCGCTCGGCCGCCAGCCGGCGTGCCATCCGCACCCAGAACGGGGCGAGCACCAGGCCGAGGCCGACGGCGACCGCCACCACCGACAGGACGATGTCACGGGCGCCGGTGAGCGCGCCGTTGGCCTGCAGGAACAGGACCGTGGCGCCCGCCACCAGCGCGATGCCGAAGCCGCCCTGGTAGTACGCGCGCACCTTCTCCAGGACGTCGCGCCGGGCGGAGGGGGCTGGCTGCTCGGCGGTGACGGGGTCGCGCGGGCGCTGCGGGCTCGGCGGCGGCTCGGCCGGGCGGCCCGCGGTCTGGCGCCACAGCAGCGCGCCGCCGAACACCGCGATCACCAGCGGCCAGGAGATCGCGTCGTTCCACCACAGCCCCAGCTTGCGCGCCGTCAGCAGCGCCGCCAGCGTCAACATGCCCAGTCCGGCGGCCGCCTGCCAGGCGCCCGGGCGGCCTCGGATCCGGGCGGCCAGCGACGGCCCGCCCGAGGAGGGCGGCATCCACAGCCAACCCGCCAGGTACAGCGGCACGCCGATCCCGGCACCCAGCGCCAGGATCACCGCCAGGATGCGCACCCCGAGTGGGCTCACACCAAGGCGGGCGGCGATGCCGGCGCACACGCCGCCCAGCATCGCCGCGTCGGTGTCGCGCGTCAGCGCGCGGCTCGGCTCGGTGTCGGTGGCGCTCGCTTCGGTCACGGTCGGTCACGGCCGAGAAGGCCGCCGACCAGGAGGATGACGCCGAGGACCGCCAACGTCAGCGGCGCCAGCACCCCGAAGTCGAGCGTGAACGCGTCGAGGCGGTCGGCAAGCAGGACGGCGCCGAACGCCGTGATCGCCAGCCCCGAGACCAGCGTGGCGAGGTCGAAGCTCCCGTTCCTCATCGGGGGAGGCCTCCGCAGCCCTCCCGGGCGAGCTCGTCGCTGATGAACAGGCTCGGGTCGTAGTAGCCGGTCCACCGCTCCCTGCGCCACTCGGAGCGCGGGTGGTCGCGGTCGTAGCGGACCTCGACGGCGCCCATGCCCATCTCCGAGGTCAGGCGCAGCCGCCGCTCCGCGGTGGTGCCGGTCAGCGTCCCCTCGGCGGCCCGGACGTCGATGCCGGAGGTGTCCGCGCCGAGCACGTCCGAGTGGCCGATGCCGACCTTCGCGTCGGACTGCACGCAGGTGCCCTCGGGCACGACCACCAGCGCGTGGCCGACGCCGACGCGCAGGCGCACGTCCACCGGCCGGTTGCGCGGCCAAGCCAGGCGGCGCAGGTCGACGACCAGCTCGCCGATCCCCAGCTCGTACTCGTCGGGGATGTCGGCGACGGTGGCCGGCACGCGGACGCGCTGGCCGATGCTGCCGTCCATGTCGATGTCGGCCGCCGCCACGACGCCCGCGGGGATCGCCAGCGCCAGCGCGGGCAGCGCCAGCCAGCGGGCGCCGCGGCCCAGGAACGACAGCACGATCATCGCCACGCCGATCGCGACCACCAGCCCGGCGATCACGGCGCCGCCGCCGACCGCGGTCAGCCAGGCGGCGCCGACGGCCGCGACGCAGGCGGCCGCCATAGCGGCGATCACCAGCAGGGTCGCGCCGAAGATGCGTGCCGCGGTCGGCTGCTCCTCGCCGCGGCCGCGCAGCAGCCGCCAGCCGGCGTACGCCATCAGCCCGGCGACCAGCACGAACGGCACCACGCCGAACGTCACGGCCCACCAGGCGTTCCAGGCGTTGCCGACGCCGCCGAGCAGCGTCATGCCTGCCAGCACCACCAGCGCGGCGCCGACGATCGTGCGGGTCCGCGAGGGAGCGGCGCCCGGCTCCGGACGACCGGTGCCGTCGTCGGCGGGCACCAGCAGCCAGGCGGCCAGGTAGGCGATGATCGTCACCCCGCCCACGAACGCCAGGGCGACCGTGGCGATGCGCACGATCAGCGGGTCGATGCCGAAGTAGCGCGCCAGTCCGGCGCACACGCCGCCGAGGATGCGCTCGTTCTGCGGGGCGCGCAGCAGCGGCCGCGGGGAGGGCTGCTCGCCGGTGGGCGGCGGCTGATCCCCGGGGCCGGCCGAGCCGTCGGCGGTGGGAGGGGGCTGATCGCTCATGGCCGTGACGATCGCGCGGCGCGGCGCCGCGCGCCATTGGGGATGACCCTAGATGGCGTCAGGGATCGCCCGGACTCGTCCTGCGGCGTGGTCGCCGGCAGGCAGGGCATGATTGCGCGCATCGACTGGCAGGGAGCGTGGGTGGGGGGACGCGTCCCGACTCCCATCCTGGCCGCACCGTAACTTCCAGCCTTCGCGCCGGTTGACCAACTGCGAGGCCCCGACCACCCGGAGGAGGAGCACTGCCGCAGCCGATGCGACGTCGCCTGGCACTGATCGTCACCGCCACTCTTGCGCTTCTCGTCTGCGCCGGCCCGGCGCAGGCCGCGTTCTTCCCCGCCGAGCAGATCGACGGCCCGAGCCCCGACATCCAGTACGTCGGCGACCTCGATGTCGCCCGCGACGGCACGGGCGCGCTCGCCTACGTCCGGCTCGACGGCGGAGTGCCGCACGTCTATGTCTCCCGGCTGGTGGGTGGCGTCTTCCAGCGCCCGGAGCGGGTCGACGTCGGGCTGGACGGCCCCGGCGGCCAGCCGGCGGTCGCGGCCTCCGACGGCGGGCGCGTCGTGGTGGTGTTCGTCAACAGCGGCACCGTGTTCGCCGCCGTTAGCGACGCGGGCGCGGGCAACTGGACGGCGCCGCAGCCGCTGGCGGTCGGCGGCAGCGACCCGTCGGTCGACATGTCGGTCCACGGCGTGGCCTACGCCACCTACACGGTGGGCGGCAACGTGCTGGCCGCGCGGATGGAGCGGCGCACCACGCAGTTCACCGGCATCCCCGGGGTGCTCGACGTCGACCCGGCGCGCGAGGCCGGCGTCGGCAGCGCCCGCTCGCGCGTCTCGGTCGGCGCCGACGGCACCGCCGTGGCCGTCTGGGGCGAGGCCGGACAGGTCTTCGCGCGGCGGCTGACCCGCAGGGGCATGTCGAGCGTGGTCGTCCAGGCGTCGGTCGGCGAGCTCGAGGGGCAGCCCGGCCAGGCCGCCGACCTGCCCGACGTCAGCATCGAGGACGACTCCAGCTACGCCTGGATCGCGTTCCGCCAGCGGTTCGGCGGGGCGGCCGGCGGCCAGGCGCGCGGCATCGCCCGCCGGCTGCGTGGCTCGCGGCTGGAGGATCCGGTGGCCGTCGACGGGCAGCCGTGGGGCGGCCTCAGCATCCACAGCATCGACATGTACATCAATGGGCGCGGCGTCGGCCAGGCGCTCACCGCGACCGGCGGGGGCGTGTTCGCCGCCCTGATCAAGGACGACATCATGAACCCGGGCACGCCGATCGGCACCGCCGGCCCGACCGCGGCCTCCGCCGCCGACGAGACGCACGACCGGGTCGCCGCGTGGATCGACGACGGCGGCGTCGCGCACGCCCGCCACTACGAGGACCGGGTCGAGAGCCGCGCCGTCCCGGCCCCCGGGCCCGACAGCCTCATCTCCAACCCCGGCTTCGGTCCGGTCGATCCGGCCGGCGGGTTCCATGTCGCCGCCGACCGCGTGGGCGACTTCGCCATGGCGTTCATCCAGGGGTTCGGCGCCGAGCGGCGCGTCGTCGCCGCGGTCTACGACCGCAACCCCGGCTGGTTCGCCACGACCAGCAACTCGAGCTGGCGCAACCCGACCCGCAACGCGCTCGCCTGGGGCAGCTCCACCGAGCTGTGGGGAGGGGTCACCTACACCGTCGAGATCGACGGCCGGCCCGTCGCCCAGACGCGCCAGACCCGGCTGCGGCTCGCGCCCAAGGCGGTGCGCGACGGCGTTCACACCTGGCGGGTGATCGCCACCGACCGTCGCGGCCAGGCGTTCGCCACCGCGCGGCGCACGCTGCGCATCGACACCGTCGCGCCGCGGCTGCGGGTCTCGGTCAAGCGCAAGGGACGCGTGGCGACCGTCACGGCAAGGGCCAATGACGTGATCCCGCGTGGCGGGCGGGCCTCCGGCGTCGCCTACGCGCGCATCGACTTCGGCGACCGCTCCGGGGTGGTGGAGAAGCGTCGTGCCAGCCACCGCTACACGCGCACCGGCCGGTTCACGATCCGGGTCAGCGCCACCGACAAGGCGGGCAACTCGACCGTCGTCCGGCGGACCGTGCGGATCGGCGGGCGCTAGCGGGGCGGACGTGTCCGGAGCAGGCGCCGGCGAGCCCGTCCTCACCCGACTGCGCGACGGCCGGGAGCGCACCGCGCGCGAGCTGGTTGCCGACCTCGGACTGCGCGACGGCGCCCGCCCCGACGGCCGCCCGACGGTGGCGGCGGTCATGATCGCCTCGCTCGACGGGAGGATCGCCGTGCAGGGCCGGTCGGTCGCGCTCGGGCACCCGGCCGACCGGGCGCTGCTGCGCGAGATGCGCGCCGGGGCGGACGCGATCCTCGTCGGCACCGCCACGCTCGCCGCCGAGCGCTACGCCAACCTGCTCGACCCCGACCAGCGGGAGCGGCGCCTCGCCGCCGGGCTGCCCGCCCATCCGATCGTCGCCACCATCTCGCGGCGGCTCGAGCTGCCGGTCGAGATCCCGCTGTTCAGCGAGCCGGACGTCGAGATCGTCGTCTTCACCGAGTCCGACGCGCCCGCGCCCGAGGTCGGGGCGCGGCTTGCGGTCGAGCGCTTCACGCCCGGGACGCTGCGCCCGGCCGACGCGCTCAGGCGCCTGGGGGAGCGCGGGGTGCGCGGCGTCTCCTGCGAGGGCGGCGCGAAGCTGCTCCGGCTGCTGGTCGCCGCCGGGGTGGTCGACCACCTGCTGCTGACCGTCGCGCCTCTGCTGGTCGGCGGCGAGGCGCCCGGGCTGCTCGACGGCGCGCCGCTCGATCCGCCCGCGCGCCTCGCGTTGCGTGACGTTCATCGCGCCGACGACCACGTGTTCCTGCACTACGGTGCGGGGTCGTGACCGCGCCGCCGACACCGCCCCGCCTGCGCCTGCGCGACCGCGACTTAGCGCTGCGCCCCGGCCGGCCGCTGATCATGGGCATCGTCAACGCCAACCCGGATTCGTTCTCCGACCGGGTGCGGCGCACCACCCTCGACGAGCAGGTCGCCTATGCGCTCGAGCTGGTCGAGGCGGGAGCGGAGATCATCGACGTCGGCGGCGAGTCCGGCGTCACCTACACCGCGGTGACCGCCGCCGAGGTGGAGCGCGACCGGGTGGTGCCGCTCGTCGAGCGACTGGTGGCCGAGGGGATCTGCGTGTCGGTCGACACCTGGAAGGCGCCGGTCGCCGAGGCGGCACTGGAGGCGGGCGCGCACCTGCTCAACGACGTCTCCGGCCTGCGCGACCCCGGGCTCGCCGACCTGGCCGCCCGCTTCGGCGCCTCGCTGCTGGTGATGCACACCCGTGCGGCGCCCAAGCAGGTCAACTTCCCCGACTACGGCGGCAGGGTGGTCGACGACGTCGTCGAGTTCGTGCGTGAGCGCTGCGCGCTGGCGATGGAGCGCGGCGTGCCCGCCGACCGCCTGATCGTCGACCCCGGCCCCGACTTCGCCAAGACCCCGGCCGAGACCGTCGAATGCCTGCGTGCGATCGATCGGCTCGCCGCGCTCGGCCACCCCTGGCTCGCGGCGGTCTCGCGCAAGTACTTCCTGGCGGCGATCGCCGGCGGCGAACCCGACCAGCGGCTGCCCGGCACCCTCGCCGCCGTCGGGTTCGCGGCCGACCACGGGGCGGCGATCGTGCGCGTACACGACGTCAAGGAGGTCGCCGACTTCCTGGCGGTGCGCGACGTGCTCGCCGGCCGCGCCGAGGTGCCCGAGTTCGACATGCAGGACGAGTCGCTGAAGTGGATCCGCGCCGACGCGGGCGGGGAAGCCGACGGGTCCATCCGATAGCGTCCCCTCACGTGCAAGTCGCCGGCCGCTGCGCCAACGCGGCCGGGAGCCCACCGACGAATCCCAGCGAAGGAGACCGCATGTCCGTCCTGACCCGCGAGGCCCTGGAGGCGAGCCCGCTCGCCGACCTGCACGCGATCGCCGCCGAGCTCGGCCTCGACGGCTACCGCCTGCTGCGCAAGCCCGAGCTGATCGACCGCATCCTGGAGCGCCAGGGCGGGGAGGAGGCCGCCGAGGAGAACGGCGACTCCGAGGAGGCCGAGCGCGAGCGCGAGGCCCGCTCGCGCCGCCGCCGCGGCGGGCGCCGTCGCCGGCGTGACGCCGACGAGGAGCGCGACGAGGAGGGCGAGGAGGACGAGGGCTCCGAGCCGGAGGCCGAGGAGAGGGCGGAGGAGAAGCCCGAGGACCGGATCGTCGAGGGCGTCGTCGAGCTGCTGCCCAACGGCTCGGGCTTCGTGCGCGTCAACCATCCCGAGCCCTCCGAGGACGACGTCTACATCTCGGCCGCCCAGGTGCGCCGGTGCGAGCTCGTCTCCGGCGACCGGGTGAGCGGGCCGGTGCGCGCCCCGCGCCGGTCGGAGCGCTACCCGTCGATGATCCGCATCGACACCATCAACGGCCGCCCGGCCGACGAGGTGGCCGAGGGCACCCACTTCGAGGACCTGCCGACCGCGCTGCCCGGCGAGCGGTTCGCGCTCGGCGCCGAGGATCCGACTCTGAAGGCGATCGAGTGGCTGACGCCGCTCGGCAAGGGGTCGCGGGCGACGATCGTCGGCCCGCAGCACGCCGGCAAGACGGAGGCGCTGCGTCGCCTCGCCAAGGCGCTTGCGGAGAAGGAGGACCTGCAGGTGCAGGTCGTGCTGCTCGGCGTGCGGCCCGAGGAGGTCGCCGAGTGGCGCGAGGCGGGGCTGGAGCCCGTGGTCTCCGTGCCGCTGGGCGCCAGCGGCGACACGCAGGCGCAGGCCGCCGAGCGCGCCGTCGACACCGCCAAGCGGATCGCGGCGCGCGGCTCGGACGTGGTGCTGATCATCGACTCGCTCTCCGACCTGGAGCGGCGCCCGGCCTGTCGCGTGCTCGCCGCCGCCCGCAACATCGTCGACGGCGGATCGCTGACGATCATCGCCGGCGCCACGGAGCCGGTCGGCGGCGAGACGACGGTGATCGCGCTCGACCGCGACCTGACCCGCACCGGCCGCTTCCCGGCGCTCGACCTAATCAGGAGCGGCACGATGCGGCCCGAGCTGCTGGTCGGCGAGGCCGGCGCCGAGGCGATCGCCCAGGCGCGGGCGCAGGCGCTCGAGTCCGCCTCCTAGGGAGAGCCGCGCGGCGAGCCGCGGCAGGCGGGCGCCTGGACGCGCGCGCGTAGCGCGCCAGGGCGTCCTGCCCAAACGGACTGGACTCCTGTACGACCTACGACGCCTCCTGTTTGGGGAATGCGCGATCACGCCGACACCAAACGGCGACAAGATCGATAGACGGCGCCACCCGTGAAACGGCACCCCCGTCGTGAGGCGGGCTCGCAAAGCCACGGGACTCCGCAAGATGTAGTCATGTAGGAGTCGGCCGGGCTGCCAAAGGGGTTTCCGGGCGGGGTGCCGCCTGCCCGGAGGTCGCTGGTGTCCTGTGTCAGCGTCGCTCGTCGACGTGCTCCCAACTTCTCATCGTCCTGCTCGTGATCGCCGCCGCGGTGGCGGTGGGCGCGCCGCGGGCCGCGGCCGCCGATATCGGGGCGTTCGGGGTCAACGACATCCGCTCCGACGGGCTGCTGATGCGCCACGCCGAGTACGACGGCGTCGGCGACATGGAGCTGATGCGCCAGGGCGGCATCCGCCTGTACCGCGCGCGCGTCCGGATGGATTGCGTCGACCCGGACGGCGACGGGGCGTTCGACTTCACCGGCCCCGGCAGGGGCTGCCCCGACTACGACGAGCTCGTCGGGGAGCTGGCCCGGCGCGGCATCACGCTGCTGCCGGTGCTCATGAACTTCGGGACGAACGCGGAGGGGCGCGAGCACCCGCTGGCGCCGACCGGCCGCGACGGCGCCCCGAGCGTCGAGCGGTTCGCCGCCTTCGCCCGCGCCGTCGCGGAGCGCTACGGCCCGACCGGCTCGTTCTGGGGCGTCTGCGGCTGCGACCCGCGGCCGATCCGCGCCTGGCAGATCTGGAACGAGCAGAACAACGGCTGGTGGTGGAACGGGCGCGCCTCGGCCGACGAGTACGCGCGGCTGTTCGCCGCCACGCGCGCCGCGCTGCGCGCCGTGGATCCGGAGGCGCGCGCGATCGTCGGCGGCCTCACCTACGACCGCAACGGCGAGGCGTCGTTCGTCAGCCCGGAGAAGGTGATCGCGCGGCTGGCGGCCACCAACCCGAACGCGTTCGACGCGGTCGCGGTGCACCCGTACACCGACGCGCGCGTCGGCGACGGGCAGCGGATCGGCGCCGCGGCGCTGCGGCTCGTGGAGCGCACCGCCCAGGCGGTGGCGCGCGCGACCGGGCCGGCCCGCGACGGGGGCCCCGCGCCAGCCGGTGTGGGTGACCGAGATCGGCTGGTCGCACCTCGATGCCGACCCGCAGACGATCGCCGCCGCCACGCGTGCGTTCCTCGCCGGGCTGGACGGCGGCGTGCGCAGGCGCGCGAAGGTCGGGCCGGTGCTCTGGTACATGCTGCGCGACACGGCGACGCTGGCCTCCCGCGACGACGGGCTCGGCCTGCGCTACACGGCCGAGACCGGCCGCGACGCGGGCCCGAAGCCGGCGTGGGAGGTGTTCGCCGCGGCGGCGCAGCGGGCCGGCTCGTTGCCGCTGCCGCGCGCGCTCCCGGACACGCGGCGGCCGGTGGTGCGCGTGCGCGCCCGCGGCAAGGGCGGCAAGGTGCAGGTGCAGGTCACCTGCGGCCCGGGGCGTCGGGCGTGCTCGGGTGATGTGAGCCTGCGCTCCGGCGCCCGCGGTCACGCGGCCGGCAACCGCCGCACGGCGGGCAAGACGCTCGGCTCGCGTGCGGTTCGCGTGCGCGGCGGCCGGGCGACCGTGACGGTGAACTTGTCGCAGCGGGGGCGGGTGGCGCTGCGCCGCGACGGCCGCCTGCGCGTGCTGGTCGAGGTGACGGTGCGGGACGCGACCGGCGTCCCGGCGACCGCCACCGCCCGCGCGACCGTGCGACGCTAGGGGCGGCGGGCCGGCGTCCTGGGTTCACGGGGCGCTCCGTGTCGCCCGGCTGTCGCCATGCGACAACTCGGCGACACGATTCGGTGCGTGCTGGGCCCTTGGCGCGCGGTTGTCGGATAGCGACAACGCGGCGACACGAAGCGCCGGACTGCGAGATGTCGCCGGCCGGCGCGGCAGGGCGAGGCTCAGACGCCCCGTCGGGCGACGTACGCGACGCGGCGCCAGGAGGGCTCGGGGGCGAGCTCGACCGGCTCGTTGTTGCGGTCGGGCTGGACGTAGCGGAAGGAGTGGGTCTCCGGCTCGAAGACGACGTCCAGCTCGCCCTCCTTGACGCGCTGGTCGAGCCAGGCGGAGCGGAAGATCAGCCGGCGCAGCCAGTGGACGAGCGACCGGTCGCTGGGGCCGACCAGCTCGGGCCAGCAGTCGTTGACGTGCTCGCCGAGCTCGGAGGCGGGCTCCTGGATCTCGCCGTTGACGGCGAGCGTCACCAGGTCCTCGAGCTCCGCCTCGTTGAGGCGACCGGCGATGAAGCCGAGCTTGTTGGCTGCCTGCTCGCAGCGCTCGGCGAAGTCGCGCTCGTTGAAGGTGAAGCGGAGCTCTCCGTACTCGAGGACGAAGTCCTCTCCGCTGTTGTAGTTGCCCCGGCGTTGGTCGTTCATGAAGGGTGTAGAGGGGTCCTCGTCAGCGCGTGCGTCCATGCTCGCCGAGGAGGTACGGCGGCTCACGAAGTCGTCGGCATCCTAAGCCGATTCCCTTCATCTCTTCAGGGGCTGAACGGGATCTTGCACCGGGGCGCCCTGGGCCCGCCGCGCGGCGTCCGACGCCGGCGGCGGGCTGCGCACGATGCCGCCGGGATTCGGCCGACGCCCGTCCATTCCTGTCCGTTCGTGCCCGTCCGTACGCAAAGTTGCGCAACGGGCGCATGAGCGCATCATCGGCGGTCGGCGCCGGGGGCGCCAGGGGCGCAATCGATCTGCCGGCGGCGGCTCGGGCGTGACCAGGCCGGCCGGCGGCAGGCCGGGGATGGGGAGGCCGCAAGTTCCGTGCCTTATCGCGGCAGAGGGGGGCGAATTCGTGGCGCTCGTGACCTATAGAGGGCATGAACGACACGCCCGCCACCATCCTCGTGGTCGAGGACGACGAGGCCACGCGTCGGTTCCTGGTCGATGAGCTGAAGGCGGACGGGTACCTGCCGCTGGCCGCCGAGACCGGGCGGGACGCGCTGCGGCTCGCCGCCACCAAGTACCCCGACGTGGCGATCGTCGACGTCGCCCTGCCCGACGGCTCCGGCCTCGACCTCATCAGCCGCGTCCGCTCCGCCGACGGCGACACGCCGCTCGACGCCGAGCTGCCGATGCTCGTCCTGAGCGGACGCTGCTCCGACACCGACCGCGTGCGCGCCTTCGACCGCGGCGCCGACGACTTCCTCGCCAAGCCGTTCCACTACCCGGAGCTGCGCGGCCGGATCGAAGCCCTGCTGCGCCGCGCCGACCGGCGCCGTCGCACCGGCCGCCTCCGCGTCGGCGAGCTGGAGATCGATCCCGTCTCGCGCACGGTCACCCTCGCCGGCAGACCCGTCGAGCTGACCCAGAAGGAGTTCGCGCTCCTTCGCGTGCTGGCCGCCGAGCCGACGCGCGTCTTCACCAAGGACGAGCTGCTGCGCACCGTGTGGGGCTTCCGCTCCCGGGGCAACACCCGCACCCTGGACTCCCACGCCTGCCGGCTGCGCCAGAAGCTCGGCTCCGCGCACGGCCGCTGGGTCATCAACATCTGGGGCGTCGGCTACCGCCTCGTCGACCAGCCCGCCGCGGCATGACCATCGCGCTGCTCGTCATCGCCGTCGGCGCCGCGCTCGTCTACCGCGCCCGGCTGCGGCGCCTCGCCGAGCGCGTCGCCCGCGCCTGCCACGAGGTCCGCGGCCCGCTGTCCGCCGCGCACCTCGCGGTCCACGGCGCCGGCCGTCGCGGCGAGCTGGCGCCCGGCCTGGTCGCCGCGCTCGAGCTCGAGCTGCGCCGCGCTTCGCTCGCCCTCGACGACCTGCGCGGCAGGCGCGCCGACCCCGACACCGACGTCGACCTGGCCGACCTGCTGCGCTGCCAGGCGCAGACCTGGCGTGAGATCGCCCGCGCCCGCGGCGTCGAGCTCGACCTGCGACTCGACCCCGCCGCCGCCGGCCGCGCTCCGGTCGTGCGCGCCGACGCCGTCCGCCTCGCCCAAGCCACCTCCAACGTCGTCGCCAACGCCATCGAGCACGGCCGCGGACCGGTCGAGATCGCGGCTCGCCTCGACGGCGACCGCGTCCGGGTCGAGGTCCACGACGGCGGGCCGGGCCTGCCCGCGCCGGTCGCCGAGATCGCGCGCCGCCCGCGCGCCGGACGCGGCGAGCGCGGCCGCGGCCTGGCGATCACCAGCGCCATCGTGCGCCGCTACGGCGGGGCGCTCGCCGCCGCCACGACCGCCCGCGGCCACTGCGTCGCCATCGAGCTGCCCGTCAGCGGGACCCGCCGATGAGCCGCCGCCGGCGCGCAGCGCTCCTCGCCGGGCTGGCGATCGTGCTCGGCACGCTCGCCGCCTCCGATGTCGCCGGCCGCGAAGCCGCGCTCAAGCGCCAGCTCGGCCCCGCGGTGCCGGTCGTCGTCGCACGCACCCGGATCCCCGAGGGCGACCGCATCGAACGCCGCCACCTGGGCGTGCGTATGGTGCCCCAGCGCTACGCGCCCAAGCTGCGCTACGCGTCGCCTGCCGCGCTGGAAGGCCTCACCGCCGCGCGCGACATCCCCGCCGGCAGCGACCTCCACGAGGCAATGCTCCAATCCGAGACCCGGCAGGCGCCGGGGGCGCCGGTGCGGCCCGGCGAGCGGGTCGTCGAGGTCGTCGGCGAGGGGCCGCCCGACCTGATCGTCCCCGGCGCGCGCGTCGACGTGCTGGCCACGCGGCAGTCCGCCGACGGCGGGGGAGCGACCCGGATCGCGCTCCAGGACGCCGAGGTGCTCGCCGTCCGCGACGCGCCCGAGGCGCGCGGCGACGGCCCGCCGCGCGTCGCCGTCGCCCTCCGCGTCACGCTCGCGCAGGCGGTCCGCCTCGCCACCGCCCAGTCGGTCGCGCGCGACCTACGGCTGCTGCCCAGGCCCGCCGGCGAGCGGGCCGACGCCCGCGGCGCGAGAGCGAAGAGGCGCTGAGCGGTCCGCCGGCCGCGCGTCTGCGCGACCGTCCGTGGTCGGCATGCGGCTTCGGACGAGCGACACCCGGTCCCGGCGGCCGGTGGGGCGTCCGGAAGCGTCCGGTCCGGCGGAGCGAAACCCGTGGGCAACCGGTCCACGGACCCGCCGTGCCCTCAAGCCTCGGCATTCCTGACCGATGACCGTGCCGAGGCCCTGCCATGCTCAGATCTTCGCGTTCCCTGATCGTCGCAGCCGCGGCTGCCCTCATCGTCGCTCCGGCCGCCCAGGCCGCCCCCGGCCCCGGGGCGTCCGGCAAGGCCGCGGCCGCCAAGGCCAAGAGCAAGACCAAGAAGGCGACGGTGCGCTACCCGGAGATCACCGACATCTCCCCGCGCAAGGTGCGCATCGGGCAGCGCCTGACCGTCAAGGGCAAGAACTTCCGACCCGGCAAGGGGAAGAGCAGCGTCGCCTTCTACCGGAAGGGCAAGCCGGTGATCTTCGTCAAGGCGAGCAGCGCGACGAAGACGAAGCTGGTCGTGACCATCCCGGACAAGGTGGAGACGCTGCTGTCCACCAGCAACGGGCAGCGGGTCGCCACCCGCCTGCGCATCCGCGTCGTCGGCCAGCGGATGGGCAAGACATGGTCGAAGGTCAGCCGCTCGCCGGTGGTCAGCCCGCGGTCGTCGGGCGGAAGCGGCGGGGGGTCGAGCCAGCCCCAGGCTCAGCAGTCCTGCCTCCAGCAGGCGGCCGCCAGCCCGAACGCCGACCGCGACGGCGACGGGCTCACCAACGGCACCGAGATCGCCTACCGCCTGGATCCCTGCAACCGCGACACCGACGGCGACGGGCTGATCGACGGCTACGAGTTCCACGCCGCCAAGGACCTCAACATCGCCTCCCACCCGTATCCGGGGACGAAGCCGTGGCCCAACCCGCTGGATCCGACCGACATCAACAGCGACTTCGACGGCGACGGCCTCAGGCTCTGGCAGGAGTACCGGCTGTGGGATGCCTCGAAGACCGGCTTCCCGCTGACCGCCTACAGCGACGGCACGCAGAACTCGGGCGGCAAGCAGCCCGTCAACCCGCTCAACAGCCAGCAGGTCTGGCTTGACCTCGACGGCGACGGCAACCTGACCGACGACGAGCGCGACTTCGACGGCGACGGCCTCTCGAACTGGGTCGAGTTCAACGGCCCCGGCACGCAGGGCTGGTGGATCGCCGTCTGGGGCAGGGACGAGATCCCGTACTCGCTGCGCCTGTTCAGCGACCTGGATCCGGCGAATCCGGACAGCGACGGCGACGGCATCGTCGACGGGCTGGACGACCAGGACAACGACGACTGGTCGAACCTGGTCGAGGCGCAGCTCAACCGCCACCGCAGCGGCTACCGGGTGCACACGTTCAACCCGTGCCTGCCCGAGCCGCACTCGCGGACCTGCAGCCGCTACTTCCCCGCCGACCCGCTGGAGTCCTGGCCCCCGGGCGACGGCTCGCAGGCTCCCGGCGACTCGGTCCCGTTCCCGTCGGATCCGCAGTACAAGGTGTACAACGCCTGGGTCAGCCTCGGGCAGCCTGCGCTCTCGACCGTGCCCGGGTTCGACATGAGCCCCTGGATCCGGGGCCCGTGGGACGGGAACACCGGCCCGCAGGGCTAGCCCGAGGGCACAAGCCTGCTGCAGTCCGGCGGCCGGACGGGATCCCGTCCGGCCGCTCGCTTTCTCGCGACCTGCCCTCGCGGGTGGGGGGGCGAATTCCGGCCGCCGCGCGCCTACTAGGGGCGTGAATCCCGCAACCGGCCACCTGGACGAACTCGCCGACGCGCTGCGCGAACGGCTGCTGGCGGACGCCGACGCCCCCGACGGCCCGCTGCCCGAGCGGGTCCGCGCGCTCGTCGACCGCGAGGCAGGACTGCTCGACGAGTCCACGCGCGCGGAGCTTGCCGACCGGATCATCCGTCGCTCGGTCGGGCTCGGACCGCTCGACGCCCTGCTCGACGACCCCGAGGTCGACGAGATCATGGTCAACGGCACCGCGCCGATCTGGGTCGAGCGCGGCGGCCGCCTCCAGCGGACCGACGCCGCGTTCGCCGACGAGGCGCAGCTCCGCGGCGCGATCGAGCGCATCCTCGCCCCGCTCGGGCGCCGCGCCGACGAGGCCGAGCCGATCGCCGACGCCCGCCTGCCCGACGGCTCGCGCGTGAACGTCGTCCTGCCGCCGCTGGCGGTCGACGGCCCGCTGGTGACGATCCGCCGCTTCCGCCCACGCGGCCTGGACGCCGACGAGCTGGTGCGGCTCGGCACCTGGACGCCGGCGCTGCGAGACCTGCTCGCCCGTGCCGTGCGCGCCCGCCTCAACATCCTGGTCAGCGGCGGCACCGGGTCAGGCAAGACCACCACCTTGAACGCGCTGTCGGGCTTCATAGCCGACGACGAGCGCGTCGCCACGATCGAGGACACCGCCGAGCTGCGTCTGCGCCAGCCGCACGTCGTCCGTCTGGAGGCGCGGCCGCCCAACGTGGAGGGTCGCGGCGAGATCACGATCCGCCGTCTGCTGCGCAACGCGCTGCGCATGCGGCCGGACCGGATCGTCGTCGGCGAGATCCGCGGCCCGGAGGCGCTGGAGATGCTGGCCGCGATGACCACCGGCCACGACGGCTCGCTCTCGACCGTCCACGCCAGCTCGCCGGCCGCCGCTCTGCGCCGCGTCGAGACGCTCGCCTTGATGGCCGACGTCGACCTGCCGCACCACGCGGTGCGCGAACAGATCGCCGACGCGCTCGACCTGATCGTCCACCAGGCGCGGCTGGCCGACGGTCGCCGTCGGGTGGTCGCGGTCGCCGAGGTGGCGCGCGGCTCCGACGGCCCGACCGTCCGCGAGATCTACACGGCGCGCGGCGACAGCTCGCGCCCATGCGCCGCGCTCAGCGACGAGCTGGCCGAGCGGCTGGGGGTGGCGGCATGAGCGCTGCGGCGCCGCTCGCCGGGCTGGCCGCCGCGCTCGGCGTGTGGGGCGCCTGGGAGGCGCTTGCCGCCGTCGAGGCCGCCGCGGCCGGGCGCGCGCTCGCCCGTGCGCTCGCGCCGCTGCGCCGCCCGGGCGCGGATCCGACGCCGCCGGAGCGGCGCCGGCTGACGCTGGTGGGCGTGGGCGCGCTGGCGGCGGCCGGCTGGCTGCTGGCCGGGCCGCTCGCCGCCGTGGCGCTGGCCGCCGCCGGTCCGCTGGCGGTGGGGCAGGCGCTCGAGCTTCGCCGCCGCCGGCACCGGGCGGCGCTCGCCGCGGCGGCGCCCGCGGTGGCGCGCGTGCTGGCCGACGCGCTCAGCGGCGGCCACGGCCTGCGCTCGGCGATCGTCCGCGCGTCCCGCGACGGCTCGGTCGGTGGCGCCGCGGGCCACGAGCTGCGCGACGCCGCCCGACGGCTGGCTCTCGGCGCCGACACCGATGCCGTGCTGGAGCGGCTGCGCGAGCGCGCCGACGACCCGGCCTGGGACACGCTCGCCGCGGCGGTGATGCTGCAGCGGGACTCCGGTGGCGACCTGGCCGGGCTGCTGCGCGGCGTCGCCGTCGCCCGCGAGCAGGCGAGGCGGGCCGAGGCCGACGCCCGCGCGCTCACCGCCCAGGCGCGCGCCTCCGCCCGCATCGTGCTGCTCATGGGCCTGGGCGGCCCGGCGCTGGGCCTGCTCGGCTCGCCCGGGACCGCGGCGGCGGCGCTCGCCCACCCGCTCGGCCTGACGCTCGCCGTCGCCGGGGGCACGCTGGGCGTCGTCGGGATGCTGGTGATCCGTCGTCTGGCCAGGCCGGAGTGGGGGTGATGCGCGCCCAGCTCCTAGCCGCGACGGCCGGCTTCGCCGCCGCGGGCGCGATCGTCGACCTTGCCGCGCTGCTGGCCGCCCGCCCGCAGCGGAGGCGGCGCATCCCGGCGCGCTGGGCCGCCCCGGTCGCCGCGCTCGGCCGCCGGATCGGCGTGCCGCAGGCGCCGGAGAGCCTCGCCGCGCGCGTGCAGGCCGCCGGCCTGCCGCACGGGATCGAGCCGGCGGACGTGATGGCCGCCAAGATCGGAGCCGCCGCCGTCGGTAGCCTGCTCGCCGCGCCGGCCGCCACCTCGCTGCCGCTGCGCGGCGCGCTGATCGCGCTCGCGGTCGGCGCGGTCGGCGGCTTCCTCGTCCCGGATCTGTGGCTGGCGCGTCGCGAGCGGGTGCGCCTGCGCCGCGCGGGGCTCGAGCTGGCCGACGTGCTCGACCTGCTGCGCGTCGCGGTCGAGGCGGGGCTGCCGGCAGTGCGCGCGCTCGCGGAGGTCGGCCGCCGCCACCGCGGCGTGGTGGGCGGCGAGCTGGCCGCGACCGCCTCCCGCATCCAGCTCGGCATGACCGTCGCCGAGAGCCTCGCCTTGCTGCGCGCCCGCCTGCCGTTGCCGGAGGTGGCGGCGCTCACCGCCGCGCTCGAACGCGCCGCCCGCCACGGCGCGCCGCTCGGCCCGACGCTCGCCGCCCAGGCGACGGAGGCGCGCTCCGAGCGTGCCCGCCGGTTGCGCGAGCGTGCCGCGCGCGCCGCGCCGCGCATCCAGCTCGCCGTCGCGCTGCTGCTGGTGCCGGCCGTCCTGCTGGTGATCGGCGCGATGCTGGTGCCGCGGCTCGGCGTCTGACCGGGGAGCGCCAGAGGCGGGTACGTAGGCGGACATGAGCGGCAGGCGGCGCCTGGACCCCACGGTCTTCGACCTGCCGGTCGAGCGGATCCGGAGCGGCTACTACACCGACGCCTACTTCAACCTCACCAAGGAGCTGCTGGAGGTCGAGGATCGCCACCCGCACGTGGTGATGCAGGTCTTCCAGAAGGAGGAGTCGGTGCTGGGCGGCATCGACGAGGCGATCGCCGTGCTCGCGGTCGGCGCCGGCCGGCGCCGACCGGACGGGACATGGGAGCCCGGCTTCGACCGGCTCACGATCCGTGCTCTACGCGAGGGCGACCTGATCAAGCCCTATGAGACGGTGATGACGATCGAGGGCGACTACTCGCTGTTCGCCCACCTGGAGACCGTCTACCTGGGTTGCATGGCGCGCCGCTCCCTCGTGGCGCGCAACGTGCGCGAGGTGGTGCAGGCGGCGCGCGGCAAGGCCGTGCTCTTCTTCCCGGCGCGCCACGACCACTGGGCGACGCAGCCCGGCGACGGCTGGGCGGCCCACATCGCGGGCGCCCACGGGGTCTCCACCGACGCCCAGGGCGCCTGGTGGGGCGGGCGCGGCGTGGGCACGATCCCGCACGCGCTGATCGCCTCCTACGGGGGCGACACCGTCGCCGCCGCCGAGGCGTTCGCCCGCCGCTACCGCGGTCGGGTCAACATCGTCGTCCTGGTCGATTTCGACAACTACTCGACGGAGACGGCGGTGGCGGTCGCCGACGCGCTCGGCGACGACCTCTGGGGCGTGCGGCTCGACACCAGCGAGCTGCTGGTCGATCGCGCGCTCGCCGACCTGGGGGAGAAGGCGCCGCGCGGCGTCAGCGTCGAGCTGACCCGGCGGGTGCGCGCCGCGCTCGACTACGCCGGCCACGAGCGCGTGCGGATCGTGGTCTCGGGCGGCTTCGACGCCGAGCGCATCAGGCGGTTCGAGGAGGCCGGCGCTCCCGTCGACGCCTACGGGGTGGGATCGGCGCTGCTGCGCGGCCGCAACGACTTCACCGCCGACATCGTCCGCGTCGACGGCAAGCCGGTGGCGAAGGCCGGCCGCCGGGAGCGGCCGAACCCTCGCCTCGAGCTTGTCGAGTGACCGTCGCCGGTCGGCCTAGCGGATGCCGACGACCAGGTCGTAGGTCGCCTTGTCGTCGTCGACCTCGCCGCCGCCGGCGATCGGCCCGAGTGTGGAGAGCGCCTTGCGGGCGCGCGGGTCGTCGTCAAGCTCCGAGCCGAACACCTTGACCAGCGCGGGCGTGTCGACGAACAGCGACGGCTTCACGTCCTCGAGCTTGGCCGTCGCCTCGCGGAAGCCTCGGCTCTCGCCCAGACGCCCGCCGCTGTCGAGCGCGCCCCGCAGCGCGGCGCTCCCGTAGGCGATCGCGAAGCGGTCGCCCTTGCCCGCGACCAGGATCGGCTCGGGCAAGTCCTCGATGTCGATCCGCAGCGCCGACACGCCCGCGACGCGCGTGGTGCGCGGTCGCAGCTCGAGCGCCCTCAGCAGCCGCGTGATCCGGGCCACCGCCTGGCCGCTGCGCGCCGGGTCGGTGGACTGGATCACGAGCGCGCCGCCCGGGCGCTTCGCGTCGCCGCGGACGAACGCCGCGCCGTCGCCCATCCACGACAGCAGGTCACGCTCGACGTCGATGCCGAACATCGTCTTGACCTGCTCGAGGAGCCGGCGCGGGTCGAGGCCGAGCGAACGACCCTCCTTGGCGACCTGATCGAGCGCCTGGTTGAGGGTCTTGCCGAGGTCGCCGACGCCGAGCGCCAGCCACGCGTCCTCCGGCAGCGCGGCGAGCAGGTCGCTCGCCTCGCCCTCGACCTGCTGGGCCTGGGCGCCGAGGGCGACCGCCTCGAAGCGCAGCGCGTCCGGGTCGAGCTCCAGCCCGACGCCGAAGCTCCCGTCCTCGCCCTTGGCGAACGCGGAGCGCAGAGACTGCGCCGTCTCCACCCAGTCGAGGCCGACGGCGCCCTCGGACAGCTCCCCGAGCCGGGCCACGTTCGCGTAGGCGAGCCCGACGCGGTCGTCGTCGAGCTGGTCGCGGATGTCCTTGAGCCCCTTGGCCTCCGACAGCGGGTCGCGATCGCCCTTGAGCACCTCGATGCCAGCCTTCACCGAGGTCTCCTGACCGATCAGGACCCGGCCGTCGACGAGCGCGATCGCGTTGTCCTCGCTCTTGTTGACGTAGTAGTCGGCACCGCGGTGGTTCACCTTCTTGACGTCGCGCACCTTGGCGATCGCGGCGCGCGCCTTCTCGTCGTCGCGCGAGTTGATGACGACCAGGACGTCGGGATCCTCCCGGCCGCGGCGCTGGTCCAGGACGGCGACGGCGGCGCGGTCGCCGACCCACGGATCGATGTCCTCGCGGAAGCTGAGGCTCTCCTTGGAGTCCTTGAGCTCCTCGTCGAGGATCGCCGCGATCTCACGGTCGACGTCGGAGGTGCGCAGCAGCTTGCCGAGCAGCGCGCGCGCGTCGTCGCCCTTCTCGCCCTCCGGCCTCAACTCGGCCTCGAGGTAGACCGGCGCCCGGTCGGGAACGGCGGACGCCGGGTCCTTGTCGCTTGAGCCGGAGCCGCCGCAGGCGGCGACGGCGAGCGTGACCGCGGCGACGGTCAGCGCGGCCGGGGATCGAGGCAGAAGCTTGCGATGCATGGCGGGCGAATGCTAGGCGTCGCCCCGGCGGTCGGCGCCGGATGCCGTCCCACGACCTCCCACCGGGGCGCCCCACGACCTCCCACGCGGGCTCCGGAGCGGCCCGGTCCGCGCCCAGCGCGCCCCACGAGGGGCCCGAAACGGGCTCCGCTCCTAGCTCGCGGGCCGGTCGGCACGCAATCCGCGTTGCAGGAAGCCGCTGCTGCAGGACGCCATGCAGCCCCTCGGCGGCACCGCCTCCCACGTTCTCCCACCGCGGAATCCCTTGTGTTTGCAGGCGTTTCGGTGCCGGACGATTCGAACAGGTGTCGAGACTGGGGAGAAAGTGGGAGATCTGGGTTGCATCGTGGGGGAGAGTGGGGTAGAAGGTCGCCAGCGGACCGGGGTGGAGAGGCTCCTCCCACCTCTCCACCCCGGCCCGGGAAATCCGTCCCGATGCGCGCGTCCCCGTGGACACCTCCTTCACCGGCCAGGCCGACTACACGCTCGACTCCAAGAACCGCCTCACCGTCCCGGCGCGGTACCGGGGCGCGCTCGAGGGGGGCCTGGTGCTGGCCAAGGACATCGAGCCGTGCGTGGCGATCTGGCCGACCGCCGGCTACGACCAGTTCCGCCGCGCGGCGCTGCAGGGGGTGCATCCGATGAGCCTTCGCGGCAGGAAGATCATGACCTTCCTGTCCGCCAACTCGATGTCGGCGCAGCTCGACAGCGCCGGCCGAGTGCAGCTCCCGCCGTTTCTGATGGAGCACGGCAAGCTCGACCGCGAGGTCACCGTGGTCGGCGCCGGCGACCACCTCCAGATCTGGGACCGCGAGGCGTGGGCCGAGTACAACGCCCAGCTCGCCCAGGACATCTTCGCCATCTCGGAGGGCTTCGACAGCCTCGGAGCTGACGCGTCGTGATCACCATCCCTTACGACATGACCGCCTCCCACGTCCCCGTCCTCGCCGGGGAGCTCATCGAGGCGCTGGACCCGCAGCCGGGCGAGGTCGCCATCGACTGCACGTTCGGCGCCGGCGGCCACGCGCGCCTGCTGGCCGACCGCCTCGGCCCGACCGGCACGCTGATCGCCATCGACCGCGACCCCGCCGCCGAGGCCCACTTCGAGGCTTTCGCCGCCGAGGCTCCCTGTCGCACGCGCCTGATCGCGGCCCCCTTCACCGAGGGGCTCGCCGCGCTGCTCGAGGAGGGCGTCCAGGCCGACATCGTCTACGCCGACCTGGGCATCTCCTCGATGCAGGTCGACACCTGGGAGCGCGGCTTCTCCTACAGCTACGACGCGCCGCTCGACATGCGCATGGACCCCGCGCAGGAGCTCGACGCGCGCGAGGTCGTCAACACCTGGCCGGAGCGGCGCCTGGTCAAGATCCTGCGCGAGTACGGGGACGAGCGCTACGCGTCCCAGATCGCGCGCGAGATCGCCCGCGCCCGCGCCCGCCGGCCGATCGAGACCACCAGCGAGCTGGTGGACATCATCACGCGCGCGATCCCGGCGCGCGCCCGCTTCGCCGGCGGCCATCCCGCCAAGCGGACCTTCCAGGCGATCCGGATCGCCGTCAACGACGAGCTCGGCCAGCTCGAGGAGGCGCTGCCGCTGGCGTGGAGGGTCCTGCGCCCCGGCGGGCGCTTCGCCGCGATCTCCTTCCACAGCGGGGAGGACCGCCGCGTCAAGCGCTTCCTCGCCGAGCGCGCCAAGGGCTGCATCTGCCCGCCCGAGCTTCCCACCTGCGTCTGCGGGCGCAAGCCCGAGGCCGAGCTGATCACCCGCCGCGCGGTCGCGCCCACCCAGGGCGAGGTCGACGCCAACCCGCGCTCCGCCTCCGCACGGATGCGCGCCGCCCGCAAGCTGCCTGTCGAAGGAGGCGCCCGATGACCCCGCCCGCCGCCGCCACCGCCGCGGGCCGCACCCTGCGGCGCCCGATCGCCCCGCGCCACCCGCGTCGCGTCAGCGGCCCCGCACGCCGCGGCGCCCGCACCGCGCCGCGCCGCGCCGACGAGGGGCTGGCGATCGCGCTGGCGCGCCGGCTGGCGGCGATCGCCGACTCCCGCTTCCTGGAGGGCCTGGCGCGCGGGCGCCTGTACATCCCGATCGTGGCCGTGGCGCTGATCGGCATCGTCGGCATGCAGGTGGCCGCACTGCACCTGAACGCCGGGATCGGCAAGGCCGTCAAGCGCGGCGCGGTGCTCGAGCGCGAGAACACCGCTCTGCGCGCCGAGGTGTCGCGGCTTGAGTCCGGCGAGCGGATGTCGGCGGTGGTCGGCAGCCTCGGCATGGTCCAGCCGGCCGCCGGCAGCACCCGCTACGTGACGGTCGAGGAGGGCGCCGCGAAGCGCGCCGCGAGCAGCATCACGCAGCCCAAGCCGCCGGTGGCTCCGGGGTCGACCGTCGCCGCCCGGACGGACACGACCACCGCCGCGGCGACGCCCACCACCGGCGCCGCCACGCAGTCCACCGGCGCCGCGCCGGCCGCGACCGGCAACGCCGGCGGCGCATCGACCACCCAGGCTTCCACCCAGGCCGTCGCCGCCCCGACCGCCGGCGGCGCCGCGCCTGCGACGAGCACCCAGTCCGCCGCGCCTCCCGCCGCCCAGGCCGGTGGGGGCGGCGCCGTCGCCCAGCAGCAGACAGCGACCGCAGGGCCCCGCGCCGCCGCCGTCGGCGCCGCCGGGGGAGCCGCCGCACCGACCGCAGGGACGCGGTAAGTGGGCCTCATCGAACGGCGCATCGGACTTCTCTTCGCCGTCTTCCTCTTCGTGATGGGCGTCATCGCCCTGCGGGCGGTGCAGCTCGGCACCCTGCAGGGAGACCGCCTCGCCCAGGCCGCCACCCGCCAGCACGTCCAGGAGGTGACCGTGCCCGCCAGCCGCGGCACGATCACCGACCGCAACGGCGTCGAGCTGGCGGTCGCCGAGCCCGCCTCCGACGTCTCCGCGACGCCCTACCTGGTCAAGGATCCGGCCCGCGTCGCCGCCAAGCTCGCCCCGCTGCTGGAGGTGGAGGAGGGCGAGCTGATCGAGAAGCTGACGCGGCGCGACACCGGCTTCGTCTACCTCAAGCGCAAGGTTCCGGCCGACCGCGCCGACCGCATCGCCAAGCTCGGCATCGAGGGCATCGACCTGACCCCCAGCCAGCGGCGCACCTACCCGCGCGACTACATGGCCTCGCAGGTGCTGGGCATGGTCGGCACCGACGGCGACGGCCTCGCCGGGATCGAGCACGCCTTCGACCGCTTCCTGCGCGGGCAGGACGGCCTGCGCAGGATCGTCCGCGACGGCGTCGGCGACGACGTCGTGGTGCGCGACGTCAAGCCGGCCCGGCCGGGCGCCCGGATCGAGCTGACGCTCGACGCCACGCTGCAGGACAAGGTCGAGGAGGTGCTCAAGGACATCGGGAGCACCTATCGGCCCAAGGGCGCCACCGCGATCGTCGCCGACCCGTCCAACGGCGAGATCCTCGCCCTGGCCAACTGGCCGCGCGTCAACGCCAACGACCCGGCGGGCGCCCCCGAGTACGCCCGCCAGAACCGCGCCGTCGGCTTCGCCTACGAGCCCGGCTCTACGTTCAAGGCCATCACCATGGCCGGGGCGCTGGAGGACGGCGTCGTCACCCCGGACACCGCCTTCAACCTGCCGCCCCAGATCCAGGTCGCCGACCGCGTCATCAAGAACGCGGAGGAGCGCGGCTGGGTGACGCTCACCACGCGCGAGATCCTGGCCCACTCCGACAACGTCGGCACGATCGTGGTCGGCAAGGACCGGCTCGGCGCCAAGCGGTTCGACCACTGGGTGCGGCGCTTCGGCTTCGGCAAGCCGACCGGCACCGACCTGCCCGGCGAGGAGCGCGGCATCGTGCTGCCGCTGGAGAAGTACTCCGGCTCCTCGATGGGCAACCTGCCGATCGGCCACGGCGAGCTGGTCACCCCGCTGCAGATCACCCAGGCCTACATCGCGATCGCCAACGGCGGCATCCTGCGCACGCCGCACATCGTCCGCAGCATCGACGGCCGGCCCACCCGCGACCGCGCCGGGCGGCGCGTCATCTCCGAGCGCACCGCCGCCCAGCTCCGCGAGATGCTGGAGGGCGTGCTCAAGCCCGGCGGCACCGCCTCCGAGGTGGAGGTCCCCGGCTACACGCTGGCGGGCAAGACCGGCACCGCCAACAAGCTCGACACCAACACCGGCGAGTACTCGCAGTCCAAGTACATCGCCTCGTTCGTCGGCTTCGCCCCGGCGCGGCGCCCGCGGGTGGTGATCTCGATCGTGGTCGACGAGCCGCAGGGCGCCATCTACGGCGGCCAGATCGCGGCGCCGGCGTTCGGCAAGATCGCCGCGTTCGCCATGCAGTACCTGGAGATCCCGCCGCGCTGAGCCGGTGGCGGTGGCCGAGGCTCAGACGGTGGTCCGATCCGGCGGGCGACCCGGCTAATGTCGGGCGAGATGCAGCTTGCCGAGCTGTTCGACGATCCGGCGCTGCCTCCCGTCGAGGTCAGGTCGCTGGCCTACCACACGCGCGACGTGGCCGGACGCGACGGTGTCGTGTTCTTCTGCGTGCGCGGCTTCAACGCCGACGGGCACGACTTCGCGCCGCACGCGGTCGCGGCGGGGGCGGTCGCGCTGGTGGTCGACCATCCGCTGGGCCTCGGCGTGCCGGAGGTGGTCGTCGACGACGTGCGCGCCGCGATGGCGCCCGCGGCGGCGCGGCTCAACGGCGACCCGACCGCGTCGCTGCGGATGGTCGGCATCACCGGCACGACCGGCAAGACCACGACCACGTTCCTGACCCGGGCGCTGCTCGAGGCGGGCGGGATCTCCGCCGGGCTGCTGGGGACCGTCAGCGTGATCGTCGGCGGCGAGCAGCGTCCGGCGGTGCGCACCACCCCGGAGGCGATCGACCTGCAGGCCACGTTCCGGGAGATGCTCGACCGCGGCGACCGGGCCTGCATCATGGAGGTCTCCTCGCACGCGCTGTCGCTGCACCGCGCCGACGCCATCCACTGGGACGTGGCGGCGTTCACCAACCTGAGCCAGGACCACCTGGACTTCCACTCCGACATGGAGGACTACTTCGCCGCCAAGCGGCGGCTGATGGAGACCGCCGCCGAGCAGGGCGCCGCGCTGGTGGTCTGCGTGGACGACCCGCACGGCGCGCGGCTGGCGGCCGAGTTCCCGCAGGCGGTGCGGATCGGCATCGAGTCGGAGGACGCGACGCTGCGCGCCGTCGACCTGCGCCCAGACGCGCGCGGCACCGACTTCAAGGTGGACGGGTTGGAGCTGCGGGCGCCGCTGCCCGGCCGCTTCAACGTGCTCAACGCGCTCACGGCGGTGGCGATCGCCCGCGCGCTCGGCGTCGCCGACGAGGCGATCGCCGCCGCGCTGCCGGAGGCCGGCTCGGTGCCCGGCCGGTTCGAGCCGGTCGACGAGGGCCAGGGCTTCTCGGTGATCGTCGACTACGCCCACAAGCCGGACGCGCTCGACCAGGTGCTCGCCGCCGCGCGCGAGCTGGCCGGCGACGGGCGCGTGATCTGCGTGGTGGGCGCCGGCGGCGACCGCGACCGCGGCAAGCGGCCGCTGATGGGCGCCGCGGCGGCCAGGCGCGCCGACGTGGTGATCCTCACCTCCGACAACCCGCGCGGGGAGGATCCGGTGGCGATCATCGACCAGATCGCCAAGGGCGCCCGCGGCCACGACGCGGTGGAGCGGATCGTCGACCGCCGCGAGGCGATCGAGCGCGCCATCGCCGAGGCGCGCGACGGCGACGTCGTCGTCATCGCCGGCAAGGGCCACGAGAGCTACCAGGAGCTCTCGGGCGGGGTTACGGTGCCGTTCGACGACCGCGAGGTGGCGAGGGAGGCGCTGCGTGCGCGGCTGGTCGGCTGAGCGGGTCGCCGAGGCGGCCGGCGCCCGACTGGTGGAGACCGGCCGCGGCGCCGACGGCCCAGGCCCCAAGCGGGTGGTGATCGACTCGCGCGAGGTGCGCCCCGGCGACCTGTTTGTCGGGCTGCCCGGCGAGCGCGTCGACGGCGGCCGGTTCGCGGCCGACGCGCTCGGGGCGGGCGCATGGGGCGTGCTCGTCGACGACGGCTGGGCAGGGGTTGAGGACCCGACGGGCGCCGGCGCGGTCCTCGTCGCCTCCGACCCGCTGGCCGCGCTGCAGGACCTTGCGAACGCCTGGCGGCACGCGCTCGGCGCCAAGGTCGTCGGCGTCACCGGGTCCACCGGCAAGACCTCCACCAAGGACCTGCTGGCGGCGATGCTCGCCCCCGAGCTGCGCGTGGTCGCCACCCCGCAGAACCTCAACACCGAGATCGGGCTGCCGCTGGCGATCCTGCGCGCGCCGGAGGGCACCGAGGCGCTCGTGCTGGAGATGGCGATGCGCGGGCCCGGCCAGATCGCCGAGCTGGCGGAGATCGCCGAGCCCGACGTCGGGGTGATCGTAAACGTCGGCCCGGTGCACCTGGAGAAGCTCGGCACGATCGAGGACGTCGCCGCCGCCAAGGCCGAGCTGCTTCAGGGGCTGCGGCCCGGCGCCCTCGCGGTCGTGCCGGCCGGGGAGAAGCTGCTCGAGCCCTACCTGCGCGACGACCTGGAGGTGGTCACGTTCGGCCCGGGCGGAGATCTCTCCGAGCTGCCCCCGGGACTGGAGCTGACCGTCGGCGGCCACGAGCCGCCCGCCCACCTTCGCGCCAACGCGTTGGCGGCGCTGGCGGCGGCGCGGGCGCTCGGCGTCGAGCCGCGCGGGCGGATCGACGTCGAGCTGAGCGCGATGCGCGGTCAGAGGACGACCACGCCCGGGGGCGTGCTTGTCATCGATGACTGCTACAACGCCAACCCGATGTCGATGCGCGCCGCCCTCGACGACCTCGCCGGGACCGCCCCGCCGCGGGACGGGGGCCGGCGCATCGCCGTGCTCGGGGACATGCTCGAGCTGGGGCCCGATGAGGTCCACTTCCACGAGGAGATCGGCGCGCACGCCCGCAGGCGCGGCGTGGACGTGCTGGTCACCGTCGGCCCGCTGGCCCGGCACATGGGGCCGGCGTTCGGCGGCGAGACCCACCACGCTCCCGACGCGGCCGCGGCCGCCGAGCTGGTCGACGGGCTGGTGGCAGCCGGCGATGTCGTGCTGATCAAGGCCTCGCGCGGCGTCGGGCTCGAGGCCGTCGCCCAGAGGCTCACGGGCTGATGGGCAAGGTCCTGATCGCAGGGATCGCCTCCCTGCTGCTCTGCATCTTCCTGAGCCCGAAGTTCATCGCCATGCTCCGGCGGCGCGAGTTCGGGCAGCACATCCGCGAGGAGGGGCCCGCCGGGCACCACGAGAAGGCCGGCACCCCGACGATGGGCGGGATCATCATCTTCACCGCCATCTCGGTGCCGTTCCTGATCCTGAGCGACTACGACTGGCGCTCGATCGGGGTCTACCTGGTGGCGATCCTGGCGGCGCTGCTCGGCCTCGCCGACGACATGACGAAGATCGTGCGGCGCCGGTCGCTGGGCTTGAGCGGCCGCATGAAGCTCGCGGGCCAGATCGGCATCTCGCTGCTGCTCTGGTACATCGCCACCCAGGAGGCCGGCCTGCCCTCGACGGTGCGGCTGCGCACGCTGGACGCCACCGTCGACCTCGGCGTCTTCTACCCGGTGTTCATCTACCTGGTGGTGGCCGGCACCACCAACGCGGTGAACCTGACCGATGGCCTCGACGGCCTGGCGGCGGGCTGCGCGGCGATCGTGCTGCTCGCCTACATCGGGATCACGTCGATCACCCGCGGCCAGGAGGACCTGGCGCTGCTGGCGGGCTGCCTGGTCGGCGCCTGCGTGGGGTTCCTGTGGTTCAACGCCTTCCCGGCGACGATCTTCATGGGCGACACCGGGTCGTTGGGGCTGGGTGGGGCGATCGCCGGGTTGGCGGTCATGACCCAGACCGAGGAGCTGCTGATCCTGATCGGCGGGATCTTCGTGGTGGAGGCGCTGAGCGTCCTGATCCAGGTGTTCAGCTTCCAGGCCTTCCGACGGCGCGTGTTCCTGATGGCGCCGATCCACCACCACTTCGAGATCCTGGGGTGGTCGGAGACCAAGATCATCCTGCGCTTCTGGATCGTCGCCGCGATCTGCGCGGCCTCCGGCTTCACGATCTACCAGCAGACGATCGGCTGAGCCCGGCGCGTCAGTCGTCGCGCGCGGGGCGCTCGCCGCCGCGCACCGTCCGGTCGACCCGCAGCCGGCGGGCGGTCGAGGAGCCCGAGCCCGGGTCGATCGACACCTGGTCGACGGCCAGCGGCAGCACGGTCGGCTTCAGCCTGTAGGTGACGATCGCCAGGCTCAGGTCGCTGCGCTCGTCGGCGAGGTTGCCGGTGCCGCCGGCGCCGATCGTGCCACCGTTGACCTCCAGCAGGCCGCGCTCGGCGCGCACGGCGGGCCGGTGGGTGTGGCCGACCAGCACCATGATCGGCCGCCGCGGCGGATCGGAGCGCCAGTCCTCGAGCGCCTTGGCGGCCACCTCCGGCTCGTGGACGACGATCACGTCCACCTTGCCCTCCAGGCGCTCGGCCCAGCGGCGGAAGGCCTCCTGGGCGGCGATCGTCTCCCCGGCGCGGAACCGGTCGCGGAAGCGCTCGCCCGCACGGCGCAGGAACGGGTCGGTGTAGCCCGCCATCCGCAGCCCGCCGACCCGCACCACCAGCTCGCCGTGCGAGCCGTCTCCGCGCAGGCGGCCGCGCTCGGTCAGCACGATCGCGCCTGCCCGCGCCAGCCGCCGCAGCAGCGCGTCGGAGTCGTGGTTGCCGCCGACCACCACCGTCGGGCGGCCGATCCGCGCCACCCGCCGCAGGAGCCCGGCCTCCAGGTCGCTGCCGCGGTCGGACAGATCGCCCGCCAGCACCAGCGGCAGCCCCGAGGCCGCCCGCTCCAGAAGCGGGAGCGCCAGCAGGTTGTTGTGCAGGTCGGAGGCGACCACCAGCCGCGGCCGGCCCGACAGCGGCTCGTGGCGCCCGGGCTCCACCACCAGCCGCGCCAGCCCGACGAGCTGCGCGTTCAGCTCCTGATCGAGCGCCGACTGCGAGCGGCGGACCGCCTGCAGCGCCTCCAGCGCCCGCGGGAGGTCCGGGCCGTGCGCGTAGTAGGTGGGGTCGGCGATCCGCCCGCGCGGCGGCAGCAGCACCGCGGTGAGCGTCACCGCCGCCACCGATGTCGCGACCGCGACCGCCATCCCCGCGCGCAGCGGCAGCGTGTGGCGGCCGCGCAGCGCCAGCGCCACCAGCCCGCCGAGCGCCAGCCCGCCCAGCAGCATCAGGATCAGCAGCCGCCGTATGTAGCCGGCGATCGCGTCGCGCGCCTCGCGGCGCACCGCCTCGACATCGACGCTGTGGCCCTCGGCGACACGCGCCACGACCTCGCGGTTGATCGAGCGGACCTCCACCTTCAGCCGCGCCGGCAGCCGCACGCCGTCGAAGCGCGCGCCCCAGTCGACGAGCGGCACGTACAGGTCGAGCGCGCCGTGATGGCCGGGTGAGACGCCGATCTCGATCGTGCCCACCGACAGCGACCGCTCGCTGTCGACCACCGCCAGCGTGCCGCCCGCACCGGCCAGCGCGGCGGCTCCGACGGCGAGCGCGGCGAGCAGGGTGCGCAGTCGACGGGGCAGGGGCACGTCCAGAGGGTGCCGAACGACGGGACCGGCTAGCGTCCCGAGGCCCGATGCCCGACCGTCCCCCGCTGCCCGAAGGCCCGTACCTCGTCGTCGGCCTGGCCCGCTCCGGGGTGGCCGCCGCCGCGCTGCTGGCCGCCCGCGGCGAGGAGGTGATCGCCGTCGACTCCGGCGCGCCCGACGCCGCCGGCCTACCTGACGCGGTCGAGGTCCACCTCTACAGCGACGGCCTGGCGCAGCTCGACGCAGCGCGCGTCGTGGTCAAGTCGCCGGGCGTGCCGCAGGAGGCGCCCGTGATCGTCGAGGCGCGCCGACGTGGCCTGCCCGTGATCGGCGAGCTGGAGCTGGCCTGGCGCTGCGTCCCCAACCCGGTCGTCGCCGTCACCGGCACCAACGGCAAGACCACGACCACCGAGCTGCTCGGCCACCTGCACCGCGCCGCCGGGATCCCGGTGGCGGTGGTCGGCAACGTCGGCACCGCCTACAGCTCGCTGGCGCTCAAGCCGCCGAGTCCCGACACGGTCGTGGTCTGCGAGTGCTCCTCGTTCCAGCTCGAGGACACCGAGCGCTTCGCGCCCGAGGCGGCGGTGCTGCTCAACCTCGACAGCGACCACATCGACCGGCACGGCTCGCTGGCCGCCTACCACGCCGCCAAGCTCAGCATCTTCGCCCGCCAGGGCGAGCGCGACATCGCGGTGCTGCCCGACGACCTGCGGGCAGGCGCGATCGGCGGCCGGGCGCGGCGCGTGCGCTTCGGCAGCTCCGACCGGGCCGACATGGCGCTGCGCGACGGGGCGCTGTGGTGGGGCGGGGAGCGCCTGCTCGCCGTCGACGAGCTGGGGTTGCGCGGCCCGCACAACGTCCAGAACGCGATGGGCGCCGCGGCCGCCGCGCTCGCGCGCGGGCTCGACATCGAGGCGGTGCGGACCGGGCTGCGCGAGTTCCGCGGCGTCGAGCACCGGCTGGAGGAGGTCGCCGACATCGACGGCGTCCTGTACGTCAACGACTCCAAGGCCACCAACGTGGCCGCCGCGATCGTCGCGCTGCGCGCCTTCGAGGCCCCGGTCCACGTGATCCTCGGCGGGCGCGGCAAGGGCGAGGACTACGCGCCCCTGCGCGAGCCGCTGGCCGCGCACGCCGCCGCCGCGTACCTGATCGGGGAGGAGGCCGACGCGCTCGCCGCCGCGCTCGAGGGCGTCGTGCCGCTGCACCGCTGCGGCGATCTGGCCGCCGCCGTGGAGGCCGCCCGCGCCGCCGCCCGTCCGGGCGAGGTGGTGTTGTTGTCACCGGCGTGCGCGAGCTACGACCAGTTCGCGAACTTCGAGCAGCGAGGGGAGGCTTTTCGGGCGCTGGCGCGAAAGACGGCCTGATGGCCCGCCGCCGCCATCCCCACCCCGTCGAGTACAACATCCTGCTGACCGCCACGATGTGCCTGTTGGCCGCCGGGGCGGTCATGGTCTTCTCGGCGAGCTCGGCGCGCACCCTGCTCTCCGGCCAGGGCCCGGGCACCGAGTACCTGATCCGCTACGTGGCGTTCGGCGCGGTCGGCTTCGGGGTGATGCACCTGATCGCCCGCCGCAAGCTGACCACGATCCTGCAGTTCACCGGACCGCTGCTGGCGTTCGCGTTCGCCTGCCTGATCGCGGTCAAGATCCCGGGGCTGGGCGTGGAGGTCAACGGCGCCCGCCGCTGGCTCGGCGCCGGTCCTCTGACCTTCCAGCCCTCCGAGCTGATGAAGCTGGCGCTGATCCTGTACTCGGCCAAGCTGCTGGCCGAGCGGCCGAGGATCATGCGTCGCTGGCAGAACCTCACCCCGCTGGGGCTGGTGGTCGGCTCGGCGGCGCTGCTGGTCGCCTCCCAGCCCGACCTCGGCACCACGCTCGTCATCTGCATGACGATCGCCGCGATGCTGGTCGCCGCCGGCATCCCGATCCGCTGGCTGGCGACGATCGGCGCCGCCGGCGGCGCGCTGGTGTTCATCTACGCGCTGAGCGCCCCGTACCGGCGCGAGCGGCTGATCTCGTTCCTCGACCCCTGGGCGCACGCCGGCGACGAGGGCTTCCAGGTCGTCCAGGGGCAGATCGCGCTCGGCTCGGGCGGCCTGTTCGGGCGCGGCATCGGCGAGTCGCTGCAGAAGAACCTGTTCCTCCCCGAGGCCCACACCGACTTCATCCTCGCCATCATCGGGGAGGAGCTCGGCGTCGTCGGCGTCCTCGGCGTGCTGTTCCTGTACGGCCTGGTCGCCTACGCCGGGCTGCGCGTGGCGCGCAACGCCCACGGCCGCTACGCCAAGCTGCTGGCCGCGGGCATCACCTCGCTGGTGCTCTGCCAGGCGCTGCTGAACATGTCCACCGTGCTCGGCCTGGCGCCGCTCACCGGCGTGCCGCTCCCGTTCATCTCCTACGGGTCGACCAACCTGATCGTGCTGCTGGCCGGGATGGGCGTGCTGCTCAACATCGCCAACGGCGGCCAGGCCACCCTGCGCGTCGTCAGCTCGAGCGATGCGCGAGGATCCCGCCGCCATGGCTCATCGACCGCTGATCGTGATCGCCGCCGGTGGGACGGCCGGGCACGTGGTGCCGGCGCTGTCGGTGGCCGACGCGCTGCGGGCTGAAGGCGCCCGCGTGGTGTTCATCGGCGGCGAGCGCGCCGAGCGCACGCTCGTGCCCGAGGCCGGCTACGAGCTGCGCACGATCAGCGTCGAGGGCCTGAGCCGCACCAACCCGCTGAAGGCGGCGCGCGGCGCGCTCAAGGCGGCCGCGGCGCTTCGCGCCTCGCTGCGGATCCTGCGCGAGCTGAAGCCGGACGCGGTGATGGGCGGCGGTGGCTACGTCGCCGGCACGGTCGGAGCCGCCGCGGTGCTGCGCCGCATCCCGCTCGTGCTCACCGAGGCCGACAGCCACCTGGGGCTCGCCAACCGGCTGCTGGCCGGCCGTGCGCGGCGCGTATGCCTGGCGTTCCCGATCGAGGGCCGGGAGGGCGACCGCTACCTGGTCGCCGGCCGCCCGGTGCCCGCGCCGGTCACCGACCGGGCGGCGGCGCGCGAGCGCTTCGGCATCGGACCGGAGGAGACGGTCGTGCTCGTCTTCGGAGGCTCGCTGGGGGCGCGCTCGATCAACCTGGCCGCCGTCGAGGGCCTGCGCGACGGGCCGTTCCGGGTGCTGCACGCCTCCGGCAGGCGCGACTACGAGCAGCTCCGGGAGCTGCTCGGCGACCCGCCGCCCGCGGGCTACGACCTGCACGCCTACATCACGCCGTTCGGTGACGCGCTGGCGGCCGCCGACCTGGCCGTCGCGCGCTCGGGCGGCTCGATCTTCGAGCTGGCCGCCCACGGCGTGCCGGCGATCCTGGTCCCGTATCCGCACGCCGCCGCCGACCACCAGACCGCCAACGCACTCTGGATGGTGGACGCCGGCGCAGCCGTCCTGGTCCCCGACGCCGAGCTGACCCCGCAGCGGCTGCGCGCCGAGGTCGACGCGCTGCTCTCCGACCGCGCCCGCCTGGCGGAGATGGCGGCCGCCTCCAAGCGGCTGGCGCGGCCGGACGCCGCGCAGGTGATCGCGCGGGAGGTGCTGGCCGCCGCCGGGGCGAAGGAGGCGGGCCGATGAGCGCTGCGGCGAAGCGCCCCTGGGAGGGGCGCAGGATCCACCTGATCGGCATCGGCGGGGCCGGCATGTCCGGCTACGCGCGCGTGGCGATGCAGCTCGGCGCGACCGTCTCCGGCTCGGACCGCGCCGACTCGCCGGCGCTTGAGCGGCTGCGCGAGATGGGCGCGACCGTGTTCGTCGGCCACGCTGCCGCCAACGTCCCGGAGGGCGCCGACGTCTTCCACTCCACCGCGGTGCCGGAGGACAACCCGGAGCGCGCGCTCGGCTCGCGGCCGCGCGCCGAGCTGCTGCGCGAGCTGACCGAGCTGCGCAAGGTGATCGCGGTCGCCGGCACCCACGGCAAGACCACCACCACCTCGATGGCCGCCCACGCGCTGATCGGCGCCGGGATGAAGCCCGGCTACATCATCGGCGGTGCGCTGCGCACCACCGGCGAGCACGCCGACTGGGGCGAGGGGGAGTGGATGGTGGTCGAGGCCGACGAGTCGGACCGCTCGATGCTCTCGATCGACGCCGACGTCGCCGTCGTGCTGAACATCGAGCTCGACCACCACGCCAGCTACGCCTCGCTCGCCGAGGTCGAGGAGGTGTTCGACGCCTTCCGCGCAGCCGCCCCGCAGCAGGTGGTGGCGCCCGACCTGGCGCGGGAGGGCGACATCGTCTTCCGGCCCGAGGACGTGGAGCTCGAGCCGGGCGGCTCGCGCTTCCGCTGGCGCGGCCATGAGGTGCGCCTGACCGTCCCCGGCGAGCACAACTGCCGCAACGCCGCCGCCGCGCTGGAGGCCTGCCGGCTGACCGGCGCCGAGGAGGCGAAGCTGGTCGCCGCGCTCGCCGGCTTCCAGGGCGCGGGGCGGCGCTTCGAGCGGCTCGGGCGCACCGCGAGCGGGGCGGAGGTGGTCGACGACTACGCCCACCACCCGACCGAGGTGGCGGCGACGATCGCCGCCGCGCGCTCCCTGCGTCCGCGCCGGCTGATCGCCTTCCTGCAGCCGCACCTCTACAGCCGCACGCGCGAGCTGTACCGCGAGTTCGGGAAGGCGCTCACGGGCGCCGACGTGATCGGGGTGCTCGACGTCTACCCGGCGCGCGAGCGCGCGGCGGACTTCCCGGGCGTCAGCGGGCTGCTGATCGCCGAGGCGGCCGCCGACGCCGCTCCCGGCCGCCCGGTGCTGTGGCTGCCGACGATCGAGGACGCCCACCGCGCCCTGGCCGGGATGCTGCGCGAGGGCGACCTGCTGCTCGTGCTCGGCGCCGGCGACATCGACCGGCTCGGCCGCGCCCTGGTCGCCGACCCCGGCGTCTGACCCCCACGTCGAGGGATCAACCACTTCGCCCCGGGCGAAACCGTTGATCCCTCGATGAGGGTCGGACGGCGGTCAACCGGAGGGTCGACAGGTAGGGGATGAGCCGCGCGCGGCGAAACCGTCGGCGGATGCATCGCGCCGCCGCCGTCCTCCCGCGCGCCTCCCTGCCGCGTCCCGGCCGGATGCTGCTGTGGGTCACCGTCGCGCTGGCCGCGCTGGCCGTCGGCGGCATGTGGCTGCGCGACTCCGAGCTGGTGCGCGTCAAGCACGTCGAGGTCACCGGCATCGGCGGTCCCGACGCCGCCCGCATCCGCGCCCTGCTCGCCGAGGCAGCGCGCGAGATGACCACGTTGCACGTGCGCACCGACCAGCTCCACGCCGCGGTCTCCGGCTACCCGATCGTCAAGGGGCTGCGCGTAGAGCGCGACCTGCCCAACGGGCTGCGCATCATCGTCCAGGAGCACGTGCCGGTCGCCGCCGTGGTCGTCGACGGCGCCCGCACCGCCGTCGCCGGCGACGGCCTGCTGCTGCCGGGCACCTCCGTCGCCGGCCTGCCGCTCGTCCCGGCCGCGGCCGCCGCGGGGGAGAGGATCGCCGACCGCCGCGCCCGGGCCGCGATCGCGGCGCTCGCCGCCGCGCCCGAGGAGCTGCGCGCGCGGGTCGCCTACGCAGGGGTGTCGCGCACCGAGGGGCTGGTGCTGGAGCTGCGCGACGGGCCGACGCTGCGCTTCGGCGACCGGTCGCGGCTGGCCGCCAAGTGGGCCGCCGCGGCCGCGGTGCTCGCCGACCCGACGTCCGTCGGCGCCACCTACATCGACGTCCGCTACCCGGAGCGTCCGGCCGCCGGCGGGCTCGAGGACCCCGCCACCCAGGGCGATCAGGGCGCCGACACCGGTGCCGCGCAAGCCTCGCCGGCCGCCCCGACGGCCACGACGCCCGCCCCGCAAGCCCCGTCGCAGAGCCAAACCGGGGCTCCGACGCCGTGATAACGCTCGACCTGAACCTGAGGCTTACATGAGGGTTGGTCGAGGCTGAACCCTCGACCACAACTGGAGGGTTCGCCGGTGTGCAAGCAAAATTGCTCTCTACACTCTGCGTTGACAGCGCGGAATGCCGATGCTTACCGTGCATCGGTCAACGCGTAGGCGAACAGGCCCGAAAAGCCTGAACCCTAGATCGAGGGTCTGACAGGACTGGACAATGGAAAGCGGCAGCTACCTCGCGGTCATCAAGGTCGTCGGCGTGGGCGGCGGCGGGACCAATGCGGTCAACCGCATGGTCGACGCCGGCCTGCGCGGCGTCGAGTTCATCGCCGCGAACACCGACGCACAGGCGCTCGCCATGTGCGACGCCGACATCAAACTCGCCATCGGCCATGAGCTCACCAAGGGCCTGGGCGCCGGCGCGAACCCCGAGATCGGCTTCGGCGCGGCCTCCGAGTCGCGCGACGACATCAAGGAGGCGCTGAAGGGCGCCGACATGGTCTTCGTGACCGCCGGCGAGGGCGGCGGCACCGGCACCGGCGCGGCGCCGGTCATTGCAGAGATCGCCAAGAACGAGATCGGCGCGCTGACCGTCGGCGTGGTCACCAAGCCGTTCGAGTTCGAGGGCACCCAGCGCATGCGCCAGGCCGAGGAGGGCATCGAGCGCCTGCGCGAGGTGGTCGACACCCTCATCGTCATCCCGAACGAGAAGCTCCTGTCGATCGTCGAGCGTCGCACGACGATCCTCGAGGCGTTCCGCGAGGCCGACAACGTCCTGCGCCAGGGCGTCCAGGGCATCACCGACCTGATCACGATCCCCGGCCTCATCAACCTCGACTTCGCCGACGTGCGCACGATCATGCAGGACGCCGGCTCGGCGCTGATGGGCATCGGCCAGTCCGGCGGCGAGACGCGCGCGGCGGACGCCGCCAAGGCGGCGATCTCCAGCCCGCTGCTGGAGGACTCCGTCGAGGGCGCCACCGGGATCCTGCTCAACATCACCGGCGGCGAGGACATCGGCCTGTTCGAGATCAACGAGGCCGCCGAGATCGTCCAGCAGGCCGCCGATCCCGACGCGAACATCATCTTCGGCTCGGTGATCGACAACTCGCTGGGCGACGAGGTCCGCGTCACCGTCATCGCCACGGGCTTCGACCGCGGCCGTCGGCGTCCCAGCCAGGCGCGCGCGGAGGCCCGCGACAGCGCCCGGCGTCGCGACCGCTCGCCGCGGATCGAGCGGGAGGCGCTGGAGATCAAGGACGACGAGATCGACATCCCGCCGTTCCTCAAGTAACGCCGCGGACCGAGAAGCGGGGGTTTGTCCGCCCGGGAACCGGCGAATCCCCTGGCCGGGGTATGGCCTTGCGCGCGGGACCGGCTATCCATTGGGGCTCCCCCTTTCCGTCCCTGACCCCCTAGGACGACCCCCAAGCCCCCATGAACGAGATCACCGTGGATGAGCTCGGCGAGCTGCTGGCCCAGCTCGAGCTCAGCACCGAGGAGTCCCGCGACGAGCTGCTGACCGACCTGCTCGTTCGGCCGTACCCCACCAAGGTCACCCAGGACAACTGAACGCGGCCTCGAGGGCCATCGGCCCGAAGCTCTCGGACGGGCGTCGGCTGCGCGTCGGCGGCCGCCGTGCCGGTCGCTAGATTCGGGCCATGCCGTCCGAGCGCTTCATCGACGCCCTCAACGCCCAGATCCAGCGGGAGTTCGCCGCCTCCCACCAGTACACGGCGATTGCCGTCTTCTACGACGGCGAGACGTTCCCGCGGCTCGCGAACTTCTTCTACCGGCAGGCTGAGGAGGAGCGCGGCCACGCGCTGCGCATGATCAGCTACCTGCTCGACACCGACTCGCCGGTGAAGATCGACAGCGTCCCGGCGCCCGTCACCGACTTCGACGACCACGTCGCGCCGATCCGCCTGGCGCTCGAGCAGGAGAAGAAGGTCACGGTCGCGATCAGCGAGCTGGTCGGGATCGCTCGCGAGACCTCCGACTATCGCAGCGAGCAGTTCCTCGACTGGTTCCTCGAGGAGCAGACCGAGGAGGAGGCGTCGATGTCCGACCTGCTGGCGGTTGCCGAGCGGACGGTCAGCACGCCGATGCTGCTCGAGGAGTACCTGGCCCGGGAGAAGCCGGGCGCCTCGTCCGCGCCGATCGACGAGCACTGAGGCTCGGGTGGTCCGGGCGGCCGGGTTCGGGCCGGCCGCCCGGGTTCGGGCCGGCCGCCCGGGCACATCCCCGCCGGGCGTTGGCTTGGTGCTGCGTGGGGTGGACCGAACCGACGTTCAGGTCCCGCCGAAGGTGAACGTTGGTTCCGTGCCGCCATCGCAGGACGGAACCGACGTTCAGGTTCCGCGGGCGTCCGTTTCGCATCGAGCGTTGGTTTGGTCCTGTCGGCGCGGCACCAAGCCAACGTTCAGGGTCTGCCGGCGTGTGGCTGCCGCTGAGCGTTGGTTTGGTCGTGCGATAGCGGGACGGAACCGACGTTCAGGTTCCGCGGGCGCCTGCTCCGGATCGAGCGTTGGTCTGGTCGCGTGGTAGCGGCACGGAACCAACGTTCACCTTCGGATGGTCGGATGGCAGCCGGCGGCCTCGGCCCCGGACGCGCCCCGTCGGATCGTCCGGGCCCGCCGTAAGGGGCGGTTGCTAGCCTCGCCGGGTGTCCGCCGTACCGACTGACAGCGCCCTGAGGCGCACACCCCTGCACGACCGTCACGTCGCCGCCGGCGCACGGCTCGTGCCCTTCGCGGGCTGGGAGATGCCCGTCCAGTACACCGGCGTCAAGGACGAGCACCTCGCCACCCGCTCGGTGGCGGGCATCTTCGACGTCTCGCACATGGGCCAGGTCGCCGTCTCCGGCCCCGACGCCGAGCGCTACCTGCAGCGGATCCTCAGCAACGACCTCGGCCGCCTGCAGACCGGCGGCGCCCAGTACTCGCTGCTCTGCCGCGAGGACGGGGGCATCCTCGACGACCTCTTCACCTACCGGGTGGCGGCCGACAGCTTCCTCGTCGTCACCAACGCCGCCAACCACGCCAAGGACGTCGCCTGGATGCAGAGCCACGCCGACGGCTTCGACGTCCAGGTCGAGGACGCCGCCGACCGCTACGCGATGCTCGCCGTCCAGGGCCCCCAGGCGCGCGAGATGGTCCAGGCGCTCTCCGACGCGCCGCTGCCCGACCGCATGACCTGCCGCCACCGGACGCTGAAGGCCAAGCGCGTGCTGGTGTGCGGCACCGGCTACACCGGCGAGGACGGCGTCGAGATCCTCTGCGACCCCGCCGACGCGGGCCTGCTGTGGGACGAGATCGTCCGCCGCGGCGCCACCCCCGCCGGGCTGGGCGCGCGCGACACCCTGCGCCTGGAGGTCTGTTACCACCTCTACGGCAACGACATGGACGAGACGCGCAACCCGATCGAGGCCGGCCTCGGTTGGGCGTGCAAGGAGGAGACCGGCTTCATCGGCGCCGACGCCGTCCGCGCCGCGCGCGAGAACGGCACCGCCGAGAAGCTCGTCGCCTTCAAGATGCTCCAGGGCATCGCCCGCCAGGGCAACCCGGTCATCGGGGGAGGCGTCGTCACCTCCGGGACGATGTCGCCGTCGCTGGGCGTCGGGATCGGCATGGCCTACGTCCCCGTCGAGCGCTCCGAGCCGGGCACCGAGCTTCAGATCGACGTGCGCGGGAAGGCCCGCGGCGCGGTCGTCGCCGAGAAGCCCCTCTACAGGAAGTAGGCTGCCGGGCCATGGCCGACGCTAGCTATCCCGAGGACCTGCTGTATCACCCGGAGCACGACTGGGCGCGCGTCGAGGACGGCACCGCCACCTTCGGCATCACCTGGTACGCCCAGGACGCCCTCGGCGAGGTCGTCTTCTTCGACCCGCCGGAGGTCGGCAGCACGGTGACCGCCGGCGAGGCCTACGCCGAGGTCGAGTCCGTGAAGGCCGTCTCCGACGTGATCGCGCCGCTGTCCGGCGAGATCATCGAGGTCAACACCGCGCTTGCCGACCAGCCCGAGCTGATCAACAACGACCCGTACGGCGACGGGTGGCTGGTCAAGGTCAAGCTGTCCGACCCGTCCGAGACCGAGCAGCTGCTCGACTCCGCCGCGTACGAGGCGACCCTGAGCTAGTGCATTGACCCGCTACACCGCTGTCACCGACGCCGACCTGCGCGAGATGCTCGCGACGATCGGCGTCGGCTCCGTCCAGGAGCTGTTCGACCGCCAGATCCCCGCGGACGTCCGCCTGAAGCGGCCGCTGGACCTGCCGGACGGCCTGCCCGAGCAGGAGGTCTACAAGCACCTGCGCGAGCTGGCCGAGCGGAACACCAGCGTCGAGGACGAGCTGACGTTCCTGGGCGCCGGGATGTACGACCACTACGTCCCGGCGATCGTCGACATGCTGCTGGGGCGCAGCGAGTACCTGACGCCGTACACGCCGTACCAGCCGGAGGTCTCCCAGGGGACCCTCCAGGTGATGTTCGAGTACCAGACGGCGATCAGCGAGCTCACCGGCCTGCCGGTGTCCAACGCGTCGGTCTACGAGGGCCCCAGCGCCGTGGCCTCCGCCGGCTTCATGGCCAAGCTCGCCAACGGCCGCTCGAAGTTCGTCGTCTCGCGCGGCCTGCACCCGCAGGCGCGCGAGACGCTCGCCACCTACGCGGCGGGCTTCGGCGCCGAGATCGTCGAGGTCGGGCTGGCGGACGGCGTCACCGACCTGGAGGCCTGGAAGCAGGCGATCGACGGCGAGACCGGCGCCGTGTTCTTCTCGCAGCCCAACTTCCTGGGCGCCGTGGAGGACGCCGCCGCGCTGGCCTCCGCCGCGCGCGAGGCCGCCGACGACAAGCTGGTGGTGGTCGGCTACTACGACCCGATCCCGCTCGGTCTGCTCGCCACCCCCGCCGAGTGCGGGGTGGACGTGTGCGTCGGCGAGGGCCAGTCGCTCGGCAACCGCCTCGACTTCGGCGGCCCGTCGTTCGGCTTCTTCGCCGCCACCGAGAAGCACCTGCGGCGGATGCCGGGCCGCATCGCCGGCGAGACCACCGACGTCGACGGCCGCCGCGGCTTCGTGCTGACGCTGCAGACCCGCGAGCAGCACATCCGCCGCGAGAAGGCGACCTCGAACATCTGCACCGCCCAGGCGCTCAACGCGCTGGCGGGCATGGTCTACCTGGCCTGGCTGGGCCGCGACGGCCTCGTCGAGCTGGGCGAGCTGCTGCTGCAGCGCACCCACTACGCGCGCGAGCGGCTGTGCGCGCTGGAGGGCGTCTCCGCGCTGCACACCCAGCCGGTGGTGCGCGAGTTCGCGGTGCGGCTGGACGCGCCGGTCGACCGCGTGATCCGCCGCTGCCAGGACCAGGGCGTCAACCCGGGATTCGCGCTCGGGCGCGCCTACGACGAGTACCCGGACGGCCTGCTGGTGGCGATCACCGAGCAGCGCACGCGGGCCGACATCGACCGGCTCGCCGAGGTGCTGGGCGCCGCGGTGGCCGCCGAGCGCGAGGCCGTGGAGGTGTCGGCATGAGCGTGACCGAGACGCCGATGCAGCGCGAGAAGGCGACCACGATCTTCGAGAAGGGCGCCCCGGGCCGGCGCGCCTTCACCTGCCCGGAGCTGGATGTCCCGGAGGTGGACCGCGAGAAGCTGCTTCCGGCGCGTCTGCGCCGCAGCGAGCCGGCGCGGCTGCCGCAGGTCAGTGAGCCGGAGCTGGTGCGCCACTACGTGAAGCTCTCGCGCCGAAACTTCGACCTGGACACCGGCTTCTACCCGCTCGGGTCGTGCACGATGAAGCACAACCCGCGCCTGCACGAGCGCGTCACCGCGCTGCCGGGCCACGCGAAGCTGCACCCGCTGCAGTCGCCCGAGCGCGCCCAGGGCGCCCTCGAGCTGATGTGGAACCTGGAGCGGGCGCTGGCGGAGGTCGCCGGCCTGCCGCACGTCTCGCTGCAGCCGTCCGCCGGATCGCACGGCGAGCTGGCCGGCGTGCTGCTGACGCGCGCGTTCCACGAGGACCGCGGCCGGCAGCGCACCAAGGTGCTGACGCCCGACACCGCGCACGGCACCAACCCGGCGACGGTGACGATGGCCGGCTACGAGGTGGTCAAGGTCGGCACCAACCCCGACGGCGGGGTCGACCTCGACGACCTGCGCGCGAAGGTCGACGAGGACGTCGCCTGCTTCATGCTCACCAACCCGAACACGCTCGGCCTGTTCGACCCCAACATCGTCGAGATCGCCGAGATCGTGCACGGGGTGGGGGCCACCCTCTATTACGACGGCGCCAACCTGAACGCGATCATGGGCAAGGCGCGCCCCGGCGACATGGGGTTCGACATCGTGCACTTCAACCTGCACAAGTCGTTCACCCAGCCGCACGGCGGCGGCGGCCCGGGCTCCGGCCCGATCGCGGTCTCGGAGCGGATGCGCCCGTACCTGATGAACCCGCGCATCGTGAAGCGCGACGACGGCACGTTCGACCTCGACGAGAACGGCTACGAGAAGTCGATCGGCCGCCTGCGCGGCTTCCAGGGCAACTACGGGTGCTTCGTGCGCGCCTACGCCTACATCAAGTCGTTGGGCGCGGCGGGGCTGACCGACGCCTCCGAGACGGCGGTGCTCAACGCCAACTACCTGCTGGCGAAGCTGCGCCGGCTCGGCGTGCTGGAGAAGCTGCCGCTGGCCTACGGCGAGCTGTGCATGCACGAGTTCACGCTCTCGGGCGCGCCGATGCGCAAGGAGCTCGGCATCAAGACGCTGGACCTGGCCAAGCGGCTGCTCGACCACGGCTACCACCCGCCGACGGTCTACTTCCCGCTGCTGGTCGACGAGGCGCTGCTGATCGAGCCGACCGAGACCGAGACGAAGGAGACGCTCGACGCGTTCGCCGAGGCGATCGCCGACATCCTGCGCGAGGCCGCGGAGGATCCGGAGGTCGCCCGCAACGCGCCGTACACGACGCCGGTGCGCCGCCTCGACGAGGCGGGCGCGGCGCGCAAGCCGGTGATCCGGCAGGCGCTGTAGGCGCCGTCCCGAGCCTGCCTGAAGCGGGGCGCACCGCGCGGTGCGCCCCGCTTCAGCATCCTGCGTCAGTTTTCACCCCCTATAGCGGGTGAATCCAGACGCGCGTCGTGGGGGTCAGGCCTTCCAGCGCCCCCGAGGCCGGTCGCCGGAGCGTCCGCCCGGCAGCGGGCGCAGCGTGGGGCCGCGGGCCGTGTCGCGCCCGGCGGTCAGGCGGGCGAATCCGGCCTGCAGCCATTCGCCGAGCGCCGAGGTCGCCAGCACAGCGGTGATCACCTCCGCCTCGCGCGGGCGCAGCCTCCGCAGCCCGACCAGGCCCAGCGCGCTCCAGGCGCCCACGCAGCGCGCGCAGCCCAGCAGCTCGCCGATCGCGCGGCGCAGCCCCGGTCCGCTCTGTCGGAGCCCGTGCTCGTCCTCCTCGAGGGACGGGCCGCGCAGCCACGCCCGGGCCCTCTCCCCGGAGAGCAACCGGGACAGCCCGAACGTCGCCAGGCCGAGGGCCGGAAGCTCGCTCGGGCGCAGGGGCTCCGCCGATCCGCTCCGCGTCACCGCCAGGGCGCCCAGCAGCGCCCCGTACGCGGCGCCGAGCGCCCCATGATCGCTGTGCGGGTCGGGGGTCGGCTCGACCGGATCCATCGTCCCCGCGGCTACCCGCCGCGACACGCCGCGACGCGCTCTGCCAGGCCGCCGAGGTGTGGCCCGCGCCCATAGACTGCGGCGCCGATGCGCATCTTCTCCGGCATCCAGCCGACCGGCCGCAAGCACCTGGGCAACTACATCGGGGCCATCCGCCAGTACGTCGAGGGCCAGCAGCGGGCCGCCGACGCCGGCGACGTGGCGATCTACTGCGTCGTCGACCTGCACGCGATGACGGTCCCGTTCGACCCGGCCGACATGCGCGAGCGCGTCTACGACACCGCCGCGATCCTGCTGGCGGCCGGCCTCGATCCCGAGCGCTGCATCTTCATCCGCCAGAGCGACGTCCCCGAGCACACCGAGCTCGCCTGGCACCTGTCGGCGGTCTGCGCGCACGGCGACCTGAACCGGATGCACCAGTTCAAGGAGAAGTCGGCCAAGCAGCGCGAGCTGGCCTCCGCGGCGCTCTTCTTCTACCCGGTGCTGATGGCCGCCGACGTGCTCGCCTACCGCGCCAAGGAGGTGCCCGTCGGCGACGACCAGCGCCAGCACGTCGAGCTGATGCGCGACCTGGCCGAGCGCTTCAACTCCCGCTTCGGCGAGACGTTCGTCGTGCCGGAGATCCGCACCCCGCCCGTCGGCGCGCGGATCATGGACCTCCAGAACCCGACGTCGAAGATGTCGACGACGGGCGGCACGGAGGAGGGCACGGTCTACGTGCTCGACGACGCCAAGACCACGGAGAAGAAGATCAAGCGCGCGGTCACCGACTCCGACGACCCGCCGCGGATCGTCCGCTCGCCGGAGAAGCCGGGCGTCACCAACCTGATCGAGATCCTGGCGGCCGCGCGCGGCGTCACGCCGGAGCAGGTCGAGCGGGAGATGGCCGACGCACGCGGCTACGGCGACCTCAAGAAGGCGACCGCCGAGGCGGTCAACGCGATGCTGGAGCCGGTGCGCGAGCGCTACGCCCAGATCCGCCCGGACGAGGAGGCGCTGGAGTCGGTGTTCGCCGCCGGCGCCGAGAAGGCGCGCGCGATCGCCTCCGACACGCTGCGCGACGTCCGCGCCGCGCTGGGGATCGGCCCGCGCCGGTAGCGCTCCGCTCCCGGTACGCCCGGCACTTCCTGGCGTCCATGACGCACGAAGGCGCCGTGCGTCGGGGTGGGTCCCGGGGCGTGGCGGCGCGATCGTGACGCCCGTTCGGCCGCCGACCCGGAACCGTCGGGGCCGAACGGTACCGTCTGCCGTCACATGAGCAGCCTGGTCGCCGAGCTCGAGCTCGACCTCGAGGTCTTCACCGGTCCGTTCGACCTGCTCCTGACGCTCGTCCTCCGCGAGGAGGTCGACCTGCTGGAGGTCGAGCTGGCCGACGTCGTGCTGACCTACATCGACCTGCTGGAGCAGCGCGGCGAGCTCGACCTGGAGGTGGCGACCGAGTTCCTCGTGCTCATCGCCGCGCTGCTCGAGCTCAAGTCGCGGCTGATGCTGCCGCGCGAGGACGAGGAGCTGCTCGACGTCGAGCCGGAGGAGGCCGCCGAGGAGCTGGTGGCGCGCATGCTGGAGGCCCAGCGCTACCGCGCCGCCGCCGGCTGGCTCGCCGACCGCCTCGCCGGCCAGGAGGGCGTGCGCTTCCGCAGCGCGCCGCTGCCCGCAAGCGTGCGCCGCGCCGAGCTCTCCGACCTGGAGGCCGTCTACCGGCCCGAGCGGCTCGGCCGCGCGATCGGCTCGTTGCTGACGATGCCGCCCAAGGTCGACGTCCGCCACATGACGATGCCGCGCGTGACGGTCGCCGAGCGGCTCCAGCACCTGCGCCGCCTGCTGCGCCGCGCCGGTCGCACCACGTTCGACGAGGCGGTCAAGGGCGGCGACCGGGTCACGGTCTGCGTGACCCTGTTCGCGCTGCTGGAGATGTACAAGCGCGGCGAGGCGACCTGGATCCAGGACGAGCCGTTCGGCGAGATCGTCATCACCGTCCCCGAGAAGCAGCGGCAGCCGCTCGTGGCCGCCGCGGAGGCCGCATGAGCGAGCTGGCACGCACCGTCGAGGCGCTCCTGTTCCTGTCGCCGGACCCCGTCGACGAGGCTCGGCTGGCCGAGGCCTGCGCGGTCGAGCGCGAGGAGATCGAGGCGGCGTTGCGAGAGCTGCAGGAGCGCTACGCGCCCGGCAAGCGCGGCATCGAGCTGCGCGAGCTGGCCGGAGGCTGGACGTTCGCGACCGCGCCCGACACCGAGGACGCGGCGCGGCGGCTTCTGGCCAAGCCGCGCACTCCGCCGCTCACGGCCGCCCAGGCGGAGACGCTGGCGATCGTCGCCTACCTGCAGCCGGTCTCCCGTCCGGAGATCGCGCGCATCCGCGGCGTGAGCGCAGACTCGGCGGTCGGCACGCTGCTGGAGCGCGGCCTGATCGAGGAGTCGGGCCGCTCGGAGTTCGGCGCGATCCTGTACCGGACGACGCCGCTGTTCCTGAAGCTGTTCGGGCTGAAGTCGCTGGACGAGCTGCCCGACGTCAGCCAGTGGGATCCCTCGCCGGAGGAGCAGGCGGAGCTGCGCGACCGCCTGCTGCGGGCGGGGGAGGCGCGCGCCGGCGGCGGCCAGGACGACTCCGTCCTGCGCACCCGCGAGGACGACGACCAGCCGGAGGGCGCGTCGCAGAACGGCGCGGCGCCCGGTGAGGCGTCGGCGGACGGCCACGCCGAGGGGGAGGCGCGGGCCGAGGCCGAGGCTGACCCCTCGGGCGGGGAGCAGGAGCCGCCGGCTGTCGAGGGCGACGCCGAGGGTGGGGCGGAGGCCGTGGTGGAGGCCGCGCCCGTTCCCGAGGGGAGCGCAGGGGACACGGCGGCCGAGGCGCAGGCCGTGCCGGCTTCTGCGGGCGAAGCGGAGACGGAGTCGGCGCCGGCCGGGCCCGCGCCGGTCGAAGCGGCCCCCGGGCCCGCCGCCTAGGAGGCGGCCGGGACCTCGGCCGCGGGCGCGGCGGGCGGCCGCAGCCGCTCGGCGGGCTTGCGCGGCGCGCCGAGCTCGCGCGCGGCGAGCTGGCCGCAGGCTGCGTCGATGTCGCGGCCGCGGGTGAGGCGCACCGTCGCCTCCAGCCCGCGCCGCTCGAGCGCCTTGCGGAAGGCGTCGATCGTCGCCCGGTCCGAGCCGTCGTAGGTGCCCGTCGGGTTGTAGGGGATGAGGTTGATCTTGTAGCGCTTGGGGTCGAGCAGCTCGGCGAGCTGGCGCGCGTGCTCGGGCTGGTCGTTGACGTCGCGCAGCATCACGTACTCGACGAAGATCCGTCGCCGCTTGGCGGCGTAGAAGCGGTCGCAGGCGGCGAGCACCTGCGCCAGCGGGTAGCGGTCGTTGACCGGCATGATCCGCGAGCGCAGCTCGTCGTTCGGCGCATGCAGCGACAGCGCCAGGCGGATCGGCATGTCGGTCGCCGTCAGGCGGTCGATGCCCGGCACCCAGCCGACGGTGGAGATCGCGGTGCGCCGGTTGGTGACCCCGACGTCCGGCAGCCGGCGGCAGACCTCGAGCACGTTGTCGATGTTCATGGTCGGCTCGCCCATTCCCATGAACACGACGTGGTCGATCGCCTCCATGCGCCGGAAGTGCAGCGCCTGGTCGAGGATCTCCCACGCGGTCAGGTTGCGACCGAACTTCATCTGCCCGGTGGCGCAGAACGTGCAGGTGAGCGGGCAGCCCGACTGGGAGCTCAGGCACACAGACCGCCGCCCGTCGCGGTAGCGCATCAGCACCGCCTCGATCGGCCGTCCGTCGCGGACGGTGCGGAAGAGCGCCTTCACGGTGCCGTCGGAGGCGCGCGCCTCGTGCACCAGCTCGAGCGTGGAGAACGGCACCCGCTCGGCCAGCTCGCGGCGCAGCGCGGCGGGCAGGTTGGTCATCTCCTCGAACGAGCCGGCCCCGCGCGCCAGCCACTGCCAGACCTGCCCGGCGCGGAAGCGGGGCTGGCCCAGCTCGTCGAGGGTCTGCTGAAGCAGCGCGAGGTCCATGGCTCCCAGGGAGGGTAGGGGCCCGGCGCGCGCCGCCGCGTCCGCCTGGCGCTCGGCGGGCGCTCCGCCGTGTTCGCCTAGCGCTTGCTCAGGCGCAGCGAGGTCCAGCTCGCGTCAGCGGTCCAGCCGCCGTCGACCGGGAGGGCGACGCCGTTGATGAAGCCGCTGCGCTCGGGGTCGGCGAGGAACGCCACGGCGGCGGCGACGTCCTGCGGCGCGGCGAACCGGCCGAGCGGCGCCCGCTCCAGGATGTCGCTGTCGGTGTAGGCGCCGGCCGCCTGGTCGGCGACGTCCATCTCCGTCTTCACCCAGCTCGGGCAGACCGCGTTCACCCGCACCCCGCGCCCGCCCCATTCCACGGCGAGCGTGCGCGTCAGGCCGACCAGCCCGTGCTTGCTGGCGTTGTAGGCGGCATGGTCGGCGATCCCCTGCAGCCCGGCGATCGACGCGACGTTCACGATCGAGCCCGAGGTGGCCACCGCCGGCCTCACCGAGGACGAGGCGCGCGCCGAGGGGCTGGACGTCGCGGTCGCGACGTTCCCGTGGCGCGCCTCGGGGCGCGCGGCGACGCTGAGGGAGCAGGACGGGTTCCTGCGCATCGTCAGCGACCGCGCCACCGACCGCATCGTCGGCGTGCACGCCGTCGGGCCGCACGCGTCCGAGCTGATCGCTGAAGGGACGCTGGCGATCGAGATGGTCGCCTCGCCCGAGGACGTCGCCGGAACGATCCATGTCCACCCGACCCTGTCTGAGGCGTTCGGCGAGGCGGCCGAGCTCCTCGCGGGCCGACCCCTGCACGTGACCGGATGAGCTGGCCTGAGATCCCCGACCACGTCGCCGAGCTGCGCGATCGCGTGCGCGCGTTCGTGCGCGAGGTGTGCATCCCGGCCGAGCAGCGGCTCGGCTCGGAGGCCTCCGACGAGCTGCGCGTCGAGCTCCAGCAGGCGGCGCGCGAGGCGGGCGTGTTCGCGCCGCACGTGCCGCGCGAGCTTGGCGGGCACGGCCTCGACATCCGCGGCTGGACCGCCGTCTTCGAGGCCGCCGGCTACAGCCTCCTCGGCCCGCTCGCGCTCAACTGCGCGGCGCCCGACGAGGGCAACATGCACCTGCTCGAGCTGGTCGCCGATCAGCGGCAGCGCGAGCGCTACCTGGCGCCGCTGGCCCGCGGCGAGGTGCGGTCGTGCTTCGCCATGACCGAGCCGCATCCGGGCGCCGGATCCGACCCGTCCATGCTGCAGACCACCGCCCGGCGCGTGGACGTCGGCTGGGCGATCGACGGTCGCAAGATCTTCATCACCGGCGCGCACGGGGCGGCATTCGCGATCGTGATGGCACGGACCGGAGACGGGGAGGCGACGATGTTCATCGTCGACGCCGACAACCCCGGGATGCGCATCGTCCGCAGCGTCGAGACGATCGACTCGACGTTCGTCGGCGGCCACGGGGAGGTGGTGTTCGAGAACTGCCAGGTCGGCGACGAGGCCGTCCTGGGCGCCGTGGGGCGCGGCTTCCAGCAGGCCCAGGCCCGGCTCGCGCCCGGCCGGCTGACCCACTGCATGCGCTGGCTGGGGATCGCGCAGCGCGCCCTGGACGTCGCGCTCGACTACGCCGCCGAGCGCGAGGCGTTCGGCGCCCGGCTGGAGCAGCTCGGCATGACCCAGGCGATGATCGCCGACTCGGTGATCGACCTGGAGGCGAGCCGAGCGCTCGTATACCGCGCCGCCGCCGCGCTCGACGCCGGCGAGCGGGCGATGCACGAGTCGTCGGTGGCGAAGGTGTTCGTCGCCGAGGCGGTCGGTCGCGTCGTCGATCGCGCCGTGCAGATCTGCGGCGGGCGCGGCGTGTCGGCCGACCTGCCGGTTGCGCGGTTCATGCGGGAGGTGCGCCCGTTCCGAATCTACGACGGGCCGAGCGAGGTGCACCGCTGGTCGCTGGCGCGCCGTGCCGCGCGCCGACGGGCGAAGGAGCGAGAGAGCGATGAGCGAGCAGCCGTCCACTGAGGTCGCCGAGATCCGCGGACCCTCCTCGCCGCTGTGGGCGCTGCGCGACCGCGTCGCGGTGGTGACCGGGTCGTCCGCCGGGATCGGCCGCGAGGTGGCGCTGGAGCTGTCGGCGTGGGGCGCGACGGTCGTCGTCAACTCGCGCAGCGAGGAGCGCGCCCGGCCGGTGGTCGAGGAGATCGAGGCCCGCGGCGGCAAGGCGCTGGCGATCGCCGGCGACGTGGGCCGCCCGGAGGAGGCGCAGGCGATTGTCGACCGTGCGGTGGCCGAGCTCGGGAGGATCGACATCCTCGTCAACAACGCCGGGCAGGGCCTGGTCGCGCCCTCGGAGACGCTGTCGCTGGAGGACTGGTCGCGCGTGATCAACCTGCTGCTGACGGCGCCGTTCGCCTGCGCCCAGGCGGCCGCCCGGCACATGCTCGAGGCCGGGCGCGGGGTGATCATCAACATGTCCTCGATCGCCGGCCATGTCGCGCTCCCGGGCCGGGCCGCGTACTGCGCGGCGAAGGCGGGCCTGATCGGACTGACCAGGACGCTCGCGGTGGAGTGGGCCGACCGCGGCATCCGGGTCCTGTCGGTCGACCCGGCCTACATCAACTCCGGGTTCGTCCAGCGGAGCCTGCGCAACGCCAACTTCGATCCCGCCGTGCTGGAGCGCCTCACGCCGCTCGGCCGGCTGGGCGAGCCGGTCGAGGTGGCGCGCGTGGTCGCGTTCCTGGCCTCGGACGCCGCCTCGTACATGACGGGTGAGAGCGTGCTCGTCGACGGCGGCTGGACGGCGTACGGGGCGTGGTGACGCCGCGTTCGACCCGGTCGGGCGCCCGATTCCCGAACCCCTCCTGCAAGACCTCCTGTGGATGGTGAACGTCGGCTTCGTGCTGCGGCAGCGGCACGGAGCCGGCGTTCCCGCTCCGCCGGCGGCGGGCTTGCCGCGAGCGTAGGTCTGGGCGCGTGCATTGGCCCGGGCGCGAGCGTTGGTCTGGGCGCGTGCGTTGGCTTGGGCGCGAGCGTTCGTTTGGGCGCGTGCGTTGGCTTGGGCGCGAGCGTTGGTCTGGGCGCGTGCGTTGGCTTGGGCGCGAGCGTTCGTTTGGTCGTACCGGAGCGGCACGCAACCACCGTTCAGGTTGCGGCGAAGGTGAACGTTGGTTCCGTGCTGCTCTGGCGCGACGGAACGGACGTTCACGTTTGCGTGCCGGTTCGGACGGTCGCGAGCGTTGGTCTGGTCGTGCCTGAGCGGCACGGAACCAACGTTCAGGTTCCGCCGGCGTTCAGGTTCCGCCGGCGGTGGCCCGGAGTGAGCGTTGGTCTGGTACTGCCGGAGCGCGACGGAACCAACGTTCACCTTGCGTGCCACGCCGCCCGGCGTGAACGTTGGATTGGTCGCGCAATAGCGGCACGGAACCAACGTTCACCCCTTCGGGCGGCCTTGGCGCAACGGGCCGCCCGTGTGGTCCGCCACACACGCCCCGCCCGCGTCGCCGACCGGTGAAGCCCGCTCCGCCACTACCGTGTCTCGCCGCCGATGGCCGCGACCGTCCCCGCCCGGAACCGCACGCTGCGCCGCGACCCGCGGCTGCTCGCGTTCGCGCGCCTCTGGGTGGCGACCGTCTGCGGCTTCATCGCCATCGGCACCGTCCTGCCCGTGCTGCCGCGCTACGTGCGCGGCCCCCTGGACGCAGGCGACGTCGCCGTCGGGATCGTCATCGGCGCGTTCGCCGTCTCGGCGATCGTGCTGCGGCCGATCGGCGGGCGGCTCGCCGACGAGCGGGGGCGGCGGCTGATCGTCGTCTCCGGCCTGCTGCTCGCCGCCGTCGCCGGATTCATGCACCTGCTGCCGCTCGGCGTCGTCGGGCTCGTCGTTGCCCGCATGGTGCTCGGCGTCGGCGACGGCTGGCTGTTCACCGCCGGCGCCGCCTGGGCGATCGACCTCGCGCCCGAGGCGCGCCGCGCCCAGGCGGTCGGGATGTACGGGTTGGCGGTCTGGACCGGGCTGACCGTCGGGCCGATCTGCGGCCAGCTCATCCTCGACCACGCCGGCTACGACGCCGTCTGGCTGTTCGCCGCCGGAATGCCGCTGCTCGGCTCCCTCGTCGCGCGCACCGTGCCCCAGCCCGACCAGCCGTCCGCACCGCCCGACACGCGCCGCTCCGGCCTGCTGCCGCGCCCCGTCATCCCGCCCGGCGTCGCGCTCGGCCTCGCCAACATCGGCTACGGCGCGATGTCCGGCTTCATCGTGCTGCACCTCGACGAGCGCGGGATCGGCCACGGCGCCGCCGCGTTCACCGCGTTCGCCGCCGCCGTCGTCGGCGCCCGCCTGCTCGCCGGCTCGCTGCCCGACCGGCTCGGCGCCCAGCGCACCGCCGTCGGCGCGCTCGCCAGCGAGACGATCGGCCTGGTCCTGATCGCCGTGGCGGGCACCCTGCCGGTGGCGATCGTCGGCGCCGTCGTCATGGGCAGCGGGTTCAGCCTGCTGTTCCCGTCGCTCGCCGTGCTCGCCGTCGAGCGCGTCGAGGTCACCCAGCGTGGCGTCGCGCTCGGCGCCTTCACCGCCTTCTTCGACGCCGGGGTGGGGATCGGCGCGCCGCTCGCCGGCGCCGTGGCCGCGCTCGGCGGCTACCCGGCGGCGTTCTGGGCCTCGGCCGCGTGCGCCGTCGTCGGCGTGGCGCTCAGCGTGCGGATGGGGCGGGCGGCGCAGCCGGCCCCGGCCGCCTAGAGCGTTACCTTCGCCTGCCGATGCGGCTCGCCAAGTACCTGGCCCACGCCGGGGTCGCCTCCCGCCGGGCGGCCGAGCAGATCATCCGCGCCGGGCGGGTCACCGTCGACGGCGAGGTCGTGCTCGACCCGGCGCGGGACGTCGACGGCAGCCGTCCCGTCGCCGTCGACGGCAGGGTGGTGGAGCCGCCCCGGGACCGCGTCGTCTACGCCGTCCACAAGCCCGCCGGGGTCGTCTCCACCGCGCGCGACACCCACGGGCGGCCGACCGTCGTCGACCTGGTCGCAGAGCCCGGCCGCCGGCTGTATCCGGTCGGACGGCTCGACGCCGACACCACCGGCCTGCTGCTGCTCACCGACGACGGCGAGCTGGCCGCCCGGCTCACGCACCCGCGCTACGAGGTGCCCAAGGTGTACGTGGCGGAGGTCGGCGGCGGGCCGATCTCCGAGCGGGCGCTGCGGGCGCTGCGCGAGGGCGTGGAGCTGGAGGACGGCCGCACCGCGCCCGCCAAGGTGCGCCGCCTGAGGGGCAACGTGATCGAGTTGACGCTGCGCGAGGGGCGCAAGCGGCAGGTGCGGCGCATGTGCGCGCACGTCGGCCATCCGGTCAAGCGGCTCAAGCGGGTGGCGATCGGGCCGCTGCGCCTCGGCGACCTGCCCGAGGGCGCGGCGCGCCGCCTCACTGACGCTGAGGTGAGGAGCCTGCGCGACGTAGCGGGACGACGGTGGCGCGCACGGGGCTGACCACCTGATCCCGGCCGTTGGCCTTCGCCTCGTTCAGCGCCTGGTCGGCGGCCGCCAGCGCGTCGGCGACCGCGGTGTCGCCCTGGCCGACCATCGCCAGGCCCGCCGAGGCGGTGGTGCGCACGTCGTGCGCCCAGGTGCCGACCGGCTGGTCGCGGATCATCGCGATCGCCCGGTCGAGCGCCAGCGTGGCGCCCTCGGCGTCGGTGGCGGGCAGCGCCAGCAGGAAGCCGTCCTCGGAGGCGCGCCCGAGGATGTCCTCGTCGCGCAGGCAGTGGACGAGCCGGCGCGCCACGGTCAGCATCACCGCGTCGGCGGCCATCGCGCCGTAGCGGTCGCCGATCTCCCGCAGCCGGTCGACGTCCAGCAGCGCGATCGCCAGCGGGACGCCGGGCCGGCGCTCGCTGTGCAGCCGCTCGATCGCGGCGATCGCGGCGCCGCGGCTGAGCACGCCGGTCAGCTCGTCGATCGCGCCGTCCCCGCGCACGTAGCGGCCGCCGAGGCGGCGGGTGTCGGACAGCAGCGTCGCGACCACGATCGCGGTCGCCAGCAGCTCCAGCACGGCGGCCGCGTACCAGCCGACCGTCATCCGCTGGCCGCCGAGGAAGCCGAGGGTCGTCGCGGCGGTGGCCGCCACCGCGACCAGCACCAGCCGCCGCTCCAGCGAGGTGCGCCGCCCGCGCCGGGCGAGCGCCAGGACCGCCGCCAGGTCGGCGGCGACCACGAACGGCGCGCCGGCGCGCGCAAGCGTCGTCGGCCCGTCGTCGCCGGTCAGGGCGGGAAGGACGTCGTCGAGCCCGTACAGCAGCCAGACGCAGACGCCGACGAACGCGCTCACCGCCGCCGCGCCGACGCCGACGACTCGGTGGCGCGGGGCGGCCGGGTTGGCGAGCGCGCGGCGCAGCTCCGGCGGGCCGCCCCACAGCGCGAGCGCGAGCGCGACCGGCAGCCCGGCGTGCCACAGCGCCCACAGCCACCCCGGAGCGTTGGCGTCGCGGCCGAGCACGCCGTTGGGGGTCAGCGTCCCCGGCAGCGCCAGGGCGTAGGCGATGCCGAGCAGGCCCGCGAACAGGAAGGCGCCCGCCATCCCGAGGATCTGCGAGGAGCCGCGCGCCAGGAACTGGCCGAACAGCAGCGCCGACACCAGCAGGTCCGCGAGCACGATCGCGGTGACGGCGGACGAGAGCAGGCCGGGGTTGTCGCCGAGCTGATGGTCGGCGACGGGGACGAGCGCGACGCACGCGACCACGAGGGCCGTCAGCGCCACGGCACGGGGTAGCGAACCTGCCATCACCACCCTGATCGGCTGCCTCCCACGGCGGTGAAGTCTGCCGTAGACGAACGGTCCACCGCGGTCCCTGGCATGATCCGGCGCCGATGCGGCTCTACGCCCTGCGCGGCGCGACCACCGTCGACCGCAACACCGCCGAGGCCATCCTGGAGGCCACCGAGGAGCTCATGCGCGAGATCATGGCGCGCAACGAGCTTGCCCCCGACGACGTGGTGAGCTGCCTGTTCACGCTCACCGAGGACCTGAACGCCGAGTTCCCGGCGGTCGCCGCCCGTCGGATCGGGTTCGACAAGGTGCCGCTCATCTGCGCGCGCGAGGTGCCGGTGCCCGGCTCGATGCCGCGCGTCATCCGCGTGCTCATGCACTACTACGCCGACGAGTCCCATCGTCCCCGGCATGTGTACCTCGGCGAGGCTCGACAGTTGCGCGCCGACCTGGACTCCGCGCAATAGCTGAAACGGCTGTTGCGGAGCTCCGGCCAGGCGGTCGGCCTTGCGTGGCGTCTCGTTGTCGACCGGCGACAACGGGGCGACAGGAAGCGCGGGCGCCAGGCGGCTCCCGGCGCTCACCCGGCGAGCCGGGCCGGCGACCCGCCTGCGAGTACGCTTGAGGGCGATGGCGCTCGAGTTCTCCGCGGCCGTCCGCCGCATCCCCGTCTACCCCGCCGCCGCGGCCTACGCGCTGCCCGAGGACGTGGCGCTGATGGCCTCCAACGAGTCGCCCGAGCCGCCGTTCCCGGAGGCGATCGAGGCGGCCGCCAAGGCGCTGTCGGGCATCAACCGCTACCCGGACCCGACCAACAGCCGGCTGCGCGCCGCGCTCAGCGATCGCTACGGCGTGCCCGCCTCGCGGATCGCGATCGGCAACGGCTCCTGCGACATCCTGCTGGCGGCCGGGGAGGCGCTGCTGGAGGAGGGCGCCGAGGTGGTCTACGCCTGGCCGTCGTTCAGCGTCTACCCGCACATCGCCGCGGCGACCGGGGCGCGCGCCGTCACCGTCCCGCTGAACGAGCGCCACGAGCACGATCTGGAGGCGATGCTCGCCGAGATCACCGTCGCCACGCGGCTGGTGCTCGTCTGCAACCCCAACAACCCGACCTCGACCGCGCTGCCGGCCGCCGACATCGCGCGCTTCGTCGAGCGGGTGCCCGAGCACGTCTGCGTGATCCTCGACGAGGCCTACTGCGAGTACAACACGCTCGACGACCCGGACGCGACGCTCGACCTGCTGCAGCGCCACCCGAACCTCGTCCTCCTGCGCACCTTCAGCAAGGTGTATGGGTTGGCGGCGCTGCGGGTCGGCTACGCGCTGTGCGGCAGCGACGAGTTCGTGACCGCCGTCAACCAGGTGCGCCAGCCGTTCTTCTGCAACGCGGCCGCCCAGGCCGCCGCCGAGGAGGCGCTCAAGCACGGCGACCAGCTCACCGCCCGCATCGAGCGCGCCGTCGCCGCGCGGATCGAGCTGGAGGAGGGGCTGCGCGCGCTCGGGTTGCAGCCCGCCGCCTCGCAGGCCAACTTCGTCTGGTTCGAACTGCCGGTGCCGGACGGCGCCGACCCGGCCGAGTACGAGCGCGGCATCGTCACCGGCCTGGCGGAGCGCTCGATCCAGGTGCGCTCCGGCGCCGCGCTCGGCCGTCCGGGGGCGCTGCGGGTCAGCTTCGGCACCGACGAGCAGAACCGACGCTTCCTGCGCGAGCTCGGCGACCTGATCTCCTAGCCGGCCGGCGGATCTCCGCAACGTGCGGCTTTCGCCGCCGGCGACGACCTGCTTCAATCAAGGGGCGAACGATGCTCCGCCGGCCCTTCACCGCGCACGTCCCGCCGCTCGGCCGCCCGGCCGCGCCCGGCGTCGCTGCGCGCGTCGGCGGCCCTGCCGATTCGTATTGGTACTGGCGATTTAGCTAGGCGCTCGGCCGGTCGCGTGGCCGCGTCCGCACCAGGACCCTCGGGCCGAGCGCCGTACCCGCCGTCCGTCCCGGCATGAGCCGGACCCGTCGCTTTCCAGCGTCCCCCTAGACTCCACCAGCAGCAAGCTCCGAGACCAGCAGCAAGCTCCGAGAAGGAATTCCCCGCCATGATGATCGTGATGAAGCCGACGGCCACCGACGAGGAGATCCAGGCCGTCATCGAGCGGATCGAGTCCGTCGGCGCGACCGCCCACCCCAGCCGCGGCGAAGAGGTGACCGTGATCGGCGCCATCGGCGACCGCGAGCACGTCGCCCGCCTCGGCCTGGAGGGCCACCCGGGCGTCGAGAAGGTCGTCCCCATCCTCAAGCCCTACAAGCTGGCCTCGACCCAGTTCCGGCGCGACCAGCGCACCACGCTCGAGATCGCCGGGCGCAAGGTCGGCGGCGAGCACTTCGCGATGATCGCCGGCCCGTGCACGGTCGAGACGCGCGAGCAGACGCTGAAGGCCGCCGACGCGGTGGCGGCCGCCGGGGCGACCATGTTCCGCGGCGGCGCCTACAAGCCGCGCACCTCGCCGTACTCCTTCTCGGGGCTCGGGCAGGAGGGCCTGCGCCTGCTGGCGGAGGCCAAGGAGCGCACCGGCCTGCCGATCGTCACCGAGTGCATGGACGTGCGCGACCTGGAGGCGGTCGTCGAGGTCGCCGACGTCATCCAGCTCGGCGCGCGCAACATGCAGAACTACACGCTGCTGAGCGAGGTGGGGCGCAGCGGCAAGCCGGTGCTGCTCAAGCGCGGCCTGGCCTCCACGCTCGAGGAGCTGCTGATGGCCGCCGAGTACATCCTCAAGGAGGGCAACGAGAACGTGCTGCTGTGCGAGCGCGGCATCCGCACGTTCGAGCCCTCGTACCGCTTCACGCTCGACCTGATGGCGGTCCCGGTGCTCAAGGAGATGACCCACCTGCCGGTGATCGTCGACCCGAGCCACGCCGCTGGGCGCCGCTCGCTGGTCGAGCCGCTGTCGCTGGCGGCCGCTGCGGCGGGCGCCGACGGCATCATCGTCGAGGTCCATCCCGAGCCGGACGAGGCGGTCTGCGACGGCCCGCAGCAGCTCCGCACCGACGACTTCGCCGCCTACGCGGCCAAGGTGGAGGCGGCGGCGGTGCTGGCCGGCAAGCAGCCCTTCGGCGCCAAGACGCCCGCGACCACGACCGCGTGACCGACGACGAGGCATCGTTTGCCGGCGAGCCGCCGCGCCTGGCCCTCCTGGGGCTGGGGCTGATCGGCGGCTCGGTCGGGCTGGCCGCCCGCCGGCGGACGGGTGCCTTCGTCGTGGGCTGGGACCCCGACCCGGGGGTGCGCGAGCGCGCGCTCGAGCGCGGCGCGGTCGACGTGGTCGTCGAGGAGCCGGGGCGGCTGGCTGACCACCGCCCGATCGACGTGGCGGTCGTCGCCGCGCCGGTGAGCGCGCTGCCCGACGCGATCCGCACCGCCTGCGAGCACCTGCCGGACGCGGTCGTCACCGACGTGGGCTCCACCAAGCGCGCGCTGGTGGAGGCCGACCTGGGCGACAACTACATCGGCGGCCACCCGCTCGCCGGGGCCGAGGTCGCGGGCGTCGAGCACGCCCGCGCCGACCTGTTCGAGGGCGCCACCTGGTACCTGACGCCGCGCCGCGACAGCGAGGGGATCCTGCTCGAGCGGCTGCACCGCTTCGTCGCCGGCCTCGGGGCGGTGCCGACGGTGATCGGCCACGCCGAGCACGACCGGCTGATGGCCGCCTTCTCGCACGTGCCGCACATCGTCGCCAACGCCCTGATCGAGCAGGCCTCCTCCGCGCTGGACGGCGAGAAGATCCCGGTCGTCGGGCCCAGCTTCCGCGACGCCACCCGCGTCGCCGGCGCCAACCCGCCGCTGTGGGCGGGCATCTACACCGCCAACCGCGAGGCGATCCTCGCCCAGCTCGACGACACGATCGCCGCCCTGCACGAGGCGCGCCGCATCCTCGCCGAGCATCCGGAGGAGCTCGAGGCCTGGCAGGCGGCCGCCGGCGAGCGCCGCCGCGCGCTGCTGGACGTCGGCATGTCCGGCGGCCCGCTGCGCGAGATCCGCGTCGTGGTGCCCAACCGCCCGGGGGTGATCGCCGAGCTGGCGCTCACCCTGAGCGAGGCGGGCATCAACATCCACGACATGACCCTGTCGCCCCAGCCGGACTTCCGCAGCGGCGAGGTCGCGCTGTGGGTGGCCGAGGAGCACGAGCCGCGCGCCCGCGAGCTGGTGCGCAAGACGCTCGACGAGCCCGCCTGATCCCCGAACCGGAGCGCTGCATTGACCGAGGCGACGTTCAAGCCCGCCGACCGCCTGCGCGGCACGATCACCCCGCCGGCCGACAAGTCGATCTCCCACCGCGCCGCGATCCTCGGGGCGATGGCCACCGAGCCGGTGCGGATCCGCAACTACCTGCGCTCGGCCGACACGCTCTCGACGTTGGCCGCCGTCCGGCGCCTGGGAGCGCTCGTCAGCGAGGAGGACGACGGCACCGTCGTGGTGCGCGGCACCGGCCTGCGCGACGCGGTGCAGCCCGACGGGGCGATCGACGTCGGCAACGCGGGCACGCTGATGCGGCTCTTGCCGGGCTGGCTGGCCGGGCAGGAAGGGCGCAGCTTCACGCTCGACGGCGACAGCTCGATCCGCCGCCGCCCGATCGACCGGATCGCCGAGCCGCTGCGACGCATGGGCGCCCGCATCGAGGCGACCGACGAGCGGCTGCCGCCGTTCACCGTCCACGGCGGCCCGCTCGAGGGCATCACCTACGAGCTGCCGGTCGCCTCCGCCCAGGTGAAGAGCTGCCTGCTGCTCGCGGGCCTGCTCGCCGACGGGCTGACCACCGTCGTCGAGCCGATCCCGTCGCGCGACCACACCGAGCGGATGCTGGTCGGCGCCGGCATCCCCGTCGGCCGCGACGGCGGCGCGGTCAGCGTCTCGGCCGCCGACGAGCTGCTGCTGGGCGACATCACCGTCCCCGGCGACCCGTCCTCGGCCGCGTTCCTGGTCGCCGCCGCCGTGCTGGTGCCCGGCTCGCGCATCACCGTCGCCGGCTGCGGCACCAACTGGACCCGCACCGGCTTCCTCGCGATCCTGAAGCGGATGGGCGGGGTGGTGGTCGGCGACCTCGAGCGTCCGCCGGCCGACGACGACCAGATCCCCGACCACGAGCCGATCGGTGACCTCGAGATCGCCCACGGCCCGCTCACCGGCACCGTCGTGGAGCCCGAGGAGGTGCCGCTGGCGATCGACGAGCTGCCGCTGGTGGCGCTGCTCGGCTGCTTCGCGGAGGGGGAGACGATCGTGCGCGGCGCACACGAGCTGCGCGTCAAGGAGTCCGACCGGATCGCGACCGTCGTGGAGGGCCTGACGGCGCTCGGCGGCGACCTGGAGGCCACCGACGACGGCTTCATCGTGCGCGGCACCGGCGGGCTGCGCGGCGGCCGCATGTCCTCGCACGGCGACCACCGGCTGGCGATGCTCGGCGCGGTCGCCGGCGTCGCCTCGCGGGAGGGGGTCACGGTCGAGGGAATGGACGCCGCGCACGTCTCCTATCCCACCTTCGTCGAGGACCTGCGCCGTCTGGCGCGCGGCTAACCTGCCCGCCGTGCTCGTCGCGATCGACGGTCCCGCCGGCGCCGGCAAGTCCACCGTCGCGCGTGCCGCTGCGCGCGCGCTCGGATTCACCTACCTCGACACCGGGGCGATGTACCGCTGCGCGGCGCTGGCCGACGGCCGCGTCGACGAGATCGAGATCGGCTTCGACGGCGACCGGGTGCTGCTCAACGGCGAGGACGTCTCCGACCGGATCCGCACCCCGGAGGTCTCGCGCCGCGCCTCGGAGGTCGCCGCCGACCCGGAGGTGCGCAAGGCGCTCGTCGCCCGCCAGCGCGAGCTGCTCGCCGAGGGCGACTGGGTGGTGGAGGGTCGCGACATCGCCACCGTCGTGGCGCCGCACGCCGAGGTGAAGGTGTTCCTCACCGCCGCGCCGGCGGTGCGCGCCTGCCGCCGCGCCGCCGAGCTGGGGCTCGACCCGGAGCACGTCGAGCGCGAGATCCTGGAGCGCGACGCCCGCGACAGCGGGTTCGGCCGCAGCACGAACGGGCCCGCGCCCGGCGCCGTGGAGATCGACACCACCGATCTGAGCGTCGACGAGGTGGTGGCGCGCATCGTCGAGCTGACGCGGTCGGCATGAGCGAGGGCCCCAAGGTCGCCGTCGTCGGCTACCCGAACGTCGGCAAGTCGTCGCTGGTCAACCGGCTGAGCGGCACCCGCACCGCGGTGGTGCACGAGACGCCGGGCGTCACGCGCGACCGCAACGAGGTGCCGTGCGAGTGGAACGGGCGGAGGTTCACGCTGATCGACACGGGCGGCATGGACATGCTCGACCCCGACCCGCTCGCCCAGTCGATCCGCGACCAGGCGCAGGCGGCGATGGCCGACGCCGAGGTCGCCGTGTTCGTCGTCGACGCGCAGGCGGGGCTGCGCCCGGGAGACGAGGAGCTGGCCGACCTGCTGCGGCGCTGGGACAAGCCGGTGCTGCTGGCCGCCAACAAGATCGACTCGCCCAAGGACATCCCGCTCGCCGCCGAGTTCTACGCGTTGGGTCTGGGGGATCCGATCCCGGTCTCGGCAACCCAGGGGCTCGGCACCGGCGACCTGCTCGACGCGATCGTCGAGCGCCTTCCCGACGTCGAGGTCGAGGAGGAGGACGACGACACGATCCGCCTGGCGCTGATCGGCCGGCCCAACGTCGGCAAGTCGTCGCTGGTCAACCGCTTCCTGCGCTCCGACCGGGTGATCGTCTCCGACATCCCCGGCACCACCCGCGACGCGATCGACCTGCCGATGGAGGTGGACGGGCGGCGGGTGATCATCGTCGACACCGCCGGCATGCGCCGCCAGTCCAAGGTCAGGGAGGCGGTCGAGTACTACACGACGCTGCGCTCTCAGCGGGCGGTGGAGCGCGCCGACGTGGCGCTGGTGATCTGCGACGCACACGACGGGATCACCAGCCAGGACCTGCGCATCGCCGAGCTGGCGATGCGCGCGGGCTGCGCCACCGCGCTGGTGCTCAACAAGTGGGACATAGCGCCCATGTCCGAGGAGGACCTGCTGCACGAGCGCGCGCGCGCCGAGCAGAAGCTGCGCCTGCGACCGAAGGTGCTGACCGCCTCGGCGGTCAGCGGCCGCAACGTGGAGCGGCTGCTGCGCGAGGCGATCGCGCTCGGCGACCGGATGCGCACCCGCATCCCCACGCCGCAGCTCAACCGCTTCCTGTCGGAGCTGGTCGAGGAGCGCCAGCCGCCCGCATCGCACGGCGGCCGGCTGCGCCTGCTCTACATGACGCAGTACGAGACCAACCCGCCGCGCTTCTCCGTCCACGTCAACAAGCGCGACCGAGTGACGCGGGACTACGCGTACTTCCTCGAGAATCGGCTGCGTGCCCGCTTCGGACTCGACGGGATCCCGTTGATCATCGACTTCAAGGAGCGCAAGCGCCGTGAGCGTTGACGCGCCGCGCCGCGTCCGCAGCGTGCCGCCCGCGGCGCTGCGGGCGCTCTTCGCGCTCGTGGTGATCGCGCTCGGCCTGCTGCTCGGCGGGGGCGGCGCCGCCGCGCCGCCCACCGAGGCTGCCGCGCGGCTGGTGCCCGACTCGGCGCTGGTGTTCGTGCACGTCTCGCTGGACGAGGAGCGCGAGCCGGTCCGCCGGGCGGCGGAGACCGCCGACGACTTCGCGAGCTACAAGCGGCTGCGCGACCAGGTCGTCTCCCAGCTCCGCGCCCCCGGCTGCGACCTGGCGGTGCGTGCGCTGCGCTCCGCCGAGCACGCCGCGCTGGCGCTCCTGGACGCCGGCGACGGGGCGGCCGGGTCGCTGGTGCTGATCGACACCGGCCGCGAGCAGGACGACACCGGCGAGCGCGACTGCGGCGCGCTGCGCGCCACCCACATCGGCCGCTTCCTGGCGCTCGGCCAGGCCGAGACGCTCAAGCTCGCGCGCGACCTGCACGCCGGGCGCGGCGGCACCTCGCTGGCCGAGGGCCGCCTGTCGGCCGGCGCGCTGAGGGCGCTGCCGACCGACCGCGTCGTCGACGGCTGGGTGTCGGCCGCCGGGGTGCGTCGCCTGCTGGCGCCGCAGGGCGGCCTGCTCGGCCTGGCCGGCACGCTGGTCGACCAGCCCGCGCTGCGCGGCGCCGCGTTCGCGCTGTCGCCGGCCGGTCCGGGCGCGCGGCTGACCGTCCGCTCGATCCTCGACGCCGATCTGCAACGCCGCCTCGGCGGCAGCAAGCCGTTCAGGCCCACGCTCGCCTCCGAGCTTCCCGCCGGCGCGATGGCCTACCTGGGCGTTGGCGACCTGAAGCCGGCGCTGCGGCGGCTCGCGCGGACCTCGGGCGGGCTGGGCGACCTGGTCGCGGACCTGCCCGACGAGGTCCTCAGGCTGTTCAGCGGTGAGGCGGCGGTGATGCTGAGCCCCGCCTCACCGGCGCCGATCATGAGCATCGTCGCCCGCACCGACGACGAGAACGCGGCCCGCGAGCGCCTGAGGAAGCTGCCCGCGCGTATGAAGCGGGTGTTCGTCGGCGACGTGTTCGACGGCAAGGTGGCGCTGGCGACCAGCCGCGAGGGGCTGCGCGCCCTGAGGGCCGGTGGCCCTAGACTCGACGAGACCCCGCGATGGAACTCAGTCGCAAAAGTCGATGGAGATTCGCGGGTTTCATCGGTACTCTTCCTGGACTTCAGCAGGCTGCTGACGCTCGCCGAGCAGACGGGTCTCGATTCGTCCTCCGCCTATCGGGCCGTTCGCGATGACCTCAGCAAGGTCGGAGCGATCGGCGCTCGCACGTCCGGCAGCGATCGCGAAACAACCTCGGAGATCGTTCTCCTCATCACATGAGCTACGCCGACAACGAATATCTGTTCACCTCTGAGTCCGTGACCGAGGGTCACCCGGACAAGATCGCCGACCAGATCTCCGACGGAGTCCTGGACGCGGTCATGCGCGACGACCCCGAAGGTCGCGTCGCCTGCGAGACCCTCGTCAACACCGGCCTGGTGGTCGTTTCCGGCGAGATCTCCACCAAGACCTACGTCGACATCCAGGAGGTCGCGCGCGAGACGATCCGCAAGATCGGCTACATCGACGCCGACCTGGGCTTCAGCGCCGACTCCTGCGCCGTCCTCAACGCGATCGACAAGCAGTCGCCGGACATCGCCCAGGGCGTGGACCAGGCCTACGAGGCTCGCAGCGGCGGCGAGGCCGACGAGCGTGATGTGGCCGGCGCCGGCGACCAGGGCATGATGTTCGGCTACGCGACCAAGGAGACGCCGGAGCTCATGCCGCTCCCGATCTCCCTGGCGCACAAGCTGGCCAAGCGCCTGGCCGAGGTCCGCAAGGACCAGTCGCTCCCGTACCTGCGCCCGGACGGCAAGACGCAGGTGTCGGTCCGCTACCGCGACGGCAAGCCGGTGGAGATCGAGAAGCTGCTGATCTCCACCCAGCACAAGGAGGGCGCCGAGGCGCTGATCCCGGACGACCTCTGGGAGCACGTCGTCCTGCCGACCCTGCCGAAGGAGCTCTACGACCCGAACAAGCTGCGCGAGAACTTCCTGGTCAACCCGACCGGGCGGTTCGTGATCGGCGGCCCGGTCGGCGACGCCGGCCTGACGGGCCGCAAGATCATCGTCGACACCTACGGCGGCTTCGCGCGCCACGGCGGCGGCGCCTTCTCGGGCAAGGACCCGTCGAAGGTGGACCGCTCGGCGGCCTACGCCGCGCGCTGGGTGGCGAAGAACATCGTCGCCGCCGGCCTGGCCGACCGCGCCGAGGTGCAGGTCGCCTACGCGATCGGCGTCGCCCGCCCGGTGTCGATCATGGTCGAGACGTTCGGCACCGAGAAGATCGGCCGCGGTCGCATCCAGCAGCTCGTCGAGGAGTTCTTCGACCTGCGCCCGGGCGCGTTCCGCGAGGAGCTCCAGCTCCACCGGCCGATCTACCAGAAGACCGCCGCCTACGGCCACTTCGGGCGCGAGGACCCGGACTTCACCTGGGAGCGCACCGACAAGGCCGAGGCTCTGGCCGACGCCGCCGGGCTGGGCAGCCCGGCCACGGCCTAGCGGTCGGTCCGGCTCGCACCGGTCTTCCGAAGCGCCCCGCGGGCTCCGCGCCCCGGGGCGCTTCTCCTTTCCCGCCCGCCCACCTCCGTCGAGGGATCAAGGACTCGCGCTCAGGCGAAGTCCTTGATCCCTCGACGGCGGAGGGGAGGGCGGCCGGGGCCGCGCCTATCCTGCTGCGCGCGTGCCGTCGGTCGTTCGCGTCGAGCCCCTGGTCACGGCCCGCGCCCTGCGCGGGCCGTTCGACTACCTGCGGCCCGACGGGGCCCGGGTCGGCTCGCTGCTGGAGGTGCCGTTCGCCGGCCGCAGGCTGCCGGCTGTCGTCACCGGGCTGGCCGACGACAGCGAGCACGAGCTCGCCGAGCCGCTGCGCGTGCTGCCCGACTCGCTGCCGCCCGACCTCGTCGAGCTCGGGCTGTGGATGGCGCGCGAGTACGCCTCCACGCCCGCCCGCGCCCTGTCGCTTCTTCTGCCGCCGCGCGGCGCGCGCGAGCGCACCCGCCTGTGGGCCGAGGCGGTCCGCGCGCCGCGCGAGGACGAGCGGCTGACCGAGCGCCAGCGCGCGCTGCTCGCCTCGCTGCCGCGCTTCGCCGGATCCGACCTGGCGGCGCTGCGTCGCCTGGAGGCGCGCGGCCTGGTGCGGATCGAGCCGCGCGCGCAGCGCCGCTCCCCCAGCCATGCAGCGGTCGAGGCGCGCCGCAGCGTGCCGGACCTGACCCCCGACCAGGAGGCGGCGCTCGCCGCCATCCTTGCCGCCGAAGGCGGCACGCCGGAGGGGCGCCTGCTGCTGCACGGCGTCACCGGCTCGGGCAAGACCGAGGTCTACCTGCGCGCCGCCGCCGAGACCCTGGAGCGCGGCCGCGGCGTGCTCGTGCTCGTGCCCGAGATCGGGCTGACGCCGCAGATGATCGACCGCTTCGTCGCCCGCTTCGGCGACACCGTCGCGGTCCTGCACTCGAAGCTGGGCGCCGGCGAGCGCTACGACGAGTGGCGGAGGCTGCGCGACGGCAGCGCCCGCGTCTGCGTCGGGCCGCGCAGCGCCGTGTTCGCGCCGATGACCGACATCGGCCTGATCGTCGTCGACGAGGAGCACGACGGCTCCTACAAGCACGAGGGCGACCCGCGCTACGACGCGCGCCTGGTCGCCGAGCGTCGCGCCCAGGCCCACCGCGCCGTGCTGGTCGCCGGCAGCGCCACGCCGCGGCCCGAGTCAGTCCACCGGCTGCGGCGCGTCCGCCTTCCGCGCCGCGTCGACGGCGCCCCGCTGCCGCCGGTGCGCGTCGTCGACCTGAAGGAGTGCTCCGGCCCGATCCACCCGGACACGCACGCCGCCCTCGTCGACTCGCGCAAGGCGATCGTCCTGCTCAACCGGCGCGGATGGTCGAACTTCCTCACCTGTCGGTCGTGCGGGCGCGTGTGGCAGTGTCCCAACTGCGACGTGGCGCTGATCCTGCACCGCGCCGAGCACGCCGTCGCCTGCCACCACTGCGGCCACCGCGAGCCGGTGCCGCGCGCCTGCCCGGACTGCGGCTCGGTCTCGATCGCGCGCCACGGCACCGGGACCGAGCGGCTCGAGCACGATCTCGCCGCGCTCGGCCGGCCCGTGCTGCGGCTCGACGCCGACGTCCGCGACGCCTCGCAGGTGCTGGCCGCCTTCGCCCGCGCCCAGCGGGCGATCCTCGTCGGCACCCAGGTGGTCGCCAAGGGGCATGACTTCCCCGACGTCGACCTGGGGGTCGTGCTCGACGCCGACAGCACGCTGCGGTTCCCCGACTTCCGCGCCGAGGAGCGCACGTTCGCGCTCGTCACCCAGCTCGCCGGCCGTGCCGGCCGCGCCGCCGACCGCCCCGGCAGCGTGATCGTGCAGACGATCGACCCCGACGCGGAGGCGATCCGCTACGCCGCCCGCCACGACGCCGACGGCTTCCTCGCCGTCGAGCTCGCCCGCCGCGAGGCGCTGCGCTACCCGCCGTTCTCCACGCTGATCCGCGTCGTCTGCAGCTCGACCGAGCCCGGCGCCGCGCATGCCGCCGCGGGCGCGCTCGCCGCCCGGATCCCCGGGGCGCTCGGCCCGGCGCCGCTGTTCCGCCTGCGCGGCCGCGAGCGCAGCCAGCTCGTGGTCAAGGCGCCGCCCGAGGGCGACGGGCGCCGTCAGGCGATCGGCCGCGTCGAGGCCGCGGTGCGCGAGACCGCGGGCGAGAAGGAGCACCGCGGCGTCAGCTTCTCCGTCGACGTCGACGCCGCCTGAGCGGGGCGCGCCGGCGGGCGGGGGTCGGCCGGGGGATAGCATGGTGCTCGTGGCAGACGAGCAGCAGACCCAGGTCGACGAGGCGCCCGAGCCGATCGAGCTCGACCCCGAGACCGCGGCCCGGCGCCGCGCGGCGCTCGGGCACATCCGCAAGTTCGGCGACCCGGTGCTGCGCGCGACCGCGCGGCCGGTGGAGCGCTTCGACGACCAGCTCCGCGCCGCGATCCGGCAGATGGGCGTGCTGATGCACGACGCCTACGGGATCGGCCTGGCCGCCAACCAGGTCGGCAAGCTGCACCGCGTGCTCGTCTACCGCGTGGAGCCCGACAGCCCGATCCAGGCGCTCGTCAACCCGAAGATCGAGTGGGCGAGCAAGGACAAGGAGTGGGCCGAGGAGGGCTGCCTGAGCCTGCCCGCCGTCCACGTCGACGTCGAGCGGCCCATCCACATCCGCGTCTCCGCCAAGGACGCCTACGGCGAGGACATCCTCATCGAGGCCTCCGGCCTGGAGGCGCGGGTCATCCAGCACGAGATCGACCACCTCGACGGCGTCCTCATCCTCGACCGCTGCCCGCGCGACCAGCGCAAGGAGGCGATGCGCGCCATGCGCGCCGCCCTGGCCGAGGAAGAGGAGGAGGGCGCGGGCGCGCTCACCTAGCCGATGGCGGGTGGTCCCTCCGGGAGCGGCGGACCCGCGGTCGTCTACCTGGGCACCTCGGAGTTCGCCTCCGGCGTGTTGCGCGGCCTGGCCGCAGGGCCGTACCGGCCCGTGCTCGTCATCACCCGGCCCGACGCGCCGAAGGGCCGCGGGCGCAGGCTCGCCCCGCCGCCGGTCGCCGAGACGGCCGCCGAGCTGGGGATCGAGTGCGAGCAGCCCGAGTCGGTCAACGCCCCCGAGGTGCTGGAGCGGATCGACGCCGCCGGGGGAGGGGAGAAGCCGACCGTCGTGCTGTGCGCCTACGGCGCGCTGATCGCCGAGCCGCTGCTCTCCGCCCACGAGATCCTCAACGTGCACCCGTCGCTGCTGCCGCGCTGGCGTGGGGCGGCGCCGATCGAGCGGGCGATCATGGCCGGCGACGAGCAGACCGGGGTGTCGATCATGCGCGTCGTCGAGGAGCTGGACGCCGGCCCCGTCTACGCCCAGCGCGCGGTCCCGATCGGCCCCGACGACGACTACGGCACGCTCGCCGAGCGCCTCGAGCGGCTGAGCGTCGAGCTGCTGCACGAGGTGATCACCGAGCGCCCCGAGCCGGTCCCGCAGTCCGAGGAGGGCGTCACCTACGCCGAGAAGATCACCGCCGCCGACCGCAGCCTCGACCTCGACCGGCCCGCCGAGGAGAACGCCCGCATCGTCCGCGCGCTGCATCCGCACATCGGCGCTCGCATCCGGCTCCCCGACGGCTCCTGGCTGGGCGTGCGCGAGGCGGCCGTGGCCGACGACGGGCGCCTGCGGCTCGTCACCGTCCAGCCCGCCGGCGGCCGCCCGATGCCCTACGCCGACTACCTGCGCGGACACGACCCGGTGCCGGGCGTGGCCGCCTGACGCAGCGCATGGCCGCCAGCCCCGCCCGCCGCGCCGCGTTCAACGTCGTGCGCCGCGTGCTCGAGCGCGACGCCTACGCCGACCGCGCCCTGCACGGCGAGGCGCGCGGCCTGGATGCGCGCGACCGCGCGCTGGCCAAGCGGCTGGCGTTCGGCGCCGTCCAGTGGCGCGGCACGCTTGACTGGATCATCGGCCGCCACGTCGACCGGCGGCTCGATCCCAAGGTCCGCGCCGCGCTCCACATCGGCCTGTACCAGTTGCTGCACACCGAGGTGCCCGCCCACGCGGCGGTCGCCGAGGCGGTCGAGCTCGCCAAGCCCAGCCCCGGCGCCAGGCTCGTCAACGCGGTGCTGCGCAAGGTGCAGCGCGAGGGTGTGGAGCTGCCAGACGACTCCGACCCGGCGGGCGCCGCTATCCGCCACGCCCACCCGGAGTGGCTGGTGCGCATGTGGTGGGACTGGCTGGGCGCCGAGGAGACCCGGGCGCTGCTCGCCGCGAACAACCGGCCCGCCGAGCTGGCGCTGCGCATCAACCCGCTGGTGGACGCGGACGCGGGCGACCTGCCCGGACGACGCGTCGAGGGCGACCCGGACGCGCTCGTCGTCGACGGCCCGCTCGACGTCTTCAACCACCCGCTGTACGCGGCCGGGGCGATCATCCCGCAGTCGCGCGCCAGCCAGCGGGTGGCGCGCATCGTCGACCCGCAGCCCGGCGAGCGGATCCTCGACCTGTGCGCCGCCCCCGGCGGCAAGGCCACCCACATGGCGGCGCTGACCGGCAACCGCGCCGAGATCGTCGCCGTCGAGGCGCACCCCGGCCGCGCGGACGCGCTGCGCCGCCAGTGCGAGCGGATGCGCGCCGACTCGGTGCGCGTCCACGTCGCCGACGCGCGCCGGCTGACCGCCGACGAGCTGGGCGGCCGGTTCGACCGGATCCTGGTGGACGCGCCCTGCAGCGGGCTGGGCACGCTCAGCGGCCACCCCGACCTGCGCTGGCGGGCTAGCCCCGAGTCGATCGAGGAGCTGCGGACGCTGCAGGAGGAGATCGTCGCCGCCGCGACCGGCCTGCTCCGGCCCGGCGGGCGGCTCGTCTACTCGGTCTGCACGCTCTCGCCGCGCGAGGAGGTCGTGGGCGGCGAGGTGACGCGCACCTGGCCGCACCGAGACGACACCGACGGCTTCTATATTGCGCGCGATGGCTGAGGAGCGCCCACTGGGGCTCGTCTGCCCCGGCTGCGGCGAGCCATGGCTTCGGCCGACCACGCTGCCGGGGCGGTATCGCTGCGTCTACTGCCTTCAGCGCTACGAGCTGCGCTCCGTCTGCCCCGACTGCGGGGAGCACTCGACGATCGTGCGGATGTCCTCCACGGCGACCACCGAGTGCAGCCACTGCGGCGGGTCGATGCTGGTCCAGGCCTGACCGCGGCCGCTCCGATCGCCCGCGCTCGTTACCCTGCACGCGCCGTGCCCGCGCCTCGCATCGCCCCCAGCATCCTCTCCGCCGACTTCGCCCGCCTCGGCGAGCAGGTCACGGAGGTCGTCGAAGCCGGCGCGCGCGTCATCCACGTCGACGTGATGGACGGCCACTTCGTGCCGCCGCTGTCGATGGGCGCGCAGGTGGTCGACGCGCTCCGCTCGCTCGACCTCGGCGTCGTGCTCGACGTGCACCTGATGGTGGAGCGGCCGGAGCGGCAGGTCGCCGACTTCGCCAAGGCGGGCGCCGACATCATCACCGTGCACGCCGAGGCGACCCCGCACGTCCACTACGCGCTGCAGAAGGTGCGCGAGGCGGGCTGCCGCGCGGGCCTGGCATTCAACCCGGCCACCCCGCCGGAGATGCTCGCCGAGGTCGAGGTCGACCTGGCCCTCTGCATGTCGGTCAATCCGGGCTGGGGCGGGCAGGCGTTTATCGACAGCTCGCTCGGCAAACTCGAGCGGATGCGCGCGCTGCTGGGCCCCGACGTCGAGCTCGAGGTCGACGGCGGCATCGACGCTCAGACCGCCCGGCCGGCGGTCACCGCAGGCGCCTCGCTGCTGGTGGCGGGCAGCGCGATCTTCGGCGCCGACGACCCGGCCGAGGCCTACCGCCGGATCGCCGAGGCGGCCGGCGCCGCCGCGCAGGCCGCGCGCTCCTGAGCGGGCCGCGGCCGCGGCGCCCGCGATCGCTCAACGGCCCTGAGCGAGCATCCGCCCGCCGAGGCGGAACCCCGCCGCATGCCTGTGGTGTTAGCCGTAGCTTGGGGTCGGCTCGTTCTGTCGATGATGAGAGCAAGCACGTGAATGCCAAGGTTCTCATCGTCGACGACCATGCCGACTTCAGATCGACAGCGCGGTTGCTGCTCGAGAGCGAGGGGTTCGAAGTCGTCGGGGAGGCGCCCGACGGCAAGAGCGCTCTGCTCGCCGCCGCGCTGCTGAAGCCCGACGTGATCCTGCTCGACGTCAACCTGCCCGACCTGGACGGCTTCGCGGTCGCGGAGCGGATCTGCGCGTCGGGGGCCGCCGCGACGGTCGTCCTCACCTCCAGCCGGTCTCCCGCCGACTTCGGCCCGCTGGTGGGCCGCTGCGGCGCCCAGGGCTTCATCGCCAAGGACGACCTCTCCGGAGCGGCGCTCATCGCCATGCTGCCGTAGCGCTCCTCGGTCGGCTGCCCCCTCGACCGTCGTCCTTGGGCTGACAGGACGTGCGCGACGTCTCGCCGTGGGCGAGAATGCGCACGTGTTCGGCCAGTCACACAGCGAAGCGCGTCTCGAGGTGCCTGCATGCGCGTAGCGCTTGCCGAGGATTCGGTGCTGCTGCGCGAGGGGCTCGCCGCGCTGCTCAACGACCATGACTTCGAGGTCGTCGCCCGGTCCGGCGACGCCGAGGACCTCCTGCGCAAGGTCGGCGCCCACCGGCCCGACGTGGCGGTCGTCGACGTGCGCATGCCGCCCACCCACACCGACGAGGGCCTGCGCGCGGCGCTCGAGATCCGGCGGCGGTTCCCGGAGACCGGGGTGCTGGTGCTGTCCGCCTACGTCGAGGAGACCTCGGCGCTCGAGCTGCTCGCCGACGACGCGACCGGTGTCGGCTATCTGCTCAAGGACCGCGTCGCCGACGTGGAGCGCTTCACCGACGCGGTGCGCCGCGTGGGGGAGGGCGGCAGCGCCCTGGACCCCGAGGTGGTGGCGCGGCTGCTGGGGCGCAGGAGGCGCGAGACCCCGCTCGACTCGCTGAGCCCGCGCGAGCGGGAGGTGCTGGCGCTGATGGCCGAGGGGCGCTCCAACCACGCGATCGCCAAGGCGCTGGTGGTCACCGAGCGCGCCGTCGAGAAGCACGTCACCAGCATCTTCAACAAGCTGTCGCTGCAGCCGGCGCCCGACGACCATCGCCGGGTGCTGGCGGTGCTGGCCTACATGAAGGGCTGAGTGGAGGCGACCCCGGGGCCGCGCGTCGGCGTCCCCTAGGGGATGATCCGGATTCCGGCGCGGGACCTCCCCGGGGCGTCCCTTCGTCGACCCCTACGGGTTCGGCGGGGGATAGCCGTACCGCTCGTCACCGACCCGATTGAAAGGCTGTGGACCCATGACTCCTCCCATCGTCTCCGCACGAAACCTGCGCCGCGTCTACGGCGAGGGCGGGGCGGCCGTCGTCGCGCTGGACGACGTCAGCGTCGACTTCCCGGCCGGGAAGTTCACCGCGATCATGGGTCCGTCCGGGTCGGGCAAGTCGACGCTCATGCACCTGCTGGCGGGCCTCGACCGCCCGACCTCCGGGACCGTCGTCCTCGACGGCGTCGACCTCTCCGAGCTCGACGACGACAAGCTCACCGAGCTGCGCCGCGACCGCGTCGGCTTCGTCTTCCAGGCCTTCAACCTGCTCCCGGTGCTGAACGCCCGCGAGAACATCCTGCTGCCGCAGCGGATCGCCGGGGTCAAGCCCGACGAGGAGTGGGTCGACCGGCTCGTCGAGCTCGTCGGGCTGACCGACCGCATGAGCCACCGGCCGAGCGAGCTGTCGGGCGGCCAGCAGCAGCGCGTCGCCGTCGTGCGCGCGCTGGCGGCCCGTCCGGCGGTGGTCTTCGCCGACGAGCCGACCGGCAACCTGGACTCGCGCAGCTCGACCGAGATCCTGGAGCTGCTGCGCCGCTCGGTGGACGAGCTGGGGCAGACGATCGTCATGGTCACCCATGACGACGAGGCCGCCGCGTACGCCGATCGGCTGCTGATCCTGCGCGACGGCAGGATCGTCGAGGACCGTGACACCAGCGACGCGGCGCCGGCCGCCGCCCGTCAGGCATGAGGCTGATCGCCGTCCGCGGGCTGCTGGCCCGCAAGCTGCGCCTGGCGCTGACAGCGCTCGCCGTCGCCCTCGGGGTGACGCTGATCGCGGGCACCTACATCTTCACCGACACGATCACCAAGTCGTTCGACAACATCTTCACGGAGGCCTACAGGAACGTCGACGTCGCGCTGGCCCCGAACAACGACCTGGCCGACATGGAGGACCCGCCGCCGATCCCGGCCTCGGTCCTCGAGCGCGTTCGCGAGGTCGACGGCGTCCGGGACGCCGAGGGGACGATCTTCAGCTCCGGCGGCTCGTTCCGCAAGGCGGACGGCTCGAAGCTGAAGGGCCAGGGCTTCAACGCGATCGCCAGCGTCGCGGTCAACAAGGAGTTCGAGTCCTTCGAGGCGGTCGCCGGGCGCATGCCGCGCACCGCCGACGAGGTCGTGATCCCGAAGGCGACCGCCGACAGCGAGGGCCTGAAGGTCGGCGACAAGCTGCTGATCCAGGACGTCCGTCCGCAGAAGGCCTACACCATCTCCGGGATCATGACGATGTCCGGCGTCGAGTCGTTCGGCGGCGGCGTGATCGTCGGCATGATCCTGCCCGAGGCGCAGCGGATGACGCGCCTCGACGACTCCTACGACGGGATCTCGGTCGCCGCGCAGGACGGGGTGGACCCGCAGGAGCTCAAGCGGCGCATCGCCGAGGTGGTGCCGCCGCGGATCGAGGTGCGCACCGGCTCCGAGGAGGCCGCCGAGCAGACCAAGGACATCAAGACCGGCTTCCTGGACGTGCTGCGCACGGCGCTGCTGGCGTTCGCCGGGATCTCGCTGTTCGTCGGCGCGTTCCTGATCTTCAACACGTTCTCGATCACCGTCGCCCAGCGGCAGCGGGAGTTCGCCCTGCTGCGCGTGCTGGGCGCCAAGCGCGGCCAGGTGCTGCGCGCGGTGCTGGGCGAGGGCCTGGTGCTCGGGCTGGTCGGCTCGGCGGCCGGCCTCGGCCTGGGCGTGCTGGTCGCCGACGGCCTGCGCGCGCTGTTCAAGTCGGTCGGCGTGGACCTGCCGTCCACCGGCACGGTCGTGGAGACGCGCACGATCGTGGTGTCGCTGGTGGTCGGCACGCTGGTCACGCTGGCGGCGGTGCTGGCCCCCGCGCTGCGCGCCACGCGCGTCCCGCCGTTGGCGGCGCTGCGTGAGGGGATGGCGGCGCGGCGGCGCCGCTCGCGCTGGGCGACCCCGCTGGCGTCGCTGCTGACGTTCGTCGGCGTGGTGCTGATGGTGCTCGGGCTGTTCGTCGTGGAGACGACCAGCGGGGCGCTGTCGGCGATGGGCGCCGGCGCGGCGGCGACGTTCCTGGGCGTCGCCCTGCTGAGCCCGCGCTTCGTCGGCCCGCTGGCGGGCTTCATCGGCCGCCCGCTGGAGGCCACGCGCGGCGTGACCGGGCGGATCGCGCGCGAGAACGCTGTGCGCCATCCCGGCCGCACCGCGGTGACCGCTGCGGCGCTGATGACCGGCGTGGCGTTGGTGACGTTCGCCTCCATCTTCGCGGCGGGCGCCAAGTCGACGATCCGTGACGCGGTGCGCAGCGGCGCCAAGGCGCAGGCGGTCGTGGAGGGGGAGGGCTTCATGGCGTTCGCCCCCCAGGCCAGCCGCGCGGTCGCGCGCGTGCAGGGGGTGAAGGAGGTCAGCCAGGTTCGCTTCGGCGCCGCGCGCGTGAACGGCGAGAAGACCGGGGTGACCGGCATCCAGGCGCGGACGCTGCCCGACCTCTTCAGCACCGACTGGAAGGAGGGCAGCGAGCGGACGATGCGCGAGCTGCGGCCCGACCAGGTGCTGGTGTCGCGCAGCTTCGCCGAGGACCGCGGCACCAAGGTGGGTGACACGGTCAAGGTGGAGACCGCGCTGCGCAAGACGCTCGAGCTGGAGGTGGCGGGCATCACCGACGACAAGTCGGGGCTGCTCGGCTCGCTGACCGTCGACCTGGCGGTGATGGAGCGCGACTTCGGGGTGCGCAAGGACGCGTTCGCGTTCGTCGGCTACGACGGCTCGCGCCCCGACGCGCAGGTGAAGGCGGCGATCGACCGGCTGCTCGAGGACCGCTTCCCGGAGGCCAAGGCGCTCACCGCGGACGAGTACATCGAGGAGCAGGAAGGCCAGGTCGACCAGCTCCTGGGCATGGTGTATGCCCTGCTGGCGATGGCGATCGTGGTGTCGCTGTTCGGGATCGTCAACACGCTGGTGCTGTCGATCGCCGAGCGGGTGCGCGAGCTCGGGCTGCTGCGCGCGATCGGCATGTCGCGCCGCCAGGTGCGGCGCATGATCCGCTACGAGGCGATCATCACCGCCCAGATCGGCGCGGTGATCGGCATGGTGCTGGGGATCGTGCTGTCGCTGCTGGTCACCCGCGCGGTGGACGACTTCCAGCTCGCGATCCCGGTCGGGACGCTGATCGTCCTGCTGGTGCTCTCGGCGCTGGCCGGCGTGCTGGCGGCGGTGCTGCCGGCCCGCCGCGCCGCCCGGCTCAACGTGCTCGAGGCGCTGGCGTACGAGTGAGCGGCGCCGGGGGCCGCGGCCGGCAGGTCGCGGCCCCCGGGTTGCACCGGCGCGCCGGCCCGCTGCGGCTGCGCGTCAAGCGCCGGTCGCGTCTCGCTCGGATGCCGAGCGAGACGCGACAAGCGTCGGGGCCGACGCCCTACCGGCCGGCGCGGTACAGCGCGTACAGCAGCGCGCAGAGCAGGGCCGCGGCGCCCGCATACCCGGTCTCGGCGCGCAGCAGCTCGTCGCCGACGACCGGCAGCAGCATCCACGCCACGAACGCCCCGGCGGCCAGCAGCCAGGCCGCGGCCGCCTGGTGGGCGTAGCCGCGCGCCAGCGCCGCCTGGTTGAGCGTGCCCGCCGACAGGTGCAGGCCCATGCCGACCGCGATCACCACAAGCCCGACGCGGCCGTAGACGCCCTCCTGGGCGTCGAAGATCAGCTCCATCACCCACGGGCCGATGGCCAGCAGGCCCAGCGCCGCCAGCCCCGCGAACCCCGCGATCGCCAGCAGCGTCTGCCGGATAGCGCGGGCGAACGCCTGCTTGCCCTCGGTGGCCTCCAGGCTCGCCAGGTGCGGCAGCAGCGACGTCTGGATCGCCTGGAAGAGCTGCAGCGGCGCGCGGGCGATCAGCAGGGCGCTGAACACCAGGCCCGCCGTCGCCGCGTCGGCCACCAGCAGCACCGCCACGTTCAGCAGCGCCTGCTCGGAGAGCTGGATCAGCGCCACCGAGCCCGCGAACCGCGCGCTGCCGCCCAGCCGGTCCTCGGCATCCTCGCGCGGGCGCTCCCCCTCCGCGTGGGCGCGGTGGTGAAGCCGCAGCGCCCACGGAACCACCAGGAGCGAGGCCAGCGGCGCGGCCAGGATGCCCGCCGCCACCCACGCCTCTCCCGACAGCAGCCCGGCCACCACCGCTACCGGGAAGCAGAAGCGGGTGATCGACTCGAACAGCACCAGCCCGCCGTAGAAGCCGAACATCTGGTGCCCGGCCAGGTATCCGCGCGCGAAGTAGCTGGCCGCGTACGCGAGCGCCGAGGCGACCAGGATCCAGTACAGCGCCTGCTTGCCGTCGAACAGGTCGTCGGTGATCGGCTCGCGCAGCACCAGCGCCGCCACCAGGAACGCCGCGGCGAACCCCGCCTGGATCGTCGCCGGCGTGCGCAGCGGATGGCCGCCGACCGCGCCGCGCGCCCGCCGCGCGGCGATCGTGCGTGACAGGAGCTGCTCCACCGGCCGGTAGAGCACCGACATCACGATGAACAGCACCGACCACAGCAGCGACACGCGCCCGTAGCCGTCGTGGTCCAGCGCGTGGCCGGCCACGGCGAAGAACAGGAAGGTGAACAGCCCGGTCGAGGCGATCCCGATGCTCAGGATCCGGGCGCCGCGCACGTAGGCGCGGTCGTCGGAGGCGGGGGAGGCGGCGGTGCGGCTACTTGCCAAGCTCGACGAGCAGCATCGTCCACGGGAACGGCGAGCGCGCCTCGACCACCCGCCCGTAGCGGCTCAGCAGCGAGACGAACGCCCGCTTGGACCAGTGGTTGATGTGGCCCGGCGTGTTGCCGAGGTCGCGCCAGTACGCGCCGCGCGCCATGTTGAGCATCCGCCACAGCGGCTCGCGCGGGACCGAGACGAGCAGGTGGTCGGAGGCGCAGCGCGCCATCTCCGACAGCGTGTGCTCCGGGTCGGGCACGTGCTCGAGCACCTCGATCGCCGTCGCCGTGTCGAACTCGTTGTCGGCGAACGGCATGTTCTCGGCCTTCATGATCTTGTACTCGAGCTTGGGGTGCTGGCGCTCCTTCCAGGCCTCCTGGAGGTGCGGGTCGTCGAGGTCGATGCCGACGATCCGCTCCACTCCCGGGCGCTGCGCCCACTCGTAGGTGAGCACCCCCTCGCCGCAGCCGACGTCCAAGATCCGGCGGGGCGCCGCCTGCTCGAACAGCTCGTCGAGCGTCTTCTGGAAGTTGGACATCAGCAGGCGCACGACCGGGTTCCTTGACCCGTACTTGTCGTACGTGTTCCCGGTGACGGTCCCCTCGCTGTCGACGGTGACGGTGGTGCTCACGTTCGCTCCTTCTCGGCCGCCGTCGGCGGCCCCGGCGGTCATACCTTGACGGCCTCGTGCTCGTCCGTGCGGCCGGCCCGCGCCCCGGTGGTGGGGGCCGGGCGGTCGGCCGTCGGCGCGTTCGGATCGCCCGGCTCGTAGTGGCTGGGCGGCACCCCGAGCTGCAGCTCGATGCGCCGCACCCGCTCGAAGATGCGCTGCGACATTATCCGCTGGCCGTAGAGCAGGTCGCCGATCACGCCAAGCGCGCCGACCACGACGGCGGCGTTGAACAGCACGGCGCCGAAGATCAGCGACTGGACGTGGCCCGCGCCGTCGCCGCTCAGGTAGGCGATCAGGAACCGCACGAACGGGACCAGCGCCAGCACGAACAGCACCGCGGCGACCGTCGAGAAGACCTTCAGCGGCTCGTACTGGGCGTAGATCCGGCTGATCGCGACCGCGTTGCGCCGGACGTAGGCCCACATCGACGGGAACAGCCGCGACTCCCGCGTCTTGGGGTTGGTCCGGATCGGGACGTGGTCGGTGGCGACCAGCAGCTTGCCGGCCTGGATGATCGTCTCCAGCGTGTAGGTGTACTTGGAGACGACCGCGACCTGGATCGCCGCCTCGCGGTTGTAGGCGCGGAAGCCGGAGGTGGTGTCCGGCACGGTGGTGTCCGACGCCTGGCGCACGACCCACGAGCCGAGCTTCTGCAGCCGCTTCTTCAGCGGCGAGAAGTGCTCGATCGTGTCGGTCTGGCGGTCGCCGACGACCATGTCGGCGCGCCCCTCGAGGATCGGCGCCACCAGCTTCGGGATGTCGGCCGCGTTGTACTGGTTGTCGGCGTCCGTGTTGACGATCACGTCGGCGCCGAGCTTCAGGCACGCGTCGAGGCCGGCCTGGAAGGCGGTCGCGAGTCCCTTGTTGTTGGTCAGCTTGACGATGTGGTCGACGCCGTGGCTGCGCGCGACCTCGATCGTGCGGTCCGTCGAGCCGTCGTCGATCACCAGCCACTCGACGGTGTCGAACCCCTCGACCTCGCGCGGAAGGTCGGCAAGCGTCTGGGGGAGCGTCTCCTCCTCGTTGAGGCAGGGGATCTGGATGATCAGCTTCATAGGGTTCGGCCCCTTCGACGGCGCGCGCGAGGGAGCGGCGGCGCGCCACGGTCAGCGACCCAGTATCTCAGACGCGGTTACCGACCGAGCCGGAGGCGGACAGAGGCAGGCGACGGGACCCTGACGAAGTATCCGCCGGGCCGATCCTCGACAATCTCCGGCCACGGGCGCGGGCGGTCCTGCCGCCGCCGGCACGTCTAGCCCTGCCGGCGAGGTCGCGTCCGCCGCCACATCGCATCCCTCCATGCCACGCACCGCCACCTCCGCCGCCGACGACCGCGCCCGGCCAGGGCGTTCAGCGCGGCTGCGCCGTGCGCTGGCGGAGGCGCCCTGGCCGCTGATCGCGCTGATCGCCCTGTCGGTGGCTGCGCTGGTGGGCGCGCTGATCTACCCCACCTATCCGAACTACGACAGCTACTACTCGCTGATCTGGGGACGCGAGGTCCTCGACGGGCACAAGCCGAGCTTCGAGGCCTACAAGGCGCCGACCGAGCACCCGCTGGCGATCGCCTTCGGCGCGGCGCTGTCGCTGCTCGGTCGGAGCGCCGATCGGATCATGGTGCTGGCCACCGAGGTGTCGTTCGTGGTGCTCTGCGCCGGTCTGTACCGGCTGGGGCGGCTGGCGTTCACGCCGCTGGTCGGCCTGGCGGCCGGCGCGATCCTCTGCACCCGCTTCGACTTCCCGTTCCTGGCCGCGCGCGCCTACGTCGACATCCCGTACCTGGCGCTGGTGGTGTGGGCGGCGGCGCTGGAGCTAGAGCGGCCGCGCCGCGGCGGCCCGGTGTGGGCGCTGCTGGCCGCCGCCGGGCTGCTGCGGCCGGAGGGATGGCTGCTGGCGGGCCTCTACTTCCTGTGGATGGCCTCCGGCACCCGCAGCCTCGGTCGCTGGGCGCGGTACGCGGCGATCGCCGCGATCGGCCCGGTGGCGTGGGCGGCCGTCGATTACATCGCCACCGGCAACCCGCTGTTCTCGCTGCAGCACACCAGCGGACTGGCGGAGGAGCTCGGCCGCACCAAGGGGCTCTCCGAGGTGCCGTCGGCGATGCAGCGGTTCTTCTTCAACCTCGCCAAGGCGCCGGTGGTGTGGGCCTCCATCCTCGGCTTCGCGCTGGCGCTGCTGATGGCTCCGCGGCGCGTGGTGATGCCGGCGCTGCTGTGGCTGATCGGCTCGGCGACCTTCGTGATGGTGGGCGTCGGCGGGTTCTCGGTGATCGACCGCTACCTGCTGGTGCCGACGCTCATGATGATGATCTTCGCCGCCGTCGCCCTGGGCGGCTGGACGATGCTGCGCGAGGGCGCCCTCCTGCGGAGGCTGTGGGCGCTGGGCGCGCTGGGGATCGTGATCTACGGCGCGGTGTTCACCGTCACGCACGTCAAGTTCTCGACGTTCGACAACGAGCTGCGCCTGCGCGGGGACTCGCACCGCTCGCTGGTGGCGCTGCTGGACGACCCGGCGGTGCGGGCCGGGCGCCGCTGCGGGCCGGTGTCGGTCCCCACGCACAAGCTGATCCCCGACGTCCGCTGGATCCTGGGCGCCTCGGAGGACGAGGTGGTGGCGCGCTCCGACGACGAGGCCGCCGGGCGGATCCGGCGCGGCGTGGCGATCTACGTCACCGAGCGGCTGGCCCTGCTGCGCCAGGCCCTGGTGGAGAAGACCGACGACCCGCTCGACAACGTCCCGATGGACGGCTTTGAGCACATCGCAGTCACGGACCACTACGCGGCGTATGCGCGCTGTTGACCTGCGCCCGCTCATCTGGCGGTCGGCGCGCGAGCCCGAGCGCTTCGAGGAGCCGCCCGCGCCGCCGCGCGAGGGTCGCGGCGAGCCGCGGCGGGCTGTCGACCTGCGCTGGACGGTCGGGGTCGGGCTGCTGCTGGTTGTCGCGTTCGCGCTGCGCGCCTGGGGGGTCAAGCACGGCCTGCCGTACGCCTACAACGCTGACGAGAACGCCCACTTCGTCCCCAAGGCGATCGGGCTCTTCGGCCACAGCCTCAACCCGCAGTACTTCATCAACCCGCCCGCCTACACCTACGTCCTGCACGTCGTCTTCGCGGTCTGGTTCGGCGGGCGCAAGGGGGTCTCCGACAGCTTCGCCGCCGACCCCACCGACGTCTTCACGGTCGCGCGGCTGACCGCGGGCGCGCTCGGCACGCTCGCCGTGTGGCTGCTGTACCTGGCCGGGAAGCGGCTGTTCGACGACCGGCGCGTGGGCCTGCTGGCCGCGGGCACGCTCGCGTTCGCGTTCCTGCCCGTCTTCTACTCGCACCTGGCGCTCAACGACGTGCCCACGCTGGCGCCGCTGTGCCTGTGCCTGTGGGCGACCGCCGGGATCCTCCGTCACGGCCGCCGGCGCGACTACCTGCTCGCCGGGCTGTCGCTCGGGCTCGCGTGCGCCACCAAGTACACCGCCGGGATCGTGCTCCTCGGCCTGCTGGCCGCCGCCGTCGCGCACTCCCGGCGGGAGCGGCAGCTCCCCGGCGCGCGTCGCGCCGCGATCGTCGGCACCGGGCTGGCGGGCGCCGCCGCGGCGGCCGGCTTCTTCGTCGGCAACCCGTACGCGGTGCTCGACTTCGACCAGTTCTGGAAGGGGCTCCAGCACCAGACCTCGACCGCCGGCGGCGAGCTCGGCAAGCTCGGCCAGACCGAGGACAACGGGGTCGCCTACTACCTCTGGACGCTGACCTGGGGCCTGGGGTGGGCGCCGGCGATCGCCGCCGCCGCGGGCGTGGTGGTGACCACATGGAAGCGTCCCGCGGTCGCCGCGATCCTGGTGCCGGCGCCGGTCGTGTTCCTGCTGTTCATGGGCACGCAGGAGCGGTTCTTCGGCCGCTGGCTGATGCCGATCTTCCCGCTGCTGTGCCTGCTGGGCGCGTTCGCGGTGGTCCAGCTCGCGTCCGCGATCGGCCGACGCCGCCCCGCGCTCATGCCCACGCTGGTGGCGGCCGGCGCCGCGCTGCTGTGGGTGCAGGGGATCGCCTCCTCGATCCACCTAGGCCAGGTGCTCTCGCGCGAGGACACGCGCAACATCACCCGCCAGTGGCTGGTGGAGAACGTGCCGCCGCGCAGCCGGATCGTCGTCGAGCCGGTCGTGCCCGACGCCTGGGCCCAGGACGTCGGCAACCCGTCGCCGCTGAGCGCCAACGGCAACCGCTGGCAGAAGTTCCCCACCAGCCGCTCGAAGATCGCCAACGACGGCTCGCTGCTGCCCGGCAAGGGCCGCCTGGTCAACATCGAGGACTACGAGCGCACCCTGTATCCGGGCCTCGTCGACACCTACGTCGAGCAGGGGTTCTGCTGGGTGGTCAGCGGCTTCACCCAGCGCGGGCGCGCCGAGGTCGAGCCCGAGGCCGTCCCGCGGGCGCTCGCCTACTACCGCGAGCTGGAGCGGCGCTCCACCCGGGTCTTCTACGTCTCGCCCTACCGCCGCGGCGCCAAGCCGGTGCGGTTCAACTTCGACTGGACGTTCGACTACTACCCGCGCGCCTACTACCGGCCGGGGCCCGAGATGTGGGTCTACCGGCTCAAGGGCGGCCGCTGCTGACGGCGCACCGGGCGGAGCGACGGAGCGCACGCCGGGGAGAGGCGGGAGCCTGCCCTCGGGGTGCGGGCCGTATCCTGAAGGGCGGTGCAGCGGACCGACACCGACTATCGGCACCTCGCCCGGGCGATAGAGCTCGCATCACGGGGTCGCGGCCGCGTGCACCCCAACCCTGTCGTCGGCGCCGTCATCGTCAAGGACGGCGATGTGCTCGGCGAGGGCTGGCACGCCGAGTACGGCGGCCCGCACGCCGAGATCAACGCGATCAACGCCTGCGGCGACGCCGACCTGACCGGCGCCACCCTGTACGTCTCGCTCGAGCCGTGCTGCCACCACGGCAAGACGCCGCCCTGCACCGACGCGATCATCGCGGCCGGCATCAAGCGCGTCGTCGTCGCCTCCGACGACCCCACCGAGAAGGCCTCCGGCCGCGGGCTGGGGATCCTGCGCGACGAGGGCATCACCGTCGAGGTCGCCACCGGCGAGCTCGCGACCCGCGCGCGGCTCGCCAACCAGGCGTTCCGCAAGCACGCCCGCACGGGCCGCCCGTGGGTGCTGTTCAAGTCGGCGATGACGCTCGACGGCAAGGTCGCCACCCGCACCGGCGACTCGAAGTGGATCTCCTCGCCCGCCAGCCGCGAGCTGGCGCACCGCTGGCGCGGCTCGGTCGACGCGGTCGCGGTCGGCATCGGCACCGCGCTCGCCGACGACCCGCAGCTCACCGCGCGCGTCACGCTCGACGACGGCCTGCCGGCGATGCAGCCGCGGCGGGTGGTCTTCGACTCCACCGCCCAGCTCCCGCTCGACTCAAAGCTCGTCGCCCAGGCGCGCGAGGTGCCGCTGATCGTGGTCGTCTCCCGCGCGGCGCCGCGGGCGAACGTCAGCGCCCTGGAGAGCGCCGGCGCGGACGTGATCGTCTCCACCGGCCAGAACGAGCCGGCGCGCGTGCGCTCCGCGCTCGACCAGCTCGGCGAGCGCGGAATCACCTCGGTGCTGCTGGAGGGCGGGCCGCGCCTCGCGGGCGCGTTCTTCGACGCCGGCGAGATCGACGAGGTGCGCCTGTTCCTGGCTCCGCTGATCATCGGCGGCAGCGCGCGCGACCCGCTGGAGGGGCAGGGGAGCGAGCGCATCAGCGAGACCCTGCGGGCGCTCACGCTCGAGTGCGAGCGCGTCGCCGACGACCTGCTCGTCAGCGCGCGCCTGCGGGAGTGGTAGGCCGATGTTCACCGGCCTGATCGAGGACCTGGGCACCGTCGTCTCCGTCGAGCAGGGCGGCGACGGCGCCGTGATCACCGTCGAGTCCCGCCTCGCCGAGCAGGTTTCCGACGGCGACAGCGTCGCGGTCAACGGCGTCTGCCTGACCGCCAAGGACATCGACGGGCGGCGCATGGGCTTCGACGTGATGCACGAGTCCCTGCGCCGGACCGCGCTCGGCGGCCTGTCCGCCGGGGACCGCGTGAACCTCGAGCTGGCGCTGCGCGCCGACGCGCGCCTGGGCGGCCACATCGTCCAGGGGCACGTCGACGGGCTCGGGCGGATCGCCGCGGTGCGCGAGGACGGCTTCGCGCGCGTGGTGACCGTCGAGCCGGACCCGGACGCCGGCCTGATGCGCTACATCGTCGAGAAGGGCTCGGTGGCCGTGGACGGCGTCAGCCTGACGGTCGCCCGGGTCGACGACAACGCGTTCGACGTCTCGCTGATCCCCGAGACGCAGGAACGCACCAACCTGGGGGCGGCCGAGCCCGGCCGGCCCGTCAATATCGAGGTCGACGTGCTTGCCAAGTACGTCGAGAAGCTCATGGAACGCCGAGGATGAAGCCCCGAAGCCGCGAGGACATCCAGTTCGCCACCATCGAGGAGGCGCTCGAAGACATCGCCGCCGGCAAGATGGTGGTGGTCGTCGACGACGAGGACCGTGAGAACGAGGGCGACCTCGTCATGGCGGCCCAGTTCGTCACCGCCGACGACATCAACTTCATGACCCGTCAGGCGGGCGGATGGATCTGCCTGGCCCTGACCCCGCAGCGCTGCGACGAGCTGGGGCTGGAGCTGATGGCGGCCAAGAACGAGTCGCTGCACGAGACGGCGTTCACGGTCACCATCGAGGCGCGCGAGGGCGTCACCACCGGCATCAGCGCGCACGACCAAGCGCACACGATCCGCACCGCCGTCGACCCCACCAAGGGGCGCCGCGACATCGTCGTCCCCGGCCATGTGCACCCGCTGAAGGCGCGCGACGGCGGCGTGCTCGAGCGCGCCGGCCACACCGAGGCGGCGATCGACCTGGCGCGGCTGGCCGGGTGCATCCCCGCGGGCGTCATCTGCGAGATCCAGAACGAGGACGGCACGATGGCGCGCGTCGACGACCTGGTCGCCTACTGCGCCAAGCACGGCTTCAAGATGATCACGATCGCCGACCTGATCGCCTACAGGCGGCGCAACGAGAAGCTGGTCGAGCGCGTCGTGTCGACCTCGCTGCCGACCGCGTTCGGCGAGTTCACCGTCGTCGGCTACCGGACGCTGCTCGACGACAAGCACCACGTGGCGCTGGTCAAGGGGGACGTGGCCGGCAAGGAGAACGTGCTCGTGCGCGTCCACTCCGAGTGCCTGACCGGCGACGTGTTCCACTCCCTGCGCTGCGACTGCGGCCAGCAGCTCGAGTCGGCGCTGTCGATGATCGAGGCCGAGGGCCGGGGCGTACTGCTCTACCTCGCCCAGGAGGGGCGCGGCATCGGCCTGCTCAACAAGCTCAAGGCCTACAAGCTGCAGGAGCAGGGCTACGACACGGTCGACGCCAACCTCAAGCTCGGCCTGCCCGCCGACCTGCGCGACTACGGGATCGGCGCGCAGATCCTCGCCGACCTGGGCCTGTCGTCGATCCGCATCCTGACCAACAACCCGAAGAAGATCCGCGGCCTGGAGGGGTACGGCCTGACGGTCGTCGACCAGGTGCCGATCGTGCACGCCCCCAACCCGCACAACGAGGCCTACCTGCGGGCCAAGGCCGAGAAGCTGGGGCACATGATCCACCACCAGGGCCTGGCGCTTGACGAAGAGATGATCCACAACGAGCACATGCGGGAGGGGCGCGAGCGATGACGGTCGCGCTGGTCGTCGCGCGCTTCTACGAGGAGCTGGCCGACCGCCTGGTCGCCGGCGCGCGCGCCGAGCTGAGCGAGGCGGGCATCACCGACATCGAGATCTTCGAGGTGCCGGGCGCGTTCGAGCTGCCGCTGGCGGCCAAGTTCGCCGCCGAGTCGGGCCGCTTCGACGCGGTCGTCTGCCTCGGGGCGGTGATCCGCGGCGAGACCTCCCACTACGACCACGTCTGCGAGGAGGCGGCGCGCGGCATCCAGGACGTCCAGCTCCGGACCGGGGTGCCCTGCTCGTTCGGCGTGCTGACCGTCGACAACTTCGAGCAGGCGCTGGCCCGCTCGGGTGGCGACAAGCGCGACTCCGGCCGCCACGCGGCCGCCGCGGTGCTCGCGCTGCTCCGCATCAAGGAGCGCCTGGCCGCGACCCCCGCCTGACCGGGGAGCTGTCATGCGACGGCGGGGGCGGGTAACGTGCCGGGCGTGACCGGGCCCGTCATCGCCCTCGCAGTGACGGTCATCGCGCACGTGATCGGCGCGGCCGTCCTGATCTGGGCGATGATGGGCAGCGAGTCGGTCGACTGGCGCCGCGAGCTGTGGCCGCGCGACGACGACGGCCGCGGGCCCGGCCCCGACGGCCCGCCGCGCGACGACCCGCCGGACGACGGCGGCGGCGTGCCGCTCCCGGTGCCGCTGCCCAACGCCGCGCCGAGCCCCGTCCGCCTGCGCGAGCCGGGCCGGATCGCCGACGGCTACCCGCGCCCGCCGCGGCGGCCCGAGCACGCCCCGCGCCGGCCGCGCGTCCCCGCCGAGCGCTGAGCCCGGGAGGGGCGGACCGCGCAGGAAGGGGCGCGACCGCTACACTCCGCCGCCGTCATGTCGAAGGTCTGCCACAGCTGCGGGAAGGGACCCGCCTTCGGCCACAACCGGAGCCACTCGATGCGCGCCACCAAGCGCCGCTTCAACGCGAACCTGCAGAAGGTGCGCGTGATCGTCGGCTCCGCTCCGAAGCGGGTCTGGGTCTGCACCCGCTGCCTGAAGGCGGGCAAGGTCGCCAAGGCCGCCTGAGCCGCCTCCCCTGAAGCGCGGCTCGGCGGTCGCGGGGCGCTTTGCGGCCGCTTAGCCCTGCACCCTGCGACGAGACGATCCGCTCGTGTCCGCCGATCCCAGCCTCGTCCGCTTCCGCATCGCCGTCGAAGGGGCGCTCGCCCACTTCGAGTCGCGCAAGCAGGAGATCAACGACCTCAACGTCTTCCCGGTCGCAGACGGCGACACGGGCAACAACATGGCGGCGACGGTGCGCGCCGTCATCGACGAGCTGGACCGGCTGGCCGCCGAGGACGGCCGCTCGCTGGACGAGATCGGCCGCGACGAGATCGTCCGCTCCGTGCAGCGCGCCGCGCAGCGCGGCGGGACCGGCAACAGCGGCGTCATCCTCTCGCAGCTCATCAGCGGCGCCGCCGAGGAGCTGATCTCCCGGCCGGGCGAGCTGATCGACCCGACGCTCATCTCGGCCGCGATGGCGCGCGCCGCCAAGCGCGCCTACGACTCGGTCCGCGAGCCCGCCGAGGGGACGATCCTCACGGTGGCGCGCGACATGGCCACGGCGGTCACCATCGCGGTCGCGCACCTGCCGGAGGAGCGGCGCCGGCTGGACCCGGACGTCGACCCGGTCACCCAGGCGCAGGTCATCGCCGACGTGCTCGAGCGCGCGGTGGTCGCCGGCCAGGAGTCGCTGGTGCGCGGTCGCGAGCTGCTGCCGGCGCTGCGCGAGGCGGGTGCGGTCGACGCCGGCGGCTACGGGCTGACGCTGCTGCTGGCGGGCGTCGTCGGGGTGCTGCGCGGGGGCGAGGCGCCCGAGGTCGAGCGCCAGGCGCCGGCGCGCATCACCGACCATGCCGGCGAGCCGTCCAGGTACCGCTACTGCACGAACTTCGTCGTCACCGGCACCGGCCTCGACCCGTCGGAGTGGGCCGAGCGGCTGGAGGAGCTGGGCGACTCGGTGCTCGTCGTCGGCGACAGCGAGCTGCTCAAGGTCCACGTCCACACCGACGAGCCGGAGCGCGCCACCGCGCTGTTCGACGGCGTCGGGACCGTCTCCGACCTCGACGTCGCCGACATGCACGAGCAGGTCGCCGACCGCGACAAGCGGATCGCCGCCGCGCTCGGCGGCGCGCCCGCCGCCTCCGAGCAGAACTGCGGCGTGCTGGCGGTCGCCACCGGAGACGGCCTGCGGGCGATGTTCGAGAGCGCCGGGGCGCACGTGCTCGACGGCGGCCCCACGCTCAACCTGTCGATGATGGAGCTGCTGGCGGGCATCAACGCCGTGCCCGCCGACGAGGTGGTGGTGCTGCCCAACAGCCCGGACCTCATCGCGGCCGCCGAGTCCGCCGCGCAGCGCGCGGACAAGACGGTCGTGGTCGTGCCGTCGCGCTCGCCGCAGGCGGGCCTGGCGGCGCTGTCGGTCGGGTTCGACGGCGACGCCCGCGCCGAGGAGAACGCCGCCGCCCTGAGCGAGACGCTGGAGGGGGTGCGCGTCGGCGGGGTCGGCCGCGCGCCGCGCGACGACCTGGCGGGCCGCTTCGCCGCCGGGGAGGCGATCGGGCTCGTCGACCTGGAGCTCGTCGCCTGGGGCGAGCCGCGCGCCACGCTCGCCGCCGTGCTGGAGCGGTTGTGCGACGGCGCCGAGCTGCTGACCTGCATCGCCGGCGAGGACGCCCCGCTGGACGCCGACGAGGTGGAGGCGCTCATGCCCGACGGCGTCGAGCTCGACGCCCACCACGGCGGGCAGCCCGTCTGGTGGTGGCTGCTGGCCGCCGAGTAGCCCGCAGGGTCCGGCCACCGCCGCCGCGCGCGCCACAATCGACGTCGTGCCGACCGCGTTCGCCGAGCCTCGCGAGCTGACGGCGTCCGAGCTCGTCGAGGCGACGATCCGCTGGCCGCGCCCGTCGCGGCTGGCGGCGCCTCTGAGCGTGCGGCCGAAGACCGCCGCCGCCGCGGCGGAGGCGATCGGGCTCACCGACGTCGGCAGCCTGCTGCTGCATCTGCCGCGCGCCGTGGGGGAGGCGCGTCGGATCGCCGAGCTTGCGATCGACGAGACCGCCACCGTGCTCGTCGAGGTGCGGCAGATCGCCAAGCGGCCGGTCCGGCGCCGCGGCATGAAGCCGCTGGTGGAGGCGACCGTCACCGACGGCACCGGCGTCATGAAGGCCACGTTCTTCAACCAGCCGTGGCTGGCCGACCAGTACCGGCCCGGGACCCGGCTGATGCTGTCCGGCAAGTACCAGGCCCGCAACCGCTTCCGCGTCAACGCGCACGCGCGCACCGACGCGGTCGTCGCCGACGGCGCCGCGGCCGATGTCGCGGGCCAGTACCCGGCGACCAAGGGCATCACCTCGACGCAGATCCTGGCGCTGGTGCGCCGCCACCGCGACGCGATCGCGGACTTCGTCGACCCGCTGCCCGGCCGCCTGCGGACCGCCGAGCGCCTGCCCGACCTGCCGGGCGCGATCGCCGCCGCCCACTTCGGCGAGCACGAGGCGGGCCGGCGGCGCCTGGCCTTCGACGAGCTCCTGATCGAGCAGATCCTCCAGCTCCGGCTGCGCGAGGCGCGCCGCGCCGGGGTGCGCGCGCGGCCGCTCGCCGACCCGCCGTCGCTGACCGCCCGCTGGCGCGACGAGCTGCTGCCGTTCCCGCCCACCGGCGACCAGCTCCGCGCGATGGAGGAGATCGACGCCGACCTGGCGCGCGAGCGGCCGATGCAACGGCTGCTGATGGGGGAGGTGGGCTCCGGCAAGACCGTGGTCGCCCTGTACGCCATGCTGCGCGCCGTCGAGCACGGGGGCCAGGCGGCGCTCATGGCGCCCACCGAGACGCTCGCCGAGCAGCACTTCCAGACCATCCAGGCGCTGATGCCCGGCGAGCTGACCCGGGCGGCGCTGCTCACCGGCTCGACTCCCGGCGCCCGGCGGCGCGAGATCCTCGCCCGGCTGGCCTCCGGCGAGCTGCAGATCGTCGTCGGCACCCACGCCCTGATCGAGGACGCCGTCGAGTTCGCCGACCTGACGGTCGCCGTCGTCGACGAGCAGCACCGCTTCGGCGTCCGCCAGCGCGCCGCGCTCGACGCCAAGGCGGGTCGCGGCGAGGCGGGCCGCGTGCCGCACCTGCTGCACCTGACGGCCACGCCGATCCCGCGCACGCTGCGGCTCGCGACCTTCGGCGCCCTCGACACCACGGCCCTGCGCGAGCTGCCGCGCGGCCGGCGTCCGATCGCCACCCACATCTGCTCGACCGAGCGGGAGCGCGCCCGCGCCTACGAGCGCATCCGCGAGGAGCTGCGCGCCGGGCGGCAGGCCTACGTCGTCTGCCCGCTGGTCTCCGAGTCCGAGGCGCTCAACGCCCGCGCCGCCACCGACGAGTACGAGCGGCTGCGCGCGACCGAGTTCGCCGACTTCGAGGTGGAGCTGCTGCACGGCCAGATGCGCTCCGCCGAGAAGGCCGCCGCGATGGAGCGGTTCGCCGGCGGACAGGCGCACGTGCTCGTCGCCACCACCGTGATCGAGGTTGGCATCGACGTCCCCAACGCGACCGTGATGCTGATCGAGGACGCCGACCGCTACGGCATCTCGCAGCTCCACCAGCTCCGCGGGCGCGTCGGCCGCGGGCAGCACGAGTCGCTGTGCCTGCTGTTCGGGAGCAAGGACTCGCCGCGGCTGCGGGCGCTCGTCGAGCACCGCGACGGGTTCAGGCTCGCCGAGATCGACCTCGAGCTGCGCGGGGAGGGGGAGCTGGCCGGCACTCGCCAGTCCGGCCTGCCGCGCTACCGCTTCGCGCGGCTGCCCGACGACGGCGACCTGCTCGAGCGCGCCTGGCGGCGGGCGGAGGCGCTGCTGGAGGAGGACCCGGAGCTCACGTCCCCCGAGAACGCCCTGCTCGGGGAGCTGGTGGCCGCCCGCGAAGCCGACCTGGTCCCCGCCTGAGCCATGCGCGTCATCGCCGGCCAGTACGGCGGCCGCCGCCTGCACGCCCCGCGCGGGACGGGAACCCGCCCGACATCCGAGCGCGTACGCGAAGCGGTCTTCAGCGCGCTCGGCCCGATCGACGGCGCCGTCGTGCTCGACCTGTTCGCCGGCTCGGGCGCGATGGGCATCGAGGCGCTCTCGCGTGGCGCGGAGCGCGCCGTCTTCGTCGAGCGCGACCCGCGCGCCGCCGCCGTCATCCGTCGCAACCTCGAGGAGCTCGGCGTCGGCCGGGACCGCGCGCGCGTCCTGCGCCGCGACGCGCTGGCCCACCTGCGGGACGCATCGAGCGCCGGCGATGCCTACGATCTGGTCCTGATCGACCCGCCGTACCGGCACGCGGCCGGACTGGGTCACGAGCTGTCGCAGGCCCTTCCGGCGGTGCTGCGTCCGGGGGCGCGCGTGGTGACCGAATCCGATCGCCGCGCGCCACTGGAGCTCGATGGGCTGGTCTGCGATCTGCGGCGCCGCTACGGCGACACCATCGTCTCCATCCACAGCACATGAGCAACAACCCCCGCATCGCCGTCTGCCCCGGCTCCTACGACCCGGTGACCAACGGCCACCTGGACGTCATCCGCCGCGCCTCCGAGCGGTTCGACGAGGTGGTCGTCGCCGTCGTCAACGCCTCGGTGCGGAAGTCGCCGCCGCTGTTCTCGATCGAGGAGCGCGTCAGCTTCATCGAGGAGGCCACCGCGGACCTGGGCAACGTCCGGGTCGAGCCGTTCAAGGTGCTGGTCGTCGAGTTCGCGCGCCAGGTCGGGGCGCGCACGATCGTCAAGGGGCTGCGGGCGATCTCGGACTTCGAGTACGAGCTGGAGATGTCCCAGCTCAACCGGATGCAGGCCCCTGACGTGGACACCCTCTACCTCATGGCCAGCCCGCAGTACAGTTTCCTCAGCAGCAGCGGCGTAAAGGAGCTCGCCACCTTCGGAGGGAACATCGACAATCTCGTGCCGGAGAGAGTCGCCCGCAGGCTGAAGGAAGAGCTCGCCCGATAACGAAAGACGCCTAAGCCATGGACGTCCTGGTCCTCATCGACAAGCTCGACGATCTGGTCCACAACGCGAAGAAGGTCCCCCTGACGGACGAGGTTCGCGTGGACCGCGAGGAGATCTACGACATCCTCGACCAGATGCGGGCGACGATCCCCGAGGAGATCAAGCAGGCTCGCTGGATCGTCAAGGAGCGCCAGGAGATGCTGGCCGAGGCGAAGCGCGAGGCGGAGCGCATCATCAAGGACGCCCGCCAGAAGCAGGAGGAGCTGATCTCCCAGCAGGAGGTCACGCGCCAGGCGGAGCGCGTCGCCGAGGAGATCATCGAGGACGCCCGGGCTCGCGAGCGTGAGATCCGTCTCGGCGCCGAGGACTACGCCGACGAGATCCTCAACACGCTCGAGGTGAACCTGTCGAAGTTCATCGCCGCCGTCCGCCGCGGGCGCGAGCGCCTGCAGGGCAAGGACGAGCAGGAAACCGTAGAGGCCGCCTGAGAGCGGGGCGCCTCGGGCGCTCCCGGTCGGGCATTCGCCTCAAGCCCGCCGCACGGAAACCGACAAGAGGCTCGACCCCCTCTTGTCCCGGCATGTCGCCGGGAGGAGTCCGAGGTGAGCCTGTTGTCAGCGTTCTTCCGTAACCGCAGCATCGCCGTGAAGGCGGCCGTGCTCCTGGCCATCCCCTTCATCGGCCTGATCCTCTTCGGTCTCGGTCAGATCGACCGCGCCCGCGAGGAGGCGCACCGAGCCGAGCTGACCCGTGAGATCGCCGTCGTCGACTCCACGCTCGGCGACCTGATGCACCAGGCGCAGCGCGAGCGGGGCCTGACCGGCAAGCGGCTGGCCCCGGGCGGTGAGCGGCTGCGCGACACCCTTGCCCGCCAGCGGAAGGCGACGGACGAGGCGATCAAGCAGATGCGCGAGCAGCTCGGCGGCCTCCACCGCCTGGACTCCGATCTGCGTGATCGCATCCGCACCGTCGACCAGGCGGTCCAGCGCATGGTCGGCATCCGCGCGTCGGTCGACGCCGAGGGGGTGACCGCCCAGACCGCGATCGGCATCTACACGATCGTCAGCGACCGCATCCTCGACGTCATCAACTACGGCGCCAGCTACATCACCGACGAGGAGATCGGTCACGAGCTGTGGGCCTACGGGCAGCTCCTCGGCGCCAAGGAGGCGGCCGGCGTCCAGCGCGCCACGCTCGGCAACGCCCTGGCCGTCGGGCACTTCGCCGACCGCGCCGTGCTCGAGTCGTTCGTGTCGGCCACCTTCCGCGAGCAGGAAGCCCTGGAAGCGTTCCGCATGGCCGCCTCCCCGGAGGACCGCAGCCGGCTGCAGCAGGCGCTGCGCGACCCGCGCGCGGTCCGCGCCGAGGCCACGCGCGACACGGCGATGATGGAGCTTGCCGACAACCGGCTCACCCTCTCCCGCAAGGGCGCCGCCACCTGGTGGGAGGACCAGACCGCCCGCATCGACGCGATGGAGCAGGTCGGCGACCGGATCACCTCGGCTGTCGTCGACCGCGCCGACGACCTCAAGGGCGCCGCCGACAAGGACCTGCGCGTCACGATCGGCGTCCTGGTCGGCACCACGCTGCTGGCGCTCATCGTGGCCTTCTTCGCGATGCGCGAGATCCGCAACTCGGTGCACGCGATCCTCGGCCGGCTGGAGCGCCTGCGCGACGGCAACATGGTCAAGGTGGAGAACGCGATGCGGCGCCTGGCCGACGGCGACCTGACGGTCGAACTCGAGGCCGACTCCGAGCGGATCGAGAACCCGTCGCGCGACGAGCTCGGGCAGATCGCGGAGGCGGTCAACGCGATCTCCGACAGCAGCGTCGCGACCGTCGAGGCCTACAACGACACGCGCCGGCGCCTGGCGGGGATGCTCGCCGAGGTGTACGCGACCGCCGAGCAGGTCTCGGTGTCGACCCAACAGATGGCGACCTCGTGCGAGGACACCGGCCGGGCGGCGAGCGAGATCGCGACCGCGGTCGGCCAGGTGGCGGCCGGCTCGGAGCGCCAGGTGCGGATGGTCACCTCCGCGCTGGATGCCGCCGAGCGCGTCGCCGATACCACCGAGGCGAGCGCCGGGCGCGCCGACGAGACCGCGCGCGCCGCGCAGGGCGCGCAGGAGGCCGCCGAGGCGGGCGTCGAGGCGATCGCCAAGGCAACCGAGGCGATGGCCGCCGTGCGCCACACCGCCGACGACGCCAGCGAGGCGATCCGCGCCCTGGGCGCCAAGTCCGACCGCATCGGCGGCATCGTCGACACGATCACCGGCATCGCCGAGCAGACCAACCTGCTGGCCCTGAACGCGGCGATCGAGGCGGCGCGCGCCGGCGACCAGGGCCTCGGGTTCGCGGTCGTCGCCGAGGAGGTGCGCAAGCTCGCCGAGGAGTCGCAGGCGGCCGCTGCGTCGATCGCGGCGCTGATCGAGGAGATCCAGACGGACACCAGCCGTGCCGTGGAGATCGTCGCCGTGGGCGCCGAGCGCACCAACGAGTCGTTCACGACCGTCGACGAGGCGCGTGCCGCGTTCGAGCGGATCGGCGAGTCGGTCCGGTCGGTCTCGAAGCGCGTGACGGAGATCGCCGCGGCGATCGAGTCGGTCAACCAGGCCGCCGACCGCATGCGGGCCGACATGTCCGAGGTTGCCTCGGTCGCCGAGGAGGCGTCCGCGTCGGCGCAGCAGGTGTCGGCCACGACCGAGGAGTCGAGCGCGACGTCGCAGCAGATCGCCGCAAGCGCGCAGGAGCTGGCGGCGCACGCCGGCGACCTGGCGAAGCTGGTGGCGCGGTTCAAGACCGGCTAGCCGTCGTCGGCGGCGCGCAGCGGGCAGACTCCGCCGCATGTCCGCCACGATCGAGGTCCAGGACGTCGACATCACGACGCTGGCCGTCGACGCGATCGCCAACGCCGCCAACACGCAGCTCCTGCACGGCGGGGGCGTGGCGGGGGCGATCCGGCGCGCCGCCGGCCCGGAGCTGGAGGAGGAGAGCCGCCGTCGGGCGCCGATCGGCCTCGGCGAGGCGGTCGAGACGACCGGCGGCAGGCTCCCGGCCCGCTGGGTGATCCACGCGGCGACGATGGAGCCGGGCGGCCCGACGTCGGCCGACATCATCCGCCGGGCGACCGCCTCGACGCTGGCGGTCGCCGACCGGATCGGCGCCCGCTCGCTGGCGCTGGTGGCGTTCGGCACCGGGGTCGGCGGCTTCCCGCTGGAGGAGGCGGCGCGGATCGAGGTCGAGGAGGTGCACTGCCATCTCGCGGACGGCTCGCTGCTCGAGCTGATCGTGTTCGCCGTCCGCGGTGCGGAGGCGAAGGCGGCGTTCGAGGCGGCGCTGGAGGGGGCGCGGTGAGCGAGGTCGCGCGCCGCCTGCGCGTGACCGGCCGCGTCCAGGGCGTCAACTACCGCGCCTGGCTGCGCGAGCGGGCGGTCGCGATCGGCGTCCGCGGGTACGCGGCCAACCAGGCCGACGGGTCGGTCGAGGTCTGGCTGGAGGGAGAGGCGGAGGCGGTCGCTCTGGCCGAGGAGCACGCCCGGCAGGGCCCGCCGTGGGGCTCGGTGGACGGCGTCGAGGCCTCCGACGAGCAGCCGCGCGGCCTGACCGGCTTCGAGCGTCGCTGAATACGCGCGCTAGGCCGCTTCGTGTCGCGCGGTTGTCGCATGGCGACACCGGCGCGACACGGGCGCACGGTCAGCCGATCGTGACCCTCGGCTCGGCGCCCGCCGTGGTGGGCGCCTCCGCGTGCTCGGCGCCGTCGGGGCGCAGCTCGATCACGTCGAAGCGGCCGCCGATCGCCTGCGCCGCCACGCCGATCAGGTGGCGGTGGTGGGTGAGCACGATCACCTGGGTGCGGCCGGCGAGGTCGGCGAGCGCGCGCAGCACCTCGGCGGCGCGCCGGTCGTCGGACTCGAGCAGCACGTCGTCGAAGACGACCGGCAGCGGGCCGGAGGTCTCGATGTGGCGCTCGATCGCCGCCAGGCGCAGGGCGAGGAAGAGCTGCTCGCGCGTGCCGTCGCTCAGCTCGTCGACCTTGAGCCGCCGGCCGTCGGCGGCCTGGGCGATCAGCACAGGCCGGTCGTTGTCGTCCAGCTCGGTGAGCAGCGCGGCGAAGCGCCCGCCGGTGAGCGTCGTGAACAGCTCGTCGGCGCGCCTCAGCAGCGGGCCCTCGTGCTGGGCGCGGTAGCGCTCGATCGCGTCACGCAGGATCCGGCGGCCGAGGCGGGCGCGCGCCCAGCGCTCGGCCAGCTCGCGAATCTCGGCCTGCAGGACGGCGGCCCGCTGGGCGGCGGCCGCCGCCTCGTCGGAGCGCTCGATCCGCTCCAGCTCGGCGCGCGCGACCTTCACATCGCCTGCGAGGCGCTGCTGCTCGTCGCGCAGCCCGGCCAGCTCGTCCTCCAGCGTGCCGACGCGCGCGCGGACCTCGTCCGGGTTCTCGTCGCGCACCTCGGCGATCACCTCATCCGGAGCCCTCTCGCCGGCGACGGCGATCTGCTCCTCCAGGTCATGCAGCTCGGCGCGGAGCTCGCGCGCGTGCTCGCTGCGACGCTCCAGCTCGAGCAGCTCGTCGACGTCGGCGGCGCCGGCCTTGCTGCACAGCTCGTCGAGGACGGCCTGGGCCTCCTCGGCGCGGGCGCGCGCCTCGGCCTCCTCGCCGGCCAACCGCCTGATGTCGGCCTCGATCTTGTCGCGCTGGGCGGCGGCCTTGAGCGTCCGGTCGAGGCGCGCATCGAGCTCCGCGACGGCGGCGGCCGGCGCCCGGCGCGCCAGATCGGCCAGGTCCGGGGCGGCGGCAGCGACGAGCTCTGCGACGTCACGGGCGAGTGCCTCGGCGCGCGCGTCGATCGCCTCGAGCTGGGCGCTCAGGTCGTCGACGCGCTGCCGGCGCGCGGCGGCGTCGGCGATGCGCAGCAAGGCGTCGTGGGCGGCGGCCGGCGCCAGGCCCTTGTCCAGGCCGACGGCGTCGCGCAGCGCCCGCCAGCGCTCGGTCCACTCCTCGTGCCGCCGGCGCGCGGCATCGAGCCTTCGCTGCTGCTCACCGTGCGCGCGCTCGGCGCGCTCGAGCTCCTCGGCGGCGCGGGCGTGCCGCTCGACCTCGGCGCGCAGCTCGCCGACGCGAGCCTCGGCCAGCTCGATGAGCGCGGCGAGCGTCGCGTCGTCGGCCGGGCGGGTGCCGCAGCGGCGCAGCTCCTCCGCCAGCTCGGCCCGGTGCCGGGCGACCTGGGCGGCGGCCGCCTCGGCCTGCTCACGCTCGCGGTCGGCGTCGTCGAGCAGGGCGAGCGCCGCCGCGCGCTGCTGCAGCCACGCCTCGGCCACGGCGGGAGAGGGCGCCGCGTCGGCCGCCTCGCCCCACAGCTCGACCCACTCCTCGGCGTGCCGGCCCGCGGCCTGCGCGTGCTCGGCGGCGCGGCGCTCCAGCGCGCCGCGGTCGGCCTCCAGCCTCGCCCGGTCACGCTCGACGGCGCGCAGGCGGGCGAGCGCGTCGGCGTGCGCGAAGCGCCGGTCGGCCAGCTCGTCGGCGGCGCGCACCGCCCGCTCGAAGCGGTCCGCCAACGCGGGATCGCCGGCCTTCGGCGCCATCAGCCCGCCGCGGACCTCCGACCAGAGGGCGGCCCGCTCCTCGCGAGCGGCCGCAAGCGCCGCCTCGTCGGGCAGCTCGCCGCCGTCGCCCAGCGCGGCGCGCTCGCGCTCGAGCTCAGCGACACGGGTCGACAGGCGCTCGCGCTCCGCGGCCAGCTCGTCTGCGGCGGCGCGAAGCTCCGCGTCGCGCAACGCCAGCGCGCGGACCGCGTCGACCGCCGGCACGGGCAGCCGTCGCAGGGCGTCGGCGTCGCCCGGGGAGGGGGACATGCGGGCGGCCGCCTCGTCGGCGCGGTGGCGCGCGAACTCGGCGGCGGCCCGGTGGCGGGAGGCGGCCTCCTCGGCGCCGAGCACGTTGCGCGCAGCGCGCAGCGCCGCCTCGAGCGGCGCGGGGTCGCTCGGCTCGCCGGCGCGGTCCAGCGCGGCGGCCGCGTCCTCGCGTCGCCGCTGCGCCTCCTCGGCGGCGTCGGTCGCGCTCCGCAGCTCCGCGTCGACCTCCGCGCCCTCGTTCACGCACGCGAGCAGCGCCTCGCGGGTGCGCTCGTCGACCGCCAGCCGCTCCGGCGGCCGGCCGCCGAATGCGGGGGCGAGCGCCGCCGTCGCCTGCTCGAGCGCGGCGCGCTCGCGCTCCAGCTCGCGGCCCAGCTCGGCGCGCCGCTCGCTCTCCTCGGCGACCGCCTCGGACCGGGAGCGCAGCGCGCGGATCCGCTCGGCCTGGGCGGCGAGCCGCTCGTCGACCTCGAGCTCCGCGAGCGCCGTCTGCTGGCGCTCGCGCTCGCGCTCGGCCGCGCGCGCGGCCTCGAGCAGCCGGTCGCGCTCCGCCTGCCTCTCGCGGCGACGCTCGATGTCGTCCGCGGCCAGCTCGGGGACATCGCCGAGCGCGGCCAGCTCGTCGGCGCGTGCCTTGTGCCGGGAGACGAGCGGGAGCGCCCGCTGCACGCGCTGCAGGCGTCGCAGCTCCAGCTCGCGCTTCGCCACCGCGTCCGCCAGCTCAGCGTGGCGGCGCTCGAGCTCCTCCAGCTTGGCGCGGCGGGCCTCGACCTCCTGCGGGCGCAGGGTCGCCTCGCGGATCGCCTTGGCCGCCTCGCGGTGCTCGCCCAGCGCCTTGTTGAGCTTCTTCCGCACGCCGCCCCGCGGCGTGAAGATCTGCTCCGCCTCGTCCTCCAGCCTGCGCAGCAGCTCGTGCAGGTGCTGCCTGCCGGAGGCCGCCGAGAAGAGCGCCTCCCCGACCGCGCCCTCGCCCAGCGCCAGCTCGTGGCCGCCCTCGACCAACGTGTCGTGGTCGATGTGGAAGAGCCCGGAGTAGACCTCGGCGCTGACGCCGCCCAGCGCGGCGACGAGCTCCGTCTCGTCGACCGGCTGATCGTCGGCGTCCAGTAGCGTGTTCTTGCGGCCCTTGCGCCGACGGACCTCCACCGGCCTGCCGTCCAGCTCCAGCAGCGCTCCGATCCGCAGGTCGCGGTAGCTGTGGAGGAACGCGTCGCGCGTGGTCTCGGGGACGCCCAGCAGCAGGGCGTTGATCGCCCGCCCGGTGGTGGACTTGCCCGCCTCGTTGTCGCCGTAGACGAGCTGCAGCCGGCCCAGGGCGCCGAACGTGAGCGAGACGTTCTGGAAGTGGCCCCAGCGGAGCAGGTCGAGCCGCACGATGCGGATCACTCCGACCCACCTCCCAGCAGCGCGGCCGGCAGCGTGCGGGCAACGTCGTCGAGCAGCTCGCGCAGGACCGCCGGATCGGTCGGGTCCCACTCGTCGCGTACCTCCGGCGGCAGCTTGCCGACCAGCTCCTCCAGCTCCGCGCCCAGCGTGCCCAGCGCCCCGTCGTCGGCCCTCGCGTTGTCGAGCGCGCGGCGCAGCTCCGCGAGCGCGTCGTCGGCCTCCTCCGGCGGCTCGCGCAACGGTCGCGTGCGCACGACGACCCGCTCGACCCATGCCTGGTCGAGCGCCACCTCGCCTGCCAGCTCGCGCACCTGCGCGTCGAACCGCTCGGCGGCGCCGAGCGCGCCGTGCGCGGTGGTCGCCCCCGTCACCCGGATGCGCGCCGCCAGCAGCCGGCCGTCGGCGCCCTCCACCGCGTCGCGCAGCGACCGCTCGATCGCGTCGAGCACCTCGTCGAGGTCGCCCAGCGGGCCGGCGTCGATCTCGAGCACCTCCCAGCGGACGACGTCCAGCGCCCGCTCCTCGAGCGTCGGCCGCCTGCCGTTGAATGACACGATCGTCGCGCCCTTCGGCCCCGTCTCGCGCGCGTGGCGACCCTGCAGGCAGCCGGAGAACAGGATCGGCGGGTCGGCGTGCAGCAGCTCGCGCTGATGGACGTGCCCGAGCGCCCAGTAGTCGTAGCCGTGCTCGGCCAGCCGCCCCACCTTGCAGGGCGCGTAGGGAGCGTGGCCCTCGCGGCCGTCGGCGCTGGTGTGCAGCAGGCCGACGTTCACCATCCCCGGCACCGGCCGCGGGTAGCCGGCCGACAGGTCCTCGAGCACCTCGCGCTTCGCGTAGCCCTGGCCGTGCACCGCCAGGCCGAGGTCGTCGAAGGCGACGGTGCCCGGCCGGTCGACGGGGAGCTCGCGCACGTTGTCGGGCAGCCGCAGCGAGCGGGTGATCCGGCTCGCCGCGTCGTGGTTGCCGCGGATCAGCACCACCGGGATGCCGGCCTCGCGCAGCCGCGCGGCCTCGCGCGCGAAGAACGCGCCCGTGCCGTAGTCCTGCCAGTCGCCGTCGTAGAGGTCGCCGGCGATCAGCAGCGCGTCCGCGCGCTCCCCGATGCACAGGTCGACGAGGTTGCGCAGCGCCTCGCGCGTGGCCCCGCGCAGCTCGCGCTCCGGCGCGCCGTCGTAGGCGGCCAGGCCCCGCATCGGGCTGTCGAGGTGGATGTCGGCGGCGTGGACGAGCTTCACGTGATGAGCGATCCAGTCTGGGCGTGGCCACGGACGGAGCGCCCGGTCGAACGGTCGATCCCCTGGGCACCGGTCTGACAGCCGCGTAGGCTGCCGTGTGTCATGCGGCCCACGCTGACCGGCTTCGAGCACCACCTGACGGAGGCCGGCGGCATGCGGGCCGGACGCGAGCACGCCGCCCGGCTACGCGAGCTGCTGGGCCGCGAGCTGGAGCACGGGGAGCGCGAGCTGGAGCGGTCGCGCTCCGGCTACGAGCACCCGGTGCTCGTCGCCGTCGCCGGGACCGACGACGGGCTTGTGGCGGTCGTGCCCGTCACCTCGGAGCTGCGCGCCGACTCCCAGGCGGTCACCGAGCACGGCTGGCTGCTCGTCGCGGCGCTCGTCGGCGCCATGGTCGAGGTCGCCGGCCCCGGCGAGCTGACCGCCGGCGATGCGGGTGGCCGGCTCGCTCTGCACGTCACCGGCGACTCGGACGCCGAGCTGGTCCCGCTCGCGTTCGAGGAGCGCATCGCCGGGGTCGACCGGCTGCGGGCGCTCGCCGTCGCCGTGCCGGAGTGGGTGATCGGCGACGTCCACGACCTCCGCCCGCCGATCGGCGCCACTCACCCGCTGCTCGTCGCGCGCGAGGTGGCCCGGCTGGGCGGCAACCCCGCCGACGAGGACTCCGTCGCCGAGCACGAGTCGGCCGTGCTGGCGGCGCTGCAGCCGCCCGAGGCCCAGGTCGCCAGACCGCACGACGATCCCGACCCGTCACGCCGCGTCGCGCGGCGGATCCTGCAGCGGCTCGACGGCATGGGGAAGTGGGGCGGCTACCACACGGAGTTCGTCCACCTGGCGCGCGGATTCGCCGGCAACGACCGTGCCCTGGCCGAAGAGGTGGGGGAGCGGCTGCTGGAAGCCGGGCTGCTGGTCGAGAAACCGAGCGTGGGCCAGCGCCACGTCTTCCTCAACCCGCGTCGGGCGGCCGACATCAGGGCGCTGATCGACCGGGGAGTCGTTCCGCGGGACCTGAATCTGCCGTAGATGCGATATTCCCCTCTTGTGAACGCTGCCGAACAGTTGACCGCGAAGGTCAAGACGCTGAAGATCCTCGCTGAGGCAGGCGTCATCCGGCCGATGCGTCCCTCCCGCCTCGTCCGGGCTGCGGAGACGCTGCTGCGTTGGGGACCGACGCCGGCCGGCGCCTATCGCGTGTCGGCTGTACGGCGCGCGAGCAAGCCCGCCGTGATCGACGAGCGCGGCACGCTCACCTTCGCCGAGGTGCAGCGCCGCACGAACGCGCTCGCCAACGCGCTCGGCGAGCGCGGCATCGCGCCCGGCGACTCGGTCGCGCTCATGTGCCGCAACCACCGCGGCATCGTCGAGGCGACGATCGCGCTCTCCAAGCTCGGCGCGCATGCGCTCTACCTGAACACGATGTTCGCCGCCCCGCAGGTGACGGCGGTCTGCGAGCGCGAGCAGCCGAAGGCGATCATCTACGACTCGGATCTGGCCGAGGTGGTCGCCGACGCGGCGCAGGGCCGCAAGCGGTTCGTGGCCTGGGTGGAGGAGGGCGACCGGCCCGAGGACCCGTCGCTGGAGCAGCTCATCGCCGACGGCGACCCGACCGAGCCGGCGCCGCCGCCGGTCAAGAGCCGGGTGATCATCCTCACCTCGGGCACCACCGGCACGCCCAAGGGCGCCAAGCGCAGCCAGCCGAAGTCGTTGCAACCGGCCGCCGCGATGTTCTCGCGCATCCCGATGCGCGCCGAGCAGCGCATCCTGGTCGCCGCGCCGCTGTTCCACACCTGGGGGCTGGGGAACTTCCAGCTCGGCATGGCGCTCGGCTCGGCGCTGATCCTGCGCCGCCGCTTCGACCCGGAGGGGACGCTGGCGGCGATCCAGGAGCACCGCGCCGAGGTGCTGATCGTCGTGCCGGTGATGCTGCAGCGGATCCTCGAGCTGCCCGACGAGGTGCTCGACCGCTACGACACGCGGTCGCTGAAGATCATCGCCTCGTCCGGCTCGGCGCTGCCCGGCCCGCTGGCGACGAGGGTGATGGACCGCTTCGGCGACATCCTCTACAACCTGTACGGGTCGACCGAGGTCTCTTGGGCGACGATCGCCACGCCGAAGGACCTGCGCGACGCGCCCGGCACCGCCGGCAAGCCGCCGTTCGGCACGGTCGTCCGCCTATACGACGAGGAGGGCCGCGAGGTGCCGCAGGGCAAGAGCGGCCGCATCTTCGTCGGCAACGACCTGCTCTTCGAGGGCTACACCTCGGGCGCCGGCAAGGACGTGATCGACGGCCTGATGGCCACCGGCGACATCGGCCACTTCGACTCCGAGGGCCGGCTGTTCATCGACGGCCGCGACGACGAGATGATCGTCTCCGGCGGAGAGAACGTCTTCCCGCGCGAGGTGGAGGACCTGCTCAGCCACCACGACGACATCGAGGAGGTGGCGGTCATCGGCGTCGACGACGAGGAGTTCGGCCAGCGGCTGCGCGCGTTCGTCGTCCGCCGCGAGGGCGCCACGCTCGACGAGGACGAGGTCAAGGCCTACGTGAAGCGCAACCTCGCCTCGTTCAAGGTGCCGCGCGACGTCATCTTCCTCGAGGAGCTGCCGCGCAACGCGACCGGCAAGGTCCTCAAGCGCGTGCTGCGCGACTACGAGGCCGCCGGGGCGCGCAAGAGCGACGACTAGCTCCGCCCGCCCCCGCCGGCCGCGGGGAGGCGGCGGCCGCCTGCCCGGGAGGGCGGGATGCGAACGCGCGGGTCGCCAAGGTCGGCGCCGGGGCCTACCCTGGGCTGTGCCATGTCCGCACGCACCCACAGCTTCGATCTCGCCCCCCTGAACCTGCGCGCCGGGGAGGCGCGGCGGGCGGAGCTCGAGGTCCCGGTGGACGACTTCGAGTTCGGCGGGCAGACCTATGTCGTCTCGCCGTCGCCGCTGGCGGTGCGACTCGACATCACGCGCATGGTGGGGGGCGGCTGGTCGCTGCGGCTGCGCTTCGACGCGACGCTCGAGGGGCCGTGCATGCGCTGCCTGGAGCCGGCGTCGCCCACCTACGGGATCGACGCGCGCGAGGTGGACGTGCCGGAGGCCGACCCGCCAAGCGCCGAGCTGGAGTCGCCCTACGTGGAGAACAGCGTGATCGACGTCGCCGCCTGGACGCGCGACGCGCTGGCGCTGGCGCTCGGGCCGCAGATCCTCCACGACCCGGACTGCCGCGGCCTGTGCCCGGAGTGCGGCGTCAACCTCAACCTCGAGCCCGACCACGAGCACGAGCGCGCGCCGGACCCGCGCTGGGCGGCGCTGCGCGACCTCAAGCTCGACTAGAGCGCCTTCGCGTACTCGACCAGCGGCAGGCCGCCGAACCGGGGATGCAGGTCGCGCCGGCCGGTCGGCGCCCATCCGGCTCGGGCGTAGAGCCGCTCGGCGGGGGCGCCCTCCGGGGTCCACAGCCGCGCCCGCTCGTACCCGCGGGCGCGCATCTCCCGCTCGGCCAGCGCGAGCAGCCGCCGCCCCCAGCCCGACCGCCGGCGGTCAGGGTCGACGAACAGCGCGCTGAGCTGCGCGACGCCGGGCAGCAGGGTGGGGTCGCGGCGCGAGGCGCGCGCGGCGCCGAAGGCGGCCACCGCGACGATCGCGCCGCGCTCGTCGAGGCCGACCCGCGCCCAGGTGTCGGCGCGGGCGAGGCGGATCTGCCAGTCGAGCTCGATGTCCTCGGGGGCGGGCAGCGGCAGGTCGGGGCGCGCCCACTGCCGGTAGGTGGCGATCGCCCGGTGCGTCAGCTCGGCCAGCGCGCGCACGTCGGCGCGCGTGGGCTCTCGGGTCGCCGTCACAGGAAGAAGCCGCTGGGGAGGTAGGGGGCGAGCGGGCCGGGGCGCCCGCGCACGAACACCGGTCCTCCGGGGGAGAGCGCGAGCCCGGCGTCCAGCGCGACCCGCAGCGCCCAGTCGTTGCCCGCCGTTATGTGGTGGACGTCGACCCGGGCGCCCGGCCGGGCGGCTGCGAACGCGCTCCACAGCAGGTCGGAGGCGGCCTCCTCGTCGCGGGCCGCCATCAGCACGGGCGAGCCGTCGCGGTGCAGGAGGAAGCCGCGGTTCTCGTAGACGAGCAGCTCGTCGCCGCAGGCGACCAGCACGGCGATGTCCTCGCCGTGCGCGGCGCCGCGCGCGTGGCGGGAGCAGGCGTCCAGCAGCTCGCGGTCGTCCTCCGCGTCTCCGGGGCGGGAGCGCAGGCCGGACGGTATGCGGGAGCGGATCACCGAGCCGCTCGCTTCCAGGCACGGCCGCGCGGCGCAGCCGGTGCGCACGTAGCGGCGCATCGCGCGCGGATCGGTGGTGGAGACGATCAGCCCGTCGCGGCGGCCGTCCCCGTAGGCGAGCGCGTGCTTGAGCAGGCGTGCTCCGATCCCGCGCCCCTGCAGGTGGGGCGCCACCGCGAACAGCGACAGCCCCCAGAGGTCCTCGCGCACGAGCGCGAGCGCGACCGCCGCCAGCCCGTCGCCGTCGAACGCGGCCCACGCGCCCGCCGGGTCGGTCCGCAGCAGGTGCGCGATCCGCCTGCGGCCGCGCTCGACGCGGCTCCGCTCGGTCTCCGGGTCGGGGTCCTCGGCGGCGAGCAGCCAGCGGCTCAGCGCATGCCGGCTGAGCGCCTCGGCGGCGTGCACGTCGTCGGGCTGCAGCGGTCGGATCTCGACATCGGGGGACACGGGGCCGCAAGTCAAGCATTGCCTCCGCCGATTCACCAGGCGCAGGACCCTTCCGCTGCGCTAGCCTTCGCGATCGCCCATGGCCGTCCCCAAGCAGAAGCAGTCGCACAGCCGGACCCACAAGCGCCGCTCGCAGCACAAGATCAGCGCGCCGGCCATCAACGCCTGCCCGCAGTGCCACAGCCCGCGGCGCCCGCACCGGGTGTGCCCGGTCTGCGGCACGTACGCCGGTCGTGCCGTGGAGACCCCCTCGCACGACCACGACCACTAGCCCACGATGGCGTCGGGCCCTGGCCAGGTCCGCGTAGCCGTCGACGCCAACGGGGCGGACCTGGGGCCCGCCGAGGTCGCCGCGGGCGCCGCGATCGCCGCCCGGCAAGGCGTCCGCGTCCTGCTGTTCGGCCCGCGTGAGCGGCTGGGCGAGATCGACGCTCCCGACGGCATGGTCGAGGTCGTCGACGCGCCGGTCTCGATCGCCAAGGTCGCCGACCCGGTCGCGGCGGCGCGCACCACCAAGGACGCCTCGATAGTGATGGCCGCCAAGGCGGTCGCCGAGGGCCGCGCCGACGCGTTCGTGAGCGGCGGCTCCACCGGGGCGGCGCTCGCCGCGGGGCTGTTCAACATCAAGCGCGCCCGGGGCCTGCACCGGCCGGCGCTCGCTCTGCCGATCCCGGTCCCGGGCCGCACCCCGGTCACGCTGCTGGACGTCGGCGCCAACGTCGAGGTGCGTCCCGAGCACCTGGTCCAGTTCGCGTTCATGGGCGGCGCCCTGGCCGCCACCGTGCTGGGCGTGCAGCGGCCGAAGGTGGCGCTGCTCAGCAACGGCACCGAGGAGGTCAAGGGCACCCAGGACCTGCAGGACGCCCACGCCGCGCTGGTCGAGCGCTCCGCGGGCTCGCCGCTGATCGAGTTCATCGGCTACACCGAGGGCACCGACGTGCTCGGCGGCGAGGCCGATGTGATCGTCACCGACGGCTTCACCGGCAACGTCGCGCTGAAGCTGATCGAGGGCGTCTCGCAGGAGACGATGAACGCGATCCGCAAGGTCGCGATGTCCTCGCTTCTCTCCAAGATCGGCGGCCTGCTGCTGCGCCCGGCGCTGCGCGGGCTGCGCGACGAGATCGACCCCGAGAAGCCGGGCGGCGCCTACCTGCTCGGCCTGCGGCGGCTTGGGGTGGTTCCGCACGGGCGCTTCACCCGCCAGGGGTTCGCCAACGCGATCATGCTCGCCGCGCGCGGCGTGGAGGGCGACATCGTCGGCCGGACCCACTCGGCGCTGGAGGAGGCGGGTGCGCTGCGTCGCCCCGGCGCCGCATCCGCGGAGGCGGCTACCGTTTCGGAGACCTGATGACGCGCGAGCAAGTCCTTGACCTGATCCGCTCTCACCTGGCGGACGAGCTTGAGATCGACCCCTCGACCATCACCGAGGAGACGCGCTTCCGCGAGGACCTGGAGGCCGACTCGCTGGACCTCTACACCCTGGTGCAGGAGCTGGAGGACTCCTACGGGGTGAAGATGACCGACGAGGAGGCGGCGCGGATCGAGACGGTCGGCCAGGCGGCCGACTTCGTGCTCGCGCGCGTGCCGAGCGCATCCTGAAGCGGGTGGACACGTGACTCTGGCGCTTCGCGAGCTGCTCGAGGAGCTGCCCGAGGATCTGGCGCGGCAGGTCTTCACGCACGCCTCCTGGACGTCGCGCCGCTCCGACTCCTATGCGCGCCTGGCGTTCCTCGGCGACAGCGTCCTCAACCTGGCGATCACCGCGCACCTGTACCCGCGCCTGGAGGCCGAGCGCTACGGCGCGGGCCGGCTGACCAAGATCCGCGCCCAGACCGTCTCCGGCCCCTCGTGCCGGGCGGTGGCCGAGCGGCTCGGCGTGCCCGAGCGGCTGCGGGCGGCCGCGCCGGAGGGCGCCGAGCAGGCGGGCGCGCTGGTGGAGACCGAGCGCGTGCTGGCGTCGATCACCGAGGCGATCATCGGCGCCTGCTTCCTGCACGCCGGCTACGAGCGCACAGCCGAGGCCGTGGTGGAGGCCTTCCAGCCGGAGCTGGAGCACGCCCTGGAGCATCCCGTCGACTACAAGTCGACGCTGCAGGAGCGGCTCGCCCAGCGCGGCGAGGTGGTCACCTACGAGGTGACCAAGGAGGAGGGTCCGCCGCACGACCGCACGTTCACGGTCGCCGCGTCGGTCGCCGGACGGGTCGTCGGCACCGGCTCCGGGCGCTCGAAGAAGCACGCCGAGCAGGAGGCGGCGCGGATGGCGCTCGAGACGCTGGACGCCGAGGAGTCCTCCGGCGACTAGCTCCGCCCGCCGCCCCGGCGGCTCCGTCAACCGCACCCCGTAACGTGCGCACGAAGGTTCTTCGGCGCCGAACGTCTCGGTGCCGAACGTCCGGCGCCCCTGGGAGGATGACCCGGTGCATCTGAAGTCGATGACGCTGAAGGGCTTCAAGTCCTTCCCCGACCGAACCCGCCTGGAGTTCAGCCCGGGTGTCTCCGTCATCGTCGGCCCCAACGGCTCGGGCAAGTCGAACATCACCGACGCCGTGCTGTGGGCGATGGGCGAGCAGTCGCCGCTGGCCGTGCGCGGCCAGACGATGCAGGACGTGATCTTCGGCGGTGGCCGCGGCGTGCAGGCGCGCAACGCCGCCGAGGTCGAGCTGGTGCTCGACAACAGCGACGGCACGGTCGACCTGCCGGTCAGCGAGATCTCGATCGTCCGCCGCCTGGATCGCAACGGCGACGGCGAGTACCGCCTCAACGGCGCCAAGTGCCGGCTGGCCGACGTGCTCGAGGTCCTGTCGGACACCGGGCTGGGGAAGGAGATGCACTCGGTGGTCTCCCAGGGCCGCGTGGAGTCGATCGTCACCTCCAAGCCCAAGGACCGCCGCCTGCTGATCGAGGAGGCCGCCGGCCTCGGCAAGCACCGCAAGCGCCGCCGCCGCGCCCAGCTCAAGCTCGAGCGCACCCAGGAGAACCTCGACCGGGCGCTCGACGTCGAGCGCGAGGCGCGCTCGCGGCTGCGGCCGCTGAAGCGCCAGGCCGAGGCGGCCGAGCTGCACGCCCGGCTGGAGCGCCAGACGATCGAGGCTCGCTGGGAGCTGGCGCGCGAGACGGTGCGCGCCCGCCGCGCCGAGCTCAAGGAGGCAGACGCCGCCGTCGCGCAGGCGCGCGAGGAGCGGCGCCGGGCGGAGCTGCAGCTCAGCGAGGTCGCTGCCCGGCGCGAGGTCGCCGAGCGGGCGCTGGCGGAGCGCTCCGAGAAGCGCGAGCGGCTCGCGACGCGCGTGGAGCGCGCGCGGTCGGCGGCCGACCGGATCGAGCTGCGGCTGGAGCGCGCCCGCGAGACCGCCGAGCAGGTCGGCGAGCGCGCCGAGCGCCGCGCCCGCCAGCTCGAGGCGCTGCGCGCCCAGGCCGCGGAGGAGCAGCCGGACGAGGGCAGCGCCGAGCGGATCGCGGAGCTGGAGGCGGAGCTGCGTCGGCTCGACGAGGAGCGCCAGGCGGCGCTGGAGCGCGAGCTGGCCGAGCTCGAGCGCAGGCGCCGGGAGGCCGCCGCCCGGGTCGAGGAGGCGCGAGCGGTCGTCGAGGAGCGCCGCGAGGCGCTGAAGGCTGCCGACGAGGCGTGCGAGCAGGCGCGCCAGGCGCGCCGCGCCGCCGAGCGGGAGGCGGAGGCCGCCCGCCGCGAGGCGGCGAAGGTCGGCGCCGAGCTTGCGCGCGCCAACCAGTTCCTGCGCGCCCACTCGGGCGCGGCCGCGGGCGCCCGGGCGCTGTCGGACGACCTGCAGGTGGAGGCGGGCTGCGAGCTGGCGCTGTCGGCGGCGCTCGGCGCCCGCCTGTCGGCGGCGGTGGTCGACGACCGCGCCGCCGCCGGCGCGCTGCTGGACCGCGCCACCCGCGACGGCGGCCGGGCGCTGGTGGCGGGCCTGAGCCGCTCGTCGGGCTCCACGCAGGCGCCGACCGCGGACGCCCGCCGCCTGGCCGACCTGGTGCGCGGCTCGGAGCCCGCGCTGTCGCTGGCGCGCCGGCTGCTGGCCGACACCTGGCTGGTCGAGGACCTCGACGCGGTGCCCGACGACTTCACCGGCGTGGCGGTCACCCGCTCCGGTCGCGCCTGGCTGGGCGCCACCGGCGAGCTGCTGCAGGCCGCCGAGGGCGGCGCCGAGCGCGTGCTGGCCGTGCGCAACCAGCGCGATGCGTTGATCTCGGAGTCCGAGAAGCTCGTCCAGGCCGAGCAGGAGGCGCTGCGCGCCGTCGAGGCCGCCGGCGAGCAGGTCACGGCCGCCGACGCTGCGCGCGACGAGGCCGAGCGCGCCCGCATCGAGGCCGAGCGCGCCCTGGCCGAGGCCAAGGAGGCCGAGCGCCAGGCCGCGTGGCTGATCGAGGAGCGCCGCAAGGCGCCCGAGCAGGGCGAGGCGGCCGTCCGTCGCGCCCAGATCGAGGGCGAGCTGGCGGCCGAGCGGCGCGTCGCCGAGCAGGCCGAGCGCGCCCGCAAGGAGCGCGAGCAGCGGATCGCCTACCTGGAGGCGCAGCTCGAGTCCGACCGTCGCCTCGGACCGGCCGCCGGGCGGCTGGCCGACACGCTGGCGGTGGTGCTGGAGGCGGTCCGCGCCCGGGTGCAGGAGCTGGAGGCGGCGCTGGCGGCCGACCGCGCCGAGGGTGAGGACGTCGCCCGCCGGCTCCGCGCCTGCGCCGCCGAGGAGGCGGAGATCCAGCGCCGGCTGGCCGAGTGCAACGAGAAGGTCACCCGCGCCGAGGTGCGCGCCCAGCAGCTCCGCGACGCCGAGCACGAGGCGGCCGCCGAGCTCGCCGACCTCGCCGGCCGGCTGGAGCTGCCCGCCGAGCCGCGGGAGGAGCCGCTGCCCGAGGAGGAGGCGGAGAGGCTCCGCCAGCGGATCGAGCGGCTGATCCGTCGCCGCGAGCAGCTCGGCCCGGTCAACCCGCTGGCCAAGCAGGAGTACGAGGAGGCGGTCGCCCACGTCGAGGAGCTGGAGCGCCAGCGCACCGACCTGGAGACCGCTCTGCGCGAGCTGCGCAGCTTCATCCGCGACACCGACCGCCAGATCCGCGAGACCTTCACCAAGACGTTCGAGGCGACCGCCAAGAACTTCGAGGAGCTGGTCCAGACGCTGTTCCCCGGCGGCCGCGGGCGGCTGACGCTGGTGCGCGAGGGCCAGGAGCGCAGCCCGGTGCTGGGCGGGGAGCCCGCGGCGGACGGCGAGGCCGCCTCGAAGGAGGAGGCGGCGGAGGCCGCCGCCGAGGCGGAGGCCGCCGCCGAGGAGCCGGGCTTCGGGCCGGACGACGACCTCGGCGTGGAGATCGAGATCACGCCGGCGGGCAAGGCGATGAAGCGCTTGACGCTGCTCTCCGGCGGAGAGAAGACGATGACGGCGATCGCGTTCCTGTTCGCCGTCTTCCTCGCGCGGCCGTGCCCGTTCTACATCTTGGACGAGGTCGAGGCGGCGCTCGACGACATCAACATCAGCAGGTTCCTCAACCTGCTGCGGGCCCACTCCGACCGGGCGCAGTTCATCATCGTCACGCACCAGAAGCGGACGATGGAGGCGGCCGACACGCTCTACGGCGTCTCGATGGGCGACGACGGCGTGTCGAAGATCGTCAGCCGCAAGATGCCCAAGGAGGAGCGCACGCCCGAGAAGGAGCCGGCGGTCGTCTGAGACGGCGCCGGCGTCCGTCGCGCTAGGAGCGCTTGCGGCGCCGCCCGCACGCCCTCCGGCGCGCCCGCCGGGCCGACAGCGCGGCGCCGCAGAAGCCGACCGTCGTGGCGGTGAACGACGCCGCCGCGGCCGCCGCGTAGGCCGGGTGCTCGTCCACCTCCGGCTTGAACGCCAGCGGCAGGAACAGCATCGCGTTGGTCCAGGCACCCACGCCGAGCGCGGCGCGCACCGGCCGCGGCGCGTCGGGGACAGCCAGGCCCACGGCCACGCTAGCGGTGCCGAGCATCGCGAGGTCCAGATGCCACTGGCGGATCCGCCCGACGTTGCGGATCCCCAGCCGGCGGGCGATCTCAGGCTGCTGGCGGCAGAGCGTGTAGACCCAGCCGGAGAGCGCTCCGGCGGCCAGCTCGGCCAGGCCGGAGGCCACGAGCGCGGACGGGGCGGAGGGACGCTGCATGGCGGGCAGTCTCGCAGAGCCGCGCGCCGCCCCCGCGCTACAGTCGCGCGCCATGGCCCGCGACTGGCACGATCTCTTCGTCACCGGTGAGAACGGCGGCACGCCCGCCGAGGAACCCGAGCAGCGCTCCGAGAAGCGGCGCGGCTTCTTCCGCCGCCTGCGCGAGAACCTCGCCAAGACGCGCGCGGCGCTCACCGAGGAGATCCAGGCGACCCTGTTCGACACGCTCGACGACGAGACGTGGGAGCGGCTGGAGGAGGCGCTGATCATGGCCGACGTCGGCGCCCGCACCACCGCGGAGGTCGTCGGCCGGCTCGAGCAGGAGGCCGCCTCCGGCCGCGTCGAGGGCGGCGAGGCGCTGCAGCGGCGGCTCGTGGAGCTGCTGGCCGAGATCGCCCGCACCGGCGACGACAGGATCGACCTGCGCGAGAAGCCGACCGTGATCATGGCCGTCGGCGTCAACGGCACCGGCAAGACGACCACGATCGGCAAGCTCGCCTGGCACCTGCAGAAGGAGCTGGGCAAGACGGTGCTGCTCGGCGCCGCCGACACGTTCCGCGCCGCAGCCGTCGAGCAGCTCACCGAGTGGGCGAAGCGGGTCGGCTGCGACATCGTCACCGGCCCGGAGGGCTCCGACCCGGGCGCGGTCGCCTTCGACGCGATCGCGCGCGGCCGCGAGCGCGGCGTCGACGTGATCATCATCGACACCGCGGGCCGCCTGCACAACCGCGAGGAGCTGATGGCGGAGCTGGCGAAGATCCGGCGCGTCATCGGCAAGCAGATGCCGGACGCCCCGCACGAGACGCTGCTGACGATCGACGCCACCACCGGCCAGAACGGCGTCCGCCAGGCGAAGCTGTTCTCCGAGGCGGTGCCGATCTCCGGGATCGTGCTCACCAAGCTCGACGGCACCGCCAAGGGCGGCATCGCGCTCGCGATCGCCGGCGAGCTCGGCATCCCGGTGAAGCTGATCGGCATCGGCGAGGCGCTCGAGGATCTGCGCCCGTTCGACGCCGAGGACTTCGCCAAGGCGCTGGTGGCGCCGTAGCGGCCGGTCTCACCCGGAAGGGGGACTGGCGCGACGGCCTCTCGACGTGTAGGATTCCGCCATGCGCACCGAGGCCGACATCGTCGTGGTCGGCGCAGGGCTCGCCGGCCTGTCGGCTGCCTGCGCGCTTGTGGCGGCCGGCCGCGAGGTGATCGTCCTCGAGGCGCGCGACCGGGTCGGCGGCAGGCTGTACGACCGCCCGATCGACGGCGGCTCGGCCGACGCCGTCGTCGAGCTCGGCGGCCAGTGGATCGGGCCGCGCCACCAGCGCCTGCGCGCGCTGGCGCGCGAGCTGGGGGTCACCACCTTCCCGACCCACACCGAGGGCGACAGCCTGTTCTCCCGCGGCGGCCGGGTGCGCCGCTACCGGGGCACGATCCCGCGCATCAGCCCGGCGGTGCTGGCCGACGTCGGGCGGGCGATGGCGCGCCTGAACCGGATGGCGCGCCGCATCGATCCGGCCGCCCCCTGGTCGGGGCCGCGCGCCCGGATCTACGACTCCCAGACGATGGCGACCTGGATGCACCGGGCGATGCTCACCCGGCGCGGCCGCGAGCTGATGCAGATCGCGGTGGAGGGCGTCTGGGCCGCCGACCCCTCGGAGCTCTCGCTGCTGCACGTGCTCTTCTACATCAGCTCGGCGGGTGGGCTGGAGGCGCTCACCGACACCGAGGGTGGCGCCCAGCAGGATCGGTTCGTCGGCGGGCCGCAGCAGCTCGCCGCCGGCCTGGCCGCCCGCCTCGGCGACCGGATCGTCCTGCAGGCGCCGGTGCGCGCGATCGAGCACGACGCGTCCGCGGGGGTGACGCTCACCGTGGGGGACGGCCGTCGCTTCCGCGCCCGGCGGACGATCGTCGCCGTGCCGGTGCCGCTGACGGCTCGCATCGCCTACGACCCGCCGCTGCCGCACGCCCGCGACGCGCTCACCCAGCGCATGGCGATGGGCACCGTGGTCAAGGCGCACGCGATCTACGACGAGCCGTTCTGGCGCGCCGACGGCCTGTCGGGCATCGCCACGCGCGCCGAGGGGCCGATCAAGCTCGTCTACGACAACTCGCCCCCCGACGGAAGCTGCGGCGTGCTGCTCGCGTTCTTCGAGGGCCGCCACGCCCAGCAGGCCACCGCGCAGACCGAGGCCGAGCGTCGCGAGGCGGTGCTCAGGACGTTGGCCTCGCTGTTCGGCCGTCGCGCCCTCTCCCCGCGGGCGTACGTCGACCACGCCTGGGGCCAGGACCAGTACACGCGCGGCTGCTACGGCGCCTACGTGCCGCCGGGCGGCTGGACCGGGTTCGGCGCCGCGTTGCGCGCCCCGGTCGGGCCGATCCACTGGGCGGGCGCCGAGAGCGCCGCGATCTGGAACGGCTACATGGAGGGGGCGGTCCGCTCCGGCCAGGACGCCGCGCGCGAGGTGCTCGAAGCCCTGGAGCGGTGACCGCAGCCGGGCGGCCGGTTACAGTCGGCCCATGGACGGTTGGGTCATCTGGCTCATCGCCGCGGTCGTGGCGGCCGTCGGCGAGATCGTGACCCTGGGCTTCTTCCTCGCGCCGTTCGCGGTCGGGGCGCTCGGGGGCATGGTCGCCGACCTGGTCGGCCTCGGCGTCGCCGGCTCCTTCGCGGTGTTCGCGATCGCGACCGCGCTCTCCTTCGGGGTCGTGCGGCCGATCGCCCGCCGCCACCTGTACACGCCGCCGCACATCCGCACCGGCGCCGCCGCGCTCGTCGGCCGCACCGCCGTCGTGGTCGACGAGATCAACAACCTGGAGGGCGTCGGCTCGGTGCGCATCGACGGCGAGCTGTGGACGGCGCGCTCGCTCGACGAGGACCGGGTGATCGAGCCGGGTACCCGAGTCCAGGTCGTCGAGATCCGCGGCGCCACCGCGCTCGTCGTCCCCTGATCACCACCAACAGGAAAGAACACCAACATGGGCGCTCTCATCGCACTCGGGGTCCTCGTCCTCTTCGCTCTCTTCGTGGCCGCCAACACGATCCGGATCGTGCCCCAGGCGCGGGCCGGGATCGTCGAGCGGCTCGGGCGCTACCACCGGACGCTGGCGCCGGGCCTGACGGTGATCGTTCCGTTCATCGACCGCGTCAAGCCGCTGATCGACCTGCGAGAGCAGGTGGTGAGCTTCCCGCCGAACGGCGTCATCACGGAGGACAACGTCACCGTCAACATCGACTCGGTCCTGTACTACACGATCACCGACCCGAAGGCCGCCACCTACGAGGTCGCCGACCCGCTGAAGGCGATCGAGCAGCTCACGATCACCACGCTGCGCAACGTGATCGGTGGCCTGACGCTGGAGGAGACGCTCACCAGCCGCGACCAGATCAACAGCCAGCTCCGCACGGTGCTCGACGAGGCGACCGGCAGGTGGGGGATCCGCATCAACCGCGTCGAGCTGAAGGCGATCGAGCCGCCCGGGTCGATCCAGGAGGCGATGGAGAAGCAGATGCGCGCCGAGCGCGACCGGCGCGCGGCGATCCTCACCGCCGAGGGCGTCAAGCAGTCGCAGATCCTGACCGCCGAGGGCGAGAAGCAGGCGGAGGTGCTGCGCGCCGAGGGCGCCCGCCAGTCCCAGATCCTGCGCGCGGAGGGCGAGGCGCAGGCGATCCAGACCGTGTTCCGCGCCATCCACGAGGGCGACCCCGACCCCAAGCTGCTGGCCTACCAGTACCTGCAGATCCTGCCGCGCATCGCCCAGGGCGAGTCCAACAAGCTGTGGGTGATCCCGTCCGAGTTCACCCAGGCGCTCGGCAAGGTCGGCGAGGGGCTGGGCCTGGTCGAGCGCGCCGACGGCGCGGCGGCCGACGGCGTCGAGCGGACCGAGTGATGGACATCGTCGATCCGCGCATCGACGAGTACGCCGTCGCGCACACCACGCCGTTCCCGCCCGCGCTCGCGGCCGTGCACGACCGCGCCGCCGCGGAGCTGCCGTACCCGTCGATGCTCAGCGGCCCGGTCGTCGGGCGCCTGCTGGAGACGCTGGTGTTCGCGCTGCGCCCGCGGCTGGTGGTCGAGATAGGCACCTACGCCGGCTGGTCTGCGCTGGCGATGGCGGGCGCGCTGCCCGAGGGCGGGCGGATCGTCACCTGCGAGATCGACGACGGGCACGCCGACTGGGCCCAGGCGCGGATCGAGGCCTCGCCCTACGCGGACCGGATCGAGATCCGACGCGGCCCGGCGCTGCGCACCCTGGCCGAGCTCGATGGCCCGTTCGACCTGGTGTTCATCGACGCCGACAAGGCCGGCTACCCGGACTACTACGAGGCGGCGCTGGAGAAGCTCGCCCCGGGCGGGCTGATCGTCGCCGACAACACGCTGCGCGGCGGCCGGGTGCTCGACCCGCGGGACGAGGAGGACCGGGTGATCGCCGACCTCAACGCCCGCTGGGCGGAGGACGAGCGCGTGGTCGCGGTGCTGCTCACCGTCCGCGACGGGGTCACCATCCTGCGCCGTCGGTAGCGCCGCCCCGCGCCTCCCTACACTGCGTGCCCAGTGTTCGACGCGCTCGCCGAGAAGCTCCAGGAGACGCTCGCCGACGTCCGCGGCCGCGGCACGCTGACCGAGGACGACGTCAACAAGGCCATGCGCGAGATCCGTCTCGCGCTGCTGGAGGCCGACGTCAACTTCAAGGTCGTCAAGCAGTTCACGGCCACGGTCAAGGAGCGCTGCCTGGGCGCCGAGGTGATCGGCAAGCTCAACCCGGGCCAGCAGGTCATCAAGATCGTCAACGAGGAGCTGACCGCCCTGATGGGCGGCGCCAGCGCGGGCATCACGTTCGCGTCACGCCCGCCGACGGTCATCCTCATGGCGGGCCTGCAGGGCTCCGGCAAGACGACCGCCACCGCCAAGCTGGCGCGCTGGCTGCGCGAGGAGAAGGGCTCCTCGGTCGCGGTGGCTGCCTGCGACGTCTACCGCCCGGCGGCCGTCGACCAGCTCGTCAAGGTCGGCACGCAGGCCGGCGCGGAGGTCTACGAGCAGGGCACCGACCGCGACCCGGTCGACATCGCCCGCTGGGCGCTGGACCGGGCGAAGATGGACGGCAAGGACGTCCTGATCGTCGACACATCCGGCCGTCTGCACATCGACGAGAAGCTGATGGCCGAGCTGAAGGAGATCCGCAAGGCCGTCAAGCCGACGTCGATCCTGCTGGTTGTCGACGCCATGACCGGCCAGGACGCGGTCAACGTCGCCGAGCAGTTCGCCGAGGCCGTCGACTTCGACGGCGTGATCATGACCAAGCTGGACGGCGACGCCCGCGGCGGCGCCGCGCTGTCGGTCAAGGCGGTCACCGGCAAGCCGATCCTGTTCGCCTCGCTGGGGGAGAAGCTCGAGGAGTTCGAGCCGTTCCACCCCGACCGCATGGCGCAGCGGATCCTCGGCATGGGCGACGTGCTGTCGCTCATCGAGAAGGCCGAGCGTCAGATCGACGAGGAGCAGGCCCGCGAGCTGGAGCGCAAGCTTCGCCGCGACGAGTTCACGCTCGAGGACTTCCTCAAGCAGCTCAAGCAGATCCGGCGCATGGGGCCGCTGACCTCGATCCTGGGGATGATCCCCGGGTTCGCCGGCCACCAGCTCAAGAACCTCAAGATCGACGAGCGCGAGCTGGACCGCCTGGAGGCGATCATCCTGTCGATGACCCCGGAGGAGCGCCGCCGGCCGGAGATCATCAACGGCTCGCGCCGCCTGCGGATCGCCAAGGGGTCGGGCACCAACGTGCAGGCGGTCAACCAGCTCGTCAAGCAGTTCGGGCAGATGCGCAAGGTCATGAAGCAGATCGGGAAGGGCCGGATCCCCGACCTGCAGGCCCTCATGCGCCAGGCCCGCTAACCTGCTCGCGTCCTTTCAACGCACGAGTTTCCCGGGAAAGAGGACTTCTCACCTTGGCAGTTCGACTTCGCCTGACACGAGTGGGCGGCCGCAAGAACCCGATCTGGCGCATCGTCGCCGCCGATCAGCGGGCGCCCCGTGACGGCCGGAACCTAGACATCCTCGGCCAGTACAACGCGCAGACGTCGCCTTCGACCATCGTCGTCAACGAGGAGAAGGTGCGCTACTGGCTTGAGCGCGGCGCCAAGCCCACCGACCAGGTGCGCAAGCTGCTGCGCAGCCAGGGCATCGACGTCCCCGCCTAGAGCGCCCGGCGCCATGAAGGGGCTGCTCGAGTACCTGGCCCGTCAGCTCGTGCGCGAGCCCGACGCGGTCAAGGTCGAGCAGTTCGAGGAGGACGACGGCACGATCGTCCTCGAGCTGTCCGTGGCCGAGGACGACTACGGCCGCGTGATCGGCAAGGGCGGGCGCACCGCCAACGCCCTTCGCACCGTGCTCAAGGCGGCGGCGGTCAAGCGGCAGCGCAAGGTCCTGGTCGACATCGTCGACTGACGTGTCGAGCGGGGCGGCCGCCGACGACGAGCTCCTGTCCGCCGGGCGCGTAGGCCGCGCCCACGGCCTGGACGGGTCCTTCCACGTGACCCGGCCGCGCAGCCGGCTGCTGACGGTCGGCACGCCGGTCGTGGTCGCCGGCCGGCGCACGGAGATCGTGCGCCGCGCCGGCACCGACGAGAAGCCGATCGTGCGCGTCGCCGGCTGCGAGGACCGCAACGCCGCCGAGGCGCTGCGCGGCGCCGACATCGCGGTGCCGCGCTCGGCCGCCCCGCCGCTGGGGGAGGGCGAGTGGCTGGTAGAGGACCTGGAGGGCCTCGCCGTGCTCGACGGCGAGCGCGAGGTGGGGACGGTGGAGCGGGTGCTGCCCTACCCGTCCTGCGAGGTGCTGCAGGTCCGCCGCGTCGACGGCCGCGAGCTGCTGGTGCCGCTGGTCTCCGACGCGGTCCGCGAGGTCGACCTCGCGGCCGGGCGGATCGACGTGGACCTCGCGTTCCTCGGCGAGGCGGGATGATCCGGGGCGGCCGTGCAGATCGACGTCGTCACCCTCTTCCCCGAGTGGTTCGAGTGGTTCCGCACCCAGCGCCACGTCCGCAACGCGCTGGAGCTGGGCCACGAGATCCGCACCTTCAACCCGCGTGACTGGACGCCGCTGTCCGGCGGCCAGGTGGACGACACGCCGTTCGGCGGCGGCGCGGGCATGGTGCTCCGGGTGGACGTGATGGAGCACGCGCTGCGGGGCATCTACGGCCGCGACCCGGTCGAGCTGCGCGAGGACCGGCGCGTGATCGCGCTCACCCCGGGCGGCCGGATGCTCGACGACGCGCTGGTCGACGAGCTGGCCGCCGAGGAGGCGATCACGCTGCTGTGCGGCCGCTACGAGGGCTTCGACGAGCGGATCGTCCAGCACTTCGCCACCGACGCGGTGTCGATCGGCCGCTACGTGCTCTCCGGCGGCGAGCTGGCGGCGATGGTGGTGATGGACGCCGTGATGCGCAAGCTGCCCGGGACGCTGGGCGACGCCGACTCGGCGCTGGAGGAGTCGTTCAGCCCCGCGCTGGAGGGCAACCCCGAGTACCCGCACTACACGCGGCCGGCGGAGTGGCGCGGCTGGAAGGTGCCGGAGGTGCTGCTGTCCGGCCACCACGAGCGGATCAGGCAGTGGCGGCTGGAGCAGGCGCGGCGCCGCGGCGCGCTCGGGCCGGTCGCCAAGCCGCCGGATCCGATGGCCGGCGACGGCGAGCAGGACGCGGCGTCCTTCTAGCCTGGATGGCCGACGCGGCGGTCGTCCGGTTGCAGGAGGGGGACGTGCGCCGCGAGGACCGGGGGAGGTTCGCTACCATCCCCGCCGCCCGACGCCGCGGAGCAGACCTCCGCGCCCCCTGTTTGCCATGAGCACTGTCATCGACTCCATCGAGCGCGCGCAGCTGCGCCGTGTCCCGAGCTTCCAGGCCGGAGACCGCGTCCGTGTCCACTTCCAGGTCATCGAGGGCAACCGGCGCCGCACGCAGGTCTTCGAGGGCGTGGTGATCAAGCGCCAGGGCGAGGGCGTGCGCGAGACCTTCACTGTGCGCAAGCACTCGTTCGGCGTCGGGGTGGAGCGCACGTTCCCCCTGCACTCGCCGAAGATCGAGAAGATCGAGGTGGCGGCGCGCGGCGACGTCCGGCGGGCCAAGCTGTATTACATCCGCGACCGCGTCGGCAAGGCCGCGCGCGTGCGCGAGCGCAGCTACACCGGTCCGGAGGAGGAGGTCGAGCCCGGCCTGCTGCACGACCCCGCCGCGGAGGCGGAGGCCGAGGCTGCGGAGGCGTCCGCCGAGGCCGCCGAGGCTGAGGCCGAGGCCGCCGCGACCGAGGAGGCCGCCGAGGCGCCGGCCGCCGAGGGCGAGGCCCAGGCGGAGGCTGAGGCCGGCGATCAGCCCGCGGAGGCTGAGGGCTCCGGCGACGCCGACCAGGAGTGACGCGCCCGGCTGCGGACGGCGCATCCGACCGGTCGGCGCAGCCCTCGATGCGGACCTCGCGCAAGGACAAGTCGTTCGGCAACTCCGCGATCGAGCTTGTCCTGATCGTCGCCGTCGCGCTGGGCCTGGCGCTCGGCATCCAGGCGTTCATCGTCAAGCCATACCGGATCCCGAGCGAGTCGATGGTGCCGACGCTGGAGGTCGGCCAGCGCGTGCTGGTCAACCGGATCGGCAACCGCTTCGGCGACCCGAAGGTGGGCGATATCGTCGTCTTCCACCCGCCGGCGGGCGCCGACAGCAACACCTGCGGCGATCCGAACCGCCGCCCGACGGAGGCCTGTGACCGCCCGACGCCCGACCGCTCGGACGTCAACTTCATCAAGCGGATCGTGGCCGGGCCGGGCGACACGATCGCGATCCGCGACGGCCGCGTGTACCGCAACGGGAAGCTCGCCAAGGAGGACTTCATCCGTCCCTGCGCGGACGGCGCCGGCTGCGACTTCCCGACGCCCATCACCATCCCCGCCGGTCACTACTTCATGATGGGCGACAACCGTGGCGAATCCGACGACAGCCGGTTCTGGGGGCCGGTCCCCCGCGAGTGGATCATCGGCGAGGCCTTCGCCACCTACTGGCCGCCCAAGCGGATCGGCCCGCTCTGAGATGGGGCAGGCCGCCCGCGCGGGCCGTCGGCCACGGCGCACCGGCAGGCGGCTGATCCAGCACGACCGCGGGCTCGGCGTGCGCTTCGTCGCCGGCGCGGACGAGGCGGGGCGCGGCTGCCTGGCGGGGCCGCTGGTGGCCGCGGCGGTGTTGTTCGACCTCCAGCGGCTGGGGCCGCGCGAGGTGCGGGCGCTGGCGAAGCTGGACGACTCCAAGCAGCGCGACGAGAAGGTCCGCGAGGAGCTCTACCCGGTGATCATGCGCACGGCGGTGCGCGTGGCGGTCGTGTCGCGCAGCGCGCGGGGGATCGACTCGCGCGGGCTGCACCGCACGAACCTGTCGGCGCTGCGCGAGGCGCTGCTGAAGGTGGCCTGCGACGGCTGCATCTGCCTGATCGACGGCTTCTCGGTCGGCGACCTGGGCGGGCACGAGAGCCGCGCGATCGTCGACGGGGACGCCACCAGCGCGGCGATCGCGGCGGCGAGCATCGTCGCGAAGGTCTCGCGCGACCGCTTCATGCGCCGGGCGGACGAGCGCCATCCGGGCTGGGACTTCGCCGAGCACGTCGGCTACTCGACCCCGGCGCACCGCGAGGCGATCCAGAGGCTGGGCGTCTCGCCGCTGCACCGGCTGTCGTTCCAGTCGACCGCCTACCAGCAGCTCACGCTGTAGCCGTCCGGTGGACGGGGCCGCCTGCGGGCAGTCCCGCGCTCAGAACGCGTTCTCGAGGTGATCGAGCCGCTTCAGGTTGCCGTCGGCGTCGACGGCCACGCCGATGGCGTCGAACCGCACGGCGCGCACCCGCGGCCGGTTCGGGGTCTCGGCCAGCCATGCGGCGGCCATCCGCCGCACCCGGGCGCGCTTGGCGGGGTGCAGCGCATCCCAGGGGCAGCCGCCGTCGCGCCGCGTCTTGACCTCGCAGAAGACGAGCGTGCCGCCGTCGGCGGCGATCAGGTCGATCTCGCCGAAGCGGGTGCGGTGGTTGCGCGCGAGGATCGTGTAGCCGAGCCGCTGCAGGTGCTCGGCGGCCAGCCGCTCGCCTACGCGGCCGAGGATGTGTCGCGGGTCGCCTGACATCGCGCGGCGACCCTAGGCGCGCGGGTGCGCCGGCTCAGCACGCCTCCGTGACGATCTCGCGCAGGGACCGCGCCCGAACGCGCGCCTAGCCCGCCCCGCGACACACCCCGCTCCGCGACACACCCCGCCGACCTGCGTCTGTCTTCCCCGGTCGTGGCGGGGGAATCCGGACGCAGGACGACGTGGCTGCGGATCTGCGCGCGCCGCTCCGCAGATTCGTGACGGCCCCGTGCAGACGTGTGGCAGGGGCGCGCCTAGCGTCCGCCGCCATGCTGGCCTGCGTCACGACCTTCACCCTGCACGGCGTCGAGAGCCGCCGTGTTGCCGTCGAGGTCGACGTGCGCAGCGGCCTGCCCGGGTTCACGATCGTCGGCCTGGCCGACCGCTCGGTGCGTGAGTCGCGCGAGCGCGTGCGCGCGGCGATCCAGAACTCGGGCTGGTCGATGCCGCCCTCGCGGATCACGGTCAACCTGGCGCCCGCGCACCTGCGCAAGGAGGGGCCGGGCTTCGACCTGGCGGTCGCCTGCGGGCTGCTGGCGGCGGTGGGGCAGGTGCCGGCCGGGCGGCTTCGGAGCGTGGCGATCTACGGCGAGCTGGCGCTGAGCGGCGAGCTGCGGCCCTGCCGGGGCGTGCTGGCTGTCGCCGAGGGGGCGGCGGCCGCCGGGCTGGACGGGATCGTGCTGCCGACCGAGTGCGCTCCCGAGGCGGCGCTCGTCGAGGGGTTGGGGGTGTTCGGCGCCCGCGACCTACGCGAGGTGGCGGCGATCCTGCGCGGCGAGACCGACGGCACCGCCGCCCCGGCCCGGGCGCCGTCCGCGAGCTCGGCGGAGGCTCCGGACCTGTCCGACGTGCGCGGCCACCGCCTGCCCCTGCGCGCGCTGACGATCGCGGCGGCGGGCGGCCACAACATGTTGATGTCGGGGCCGCCGGGCGTCGGCAAGACGATGCTCGCCCGTCGCCTGCCGTCGATCCTGCCGCCGCTCACGCGGACGGAGGCGATCGAGGTCACGCGCATCCAGAGCGTCGCCGGGCGGCCTGTGGCCGGGCTGATCACGCAGCGCCCTTTTCGAGCCCCGCACCACAGCATCTCCGCGTCCGGCCTGGTCGGCGGGGGCGCCTCGCCGGCGCCGGGCGAGGCGACGCTCGCCCACCACGGGGTGCTGTTCCTCGACGAGCTGGCGGAGTTCTCGCGCTCGGCGCTGGAGGCGCTGCGCCAGCCGCTGGAGGACGGGAGGGTGACGATCGTCCGCGGCCAGCAGGCGGCGGTCTTCCCGACGGGCTTCCAGCTTGTCGCCTCGACCAACCCGTGCCCGTGCGGGCATCTGGGCACGCCGCGCTGCCGCTGCGCCGAGAGCGATGTCGCCCGATACCGGCGGCGGCTGAGCGGCCCGCTGCTCGACCGCATCGACCTGCTGGTCGAGGTGCGTCGCCCGGCGCCCGAGGACCTGGCGGCGGGCCCGGTCACCAGCTCGGCGGCCGAGCGGGAGCGGGTGCTTGAGGCGCGCGAGCGGCAGGCCGCCCGCGCCGGGCGTGCGGGCGCGGGGTGCAACGCGCGTCTGGACTCCGCCGGCCTGCGTCGAGTCGTACAACTCGATGATCGGGCGGACACGGTGCTGCGCAACGCGTACGCCCGTGGAGCGCTCAGCCCGCGCGGACACGACCGGGTGCTGCGCGTCGCCCGCACCATCGCGGACCTCGACGGCGCCGAGCGGGTCGGCGCCGCGCATCTGCTGGAGGCTCTGGCGCTGCGCTGCGAGCCGGTGCAGTGCTCGGAGGTAGACGGGGAGGCGGCGTGATCCAGGCTTGTGACCCCTGCCTGCGGCGCACGGCGCTCCTGGGGCTGCTGGCCGGGCGGATCGAGATCGCCCGCCGCGGCGGCGGGCAGTTGCGCGACGTGCTGGCGCTGCCCGACGACGAGCTGCTGGCGGCGGTGGCGGGCAACAAGGCGCGTGGACTGGCCGCGACGGTGCCGGCGCTCGCTGCGGCGCAGCGCGACGCAGCGCGCCGCGCCGGGCTGGCCGCGTTCTGTCGTCACAGCGACCGCTACCCGGCGCGCCTGCGCGACGACCGCGCCGCCCCGGCGGTGCTGTTCGTCGCCGGGAGGCCGGAGCGGCTGGCGGAGCTGGTCGGCGAGGGCGAGGCGCGGCCGCCCGCGGCGGCGGTGGTCGGCACGCGGCGCGCCTCGCCCGAGGGGCTGGAGGTGGCGCGGCTGCTGGGGCGAGGCCTCTCGGCGGCCGGGGTGGCGGTGGTGAGCGGCATGGCGCTCGGCATCGACGGCGCCGCCCACGATGGGGCGCTCGAGGCGGGCGGTGCCACGGTGGCGGTGCTGGCCGGCGGCGCGGACGTGCCGTATCCGCTGCGACGGCGTCGCACCTACGAGCAGATCGTCAGTCGCGGCGCGGTGGTCGCGGAGATGCCGCCCGGCTTCCACGCCCACCCGTGGTGCTTCCTGGCGCGCAACCGGATCATCGCCGCGCTGGCCGATGCGACGATCGTCGTGGAGGCGGCGGCCCGCTCCGGGTCGCTCGTGACCACCGAGCTGGCGCTGGAGCTGGGCCGCGACGTGGGTGCGGTGCCCGGCTCGGCCTTGAGCTGGCGCGCGGAGGGCGTCAACGCGCTGCTGCGCGACGGCGCGGCGCTCATCCGTGACGCGCGCGATGCGCTCGACCTGGTCGTCGGGCTCGACGCCGCCGCCCGCGCCGCCGCCGAGGCCCGCGCCGCCGGGCCGGTGCCCGCGCCGCCCGACCTCGACCCGGAGCTGGCGGAGCTGCTGGAGGCGGTGGAGGCGGGCCGCGACGACGTCGAGTCGCTCGTCGGCGGACCGGGTGCCGCTGCGAGCGTGCAAGCCGGGCTGATGGAGCTCGAGCTGATGGGGTTGGTGCGCAGGCTGCCCGGCGGCCGCGTCGTGCGCGCGACGGGGCAGGCGGGGTGATGGCCGCATCGCCGGCAGGGGCAGCGCCCGAGCACGGTCCCGGGAGCAGGGCACGAGCCGGCCAATGGCGCGTTGTCGGCACGGTCAGCGTCCGAGCACGGCCGGCACCCGTGCCACCCGGACCACGCCGAGGAGGGCGATGCCCCGGCGCCCGTCGCCACCTCGGCGTCCTTGACGACGTCGTCGGGGTGGATACACGCCGAGGAGGGCAGTGCCGGCGCCCGTCGCCGCGCCCGCCGGCCAACGTGAACGTTCGTTCCGTCCCGCTATGGGTGGACCAGAGCAACGCTCAGGGTCCGTGGGCGTCCGATCCGTCGTGAACGTTGGTTTGGTCCTGTCCTGGGTGGACCAGGCTGACGTTCGCCGGGGCGGGGCGCCGTGGACGCCGTGAGCGTCCGCGTGGTGGCGGCAGGGTGGACGAATCGGACGCTCGGGGTGTCGCTGGCGCTCGAGGCGCGCTGAACGTCGGTTTGGTGCTGCCGGCGCACGACGGAACCAACGTTCGGGGCGTCGCGGCGCTCGGGGCGTGCTGAACGGGGCGCGCCGAACCCCGGGTGGCCCTGCCGGGCGCGACTGCGGCCGACGCTCGGCGGCGCGGGACGCCCGCCTGGAACCGTTGACCTAGTATCGGCCGCCATGGTCGACCGCGTCCCTGTGTGCCTGTCGATCGCGGGGTCGGACTCCGGCGGCGGCGCCGGCATCCAGGCCGACCTGAAGGCGTTCGCCCGCTGCGGCGTCCACGGCGCCACCGCGATCACCGCCCTCACCGCCCAGAACACCGTCACCGTCACGCGCGTCGACCCCGTCGACCCGGACATGATCCGCGCCCAGATCGACGCGGTCGCCGAGGACCTCGGCGTCGACGCGGTCAAGATCGGCATGGTCGGCGGAGTGCCCGCCATCGAGGCGGTCGCCGCCGGGCTCGACGCGCTGCCCGAAGGCACGCCGGTCGTGCTCGACCCGGTGATGGTCGCCGAGTCCGGCGCGCGGCTGCTCGAGCCCGATGCCGAGCGGGCGCTGATCGAGCTGCTGCTGCCGCGCGCCACCGTCGCCACCCCCAACCTGCCCGAGGCCCGGGTGCTCGCCGCCGCCGGCGGCAAGGGGGAGGACCTCGACGGCGCCGAGCTGGCCGCCGCCGTCCGCGAGCTCGGCACGGGCGCCGTCATCCTCACCGGCGGCCACCGCGAGCGGGCCGTCGACGTCCTCGTCTGGGACGGCGAGCCGCCCGTGCTGGAGATCCCCGGCGAGCGCCACCCCGACGGCGCCGCGCACGGCTCCGGCTGCACCCACTCCTCGGCGCTCGCCGCCCACCTGGCGCTCGGCTTCACGCTGCCGGAGGCCGCCCGCGCCGCCCGCGCCATCGCCGGTGACGCGGTGCGCCTCGGGCTGCGCGGCCTGGGCGCCGGCGCGGGGCCCGTCAACGTGCTCGGCGTCGGCCACGGCGACGTCGGCGCGCACGCCGCCTCCGGCCGTCTGGGCGCCTCGCCGCACGCCGTCTGACCGGATCCACGACCCGGCAGCTCGACAGCGTGTCAGCCCGATCGTTCGGGGCCGGTCGCTTTGCCATAATCGCGGCCTGGTGCGGCTCCTGCGGATGAAGCCCGGACACGGTGAGGTCCTCCTCAAGGAAGGCGATCCCGCCGTGCCCGACGAGCTGCACGCCCTGCGCGCCGAGTTCACCCGCCAGATCGACGAGGGCCTGTGGGCCGCCGTGCCCACGGACGGCCCGAACGGGCGGCGCGAGGCGCAGATGGTGCGGAGCTTCGACGAGGTTCCCGTCGACGCAGACCGCGTGATCTTCTTCCCACGCGCCGCGGGCGGGTGCTGAGGCCGTGCTGCTCGCCCTCTCCGCCGTCCTGCTCGTGATCGTCGCCCTGTTGTGGGACCTCTGCCTGCCCGCGGTCCGCGAGGCGTGGTCCCGCCACCGGGCGAGGCGCGCCAAGGTCGTCATCGACGACATCGACCCGGGCCGCGAGCTGCGCGCCGAGCAGCGCGCGCGCCGGCTGCTGCGCTCCTGCGTCAGCGACGAGGAGTGGGAGATGTACCGGGACCTCGGCTTCATCCGCGTGTGGGGCTCGCTCGCCGACGGTCCGTCGCGCGGCGGCACCGCCGCCACCCGCGCCGGCGCCACATACGCCTACCTCATCTACCCGCACAAGCCGCTGATCGCGTACCTGCCTCAGACGCGCGAGCTGCTGGCCGAGTACTGCGTGACCTTCCCCGACGACGGCCGGCTGCCCGACTCCGACGACGTGCTCGCCAAGTGGCTGGCGCTCACCGCCGACGAGGAGGGCCTGATCGACCGCGCCAACCTGCACCTGCCCGGCCGCCAGCACGACGTGCGCGCCGTACGCCGCGACCTGTGGCGGCTCACGCAGTGGGAGCAGGCGCGGCTACGGCGCCTGCAGCGCGCCGCCGCCTCCCGCGAGCGGTCCTGAGCCCGGCGCGCAGGCGCGGCGAGCGGATCCGGCGCCCCGCGCCTACAGCGGCTCGTCCGCCGGCGCGCCCGCCAGGAACCGCTCCACCAGCGCGTTGAACGCCTGCGGGCGCTCGAGCTGCGCCATGTGGCCGGTGTCCTCGTAGACCACCACCTCGGCGTTCGGGATCAGCTCGCCGAACCGCCACGCGTCCCGCACCGGCACCAGCCGGTCCTCGGTGCCCCACACCACGAGCGTCGGCGCCCGGATCTCCCCGAGCCGGTCCTTGATCGGGTAGCTGGTCAGGGCGTCGAGCGCATCGACGAACCCGGGCCCGCCGGAGCCGCGGAGCTGCTCGGCGACCAGCGGCGCAGGCAGCCGCTCCGGGTGCGCCGCCACGACCCGCATCACCGCCTGCCGCGTCCTCGGCCGGCGGGCGAGCGCGTCGCTGCGCGATGCCAGCCAGCCGGTGAACGCCTTCACCAGCCACGACGCCTCGCGGCCGAAGCGGATCACCGGGTCGTCGCGCTGGTGCTCGATCGTCAGCCCGGCGGCCGACACCAGCACCAGCCGGTCCGCCCAGGTGCCGAACCGGATCGCGATCTCCAGCCCGATGAAGCCGCCCATCGAGTTGCCGACCACGCTCGCCCGGCTGACGCCCAGCTTGCGCAGCAGCTCGTCGACCGCCGCCGCGTATCCGGAGATCGAGATCTTCTCGCGCGGCATCTCGGATGCCCCGAACCCGGGTAGGTCCATCGCGATGCAGCGATGCCGGCGCGCGAAGTGCGGGAGGTTCTCGAGCCAGTTCTGCCAGCAGCCCGACAGTCCGTGGATGAAGACGACCGTCCCCTCAGGCTCGGCGGGCCCGATGTCGATGACGTTCATCCAGCGGCCCCCGATTCGCTCCCAACGCTGATGGGCGCGCCAGTCGATGTCCATCCAGGCGCTGCGTCCGACAGGGCCGTAGACGTCGAGCCTGACGGTGGGGCGTGAGGGGGTCGGAGTGACGGTCACGGGGCTAGCATCCCGCAACTCGACGACTTCCATGCGCATCGCGATCGACATCGACTCGACGCTGCACCACTACTGGGATCTCCTCGCGGCAAGCGCCAAACGCCGCTTCGGCGTCGACCTCCGCTACGAGGAGCAGCGCACATGGGCGATCACCCGCCTGAAGCCGGAGCAGCTCCGGTGCTGCATCGAGGAGACCCACACCGACGAGGTGATACTCGCCGCCCGCCCCTACCCGGGGGCGGTGGAGGCGATCAACGCCTGGGCGGAGGCCGGCCACTTCATCCACGTCACCAGCCACCGCGACGTCTCCGCCCACGACGCGACCGAGCGCTGGCTGCGAGCGATCGGCCTGCGCTTCGACGAGCTGTACTGCAGCGACGACAAGCTCGCCCGCTGCCGCGAGATCGGAATCGACGTGCTGATCGACGACTGCCCCGACCACCTGGTCGCCGCCGTGGACGCGGGCATGATCGCCGCGACGATCGAGCACCCGTGGAACGAGGAGGTCCGCGAGACCGAGGACATCGTGTCGGCGCCGGACTGGCCCGGGCTCGCCACGCGGCTCCAGCCCTTCCTCGCCGGCAGGAACGTTTGCGCGGCTTGAAGGGCCTGCTTGAATCGGTGGCCGCATGGTCGGCGACCGGACAGAGCTGACGACCGTTCCCCGGCGCGAGCGCGATCCGCTCAGCGTCGCTGATCGAGGCGACGGCGGAAGCCGCGAGCTGGTCGGCCCGGAGCCCGATCTGCGCGACCTCCTGCCCGCGCTGGAGCCGGAGCGGCAGACCACCGACTGGGGTCGCTCGGAGCGGGTCGAGCGCATCTTCGACCGCCTGATCGTCGACCCCGCCTACCGCTACTGGTTCCGCTGCGAGGTGGAGGGGATCGAGAACGTGCCGGCCGAGGGCGGCGCGCTGCTGGTCTCAAACCACGCGGGCGCCCTGCCGCCCGACGGCATGATGATCGCCAAGGCGGTCCGCGAGGAGCACCCGCAGCCGCGGCCGGTGCACCTGACCGTCGAGCACTTCTTCAAGGGCTATCCGGGGTTCTCGGCGCTGCTGCCGAAGATCGGCGGGGTGCCGGCGCACCCGGCCAACGTGCACCGCCTGCTGTGGGACGAGCAGCAGCTCGTGCTCGTCTTCCCCGAGGGCCGCAAGGGGACCGAGAAGCTGTTCAAGGACCGCTACCGGCTGCGCCGCTTCGGCCGCGGCGGCTTCGTCGAGGCGGCGATGCGGGCGCGCGCCCCGATCGTGCCGGTCGCGGTGGTCGGCGCCGAGGAGGCGATGCCGGTCTTCGCCCACCTCAAGCTCGCCCGCCGCCTCACCGGGCTCCTGTACTTCCCGGTGACGCCCGGCTTCCCGCACCTGGGGCTGCTGGGCGCGATCTACCTGCCGGCCAAGTTCAAGATCCGCTTCCTGCCGCCGGTGCGCACCGACGACATGGGCGAGGCGCCGTGGGAGGACCCGGCGCTGGTGCAGACGGTCGCCCAGCAGGTGCGCGCCACGATCCAGGAGGAGCTGCTGGACATGCTGGGCAAGCGACGCTCGGTGTGGTTCGGATGACCTCGCGACGCATCCTCGTCACCGGCCTGTCGACCGCGTGGGGCGGGCGCCTCGCGCAGGCGCTGGAGCGCGACCCCGAGGTGGAGGCGATCATCGGCATCGACCGCCGGCCGCCGAAGGTGGCGCTGGAGCGCACCGAGTTCGTCCAGGTCGCCGACGCGCACTCGCTGATCCGCCGCATCGTCGACGCCGCCGAGATCGACACCGTCGTGGACACCCGCCTGGTGGTGGACTCGATCGTCACCACCGAGCGACGCGCGCACGAGAACAACGTCATCGGCACGATGAACGTGCTGGCGGCCTGCAGCGGCGAGGACTCGCCGGTGCGCAAGCTGGTGTTCAAGTCCTCGGCCCGCTTCTACGGCGCCGAGCAGGACGACCCGGCGTTCTTCACCGAGTCGATGTCCCGCCGGCACCCGCCGAAGCACCCGCTGGATCGCGACATCTGCGAGGCGGAGGCCGCGGTCGCCGACTTCCGCCGCCGCAACCCCGGCAAGACGGTGACGGTGCTGCGCTTCACCCACCCGCTGGGGCCGACGATCAAGACCTCCTGGCAGAAGCTGCTGCGGCTGCCGGTGATCCCGGCGATCCTCGGCTTCGATCCGCGGCTGCAGTTCATCTCCGAGCAGGACATGGCCGACTGCCTGGAGCACGCGGTCCGCAACGACCTCGACGGGGTCTTCAACTGCGCCGCCGACGGCGTGCTCTCGCTCAGCGAGGTCGCCTCGCTGCTGGGCAAGCCGCTGGCCCCGGTGCTGCCGCCGGTCGCCACGGGCGCGGCGGCGCCGGCGCTGCGCCGGCTGGGGGTGCCGCTGCATCCGGAGGTGCTCTCGGAGCTGCGCTTCGGCCGCGGGCTGGACAACCGCCGCTTCAAGGCGACCGGCTTCCGCTACCGGCTGACGACGCGGGAGACGGTGCAGAAGCTGGCCGAGCACCTGCGGGTGGAGCCGATCCTGGGCGACGAGGCCGCCGGCACCCGCTACCGCTACGAGGCGGCGGTGGAGGAGTTCCTGCGCTTCAGCCCGTCGGTGCGCCGCCCGCCGGGCGGGGCGAAGCGGCCCTCGAACGTGGCGCCCTCCGGCGGCCGGCTCTCACAACGGCGCCGGGACGGCTGGGACGGCCTGACGGCGAAGGAGATCCTGGCGATGTTGCCGTCGCTCAGCCCGGAGGACCTGCGCGCGCTGCGCGAGCACGAGCGGACGCACGCCGCGCGCGCCAGTGTCCTGCGGGGGATAGACCGGCTGCTGGAACGCGCCGGGGCTGCCGAATAGAGGCGAACACACCCCGAACCTGCGTCCAGCGGCGCGCCGGCGGCATGGTCTATTGCATGACTAGGCGCGCGGCTGGGCAGCATCTACCGTGCTCTTCGTCCGTCCACGCCGGTTCTCAGTGCCTTGCGCTCGCGTACGCTGATCGTCCTGCTGGTCGTGGTCGCGCTGGCCGGTGCTCTCGCCGCCGGCGCTGCCGCGTTCGACCAAGCCAACCGTGACCGCATCGCCGGTGGCGTGAAGATCGCCGGCATCGACGTCGGCGGGCTCACGGCGGAGCAGGCGCGCACCCGTCTGCAGCGCCGGCTGGTGGATCCGCTGCGCCGGCCGGTGGTCGTCCGCCACGGGGAGCAGAGCTTCCGGCTGACCCCGCAGCAGGCGAAGGTCGTGGTGCGCGTGGACGCCGCGGTGAACGAGGCGGTGGAGCGCAGCCGCGAGGGCGGCCTGATCTCGCGCGTCGTGCGCCGGATCACCGGCCGCGGCGTCGACGCCACGCTGGAGCCCCGCATCACGTACTCCAAGCGGGCGGTGAGCGACCTGGTGCGGCGCGTGCAGTCCGCCGTCGACGCCGAGCCGGTCGACGCGACCGTCGAGTTCTCGCTTGCGGGCCCGAAGACGATCCCCGGCCACGACGGCCGCAAGGTGGAGGTCGACGAGCTGCGGAGCGCCGTGCGCAAGGCGCTCACCTCGCCGGATGCGGACCGCACGATCCGCGCCCGCGTGCGCACGGTGAAGGCGAAGGTCACCGAGGCGGACCTGCCGTCGCGCTATCCGACGGCGATCGTCGTCAACCGCAGCGCCTTCCGGCTCGACCTCTACAAGAACCTCAAGAAGGTCAAGTCGTACGACATCGGCATCGGGTCGGTGGGCCGCGAGACCCCGGCGGGCCTGTTCCACATCCAGAACAAGGCGGTCAACCCGGCCTGGATCAAGCCGCACTCCGACTGGATCCCGGAGGAGGAGCGCGGTCAGGTCGTCCCCGGCGGCGTGCCCGAGAACCCGCTGAAGGCGCGCTGGCTGGGCATCTACGACGGCGCCGGCATCCACGGCATCGACCCGTCGCAGTACGGCACGATCGGCACCGCCGCCTCGCACGGCTGCATCCGCATGCGGATCCCGGATGTGATCGACCTCTACGACCGGGTCGATGTCGGCACGCCGATCTACATCGGCGGCTGACGACGCCTCAGCCCGACCCGTCGCTCGACCGGTCGCGGCCGGTCGCCGCGAGCGCCGCCCGGCCGTCGGGGGTCTCGTTGGCGCGGATCTCCTCGACGGGAACCTCCTCCCAGCCGTCGGCCAGGAGGGAGGCATGGTGGTCGGAGTGACGAATGACCAGGGTGCCGATGAAGACCCCGTGCGTCCGCTTGCGCATGACCGCGTACCAGAGCGTCGAGGCGTCCACCGTGCCCTGCACCGGATGCCAGGGGCGCGGAGGCTGCTCGTCCTCGGCGGCGACCCCGGCGGCGATGAGCTGATGCTGCGTGGCGACGCGGCCTGAAGAGGTGTCGATGAAGAACCGGCCCACCGGCGACGAGAATAGCCCGCGCCCCGAGCCGAGCCCGGAGTGGCGCGCGGCGCTGCGCAAGCTCGACGCGGACCTGGTCCGGCGCGGCGCCGGCGAGCGGACGCGGCGCGCCTACGAGATCGACTGCCTGCAGTTCGCGCTCTGGTGCACCGCCCAGAACCTGGGGCCGACCCGTGTCACCACGCGCGTGCTGCGCCGCTACGCGGCGGCGCTGGCTGAGCGCAGGCTGCAGCCCTCCTCGGTGGCGCGCAAGCTGGCGGCGCTGCGGGCGCTGTACCGGACGCTGCGCGAGCACGGGGAGCTGTCCGCCAACCCGGCCGACCTGGTCGCCTCGCCGAAGCGCGGCAAGCCGCTGCCGGACGTGCTCAAGCCCGAGGAGGTAGCCCGGCTGCTCGACCGGATCGGCGCCACCACGCCGCTGGATGTCCGCGACCGGGCGCTGTTCGAGCTCGCCTACGCGTGCGGGCTGCGCGCCGAGGAGCTGGTGAACCTGGACGTCGGCTCGGTGGACTTCGACGCCGAGGAGGTGCGGGTCGAGGGCAAGGGCGGCAAGACGCGCACCGTCCCGGTGGGGGAGGCGGCGCTCAAGGCGCTCGCCCGCTACATGGAGCGCGCCCGTCCGGCGCTCGTCGACGCGGGCTCCGACGAGCCGGCGCTGTTCCTGTCGAAGTCCGGGCGGAGACTGTCCACCTCCGACGTGCGCCGCCGCCTGCGGGTGTGGGCGCGGCGCGCGGGGCTCCCGTCATCGGCCCATCCGCACGCGCTTCGTCACTCGTTCGCCACCCACCTGCTGGACGGCGGGGCGGACCTGCGCGCCATCCAGGAGATGCTCGGCCACGCGAGCATCTCCACGACTCAGATCTACACTCGGGTAGAGTCAGCGAGGCTCAAGTCGGCTTACGCGCGGGCTCACCCGCGGGCCTGAGCGATCTCTGGAGAGACCGGCATGGACACCAACGTCAAGGCCATCGAGCTCCGCGACCTCTGGCGGAAGTACAAGTCCTCCGGAGACTCCGATGCCCGCGAGCGGCTCGTGGTCGCCTACTCGCCGCTGGTGAAGTACGTGGCGGGCCGCCTGGCCGCGAGCCTGCCCGCCCACGTCGAGGAGGCCGACCTCATCTCCTACGGCCTGGTCGGCCTGATCAACGCGATCGAGCGCTTCGACCCCGACCGCGAGATCAAGTTCGAGACCTACGCGATGACGCGCATCCGCGGCGCGATCATCGACGAGCTGCGGTCGCTGGACTGGGTGCCGCGCTCGGTGCGCTCGCGCGCGCGGGAGATCGAGAAGGTCCACAGCAAGCTCGAGAACGAGCTGCAGCGCGCCCCGACCGACGAGGAGATGGCGGCGGCGCTGAAGATCTCGGTGGAGGAGTTCCACGACTCGCTGCTGCAGATCTCCAACTCGACGGTCGCCGCGCTGGACGACCTGTGGACGGTGGGCGACTCCTCCGGCGACAGCGTCTCGCTGCTGGACACGCTCACCGACGAGAGCGCTCCCGACCCGGCGACGGTGATCGACCAGACCGACCTGAAGGACCGGGTCGCCGACGCGATCTCGCGCCTGCCCGAGCGCGAGAAGCTCGTCGTGGCGCTCTACTACTACGAGAACCTGACGCTGCGCGAGATCGGCGAGGTGCTCGGCGTCACCGAGTCGCGCGTCTCGCAGCTCCACACCAAGGCCGTGCTGCGCCTCCGCTCGCGGCTGATCGAGCACCGCGACTAGGCGTCGGACAGCCGGCGCACCACGCCGCTTGCGGGCGCTCGAGGCCCGCGGATAGGGTCGGCGCACCGTGGACATCCGGCCGTCCGGGCCGGGGTTGTCGGCCGGGCGGCCTCCTTCCGGAAAGGAGCCCGGCATGCACAAGGCTGCGGATCGCGTGCGCAACGTGGCGCTCGTCGGCCACCGCGGCAGCGGCAAGACGTCGCTGTTCGAGGCGATGCTCTTCCAGGCCGGGGTGGTCGACCGGATGGGCAGCGTGGCGGACGGCACCTCGATCTCCGACGCCGACGAGGACGAGCGCGCCCGGCGGATGTCGATCGGCGCGGCGCTGAACAGCTTCGAGTGGCGCGACCGGCGCATCAACCTGATCGACACGCCCGGCGAGCCGAGCTTCATCGCCGACGCGCTGGGCGCGATGCAGGTGTGCGAGTCGGCGATCTTCGTCGTCGACGCAGTGGTCGGGCTCGAGCCGACGACGCTGCGGCTGTGGGAGCGGGCGGGCGAGCTGGGCGTCGCCCGCATGCTCTGCGTGAACATGCTCGACCGCGAGCGGGCGGACTTCGGCCGCACGCTGGAGGCGCTCAAGGCCGCCTTCGGCCCGCACGTGGTGGCGGTCGAGCTGCCGATCGGCGCCGAGCATGAGCTGCGCGGCGTGATCGACCTGGTCGACATGCGCGCGTTCACCTACGACCAGCCGGCCGGGCGCGAGGGCGGGCGCGAGGGCGAGGTGCCCGCCGAGCTGCGCGAGGCCGCCGAGCGGGCGCGCGAGCAGCTCATGGACGAGGTCGCCTCCGTCTCCGACGCGCTGATGGAGCGCTACCTGGAGGGGGAGGAGATCCCGCACGAGGAGACGGTCTCCGCGCTCAAGGACGGCACCACCCGCGGCGAGATCTTCCCGGTGGTGTGCGCCGCCGCCACCCGCAACCTCGGCACCGACCGGCTGCTGGACGCGATCGTCGAGGACCTGCCCTCGCCGGTGAAGCGCGGCCCGGTCGAGGTCGCCGGCCACGGGGCGCTGGAGCCGGTCGACGACGCCGAGACGTTCGCCTACGTGTTCAAGACGCGCGCCGACCCGTTCGCCGGGCGCATCAACCTGTTCCGCGTCTACCAGGGGGTGCTGCGCCAGGACGGCAACCTGCTCAACACGCGCGCGCACGCCAAGGAGCGCGTCGGCCACCTGGTCCGGTTCTGCGGCAAGCGCACGGAGGCGGTGGACGAGTTCGGGCCGGGCGACATCGGCGCGGTCGGCAAGCTGAAGGTGACGCGCGCCGGCGACTGGCTGGCGGAGCGCGACGAGCCGATCGCGATGCCGTCGGTGCCGATGCCCGCGCCGGTGATGGCGTTCGCGATCGAGCCGGCCGCCAAGGGGGACGAGGAGAAGACGTTCGCGGCGCTGCGGCGGCTGCAGGAGGAGGACCCGACGATCGACCTGCACCGCGATCCCCAGACCGGCGAGCAGATCGTCGCCGGCCTGTCGCAGATGCACGTCGAGGTGATCGTCGAGCGGATGCGCTCCCGCTTCGGCGCCGAGGTGAGGCTCAAGCCGCCGCGCGTCCCCTACCGGGAGACGATCCGCTCGCGCGCCAAGGCGCACGGCCGCCACAAGAAGCAGACCGGCGGCCGCGGCCAGTTCGGCGACTGCCACATCGAGATCGAGCCGCTTGCGGACGGCGACTTCGAGTTCGTCAACGCGATCAAGGGCGGCGTGATCCCGTCCGCGTTCATCCCCGCGGTGGAGAAGGGGGTCCGCGACGCGATGGAGCACGGGCCGGTCGGCGGCTACCCGGTGCGCGGGGTGCGGGTGCGGCTGTTCGACGGCGTGCACCACTCGGTCGACAGCTCCGAGCAGGCGTTCCGCACCGCGGGGGCGATCGCGATGCGCAAGGCGCTGGAGGAGGCCGACGCGGTGCTGCTGGAGCCGATCATGCTGATGACGCTGTCGGTGCCCGACGAGCACGTCGGCGAGGTGATCGGCGACCTGAACGCCCGCCGCGGCCGTCCGCAGGGGATGCAGGCGATCGGCGGCCCGGGCGCCGCGATGACCGAGATCCGGGCGGAGGTGCCGATGGCGGAGGTGCTCTCGTACGCGCCCGACCTGCGCTCGCTGACCGGCGGCCAGGGGGAGTACACGCTCGAGCTGCTGCGCTACGAGGAGGTGCCCGCCCACCTGGCGCGCAAGGTGGTGGCGCAGGACGAGGAGCGCTTCCAGAAGGAGGCCGCCCACACCTAGCGGCCTGGGCGGGACGCCACCGACGGGTGGGGAGGCAGGAGCGGCCGTGCGCGGCCCCGTTGGTACCCTCGCTGCCGACTTGACTCGCAGGTCGATCTCCACCAACTACCCGGCCGTCTCCTGTGATGTGTGCGGCCGGACGCTGCTGGCCGGCGAGCAGGCGGACGTCTTCCTGGCGGGCGGGTCGCGCCGCAACGTCTGCGAGCTGTGCACCGGTCGCGCGGTCCACGAGGGCTGGATCCGCGAGGGCATGGACCAGGCGGTCGCCCGCAGCCGCAAGAAGCGCGCCGGGCGTCGCGTCGGGCTGCTGTGGCGTCTGCGGCGGAGCAGGCAGCCGTCGCGCGACGTGTACGAGCCGGTGCCGGAGTCCGAGCTGGAGGAGCTCGGCTTCGAGGAGGTGGCCGAGCCGGTGGTCCACGAGCCGACGGTGCACGTGAACCCGGCGGTGCATCCGCAGCACGAGGAGCCCGAGCCACAGGCGTCGCCGGAGCCCGAGCAGGCGCTGTACGACCACCGGTCGGTGCGCGGAGTGCCGACGAACGCAGATCTCAAGGTCGCCCGCGCGCTGGAGCTGTTCAACGCGGCGCCTCACACCCGCACGGTGGCCGGCGTGTCGCGCTCGCTGGGGGCGCCGATCGTCAGCGCCCGCCCGTCCGCGACGGAGGGCAGCGTGGTGACGATCGTGGTCGCCTGGGAGCTCTCCTGGTACCGCTACGAGGTCGACCTGGCGGACGAGGCGGCAGGGGTGCGCGTGATCGCCCAGGGCACCGAGCTCTCCGAGCTGGACGTGCAGGACCAGACCGCCAACGCGGTTGCCGACGAGCACGGTCGGCTGCACCTGTCCCACTCGCTTGCCTAGCGTCCCGATGGTCTGTTCCCGGACATGGAGCGTCGCGTGAAGGTCGTCGTCCACGTCGACGGCGGGGCGCGCGGCAACCCCGGCCCGGCGGCCGCCGCGGCGGTCGTCTCCGCGCCGGATGGTCAGGTGCTTGACGAGGCGGCGGAGCTGCTCGGCGAGACGACGAACAACGTCGCCGAGTACCGCGGCCTGCTGCTGGGCCTGGAGCGGGCCCGCGCGCTGGGCGCCACGAGCGTCGAGGTGATCAACGACTCGGAGTTGGTGGCCAAGCAGATAGGCGGGGCCTACAAGGTCAAGAACGAGGTCCTGAAGCCGCTCTACGAGCGGGCTCTGAGGGAGCTCCAGGCCTTCGAGGAGTGGTCGATCCGCTCGGTGCCGCGGGCGGAGAACAAGGCCGCGGACGCGCTCGTCAACAAGGCTCTGGACGGCCTGCTCTAGCAGTTCCCGGGCTCCGGCGGGGTGGTTCTAGCGGCGTCGCGAGGCGGTGGCCGCGGTGCCGCTTGCTCTAAGGTTTCCCGCCCACTCCCACTCGCGCCGCGTGCGTGCCTTGCGCTGCGCACGCGTCACATACCAGGAGGTTCCCAAGCTTGACCGCAAGCGCCTCTTGCTGTGAGCCCACGATCCGGAGGCCGCACGGATGACCACGCTTCCTTCGCTCGGACCCGAGCTTGATGACGTCTATGCGGTGGTGCTGCGCCGCAGCCCCGCGGAGCCCGAGTTCCACCAGGCCGTCCGTGAGGTCCTGGAGACGGTGGGCCCGATCATCGCCCAGCATCCGGAGTACGGGAAGGCGAAGCTGCTCGAGCGCATCTGCGAGCCCGAGCGCCAGATCATCTTCCGCGTCCCTTGGACCGACGACAACGGCGAGGTCCACATCAACCGCGGCTACCGCGTCGAGTACAACAGCGCGCTCGGCCCGTACAAGGGCGGCCTGCGGTTCCACCCGTCGGTGACGCTGGGGATCATCAAGTTCCTTGGCTTCGAGCAGATCTTCAAGAACGCGCTGACGGGCATGCCGATCGGCGGCGCGAAGGGCGGCTCGGACTTCGATCCGAAGGGCCGCTCGGACGCCGAGATCATGCGGTTCTGCCAGTCGTACATGACCGAGCTCTACCGGCACCTGGGTGAGCACACCGACGTGCCGGCCGGCGACATCGGCGTCGGCGAGCGCGAGCTCGGCTACCTGTTCGGCCAGTACAAGCGCATCACCAACCGCTACGAGTCGGGCGTGCTGACCGGCAAGGGCCTGAGCTGGGGCGGTGCGCAGGTGCGGCGCGAGGCGACCGGCTACGGCTGCGTCTACTTCGTGCAGGAGATGCTGAAGCAGAACGGCTCGTCGCTGGACGGCCGTGACGTGGTCGTGTCGGGGTCGGGCAACGTCGCGATCTACGCGATGGAGAAGGCGATGCAGCTCGGCGCCCGCGTGGTGGCCTGCTCGGACTCGTCGGGCTTCGTGCACGACCCGGACGGCATCGACCTAGATCTGGTCAAGCAGATCAAGGAAGTCGAGCGCGGCCGGATCGAGGAGTACGCGGAGCGCCGCGGCGGCAAGGCGGAGTTCCATCCGGGCCGCTCGGTGTGGGCGGTGCCGTGCCAGGTGGCGCTGCCGTGCGCGACCCAGAACGAGCTGAGCGGCGACGACGCCCGCACGCTGGTGGAGAACGGCGTCGAGGCGGTGGCCGAGGGCGCGAATATGCCGTGCACGCCGGAGGCGATCCGCGTCTTCAAGGCGGCCGGGATCCCGTTCGGCCCGGGCAAGGCGGCCAACGCCGGCGGCGTGGCGACCTCGGCGCTGGAGATGCAGCAGAACGCCTCGCGCGACGCCTGGTCGTTCGAGCACACCGAGCAGCGCCTGCAGGAGATCATGCGAGACATCCACGACACCTGCTGGCGCACCGCCGAGGAGTACGGCGCGAAGGGCGACTACGTCCTGGGCGCCAACATGGCGGGCTTCATCCGCGTCGCGGACGCGATGCTCGCGCTCGGCGTGATCTAGAGCGCGCTTGCGAGTCTTGGAGCGCCGGCGGCGCCCGTTGCGGCGCCGTCGGAGAGCTCCTTCCTGGCGGGGCGGCGGGCCTTCGGGCCCGCCGCCTGGGGTTTGAGGGGCGTTGCGCGGGTGGTGGCGCGTCGCGCGGCGCACCGCCTGGGCGCTTCGTGTCGCGCGCCGGAAGCCCGGCCGCTCCGTGTCGCGCGGTTGTCGCTCTGCGACAGCAGCGCGCCACGCGCGCCCGCGCCCGCCGGCTCGTGTCGCGCGGTTGTCGCCATGCGACGCCGACGCGCCACCAAGCACCTGCCGCTACGCGCTCAGCACGCGCCCGAGCAGGTATCCGGCCGCGGCTGCGACGAGGCCGCCGAGGACCGAGATGAGCACGTAGGCGACGGCGCGCCCGGTGCGGCCGACGTCCGCTTCGAGCAGCGTCTGGACGGTGAAGGTGGAGAAGGTGGTGAAGCCGCCGAGCAGGCCGGCGCCGAGCGCATGCTGCAGCTCGGGGCGAAGCGGCGCGGACAGGTGGGTGAGCAGGCCGAGCAGGAAGCTGCCCACGATGTTGATCGCGGCGATGGTCCACAACGACTGGACCCAGACGGTGAGCCCGTAGCGCAGGAGCCCGCCGGCCATGGCGCCGATCCCGACGAACACGGCGGTCAAGCGCGCTCTCCGCGGGTCGAGGGCAGGGTCTCGGTGGTGCGACGGGCGGCTTCGGGCATGCGTTCTCCTACAAGGTCGTTCGACTCGTAGAAGCCATCAGCGACCACCGTCGCGGTTCGCTTCCGCCTGACGCGGAAGCCGAGCGGGCCTCATCGCTCGCGGCGGGAGGATAGCCGTGCGCGCTGGAGGGCGGACACGGGCGTGCCCGGACCGCACGGCGAGGTCGCGAGATGCGTCCCGGAAACGCGAAAGCCCCGCGTTTGCGGGGCTTTGCTAGGAGCGGCTGATGGGACTCGAACCCACGACCTTCTGCATGGCAAGCAGACGCTCTAGCCAACTGAGCTACAGCCGCTGGCAGGGGCGGATTATAGCGACGCTCTCTGGAAGGTCGCGGCGCGCCCCGGTGCCCGAAATCAGGCTTGCGCCGCGGCGGCCGCCACGTCCACGAACCACATCCCGTCGCGTCGGACGCGCTGGCCGAGCTCGATCTCAAGCGGACGCCGGAACCCGGGCCCGTCGACGACGAGCGTGTGGAACTCGCCCTGCTCGCCGGCAACGTCTATTCCGGCCTCCTCCATCTCCGCGACGAGCTCGGCGTCGAGGACGCGCCCGAGGATGTCCGGGCCGATCTGCTCCTGGACGGCGACGATGACGGCGCGGAATCCGAGCCGGATGAGCCTGTCGACGACGGCGCGCCGCCCGCGCTGCCAGAGCGGGAGAAGAGGCGTGACGCCCTCCACGCTGCAGACCCGCTCGACCCACGCGCGGTGCTCGTCGAGGTCGATGTCGCCGAACACGCCGGTGGTGACGCCGCCCCGCACCGCCTCGGCGAGCAGCTCGCGGAAGGCGGCTTCATAGCCCTGCCAGGTGGCGGCGCCGAAGCGGATCGGCAGTCCGAGCGCATCGGCCTGGGCTTCTAGGACGGTGCGGTGGAGGCCGTGGGCGCGGGAGCGCTCGCCGTCGTCGGTGAGCATGGAGAGCAGCAGGGCGGGGCGGGCGCCGGCGGCCGCCGTCTCATGCAGCGCGAGCGCGCTGTCCTTTCCGCCGCTCCAGGAGCAGAACACCGGGGTTCCCGAGGGCTCGTCCATCGGCGGCAAGCTATCGCCGGCGGTCAGACGAGGCCGCGGATGCCGTCGACGACGAGCTGCACGGCGATGGCGCCGAGCAGCAGGCCCATCACCCGGGTGAGGAACTGGATCACCGACTCGGGCAGGAGGCGCGAGAGGCGCTCGGCCGCGAGCAGGGTGACGGCGACCACGGCGACGGCGGCGGCGACCGCGAGGACGAGGGCGATCCGCTCCCCGCCGCTCTCGTACTGGCGGGAGAGGACGATGACGGCGGCGATCGCGCCGGGCCCGGCGACGAGCGGGGTGGCGAGCGGGACGAGCGCGACGTCCTGGCTCGGGTCGGCCTTGTCGGGGTAGTCCTGGCCGCGGAGCATCTCGAGCGCGACGAGCAGCAGCAGGAGCCCGCCTGCGACCGACAGCGACTCGACCGAGACGCCCAGGTAGGCGAGCACGAACCGGCCGACGAGCGCGAAGCCGAGCACGAGCGCGCCCGCGGCGAGCGCCGCCCGGATTGCCGCTCGTCGCCGCTCCTCCCGGCCCAGGTGCGAGGTGATCGCCAGGAAGACGGGCGAGACCCCGATCGGGTCCATGATCACCAACAAGGTGACGAATGTCGTGCCGAAGGCGTCGAGGTCCAAGGCGGGCGCGGACGGGAGGACGGCTGTGCCGATCGTGGCACGTGCTGCGACCAGCCGTCCAGCCGACCCAGACGTGCGCGCCGGGCGCAGGGGCGGGACGGCACGCACGGGAGAGAGGCGCCGACCGGAATCGAACCGGTGTACGCGGCTTTGCAGGCCGCTGCGTAGCCACTCCGCCACGGCGCCAGCGTGGACTCTCAAGGTTAGAGGCTTGCGGCGACATTGGGACGGCAAGCGAGCCGGCGAAGGCCTCCGTGCAAGACGGCGCCCGGATCGGGCCCGGGAGGCCCACATCCGCTCGCCGCGGTTGCTACCCTCCCTGGTCCCAGGGGCGATTAGCTCAGCTGGGAGAGCGCCTGCTCGACAAGCAGGAGGTCACTGGTTCGAGCCCAGTATCGCCCACTCCGAAAGCCCTGCGCTTGCAGGGCTTTTCTCGTTCCGGGACGCGTTGTTCGCGCGTGCCAGGTCGAAGACCAGCCTCGAGCTACCCCAGCGCCTCGATCAACCTCTCCAGGTCGCCCTCGTCGTTCCACGCGCCGACCGACGCCCGCAGCCGACCGGTCCCGGGCAGGTCCCGGATCACGACGCCCTGCGCGCCCAAGCGGTCCCGGAGCTCGACGGCCCGGGCGTCGTCGCCGACCGACCACGCCACGAGCGTCGTCCGATCGCGCTCGACGACGCCGAACCCGCGCTCGGCCAGCATCTGGGCGAGCCGCGCCGCGAGCCGCGCGCCGCGGGCGAACACCTCGTCCCACCCGAACGACGCCAGGACGTCGAACGACGCCACCGCGCCCTCCACGGTCGCCAGGTCGATCGACGGCGCATCGAACCGGCGCGCATCCGGCGCAGGCCCGGACTCCAACCCCAGGTTCGGGTCCGCCAGCGACGCGTAGTGGGGCGCCGGCACCGCCACGCGGTCTCGCCACGCCGGATCCACCCACAGCATCCCGACTCCCACCGGGCCGCACAGCCACTTCTGGCCCGACCCCGCATAGAACTGCACGCCCAGCTCGCGAACGTCAGCCGGCACCGCGCCCACGCCCTGCGCGCCGTCCAGCAGCACCGGCACCCCCAACCGCGCCACCTCCGCCAAGCCGCCAAGCGGCGCCAGGCGGCCGGACCGCCACGACACGTGCGAGCAGGCCACCAACCTCGTCCGCGGCCCCACCGCATCCGGCACCCGATCCAGCGGGACCGCCCGCAGCTCGACCCCGCGCTGCGTCCGAGCCGCCGCCAGCGGCCCCTGCAGCCCCGGGTGCTCGTCGTCCGCGGTCACGATCTCGTCGCCCGGCCCGAGCTCCAGCCCGGCCACCACGCGCCCGACCCCGTCGCTCGTCCCCGCAGTGATCGCCACGTCCTCCACGGCGGCCCCCAGCAGAGCCGCGTACCGCGCCCGGAGCTCGCCCAACGCCGCGAACAGCCGCTCGTAGAACGCCCCGCTGCGGCCCTCCTCCGCGCACCACCGCAGCGCCCGCACCGCCGCCTCCACCGAGGCCTCCGGAACCGGCCCGCAGGTGCCCGCGTTCAGGTACGCGACACCCGAGCCGAACACCGGAAACGACGCCCGAAGCGCGGCTGCATCCATGCGCCGCAACCTACCGCCCTAGGATGCGGGGTCCGATGACGGTCACGCTCCCAGACGGCACGAAGCTCGAGCTCCCCGACGGCGCCACCGGCGCCGACGCCGCCGCGGCGATCGGGCCCGGCCTGGCCAAGGCCGCCCTGGCGGTCAAGGTCGACGGCGAGATCCGCGACCTCGCCCGCCCGCTGCCCGACGGCGCCGCCATCGAGATCATCACCGAGCGCTCGGGCGACGAGGCGCTGGAGCTGATCCGCCACGACGCCGCCCACGTGCTCGCCACCGCCGTGATGGAGCTCTATCCGGGCACCAAGATCTCCATCGGCCCGCCGATCGCCGACGGCTTCTACTACGACTTCGAGTTCCCCGAGGGCGTCACCGTCTCGGAGGCCGACTTCCCGGCGATCGAGGCCAAGATGGCCGAGCACATCGCCGCCAACGAGAGCTTCGAGCGGGAGGACGTCCCCGTCGAGGAGGCGCTCGAGCGCTTCAAGGCCGAGAACCAAGACTACAAGGTCGAGCTGATCGAGGACCTGGTCAGGGACGCCCCCGAGGGCGAGCCGCTCAAGACCGTCAGCCTCTATCGCAACGGCCCGTTCACCGACCTGTGCCGCGGGCCGCACTCGCCGTCCACCAAGCGGATCGGCGCCTTCAAGCTGCAGTCGGTCGCCGGCGCCTACTGGCGCGGCGACTCCAACCGCCGGATGCTCACGCGCATCTACGGCACCGCCTTCTTCAAGAAGAAGGACCTGGAGGAGCACCTCAAGCGGCTCGAGGAGGCGCGCGCCCGCGACCACCGCAAGCTCGGTCGCGAGCTCGGCCTGTTCCAGTTCAGCGAGGTGGCCGCCGGCTCCGCCTTCTGGCTGCCCGCCGGCACCCAGGTGTTCAACCGGCTCGTCTCGCTCTCGCGGGAGATGTGCGCCCGCCACGGCTACGACGAGGTCAAGACCCCGCAGCTCTTCGACGCCGAGCTGTGGAAGACCTCGGGCCACTGGGACAAGTACCGCGAGAACATGTTCGTCACCGAGGCCGAGGGCCGGAAGCTGGCGCTCAAGCCGATGAACTGCCCCGGCCACTGCCAGCTCTTCCGGATGCAGAAGTGGTCCTACCGGGACCTGCCGGTCCGCTACTCCGAGCCGGGCCTGCTGCACCGCAACGAGCTGTCGGGCACGCTGCACGGCCTCCTGCGCGTGCGCCACTTCATCCAGGACGACGCCCACATCTTCTGCACGCCCGAGCAGACCGTGGACGAGGTCAAGGGCTGCCTGGAGATGGCGTTCGAGACCTACGCCCTCTTCGGCATCACGCCCGAGATCGAGGTGTCGACCCGCCCCGAGCAGCGGATCGGCACCGACGAGATGTGGGACGAGGCGGAGGGCACGCTGAAGCGGGCGCTGGAGGAGAAGGGGCTCGAGTACAAGATCAACGAGGGCGACGGCGCCTTCTACGGCCCCAAGATCGACCTGCACTTCCGCGACTCGCTCGGCCGCTCCTGGCAGCTCGGCACCGTCCAGCTCGACTACAACTTCCCCGAGCGCTTCGACCTCACCTACACCGGCCCGGACAACGCCGAGCACCGCGTGGTGATGCTGCACCGGGCGCTGTTCGGCTCCTACGAGCGCTTCATCGGCATCCTGCTGGAGGACACCGCCGGCCGGCTGCCGTTCTGGCTGGCGCCGGTGCAGGCGATCGTGCTGCCGATCGCCGACCGCCACGTGGAGGCCGCCCGCAGCGCCGCCGAGGAGCTGCGCGCCAAGGGCCTGCGCGTCGAGGTCGACGAGCGCGGCGAGTCGATCGGCCGCAAGATCCGCGAGGCCGAGCTGCGCAAGATCGCCTACATGCTCGTGGTCGGCGACCGCGAGGCGGAGAGCGGCACGGTGTCGGTGCGCCGCCGCGGCGAGGGCGACGAGGGCGCGGTCCCGGTCGCCGAGCTGGCGGAGCGGCTGGCGGAGGAGGCGACCCCCGGCGCTACCGTGGCCACTTCATGAGCGCCGAAAGAGGCCTTATGCTTACGCCGAAGTCCTGTCTAGGACCGCTGCCTGTTTTGCGCGCCAAGGACACGTCTATACTGCCCGTCGTTGACTCGCATCACGACCAGCCGCGCATGGGCTTCTTGACGCGCGGCCAGAACAGCTAGTGCCGGTCCCACGTAGGTTCGACCGGCGCATGCCGGAGCGGGACACGACTCGCGTCAACGAGCGCATTCGCGTGCCCGAGGTCCGGGTGATCGACGAGGACGGCAAGCAGATCGGGATCATGAAGACCGATCAGGCGCTCGCCTATGCCCGCGATCGCGACCTGGACCTCGTGGAGGTGGCGCCCGACGCGAAGCCTCCGGTGTGCCGGGTTCTGGACTACTCGAAGTACAAGTACGAGCAGTCCCAGAAGCAGAAGCAGGCCCGCAAGCATCAGCAGCAGATCACGGTCCGGGAGATCAAGTTCCGGCCGAAGATCGCGCAGCACGACTACGACACCAAGAAGGGCCACGTCGAGCGCTTCCTGCGCAACAAGGACAAGGTCAAGGTGACGATCATGTTCCGCGGCCGGGAGGTCACCCACCCGGAGCGCGGGCGCATGATCCTGGACCGCCTCGCCGAGGACCTGCGGGACATCGCCGTCATCGAGCAGGCCCCGAACCTCGACGGGCGGAACATGACGATGATGCTGGGCCCGAACAAGGCCATCCTGAGCGGCACGCTCGAGCAGGACGGCCAGAACCGCAAGCAGTCGGACTCCAACGGCGACGGCGCCGCTTCGTAGCGCGCCGTCGTCTGCCATACTGCGGCGTCTCGCATGCCGAAGATGAAGACCCACTCGGGCGCGAAGAAGCGCTTCAAGGTGACCGGCACCGGCAAGGTGCGGGGTCGCCATGCCTTCCAGAGCCACATCCGCGAGAAGAAGTCGGCCAAGCGCAAGCGCCGGCTCGCCGTCCCCGCTGAGATCTCGCGGGCCGACGTGCCCCGGGTGAAGGTGATGCTGGGAGCGAAGAAGAAGTGACTCGCGTCAAGCGTTCCGTCGCCGCGCGCAAGAAGCGCCGCAAGACCCTGAGCCTGACCAAGGGCTATCGGGGCGACGCCAACTCCAACTACCGGAAGGCGAAGGAGGCCCTCACCAAGGCCGACACCTACGCCTACCGTGACCGGCGCAACCGCAAGCGCGACTTCCGTCGGCTGTGGATCCAGCGGATCAACGCCGCGGCGCGCCTCAACGGCCTCACCTACGGCCAGTTCATGTACGGCATCAAGCAGGCCGGCATCGAGCTGGACCGCAAGATCCTGGCGGACATCGCCGTTCGCGATCCCGAGACCTTCCGCCGATTCGCCGAGGCCGCCCGCGAGGCGTCGGCCGCTGCCGCCTGAGCACCGCCGACACACCGAAAGCCTCGAGGGCGCCGCTCCGACCGGACGGCGCCCTTTCTTTTTCGAAGCCGTGATCACCTCCCACCACAACCCGCTGCTGAAGGACATCCGCCGGCTCCAGGCGCGGCGCCGGCGCGGGCGGTTCGTGGCCGAGGGGGAGGACCTGATCGCCGCCGCCGAGGAGGCGGGCTGGGAGCCGGTGCACCTGCTGCGCGCCGGCGAGAACGTCGATCCGGACGCGCTCGCGAAGGTCTCGGCGCTCGGGTCGGGCAGCCGCGTCCTCGGCGTCTACGAGGAGCGCTGGGCACAGCCCACGGGGCCGGTGTGCGTCGGTCTGTGGGGGGTGCGCGACCCGGGCAACGTCGGCACCGTGCTGCGCGGCGCGCTGGCGTTCGGTGCCGGCTCGGTCGCGATCGGCCCCAACACCGCCGACCCGTACGGGCCGAAGGCGGTGCGCGCCTCGATGGGCGCGATCTTCGCCGTCCCGGTCGCGCGGGTGGAATCGATCGACGCCCTGCCGGGCAGGAAGGTCGCGCTTGCCGCCCGCCGCGGGTCGGTGCTGCGCGGCCCGCTCGGGCCCGGGGAGGAGGTGACGCTCCTCGTCGGCGCCGAGCGCGAGGGCCTGCCGGAGGACGTGATCGCGGCCTGCGACGAGGTGGCCCACATCCCGATCGCGAATGAGTCGCTAAACGCCGCGATGGCAGCCACGCTCGCCCTCTACGAACTCCATAGGGTTTCGGAGCTCTGATGTCGCCACTGGACCGGATCGAAGCCATCAACGACGAGGCGACCGCCGCCATCAGCGCGGCCGCCACCACCGCCGAGCTGGAGGAGCTGCGCGTCCGCTTCCTTGGCCGCAAGGCCGAGCTGCCCAACCTGCTGCGCAAGGTCGGCGAGCTGCCGCCCGAGCAGCGCGGGGCGGTCGGCAAGCGCGCCAACGAGGTGCGCCGCGCGCTGGAGTCGGCGATCGAGCAGGCGCGCGAGCGGCTGGAGGCCGCCGAGCTGGAGGCCCGCCTGGCCGCGGACACGGTCGACATCACGCTGCCCGGCGACCCGCCGCGCCCGGTCGGTCGCCGCCACCTGATCACCCAGACCTGGCGCGAGCTGGAGGACGTCTTCGTCGGCCTGGGCTTCACCGTCCTAGAGGGCCCCGAGGTCGAGCTCACCCTCTACAACTTCGACGCGCTCAACCACGACCCGACGCACCCGGCGCGCGACCGCAGCGACACCTTCTACATCGGCGGCGACGAGGTGGTGCTGCGCACCCACACCTCGCCGATGCAGGTGCGCGCGATGAACGCCTACCCGCCGCCGCTGTACGTGGTGATCCCGGGGCGCGTCTACCGGCGCGACAACGACGCCACCCACACGCCGCAGTTCCACCAGGTCGAGGGGCTGGCGGTCGACGAGGACATCACGCTCGCCGACCTGAAGGGCACGCTGCTGCAGTTCGCGCGGATGATCTTCGGCGAGGACCGCGACATCCGCCTGCGGCCGCACTTCTTCCCGTTCACCGAGCCCAGCGTCGAGATCGACGTCTCCTGCTTCAACTGCAAGGAGGGCTTCCTGAGGGACGGCTCGCGCTGCCAGCTGTGCAAGGGCGAGGGCTGGATCGAGATCCTCGGCGCGGGCGAGGTCGATCCCAACGTCTACAAGTACGTCGAGGACGACCGCTACGACCCCGACAAGATCCAGGGCTTTGCCTGGGGCATGGGCATCGAGCGCATCGCCTTCCTGAAGCACGGGGTCGCCGACCTGCGGCTGTTCTTCGAGAACGACGTCCGCTTCCTGGAGCAGTTCGGATGAGGGTTCCGTACAGCTGGCTGCGCGAGTACTGCGCCCCCGAGGCGTCGCTGGAGGAGGTCGAGCGCGCGCTCACCCTCAGTGGCACCAAGGTCGAGGCGATCCACCACCACGGGGTCGGGAACGGCGGCGAGAACTTCGTCGTCGGCCGCGTGCTGTCGGCCGAGCAGCACCCGAACGCCGACCGGCTGAAGGTCTGCACCGTCGACCTGGGCGACGGCGAGCCGGCGCAGATCGTCTGCGGCGCGCCGAACGTCGCCGCCGGCCAGACGGTCGCCGTCGCGCGGCCGGGCGCGGTGATGCCCGACGGCACCAAGCTCAAGAAGGCCAAGCTGCGCGGCGTCGAGAGCCAGGGGATGATCCTGTCAGAGTCCGAGCTGGAGATCAGCCAGGACCACGACGGGATCATGGTCCTGGAGGACGGTGCGGCCGAGCCGGGCACGCCGCTTGTCGACGTGCTGCCGGTCGCCGAGGACGTGATCGAGTTCGAGATCACGCCGAACCGGCCCGACTGCCTCGGCGTCTACGGGATCGCCCGCGAGCTCGCCGCCGCCTTCGACGCGCCGCTGGCGCCCGAGCCGTGGGCCGAGGATCCCGGGCAGGCGGGTGCGGTGCCGGGCGTCGAGATCGACGTCCAGGCGCCCGACCTGTGCCCGCGCTTCACCGTGCGGCTGTTCGAGGACGTCAAGGTCGGCCCGTCGCCGGCGTGGCTGAAGGCGCGGCTGACGGCGGCGGGCATGCGCCCGATCAACAACGTCGTCGACATCACCAACTACGTGATGCTGCTCACCGGGCAGCCGCTGCACGCCTTCGACGCGGACAAGGTCGCCGGCGGCCGGCTGACGATCCGCCGTGCCCGCGACGGCGAGCAGCTCGAGACGCTCGACGGCCAGGTGCGCACGCTCGACTCCGACATGGTGGTGATCGAGGACGCCGACGGCCCGACCTCGCTGGCCGGCGTGATGGGCGGCGCCCGCTCCGAGGTCTCCGGCACGACCACGCGGGTGCTGCTGGAGGCCGCCTCCTGGATCGGCCACAACATCCACCGCACCTCGCAGAAGCTGGCGCTGCGCTCCGAGGCCTCCGCCCGCTTCGAGAAGGGGCTGGCGCCCGAGCAGGCGATGGAGGCGCAGATCGTCGCCACCAGGCTGCTGGTCGAGCTGTGCGGCGCGAGGATCGTGGGCGGCACGATCGACGCCGGCCCGTTCGCGCAGGACCCGCCGGCGCCGGTGGTGCTGCCGCTGCGCGCGCAGCGCGTCGCCTCGCTTCTGGGGATGGAGATCGACCGCGGCCGCCAGGCGCGGCGGCTGGAGGCGCTCGGCTTCGGGGTCGAGGAGACCGACGAGGGCCTGAGCGTCACCGTCCCGCCGTTCCGTCGCGGCGACGTGACCCGTGAGGTCGACCTCATCGAGGAGGTCGCGCGCTTCGAGCTCGACCGCCTGCCCGCCACGCTGCCCAAGCGGCGCGGAGCCGCCGGCCACCTGACGCCGGAGGCGCGTCTGCGCCGCCGCGCGCTGGACGCGCTGATCGACCGCGGCGCCTACGAGGTCGTTGGCTGGAGCTTCGCCGACCCGGGCGTCGCCGACCGGCTGCGGCTGCCCGAGGACGATCCGCGCCGCCGCTTCGTGGTCCTCGACAACCCGATGAGCGAGGACCAGTCGGTGATGCGCACCACGCTGCTGGGCTCGCTGCTGGACGCCGCCAGGCTGAACGTCTCGCGCGGCGCCGGCGACCTGACGCTGGTGGAGCAGGGCACCGTCTACCTGCGCCGCGACGACCGGAAGCTCCCCGACGAGCACCGCTCCCTCGGCCTGCTGCTGCACGGCCGCGCCCACCAGCCGACCTGGGGCGTGCCCGATCCGCGCCCGGTCGACTTCTTCATGGCCAAGGGGATGCTCGAGGCGCTGCTCCAGGTGCTGCGCGTCGACTGGGCCGTCGAGCGCGCCACCGAGCCGTTCCTGCATCCGGGCCGCGCCGCCAAGGTGCTCGCCGGCGGCGAGGAGATCGGCTGGGTCGGCGAGTTGCACCCGCTGGTGGCGCGCGAGTGGGACCTCTCCGAGCAGCTTGCCGGCTTCGAGCTGCACCTGGACAAGCTGGTCGCGCACGCCGTCGCGGTGCCGCGCTTCAGCCCGATCTCCAGCTTCCCGCCGGTGCGCCAGGACATCGCGGTGGTGGTGCCCGACGAGGTCACCGCCGCCCGGGTGGTGGAGACGGTGCGCAAGGCGGGCGGCGCGCTGCTCTCCGACGCGCGCGTGTTCGACGTCTTCCGCGGCGAGCAGGTCGGCGAGGGGCGCACGTCGCTGGGAGTGGCGCTCACCTTCCAGGCGCCCGACCGCACGCTGTCCGACGAGGAGGTCGCGCCGGTGCGCGAGAAGATCGTGGCGGCGCTCACCGAGCTGGGAGGCGAGCTGCGTGGGTGAGTCCGTTCTCGTGGCCGGAGCCACCGGCTTCGCTGGGGCGCTCGCCGCGCGGCTGATCGACCGCCACCCGCGGTTCGAGCTGGCGGCGATCACCTCGCGCAGCGAGCTGGGGCAGAAGCTCAGCGACCTCTACCCGCACCACCGCGTCCACCGCGAGCTGGAGGAGCTCGACCTCGACCGCCACGCCGATGTGGACGCGGCGATCGTCGCCTACCCGCACGGCGCCTCCGCGCCGGTGGTCGCCGAGCTGCGCAAGCGCGGTGTGCGCGTGATCGACCTCTCCGCCGACTTCCGCCTACGCGACCTGTCGGTCTACGAGGCCTACTACCAGCCCCATCCGCACCCGGAGCTGATCGACGAGGCGGTCTACGGGCTGCCGGAGCTCTACCGCGACAGGATCCGCGAGGCGAACCTGGTCGCCGGGCCGGGCTGCTACCCGACCGCCGCGATCCTCGCGCTGGCGCCGCTCGCCAAGGAGCGGCTGATCGGCGACGTGGTGATCGACGCGAAGTCCGGGGTGTCGGGCGCCGGCCGCGGCGCCACCCAGACCACGCACTTCGTCTCGGTCGACGAGAACGTCAAGCCGTACAAGATCGGCACCCACCGGCACGCGCCGGAGATCGACCAGGAGCTCTCGGCGCTCGGCGACGACATCACCGTCACGTTCACGCCGCACCTGCTGCCGCTCGACCAGGGGGAGATGGCCTCCTGCTACGTCACCCCGAAGGGCGAGGTCGGCGACCTGCACGCGCTGTACGCCGACTTCTACGCGGGCGAGCCGTTCATCGAGCTCTCCACCCAGCCGCCCGGGGTGCGCGACGTGCGCGAGACCAACATCTGCCGCATCCACCTGGCCGACGACCCGCGCACCGGCAAGGTGCTGGTGTTCGCGGCGATCGACAACCTGTGGAAGGGCACCGCCTCGCAGGCCGTGCAGTCGCTGAACCTGATGTTCGGCTACGACGAGACCGAAGGGCTGACGTGAGCTTCTTCCGGTCGCGCTGGGTCCAGGTTCCCGACGGGGTCCGCGAGCTCGACCCCGCCGGCGTGCTGCCCGCCGGGTTCCGCGCCGCCGGCGTGGCCGCCGGCATCAAGCCCTCGGGCGGGCTCGACGTCGGGCTGATGGTCTGCGACTCGTCCGAGGTGACGAGCGCGGCGCGCTTCACCCGCTCCGGCGCCGCCGCGCCGCCGGTGCTGGTCACCCGCGAGCGCAGCCGCCTCGACGGACTGCGCGCGATCGCCGTCAACTCGGGCAACGCGAACGCCGCGACCGGCCAGCAGGGCCTGGACGAGGCGGCGCGCATGCAGGGCGCCGGCGCGATGGCCGCCGGGGTGAGCGAGGAGCAGGTGGCGGTCTGCTCGACCGGCGTGATCGGCGTGCCGCTAGACGGCCGCAAGGTTCTCTCCGGCCTGCTGGAGTGCGCCAAGCAGCTCCGGCCCGAGGGGGTCGACGACTTCCAGCGGGCGATCATGACCACCGACGCGTTCGAGAAGCGCGCCGCCCTGGAGGTCGACCTGCCCGGCGGCACCGTGCGGATCACCGCGCAGTGCAAGGGCGCGGGGATGATCCAGCCCTCGTTCGCCACGATGCTCTGCTTCGTGCAGACCGACGCGGCGCTCTCGGCGGAGACCGCCGACCTGCTGTTCGGCGTCTGCGTGAAGCGCTCGTTCGACCGCGTCTCCGTTGACGGCCAGCTCTCCACCAACGACACCGCGATCCTGCAGTGCAGCGGGCTCTCCGGCGTGAAGCTCGAGCCGGAGAGCGAGTCCGAGATCCGCTTCGGCGAGGCGCTCGACGCGCTGCTGCGCCAGCTCGCGATCGACATCGTCCGCGACGGCGAGGGCGCCCGCCGCGTCGGCCGCGTGGTGGTGCGCGGCGGCAACGGCCCCAACGTGGAGCGCGCCGCCCGCGCCGTGGCCAACTCGCCGCTGGTCAAGACCGCGATCTACGGCGGCGACCCCAACTGGGGCCGCGTCATCCAGGCGGTCGGCATGGCGATCCCCGACAGCGCGCCGCTGCCGGTGGACATCGCGATCGAGGGCGCCCAGGTGTGCGTCGCCGGCCAGGTCGTCGACCACGACCCGGAGAAGCTGGCGCGCGCCGTCGACCGCGACGAGGTCGAGATCGTCGTCGGCCTGCCCGGCGACGGGTTCGAGACCGAGGTGTTCTTCTCGGATCTCGGCTACGAGTACGTCCGCATCAACGCCGAGTACACGACCTAGCGCATGCACGACGTCAGCACGCTCCTCCAAGCGCTCCCGTACATCCGCGAGTTCTACGGCCGCACCATCGTCATCAAGTACGGCGGCGCGGCGATGGAGGACCCGGACCTGCGCGAGGAGTTCGCGCGCGACATCGTGCTGCTCAAGTACGTGGGGATGAACCCGGTCGTCGTCCACGGCGGCGGACCGGAGATCTCCGCCTACATGGAGCGGTTGAACCTGCCGGTCCAGTTCGTCGGCGGCCTGCGCGTCTCCGACGCCCAGACCGTCGAGGTGGCCAAGATGGTCCTGGTCGGCAAGGTCAACAAGGACATCGTGCTGCGCATCGGCCGCCACGGCCAGCCGGCGATCGGCCTGTGCGGCGACGACGGCCAGCTCTTCCAGTGCGAGAAGCGCACCGCGCCCGGGGGTGAGGACGTCGGCTTCGTCGGCCGCATCACCAAGGTCGACGGCGACGTGCTCAACCACATCACCAGCGACTACATCCCGGTGATCGCCTCGGTCGGCTCCGATGCCGAAGGCAACTCCTACAACGTGAACGCCGACGAGGCGGCGGGCGCCGTCGCCGCCGAGCTGGGCGCCCACAAGATCATCTTCCTCACCGACATCACGGGCTGGCTGCGCGACCCCGACGACCACGACTCGCTCATCTCCGAGGCGAGCGCCGACGAGGTGGAGCGGGCGCTCGAGTCGGTCTCGGGCGGGATGCGGCCGAAGCTTGCCGCCTGCGTGCACGCCGTCCGCAACGGGGTCAGCGCGGCGCACATCGTCGACGGGCGCGTGCCGCACTCGATCCTGCTGGAGCTGTTCACCGACGCCGGGATCGGCACCAAGATCCGGCCATGACCACCGACGTGCGGCTGCCCGACTCGCTCGTCCCCGCCTACGCGCGGCTGCCCGTCGAGTTCGTCCGCGGCGAGGGCGCCCGCCTGTGGGATGCCGAGGGCAACGAGTACCTCGACCTGCAGACCGGCCTGGCCGTCAACTCCGTCGGCCACTGCCACCCGGCGGTGGTGCGCGCGGTCACCGAGCAGGCCCAGCGGCTGATCCACGTCGGCAACCTGTTCCACACCCGGCCTGCCGCCGAGCTGGCGGAGCGGCTCGCCTCCTCGTCGCTGGGCGGGCGCGTGCACTTCGCCAACTCGGGCACCGAGGCCAACGAGGCGGCGCTCAAGATGGCGCGCAAGGCCAAGCAGGGCGGGACGATCGTCTCCGTCCGCCGCGCCTTCCACGGCCGCACCTACGGGTCGCTGAGCGCCACCCCGCAGGAGTCCAAGCAGGCGCCGTTCGCGCCGCTGGTGCCCGGCTTCATCGCCGTCGCGCCGACCGCCGAGGCCGTCCGCGCCGCCGTCGACGAGCGCACCGCCGCCGTGATCCTCGAGCCGATCCAGGGCGAGAGCGGCGTCTACGAGCTGGGGGAGGAGCTGCTGCGCGCCGCCCGCGAGGCCTGCGACGAGTTCGGCGCGGCGCTGATCTTCGACGAGGTGCAGTGCGGGCTGGGGCGCACCGGCCGCCTGTGGGCCTACGAGCACTACGGCGTCAAGCCCGACCTGATGACCGTCGCCAAGGCGCTCGGCGGCGGGTTGCCGATCGGCGCGGTCGTCACGGGCGAGCGGTTCGCCGAGGGCTTCGAGCCGGGCGACCACGGCTCGACGTTCGCCGGCGGCCCGGTCCAGTGCGCCGCCGGGCTGGCCGTGATGGACGTGGTCTCCGACCCAGAGCTGCTGGCCGTCGTGCGCGAGCGCGGCGAGCGCGTCGCCGCCCGGCTGGCCGACCTGCCCGGCGTGGTGGAGGTGCGCGGCCGCGGCTACATGCTCGCCGCCGAGCTTGCGCCCGACCGCGCGGAGAGCGCTCCGGAGCTGGTGCGCCGCGCGCTGCTCGAGCAGCGGCTCGTCCTCAACGCGACCGGCCCCACCACGCTGCGGCTGCTGCCGCCGCTGATCATCGACGAGGCCGACCTGGACGAGGCGCTCGACCGGCTCGAGCGGCTGCTTGGGGCCTGACGGACGAGGCCGCGACCACGGGCGGCAGACCCCGCGCGCCTGCCGCCTTCTACTCTGTCTCGGCCATGGCCAACGACGACGTCCTGCAGCCCCACGAGCCCGCCGCCTCCTACCTGGCCCGCCCGGAGGAGGTCAACCGCGTCTGCCTGCTGTACTCGGGCGGCCTGGACACGAGCGTCATGCTCAAGTGGATCCAGGACCAGTACGACGCCGAGGTGGTCGCGCTCACCGTCGACCTCGGCCAGCCGGGCGAGGACTACGAGGTGGTGCGCGGCAAGGCGCTGCAGCTCGGCGCCGTCGAGGCCCGCGTGATCGACGCGCGCGAGGAGTTCGCCCGCGAGTACATCGTCCCGGCGATCAAGGCCAACGCGATCTACGGGCTCGGCTACCCGCTGTTCACCGCGCTCGGCCGTCCGCTGATCGGCAAGCTCGCCGTCGAGGTCGCGCGCGAGACCGGCTGCGACACCGTCGCCCACGGCTGCACCGGCAAGGGCAACGACCAGGTCCGCCTCGACGCCACCGTCGCGACGCTGGCGCCCGAGCTGAAGGTGATCGCCCCGGTGCGCGACTGGAAGATGGGCCGCGACGAGGAGATCGAGTACGCCCGCAAGCACGGCATCCCCGTCAAGGGCGGCACCGAGGTCGCCCCGTACTCGATCGACGACAACCTGTGGGGCCGCTCGTCGGAGGGCCGCTGGATCGAGGACCTCGCGCACGCGCCGGAGGACGACGTCTTCCAGCTCGTCACCCGCCCGGAGGAGGCGCCCGACGAGCCGGAGATCGTCACCGTCACCTTCGAGGAGGGCGTGCCGGTCGCCGTCAACGGCGAGCGCATGGACCTGGTGCCGCTGCTGGAGCGCGTCGCCGAGATCGGCATGCGCCACGGCGTCGGCATCGTCGACCACATCGAGGACCGCATCGTCGGCCTGAAGGTGCGCGACATCTACGAGGTGCCGGCGGCCGCGATCCTGCTGCCCGCCCATGCCGAGCTGGAGCGCCTGGTGGGCACCATCCACCAGAACCGCTTCAAGCCGCAGATCGACCAGCAGTGGGCGTACCTGGTCTACGCCGGCCTCTGGTGGGAGCCGCTGCGCACCGACCTGGAGGCCTACATCAACGAGGTCAACAAGCGCGTGACCGGCACGATCGGCCTGAAGCTCTACAAGGGCAGCGCGCGCGTGGTGACCCGCGAGTCGCCGAACGCCGTCTACGACGCGCAGCTCGCCACGTTCGCCGAGTCGGGCGGCCTGTTCAGCCAGCAGGCCTCGCCGGGCTTCATCGAGCTGTGGTCGCTGCAGTCGCGCCTGGCCTGGCGTCTGCGCAACGAGGATCGCGGGTAGCACACACCCCGGTGCGCTACAAGATCCTCGGCTTCATCGTCTGGCACGGCGGCAAGTGGTACATCAGGCGTAGGCTGCCCGACCGGCGCCTGCTGGCGGCCGGGGCGGTCGCCGTCGGCATCGTGATCGCCCTGATCGGCGGCATGCGCAACCGGTCCTCGTCCTAGCCGAACGACGAGGGTCGGCGCTCGCGCGTCCGCGCGACCGGGACGGGGGAGGAATCCGGCCCGCCGTTCGGCGTGCGCGCGTCCGCGAAGCGGCCTAGATTTCGCAGCGGTGCCGTTGCCGCCCGACCACGAGCCCGGCGAAGCCGACGAGCTCGCCCGACGCCGCGCCATGCGCGCCTCCTCGGCGCCGCGCACGCCCGCCGAGGCGCTGGCGGAGGCCGAGCGGCGGCTGGCCGAGCTGGCCGCCGAGCGCGACGAGCTGCGCGAGCGGCTGAAGGCGCGCGAGCGCGAGCTGATCGTCGCCGGCCAGCGGGAGTGGTCCGAGCAGCAGCAGCGGATCGAGGCGCAGCGCGAGGCGGCCGCGGCCCGCGAGCTGGCGGCCGGGCAGGTGGCCGAGCTGCGCCAGCGGCTGGCGCTCGCTGAGGCCGAGCTGGCCAACGCCGCCGCCGAGCGCGACCGTGCGCAGGAGCTCGTCCGCCGGGCGGAGGCCCGGCGTCAGGAGGCCGAGGGCAGGCTGTCGGCCGAGGCCGCCCGCCGCGAGGCGGCCGAGGCGCGGGTCGAGGAGCTGCAGGCCGAGCTGGAGAGCCGCAGCCGGTTGGCCGCTCGCGCCGGCCGGACCCTGGGCGCCGCGCGTCGGCGGCTGGCGCGTGAGCGCGAGCAGCGGGTCGACCTGGAGGAGCTGGAGCGGCGGCTGCGCGCCGAGCGGACGGCGTTCGCCGAGCACGTCGCGGGCCTGGAGCGCGCGGTGGAGACGGTCCGCGAGCGGCTGGCGGCCGCGGCCCGCGCCCTGCACGGCCGCCTGGCCGAGGAGCGCGCCGCGCGGATCGCCGCCGAGGCGGAGCTGGCGGTCGAGCGCGAGGGCGCCCGGCGGGCGCGGATGGAGGCCGCCTGGCTGGAGGGCGAGCTGGCCCGCGCCCGCGAGGGCGAGGCGCGGCTGCGCGCCGCGCTGGACGCCCTGCGCGCGGAGCTGCGCACCGTCCGCGGCGCCGACGCGGAGCTGCGCCGGCGCCTGGCGGAGCGGATCGACGCGGTGCACGCGGTCGCCCGCTCGCTGCGCGACGGGGTCGCCGAGGCGCCGGACGTCGAGCGGCGCGAGCTGGGCGCGGCGCTCGCGTCGCTGCAGGGGCGGCTGGCCGAGCTGCGCGCCCAGGTGCTGCGCACCGAGGAGACGGTGCAGGGCGAGCTCGAGGCCGAGCGGCAGGCGCGTGCCGCCGCGGAGGCGCGCGTGCGCGAGCTGGAGGCCGAGCTCCGGGAGCTGCGCGGCGACGCGCCGGCGCCCGCCGGCCTGCCTGCCGCCGAGACGCTCGCCTCGCTGCGCGAGGCCCTGGAGCGCCTCGGCCGCGCGAAGGCGGGCGCGGGCGAGAGCGCGCTCGCCGAGGATCTCGCCGCCGCGGCCGCCCGCCTGCGCTCCGCCGCCGCGCGCCAGCGCGGCCAGGTGGAGGGCGAGGCCGGGACGACCGACGCCGAGGCGAGGCCGGCCGAGCAGGTGGCCGAGGCCGGGCGGCCGTCCGTCGCGCAGGCCGTGGAGCCGGAGCGGCCCGCGCAGGTCGAGGAAGCCGAGCCGGCCGCTCCGGCCGACGAGCCGCGGTCCGAGCCGGAGGTTCGGGAGGCGACGACGCCGGAGCCACGGCCCGAGCCGGAGACGGAGCAGCCCGACGCGGCCGCCGAGGTCGAGCGGCCCGGGGCAGAGCAGGGCCCTCGGCCGGAGCCCGAGGCGAAGCAGCCGCAGGCAGGCGCCGGCGTAGAGCACGCCGGGACGCAGGCGGAGGCCGGGAAGCCCGCCGAGCCGGCGCCCGCTCCCGAGCGGGTCGCGCCGGCCGCAGCTCCGGCCCGACAGCCCGGGGAGGAGAAGGCCGAGCCCGAGCGGCGCACGCTGCCCGCGCGCGGCGTCGTGCGTCCCGTCCGACCGTGGCTGCGCGATGCGGTGCTCGCGCTCGCCGACGAGGAGCCCGCGATCGCCGAGCTGGTCGTCGTCGCCCTGCTCGGCGCCCAGGCCGGAACCGTCCGCCGCCCCGTCACCTACGACCTGATCGTCACCGACGGCGGGCGCCACCGCGTCGAGCTGCGGCCCGACTCGGTGAACGTGAGCGCGCTCGACGGCGAGCCCGGCCCCGTGCGGGTCGAGGGCCCGGTCGCCGCGCTCGTCCCGCTGGCCACCGGCGGCGCCGGCTGGCGGCTGCGCGGCGCCAAGGTCCACGGTCGCCGGCACCTGCGCCGGCTGCTGCGCGAGCGGCGCGCGCCGCTCTCGCTCGACGCGCTCGCCCGCGCCCGCGTGACGATCGCGCCGGGCCTGCTGCTCACCCTGCTGGCGGGGCGCGTGCCCGCCGACTGGACGGCGGGCGAGGCGCTCTCCGTCGACGTGGCCGTCGAGGGCGCCGACCGCTGGCGCGTGGCCACCGGCAGGGACGGCGGCCTGACCGTCGAGCCGGCGGGGGAGGAGGCGCCGGAGGCGACCCTGCACGTCGGCGCCGACAGGCTCGCCGCGGTGCTCGCCGGCACCGCCCCGGCGGAGGTCGAGGGCGACCGGCGGGCCGTGCGCAAGCTGCTCACCTGGCTCGACCGCGTCCAGCGCGCCGAGCGCTAGCGACGGACTTCCGCAAGGTGCGAGCACCGCCCGCCGCGAGCCTCCCTTTCATCCGCGCGGGCGCCTAAGGTTGGAGCCGCCCGTGACCTCCTCCTGCGTCCATCTGCACGTCCACTCCGAGTACTCGCTGCTCGACGGCGCGTGCAACATCAAGGAGCTGGTCAAGCGCACAGCCGAGCTGGATCAGCCGGCGATCGCCCTCACGGACCACGGCGTCCTCAACGGCGCGATCGAGTTCTACAAGGCGGCCAAGGCCGAGGGCGTCAAGCCGATCATCGGCTGCGAGATCTACCTCGTCGACGACCACACCAACCGCGCCGGCCGCCAGGAGCGCAACCACCTCACGCTGCTGGCCTCCACCGACGTCGGCTACCGCAACCTCGTCAAGCTCTCGTCCAAGGGCTTCCTGGAGGGCCTCAACCGCGGCAAGCCGACGCTGGACATGGGCCAGCTCGCCGAGCACAGCGAGGGCATCATCGTCCTCACCGGCTGCCTCGCCTCCCGCTTCTGCCAGCGTCTGATCGAGGACCGCTACGACGAGGCGCGCGCGCACGCCGACGACCTGCTGCAGGTCTTCGGGCCCGACAACGTCTACTTCGAGGTCCAGAAGAACGGGATCGCGGCCCAGGACAAGGCCAACGAGGGCATCGTCAAGATCGCCCGCGAGGTCGGCCGCCCGCTGGTGGGCACGGGCGACGTCCACTACCTGCGCCGCGAGGACTACCACCTGCACACGGCGCTGCTGTGCGTGCAGACCAAGTCGACGCTCGCGGCGCCGAAGATGACCTTCGAGACCAACGAGTTCTACCTGCGGTCCTCGGAGGAGATGGCGAAGGCGTTTGCCGAGTGGCCCGAGGCGGTCGCCTCGACCCTCGAGATCGCCGAGCGCTGCAACGTCGAGATCGAGCTGGGCCGCCAGCTCATCCCGCGCTTCCTGCCCGAGGGCGAGGACGAGCGCGCCTACCTGCGCGAGCGGGTCATGGAGGGCCTGCGCCAGCGCTACGGCGACCCGATCCCGGCCGAGGCGATGCAGCGCGCCGAGTACGAGCTCGGCGTCATCGACCGGATGGGCTTCAACGCCTACTTCCTGATCGTCTGGGACTTCGTCCGCTGGGCGAAGGAGAACGGCGTCGCCGTCGGCCCGGGCCGCGGCTCGGCCGCCGGCTCGCTCGTCGCCTACGCGCTGCGCATCACCGACCTCGACCCGCTCAAGTACGACCTGCTCTTCGAGCGCTTCCTCAACCCGGAGCGCGTGTCGATGCCGGATATCGACATCGACTTCTCGGTGCGCGGGCGCGAGCGGGTCATGCAATACGTGGTCGAGAAGTACGGCCGCGAGTCGGTCGCGCAGATCATCACCTTCGGCAAGATGTTCCCGCGCGCGGCCACCCGCGACGCCGCGCGCGTGCTCGGCCACGACTACGCCCAGGGCGACCGGCTGGCGAAGCTGATCCCCGACCCGATCATGGGCCGGCCGCCGAGCTTCGACGACTGCCTGCAGCCCGGCGAGCCGCTGCGCGCCGCCTACGACGAGGACCCGACCGCCCGCCAGATCGTCGACCTGGCGCGCGGCATGGAGGGGACGATCCGCAATGCGTCGATCCACGCGGCGGCCGTCGTGATCGCCGGCATGCCGCTCACCGACGTCGTCCCGCTGCAGCTCGCCGACGCCAACGAGACCGACGCCGACGGCAACCGCGTCTACCGGCAGGTCACCCAGTTCTCGATGAAGCCCGTCGAGGAGCTGGGCCTGCTGAAGATGGACTTCCTCGGGCTGCGCAACCTCGACGTGATCGAGGACGCGCTCGACATCATCGAGCGGTCGACGGGGAAGCGGCCCGACTGGGCCGAGGTGCCGCTCGACGACCAGCGCACCTACGAGATGCTGGCGCGCGGCGACTCGGTCGGCGTGTTCCAGTTCGAGTCCGAGGGCATGCAGGAGGCCCTCCGGAAGATCAAGCCGACCAACTTCGACGACCTGGTCGCGCTCGTGGCCCTCTACCGGCCGGGCGCGATGGACCAGATCCCGACCTACGCGAAGGGCAAGCGGAACCCGGACGCGGTCACCTACCCGGACGAGCGGCTGCGGCCGATCACCGGCCCGACCTACGGCGTCATCCTCTACCAGGAGCAGGCGATGCAGATCGCCAAGACGCTGGCGGGCTTCACCGGCGCGCAGGCCGACGACCTGCGCAAGGCCATCGGCAAGAAGAACCGCGAGGCGATGGCCAAGCTGGAGCCGCTCTTCCGCGAGGGCTGCAAGAAGAACGGGGTGGCGCCCGAGGTCATCGACTGGCTCTGGCAGACCAACGAGAAGTCGGCCGACTACTCCTTCAACAAGTCACACGCCGCCTGCTACGCGCTGATCTCGTACCGGACGGCGTGGCTGAAGGCCAACTACCCGGCCGAGTACATGGCCGCGCTGATCTCGTCGGTCATGGACACCAAGGACAAGGTGCCCTTCTTCGTCCAGTGCTGCGAAGAGATGGGCATCGATGTCCTGCCGCCCGACGTCAACCACTCCGACCACAAGTTCGTCGTCGTCGACGGCAACATCCGCTTCGGCCTGGACGCGGTCAAGGGCGTCGGCTACCAGGCGGTCGAGGCGATCCTCGAGGCGCGCCGCGAGGGCGGCCCGTTCACCTCGATCTGGGACTTCTGCGAGCGCGTCGACCCGAAGGCGGTCAACCGGCGCGCGATCGAGGCGCTCATCAAGTGCGGCGCCTTCGCCTCCACCGGCCACACCCGCAAGGGGATGCTGTCGGTGCTGGAGGCCGCCCAGGCGGCCGGCGCCAAGGCGCAGCAGGACGCCGAGATCGGCCAGGGCTCGATCTTCGACCTCGTCGGCGGCGACCAGGGCGGCGGGGGCGCGCAGCCGGGCTTCGGCCGCCCCGAGCACCCGCCGATCCCCGACGAGGAGTTCGAGAAGAACGAGCTGCTGGCGTTCGAGAAGGAGACGGTCGGCCTCTTCCTCTCCACGCACCCGCTCAAGGACGTGCGCGAGGCGCTGCTGCAGCGCGTCGACCACCCGCTGCGCGACCTGGAGAAGGTCAAGGACGGGGAGTGGGTGACCGTCGGCGGCATCATCACCCAGGCCCGCAAGCTCAAGTCGCGCTCGGGCAACATGATGATGTTCGCCAACCTCGACGACCTCGACGGGTCGGTCGAGCTGATCTTCTTCGGCAACACGCTCGAGGAGTACGAGCACGTCGCCCAGGTCGACGAGATCGTGATCGTCCGCGGCCGGCTGAGCAACGACGACCGCGGCGTCTCGGTGAAGGTCCAGACCTGCGAGAAGTTCGACCCCTCCGAGGAGGAGATCACGGCCGCCCGCGCCGCCGCGGCGGCCGCCGCCAAGGGGCCCGAGCCGCTGAAGCTGCGGCTGGAGGCGGGCAAGGTCCCGGCATCGATCATCGACGAGCTCAAGCACGTCTTCGGCAACCACAGCGGCGAGGTCGACGTGCTGCTCGACGTGCAGACCTCGCAGGGGACGCGGACGCTGAAGCTCGGGCCCGACTACCGCGTCTCGCCGACCCCGTCGCTGCGGGCCGAGCTGGCGCGCATCCTCGGCCCTGAGGCGCTCGTCGTCGACGAGCGCGGGCGCGAGCCCCAGCTCGCCTGACATCGGCTGCGGCGGAGCGCCGCGGCGAGATACCCTCGTGGCATGCCACCGCTCAGGTCACGAACCGTCACCCACGGACGCAACATGGCCGGCGCCCGCGCGCTGCTTCGCGCCACGGGCGTAGCGCGCGAGGACTTCGGCAAGCCGATCGTCGCGGTGGCCAACTCCTACACCCAGTTCGTCCCCGGCCACACGCACCTCAAGCCGGTGGGCGAGATCGTCTCCGCCGCCGTCAAGGAGGCGGGCGGCGTCCCGCTCGAGTTCAACACGATCGCCGTCGACGACGGCATCGCGATGGGCCACGGCGGGATGCTCTACTCGCTGCCGTCGCGCGAGCTGATCGCCGACAGCGTCGAGTACATGGTCAACGCCCACTGCGCCGACGCGCTGGTCTGCATCTCCAACTGCGACAAGATCACGCCGGGGATGCTGATGGCGGCGCTGCGCCTCAACATCCCGACGGTGTTCGTCTCCGGCGGGCCGATGGAGGGCGGCACCGCCAAGCTCGTCGACGGCACCGTTCGCAAGGGCGTCAACCTGATCACCGCGATGGCGGACGCCGTCAACCGCGACGTCTCCGACGAGGACATCGCGATCATCGAGGAGTCGGCCTGCCCGACCTGCGGGTCGTGCTCGGGCATGTTCACCGCCAACTCGATGAACTGCCTGACCGAGGCGCTCGGCCTCGCCCTGCCCGGCAACGGCTCGACGCTGGCGACCCACACCGCCCGCCGCGAGCTGTACGAGGAGGCGGGCCGCACCGTGGTCGAGATCGCCCGCCGGTACTACGACGAGGACGATGAGTCGGTGCTGCCGCGCTCGATCGCATCGCGCAAGGCATTCGAGAACGCGATGACGCTCGACATCGCGATGGGCGGCTCGACCAACACCGTGCTGCACCTGCTGGCCGCCGCGCACGAGGCCGGGGTGGACTTCACCATGAAGGACATCGACGAGCTGTCGCGCCGCGTGCCGTGCATCTGCAAGGTGGCGCCGAACGGCAGCTACCTGATGGAGGACGTCCACCGCGCGGGCGGCATCCCGGCCATCCTCGGCGAGCTGCGCCGCGGCGGGATGCTCAACGAGGACGTCACCACCGTGCACTCGCGCACGCTCGCCGAGTGGCTCGACGATTGGGACATCCGCGGCGGCAAGGCCAAGCCGGAGGCGATCGAGCTGTTCCACGCCGCGCCGGGCTGCCGCCGCTCGGCCGAGGCCTTCTCGCAGTCCGAGCGTTGGGAGTCGCTCGACACCGACGCCGCGAACGGCTGCATCCGCGACCTCGAGCACGCCTACTCGAAGGACGGCGGCCTGGCGGTGCTGTACGGCAACCTGGCGCCGCGCGGCTGCGTCGTCAAGACGGCGGGCGTGGACGAGTCGATCCTCACCTTCAGCGGCCCGGCGGTGGTGCTGGAGTCGCAGGAGGACGCGGTCGAAGCGATCCTCTCCGACCGGATCAAGCCCGGGGACGTGGTCCTCATCCGCTACGAGGGCCCGCGCGGCGGCCCGGGGATGCAGGAGATGCTGTACCCGACCTCCTACCTGAAGGGCCGCGGCCTGGGGAAGTCCTGCGCGCTGGTTACCGACGGGCGCTTCTCGGGTGGCAGCTCGGGGCTGTCGATCGGCCACGTCTCGCCGGAGGCAGCGGCCGGCGGCGCGATCGCGCTGGTCGAGGACGGCGACACGATCACGATCGACATCCCCAACCGGAAGATCACGCTCGAGGTGCCGGACGACGTCCTGGCCGAGCGGCGTGAGCGGCTGGAGGCCGAGGGCGGCTACTTCCCGCGCACGCGCAACCGCGTCGTCTCGCCGGCGCTGCGCGCCTACGCGGCGATGGCGACCTCGGCGGACACCGGCGCGGTGCGCGACGTGACCGCGGTCGAGCGGGCGATGGCGGCCGCCGCCCGCGAGCGGGACGCCTCGCCGGCCTGATCGGAAGCCGACCGTCGTCCCGGCGTCGGGCCGCGGCGCCGGGACGACTCGATCCCTCAGCTCTTCGCGGTCGCCCGGGCTCCGCGGCGCTTGTCGGCGCGCGCGACCAGCCCGCGCTCGCGCAGCTTCTTGCAGTGCGCGATCTCCTCGGCGGGCGGGCCCTTTCGGTCCGGCCCAGGCGTCTCCAGCACGCACGGCAGCCCCTCGAAGCGCGGCTCGGACAGGAACACCGCGCAGCCCTCGTCGCCGAGCTCGCCCTCGCCGATCGAGGCGTGCCGATCGCGGTTGGAGCCCAGGCCGCCGGCCGAGTCGTTGAGATGCAGCGAGCCGAGCCGCTCGATCCCGACCTTGGCGGCGCACTCGTCGAGCACGGCGCCCAGCCCCTCGGCGGTGCGGATGTCGAAGCCGGACGCGTACAGGTGGCAGGAGTCCAGGCACAGCCCGAGCCGCTCGTCGCCGCCCGCGGCCTCGATCAGCGCCGCCAGCTCGTCGAACGAGCGCCCCAGCGTGCCGCCCGCGCCCGCCGTGTTCTCCAGGTGAAGCGCGCAGCGCTCGCTCTCGGCCAGCGCCTCGCGGATCAGCGCTCCGGCGCGCTCGATCGCCGGGCCCACCTCGCCGGTCTTCGCCGAGCCGGGGTGCAGCACCACCGCGTGCGCGCCGAGCACGTCGCCGGCGCGCAGCGAGCCGATCAGCGAGGCCAGCGTCTTCTCGCGGATCTCCGGGTCCTCGGAGGCCGGGTTGAGCAGGTAGACGGCGTGGATCAGCAGCGCGTCGACGTCGCTTGCGTCCATCGCCTCGCGGAACGCCGCGACCTGCTCGTCGGTGTAGGAGCCCGGCCGCCAGGCGCGCGGGTTCTGGTTGAAGATCTGGATCGAGCGGCAGCCCTTCTCGACGCCGCGCTCCACCGCCTTGGCGGGGCCGCCGGCGGGGGAGACGTGCGCGCCGATCAGCATCGGGTGGGCAGGGGACGGCGGGACGAGGGCATTGCCTAGAGTCCTAGCCGATGCGCGTCCGGTTCGCCCCCTCGCCAACCGGGGCCCTGCACGTCGGCGGGGCCCGTTCCGCTCTCTACAACTGGCTGATGGCCCGCGGCAACGACGGCGCCTTCGTCCTGCGCATCGAGGACACCGACCGCGAGCGCTCCACGCAGGAGAACGTCGACCAGATCCTCGACGCGCTGCGCTGGCTCGGCCTGGACTGGGACGAGGGCCCGATCTTCCAGTCCCAGCGGGCCGACCGCCACCAGGAGCTGCTACAGAAGCTGCTCGACGAGGGGAAGGCCTACCGCTCCACCGCCACCGCCGAGGACGTCAAGGCGTTCAAGGAGAAGTACGGCGCCGACCGCGGCTTCCGCGGCGAGGACGAGGGCGAGGGCGCGGTGCGCCTGCGCGTCCCCGACGAGGGGGAGACGGTCGTGCACGACTTGATCCGCGGCGACACCGTCTTCCAGCACGTCCACATCGACGACCCGGTGATCGCCCGCGCCGACGGGAGCGTCCTCTACAACTTCGCGGTCGCCGTCGACGACATGGACGCCGAGATCACCCACGTCGTCCGCGGCGAGGACCACCTCTCCAACACGCCCAAGCAGCTCCTGGTCTACGAGGCGCTCGGCGCGGTGCCGCCGGTCTTCGCGCACCTGCCGCTGCTGCACGGCCCGGACGGCAAGAAGCTCTCCAAGCGCCACGGCGCGTCCTCGGTGCAGGAGCTGCGCGACGCCGGGTACCTGCCCGAGGCGGTCCGCAACTACCTGGCGCTGCTCGGCTGGGGATCCGAGGACGACCAGACGATCCTCTCCACCGAGGATCTCGTCCGCCGGTTCGACATCACCCGGGTGCAGAAGAACCCGGCGCGCTTCGACGAGCAGAAGCTGCGCTGGATGAACGGCGTCTACATCCGCAACATGGACGTGGACGAGCTGACCGAGCGGATCGAGGCGTTCACCGGCCGCAGCGGGCTGCGCGAGGCGGTCGCGATCTCCCAGGAGAAGATCCACACGCTTGCCGACTTCTGGCCGCTGGCGGGCTTCCTGTTCGACGGTCCGGTCGAGGACGCCAAGGCGCGCGAGAAGTGGCTCGACCACGAGCAGCACCGGCACACGCTGGTGCGCGCCCGCGAGGCGCTGGCGCACGTGGAGCCGTTCGACGTAAACGGCATCGAGCTGGCGCTGCGCGAGATCGTCGAGTCCGGAGGCTTCAAGCCCAAGGACGTCTTCCAGCCGATCCGGGTGGCGATCGCCGGGACGACCATCTCTCCCGGAATCTTCGAAAGCCTCGCCGTCCTGGGCCGGGAGGAGGCGCTTAGGCGCCTCGACGAGGCGCTCGCGACGACCTAAGCTGCTGCCGGTCGTCGATTCCCCGCACCCAAGACGCGTTCAAACAGCCGTTGACGCCTGCCGATAACCGTGGCGAACACGGGCCGGCCGCGGACGCCGGGCCCACGTCAATGGACCTGACAGACGACCAGATGCCATCCGCTGCCGCCTCTCCCACCGCGAGCCCGCCTGCCCGTGCCCAGGATTCCTCGAAGGCGCCCCGCCGGAACGAGGGACACGGCCGCAGGCTGACCGCGGCGTTCGAGGCGCTCGAGGCGTTCCCGGCGCTGGCCGAGTCGCGCAACCGCCTGCTGCGGGTGGTGCGCCAGCAGCGCGTCTCCACCGGCGAGGTGGTCGCCGCGGTGGAGTCGGACGTGGCGCTGGTCATCTCGGTGCTGCGCCTGGCCAACCAGGTCGAGGGCCGCACGCGCGGCAAGGTCGAGTCGGTGGTGCAGGCCGTCGAGCTGCTCTCGCCGGAGGCGGTCCAGACGCTGGCCGCCCGGGCGCGGACGTTCGACTTCTTCGAGCGCTCGTCGGTCTGGGATGCCGCCCCGGAGCGCTTCCGCCTGCACGGCGTGGCGACGCAGCGCGCCGCCGACCGGCTGGCGACCGAGGCCGGCTACGAGCATCGCGACCGCCTGATGGTCACGGCGCTGCTGCACGACATCGGCAAGCTCGTGCTGATGCACGCCTATCCGGGCTATCCGCAGCAGGTGCACGGCAACGCCCGCACCCCGGAGGAGCGCATCCACCGCGAGCGGCGCGAGCTGGGCGTCGACCACGCGCTGGTGGGCGGCGTGCTGGCTCGCCGCTGGGGCCTGCCGAAGTCGGTGGCCTCCGTCATCGAGCGTCATCACGCCGAGGACGCGCAGGGCGAGGCGGCGTTCGTGCGCCTCGCGGACATGCTCGCCCACTACTCGCAGGGCGGGCAGGTGTCGCCGACCGAGCTTCTGCGCTGCGCGCGCACGGTCGGGCTGGGCCCGAGCGAGCTGCGCAGCGTCATGTACGACCTGCCCTACCCGTCGACCAACCGCACGCGTCAGATCGACCCGTGCCCGCTGTCGGCGCGCGAGCTGGAGGTGCTCAAGCGGCTCGCGGAGGGCAAGGTCTACAAGCAGATCGCACTCGAGCTGACGCTGTCGACCTCGACGGTCCGCACCCACCTGCACAACATCTACGGCAAGCTCGGCGCCGTCGACCGCGCCCAGGCGGTCCTGATCGCCACCGAGCGCGGCTGGCTGTAGCCGGAACTCGCCGCAACGAGCGGGTCTTTCCGTCCGATGCACCCGCCGCGGGTGAGACGCGGCGCGAGAAATCCCCTAGAGTCGGGCGGGAATGATCTCGATCACCACCAAGTCGCCGTACGCGCTCAAGGCCCTCACCGAGCTCGGGCGTCAGGGCGGTGACACCCCGGTGCCGATCGGCGAGCTGGCCAAGCGGCGCGACATCCCCGTCCAGTTCCTGGAGCAGCTCTTCGCCACGCTGCGCCGCGCCGGCGTGCTGAAGTCGCAGCGCGGCGTCAAGGGCGGCTACTCGTTCGCCCGCGACCCCTCCGAGATCACCGTGCTCGAGATCGTCGAGCTGCTGGACGGCGAGCTGGGCGCCGGGGCGGAGGGCATCTTCGCGGAGGCGGCCGCCGCCGCGCGCGAGGTGCTGCAGCGCGTCACCGTCGCCGACCTCGTCGAGCGCGAGCGCCGCGAGGCGGGCGTGGCGATGTACTACATCTAGGCTGCCGTCCCGGCGGCGCCGCCCCGTGCTCTACTAGGCGCCATGAGCGACTCGACGCCCCAGCTCCGTGCCTCCGACGCCGACCGCGAGCGCACCGCCGAGCTCCTGCGCCGGGCGGGCGCCGAGGGCAGGCTGACGGTCGAGGAGCTGGACGAGCGGCTCGACGCCGCGTTCGCCGCACGCACGCGCGCCGAGCTGGACGAGCTGATCGCCGACGTCGTGGAGGCCCCGCCCGCGTCGGTGTCCGCCGCCGTCCCGGTGCGGCCGGGGCAGGGCGGGAAGCGGTGGCTGCTGTCGATCATGAGCGGCTCGGACCGCCGCGGCCACTGGCGGATGGCCGAGCGCTGCACCGCGGTCAACATCATGGGCGGGGCGACGATCGACCTCAACGACGTCGAGCTGGCCGCCGAGCACGTGCAGCTCAACGTCTTCTCACTGATGGGCGGGGCGGACATCTACGTGCCCGAGGGCCTGAACGTCGAGGTCTCCGAGGTCGCGTTCCTCGGCGGCAACGACGTCAAGCTCGGCGAGCGCCGGTCGCGCCCGGGCGCGCCCACGCTGCACATCCGGATCGTGTCGATCATGGGCGGCACCGACGTCAAGCGCGGCCGCCGTCGTCGCCGGCGGCGCCGGAACGAGGGCTGACGCCCGCGCCGCGCCGCGCTAGAGGACGGGATCGCCGCACGAACACGTCGGCTTACCCGCTGCGGTGCGGTCGGCGGGGTACGGGATTCCCCACCGCAAGGGAGCGGACCGCCACGCTTGTGCGGGCCCGAACCGTCTGAGATAGTGCGGCTCGTCACCAAGCAACGGAGGCTCCTATGAGCGCAGGACCCGCGCAGCTCGAATTGATCCGGCGTTACCACCGCACCCTGCGTGCGATGAGCGCCGAGGCCGTGCGGGCCCGCGGTCCGCGCATCGGCGCCCGGGAGCGCCGTAGCCGGGCCGCCCAGGAGGCGCAGGGACGCTTCACGAGGGGGGCACGCGAGGGGTCGCGCACCTCCAGCGCGGCCTGACGGCAGGAAGGGCAGCGGGCGCGCCCGGTAGGCTGGCGCGCCCGAGTGCATCCTGTTCCCGCCAACATCTCCGAGCACATCGGCCGCACGCCGATGGTGCGCCTCACGCGGCTCGAGCCCGAGGGCGTGGAGCTCTACGGCAAGCTGGAGGCGTTCAACCCCGGCGGCTCGGTCAAGGACCGCATCGGCATCGCGATGATCGAGGCGGCCGAGGCCGAGGGCCGCATCGAGCCCGGCCGCACGACGATCGTCGAGGCGACCTCCGGCAACACCGGGATCGCGCTCGCGTTCGTCTGCGCCGCCAAGGGCTACGAGCTGGCGATCTTCCTGCCGCAGGGCATGTCGCGCGAGCGCGAGTCGCTGCTGCGGCTCTACGGCGCCCGCGTGGAGATCGTCGAGTCGCTGGGCGGCATGGACGAGGCGGTGGAGGCCGCCCGACGCGCCGCCGAGAGCGACGACGCCTTCCTGCCCGACCAGTTCTCCAACCCGGCCAACCCGGAGGCGCACCGCCGCACCACCGGTCCGGAGATCCTCGAGCAGCTCGACGGCAAGGTCGACGTGCTCGTCGCCGGGGTGGGCACCGGCGGCACGATCACCGGCACCGGCGAGGTGCTCAAGGAGCGCAACCCGAAGGCGCAGGTGATCGCGGTCGAGCCCGCCGGCTCGGCGGTGCTGAGCGGTCGCGCGCCCGGCCCGCATCGCATCCAGGGGATCGGCGCCGGCTTCATCCCCAAGGTGCTCAACCGCGAGATCATCGACGAGATCGTCACCTGCAGCGACGACGACGCGATCGCCACCGCGCACCTGGCCGCCGCGCGCGAGGGCGTGCTGGTCGGGATCTCCGGCGGGGCCGCGCTGTGGGCGGCGCTGCAGGTGGCCGCGCGCCCGGAGTCGCAGGGCAAGCGGATCGCGGTGATCCTGCCCGACTCGGGCGAGCGCTACATCTCGCTGCCCTTCTTCGCGCCGAGCGCCTAGTAGTAGACCGACCGGCAGCGGTGTCGGGGCCGCGCCTTGTACTCCGGCTGCTGCCCGCGGTTCCACAGCAGCGTGTCGATGATGCGCGCCGGGACGCCCAGCCGCCGCGACAGCAGCTCGCAGGCGTGCACCGCGCAGCCGCGGATCTCCTGCTCGCGGCGGCCCGGCTCCAGCAGCCGGCCGGCGTCGATGTCGGCGGCGAGCGCGTCGTCGTAGACGAGCACCCCGTCGCAGCGCAGGACGTGGGGGACGAGGTTGTCGGCGAAGATCGTCAGCCGGTCGAGGTCGTCGAACTCCGCCACGCCCGCCAGGCTGAGGTCGTAGGGCGCGATCTGGGCGCGCTTGTAGAAGCCCCGGTCGTTGTAGAGCGCCATCCCGTCCACCAGCATCTCCGCCAGCCGCTCGGCGGACCTCTTTGCCTGGGCGACGACGTCGAGCGCGTCGCGGTCGCCGAGCCAGCGGCCCAGGTCGCGCAGCGCCTGCGCGTACAGCGACATCAGCTCGTGGTCGGGCGGCTGGCCGAGCGCGGCGGCGATCTGCTCGGTGCGCATCGCGCGCAGCTCCTCGTTGCTCCACGCGTGCCCGGCGCGCCAGTGATCGGCCAGGTTCCAGGCGATCGTGTTGTAGCCGGAGACGGCGCGTCCGACTGCGGGGTCGACGCGCTTGCGCAGCGTGGGGAACCAGCCGGAGCCGAAGTTGATCGTGTCGAGCACGAGCATGTAGCGCGCCACCTGGGCGGGCGGGCCCTCCAGGTAGTGGCGCACCGGGTCCAGCGTCGGCTCCGGCGCCGATCCGTCCTCCGGCAGGCCGGGGTCGTACTCGGCCAGCCGCTCGGCGTCGATCCGCACGTGGACCGCGCTGCGGGCGATCTCCTCGGCGTGGCGGCGAACCTCGTCGGTGAGCCCCATCGCGCTCACCCTAAGGGACGGCGGCGAACGCCGACCGCGCGCCTATTCTGGAGCTGTGCCGTCCGACGCCGCCACCGACCAGCGCGCCGCCGACCTGCTCGAGGAGCTGAACGAGCC